>Ga0208115_1000004_pt1 | contig 806486 bp, 635 predicted proteins | sample LakWasMeta4_LOW4_2_FD_183856 | JGI IMG/M metagenome (GOLD analysis project Ga0208115, IMG submission 183856) | Freshwater sediment methanotrophic microbial communities from Lake Washington under simulated oxygen tension - Sediment Metagenome... | ecosystem: Environmental > Aquatic > Freshwater...
CGATATCTCTATTTCATTTTCCCGCTCTCGTTCGATTGGGGGTGCAAAAGTAATAATCTTTTTTTAATCTCCAAAAAATAATTTAAAAATTTTAAATCTTTTTTTCAATTCTTCTCTATCACTACTCCCGCACAAACAACGTCTCTCAAACGGGGGTGCAAATGTACTCACATTTTTGTGACTAGCAAATATTTTTTACTGATTTTCTAAAAATATTTTTTTCTACGCAGGTATTCTGACAAGAAAATAGAGGTTGCCATGGCCGCATTTAGCGATTCTGCGTGGCTTTCAGACGCAGGTGGTATTTTTATCTTATCAGAAATAAATTTTAAATTTTTCGACGAAATGCCGTTTGATTCATTACCAATAACTAAAATTCCGGAGGTGAAATTATCCTTCAAATAAATATTTTCTCCTTCCAATAAAGCTCCGAATACGTTTGCGGGCTTATTTTGGTCATTATTTGCTAATACTTCACTTAAATCTTGAGTGACTAAATTCACATGGAAGATTGAGCCCATAGTACTTTGAACAGCTTTTGGGTTATAAAATTCTACTGTTTCGGGCGAACAAATAATTTGTGTAATACCGAACCAATGTGCTAAACGTATAATGGTACCAAGGTTTCCGGGATCGCGGATGTCATCTAAATACAAACTTAATTTATCTTGAAATAAACTACAATCTAGGTCGAAATGCTTTTGTTTACACACTGCCAACACATTGTTAGCCGTGCTTAACAAAGAAATTTTCTTTAATTCATCGGCAGTAACCTCAACTAATTTAGTGTTAGACTCCTTGATTTTTCTATCATTCTCATCTAACCAAGCACCAAGTGCATAAATAGTTTCAATTGTATAGGAGGAATCTAATGCTTCTGCAAGCAGTTTATCTCCTTCAATAATAAAAAGCCCTGCCTCGCTCCTCTCCTTTTTTGAGTGAAGTGCGGTAATATTTTTTATTTGGTTTTTACTCAACATAAATTAAAGCCCTATCTTCGCATACAACTATGCAGGAAAGGAGTTACAAAATAAAGCATTTGAACGCTACAATGCTAATTTTTATACTCATTAGTCTTTTTTCCTGTAATCCAACAAAGAAATTAAAAGAAGGAGAGTATCTTCTAGAGAAAAACATTGTAGTAGATAAGCACTCGGGGCTTGATGCATCGGAGATTGAAACTTTTATACGCCAACAACCTAATAGAAAGATATTAAAAACACTTCAGTTTCATCTTTGGCTTTACAATACCATTAATCAATATAAAATTACTCCGCATAAGGATAAGAGAAATCTTAAATACGATAGAATTAACATAAATCGAAAAGCAAAAGTTGACAAAGCCAATAAAAAAATTGACACGAAGAACGAAAAGATTCGTTTAAAAAACATTAAGCGCGATAAAAAAGGCCTAAAAAGCATTGAATACAAACAATACAAAACTGCTAAGCTAAAAGACAAAGCTAAATTAACTTGGAGAGAAAATGTATTGGAGGCAGGTGAATCACCAATAGTATTGGATTCCTTTCAAACAAAAGTATCGCGTGAGCAAATACAAAAATACATGTTTAGCAAGGGGCTATTTTACACTAAAGTAAGAGACTCAGTAATTAAAGTAGAACATAAGAATTTTTTATTTTTTAAGTACAAAAAGAAACGAGCTTATGTGTATTACAAAGTTTCGAAAAGCAATCAATACTTTGTAAAAAACATTGAATATAAAATTGATGACGAGCAATTGAGTTACTATGTACTACAAGACACTGTGCATAGCTTAATTAAAAGAGGTGATAAATATGACGCTGATATTTTACAACAAGAAAGAGAGCGCCTTGTTAAGGTTCAAAAAAACAATGGTTACTTTGAATTTGCACAAGAGTTTATTTATTATTTGATTGACACCAACCTCAACTCGCACGCAGTAAACATAACGCTTGGAATAAAAAATGTTTCCTACAAATCGGAAGAGAAGGATTCGATTATGAAACGCCCTCATACACGATTCTACATTAATAAAATTTACATGATTCCAGATTATAAAATGGGGAATAAAGACGGCTATAAAGATACTTTGCTTTATGATGATGTGTATTTTTTACTTAATGGTAAAATGAAATTTAAAAAGAAAGATTTAGCCAATAAAACCATGTTTCATGAGGGAGAAATATTTGTTAACGATAAGGCTGAAGAAACATATAGCAAGTTAACCGATTTGCGTGTGTTTAAAAATGTGAATTTGTTATTTGATAAAACTCCAGGAACTACTGATAGGTTAGATTGCTTTATTCAACTATCTCCTATCACCAAACAAAACTTTACTATTGAAACTGAACTTACCAATACATCCAACAACCTAGGTGTTGCAGGTAGTTTTGTATTTCAGAACAGAAATGTTTTTAAAGGCGCTGAATTATTTGAATTAAAACTACGTGGTGGATTAACTGCACAACAAAATTTAGTTAAGGATACGGTTACAACAAGTGCAGAGAATTTCTTAAACTCGTTCAATACCTTTCAATTTGGTCCGGAAATGAACTTATATATTCCGAAACAATTATTTCCTTTTTCTGTTTTTCGGTTTAATAAAAACGCATCGCCGAAAACGGTTATTACTAGCTCATTTAACTTCCAAAAGAGGCCAGAGTTCTCGAGGACGCTATCAAATATTTCCTATGGTTTTCAATTTAAAAAAGGTGAATTTATTAGGCAGAATATTGTTCCTTTTGAATTTAGTATTATCAAAGCAAACTTGAGTGATAATTTTAAAAACAGCCTTTTAAATTCAAAAGATAACTTCCTTATTAATTCCTTTACAGATCACGTTACCACTGTATCGCGCTACTCGTTCACATTTAACAACCAAACCAATAAAACAAGCAACAAACAGCATTATTTTACCTATGCAAAGTTTGATGTAGAATCGGGTGGGAATATTTTAAGAGGAATTTACAATTTAACAGAGCAGCCAAAGGATACCGCAGGAAGATATCATGTGTTAGATATTCCCTTTGCGCAATTTTTACGTTTTGCTTACGATTACCGAATTTATAAAAACATACGAAAGTTTGGAAAGCTTGTATTTAGAGCTACTGGAGGCGTAGGTAAACCACTTCACAACTTACGTGTATTACCTTACGAGAAAAGTTTTTTTAGTGGTGGACCTAACTCCGTTCGTGCATGGAGAGCGAGAACAATTGGTCCAGGCTCATACAATCAAGAAGATGATGCAAACTTTGATAAAATTGGTGATGCGCAAATGGAGTTTAACTTAGAATATCGTTTTAATATTTATAAATTTTTAAACGGGGCATGGTTTGTTGATGCTGGAAATATTTGGTTGAGAAAACCTGATGCAGAAAAACCAGGTGGAGATTTTAAATTAAATCGCTTTTACAAAGAGTTTGCAACCGGTAGTGGATTTGGTTTACGTGCCGATTTTAGTTTCTTTATCCTACGTTTTGATGCTGCATTTAAAGTGTATGACCCTAAATACAACGAAGGAAATAGATGGATGTTTGATAAGAAACCTTTGAAAACGACAATCGTTAATTTTGGTATTGGTTACCCGTTTTAATCTTCGTTTATCACTTTCAACTTCACTAACTCAACCAATTGTTTTTTGCGTTGTAGAATTTGTATTTCGTAACCTTCGATTCTTTTCTTTTCGTTAACTGCTGGAATACGACCAAACAAAGCATTTACGTAACCACTTACTGTATCGTAATTTGGACTTTCGGGTAATGCAATAGGCAAAGAAGCGTTGATATCGGAAATGTTTGCGTAAGCTTTTATAATAAACTCATTATCGTTTATTTTTTCTAAATCAGGTTTTTCCTCATCATGCTCATCTTGAATTTCACCAACTAATTCTTCGATAATATCTTCCATGGTAATGATACCGGCAGTTGCCCCGTGCTCGTTAGTTACAATGGCAATTTGAATGTGCATACGTTGGAAATCGCGCAGCAAATCATTTACCTTCATTGTTTCAGGAATAAAATGCGCTGGACGCATAATTTCTTTAATACTCTTAAAACGATTATCAATTACTGCTTTTAATAAATCTTTTGAATGTAAAATACCGATAACATTATCGATATCGCCAAGGTAAACAGGCAAACGCGAATAACCTTCTTCAATCACACGCTTAATTACATCTTCTTTACGTGTTTCGATATCAATTGCAGAAACTTTGGTTTGGTTAACCATAATTTGTTTTACAAAACGGTCATCAAAATCAAATACGTTTTGTATTAATTCGTTTTCGCTTGGTTTAATTGCCCCGCCTTCTTCACTTTCGGTAAGTATCATACGAAGTTCTTCTTCGGTATGTACATCTTCCTCTCCTACTCTTTTTATACCAACCATACGTAAAAACGCATTGGATGATTTATTCAACAACCAAATAAATGGTCCGAAAATAAAATAGAAAACACGCAAAGGCATTGCAAAAGCCATAGTCAACTCCAAAGGAAATTTAATACCAAACATTTTAGGTATTTGCTCTCCTAAAGTAATGTGGAAAAAGGTAATGATTGAGAATGCAATTGGAATAGAGATACTATGTACTGCAAATGAACTCTCGGCAAAGCCCATTTTTAAGAAAGCAGAGCGCACAATATGTGAAATAACATCTTCACCCACCCAACCTAAAGCTAAGCTGGCTAAGGTAATTCCTAATTGCGTTGCAGAAAGATAAGTATCTAATTTATCAACTAAATGCTTTGCTGTTTTGGCACGTGTACTGCCTTTTTGAATTTTAAGATCGATTTGTGAACCACGCACTTTTACAAGAGCGAATTCGGCAGCAACAAAGAAACCATTTAAGAGAACAAGGAAAATCGTAAAAAAAAGTTCGAGAATCATATTAATTTATAGAGTACAAAAATACATAATTAAAAATAAATGAAATTATGATGCGATTTTCGCTATTGTTTTGAAAATTATCTTCAAATCTGTTAACAAGCCTTGTTCGGCTATATATTTCTGATTTAGAAGCAGTTTGGCAGGCATAATTTCTTCAATATAGGTCTTTTCGGGCTCGGAAGACTTGGCTAAAAGTTCGTTTTCGTTTGAGTATTCGATGGAAGCGTAATCGGTAATTCCGGGTTTTACGCTTAGTACTTTCTTTTGCTCGGCATTGTACATATCCACATACTTTCTTACTTCTGGGCGTGGGCCAACCAAACTCATATCGCCAAACAATACATTAAGTAATTGGGGCAGCTCATCTAACTTGTACTTTCTTATAAAATATCCAGAGCGGGTAATTCTACTATCTCTTCCTCCTACTGTAAGCAAGCCCTTTTTATCAGAGCCAGTGCTCATGGAGCGGAATTTAAAGAGTTTAAAATCTATATTGTTCTTCCCTACTCTAACTTGCTTGTAAAACACTCCACCTCTTGAGTCAAGAATGATTACAATTGAAATAATTATAAAAAAAGGAGACAAAAGCAAAAGGCCAATAAAGGAAGCGAATATATCGAAACAGCGTTTTATCATTAAAGAACCTGCTTAATTGCTTTGTTTACTGCATTGCAAACAGTTTGTATATCTGTATCCGAAAGAGAATAATAAACAGGCAAAGAAATTTCGCGGCTGTAATTATCGTAAGTAACTGGATAATTCATCACATTATAGCCTAGGTTTTTATAAAAACTCATGGCAGGAACAGGGATAAAATGCACGTTAACCGAAACATCTTCTTCAAAAATTAAACGAATAATTTCATCGCGCTGTTGCTCGCTAACGCCTTTAATGCGGATAGGATACAAATGATAACAAGATTCCTTTTCAGCAGTTTTATAAACTGGAATATCAATCAATACATTTTTAGAAAGTTCTTTACTGTATTTTTCTACAATCTCTTTACGACGAACTAGTGTATCCGAATCATAGCGATTAAGCTCTATTAAGCCAATTGCAGCCGATAAATCTGTCATGTTGCACTTGTAGCCCGCTTCCACTACATCGTATCTCCAATTGCCTTTTTGTGTTTTTGCAAGTGCATCTTTGTTTTGACCATGCAACGTACTAATGCATAATTGCTGATAAATAGCAAGATTATCAAATGGTGCAGGTAAGTTTAAAGCTATTGCTCCGCCCTCTGCAGTGGTAAGGTTTTTAACCGCATGAAAAGAGAACACCGAAACATCGGTTAAACAACCTGTGTGTTTTCCTTTGTAAAAGGCTCCGAAAGAATGTGCAGCATCCGACAAAACAAGTATTCTGCCCAGCTTTGTTTGGTTTTCGCCTTCGGCTTTAAATTTTGTTGCGTATTTTTTTGCTAGTTGGTTAATTGCATCGTAATCGCAAGGGTAACCTGCAAAGTCAACAGGCATAATAACTTTGGTATGTTCTGTAATGTGTTTCTCTATTTCTGCAACCGCTATATTAAAATCATGTTTGTTTACATCAACAAAAACAGGTTTTGCCCCGCAGTGTATAACCACATTGGCTGTTGCCGAGTAAGTATAAGCTGGTAAAATAACCTCATCACCTGCTTTAACACCAAACCAACGCAGCATAACTTCTAAACCTGCAGTTGCTGAGTTAAGACACAAGGTATTTTTGTTTCCGCAATAAGCGGTAATTTGTTTTTCGAATTCTTTTGTTCGTGGACCTGTTGTAATCCAACCCGAACGTAAGGCTGCGCTTACTTCATTTATTATTTCGTCATCAATGCGCGGTGGTGAAAATGGAATCATACTGCAAAGGTAGGTAATACCAATTGTAAAACAAATTTGCGGAGTAGCTATAAACACTTTCAAGCCTAGAAAGTGCATTTTAAAGGCTTGCAAAAAAATGTTAGATGCGAGGCGTTTTCAAAGTATTGAAATTAGGAGTTTGCTTGTGTAAATGACTAATTTTAATACTGAAAACAACGACGCAGATGACGCTTTTTTGCAAGCCTTTAAATAAAAAAGCAACTACTTGCGTAGTTGCTCCCTGAAATCGAAATCACCTTAGTTTATTGACCAAGATCCTCGAATGAAATATCGCTTGATTGTTCTACTGTTTCAACAACAGGAGAATTAGTTTTAATAAAATCAATTGCTTCTACCAAACCATCCGAGAATTTCTCGAAATCCTCTTTGTATAAAAATATCTTATGTTTCTCGAAAAAGAATTTCCCGTCTGTTCCGAAACGCTTCTTACTTTCTGTAATAGTTAAGTAATAATCTCCGCCCTTAGTTGACTTCACGTCAAAAAAATACGTTCTCTTGCCTGCTCTAATCGATTTGGCGTACAAATCTCCCTGTTCGTTTTTCTCTAATTCTTCTGACATAGCTTTCTTTTTATATGTTCATAACAAATATATTAAGCAAAACGTTATAAAACAAAGTTTGATGTGACTTTTTTTGCTTTTTGTCGAACAAATTGAGTTAACGTCGAGGATGAATTAGTTTGGGGTGGATTTGGGAGTTTTTCGTTTGTGCCTTCGACTGAATAGGTTGAAGTTAACGGTTTGGCTGCTAGCTACCTTTCAGTCAATTGTTGTTTCAGTTGTATCGTCTACTCCATCTGGATTGTATTTGAGTATAAGTGTTTTGAATAACTCTAAAATTCTTGCTGGGTATTGTCTTCCTTTCCAATTGCGGTTAATGGTGTTGTAAAATGGAGGAGCAAATCTTTTGTCCCTGTGATTAAACCTTAGGAGTTCCCAAATTTCTTTTGGATTTTTACTAAGAGAGTCTTCTAATCTTTCTAAATCGCTAATATGAATTAATGTCAATGGGTTTACTCTGACCTTTTTGATGTTAAAATTCTGCAATAATTCCTGAAAACGGGTATTGAATGTGTTTGGCATAAGTGGTGTCTGAAATGACTTGTCATTAACTATAATGCACGGAAAAACTTCATATGAATGACCTTTAGGAAATTTAGCATCAAGTAACTGAATATACTCATTCATTCTGGTCAAGGAATCAATAACCTGATTCACTCCAAAATTTTCAAAGAATTTATTTCTGTTGTTTTTGTAAAGAACCTCTACACTTCCTCCAAATTTTTCTGTGTCATATATACTACCTGATTTTACTTGTCCAAGAAATATTTTATTACCGTATCTAAAATACACATCCGCAATTTCAATCTCCCCTTTAAAAGTATTAATTTTTAATTGGTCAAACATTAAAAGAGTAGAATAATTGTAATTCTCAAAACATTTTTTTAGAATTTCCGATAGATATTTTTCAAAAAAATAACCGAACTCACTCCGGTAAAGATTAATTGTGAATTTTGGTTTGCCTTTGTCGTCTGTCAATAGTTTAACTCGGTCAAACCAAAAATCATTTAGAAATTGTGAATACGATTTCTCAATTAGGAATGAGTTGTCAGCTATCAGGTATTTAAGATTACCCACTTTTACAAAAGGGGATTTCCTAATGCTGATAAGTTTGTAAGTTTCTTTGTTAGCTATTCGATTACTCAATCTGTCAAAAAGTTCTTGATTACCATCATGAACAAGATAAAAGAAATTTAACTCTGGTTTCTCACTACTGTTAGCCAAATACATGCTCATCAAATGAAAGATGAAATGTTGCGGTTCAATTCCGTAAGTATCTTGAAAATAGCTTTTCACTTCGTTAGTAAACTCCGGTTTGTTTAGGAAGTAATCAATTAACCAATAGCCACGATATGGTGTGAAAATTTGGTCAGTTTCAATTGATAGTTCATTTAATGGAAGTAATTTTGGATTGAGAGATTCAAAACTTGTTCTATTATCGTCCCTCTCTTCTTTGATTTGAGTAATGGCGTAATTGACTGCCAAAAAATACTTAATTATTGATTCCCAAACTTCAATTCTCGCCATTACAAAATTTTCAATATTCTGCATTTCGCTAGAGTTGACGATTTCCTCAATAGCAAACAAACAAGCCTGTCGGTTAAATATGTTTGGATAGTCCTCTTTACTTTTTGTGTATCTTTCTGCAACACTCGAATATTTTTCAAAAAGTTCAGGCGTCATCGTAAAGTACTTCAATTCCTTGACTTGAGTTTCAAAGCTATTGTCTATCTGAACTTTGTCTTTCGGTTTGAGCCGATAATTCAAAGCCGTAATTTCATATAAAATACTTTCCTTGGAGATGTCTTTGATCATAGAAATTCTGTCTTCAGGAGGTGCTACCCCAAAGTAAATTTTGTAATCAAGAATTAGTTGCGCCTTTGGAGCTGCTTTCGTCATTTATTTGTTGCCTTGATTGTAGTTTATATGGTTGCAGATAACTCTTTTATAGGAATACTAAAAGTACGCTTTTCCGGTTATTTATGCAAGACATGATTACCTTTTTGAGCTTAGTAAACTGCCATAAAAAAAGCTGCCCTTAGGCAGCTTTTACTATTTTTTGATTTTAATACTCATCCTCGTTAAAGAAGAAATCGTCTTTGGTTGGGTAATCGGGCCAAATTTCTTCGATTGTTTCGTAAGCCTCTCCCTCGTCTTCAATTTCTTGAAGGTTTTCGATAACTTCCATTGGTGCACCTGAACGCAGAGCAAAATCAATTAATTCGTCCTTAGTCGCAGGCCAAGGAGCGTCTTCGAGCCATGATGCTAATTCTAATGTCCAATACATAAAACTTTTTTATTTAAAACGTTTCCACTAAAAAATGGTTGCAAAAAATCACCACTTTTAATTTGCTGCAAAAAGAATAAAAATATGTGGTAAGTTCAACAAATTGTAAAAATTTTAAATCGCTATATTTCAGTTGATTAGCTAATTCAAAACTAAAACCGAAAAATTAAATCGGTTTTGGCGGATTTTACCACACACTAAAAAACTTATTGAACAACAATTATTTTTTTGTTGATTTTACCCTTGCCGCTCTCCCCAATTATGAAGTAATTTCCAGCTTTTACATTAAACGCTTTGGTAAAATTGTTCTTTTTGTTCAAATCAAAGGTTTCAACAACTTGGCCTAGTTCGTTTACTAGCTTTAATTGTTTTGCTTCTACTTGCGTTGATTCAATACTAAAGATTCCTGTTGAAGGATTAGGATAAACCTTAATTGTATTGCTTTCAACCAAATTTTCTAAACCAATTGTAGGAATTACGTTAACATGGAAGGAATCGGCCAAACAATTGTATTGGTCGTTTACAAAAATAGTTGCTGTACTTGTTGGTGAAGCCGAAATTGAAGCTGTTGTTTGCCCCGCTGCCGACCAATTGTATTGCCCTACCCAAGACGAAGTTAAGTTTACAGATTGCCCTTCAGTCATAGTGTATGTAGTAACCTGATTTACATCCTTCATAATGGTAAATTTATCTCTAATTAAACCATCATCGCAAATCCATTTGGCATCTAATCTGTTTTCTTCAATTTCGAGCAACATAGAGCCTCCACGCGCTTCATCCGAATAATACATGGCGTTGTGAGGCCAACCTGTAGATGTACCTCCAAATTTGCCAGCAGAGCCCGAAACCACATAAACAGTTCCATCTGCTGCCCCGTTTTTTACATAAGGACAAGAGTTTGATGTTCCATCATATTTAGCCGAGGATGAACTTAAATGATGTGTAGCTGCCGAAAAAGTATTTTCTAGCCCGTAATGCCCTTTCATAAGTTTAGAACGCTCGTAGCTATGACTGTGACCACAAAGCACTAAATCAACCTTATAACGCTCAATAATGCGCATTAATTTAGAACGTATGGCAACTAAATCGCTTTCGGTATCTGAGTTGTGAGAACCTTTTGTGTATGGTGGGTGATGAAAGTAAACGATTGTCCATTTTTGTGTGTTGGCTGCTAAATCAGCTTTTAACCAAACTGCTTGAGCACTTGTTGTATCATAAAACTTTTTGTTTCCAACACTTTCTTCTCCATACGAATCGAGAGAGATCATGTGTATGTTACCGATGTCGTATGAATAATAAGCTTTTGTTCCACTAGCAACACCGCCAGCTTCGGCATTTGTTGGCAAACTAAATTGAGAAAAATAAGCCATACCTGCATCACCAATTTCGCCTGTTGAAGAACCATAATAATCATGATTTCCAGGAGTTGGCCACAGCGTCATGTTTTTTAGTTGATTAGGATATTGCTGAAAAAACTTTGATTGAAACTCAAAATCATATCCCGAGTTGTAAGCATTGTCGCCCAACAAAATCCAAGCATCGGTTCGGTTTGCTCCCATGTAACTTACATAACTATCGCGCACTTGCGCTTGTGTTGTATATCCTGTACCGCAGTCGCCAGTTACCCAAATTGAGTATTTACGCTCAGTACCAACAAGAGGTAAAGTGTAAAAATAATTATCTGCCCCGCTTTGAAAAATAGTATCGGCGCTTCCAATAGCATAGTAGTATTTGGTGTCGGCTGTTAATCCTGTTAATTGAACAATGTGTTCTGTTGTGCTTGTTGCAGAAACAATAGAATCATTTAAGCTTGAAACACTTAAACCGTATTTTACTTTTGATAAAGTACTATCAGATGTTCTCCAACGAATAGTGATTCCTGTTGGCGTAGCCATTTGTAAATAGGGACCTCTATCTAAAGTTGTTTCTGCAACTAAATCAGGATTACCAATTAATTCTAAATCAAAACTTATATCGCTACTAGTAGCACTAGCATTATGAATTTCTACAGCAATGGTATTGGTTCCTGCAACAAATTTTGATTTATTTACAAGTACAGTAAGCCAAGTGTTACCATCATCACTTGGTGTTCCCGAGGAATAATCGGTATAGCTTGGAACACCTGAAGGCATATAATCTCTAAACACTTCTACTCCATTTACATAAACCACCGCACCATCATCACGTTTTAAACGCAAAGTAAAATCTTGAAAACTTGAGGGATTTGGAATCGAAATTGTTTTTCTGAAATAAGTTGTTGGATAACGATTTGTAGAACTTGGCCCAAAGCTTACAACCGTTGCTTCGTCACCATCTCCGTAACCCAACTGACTTGCCCCGCTGCTCCAAGATGCATCATTAAAACCTACTGCTTGCCATGCTGTGCCTTGGTTAGTTCCGTTATCTAAATATTTCCAAGTATCGCCAGAAAGGATAAAATTGGTTTGAGCGTTTGTAAATAAAAAACTTAATAAGCAAAGTATAAAAAGAGAAAATGATTTCATTTCGTAAAGTATTAAAAGCAAAATTGCCCAGTAAAGTTAGGAAATAAAAACCAATAAAATTAAGGAAAAGAAAAAGGGAATAATTAAATGATTTTGACTTTACATAGCCATGTAAACCACTTTCTTGGTATCAAAAAACTCTTCCTCGAAATAGTTTTTCAGTTCGAACAATAAGATGCGGTTGCGGAACGATTTTAATTCTTCTTTTAAATCGCCACCTTTTAAATAAAGAATTCCATTTTCAAATTCGTTCTTATTTTTTTTAGATACTTTGTTTCGTATCCACGAATAAAACTCGGGAAACTCAGTAACTGCACGACTTACAATAAAATCGAATTGTTCATTTATTTTTTCGGCACGCTCGTGTGTTGTGCGCACATTTTTTAAACCTAAACCTGATGCAACTTCGTTTACTACTTTAATTTTTTTACCAATTGAATCAACCAATAAAAAATCAACTTCGGGAAACATTATAGCTAAAGGAATTCCAGGAAAACCACCGCCTGTACCAACATCCATAATTTTTGAACCCGGAGCAAATTGTGTAACCTTTGCTATTCCTAGTGAATGAAGAACGTGACGTTCGTATAATAAATCAATATCCTTACGAGAAATTACATTTATTTGACTGTTCCAGTGTGTATACAAATCCATCAACTGAGTAAATTGCTCAACTTGATGCGGAGTTAAATCGGGGAAATACTTAGTGATAATAGAAACCGGAATCATACTAAATTTTATGGTCGGTGTTTTTTAATACCTGATATAAAAAATCTCTTGCTCTAAACAATTGTGCCTTAACTGTACCAATTGGCAAATCAAGCTTTGTAGAGATTTCTTCGTAGCTTAACTCTTCGTAGTAACGCATTTCGATAAGTTGTTTGTACTTAGGTTTAAGCTTATCAACGATAATACGAAGTGTTTCTATTTTTTGCTTTTTAATAAAATGTGCTTCAGGATCTGGAGTATCAGACTTAACGTTCATACTCATTTCAGTTCCTTCATCGTTAGTAACGGTTCTATCTAAAGAAAACAAGTTCTCATTTTTCTTTTTACGAATAAAATCAATTGCGTTATTAGATGCAATTTTAAATAACCAAGTACTAAAAGCGTAATTAGGAGTGTATTGGTGCAAACGTTTAAAAGCCTTACCAAATGCTTCGATTGTTAAATCATCAGCATCATCCTTGTTGTTTATCATTTTCAACAACATATAATAAACAGAATCGCGGTAGCGGCCCATTAATTCGGCATAGGCTTTCTGGTCGCTGTTGTCGAGCGCTAATCGTATCAACTTAAAGTCGTGTACTGCTTTGGTTGATAAATTTTCGTTTGGTTCTAACTCTTCCATTTATTGGGTTTTACAAATTTCTTACTTAATTGCAATGCTGGATAAATGAACAACAAGACTATGTCAAAAATAAGAATAAAAGGCAACAAATCCTTCTCTTCTAGCTTTTTCATTGCCCCGTTATAAACAATTAGCTGAATAACCAACTTTAAAAACCACACACATCCTGCAATTAGCATAGCTTGTGGGAAACACAAACAAGCAATAACAAGCGCATGGAATAAAAAATTAGCTGTATAAATAAATCCTAAACTGCTTTTGGTTGATGAATTATACAAAGGAGCAGTTGTAATATGACGTAATTTTTGATCCCACCACTGCCTAAATGTTTTCTTTGGAATGGAGTGCACAAGACTATCTTTTGAAATTACTACTGAAGTATTAGTAGAAGTGGCAGCCTTATTAATAAACAAATCATCATCGCCCGAAACTAAGTGATAGTGATTTGCAAAACCTTTGTTCTTAAAAAACAAGTCCTTTTTATAGGCTAAATTACGTCCAACACCCATGTATGGCTTACCTTTTAAGGCAAGCGACAAATATTGCATTGCAATTAAAAAGGTATCGTAGCGAAGTAATTTATTCAAGAAACCTTTTTCTTTAAAATAAGGACCGTAACCTAAAACGATGTCTTTGTTGTTCCCGAAACCTTGCATCATTTCTGCAATCCAGTTATCCGAATCAGGTAAACAATCAGCATCCGTTAGTAGTAAATGCTCGTGACTTGCCCCTTTTATTCCAACCATTAAGGCAAATTTCTTTCCATGCTTGTAATAATCGTCCTCTTTTACGGTAATTGCTTTTAGGTTAGGGAAAACCTCTTTGTATTCGCGAAGTACATCTTCCGTATTATCCCAACTACAATCGTTCACCACTAATACCTCAAAATTTGGGTAATGTTGCGACATTATTTTGGGTAAAAACTCGGTTAAATTATCGCCTTCGTTACGAGCGCAAATAATTACCGAAACTGGGATTGCATTATTATTATCAGCATTAGCGGTAGGTTTAAGCCATGCTAATTTTGAAAACGTTCCAAAATAAACTATCATTTGCATAATGAAAGCCAAGGCCAACACTGCAAGTAAAATCAACTCTATGGATATTTGTGTAAAATCAGGCATAAAGCACAAAGTTAATTGCACTGAGGCATCCACCTTTCTATTATCTTTGCATTTATTAAACAAAGTAATTAACAATAATGCTAAAAGCGGTAATTTTTGACATGGATGGTGTGTTGGTTGATTCGGAACCAATGTGGAGAATTGTAATGATTAAAGGTTTTTGCTCGGTTGGCTTAAACTTTACAGAAGCTGATTGCCGCAAAACAACTGGGATGCGATTGGATGAAGTAATTGAGCATTGGCATAAACTTACACCTTGGGATAGCAAATCGAACAAAGAATTACACGATGAAATTATTGATGACCTGTGTGCAATGATTATGGATAAAGGTGTTGCAATGAGCGGGGCAATTGAAGCAATTGAATATTTTGCGAAAAAGAATTTTAAAATTGGATTGGCTTCTTCATCTAACAACAAATTAATAGCTACTGTAATTAAAAAGTTGGGAGTGGAAAAACATTTTGAATCCATCAATTCTGCCGAGCACTTAGCTTATGGCAAACCGCACCCACAAGTATTTTTAGATTGTGCCAATGATTTAGGTGTGAAACCTGAAAATTGTTTGGTAATTGAAGATTCTGTTAATGGCGTAATTGCCGCAAAAGCTGCCAAAATGAAAGCCATTGCTGTACCAGATGCCGAACATTGTAATGATAAACGATTTGCGATAGCTGATGTTTGTTTAACGTCCTTGCTTGAAATGAATGATAGTATTTTAGAAAAACTGAACTAGTGAAATTTACCTTATTAAAAACAGATACCGAAACAAAAGCACGTGTTGGATTAGTAGAAACTGATCACGGTGTTATTGAAACTCCAATATTTATGCCCGTTGGCACAGCTGCAACTGTTAAGGGTGTGCATCAACGTGAGCTAAAAGAAGATATTAAAGCTCAAATTATTTTGGGCAACACTTACCATTTGTATTTACGTCCAGGTTTGGAAGTAATGGAAAAAGCAGGTGGCTTGCATAAATTTAATGGTTGGGATAAACCAATACTAACCGATAGTGGAGGATATCAAGTGTTTTCATTATCGGCACAACGTAAGTTGAACGAACAAGGAGCAATGTTTAAGTCTCATATTGATGGTTCAAAACATTTATTTACTCCAGAAAATGTGATGGATACGCAACGTATTATTGGTGCTGATATTATTATGGCTTTTGATGAGTGTGCTCCGCATCCATGTGACCACAAGTATGCAAAAAACAGTATGGAAATGACGCATCGTTGGTTAGATAGATGTATTGAACGTTTTGATACTACAGAGCCAAAATATGGTTATTCGCAAACTTTGTTTCCTATTGTGCAAGGAAGTGTTTACAAGGATTTACGAATTAAATCAGCCGAATTTATCGCATCAAAAAATCGTGAAGGAAATGCAATTGGTGGTTTATCAGTTGGAGAGCCTGCCGAGGAAATGTATGAAATGACCGAAGTTGTTTGTGGAATTTTACCAACCGACAAACCACGTTATTTAATGGGCGTTGGAACTCCAATAAACATTTTAGAAAGCATAGCTTTAGGTGTAGATATGTTTGATTGCGTAATGCCTACACGTAATGCACGCCATGGTTTATTGTTTACTTCCGAAGGAATCATCAACATTAAAAACGAGAAGTGGAAAATGGATTTTTCTCCATTAGATCCAAACGGAACTGCTTATGTTGACCACCAATACACCAAAGCATATTTACGTCACTTATTAATTTGCAACGAATTATTAGCAGCTCAAATTGCAAGTGTACACAACCTTGCATTTTATTTATGGTTAGTTAAAGAAGCGCGTTTGCAAATACAAGCTGGCACTTTCTTAACCTGGAAAAATATGATGGTGAAGAAATTGGGGACAAGATTATAGTATTCGGTACCATTTTTGTTTTAGGTTCTTTGTATCTTAACCGCATCAAAACGTTATACATTTATCTATGAAGTTTTTCTTTCAAATTATTATACTTTCAATGCTTGTTTTAACGAGCAATTGCAAGGCACAGGTTAACATGGCTCCTGGTACTTATACATCTACAAACAAAAAAGCCATAAAACAACACGAACAAGGCAAAAAGAATTTCGAGTTCAAAAAAGACAAAGAAGCTGAAAAATTCTTTTTGAAAGCAATTGAGCTAGACCCAACTTTTGTTGAACCACACATGGCTTTAGGTTATTTATATGCCGACCATAAACAAATAGATAAAGCAATTGAACATTTTAAAATTGCAACCGAAGTGAATCCGAAATTTTTCCCAACAAACTTCTATGATTTAGGTGGTTTATATTTAACCCAAGGCAAATACACTGAAGGAAGAAAAGCATACGAAGCATTTTTAGGATTTGAACGTATTAATCCAAACTTAAGAGAGAAAGCAGATAAGTTTTTAGCCAATGCGAAGTTTGGTGAAGAAGCAATGAAAAATCCAAAACCTTTCGACCCAAAAAATGTTGGTGATGGAATTAATTCAAATTTTTACGAGTACTTTCCAAGTATTACTGCAGATGGAAATTCCTTTTTATTCACGCGTAATTTTCGTGTAGAAGGTGAAGTTGGAAGTCAGGAAGATTTTTATATGAGCGAAAAAGTAAAAGACCAATGGCAACCTGCAATGCCAATCAAACAAATTAACTCACCCGGAAACGAAGGTGCACCAAGTCTTTCGGTTGATGGACAATTTATGTTTTTCGTATTGTGTCCTGATATGTATGGTAATTATGGAAGAGAAGGCAGAAAAGGATTAGGAAGTTGCGATATATTCTTCAGTCAAAAAATAAATGGCAAATGGAGTGAGCCTGTAAATGCAGGTGAACCAATAAACACTAACAACTGGGAAACACAACCTTCATTTTCATCTGATGGTAAAACGCTTTATTTTGTGCGTGGTTACAATACACGTGAAGGAATTAAAAACCAAGACATTTACATGGCACAAATTGGTTTTGATGGAAAGTTTTCTGCGCCAGTTAAATTAGGTCCAAATGTAAACACCGATGGTAAAGAGGAATCAGTTTACATTCACCCAGATAACATGACACTTTACTTCTCTTCGGATGGAAGACCAGGAATGGGCGGTTTGGATATTTATATGAGCAAGCGCCAACCAAGTGGTGAGTGGGGACCTGCTGTTAACTTGGGATACCCAATTAATACTTTTGGTGATGAGAATAGTTTATTAGTTGGTCCATCAGGTAAAATAGCTTATTTCGCAAGTGAGCGCCAAGGCGGTTACGGTGGTTTAGATATTTATCAATTTGAATTACCAGAGAGTTTTAGACCAGAAGTAATTACTTATGTAAAAGGCAAAGTATATGATTCTTTATCGCGTAAAGGATTAGATGCCGCCTTTGAATTAATAGATTTAGAAACACAGCAAAGTGTAATGCGCTCCTATTCTGCTAAAGATGGTAACTTCCTTCTTACTTTAAATGCAAACCATAATTATGCTTTAAACGTTTCTAAAGAAGGATATTTATTTTATTCGAATAATTATAGCTTAAAAGATATAAGTACAGATTATAACAATCCATTTATCATTAATGTTCCATTGCAACCAATAGATACTGGATATGTAATCGAATTGAAAAACGTTTTCTTTGACATAGATAAGTTTGATTTAAAACCTGAATCGAAAGCAGAGTTAAATAAACTTGCAGAGTTTCTTAAAAAGAATCCAGCAATAAAAGGCGAACTAGGTGGACATACCGATAACACAGGTGATAAAAAGAAAAATCAATTGCTCTCACAAAATCGTGCTAAGTCGGTATTGGAATATTTAGTTACTGCTGGAATTGATAAAACACGTTTGAGTTTTAAAGGTTATGGCGATACTAAGCCAAAGTTCCCGAATGACACTCCAGAACATAAAGCTGCTAATAGAAGAACGGAGTTTAAGGTTTTTAAGAAATAGGGCTTCGGCTGGGCTCAGCCTGACTTAGTTTACCTAAGTGATAAAAATAAAAAATAAGATGAAATCTATAATTACCTTACTTGAGACAAAAAAAGGAAATTATATTGTTTTTTTCTCGATTACTTTGTTATTCATACTTTATGCTATCATTCATCTTTATCCATTTAACAATACATATAACGAAGATATTGTAAGCATTGATGATTGGGGTCGCTACTTAAGAAATGCCGAAGACATACGAACAAATGGAATACTTATTCCAAGCATTAAAGAAGCTTACTTTGCTCCTGCGGGGTTTTTGTACAATTATTTTATTGCAGTTTGCATTTCGATTTTCGGGCAAAACACGATTCCGATTTTTATTATCCAAAATGTATTATTGGGTGTAAGTGTGTGTTTAATCTACTTCACTTTTTCAAAAAGCATGGGCAATAGCGCTCGAGTTTTATTTTTAGTATTGCTCATAAGCTTTGCCTTAATTGATATAGGAAAATACTACACAAACAGATTGTTAAGCGAACCATTTGCTTTATTTTTCATTGCTACATTCTTTTTTTGCTTTACAAAGGCTTTAAATACTGGGGCGAAATATTTATTTACCTTTTCCGCTGTATTACTAGGAATGGCAGTTTTATGCCGACCAAACCTATTACCTTTTGCAATTTTAGCTTGTGTATTTTTAGTCTTTCAAAAAATAGCATTAAAACAAAAACTATTTTTCTGTACTGCATTTTTGATAGCTGTTTCATTACTATGCGTACGCAATTATTTTGTATGCCAACAAATTGTTTTCATGCCAACTGAAGGCTTGCTTTTTAGTAATGAGGCCTTCGGTACTAATTTTTCATTTATATTAATCTTAAAAAAAATAGCATTTTGTTTAGGTTATTTAAGCTGGGAAAATCCTGATTATTTAATTCGACCTCATTGGATGTTATTATGGATATTTTCAATAAGCTACTGTATTTATTTAATTCGCCACAGAAAAGCATCAAGCGCCACAGAAAAATTAAATCTCATTTATTTAGTAAGTTTCTTTGGAACGCTTATTATTATTGCCCCACAAATTGGATCCTATGGCTTTAGATTACTTTGCCCCGCTATTCTTTTTGTAATTCCTTTTGCTGTTTTAACACTAGATAAATTAATTTTCCCTAAATTTCTGAAATGAAATCGAGCCTTAAAATTATAAGCACGTTATTTATAACATTAATCGCTTGTTCGTTTGTATTTACTACTGAAACCAAAACTATCATTCGTGATGATTTTAAAACATTTTACGATGCACAAGGTGTGGAAGGCTCATTTTCTTTATTCAGTGAGAAAAATTTCACGTACACACTTTACAATCCATCCCAATTTAAAACAAGCTACTCACCTGCTTCTACTTTTAAAATTTGCAATTCACTCATAGGACTTGAATCTGGTGTTATTTGGGATGAGAATTTTATTATTAAATGGGACAGTGTTGTAAGACCAAATCCAAAATGGAATGCTGACCATGATTTAAAAACTGCTTTTAAAAATTCAACCGTTTGGTATTACCGCGAAATGGCTAGACGAATTGGGGGCAAACGAATGAAAGCGTGGTTAGATAAAGCAGAATATGGAAACGCTGATACAACAGGCGGAGTAGATTTATTTTGGTTAAAAGGTGGTTTACGTATTTCTCCAGAACAACAGATTGATTTTTTGAGGCGATTTAATAATTACAAATTACCATTTACAAAACCAACAGTTGATATTGTAAAGAACATTATGATAGTTGAAGACACATTGGGTTATGTATTAAGAGCTAAAACAGGCTGGGCTGATAATGAAACAGGACCAAGCATTGGCTGGTATGTAGGTTATGTTGAAACAAAAGACAATACATATTACTTTGCTAATTGCATACAAACAAAAGATTTTGATAAAGCGAAAGCAAGAATTGATATTACGTATCAGATATTGAGAGAATTGGGAATCATTCCTAAGAACAAATAGAATCAAGACTGCAAGAACCAAGAGTCAAGAGTCAAGACTTTTAGTTCTTATCTCGGAAATTAAAACCTTAGTGTAACTTTGTGCTCTTAGTGGCTTAGTGGTAAAAAAACGAATCATGAATTTTAATACAATTACAATAAACAACGATTTAATTTTGCGAGCTTTAACTCCAGAAGTATATTCTTTTGTATTCACAAATTACAACGAAGAGCAATTAATGGAATTCTTCGGACTTACAACTCCTGAAGAATTTGCGAAAGAAAAAAATCGTTATGAAAATGGAATGACAACCGTTAACAAAACATTCATTCTCTTTCATATTCTTGAAAACGATAAAACTGTTGGCTGGTGTGGCTTTCACACTTGGTACACCGATCATGCACGCGCAGAGATTGGCTACGTTTTATCTAATGAGGCAAGCAAAGGAAAAGGCATAATGAGTTCGGCTTTGAAAGCAGTAATTGACTATGGTTTCAACACTATGAATCTTCATCGCATTGAAGCATTTGTTGCACCTAACAATACGCCTTCTCTTAAATTAATGGAGAAATACAATTTCGTAAAGGAAGGTCATTTACGCGAGCATTATTTTAAGAATAATACAATGGAAGATTCGCTTGTGTTTTCTTTATTAAAAAGTGAGTACAAACTAATTAACTAATCTTCTTTACTTCCAAATCATCTTTACAATCTGCAAGTAACTCATTAATTGTTTTATGCAAAACAGGATGCTGTAATTGCCCCGCTATTTCTGCCAGTGGCACCAACACAAATTTTCTTTCTTGAATAAACGGATGCGGAATTTTTAATTCGGGAGTATTAATTATTTCATCATTAAAAAAAAGCGTGTCAATATCAATCAATCTATTTTCCCATTTTATGTTACGGGTGCGACCAATCTCCTTTTCAATTTCCAAAGTGGTTTTAAGTGTTTCTTGCGCAGTTAAATCAGTAACAATTTTTAACACCTGATTTAAGTAATTAGGTTGTTCGCTAACACCCCATGAAGCCGTTTCATAAACACTCGAAACTGCGGTCTCCTGCCCTACTCGCTCCGCTATCATTGCAATTGCTTGAGAAAGATTTTTTTCTCTTTCTCCCAAATTACCGCCTAAACACAAATAAACCACATTCATCAAAAAAACCTTCTAATTAAATTAAGTATTGTAATTTTACAAAGTTAAATTTAAAAATACATTATGAAGAATTTTTTCACTTCCTTTTTTGGAGCCGCCTTTGGGGTAATTATTGCCCTTGTACTTATTGTTGTAATTGTAATCGGTAGCATTGCTGGTAGCATAGGAAAAGCCTTTGAGCAAGGAGAAAAGAAAGCAGAATTAAAAGCAAACTCTGTTTTATATATCGACTTCAAAAATGTTATTGGCGACAGAACACAAGATAATCCATTCGCCAATTTTAATTTCGCCTCGTTTGGCGACAAATCATTGGGCTTAGATAAAATAGTTGAAAACATTAAAAAAGCAGAATCCGATTCTTTAATCAAAGGAATATACTTGCACTTAACTGATGTGAATGCAGGAATTGCAACTACTGAAGAAATTAGAAATGCTTTACTTGATTTTAAAAAATCAAAGAAATTTATTTACGCTTACAGCGAAGTATATTCCCAAAAATCATATTACTTAGCTAGTGCTGCTGATAAAATTTATTTAAACCCACAAGGTGGAATGGAGTTTAAAGGTTTAAGTGCGCAAATCATGTTTTACAAAAAAGCATTAGAAAATTTAAATGTAGATGTACAAATATTTCGTCATGGCAAATTTAAAAGTGCCATCGAACCTTTTATGTTAGATAAAATGAGCGAGGCAAACCGCCTACAAACAGAGGTTTTCATGGGTTCGTTATGGAACTCGATGTTGGAAGGAATTTCTAAAGCGCGGGGCATTTCAAAAGATGAATTAAACAACATTGCTGATAATTTAAAACTTAAAAACCCGAATGATGCATTAAACTTAAAGTTAGTAGATGGTTTATTTTATTCGGATGAAGTACAAGTAGAATTAAAAAAGAAATTAGGAACTAAAGATGCAGCTAAAATTAATTTCATAAAATTGGCAGATTACAATAGTGATGAAGAAGAAAATCCATTCAAAAAATTAAAAGAGAAAAAAGGAGATAAAATTGCAGTTATATATGCTGTTGGTTCTATCGAAAGTGGAGAAGGCGATGATAACACTATTGGTTCTGACCGTATCGCAAAAGCAATTAAAGACGCTCGTTTAGATGCAAATGTAAAAGCAATTGTATTACGCGTTAACTCGCCAGGTGGAAGCGCTTTAGCTAGTGATGTAATGTGGAGAGAAGTAACCTTAGCAAAATTAGCTAAGCCAGTTATTGTTTCTATGGGTGATGTAGCTGCTTCTGGTGGTTATTACATTGCTTGTGCTGCAGATCGTATTTTTGCACAACCTAATACCATTACTGGTTCTATTGGTGTGTTTGGAATGATGCCAAATGCACAAAAAATGCTTTCAGAAAAATTAGGAATTACTATTGATACAGTTAACACTAACAAACATTCGGATGTTGGAACACTTTATCGTGGAGTAACAGAAGAAGAGCGTGCTTACATTCAAAAAGGTGTTGAAGATGTGTATGATGTGTTTACAAAACGTGTTGCCGAAGGTCGTAAAATGAAACAAGCTGCTGTTGATAGCATTGGACAAGGTCGTGTTTGGAGCGGCGCAGATGCTTTAAAAATTAATTTAGTAGATGAACTTGGTGGATTAGATGCTGCTATTGCTTTTGCAAAAAAGAAAGCGAAGCTTGATAAATACAGCATTGTTAATTACCCAAAACAAAAAAATCCATTCGATGAAATTTTAGGAAAAGTAGAAGCTGAAACCGAAACTAAAATAATGACAAAAAATCTTGGTGAATCATATAAGTACATTAAACATTTAAGAGATTTACTTAAGATGAAAGGTGTGCAGGCACGATTACCATTCGAGTATATCATTTACTAAAAACAAAAGCGCCGATGACAAAATGTTATCGGCGCTTTTAAATTTTGACTAGAAAAATCCTACGCTTTTACTTCGGCGTATTTTGCCATATATTCCATTGCTTTATCCACCATATCCGGTGAGCCAATAAATAAAGGTGTACGTTGATGAAGCTCAGTTAAAGGCAATTCTAAAATACGATTTTTACCATCGGTTGCTTTACCACCTGCTTGCTCAATAATAAATGCTAAAGGATTACACTCATATAATAAACGTAATTTTCCTTTTGGAGATTTTGCTGTAGAAGGGTAAATAAATATTCCACCTTTTAATAAATTTCTATGAAAATCAGCAACACCACTTCCGATGTAACGAGATGAATATGGACGGCTTGTAGCTTCGTCTTCTTCTTGGCAGTACTTAATGTATTTTTTCACACCTTCAGGAAATCTCAAGTGATTACCTTCATTTAACGAATAAATTGCCCCGCTTTTTGGAGTTTTAATATCTGGATGAGATAAACAAAACTCACCAATACTCGGATCTAATGTAAATCCGTTAACACCTTTACCTGTAGTGTACATCAACATGGTTGATGAACCATAAATAACATAACCCGCAGCAACTAATTCAGTACCTGGTTGTAAAAAATCTTCTAATTGCCCTGGTCCACTTAATGATACTCTTCTGTAAATAGAGAAAATTGTTCCAACAGAAACATTTACATCAATATTACTTGAACCATCTAATGGATCAAATGCTACAACATATTTTGCTCCTTTAGAAGATGCAGTATCAATTGGGATAATATCTTCGTTTTCTTCAGATGCAATTGCACAACACTCACCTCCTGCTTTTAATGCAGCAATAAATTGGTTGTTTGCGAATATATCCAATTTCTTAACTGCTTCACCTTGCACGTTGGTTTCGCCTGTTTCGCCCAATATTTCAACTAAACCTGCTTTGTTAACCTCACGATGAACAATTTTAGTTGCAATACCAATATCTCTCAATAATCTTGATAATTCACCTTTTGAATAAGGAAAATCTTTTTGCTTCTCAATAATAAACTGACCTAATGTTTGTACTTGCATAGCGTATGTATTAAAAAAAAACGGTCAGGAACACCTGACCGTTTTATATATGAAACTCAATTAGAAATCAAATCGTGCTTTATGATCTTCGATGTCTGCAATTTTCTTAAGTGCTTCGAATACTTCATAATCAACTCTTCCTGAAACTGCTAAACTTACTGCTTTTTTATTCTCTTTGTAATCTTTAGCAGGAGTAACATTTTCTGAAGCTAAAGTTGCAACATAAACACCTAAATTTCCTTTGAAAGGCTTAGTTGTTCCGTTTACTTTTAACGCACTTATTGCGCCTGTAAATATGTCATCACGTCCCATGTTAGGGATTGAGTACGAATTGAAATTCATATTATCAGCTGTTTGTACTGTTAAACCTAATTTGCTAGCATAATCATCAACAGATTTTGCATTAGCTGCCTTCGAATTAAACTCAGCCATAAATTGCTCTGCTTTCTTTTCTTGCTTAGCTTTTAAAGTAACTTCTTCTTTAACTTGTTCCAAAGTTGCGAAACCTTTTTCTTTAGTCTCAACTAATTTAGCAACAACAAAACGTGTTCCGAAAGTAAATGCTTCCGATACATCATTTAATTTAGCAGCATACATCCAACGAACTAAATCTTTAGGATTTTCTAATCCAGGGATTTGACGATCGTTTTCTTTAATATCATTTGATACACGCTTGTTTATTTTTTCAGCATCAACTGCTTTATCAAATAACTCCGCTGTATTATTTTTTCCTGAGAACTCAGAAGCTTTAGCATAGAAAGATTGTGTAGTATTTGCACTTGGAACAATATTAACTGTAATAGTTCCTAATGTGTATCTATTTTCTCTTCCTTTACTTACATCTAATACTTCCATAATGTGGTAACCAAATTGCGACTCAACAACACCTAAATCACCTTTTTTACCATCTAAACCAAAACGTTTGAATGGCTCAACAAACCCACTTGATTCGTTTAACCAACCGTAGTTACCATCTTTACCCATCCAATCATCTTTTTCTGTCTTGTTAGGAGGCATTTTTTTACCGCCATCATCCGAGAAATTTTTAGCAAAATCAGCAAACTTAGCGCCCTTTTTAAGAACTGCAGTTAAGCTATCAGCCATTTTCTTTGCTTGGTCTTTAGAACGCTTAACATCTTGAGATGCACCTGAACCAGCATAAGCAATTAATATATGACGAACTTTAGCAGAATCTAATGATGAAGAAACCTTCATTAATTTAGAAACTTTGATGCTTGCATTTTCCATGTATGGGCCAAAAACAGTTCCTACAGGTGCTGTGTAAACAGTAGAATCGATATTAGGATTAATTGTTCCTTTTTTAAATTGAGCAATATCAATTTGTTGATTCTCGTTTGTGTTTTGAATAAAAAGACTGTCCTCAGAAGCTGTTTTCTTCTCTTTAAAATCAGCAGCTACTGTTTCCATGTTCTTTTTTAATTCCATAATATCTTCTTGAGAAGGAATTGATTCCCAAACGATATACTCAATTTTACGTGTTGCTTCTTCAACAACATACATATATTGGTGTTCGTTATAATACTTCAGAATTTCTTCATCTGTAACTTTAATAGCTGAATCAGCTACGCTAGAAAAAGGCTTATAAACAAACTTAACGTTTAACATACGTTTAGTTGCGTTGTAATCATTCTTACCTTCGTTAGTAGTAGCATACAAACCTTTTTTAATAAGATTAAAATATTTTTCGTTTTTACGAATATCACGTACTTGCTCCTCTAACTGAACCCAAAATTTCTCTTGCTCAGGAGTCATTTTTGCAACGAAAGTATTTAACTTCTTTACATCTAAAGCACCAGTTGCATCTGCAAACTGCTCATAAACCTTACCTGTATTTCTATCAGTAAAATATGAAGAAACATATTGGTGTGGATGAACCAACATCAAATCTGCTAACTCATCTTCACCTACCTCAATACCAAGTTCTGCCCATTGAGATTTTAAAACACGCTCATTAACTAATGCCGACCAAGCTTGCTCAACAATTTGTTGACGAGTGTTCTCATCAACTGGCTGTCCGTTTGCAGTATAATTTGCTACGTACTCATCAACTTTAGCTTTTAACTCTGGATAATCAATGTCTTCACCTTTGATTGTTCCAACCGAATTTTTACTAGTTCCAAATAACTTTCCACCTGCATCAAATGCTGCTTGAAGAATAAAAATAACTAGGGCTAAACCTACTATACCTACGAGTAAACCTGTTTTACTACGAATTTTCTCTAAAACGCTCATATTTAATTTTTAAAAGAGTGCAAATATAACTGAATTTAAAGAAAAAGGAAACAAAATCAGCGCTAAAATAGCACTGATTATCAATGATTTAAATAAATAAAGTTTGAATTTGCCCAAAAGCGGGGTAATGTATCTAAAAGCGGGCTATTAATGAGCCGCCAACCAATTATCTCCCATCCCAATTCCAACTTCCAGAGGAATGCCTAAATCCATAGCTGTTTTCATTCGGTTTTCGATGATGGGTTGGATGATTGATAATTCATCCTTGTGAATATCAAAAACTAATTCATCATGCACTTGCAATATCATTTTGGAACGTAAGTTTAATGGACGTAGATCTTTTTGAATATTAATCATCGCAATCTTAATCATATCAGCCGCCGAACCTTGTATAGGAGCATTAATTGCATTTCGCTCGGCATAACCACGAACCACAGCATTTGCAGAAGTAATATCACGCAAATAACGTTTTCTTCCCATCACTGTTTTTACAAAACCATTTTCACGTGCAAGGTTTACTTGCTCATCCATGTATTTTTTAATACTGCCGTATTCTCTAAAATAATTATCGATTAATTCCTTTGCTTCGCCACGGGAGATGTTTAAATTTTCTGCTAAGCCAAATGCGCCTTGCCCGTATATAATACCAAAGTTTACACTCTTTGCTTTGTAACGCATTTCTTTTGTTACTTCTTCCTCAGCAATGCCATAAACCTTTGCAGCGGTAGCAGTATGAATATCTTTGCCCAATTTAAATGCTTCACACATATTTGGGTCTTGACTTAATGCTGCCACAATACGTAATTCTATTTGCGAATAATCGGCGCTTAATAATATGTATTCTGGTGAACGAGGAATAAATGCTTTACGAATTTCTCTACCGCGTGTTGTACGAATTGGAATATTTTGCAAGTTAGGATTATCCGAACTTAAACGTCCAGTAACAGCAACCACTTGATTGTAGCTAGTGTGTATACGTCCTGTTTTTTTGTTTACCAATTCGGGTAAAGTATCAACGTAAGTATTTTTTAATTTTACCAACTCGCGATAATCTAAAATTTTATTTACGATTGGATGTTTGTTTACCAATTTAGAAAGAACATCTTCGCCCGTTGAGTATTGCCCCGTTTTTGTTTTCTTAGGCTTATCAACTATTTTAAGGTATTCGAATAATACTTCACCTACTTGCTTTGGAGATGATGTATTAAAAGATGTTCCTGCTAATGCCTGAATTTCTTTATCTACTGCAATAATATCTTTTTCTAATTCTAAAGAATAATCGCGTAGATTTTGAATATCTAAATTCACACCTTCGCGTTCCATTTCGCCTAACACTTTTATTAATGGAATTTCAATTTCTTCAAATAATTTTTCTGTCTCTGTACTTCTTAACTGTGGGGCAAATATTTCTTTCAGCTGCAAAGTAATATCGGCATCTTCTGCTGCATACTCTGTAATGGCTGCTATATCCGCATCGCGCATACTTGTTTGGTCTTTACCTTTTTTTCCAATTAATGTTTCGATGCTAATTGGAGAATAGTTTAAATACGTTTCGGCAAGTACATTCATATTGTGACGCATGTCTGCATTCAATAAAAAATGTGCAACCATTGTATCGAAAATTTTATTTTTTATTTCGATATTATAGTTTTTAAGTACTTGCATATCGTACTTAATATTTTGCGCTATGAGTGTTTTACTTTCATCTTCAAACAGCCATCTAAATTTCTCTACAATTTGCTGTGCTGCTGCTTGGTCGGATGGGAAAGGTAAATACCATGCTTTGTGCGCTTCAACAGCAAAAGACATCCCAACAATTTCTGCACTAATGGTATCTAAAGAAGTTGTTTCTGTATCAAAACAAAACTCTTTATTACTTTTTAATTGCTCAATAAGCTGAGATATTTTTTCATCACTATCAACACAAATATAATTGTGCTCAGTATCTGCAGCTGTTTGAAATATTTTCTTTTCAGGTTCTTGTTCAGATGTTTCTCCAACTTCAGATTCAACAGAAAACATATCAATCTGATTTAAATCTTTTGGTTTTGATTTTTGATTTGTAGGAGCCGCTTTTTCTTCAACAGGCAAACTTTCGCCAAGTAAAATTTCCGCCATTCTTCTAAACTCTAGCTCTGCAAACAAATCGCGCAATACATCTTTATCTAATTCTTTAATCCGCAAATCTTCCTCTACTAACTCAACAGGCACATCTAAAATAATGGTCGCTAGTTTTTTTGAAAGCAAGGCAAGTTCTTTATTTGCTTCAACTTTTTCTTTTAGCTTTCCTTTTAGTTTATGCGTGTTCTCAATTAAATTTTCAATAGTTCCAAAATCTTTCATCAATTGAATAGCCGTCTTCTCGCCTACTCCAGGGATTCCGGGGATATTATCAACTTTATCTCCCATCAAACCTAAGATATCAATCAACTGTCCTACATGAGTAATTTCCCATTTTTTACAAATTTCTTCTACACCTAATATTTCAGCACCGTTACCTAAACGAGCTGGTTTATATATAAAAGTATTTTCATCTACTAATTGTCCATAATCTTTATCGGGCGTCATCATGTAGGTTAGGTAACCCTCTTGCTCTGCCTTACGAGCAAGTGTTCCAATTAAGTCGTCAGCTTCATAGCCTTCTAAAGATAAAGTAGTAATTCTAAATCCTTCTAATAATTTAAATATGTAAGGAATGCAAGTGCGTAAATCCTCAGGCATTTCTTCTCTATTCGCTTTGTACGCTTCAAATTCTACATGCCTAACTGTTGGTGCAGATAAATCAAATACAACAGCAATATGCGTTGGTTTTTCTTTTTTTAATACTTCTAATAATGTATTGGTAAAACCAAATACAGCAGATGTGTTTAAACCTTTTGAATTAATTCGGGGATTATTGGCAAATGCAAAATACGCTCTGTAAATAAGCGCATAAGCATCCAATAAAAATAATTTTTTTGGGTGATCTTGTGTCATAAATAATTTGGGAAATTATGGATTGCGTTCGTTATATCTTTCTATAAGTTGAACAAGCTTATTGTAGTCAAGGTCTTCTTTCTCTATTTCCTTAAGTAATTCTTTATCGTCGCTAATAAATGGCTTAATTTGTTTTTTAACTTTTGACTCAGGCATAATTTGCGTCATTTCATCTAAACCACCTTTAATAATAAAATACATGCTTTCCATTTTGTCGTTGCCCATTGCTATTGGCGCTTTGTACTCGTAAAACATAATTTTACCACGACATACAACCTGCATAAAAACCCAGGTGTCGAAATATTTCATCGACATATAATCTTTTCCATCAAAGCCATAGCCATGTATTTTTTGTGGAAGATATTGCTTACCGTTTCCTGGAGGCTTAAGCCTGAACATTACTTTTACATAATGATCTAATTCATTTTTAGTAAATAATTTTACTTCACCTTGTGTAGTATCATTCTTTGGTCCTATAATATATCCTTTAGCAAAATCATTTTGCGAATGAACAAATAAACCAAAGCTTAGAAAAAAAAGTAATAATGCTATTCTCATGCGATTCTAAATAATTGAATAAATATAACAAAGTTCGTGCTACGTTTTGCTATTTTTTATAATTATTCGTTATTTCTTGGTTTATTTGCGACTAGTGAGTAATTTTAAGGTCTATGCTTTGCTTTCCAAATGCCAAAATAAATCTAGGTTTACACATAACCGAAAAACGAAGTGATGGCTTTCATAATATTGAGACTGTATTTTATCCAATTAGTTGGAAAGATGCATTAGAAGTTATAGAAAATAAGGATTGGAAAAGCATGCCTACCGGACAGGCAGGCGGGGCAAGTAAATGTCAGCTGCATTGCTCAGGTATTAAAATTGAAGGGGCTAGTGATGATAATTTAATTAATAAAGCTTATAATAATTTATCTGCAATTAAATCTTTACCCCCTTTAAATGTTTATTTGCACAAAGCAATTCCGATGGGGGCTGGATTAGGCGGAGGCTCAGCTGATGCAGCCTTTTTCATACAAACATTAAACACAAAATTTGACCTAGCTTTAAGTGAAGAAATAATTTTGCAAGAAGCAGCAAAGCTTGGTAGTGATTGTGCTTTTTTTATAAAAAACACCCCAACTTACGCATTCGAAAAAGGAGATAAGTTTAAAGAAGTTAATATTGATTTGTCGGCATATTCAATTTTAACTATTTTCCCAAACATACATAGCAATACAAAACTTGCCTATTCAAGAGTTACACCTAAAAAAGCAAGTATTAATCTTATTGATTTTTTAAGCGACACTAAACCCGAAAACTGGAAAGGTGTTTTGGAGAATGATTTTGAAGAGTCGGTGTTTTATCATTTTCCGGAAATTAAGAAGTTGAAAGGACAATTGTATGCAGAAGGCGCATTGTATGCATCGCTTAGTGGCAGTGGTAGTTCGGTGTTTGGAATATTTAAGAAGAATGAGTTGCCTGATTTAAGCGGGTATTCATCTTATTTGGTGAATGTGACTAAATAATAGTTATATAAAAGGAACGCTGATGACGCTGATTTTGTATGATTTTAGCTGAGTTCAATTAAATAAATCATATTTTATATAAAAATCTGCGTCATCTGAGTTCTATACTTTATTTCCAATAAAAGAAAAATCATCGGTATAAACCATATTATCATTCTTTAACTAATTCCTTTAAAAACACTTCTCTCAACAAAATTTCTTTGCTTAAATTTGTTCTGCATGAAGAAATTAATTTCACTCTTTATTATTGCTATAAGTACAAATGCAATTGCGCAAACATTTGAATTAGATCAGGTGGAGCAAATTTGGCGTCCTCGCATTAGAGCTGATTTTAGATATGTCGCACCAACTAAATACCAAGATACATCAAGCAAATTTTCTTCAACCGAGCAATCGATTGTTTTTACTTTTCCTATAAAAACCAAACTAGGTGCTGATTTAAAATTGGATTTATCATCACTTAAATTAAAAGATATTTTAAAGAATTCAGTTTCCATTAAGGCTTCACAACTAATGGGAAGTGTTAAGTTTGGCTCTAAACAAGTAAATACAGGATTAGATAGTATTAAAACCCGCAATTTATATTACGGCTACACGGGTGTGTTTGGCTTAAAACTCACAAAAAAGTATAGAGTTATGTTTTACTCCTTAAATGCTGGATTTAATGAAGAAGACAAAACCATTAATACCATGGCCTTAAGAGCAAACGGTGTTATTGGGCAATTTCATATTAGAGGATTAAGAAAAAATTATTATTACGGCGTGGCAGCTTCGTATGGAGATGGTAAATTTTTTCCAATGCCTTTTTTTGGAGGTATGCAACCTGCGGGTAGCAAAGGAACAATTAATTTTACCATACCAGCACAAATTTATTACCAATACAAACCCAATCAAAAGCATGCTATATCAACTGGTTTAACATTGGATGGTTTTAGGTATGGAATGCAATTTAAAAACGAGCGTATTAATTTTAATTATGCAAACATAAATATGTTTGCTAATTATCGTTACAAACTAAGCAAAACGTTTGGCTTTAGGGTGCAAGCAGGATACAACTTAGTACAACGTGTTGTATTAACTGATATTGATATTAAGAAAACCCGCTACCCTCTACAACCTGGATTTTATGTAGAAGCTGGAATTTTTACTGTGTTTGGAAAAAACTTATTTGAGCAAGTTACAGCTTCAATTAACGATAGCTTTCTAAACTTTTAGAATGAATTTTACACTCTAATTCCAACTACACAAACATCATCAATTTGTTCAAGCTTACCTCTCCAGTTTTCGAAATGTTCGTTTAGTAATATTTGTTGCTGTTCCATTGAATGAGATGAAACACTTAGCAATAATTCCTTCACGTTTTTTACTTTGAACTTTTTACCGTGCTCACCACCAAATTGGTCAGGGAAACCATCAGTAAACATATAGAGTGCATCACCTTTTTGTAATTGAAATGTATGTAAAGTAAATGCTTCTTTATCTCGAGGGGACTTGCCAATTGGCATTTTATCACCAGCTAAATGAATTACTTCATTGTTTCTAACAATTACAATGGAGTTATTTCCTGCAGCGTAGTGCAACATATTTGTACTTTTATCAAACCTGCAAAGTACGCAATCCATACCATCACTCATTTGGTCGTTTGTGTCTTTATCTGTAAAAGCTTTTATGATTTCTGCGCGAAGATTGTCTAATATTAAATTTGGTTCGCTTATGTTACGCTCTATAACTATTTCGTTTAAAAAACTTATGCCCAATAAACTCATGAATGCACCCGGAACCCCATGCCCTGTACAATCTGCCAACTGAAAGTAAAAATAATTATTGTGCTGAATTGCCCAATAAAAATCTCCACTCACTATATCTTTGGGTTTGTTTAAAATAAAAAATTCGTTCAAGTGTTCTTTAATGTATGATTGAGATGTAAGCAAAACATTTTGAATACGGTGCGCATAATGAATACTATCTGTTATGCTCTTGTTTTTATCTTGTAATTCATCTTTTTGAAATAATACTTCTTTGTTCAGTTCTTTTAATTGCTCGTTTGCTTTACGTTTATTTATGAACGCAAAAATCGCAAAACCCAAAGCGCATACAACTAAAACTACTCCAATAAATGCAAATACAAGCAATTGACTTTTACGTTTACTTTCCGATTCGCTTGCGTTTTTTTCAGCATTCAGTTTTTCTATTTCAGTTTCCTTTTTTTCTGTTTGATATTTTTTTTCAAGCTCACGTGCGGCATTATTTCTTTCTTTGTTATTGATAGAATCGTTTAAAAAAGTATACTGCACATGATATTCCAATGCCTTTTGAAATTGCTTACGCGCAATGTACAACTCATATAAATGATAGTTATCTGCTGTTTCTATACTAAGCAATTTGCCTTGTTTGGCGTAGCTAAGCGATTTTAACAATAGCTTTTCAGCTTCATTATATTTTCCTTGTTTAATATAAATTTCACCTAATGAACTTGAATAACTTGCTTCATAATAATCCGAATTTAAATCCTTTATTATATCCAATGCAATCAACATTTCTTTCTCAGCTTCTTCTAATCTATTTTCTGATAAATGGCATTTTGCAATACTTGTGTGTACACTAGCATTAATTCCTTGACTAGTAGAAGGGAATTTTATTGCTTCGTTATAATAATACATGGCCGAATCTGTATTACCCGATTCGAAATATAAAATTCCAATATTTAAATAGCAGGATGTAAATCGTTTGCTATCTCCAAGTTCTCTAAACATTCGCAAGCTCTCGAACATATAGTGTTTAGCGTTTCCAAAATCACCCATCGATTCGTAGGTGTTGGCTAAGTTTGCATAAATAACAGCCGACATGTGTTTCATGCCTTTATTATTACTTTGTTCCGAAAATTTACGTGCGGTTGTAAAACACTCTACAGCTTTTTGATAATTTGCTTGATCGTGATAAATGGTCCCAATTGTATTATATATACCTGCTTTGCCCCGCTTATAGTCAATTGCCTCCGCAAGTTCTAAGGCTTTAAGTGCAATTCTTTTTCCGCTATCTAAATCTATGTAACTATACTCAAATGCAAGACTATTCATTTGAAGAATCTTCATGGTATCATTATCCTTTTTAGTTGGAATAACTTTACGAAGACTATCTATGAACTTATGGTCCTGCGCTTTAGTTATAGAACTTACTATAAGCAACAGAGCAAAGAAATACAAATAATTAATCCTTCTCATTTAGGAATTAAAGGTATATAAATATTTGTAAATTGGAAATGGACTAATTTTGGAGGTTTTACATTACTCTCTACAAACTTTCAATTCCTTTATAAGTGCTTAAACAGGAATGTTTTCCGGTGATATTCCTAATTCATTTTTTGACCTATAGCTTTCGACTTAGCATCATACTTCACAAACAAATTTATCCAAACCAATCGTGCTTTCCGAAATATGGTTGTCCATAAAAGCAAACCAGCTGCAACAAATGAAATCAAAAAAGAAAGTTCGCTTAGGTTTAAAAGTAAACACATAATTAAATACATGCCTATACCAAGAGCGATGGTTAATCCGTACGAAACATACATAGAACCATAAAAGAAACCAATTTCTTTCATGAAATTTTCGCCGCAGTGAGAACAGCTAGGATTTATTTTAGCAAAGTCTTTAAATGAAAATGGATTTTTTGAAACAAAAAAGTCGCCTTCGTGGCAATGTGGGCACTTATTAAAAAGTACACTATATAGTTTTGTTCCTTTCCACATAATTATTTATTTAATTGCCCCTCTAGTTTCTCCCAAGAGCCTCCGTTATAAACTTCTGCAATCCCATTTTGTTTTAATGTACTTACTGCCATCGAACTGCGCATACCCGATCCACAACAAAGAACAATTGGTTGTTTTAATTTTAACATTTCAACTTCATTAGTAATCAGTTGTAGTGGAATATTTATTGAATTAGGAAGATTACCTGTGGCAAATTCCCTTTCACTTCTTACATCTATTATTGTTGCCCCGTCTCTCAATAAATCAGAAAGGTATCCTTTGTCGTTCTTCAGCATATTTTAATAATTCTAATATCTTATTTTTTACTTGGGCACACAAATGCCGTTGTTTTTACTCCTGTTTTTTCAATTGCTGCAAAACCTCCTGCTACATCAACCAAATTTTTAAATCCTCTTGCCTTTAATATAGAAGCCGCTATTACACTACGATAACCGCCTGCACAGTGAACGTAATATTTTTCATCTTTATCTAAATAATTGGTCCACTCATTTATATAATCCAATGGCTTGCTTGTTGCTTTTTCCAAATTTTGCGCTTCATATTCGCCAGGCTTTCTAACATCTAACACGTTTATTGTTTCTTTCTCGTAGGTATCTACAAATTGTTGAGCAGGTATAGATAAAACACTTTCTATTTCCTTACCGGCTTTTTCCCAGGCATCAATTCCTCCTTTTAAATACCCTAAACAATTATCATAACCAACACGCGATAAACGTAAAATCGTTTCTTCCTCTCTACCTTCTGGTGCAACTAATAAAATTGCTTGTTTTAAATCAGTAATCAAAGCTCCAACCCACGGTGCAAATTGCCCATCAATACCAATAAAAATAGAATTCGGAATATGCTTTAAAACAAAATCTCCTTGTTTTCTAACGTCTAAAATTAATGCTTGATGTTCGTTTGCTAATGCTTCAAAACTGTTTGCATCCAATGCAATTGTACCTCTTTGCAAGACATCATCAAATGAGTCATAACCTGTTTTATTAAGCATTGCATTTTTAGGAAAATATTGTGGAGGAGGCAAAATGCCCGTTGTTAGTTCTTTTATAAAAGCTTCTTTAGATGCAGCTTGAAAAGCGTAATTTGTTTTCTTTTGGTTCCCTAAAGAGTCGAAGGTTTCTTTACTCATGTTTTTACCACAAGCTGAACCTGCTCCATGCGCAGGATAAACAATTACCTCATCTTCTAAAGGTTTTATTTTGTTGTGTAAAGAATCGTAAAGCATTGCTGCTAAATCTTCTTGCGTAAGGTTTGATTTAATTGCTAAATCAGGGCGACCAACATCTCCAATAAATAAAGTATCACCAGTAAATATGCAATAATCTTTTCCATTTTCATCCTTCAATAAAAAGGTTGAAGATTCTAATGTATGCCCAGGTGTATGAAGAACTTTTATTGTAAGTTTTCCAACTCTAAATTCCTCTCCGTCTTTTGCAATGTGACTTTTATAAGTAGTTTCAGCATGCGGACCAAATACGATAGTTGCCCCGGTTTTGTTTGCTAAATCAACATGTCCGCTTACAAAATCAGCATGAAAATGAGTTTCGAAAATATATTTAATTTTTACATTCTCCTTTTCAGCAGTTGCAATGTAAGGGGCAGTTTCTCTAAGTGGATCAATGATTGCGGCTTCGCCGTCAGAGCTAATATAATACGCTCCTTGTGCTAAACAACCTGTATATATTTGTTCAATTTTCATACTTAAAAATGAATTATTCTTAAAACACAACAAAAGTAAATAATAATAGAGGTAAAAACATAAACAATTCGACGAAGAATTATTTTATTATCAACTCCTTAACAATAATTAGTAAGCCTACAACAAGTGTAAACCATCCAAAGGCAGGTTTTAATTTTTTTCCGCTAACAAATTTACCTGCGTACATTCCTACAAATATGCCTAAAACACTTAATCCTGAAAAAATTAATAAAGATTTCCAATCAATTTCAATTGCCCCTATATTTCCTGTAAATCCAATAAGTGAATTAATTGCAATAATACTTAATGAGGTGCCTATAGCCTTTTTCATTGGAACACGCGCAAATAAAATAAGAACTGGGATAATTAAAAAACCTCCCCCTGCCCCAACAAAACCAGATAAAAAACCAACCAAAACACCTAAAAACATTAATGCTGGCACACGAAATGGCATTCGATAAAACTCATCCCACATCAAATCTTTTAAAGCAACGTTTTTCCCTGTTCTAATCATGGTAATGGCAGAAAAGAACATAACAATAGCAAATACTACCATTATTAATACTTGCTTTGTTATAACTAAAGTTCCTATGGTAAAAAAAACATCGGGTAAGTTTGGAACTAAGTATTTTCTTACGCAAAATACGCTTATTACCGAAGGAATTGCAAATTGTAAAATTGCTTCCAAACTAAAGTCTCTTTTCTTTAAAAAGGCAAAAGCCCCAATTAAAGAGGTGATTCCAATAATAAATAGCGAATATCCGGTTGCTATTTGAGCCTCATAATGCATTACATAAACAAGCACAGGAACGGCCAAAATAGAGCCTCCACCGCCAATTAAGCCTAAGCTAAAACCAATTAAAACAAACAAAAGGGAATATACTATTTCCATAAAAAGGCTAGGCGGCAAAGATAAGGCTAAAGCAGCACATTTCAGCAATTTTCACCATCTAATTTCCTTTATAAATGGAATGTTAAAAAATTAACAACTTATTAAAATAAATAGTATTTTTGGATTTGCTATAAACTAGCCTTAGCTTATGTATATGACTAAAAACAAACTATTTACAATAATTCTAGTACTCTTTTTCGGTACTAGTGTTTTTTCGCAATTTAAAATAAACGAATATTCGTGTGCTAATGTGAGTGGATTGCCAGCTGCATTAGGTACTACACCCGATTGGTTTGAGATATATAATACAACTCTAACTCCAAGAAATATAGGTGGATTCTATGTTTCAAACGACATAAACCAAAAAGGTATGTGGCAAATTCCTTTTGGAACAACTATACCTCCACAAGGTTTTTTGCTAATTTTTGCTTCTGGATTGGACTCCGTAATTGGAGGTGAGCTGCATACTAATTTTGATTTATTGCAAACTAAAGGTGACAAAATTATTCTTTCAAATAATTCGGGTGCAATTGTAGATAGTGTTACCGTTAAATTGCATCAGCATAATCATGCTTGGGCTCGTATTCCAAATGGTTCTAGTACTTGGAGAATTTTTGCACGCGACCGAACAACCAATTTACCAACATGGACACCTGGAACAACAAATGTTGTAACTGGTTTAATCTCCTATAGAGCTTATTTACCAAAACCAACATTTAGTTTAAACGGTGGCTTTTATGCTGGACCAACACAATTAGAAATTTCCCGTTCTTCAACTCCACAAATAGATGCAATTGAACCTGAAATATATTATACTGGGGCAACCTATTTTGACGGGGCAGATCCAAGCTATAAAGATCTATTACCTACACCTCATCGTCTACTTTATGACTCAACCTTTGGCACTCCCATTTATATTGATTCTACAACAGTTATAAGAGCATACTTGGACACTAATAACTTGTCGACATTAAACAATAATTTCTACCTCCCAAGTTTTATTACAACCGCAACCTATTTTATTAATAACTCAAATGTGTTTGTAAGCACCGGAGAATTTATTAATACCGATTTTACTTTGCCTACAGTTTCTATTTCATATGACACATTAACTGTTGGAGTTTTCCCTGGCAATCCACCCGCTATTCCTCATCTCTACAATGTTAGTATGGAATACTTTGATAGCAATGGATCGTTTAAATTTAAAACAGTTGGTAATTCTACTCCTACCTCGGCTGATGACGCATTGCCAACATCTTTAGGTGGAATTAATTATTCAGCAGATGATGAATTTGGTTATAGTTATACCAACAAACAACAGTTTTACACCAATAGTAATTTGCAAACAAGCAGTAGAACTGAACAAACAAATATTGTTTTTAGAGCTGCAGCGGATGATAAATTCCCATTTGAAACAGATTCGCTTGCTAGTCCTGGTCAATACGCTACTCACATGCGAGATGCAATGGCTCAAACCTATGCAATGAGAAACAATTTTGACATTGATGGTTCGAGATACCAACCTTGTATTATGTATTTGAATGGAAAGTACTGGGGAATTTATGAAATTAGAGAGGCGTTTGATCCTGAATACGTAAAACACTATTATGGCATTAGCCGCGAAAGAGCACAAGTTTTACAAAATGATGGAATACTTCAAGGCTTCCCTCCACAACAAGCTGCATATGATTGGGGGAATATGGCTAGCTTTATTACAACTAACGATATGGCTAACGACTCATTGTTAGCGCTTGCTGATTCGATGTTAAGTTTTAGTAGTTTAATCGATTTAATTATTTATAACTCGTACACAGTTAATGGGGAGTTTCCTAATAAAGCTTTATGGTGGAGAGCTCCAGATACAACAACAAACGCTATTAAATGGAGATATCACATGTTTGACATGGATGATATTTATGGTTTAAACAAAAACAATTCAGGTTTATCAAGTACTGATCCTGATGCATCTACTTGTCAATACCAAACACAATTTGGTAGTGTTACCGATTCAAGTAGAATTCACTTAAACATATTTAATTCATTGATGGCAAGTGATACGTTTAAATCTCAATTTATTAATCGCTATTCACATTTATTAAACACGAGTTTAAAATGTGATGCAGTTATTAGCCACATAACATATGTGCACAATTTATTGTACCCTGAAATGAAACAACATACAGCTAAATGGGGAAGTACAGATACTGTTTGGAGTTTAAGCGTTGATACAATGAAATATTGGATAAACCAACGTTGCGGTGTTTTAACTGACGATATAAAATCTTGTTTCAATGTAACTGGACCTTTCCGTTTTTGTACCGAAATTGAGCCAGAAGGAACGGGTTCAATTACACTTAATACAGTAAATTATCCAGAAGATCATTCTGATAGTTATTTTGGAAATGTTTATTTTGATGCAATTGCTGTTCCTGCCGAAAATTATTATTTCGATCATTGGGAACCAAGCGATTTTACCTTAGCTACTAATCTTTTAAAGGAGGATACTATTCAATGGAAATTTGATTCCGTTTCCTGTTTAAAAGCTGTATTTGTGTTAAAAGAGCCTTATAATTTAGTTGGCGAACCTATTGTTCCTACAGGTTTCTCTCCAAACGGAGATGGATTTAATGATTTACTAAATGTTTATGGAACACGTGAAACAACTGATTTTAGTATGGAAGTGTATAATCGTTGGGGACAAAGAATATTTCAATCTACTGATAAAACAAAAGGATGGGATGGAAACTATAATGGAGCAGAAGCACCTGTTGGTGTTTACGCATACACATTTAAAGTAACCACCTTAGACGGAACAATTATTCAAAAAAGTGGAAGTATAACCTTAATAAGATAATCATAGAAGAAATTATGAAGAAAACGTTACTCACATCGCTTATAGTTTTTTGTACTACGATTATTGTAGCACAGGATATACATTTTTCGCAGTTAAATAATAGTCCATTATTAATTAACCCTGCTAATACAGGTTTGTTTGATGGATACCAACGTGCGATTATTAATTATCGTTCGCAATGGGCATCTGCAGGAAGTCCATACAAAACCATGGCAGCTTCTTTCGACGCAGAAGTGGGAATGAAGAAAAAGAAAAATGCTTACTTAGGATTAGGCGGATTTATTTTTCAAGACAAAGCTGGCGCAGCAAACTGGAAACAATTTAAAGCTGACTTATTTGTTAATGGTATATTAAAAGTAGGTAAAGAAAGCCACCTTGCTTTAGGAATTGGCGGTGGGTTTGGACAGCATTCTGCTGACTTTTCAAACCTTACTTTCGGCAATCAATATAATGGTAAAGAATTCTCTACCGAACTATCAACTAATGAAGTTATAGCTTTTAGAAATTATTCTTACGCCGATTTATCTTCAGGTATCGTTTATGAGTTTGATAAAACATCAGTAAATTTTGATCATAATGAAGACTTTAAACTTGGTATTGGTTTTTCTTGTTATCATTTAAATAGCCCTAAAATTGATTACGGTGGAATGAGTGGAATTACATTAAATAGAAAGTTTGTTGCATCACTATACGCGCAATATGGTTTCAAAGGCACTAAATTATCTTTATTAAGCAATAACTATTTTATGTTCCAAGGTAAATACAGAGAATTAAATGTTGGAGCTATGTTGCGTATGCGTTTTAATAATCAAACTAAAATTACAGGGATGGTTCATGAAACATCTATGTATATTGGTTTAAATTTAAGAAATGGTGACGCAATTGTACCTTGCTTAATGTATGAAATGTATGGTTTTGCTCTAGGACTTTCATACGACTACAACATTTCTAGTTTTAAACCTGCAACAAAAGGTAACGGCGGTATAGAAATTTCTTTACGTTGGACAAATTTACGTGATGGTATCTTCCGTCAAGGTAGAGAGTTTAACAAGTCGAAATAATTTTAATTGAGATTTTATGATGAAGACCGTTAGCATTATTAGTTTTGTCCTATTCGGTTTAATTAGTTTCTCATGCAAAGCTCAATTCTTTACTAATACTGTTTTTAACCGAAAAGCAGCTTATGTAGAAGTGTTTGGTACAGGCATTGGCGCAACACTTAATTACGAATACCTACACGTTGACAATGGAATAAAACAAGGAATAAAAGGCGGGGCAGGTTATTTTGCCGATTTGTTTGATGCTAACAATCCTAAAATCGTAAGTGGCAATTTAGAGTATGTAACATTTGCAGGCTCAAGACAACATCAAATAGAAGCTGGATTAGGTTTAACTTTTCAATACAAATACTACAACAAAAATCTTCAAGAAAAAGTTTATTACATAAGTAATAGCGACACCATTGCTACTTATGTAGATCACCAATACAAATTTAAACGTGTTGGCCCTGCAATTGTTCCTCGCATTGGTTATCGTTATGAAACACCTGATGGTGGACTTGTTTTGAGACTTGCTTACACTCCACTTTTATATTTCATTAATACTGAAAAAGAGTTTTATGATGGCGCCTTGTTAACTAAAAAATCAATTCCTTTTCAAACCAAAATGGCTTGGGGTGGCATTAGCATAGGTTTCAGCTTTTATTAATATGCAAAAAACTTTAAATAAACGTAAGATCATTAATGATCCAATCTATGGTTTTATAACCATACCTGACGAACTTATTTATGATTTAATTAATCACCCTTATTTTCAACGTTTACGCAGGATTAAACAATTAGGCATGACCAATTTAGTTTATCCTGGAGCATTGCATACACGTTTCCATCATGCTATAGGCGCAATGTGGCTAATGGTTGAAGCAGTAAAAGTTTTACAAAGCAAAGGCATTGCTATTAATAAAGAAGAAGAACAAGCTGTAATTATTGCCATTCTTTTACACGACATTGGGCATGGTCCTTTTTCGCATGCCTTAGAACATACTATTGTACATGGCATCAGTCATGAAGATATTTCTGAAATGCTAATGAACAAGCTAAACATAGAGTTTGAAGGGAAACTTAGTTTAGCAATAAAAATATTCAACGATAAACATCCTAAAAAATTCTTGCATCAATTAGTATCTAGTCAACTAGATATGGATAGGTTGGATTATTTAAAACGCGATAGCTTTTACACAGGTGTATCCGAAGGAGTAATTAGTAGCGATCGAATTATTAAAATGCTAAGTGTTGTAAATAATCAACTAGTAATTGAGGACAAAGGCATTTACAGTATCGAAAAATTCATCATTGCTCGTAGATTAATGTATTGGCAAGTGTATTTACACAAAACAGTTTTATCAGCAGAAAACATGCTAGTTAAAATATTACAGCGTGCAAAAGAATTGGCATCTCAAAAGAAAGATTTATTCTGCTCACCTGCTTTAAGTAAGTTCTTATATAACAGATATAATAAAAAAGATTTTGTAAAAAATCCAGAAGTTTTAGAACTGTTTGCTAAACTTGATGACTACGATATTTTTGGGGCAATAAAAGTGTGGGCAGATAATGAAGATGAAATTTTAAGCTATTTATGCAAATGTTTAATCGACAGAAATCTTTATAAAATAGAAATTCAAAACGAAGAATTTAAAGACTCTTATATTAAAGCCAAGAAAAAAGAAATTGCTACTAAGTATAAAATTAAAAAAGAAGACTTAGATTATTTTGTATTTAGCAGTAGTGTGGCAAACGAAATATACAATGTAGATAAAATCGGAATAACCATTTTGTTTAGAAATGGAAAAACAAAAGACATCTCAAAATCAAGTGATCAACTAAATGTAGAAGTACTAAATAAAACCGTTAAAAAATGGTTTATTTGCTATCCTAGATAAATCTATTTGTTGTTGAGTACATGTAAGAACCCGTTAAACTTTCCTCTTTTAACTGATTCAACAATGTAATAATAAACTCCATCTGATAATTCGTTAGGTTTCCAATTGTTTTGGTAGTCGGCCGATTCATACATTTTAACTCCCCAACGGTCATATATTTTCACTGATGTACCTGGATTTTTGTGCAAGTTTTTTATGAAGAAAACGTCGTTTATATTATCTCCATTACTCGTTACAATATTTGGTACAACTAAATCACAATCAATAGCTAAAACAGTAATTGTATCCGTATCTACAAAATTACATTGATCCTTTACGCTATATACATATGTTTCTGTAGTCGCTACATTATTAATTATCCAAGAATTAGTACTTCCATTTGAAACTATTGAATTCATATTTTCACTTTGTAACCAATTACCCACAACATTACCAATACCATGAGTTTGCGTTGTTACAAATGTGTAATTTTCTCTAATACAAATAGAATCTAACTCAACAACAGAAACTCTTGGTGGATCAAATACAACAGTTACTCGAACGGAGTCAGTTGCTATACTATCGTTACAACTTTCCTTTGCAGTTACATAATAAGTTGTGCTAACTGGAGGGAAAACTAAAACAGTTGAATTGGTATTTGCTGTATGTTGCCAGGCGTAACTAATTGTACCTCCACCCCCAGTTGTAATTGCTTTTAATTGCAAATTTCTTCCTTTACAAATACTTGTATCATTGGTTAAGTTAACGCTAAAAGGTGTCGGATCTTTAATGTATAATTTCTTAACTAATTTCCCTCCAATTGGTATACAAGGATTTCCTGCATAATCAATAGTAATAATTACAACTTCATATCCAGGTGCATAGCCGTTTTCGGCAATACCATCCGCAATGGCAGTTAAATTAAACTGAACAGAAGTTTGATTATTAAAAGTAATTGTACTTGGTATGGTAATTCCAATATCTGCAGGAGAATTACTACCAACAGTACCTGTAATATTTATATTGTATGTGTGCACTCCTACTCCAGCACCCATACCGTTTTCTGTAAATGTAAGTAAGGCATCACCACACCCCTCTACAATTAAACTATCATTATTAGAACCCAATACATCTAATGTTCCTGATAAATACAAGAAGGTATTTACATCTACATGAACCGAATCAAACAAAGTATCTTGCCTGCATGCATCAGTAACATAATAATAGTACGTTTTAACTATTGCAGGTGGTACATAAGAAGCGCTTGAAGAAACCACATTTCCTAACGAATCGGCCCACACTTGCAAATATGCAGGAACCCCGCCTGTTGGTTGCGCTATTAATGTAACGGATTGATTTGAACAAATTGCAGTGTCATTTGTTACCGTTAGTGATAAAGATGGTGATTCTAAAATTGTAAATGTGTAGTCAATGGTATCAACTACATTACAAGGATTTGTATAAGTATAATAAATATGAACGGTTTCGCCAGTATCAACAACCGACTCATCAATAGCGAAAATGGGAACAAATACAGTATCCTCACCCGCAGGAAAAAATATTGTATCATTTAATCCAGTATAATCAGCAGAACTAGCTGTTCCGCCAATGCCAAGAGCTAAGGTATCTGCATTAGTTGAACTTGCTGTTGGACGAGTAAATATTAAATTTAAGGAGCCACAATTTTCATAAAGTGAATTTGCACTTCCTATTGGACCTACACTATTTCCAACAGTATTTATATCAAAAGGGGAAGAACTAGAAAAACTCCCTGCTTCTAAAAAAACACCAGCATCTAAAATACCATCAATTGCATCACCAACCATTAATTTTATATGATAGGTTTGTCCGCATTGAACAGCTTCTTTAGCAGTTAGTACCCTAGTAAATCCATCGTATTCACAAACTGGACCTGCTGGATTTTCATTATCAACATAATATTGAGAGTTAAGATTTGCATTTACATTAATTGCAGTTACAGGTGTAGATGTTCCAGGAATTAATGCAATATTGTGGGCTGGCATAGCAACAGTAACGCCACTTAGCACAAAAGCAAAAACATCAGCATAACCTCCAGAAACATATTCCATATATTCATCAGTGCCAAAAACATATTTAAACTTTATACTATCCGACTGAGGCACAAAATCAAACTCCAAAATCGCTGCATTTTCCGTCGAAACACCTGCTACCGAAGTTAAATATGCATTTCCTGGCTCACCATTATCAACACCTGCCCCGCCAGAATTATTTGGTCCAGCAGGTCCATTAGCACCAGTTACTGTTCCTGTGGTTAAAACAACACCTGCATTAATTCCCAAATTATTAGTTCCAACAACATTAAATGAACCTATAGCTTTAAAAGAGGAATTATTAGCTCCTGTAAAAGTAATATTTGACGCAGTAACACCCGTTCCTAATAATACATCTTGCACTAATTGCTGTGGAGTTAATGCTGTACTTGTATTTAATTGTGCTAAAACAAGGCTGGGCAGTAGAACCACAAAAAGTAGAATTTTAAAGTAAAGTGTTTTCATACAGTGTATTGTGAAAAGCGAATTTAATGAAATAACAATGAATTTTGCAATTTTTTTAGTTAACAAAGAATTAAAAGATAAATTTGCAGCAAACAATTATATCATGGAAAAGAAAACGATTAATGATTATATCTCTTCTAACAAAGAGCGCTTTTTAAACGAATTACTGGATTTGTTAAAAATCCCATCGATAAGTGCAGATAACAAATACAGCGCTGATGTTTTAAAAACGGCTGAAGCGGTTAAAACACGCTTAATTGAAGCTGGTGCTGACAAAGTTGAGATTTGTCCCACTAAAGGTTTCCCAGTAGTTTATGGCGAAAAAATGATTGACCCAAAATTACCAACTGTAGTAGTTTACGGACATTATGATGTACAACCTGCCGACCCATTAAATTTATGGGATTCGCCTCCCTTTGAACCTGTTATTAAAAAAACAGAAATACACCCTGAAGGGGCAATTTTTGCTCGTGGTGCTTGCGATGATAAAGGACAAATGTACATGCACGTGAAAGCGTTTGAAACAATGAACAAAACAAACAGCTTACCTTGTAATGTTAAGTTTATGATTGAAGGTGAAGAGGAAGTTGGTTCTCCAAGTCTTGGACCTTGGGTTGCAGAGAACAAAGAAAAATTAAAAGGTGATGTTATCTTAATTTCTGATACCTCTATTATTGCAAATGATACTCCATCAATTGATGCTGGCTTAAGAGGTTTAGCTTATATGGAAGTAGAAGTAACCGGCCCTAACCGTGATTTACATAGTGGTGTTTATGGCGGCGCAGTTGCAAACCCAATTAATGTATTATGTAAAATGATTGCTTCTTGCCATGATGAAAACAATCACATTACTATTCCAGGATTTTATGATAAAGTTGTTGAATTAAGTGCTGATGAAAGAACAGAAATGGCAAAAGCTCCTTTTAATTTAGATGATTTTAAAAAGGACCTAGCTGTTGATGATATTAGAGGCGAAAAAGGATACAGTACAATTGAAAGAACAGGTATTCGTCCAACATTGGATGTAAACGGTATTTGGGGCGGTTACACAGGTGAAGGTGCAAAAACAGTTTTACCTTCAAAAGCATTTGCAAAAATATCTATGCGTTTAGTACCTGATCAAGGTTCGCACGAAATAAGTGAATTATTCCAAAAATATTTTGAGAGTATTGCGCCTAAATCTGTAAAAGTAAAAGTAACTCCACATCATGGTGGTGAGCCTGTTGTTGTTCCAATTACATCTGCAGGTTATATTGCAGCAAGCAAAGCTATGGAAGAAACATACGGAAAAAAACCTGTACCTACTCGTGGCGGTGGAAGTATTCCAATCGTTGCTTTATTTAAAAAGGAATTAGGTTTAGATAGTATCTTGTTTGGTTTTGGTTTAGACTCAGATGCATTGCATTCGCCAAACGAGCATTATGGCTTATTTAACTATTATAAAGGAATTGAGACTATTCCTTTGTTTTATAAATATTATACCGAAAGTGTAAAATAATTTTGAAGCCCCTCGAACACTCGAGGGGCTTTTTCATTTAAAAAAATAATTATGAGTAAACAACACAACTTCGCTTTACAAGTTAAATGGACAGGCAACAAAGGAACTGGCACATCTGATTACAGAGAGTATGAAAGGCATCATACTGTAATTACAGAAAACAAAGTTGATATTTTATGTTCATCAGACCCTGCGTTTAGGGGTGATGGTACCAAACATAATCCCGAAGATTTTTTTATTGCCTCGCTTTCATCTTGCCACATGCTTTGGTATTTGCATTTGTGCGCCGATGCTGGTGTTGTTGTGGTTGATTATATCGACAATGTAACAGGAATTTTAGCTGAATTACCCGAAGGTGGAAGATTTACAGAAGTAATTTTACACCCTATCATCACAGTAAAACATGAAAGCATGAAAGAGAAAGCAATTGAGTTGCACGAAACAGCAAACAAAAAATGTTTTATTGCCAACTCAGTTAACTTTAAAGTAAAACATGAAGTGAGTGTAAAAATAGCTTAAGCAAATCATGAGCAATATAATTGACAAACAAAATGCTGAGCATTACACTTGGGGCAACAATTGCGACAGTTGGGTATTAACTAATACCGAAGGTTTATCTGTGAAACAAGAAAAAATGCCAAGCGGGGCAAAAGAACAATTACATTTTCATGCGCAAGCCCAACAATTGTTTTACATTTTAAAAGGTACTGCAACTTTTTATATTAATAACGAGACAACAATTGTGAACGAAAAACAAGCAATTCAAATTCTTCCAAATCAAAAGCATTTTATAGCAAACGAAAACATTGGAGAGCTTGAGTTTTTAGTAATATCACAACCTAACACAAATAAAGATAGAACTGTTGTTGAGTAAGAATTTAAACATATTGTTTGTATGTAGCCGCAACGAATGGCGAAGTCCTACAGCTGAGGAAATATATAAAAACACAAATGACTTGCATGTTCGTTCAGCTGGAACAGAACCATCGGCACGTATAAAACTAAATGCAAAAACAATTATTTGGGCCAACCTCATTTTTGTGATGGAGAAAAAGCACAAACAAAGGATGCAAGAAAAATTTAGTGATGAGCTCAAAGATAAAGAAATCATAATACTTGATATTCCTGATGAATACCAATTTATGGATACCGAATTAATTGAGGAGATAAAAACAAAAGTAGATTACTATTTATTTAAACGGTAAAATTTAATTGTTATTTAATATTAGTTTTGCTCTTATTAATAGAAACATGAACCATTTACGCCCAATACTAATAATTATTTTGTGCTGCTCGCTTAAGGGAATAGCGCAAAAATATTTTATTCCAAAAGATTTTTTCAAAGACAGTGTGCAATTTAAAACTTTCATCCCAAAACTCGCAAAACAAATTGTTGATAAAGCTTCTGAAGCCAAAACAGATAAAGAATTAGATGATAAATTCAGAATACAATTAGCTGCTGGCCAATACCAAGAGGCCATAAACACTCTTAATGCAATACGCAAAAAAGAAATTAATCCTGAAACTGCAAAAGCAATTGGCTTACAATATGAATCGTATGCACTTTTAAAACTTAAACCAACACAAGATTCTGCTACGTATGTGAAAATACTTAAGGAACTTTTTTCTAAAATTAATTTAGAAGCAAGTTTAATTGTATCCGACTATTTTCAGAATGATACGAATGATATTAAGATAAAATTAAACAGGCTATTTAACGATTTCAAAAACAAAGATAGTTTAAGTACCGAGCAGGCTACCTTACTTTGTCGCACATATAATTCTTACAAAACCTATTCATCCATTCTTCCGTTTGGAAAACCATTTGTTACAAACTTTAACGACCAACTTTTTATAATAGAAGACAGTGTAATCTTAAAAACTAGAGATGGAGCCGAAATTTCTTATTGGCTTGTAAGAAATAAGAAAAACAAAGGGAAACAACCTTGCGTACTTATGTTTAATATTTATTCGGGCATACACAACCTTGAAACTGCAAAAATTGCTGCTGCAAATGGTTATGTTGGAATGGTTGCAAACACCCGTGGAAAAAACCTAAGCAAACAAGCTATTGAACCATTTGAACACGATGCTGATGATGCTTACGATATTATTGAATGGATTAATAAACAAACATGGAGTAATGGAAAAGTAGGAATGTATGGAGGAAGTTACTTAGGATTTAGTCAATGGGCTGCAACCAAAAAATTACATCCAGCACTTAAAACAATTATACCACAGGTTGCAGTTGGTATCGGCATCGACTATCCAATGCATAATAATACATTTATGAGTTATATGCTACGATGGATTCATTTTGTAAGCAATTCCAAAAACACCGATTATGACGAATTTGAGAATGAAAAGAAATGGGCAGATCTTTACACTACTTGGTACCGCTCTGGCAAAGCTTTTAATAGCATGGATTCTATAGAAGGTAGGCCAAGTGCAATTTTCCAAAGGTGGTTGCAACATCCTTCATACGATAGCTACTGGAAAAACATGGTTCCATATCAACAAGAATTTTCAAACATTAATATACCCGTACTTACTACAACAGGATATTATGATGATGACCAACGCGGGGCAATGTATTATTTCAAAAAACACCATGAGTTTAATAAAAACACGAATCATTATTTAGTTATTGGTCCATACAGTCATTATGGTGCACAAGGCGAACCAAATTATGAATTAGGCAACTATGTTATTGATTCGGCTGCACGGGTTAGTTTTAATGATTTGGCATTCGAATGGTTCAATTTCACATTAAAAAATGGAAATAAACCTAAGCTACTAAAAGACAAAATTAATTATCAAGTAATGGATGCAAACACTTGGAAACATGCTCCCTCATTAAACAAAATGAACAATGATACTTTGCGTTTTTATTTGTCCAATACATATAGTAACTCATTCTACCAAATGAATACTTCAAAAGAAAGTAAGGAAGAATATATTAAGCAAGAAATAGACTTAACCGACCGAAGCGATAGTTTAGAAAGAGCAGATTATACGGTTATTAGATCAACTATCAACACAAACGATGCCTTATCTTTTGTTAGCAAACCTTTTACAGAAGCTGTTGAAATTAACGGTTCGTTTTTAGGTGAAATTAATTTAGCTATAAATAAAAAAGATTTAGACCTAGCAATGACTTTGTATGAATTACGCGAGGATGGAACTTATTTTGTACTAAGTACTTTTATTGGCAGAGCGAGTTATTTAAAAAACAATGAAGAGCGACAATTATTAGAACCAAATAAAAAATCGAGCATAGCTTTTATTAATTCCTTTTTTACATCTAAAAAAATTGCTGCGGGTAGTAAATTAGTGTTAGTATTAGGCATTAACAAAAATCCCGAATGGCAACTAAACTATGGAACAGGTAAAGATGTAAGTACTGAAACTATAAATGATGCTAAAGAACCAATGAATATAAAATGGTTCAACGATAGTTATATTAACATTCCTGTTTGGAAAGGGAAATAAAAATTAAATAAGAGAATATATTTAAAAAGAAATACCATGAGCAACATACCTTTTCAAACAATTAATTGGGATGCCATTGCAAAAGAAGAACACAAAGGCGATGCAGGCACTGCCTTTTGGCAAACCAAACAATACCCAGGATTACGTGTGCGTATAGTTGAATACAGCAAAGGTTATCTAGCCGACCACTGGTGCCAAAAAGGACATATTGTACATTGCCTCGAAGGTTCATTTACAACCGAACTAAGCACTGGCGAAAAAACAATTTTAAATAAAGGGCAAACTTATATTGTATCAGATGAATTAAGCTCTCATCGTTCAGAAACAATAGATGGTGTAAAGCTATTAATTATTGATGGGGATTTTTTGTCACGCTAGGGCGTGATGGGGGGATTTTTTGTGTAATTATAAAATAAAAATTATTTATATTTACTTTAAATATCCTACACTTTATGGCGGGTATACACCCAAATTTGGGTAGATTGCTGGGAAAACATTTCGTAAGACAAACATGAACTTCGACAAAATATTAGAAAAAATATACGACTTTTATCCGCCTGACATCGACTTGTACAAAGACAACGGCTTTTATAAAAGTGAGGCCGGCGACAAAGTTTATGCTGCCTGGAAATCGCAGGACGAAGAAAAAATCTGGATTCCATTTATTGGCAAATTAAATCAGCAGACTGGGCTTGAGCTTGTATCAATTTATCGCGGGACAGAATTCTGCTTTAAAGCTTACGGTGATTTCAACGAATTTTCGGCAGACAAAAACATTGATACGACGTTAGTTATTTCTGTAAGCACTATGGTTCCTTTTCATGCCATTTACGTGACGCCCGTCCATATACTAAATCCGACAAGAACTTTTTTCGACGACAGCGGAAACTCAACCGACTTTTTTGATCCTTGCTACTCAGACGAATGCAAGCAAGTGAAAAATTTCTTTAAGCAAAACGACGAACAAAGGTGCTTGCTTCGACCAGAGGCAATTCAGATTTTAAAAAATACTTCTCACATAATTACTGAAAATTTCGGGACGACTATCTTACCTTTGAACTTGATAAATAAACGTATTGACAAAATCGCTATTGAAGACAGTTTCATCGGTGACGTCAATATTTACACAGCAGCGTTTACTCCTCATATTATCTAAATTGGGCTCGGCGGACACTTACCTTGAAGTGTGGTGTATCGTCAACAACCGCTAACAACGGGCAATTGCGCCATGCGGGTTTTGAGGTAGGGCTTTGGCTAAATTAAGGCTTGCGATAAAGCGCAGTTTTAAAGTTTTGACGCCGCTTAAGAAAGTGTTATCTTCGTTTAAACATTTGTTGGTTTAAAACCTGTTCGGCTTCGGTAGCCGCACAGCGCAAGCCCGTAGAACGTTACTCATCATCATGCTAAATTTATCTCCAATAACAAATCAAATCCACGCAGTAACAAATTTTGGCGAACTTGTTTCCAAACCTTTTAGTGGAGAGATGAATGCTATGTGTTGGAGTCGAAAACTTGAAGGTGATTTTGTTGAGATAGTAAATAAAATAGAAGGCGAAGAAAACATAATTGTAATTAGTGAAGAAGAATTAATGCAATTAAACTTAAGTGAAGCGGGGCAACTAGCTCGTGAAATTATTTTAAATGATTTACAATTATTAAGAACACATGGTGCGGCACCTGTACTTAACTTAATAAAGTATTACGAGCGCGATGATGCCTTTCCATTTTTCCCCACTGATGTCTATTCCTACCATGTAGATCGTTCACCAATACCAACTAGTACTTTTTTATGTACTTATTATGGGGCAGCAAGTGACATACTCCCCAACTCACAAGCCGAACAAAAAATACTTTTACCCGAAATACGCAGCGAACTTAAAAAAATTTTTGATGGAGCTGATGAAGGATTTGAATCCTTTTTAACCGAACATTTTTTTGATTTACATTATCAAGCTAAAGCCAATGCAAAGCCAATCAATTTAGGCATTGGACATTTATGGCGCTTAGCCGTTGACCATCCCGAAAGTAAATGCCTTCCTTGTATACACCGCGCACCAAAGGAAAAAGAAGGAGAGCCAAGATTGATGTTGATTTGTTAGAAGTAAATTAATTATCACAAAAATTAAATAATGGAACAAAACAAAAACAGTTCAAACCCAACACCTTTTGCTCAAACCTATTTTCATGGAACAAAAGCTGAACTCAAATTGGGTGACTTAATTAAGGTTGGCTACAACTCTAACTATGGTCAACAAAAAAACGCTAATTACATTTTCTTAACTGCAACTTTAGACGCAGCTATTTGGGGCGCAGAGCTTGCCATTGGAGAAGGAAAAGAAAGAATATATTTAGTTGAACCAACGGGCCCGATTGAAGACGATCCTGATTTAACGGATAAAAAATTCCCAGGCAACCCAACAAAATCATACCGTTCAACACACCCATTTAAAGTAGTAGGAGAAATTACTAATTGGCAAGGACACTCGGCTGAACAGCTTAGTAGAATGAAAGATGCATTAGCAAAACTAAAAGCACAAAACATAAATTCATTAAACGAACAATAAAATATATGACAAAACTAATTCCACCTTTCGCAACAATTTTAATTGCATTACTGTTTTTGAACGCAGCACCTAAAGAGTACACGAAAATCACTTACATAGACAGAAACAATTGTAAGTTAGAAATTACACAAACAACAATTTCCTATATTCCAATTAGCAAAGCGGAGAGTTCATCTGGCATGTTTGATGGTGGAGAGCCGTGGAAAAAAGAAATAGACAATGATGTTTGGTTTGAGATAAACAGTCAAATAAAAGCACACATTGAAGATAAAAAGAACATTTTAAAAGAACGTGTAAAACCTTCAATCGTTTTTATTTTGGAGAAAGGCAAAAAAAAGAAAACAGTAATTGCCACCTACAATGCTGAGTTGGATGAGTATTTAAAAAGTTTAAAAACACTTAAAACCAAAATGGATTAAGTTGATTTATCCTACAAAAAAGTATGAAAAAAATAATTACTATACTTCCTATTCGCAATTCATTACTTGCAATTACGCTTGTATTGTTGCTCGTTGCTTGCGGCTCCAATACTACTGAAGAAAAAAAGGAAGTGAAAAAGGAATTACCTGCTCCCCTACTCGACATGAAAAGTTTTTTCAAAAATGGCAACAAAACTTCTGTTCTTATTTCGCCCGATGGTAATTATTTTAGTTACAGAGCCGACTACAAAGGCATGATGAATATTTTTGTGCAAAAAATTAACGACACCATTTCTCAACGTGTTAGTAATGATACCCTGCGTAGTATTGGTCGTTATTTCTGGAAAGGTGACAGACTTATTTTTTCGCAAGACATTGGTGGCGATGAAAACTTTCAACTCTTTTCGGTAAAAGCTGATGGTACTGAGCTAAAAGCCTTAACTCCTTTTCCTGGTATACATAGTGATGTTATTGATGCGCTAAAAGAAATTCCTGGAAAAGAAAAAGAACTCCTTGTTGGAATTAATAAAAGAGTTATTGATTGCATAGATCCTTATCTATTAAATATTGAAACTGGAAAGCTTACTCTCCTATACAATAACAAAGAAAACTACGACACTTGGGTTACAGACAATACAGGCTGCATACGAATGGCATCAAAACCAGATGGATTAAATATTGCTTGGAGCTACCGAAACAATGAGAAAGAAGCTTTCATGCCATTGATGAAGGTATCGTTTTACGATCAATTTACGGTTGGCTCTTTTGATAAGGACAACAAAAACATTTATGCGCTAAGTAATATTGGAAGAGACAAAATAGTTTTAGCCGAATACGATATTTCTACTAAAAAGGAAATAAAAGAAATTTATAGCAATAAGGATTATGATTTAAGCAGCATTTTTTATGATAGAAAAAAGAAATCATTAGTCTCCGTTTCATGGACAGGAGAAAAACCAGAGAAACATTTTTTTGATACTGATTGGAAAGAAATACAAGAAGGACTTGATTCAAAATTTACTAATTACACAAGTATAATTGCTGGTTATGATGATGCAAGAACAAAAGCAATAGTAGCAATATACAACGACCGCATGTGGCCAAAGTTTTACTTTTATGAGTTCGAAACTAAAAAAACAAAAGAAGCGGCCAATCCTTATCCTTGGTGTAACGAAAAACAAATGAGCCATACTAAACCTATTAGTTATAAATCAAGAGACGGATTAACTATACATGGATACCTCACATTGCCACTTGGTTTGGATGCGAAAAATTTACCTGTTGTTGTAAACCCGCATGGCGGCCCATGGAACAGAGATGAATGGGGAATAAATCCTGAAGTTCAATTTTTAGCAAATCGTGGCTACGCAGTTTTTCAAATGGATTACAGAGGAAGTACGGGTTATGGCAAAAAGTTTTATGAAGCAGGCTTTAAACAATGGGGCAAAAAAATGCAGGATGATATTACAGATGGAGTTGAATGGTTAAAAAAAGAAGGAATTGCCGACCCTAAACGCATTGCCATATACGGTAGCAGCTACGGTGGCAATGCTGCTTTATTTGGTGTAACATCAACACCCGATTTGTATGCTGCTGGTATAGCTGATGTGGCAGCAAGTAATATGTTTAGCTTTATTAAAGGCTTAGCTCCCGAGTGGGGACCATATATAAAACAATTTTATGAAATGGTAGGCGATCCAAATGATCCAAAAGATAGTGTGATGTTAGCCGAGATTTCTCCTTTGTTTCATACAGATAAAATTAAAGCGCCATTGTTTATTTCATGCGGTGCAAATGACCCAAGAGTAAACAGAGCCGAAAGCGACCAATTAGTAGCTGCATTAAAAAAACGCGGTGTAGTTGTAGAGTATATGGTTAAAGAGGATGAAGGACATGGTTTTAGTAACCAAAACAATCAATTTGATTTTTACGGGGCAATGGAAAAATTTTTAGATAAACATGTGAAGAATAAAAAATAAAATTTAAGGTTAAAAAAATACTTGCTCTTTACTTGTCCTTTTACGTTTACTTTAATTTTACTATATTTGAATTAACGCCAACACAAATAAATGGAGTAAGATTATGAGCAAAATAATTCTATGTTCAATACTACTGCTAAGTTTCATTATTCCTACACAAAGGAATGCTCCTGACCCTTCTGGCTTTGTGGATAGTATAAGTTTGGATTATAACATTCGTTACTTGTATGAATCAACCGACGAGTTGGAATTTATTAGCGAGGATAACAAAAAAGAATTTATTACGAAATGCAGTAAATACATAGCTGCTGCCGAGCTCAAAACTTTACTAAATAAAAAAAACACGACTTACAAATGGGATCAAAGTAAATTAAAAAATGTAGTTTGTCTTTCCTCCAACTTAGACCCGCGATTAAAAAAACAGAGTGGCGTTTATCTTTCCTATTTATCCTCCCCACTTTTTGATAAAACGGGGAAAGTGGCAATAGTTAAGATTTTTCAGCGTATCATTTACGACAATCCAGATATTAGTTATGGAAGCATAAACATTTACGTGTTTCAACTTAAAAATAATAAATGGAAAGAAGTTATTAATTATATCAATGAAGGTTAAGCAGAACAACAATGATTAAAAAAATTCTACTATTAATCCTACTTAGTTTTTATTGGTCAACACCCCTGTTTTCTCAAGACACATTAAACAACTCAAATGGAGATAGACTTACATGGGACAAGACCAAGAAAAATTCTAAAGAACTTAAGCAACTTCTTTCTAATCCATTAGACCTACAAAAATTTAAAAAATTAAAACCTGGAAGATCTAATAGTGGCGGAGGCCCTACCGACAAGTATTTTTTTAAACCTAGTTATAATGGCTTTTACTATTATTACTTTTTATTTCCAGCCTATGGCGTACATGGTCCGCGTATTACAACATATAAGAAAGGTAAAGAAATTGGTGGCTATATGGATACTTCCGAAGTATTTATTCAATTAAGCTGCGATGCAGTAGATAAAGATTTAGGCAAAGCAAATATCCTTTCTCTTACACACAAACAAATCGTCGAAAAATTTGGAGATAATTTCATTAAAAAAGGGGGCACCATTATTTACCAATACAATAAAACATTATTGATAATCTGTTACGATAGTCGCAATTGGTTTAAAATAGTAAAGCTTAAAAAGAACTATTCATCTTTTGACGAAATAGAAGCGGAGAAAAATTTAATCTCCTATTTTTAGTAAGTTTAAAATCACAAATACTAATCATGGTAACAATAGCCACCTTACGTAAAATTGCCTTATCATTTCCCGAAACAAGTGAAGAACCGCATTTCGAAAAAACTTCGTTTAGAGTGAAGAAAAAAATATTTGCTACTTACGATGATAAAACAAAAAGAGCCTGCATTAAATTATCTGAAATTAATCAAGACGTTTTTTCCTTGGTCGATAAAACAATTATTTTTCCATTAGATAACAAATGGGGTAAACAAGGCTGGACATTAATTGAAATGAAAAAAGTAAATAAAGATTTATTCTTGGATGCAATTACTACAGCCTATTGCGAAATTGCCCCGCTTAAACTAGCTGAACTAGTAAGACCAAGTACTGAAGATTGAAAAGCAAAGCCTCTAAGAGGCTTTGCTTAAATTAAACAATCCAACATCATACTTCAACCAATCCCGAATTTCTTTTTTCAATACGACTTGCGTTTTTTTGCACTAAGGATGTGCTGGTATGCAATCTTATTCTCCAAGCATAATCCTTTATGTACTCAATCTCCTCATACAAATCAGGCAAAGAACCAACAGTTGTGTAAGTAGTTGGAAAAATAAATCCACCTATGTTTGGGTAAATTGTTGTTTGAGTAGTTACACCAACGTAAACTGGATTTACTTTAGAAACAGTTTTATATCCATAGAGTTCTCTAATCTCTTCCATCAATGAATTACTAGCAATGATAATTTCTTTTGCTAAAGATTTTATTTTTACTTTATCATTGGTGTTTTTAATAGAAGCTGTGTAATTGGTTACCATAACATGGTATTCTCGTAATTTTGGAGTTAAAATTACTTGTCTTAAACTATCGAGCTTGCTCGCTACACCTGCCAATGTTATCCCGCTTATCAGCGAAAAAAACACAATCATTAATTTTGCTTTCATGGTTTTAGTTTTTAATTGTTTATGCTTTACATAAATTTAATACCTAAACCAGCTTTTATCACTACCAGATGTAAAAGCAAAACCGCCACTTATGAAGTTGTTTTGGATTTAGATTTTTTTGGAAGCATTATTAACAAGAAATAAAGCCTCATGACAAAATCAAAATAATGTTTTACATTTGATTGTATAAGAATTATTATGCAGCTCACACATCTTACAAAGCGCCTTTCCTTAAAGCCATTAAGTTTACAAGATGCTGACTTTATTATGCTATTACTAAATACTGACGGCTGGATAAAATTTATTGGAGATAGAAAGGTAAAAAGCATTGCTGATGCAAAAGAATACATTCAGCGCATCTTAGATAAAACAAATGTAAATTATTGGGTAGTAACATTAACAGAAGAAAAAACTCCGATAGGAATTATTACCCTTATAAAAAGAGAGTATTTAGCGCATCATGATTTAGGATTTGCTTTTCTTCCCTCCTACTCAAGCAATGGTTATGCTTATGAGGCAAGCGTTTGTGTATTAAACGATTTATTAGCTAACACGCAGCATAAAACACTACTGGCAACTACCTTAAAAGAAAACACATCATCCATAAAACTATTACAAAAATTAGGATTTAGGCATACACAAGAAATTCAGAACGAAAACGATACCTTACAAGTGTACTCCATTTCAAAAACAAATTAAATGGTACAAATAGGCTGGCTTCCCTTCTTAATCTTTTTCTTTATTTGGCTTGTAAAAAAGAAACCATATAAAAAAGAGGTAAGTCATACATTCAAAAAATGTGGATTTATAGTTAAAACAAAAAGATGGTGATACAGCTGTTTTCTTTAAATTTGATTATAATTTCAATTTTAAACCATGAGAAAACTATTCCTCTTATTCTTAACTATATCAATCACTTCTTTAAACTCGTGTAAACAAAAAGGTGAAGAAAAAAAAGATGAGCAAATCCGCATATCCGATTTTGATGAAAGAAACCCAAATGACACTGGTATAAACTCTCTTAATGGAAATTTAAGTATGAGTCAAATTGCAACTGTGCCAAGTTCAGTTGTTCTTACAGGATTAAGCAACCACAAATTAGTCCCTATTTATAAAGCAAAAGAAGAAGATACCGAGAAATCCAAGATAAGTTATATCACAGGAAACTGGAGTGGAGATGAAGGCGGCTATAGCGAAATAGAAGAACACTTTATGCCAGGAATAGATGTTTTATATGGTTACAAACTTCTGAATATTTCACACTTTGATTTTGTGACACAAAAATCTAATTACTTTTTTAATCGCCCAGTATTTATTAAATCACTTTATTTCCCAGCTTTTGAACAAGATTCTATAAACAAAAAACCTATTAACCGTAATTATTATCTTATCTCGGTATATGATGAAGACACTAATAAAGATACATTATTAAACAGAAGAGATTTAAGAAAATTCTACCATTTTGATTCAACAAGCACAGTAAAAACACAATTGATTCCGAACGATTATTCTGTTATACGCTCACAATACGATTCTCAAAACGACCTTATGTACATTTTTGCTCGCCACGATAAAAACAAAAACGGAAGCAGCGAAAGTAGCGAGCCTATTCACATATTTTGGTTTAGTTTAAAAAATCCTGCTGTTGCTAAGAGAGTTTATTAAATAGTAAATATTAATAACATTCTAAATTTACCACGGAGACACAGAGAACACAAAGTTACACGGAGAGATTTCGTTTAGTAGAATGCGTCTTGTCTCCTGCATCCTTCCGTCCTGTGTCCTAACTAACTTTCACTACTTCCCTATCCTTCACGTAAACCAAATACTTATCTACTGTATCATAACCCAGTTGTTGCAAAGCATTTGCATAATCGTTCAACTGCTCATCGTAAGCATCCGATTGTTTTCCTGTTTTAAAATCAACAATAATGCTATGCTTGTCCTTTAAAATTAATCTATCTGGTCGCAATACTTTTCCAGAAGCAGTCATTAGTTCTTGTTCATTCATGGCTTCCAAGCCTTCTGCAAAAAACGGGGCAATTGTTGGCAAGGCTAACAATTCTTTTAATTCAGCTGCAATTTCATTGGACTCACTTGCTGCAAACAAACCTTCTTGCTCACAGGATGAAATGGCTGCATCAATATCGTTTGCAGTGTTTATCTTAGATAAAATATAATGGATTAACACACCCAACTCTTTGCTCTCAGTTAATTGCTCCTTTAATAAAAGTTCTGAGTTTTCTTTAATACTAATTACTCGATTCCAATTATTTACTTGTAGGTGATAAGCAAACACATCAATGTCTGCTTTTTTATGAGTATTATGTTTAGGAGTTCCAACGCTTGCAAATTTATCTGCTGCTGCCAATCCCAATTTTTCGTTCATAAACAAACGAACGAAATTGTATGCATCAACACCTCCTCGTTTTGGTTCCTTAGAAACAATATGTAAATGGTCGGCCGCACGCGTAAAGGCAACATACAATACATTTATATTATCTAATAGTTGATTTTGCTGCTCTCGCTCCATGTCCTTACTATACTTGGTATGCGCAAGGTCTTTGTTCATATTCAAAATTACCATTGGCAATTCATCCTCTGCATCTAACCACAAGTAATCCGACTTATCAATTTTCCAATTACAAAACGGAATAATAACAACAGGAAATTCTAATCCCTTTGATTTATGAATCGTCATAATACGAACTGCCTCGCTACCTTCTGGAATTTTTAAAGATGCCTTTTCTCCTGTTTTAATCCAAGCTTCTAAAAAAGCATTGATACTGTTTGAATTATATGCTGTGTAAGCAATAATTTCATCTAAGAAAAACTGTAAGTAATTTTTATTCTTAGTGATTTTAAAAGTGGAAATTATTTCAATACAACACTCAAGCAAAGGAAGCGTTACTAATTTATCTACATCTAGTTTAATTTCTTCTTCTTTTAAGAGATTAATTAAATTGTATTTAATACTTCCTTTATTAAGCAGAATTAAAAACTCATCTTTTGTTTTTCCATTTATTAATTGCGTATCGCTTAAATAACAAAGGATAGAACTTGCACGAATCGCATTGTTTGGGTCATTTAAAAAAGCAAGTACATCCGTTATAAAAACAACTTCACTACAATTTTTAAGTAATAATGAATCGGACGATATTACAGGGATACCTTGCTGGGTTAAAAAATCAGCCGCACTATTTCCTTCATTATTATTACGAACTAACACTACTATTTCCGAAAAATTAAAACCCGATTCAACACTTTGATGCACATACTTAAGCATGTGTGCATAAGCTAAATCAACTTCTTCATCTTTATTTATAATATCAATGGTAATATAACCACCTTGGTTTTTCTCTTGTGGCTTCTGCGATACACCTGCATAAATATCTTTCCACTGCCCGCTTAGTTGTGTATCGCTTAACCAAGTAAAAAACTGGTTATTAAATTCAACTACATTTTTTAAGCTTCGGAAATTGTTTTCCAGATTTTTTATTTCTGTATTGCGTTCCAATGTATCTTCCCACATCTCACGCATCTCTTCATTTTTAATCGAAGGTAATTTAGGTAGCGATTCAAATTGCCCCGCTTCTCCCCCACGCCAACGGTAAATAGATTGTTTACCATCGCCTACCAACAAATTAAAATGACCCTCCGCTAATGAGTTATCAATTAAAGGCAATAAATTTTGCCATTGCATAGCAGAGGTATCTTGAAACTCATCAATTAAAAAATGCTTGTATCGTTCGCCAATTTTTTCATAAATAAAAGGAACTGGCTCTGTGCTAATTACATCTGCAATACGTTTATTAAACTCACTAATGAATAAAATATTTTCTTCTTCTTTAAAGGCTGCGATTAATTTATCAATTTCATTTATTAAAGACAGTGAATATAAATTGCGCAGTATGTTTTGATTAATAATGTATTCGCCCAAATGATTTTCTAAATAAGCACTAACTTGATAATACATATCTCTAAACACTTCCGAGTTACTTGTAATGGCAGCTTCGGCTGACGATGTAACTTTTGCACTGCACCACTTATCTTCATTAATGGCTTTCATTACATAGGCACCATGTAAACTATCGTTTGTGTAATCTTTATTTTTTATCTTCTTAAAAAAACCAGGTATGCCCGATGCTCCATGTGCAAAGTCTGATTCTGAAATCGCATTAGAGCTAACAATTGAATAAAACTTATCCGCAAAAACAGTTAAGTCGTTCTCAATACTTTTATTTTTCGCGTTCAATTCTTTGCGAATATTTTTAAAATCTTCAATGGTAAAGGCTTTAAGCAACTCTAATTTATCCGCAGAAGAATTTCGCAAAGCTTTGCTTACAAATGTTTTTATATTTTCGTCAACTTGCCAACTCTTTTGATCTTCGGTTTGCTCACGCGAAAAATCGAGAACTAATTTCGTTAGCGCTTCATCTTCTCCAATTTTTGAAATGAGTTGATCGATACACTTAGTAATTACCTCATCCTCGTTCATTTCAATATTAAAATTTACGGGGAGGTCAATATCATGAGAAAAATTCCGAATAATGCTATGCGTAAAACTATCAATGGTACTAATTCCGAAATTGCCATAATTATGCAATATATCGTACAACAAATTAGTTGAGCGTTTTCTTAATTCCGTTTCATCAATTTTTACCTCAGCACATAAAACATCCGAAAGTGTTTTTGATTTAGCAGGTAACACTTCGGCAGATAAATCACGTAACGCGTTTAAGATACGCTCTTTCATCTCAGCAGCTGCCTTATTGGTAAAGGTAATTGCTAATATCGATTTGTAAATTTTAGGCGGATTAGAAGTATCAGAAAGAGCAAGTTTCAAATACTCTTTAACAAGAGTAAATGTTTTACCCGAACCCGCCGAGGATTTATAAATAACGAAATTATGTTGCGAAGAATTCATCTTGTTTATACCCCTTAAATTTAGTATTATTGTTGTAGAAATGAAGCGCCTTTTTAAAAATATTTTTATTCTCATTTTCGCTTTCAATTTTACATTGTTGGCGCAAGACAATTCTGCCCATATAAAAGGAGAAGTACTTGTAATGTTGCATAAAATGGGGCAAGTAGAAAAACTTTTGGCAACAAATTCTGAACTCCATTTAAAACAAACCATTTCAAAACGCTCGGGAATATATTTATTGAGCTTTGATTCATTACTAAATGAACAAACAATATTAAACAAACTCAAGACAAACTCAGAAATTTATATTGCACAATTTAATCACCTCACACAATCGCGTTCTTTACCCGATGATTTACAATTTGGAACTCAATACGCACTGCATAATACTGGGCAAGGCGGCGGCACTATAGATGCTGACATTGACGCGCCCGAAGCTTGGGACATAACAACGGGAGGCGTAACAAGTGCAGGAGATAGCATTGTTATTGCTATTGTTGATGATGGTTTTCAGTTAACGCATCCCGATTTAAATTTCTGGAAAAACTACAATGAAATTGCCTCTAACGGAATTGATGATGATGGAAACGGATATATTGATGACACAAAAGGTTGGAATGCAGTTAATAATAGCAACAGTATTGTACTATCACAACATGGCACACACGTTACAGGCATTGCAGCTGCTAGAGGAAACAATGCAATGGGTGTAAGCGGAGTTGATTGGAAATCGAAAGTAATGCCTGTTGTTGGTTCTACCACCACAGAAAGCGTTGCAGTTGCAGCATATACCTATGTATTAGAATGCAGAAGATTATACAACGAAACAAATGGAACAAAAGGTGCTTTTATTGTTGTTACTAATTCATCTTTTGGAGTTAATCAAGGCCAGCCCGCTAATTTCCCTTTGTGGTGTGCAATGTATGATAGCCTTGGGAAACAAGGGATACTAAGTGTTTGTGCAACAGCAAATAATAATTGGGACATTGATGTTGTTGGTGATATACCAACAGCATGTACTAGTAAGTATATGATTACAGTTGCAAGCACAAATAGAAATGATGGAAGAGTTACAACAACTGCCTACGGACCAAATAGTATTGATTTAGCTGCACCAGGTTCTGCCATACTTTCTACATATGCAACTAATACGTATACAACACTTAGCGGAACATCTATGGCTTCACCTTTTGTTGCTGGAACAATTGGATTAATGTATTCAGCTGCCTGTGATAGCTTTATTACTCTTTACAAGCAGTATCCAGACAGCTTTGCAATGGATGTGAAAAATTTCATCATAAATGGCGTTGACCAAAAAGTTGGATTCGACACTTTATATTTTTCTGGAGGAAGATTAAATGCACATACATCAATAATAGATTTTCAAAATTATTTTAATTGTAATTCTGTTGGTTTAAAAATAAACAAAAGCAAAGAGGACTTTATAATTGCACCTAATCCAGCTACAAATAGTGTAAGTGTTTTTCAGTCAGAAACTATATCTTTAAAAACACTTAAAGTAATTGATATAAGCGGTAAAGTAGTATTGATTAAAAATTTTGAAATCAATAATTCACACAAAACCGAAATCAATATTTCTACTTGGGACAATGGAGTATACCACTTACAATTCACCGACATTAACGGGAATTACATCACGAAAAAATTAGTTAAAATTGGTTCGTAACAGGTTGAAAAGTAATTAAGTGCTTTGCTTAATTAGTTCGTAAATTCGCCACATGTACACTTGGAAATTGGCACTGCAAAATAAGAGCTTCATTCAAAAAATGATTTTGTCATTTATTTTTTTGGGAGTGATTATGTATTTCTTTGCCTGGTTTTTAAATTACATCGAAACTCGTCAAGGACATGTATTCTACGACCCTATTTTAAATTTCTTACGTCCGCGCGATGTTTCTGATTTTATTTTCTTTACAACCTATGGCGCTGGTTTACTTGGTTTGTGTTATGGTTTTTCAAATCCTTATCGAACTATCCATTTATGTCAGATGTACACTTTACTAACTATTTTTAGAATCATTACTTTGTTCATTTTCCCATTAGATCCTCCAACTGCAATTATTCCTTTAAAAGATTCTATTTTAGAAAATACATTTTACAATGAAGGTGGAAATGTAAAAGACCTATTCTTTTCGGGACATACTGCAACTTTGTTCTTATTCTTTTTCTTTACCAAACACCGAACATTAAAATGGATATTTTTTGCTTGTGCAATTTCGGTGGCAATTGCTGTTGTAATACAACATGTACATTATAGTTATGATGTAATTGTTGCCCCGTTATTTGCTTATATATCTTATAAGTTAGTTTCGCGTCACTCCAAATTATATCAAGCCAGCAAAGTTGTGTTGGAGTAGTTAAAAAAACGACTACTGAATTTTGCCGATGAATATGCCTTTCAAACTTCTAAACCGAGCAATTTAACCCATGAGTTTTTCCACCTTATTTTTCCCTAAAATTTAAGATAAAAAACCTAATAACAACACTCTTAAAACTGAGAAAAAATTATTTTCAATTAATTAAAAATCAAATACTTAACATAATTTTCAGTTGTAAATAGTGTATTTGAATCGCGAAAAGCACCAGTAACTAACAACTAATTAACAACGATTAATCAGCTTTTTTTCATAAAATAAATTTTAGCCCACGATAAATAAAAAGACCTAGTAATTACGGGAAAATTGGTGCTTTTTTGTAAACCTAAATCGAACTCATATTAACCAATTTATACTACATGAAAAAAGGTATTACTAAACTATTTGTTTTTTTAGCTCTTGCTACTTTTGGTAGCACTTCTATTATCAAAGCGCAAAACTCTTTGAATTATTGGAAACCAGTTTTTGAAAAAGAAATCAAAACAACAGGTGAACGAGTAATCATACCAAATAAATACAAAACATTTCGTGTTACCGAAGAATTTAAAAACGTTTTGTTTTCAGCTCCTAACGAAGCCAATGTTAGCCTTCAAAACTCGAACACCATTATTGAACTTCCAATGCCAAATGGTGAGCTGCAAAAATTCAAACTTGTTGAATCACCTGTAATGGCAGCTGAATTAGCGGCACAATTTCCAACTATTAAAACGTTTAATGTGATGGGAATTGATGAACCAGGAACTTATGGAAAATTAGATTGGACAGAATTTGGTTTTCACGGTATGCTATTTAGTCCAAATGGTAGAGTATTTATAGATCCCTATTCAAGAAACAATATTACCGACTACATTTCTTATTACACTTCAGATTATGAGAAGAAATTAGCAGATAGAATGATTCCAGAATGCGGTGATACTGATATAAGCACTGAAAGAATAAACGGACCTTCTACTCCAATCTTACCACAAGCTAATATTTTTGCTGGTACTATTCTTCGCACTTATCGTTTTGCTGTTGCTTGTACTGGTGAGTACGCTGTTGCTGCGACAGGTGTAGCAAGTCCTACTACTGCTCAGATACTATCAGTTGTTACTACTACTGTAAATCGTGTTGATGGGGTATACAGAACAGAGGCATCTATTGGACTGCAATTAATTGCTAACGAAACAGCAATTTTATTTGGTAATGCAGCCACAGACCCATTTAATGGAAATAATAATGCAGGCACATTAATCAATGAAAGTCAAACTGTAATTACGGCAAACATTGGAAGTGCTAATTATGATATCGGTCACACTTTTAGTACTGGCGGAGGTGGATTAGCTGGTTTAGGGGTTGTATGTACATCAACTCAAAAAGCTCGTGGAATTACAGGTAGTCCAAATCCAGTTGGTGATGCTTACGATATTGATTATGTAGCTCATGAAGTTGGTCATCAGTTTTCAGGAAACCATTCTTATAACCAATGTTCAGGAAATGCAACACAAAACCCAGGCACAATGGTTGAACCAGGTGGTGGAGTTACAATTATGGGTTATGCAGGAATTTGTGCAGTTGCAGATAATATTGCAAATAATAGTATTGCATATTTTCATACAATCAGTTTTGATGAGATTATGACTTTTAGTAATACAGGGAATGGTAATACTTGTCCTGTAAAACCTGCTACAGGCAATAACATCCCAGTAGTTACTGGCTCAGCAGCTTATACAATACCTAGATCAACTCCATTTACTTTAACAGGATCAGCATCAGATGCTGATGGTGATGTATTAACTTATTCATGGGAAGAAATTGACAACAACAGTACAGCACATGCAGCTGGAACTGCAGCTCCATATTTTAGAAGTTTAGTTCCTTCTTCTTCGCCTAGCAGAACATTTCCAAGACTTTCAACTATTTTAACAGGAGCAACAAGTAATCTAGGTGAATATTTACCTTCAACTGCTCAAACATTAAACTTTCGTTTAACTGCTCGTGATAATAGAATGAGTGGTGGTGGAGTTCACTATGCAGGTAATCAAGTTATTATTGCAGCCTCTGGTCCTTTTGCTGTTACTTATCCTAATGCTACAGGAATTACTTGGGCAAGTGGAAGTACACAAACAGTAACATGGAGTGTAAACTCAACTAATACAGCGCCAGTAAATTGTGCTAATGTAAACATCCTACTTTCTACTGATGGTGGAAATACTTTCCCAACAGTAATTTTATCAAACACTCCAAATGATGGTACACAAGCGATAACAGTTCCATCCTATGCAACTAATAGAACAACATGTAGAATAAAAATTGAAGCTGTTGGGAATATTTTCTTTGATATTAACGATAATAATTTCACTATTACCGCTACAACATCACCAATTGCAGCGGTAGCTATTACTCAAACTGCAGGAACAAATCCAATGTGTCCAGGTGCTAGTGCAACTTTTAGTGCTACACCTACAAACGGAGGAACAGCTCCAACTTACCAATGGCAAGTGAATGGTGCAAACGTTGGAACTAATAGCACAACTTACACAACTACATCATTAACAAATGGTCAAAGTGTTACTTGTATTATGACATCAAATTTAGGAGGTGTTGTAAATAGCCCTGCAACATCTAACGCAATTGTTATGACAGTTGGAAATACAGTTCCATCAGTTGTAATTGCTGGACCAACAGTATTATGTGCTGGTGCATCTGCAACTTATACTGCTACTCCAACTAACGGAGGTTCATCACCAACTTACCAATGGCAAGTTAATGCTATAAATGCAGGGACGAACAGTTCAACATTTACAACTTCAGCATTAACAAACGGACAAGCTGTAACTTGTATTATGACATCAAATGCAGGTTGTCAAGCAACTCCAACAGTTACATCAAATACAATAACGGTAACAGTTAACACAGCTGCTGCAACTCCTTTTGTTGAAAATTTTGAAGGCGCAGCATTTCCACCAACAGGTTGGATTTTACAAAATGCAGACAATGGAGCTGTTGCTTGGGGAACAGCAGGAGCGAAAGGCTTAGTTAGAAGAGCTGCTGCTGGTAACACAGGAAGTGCGACAGGAAGTGCGGGAATTGAATTCTACAACTATAACACCGACACAACTCAAGTTGACAATTTAATTTCAGTGCCTGTTAGTTTAGTAGGAGCTTCGACAGCACGAATGACTTTTAAAAGAGCATACAAATATTATAACGATGCAACTAACCCATCAAACTATCATGATGAATTAAGAGTTTATATTTCTTCTGATTGCGGAGCAACTTTTGGACCCGCAGCTTATTACAAAAAGGGGGTTCAACTTGCAAGTAATGGGACAATAAATACTTCTTTTACTCCAACAGTTGCTGCAGATTGGGATACTGATACATTAGACTTAACTGCTTATGTTAATCAAAGTGTTATTGTAAAATTTGAGGTTACTAATCGTTATGGTAACAATTTATATCTTGATGATATTAATTTTACTTCTACAACATCAGCTGGACCTCCAGTAGCAAACTTTACCTCAGCTGCAACTAAATGTGCAACCCAAGCAATTCAATTTACTGATGCATCAACTAATGCACCAACAAGTTGGGCTTGGACAACAACTCCATCTGCAGGTGTTACTATAACTTCTGCAAGTTCTCAAAATCCAACAATTACATTTGCAACAGCTGGTACTTACACTGTAAGTCACACTGCAACTAATGCAAATGGAACAAGTCCATCATATACTCAAGCAGTGGTTGTTAATGCACGACCAACTGTTGTTTCAACATCAACAACAGTTTGTAGTGGACAATCTGCAACTGTTACTGCAAGTGGTGCTAATACGTATTCATGGAACACGGGAGCAACTACAGCTGGTTTAACAATAAACCCTGCAACGGCAACTACTACCTATACTGTTACTGGCACAACTACTGCTACTGGATGTACTAATACTGCTACTGGTGTTATCACAGTAAACAATTTGCCAACTGTAGTTGCTACTTCAACAGCTGTTTGTCAAGGAAGTTCAGCTACAATTACTGCTAGTGGTGCTAATACTTATTCTTGGAATACAGGTGCAACAACGGCAGGTTTAACAATTAATCCTGTAACTGCTACTACAACTTATACTGTCACAGGAACAAACACTGCAACTACTTGTTCAAATACTGCAACAGGAACAATAACAATGAATGCTCGTCCAACTGTAACTGCTACTTCAACTACTGTTTGTCAAGGAAGTTCAGCTACAATTACTGCAGGCGGCGCTAGCACCTACGTTTGGAATACTGGAGCAACTACTGCTGGTTTAACAATAAACCCTGTAACTGCTACTACAACTTATACTGTTACTGGAACAGCAGCTAATACTTGTACTAATACAGCTACTGGAACAATTACAATGAATGCTCGTCCAACAGTAACTGCTACATCAACTACTGTTTGCCAAGGAACTTCAGCTACAATTACTGCAGGTGGTGCTAACACTTACACTTGGAATACTGGAGCAACTACTGCTGGTTTAACAATAAACCCAGCAACTGCAACTACAACCTACACAGTTACTGGAACAGCTGCAAACACATGTACGAATACTGCAACAGGAACAATAACAGTTACCAACGCTCCAACAATGACGAGTGCAGCAACAGCTAATACTTGTTCAGGAAATACATTAGCAATAGCATTAACAAGCAGTGTGCCTTCTTCATATAGTTGGGTTGCTGCAAATACTGCGCAAGTAACAGGAGAAACTACCACTGCAACTGTTAGTGGAACAATAAATAATACACTTGTAAATACTTCAGCTTCTCCAAGAACAGTAACTTATTCTGTTACACCAACATCAACCGCTGGTGGTTGTGTGGGGGCAACACAAGTAGTAAGTGTAACTGTAAATATATTACCTACAGTAACCGCAACTTCTGCTCCTGCTAGTGGAACTGTTTGTGCTGGAACGCAGGTAACTTTAACAGGTGGAGGTGCAAACACTTACACTTGGTCGGGTGGCGTTACAAATGCAACTGCTTTTACACCAACTGCAACTTTAACTTATACTGTAACAGGAACAAATACTACAACAGGCTGCTCAAATACTGCAACTAGATTAATTACTGTAAATACTGCTCCAGTTATGACAAGCGCTACGTCAGCGAACATTTGCTCTGGTACAGCAGTAAATATTCCATTAACAAGTGACTTGGCTTCTACTTACAGCTGGATTGCGGCAAATAATGCGCAAGTAACTGGTGAAAGCACTACAGCTCAAACAACAACAACAATCAACAATACACTTACAAATGCAAGTGCTACAACACAAACGGTAACTTATTCAGTTACTCCTACTGCTACTATTGGTGGCTGTGTTGGTGCTGCACAAGTTGTTAGTATTACTGTTGTTCCTGCTCCTACAATGACAAATGCAACAACTGCAAGTGTTTGTACTGGTGGTACTTTAGCTATTGCTTTAACTAGTTCTATTCCTTCTTCTTATAGTTGGATTGCGGCTAATAATGCGCAAGTAACTGGAGAAAGTACTACAACACAAGCAAGTACAACAATTAATAACACTTTAGTAAATGGCTCTGCAACTGCACAAACAGTTACTTACTCAGTTACTCCTACGGCTACAACTGGCGGATGTGTTGGTACAACTCAAGTTGTAACTATTACAGTAAATGTTTTACCAACAGTAACAGCAAACTCTGCTCCAGTGAATGGAATTGTATGTGAAGGAAGTCAAGTTACTTTAACAGGTGGCGGAGCAAACACATACACTTGGTCGGGTGGTGCTACAAATGCAACTGCATTTACACCTGCTTCAACTTTAACTTACACTGTTACTGGAACTATCACAACAACAGGATGTTCAAACACTGCAACAAAATTAATTACTGTTAATGCATTGCCTACAATTACAGCTACATCAAATCCAGTTAGTGGAAATGTTTGCGAAGGCTCTACAATTACATTAAATGGTGGTGGTGCTGTATCTTATACTTGGACAGGTGGCGTTACCAACGGAACTGCATTTACACCTGCTGCTTCTGGAACTTATACTGTAACAGGTACGGATGCTAATGGATGTACAAACACTGCAACAAAAGTAGTCACTCTAAACTCACTACCAACTGTTACTGTAAACTCACCTTCAACTTGTTCGGGAGTTGCTACAACATTAACTGCTAGTGGTGCTTCATCATACACTTGGAGTAATAGTGCTACTGGATCAACAACTTCGGTTAGTCCAACTTCAAATGCATCTTATACTGTAACAGGTACTGACGCGAATGGTTGTGTTAACACTGCCGTTTCAAACGTAACAGTAACCGCTGCACCAAACGTAACAGTTAACTCACAAACAATTTGCGCTGGTCAATCAGCTACTTTAACAGGAACAGGAGCAACATCATTCTCTTGGAATACTGGTGATGCAACTGCAGCTATTACAGTTAACCCTACTGGAACTACATCTTATACTGTAACTGGTTCAAACGGACCAGGCTGTCAAAATACAGCAGTAGCAACAGTTACGGTAAACAACCTACCAGTTATTAGCACTAGTAGTTCTGCAACATCAACAGTTTGTAGCGGCTCAGGGGTAACATTAACTGCAACTGGAGCTACATCATACTCTTGGAATACTGGTGATGTAACTGATGTTATTTCGGTTAATCCATCAAGTACTGCAACTTATACTGCAACAGGAACGGATGCTAATGGATGTTCTAATACTTCTAGCATTACAGTGAATGTGTTCCCAGTAAATACTCCAACTGTTTCTCAAGTAGGCAATACACTTACTGCAAGCGGGGCAACTTCTTATCAATGGTATTTAGATGCTAACATCCTAGTTGGAGAAACTAACTCAACTCTTACTGCTACACAAAATGGTTCTTATACTGTTGTTGCTGTTGACGCAAATGGTTGTTCTGCAACTTCTGCTGCTGTTGTAATAAATGGAATTGGAATTAAAGAAGTAACAAATACAATTGCTACAAACATTTATCCTAATCCAACAACTGGTGCATTTGCCCTTGAAATTTCATTAGATGCGAAAAACGATTATACAATTGAAATTTCTGATGTGTTAGGAAGAGTGCTTAACTCTGAAAAAGTGAACAGTTCTAAAACATTCAATAGAAACTATGATTTCAGTAATGAGGCAAATGGTGTTTATTTCATCACTATCCAAGGAACTGACAAATCAAAAACAGTTAAGAGAATTGTGTTGAACAAATAACCCTTCGACAGGCTCAGGGTGGCTTATGGATTTTTTCAAAAATCTGAACTTATAAAAAAGGTCCCGAATCAATTGATTCGGGACCTTTTTGTTATAGTAGTATTTTTAATTAAACCCTAGAGTCCTCCTGAGGCTGTCGAAGGATTATCCTAAGTAGGTTTGAAGCAACTTACTTCTAGAGGTATGTTTCAACCTACGAACAGCTTTTTCTTTAATTTGACGAACACGTTCGCGTGTTAATTCAAAACGTTCACCTATTTCTTCTAAAGTCATGGGGCTTTGTCCAGCCAAGCCGAAAAACAAACGTACAACATCTGCTTCACGAATGGTTAATGTTTTTAAAGCTCTTTCAATTTCTTGACGTAATGACTCGTCTATTAATCCTTTTGATGGACTTGGGCTATCTTTTTCTTCCATCACCTCATACATGCTTCCACCATCATCCGTTAAACTTAAGGGTGCATCCATAGAAACATGTCGACCATTATTTTTCATGGTTTCCATCACTTCATTTGTGCTCAAATCAAGTGCAATTGCTATTTCTTCAGCAGTAGGTTCACGTTCGTACTCTTGCTCCAGCTTAGAAAATGCTTTATTTATTTTATTTATTGAACCAATTTTATTTAAAGGCAAACGAACAATACGCGCTTGTTCTGCTAATGCTTGCAGGATACTTTGACGAATCCACCAAACAGCGTAAGAAATAAATTTGAAACCACGTGTTTCATCAAAACGTTGTGCAGCTTTTATTAAGCCCAAGTTTCCTTCGTTAATTAAATCAGGCAAACCCAAACCTTGATTTTGGTATTGTTTGGATACAGAAACCACAAAACGAAGATTCGCTTTTGTTAGTTTCTCTAAAGCAGCTTGATCGCCTTGTTTTATCTTTCTCGCTAATTCAACTTCCTCTTCAGCAGTAATCAAATCCACTCTTCCAATTTCCTGTAGGTACTTATCTAAGGAAGCAGTTTCTCTATTTGTAACTTGTTTGGTAATTTTTAGCTGTCTCATGCTATAATTTAAGTTAAGTAATTGAAGATTAAATACGTTTTGTTTACGACCGACTTCCTATAAAGTTTCAATTATGTTAAAAAAACTTAGAAATTGTTCAAAAACCCGAAACAATAAGCTTATTTTTGCTTTATGGGAAGAATAATTGCTATTGACTTTGGCACAAAACGTACAGGAATTGCAGTAACCGATTCGCTTAAAATTATTGCAAATGGCTTAACTACATTAGAAACCAAAGCTGTAATTCCCTTTTTAGAAGATTATATAAATAAGGAAAGTGTTGAATGTATTGTTGTTGGTTTACCAAAAACGGTAATGAACGAAGATTCGAGTATTGCACCCAAAGTAAATGAGTTTGTAAAAAAAGTGCAAGCCAAATTCCCCGATATGAAAATTGATAGATTGGATGAACGCTTCACTTCTAAAATTGCGCATCAAACAATGCTAATGGGAGGTTTGAAAAAGAAAGACCGACAAAACAAAGCAACTGTTGATATGGTGAGTGCAACTATTTTGTTGCAAGATTATATGAGTTTGAAGGGATTTTGACTTCGACCCTTCGAGAGTCTCAGGGCTCAATCAATAATTAAATAAACAATATATTTTTACTTAATTTTTTTGTATATTTATTTTGAAAATTTGAAAGCAAATTTTTAACAAAAAAAAATGAGATATTTATTAATCCTAATAAGTTTTATTACTTTAATTTATTCATGTAAAAAAGACAAGGAGCTTGAACCTCCTGCAATTGTTTCTGATAACGCTATTTCATATCCTGATTCGGTTTATTATGGAAAAAATATACTAACAATGGTTGATTCTGTTATGTTAGATTCAGAAAAGGTATACGGATTCGGGGCAATATTAGGTAATGATGCATCTCTTAAAATTAAAGTAAGTCGTTTAGTATCAAGAATACCTGGGGAAGTACCACCTACCTGGGGATTTATTGAAAATCCATCTTTTTGGATTATGCAAAGCGATGCTTCAAACGGTTGGGATAGTGTGCAAACGTTTACTGCTATTGCAAAGGGAAAAATAGATTTAGAAATGTACTTTTATAGATATGGTCAAAATGGTAAAGCCAAACTTGAATTTTATGAAAACTCAAATTCAATTACAAAAACAAAGTATATAAAGTGGTGATGAGTATTACTTCTCTTCCGGATACGCATTATCTCTGCCAGGAATAAAACTTTGCAAATAATAATAGCGCCATCTTTTAGCTGCTTTTGCGTTTAGAAATTCTAAAACAGGTTTATTATCAGTAATTAACTCTGCCCCGCTTAAATCTATTTTCTCGGTAAATTCTTTAGTTAAAGTTGGGAGCCATGAACGTGAACTTACCACTACAAAATTTCGGAAGTCTTCTTTGTTTATTTCACCTGTCCAACCAATGTTGTATTTGTAGCCCGATGTTTTGATTGTATTTAATAAAGCCAAATTACCTAAGCCTGCTGGCGGTTTGCAATAGCCATAGGTATTAAATAAAATTAAAGTACTATCGGTCGTGATTTTTTTTAAACGCTCAAAGCTTTCTATGCTTAATACGTGAGATGGAGTTACTTCTCCATTAAACAAATCAACCAAAACAAAATCAAATTTTTCATCCATACGTTCAATAGCATGGCGGGCATCATCTTCTATTACTTTTACTTTATCCGATAAAGAGAAATATTTTTTTGCTACAAATGCTATGCGTTTATCTAACTCAACACAGGTAACATCAAAACCCTTTTCATTTAACCGATTAGCAACTGCCCCGCCGCCAAGCCCAAGTATCAATGCTTTGGGTTTATCCTTTTTTATTTGAATAGCAACTTCTTCTATTTGATCGACATAATCCAAATACGATTTTTTAGTTGTTGTTTCTGTCCACGTTTGAATGATGTTATTGATTAGTAATATACGATGATTTTCTCCCTTGCGTGTAGAATCCATATCCCAATGTGTTTCTAGCACTTCTAATTTACCCAATAAACCTTCGCTTTTGTATATTACATGTTTTACATCTTCATTTTTTGCTGCAACTAAAAAACTTGATGCAGCTATTAATCCGGAAACTAAAAGCAAAGTCTTTCCATTTTTAATTCCAAAATAAACCAAAGAACAAGCTATCATTAAAAAACCAAAAATGAATAATGGATACGTTAATCCTATGGTTGGAATTAAATAAAAGCCTGTTAAAAATGTTGCTATAATTCCACCCAAAGTTGAAATAGCATAAATCTCACCTGCTCTTTTACCACCATCATTTTCAGTTGAAATGTTTTGAATAATAAGCGGGGAAATCATTCCCATACAAAAAACAGCAGGTAACAATATTGCTGCTGAACAAATAATAACCGCCAACATCAAATTCATGCTAAAGGCAAGTGGCGATAAAAAATTAAGAATAACCGGAATTGCTATTATAAAAATTCCCGCTACAAAAAAAGTAGAAAATAAAATACGTTTGCTATTTTCTTTTTGTGAAATCCTTCCACCAAAAAAATAACCTGCCGCCAAACCACCCAATGTTAAAGCCATCACACTGCTCCACACGTATAATGAAGAACCAAAAAGCGGGGCAAGTAACTTTGCTCCAATAATTTCGGTTGCCATTACCGATGCTCCTTCGATAAAACTAATTGTATAAAAAAGAGAACGTTTGTTCATGTGTTTTATGCTAAATGAAATGCAGTTAAACCTTCGATTGGCTCCTTTAATATTTGCCCAATAGTAATTCCTCTATTTGCAGCTGCTGTATGCAATTGTTTATTAAAATGAAAAGCAACAGAACCCACAAAACTCACTTTATGATCTTTGTAATTGGTATATTTCTCAACTTGGTATTTAAAAAACGTTTCGAAACACTCTTCCACTACTCTATTTACTTGCTCATCCTGAATGTGAACATGAGCAAGCTTTGCAAAGCTTGCTAAATAACGATTTGGCAATGGACGTTTATAAACCGAATTTAAAATCACCTCGCGTTGCACACCTTGAGATTCTAATCTTTCCTTTAATTCTTTATTCAATTCATCATTTGCGTATGCTTGCAATAATTGCTTCCCAATATGTGCCCCGCTACCAAAATCACCGAACATATAGCCCCAAGACGGAACATTTTCTATAACTTCTATTCCATCATACAAACAACTATTGGAACCTGTTCCTAAAATACATGCTATTCCTTTATTATTTCCAAGCAAAGCACGAGCAGAAGCAAGTAAATCATGGTCAACTTTTACTTTTGATTTAGGCAAACAGTTTCTTATTGCCGATTCAACAATTTCAACCTTTTCGGGCGAAGAACAGCCTGCTCCGTAGTAATGAACCTCATTTAATGTTGAAATCCAATCAGGGGCAACATTAGGTAAAAGCTGGGTGTATAAAATTTGTTCTATATCGTCTTTTGTTTGAAAGTAAGGATTAATGCCTTCTGTAGAGATATCTGTATACTCCTTAGTCTCTTTCACCAAACGCCAAGTTGTTTTTGTACTTCCGCTATCCGCAATTATCATTCAGAAATTATTATGTTTGTATTCGATAAAAATAAGGTTTTTTTCGCATTTATTTATGAAGGTTTTAATGGTTTGTTTAGGTAATATTTGTAGGTCGCCTGTGGCAGAGGGAGTATTGCGCAAATTGGCTAACGACAAAGGTTTGCAGCTACAAGTGGATTCGGCAGGAACAGCAGGCTATCATGTAGGTTCACATCCTGATAAACGCTCGATTAAAAATGCAAAGAAAAACGGAGTTGATATCAGCAATTTAGTTGCTCGAAAATTTAGTGTAACCGATTTTGATAATTTCGATCGCATTTATGCTTTGGATGCAAACAACTTGCGCGATATACATCAATTAGCGCGTAACGAAGAAGACAAAAAGAAAAGTGATTTGTTATTGAATGCCCTTTTTCCTGGACAAAACAATGCAGTTCCTGATCCTTATTATGGTGGAGAAAAAGAATTTGAAAATGTATTTCAATTGATATACGCAGTTTGCGATAAAATAACGGACGAATTAGTAAAAGAATTAAAATGAACAGAAACGAATTAATAGAACAAATACGTTCGAAAAAAAGTTTTTTATGTGTTGGCTTAGACCCCGACATGAATAAAATTCCGAAACATCTTTTAAGCACTGAAGATCCAATTTTCGAATTCAACAAAGCAATTATTGATGCTACACAAGAACATTGCGTAGCATACAAACCCAACACTGCATTTTACGAAGCATACGGAATAAGTGGCTGGAAAAGTTTAGAAAAAACAATCGACTATTTAAATACAAATTATCCTAATCATTTTACTATTGCAGATGCAAAGCGTGGAGACATTGGTAATACAAGTGCTATGTATGCAAAAGCATTTTTAGACACATTAAATTTCGATTCGATTACTGTTGCTCCTTACATGGGAAGCGATTCGGTAAAGCCATTTTTAACTATTCCGAATAAATGGGTTATTTTACTTGCACTTACATCAAACGAAGGTGCTTTTGATTTTCAATTTCTAAAGAGTAATGAAAAGCCATTATTTGAATCGGTTTTAGAAAAATCGAAAGAATGGGGCAACGAAAACAACATGATGTATGTTGTTGGAGCAACAAAAGCTGAATCATTAGCTGATATAAGAAAGATAATTCCTAATTCCTTTCTATTAGTTCCTGGCGTTGGTGCGCAAGGTGGAAGTTTAGAAGAAGTTTGTAAATATGGCTTGAATAAAGACTGCGGATTGCTTATTAATTCATCGCGTGCTATCCTTTACGCTTCTAGTGGTGAAGATTTTGCCACAAAAGCAAAAGAAGAAGCCAAAAAAGTACATTCAGACATGCTAAAATTCGTCTAATTTTTGTTTAATTTTTTAGTGATTTCACTATATTTGCTATTCTACAGATGATTGCTAAACTAATAAATACAAAGGCTCAACACATGGCGCAGTTATAAATTAAAACTTATAATGCAGAACTAAAAATTACTCAAAATTTTAAAAACAAAAACAATCATTGTGAACACAAAAGATATAGCACCAACATTAGAAAAAATTTACGCAGAAGCAGGTGATTTTTTACCATTAAACGGAACAGATTACGTTGAGTTTTACGTAGGAAACGCAAAACAAGCTGCGCATTATTACAAAACAGCTTTCGGTTTTCAATCGTATGCTTACAAAGGATTAGAAACAGGATCTCGTGATTATGCTTCTTACGTTGTTATACAAGACAAAATTAAAATTGTACTTACAACACCATTAAACTCTAAGTCGCCAATTAACGAACACCTTACAAAACATGGTGATGGAGTTAAAGTAGTTGCATTGTGGGTTGATGATGCAACTAAATCATACGAAGAAACAGTAAAGCGCGGGGCAAAGCCATTTATGGCTCCTACTAAAGAGGAAGATGAAAATGGATACGTTGTTCGCTCAGGAATTTATACTTACGGAGAAACAGTTCACATGTTTGTTGAACGTAAAAACTATAACGGAACATTTTTACCAGGTTATGTAGAGTGGAAATCGGATTATAACCCTGCTCCAACAGGTTTAAAATATATCGATCACATGGTTGGTAATGTGGGTTGGAACGAAATGAATGTTTGGGTTGATTGGTACTCTAAAGTAATGGGCTTTATTAACCTATTAACTTTTGATGACAAACAAATTCATACCGAATACTCTGCATTAATGAGTAAGGTAATGGCAAATGGAAACGGAAGAATTAAATTCCCAATTAACGAGCCTGCTGAAGGAAAAAAGAAATCACAAATTGAAGAGTATATTGAGTTTTATGAAGGCTCAGGAGTACAACACATTGCAGTTGCAACAGATGATGTATTAGGAACTGTAAGAGCTTTAAGAAGCCGTGGTGTTGAGTTTTTATCTGCGCCTCCAAAAGCATATTACGATGATGTAAAATCAAGAATCCCTGGAGTTAAAGAAGACATCGATACTTTAGCAAAAGAAGGCATTTTAATTGATTGCGATGAAGATGGATATTTATTACAAATCTTCACCAAACCAATCGAAGACCGCCCTACTCTATTTTTCGAAATCATACAACGCGAAGGAGCAAAAGGATTTGGAGCAGGTAACTTTAAAGCATTGTTTGAGTCTATTGAAAGAGAACAAGCGTTGAGAGGCACTTTATAATTAAAGAGCTGTTGAATTTTTGAAATGCTGAGTTGTAATTCACAACTCAGCATTTTTTTTAAACAAAAAATCCCGCCTCCTTTTACATCAGGATGACGGGATAAGATTTTTAATTTCGTTAATTCTTTATTTCAACACTTCTGCTAACTTATTATAAAGGTCTTCACCTCTTAAGTTTTTCGCAACAATTTTACCTTCTTTATCAATTAATATATTTTGTGGGATGCTTTTGATACCATACATTTTTCCAACTGCATTTCCCCAGCCTCCCAAATCAGAAACTTGAGTCCAAGTTAATTTATCTTTTTCAACTGCTTTTAACCAATTCTCCTTTTTGCTATCAAAAGATACACCTAATATAGTGAACCCTTTGTCTTTAAAAGCATTATATGCTTTTACTACATTTGGATTCTCTGCACGGCATGGACCACACCAGCTTGCCCAAAAATCAACTAACACATATTTTCCCTTAAAAGAAGATAGCGTTACAGGCTTTCCATCAGCATCGTTTTGCGAAAAATCCATTGCTGTATAACCTATACTTGTACCTTTTGCAGTTGTAATTAAATCATTTGCTAATTTCCCAAACTTGCCTTTTTTTACTTCATCCGAAAGAGCATTGTACATTTTTTCCATTGGCTCAATTTTCGGCTCGTCTTGGTTGCTAGCAAATAATGCATATGCTGCAACTGGAGAAGATGTATTTGAACTAATAAAATCATTTACTTGCCCCTCTTGTGTTTTCATCAGCTCCATGTATTCAGTATTAACCTGTTCCATTTTAGCTTGATCACCAGCTTGTTGTGCAGCTTGAAAATCAAAAGAAAGTTTGTTCTTTTTTTCGTCAAACGATTTTACAATCGTTGTGTATTTTTTGTAGGCATCTTGTGATACACCACCTGCAACTTCAGCTTCAGCAATATCAGATACCTTACCTTTTATTTTAATCTCTCCTTTATCAACAAAAAATATCAAGTATTTTTGTGATTTAGTATCATTATAAAGCCAATACATGTTAGGTTCTTTTGTGTTTCCTTTGAACTTAAACATTGTGCTAGCCACTTTTGTTGAATCGGTAACGATTTTATCGTCCCATTTGTAGGACAAATAAATATAAGAACCCTCTTTTAAACCAGTTAACTCACCATCAATTGTAAAAGATTGTCCTTTTTGAGCTACAGCCGACATAGTTACTAAGCCTAAAGCTGCAAATTTCATTTTATTAAGTAATCTCATTTTATGTTTTTACGTTTAATACAAATACTATTCCAACAAATATAAAGAAACAATTCCATCTCAAACACATATTAACATTTGTTAAGCAGAAAGCATGAAAAATATAGAATTCGAGCGATATTTTTACTAATTTTAAACACGAAATATTGATTTATGCATAGCGGAATAATTAAGTTTTTTAACCAAAAAAGTAAATTTGGTTTTATTAAATGCGATGAAGATGGCAAGGAATACTATGTTCATGCAAAAGATGTGGAAGATGGGGTGATTTTAAATGCAGACGACAAAGTAAGCTTTGAATTAAAAGAAGCTAAAAGAGGAATGGAAGCAGTGAAAGTAAAAAAACAATAATTCATGAACAATCAAAAGCAACTGAGTAAAGCAATTATTGCAGTTGTTTTCCTATTTACCATTATTTGCTTCTATTTTATTGGTAAACTTAAATTCGATTACGATTTTGAAGCTTTCTTTCCTAACGAAGATAAAGAACTTGTTGTTTACGAAAATTTCAGAAAAACATTCGAACACGATAACGAATTTGTTTTAATTGGAATCGAAAACAAAAAAGGAATCTTTAAAAAAGATTTCCTTAAAAAAATTGACAGCCTTACAAAGCTACTTAAACCTATTCAGCATGTTGATAGGATTATGTCGCCTACCAATTTAAAACAATTAAATTTTGCAGGGCTTAGCCCAATTGAAGTAAATCTTCTGCATATTAATGATACAAGTTTATACAAAGAGGATTCAATTAATGTATACAACTCGCCCGAATTAATTGGTTCATTTTTTCCTGAAGATGCAAAGTCAGTTTGTTTATTTATAAAAACAGCCGACGGGCTTTCGAAAACAAAAAGTGATTCGCTAGCAAAAAGAATAGAGCGAACATTTACTGCATTTCATTTTGATGAAGTACATTATGTTGGACGAATTGTTGCACAGGATGTATATTTAAAAAACTTAAGCAAAGAGTTTGTAATATTTTTACTGCTTTCATTTGTAGTAGTAATTCTATTTTTGTTCCTCACCTTCCGTTCCTTTTATGGTATTTGGGTGCCAGTAGTTATTGTATTACTCTCCATTTCTTGGACATTAGGAATAATGGGTATGCTGGGCAAGCCAATAGATATTATGACAGTGATGCTCCCTACTATGATTTTTATTGCGGGAATGAGCGATGTTGTACACTTCTTTACTAAATATTTTGATGAACTGCATAAACAAACTCCCAAAGAACAAATATTTAAACTCATTTTAAAAGAAGTTGGTTTCCCAACTTTCTTAACCCTAATCACAACCATTGTTGGTTTTCTTTCCCTTTTATTTTCAAGTATTAAACCAATAAGAGACTTTGGAATTTATACTTCATTAGGAATTACAATTGCATTTATATTAAGTTACACGTTGCTTCCTGCAATCATGTTTTTGTATACTCCTAAAAAAATTGTCATTCACCAAACAGAAAATAGTGCAACAAACAACCGTATGCGTAAATTGTTTTTCTGGATTTTTAGAAAACAGAAATTAATATTGTTTATTACATCAGTAGTACTAATCATTTCTGTTTTTGGAATCAGTAAAATTAAAGTAAACAATATTTTATTGGAAGACTTATCTGAAAAAGTAAAAATAAAACAAGACTTTAATTATTTCGATGAGCACTACTCTGGTGTAAGACCTTACGAATTAGTAATAAACATTAAGGATAGCAGCAAAGTATGGGATCAAAAAACCATGGCCGAATTAAGTCGTATTGATAATTATTTAAGAAATAATTATGATATGGGCTTTATGATGAGCCCTGCTGGAGTAGCGAAAAATATAAACAAAGCACTCAATGGAAATCATCCAAACTATTATGTGATTCCAAAAAATGAAGAAGACTACGCAGAAATTGCAAAGTACATTAAACAAAACAGAAAAAACAAAGACCTTAAACGCATCATTGCTCCCGATGGAAAAACCTGTCGCATAACAGGTAAAATAAGAGACATGGGCAGTTTAAAAGTAAAGGAACTGAATAAAGGTTTTGATGAATACTTTAAAACATACATTGATACAAATAAAGTATCCTATACAATTACAGGGGCAGCATCTTTGTTAGACAAAAACAATGAGTACATGGTAAACAACATGGTACAAGGTTTTGCTTGGAGTATTGGAATAATTGCCCTACTTACTTTTTTCTTGCACCGCTCGTGGAAAATGGTATTGGTTTTTATACTTCCTAATTTTATTCCTATGATTATTATTGCAGGCTTTATGGGATTTGCAGGAATTGAACTTAAAGCAGCCACATCACTTGTATTCTCCATTGCATTTGGAATAGCCACAGATGATACCATACATTTTATTTCACGTTTTAAAATTGAATTGGGTTACGGAAAATCCTTGATGTACGCCTTTAAACGTACTTATTTCGAAACGGGAAAACCAATCATCTTAACTACTTTTATTTTGGTTGGTGGCTTTATGAGTTTAATGACCTCTGATTTTCAAAGCACCTTTTATTTTGGTTTCTTAATTTGTATAACCATCATCATTGCATTAATTGCTGAATTATTTTTATTACCCATTTTATTAATGATGATTTTAGGAAGCGGCAAAAAAGATGAAACACCTGCAAATTCTAACAACAAAAGATAATTCGGTTACGCTTTATAATCCCGAATTAAATGAAACGTATCATTCGCGCCACGGTGCAGTGCAAGAGAGTATGCATGTGTTCATTAAAAATGGATTGCACTATTTTACTCAACAATTTCCCAAAACTGAAATAACTATTTTAGAAATTGGTTTTGGAACAGGTTTAAATGCATTACTTACACTTGTTGAATCAGAAAAAATAAACTGCACAGTAAATTATATTTCAACTGAACCTTTTCCGCTTGATATGGAAATTGTGAACGCACTAAATTACTGCGACATCCTGGATTTAAGCGAAAATCAAAAAAACTATTTTTTAGAAATGCATAGAGAAAGAAATGTAAGTAATGAGCATTTCAAATTCAAGCTAATGCCAGATGAATTTATGAAAGTAGCATTCGATACTACATTTGATATTATTTATTTTGATGCCTTTGCCCCTGAAAAACAACCTGATTTGTGGACTTCGGAAACATTTAAAAAATGCAGTTCACTACTAAACCCAGAAGGAGTATTAGTTACTTATTGCGCCAAAGGAGAAGTAAAACGAACCATTAAAGCTTGTGATTTAAGATTAGAAACACTTGCTGGCCCCCCAGGAAAAAGAGAAATGATTAGGGCAATAAAACTTTAAAACAAAGTTCCTGTTCCGTATAAAATCCCCAAGGCATTAATGCCGAAAGAATAACTACCACCAAAATACATTACAAAATTATCTCCACGCAACACTTTAAATCGCCCTGCAATAATTGGTGCTACACGTGTGTTATTATTTTTCCCAAATAGCACACTAGCTAATGGTCCCATTTCCATTTCAAATTTTGATTTTTCGTCAATTTTAAAATTAAACAACTTAAATTGAACACCTGCACCTACAGTTGGAGAAGCTCGCTCGTTTACAATTTGATTATTTATTACATATTGTTTTGTTTCAGTTGCAATATTTACAAAAACAGGGATTCTTAGTTTTTTCTGTGGACGGAATTCAGCCAAGAAAAGAATAGCGCTAGTAGGAACAACAACGTTTGTACTATTAAAAATAGCAGCTTGTTGTCCGCTTGAAATAAATAAAAGAGATTGACCAAAACTTAACTCGAAATGCTGTCTAACTTTAGCAGTATCTTTATCTTGTGCAAAAGAATACGAAGAGATTAAAAGAAATAGTACAAAGCATTTTTTCATACAACTAATGTATGAAATTAAAATACATAAAAAAATTAATCCTTCTTTCTACTAAATCTCAATGTCTTCAACATCCAATCAGGTAAAGGCTTTTTAGGGTCACGTTTATCTAAATTTAAATACCAACCTACTTTTTTAAGGATTGGGATTTTATGTGTTTCAACAAATTCGATTAGCGCTCCATCAGGATCTTCAATGTATGCAAATTGCCCCGCTGCTTCACCCATATCAAAATCAGGATTACTTTCAACAGTAAAAGGATGCCCTAAAGCTGCGCAATGTTTTTTTAAACCTTGCATATCTTTTATATCAAAACAAAAATGGATAAAACCTTGGTCGCCCCAATATCTGCCCTCATAAATTTTTCTTCCTTTTTTCTCAGTAAACTGAACTAACTCAATTACACTACTACCAAGTAATCTAGAAAAACTTCCTTGTCTTGGTTTACTATGTTTTAATAATACACGACGTGCCTTGTTACCACTTCCTTCAATTCCCTTCCAATCTGCAAACACTTCTGTTTTATCATACACAACAGTATCATAACCCAATATACTTGCATAAAATTTAATAGAATGGTCCATATCAGAAACGCCGATTACCATTCCACACGGTCCGCCCTGCTCCAATAATCCTTTATAAAACCAATCGTTGTATTCAATCATTTCAAACATGTTGCCATACAAATCTTTTAAGTAAAAATGTTTTTTACCATTTGGATCTGTAGTAACAGGTGTAATTAAATTAACGCCATTTGCTTTTAAACGAGCATAGGTTTTATCTACATCTTCGGTTTTCATTTTAGCAATGGTAAAACCTAAATCACCAACTTCAACTGTAAAAGGGCAAGGTGCAGATTCACGACTTCTGTATTGCCATATTTCGAAACCGCCTCCACCTTTTAAATTGATGGCTAGGATTGCATGGCGCTTATGTCCTTGTCCACCTGTGTATGGTAACATTTGAGTTGCTTCCGAATCTTCATCCAACATTGGAATATCCATTCCAAAGTTTTTACGATACCAAGCAAATGCTTCATGAACATTTGTATTACCAATTCCTACTTGTTGAATTCCGGAAATTAAATATGACATAAAAAATTAAATTAAAATTGTTTTTGAACGAAGCTCCAATTTACTATACTCCAAAAACTTTTTACGTAATCAGCTCTTTTGTTTTGATATTTTAAATAGTATGCGTGCTCCCATACATCAAGTGCTAAAACAGGTTTACCACTTACTTCCATATTAGGCATTAATGGATTGTCTTGATTGGCAGTAGAGCCTATTTCTAGTTTACCGTTATTTAAACATAACCAAACCCATCCACTTCCAAATCTACTAAGAGCAGTTTTTTCAAATTGTTCTTTAAAAGCTTCAAAGCTTCCAAAATCTTTTTCGAAAATTCTAATTAATGTTGGCGAGGGAAAATTTGTTTCTGAAGTTGCATTTGGTTTTAAACATTGCCAAAAGAAGGAATGATTCCAATGTCCACCAGCATTATTACGAAGTACTGGAACCTTATGTGCTACTTTAAAAATATTTTCATACGAAAAAGGTGACGAAAGGCCGTCGATTGATTTTTCTAAAGCTTTATTTAAATTATCCACATAAGCTTGATGGTGCTTAGTGTGGTGTATTTCCATCGTTTGTTTATCTATAAAAGGCTCAAGCGCATCGTAAGCATACGGAAGAGCAGGCAAAGTATATTTTCCTCCATCAATAAATTCCAATGCACCAAATTCCTCTAATCTGTTTGCTTGTTCGTTTCCTACAAGTTTGCCTGCAAGAGTTCCTAACGAAAGGAGCGCTGATTTTTTCAGAAAATCTCTTCTATTATCGTCCATTAGAATTCTATTAAAACTTGATTTTTTTCAACAGCTACACCCTTTTTCACTGAAATCTTTTTTACTGTTCCATCGGTTGGTGATTTTAAAATGTTTTCCATTTTCATTGCTTCCAGCACAATTAATGCATCGCCTTTCTTTACCACTGTTCCATCTTCAACTAAAATATTAAGTACTAAGCCTGGCATTGGAGCTTTGATATTATTTACCTTTTTCGCAGCCAAACTATCCATACCTAAATTCTTAAGAAGCTCATCAAATTTATCGGCAACTTTTAATTCATACTTCGTACCATTTACTTTTATCAAAGCAGTTTTATCTTCTTTGTTAAATTTGATAATATCAACATCATAGGTTTTATCATCCTTAATGATGTGATAATTAGTTTCACTCAGTTGGATTTGGTCGATAGAAATATTTTCTCCGTTTAATTTCCAAGTATCGTTTTCCTTTTCAATCTTGTAGGAATTATTGTTTGTGCTAACTGTATACATAGTGCAAAAATACGTTTTTGAAACCAATTCATCAAGCTAATCCATGTTAAAACAAACACCTATTCCTGCATGCAGAAACAGTGGTTCAACAATGTTTTTTTTGTTGTATATGTAACGAACGCCGCCATAGGCCATTAAATCCACCTTGCCGTCACCTAAAGCGTATCTTAGTTTCCCGCCAGTTTCACCACTGAATCTAAAATACTCATAGTTATTTCTCTTTTTCCAATAATCAACACCTAAAGGAGAAAGATAAATTCCTATTCGCGCTTTACTATCTGGATTAGGGTAAAAAGTAAGGCCTTCAGGTATAGCAAATAATACAGCACCCAAACCATTAATAAAATTCGCATTATTCCCACCGAAAGCCGACAAAACAAAAGAACCAACTGCAGCGCCAGCGGGAGAATGAACATAAAAAGCTTTATCCGAATTTCCGCCAATTGTAAATTTATAATTTACAGATAGGTAATCTTCAATCGGGATTTCAACTGCAATACCACCCGAGTAATTACTCCATCTAAAATTCTCTGAATACTCTCCAATAACTGCAATAGAAGTGTTTTCCTGAGATTTGCAATAGGCAGAGTTCAACAAAAAACAAAGTATAGCTAAATATTTTCTCATTAAAATGTGTATGTTTTTACTTATAAAATTACAATATATTATTCTCTAACCAAACACTTTGGAACATTCCACCTCTTAATATATAAATTAAAATTAATGATTTTTCCATCACAGGTTAAGTAATTACCCTTAGAATTTCTTTTCATAAAATACGATTGCCCCGTATTTATTTTCTCAATGCACAATTCTTTAATCTGATTAATTGATAAAGGTTCCTTTATCGACTTTGCCAACTCAATTCCAATATCATTATTTAATAAATCCATCGCGCACGAAAGGCTATCAGCCATCTCAGCTTCTTCATCTATATTTTTTAAAAACGATAAATAATTATCCTTTTCATGTGCAACACCTAATTTTCGAACTTTATTAGGAGATACTTTAGTGGCGAAGGTAGCCATGTAAAACATATGGCGGAAAGCATCCAGCTTACCTCCATTTTCATATGTATCTAAACTATTTGCATCCTTTACTGCTTTGTAAAGAACATCACATTTTCTTTTTACCTTTTTGAGTTTAATTGCAGCAAATGGATGTGCATAAGCCCAACGTTTTTCATACTTACCATAGGATTTTAATGCTGAACAAGATGAAAGGAAAATTACTATTATCAAAGAAAAACAAACAACCTCTATATTGCTTGTTATAACAATTCTACAAAAGGAAAAACACCTACTACCTTTGAATAATTTTTTCATTCAATAATTTATTCCAAGTAATACGTTCATCTTTATAAATAACAATTACAAAGGCATCCTTTAGTCCGTTCTTTTTTGCTTTAGCACAAAGTTCATTTGCTTCATTCAAGGTTTTAACCGAACCAATAGTAAATCGTGTAATTCCATCGTGATATGTTCTTCGCAAAACCCTTGGCAAACCAATAATTTTAGCATAATTAAAGTTCTCAATGTATTTATAAGCACCTAACTGAATTCTGTAATCCAAACTATCAGCGGATGAATTCCCATAAATTTCAACAAAATCTTTATATGAAATTCCATCTTTCGCTAACTCTTCATACCTCAATTGAGCTGAGTCAACTTGTTTTGGCATTTTTGAATCCAAGTATTCTTCAGTAAACAATTGTGCGTTTATTTCTAAGCGAGCAAATGAATCTACAAGCGCAGTGGAAATACTTTTGCTTTGAAAAACACCATTGTAATTAAACATAATTTCGAATTCATTTCCAGATGGTAAGTTCACTAAATAATCTCCTGTTTCTTTATTTGTAGTTATTGTTCCACTATAATCTGTTTTATACAATTTCGAAATCACTTTTACATTTGCTTCAACAGGTTTATCATTAAAAGTAACTTTACCGTTAACCAATACTAAGGCGGTAGGTTTTCCAAACATACCAGGTTCAGTCATATAAATATCCTGTTGTCCTTGCCCATCCTTTTTTTCAGAAGAATAATATCCTCTACGTCCATCTGATGAAACAACATAAAACTTATCGTCGCCTGGTGTATTAACCGGTTTACCTACATTAAATGGTTTTTGCCATTTACCCGACTTAATTTCGCTTTTAAAAATATCGTATCCACCAATTGTTGTATGTCCGTTAGAAGCAAAAAAAAGTGTTTTACCATCCGCATGTACAAAAGGTGCATCCTCGTCATACTTTGTATTTATTTCTGGACCAAGATTTTTAACATTTCCCCAACTTCCATCAGCTTGCAAAGTAGCAAAATAAATATCTCTCCCTCCCAAACCTCCTGGGCGTTCACTACTAAAATAAATTATTTTCTGGTCGGGAGATAAACAAACACTTCCTTCCCAAGCATTTGAGTTTATTCCCTTTACTTTCTCAGGTTTCGTCCAAGAAGTTCCCATTTGTTTACTTTCGTAAATATCTCCATTACCCGAACTAAGATTTCTGTAAATAAACAATCGTTGTCCATCTTGAGAAAGATAAATAGCAGCATCGTGTCCAGTAGTATTAATTGCATCTATTGAAAGCGGTTCAGACCACTCGCCCCTTGGGCCTTTGTAAGAAATAAAAACATCTTCAAAATAAATTCCTTCCTTTTCATCTTTTCTACCTGGCATTGATTGTTTTCCTCCTTTTGATTTTTCACCTCTATAGGTAAAAACCATAAATCTTTCGTCTGAAGGAAATATTGGGCTATACTCTGAACCCTTTGTATTTATAGGAGAACCAATATTTGTAATCTTAGCTAAAGCGAACTTCGAATTACTTTCCTTCGCATTTTTACAAATTGAAATTTGACGAATTACTTCATTTTTTAAATCATCATTAATTGGATTTGTAAGATACATACCAAATTGATTTATTGCATCATCATACTTATCATTATCTAAATAAGCTTTTCCGAGATAATAATCATAATCGAATAACTTATCTTTAATCGACTCGGCTCTCTTTATATATTTTTCAGCGTTTTTTTGTTTATCAGCGTCAAAAACAGAACAAGAACCCAATAAATAAGATAAATATATATTGTCGGGAAATTTAGTTGCTAATGAATCATAATAAGGAAGAGCTAATAAAAATTCCCTTTCACTATAATATTTATCTGCTAAATCCAACATTTTTATTTCTTTCTCTGTTGAACGATTTACTACTTCTTCGCGCAAATCAATATTAAGCTGAGCAAAAGAATTTAGGCTCGAAAACGAGAGAATAAAAGATAATAAAAATAGATAATTACGCATGTAAGAAATTTGTACTTAAAGCTACAAACAAATAACGTGCCGACGAAAAAAACATTTAAACAGGTTTTAAGACCATTTGTGCCGTATAACGGCTCTTTTGTTCAAGTAAAATCTGTTTATTGATGCAAACTCTATCCAAAGTACTTTGGTCGTAGTAGCGAATGGTACATAATTCTAAATTATCATTATACAACACCTTAAAATCGTTTTGTAGTTCAGCTAATAATGCTGGGATTTTTTGTGCATCATTATCTGTACAAACTGAGAAGTTAATGGCAGATAATTGCATCATGTGTATTTTAACTCCGTGTTTGTAGAATACTTCAAAAATAGAACTCAAATTATCTTCTGCAATAAACGAAAAATCTTTTGCTTGCAGTGAAATTAAAACTTGATTTACTTTAAATATAAAGGAAGGAATAGGCAATTTTCTACCAGATTCTTTTACAACTGTTCCTTCTTCATCGTGATTTAAAAACGAACGCACAAACAATGGTATTCCTTTATTTTGTAAAGGTTTTATAGTTTTGGGATGAATAACAGTTGCCCCGTAGTAAGTAAGCTCAATTGCATCCTGATAAGTAAGTTCACTAATTTTAATTGTATTATCAAACCACTTTGGATCGGCATTTAAAACACCTGGTACATCTTTCCAAATAGTAACGTTTTCGGCATTTACGCAATAAGCTAAAATTGCTGCGGTGTAATCAGAACCTTCACGGCCAAGTGTTGTAGTAAAATTCTCTGATGTTCCTCCTAAAAAACCTTGTGTGATTACAATATTATTTGCCACAACCGCAGGAATCAAATCTTTTTTCACTAAAGATTCGGTTAAATCAAAATCAACTTTTCCTTCACGGTACGTATTATCTGTTTGCACCAAACCACGTGCATCCATCCATTTGTTTTTTAAACCAATTTCATTTAAGTAAGCGGAAATTATTTTTGTTGAAATAACTTCACCCATACTCACAATTTGGTCATATTCGAAATTATATGTCCCTGTAGGTTCATCTTCAATTGCCCACTGTATTTCTACAAAAGTATTTTCCAAATCATTATAAAAGGTATGTGATTTTTCTGGAAACAATTCGTTTACAATGTTTAAATGAAAGGCTTTTATCTCTTCCAAAACAGCTTCTGCATTTTCCTTTTTATAAAAATAAGCATCTACCAAACGCTCCAAAGCATTAGTGATTTTACCCATTGCCGAAACAACTACAACTAATTGTTTGCCCTCGTAACGTTTTAAAATTGCCGCTACATTTTTTACAGCATTTGCATCTTTAACTGATGCTCCACCAAATTTAAATACCTGCATAATTTAAAAACTTACTAATTCTTTATCAGTTAATTTGCAATTAATCCACTCACCATCTAAATGCGAAGGATATTTTTTATAGAAATTAATTGCTGGTTCGTTCCAATCAAGCACTTGCCATTCCATACGACGAACCTTTTCCATTTTTGCAACTTTTGCAACCTTTTCAAATAATTTTTTACCTAATCCTTTGCCTCTGTATGGTTCGGTAACGATTATATCTTCTAAAAATAAACATCGACCTTTCCAAGTTGAGTACTTAAAATAGTAAAGCGCTAAACCAATTACTCTATCATTTTCAATTGCCACAAAAAAATCGAACACCTTATCTTTTCCAAAGCCCCAATTAATCATTTCATCAATAGTAACAACTACTTCGTCTGGAGCCTTTTCGTATGCTGCTAATTCCTTTATTAAATTTAATACTTGTGGTAAATCTTCTACAACACCTTTTCTAATTTGTAATATCATTTCTTGTACTATAAATGTTTCTAATTATAACTTTTTGTAATTCCTTTTGCAAAACCAAACGTGTTACTACTTCGCTGTATTGATTGGCATCCACTTTAGCCATTTCTTGTTTGAGTTTAAACTCATTTACATCAATGCGATAAAGTGTATTTAAAAACTGCTGATAGTTGTTTGTGATTAGTTTATTGATGATTGGATAAACAACTTCAAACAATTGCTCAAACAAATTACCCTGATAATCTTTTAATTGAACACTATCTTCATCCAAGGAAAAATCCTTCTCTAATTGACGCATAGTTGCATCAATAATTCTTCGGTTGTTAAAGTATTGTTCAATTTGTAGTTCAGACATCCTTCTTATGCTTTAACAACAATCTATCTACAGGAGTATTGTTTACGATGTGTGATTCAACAATTTCTTCCACATCACTTAAGTGTACATTTACATAAAATATTCCTTCAGGGTAAACTGCCACTGTTGGTCCAAAATCGCAAATACCAAGGCAGCCCGACTTTTGAGCACGAATATTTTGAGGTAAATTTTTATCTTTAATTTGCTTTTTTAAGGCTGCAACCAAATTTAAACCATGCTGATCGCCACAACTTCTTCTTTCTCCGCCTGCCCTTTCGTTTGTGCAAACAAAAATATGTTTATCAAATACTTTATTTTCCATACCTTTAGTGTTGAACAAAAGTAAGATTTTTATCATTCATGGCACAGGTTTTAATCAGCGGAGCATCAGGACTTATAGGTAAGAAATTAACAGCTTTGCTACTTGAAAAAGGACATACTGTAAAACACCTTGGGCGAAAAGAGAATTTAAATTCGAAAACACCCTGCTATAAGTGGGATTTAGATAGAGGGGAAATTGACGAACGTGCCTTCGAAAACATTGATACAGTGGTGCATTTAGCAGGTGCAGGCATTGCAGATGAAAAATGGACAACAGCAAGAAAAAAAGAAATAATTGATAGCAGAGTTATTTCTTCAAAACTATTAGCAAAGGAAATAAACAAGCGGGGCAATCAAATTAAAACATTTGTTGGAGCTTCTGCTGTTGGCTTTTACGGGGCAATTACAAACGAAAAAGTTTATTATGAAACGGATGCTGCTTGTACCGATTTTATGGGAAGCGTTTGTAAACAATGGGAAGAATCGTATAATAACATTAATAAAAACACTCGGTTAAACATTATTAGAATTGGAGTTGTTTTAAGTAAAGATGGCGGAGCGTTACCAAAACTGGCTAAGACAATAAGAATGGGAATTGGTTCGGCACTTGGCAGCGGTCAACAATACATGCCATGGATACATATTGATGATTTAGTTGGCTTGTTTTATGAAGCAATCACAAACGAAAACATGCATGGTATTTATAACGGAGTTGCCCCGATACATGCAAACAACAAAGAACTTTCGAAAGCCATTGCACAAACATTACACAAGCCATTTTTTATGCCTTCTGTTCCTAAATTTATTCTAAAATTAATTTTAGGAGAAATGGCAGTAATTGTTTTAGAAGGTGTAAAAGTAAGTGCAGAGAAAACAAAAGGAATTCCGTTTACTTATAAACACCCTGAATTAAAAGGCGCATTGCAAGATTTGTTGATGAAATAATTATTGCATATGATAACGCAATAATTTCCTTTCCATCCAATCATTTGAATTAACAAACGGACATAACTCACTTACCATGCCTATTCCTCGTGAAAAACCTTTGGTAGCGTATTTAACCGAACCAAAGGCATCGAAAGGCGCAAAGAATTCTTGTTTTTGTTTTGCTACTAAACAATTATAATTACCTGCAGGAACAGAAATATTTGTTACCCCCGAGTCCATTTTAAAAGTTCTTTTGCAAACGGTATCTTGACTAGAACCAGGAACCATAAAATAACCATCATCAAACTCATTTGTAAAATCTGCTGAAGAAAAAAGCACTTGCCCCTCCAAACTCTTTAGATAAGAAAGGGAATCTCGCAACCACATAATACCAACACTGTTATTTGGCCAATTTATGTCATAATTAAAATATGTAACATACTTGTAGTAAATACTACCGTTTATTACCGAATCCTTCTCAATTACACAACTATCTGGATAGTTCATATTAGTCACGTTATTATTTTCATCAATAATATACTTTTTATAAACCCAATAATTACCTACTGCTAATTGTGTGTAATTAGGCGATTGAGATGATTGGCTTTCCATTGGAAGAAGAGATGTATCTTTTCTGCAAGAACTAAAAACTAGGATTGCTACTAAAGCAACAACGAAATTGAATTTGATTTTCATAAACATTAAAACATACACTAACGCCTTCGTATATGTTATTAGTTAAACTTAATTGGCGATAGTAATTGTTTATGAATAAAAAGTGTTTTGATGTATTACGAAATAGTATATCACATATTGTGTTTAAATGAAATTTATTTTAACCACATTTAACAAGCCACTTAGCTAATTCCTTCATAAATTAGTTCTATGAAGTATTCCCTCATTCTTTTGTTCTATTTTACTATTCATGGTGCTTTTGCCCAATTGGGTAAATTGGGATTCTTAAACGAAAACAAAACAGATACACTTTACTATCCATTTTACAATGGAGTTCAAATGATAGAAGTTGACCATATTGGACAATGGGACAGAATGATTTATTTTTTAGAGCAAAGTCAGCCAAGGGCAATGCCACACAGTATGTTTCATCCACAACCAATTGGAAACGAATATTTTTTTAGAGATACAAGTGGGAACATTGTAAAAGTGTTTGGCTCAGGATTTAATACCGAATACCTAAGTAACTATTTTTACAAAAAGAAGATCAATAAAAACAAAACCACAAAAGGACTAAATCATACTACAAGAAGCTCATTTACAAAAGGTATTTGGGTTTATAGTCCGCAAGAAAGCTATCGATTTTCAGGATTTTACAAAGTAGCTAATTTACCTGGTAATACAAGGATACCAGATAATGAAGTCCAAAAAGCTAATTCAAGTATTCTTTATGGACTTATTGATAGCTTAGGGAAAATTAGCCTTCCAATTATTTATGATGAACTAATGCCAATAGATGACATAATCGTTGCAAGTAAAAACAAAAAATGGGGTATTATAAAAATGAATGGCGATGCTTTGGTTAAGCATCAATATGACGAAGTGCAAAACATTTATTTGTCGCAAGCAGAAAATAGCATCTTACATTTTAAATCAAACAATAAGTACGCTGCTTATTATGATTTAAAAACAAAACAGCTTCATAGCTTAAATGATTATGATGAAGTGCTATGGTATTATAGAGATTACAGCAATCCTATAATTCCGGTAATTAAAAATGGGAAACTAGGTTGGCTAGATACCAATTTAGTTGAAGCTAAAAAGCCTCAATACGATGTGTTTGATTACACTAACTTACCCGGATTAAAAAGGGTTTCGCGCGATGGGAAATTTGGTTTTATAAATAGATACGGAAAAGAAATAATTGAGTGCAAATATGATTATGCAGAAAGTTTTAGTAAGGATTCTACTGCTGTTGTTTTATTAAATGGAAAATACAAAACAATAAACACAAAAGACGAAATAATAAAAGATCTTGAAACTTTTCAGTTGAAAACAGCACATAACATCACTTGCAACAATCAATTATACAACACCATTCATTTAACAAGTAATGGAAGACATTTTACTGGTTTAATAAATCAAACCAAAAAAACATTTGTTCTTCCTATTTCAAGTTATAAAGACATAAAAGTATTTAATCCAGGTCAACCTTATGTTGCTTATAAAAAAACGGATAGTTCTGACTATAAAATCATTCACTTGCCCAGCTTAAAAGAAACCACGGGAGAATACGAACGTATGGAACCATACAAGAATAGAATTACAGTAAAACAAAAAGGAAAATGTGGTGTATTAGATTCATTATTTAATGTAATTATTGAAGCTAAATATCAGGAACTAAATTTTTGTCTTACAACTAATCCTTATTTTAAAACAGAAGACAAAGCAAAAAAAATTCCCAACAGATATTTAGTTATAATAGATAACAAGTTTGGGATAATTAATGAAAAGGAAGAGATACTATTAAAACCTGAATATGACTATATAAGTTGCTACACACCACTAATACAAGTGAAAAAAGATGGTAAAACAGGGATAATGAACAGAGACCTCGAACTAATGATCCCAATAGAATACCAAAGCGTTGAACGCTCGGGCTATATTGGCGATGAACATTTTTTAGCAAAAAAAGATGGTAAGTATGGAATAATAAATAAAAAAAATAAAATTGTTCTACCTTTTATCTACAATCAAATTCTTCAAGCAGATTATAATAATCCCAAAGGTCCACAAATAAAAGTAAGACAAGGAAAGAAAGAGTTTTATGTTGCTTATGATTATCTGAAGTGATTTATTGTGAGGAAAATTTACCACGGAGGCACTGAGGGCACAGAGTTAAATGGAGGAGGTGGCGAATAAATCTCTGTGCTTACTTTCTAAGATACTACTAATAGGATGACTCTTAATACTTACTAGAAATTAAAAATTATATACAATCATTACTGAACCTTTTTTAAAATCCTTTGAATATTCATAGTTTATTTCAATCATTGGCATTACTCCATTCTTAATTAAAGTACTGTAACTCTCAGTCAAAACTTCTGCCCTAATAAGCTTTTGTTTTTTAGATTCCCTTTGAAATTGAATACCACATTGTTCTGAAATTTTCAATCGTATTTGATCAATCTCTCTTTTTATTTTTACTTCATCATCTATGTCATAATCAAACCAATATCCGAATGCATTAAAAATTGCTGTTGTAGTATCACCTTTCACAATTTTTCTTTTGAAATTTTGCATCAGTCTAATCTCCATATTTTCAACAGGAATACCATACCATAAAGAATCTAGAAATTTACCATAGTAATAAATCTCTAAATCATTGTGCTTTTTTTTATAATTAATATTTTCTACTACTTTCGCATTAGAAACTAAGGAGTCCTTTATGATTCCCACATTACTACCAATCGACAATTCATTAAAAAGCTTTCTAATACTTTCACAAGTCAAAGGGTTCTGAGAATTACAAACGATAGAAGAAAACAAAACACTTACTAAAACTACTAATTTCATATTATAGCTATTATTACTTTACTTACTCACCACCTCCAAATAAGGCAACTTCTCCAATTCATCCATCAGCTCTTCTGTTACAGTTAACTTACCAACTTTAGGTTCTAAACGTAAGCTTGTGTTTTCTGTTGGGTCGGTTATTACAAAATCGTAAGTACAATTACCTGATTTATTATTTTTCAACAAGTCATCCATCTTCAACATCGTTTCTTCATTTAAATCTGTAACCTTCATAATAAATTGCAAATGTGTGAATGCATTGTTTTTCATTTCGGATAACAACTCAATTTTTTGAATTTTAAATTCTAAATTATCTGGTTGTCCGTAACGCGCTTGTGCCTTACCTCTAATAAATACAAATTGATTTGGATCCAAGTAATTTCTAAAGTTTACATAATCTTGTCCGAACAAAGTAAACTCAGCACTTCCAGAGTAATCCTCTAAAATAAATTTGCCCCACGGATTTCCATTTTTAGATGTACGATTTTCAACAAGTGTAATAATACCTGCAAGCGTAAGTTCTTTATTTACCCAAGGCGCTAAATCAGAAACATCAGTTGTTGTGTTTTTACACTTTGCTTTTATTACGCGCTTAAATGAATCTAATGGATGACCTGAAATATAAAAACCAACAACTTCCTTTTCCTTTGCTAACTGCTCTAATGCTCCCCAAGCTTCAACATTTGGCAAACTAGGTTCAGAAATTTCCATTTCATCGGTTTCGCCAAACATGTTCACCTGCGAGGTTTCTGTCATGCTGTTTAAATTGTTACCATACTTAATGATTTTCTCAGTAAGTGTGCTTCCATCTTTTGGGTCTATTCTAAAAAACATGGCACGATGAATTCCTTCGAAAGAATCAAATGCACCTGCTTGCGATAATGCTTCTAAACTTTTTTTATTAACTGCTTTTGTATCCAAACGTTTTGCAATATCAAATACAGAAATAAATTTACCATTCAAATTACGTTGCTCTACAATTCCTTCTACTACGTTACCTCCTACTCCTTTAATAGCAGCCATTCCAAAGCGTATCTCTCCATTTTCGTTTACCGAAAAATCACCAATACTTTCATTTACATCAGGACCCAACACTTTTAATCCCATACGCTTACACTCTTCCATAAAGAAAGTAACACTTTCGATATTACCCATGTTATGTGTAAGTACCGATGCCATAAACTCAGCAGGGTAATTAGCTTTTAAGTATGCTGTTTGAAATGCAACATATGCATAACAAGTAGAGTGAGATTTATTGAAGGCATAAGATGCAAAGGCTTCCCAGTCGGTCCAAACTTTTTCGGCAACAGTTGTATCGTGTCCGTTAAGTTTACAACCTTCCAAAAATTTGCTCTTCATTTTATTAAGAACATCAATTTGCTTTTTACCCATGGCCTTACGAAGTACATCGGCATCACCTTTGGTAAAGTTGGCAAGCTTTTGCGACAAACGCATTACCTGCTCCTGGTAAACAGTAATTCCGTAAGTCTCTTGAAGAAACTCTTCCATACCATTTAACTCATAAACAATTGGCTCTATACCATGCTTACGTTTAATATAGTTAGGAATGTAAGCCAATGGACCTGGACGATACAAGGCGTTCATGGCAATCAAATCGGTTAATGCATCGGGTTTTAATTCTTTCAATGCCTTTTGCATACCATCACTTTCAAACTGGAACACACCATTTGTTTCACCACGTTGAAAGAGTTCGTATGTTTTTGGGTCATCAAGCGGAATGGCGTCGATATCAATTTCTAAGCCATGACGCGCTTTGATGTGTTTTAATGCATCTTTAATAATGGTAAGCGTACGCAAACCCAAGAAGTCCATCTTTAACAAACCTGCTGATTCGGCAACCGAGTTATCGAATTGCGTTACCAACATTTCGCCTTCTTTTGCCCTAGTAACAGGAACGAACTTAGAAAGTTCATCAGGCGTAATGATAATACCACAAGCATGAATTCCAGTGTTACGCACACAGCCTTCTAATTCATAAGCTTGTTTTAAAACTTCTGATTGTAAATTTTTTTCTTCTGATAATTTTCTAAACGCATGCGATTGCTCAACAAATTCACGTCTATCTTTAATATCCTCTAAATACTTTTTATTAATTCCTTCAGGACTTAATAATTTATGCAAAGAAGCTGCAGGTGTTGCAGGGAAAGCTTTTGCAAGCATATTAGCATCCATCAATGGAAGGTTCAATGCTCGTGCTGTATCTTTAATTGCCGATTTACCACCCATTGTACCATAGGTAATAATTTGTGCAACTTGATTTGCCCCGTATTTATTTATTACATAATCAATTACTTTTCCACGACCCAAATCATCGAAGTCAATATCAATATCGGGCATTGAAATACGATCAGGATTTAAGAAACGCTCGAAGAGGAGATCATACTTAATTGGATCCACATTGGTAATCCACAAACAATAAGCAATAGCAGAACCCGCAGCAGATCCACGACCTGGACCAACTGCTACTCCCATTCTTCTTGCCTCCGCAATGAAATCGGCAACAATTAAGAAATAACCTGGGTAACCCATTTTCTCAATCGTCTGTAATTCAAAATCAATTCGCTCTTGAATTTCAGGAGTTAAATCAGGGTAACGTTTATGCATTCCACGATACGTCCAATCTTTTAAGAAAATAAATTGTTCTGCAATTTTTCTTATTTCTATTTTTTGATTATCGCGTTCAGCTTCTGGAACATTTTTTTCGTCCCAGCCTTTAATACGGTAACTAACAAGTCGTTCAAATGAGTCTTCAATTTCAGCTGCTTTATCAATTATAAATTGTTGTTCAATTTCGAAAGCAGGTAATAGTACATCGCGGCCTAATTTATAAGGTTCGATTTTAGAAACGATTTCATTGGTTGCTTCAATTGCTTCCGGCATATCGCTGAAAAGCTCAATCATTTCTTTTGGCGAACGGAAATAAAATTCTTTGTTAGGGAACCCAAAACGGAAGCCACGGCCGCGGCCGATAGGTGTTTCCTGAATTTCACCTTCTTTTACACACAACAAAATATCATGCGCATTTGCGCCTGATTTATCAATATAATAATTGTTATTAGCTGCAAAATATTTTACTCCATATTTTTTTGCAAAACGAAGTAATACTTCATTCACATGATTTTCATCTGCAAGGTTGTGGCGATTTAGCTCCACATAAAAATCATCACCAAATAATTTGTGCCAGTAAACAAAGGCTTCTTCAGCTGCTTCTTCACCAACATTCAAAATCAAGTTTGGAATTTCGCCTGTAAGAGATCCTGTTGTGGCAATTACGCCGGCAGTGTGTTGTTCTAAAATGGTTTTATCAATACGAGGAACATAATAGAAACCTTTTGTAAAACCTATAGAACTAAGCTTAGATAAATTTTGATAACCAATTTTATCTTTTGCTAATAACACTTGTGTAAAGCCATTGTCTTGTTTGGTTTTATCTAAGTGATTTTTGGTTACAAAAAATTCGCAGCCAATAATTGCTTTTAATTCGTTTTTCTTTGTGCCAGTTTTTTCTCCTTTTGCAATTGCTTCGTTATTGGCTTTTATTCCTTTGTTTGCTTTATCAATTGCTTGCCAAAACAAAAATGCCCCGTACATGTTTCCATGATCAGTTAAAGCGAGACCTGGAGAATTGTACTCGATTGCTTTTTTCACAAGGTCATCGATGTCACTTGTAGCTTGTTGTAAAGAGAACTGCGAGTGATTATGTAAATGAGAGAAAAATAAATTATCTGTATTTACATTTGCTTCTTGTGCCTTTTTTAAACGCTCTTGAACTTCTGCTTCACGCTGGCGTTTTTCTTCTTCTTCTTTATCTGCTCGTCGTTGCTTCCAAGTTTGTTCGTGCGCAAGTAATTCACTTAAATCAGGAGCAATGTAATTTATAGTTGGCAATTCGGAAGCAGGAAGCTCTTTTACTTTTGTAATGCCCCGCTTAATAATTTCGAAGAAAACTTTTGTAGTTGCAAGAACATCGAATGCTGCATTATGCGCTTCTCCAAAAGTTGTATTAAATAATTTTTGATATAGCTCAGTTAAAGTTGGCCATTTAAACTTGCCCCCTCGCCCGCCTGGAATTGCACAATATTCGGTTGTTTCATCATTCTTAGTATCAATTACTCCTTTGCCTTCAAATGCATTGGATAAACCACAACGTAAAAATTCACAACCAATAATATTAATATCAAACTCAATATTATGCCCGCACAAGTAATTACTTTGAGCAACTGCTTGAGCAAAAACCTCTAGAGAATTTCTTAAATCTTTACCTTCTTCGTTTGCACGTTCGTTAGTGATACCGTGAATTTTAATGGTATCAAGCGGAATAGAATAACCTTCGGGCTTAATGATAATAGAATCATGTTGCAACAAGTTACCTTTTGCATCATGCAATTGCCAAGCAATTTGAACCATCCGTGGCCAATTATCAAAATCGGTTAGCGGGGCATTATAATTACGTGGTAAGCCGGTTGTTTCTGTATCGAATATTAAGAACATAATAGTATTTGAGAACTTATTTATTGTAAATAATTCTGTTTGGAACCTGGAACCAGATTGATAAAAACAGAGCTATAAATTTACAGAATTTAGAGTGAAAATAATGGTCTTGTTAATAATTGGTGGAGAGTTTTTTGTAGCAATAGAACTCTGTGAAAGCAAAGTGCTTTAATGATAAACGTTGGAAATAACTAGCAATGAAAAACTTACCACGGAGACACAGAGGGCACGGAGGGTCACAGAGTTTATTTTACGAAATCCCTCAGTGAAACTCTGTGTTCATAGTGCCTCAGTGGTGATTTTGCAAATCATCTAATTTAAGTAAAGAATTTCGCCCTACTTTTTCGCCAAAATATTCTTAATCTCAACCAACTCATTTTTAATATCGCTTAACAATTGAACATCAGAAGCAGAAACTACTGCAGGCGACTGATTAAAAGAATATTTTTCTTTAATGATTTTTTCGCGTTGTGCTAATATTGTTTGTTTAAATTCTTCGGCATTTTCAACACCTAACATACTCATCATATTACTATTATGATGTGAGCCGCCTCCACCTGCTGTTTCAACCTTAATTAAAGTTAAACCAAAAGCTCTTAAAATTGGGCCGCCAATAAAAGATAAATCTTGTATGTTTTCTAAAGGAATCGTTTTTTCGATGTGAACAATTAATCCTTTTGAAAATTTTAATTGTTTAGTGGTAATGGTACAACTCAATGTTTTAAAAAACTTGCCACTTAACCATTGTCCCAATCCAAATATCCAAAATGGAATTAAAACGATTCCTATAATCGAAGTAATTAGGAAAAACAACACTATAAAAAAGATATAGGTTTTAACCTTGGGATTAAAAGTAGCTTCTCTAAGGACAATATTTTCTTCTGACATTGATTTGGGATTAATTTTATAAATCAAAAGTAACAAAATTAAAACTCACTTAAACACCTGAAATACAACAAACTAAAAGAAAAGCGGAAGGCAAAAAAACTGGCCTATCAATTCTTTTTTTTAGTACCTTTGCCCCTTTAAAACTAACAACAAACAATATGTCTAAAATTGTAGAACTTTTAGGAGCAAATGCGAATGATTTACTTACGCATACTTGCAAAGGAATTACTAAAGAACAAATCCATTTAACTTCTCCGGATTTTATCGATCAAAGCTTTATGGGTTCTAATCGTAATCCTCAAGTTTTAAGAAGTTTACACCAATTATATAACACAGGTCGTTTAGCAGGAACAGGATACATGAGTATTTTACCTGTTGATCAAGGAATAGAACACAGTGCAGGTGCATCATTTGCTCCAAACCCAATTTATTTTGATCCTGAGAACATTGTTAAATTAGCTATTGAAGGTGGTTGCAACGCAGTTGCTTCAACTTATGGAGTTCTTGCTTCTGTTGCAAGAAAATACGCTCACAAAATTCCATTTGTAGTTAAAATTAATCATAATGAATTTTTAACTTACCCTGATAAGTTTGACCAAATTATGTTTGGATCAGTTGAAGAAGCTTGGAGAATGGGCGCTGTAGCAGTTGGTGCAACCATTTATTTTGGTGCTCCAGAATCTAACAGACAAATTGTAGAAGTTGCTCGTGCATTTGAAAGAGCGCATGAATTAGGAATGGCAACTATTTTATGGTGTTATACACGTAACTCTGCGTTTAAAAAAGATGGCGTTGATTATCATACTGCAGCGGATTTATCTTCGCAAGCAAATCACTTGGGAGTTACTATCCAAGCGGATATCATCAAACAAAAAATGTCGGATAAAAATGGTGGATACAATGCAACTAAGCACGGTAAAACACATCCAAAAGTTTATTCTGAATTAACTACTGATCATTTAATCGACTTATGTCGTTACCAAGTTGCAAATTGCTACATGGGACGTATTGGTTTAATTAATAGTGGTGGAGAAAGCAAAGGTGCATCTGATTTAGCAGAAGCAGTAACAACTGCAGTTATCAATAAACGTGGTGGTGGACAAGGATTAATATCAGGAAGAAAAGCTTTCCAAAAACCAATGAATGAAGGAGTTCAGTTATTGAATACAATTCAGGATGTGTATTTGGATAAGAGTATTACGATTGCATAAGTATAAATGTTGAATTATTGATTTGTTGAATCATTGATTGTTAGGTAAACTCAACAATTCAAAAACTCAACAACTCTCAAATTATAAATGAAATGGGTTGGTTTAAAAGAATAAAAGAAGGAATTACAACAAGTACCAAAGAGAAGAAAGAAACTCCAGAAGGATTGTGGTACAAGTGTAATTCGTGTAAAAAGATAAGCACGACTACTGACCATGCAAATAATAAATTTGTGTGTACAAGTTGTGGTTACCACGAGCGTATTGGTTCTGCTGAATATTTCGAAGTAATATTTGATGATAATCAATTTACAGAGCTTCACGAAAACTTAATCAGTGGTGATCCACTTGAGTTTTCTGATACTAAAAAATACAAAGATCGTTTAACTGATAGCATCAAAAAAACAGGCTTAAATGATGCATTACGTTCTGCTTACGGAAAAGTAGAAGGGCATGATTTAGTTGTGTGCTGCATGGACTTTAATTTTATTGGTGGCTCAATGGGCTCAGTTGTTGGAGAGAAAATTTCGAGAGCAATTGATTTTTGTTTGAAAAACAGAATTCCATTAATGATTATTTCAAAATCAGGTGGAGCGCGTATGATGGAAGCGGCATATTCATTAATGCAAATGGCAAAAACTTCTGCTAAATTATCGTTAATGGATAAAGCAGGAATCCCATACATATCGTTATTAACTGACCCGACAACAGGTGGTGTTACTGCATCTTATGCAATGTTAGGCGATTTAAATATTGCTGAACCAGGTTCATTAATTGGATTTGCTGGTCCGCGTGTTGTAAAAGAAACAATTGGTAAAGATTTACCAAAAGGATTTCAAACTGCTGAGTTTGTATTAGAACATGGCTTCTTAGATAAAATTGTTCCTAGAACAGAATTAAAAGAAAAATTAAGCGCTCTACTAAGAATGTTTAAAAACTAAAAGAAAACGCCCCGATTTCTCGGGGCGTTTTTTGTATAAGGAATGAGCTACAATACACTATATATAAAACTACTTATACTTACGGTATTTATTCGTGCTTCTTATATCAATGCCCAAAACCTCCAATTAACGCCTTATCAAATTGACAGCATTCACAGTCTCGCTAAGAATAGTAATTCAATAGTTGATAAAGCTAAAGCACATAATACACTAGGCATTTATTTCGAAAGCCAAAGTAATTACGCATTATCTAAATTACATTTAAAAAACGCATTCGTAATAAGTAAAAAACATGCTTTACCTAAAGAAGAAATCATTGCCCTCAACTACTTAGGTTATGTTTTTTGGCATGAAAGTGACTATGACAATGCACTTAATTACCACACAAAAGCTTTAACGATTGCATCACAAAACAATATTAATAGTAGCGATAATGCATTTACTTTTTTGATGTTGGGAAATGATTATTATGATTTAGGCGATTATACAAAAACATCTGAAAATTATTTTCAGGCTTTAAAATTATTTGAAAAAAACGGTGATACAACAGGAATAATTCAAACTCATAATCGCTTAAGTAAACTTTATTTTAAACTAGGCGACCTTAAAAATGCACATTCGCAAGCAAAGATAGCGGAGCAATTAAATGAGAACATAAAATACATTCGCGAAACTGCTGTTACTTATAACAACTTTGGTAATATAGCCATTGAACGAGGTAAGCTTGATTCGGCTCTACAATTTTTCACAATAACACTTTTAAACTTTACCACTTGTGGTGATGTAATTGGGCAATCAGTTGCGTCAATAAATTTAGGTGACACCTATTTGAGTTTGTATAATAAAAACAAAAGCAATAGTCACCTACTCGATTCTGCATTTATATACTACAACAAATCATATTTATTAAACAAAGGTGTAAGCAATAAATTTGGAATGATTTATGGGCTTTGGGGCATGGGCGACATTGCATTTTTAAAAGGAGAAAATGATAAAGCGATTCAGTACTTTAATACTGCCTTAGAAACGTCAGTTAATATTAGTGCTAAAAGCGAAGAATGTAACTTGTATTGGAAAATATTTGAATCATACAAAGCAAAAGGTGATAAAGACAATGCCTTTTTGTATCTAGAAAAATATACGACTCTCCAAAAGGCAGTTGGTAAAGAAAACCAAACAAAAGCATTACTTCGACAAGAAAACAAATATGAATTAGAGAAAAGTATTTCAGAAAAAAATGCTGAAATTGAAAAGGAAAAGCTACTTGCCTCGGAAAAAAACAAATGGAAAAACATCATTATTATTGGAGTACTTATCGTTGCTCTTTTATTAGGATATGCTGTTTACACATCTATAAAGCGATTAAAAATCATTGCTTCCAAAAACCAATTGATTAATAAAATAAATACAGAACTCACCGTTCAGCGTAAAGAAATTACTGATAGTATTACTTACGCACGAAGAATACAAGAAGCAATTCTTCCTTCCGAAAAAACAATTAAAAAATATTTACCTAATTCATTCATATTTTACAAACCCAAAGACATCGTTGCTGGAGATTTTTATTGGTTAGAAGAGAAGAATGATACTATTCTAATTGCAGCTGCCGACTGCACAGGACATGGAGTTCCAGGCGCAATGGTTTCGGTCGTTTGTAGTAATGCATTGTATCGTTCTGTAAATGAATTTGGGCTTATTGAGCCGGGAAATATTCTTGATAAAACAAGAGAACTAGTAATAGAAACTTTTTCTAAAAGTGATAAAGATGTAAAAGATGGAATGGACATTAGCTTAGCATCGATTAAAAAGATAAATAATTCAGAGCAGTATGAGATTAAATGGAGCGGGGCAAACAATCCATTATGGTATATTAAAAACAATGAAGGTTTAACAATAGCTCCAGATAAGCAGCCCATTGGTAAAACTGAAAAACAAAGTTTATTTACAACACATACCTTGCTCCTAAATAAAAATGATGTTTTGTTTTTATTTACTGATGGATTTGCAGATCAATTTGGAGGCGATAAAGGAAAAAAATTCAAATATAAACCATTAAGAGATTTTCTTTTTGCAAACGCAGAAAAAGAGATGAAAGAACAATTAAGTTCGCTCACACTCACTTTCGATAATTGGAAAAAAGAATTAGAACAAGTTGATGATGTTTGTATAATTGGAATAAAACTATAATAAAAACTAATTCTTCAAAACCTATTTTAATGGAACTTCGGGTAAATTAATTTCCATTGCTGCCCACTTTCCATCACTCCAAGAATATTGTATTGATTTTCCTCCAGCGGTATCATAAACAATATAATACGACTTACTGTATTTCTGATCATAATATGAGCGTATCATAACATCACCCTTAGCACCAGGTAAAGGCACTGAGGGCAAATTTATTTCCATTGCAGTCCATTTACCATTATTCCAATAGTATTGAGTACTTTTTCCTCCTTTAGTATCCCAAGCAATGTAATATGATTTTTGATATTTTTGATCATAATAAACTTCGAACATAATATTACCTGTTACTCCAGTTAAAGGAGTTTGGGGCAAATTAATTTCCATCGCGGTCCATTTACCATCTGCCCAATAATATTGAACATTCTTACCTGTTTTAATATCCCAAACCAAGTAGTATGATTTATTGTAATTACTGTCGAAATATGAAATAATACGGGTGTTTTGCGCCTTTGAAAACGACAAGCTTGCAAAGTAAATTGCAAAAAGTAGGGCTATTTTTTTCATAATGTTTATTTTGTTTATCAACTAAATTAACAATAAAATTCAATCTTTTATATTTCAAAAGCTAAATAGTATATTTACTTTATGAATTTAAGTAGAGCAATTCGTTTAAAAAAATCAGTATTAGTAATTTTACTTTTCCTATCAACAAGTATTTCAAACATTTCATTTGCTCAAGATAGCTTAAAAACAAACTACTTAAACTCACAGAATGAATCTGAAAAATTAAAAAATGGCATTAACTATTTATCTGAATTAAAATACAATAACCCGCAATTAACCATAGCCACTGCAGATACTTTAGTAAAATTATGTTTTAATAAAGATGAAAAGCATTTAATTGATTTATATTCGATTTTAGGGGCGAGTTATTGGCACTTGGGCGAGTTAACCAAATCAACAAATTACTTTACATTATGCTATAACATTAGCACAAAGCATAAGGCAAGTAAAGAAGCGCTATCATCCTTAAACTCTATTGGATACAACTACTTTGAATTAGGCGACTACTCCAACGCATTAAGGTATTTATATAAAGCCTTAAAACTTGGAAAACAATTAAATGATGAAGCCTCGATTGCAATAACGGAAACATATATTGGACAAATAAATGGGAAGTTAAAAAAATATCCAACAGCTATTAAATACTACAACGAATCGTTAATCTATTTTAAAATAGCTGGAAAATTTAAAAACGAGGCAATCATTTATAACAATATAGGAAATTGCTATTTAGAAGAGAATAAATATGATTCGGCTATTTATTGGTTTAACTTATCTCTTGAACTAAGTAAAGAAAAAAATTATACTAAAGGCATAGCGCTTGCGTCTTCTAATGCTGGATTAGCTTATTTAGATAAAAAAGAGTATTCAAATGCGGAAGAAAAATTAATATTAGCCTACACAAAATATGATTCGCTACAAAACGATTTATCACTGGTTATGGTTTGTACAAACTTAATAAGACTTTATACCGAAACCAATCAACTAAATAAAGCCCTTCAATACGCAAAAAAAGGCGAGGAACTTGCATTTGAAATTGGTTCTTTTGAGCAACAAGTAAATTTATACGCTAGCTTATCTAACATGTATATTGCCAAACATGAGCCAGAGAAAGCTCTAAACTATTTAAAATTACAACTTCAATTTAGCGATAGTTTAGCTAATGAAAACTCACAACGAATTCAAAATGAAATGACCACTCGTTTTGAAACAGAAAATTTGAACGACAAAATCACCTTATTAACTAATACTAATAAACTAAAAGATGCTGAGATTGAGAAAAAGAAAACGCAACAATACTTATATCTTGTTTTAGTGCTAGGTTCGATTATCCTAATTGGATTATTATTTTTTGTTTTAAGAACAAAAAATAAATCACAAAAACAGTTATTGCAAAAAAACAAAATTATTGAAAACGCATTAGATGAAAGAGGAATATTACTTAAAGAAATTCATCATCGTGTAAAAAATAATTTACAAATTATCTCCAGCTTATTAAGTTTACAAAGTGGTTATGGCAACTCAATAAGTACCGAAGACCTTGTAAAACAAAGCGAATCGAGAATTAGAAGCATGGCACTTATTCATGAAAAATTATATCAAACCGAAAATTTTAAAGAAATTGACTTAAACGAATATCTTCAATCGTTTTTAGAACAATTATCTGAAATTCTTTTTTTCAAGGAAAAGAATATTGAGTACCAAATAAAAGTTGAATCCATTCATATTGAAATCGATAAGTTAGTTCCATTAGGATTAATAGTAAATGAATTAATAACTAATACAGTTAAACACGCCTTTAAGAACAAAACAAGTGGAATCATTACCATTACAGGAAAACACTACGACAGAAACTACACATTATCTATAAATGATAATGGCGAAGGCATGCCATCAGACTTTTCATTAGACAAATCAAAATCTTTAGGAATTAGATTAATTAAAGGTTTAGTGAATCAAATTCAAGGTAAACTAGTTGTTCAATCGAAACCTGGAAACACAACCTTCAATATTGAAATTTAAACTAAATTACAATATTAATAGGATTAAAGTCAGTTTTTTATCGACTAATTTTGGAGGGTCGATTTTTCTGTTAACTTTGTAACTACATTATGGCTTCAAAAAAAACATCAATAGTAATTGTAGAAGACGAATTTTCGATTGCATTGGATATGGAAATGCGATTGCAAAAAATGAATTACAATGTTATTGGCACAACAGATAATGCTGATGCAGCCTATGTGTTAGTTGAAGAAGAGAGTCCGGACATCGTTTTAATGGATATTCATTTAAAAGGAGAAAAAACTGGGATTGAAGCTGCAAAGCACCTTTTTAATGAATTAAATATTCCTGTTATTTTTATAACTGCACAAAAAGATACAAAAACATTTAATGAGGCGCTTGATGCTGAACCTTATGGTTATATTTTAAAACCCTTTCAAGACATTGACCTCAAAAATACGATTGAACTTGCATTAAAAAAACATCATGCTGATTTAGAAAAGAAAAAAGTTTTTGAATTAGAGAAAAGTAAAATAAGCGGGCAAATAGATAATATTATCAAGAATGAAAGTTTTTTCGTGAAAGATAAAGCTGCAGTTCATCGATTAGATTTAAAAAGCATACTTTATTTAGAGGCTTTAGATAATTACACTCACATTTACACCACAGATGGCAGATACACAGTACATGCATTTTTAAAGGATGTTACAGATAAATTACCAACTAACAATTTTTTACGCGTACATCGTTCTTATGTTATTGCCATCAATCAAATACACACTATTAAAGAAAACAACATTGTAATTGGCAAAAGCACAGTGCCAATTAGCAGAAGCTATAGGCAGACACTATTAGAGAGGATAAACCTTCTTTAAAGCAGATTCATTCACATCAATTTTATATCCATTCACCCATTTTTACAGTACACTTACAAAGTTGATTTTACTTGCTCTTTCTTATTAGATAAATTTATATAAAATTAGATTATTGAATTAAAATTATTAAACCCTACAATATGAAAAAACAATTTCTTACAAAATTCGCTTTAGCCACATTAGCTATAACAATGTGTGGTTTTAATGCCAACGCTCAATTAGGCAACCTAAAAAACAAAGTAAAGAATGCTGCAAACAACTCAGGTGGAAAGGATAATAGTTCCAATACATCTGCCAATACAACAACTTCTACGAACTCAGTACCATCGTCAACCACCTCCACTAATGCAAATAAAACAGGCAATCCAGATTGGGTAAACGTTTCTGAACCAACATTTTTTTCTAGTACCGATTATAATTTTGCTAATGGTACACAAAGTAGTTTTGGCCCAGGAGAAAATTTTTTCCTAAGATTTGCATTTCCAAAGAATGTTCCAGAAACTTTTACGAGTTTAGTTAATCCTGATTATCAAAAAAGTACAGGCTACTTAGTTTTAGCAATTGCTAAAGATGAAAATGATGAAAACCCAATAATTATGGAGAAAAGGCAGTTTTCATTAAACAATTATAGCAAGGTTAACATGGTTGACTTTACTCTTCAAGCAGATGAAGCAACAATAACCAAAATTTCAAATGAACCAAGAGAGAAAGTTTGCTTTACATCTTCATCATCAATGGCAGTAACATCTTTAAGTGAGGAATGGAAAAGACAATCCGCATTATTTAAAGATGGTAAACATGAATGGATGGCTATTTTAGTTTTCTATTTACCAGAAATTGAAGGCGGGAAAACTGTTGAAGTTGGTAAAGGAAAATTTACTTATAATATAAGTGCAGAGAATCGTGGGAAATTAGCAGATGGGATGAACTTCTACGATAAACAACGTTTTGAAAAAACTGCTGACGATGGAATGACAACAGATCTTCACAAGAACAATGTTGGTAAATTAGTTTTTGCGAAAAATAAAATTACAAAAGATTTTAATGACGCGTCGGCACTTAAAAACTCCTTCGACAATTTATCAGGTGGAATATATGCGCGTTTGTATTTGAAGGAATCTTTAAGAAATGTATTAGCAAATACAGGAAACGGAAAAGATGTAGGTGGAGCTTATTACCAATTAAACTTTTATGTTGATGGAAATAAAGAACCAAGTTGCTATGAGGAATCTGAACTATCAAAAGATGAAGCATTAATGATGACAAATTGGTCTATCCCATTAGCTCCTTTAAACCAAGCAGATTTTGATTACGATAAAAATTGTGTTAATAGATTTGCTTATGTTATTTCAGAATTAACGCCAGGTAAACATAAAATAACTATTAAGGCTATGTTTCAAACAAGTGCAGATCAAGAAAGTACAATTTCAATTGGCGAGGGAGAATTTGATATAAATATTACTGCGGCAGATAGAGACGCATTTGTGAAGAAATATGGTTTACAAATGCCTGAAAAGGGTCTACTAGCAGCAGACGCAGCACTTGCTAAAGACGCAAAAATAGTTGCTGGTCCTACAGCAATAGATGTTCGTTGTCCAAATGCATGGGAATACCACAAGGATGCTTTTGGTCAAATAGTAGACCGCTCTACAATTGTTGCTTATAGTTATAAAGACAAGAATGGTAGATGTAAACAAGATACATTTATGATTAAACAAATGAAAAAGGGAAGCGCTTATGGTCCAACACAAGGAAGCGCGGAGAAAGTTTGGTTTGGCCTGGATCCTTATTTGCCATTACAAAATTCAAAATAAAAATAAAATTTACAAATCTAACACTTGAAATTATACCTATTTAGAATTGTATAATTTACTGCTAGACTAAAAATCTAATGGATAAAAAAAATGCTGTTCAATCGAACAGCATTTTTTTTGAATATTATTTCCGATTTACTTTGTTACAACAACTTGCTTGCTTTCCACTTTTCCATCCTTACTTAATTTACAAATATAAATACCACTAGGTAGCTCTGTTAAGTTGATTGGTGTTTGATAAATGCCACTTTGCTGCTTCATTGGTTTTACAATTTGTTTTACAAGCGAACCTGTCATGTCATACACTGCAAGCTCTACCGATGTTTGAGAGCGCAATTCGTATTCAATTGTAAATGCCCCGTTGCTTGGATTTGGGAATATGTTGAATTGTTTTTGTTCTACCGAATTACTTTTTCTTTCGCTTGTAGAATCAATACTTGGAACTATTTCTTCATTTATATTCTCATAATAAACTGCCCCGCCTAAAACACCAAAATCCCTAACAACATAATCTGCACTATCAACAATGGTAACCTCAGGAATAGAATCAACTATTACCTCTGGTTCATATTCATAAGAAAGTCCTCCCGCAATCATGTATTCGGGATTAACTGTTATAAGCTGCAATTCTGAAATAGAATCAATTTGCATTTCTCCTAAGGCTAAAGGCTGAATTTCTTTTGGTAATTCCTTTATAATTTCATTAATTGCTGGCTCTCCCATCATTTGCCCCGAATCATCTTTACAACTAAACAAAAGAGTTCCAAATACTAAAAAAGTAGCCGCCATAAACAATTTACGAAAGCCTAAATTTGAATTAATTGATAAATGATTGGTTTCTATAGGTCGCTCTACTTGATTTTTATTAAACCTACCACAAACCTTTTCTTCACTTTTTTCAATTAGAATAGAATGAATTTCAGTATCTGTTTTACCTGTGAAATCAACTACTGATTTACTGCACACATTACAAAATCTACCTTTTTCATCAACTGTCATTTTATTCCAGTCTTCTTGGCAGGGCTCGGGAATTCTTACAATATAGCTCATGGTGTTTGGTTTTAGTATTAAGAAGCATTTAGGGCACTTTTTCCATAAATGAATCTTAATTAAAACAAACTTAGCCCCGAAACAACTAAAATTAATACACTAAACTATAAGTGGTGAGTTTTACTTTGTATTTGGCAATTTTCAGTAAACCAATTAGGATGCTGGAGTTACTGGTGCCGGAGCCTTCTTTCTACTCATTTTTCTCAAATACCTACGATACAACTCATCTATCGACTCAAACTCCTCCCTAAAGAAAACCCCAAGCCCCTGAGTAAACTGGCCACCTGCAGTTGATGTTTGATATGTATCATTTGAACGATTGAAAGCCTTAACCCTAACTTTACCTTCATCCGTTAATTTATAATCCACATTAATATCACCAATCACGTTACTAGTTTTAGTTTGTGTATTATTATTTAAACCCACGTTACCATCAATACTCAATTTATCATTTAACAATTGTGTTGAAAGTGCTAAATCCAATTCTTCATTACTTAATGAACTACCAGGAGTATAATTAACACCAACATCAATATTCGTTGCCAATTGTGAAAGCCAATTACTTAATTGATTCGATAACATTTCACTAGCGTTAGCTCCAACTGCATTACCTGCATTAACCCCTGATTGATTATTAAGAGCTAATGGCGCAACAAAACTCTTTAACAGTAGCAAGGAAAAAACTTGTCGGTTTAATTCTTGCTCGTTATTAATATAACCCATAACCTGCTGTCTTTTTTCTTCAGTAACTGTTGGCAATGCAATTCCAAAAGTAATTTCTGGAGTCAGTAACTTATCTCTCATATATAATTTACACTCCACTGGATACCTTTTATTGTTATCATCTGCAGTTGTGCCAGCTGATGTAACTGCTGTTGATGTTGTCGTGCCTGTGGTAGTTGATGCACTTTCTGTTGTTGTAGAGATAGTTGGGAAAAACGGAGCTAATGAAGCTCGTTGCTTGTAATTTGCTGTAATATTAATATCAGCATTATATGGACTTCCACTCCACTTAATGGTGCTGCCAGTTTCAATATCAAACTTCTTGTTAATAAAGTTTTCTAATGTAAATAAATAACTGCCATCATTTATAGTGTAAGTACCAAACATTTCAAAATTGCCATTACTATTAATATCCATATTAATATTTCCTCTACCAGTTGCCTTAATTACATCGCCTGCTTTTTCATCAAATATTAATTGTATCTCAGCATCTGGTGTAGCCTCTAAATTAAATATTAAGTTCATTCCTGATAAATCATTTTTATCATCCTTATCAATATTAGAAGTATCCTTTTTTATGAATGTAATAAATGCATTATCGGCAACTTCTGCTGGGCCACCTAAAGGAATATTAAATTGAGTACCCTTTTCAGTTTTCATATTTACTTCAATATTTGTTTGTTCGGATGTTCCCCAAATACCAACGTTACCCGTAACAAAAGCTTTTCCGTAATAGGCTGGATTGAGTAAAGGATTTGTATTTAAAGCCATAAATTTATTGGTAGTAATATCAAAATCCAATTTAATGTTTTTAAAATTATCATGAAAAATATTGCCCCATACTGTTGCTTGCCTAGCATTTATATCAAACAATGTAAGCCCTTCAAATGCAATTCTATCAGGTTCTATTAAAATATCACCACTTACAGTGTAATAAGTGTTTAAATAATCTACTCTTAAATTTCTAACTGATTCTAATGATATTTTTCCATTAATTATTGGCTTACTTAAATTACCTGTAACCTTTGCATTACCCGAAACATATCCTTTTCCAAATGTCAAAATGCCATTAACAAAAGGTTGTAAAACTGCAATATCAATTGTTTGTATATTAAAATCAATATCAATACTCTCTTCCTTTTTGTTAGGATAGTAATAACCTGAGAAATAAAGGTTTTTAAAATTAGCATCACTTATGGTTCCAGCAGCATATTCCTTTTTAAAACTTCCAGTAAGAGAAATAACATCTTTTACTTTATCATAAAAACTTGTTACTTCTCCCGTGCCTATAGGCTTACCATTAATTACTAATTTATTGAAATCAAGTGCAGATGAAAAAATAATATTGTCATAAATATCTGATACATTACTTGTGCCTGTAATTGAGCCACCAATATCCATTCCTGCGGATGCTAAAAGAGGATTTAATTGCTTCAACTTAAAATTAGTAAACTTCACCATTAACTGATCCTTTGGATTACGAGAAACTAATCCCTTCAGAGAAATTTGCTGGCCGTTATTTGTAAGTTCCAATTCATTAAAATTAATTAAACCAGCAGTATCCACAATTATCCGATTTGCTTTTGTTAATAGCCAAGTACTATCTGCAACCATCACATCAATTTTTTCAAACAACACATCCACCCCCGAACCTGTAAAATCTATAACTCCATTTAACTTTCCTGCATAATTGTTTTTAGTTAATTGATTATCCCAATTTAATCCGAAGCTAGATTTTTTATCAAGCGATTGTGCATCAAAAACGAAATTACCTAAATACACGCTATCTGATAAATTAACTCGTGAAGCTGATGTTGTTAAAACCAAATTTGTTGAGTTAGCTGAGTTAAGATTAATTTTCCATTGAGATAAACTTGTTCCCTTATAACTAATCTTATCCGAATTACCAGTCATTGAAACTGAATTATTAGACGCATCAAATTTACCTTCAACAATTGTACTAGGGGCAATCATTAAATCGGGAAGAAACAATCCGTTTACAAGACTTAACTTCTTTACCTTTATTCTGAAATCAAAATTATCGTAGTTCCGTTTTTGTTTTTGTTCCTCCGATTGTTTTACAAAAGTTGGATAATAAACAGAAAACACTTGTGTAAATGCATTACCTAAATTTGATAAATTAAAATCTCCATTTAACCTTACATCTGCCACACCTGAATTAAGTTTAATTATTTTAGGAGAAACATCTTGCTCCAAATTTAAATCGAAGGTGCTTAATTTATATTCTTTGCCTTGATATTTGTAAATCGTATTATCAAAATTAATACGTCCAGTTAGTTTATCAATGTTATCTCCTTTAAGTAAAATAGAAATTTGCGAAGAAAAATCAGACGCCGAATCTTGCTTAAACAAATGCAGTTTAGAAAAATCAACCTTATTCACAGTAGCAATAAAATCAAGCTCCGGAATTTCATTTACGAAACTAGCGCTTCCGTAAAAATCAAAATTGGCAAATTCATCTTTACTTTCGAGTTTACCATTAAACAAACGTTTTTTAAAATCACCAACAATTTTAATTTGTTTATAGGTGTAGCCTTTATATACAAGCTCATTTATATTTCCTTCTAAACTTGCATCCAAGTCGTCTAATTTAATTCCTTTACCTTTTAAATCAACATCCATAGAAACATCTCCAATATCTTTGTTATCTAATAAAGTTCCCAAGTGAAAACGCTGAGTCTTTAACTTACCATGATAAGCAAGCAATTCTTTTGGACTATTTAAATTCGAAATTCCAATATCTGCTCTCACCGAACCTATAGAAGTTTTTAAGGTTCCGTATGCAGCAATGTCATTTATTAATCCATCAATTTTTCCTTTGTATTGTATTAAACCAAAGTCCCCAATATTTTCAGGAACTGCTAATTTATTTTTTCCATTAAATGGTGGAACATTAATTTTAATTAAATCTTTTCGTGTTGTACTTAATTGTTTTACATCAAAATGCAAATATGTATTATTAAAATCAGGTAAACCTTCGATATTAAAATCTCCGTAAAACCTTGTATTAGTACCGTACTGCAAGTTCAAATTTTTTCCACTTAAAGATGTAACAGTTCCTTTTACAATTCCCGAAATCAACACTTTGTCGTCGTTACCCAATAACTCTGGAACAAAGTAGGCAACATCTCTTGCGCTTACATAACAACTATCTTTTAAATCGGCATACATGTATACCTTATTTAAGTAATCATTATATGCCTCCCAGCCATTTGTTAACATGTAATATTTTCCCTTCAATAATGTTTTATCCGTTTTTAAGTAGAGAGAGTCGAGCTTAATATCCATCGGATTAATTCGTACCAATGAACTAAGGCTTTCTAAATTAAATCCACACGACTCGGTTAAAGAAAGGTTTTGAACGTTTAATAAAATTGTGTCCTTTTCGAATTTTAAATCAGAAACTAAACCATTAATATTTCTTACATTCAAATCAGAAAAATTCATTGCTTCGGTGTGTATAGTATCATTTCTATCTGCATACACCAAATCAACATCCGTAAATTTAAAATTACCGAAGTTCACTTTGAAATTGTTTTTTGTAGTATCAACAATAGTATCCTTTGGCGAAAAATAATTAACCAGAAATTGATAGTTAGGAATAGTATCACCTTTATAAGTGATTACTTTTGCAACCATGTTTTTTAATTCGATTTGCTGCAAGTCCAATTTATACTCGCTGTAACTAAAATCTTTTATATCACAAATTATTTCAGAACCATAAAGCAAAGTATCTTTATTTAAATCCTGAACATAAACTCCTTTTAATAAAACCGAATTAAAAAAATCAATATCTACTTTATCGATTCTTATTTCAGTATTTAATTCATCAGACAACCAAGCAGAAGCTTTTTGACCTAAATAAGTTTGAAAACCAGAAGTTTGAATGGCAATGAAAAAAGCGATGAGCAAAATAAATATGCTAATGAGCGAATACTTTAGTATTCGGCCAATAAAACGCATAACTTTGCCAAAATAACCCATATATACAAAAGTAAGTATTATAAATGGAAAAAGAAGTCTTCATTTTATCTATTGAATCGAGTTGCGACGATACTTCTGTTGCCATAAGTTGTAACGACAAAATACTTGCCAATATTACAGCTAACCAAAAAATTCATGAGCAGTATGGCGGCGTGGTTCCCGAGCTTGCAAGCAGAGATCATCAACGTAACATTATACCTGTAATTGATGCTGCGTTAAAAAAAGCTAATATTACTTTAGAGCAATTAAATGCAATAGCTTTTACCAACGGACCAGGTTTAATGGGTTCGCTTTTAGTAGGTGCTTCGGTAGCAAAATCCTTAGCTTGGAGTTTAAATATTCCGCTCATAGAAGTTAACCATATGCAAGGACACATACTTGCACATTTTATAAAAGAAAATAAAGAAACAAAAGTTCCGCAATTCCCAATACTTTGCTTAACTGTAAGTGGCGGACATACACAAATTGTAAAATTAAAAAGCCATTTTGATATTGAAGTGCTTGGCGAAACAACCGATGACGCAGTGGGAGAAGCATTTGATAAAGCAGCAAAAATTGTAGGACTTCCCTACCCTGGCGGACCTTTAATTGATAAGCACGCAAAAGATGGCGACCCAGAAAAATTTAAGTTTAACGATAGCAAAATGGATGGTTACAATTATAGCTTTAGCGGAATAAAAACTTCTTTTCTTTATTTCATTCAAAACAATTTACAAAAGGATAAAGATTTTGTAAGCAACAACCTCAACGATATTTGCGCATCCTATCAAAATCATTTAGTAAAAGTGCTGCTTAAAAAATTAGTGCTTGCAGCAAACGAAAGTGGAATAAAAGAAATTGCTATTGCTGGCGGCGTATCTGCCAACTCCGAATTGCGAAAACAAATTACAGAGCAAGCTTTAAAAAATAATTGGAATTTATTTATTCCCGCATTTGAGTATTGCACCGATAACGCTGCAATGATTGGCATTACAGCTTACTTCAAATTTTTAAAAAAGGATTTTACTAGTTTGGAAATTGCGCCTAATGTTAGGATGAAGTTGTAAAAATTAATTTTGCTCCTCCACTTTATCAAACCCCTTCATCACTTCAAACAAATGTAATTTTAAATCGTGCAACATTTCGTGGTTTGGGTGTTTGGCATCAATTGCTTTACCGACAAAGGCGATAGCTGTTTCTAAAAACTCTTTCGATTCGTATGTTTCTATATTCTCAACAACGGTAATTGCTTCTAATGAAACTAACAAGTCTTTATCAATAGCTAGTTTTAAAAATACATTTACGTATTTGCTAAAATCTAATCCACTTTCCCAACAAGCAGCAATAAGCAAATTACGATTTTCTAGATTTTCCAAATCCAATATAGCTTCTACCAATGCGTCTTGAGCATTTGCTTCCTTCAACAATTTAAGTACTTCTGTTTTGTCCTCGTTAATCCCATTTGTTAAGTGCTCAACAAAATCTTCGAGGCTTTTCTTTTTTTCTTGCTGACCTTTTTCTCCAGCAACAATCATAGTGCTATAACTTTCTTCATCAAAATACTTATCAGTATCCTCTTCTCCGTTGTCGTCGTTTATAATATCTAAATCCTTATTCATGCCTAATTAATTTAATGATAAATGCGGGAAACCGCTGTGTACATTATCATGAAAAGCCAATTCGTGTATCTCTGGCTTCATGTACTTTATTAATGGAAATTTTGCTAATACATCCAACACCTCTTGTTCCGATTTTACTTCCATCACCACCCAAAGCTTCGTGCGCTCTAGCGATAAGCTATATGAAACCAACACTCCTTCATTCATCAATTCGTTTATCACTCTTCTTTGCTCAGGTATTAGCGCAAAAAATTGTGGTCTATACGAATCAACCAATGTTATATCTACAAAAAAATTCTTCCTATTCATTATCCTCTTAGTTTATCCAACAAATCACTTAAGGTTTCAGCTTCTTGCTTAGTTAAATTAGCATTAATCGATTCCGCCTCTTCTACCTTACCATCCATTTTCTTCAGCAAATCTAAGCCTTTTTCAGTTATCATAATATCTACTTGTCGCCTGTCAATCTTACTTTCCTTGCGCTCAACTAGTTTCTTTATTTTTAACTTTTCTATTAAACGAGATGCGTTTGAGTTTTTATCAAGCATCCTATCTTGTATCAAGCCTAAGTTAACAGCATTAGGAACCTGCCCACGTAAAATGCGCAAAATATTATACTGTTGAACCGACAAGCCATACTCCTTAAACATCCTCATTTGCTGAGTGTTCATCCAATTAGCTGTGTAAACCAAATTGATGTACATTTTTTGGTACTCGCTCTTGAATTTTTTTTGTTTTATTTCTTCTTCTATCTTCATATAATTTAGCTTACTATTGTAATATATGTCAGTACAAATAAATTAAGATTTTAATTGAAAACCAAGTTATTATCAACAATTTAGACCATTTGCTATTATTTAAGGACAAATGTGCTTAAATTTGAAGTCTTAAGATTTTTTTATGGGACGTATATTTGAAAAGCGCAAGCATAAAATGTTTGCACGATATGCCAAGATGGCAAAGGCCTTTACTCGTATTGGAAGAGAGATTGTAATTGCAGTTAAAGCAGGTGGTGGAACAACAGTTGAATCTAACTCACGTTTACGTGCAGTGGTTCAAAACGCTAAATCCATCAATATGCCTAAGGACAGAATTGACGCGGCAATTAAAAGAGCTAGCGAAAAAGATTCGGCCAACTACGAAGAAGTTATTTACGAAGGATATGCTCCGCACGGAGTTCCAGTATTAGTTGAAACAGCTACTGATAATCCTACACGTACTGTTGCAAACGTTCGTTTGTTTTTTAACAGAGGTGGTGGATCATTAGGAACAAATGGCTCGGTAAGCTTTATGTTTGAAAGAAAAGCCATGTTTAAAATTAGTTCAGTAGGTTTAGACAGAGATAATATTGAATTAGAATTAATTGATTTTGGTGCAGAAGAATTAAACTGGGATGATGAAACAAATGAATTAGTTATTCAAGTTGCGTTTACTGATTTTGGCTCTATGCAAAAGGGTTTAGAAGATTTAGGATATGAGATTAAAGAAACATCTAAAATTTTCTTACCAACAACTACACAAGAAATTAGTGAAGAGCAAGAAGCTGAAGTTATGGCTTTAATTGAAAAAATGGAGGAAGACGATGATATACTTGCGGTATATCATAATCTAGCCTAATCATAATTACATATTAAATTAATTTGTGCAAACACGTTGGAAAATAAATGAATCGTTTGATAAACTGCTTGTAAACAAATTACAAAACGATTTATCAATTGATAAAATCAACGCAACACTTTTAGCACAGAGAGGCATTACAGATTTTGATTCGGCTAAAGATTTTTTTAGGCCATCATTAGATAAATTGCATGATCCCTTTTTAATGAAGGACATGGATAAAGCTATTGCACGAATTAATCTTGCTTTACACAACAAAGAAAAAATATTAGTTTACGGAGATTATGATGTGGACGGCACAACCGCTGTGGCATTGACTTATAGCTTCCTTAAAAATTATTCTCCGCTTATTTCGTTTTATATTCCTGATAGATATGCAGAAGGATATGGCATTTCATTTAAAGGAATTGACTTTGCAAATGACAATGGATTTTCATTAATCATTGCTTTGGATTGCGGAATTAAATCAATTGATAAAGTTGATTATGCAAATGAAAAAGGTGTTGACTTTATTATTTGTGATCACCATTTACCAGGTGACACCATTCCAAATGCAATTGCAGTATTAGACCCAAAAAGAAAAGATTGTACTTATCCTTATAAAGAATTAACTGGATGTGGCTTAGGTTACAAACTGTGCCAAGCAATTGTAAGTTCAAACAAACAAGATGAGAAAATTTTAGAGCAGTATATTGACCTTGTTGCAGTAAGCATCGCAGCTGATATTGTTCCTATTACAGGAGAAAACAGAGTACTTGCACACTTTGGATTAAAGAAGGTAAATGCATTAAGTCGCCCAGGATTTAGAGCTGTAATCGACCTCAACAAATTAAAAAGAGAACTTACAATTTCTGATTTAGTTTTTGTACTTGCCCCGCGTATAAATGCCGCTGGCCGTATTGAGCATGGCAGCAAAGCGGTTGAGCTATTAATCTCTGAAACTACAGAAAAAGCCGAAGAGGTAGCGAAACAAATTAACCAAACCAATACAGATAGAAAAGTATTAGATCAATCAATCACAACTGAAGCAATAAGCATAATAGAATCAGATATTTTATTGAGTCAAAAAAAATCTACAGTTGTTTTTAGTGAGCATTGGCACAAAGGAGTTGTTGGTATTGTTGCTTCTCGTTTAGTAGAAAAATTTTATCGTCCCACCATTGTGCTTACCCAATCAAATGGCAAGGTAACAGGCTCTGCTCGCTCTGTAAAGGATTTTGATGTGTACGAAGCTATTGAAGCATGCAGCGAGTTACTCGACCAATTTGGTGGACATAAGTATGCAGCAGGCTTAACACTAGATCCAACTAATGTTATTGCATTTCAAGAAAAATTTGAACTCGTTGTAAGCTCAACTATTACTGATGAAATGTTGATTCCTGAAATAGAAATTGACATGGAAATTAATTTTAGCGACATCAACGATAAGTTTTTTCGCATACTAAAACAATTTGCCCCGCACGGTCCTGGCAATATGATTCCGGTTTTTACAAGTACTCAAGTTTTTGATAGTGGAAACGTAAGAATTGTTGGAACCAATCACTTAAAATTGGAGCTCTATCAAAAAAACAATCCGTATTTAAGATTAAACGCAATTGCCTTTGATAAGGCTCATTTACTCGAAAATTTCCAAAACCAAATTCCAGCTAAAATTTGTTATCAACTACAGGAAAACACGTTTAATAACATCACAACAATTCAATTAATTGTTAAAGAGCTGGAATTCAGTAATTAACAAATTCACCCCTTTGTTTAACTTTTTACAGTTTGACTTAGTAAACAACTGAAATTCAGTTAATAAATTTGTTTTTCCACGAAAAATAATGTATATTTATCCTTGTGAAACTTGAAGGTTTTTTCCTTTGAGTTATTTGTATGTATATTAAATATTAACGTAAACATAATTTAAAATGAGAAATCATTCAAAAAAAGTATTCTTATTGTTTGTTTTAATGTTGTTTTTTGGAAAAATAACTTACTCTCAAATTGATAAAATATCCTATTCACAAGAGACTAAGGACTTCATGAATGCTAATATACAAAGCGGTAAAAATAAATTTGAAAATGTTACGAGTAAAATTTTCATTCAATGTACCGACTTAAAGCTTACAGATGAAGGCAAATCAAACATTATCAATAAAATTAAAGCAATTGAAAACGTTTTAAATTGTGAAATAGATTACAAAACTTTTGAAATTGTTGTTACTCGTAAAGCAGAAGAAGGCTGCCTGCATTATGCTGAATTTAAGGAGATTATTGCCCAAGAAGGCTTACGAATAATTTCAAACAACGAATTACTTTTTCACTAACGATATTTTAATTTCTACGAAATGAAAAAAAACATACAACTATTATTTGTTTCTGTTTTCGTGATTATTACATCATTAAATGTAAAGTCACAAACTGTTGGGTGCACTGGAACATCTACGGATCCAGGAGGAGCAGGGAATTACGCAAACAATGCAAACTTTACTCAAACCTTTTGTTCTGATAATGGACAGCCAATTTATTTGATTTTTACAAGTTTTAATACTGAAAACAATTGGGATGGTTTATCGATTTTTGATGGAAATAGTACTGCGGCACCCTTAATTTCTTCTGGATTACCAGCAGGTTCAAGCGCAGCAACATGTCCAGCTGGTTCATTTTACGGCACCACTTCACCTGGAACGGTAACGGCAACAGGCACATGTATTACTATTCGATTTACATCTGACGGTTCAGTTAATGCAGCTGGTTGGGCAGCAACAATTGGTTGCGGAACACCGCCACCACCACCACCGCCACCTGTAAATAACAATTGTGCTGGAGCTATTGCTATTACTCCTGGCGCAACATGTACTGCAACAAGTGCAACTGTTTTAAATGCTACACAATCACTTGCTGGTTGTTCGGGTAATGCAAACGATGATGTTTGGTTTTCCTTTGTAGCAAATGGTACAGCTCAACAAATATCTGTTAATGCTCCTGCTGGTTTCGATCCCGTTGTGCAATTATTTTCGGGTTCTTGTGCTTCTTTAACGAGTTTAAATTGTAACGACGCATCATACGGCAGTGGTGCAAATGGAAGTTCAACTTTTGGGGGACTTACAGCTGGGCAAACATACTTTTACCGAGTTTATGATTTTGGAACAGGATACCCAGCTACTTCAACTTTTTCAACATGTGCAACAACGCCACCACCTCCGCCAGCAAATGATAATTGTGTTAGTGCTACCTCAGTTACTGCGGGCGCAACATGTACAAGTACTAGTGGAACAGTGCTAAACGCAACACAATCACTCGCAGGTTGTGCTGGTACAGCAAACGATGATGTTTGGTTTTCGTTTGTTGCAACTGGCTCAACACAACAAATTACAGTTAACGCTCCTGCGGGCTTTGACCCTGTTGTTCAATTATTCTCTGGTACTTGCGCGAGTTTAACTAGTATGGCATGTAATGATGCTTCCTATGGTAGTGGAGCAAATGGCACTGGAAACTTTAGTGGCTTAACTACGGGGCAAACATATTATTATCGCGTTTATGATTACTTCGCTACTAATCCTGGTACACCAACATTTTCTACCTGCGTAATTATACCACCACCGCCAGGGCCAGGACAAGCCTGTGATATTCCGAATTCATTTTGCAGTGAAACAATTATTTATCCTGCTGGTACAGGCGGAACGGTTACTGCACCTGCTGGACCTGCATATGGATGTCTTGGTTCACAACCAAATCCTGCATGGTTTAATATGCAAGTTCAAACAAGTGGGCCAATGGGTTTTAATATTTCATCGACTTCAGATATTGACTTCATTATTTGGGGACCATTTGCTAATCCTACAGGAGCTTGTGTAGCTGGGCTAACTGCTGCAACTATTGTTGATTGTAGTTATTCAGGTACTAATAACGAATCTGCTTTAATACCAAATGCTATTGCAGGAGAATATTACATCGTAATGATTACAAACTTTTCTGGCCAAGTTCAAGATATTAATTTCTCGCAACCTCTTGCTGGTTCGCCAGGCGAAGGACTTGGTAATTGTGATATCCTTTGTAATATAACTGCGTTAACTGCCACTCCAGGAGCTTGTCAACTTGGGCCAAATACTTATGATGTTACTGGAACAATAACAACTACAGAGCCTCCTGCATCTGGCACTCTAACAATTTCTTCAAGTTGTGGTGGTACTCCTTTTGTAATGAATGCTCCTTTCTCAACATCAATGACTTATACCATTACAGGTGCACCTTCTAACGGAGCTGCTTGTACAATTACCGCAGTATACAGTGCAGATGCTTCTTGTACCAGAACTGCAACATGTACAGCACCAGCTGCTTGTGGAGCTTGTACACTAACTGCAAGTAATACTGGCCCATATTGTGAAGGCGCTACAATTAGTTTAACTGCAAGTGCTGTAGCAGGTGCAACTTATGCATGGACAGGTCCAAATGGATTTACTGGAACAGGATTAACTGTTACAATACCAGCTTCAACAATTGCAATGGCGGGAACGTATTCAGTAACTGCAACTGCAGGCCCTGCTGTTTGTACCAACACTACATCAGTGGTTGTTAATACTATTCCTGTTACAACTGTAAATTCAGAAACCATTTGTTCAGGCAGTTCTGCTACTTTAACAGCTAGTGGAGCAACTTCATATACATGGAACACAGGAGATGTAACAACTGCAATAACTGTTAACCCTACAACTACAACTAATTACACTGTTACTGGCAACAACGCAGGTTGCACAAGTACAGCTACCGCTACCGTTACAGTCACAACTACACCAACAGTAACAGTTAACTCATTAACAATTTGTTCAGGCGGAACAGCAGCATTAACTGCAACTGGAGCAACAAACTTCACATGGAGTCCTGCAACAAATTTAAGTGCAACCACTGGAGCTTCGGTAAACTCAACTTCACCAAACACAATCGTTTATACAGTAACCGGTACTGATTTTGGTTGTTCGGCAACAGCTACTGCAACAGTAACTGTGGACCCTAGTGTAAATTTAAGTGTTAACTCAGAAACTATTTGTGATGGTGCAAGCACTATACTTACCGTAAATGGTGCAACAAATTATACTTGGTCTCCTGCAACGGGTTTAAGTGCTACAACGGGTTCTGTGGTTACAGCTAATCCAACAACAACGCAAACCTACATCATTACTGGAACATCATTAACTTGTTCTGGAACTATTAATTCAACAGTTACCGTTGTTCCTAACCCAACCATCACTGTAAATTCACCAACCATTTGTGCTGGTGAAAATGGCTTTTTAACGGCAAGTGGTGCAACACTATTAACATGGTCGCCTGCAACTAATTTAAGTACAACTACTGGAACTGATGTTACATCAAACTCCCCAAACACTATTATATATACTGTTACAGGAATTGAACAAGGATGTACATCCACAGCTACAGCTACACTTACTGTAAATCCAACTCCTGTGTTATCTGTAAACTCTGCCACATATTGTGAAGGGGGAAGTGACACATTAACCGTAACAGGTGCAACTACTTATGTTTGGACTCCGGCAACGGGACTTAGCTCTGCAACTAATGATGTTGTAGTAGCAAACCCTACAGTTACAACTATCTATTCAATTTCTGGTGCAATAGGAAGTTGTAATGCAACAGCAACAACAACTGTTACTGTTAATGCCAACCCAATCGTTGATGCGGGCTTAAATGGAGTAGTTTGTTCAGGTTCATCAACTACATTATTAGCCACAGGAGCTTTTTCTTATGTGTGGGACACTGACCCAAGCTTAAATAACTTAACAATTGCAGGTCCAACAGCATCACCTACAGTAACAACTACTTACTCCGTAACTGGTACAGACGTAAATGGATGTATTGGTAATGATGTTGTAACCATAGATGTTCCTCCTGTATTAATTTTGTCAGCTGATTCGATACCTACAACTTGTTTTGGTTCTTCGTTTGGTGGTGCAATTGTATCTGTTAATCCTCCTGCTGGGCCATTTGCACCTTATACCTATTTATGGAATACAGGCTCTACAACTAGTTTTATTAGTCAGCAACCTGCTGGAACATATACTGTTGTAGTAACAGATCAAGCTTCATGTAATGCAACAGCTACAGTTACTATTACTGAGCCTCCAATTTTAACTTTGGTTGAATCAACCAATACTCCTGTTACATGTTTTGGACTTCAAGATGGCTCTTCTTCTGTTACAGCAAATGGCGGTACTCCAGGATCTGGTTATACCTACTTATGGTCACCAACTGGTATTACTACTCCTTCCAATAACGCTTTATCAATGGGAACATACACTGTTACTGCAACCGATGTTAATGGCTGTATCGCAACAACAACTTTAACTATTACGCAACCTACAGTTGTAAACCTAAGCCCAGTAGTTGGCGCTACAATTTGTATTAGTCAAAATATAAATTTAACCGCTACAGCTAGTGGTGGAAATGCGGGTGGATATGTTTACACATGGAGTGATGGTACAAATATACTTAATGGAAGTACTATAAATGTTAACCCGACAACAACCACTACCTATACAGTAAGTGCAGTTGATTTAGTTAATAACTGTCCTTCCAATACACAAACTGTAACAGTTATAGTAAACCCTCCACTTTCAATTGATTATATAGTTCCTGCAGCAATTTGTGAAGGTGACATTAAAACTGTTGACGTAACTGCTCATGGTGGAAATGGCACTCATATATTTAGTTGGAGTCCAATGACAGGTGTTACTATAATTACACCTAATGCTTCAACAGTAAAACTAAATCCAAATACAACCATTGATTATACGGTTTCAGTAAATGATAATTGTGGAACTCCAGCGGCAGACACAAACTTCGTACTTACAATTAATCCAAAACCTGTTTTAACAATTACACCTGCAGTTACATCTGGATGTCAACCATTAGAGGTTAGTTTTTCTGGAAATAGCTCAACTACACCTGTACAATGCTATTGGAATTTTGGAAATAACAGTACTTCTTATATTTGTTCTCCAACTTATGTGTTTGCAGAAGATGGTAATTATAGCATAAGTTACAACGTAACAGATATTAATGGTTGTACCAATTTTACAACTTCAAGTGTAACTGTATTTCCTGTTCCAAATGCTGTATTTATGGCGAACCCACAACCAACTACCATTATTGATCCTGAAGTAACATTTATAGATATTACTGATGGAAACATTGTAAATCAAACTTGGTTCTTTAATGATTCATTAGGAACTTATTCTGGTCTTGCTAGTCCAAGTTATATTTACTCTGCTCCTGGCGAGTATTTAGTAACCTTAGCCGTGCAAACAGATAAAGGCTGCGTTGATACAGTTAGTCAACCAATTGTAATCGAAGATTATTTCGTAGTTTATGTTCCTAATTCTTTTTCTCCAGATGGTGATGGTATAAATGAAAAATTTACTGCTTATGGAAACGGAATTACAGATTTTAAAATGGGGGTTTACGACAGATGGGGTGGTAAAATCATGGAAACTACTGATATGGAAGAAGGATGGGATGGAAAAAAATCAGGAACTAAAGTAGAAAAAGGAGTATATATTTACAGAATGGAAGTTGTAAATTTCCTTGGTGAGAGAAAATTATTGAGCGGACATGTTAATGTTGTTAGATAAATTCCACTCAGATAACTAAGTGGAAACTGCTGTTTAATAAGTTTACTTTTAATTGTGTATAATTTTACCGAAATTAGTGGTTAAATGTAAATTGAAACTTAATGAAAAGTATAAACTTTAGATTATTCCTTTTATTTTTATTTTTAAATGCAGTTGTTTATTCTCAAACAAATGAGAAAATAAAAATTTGCAAAGAAGTAGAAAACACCTACCAAATTGTTGCTTCAAGTGAACGAATAAAGCTTTCGATAACTACTGACGTTTGTGAAATTGTAAAAAGAGAAAGAAAAAAAGACGAAACTTTTATCTATTTCGTAAATGAATTTTATAGTATTAAAATATATAGTGAAAAGGATATCCCTTCCCTAAAATTACCTTTACAATATATTATTTATAAAGAAAACTAAACTATGAAAAAATATTTACTATTTGCATTCTATTGTTTCATTAGTTTAAGCATTAAAGCTCAATTATCAAATGACGATTGTGTAAATGCGGCACCCATAACGCTTGACGCTACTGGTAACGCTTGTGTTACTGGCACAACAACTAATGCAATTGGTACTACCTTTACTGGACATCCATGTTGGCCTACAAATCAAAGTATTCCAGATGTTTGGTATTCTTTTGTTAGTACTGGAGATAATAACGTTGTAACTATAACCCCAACTGGAGGTACTCCTGCGCAACAAGTTGCAGTCACATTAACAAATTTGGCTTGTGGGGCGGGTGGATTAAGCACCTGTGCAATCTCAGCAACTAATGGGGGAACCGCAACTGCCAACTGGACATATCCAGTTGGAACAACTGTTTTTGTAAATGTAGGTACTGTTGTAGCTGCTGGAGGATTTCAAATATGTGTTTCATCAACAACTCCTGCTCCAACTCCTGCTAGCTCATGCGCAACAGCTGCAACGCTTTGTAATAAAAACCCTTTCTCGGTAACAACATTCCCTAACAATACAAATGCTTTGTCTCCAAGTTGTTTTGGTGGTAGTTTGCAGCGTCCCGTTTTTTATCAATTTACGGTTGGACAATCAGGCACTTGTGAATGGACAGCTGATCCTACTGGTAATGTAGAGTATGATTGGGTAATGTATGATATTACTAGTGGCTGTCCTAATAATGGTACAGCTGAATTCGGATGTAATTTTAATTATGGCGGTGCTTCTGGCGCTCCAGTTGGGATGCAGGCAGGTTCAACTACATCTTGCCCAATTGTTACGGGTCCTACATCTGTACCGCGAGAATTTTGCCCAGCAGCAAATGTTGTATCGGGACGAACATATCTAATTATTATTGATAATTATAGTGATAATGGAACTGGATTTAATTTTACTTGGGGAGGAACTTTTACAATTGCACCAACTTCAATATTTAATCCAAGTGCAACAACTACTTGTAACCCTCCACTAAATGTAAATTTCGCAAATACATCTGTTGCTGCTGTTAGCCAAACCTGGAATTTCGGAAACGGAAATACTTCCACCGCAGTTACTCCGCCAGTACAAACTTATACTGCATCGGGAACATATATTGTATCATTAACAACAACATCCGCAACAGGCTGTGTAGATGTTGTAACGAGTAATATAACTATTGGAACTCCTCCAACAGTAACAGTTCCAACCAACACCACGGTTTGTGCCGGAGCTACAATTCCTGCAGCTGCATTTACAACCGTTCCTGCTGGAGCAACAATAACATGGACAAACTCTAATACCGCAATAGGATTAGCGGCATCGGGAAGCGCGAATATTGGCGCGTTTACAGCTACTAATACTACATCTGCTCCAATAACTGCAACAATAACCGTTACCCCAACATTAAATGGGTGCGTTGGAGTTGCCACTCCATACACGATTACTGTTGACCCTACTCCAACACTAACAGCAGTTACTAGTCAAACAGTTTGTGCTAATGCTAATACTACAGCAATAACATATACTGTAGCACCTGCAACATCAACAATTGATTGGACAAACTCTAACACAGCAATTGGATTAGGAGCATCTGGAACTGGAGATATAGCTTCTTTTACGGGAACCAATGCTGGCTCTACTGCAATTTCAGGAAACTTTGTTGCTACTCCTACATTTAATGGTTGTGTAGGAACACCGCGAAACTTTACCGTTACAATTAACCCAATCCCAAGTATTCCTGCAGTTACAAGCCAAACAGTTTGTGCTACTGCTAATACAACAGCGATTAATTTTAATCCCACACCAGCTGCAACTACAGTAAACTGGACAAATTCGAATGGAACAATTGGTGTTGGCGCAACAGGAGCTGGTAACATTGCTGCATTTGCAGGAATTAATGCAGGCTCAACTTCAGTAAGCGGGAATTTTATAGCTACACCTACCTTAAGTGGTTGTACTGGAACTGCTCAAAACTTCACTATTACTGTTAATCCTACACCAACACTTGCTGCAATTACAAGTCAAACAATATGTGCAAATGCTAATACTGCTGCGATAACGTTTACTCCCAGTCCAGCAACGGCAACAGTTAACTGGACAAATTCAAATGGAGCAATTGGAATTGGAACAACAGGAACTGGAAATATAGCAGCATTTGCAGGTATTAATGCAGGCTCAACAGTTGTTACAGGTAATTTTGCTGCAACTCCAACAGAAAATGGTTGTACAGGTGCTGCACAAAACTTCACCATTACTGTAAATCCAATACCAACAATACCAGCAATTACTAGCCAAACAGTGTGTGCTAATGCTAATACAACAGCAATTAATTTTAATCCTACTCCTGCAACCGCAACTGTTAACTGGACTAACTCAAATGGGACAATTGGAGTTGGAGCTACAGGAGCTGGTAATATAGCAGCATTTGCAGGCATTAATGCAGGTTCAAGTCCTGTTTCAGGAAATTTCGTTGCTACTCCAACAGAAAATGGATGTACAGGTACTGCTCAAAATTTTACTATTACTGTAAATCATATTCCAAGTATTACTGCTGTTACTAGCCAAACAGTTTGTGCTACTGCTAATACAACAGCAATTAATTTTAATCCTACTCCAGCTACCGCCACAGTTAACTGGACAAATTCAAACGGGGCAATTGGGGTTGGAACAACTGGTACAGGTACAATTGCTGCATTTGCAGGTATAAATGCGGGTTCCACTGCAGCAACTGGAAATTTTGTTGCCACGCCTACCGAAAATGGTTGTACAGGCACAGCTCAAAATTTTACTATTACCGTTAATCCCATTCCAACTATTCCGGCAATTACTAGCCAAACTGTTTGTGCAAATGCTAACACAACAGCAATTAATTTTAATCCTACTCCAGCAACCGCAACTGTTAACTGGACTAACTCAAATGGGACAATTGGAGTTGGAACAACTGGAACTGGAAACATAGCAGTATTTGCAGGTATTAATGCAGGCTCAAGTCCTGTTTCAGGAAATTTTGTTGCTACTCCAACAGAAAACGGATGTACAGGTACAGCTCAAAATTTTACTATTACTGTAAATCATATTCCAAGTATTACTGCTGTTACTAGCCAAACAGTTTGTGCTACTGCTAATACAACAGCAATTAATTTTAATCCTACTCCAGCTACCGCTACAGTTAACTGGACAAATTCAAACGGGGCAATTGGTGTTGGAACAACTGGTACAGGTACAATTGCTGCATTTGCAGGTATAAACGCAGGTTCAAGTCCTGTTACAGGAAATTTTGTTGCAACACCTACCGAAAATGGATGTACAGGTAGTGCTCAAAACTTTACTATTACTATAAACCACATTCCAACTATTACAACTATTACAAGCCAAACTGTTTGTGCAAATGCAAATACTACAACTGTAACATTTAATCCTACTCCAGCAACCGCAACTGTTAATTGGACAAACAACAATGCTGCAATTGGTGTTGGCGCAAGCGGAACAGGAACCATTGCATCTTTTACAGGCATTAATGCTGGCTCTACTTCAGCAATTGGAAATTTTGTAGCAACACCAACAGAAAATGGTTGCATTGGTTCTTCTCAATTATTTTCAATAACAATCAATCCACTTCCTGTTTTAACTGCGGTTGCAAGTCAAACAGTTTGTCCTGCAACTAACACAAGTACAATTTCTTTTGTCTCCAATCCCGTTGGTGCAACTGTAGGTTGGACTAACTCTGATGGAAATATTGGTATTGGTACAGTTGGCGCTGGAGATATATCTCCTTTTGCGGGAACAAATAATGGGCTTACAGCAATTACTGGAAACTTTGTTGCAACCCCAGTTTTAAATACATGTATTGGAACTCCTATCACTTTTTCAATTACAGTAAGTCCATTACCTATTCCTGTAGTTGGAAGTAATAGTCCTATTTGTGTAAATACAACATTAAATTTAACTGCAAGTGGAGGCACATCTTATGCATGGCAAGGTCCTGATAATTTTTCGAGCATTACACAAAACCCTTCTTTAGCAAACGCCGCATTACCAATGGCAGGTGACTATACTGTAACAGTTAGTCTTGGTGGTACTTGCGTAAGTACAGCTACTGTAACAGTTATTATTAATCCATTACCTGTTGTAAACATTGGAAGTAATTCACCAGTTTGCGAAAATGGAACTATCAATTTAACTTCAAGTGGTGGAGTTAGTTATTCGTGGTTAGGACCAATTGCTTTTTCATCTAACTCACAAAATCCATCTTTAACACCAGCTACATTACCAATGGCTGGAAATTACACCGTAACGGTTACTGATGCAAACAACTGTGTTAATGCAAATGTTACTAGTGTTATAGTTAATCCTTTACCAATTGCTCCAACAACAAGTCCAGTTACTTATTGTCAAAATGATGTGCCAGTTGCTTTAACGGCAGGTACTGTTAATGGCGGTAGTTTAAATTGGTATGGCACAAATGCTACAGGTGGAATTGGAAGTGCTACATCTCCAACTCCTTCAACTGGAACTGCAGGTAATACTACTTATTATGTTTCTCAAAGTTTGTTAAGCTGCGAAGGACCAAGATCCAGTTTATTAGTAACAGTAAATCCATTACCAACTGCTACATTAGGAGCGGTTACCTCAGGTTGTGTTCCTGTATGCAGAGATTTTACACTTACCCCATCTACAACAATTGTAAATTATACTTGGAATATGGGTAATGGTACAAGCATAACTACATCGCCAAATTTAACTAACTGTTATAATGATCCAGGAACATACAGCATAAATGTAACAATAACTGATAATTTAGGTTGTACTTCTCCTTTATCATTTCCAAGCTGGATAAATGCATATCCAAATCCTACTGCAATATTTAATTACAATCCACAGCCAGTAACTATTTTAGATCCAACCGTAACTTTTAGTAATGAATCAATTGGCACTAACATTGTAAGTTACAATTGGAATTTTGGAGACACTTTAAATACAACTGCATCCGGACCATTAACTTCATTTACTTATTTAAATACTGGAATTTACATTGTAGAATTTGCAGTTATGACAGTGAATGGCTGCGTAGATACAATTTACAAACCTATTGAAGTGTTGGAAGAATTCACCATTTATATTCCTAATGCATTTTCGCCTAATGGAGACGATTTAAACGAAGAATTTTATCCTTTAGGTGTTGGTATTTCTAATGAAAAATATAGTTTCCAAATATTTGATAGATGGGGGGAATTGATTTTTTCAACTACTGATGTAAATACACGTTGGGACGGAAAAAAAATGGGATACGAATCAATTGTTCAGGAAGATACCTACGTTTATAAATTAAGTTGTAGAAGTTTTAAAGGAGATAAATTCTCTAAATCTGGACACGTAAACGTTATCCGTTAATCACTTGCCCTTTTATTGAAAATTGTATATCCGAAGTGGAACAAGAATGAAAACGGTTCCTTTTCTCCATGATAATAATTAATAGAAGTACAAATTGGACCAATTGGTGTATGATAAACCAATGCTGCCATTCCTGAAACATAGCGATACAAAAATTCTGAGCTATACTCAGCTTTATTAAATTCCCCTTTTAAAATAGATTGTACGGGCTGAAAAACATACCCTTCAAATCGAATGTCTAAATTTTTTACAGGATTAAAAATTAGTTTTACACCGCCTGCCAAATATTTTTTCGCCCTAAATTTTTCCAAAAACAAGGTTCTACTTTCTGGAGTAGGCATAAATGCTGGTGCAGCAAGTATTGACGAAGTGTAATTTTTAAAAAAACCTTGACTTGAAATTACTCCTTCTCCCATGAAACCAATTTTTAATAAACGGCTTGTTTTTAAATAATAATCGAATTTACCATTCAGCTGAAACCATTCGTGGTCAACGGTTGAAGTCATCGAATCAGTTGAGGTAGAACCTGGTCTATAAAATTCAAAACCATTATAGTACTTTGCTCTGAAATTAATATACAAACCTTCTGAAGCATATAGTTTCCTATTTAATGTATTTAATTCATATTCTGCTCTACCAAATGCGAATTGAAAATCGGTTCTATCAGCTGTATCTTTATCACTAAAATTATCTGTTTGATAATATACACTTCCCATATTAGCTAATCCACCTCCTGCTGTAATTTTAGCCCTGTTTCCAAATGGTAATCCAAAACAAGCTTCGCCCAAACCATCTTCTTGAACTAAAAATGCCGGCTTCAAAACATTATAAAATAAAGTACTACTTTTAAAATAATCCCACTTATTATAAATACCCGTCGCCTCGATATAAAATGGAGTTTTGCCAGGAAAATCAATGCGCGTTTTCCCTAATACCGAGGTATTTAATTTTCCTAAATAAGCATTTGTATAAATAGTTAATGCTTTTTTCCCTAAATAATTATACTGAAGCCCAATAAAGGCGTCACTTATAGGACGGTTAGAGAAATTGCCACCTAACTCTAATACCATTTCTTTCTCTTTCTTTGCTCTTACTTCTAACAAATATTTTCCAGTAATCGAATCATAAATAGCGAGTGGGAAAACTGATTTTATCTTATCATCTTCTGATAATCTAAAGTATCTTTTCTTTAATTGTTCAAGTGTTAAACTTTTGTTTTTTGCAAACAATGATTTACGAATGTATTCGGCTTGTTTTCTATTTACTCCTTTTATTACAATATCATCAAATACAATAGGGGTAATTGCTTTCTTAAAATCATTTCGTTTCACTGCAATGGATGTCTCTGCTTTTCTACTAGTAATACGTTCTTTTATTGCAGGCAAATTATGAAGTACCGAAACATAACCACTATCAATTAAACGCTGAGCTTGGTCAAAAGAAAATATACCAACATTACTCCATGGATACAATACAACTCCATTTTCGCAAGATGGATTGTAATCTGTTTTTGTCATGAGCATGTTGCGTAATTGCAAATACAAATTATCATCGTTGGGATTAGGAGAGTTTCCTGTAACAACGCTTCCAATTATAAAGTCAGGATTAAAATCTTCCGACATAATATTGGAAGGAAAATTATTGTACAAACCACCATCAAAAAGTAATTTACCATCTACTGTAAGTGGACGTAAATAAAATGGATAGGTCATGGATGAACGAATGGCAATAGCTAAATCGCCTGTTCTAAAAATAACTGATTTCTTATCTTCAATATCAGATGCAACACAGCGAAAGGGAACAAACAAACTATCGAAATCACTTTTTGCTACGGTGCAAGAAGGAGTAAACAACTCCATCATGTAAAAATCAATGGGAACCGAATTAATTAAGTTAGTAGGAATATTAGTAACAAACACGCTATCAAATCCAAATCGATAAGAAAACCAAGAAGCATTATCTGCACTTTTTTTGAAATGGTATTTATACTTTTCTTCTAAATTTCCTTTTGTGAAATCAATAAATTTTTGCGAGGTAACTAATTTTTCTATTTCAGCAGGGCTGTATCCTGCGGCGTATAAACCGCCTACTAGAGCGCCAACAGAAGTACCTGTAATATAATCAATAGGAATATTATTTTCCTCAAGAGCTTTTAATACACCAACGTGCGCTAAACCACCTGCGCCGCCTCCACTTAACACAACACCAATTTTTTGCGAAAATAATTCTCCTGAAAAAAGCAATGAAGCAATTAACATGAAAGAAAAAATCTTCGCAGAAAAACTATTTGGTTTTGTTTTAGGCACTCAGTAATTAATAAATAAATTCTATTTTCTGGATGATATCTGGGTGCAAACTCTTTGCAACGGGGCAAGTGTGAGCTGCGTGCTCTAGTAATTTTCTATCTTTTTCCGAATAATTATTTTTAGGCATCATTAGTTTAACGTGTATCTCCCCCACTCTTCTTGGCTCCGAATACATGATTTTAGTTACTTCTGTTTTAATTCCAACAATATCAATATTATCGCGCTTGGCTACAATGCCCATAATACTTAGCATGCAAGAAGATAAAGAGGTTGCCATTAAATCAGTTGGCGAAAAAGACTCTCCATTTCCGTGATTATCTTTAGGAGCATCGGTAATTATTTTAGTGCCCGATTCGAGGTGAATTGCCTCGGTTCTCAAATTTCCCTTATATTCTACTGTTGAAGTTATCATCTAAAATAGTTTATTACAAATTAACAAATTTTTTTGATTGTAAAACCACCCGAAAATCTTATATTTGTTAAAGAATCTATGTGTAAATCCTTCACCATATTATTTGTTTTATTTAGTTCATTTTGTTTTTCACAAAGTGCTGTAACGGCCTTGGAACAAGGGAAAGACATTAATGTGCTTTTACGCAACGAGTCGAATGGCAGTATATTTGCCCATTCTAGAGGCTTTGGAGGCGAATACAAAAGATTAGTTCATGTTACAGGAAAAAGAAAAAGACTTTTTGAAATTTCCCTACTTAACATGAAACACCCAAAAGAATACAAAGTAAAATACGAGGGAATTGGTGGAAATAAAAGCTTTTATTATGGTAAATTAAATAGCCTTTTCATGCTTCGTTCGGGTGTTGGCTATCAAACCACTTTATATGAGCGTTCAGAACGTAAGAGTGTGGAAATTAGGATGAACACTTCATTTGGAGCTAATATAACCTTTGCAAAACCAGTTTATTTGTATGTATTTAAAGAAAATTTAACTGCACCTATTATCGAAAAATATAACCCCGACGAACATACCTTGCTTAATATTGCAGGTAGAGCGCCAATGCTTTACGGCCTAGGAAACATGCGCATTTACCCTGGTGGATACGCAAAAATGGGATTCAGCTTTGAGTACGGCGAATACTCCAACGAAGTAAAAGCAATTGAAGCGGGTGTGGTTGTTGATGGTTTTATTGCCCCTGTGCCAACAATGGCGCGCGTTAAAAACGAACAAATTTTCGTAACTTTGTACCTTGGATTCGTGTTCGGTAAAAAGTGGTTTTAAACAATGAGTATAGATTCTCCCTCAATAATTTCAGAAAAGCCTCGTAAGCCTGAGTGGTTACGTGTAAAATTACCTACTGGTAAAGAATACTTACAAGTTAGAGAAATAGTTGCAAAACATAAATTGCACACCATTTGCGAAAGTGGCAATTGTCCTAATATGGGCGAATGCTGGGGTGCAGGCACAGCAACGTTTATGATATTAGGTAATATTTGTACACGCTCTTGCGGATTTTGTTCTGTTGCAACAGGCAGACCAAAAGCAGTTGATTGGGACGAACCAATGCGTGTGGCGAATAGCGTGAAGTTGATGAATGTAAAACACTGCGTTATTACTTCGGTTGATAGAGATGATTTAAAAGATGGCGGCTCTATTATTTGGGCAGAAACCATTAAAGCTATTAGAGAACACAGCCCCGAAACAAAATTTGAAACATTGATCCCAGATTTTGCAGGTAAATGGGAAAACTTACAACGTATTATAGATGTAAAGCCAGATATCGTTTCGCATAATATTGAAACAGTAAAACGATTAACTCCACAAGTTCGAATTCAAGCGAAATACGATAGAAGCATGGAAGTAATTAAACGCATTCATGATGCTGGTTTAAAAACCAAATCGGGTATTATGGTTGGTTTAGGCGAAACAGAAGAAGAAGTGTACGAAGCAATGGATGATTTAAGAAAAGCTGGCTGCGATGTTTTAACTGTTGGGCAATACTTACAACCTACTCCAAAACATTTACCAGTATTGGAATTTGTGCACCCTGATAAATTTAAACGCTTTGAGTTAGCAGGATTAGAAAAAGGATTCCGCTTTGTTGAAAGTGGTCCATTAGTGCGTTCTTCTTATCATGCAGAGAAACATGTTTGGTAAGAATTTTCTTTTCTCTGTTAATACAAAATAACTCCTCACACAATTAGATGATTGACGTTAAAATTAAAGCAGCTACTATTGAAGAAAAAGCTATACTGGTAACAGTAATTGGCAAACAAGAAGATGCTGACATAGTAAATGAATACCTTGAAGAATTAGAGTTTTTATCGCTCACCTATGGTGGAACGGTAATTAAACGTTTTATTCAACGCCTTGATAGACCAGACAAAGCAACCTATATAGGTAAAGGAAAAATTCAAGAAATAAAAGAATACGTTGACGCAAATGGAATTGAAGTACTCATTTTTGATGATGAACTATCACCTGCGCAACAAAAAAATTTAGAAAGAGAGTTTAAGAAAAAAATTATTGATCGTAATTTTTTAATACTTCAAATATTTGCACAACGTGCACAAACTGCTTATGCTAAAACACAAGTAGAACTAGCCTACCAACAATACATGTTGCCCCGCTTAGTTGGTTTGTGGACGCATTTAGAAAGACAACGCGGTGGAACAGGAACACGTGGTGGATCTGGTGAAAAAGAAATTGAAACAGATAGACGTATCATTCGTGATAAAATTTCTGACCTACGCGAAAAGCTGTTGGAGATTGATAAACAAATGGTAACGCAGCGCAAAAGCAGAGGCGAATTAATACGTGTTGCTTTGGTTGGTTATACCAATGTGGGTAAATCAACCATTATGAATATGTTGAGCAAGAGCGAAGTGTTTGCAGAAAATAAATTATTTGCCACGCTTGATACTACAACACGTAAAGTAGTAATTGATAATGTTCCTTTTTTACTTTCGGATACGGTTGGTTTTATTCGTAAGTTGCCACATCAGTTGGTAGAGAGTTTTAAATCAACCTTAGATGAAGCACGTGAAGCTGATTTGTTATTGCATGTTGTAGATATTTCGCATAAAGGATTTGAAGACCAAATTAATGTAGTGGCTCAAACGCTTACCGATATTAAAGCTTCGGACAAACCAACGATTTTAGTATTTAATAAAATTGATGCGTTTAAGTACGACAAAAAAGATGAAGACGATTTAACACCAACAACACGTGCTAATATTTCTTTAGAAGAATTAAAAAAATCGTGGATGAGTAAATTAAATAATCACTGCGTTTTTATATCGGCAACTAATAAAGATAATGTAGAAGAGTTTAAAAAATTAGTTTACGATAAGGTGAAGGAACTACACATTAAACGTTATCCCTACAACAACTTCTTATACTAATGGCTTCAACCACCCCAACAGTAAGGCAGGTAAATTGGTTATCGCTTATACCGCAAGTAATGGTGATGGCTGTTCTTAGTTTTGCTTGGTGGTTTTATGACAAAAGAAATTTTATTTTATTAGGTGCATTAAGTTACCTCATACTTTCGATTGTATTGCGTGGTGTGCTGGCAAGGCAACAACGAAAAGGCATACAAGAAATAAGAAAAGCAAATTACAAAGCTGCTATTCCTTATTTTGAAAAAAGCTATGCTTACTTTACTAAAAATAGTTATTTAGATAAATGGCGTTCCTTATTTTTATTAAGCTCATCACGCATTAGCTACCGAGAAATGGCTTTAATAAACCGTGCATTTTGCTATACACAAATTAAAGAAGGCGAAAAAGCCAAAGAGCTTTACAAAAAAGCACTTGAAGAATTTCCCGATAGCGGAATGGCGAAGGCGGGGCTGAATATGATGGAGTCTATAAAATCTAAATCATGAATTCACCAATAAAAATATTAGCTTCTCTAACATTAATTCTCAATGTTTTAAACACTCAATCTCAAAGCTTAGTAATGGATATGTTCTTCTTTGGAAATGGCAAAGACGGAAAGGATTCAAGTTTTTTTTACTCTTATGATTTAAAGAAAAAACAACACAAGGAACATAAACTTGACACTTTAATTTACCACACCGCAAGCACCATTCTTAATGAAAATGAAATCTACTATTGTAATCAAGATGGAATTTTAAGGTACTTAACTCTTAAGAACAAAAAAGAAAAAATAATTCATCAAAGCAAAGTAATTAGTCAAATCAGTTCAAATGATAGCATAGTAATAATAAAAACATACCCTAGTTTTGAAGCGTATGAAGACTTTGATTATTATAACACTGACAAAACACTTCAGTTAATTAAAATTAATACAATCACTAAGAAGAAAACTAAATTAGTTCGAAACAAAAACTATAGATACGACAATATCTGTATATCTGCTTCAGGAAATCTAATTGGATTCCAGAACCATAGAGACAATGAACCCAATAACCCAAACAATTGCTGTAATTATACTTCTTTTATTTATTATTCTAAATTAAATACCGCCGATGTTATTTGTATTGACTCGGCGAAGAACATGAAGAATCAATGCTTTGGAGAATTAGATGGTGAAAAAAACTTAGTAACATGGCTAAATGACACTTCACTAATTTACAAATTCAAAGAAGATGAAAAGGCTTGGAAATTCTATAAATACAATTTAACCACTCATATTAAAACTGAGATAAATTATGGTGTCAAAATTTTTCACAAAACACAGATTCAGATAATTAATGAGACAAAATTAATTTATAATGATGGTGGCAAAATCATTGAAGTTGAAAATGGAATAAAGAAAATAATCTGGATGAAACCTGCAAGAATGACTAATAATCCCCACATTGATAATTTCAAATACTTTAACCCTTAAAATAAGTGTTTATCCAATTTTTATTACTGATTCTTTCTCAGCACTATTAACAACCTCCGGCTTACTAACCCCAGTATACTGCACAATCAACACATCGTCCTTCGCACTAATTATATTTTGATGCAACCAAGTATTCAAATCAAAACCAATTTTAAAAACAACGAAACGGTTTTTGTGGTGGTTTAATTTTAGTTCTTCTATTAATTGAAACTTCTCCGCTTTTGGTAATTCTTCTTTAAATAAAATTTGAGGTTTTATTTTGTTGTACAAATAATAATCCATTGCTAGCATATCCAATGCTATGGTATCAGTAGGGAAAGTGGTTTTTAAATATTCGTGTAATATTTCATATGCATCTAACAAACTATGTTTATGAAATTCCTTTTTAGAAACAAAGAGCTTACCTACTCCCATCAACACATCAAAAGGGCTGTGATTGGTAGTAAGATATTTTAAAGTATTTATTGCTTTCTTTTTGTTCCAATAAATTTCTAAAGCATTTTCTAAAAGAACAATATCGGCTAATTGCTCGGCACTTAAAAAATTACTTTTTATAATTTGGTAAGGTGGATTTGGGTCGAACTCAAAACCATATTGTTCAAATTTTTCGCGCACAGGCGTGCCTTTTAAGAATTTTAAAAATCCTAATTGCAACTCAGGGGCAAATAGTTTAAATACTTCGTCAAAGCTATGTTTGGTATCGTCCCAATAATCAAGGGCCAAACCAACAATTAAATCTAAATGTAATTCTACTTTATCTTCAACTGCTTTAATAATGCTTTTCGTTTTCTCAAAATTTTGTTTACGGCTAACTTCTAAATTTGTTTTAGTATTTACCGATTGTATTCCAATCTCAAAACGGAACAAATTTTTAGGAGCTTTTTCGTTTATAAATTTGATGATATCCGGATGCAAAATATCAGCAGTAATCTCAAACTGAAAAACATTTTCGGGGCGATAATTTTCTAAAATAAAATTAAAGATATCGATAGTAAAATCACGTTTGATATTAAAAGTTCTATCTAAAAACTTTACAACCTTACCATGTTGCATTAAAAACAATAGGTTTGCTTTTATTCTGTCAATTGGCAAATAACGAACCTTATTATCTAAACTCGCCAAACAAAACTCGCATTTATAAGGGCATCCACGGCTTGTTTCGATGTATAATACTTTACTTGCCAAATCCTCTACTTTATCATCATCAAAAGGATTTATATCTGCATACAAACTTAAATCAAATTGCTTTGGTTCGGCATTATGAAATACTTCTCCGTCCTTCTTATAAACTAAACCTGGAACCAAATCAGTATTAGGAAATGAATTTAAAAACTCAGTAAAAGGAGTTTCGCCTTCGCCTGTAATAATGTAATCAACGCAATCGAGTGCAATCACATCTTTCCAATCGTAACTTACTTCGGGGCCACCAAGCAATACTTTACAATTAGGATTTACTTGTTTTAATAAACGAATGGCTTCAATGGTTTGTGTGATGTTCCAGATATAACAACTAAAAGCTACTACATCAAACTGAGAGCAATAGTCTGCAATTTTTTGTTTGTCTTCCTTAATTACAAACTCCTTCCACTCCAATCCTTCTTTGTGTTTGTTTAATTGATAAAGCAAACGAATAGCAAGATTAGTATGAATATACTTAGCGTTTAATGTAGTAAGCAGAACTCTCATTGCAGCAAAGATACGGAAACTAGTTTATACTATTGCTGTGTTGTTAAAAGCCATTCAACAGCCTCTTCATAATTAGAAAAAATACGATTGGGGATTGTTGGTTTGTTTACTTTAAAGAAAAAGCTAATCAGTAGTTTATGTCCCAATGAATTAGTTACAAAAGCCTTGGCAAGCGTTGGCGTAACGGGTTCTAACTCTCTAACTTTTGCTCTAGCTTCGGTGGTTACGTTAATTAATTCGGAAGCATCAATTAGCAGAGGATAATTTTTTCCTGCAGCCAAATTAACCAAAGCATGGTAATTTTCCATGTGTTGGGCAACATCTATTTGAGCTTTGGGAAGATACGTGTAGTGGATAATGCCATTCTTCAACAATCGCATGCGCGTTGTAGAAGTTTTGACCTCTCTAATAATATCTTCGTTTTGGTAGAACACTATTTATATTTACACTTGTAAATATAATAAAATATGAAAATAAAAAGTCTTTTAAGAGATTGACAAAGATCATCACTTTTGTTGTTTCATCCAAACCAAGGCTTCAGCGTAATTTGAGAATACTTTATTAGGTATATTGGGTTTATACACTTTTAAATAAAAATTGATAAGCATTCGGTGCCCAAGTGAATTGGTAACAAAAGCTCTTTTAAGTGTTGGGGTAACAGATTCTAATTCTTTAGCAGTTTTTTTAGCATCAGGAGTAAAAAAAACAATCTCCGGGCCATCAACTAATACAGGAAACTTTTTATCACCCGCAAGTTCAATAAGCGCTCTGTGATTTTCAAGATGTTTTTCAGCATTAATCTCGGCATTTGGAAAATAAGTATTGTGTATCCAATTACCTTTCAACAATCTTATACGTGCAGTTGAAGTGACTATCTCTTTCGCTATTTCTGTTTCCTCGTACAACAACATCAACTATTAAATAAACCAAATATAAAAATTACTCTTCATCAGAAATAGGAACCTTTTCAGTTTTAATTTTATTTATTTCCAAGAAAATTTCATCCAGTTCTTCCTTAGTTAAATTGCGCCACTCGCCTACTTTAAGTTTGCCTAAATGAATATTCATTACACGCACACGTTGCAGCTTAATCACTTGGTATCCTGCCATTGTACACATTCTTCTAATCTGACGATTTAATCCTTGAGTTAAGGTTATTCTGAAAATACGTTTTGCGTTTGGCTCCAAACTTACCTTGCAAGGTTTAGTCATTACACCATCCAACTCAACACCTGCAGCAATTTCTTCTAAAAACTTTTTACGAACGGGTAAGTTTAAGGTAACAATGTATTCTTTCTCATGCTCATTATCCGCATGTGCAATTTTGTTTATGATTGAACCATGATTGGTCATCAAAATTAAACCTTCCGAGTTTTTATCTAATCTTCCGATTGGATAAGGATTTTCGGGATGGTTAACTGCATCAATAATATTATTCTCAATTTTTTCAGTTGTACACTCAATACCTTTTGGTTTGTGGTAAGCAATATAAGTTGCAACAAAGGTTTTAGGTTCTAACTTAACCCCTTCAATAAGTATTTCATCACCCTCGTTAACAACGGTGCTTACGTTAGCTAATTTACCATTAACCATTACTTTTTTATCGGTAACCAAATTACTGGCTTTGCGGCGGGAAGTAAAACCCGAATGCGCTATGTATTTATCAATTTTCACAGGGCAAAGGTACGTAATTAAATTAAGGGCGAAAAACAAGGGGAAAGCCTCAATTTTTAAGCTTTTTAACGCCCAATTCTATGTAAAATCTGTACATTTGCGCCATGGAAATTAAGCTTAACACCATTGAGGAAGCCATTGCTGATTTAAAAGCAGGAAAGGTAATTATAGTTGTGGATGATGAAGATCGTGAGAATGAAGGTGACTTTATTACTGCTGCAAGAAACGTAACACCCGAAGTAATCAATTTTATGGCTACTCACGGACGTGGATTAATTTGCGTTGCTGTTACCGAAGAAAAAGCAAGAGAACTGCAATTAGAAATGATGGTGCCAGCAAATACTTCTTTACACGAAACAGCATTTACTGTTTCTATTGATTTATTGGGACATGGTTGTACAACGGGTATTTCAGCTGCTGACCGTTCTAAAACAGTACAAGCAATGATTGACCCAAATATGAAGGCTTCTGACTTTGGAAGACCGGGGCATATATTTCCATTAAAAGCAAAAAAAGGCGGAGTACTAAGAAGAACGGGACATACAGAAGCTACTATTGACTTGGCTCGTTTAGCAGGATTTGAACCTTGCGGGGCATTGGTTGAAATTATGAACGAAGATGGAACCATGGCTCGTTTACCTGATTTAATGAAGATTGGTGAGCGCTTTGGATTAAAAACAATTACTATTAAAGATTTAATTGAATATCGCTTAAAGACTGAAACAACAATTAGTCGCGAAGTATTGGTAAATATGCCAACTACTTTTGGAGATTTTAAATTAATAGCTTACAAACAAACTACGAATGATTTTGACCACTTAGCTTTAGTAAAAGGCGAATGGAAAAAAGATGAACCTGTTTTAGTTCGTGTACATTCATCTTGCGTTACTGGTGATATTTTTGGCTCATGCCGTTGCGATTGCGGTCCGCAATTACACAAAGCAATGGAGATGATTGAGAAAGAAGGCAAAGGTGTAATTGTTTACATGAACCAAGAAGGAAGAGGCATTGGCTTATTAAATAAATTAAAAGCATATAAACTGCAAGAAGAAGGAAGAGACACTGTTGAAGCCAATTTAGAACTTGGTTTTAAAATGGACGAAAGAGATTATGGTGTTGGCGCACAAATTTTGCGCGACTTAGGAATTTCTAAAATGCGTTTAATGAGTAACAATCCTAAAAAACGCGCAGGACTTGTTGGCTATGGTTTAGAGATTGTAGAAAATGTTGCTATTTCAGTTCCTTCCAATCCGCATAACGAAAATTACATTCGTACCAAGATTGAGAAGATGGGGCACGATGCTTCGACGGGCTCAGCATAACTAGAGGGAAGAAAGTAGCAGTGAAGTATATAAGGTATTCTAATTAATTTGTCATTTGCAAAAATCACATTGGTTTCAAAATTGAGAACATTTCATTCAATCCTTAATACTGAACTTGCACTTTTTGTATTTGATTTAAACTTCTTTTTCTTGTGAAAAGAGAAATTACTGTGCTTGCTAACAATCCCAATATTAAAATATCAATTGCAGCATCCATTTGAAATGCTTTTAAATTAAATGAAGCTTCGGCAATTTCTTTTGTGAGCCAACCATTGCTTACTGTGAAGTTAATTGCATTAGGGAAATACTCTGGTGTTGTTATAGTAAATGTAATGTACTCAACCATGGGACTAAAAATAGTTACCATTGCTGTAATTGCTGCCCCGCTTTTAAAACCTTGTATGTAAGTCATCCTACCGTTATAAAAACGTTCGCGTTTATCTAATAGTGCTAAAACATAAATAAGCATTGCAGGTAAAATAATAAAATTAGTAAAGAATGGCTGCTTATCTATATGAGTATCGTGCAAACCTACTAGTTTCTCTATATACATCCATACAAGCATCATTATTGCAAATATACTTGCCCATTTTACTTCGATTGAATAATCTTTTACTTGTGAAATTTTGTACATAATGAATTGATTTTAGTATTAATTTAATTCGGGATAAAAAATGAATCTTGAATTTTAGAAACAAAATCACCTAAATGTTTATTAAATATTTCGGGTTGTTCTAAATTTGATAAATGCCCAGCTCCATTAATACTGTGTAAAGTTGCATTAGGTATTTGTTTAATCAAAAAACTAGATTGGTCCACAGGTGTTACCATATCTTCAATACCACACAGCACCAGTGTAGGAACAGAAATATTTTTTATGTGCTCGCGCATTTCTTTTCGTTGTGCAAGTGAACTTATTGTATTGGTAATGGTTTTAAGGGGTGTAGATAAAATGGTAGTTTTTAATTCTTCGACTAATTGCTTACGTGAACTTGTAGATGCCTTGCTCAAAACTGAGTTTACAAAAGTATCAGCAAAATCTGAAAGTCCATCGCACTCAATTTGTTTAATAGTTGCTTGTCGTTTCTCTTTTATTTCGTTCGAATCAGCTATACATTGCGTATCACATAATACAACCGCTTCAAATCTTTCGGGAAAGCGATGTAGTGCATTTAACACAATATAACCGCCCATCGATAATCCACAAATAATGGATTTTTCAATTTTCAATACATCCATTAATTTTATTAAATCATCAGCAAATATGTCCATACTTACTTCATCAGTACTAGCTGTTGAATTTCCAAAACCTCGTATATCATATGCAATTACACGCTTAGTCTGTTGTAAGAAATCAATTTGTGGTTGCCAAGAAGCTTTATTAAAGGGAAATCCGTGTATCAATATAATTGGAATTGCACTATGTCCAAAATCATCGTAACTAATTGTTATCCCATTTGCCTCAATCTTTAAATCACTTCCCTTTCTGTTCATGGTACATTGTTTTAATTATGTTGTAGCTTCATTTTTAATCCAAGCAGAGGTGGCAAACTTTACCAACTCCTTATTAAATTTTGTTGTTTCTTCTAAAAATAAAGCGTGACCGCTATGTTCGAATTCAACTAAGTACGAATGTTCCAATGCATCATTCATTTGCTCTGCCATGCTAAACGAACATATTTTATCTTTTTTTCCATGCATAATAAGTGTTGGTATTTTTATTTTAGCTAAATCTGCTCTTAAGTCAGTATCTCGCAAAGCAAGCAAGCATTGCGTAGTTGCATAAGATGATGCACTTAAACCAATTGTATATAACCAATCTGCAATTCCAGAACTTAATGCCGTTTCTGAAGAAGCGAATATTTTTCCAAAGTTTATTAAAAGCTGAGTACGATCTTTATTACACAAGGCAATTAATTCATCTACTTCTTCTGTTTTTATATTGTAAGGATAATCTTCTCTTTGTGTCCAGCTAGGTGCTGCTGCACCAAACAAAGCTAATTTTGAAACATGTGCACCTTCATCCGTTGAAGCGTAACGTATTGCAATTGCCCCGCCCATAGAAAAACCTCCTAGTATTACATCTGTTAATTGTAGTTTGCACAAAATATTTTTTAAATCCTTTGCATGCACATCGTAATCATACTTACCATACGGTTTATCCGATTTGCCAAAACCACGCAGAGTGATTCCAATTACACGAAAACCATTGCTTATTAAATCGGCGTATTGGTATTCATACATTTCATCACTTAGTGGCCAGCCGTGTAATAACACAATTACTTTTCCTGCTCCAGCATCTGTAACATGAAGACGAACATTGGGTTCAACCTCAATGTATTCTTCTCTTACTATATTATCTAAAGCAAGGGATGAAGATTCGACTATAATACTTTCGGTAATTTCAACATTAACTATACGTTCCATGGCCTTTTATTTTAGAAGCTTGTATGAATTATTTCACATTACAAAGCTGCCTTATTAAAAAAGGTTTGGCTTACATAGGGAATAGGAATAGTTACATAATTAACAGATGGACTACTAATCCTTAATCAACTTAGTTACAAAGCTTGATTTATCCGTTTGCACTTGTACAAAATAAACTCCAGCACTTAATTGAGCAATTGAAAAATCGGTACTTATTGTTTCGTAAACTAATTTACCAGTAACAGTAAACACTTTTAAGTTTTTCAATTGTTGCCCCTGTATATTTACATGCACTAGGTTTGAACTTGGATTAGGAAACAGTAATACTTTATCACTTACATTATTTTCATTTAAACTTGCTGCATTGCAATTTGTTTGTGTTATTCTGTAACCTGTATAGTTTGAAAAAGGCGTAAAAAATGGCGACCATATATACGCAGCAATTACATTTCCTTCAAATAAATCTAAGCCCCAAGTTCCGTAATCGTCTGTTATACTTCCATCTGTTTCACAAGTAACTGGTGAAGCGGGAACACTTACATCTATGGCAACGATATCAGATTTACCCGCGGTAATGTATATTTTATTGCAAATAGAGTCGAAAGCAATTTCATTTGCATGCCCAACCGAATTTGCCCAAGTAGTGTAATCATTTGTTGGATTGGTCCAATTACCTGGATGCCACCATGCAATTGGTGTTATGCTGAGTGGATTGGTAACATCAAGTATTTCAACACCGCAATAATCAATAGTAACATAAGCAAGATTGTTATGGATTACAATATTATTATATGCAGTTGCTTTATCAACTAATGCAGGAAGACAATATTGATTTATTTGCGCTGGTACATTTACGTCGGCAATATCAATCATACGCAAGCCACCTCTATCATAACAAACATAGGCCACATTATCTTTAATATCAATACCACGTGCATTGTACATACTTGTTAAACCAACTGTTGTGTGCGGGAAATTATTATTAAGCAACAATGAACTCTTAAATAAAATATTGCTCTTACTAGTAATATCTAATATTACTAAGCCATTTTGGTTGGCTGCTAAATATGCATAATCGCCTCTCACACTCACCGTACCTGCCCCGCCCTTTAAACCTGGATGAACATAAACATCCAATACATTTGGTATTGCCGGATTACTAACATCAACAATTGCCAAGCCTGCCATTTGTGTTGTATCCCAAATATTCCCCAAACACACATACAACCAAATACTATCTTGATATAAATTAATTGCATCTAAATTTCCTAAGGATGCTTTGCTAATGGTGGAATATAAAACTGGATTACCAGAAGCATTATTATCAAACACCTTTACACCACCAGCAACCATTGCCAAATAAGTATAAGGCCTGTGTAGCCTATCAGCCTCAGGCGATGTAGCAATACCAAATGCAGGATTTGTAAAAACAGAATCGGTAGTTTGGAAATTGTTCCAACCACTACATTGCGCCTTAATTTGTTTCGAGAAAAATAATAGAGAGGTAAAAATTAGCAAGTACGTTTTTTTCATGGGGATGAAATTTGGTAGATTTAAGGTACGAAAAAAATCAAATAATCAGCATACTATTTTCCTCTTTCTTCTCACTGGTAATGCAAAAATTACATTCATATCAAGATTAAGAATATGAGGCATGGTAAATATTCTCTATTTTAAATTTAATTACAAATTGTATGCGAACAAAACCAATTTTAAGTCTTATACCTCAATTCCTATAACTAGTATATCGTCTATTTGTTCAACCCCAGCACACCAATTAGTAATAAATTGCTCCAACTTAATTTCTTGCTCTTCCATTGGCACCTCTTTTAACGAAAGTAAAAGTTCTTTGAATTTTTTTGTGGTGAGCTTTTTATTTTGTCCACTAAACTGATCGGCATAGCCATCACTGAAAAGATAAATTCTATCCCCGAGATTCAATTGAACCTCATGTTCTTCAAATGTTTGGTCGTTTGGAGTAAGTCCGCCTATTGCTGTTTTTGTAGCCTTAATTTCTTCCAATTGCTCAGCGTTTTTTCTAATAATCCATAATGGACGATTGGCTCCTGCGTACTTTAACCTTTTACCCAACACATCAATATTACACAAAGCAACATCCATTCCATCACGTGTAGAACCATCCACTTCACTTTGTTTTAAGGACGACTTTACTCCTCTATTTAAATGGCTTAATATATGGGTAGGATTATTATTCTTTAACACGGCATCCTCAAGACGTTCAATTCCTATCATACTCATAAACGCGCCTGGAACGCCATGGCCTGTGCAATCAGCAGCAGCTACAATAACACTCTTATCCTGCGCTTGAAAAAAATAAAAATCACCACTTACAATATCCTTTGGTTTAAACAATATGAATGAAAGCGGAAGTACTTTTTGAATTTCATCCTTTCCAGAAAGCTTTGCTTCTTGTATTCGTTTAGCATAGTTTATACTATCTGTTATATCACGCTTTTTTTCCTCAAGCATTTCTTTTTGCTCGCTAATAATATTGGCATATCTATAGTTTACGATACGGAATTGATACAGAATAACCGCACAAAGAGCAAACACAGAAGCTACGGTCATAAGGAAAGTAAGCTGAGTATAAAACGTATCTACCTTTTCGTGACCAACATACTTACCATTTAAATACCAAGAAGCTAAAAAGGCAAATGCTGCGATTACATTAAGCACAACACAAATCTTCTTATTCTCTATAACTGTTAAAGGCAACATCCCAAGTGGAATAAGAAAATACTCAACACCCGCTCCTGGATTCTCAATACTACAATAAAAAATATTAGCCCCAATCAATCCATACAACCAATAAACAGCAAGAGTATATTTTCGCTTAAAACAAAAATAAAAATTCAAACTACAAACGATGCCGACTGCAAATTGAATTGGAATGTAATAATTCATACCAATCACAATCATGTGAAATGCAAAAAAGAAAGTGGTTGTGATTGTTAAGAAAGATATTTGATTTACCAAATGTATTCTTCTTAATGCATCAGAAGTATCGGTTGATACAGCACCAATATTGGATATGAATTTCCAGAGTTTCATTGCTAGGTTAAAGATAGAAAATTATTTTCTAATTAATTATGCTTTTACACTGGAATTAGCCATTTGCAATTGTACAAAGCAAATTTTTGAACTTAGCTAAGCAAGTTAAGTAATAACTAAAATGTTAGAACATAATTAGGCTGCGCAATCACGTATATCAATAATGGATAAGTAAATTCGATTATTTTTCTTGGTAAAATATAAGCTCAATGAAATTAAATCTCCGTGTTTTTCTTTAAAACTTACAATTACATTTCTGTATAAATTTTCATCCATTTGTTTTAAGATAATTAGTTGTTTATTATCTACATTATTACCCGCTTGTGTTTGGGTTATTTGGTAAACGTCCTGCAATAAACCTTGTTGTTTTTTACAATCGAAAATAAAATAACCTTCCTCTTCATTATCACAGAAACTAAAATTTGTAGGATTTACTTTAACACTGTTTTTTATAAAAGCATAATCACGATTCATAAACAAAAAAGGATCTTTGCCTAATACATCTTCTTTGTTTTTTAGTTTCTCGAACACTGGGGTTGCTCCTGGCCCGGGTGATATGCAATACACACCTTTATCTGAATCAATAAACTTTTCCAGTTCATTTAAGTTAGAGAAAAAGGAATATAGTAAAGTATCTGCAGCAGGAAATTTTGTATTATCCACTGTATCTTTCACCACAGCTAAAACCGTATCAAGCGGGGCAACTTCATTTACTTGCTCAGACTCTTTATTGGAATTTTGATTACAGCTTATTAGGAGTGAAATAGAAAACAGGTAGAGGAATACTTTTTTCATAATGTGATATTTGGAAAGGTTAAGGTATTAAAAAATTAAATCAAAACTATTTTCCTTTTAAATCCTCATCAAAATAAGGAACTTCATCAAAAATTCCCTTTGCAATAAATATATCTTTATTTACAACAAACAGCCTATAAACTCTATCTCCAGAGGTTTTATAGTTAGGAATATCATTTTGTATTGTTCTTTTTTTTTTGCTTTCTAATTTAGATTTAAACTCTTTTAGTATTTCTGCAGAACGAGTAAAAGCAATTAAATGCCAATGCTCTATTCTTGAAACAAAATCAGTGTAAAATTTAATTGCTTCTTCTTCATTAGGAGAAGAAAATATAGGCTCTGATTTTTGTCCTCTCTCCATATAATACACTTCCCAATTTGGATTATTAAAACCCAAACAATGTACGTCATCCGTTTGCGGCCCGCCAATACCATCAATACAAAAATTGGTGTAGCCTTCGGATATGAATTTGTTGTATAGGGTGCTTAGGAGCATGGAGACCAAAAGTTAATTAAAGCTTGTCTATTTCTGAACTAATTTTGTCAACGACCATAATCAATTAACCAAACACAATTTAAACTACTCTCTTCACCTGTTTAATAATCAACAACAACAATCCAACACCAAACATTACATTACCAATAAAACCTACAAATCCAACCGCACTAATAATTATTTCGCGAGTAGAAAATGAATCACTTCCGTAGCTCCAAAATATTGGAAGTATAATCATGTAAAAAATACTTGTAAGGAAGGTTAAAAAAGTTCCAATGGTCATTAATACCGAATCGGCTCCTGCACGCTTTGCCATGTAATAAATACAAGCAATTAATACCAATAAGTGGGGCAATAAAAAAAATAGGTTCTTTAAAATTTGGGGTATAAATGATGCTTCCATTTTCTATTATTTAATTTTCAGGATAACCATTATCAACCCAACATTGTATTTTATTTATGTCGTCTTGAGAAAGATTTTTGTTCTTAGGCATAATTTGCATCTCTAACACATCACGTTTAAAAAGTCCGTTTGTAAGATAAGGAGATAAGCCTACGTAATTTGTAAAATTACCATAAGGCGAGCCTGCAACGTGGCAAGAAGAGCCTGTACAATTATTATCTATGATTGCCTTTATTCCTGCGTTATAAGTTGGTTTAGAGCTATCACATTTTGGTGTTAGCTTCTTGCTTTTTTTACATGAGAAAACCAAGGCAACACAAATAATTCCAACTGTAAAAACACTTATAATGGTTCTATTCATAACACACTAAATTTACGCATAAGATTTTATAAAACAATGGGGAAATAAAAATGGTTCTTGGGTACTAAATAAATCACGTAATATAAGTTCTCGACTGCGCTCGAACTGACATTGTGATAGTGTTACTTCGATTGCTCCCGATAGCTATCGGGACGAGAAGCGGCACTAAAAAAGGCTGCCCTTTTGAGACAGCCTTATTAAATATACCTTATTAAAATTACTTCTTAACGTAAGTTAAACTTGAAGTTAAATATTCACGATTCATACGCGCGATGTTTTCTAAAGAAATTCCTTTAGGACATTCTGCTTCGCAAGCTCCAGTGTTTGTACAAGCACCAAAACCTTCTTCATCCATTTGTCCAACCATGTTTAGCACACGACCTTTAGCTTCAATTTTTCCTTGAGGCAATAATGCCAACTGAGAAACTTTAGCAGAAACGAACAACATAGCTGAACCGTTTTTACAAGCTGCAACGCAAGCACCGCAACCAATACAAGCTGCTGCATTAAATGCATCATCCGCATCATCCTTAGGAATCAAAATATTATTTGCATCTTTTGCATTACCTGTGTTTACAGAAACGAAACCACCTGAAGCAATGATGCGGTCAAATGAACTTCTGTCAACAGCTAAATCTTTTATTACTGGGAAAGCAGCGCTTCTCCATGGCTCAACAACAATTGTTTCACCATCTTTAAACGAACGCATGTGTAACTGACAAGTAGTAACACCTTGCTTAGGCCCGTGCGGTTGTCCGTTAATGAACATACTGCACATTCCGCAAATACCTTCACGACAATCGTGATCAAATGCGATTGGCTCTTTGCCTTCGGTAATTAATTTCTCATTTAACACATCAAACATTTCTAAAAACGACATGTCAGTTGAAATGCCCGATAATTGGTGCGTTTCAAGATTACCTGCTGTTTTAGCATTTTTTTGACGCCATACTTTTAAAGTAAGGTTTAATGTTTTTTCGCCTGATCCACTCATAATCGAAAATTTATTTTTTAGTAATTAGATGAACTTGATCCTGTTGTTGTTTTTAACTTATTGTTTAATGACTTAATTAGGCCATTCAACATTTTCTTTACTTCGTCAACCAAACCAAGTACTTTTTCTTCTTCTTCTATACTGATACGGTCAACATTTTTTAATACGATGATATATGTTTCGGTTGTGAATAAAGAAGCTCTTGCAGTTTTTAATAATTGCAAGTAGTTCTTAGTGTTTTTTCTTCCCCAACCTTCAGCAATTTTAGCAGGAATAATTACTGCTGCCCCGTTTAAATGACCAGCAAAAGCAAGCTTTTCAGAGTCAGATAAATTTTGTGTTACATGATAAACGCTCTCCACTAATTGTATAGCACGTTGCCACACAATTAAATCGCGGTAAGAAGTAACGCGAGATTTCATCTCAATTTTTTCTTCTTCAAATATGGTATCGAATCCTGAATGATCTACGTTCATGTTTTTTAGTTTTAGGTTTAGTGTTTAGGTTCGGTTTTAATTATTTATAAGAACGAGCTGCAATCTTAATATTCTCGTACTTTAACTCTTCTTTATGTAATTCCCAGTTTCCAACTTCTTTCATTTCCCAGGCAGCTACGTAAGAATAGTTTTCATCATCACGTAATGCTTCACCCTCTTCAGTTTGGAACTCTTCACGGAAATGTCCACCACAACTTTCGTTACGATTTAATGCATCCATACACATTAATTCTCCTAACTCAATAAAGTCGGCAACACGTCCTGCTTTTTCTAATTCAGGGTTAAACTCATCTGCAGCACCTGTAACACGTACATCTTTCCAAAACTCTTCACGAATTTTTCTGATTTCGGTGATAGCAGATTTTAAACCTTCTGCATTACGAGCCATACCACACTTATCCCACATTATTTTTCCTAATGCCTTGTGGAAATAATCAACAGACTTAGTTCCTTTGATATTCAACATCTTTGTTAAACGCTCATTCACTTCTGCTTCAGCTTTAACAAATGCTTCATGGTCTGTTGAAATTGCTTTTGTTCTAATTTCTTCGCTTAAGTAATCACCAATTGTATATGGCAATACAAAATAACCATCAGCTAAACCTTGCATTAATGCAGAAGCTCCTAAACGGTTAGCACCATGGTCAGAGAAGTTAGCCTCACCTAATGCATACATACCTTCTACTGTAGTCATTAAGTTATAATCAACCCATAGTCCACCCATTGTGTAATGCACCGCTGGATAAATACGCATTGGAATTTCATAAGGATCTTCACCAGTAATTTGTTTGTACATATCAAACAAGTTACCGTATTTCTCTTTTACAACTGCTAATCCTAATTCTCTAATTTTTTCTTTTGAAGGATTTTGAATGCTTTGTTTGCTTGCTTCAATTGTTCCGTAACGCATCATGTTAGCAGAAAAATCTAAGTACACAGCTAACTTACTTGCACCTACTCCAAAACCTGCATCGCAACGCTCTTTTGCAGCACGAGACGCAACATCACGTGGTACTAAGTTACCGAAAGCAGGGTATCTTCTTTCTAAGTAATAATCTCTTTCTTCTTCAGGAATCTCATTTGGTTTACGAGTATCTCCTGCTTTTTTAGGAACCCAAATACGTCCATCATTACGTAAGGACTCCGACATCAAAGTTAATTTTGATTGGTGGTCACCACTAACTGGAATACATGTAGGGTGAATTTGTGTAAAGCAAGGATTACCAAAGAAAGCACCTTTTTTGTGCGCTTTCCAAGCTGCTGTTACGTTACTTCCCATTGCATTAGTAGAAAGGAAAAATACGTTACCGTAACCACCTGTTGCTAATACTACTGCATGTCCAAAATGTCTTTCTAATTTACCAGTGATTAAGTCACGAGCAATGATACCACGCGCTTTGCCATCAATAACAACAACATCTAACATTTCGTGACGAGCGCATAATTTAACTGCCCCCATACCCACTTGGCGTTGTAATGCTGAGTAAGCTCCTAATAATAATTGTTGACCTGTTTGCCCCGCTGCGTAGAACGTACGTTGTACTTGTGTTCCACCAAATGAACGATTACTTAATGTTCCGCCGTATTCACGAGCAAAAGGAACACCTTGCGCAACACACTGATCGATGATTGCACCTGATACTTCAGCTAAACGATGAACGTTTGCCTCACGTGCACGGTAATCACCACCTTTAATAGTATCATAAAACAAACGGTAAACGCTGTCACCATCGTTTTGATAATTTTTTGCAGCATTGATACCACCTTGCGCAGCAATACTATGTGCACGACGAGGTGAATCTTGAAAACAAAATACTTTTACTTTGTAACCCATCTCTGCTAAAGAAGCTGCTGCAGATGCTCCGGCTAATCCGGTACCAACAACTAATACTTCTAAACTACGTTTGTTTGCAGGATTAACTAAATGAACTGTTGAACGGTATTTGGTCCATTTGTTCTCTAATGTTCCCTCAGGAATCTTAGCGTTTAGTTTTGATGATGAAGCCATATATTTGATAATGTTGAATGTGAAATTTTGAATCTTTAATTTTTAATCCTGAATCTATTTAATGATTCCTAAGTGCATTGTTATTGGCATTGCAGCAAATAGAATTGTAACTATTGCTGAAAAAGCAACTCCTAAAAATTTAATCATTGGAGTGTATTTTTTGTGATTTAAACCTAATGTTTGAAATGCTGATTGAAAACCATGTAATAAATGGTAACCTAAAGCAATTACACCTAACATGTAGATAGCAACAAAATACCACTCTTTAAATACCTCTCGCATACCAGCAAAAGTATCGTGCTCAGTGTGGCTGAAAACAGCAACTTTAGTAGGTAACCAAAAATTTGCTAAATGCACAACTAAAAAGATTAATAATAATGAACCCAAAATCCCCATAGAGCGGCTGTACCACTTGCTATTAGCGCTTCCTTTAGTAACCGCATACTTAACTGGACGCGCCTTGTTGTTGTCTAAAGTAAGTTTTAAAGCCATAAAAATATGAGCTAATAAACCAACAAATAATCCAATCTCTAAGATTCGGATAATTGGGTTATGCGACATAAAATCTGCGCCTTTATTAAACAATACTCCGCCATCATTAGCGAAAATCATTGAATTAAGTGTAACGTGAATCACCAAAAAGGAGATTAGGAACAATCCAGTTAAACCCATTATTATCTTTTTTCCAATTGAAGATTTAGAAAATTTTTCGTTGCTCATAAACAGTGTTTTTTGTCAGTAATAATCGGGGCAAATATACATGCGGCGAGGCGGATTAACAAGCGATTTTACCAACAATAAGGTGTATGTTCTTAGATGAACACTTAAAAAGGCTAAAAACATGGACAAAAGGACTTAATTTAGAATGATTTTAAATAAAATCATTAAATCAAAGCTCTAAACGAAGCTTCTCATAATCAATTTTCGAAAAATGCCTTGGGTCTTTTGGAATATGAGTAACAAAACGAATATCTTCATAAAGCAAACCCGAAGACTTAACTAAGTCCTTTATTAAACCTTGTTCTATTTTTCCTTGAGTTTCAATGATGATGGTTACTTTATTATTTAACAGCATAACCGTTCCACAGTAAATTTCTTTCATACGATTAAGCAAATACTCGTAAATAAAAGGAGAAAGAATTTTACCTTGATAGTTTATTAAGGTATTACATCTTCCCGTCAAATACAATTGCCCCGCTTCATCCATAAAACCAGCATCACCTGTGCGATGCCAAATAACATCATCTACTTTGATTTTGTTTTTTATAAATGCTTCTTCGCTATTAAAGTATTCGGTTAAAACGTGATGACCTGAAACAATGATTTCTCCAATTACATTATTTCCTAAATGCATTTTTTCTAATTCAGCAGCACTAGCAACTTTTATTGCTTCCTCTGTAACTGGGATAATGCGAACATTAATTTTACTATAAGTTTTTCCAACACAAATTCCATTTTTTTCTATTGCTAAATCAAATGCTGCTAGTTCATTAAAACTAATTTCACTTATTGGTTCTGCTTCTGTAGAGCCATACAACACCGCACTTTTAGCATTTGGAAAAGCACTTACAAATAATTTGCAATCATCAGGATAAACAGTTGCCCCGCCTGTATAAATCTGAGTTATTTTTGGAACTAGTTTTTTATAATGAAAAACAAAATCACTCAATACTTGTAAAAAGTAAGGAGAAGAAATAATACGTGTGCAATTGTTATCTAGCAATTGATTTAAAATTACATCAGGATTCATTTGCCCGGGTTTACGCGGGTCGAAATTGGCAATAACAGATGTACTGCCAACTCCAAGATTCATGAAAACTAAAATGGGCAAAGTGATTAAATCAATATCTTTTTCATGTGGTTGCAATACATTTAGTAATGCATCAAATTGCTCTAATAAAAAACCGTGTGTGCGTTTTGCTGCTTTTGGCCTGCCAGTGCTGCCAGTTGTAAAGGTGATGAGAGCAGTGTCTTCTTTTTTACATTGATAAGGCTCTTCCACTCCATCAGTTCTCGACTGCGCTCGACCTGACAAATTAGGATTTAAGTAAACAGGAATTTTTCTAAAAGCAGAAGAAACAAACCAAAGTAGTTTTGCTTTTCTAATTCCAACCATTGCTTTGCATTCCGCAATTTTACAAGCCAAGTCTAATCTTTTTGAAGAAGACCATTGATCTAAAAAAACTGCTGTAGCCCCAATGTAAAATATAGCGAGCATGTTCACATACAAGTTAACGCTCATTGGAACAAATACTAATACTCTATCTCCAGCTTTAATATTTTTGTGGTTGTAATATGCAGCTGTGCTCCTTACCTGCTGCCAAAGTTGCGCATAGGTAATAGCAGTTTCTTTATCCTTTATTGCAATTTTATCGGGATACTTTTCTGCATTCGTTTTTAATATGGAAATAATATTACTCAACGCTAAACTTTCATTTGTAATAATTCATACTCTCTGTACAAAACTGAATCATTCGAATTTGAAAAAGTTCTTTCCGAAACCGAATCGTCAATTATAAATGCAGGAATTAATTCTTCGTAACCTCTTTGCTTTGCCCCGCTCTTTGTAATCTCGTTAAACCATGTTCCCAAACCCTTGTATTTGTAGTCGGGTAAACGAGCAGCGCTTTTCATTACCAATTGTTTTTTTTCTTTATTCAACAAATTCATTAATGACATAGAGAAACCAACACATTTTTCCCCATCAAATACAAGAAACACCGTTGCTGGGTCTATCAAAGCTTTTAAAGGGAGATACTTTTGCATAAACTCTTCGCGCGTAATTGGGCTATACATAAAGTTATTTTTAAATCCTTCTAATGAAACTTGAAAGATGTGTTCTAAATCAGATTCAAAATTACTAAGGTCTAATTGCCTAATAGTAACACCCTTTTCATTAAATATACTTTCGCACTGATGCAATTTTCTTTCATCTACTTCATAACTTTTAGCATGAGTAGATTTATACTTTGCTAAACAAGTGAAACCAGCCTTGTGCAGTAATTCATAATAATAAGGCGGAGTAAAAAACTCAGTAAAAAACAATGGATTGGAATTAGGGACCGCTATACGATAATCGTACCAAGTAGAACCCGACATGGGGCCAATGATGTTCGCTTTATTTTGAGTTTGCGCAATCTTTTTTAATTCAACAAATAGAAAATTAACTACCTCTTGATTATTAATGCTCTCGAAATTTCCAAAAACAAAAGGGCTGTTATTTTCATGAATTAAATTTTCGTTGTCATAAGAAACACAACGTGCAACAGATTTTCCATTTAATAACACAACATAATATTGCCCCGCTAAATGAGTATTTACTTTATGTATGAAAGAAATATAATGCGGATAAGGAGCATACACTTCGGTTAATACTTCATCAAACAAATGATAATTGGCGTCACCTATTTTCCCTGATATTAATTCCATTTATCGAACAAAAATAAAATTGATAAAACAATAGCAGGAATCGACACATTATCAATTCCCTTCTTACTTAAAAACTCAACAATGCTTGTTACAATAGCAATGGTAAAAATTAATACGGATTTTGAAGAAACATCTACATGCATAAGTTGTCCGTACCAAATAAAACAAATGGCGATGGATAAAACAATGAATGCCATAAAACCTGAAACCGTTTTTGTTTCTTTTCCCAATTTAATGGGAATGAATGGAAAGTTTTGTCCAACAAGGGCTGCAGCAGGGTCGCAAAACGCAAGAATTAAAACAGGAAGATAAAAATAAGTTAAATCATTCATGTATTCATAAGCAACAAACGAAATGTAAATAGCAACAGGAAAAAGGAAACCACCGAATGTAACACGCTTTACACTGTGCACAGATTTAAGCAAATCATATTTATCAGTAATAAATAAAATAGCCCCAAAAAGAGAACTCAAAATTAAAACAGTCCAATGATTTGGTAAATAAATGGGGAACAATAAAGTAATTAAAGCACCGCCAATATGTGTAAGCTTTCGGGTGTATTCGCTTTTTAATTTTACTTTATGAAACAGCAATTCGCCGATAGCAAATAATGCTAAGAAGGAAAGTGAGAACAATATGCAAATTACAAGCGTGTTCATTAAATACGTTTATCTAAAATAAATTGATTGTAAAAAAAGCATTTGTCTTGCTCACTCAAACTTGCTGAACTATTTTTTTCATACTCACAGCTTTCAGGAAAACTTCCTGAGATTCTGCGGGGCACCATTAAATTCCAGTAGGCATAAAGTGTTCCAGGCAAACCTTTGTCCAGCATAGCTTTTGCCACATCTTCATATATTTCTTTAGACATATATTCGAAAATATTGGAAAGGTTGTAAGCTTGATACTCGATTGAAGCAAAATCCTGAATGTATCCTTTTTTAAATTCTATTCTTTCAATGCGTTGTTTTATGATTTCGTAATTCTCTTTACGTGCATAATGAGGCAAATGATTTTTAAAATCGCCATTCATTAAATAATAAACAAAGTGATTATTATGAACATATTTGCTACTCAAATGCTTTTCGGTTTTTTGAAAAATATAATCTGACACCTTTAATTTTACTTCTTTTAAAAACTCTGGATCGCGTCCATATTTGCCCATTATAGCTTTGCTGAAGAAAATTTTAAACAGCAAACGATATCTCCATGTGTTCCATTCGTTTTCATAAAATAATCGTTGCTCCTCTATTGATTTGGGTTTAACTAATTCGGCTCTTGTTTTTTTAGAATGTACAAGAGGTAAAATTTTTGTCGCAAAAGAACGCAAATATTTTTCGAATTTACCTTGATACACAATGCCTGCCTGTATTTGATCAAGGTGTTGTTTCCAATAATGATAAGCCGAACAAGCCATTTTTGTTGCAAGTTTATCAAAGGTTGCAATACGTGTATCACATGGTTCAAAACCTGCAAATTGCAAATATTCAGTATGAGTTAATTCTTTAATCGCAGTTTTCTTTAATTCACACAAATGAAGCTGAACTTCATTTACATCTACAGCGGTAATTTTTGCAGCATCGTTAACTAATAATGAAAAACTATTGTCGCCTGCAGAGGCAATAGATAAAACCTTCTTGTTACTTAAATTACCCAGTGCGTGTAATAAAACCTCAGCATCCTCCCAGCAACTTGCATAGCGGATAAAACTAAAATTTACTGTATCTGTTATATTTTGAATCATTTAAAAACAATATTTACCACAAAGCACACTAAGAGTTTCGCAAAGCTCGCAAAGGGTTCATTTCAAATTTTCTTGGTGAACTTTGCGCCTCCTTTGTGCTCTTTGTGGTTAAGACTCCATTATCTTAATTTCCCCTGTACTTCCATTCATTTGCACCACGTCACCAGTCTTCAATCTTTTTAATAAGCCTGTAATACTTACCACGCAAGGAATTCCCATTTCTCGGGAAACAATTGCAGAGTGACTTAATAAACTTCCTCTTTCAACTAAAATACCAGATGCAGATGGAAATAAAGTAACCCAACCTGGATCGGTACTAGAAGTAACTAAAATATCTCCTTCTAAATTTTTAACTTCATCTGGATTATTTACTACTCTTACCTTGGCAGTAATTATTCCTGGACAACAACCAATACCTTTTAAATCACCTTTAAAATCAGCATCAGGGGATGAACTCTTAAAACTGTTTGCATAATAAACAGTTCCATATGTTGTGAAACGCTCTGGGAGAACTTCTTCTTTTTCGTATTCGCTGTATTCCTGTTTACGAAGGGCTATTAGTTCTTTTAATTTTAATTGAGTTGATTTGCCTTCAATGAAATTAAATATTTCATCCTTGGTTAAAAAGTAAATATCTCTTGGGTTATCTAAAACACCTTCTGCAAAAAACTGCTTGCCTATTCCGTTAAAAATCCTGCGCACAATACCAAAAGCACGAGTACGATAGAAACGCAGGTTCTCACGATTACTAACCATTTCACGTGATTTGCGAAGAATGAATTTGAATTTACGTTTCTTTAAAAACTTTCCTTTTAATTTTTGTTCAACTGCCTGCTCCGCTTCATTACGCAATTGCATTTCAATATCATTACCAACCGAAACAAATTGTTTGCCGATGTATGATTTAATAACATCAACAAATTTATGTGGATGCTGTTTGTAGGTTTCGGTTTCCAATTTTAACTCACCTACATACCTATCACCAAACTTACGGATGTAAGCATTGATTTCATTGCCAATAACAGGGTGTTTACCTTCTTTTAATTCCTTTACAATATTGATGGATGGAGTGGAGAGAAAATAATCTGCTAGTGCTTTATCTTCATTTACAATCTTTACAATTTTGTTAATGCGCGTAATTGGTTCGGTTGAAACAATATCTTTTGCCCCGCACATTAAATTGTTATGCAAGTTTCCTGTATCATCCATTTTATTTTTAGTCACTTCCTTTTGAAGCATTCCAAAATAAATCATGGCAAAAAAATCATTTACCAATGGCGGTTTCCATTTTCTTAATAAATCTTTCTCTAGCTCAAAGTATAAGTGCATCAATTCATCCGGACGATAGGTATCTAAGTTCACTAATTCCAAATCATCCATAACTTTATCAAAGTGACTCATGAAATCAATACGCGCTTGTCTTAGCTGACGATGATTTTTGCGCATGCTGTTTGCCATTTTAAGCAATGAAAAATAGCCTTTGAGTTTTGTTGTTTTTTCTTCCGTTTCGTTTAATTCAAATTTTTCCTTCACACCCATCATCTTCTCCATAAACTCTGCGTTAAGCGAATACCCAGGAAGCATGCGAATTAATTTATACCAGTTGCGTAAATTGTAATACACCCGCCCTCTAACAACACCAAGCATATTAGGAAACACGTTAGAGTTTTTATCCATTACCGATTCTTCCACTCCCATCATGCGCATAAACTGCAAATAGGCAGCTTCATATACTTTGCTAATGAAAGAAAAGGTAAGCGGAGAAGTTATACCTGGATATGATTCAATAATATTACTGTTGTCCCACACAACTCTATCTGCACTAACATCGCTCACATTAAAGTGCGTGGTAATAGGACGAGTTTGCAATAAGTAAAACTCATTACCTTCAAAACAAAATTCTATATCTTGAAATTTCCCCGTGATTGAAAATAATTCTTCCAACACATTTGTTATTTGAAGAATTTGAACATCACTTAAACAAACTTTATTTTGCAGTTCAGATGAAACAGCCATAAGCTCGGTTCCCTTTCCTGTTTTAGTATTCCAGCTGACTTTGTTTGTTTTCTCTGCAATTTCTGTTTCTATTTTGGCATCTAATACTTTGTATGTATCTGCGTTCAATTCTCCTGATACCAAACCTTCGCCTAATCCATAAACTGCAGAAATTAGTTTTTGTTTTCTGTTTCCATTAATTGGATTCATTCCAAAACCAACACCCGAAACATCGGCATTAATCATGCGTTGAATAATAACTGCAATTCCTTTATTGATTTGTAAACCATTTGTTTTACGGTACTCCAACACACGCTCGGAGAAAGCAGAAAGCCAAACCAATTTTATATTTTCGAAAAGCTCTTCTTTGGTAATAAACAAATAACTACTGAATTGCCCCGCAAAAGAAAACTCGCTCCCATCTTCATCAGCAACCGAAGAACGAACTGCATAAAATGAAGCTGTTGGAATTACCTTTAGTATTTCTTCTTTTTGAGAATCAGAAAAAGTAAATTGTGTGATTTCCCTTTTAATTGTTTCTAAATTACTTTCGTTTTTAATTGCATTACCGATGCAATCCATAAAAAACTCTTCCGACAAACAAATCCACTCAGGAACTTTGAAACCATTATCGCACATGGTTTTCAAGTTTCTTGCTTTACCGCCAATATTGCTTTCAACCACTACATCATTATACCTTACAATACTTTTCATCGGGCAATTATTTTGAAATTAAATCTGCAATCATAGGCGCAGCACCTAAAATTAAATACATAGAAATGGTCCACAATGCTGAACTGAATTCGATAAACTTTGCTGTTTTTTTTGTTTTTATTTTAAAGAAAATAAATCCTGGCAAAGAGAATAAAACAAAACAAGAAGCGAGCGCAATGTAAACTGGCATTCCATAATTAGCATAGGAAGCGGCCCATATACTTAAACACAATGTAACAAACATTACTAAAATCCAAATCACCGTTGCTCTGTTTGCCCCGTATAATGCAGAGTACGTTTCATAACCTTCTTCTTCCATTTCTTTAGGGCGAATTTTTCTTCCGAATTCAATTACAACTCCGTTCATATAAGATACTCCCAAGAAAATAAATAATCCTTCTGGAATTCCTGCACCTTCCTTTAACCAATCTAATCCGCTGGCATAAATATCAATAAGCGGAATAATCATCATGTGCGTTATGATATACATAACGATGTGTTTCTTTAACCACTCACTCACAAAAAATTCTTTTCCCATTAATGCTAAATAAATTAGCACAGGAAAAAACAGAAATAACATTTTTGGATAAAAGATTGCATTTACAATTACTTGAAGAATGAAAACTACAATCCCCATATTTCTTAGTTCCTTAAAACTAATGAGCCCACGCGGGACAGGAAGGTAACTCCTGAATTTTTTATCTTCTTCTTTATCTTTAAACTCATCAAAAATTCGAACTAAAAAGAAAAGTGTAATGGTTGTGAAAATTCCAACTGCATAAGTTACCGGGCTAATAAATCCTTCTGCATTTCTACAAATACGAGAAAAGGAGATAGCAGAAAAACCAAATACTGCAATTACCAAACTGTTTTGTATTACAGGGAATCGTTCTTTTTGGTAAATATAAAGTCGTTTTAAAAAGGGGAGATTATTTTCTTGATCTGACATAATTATTTCTTTTTCTTTCTTCCTAAAATGCGATGCGCTTTCACAAAATGCCCAGCAGATAATGCAGATGTAATTGATAACTCACCTGCAAGAATAACTGCCGCGCATATCTCAGCAAACTTTCTTGATTTGTTTTCGCCGTAGCAATCCATTATTTCTAAACACTCACGTTGCGTTGGTAAAGATGTTGCTCCGCCTACTGTTCCAACAATTAAATTTGGAAGCGTAACGCTTGCGTACAAATCACCATTGCACGTTGTTTCTAATCGTGTAATACCAGTTGCTGCTTCGGAAACGCAGGCTACATCTTGTCCGCAAGCCATAAATATAGCAGCTAAGCCATTTGAGAAATGTCCCTGTGCGCCAATTGCCCCGCTTTGTATGGAGCCAATTGTTGATGCGTGACAGTATTTAACTAATGTTTCGGGTGTAGTGCGAAGGATTTTTTGCACCACTTCTTTTTTTATCTCAACTTCAGCACTTACTTTTTTACCACGTACATTGGTAAATGAAATGGAAGTTGCTTTTTTATCGCCAGAGTAATTACTCTCGATAAACCATATAATAGGTTTAGTTGGGCAATTTTTTAAAATGTATTCGCAAATAGCATTGGTACAAATGGTAACCATGTTTTGCCCCGATGCATCACCCGTTTCGTATTCGCAGGTTAAAATAAGATGATTGCCCTCAATATTTGGTCTTACCTCTAACAGTTTTGCGTAATTACTTGTTTCAGCAGTTATCTTTTTAAAAATTTCCGAATTTTGAACAACCCACATTAAAAACTCGGCAAGCACTGCCATGTTTTCAAATTTAAAAACGGGGCTACGTTGAACACCTTCGGTTAAACAGATGGAAGTAATTCCCCCACTTATACTTGCAGCTTTTGCCCCACGTTGGTAAGATGCAATTAATGCTCCTTCGGTTGTAGCCATCGGAACATAAAAATTCCCCATGGCTGCAGAGCCAATAACATGAATTGGTCCGATAATACCAGTAGGAACTTGAGTTAAGCCTATGTAATTTTCAATATTTCCTTCAAATACTTCTCTTTCGGTAATCGCCTTTTTGCCCGAAAGGAATGGAAATTGTTTTTTACTTATATCACTATATCTATTGACACGATTTTCTATTGCTTCATTAGATAGTGACTTTTCAAAATTAATTTGGTCAACTATTTGAAGATTAGGCTCTTTGTTCTTAATAGCATGTATAAGTTTTGGAAGGTCAGTATTACTGTTGAGCTTATTTAGAAAGAATTTGGCTTTATGTTCAGCGGTAGACATTTGGTCTATTAAAATTTATTATTAAAGCGCAAATATATCCTTTTAATCGAATGTATACAGTTGTATTATTTGACTTAAATCAAAAAATTATCAGATACTGTTCAGGGTTTAATTATGAATTTACAACAATTGTAAGTGACAACAATCCATCATTTCATGTTACTGAAAAACAATTAGTTACAAAAAAACAAGCATTGATTATTGCTTGAAATATCAAAACCTATTATTTTTGCTAAAATTAAAGTACCTTTACGATTGTGGTTATAAAATTTATAACCGCAATTAGAATAAAAATTTGAATACAATGACATTTACACCTCCCCGTTTCGTTGACACAGACAAGAACAAATCAGAATTTTACGCAGTTTTAAGAAAAAGAGTTGATGGTTATTTTAAAGAAAATAACATTTCGAAGCATGCAACACCAGCAATGGTTATAAAAACCATCGTTTTATTGGCTTTATACCTAGGTCCATTTGCTTATATGATGCTTGTTCCAACGAGTATTGGGATTAGCTTAGTACTTTGGTCTATTATGGGATTAGCACTAGCTGGTGTAGGAATGAGTATAATGCACGATGCAAACCATGGTGCTTATTCATCTAACAAACATGTTAATTTTTGGCTTGGCCACACATTAAATTTAGCTGGCGGCTCTGTATTTAATTGGAAAATACAACACAACGTTTTACATCATACATATACTAATATAGTAGAGTTAGATGACGATATTGATGATAAATTGGTTTTACGTTTTTCTCCTCACACCAAAGTAAAGTGGTATCACAAATTTCAAGTAGTATATGCTTTCTTGTTTTATGGAATTCTTACTTTGTATTGGGCTTTATTAAAAGATTTTGTTCAATATTTTAGATACACAAAGCAAGGGGTAAAAAAAGCTAGTTCAACAGAAAACCTGAAAACGTTTATTTATATAGTTGGAGGTAAAATATTCTATTTTGGAGTATTTATTGCCCTACCTATTTTTGTTTTTGATATGCCCGTTGGTCCTTTAGTGTTAGGCTTTTTATTAATGCAGTTTATAGCTGGAATGGTTTTAACCACCATCTTCCAATTAGCACATACAGTTGAAGATACAACTCACCCATTGCCAAACGCAGATAATAACATCGAAAACAACTGGGCTGTTCACCAATTGTGCACTACTGTAGATTTTTCGAGAGACAATAAATTCATCTCTTGGTATATTGGTGGGTTAAATTTCCAGGTGGAACATCATTTATTCCCAACGATTTGCCACGTTCATTATCCTGAAGTTGCTAAAATTGTTGAGGCAACAACTAAAGAATATGGAATTCCATATTTGGTAAATGATACATTTGGCAAAGCATTAGGTTCTCATGTTAGAACTTTACAACGCTTTGGTAAATTGCCTGAACTAAATGGTGCACTAGGCTAATTAAGAGTTAACTCTTCTCCTAACTTATTAAAATCTATTCCATCAAAGTTTCCTGAACTCATCATCAGTAAATTTTTATTGGCAAATTTTTCCGATTTTAAGTAAGAAACTAATTCATTTGAATCTGTAAATATTTTCAAATCATTTCTCGCAAAAGCACTCTTAACCTGCTCTTCAGTAATTGGCTTTAGTTTTTTGTGTGCAATTGTGTGCGGATTAAAATATACAATTGCCTCATCAGCTTCATTCATTGCCCCGTTGTACTCTTTTAAAAACTCTTCGGTTAAACTGCTGAATGTATGAAGTTCCATACAAGCAATTAAATTACGCTTTGTAAATTGTTGTTTTACGGCACTTACTGTTGCTTTTAATTTAGATGGCGAATGAGCAAAATCTTTATACATCGCAAAATTCTCTGTACGCTTTACTAACTCTAATCTTTTTGCTGCCCCTGTAAAACTTGCTATTGCATTATAAAAATCTTCATCGCTAATTCCAATACTATTACAAACCAAACGTGCGCCATTCATGTTCATTAGGTTATGGTCGCCAAATATTTCTAAAGGAATATTCTTTCCATTAAATTGCACGCTTGTAATTCCATTTTCTATAGTATGTGCTGGTATTCCATAAGCTTGCTGCGTAATTTTTGGATTTACATTTTCTACAGCTAATGCCTTTAAATCTTTATCATTCTCGCAATAAATTAATGTTCCTTTTTCTTCAATTAATTTAATAAAGATTCTGAATTGATCAACGTACATGTCAAATGTTGGAAACACATTAATATGATCCCAAGCAATACCACTTACAATTGCTATGTTTGGATGGTATAAATGAAACTTTGGTCTTCTATCTATTGGAGATGCTAAATATTCATCACCTTCAATAACTGCGTATTTTGCTTCTTTAGTAAGTTTAACCATGGTATCAAAACCTGCTAATTGAGCTCCAACCATAAAATCAGCATCAATATTCATTTTTTTGAATACGTGCAGAATCATAGAAGTAATGGTTGTTTTGCCATGACTTCCTCCAATAACAATGCGAGTTTTATCTTTTGTTTGCTCGTAAATATATTCGGGGTAAGAATAAATTTTTAAACCTAATTCACGCGCTCTAACTAACTCAGGATTATCTTCACGGGCGTGCATTCCTAAAATTACCGCATCAATATCGCTTGTTATTTTTATTGGAAACCAACCAATTTCAGCAGGAAGAATTCCAGCTTTTGCTAAGCGAGTTTTCGAAGGTTCATTTATTTCGTCATCTGAACCAGTAACATTATATCCTTTATGATGTAATGAAAGAGCCATGTTGTGCATAGCACTTCCGCCAATAGCAATAAGATGAATTCGCATGTTGTTTAAATTTACTACTAAGTAAAGCTAAACTTGTTTTTGAAAAATGCTAATTGGATGTTATTTTACACAAAGCCTTGTTATTAAAGCTTGCCCTACTTTATCATCATTACCGTACCAGTAATTTTTTTGTATTCGCCGTAGGCATTTTTATACTCAATTAAGTAGGCATAAAGTCCGCCTTCTTTTTTCTCTCCGTCCCAGCCTTCAGAGTCGTCGGCTGTTTCCCAAATTTTTAATCCCCATCTATCATATATAGAAAGTTTGTATTCAGTTTTCTCAACGTATTGTGTCATTGGCAAAAACACTTTATTTACACCTTTTGGGACAAAAGCATTCGGTACAAAAACACTATCGGTATGATATGTATCTACAATATTTGAATTGCTCAAAGCCATCACACCAAAAGGATTTCCACTTCCTTCAACGGCTTGCACATAATAACTAAATCTACCTTGGTTGGGAACCAACTCAATCACATCATCAACAAATGTATTAAGTGAGCCTGAAACATTGGCAATTGGCGCTGGATTAAAAACATCATCAACAGAACGATAAATATTATAAGAAACTACAGTTCCCAAATAGGTTTGATAATCCATCCAACTTAATGTATTAGTTCTATTGGAATTTGATCTAGCTTCTAATAAGATTGAATTAGAAACATTAGAACCAATTGATTCAAGTCCGCAACTATCAATAATAAAAGCTTTATAGTAGTAAGTCTGCTCACTTGTTTCCACATTATTGTCCGAAATTGAATAGTTAGTTGTGCTGTTAAAAGATGGTATGAAACCCAAAGACTGATAAACTCCTGTTGGTGATGTTGACCTATAAACTTGAATGCCTCTAAAATACTGAGTACTATCTGCCTTTATTTCAACTAAAATATCTTGTGACTCTAAAACATTAACACTCTTTATATAAACATAATTAGGTTGCGATTGATTGCCTGCGAAAAAAGAAACTATGTTTGATGTAGATGTAATTGATTCTCCAACATTAAATGCACGAATAAAAAAGCTATATGTTTTATTGGGAATTAAGCTTGTTTGGTTATAACTTGTTTGCGCAGTATTTCCAACAATTGTATAAGGTGCGCCATCAACCGACATGTAGATTTTGTAATGAAGTAAACCACCTTTCATGTTGAGATACGAATTCCAGCCTAACAAAACACTTTTATCACACAAAGAGTAAGCTTGGTTTAAAAAAAGTGTGTTTTGACTTTGACCTATTGCAGAAATATTTCCGCAACTATCTATAGACGCAATCGAATAAGTTTCACTACCTCCATCTGGACTTGAAGTTGAATTAATATAAAGCGTTGGAATATTTCCGCAAACAGTATCAATAGCCAAAAAAGAAAAACCTTGTTTTTTATAAATAACATAGCAAGTTGCATCCGAAGATGAAGAGGGACTTAGTCCCATTATTGTTTGATTAGTTGCATTGTTAATACTAACTGAATCTATTCCAGGTAAATTTGGCGGTGTAAAATCACTTAACAAAGCTCCAGAAACATTTGAAATAGAATTGCAACCACTAGCATCTGCAATTTCTATTCGATAGTTTAAAAAGTATGAACAAACATTTATTGTATCTCTCCATTTAACTTCAGATGTTGTGCCCAATAAAGTATAAGTTCCAGTTGGATATTCTCGGTAAACATTGTAATTAAGTGAAGAACTTGTTGGTAATGGATCGGAAATAGGATTCCACTGAAGATAGGCGACGCCATTTAACGGATTTGTTATAACCAAAAAGATAGTTCTTACTGTATCTATCGCAGGTTGTGTGGTCGGTCCAACTGAAGTTGTTGTGATATAATAGAATTTAGGCTGAGTACTTGTTGCGCTTGCACCAACATGCGTGTAGGAAATGGTAGAATAAGAATTAAGGATGACTATGGGAGAATAGGTACCATTTAATGTGTTGGAAGCGAAAATATTATAACTTACGAATTCTGACATCGGATCAGCTGGTTGTTGCCATGAAATCGTTACATCACCATTAGAAAGTACTTGAACACAAGAAACCTGAGGGGAACTAACTTGAGCCAATAATCTAATTGTCAATACATTAAATGCAAAAAAAAGAAATATTTTCCACTTTTTAATCATTAACACAAAGTTAGCTATTTATAACGGAAATTTTCAGGTTTTATTGTCTTATAAATAATTAACAAACAATATCTTATAAATAAAAAATCAATCGGCTAAATAGTGTGCAAATTGTGCTTATTTCGCATCTTAAGGGTAAATTAGCTATTTTTGTTAAAATTTAACGAACATAAATCGAGGGAACCTCGTTTAAATTGTATGTTTTTAAGCCGTTGGGTTAAGATTCTTATTTTCACATGCATTGTTTGCCTAAGCCATTCAAAGGTTTATTCGCAATACGGTAATGAAGATGAGCTTAAAAAACAGGCGGCAAAATATTTTGAGGATGAGGATTATGCAAACGCTTACAAGGCATACTCTCAATTAGTTTCCAATTACCCAAAAGACCCCAACTACAATTATCGCTTAGGTGTTTGTATGTTGTTTACCGAATCGGACAAGAAAAAATGTTTCTCTTACCTAGAGTTTGCAAACAAGAACATAAAAGATTCGGAAAAAGAAGCGAGATTTTATTTAGCAAAAGCATATCATTCTAACTTTAGATTTGATGAAGCCATTAAGTTGTATACACAATACAAAGAAATTGGCTCTGGCTCAATGGTAAAAAAACTGAAAGTTGATAGAGAAATTCAATCTTGTAAAAATGGGAAACGACTACTAAGTGATTTAAACGAGTTAGTAGTATTGGAAAAAAAACAATTAGCAGAAGGAGACTATTTTAGAAGCTATAACCTAACAGATATTGGCGGTAAACTACTAGTAAAACCAGAAGACTTTATAACATCAAACGATAAGAAAAAGAAAAACAAATCGATTGTTTACCTTCCAAAATCTAACGACAAACTATTTTATTCGAGTTATGGAACTGGCGACAATAAAGATATTTTTATTGTGCGTAGATTACCTAATGGAGATTGGAGTAAACCCGAAAACCTTGGATTACCAGTAAACACAGAGTTTGACGAAGACTATCCTTTTCTACATCCTAACGGTAAAGTTTTATACTTTGCTTCACAAGGCCACAATAGTATGGGTGGGTATGATATTTTTAAAAGTGAATTAGATGAAGCAACTGGGAAATGGAAAGCCCCTGTTAATATGGACTTCCCTATTAATACGCCGAACGATGATATTTTATTTGTTACTGATTCTTTAGAAAAAACAGCTTACTTCTCTTCTACTCGCCAAAGTCCAAATGGAAAAATAGATGTATATAAAATTAATACGGAGCGCCGTCCACCTGAATTTATTTATATAAAAGGAAGCATGTTAAAAAAACAAGCTGACCAACGCCAGGATTCAAAAATTACAATAAAAGATATTAATGCAGGTTCAGATATTGGCACATTTCAAGCAGATAACACTGGAAACTATTTGATGAAAATCCCAAATGGAGGTAAGTTCATTTTCACTTTTGAAACCATTGGCTTTACAACGCAATCAGAAGGAGTGGATGTTCCTGTTAACAATTCTCTTGTTCCATATAGGCAATTAGCAAGCTATAATGACCAAAAATTAGTTTTACAAAACCTATTTACTACAAATAAAGATGATGAAAATGCTTACCTACAATATTTAGAGATAATTGAACAAAAATCGAAAATGGATGTGAATGCCTCCGATTTTACTTCATCAAATGTTGTAGCTAACAATAACACTACCGGAACAAACAATAACAATACAGCGACAAATAATAATAACACAAATACTGTTGCGAATAATAATGGTACAAATACCAACAACACAAATAATAATGAAACAAATAACACAAATACAAACACTAATTCGAACTTAAGTAATACCCAACTAGAAAAAATTGCTTTTGCTGATGCAGAGGAATTAAAACTTGAAGCAATTAAGTTAAAATCGGATGCAAATGATGCATTTACGTTTGTAGAAAATCAAAAGTTTGAAGCTTCGCAAAAAAACAAAGAGGCGCTACTAGCTATTGAAAACGCAAATACAGAACAAAATACTGCTAAAAAAGAGGCTTTACAAACAAAAGCAAATGAGCTGAAAGATGAAGCAAAAAAATTAGAGGAACAATCAAAATTAGCAGAAAACATTGCGCGTAATTTGGAAAGCGATGCTAACTTAAAACAGAAAGAAGCTGATTTACAATTAAAATATGCAGAACAGCTTAAGGAAGTTAATACAACAAAAAACAACAAAGAAGCTTTAACAAAACTTGAGGCCATACAAAAAGAATTAGAAGCTCTTAGTAAAGAAAAAAGTAATGTTAATGAACTATCAAACAGTATTAATGCAGATATAACTCGCAAAGAGGAAGAACTTACCAAATTAGAACCAATCGTTAAGAAAAATAAAAACGAAGTAAATGACCTAGAATCTGAAATTAAAAATGTTGAGCTGGAAATTAATAACACTAAGGATAAAGACTTAAAAAACAACTTAATTGCTCAACGAGACGAATTAAATAATGAATTAGCCATCAAGAAAAATGAACTAAAAGCGAATAGCGATAAAGTTGATTTTATCACCAATGAAAAAGAGGCGCTGAAAAGCCAGTCTGATTTTGCAAACAATATGATTACTCAGGTAAAAGCAAGCGAAAGCCTTACTCCTGTAAATAACAACAATGCTATAACAACAAACAATACCAACAACCAAAACAATAATAGCTCTGTAACAAACAATACAAATAACAATGGAGTTGTAACAAACAATAATAACAACGAAAACAATGGTACTGTAACAAATAATACAAACACCAACAATAATAACAACGAAAACAACAATGGTACTGTAACAAATAATACAAATACCAACAATAATAATGAAACCAACGTAAACAATGCAAGCAGCTTTGTTGAAACCAAAAAGTTAACAGAAGATAAAATAAACACATTAAACTCGAGCCCTGAATCATCGAAAAGATATGAAGAACAAAAACAATTAAATAATGATTTGATAGCAAACATTAAAAAGGAAATTGAGGCTAAAAAAATTGAACTAAAGGCTGCCAAAAAAACTGATGAGAAAAAGGCAATTACCACTCAAATTAAAGAACTTGAAGCTCTTAAAGCAGATAAAGAATCAGACAACCAAATCTATGATTCTAAAATAGCCTATCAAAAAAATATTGAAAATAATAGCGCAACCGTTAATACAAACACCGCGAATAACACAAATACGAATTCTGAAAACACCAATAATGCAAATATTGGAAACCAAATAAATGAGTTAAACTCATTGAATAATTCAGGCAATAACAATAAGGAACTATTCGCTTCTAACTACACAAATACCGAGGCAACGAAACTAAAGCAAAAAGCAGAGGCTGATTATAATGCCGCATTAACAAAAGGGCTTACAAATGAAAATAAGTTAAATGAACTAAAAAATACTTCTGCAAATTCTACTGAAGATTTCGCTACTCAATCAGCCAAACTTAATGCAGAAATAGACCAATTATATAAAGAAGCATCTGCACTAAGAAAAGATGCCGCAGCTTTAACTGGGAATTCAAAAACAGAAAAAATAAATCAAGCAAAAGAAAAAGAAGCATTAGCTGCAACTAAAAAATTTGAGCTTGCTCAGTTAACTGCAAAAGAAAACGAAGCGAAGTTTGAATTAAATCAAAAAATAATTGACGAGTACATTGTTGCAAACGGAACAAAAACCAATGCGGAAATTGATAAAGCTAAAAGCTTATTAAATGATGCGAGCACATTGTATAAACAAGCTATTAAAATTGAAGAGGAAGCGAATGCGGAGCAGGATATAGCTGCAAAAGGCGCATCCTATAGTAACGTAGAAGAAAAAGAAATGGAAGCCTTAGCGAAGCAAGAAGAAGCTATCGCGTTGTTTAAAAAGAACAATCCAAATTTTGAACCAAAAAGCAAAGCAAACAATAGCACATCAGGAAATAATGATGTTTCGGTTAAGCTTGAAGATGTTAAGAATGAAATTAATCAGAAAAACAATGACATTAATAACTCATTGCTTCTTTTAACCGATGCAAGCGAAAAGGAATACACAAGTGTGCTTGAAGGCCTAGCAGGAAACAATTCTGTTGAATCACAAAAGTTAAAAACAGAAGCTGCCGAATTAAAAACAAAAGCTGAAAAAGAAAAAGCTGAAGCTTTATTAGTTCAAAATATTACAGAGAAAAACGCAAAATTAGTTGAGGCAAATAAATCTTATCAAGCTGCTATTAATAAATTAAATGAAGCTAATCAACTTGCTACAACAAATAACAATGGAACTAATAATAACTCAACAAACAATAATACCGCATCAAATAACACAACTGTAAATAACAGCGGAACAAATAATAATACTGCAACAAATAACAACAACGGGACAAATAACAATAATAGCGGAACAAATAACACAAACGATAACAACAGCGGAACAAATAACAACAACGGGACAAATAACAATAACAGCGGAACAAATAATAATACTGCAACAAATAACAACAACGGGACAAATAACAATAACAGCGGAACAAACAATAATACTGCAACAAATAACAATAACGGAACAAACAACAATGCTGTAACCAACAACAATAACGCAAATGAAAACAATACCGTTTCAAGTAACACTGTAACTCCAAATAACAGTAAACTAAGTGCTACAGAAACAGCGAAAATAAAAGGGAGTCCTGAATACAAAAACTACACCGCTTACAATGACGACGCTAAAAAATACGATGATATAGCAATAAAAGAAAGTAACAAAGCAAAAGGTTTTTACGACCAAGCTAGTATGTATTTAAAAGAATCGAATGATTTACGAATCGAAACTGATAAGATGCCTGATAGCGAAGACAGGAAATTAAAACTAGATCAAGCTATAAAACTAGACCATTTAGCTAATGAATACAAAGCTAAAGGTGATTCGGTTAATGAATTAGCTAATAATACAAGAGCGTTTGCCGATAGCAAAAAAATGGAAGCTGAAGCCTACTCTTCTTCATTAGACCCTAAGACAATGGAGAAAATATTGGCCGTTAGTGGTTCAAACAACAATACTAACGGAACAAATAGCGCTAACAATACAAATGAGAATATTGCCAACAACACTAATACTACTACTACTGCAAATAAATTTGATGGGTTATCGGATTCGTTTAAAAACAATGCAACAAAACTTGAAGCAGATTTAAAAACCTTTGAAACGGCGGAGCCAAATCAAGGAAATCTAGAAGCTCAAAATCAAATCTTAAACAAATACAACGGGGCAATTGATTCTGAAATTAAAAATGAAAAGAAAAAATTAGCAACAGCAAATGCTAGTCAAAAAACCGCAATAAATAATAGAATTAAGAATTTAGAAGAACAAAAAAACACGAATACAAAAACTGTTAATGCAAATAAAAATAAAATTGCAAGTCTAAATACAACAAACAATGTTGCAAATACAAATAATTCAAACGAAAACAACACAAACAATAATAATACCGCAGTAAATAATAACAATTCAAATAACACAAACAATAATAATACGGCAGTAAACAATAACGCAAACAATACTGCTGCAAATAACAACATCACAAACAACAATAACACAAACGGAAACAATTCAAACAACAATGCTGTTGCTGGCACAGGTTTTAAAATTGCTAATTCAAATGCATACTCTGCAAGCAAACCTATTCCTATTGACGAAAAACTTCCTGCTGGAATTATTTTTGCAGTTCAAATTGGGGCATTTAAAAATCAAATCCCGAATGATTTATTTAAAGGTTTATCTCCATTAAGAGGAGAAACTACTTCGCAAGGCTTAATTCGTTATCAAGCAGGTAGATTTATAAAATTTGAAGAGGCGAACGGAGTAAAAAACGATTTAAAAAAATTAGGTTATAAAGATGCGTTTGTGGTTGTTTATAAAGATGGACAAAAACTTTCTGTTAATGAAGCCATTGCACAATTAAAATCAAATGGTGTAAATGTTGATGTAAACCCAAACGAAACAGCTGGAATTACAGCTAACTCAAATGTTCCTAATGCAAATGCAATAAACACAAGTTTAGGAGCAAATAATACAACAACTAATACTAACCCTGTTGTTTCAGATAATGGAACTCCAGCTGCATCAAAAGAGTTAAGTGCAACTCAAGGAATGTTATTCACTGTTCAAATCGGCGTTTATTCTAATAGTGTTTCAGCTTCACAATTATATAATTTAAAACCTATTTATCGTGAACAAATCCCATCAGGTAATTATCGCTATACTGCTGGGGTTTATAGTAATATTGATAAAGTAAAAGCTGATCGTCAAAAAGTAAATAACCTAGGCATAAAAGATGCATTTGTTTCAGCGTACTTAAACGGACAAAGGATAAAAATTGCTGAAGCTTTAGCTAAAATTGGTTCTGGAGAAAACATTCAATTTGCACAAGACTCACCAATACAATTTAATAATGGCACAACAAATAACACAATTGAAACAACACCTCCACCTGTAAACAACAACACTTCTAATACAAACAATTCAACATTACAACCTTTTTCAAATGGTGTAACCCAAGGCCCACAACCAACTCCTGAAAATGGGGTTAAAATTGGCGATGAAGGTGTTACGTTTAAAGTTCAAATTGGTGCATATAAAAATCAAGTGCCAGCTAATGTGGCAAACAATTTCTTGAAAATAAAAGAATGGCCAATACAAGCAAATCAAATAAATGGATTATACATTTATTCTGTTGGTTCATTTGTTGATGCTAAGTCTGCTAGACCATTATTAGAAAATGCCAAACAAAATGGAATTGCTGATGCTTATATCACTGTGTACAAAGACGGAAAAAAACTTTATGGTGCTGCAGCTTCAGAACTATTAAACAAATAAAACTACTTAATTATTTTTTTTGCTTCCTCAATTACAGCTTTAGTATTTCCAACAAATATTTTTTTGCCAACAATAATTACAGGGCGCTTTAAAAAAGTATATTCTTCTAAAATCAATTTTTTGTATTGTTCTTCAGAATTTGGTTTTGGATCGAGTTCTTTATATTTCCTTGCGATTCTACTAAACAAAGATTCAAAACTCCCACTGAGGTCTTTCATTTCATCTAATTGCCCCGCTGTTATTTTCTCCGTTTTTATGTCTTGCATTTCAAAATTTGCAGGTGTAATTCCTAACTCGTTAATAATTCGTTTGCAAGTATCGCAAGTGCTTAGGTGGTATATCTTTTTCATTGTTTTAATTATTCGTATTTTCGGAGCCGTTAATTGAATTCAAAATTATAAAAATGAATTACATAATTACAATTCAATAAATCATAAGTATTAAAACTAAGAACTAAACAATATGAAATTCGGAACTAAAGCAATACATGCAGGCGCTGAGCCAGACCCAACAACAGGAGCAATTATGACTCCAATATTTCAAACATCTACTTATGTTCAGGAATCACCAGGAGTAAATAAAGGCTATGGTTACGCAAGGGGGAAAAACCCTACACGTGAAGCATTGCAAAAAAATATTGCAGCTTTAGAAAACGGAAAACATTGTGTTTGTTTTAGCAGTGGAATGGGTGCAACGGATGCTGTTATTAGAATGTTAAAGCCAGGAGACGAAGTAATTACAGGTGATGATTTGTATGGTGGTTCTTACAGAATGTTCACCAAAATTTATGAAAAATACGGCATTAAATTTCACTTCATTAATTTAACTGATGCAGAAAATATTAAGAAATATTTAAATGCAAACACTAAACTAATTTGGGCCGAAACACCTACTAATCCTACAATGCAAATTATTGATATTGAAGCTTGCGCTAAAATTGCAAAAGCAAATAATATTCTTTTTGCTGTAGATAATACATTTGCAAGTCCTTATTTACAAAACCCTTTAGCATTAGGTGCTGATATTGTAATGCACTCCGTTACTAAATATTTAGGCGGTCACAGCGATGTTGTTATGGGAGCATTGGTAACTAATGATGACAAAATACACGAACAACTATACTTTATTTTAAATAGCTGCGGGGCAAATCCTGGCCCAATGGATAGTTTCCTAGTTATGCGCGGAATTAAAACCTTGCATTTACGTATGGAACGTCATTGTTTTAACGGACGAAAAATTGCTGAATACTTAAAAACTCACCCGAAAATTGAGAAGGTTTATTGGCCTGGTTTCGAAGATCACCACAATCATGCAATTGCAAAGAAACAAATGAAAGATTTTGGTGGAATGATTTCAATCGTTTTAAAAGGAGCAAGTTTAGAAGATACTTTTAGAATTGCTTCATCCTTCGAAATTTTTTCATTGGCCGAATCATTAGGAGGAGTAGAATCCTTAATTAATCACCCTGCTACAATGACCCATGCATCAATTCCAAAAGCGGAAAGAGAAAAAGCTGGGGTAGTTGATAATTTGCTACGTTTAAGCGTTGGCGTTGAGGATGTTGAGGATTTATTAGAAGACTTGAAACAAGCCTTGAACAAATAGGATTTTTGCCGTTCAACCCTAAAAAAGAGGACTAGAAATTAATTTGCTTTTTTAATCCTTTTTTAGTAACTTTATTTACTAAAATTAAAACAGAGATGATGATTAAAAATTTACTTTTAAGCGGTGCGCTTTTGTTGTCTGCGGTAGCAACTATTAATGCTCAAAGTGCAAGTAAAAATATTCTTTCACAAAAGAAATCAGTTTTACAGAAAACCAAAAACGCGAATGAAAATATAAAGTTTAATACAATTCATCCCTGTGCAACAGATGAGGCTGTTAAAGACGCTTATACAAACTTTCCAGATGTAAAACAACGTATGGATGAGGCTAAGCTTCAAAAAGAATTGCGTAATGCGCAAAAAATTAACAACCCAAATGCACCTCAAACAGTAGTTAATTTCGCTCTTGATACAATTTCTGTTGTATTCCATATTATGCATCAAAATGGTGCTGAAAACATTACGAATCAGCAAGTAATGGATGCCATTGCACAATTAAATGTTGATTTTCAAATGTTAGATGCTGATACTACAGGTATTGTTTCTTATTTTAAACCAAGAGCTGCTGGCGCAAATTTAGTTTTTAAATTAGCAACAAAAGATCCAACTGGTGCTTGTACTAATGGTATTATTAGACATGAATCTGCTCTTACTGTTTGGGACAGAAGTGCAGCAACCAATTATGGAACAAACAATTATTTATATACAGGAACAACTGCTGGCAAGTGGGATCCGCGTAAATATTTAAACATTTATATTGTTAGAGAAATTCCTTCTTCAGGAAGTGGAACTGTAGTTGGTTACACTTATACACCAGGAACATGGAGCGCAGGCTATAAAGCGGATGCTATTGTTTACAACTATGCTTTTTTAGGTATTGCAAATAGGGAAGTTCGTTCTTTAGCTCATGAAATTGGACATTGGTTAGGATTACCTCACACATTTGGCAATACAAATAATCCAGGTGTTGATTGCGGAGATGATGCTTTAGGTAGTTTAACATATCAGATTAACGCTGTTGACGATACTCCTATAACCTTAGGTGCTTTTAGTACTTGCCCTTCTGTAAGTGCTACAAACACATGTGATTCTGAACCATCAAACACTCAAAACATTATGGATTATTCTTCTTGTCCATTAATGTTTACTATTGGCCAATCAACTATTATGCGCGAGGTATTAACGCAAACCGTTTCAGGTAGAAGTACGCTAGTTACTGGAGCTACAAAAATTGCTACGGGTGTAAGAAACCCTCAAGTATGTGTTCCTGTTGCCGATTTTAAATCTGATAAGCGATATGCTTGTACTGGTAGTAATGTAACTTTTTCAGACAGCACAACAAATTCAGTAATCACTTCATATCAATGGGATTTCCCAGGTGGAACACCTTCAACATCTACTGATGCAAATCCAGTTGTTACTTATGCAACCCCAGGAACCTATGCAGTAACATATACTGCTACTAACTCTGCTGGTAGCGATGTGATTAGCAAATCTAATTATGTTGAAATAGGAAGTAGTGCTGCTACAGTTCAATCTTCTTTAATCGAAAGTTTTGAAAGTATTTCAGTTCCTAATGCAGATTGGATAATCGAAAACCCAGCTGGTTCAGTTGCTTGGGTTGAAGATCTAACAACTGGTTCAACTGGAACAAACTGTATGAAAATAAACAATTTTACAAATACCGCTGGTGCAGTGGAGGTATTGTATACACCTTCATACAATATTAGTGCTATGAATGCTGCTTCTCCTGGAATAACATTTACTTTTAAATTAGCATACCAACGTAAAACTACTGCTGCTTCTGAAAAACTTCAGGTATTCTCCTCTACTAATTGTGGACAAACTTGGAACCAACGTTATTCAAAAACTGGCTCAGGTTTAGCTACAGTTACGGCTGCTAATACTTCTGCTTTTGTTCCTTCTGCTGCAAATTGGAGAACAGAAACTGTTTCTATTTCTGCATTACTTTCTCAACAAAATGTATGGTTCAAATTTGTTTTTACTGCTGATGCTAGTGGAGCAATGAATAATATATATATTGATGATATAAATATTTCAAATAACGGAATTGGCTTTAAAGAAACATTTGAGTCTGCTCTTGCATACAATGTATTTCCAAATCCTAACAACGGAAATATGAATGTGAATTTTACTTTGGAAGATAAAAGAAATGTAAGGCTTGAATTAGTTGATTTATTGGGTAAAACATTGGAAACAGCTTCTAATACTAATTTACCAGCAGGCGATCATTCTTTCGAGTTTGGAAAAAATATAAAACTTGCTTCTGGAATCTATTTTTCTAAATTGACAATAGACGGAAAAGTTTACACGCAAAAAGTAATTGTAGAATAATATAAATAGGACCTCCAACCAAACCTTTGGAGGTCTTTTAATTTTGAATTAAAACCTAAACCAATGAAAAAAACACTACTAACTCTATTTCTTTCTGGAAGCATTCTTGGATTTTCTCAAACCGCTACAAAGCTTTGTGGACATGGCGAGGCAATGGAAGAATTATTTCAAAAAGATCCTCAAGCCAAATTAAGAATTGAAAATCTAAATGCTGAATATGAAAAGGCTGATAAAGAAGCTTATAAAAATGGATATGAAAATTACAAAAATGGATACAACTCATTTGATTCGCAAGCTAAAATAAACGGAACTAATTCTACTCAAGCTATTGTATATACAGTGCCAGTGGTGTTTCATATCTTGCATCAAAACGGAAACGAAAAAATCAGTCCTAGTCAAGTAAATGATGCAATCCGAATTTTAAATCGTGATTACAACAAACAAAATGCCGATACAAACCTTGTAAATTCTGAGTTTCAAAGTTTAATTGGTAAAGTTGAGTTTAATTTTGTTCTTGCAAAAAAGGATCCTAACGGAAATTGCACTAATGGAATTATCTATCACGAATCAACATTAACTGACTGGACGAGTGGTACTGCTGGACCTTACACGGGAACTTCTGCAGGAAAATGGAATCCTACTAAATACTTAAATATTTATTCAGTTAAATCGATTAGTAGTGGTGCTGCTGGATACACTTATCTTCCAGGCTCATGGAGCACAGGAAGTGGTAATGATTGTATTATAATTCTTCACAATTATATTGGTGGAGCGGGTTCAGGATTTACTGGAAGCGAAAATCAATCCAGAGCTCTTACACATGAAGTTGGACATTGGTTTAACTTGCCACATGTTTGGGGAGGAACCAATGCACCTGGCGTTTCTTGTGGAAACGAAGGAGTTTCTGATACTCCAGTAACAATGGGTTACGATTATTGTCCAATAAATTCAGCCGCATCAATGATTTGTAATTCAGGTGTTGCTGAAAACTATCAAAATTATATGGACTATTCTTATTGTTCATACATGTTTACTACCGGGCAAGCAACACGTATGAGATCAGCTATTACATCAGGAACAAGCGGAAGAAGTACATTATGGTCTGCAACAAACTTAACAAACACAGGAATAACAGGTAATTTACCTTGTATACCTGTTGCTTATTTTAATACCGTTTCTGATATTAAATATTTATGTTCGGGTAATACAGTTACTTTCAGAGACTCAACTTGGAATACTACCGTTACAGGTTGGAATTGGTCATTCCCTGGAGGAACACCAAGTTCATCTACCGACTCAATGCCAGTTATTACATATAATACTCCTGGAGTTTATGCTGCAAGTTATACAGCAACAACATCTGCGGGTTCAGGTACTCAAACTCAAAACAATTTAATTACTGTTGGTCAAGGAACTGCAACTGTGCAATCTGCTTTAGTTGAAGGTTTTGAAAGCATTTCTATACCTAATACAGATTGGGTTGTTGATAATACTAGCGGGGGAGTTACCTGGACACAAGACAATACACAAGGAGCAACTGGGACAAATTGCATTAAACTTGCTAATTTTGGTAATACTGCAGGTGCTACAGAAGTTCTATTAACACCATCTTATAACATGAGTGCGATTAATTCTGCTAACCCAACAATTACCTTTACATTTAAAGTAGCACATCAACGTAAAACAACAAGTGCTTCTGAACGTCTACAGGTATACTCATCTACAAACTGTGGTCAATCTTGGAATTTACGTTATAATAAAGCAGGATCTGCCTTAGCTACTGTTGCTACTGCTAACACTAGTGCGTTTGTGCCAACGTCAACACAATGGAGAACGGAAACAGTTTCAATTTCGGCTTTATTAGCGCAACAAAATGTTTGGTATAAATTTGTTTTTACTGCAGATGCAGGTGGTAACACAAATAATATTTATATTGATGATATTAATATCTCAAATAACTCTGTAGGTATAACTAATTTATTAGAATCAACACTATCTTATAATGTTTTTCCAAATCCAAATAACGGTAACATGAACGTTAGCTTTAGTTTAGAGGCGAAACACAATGTGAAATTAGAATTAGTTGACCTATTAGGAAAAACAATTGAAACAGCTACAAATACTAATTTACAAGCTGGGGATCATTCATTTGAATTTGGTAAAAACTTAAATTTGGCTTCAGGAATTTACCTTTCAAAACTAACAATTGATGGTCAAGTTTATATTCAAAAAGTAATTGTAGAATAATTAAATTTCTTCCATATTATCCTTCGGGGAAATTCCTCGAAGGATTTTTTTATTTTTATACCATGAAAAAAACAATATTTTCTTTATTAATTGTTGTGCTGATATCCACAACTTTGATTTCGCAAGAAACTCAAAAATGTGGGTTAACTCAATTAATAAAAAAGAAACAAGAAACAGATAAATTTTTCTTCCAAAAAATTGAGCAAACTAAAAATAACAGTGCGGAGTTAGCTAATCAAAGAAGCACAAATTCAACGCTTTATATTATTCCTGTTGTATTTCATATTTTGCATCAAGGTGGCAACGAAAACATTTCTAACGATCAAGTTTTGGATGCCATGCTTCACATGAATGAAGACTTTAGAAAAAAAAATGCAGATACAGCAGCCATTGTTCCTGAGTTTAAACCCATTGCCGCCGATTGTGAAATTGAATTTAGACTGGCAACATTAGACCCAGATGGAAATTGTACGAATGGAATTATTAGACATAATACACCAAGTACCAATTTTGACGCAAGTTACCAATACTCAGGCGTTGGCCCAGGATTGTGGGACCCACAAAAATATATGAATATTTATGTTTGTAGAGCCTTGGATTTTCCGGGAGCAGCTGCGTATACTTATATACCAGGTTGGTTAGGTGCAGGGAGCCCCGAAGACGCAATTGTTGCTCAACACACTTATGTAGGTGGAATAGGTACAGCTTCACAAATCGCTATTCACGTTTTATCACATGAAGTAGGACACTGGTTAGGATTAGAACACGTGTGGGGTTCAACCAATGACCCAGGAGTTGCATGTGGTGACGACAATGTGTTTGACACACCTATTACAAAAGGTTGGTCTAATTGTAATTTAACTACAAATAAAGTTTGCACTCCCAATGTTGTTGAAAACGTACAGAACTTTATGGAATATTCGTATTGCGATAATATGTTTACTGAAGGGCAAAAACAATTAATGCGAAATGTAATTGTAACGGGATCAAATGCGGGAAGAGATATACTAGTTAGTCCGTCTAATTTACTAGCAACTGGTGTTACTAATGTGCAAGTTTGTGCTCCTGTTGCTGATTTTAAAACTGTGAGTAATCATCTAAATTATTGTACTGGTCAAAATGTGCAATTTAGAGACTATACGGCAAATGCACCTATTACAAGTTGGGAATGGTCATTCCCTGGAGGAACTCCAAGTACATCAACTGATTCGATGCCAATAATTACTTATGCTAGCCCTGGTATTTATCCTGTATCTTATACTGCCACAAATGTAAGTGGCTCCTCTTCTATAAGCAAAAATAACTATATAGAAATAGTTGCTAATATTGCAGATAATCAGGTAATAGGAACAGAAAGTTTTGAATCTATCTCAGTTCCAAATTCAACATGGCGACTTGCAAACTCAATAGATGGAAATACTTGGGTTCAAAACAATACAATAGGATGCACAGGTAGCAACTCGATCATGATTGATAATTATATCAATTCAAATGCTGATGTGGAAACACTTTACACTCCGGCATATAATCTATCTGCAATGAATGCTACTTCAGCTCCTTTGGCATTTACCTTTAAACTTGCTTACCAACAAAAAACCAGTTCGGCAAATGAGCGATTACAAGTTCTTTCATCAAGTAATTGTGGGCAAACATGGGCTGTACGTTATTCAAAATCAGTAAGTAATCTTGCCACTGTTGCAGGTGCTAATGCAAATCCATTTATACCTAGCTCAGCAAATGATTGGAGGAAAGAAACGATAAATATTTCTTCATTAGTTAGTCAGCAAAATGTGTTGTTTAAATTTGTATTTACCTCAGATGCGAGCGGAAATAAGAACAATATTTACATTGATGACATTAATATTGCACAAAATCCAGTTGGTATTGAAGAATTAAACAATGAAAGTTTAAATAGTGTCAATATTATTCCAAATCCAAGTAATGGGCAAAACACAATGCTAAATATAGTAAGTACAGAATCTTCTCAACTTAAAATTAGCATTATTGACGTATTGGGTAAACAAATTAATTCGTCGCTACAAGCTATTCAGGTTGGAGAAAATAACATTCATTTGTTTGAAAACAATGTACCAGCTTCAGGAATTTATTTTGTAAAGATGAGTATTGGAGCGCAACAAATAACTAAGAAAATTATAATCGAATAATCGATTCTAAAACTTCAACAGCTCGTATTTTGATTTAGGTTTTTTAAAGGGATTCCAAGTGAATCCCTTTAATCTTTCCTTAACAGGGTCAACTGTTTTCATTGGAATTAATTGTGAAGTTGGTTTATCAATAAATGTAATTCTATCCATTTGCCCCTTTTCAAAATAAACATTTACGCGAGCTGAATTTGTTTTACTAAATGCTACATACTTCTTCTTTTCGTTTTTAATAAAATAAGCAACTTGCGCATTTCCTTTCACTTCAATTCTATTAATCGAATCGTTTGCAAAGGTGCCAAATATTTCTTTTCCTTTTATTTGATTGAATTTAATACTGTCTTCTTGCGTAATTACAAATGCATTACCTAGTAATTCAAAGCTTTTTACTCCATTACCGGTCAATCTTATTTTTATTTCACGTGCATTTAGTTGTGCCGAATCTGCCCATAAAATCGGGCTATTAAACAACACAATGGTAGAATCAGAATTTGTGTACACCAATGAATCTGCAATTCCAGTTAAATCGCTTTTATACAACTTCACATGTTTGTATGCCTTTACAATTATTGAATCCTTCTTGGTACTTAAACTTTTCATTTGATGCGAAAACAATGTATCAGCACTTAACAATAAAGAATCATCCTTCATCACCTTAATTAGCAATGCATTCCCCGTAACAATTGAAATACCTGTGTTTTCAAAATGTTCGGCCAACTTGCCTAATAATTCTGTTTTATTAAGTGTATCAATTATTTGCACACAGCTATAAGCTTTTCCGTAACCCGCTTTTCGGTCGTAAAAAATACTATCTGCATGCAACTCACTTTCTTTTGAATAAATAATTGCATTGGTGTTCAAATGGCTTTTTTCCGTTTCAGTATTATACCATCCATACTCACAATACAATCTAGTAGAATCACTAACAATGTTTGTTGGGCCAGTAAAATAGGCGATTTTAGAAGCAGTATTGTACTGTAAAGTATCACCAAGCACTTTAAACTTAGGATTGTTAAGCTTTACATTGTGCTTAAATGCCATTGTTTTACTTGCCGAGTAATAATATCCATTTCTACTTGTAAGTACATTATCCTTATTATTAATTGTTCCTCCACCAAAATAACTTGCAACCGAATTAGTTACATCATAGCTCATTGCAGGTGTAGTAAGTGTCATGTCCTTTTCAATACAAACAACATTTCCTTCTAACACCGCAACTTTTTTATTACCATCGTACTTTAAATTATCGCCAGTAATAGTAAGCGAATCACCTTTACGAATCATAATGTGATCATAGGCTTCCAACGTATTATTATCAAAACGATAAGCGCTGTCACAAGTAATAATAGCTCCTTCGTGCTTAAACACAACATTACCAATAAGCATTTGAGCACCCTTAGCTTTAATATATTTAATTCGATTTGCAGAAAACTCTATCATATTTGTTTGCTGCGCATGGGCAACAAACAAATTACTCATTAATAAAATGAATAAGGTAATGATATGGATTCTCTTTATATGCACGCTTGCAAATTTACTATCTATTAACTAATTATAGGCCTTTATATTGTTCATTAAGCTTATTTAACTAAGATGGATCAACATCAATTCTAATTCTAATTTTTTTATGCAAATCGTGCGTGCGAAACTGATGTAATACCATGTGAAGATGTTCTCTTATTTTTACTGTAGAAAAATCACGTTCCACTTTCAACAATATTTTTTTGTAAAATTCATTTCTAATCCTACCAACCAAAGGAAATTCTGGTCCCAACACTCGCTCGAAAAAGTGAACGCGCATTGCCTTTGCTAATTCTTCTGCACCTTCGTTTAAAATAAACATGTCCTTCGCAATCAAAGTAAATTCAATTAATCTAAAAAAAGGAGGGTAATTAAATTGTCTTCTATCATCTAATTGAGTTTGATAAAAAGTTTGATAATCATGCGCTTTTACTAAATCCAAAATTGGATGATGGGGATTAGATGTTTGCACCAATACTTTTCCCTTCACATCTCTCCTACCCGCTCTGCCACTCACTTGTGTAATTAACTGAAATGCCTTTTCATGCGTTCTGAAATCCGGGAAATTTAATTGTTGGTCGGCATTAATAATTCCAACCAAACTCACATTGTCAAAATCCAATCCTTTGGTTACCATTTGTGTTCCAACCAATATATCTACATTGCCTTGCTCAAAATCATCAATGATTTGTTTGTAAGCATACTTACTGCGAGTGGAATCCAAATCCATTCTCGATATTTTCACATCAGGAAACAACAATTCTAGTTCTTCTTCTACCTTCTCCGTTCCAAAACCTTTGTATCGCAAATCTGAATTACCACATGCGCTACATGTTGATGGTGGCGGAATTGAGTAACCACAATAATGACACGATAATCTATTAGAAGCTTTATGATAAATTAAAGCCACATCACACTGAACACAATGAGGAACCCAATTGCAGGTATTGCACTCAGTATACGGGGCAAATCCTCTGCGGTTTTGAAATAAAATAACTTGCTGTTTATTATCTAAAGCTAACTTAATTCCATCGCGTAAGCGCTGTGTAAACAGGGTTGTTTTATCTTTTACTTGCTGCTCTTCGCGTGTATCAACCATTTCAATATCTGGGACGGTAGCTTCTCCATAACGTTCCAAAATACTTACTAATCCGAAACGATTTTCCTTTGCGTTAAAATAGGATTCTAAAGATGGCGTTGCTGAACCTAATACCACTTTTGCTTTGTGCAAATGTGCCAAATAAATAGAGGCATCACGTGCATTGTAACGCGGAGCAGTATCGTATTGTTTGTAAGATGAATCGTGTTCTTCATCAACAATGATTAATCCAAGATTATTGAATGGTAAAAACAGTGCTGAACGAGCTCCCAAAACAACATCATAATTTTTTCTTTCAGCTAAATTATCGCCAATGGCATTATTTCCAATTACACTATTCCAAATTTCTACACGCTCGTTTTCAGAAAACTTGGAATGATACACCCCTACTCGTTCTCCAAAAAAATTACGAATACGATAAATTAATTGCGTTGTTAATGCAATCTCAGGCACCAAAAACAAAACTTGCTTTCCTTCTTTTAAGGTATCTGCAATTAACTTCCCGTATATTTCTGTTTTACCACTGCCTGTAATTCCATGCAGTAAAACAGTTTGTTTAGTTTCGAAATGATTTTTTATTTCTTTGTATGCTCCCTCTTGCAAGGCACTAAGCACTATATCTTTACGAGATTCCTTTTCAATCTTTAATCTTGAAATCTCAAACTCTCCACTTTCAAAAACTCCCTTTTTAATTAAGGAATTTATTGCAGCAGTATCAAAGTTCTTGGTAACATCACTTTTCTTAATCCATCTATCAATCTCAGGCATTTGTTTTAGGCTATTATAGGAACCCATACGATTCAAATAATAAAGTAAAATCTCCAACTGCTTATGTGCTTTCTTTTCTAACGCATCAAATACTTTTTGCAACTCAACCTCATTCTCAATCAATGCTTCAGCCAAACGAACATAAGGTAACAAACGAGGCTTGTAACGCTCATTAATTTCTTCAAACATTACAACAAGTCTTTTCTCTTTTAACGAATTAACTATGTTCGATACATTTTTAAGTTTCAACATCTCTGCCACTTCACTAATTAGCAGCGCATCTTTTTCTTGCAAAGCTTCTATGATGGTAGATTCGTGATTAGTGAGCATTTGCAAATCTAAACTCGAGAAATCATACTCACCATTTAATGCAATTTTTGATTCACTGTTTAGTTTTAATCCTGCTGGCAAAGCTGCGTTCATCACTTCTCCAATGTGGCACAAATAATAAGCCGACATCCAATCCCAAAATAAAAACTGTGTGTCGTTTACAATGGTATTTTCATCCATAATGGATTCGATATACTTTGCATCATAATCTTTTGGTGGATTATTGTGAACGTTACGAATAAGTGCAGTGTACAATTTATTTTTCCCAAACTGCACAACAACTCTAACACCAGGCTTCACATATTGTTCTAACTCTGTTGGAACGCGATAGGTAAACAAATTAGGAACTGCCAATGGCAATACAACATCAATAAATATGGTGTTGGTATTACTCATTAAGCCAATGATTTTTCAATACTATTCCATAATAAATTTGCCGACCTATCCCAAGAATACAATTGTTTGCGCTTGTTACCCTTTTCAATTAATTGCTCCGCTTCTTCAGGATGATTATACAGATACAACATTGCATTTTTTATTTCATCCACATCATAAGGATTTACAAATAATGCTGCATCGCCCGCAATCTCCGGCATACACGACGCGTTAGAAGCAATGATTGGAATCTCGCATTGCATGGCCTCAACCATAGGAATGCCAAAACCTTCGAAGTATGGAATAAATGTAAGTGCAAATGCAGAAGCAACAACCTTATTTAAATTTTCATCATTTAAACGGCCAGTAAAAACAACGTCTTTTGCATGCTTCATTGCATCCATTGTTTCCTTTAATTCGTTCATTCCCCAAAAGGCTGAACCAGCAAGTACTAATTTAAAATCAGAATTTGACTCCTCTTTAAATTTTTCAAAAGCAAGCAATAAACGTTTAATATTTTTGCGAGGATGTAATGAACCTACAAAAACAAAATATTGTTTCCCCTCTGCAACTTCTTTGCGCGCTGCTAGTTTTGTTGCTTCATCAACAGTCGTAAAACTTTCGTTTATACCATTGTAAACAACATCAATTTTATTTGGGTCAATTTTGTAATTGGTAGCAATATCGTTTTTGCTGTATTCAGAAACCGTTGCGATGCGTGTAGCTTCATTCGCATATAATGGAAAATAACGATTGTAAAATTTACTTGCCCAAAAAGGAACGTCTTTAGGATAGTGATGAAAATTAATATCGTGAATTACTGGTAATTGTTTGCATTTAGCGCCAAGCGATAACATTCCATCTGGTGATAAAAACAAATCGGGTTTTAATCTATTTAAAACATTCTTAACCGAAAACTGAAACCAAGCATAAAACAAAAATGCGTGACGTGCTTGCGGACCAATTACCAAAGGAGTAATGTTATCCGAGAAAACAAATTCCTCATCAAAATTACGATCAAACAAAAACACAAAATGTACATCCAGATTTCCTTCAGTAATTCGTTTTAATGTTTGATAAGAAAACCATCCTATTCCATCGAGTTTATTGGGCAACAATAAACGTGTATTTACAACTATTTGCACGGGTTAAATTTACATATTTTTCTTAAGTGAAAATAACATTAAACAAAGGCGGAGAAAATTATATTTTACTACATTTGTCACATGCCTAAAAATCAAAAAAGCAATAATACCACCTTCCTTATCTCCTGCTTTTTGTTTTCAATTGGTGTAAGTTTAATTCTCATACTTCTAAACTTTTTATTTTCATTTAATTTCACTCTAGAACTCGCTCTAGTAAACATGTTTGTGTGTTTTGGTTGTTCGTTTTTGTTCTTTTACTTCGTGTATCAAAAAATAATTTATTCGCGAATCGAACAAACTGTACAACGATTAAAACAATTTACTTCAAAAAAAATTCCAGACGAAAACTACGATTATACCTACGATGCAGCTGATCCATTAGAACAACTAAATCAGGAAATCATTAAAATTGCCAACGACCGCGAAAAGGAAGTTGAGCATCTTACCAAATTAGAAACCTACCGTAAAGAGTATTTAGGAAACGTTTCGCACGAATTAAAAACTCCTATTTTTAATATTCAAGGTTATGTTTCAACGCTTATAGATGGCGGATTGTATGACGAAACAATAAACATGGAATACCTGAAACGTGCTGATAAAAGCGTTGACAGGATGATTAATATTATTGATGATTTAGAAACCATTTCTCAATTAGAAAGTGGCTCTTTATTATTAGACAATGAAAAATTTGATGTTGTTGCTTTGGTTAAAGATGTGAGCGAACAACTTGAACTAGCCGCAAGCAAAAAGAACATTAAAATTGTAATTGAAGACGAAACAAAGAGAATAAAAGTTGTTGCAGATAAATTTAGAATACGTCAGGTATTTGCCAACCTGCTCACTAACTCCATTAAATACGGAAAAGAAAACGGCACAACAAAATTAAAGTTCAAACAAATTGAAGATACTGTTGTTGTTGACATTAGCGATGATGGAATTGGAATTGAAGAAAGACATTTGCCCCGCTTGTTCGAACGTTTTTATCGTATAGACAAAGGGCGTTCCAGAGAACAAGGCGGAACTGGATTAGGCTTGGCAATTGTAAAACATATTATAGAGGCTCACGAGCAACACATTACTGTTACAAGTCAAGTTGGCGTAGGCACTACATTTACATTTACTTTAAGAAAGGCTGGAGGAACTCCAGCTATTTAAAATGTATTTACACCCTGCACAGTGGTATATTTCATTGTGTATTTAACTCCTGGATTCATGTATTTATAAGCACTATGACTCATCAAAGCTGCTTCATGAAAACCACAAAGAATTAATTTTAATTTATTTGTATAAGTATTAATATCACCAATTGCATAAACGCCAGGGATATTAGTACTGTAGTCATCTACATTAACTTCAATTGCGTTTTTATCAAGGTTTAATCCCCAATGCTCAATTGGTCCAAGTTTAGGACTTAAACCAAAAAGTGGAATTAAATTATCTACATCAATTACTTGCTCTTCGTTTGTTTTTGTGTTTATTACGCCAACACTTTTTAAAACATCATCTCCATTAATTTGCGACAAATTCGAATTTAATAACAAACGAATTTTCCCTTCTTCAGCCAACTTCATAACTTTACTTACAGAGTCAGGCGCGCCTCTGAATGATTCGCTTCTGTGCACAAGTGTTAAGTCCGAACATAAATCACTTAAATATATTGCCCAATCTAAAGCAGAATCTCCACCACCTGCAAGCATCACTTTTTTTCCACGATACTTTTCAGGATCCAACACCATATAACTTACACCTTTTCCATTTTCAAATTTATCTAAACCTGCAACCTCTGGTTTTCTTGGTTCAAAACATCCTAAACCACCTGCAATAACAACTACTTTAGCTTGTATTTGAGTCCCCATATTGGTTGTTAATACAAAATCGCACTCTCCTCTTTTCTCTAACCCTTCGATACGCTCACCTAAAGTATAAGCAGGATTAAAAGGCTCAGCTTGTTTAACTAAATTATCAATTAATTCTTGCGCTAACACACTTGGAAAACCAGGAATATCGTAAATAGGTTTCTTAGGATAAATTTCAGATAACTGACCACCAACTTGTGGCAAATAATCAATTAAATGGCAACGCATTTTTAATAAGCCTGCTTCAAAAATGGCAAACAAGGCAACTGGTCCTGCACCAACTATAGCTATATCTGTAGTAATCATTATGATGTATCTCTAAATTTAAGGCTGCAAAGTTATTATTTTAAATTCGTTTTAAACTTGCCTTGAGTATTTTATATGATATTTTCACATTTCCAGTCAAAAACCTTAAGGTTTGCAAGTTTATAAAAGCTAAGATTAAACAAAAGCCTATTCATCCAATAAAAACGCAGAATTACCACTCAAATAAAATTAGGTAAAACCGTGCTATATTTTTGTATTTTCGTCCAAATTATTATTGATATGAGAAATCAACTTATTGCCCTTTCATTAACTTTTTCATGTGCTGTATTTGCGCAGCAAACATCAGGAATCCGTTTAGATATTATTGATAAATCAGTAGATCCTAAACAAGATTTTTTTCAGTATTCAAGTGGCGTTTGGTTAAAAAACAATACTATACCAGAAACAGAATCTGCTTGGGGAAGCTTTAATGAGATTAAAGAAAGAAACGATAAAAACATCAATGCCATTTTATTAGAAGTATCAAAAGATGTCGCTGCTAAACCTGGAACTAATCGTCAAAAAATTAGAGATTTCTACAACTTAGCGATGGATACTACTAAATTGGAGAAAGATGGTATTAAGTATATTACACCATATTTATTTGCAATAGATAAAATTAAGACCAATGCAGAATTACTTAAAACCATTGCAAGTTATCATACTTCTGGTATAGAGTGTGCATTTAGTATGATGGTTGAAACTGATTTAAAAAATAGCAACATGAATGCCTTATACATGGGGCAATCAGGTACTTTTTTACCAGACAAAGATTTTTATTTTGACGCCAAATACGAAAGCATTAGAACCGCTTATTTACAACACATCGAAAATATGTTTTTAAAGTTTTCTTATTATCCAGAGTCTGCAAAATCTTATGCGCAAACTGTGTTTAATGTAGAAAAACAATTGGCTTCAAAAATGATGAATCGTTTGGAGCAAAGAGATATTGAAAAACAATACAACAAATTTAAAACAGCTGATTTAATTAAGAAATATCCGAACCTTAATTTAGGTCAGTACTTTGCTTTAGTTGGTTTAAAAGTTGCACCCAAAGAGGTTATTGTAAATCAGCCTGATTTCATGGAAAACCTAAACGGAATGATGAAAACCGTTTCCTTAAATGATTGGAGAATTTATTTGAAGTATTGCGTAATGCATGAATCAGCTGGTTATTTAACTAATGATTTAGTACAAGAAAACTTTAACTTTTACGCAAAAACTTTAAATGGAGTTAAAGCCCGCAAACCTCGCTACAAAACAAGTATGACCGCAGTTGACCAAGCACTTGGAGAAGCATTAGGACAAATTTTTGTTGAAAGACATTTTAGTGCAGACGCAAAGAAAAAAGTAAATAGTATGGTAGATAATTTAATGGCTTCATTTAAAGAGCGTATTGCAACTCGTGATTGGATGAGCGATACAACAAAAAAAGCGGCGCAAGATAAATTAGCTAAAATCACTCGTAAGCTTGCTTATCCTGATAAATTTAAAGATTACACTGCGCTAACAATTAAAAACGATGCGTATATCTTAAATCATTTTCGTGTAAATAAATTTAATTATAAGCGTATGTTAGCTGATGCAGGAAAGCCTGTTGACAAAGCAAGATGGGGAATGACACCGCCAACTGTGAATGCATATTATAATCCTACGGCTAATGAAATTGCTTTCCCTGCTGGTATAATGCAAGTGCCATTTTTTGATCCAAATGCTGATGATGCATTTAACTATGGAATTATGGGTTCTATTATAGGGCACGAATTAACTCATGGTTTTGATGACCAAGGTTCGCAGTTTGATGCAGTAGGTAATTTCTCTGATTGGTGGACTGCTACTGACAAAAAGAATTTTTCTGCAAAAACAAAAGTTTTAGTTGACCAATTTAATGGATACTTAGCTGTTGATTCAACTTATGTAAATGGAGAACTTACCCTTGGCGAAAACATTGCTGATTTAGGAGGTTTAACAATGGCATATTATGCTTACAAAAAATCATTAAACGGACAAAAATCAACAGTAATGGACGGCTTTACAGGAGAACAACGTTTCTTTTTAGCATGGGCACAAGGTTGGAAAATATTAATGCGTCCTCAAGCTTTAAAACAACTAGTTGCAACTAATCCTCATTCTCCAGGTAATTTCCGTGCAAACGGACCTTTAACAAACTTGGTTGAATTTTATGAAGCATTCGGAGTAAAAGAAGGCGACAAAATGTTCCGTAAAAAAGAAGCGAGAGCGGATATTTGGTAAGCTATCCGTTTCTGGTTACTAGTTGCTGGTTTCTAGTTTTTGAGGTTCACATACCTGATTATTTCGATAAAGTCGAAATTGATTTATCTAAACGTGAACCAACCAGTAACTAGCAACTAGGAATAATTGAACCAGAAATAATTCAACATGAAAAACTACATCTGTATAGAAGGAAACATTGGCGCTGGAAAAAGTACTCTAGCGCAACGTATCTCTAAAGAATTAGGTTTTCATTATTTACCTGAGGAATTTGAAGAAAATTATCTTTTACCATTGTTTTACAAGGAGCCGCAACAATTTGCTTTTCCTTTAGAGTTTTCATTTTTGTTGGATAGGTTTAGGCAGTTGTGTCTTTGGGAAGAGAAGCTGAATAATCATCCTGTTGTTAGTGATTATTATTTCGAAAAATGTTTGTACTTCGCTAAAATAAATTTGAACGAAGAAGATTATCAATTATTCGAAAATCAATACAAAAAATTAAGTGCTCATGTTGCTGCCCCAGATTTGTTGGTTATTTTAAGATTATCCACCGAAAACCTACAACAAAATATCAAAAACAGAAATCGTGAGTATGAAAATCAAATAGAAAACTCATACTTGGAAAAATTAAATGCTATATATGAGCAAAAGGGGAAATCTGAGCAGACTTTAAAAACGATCACATTTATACTCTCAAACAATGATTCTAATACTTACGAACGTATATATTCGGAGTTAATGCAATATATAAAACACGGAGTTTCTGCTCAGAGCGTTGAAATTCAATTGTAAACACCTAATAATTAGAATAATAGACCAATGGTGCTTTTTTAAAGATTAAATTTTTTTAATTAAAAAACTATCATTAATATTGCATCGCTATTAAAAAGTAACAAAACAATTATAAAACCATGCAAACCAATACGTTAAAAGTATTATCACTTGCCCTAGGAACAACAGTATTATTTACTGCGTGTGATGGATTAGGCAAAATGATTAAAAAACAAAACCTGATTACTTACGAAGTAACACCAAAACCTCTTGAAATGCACGGAGACAGCGTTGCTGTATCTGTTTCAGGAAAGTATCCTGCTAAATTATTCGCTAAAAAGGCGGTAGTTACGGTTACTCCGGTTATTAAATATAACGGTGGAGAGAAAAAATTAAAACCAGTTGTTTTAGTTGGTGAAAAAGCTACTGCAAGCGGAACAAAAATCGCTTACGAAAAAGGTGGTACTTTCTCTTACACTGATAAAGTTGCTTACGAGCCAGGAATGAAAGTTGCAAAACTTGAAATCCAAGCGCAAGGAGCTGTAAAGAAAAAAACTAAAGATTTCAAACCTACTGAAATTGCTGATGGAACAATCATTACTCCATTATTAGTTCGTAACGATGAAAAAGGAATCTTCGCAAAAGATGCTTTCGTTAAGTCGGTACCAGCTAATCAATCAGCTAGTATTTATTATACAGTTAATCAATCAGTAGTTCGTCCTGCAGAATTAAAAAGCGCTGAAGTGAAAGCTTTAACTGCTTTTATTGCTGCTAACGCAAAAAATACTACTTGGTATGATTTCAAAGGATTAGAAGTTTCTGCTTACGCATCTCCTGATGGAGAGTTAAGCTTAAATCAAAATTTAGCAGGAGATCGTGCTAAGTCTGGTTCTAATGCTTTAGCTAACGAATTTAAAAAAGACAAAAACAAAGACAATACTTTTGGTAAAGATATCACTGCTTACAAAACAGGTATCACTGCTGAAGATTGGGATGGTTTCAAATCTTTAATGGAACAATCTTCTATTGCTGATAAAGATTTAATCTTACGTGTTTTAACTATGTATTCTGATGGTGAGCAACGTGAAAAAGAAATCAAAAATTTATCTAAAACTTACAAAGAAGTTGCTGATAAAATTTTACCAAAATTACGTCGTTCAGTTTTAACTGTTGTAGTTGACAAAAAATCTCGTACTGATGAAATGATTAACCGTTTAGTTGATACTAACCCTGATTCATTATCAGTTGAAGAATTATTGTATGCTGCTACATTAACTCAAGATGTAAACCGCCAAATGAATATCTACAAATCAGCTGAGAAATATTATGCTGCTGATTGGAGAACTTCAAACAACTTAGGTGTTACTTATTTATTAACTAACAAAGTTGCTGATGCTAAATCTGCTTTTGAAAGAGCTGACAAAGCTTCTCCAAGCAACCAAACTGTACAAAACAACTTAGGTGCTTGTGTAGCTAAGAGTGGCGACAGAGCTGCTGCAATGGCTTATTATGAAAAAGCAGGTTCTTCTCCAGAAGTAAACTACAACAAAGGTGTTGTTTATGTAAGAGATGCTAAATACACTGAAGCAGTTTCTGCTTTCGGTTCTTACAAAGGATTTAACTTAGCTTTAGCTCAATTATTAGCTGGTAACCCTGAGTCGGTTAACGGTACAATTGATGCAAGCAACGAAAAAGATATGGCAATGAGTTTCTACTTAAAAGCTGTTGCTGCTGCAAGAAAAGGTGATGCTTCTGGTTTAGCTTCTTTAAAAACAGCTATCGAAAAAGATGCTTCTTTAAAAGCTGCTGCTAAAGATGATGCTGAGTTCTTAAAGTGGAAAGACAATGCTGACTTCAAAGCATTAGTTAACTAAGAAAAAATTATAATTGTTTAAAAAGCGGCTGTTAGAAATAACAGCCGCTTTTTTTGTGCTACATTTTTATTCTTTACAAGCATAGCTTGAAAAAGAAGTTGAAATGAATTATATTTACTTGAAATATTAATTACTTTATGACGGCAACTTTGAAAAATTAGCAAGATAAGCGTGAGCTTATAGTTAGTATAAAATAAGTAACTGTAGCCGCCAAATGAATACAATAATCATTAAAACAAAGAAATAAAATGATAAAATATCTTTCCCTGCTAACGCTGATTATTTGTATTTCCTGCCAAAACAAAAAATCAATTATAGAAGAAAATGTTTCGGTTGAAATATCTGTTTATGAAGATGAAGGCGTAAAAAAAGCTTCCGCTATGCCAATACTTATTTCCGAAAGCGAATTAAGTAAGTATAAAATGAGGTTCGAATATTTGCTCATGAATGTATCAGAAATGCACCAACCTACTGGAGTTAAAGAAAGAACTGCAATCTGGAATTTGTATCCTGACACCATAAAGTTAAAACGACTTTACCTAGATAAATTCATTCAAGATGTAAAACTTGTGAAATATTTTGAAGAAACCAACGCACCAATTGCCAATCCGAATATAGAAATAACCAAGACTTTCAATCAAGACGAACTCATGGAAGTTGCTTCAAAATTTTTCTATTGTGATCAAATATTACCCGACACAATTGTCCAATCTCATGTTTGCATTGGAATCAATGGAATAAAGGAAGCTAAATGGGATAAGGACTACACAATACTTGCAGCTTTCTGTTATGAGGCAATATTTGATGACCTTGATAAAGACGCTTCTCAAATTGATGAAGCTTATTCAACTGAAAAGCAAATGGCTTGTGAACAATATAGAAAAAACATTACATCATTAGATAAATATTTAGAGAATGTAAGACTGGAGCTATTCAGTAGAATGAAAATAAATGCCATCTTAAAACAGAAACTCTTACTTTATTACGAATTGAATAAAAATAATTTAGCATTTAGATTAATTAATTGACCAGGTTACAACAAAGACTAAGGTAAATGTGGCAACAGTTAATGTGAGTTTTGCGCTAGTTGTCGGATAGTATGAATAGAAAGATTTGATCAATTAATAAACTTTATCGCTGGCAGGGAGTTTTCGGTTTCAAAAAAACAGCAACACAAAGCCCCAAACCGCTATTTCCCACTTAACAAAATTTCCAATAAATTTACAACAAATCCAATTCCATAAATCGTATATTAGCGGTTCAAAAATTAATCATTAAAACTAAAAAATATGGCATTTGAATTACCTGCGTTAGCATACGCACCAACCGCTTTAGAGCCGCATATTGATGCGAAAACCATGGAAATACACCACGGAAAACATCACCAGGCTTATGTAACTAACTTAAACGCTGCGCTTGCTGGAACTGATGGCGAGAAATTAAGCATCGAAGAAATTTGCAAAAACATCTCTAAATACCCAATGCCAGTTCGTAACAACGGTGGTGGTCATTACAACCATTCTTTGTTTTGGACTTTGATGGCACCAAATGCAGGTGGAAACCCAACTGGTGACCTTGCTGCTGCTATTGATAAAGCATTCGGTAACTTTGATGAGTTTAAAAAACAATTTGCAACAGCTGCTGCTACTCGTTTTGGAAGCGGTTGGGCTTGGTTATGCGTAAAAGAAGACAAAACACTTTGCGTGTGCTCGACTCCAAATCAAGATAATCCTTTAATGGATATTGCAGAGTGCAAAGGAACTCCAATTTTAGCTTTAGATGTTTGGGAACATGCATATTATTTACATTACCAAAACCGTCGCCCAGATTACGTTGGTGCATTTTGGAACGTTGTAAACTGGAATAAAGTAGCTGAATTATACAAAAATGCAATGTAATACCTTCTAAATGTGCCAAAAATCTATTAAACGGTTATAATTCGTTTATTATTTTTATTACATTTAACAAACTATAAAACAATAATATGAATTATCTAAAACTATCATTAGTTACCGTTTCTTTACTGGTACTAGGAACAAATGTAACAAAGGCTCAAGCATTTGATGAAGGAAAATCAGTTGTAACTATTGGTTATTGTTATCCAAACTTGGTGAAATCCATTTTAAAAACAAGCGTTGAAAATGCAAATTCTTCTGCAAATTCTAGTGGCCTAAACACATCTACAGTTAAAGTAGATGTAACAGGAATGGGTCCAATTTTAGGAAAATACGAATATGGACTTTCTAAAGTAGTTGGTATTGGTGGGGTTATTGGTTATTCAACTGCTAATTTTACTGTTTCTGATACTTATGAAGATACATACTATGATAACACCAGTGGAACTTATCAAACAGGAATTTATACTGATGTTGCAAAATTAGCATATTCTTCACTTTCTATTGGAGCGCGTGTAAACTTTCACTTTTCTGTTAAAGATAAGTTAGATCCTTATGCAGGTATTGCTGCAGGTTATTCTGCAAATAGCTTTAAATTTTCTTATTCTAGTACCAACCCAAATTATACTGAACCGTCTAGCACAACTGTTAGTGGATTACCAGTATATTTTGGTTTAACTATTGGTATGCGTTATTATTTCAGTGATAACATCGGTATGTACGGAGAACTTGGAATTGACAAAGCATCTGTTATGCAAGGTGGTATCGCATTCAAATTCTAATTAATTGTAAATACAAGCTATTTTAATATTTGTTAATACATTCCAATAAAAAAGTCTCGACATATGTCGAGACTTTTTTAATTTTAGGCTATTATAAACTATGAAAAAATTCAGATTTTTTTCTTTCATTTTATTGTTGCTTGTTGCAAAACTATCAAGCGCAAGAACAATAGTTTTAAATCCCGACTCTTTACAAATTTCATCTAAAGGTGCCTCACAATCCGAAACAAAAGTAATTACAGGCAAATGGATTATGTATGAACACAAAACATCAGGGCAAACAATTACAATTGATACATTAAACTTAACAGAAAGTATTGCAGACGATAAACCTACAATAGATAAACTAAAACGAAGAAAAAAAATAATTGCCACGCTGCTTGCTTTTCCATTGCCCTGCGGTATAATAGGTTTGCATCGTGTTTATTTAGGGACCAAACCCTATGTTCCACTAGTTTATATTGCTACTGTTGGAGGAGCTGTAGGCATTGTACCTTTCATAGATTTTATAGTTTTGCTTTTAGAAAAAGACATTAGTAAATATGAAAACAATCCCAATGTTATCATGTGGGCAAATTAAATTTTATGAAGACACTTTATTTGGTTCGACATGCAAAATCTGACTGGGGAAACGAAAACCTTAAGGATATTGACCGCCCTTTAAACCAAAGAGGATACAATGATTCATACTTATTAAGCAAACAATTTGCAAAAGAACAAACTCATCCAGAGCTAATTATAACAAGCAGTGCAACACGAGCTTACTCAACTTGTACAATTTTTGCTCGCGCTTTAAATTATAATGAACAACACATTTTGCTTGTCCCACAAATTTATGAAGCTCCTGTAGATTCAATATTATCAAGTATTGCAGCAATAGATGACAAAATAAATAGTTTAATGGTATTTGGTCATAACCCAGGTTTTACAAATACATTTAATGAAATAAGTGATTCGGATATTGATGATTTACCAACCTGCGGAATACTAGGAATAAAATTCGATATTACTAGTTGGAACGAAATTTATTCTAAAAAAGGAAAAGCATTCTTAACCTTATTCCCTAAAAATTTTCGAGATTCATAACATAAACTTAACAGTACACATTACACTAAATAATATATTCGCCGATGCCTAAAAAGAGTTTACCATACATTAATAGAGAAATTGCTTGGCTTTCGTTTAACGAAAGAGTATTGCAAGAGGCTGCAGATATTACAACACCTTTAATTGAACGCATTAAGTTTTTAGGCATCTATTCTAATAATCGTGATGAGTTTTACAGGGTGCGTGTTGCCACCGTTAAAAGAATGACTAAATTAGGTAGAAGAGCTATTCCATTAATTGGAGAAGAGCCCACTACCCTACTTAATACCATATTAAAACGTGTAATCGAACAACAAAAGAAATTTGAAGTTATATACCAAAACATTTTAAAGGAACTAGAAAAAAACAACATACATATTATTGATGAACGTCATTTAGATGCAGAACAACAAGTGTATGTGAAAAACTATTTTCAAACGGAAATTGTATCCAATCTATTTCCAATTATGATAGATCATAGCACATCTTTTCCATACTTAAAAGATAAATCGAGTTACTTATACGTTCGTTTGGTTTCTGAAAATCAAGCTAAACAAAAAAATAAATTTGCCGTTATTGAAGTGCCAACAAGCAGTTCATCTCGTTTTGTTGTTTTACCAACTAAGCGTAACAAACAATATATTATTTTATTAGATGATGTAATTCGTTTTTGTTTAGATGAAATTTTTGAAGTATTTGGATACAAGGCAATGGAAGCATATAATATTAAACTTACACGTGATGCAGAATTAGATTTAGACAATGACTTATCACAAAGTTTATTAGAAAAAGTAAGTGAAGGTTTAAAACATCGAAAAAAAGGGAATCCAGTGCGATTAGTTTATGATGGAGCATTACCGAAAGATATGCTTTCATTTATGATGAAGAAATTAAATTTCACTAAAAAGGATGCGCCAATTCCTGGTGGTAGGTATCATAACTTTAAAGACTTCATCAAGTTTCCTAAGTTGGGCAGAAAAGACTTATTGTACAAACATGAGCGGCCATTAAATCATAAGTACCTTTACGATCCTAAGCAAAGCATCATTAATGTTGTTAAAAAAAGAGATTTACTGCTTTATTATCCATATCAATCCTTTGATAAAATAATTGCATTACTGCGTGAAGCTTCTATAGAGCCTACAGTTGAATCAATTAAAATAACTTTATACCGTGTTGCCGATTCTTCTAAAATTGCAAATGCTTTAATAAATGCAATTAAAAACGGCAAACAAGTAACTGTTGTTGTTGAATTACAAGCACGTTTTGATGAAGAAAATAATATCTATTGGGCTAATAAATTAAATGACGAAGGTGCAACCGTGATATACGGAGTGCCGCGTTTAAAAGTGCATTCTAAATTATTCTTAATCACGATGCGTGAAAAGGGAAAAGAAACAAGCATCGCACATATTGGTACTGGAAACTTTAATGAAACTACCGCGAAAATATATACAGATGCTAGTTTACTTACTTCCGACAAACGAATTACAGATGAAGTAAATCAAGTGTTTACTTTCTTTCAGGATAATTTTAGAGTTGGTAATTTTAAAAACTTAGCTGTATCTCCTTTTAATATGAGAACTTCTTTACTTGGATTAATTTCGAGAGAAATTGCTAATGCAAAAGATGGTAAAGATGCATACATGATTATTAAGGTGAATAATCTTGTTGATAGAGAATTGGTAAACAAATTATACGATGCATCTGCGGCAGGAGTAAAAATTCAGTTGATAGTTAGAGGCTCCTGCTCCATTGCTTGTGGCGTAAAAGGAGTAAGCGAAAACATTGAAGGTGTTTGTATTGTAGATAAATATTTAGAACATAGTCGCATTTTTGTTTTTGGAAATGGTGGTAATGAACGCATGTTTATTTCGTCTGCAGATTGGATGCCTCGTAACCTAGACCAACGTTGTGAAGTAGCAGTTCCTATTTACGACAAAGAAATTCAAACACAATTGAAAACCATTTTAGATATTCAATTAAAGAGCAATTTCAAAACAAGAATATTAGATGCCACGCTTTCTAACAAATATAAAAAACCTGGACTTCGTGAAAAACAAATTAGAGCGCAAGATGCAGTGTATGATTATTTGCTAAAAGATAAATTAACATATTTAAAACAAATTAAAACAAAATGATATTTGCAGCGATAGATATTGGTTCAAATGCTGTTCGATTATTATTCGGACATGTACACGAACAAAAGGGGAAAGCAATTTTCAAGAAAGGTGAATTAATTCGTTTGCCAATTCGTTTAGGGGACGATTCGTTTACCAAACAAGAAATTTCACAAGAAAAAGCAGATAAGTTAGTTACTGCCATGAAAGGCTTTGCCGAATTAATTAAAGTATTTGATGTTAAAGGTTTCAAAGCATGCGCAACATCTGCTATGCGCGATGCGAAAAATGGCGAGGATATCATTAAGCGTATTAAAAAGGAATCCGGTTTAGATGTAGAAATCATTGATGGCAAAACAGAAGCCGCAACCATTTTTTCAAATCATGTTGAAGAATTATTAGATCCTAAACAAGCGTACTTGTACATTGACGTTGGCGGTGGAAGTACTGAGCTAACATTAATTTCTGCTGGAAAAGCACTTGCTTCGAAATCGTTTAACATAGGAACTATTCGTTTGTTATGTGATAAAGTTGACAAAGAAGAATGGGAAAACTTTAAAACCTGGATTAAAAAAAACACTGCTGGTATAAAGCCTCTAACCGCAATTGGCTCTGGTGGAAACATCAATAAGCTTTTTAAAATGACGGGTAAAAAGGAGAACAAACATATAACTTACGACAAGTTAAAAGATATGAGTGATATGCTGAACTCCTATACTTACGACGAAAGAGTTACTGTATTAGGCTTAAATCCTGATAGAGCGGATGTAATTATACCTGCAACTAAAATTGTTTTAACTACAATGAAACATGCTGATATAGAAAAGATACTTGTTCCGCAAATTGGACTATCAGATGGAATTATTCATTTGTTATACGATGAGTATAAAGCAAAACAAAAATAATTCGGATAATTTCACTATTTTAGATTATTAATGACAAAACCAACATTTACAAAAACAACAGAAAGCGATTCATATTACAATGACCTTGAGCAGATGAGTGTTCAAGAATTATTGTTTAACATGAACAAAGAAGATAAATCTGTTCCTTTAGCAATTGAAAAAGCTATTCCTCAAATTGAAGCACTTGTTTCTGCTATCGTTCCAAAAATGGAGCAAGGTGGGCGTTTGTTTTACATGGGGGCTGGAACAAGTGGAAGACTTGGCATTGTTGACGCTTCTGAATGCCCGCCAACTTATGGTATAGAACACGGAAAAGTAATTGGCTTAATAGCAGGCGGTGATGATGCAATTAGAAAAGCTGTTGAGTTTGCCGAAGATGATGAAAAACAAGGCTGGGAAGATTTAAAAGCATATAACATTACAGATAAAGATGTGGTTATTGGTATTGCTGCATCTGGCTCCACACCTTATGTTGTAGAAGCTTTAAAAACTTGCAATCAAAATAATATTATTACTGGATGTATAACATGCAATGCCGGAAGTCCGGTTGCCTTAACTGCTAAATTTCCAATAGAAATCGTTGTAGGGCCTGAGTTTGTAACTGGTTCAACACGAATGAAGGCTGGAACTGCTCAAAAACTAGCCTTAAATATGATTTCAACTTCTGTTATGATTAAGCTGGGCAGGGTAAAAGGCAACAAAATGATTGATATGCAGCTATCTAACAACAAATTAATTGACCGAGGAACTATTATTTTAGCAAAAAACCTTAATATTGAATATAATTTGGCAAAGGATTTGCTTACCAAGCATGGCTCAGTTAGAAAAGCCATGAATGAATTTAAAAATCAATAAAATAAACGCATGAAAAAATTACTACTTCTATTAGCAGCAACCATTATTTCTTCTGCATCTTTTTCTCAAGACATAGACAATAATGATGTTTTGTTTAGCTACTATCAATTACCATTAACGCCATTAAATAAAAGTTTAAAAAACTACCAATCGGTTATCGTTCAAAAATTTGAAGATGTTATTAAGCAAAAACAAGAAGCTTATAATCAGCAAGTAATTGCTAATGAAACGGAATACAAAAAAGCTACTGATGCGCATGCGACATTACAAAAAATGATGGATGACCAGTACAATAAAGAGATGCAAGCATGGAATAAAAAGCCTAAAGCTGAGCAAATTCTATTACAAGCTCAAATGCCACAAAGAAAAACAATTCCATATCCTGTAAAAGAAGAAGTACCTGCACCAGAATTGCCAAAATCATTCGACACACAAGTGATGGCAGGTAAATACTTAAAACTTGAAGGTTTCAACAACACACCAGATAATGCGGTTAAAATAACGGTTAACATGTTTGGTTTTGATTACCAAACTCCGAAGCTACAAGAACGCGTTGCCCAAAAAGCAACAGCTGCAGTAGGAACTACACCAGCGAAACCAGAAATAAAAAAATATTTCTACTCAGTACCACACAAACACATGATGTCGTACAAAATTGAAACTCCTACCGAAGGAGTTATTACCGAACAATTTGTTGCTGAATTTGACAACTACAACGATTACAAAACTGCAGAATTTGATAGCGCTAAACAAGTTGAAAGAAATTGGATAAACAATAAAGCTAAAATACTTGATAAAATGCAAGAAGACATTGCAGTTAATAATTTAACAGCAATCAACAATATGATAAATGATAAGTATGGTTATTCAAAAGTATCTTATGCAACATTATTAAGTATTGTTGATGAAAAGAAGGGTTACCAAGATTACAAGGAAGCATACGTAGCGGCTGAAAATGCATACAAAGCACTTGGCAATAGTATTGACAAAAAAGATGCAATGCCCGAATTTAATAAAGCAATTGCTTTATGGGAAAACGCAATGAAAGAATCTCAACCAAATAATAAAAAAGCAAGAGTAGATGGAGATGTTACTGAAATAACGATTCTAAACTTAATTGAAGCTTACATTTGGAAAGATGATTACTTAAATGCTAAAGCATACATTGATAAAATTAAAACACTTGATCCATCAAGAAAAGGAAGAAGAAGATTAGAGCGTTACGAGCAATTGTACAAAGCTAATCAAGCAAGGTTTGAAGCGAATAAGTAGGTCATTTTTTGAAAATTTATTCGATTCTTATTTAAATTTAAAAAGCTGATAAATAAGGAGATGCAAAATAGAATTAAAAAAAAACAAGTATTTTTTTGTAGTTCACAAAAAGTACTTATATTTGCACTCCCAAAAAGGAACGGGAGTTTAGCTCAGCTGGTTCAGAGCACCTGCCTTACAAGCAGGGGGTCACTGGTTCGAACCCAGTAATTCCCACAAAGCCTTACAGAAATGTAAGGCTTTTTTTATAAAATAAAACCACTCAAATGTTCACCCTCGACCAAATCAAAGCTGCACACTCAAAAGTAAAATCTGGTAAAGATTTCCCTAATTATATTGCTGAAATAAAACAATTAGGCGTATTAAGCTACACTACCTACGTTATAGATAGCCATACCGAATACAGCGGGGCAGGTAATTTCAAAATCTCTTCAGATGCTAAATATGATGTGCTCATTATTTCGGATAAAAGCAATAGTGAGCAATTTTTAAACGACCTAAAAGCTCATCAACAAGGCAAAACAGATTACTTTACATTTTGCAACGATTGCGCTAAATCAGGTGTAGAAAAGTGGGGCGCAGATTTAATCAAAATGACTTGTATCTATTATGATAAATTAGGAAATGAATTATTAGTGGAAAAAATCCCTCAATAACACCCTACTTATTTAAACACAAAACGCCTTAAGTTTCTTAAGGCGTTTTGTGTTTATACTTAATAAAGATTTTATTTTTTCGGAACGTGTCTATCCGTAAAACTTGCATTTGCATTATTATACGCATCAAGATATTGTTTACGTTTCGCAAATAACTCTTGATTTAAAGCATTAAATGTATTTGATTCCTTATTGTAATCATTCACTGCCTTATTAAATTCATCTACATCCTTCTGCACTCTGTCTTTTTGTGGTTTAGCATCAAAGGCAGCTTTAATTTTTTCAAAATTTTCTTTAGCAACATAAAAATTAGAAATAGTAGCTAATTTTTTCTCTGCTTCTTCTTGATAAAACTTCAACAATTGCTCTGTCGCCTTTTTAATCGACATATCATTTTGATAAGGTTTTACTTCTTGCAATTTTGTTAAACCATCGGCAGCGTTTTTCACCAAAGAGTTCCTATTTTGCTCAATACCATTTACATCATTCTTTTGCATTGCATCTAATAAATACGCCTCTTGCTTGTAGCTTTTGAAGAAAATTAAATACACTTCATTATAGTGTTTATAAACCTTTCCAGCAATCTCCATATTCTTAGAAAGTTTATCCTTCTTCTCAATTAAGTTTATGTTGTTCGCAACTGCAAATTTTTCATATTCGGAAGAAATCATTTTTCCTGATTCACTTAATTTATCGTCCGCTTTTTGTTTTGCTAGCATATATGCCTCCATCAAATCATAAGATTGCTCTGCTACCTCTTCCATATCAACAAGCTTTGCGTAATCTTCATTTAACACTGCGTAGTTGGTTTTTAAAAATGATAAAGCGCTATCTCTAAAAGCAGTACTACCTCCAAAATCCCCTAACTTGCCAATTTTTTTCATTGCATCTTGATTTGCTGCAACAACTTCCTTTCTGCGCTTTTCAACCTTACGAGCGCTTTTTCCATGAGCAGCTGAACGCGTGTAATCCCAAGTATTTTCTTGGATATTATTAAACTCTTTTCCAATTGTTTCTAAATAGCCAACTGCTGTTGAAACATCTTGTGCCTTAACTGTGTTTACTTCACTAAAGAAAACAATTGAAAGTGCTGCTGCAATTACGTGTTTTTTCATATCTCGATTTTAAATATTCTTATTTTTTTATTTGTTGTAAATCGTTTAATATTAATGTTGCCTCTTGTAAAATTATATCTTTTTTTAACTCTTCCAAACTTCTTTCGATAATTTTACGTTGATACTCATCAACAGCAAGCAATTTCTCCATAAATTTATTGTTCGTGATTGATAAAGTACTTTTCTCGTCTAATTGGGTAAAACCTTCAATTTTCTTGCTTACTAAATCCAAATCATCATTATACTTTTTCACTCCCTTTACAGATAAGGTTAATATAGTATTTTCGTTTCTCTTCGCATACAAGCTATCAGCAAAATGTTGCATAACCGAAAACTGAAGATTAGAAGCTATTCTATTCTTACTTTTGTTCTTTAGCTCTTCACGAGGTAAAGATGATAACTTAGAAAAAACCACTTTTTTCGAAACCGAATCGTTTTGCAAATAAAACAATTCATCCGATTCCTTCTCCATAAAACGCTGCATTAAATCAGGAATTTCTATATCAGGTGCAATTCCTTTACCTTGATGACTCGCTGTTGTTACACGATAAAACTTTCCAATGGTAACTTTTACATAACCAAAACTTGGATTCATATAATATTTCTTTCCTCTAGCTTTATACAAATTGGTATCAGCAGGTAAAACAATTTGTGCTGTTCCTTTTCCGTAGGTTGTAGAACCAACAATTACAGCTCTTTCATAATCCTGTAAAGTAGCAGTTAAAAACTCAGAAGCAGATGCGCTATAACCGTTTACCATAACAACTAGAGGTCCATCGTAAATAGTTCCTCTATTCAAATCTTTCATCAAGGATGGTTTGCCGATTTTAGTTTTATAAACTGCCATTGGGCCTTCATCAATAAAAATACCAGCCAAGCCAATTGCCTCGCGCATGGAGCCTCCGCCATTATATCGTAAATCTAAAATTAAACCTTGTATCGAATCTAATTTTAACTTCACTATTTCCTTTGCTACATCGTTTGCACAGCCTAAGTTTCCATCACTTTCAAAATCTGAATAAAAAGCAGGAATTGGAATGTAACCGAACTTTTTTCCTTCAACATTTATTACATAACTATTCATCACGTTTTCTTGTGATTGTAGTTTTGCTTTTTGCAATTTTACTTTTTTGATTTGATTATCTTTTCTACGTATTGTGATTTCTACATCTCTAGATGATGTTTTATAAAACAACACATAAAAATCATTTACCTCAGAATTAGTTAAATCAACATAAGCTTGTTTCTCAAATTGAAAACCAAGTATAACATCACCTTCATGTATCTCATTGCTTTTCCAAGCTGGCCCACCTGGAACTAAATCGGAAACAATAATTGCGCCTTGCTCATTTTCATCTGCATAAAAACCAAAAGAAAACTCCTCGGTAGATAATCCAGAATCCCAACTCTCTTTTTCGTAATTATTAAAATAACTACTGTGCGGGTCGAAACGCAAGGTAATTGCATTACTTAAACAATCTCCAATGTGATGCTTGATTCTATTATCATCAGAAAAATTCTTTAGGTATCTCCTAAAACGAAGGAAAACTTTTTTTGCTGCATCTGCTTGTTTTACCTGCAATTCTGCCTGAGTCAATTTTAAAACATCTTCATTTTCTTTTGTAGGCTTTATGATAATATTTAAACAATCGTATTTTAAACGTTTTTCTATTCTTCGTCTTAAATCATTTAAATCCTTGCAAACAAAAGGGGCAGAAGTTTTACTTAAAAAAGTAATTGTATCCTTATCACTATATACAAATGGCTTGGCTTCTAAAACAGTAACTATTGAATCAATTTGCTTTAATCGTTTTTTGAAAAGTGCGTAAGACTCTGTTAGCAAAGCTGAATAACCATCATTAGAAGAATTAGCATTTACTTGTTTTCTCAAAAACTCTTCGTCTGATTGAAAAACAAATAAACCTCGTGAATCAAAATTATCTATAAAAAGATCAACAATTTCCTGATTGGTTTTTTCATTCATTTCGGGAGCTTGTATATGAAAGCCCTGAAGATTTCCAACCACCAACAATTGTTGCATCGCAATTGAATCAATAGCCTGCGCGAAAGAAACAAATGAAATAAATACACAGGCTACTAATAAAATAAAACGACGCATAGGCTATTACATTCTTCTGAATAAATTTTTGATGTATTCTAAATTAACTGTTTTTTGCCAATCATCTCCAAAAGCATGATGCCACATGAAAGGTAAGTTCAATGACACTTGAGCCATTGCAGTTAATGTTGCATCATCCCAATCCTTGCTTAAGTTTTGTGGAAGAACAATATTGTGTTTCTTAATCATTTCCATAAACTCAGTATGCGCTGGGCCGTAGATATCTCCAAGGTGTTGGAAGATGATACAGTTTGCATAACAATGACGAGTACCATGGATTTTAGATAAACCATAGCTTAATGAGTGACACACTCCAACTTCACTATACGTTAAACTTAATCCACCCATTAATGATGCAACCATTAGTTTATCATCGTTCTCTGGTGTTTGCCCTGCTTTATCTCCTAAATAAACTTCTCTACAAAGTTTTAATGCAGTTTCTCCATAAGCTAAACTAAATGCATTGTTGCGTATTCCACTTTCTGATTCGATGCAATGAATGTAAGTATCCATTCCAGTGTAGAACCACCAATCGGTTGGTACGCTTGCAATTAATTCGGGGTCTAATATTACTTGATTAAAAACGGTCCAATCACATTTTAAACCTAATTTTTTCTCAGGACCTGTAAGCACTGCTGTCATTGATACTTCAGCACCTGTACCCGAAATAGTTGGAACACCTAAATGATAAATTCCAGCTTTCTTAATTAGATTTAATCCTTGATATAAAGTTGAAGAACCTTCGTTGGTTAACATTAAAGACAATGCTTTTGCAATATCCATAATACTTCCACCGCCAATGCCAATAACACCGCTAGGCAAACCTTTCTTCGCAAGTATTTCATCACGCAATGAATCAATCATTTCAGTTGTTGGCTCGTGTGGATCAACATCAATAAAATAAATTAAATCTTCGGGCTTATTTTGCAAACGATTTACAAGTTCTTTGCCTTTAAAATAATTATCTACTACATAAACAAAATACTTGTTATTCTCTTTACGAATTGGTTCAACCGTTTCACCTAACTGCGCAAACGAACCACGTCCATAAGTTACTTTATCAATGTTTTTAAAATTTTTGTGTTGCATGGTCTTATTTAAAAAAATGTCCTTCTTTTAGAAGAAGGACATTGGAATTATAATTCAATAAAAATTAAGCGTTAACCGGCTTCATCGCTTTTGTTGCACAAGCCGCAATTTTTTCAGCCAATGAATTTACTTCTTCATTTGTCCAAGTACAACGGATACCAAAAGAAATTAAACGACCAACTACCTCTTGTGTTTTTGGTATATCTAAGTTGTTATAATCTTGTGGCGCACCTAATACTTGAATGGCTAATTTAGAAGCTGTCTTCAAATTTTTAATATGTTCCCATTGGTTAATGAAGTGATACATATTTGTAAACCAATAATTAAATCCACCAACACCAGCAGCATTCATTTCATCAACTGTACGTTTTGCAGTTTCTGTATCAGGCATTAAGATGTTTAGGAAAGTTCCTGAATCACCATTATCATCTCCTAACTTAGCAAATGAAACTCCTTCTACTTTTGATAAAATTTGTTGCATTTGTTTTTTAATACGCAAATTATTTTCGCGGATGTATGGAACCTTGCGTGTTTGCGCAGCACCAACAGCAGCATGCAATTCACTTATACGATAGTTGAAACCAATCACTGGATGATTTTCCATTCCACGGTTGTTTCCAATGTGGTCGTGACCATGGTCGCAGAAACTATCAGCTAATTTATAAGTTGCTTCATCGTTAGTAACAAAAATCCCACCTTCACCAGCAGTAGCTATTTTGAAGAAGTCGAAAGAATAAGCTCCTGCTTGTCCAAACAAACCTGTTGCAGTTCCTTTGTAAGATGCTGCAAATGCTTGCCCCGCATCTTCTACTAAAATTAAATTATGTTTTTTCACAACAGCCATAATGCCATCCATATCAGCGTTACCGCCACACATGTGCACTAAACAAACTGCTTTTGTTTTTGGAGTAATTGCTTTTTCAATTCCAGCTGCGCTTAAACAAAGTGTTTCGTCAATCTCAGCGAACACGGGCAAACCACCTAACATCAAAACTGCTTCAATGGTTGCAATGTATGTAAATGGCGGACAAATAACTTCGTCGCCTGTTCCAATTCCAGATGCAGCTAATGCAGCCATAATTGCTGCTGAACCATTAGAAACTGCTAATGCATGTTTAGCACCAGTAATCTTTTTAGCTTCTGCTTCAAAGTCTTTGGCTTTCCAAATATTATTACGTTGTGCATCATGGTTAAAACGAAACATGATACCTGTTGACAATACGTCTTCTATTTCTTTGCGCTCTTCTGCGCCAAATAATTCAGTTCCTGGCATAATTATAAATTTAAGTTACGAAATTACGGAAAATCAAGCAGTTTTGGAAAGAAAATCATAGGTTTTTCAGTTGAATTTGATTAACCCTTTATAAACAAAAAATCCCTTGCCTAACTTAATTAACAAGGGATTTAAAGATATTTGACGCTACCTACTTTTGCATCTTTGAAGGATCATCATAATTAAACATCCAATGAATGCCAAATTTATCGGTTAACATGCCAAAATATGCTCCCCAAAAAGTTTCTTCTAATGGCATAATAACAGCTCCACCTTTTCCAAGTGCATTAAAAAATTTATCTACTTGTTCTCTTGATACGCAATTAATCGAAAGTGAAACAGAAGTGCCAAAGGTAATTGCTGGTGCATTTGGAGGGCAATCAGATGCCATAATCACAATACCATCACTAACCAAATTGGCATGCATAACCCCCGCTGTTCCTGCTGGCATTCCAGAAGCTTGATCGAAATCCATAATCACTAATTCACCACCAAGACATTCTTTGTAAAAATTCATTGCCTCTCTACAATTACCATTAAAATTAAGATAAGGCGCTATTGCTGTTGTATTCATAATTTAATTAATTTAAGTTTACAATTCAAATGTACATTTTGAAATACTGAAGAGCAAATATTTCCTTTATAAATGCTCAATTATTACTAAATTCGCTACTTTATTCACATTATGAAGGCTCGATATATACTTGTTTTAATTGCAGTTGTTTTTTCACCCTTTTGGCTATTTTCGCAAGACGATTATTTTCAACAAGATGTAAATTATACTATTCAAGTAAAACTAAACGACTCGCTTCACGAACTTTCTGCTTACGAAGAAATTATTTATAAAAACAATTCTAAAGTTGAACTTCCTTATTTATGGTTTCACATTTGGCCTAATGCATACAAAAACAACCAAACTGAACTTGCTAAGCAGTTGTTGGAAGATGGCGAAACCAAAATGTATTATGCAAAAGAAAAAGATTTAGGTTTTATAGATAGTTTAGATTTTAAAGTGAATGGAGAAAAAATTAATTGGGCTTACGATTCATTACACATTGATATTTGTAAGCTATTTTTAAAAACTCCACTTAAACCAGGTGAAGAAATTAAAATCTCAACTCCCTTTCATGTTAAGTTGCCTAGCGCTTTAATTTCTCGCTTAGGTCATATTGGACAAGCATACATGATTACGCAATGGTATCCAAAGCCGGCAGTGTTTGATTTGAATGGTTGGAATGCAATGCCTTATTTAAATCAAGGAGAATTTTATTCTGAGTTCGGAAGTTTTGATGTGAGTATTACATTACCGAAAAATTATGTACTTGCTGCAACAGGCGATAGAGTTGGAGATGCATCAGTTGACGAAGAGAAATTTTTAGAGAACAAATACTACGAAACACTTGAAAAAATAAAACGTTTCGAAAACGGAGGAGACATTTCATTTTTGGATGACATGACTTTTCCACCAAGTGATGCAGAATACAAAACCATTCGATTTAAACAATACAATGTACACGATTTTGCTTGGTTTGCAGATAAACGTTTTAATGTGTTACAAGGAGAAGTTAACTTACCAAAAACACAACGCTTAGTTAAAACTTGGGGATTGTTTACTAATAAAAATTTAGGTGTGTGGCGCAAATCACGAGATTATTTAAATGATGCCACTTTCTTTTATTCATTGTGGAATGGAGAATACCAATACAACCATGTAACAGCAATTGACGGGACAATAAGCGCAGGCGGCGGAATGGAATATCCAAACATCACTGTTATTGGTGATGCAGGAAATGATTTTACTTTAGAAACTGTTATTATGCACGAGGTTGGCCACAACTGGTTTTACGGAATGCTGGGCAGCAACGAGCGTGTGCATCCGTGGATGGATGAAGGAATAAATTCATTTAATGAAATGCGTTATATCCGAACAAAATATCCTAATGCTACACTAGGTTCTTTGTTAGGTCGTGATTCTACATTTAAATTAGGTGGAATAAACAAATTTAAACAAGCATCGCAATACGATTTGTTTTATAGTATGAGTGCCCGTTTAAACATGGACCAACCTTGCGAGTATCACTCTCGTAAATACACGGGCACCAACTACGGGGCAATTGTTTATAGCAAAACAGCAGTATTATTTAATTACTTAATGAATTACATGGGCGAAGATAACTTTGATAGAGCCATGCAATTTTATTTCGAGAATTTTAAATTCAAACATCCCCAACCGCGCGACCTTAGAAAAACTTTAGAGTTTTATAGTGGCAAAGATTTGTCTTGGTTTTTTGATGACTTGATTGGCACAACAAAAAAACTAGATTATAAAATTGTTAAAGCTAAAAAAGATAAAGAAGGTATTTATAAAATCACAATAAAAAATGTAGGTGAAGTAAAAGGTCCTGTTGCTATTTGTGGTTTGTACAAAGGCGAAATACGCGCTATGATGTGGCTAGATGGATTTGATGGCAAGCAAACAGTTGGTTATCCTCCTGCTGAAGTAGATGAGTTTAGAATTGATTATTTCCAGTTTATGCCCGATATAAACCGAACTAATAATCGCTCACGAGCAAAGGGAATTTTTAAATGTGTTGAACCAATTAAATTTCCATTTATTGCAGCAATTGACGACCCTTATCAAAATCAATTAAACTGGGCACCTGCTTTAGGTTACAATGATTACAATGGTTTTATGGCAGGTTTGGCATTATACAACCACACAGCTTTTCAAAAAAGAATTGAATATGAAATTGCCCCACTTTATGATTTCAAAAACAATACTATTGCAGGTTACGCTAATGTAAGAGCAAACTTAATGTTTAAGAAAATTTTTAGGCAAGTTACAATAGGAGTACAATCTGCACGTTTTGCATATAATGATGAGCCCTTTGTAATGAATTACAATAAAGTTGCACCTTATGTTGATTTTGAATTTAAAAAGAAAAACTTGAGAAGTCCGATAACACAAAATGTTATTTATAGAACTGTTATGTTGTTTAATGAAAGTTATAAATACGTTCAAAATGGAACTGCTCCAGAATATAAGCCAACCCTAATAAACATTAATAAAACAATTCATAGTTTAAGCTACAAACTAAAAAACGACAGAACCATTGACCCATTTAACATTACAGTTAATGCACAGTTAATTGATGAAATGTCGAAAGCATCTTTAACAGCTAATTATTTTGTGAGTTTACCTAAAAACAAAAAAGTACATTTTAGATTTTTTGCTGGAAAAATGTTTAATAATTCAACAACTGGAGATTATCGTTTCCGTATGAGTGGGCAAACAGGTTATCAGGATTATACTTTTGACAATGTTTATTTTGGAAGAAATGCAACCGTTCCAAATATCGGAGCACAACAATTTACTGAGACCGATGGAGCATTTAAAGTATACACTCCACTTGGACAAAGCGATGATTGGATTGTTGCATTGAATATTAAAACGCCAAAGATTTTTAAAATCCCAGCATTTGTATACGCAGATATTGGAATGTATAATGCCGTTGGATTAGAAGCTCCCGAAATGCTTTATTCATTAGGTGTTGGAGTTCCTTTAATAAAAGATATTATTGAAGTTTATTTCCCAGTTTTAAACTCAAAAAACATTACTGACGTTCAAAAATATAATAATGCCACAAGATATTTAGATCAAATACGTTTCACCTTTTATTTAAACCGTGCAAACCCATTTGAAGTAATTAAAAACAATTTACCGTTTTAATGAGTAATCAAAAAATATATTTCGCATCTGATTTTCACTTGGGTGTTCCTACTTATGAAAAAAGCAGGGAGCGTGAAAACCTTTTGATTGAATGGCTCACCATGGCTGAGCAAGATGCAACAGAAATATTTTTGGTTGGTGACTTATTTGATTTTTGGTTCGAATATAAATACACTGCGCCTAAAGGCTTCATTCGTTTTTTAGGAAAGCTTGCAAGCATTTGTGATAAAGGAATTCCAGTACACGTATTCACGGGCAACCACGATATGTGGATGTACGATTATTTAGAAAAAGAAATTGGAGTAAAAATTTATCGCGCACCAATCCGCAGAACCTTTAACGGAAAATCATTTTTAATTGGTCATGGAGATGGTTTAGGCCCAGGCGACCACAAATATAAATTCTTAAAAAAATTCTTTGCAAGCAGCATTTGCCAATGGTTGTACGCGCGAATACATCCCAATTTAGCATTTGGTTTTGCCAACTATTTAAGCAGAAGTAGTAGAGCATCTACAGGCAAAAAAGACGAAATATTTAAAGGCGAAGAAGGCGAATGGCTACTAACCTATTGCAAAGAAATTGCCGCTAAAGAAAAAATAGATTTCTTCGTTTTTGGTCACCGCCATTTACCATTACAATTAAAAGTAAATGAAACAAGCATGTATTATAATTTAGGCGAATGGTTGAATTATAATTCTTATGCTGTTTTCAGCGAAGATAAAATGGAGTTGAAAGCTTTTAAGAAGTAGAGGTTTAGTGAATTAATAAAAAATAATTTTATTTTTAAAAAAATTCTGGTTTTCATCCTCTACTAAAATAAAAAAAAGACCTTCACCATACTCTTCTTTGCTGAATGTATAATTGTTTACTTTTTTCATATCAATTATATTTATTATTTCACCAATTTCATTTATAACCGTAATTCTATAAAACGAATTAACATCTGGAAAAAATAGTGTTGCATTATTGGCCGAAGGATTTGGAAACAAATATGGAGGATCAATGAAAGTTGCCGCATGATCTATTCTTATACCGTTACAAGTACTGTCGCATGCGCCAATCTGGAATATTGTTCCTGATCCCCCAGGCTCCGATGTTGCGAACCCAACAGATGAAATTGAAGGCAAGCCAAAAGCAGCTGCAGTTAAAACAACGGATCCAGCAAGTCCACCATCCAGACCTGATACTTGGTCACTTAAACAACCATCATTTATTGAATAATTTCCCATTGGATTTTGACAAGAAATATTAATTTGACAAGCTAATGATAAGTCAATTTTAGACCCGTTAAGAAAAATTGCCATTCTTGATTCATCTTCATATCCACTAGTACCAAATGCCGAAAAGAAAATTTGTACACTTTGAGTTGATGTTGAAAACGTGTAAGTAAATTGAGGAATTGTTGGGCAAACACCAGACCCAAGATCTACTTCAGTATATGGACCATTTGCACATAAATAATCATATGTATTATTTACATTAGACCATGAGCCATTACATTGTCCTAAAACATTTAGACTAAAAATTAACATCGCAGGAAGAAGTAGGAATAACCTTAGTCCCGCAAAGCCGTGATTTACAAAAATGAATTTTATTATACTCATCATGAAGTTATTTTAATCTCACTTCTTCTCCCCATAAACCAACTTCGCCATCTTCTCATCTTTACGATAAATATCGATGTAACGTTTAAGTCCCGTGCAATCCGCAACGCTGGTATAGTAACGAATGTAAATAGGAATTGTTTTTCTTAAATTCATTTGTCGTTGCAATGGAGTTGCGAAATAAGTTGCCAAGGTATCGTAAGGTGTTTTTACTGTATCCTCACGCATAATAAACTTAGCTGTTTCCCAATACTTCTCTAAACGAATACAGCCGTGGCTTTGGTAACGATAGAAGGTTTTAAAATAACGTTTACTATTGGTGTCGTGTAAATACACTCCGTACTTATTATTAAAATTAAATTTCACAACACCCAAACTATTATCATCACCAATACGTTGGCGGAATTTAAAAGGCAAATTACTTTTGTTGTATTTTTTCCAGCTAATTTTTTTGGTGTCCATTACTTCACCTTTCGAATTAATTACTTCAAAATTCTTACGTCTTAAATAACTACTATCGCGTTGCACTGCTGGTAATATCTCTTTCCAAGCAATGCTGTATGGCACTGTCCAGTATGGATAAATAAGCATGTAATTAATTTTTGCTTTTAGTATTGGAGTTTGCGTTTCGGGTTTGCCAACAACAACATTAGAGTAAAGAACAAGTGTATCTTTCCCTACTGTTTGTTCAATCTTTTCTCGCTGACTTTTCTTTAATTTCCAGCGAGGATCTATTTTACCTTTATTTCTTTCCCAAATATGTAAGTTTGCAGCAGGTATGTTTACCCAAAAATATTTTTCGGGAAATTTTGTATTCTCCCAACGCCAACGCTCCATTGCCATTTCCATTAAGCGAATGCTCATTTCCTTTGATACTCCAAACGCTTGCTTTGTTAACTTGCCCAGCTTACCATCCGGCTCTAAATTCATTTTCTTTTGAAAAGACTTTATGGCTGCAGCCATTTTTACACTATCACTTCCAACAATTGTTGAATCATAATCTTTAGTTGCAAGCAATCGTTTTTTTAATGATGCTAAAAAAACAGTTGAATCTTTAATTCCAATAAAAGAAATAGAATCCCAATCCGTTTTTTCGTTTTCGATGATGTACTTTTTTAATTCTGTTTTTAAGAATTGATAACCTTCGTGCTTTGGTTCTAACTCATCAAGAGAAGCGCGTAGTTTATTTTCTTTTATTCCTTTTACTAAAACTCCATACCAATTAGAATCTAATTTATTTGGATTCCATTCCAACAATAATGAATCAGGATAAAACCTTCCTTTGTTTGCATGTGCACCCATTTTAAAATAAGCATCACACAATAACAAGTCTAATTTTGCAATTGATGTTGCATCGTAATCATCTTCTGCTTTATTGTAAACGTTTTTGTATAATGTATCAATTGCAGTAAAACGATAATCATTGGGAATTAAACCGTAATACCTCGCTTCTTTAACTAGTTTGTAAAGCGTATCGCCCAATGGATTCCATTTGCCTTTATCAGAAAACAATAACTTAGGCTCCTTGCCATACAATTGTTTAAAGAAACCATAACACAATAAAGTATCTGTTTGCACTACAAGTATTGAATCGTTTTTGTTAGCTGATATAATCTTAGCTAATTGTTCGGTCGCAATCTTATTAACGTCTTGCGGAGATTTGGCTACTACTTTTTTATCTGCAGGGTCATCATTGCTGCATGAGCTAATAATAACTGAGAAAAGTGAGGCAAATAGGAATAAAACTAAATATTTTGATTTCATAAATTCTTATGTAAAGATAAAAGAATTTATTACACCAGTAAATATCTTAAACTAAATCTAATTGATTTTATACATTGGAAAGGCTTCCATCCTAAACTTGCCCTTGTCCATTCCTTCAATTCTAGCTTTTATAGTATCTGCATGAGGGTGTTCATATACAATACGCTGAGGGAAATCGTGTAGTTTATTTTCGAAAACAAGTGTATTTGCAGCAACAACTGAGTCTTTTACCAATTTAAACAATACGGGTTTCTGCTCATTTTGATTGCTTGTAACTGGAACATAATAAATGCCATCAGCTCTTAATTCTAAACTTAATTTCTCGGAAAACAAGGTATCGCCATTGCCGAGCATATAACTATTGCCTTTGTAGGTTGAATCGTTGCTTTGCTCCCAAAACTCTACATACATTTGCGCACTGTCTTTATTTGCCCATTTTCCTAAAATCCATGAGAAATCCTTCAAGTCTGCCTTCTTTTCAGCAGGTTTTTCATTATTAGAGCAAGAAAGCAAAACTGCAGCAAAAGTCAATAAAATCAAGTTCTTCATAATCATCATTTAGAATATAAAGATAGAATTAATTGTGAAAACAAGCGATAAGCTTTCTTAACAATATGTTCTTAATATTAAAGCAGGGCAAAAGCCTCATTTGGCATCGAAATACTATATTTGCATAAATTATTTAAAACACAACATGAAATTTCACAAAGAAGGTTACGCTAGTTTGCTTATTACATTAGTATTTGATGCTATCATTATATTTATCGCTCATTTCTTTTTCCCAACATTCCTTATTGCGCATTTGTTTGCTTATGCATTAAGTGGATTTTTATTAATCACCATCCTCCAATTTTTCCGCGACCCTAAGCGTGAATTTACTTTAGGCGAGAATTTAGTTATTGCGCCTGCTGATGGAAAGGTTGTTGTTATTGAAGAAGTAGAAGAAGGTGAGTTTTTTAAAGACAAGCGTTTACAGGTTTCTATTTTTATGTCGCCAATTAACGTGCACATTAACCGTTACCCAATTGCAGGTGTGGTAAAGTTTTTTAAATATCATCCAGGTAAATTTTTAGCTGCTTGGGAACCAAAATCAAGTACCGAAAATGAACGTACAACTGTTGTAGTTGAGCACAAAAACGGAAAACAAGTATTGGTTCGTCAAATTGCAGGAGCTTTAGCACGTCGTATTGTTTGGTATTGCAAGGAAGGTGATGTTGCTACACAATGCGGACAATTTGGTTTTATTAAATTCGGTTCTCGTGTTGATTTGTATTTCCCTATTGGAACAAAAATTACTTGTAAAATTGGTGATGTTGTGAAAGGTTCGCAAAGTGTAATTGCGGAAATCTAACGGAATGCTAAATTTTAAATGATGAATGTTGAATTGAAAATACTAATTCGAAAATCAATATTCATATTATTGTTGATTACCTCATTCAATAAAATTTATAGCGCTGATTTTGATCTTATAAATAAGAAAAAAAGACAATGGTTAATTTATTCCTCGTCTACTGGTAGTGGATCAACAACTTATATTCTAGTTGAAAAGGATAATAATTCAAGACATAAAAACATAGTTGTTTCAAAAGATAGAAAAGACTTTTTTATTGATTCTTTATTCAAATGCGGCTGGACAAAAAAGATAGACTATAAAGATGCTAAAAAACAATTTACTCCTAAATTAGAACTTGCCGCAATTAACTTTGATAAAACAATTGATAAAGACTCAAGTTTTCAGTTTGTTTACAAAATAAGCATAACGGACTTAAAAAGTCATAAAACCCAATTTACTTTTGACACTATTTATGGTACAGCAAAAGAAAATGTTATTAAGGCTATTAAAAATATAGACTATCAATTCGAATACATAACAATTCAAAAAGGAACTTCAATAATAAGAGTTAGACTGATTTCCGAAGCTCTGATAAGACCATTTAAATTCACAAAAGGTTATGTATTTGCACCTTCGAGGTCATACTATTTTTGGCAAGAGAAGAGCTAATCCTTCATTCCTTCAAACTCCCCCTCGTCACTTCTCAGCACAAACTCATTCGCCAAGGTCACCAAATCAATAATTAAATTCATCTCAGGAAATTGGGTAGCTACTACTTTTCGGTGTAGTTTTTTGCTGCCAATTACTTGTATTTCCTCAAATTCCTTGGGAGAATTAATTTTAAAGAAATTTTTATTGTTCGAATACTTCCTGTATTGAGGAAATTGTATATCTTCAAAAGGTGATTTCATCTATGACTCCATTCTTATATAATACGGCAAACTACATTCATCAACATTTCGGGGATAATACCCGAAAACTATTGCTGGTATTACCCAACAAACGTGGCTCCTTATTTTTAAAAAGACACTTAGCAAATATATACAACAAAACCATTTGGTTGCCTAAAATAATTAGCGCCGAAGAATTAATTACCGAACTCTCTGGCTTACAAACTGCAGATAATATTACACTAGTTGCTGTATTGTACGATTGTTACCGAGATGTAATGAAAGACAAAGCCGAGTCCTTCGATAATTTTTTGAAATGGAGTAATATGTTGTTGCAAGATTTTAATGAGATTGACCGCTACTTAATAGACGCACAAAGCATTTATAAAAATCTTACCGAAATAAAAGAAATAGAAAACTGGAGTTTAGCGGCTGAGGAAAAAACCGAAATGCAGTCGAACTACATTAAGTTTATGTCTTCTTTGGGCGATATTTATGCGTTATACACACAAAAATTAATTGCACAAAACATAGCTTACCAAGGCTTGGCATATAAAAAAGCTGTGGAAGCATTAAAAACTAAAAATGCTTTTTCAGAGTATGATTCATTTATTTTCGCTGGATTTAATGCATTAAACAGAGCAGAGGAAATTATTTTTCAATATTTTATTGAAGAGAAAAAAGCAGCCATACTGTGGGATGCAGACGAATATTATTTGCATAACGAAAAGCACGAAGCAGGTTTGTTCTTAAGAAAACACTTGCAGCGTGAACACTTTAAAACAGATAGTTTTATTGAAAACAATTATTTAGAAGGAACAAAAAACATTGAAATAATTGGCGCAGCCCAAAACATGGCGCAAGTATCATGTGCTGCGCAGATATTGCAAAACTGGATTCACAGCGGAGTAGATTTAAATAAAACTGCGATTGTACTTTGTGACGAGACATTGTTATTTCCCTTGCTAAGTGTATTACCCGAAGAAATAAATGAAGTAAACGTTTCCTTAGAATATCCGCTAAGTAAAAGCACCTTGTATGATTTAGCTTCGCAGTTAGTAAACTTACACATCAACAAAAAACAAAGCAGAAGCGGCGGGGCAATTTATTATAAAGATTTACTGAAGGTTATCCAAAACCCTTATTTTTCAATGCTTTTGGGAGACAGTAAAAACTTGCAAATCATTACCCGCAGCATTGCCGAAAACAACATTACTTATTTCTCGGTAAGCACACTCGAAAAAATAATTGGAGAAAATTATAGCAAAGTAAATTATTTGTTTGCAGGTTGGGAAAGCATTAGTGGTGTAATTAAAAATTTACGTTTGCTTGCCAACAATTTAATTTCATTATTGAACAGCGAAAACAAACAACATAAAAATTTAGAAACTGAATTTATTGTTGAGTTCAGCAAACTCATTACCAACCTCGAAACCTTGGTTGAGAAAGTAAATTACATTACCGAATTAAAAACATTACGAAAAATAATTCAGCAATTATTAAGCGGGGCATCTGTTCCGTTTTTTGGCGAACCGCTAAAAGGCCTGCAAATAATGGGTGTTTTAGAAACTCGTACTTTAGATTTTGAAAATGTAATTTTAATTTCGGTAAACGAAAATATTTTGCCTTCGGGTAAATCATCCAATACATTTATTCCGTACGATTTAAAGAAGTATTTTAAATTACCTGTGTATCAAGATAAAGATGCTATTTATGCTTATCACTTTTATCGCTTATTACAAAAGGCAAAAAACATTGGTTTAATTTATAATACCGAAAATGACACTTTTGGTAAAGGGGAAAAAAGTAGATTCATAACTCAATTAGTAAATGAATTGCCTGCTGCAAACGATGTAGTAAAAATAGTAGAACGCATAGCTGTTTCTGAAGACTTATTGCATAAAGATGAAATAGCTTTTACCATTGAGAAAACAGAAGAGCATATTGTAAAAACAAAAGACAAAGCCTTTACACACGAACGTGCTGGCTTCTCCCCTTCTCTGCTCAACAATTACAGAGATTGCAGTTTGCGTTTTTATTTCAATTACATTTCAAAAATACGTGAAGCGGATGAAGTGGAAGAGAATGTGGAAACCAATACCATGGGAACCATTCTGCATGAAGTATTGGAACATGTTTACACTCCGTTTAAAGATAACTTCGTTAAAAAAGATGCTTTACTTGCCCAGCTTACTAAAATAGAATCATTAACCGAAACTGCTTTTAAAAATCATTTTTCGGAAAGCGAATTTAAATTCGGGAAAAACTTTCTTGCTTTTCAAACCGTTCAATTATATGCTACAAGCCTCATTAAATCAGAAGCTGAGAAAGTGGAGCGTTTAGAAAAACAAAACGATTCACTCAAAATAATTGACCTTGAGCGTAAACTCGAAAGTATAATTGAGTTAAAACAAGGCGAAGAAATCATTCCTATCAAAGTAATTGGTATCTCTGATAGAATAGATGCGAGTGCGGGGCAATTTAGAATTGTAGATTACAAATCATCGGTTAGTCAAAAAGATTCATTTTTGTTTACCAATTTCGAAGAATTGTTCTCAGATAAAAAATACAACAAGGCCTTTCAATTATTTATTTACGCGTGGCTTTGCTGGAAAAATAAATTAAGTGTGGCAGAACATATTAAACCATGCATTGTTCCGTTTAGAAGCAATGACAAAAACGAATATTACATCACACAAAAAATTGGCAAAGAAACAAGCGAATTACAATTTACCGATGCACTGCTAATGGAATTTGAAATACATTTAACAACATTACTTGGTAAGGTATTTGATAAAGGCACGCCGTACACTCAAACCGAAGACGAGGATAAATGCCAGTTTTGCGCATATGCCCCGCTTTGCAGAAGGTGACACATGTCATTTTAACGTTATTTAATTTGTAAACGAAATACATTGCTTAAATTTGCCACACATGAAGATTAAAAAGATATTTATTTTATTCTTGTTTCTGAGCTCAGTTACAACAATAGTGGCTCAAACAGCCAAAACAAACACCGTTACTCCAACTAAGAAAGAACCTAAAAAACTAGTTCAATTCTCGGGGATGGTAGTAGATAATGATAGTTTAAAGCCATTACCATTTACATCCATACTTGTAAAAGGAACTACACATGGCTCTGTATCTGATTTCTACGGTTTCTTTACATTAGTTGCATCGCCTGGAGATACCATTGAGTTTTTCTCGGTTGCTTATAAAGATGGTATTTATCGTATTCCAGATACCTTGCAATCTGCCCACTACTCTATCATTCAAGTATTAAAAAAGGATACGATTGAATTACCAATGGCAAACATTTATCCTTGGCCAACACGTGATGAGTTTAAGAAAGCATTCTTAAAATTAGATGTTCCAAGTAATGATTACGATAGAGCTCAAAAGAACCTAGAAGAGTCGGAGATGCGCGAATTAGCTAAAGGTATCTCAATGGATGCACAGGGCAATTATCGTTACGCTATGCAGCAAACATATACTCGATTGTATTATGCGGGGCAATATCCTCCAAACAACCTTTTAAATCCAGTTGCATGGGCAAAATTCATTAAATCCTGGAAAGAAGGCAAATTAAAACGAAAATAGAAAAACACTGTTTTTCAGTCAGTTAACGCCTTTCATTTGTTAAAAATGAAAGGCGTTTTTGTTTCTTTCACAAAATCTTCCTATACTTGTAATACAATAATCATCTAAATAATAAATCAATAGGATAAACATCTACTTTTTACTTTCTAAGAATTAACGTAAAAGAGGTGCCTATGTCTAATAAATTAATAGATGATAATCAATTAGTTTTTGATTACATTAACGGGAATGAAGCTGCATTAGCAGAACTGGTTCAACGTCACAAAAGAAGAGTTTATTCGTCGATTTATTTAATCGTGCGTAATAAAGAGATAACAGAAGATATTTTTCAAGACACTTTTTTTAAAGTGATTAATTCGCTAAAAGCGGGGCAATATTATGAAGATGGTAAGTTTTTACCTTGGACATTACGTATAGCGCGCAACTTGGTTATAGATCATTTTAGAAGAATCAAGAAAATGCCAACTATTCCTAACATCGTTAACGATGAAGGTGAAGAAGTAGATATATTTTCGATACTAAACATTCAGCAAAAGGATGAATATAGTATTGAAAAAACAGAGTTTAAAAAGAACATGCGCCGCATGGTTGATGAACTTCCAACTGAACAAAAGGAAGTATTGATTATGCGCATGTATTACGATATGAGTTTTAAAGAGATTGCGGATTTTACACAGGTTAGCATCAACACTTCATTAGGAAGAATGCGCTACGCCTTAATAAATTTGAAAAAGATGCTCGAAGACAAAAATGTTGAAATACCTGTTTAGTTAAAACATTAAAACCACGCCATGGTTTTTTGTCTTTTGAGTAAATGCCCGCTGAGAAATTGGCGGGCATTTTTTGTTTTATATCCTATCGCGCATATACGCTTTATATACTGCCCTCGGTACTCCGCGCTTTTACACCAGCCTGCGACTGGCAGGTTCAGAAAAAGCGGAGATAATTGTATTTTTGTTATAAAAAAGGGTCGAATTAAGGGATAAATGTGGTTCTAGTCAATTACGTGATACATGGGCTACGTTAGCGATTCAATAAAAGAAATAAGAGACGGTTTATCTGTCGCACCTCTCTTGTTGTAAATTAAAATCAGATTTCTCAAAAATTGAACAATATGAACCTGTGCATTATTATATTTATTGTGATCGATAGGTAGTTTAATAGCTTTATGTACCATCTTATGGCGAATTTGGTAAATCCCCTCGAAAAGGTCAATCATATCATTGCGTTCTTTCTGTCCTTCATAAAGCAAATTTGCAATCCTCTCTTTTGTCTTTTTGGTGATCATTTTGGAATCATTATCTTCTATTAGCAAACTTTCCAATACTGTAATGATCATTATTGCTCTCAAATGAAGATCGCTAATAGAAAGTGCTGCCGAATATATTTTAATTCCATTTATGATTATTCTATAAAACTCGTCATCTGATTCCTTTTTAATAAATTCAGACATTAAATTAATACCATATTCTTCTGAATATTGAACTAAATCTAACGGGTATTGAAATTGAAAAGAATTTTGGAACTCCATGCTAATTTTGTATCCAATTTCATGTTTTTCCCTATTTAAATAAGTAGTCTTCATAGGCATATTGACTTTATACTCTAAATCAAAAACCTTCACATCTTGGACACTTTGCCGAGAAAGTCCAAAAATTTTAATAACGTCAAGCGATACTTCCATTCTATTCCTTGCAATCTCTTCTCCCTTTTTTCTCTCTGCATTAACTTCCGCTCTAGCAATTACCCTTCCTTGAAAATTGTTTCTATAAATACCGGCAAACTCTTCTTCTGTCATTGGCTTTGGCATCGTCTGATAGTATTGAAATAAATTATCCAAATCTTCATTCGTAAAATATGTTATTTCAACAAAGCCAATTTTAAAAGGCACACTAATATTCAAATTTGTTATTGGAAAAATAAATTGATGTTCTTGTATTATCCCATCGCAAACATTGTTTAAATGATCCAGTAATTCGGTATTTGCTTTATTCGCAACATATACTGCTTGAACCCATTCAAAACTTTCTCTTTCTATGAAGTCATAAGAAATTTTATTTTTAAATTGTGGTAACTCTAATATATTTTTTACCAAATCAGAAAACTCATTGTAAGTATCACCAGTAAAGCCAATTTCAATCTTCTCGTTTTCCGATGTAACGCCAACAACACTTTTTCCTGAAAAATATTTTCCAATAACTGATTTACTTTTATCAAATTTATCTGACCAATCATCCCAAACTTGTTCCTTGAGAGAACCAGTCAGCTTTATTTTTTCAATAGATTTAGGTTTTTGTTCAAGTTTTTTAATTAAGGCAAAAGCCTTACTATTAATTTCATAAGCTATCATCGAGGTTTTATAATTATGTTGGATTTATACGAAAAGGTTTAAAGTGGAGCTACATTTAAATCTCTATTACTTCTCAAACAAACAGGATTTGTGATGCTTAAATTTTCAAATTTTAAAGCAAGGCATTTATAATTTAATTACGCTATTTAATTTAGTGTTGCAAGACTATATTTTTTGACTGCCGATTTGTCAATTCTATCAACTGTTTCCGAAAGATATAACAACTTGTCTAATACTTCCTCAACAGTCATTTGATGTTCATCATTCGGATTAAATTGTCCAGGATAGAATTTCAAGAATTTTTCATCGACGATGCCGTTTCTATGAGCATACAAATGCCTTATCTGAAGTATCATTTCAATGTCTTTTTGCTGACCTTCCGTTATTACGTCCAAATCACTTATTTGGGCGTTATCAGCAATAAACCCTTTGACGCTTCCTCTTTGAAGTTTCGCCATCTTTTGCTTAGCCCAATAGATCACGAATTCTTGCATATCCGTACAATCCAAAACTTCTTTTATAGTGACTGTTTGATGCTTTGATTTTAATGTGGAAGGGTTGGCTAAATAAATCTCATATAAAAGATCAGATAAATATGTTTCAAAATTATCAGCACAGGAGGAAAATAAAATGCGGGTAAGTATTTTACCTTCCTGATTGGTTGTTAAAGTTATCGGGGAATCAGGATACAGAATTACCTCCAAATCATCAAGAATATTTAAGACACTTTGATAGTGGTCGATAAATTTCGCTTTTGCCCCTGAAGCCGAACCACGATAAGTTTCAAATAATTGATTCAAATCTTTTATTCTTTTGTACCCTTTCGGTTTAAATTCTTTAATTGTTGGATTTTTCAGAATTGTTTTATTACCTTGCCGAATATATACTTTCCCCTCAATACTAACTGTTTCTTTTGATTCCTTGATTTTAATAGCATACAAGCGTTTACTCTGATGGTTGACATACTGATAATCAACTTCAGGTTTGGGAGAAAGTAAATCAATTGCTTTATGAATTACTGCGTTCGCATAGAAATCTTCACTCAGACCGTTCACTTCAATACCAGAAACAGTTTCAGCAATACCAAGAACAATGAATCCACCTTTACTATTAGCAAAAGACGAAATCATTTGACCCAAACTTCGTGAAGGTGGCAATACAGCCTTATACTCCAATTGTTCACTTTCTGGCTTTCCAATTAACTCTATAACTTCTTTTGCTATATCCATAATTATATAGGGAATTTTCTAATTTGTCCTTTTTTCAAAATATGCCCAAGCGAAATTCTTTTTACGAGGCTTCCAACATCGACCCACAATTCGGAAGGTTCATAATCCAAAACATTCTGCTCCGAACCGTAATAAATTATCACTTCACCTCCATAAGCTGGTCTTGCGACGATGCTAATAGGTTGACCGTCTTTCAGAATGCCAGCGAGGACAGTAGGTGCAGTCTCATCGATATCTTTTAAATCGTAACTACTTAGAGTTTGTAAATGCTCAATAATTCTTTTTTTTGCTTTTACAATCAATCCTTGCGCATAGAAAAACATATCCGGTGTTGGCGTAGATTCATGAGCAAAGAGTTCAGCCAAATTTTTATCCTCTAGAGCCTTAGTCCATTCTTCTATCGATGTAATTCCCATGCTAACCAAAATATCTTGAGTAAGTGTCAGTAATCCACTTTCATTATTCTTGTTTTTCCCAATTCTCTCACGAAGTTCTGCAATACTACTTACATCGAACTCGACAAATAAATCATCCAATTGGCCAGACTTGGTAAGGTTTTCTGATATTTCATCGTCATTGTACAAAAGATGCTTCTGCTTAAGAATCGTTGGAAACAATGTCTCTGCGTCAGTAGGATATTTACCAAACCAAAGAAGTATTTTTTTAAATGCTGGTGCGTAGCTTTTCGCAACGTCTCGATTGTTGGTTTTTTCAATTACTTCGGATGTGATTTCCCTTACCGCATAAAGCTGATCTCTTACTTTTTCCTTAAAGTCTTCCTCAATATTTTCATCTACCAAATATGTCCGAATATCCTTACCTAATAGCTTTAGAATGTCTTTGAAATCATCGCCAATATTTCCTTCGTCTTTATATAGATTAGCTTTTAAACAGAGAGTTCCATTTTGGTTAGGAAAAATTGCCAACGTATTTATTATTGTGTCATATTCCTTTTCTTCTTTCAAAAGAATGTAAAAATCGTTTAGCCACTTAAACACGTTGACGTTTTTCAAATTACCTTCAAGTGCAATGATATCTTTTTGGTTTTGGACGAATTGTGCAAAGACGGTAACACTTAATCTTCCGCAATCCTTCCAAGCAAGCCGATTCCACAATTCTATATCCGATTGTATAGGTAAACAATGAGAAAACCAATAATTTGCGGAAGTCCATATCTGCTCTCGAATTTCCTTTTTAGATGCACTTGGAAACCAAGTATAAGGTTTTCCTTGTGTTAAAATGCTTGCTAAATTATTATCTGCTGTGTAAACTATTGGAGTATACAAGAGTTTATTTCGTATTGGTTCCAAAATATTGCTTATAAACCATGCGTCGTCTACCCAATCGATTGTTTCCGGTAAAGATTGAATTTGTGCTAAAACATGAAGGTTTTTCCATTTGTTATTAGAAGCAAATTCCAGTAGTTGAAAATACAATTCAAGTGCCTCTCCCATTATTTCTTTATTTTCTTCTACTTGCGGATTAGCTCTCTGAGTCGTCGTAAGAAATACACCATCACGAGGATCGGTAGGATTAAAATGGGGGTTGTTAATGACTACGGGAAATGGAAATTTTTCTGTTCCAATTAAAGGAAAATCACAAAAAAGTCGGGGAACGTGATCTGCAATAGGTAATAAAGTAATTGAATTCTCATCAAGTATAACTGGAATCAAAATATTTGTGAAATTCTTTCTTAGTATTACTGCAGAGAATGATGCGTTGCCGTTAAAAGAAACCGAAACTATTTGAATTACCTCATTTAATTGCTTTATAACACCCATATATTTATAAGTGCAATTGTTTGGTAAAACTTCTACATTCTCAATTTCAGGCACAAAAATTAATGCATAGGGTAGGCAATTCTCTATATCGGTAGAACCTTCCTTTGCGACGTTTAGACTAACCGGATCGGCTAAAGGATAATGAAACATGGTATTAAACTCGCCTTCCACGTACTCTGAGTATACAGGTCGTGCATCTAAATCCTCCACTGATTTTTTTGCAGTTTGCACTGCTTCAGTAATTTCATCCGGCTCATAACCACTCCTATCCAGTTTTAAAACAAACTTTCTATAATCTAATTCAGGTTCTTTTGCTACGGCTTCTATTGTTACAATTTCAGATAACAAATGTGTAGTAAGAAAACCGGTTCCAAATTTGCCCGAGTTTTTACGCTTACCGTCCTCATCTTTTGTCCTTTCCTTAGAAGATATTTGTTCTATCAGGAAACGAATATTATCAGCTGTAAAAGGTCTACCATTATGTTTGAATGCTACATAAGGGCTTGAGGTACTTGTACCGAATTCAATCTTAATTTTAACTCCTCCTTCAGGATGAACATCTTTTGCATTTTGAATTAATTCCCATACCCATCTCCTGGGTGCAGTTGTTGAATTCTCAACCTTAGACCGCAGTTCTGTTAAGTCTCTAAGAATCTTAGTTGCGATGTTATATGCGTGTGCCTTATCTTGCGAGGCATTAAATTTCTCTTTGTAACTCATTTACTCGTCATATTAATCTTGTTTCGTCGAGTTTTGTTTTCATCACCCTTACAACCGTGAGGTCACAGGATTTTAAGTCCTGTTCAATTAATTCAATTTTATCTGTCATTTACAATGTTTCAAACCAAAATCAGCATTTCTCTCCGCTTTTTCTGAACCTGCCCGCCGCAGGCTGGTGCAAAACCTCGGTACACCGAAGGTATTAAATAAAACGATTATTCGCAATAGATAGTTTTTGAAGTATAAAAGGGTGTATGAAAGATTAGAATACTTTTCTCTAGCTTATTTAAAATATAATCCATTAAGCAAATAACTAAAAAGCAATTAGTGAAAATTTAATTACTTCCTCTCCCCTATTTGCTGTCTCCACATTGCGTAGTACAAGCCTTTTTCGGCAACTAGTTGTTCGTGTTTGCCTTGCTCAACAATTTCGCCGTGTTCTAATACGTAAATTCTATCGGCATGCATAACGGTTGATAAACGATGTGCAATTAAGATAGTGATTTGCTCATTGTTTTTCGAAACTTGTTTAATGGTTTCATTAATTTCTTCTTCGGTTAATGAATCTAATGCAGATGTTGCTTCATCAAATACTAGCATTTTTGGTTTTCGTAATAAGGCACGTGCAATAGATAAACGTTGTTTTTCTCCACCCGATACTTTTACTCCACCTTCGCCAATAACAGTTTCTATTCCTTTATCGGCGCGCTTTAATAAATTATGACAAGCAGCTTTATGTAATACATCTAAAATTTCTTCGTCACTCGCAGTAGGATTAACAAACAATAAATTTTCTTTAATGGTACCCGAAAACAATTGTGTATCCTGGGTTACAAAGCCTGTTTGTTTCCTTACCTCAGTAATATCAATTTCAGAAATAGGTAAGTTATTGTATAACACTTTACCAGCACTAGGATTATACAAACCAACCAATAATTTTATTAATGTTGTTTTACCACTTCCTGATGGACCAACAAATGCAATGGTTTCACCCTTTTTTACACTAAAATTCACACTTGATAATGCAGGACTCATGGCAGTTAAATGTTGGAATTTTACGCCTTCAAAAACAACAGAGTTTAAATTGCCCAGCTGTTTTGCATTTGCAGGATGCTCTTCTAAAGGAGCTTTTAGTAAAGTATCGAAATTAGCCAATGATATTTGTGCTTCGCGATACACTAAAATAATATTACCAAACTCTTGCAATGGATTAAATATGGCGAATGAATAAAACAAGAAAGTAAGATACTGTCCAATAGTGATGGTGTTTCCAAAAATCAACAACAATAAAGTAAATACCATTGCTGTACGTGTAATGTTTACAACAGTGCCTTGAATAAAATTTAAACTACGAATGTGTTTTACTTTTTTTAATTCGAGTCCAAGTATTTTTATGGTGGTTGTGTTTAAACGATTAATCTCTTGTTCTTCTAAGCCAAGACTTTTTACAAGCTCAATGTTTCTTAATGATTCGGTTGTAGAGCCAGATAAAGCAGTTGTTTCCCCAACAATTTTCTTTTGAATAATTTTTATTTTTCTACTTAAGAAAGAACTTACAATCCCAATAATAGGAATACAACAAAGGTAAATTAAACCAACCCAAGGACTCACTCTTAATGAATAAACAATAACAAACACTATCCCTACAACACTTGTAAAAACAACACTTACAAAGGATTGAATTAATTTCTCACTATCACTTCTTACCTTTTGTAGTATGCCTAATGTTTCTCCGCTACGTTGATCTTCAAAACTTTGATAGGGCATTTTTAAGGAATGTTTTAATCCATCCGAATAAATTGTTGCACCTGCTTTTTGTGTAATTACATTTACTACATAATCTTGAAAATTCTTTGCAATACGAGAAATCATTGCAACAGAAATAGAAAGCCCTAAGAAAGTTAATACACCTGTAACAAACTGCTCACGTGTTAAGGAAGTAATTTTAGTAATGTAATTATCCATTAGTTTCCCAGTAATCATTGGGTCTAATAATGAGAAGCATTGATTAATGCCAGCTAACAACAAGGAAAGCACAACGAGTTTCCAATGTGGCTTGAGATAAGATAGTAGAAGTTTCACGCATCAAAGTTACGAATAGAAAACTACTAACAACAAAATGTTGAATTTAATAGCGAACCTTTTTTCAACTAATTGCGTAACACAAAACAAGATAATTAACAAACATTAAAACATCATCAAATGAAAAATATTAACCCTTTTAAAACTATTTGTTATGAAAACTACATTCATCCTTACAACATTGTTGGTTGTTGCCTTTCAGGTAATGGTAAATGGCCAAACACAAAACAACAAATCAAACTTTTTAACTCCGACAGTTAAACGAGGCAGTTTAAAAACTATTAAGAGTTCTACAAGTCTTAGCTCAGCTACTACAAATGAAAAAGCTGAAGAAGCTATAAAAAAAATACAAAAAATCAATTCACAAATTGATGCTTTGAATGCTCAGCTAAGTGAGCTGCAACAAATGAAAATACAAGTGAATGATGAAATCATTGCCTTTTTTGATGCAGCCAACAATGAAAAAAACCAAGTGACTGCAAGTTCAATTTCATTAAACATGAAGCGTGAACAATTAATTACACAAGCGGAAGAAATGCTTAATCAAGTTGAAAAATTGAGTTCTTCAACAAATCAAAATTCAAAGGCTTGGTTAAACGAAAAAATTAAAAAAGAAAACATAGCTTATTCACTGTTAATTGAAGCATCATCTTTAAAAGCAAATGAAAACGCAATAACTTTTTCTGAAAACACAAAGTTAATTCATGAATACATGAATGCACCTGAAACAAATGAAAAAGAATACACGCAAGCAAACTCATTACAACGTGAAGCGGAGAGACACATGCGCATTGCAAAACAACTTAGAAAAGAAGCAAGCGAATTAGAAACATTATTACTTACCTACTCTGCTTTAGGCAATGCAGAAGAGCAAGAAGATGTTGCACTACTAAATCAACAAACAGCAATTAAATTATTTAATAATCACATTTGTGTAGTTAGGTAAATGACACCATTAAAAAAAGCCCCTTCTTCACTTCGACAAGCTCTGTGTAAACTTAAGCTCAGAATGACTTTTTCTTTTGCTGCTTTAATTTTGGGACAAATAAAAAAGCCCCGACATTTCTGTCGGGGCTCTCGAAAAACTAAAAACCATGGCGTTAGTTTTTAGTAAGGCTATGTGCAAACCCAAATGCACACAACTTGTTTTTCGATTATTTTTTACCGTCCATTTTATCTTTCAAATCAGATAAAGCAGAGATATCACCTAATGTAGTTTTCTCTGAACTATCTTTCATTTTCTTAACGGTTTTTGAAGTTGCTTCTCTATCTGCTTTTTTCGCTTCACGTTCAGCTTTTATTTCACCTTCTTTAGCTTCTTCGTGAGTACGAGCATGAGATACAATTATCTTCTTAGCATCTTTGCTAAACTCGATAACTTTGAAATCCATTACTTCTTCAACTTTTCCAGTTGTACCATCAGCCTTAACTAAATGTTTACCAGGACAGAATCCTTCAACACCATAAGTTAAACCAATAACAGCACCTTTATCGCTGATAGATGTAATAGTTCCTTGATGAACAGATCCTTCAACAAATACTGTTTCGAATACATCCCAAGGATTATCTTCCATTTGTTTGTGGCCTAAGCTCAAACGACGGTTCTCAGCATCAATTTCTAAAACAACAACCTCTAACTTATCTCCAACTTTGCAGAACTCAGAAGGATGTTTGATTTTTTTGCTCCAAGATAAATCTGAAATATGAACTAAACCATCAACACCTTCTTCTAATTCGATGAATACACCGAAGTTAGTGAAGTTACGAACAGTTCCTGTGTGCTTGCTTCCTTTAGAGTATTTGTCAATAATTCCAGCCCAAGGGTCAGGAGTTAATTGTTTCATACCTAAACTCATTTTACGCTCTTCACGATCTAACGTTAAAACTACAGCTTCAACTTCATCACCTACTTTTACGAAATCTTGCGCAGTACGTAAGTGTTGGCTCCAGCTCATTTCTGATACGTGGATTAAACCTTCAACACCAGCAGCGATTTCAACAAAAGCACCGTAATCAGCTAAAACAACAACTTTACCTTTTACTTTATCACCAACTTTTAAGTCAGCATTTAAGCTTTCCCAAGGGTGAGCAGATAATTGTTTTAAACCTAAAGCGATACGTTTTTTCTCATCATCGAAATCTAAGATAACCACATTGATTGGCTCATCTAATTTAACGATTTCCTCAGGATGAGAAATACGACCCCATGATAAATCTGTAATATGAATTAAACCATCAACACCACCTAAATCAATGAACACACCATAAGAAGTGATGTTCTTAACAGTACCTTGTAATACTTGTCCTTTTTCTAATTTAGAGATGATATCACGTTTTTGGTTTTCGATCTCAGCTTCGATTAACGCTTTGTGAGATACTACAACATTTTTAAATTCATTGTTGATTTTAACAACTTTGAATTCCATTGTTTTTCCAACGTAAACATCGTAATCACGAATAGGCTTAACATCAATTTGAGAACCTGGTAAGAATGCTTCAATACCAAATACATCAACGATAAGACCACCTTTAGTACGACACTTAACGTAACCTTTAATAATTTCGTCAGTATTAAGAGCCTCATTAACTCTATCCCAGCTTTTGCTAGCACGAGCTTTTTTATGAGATAATAATAATTGTCCTAATTTGTCTTCTTGATTTTCAACAAATACTTCAACTTTATCACCAACCTTTAATTCAGGGTTGTATTTAAACTCTGATAAAGAAATTACACCATCCGATTTGAAACCGATGTTAACAACAACCTCGCGGCTATTCATTGCAACAACAGTACCTTCAATAGTTTGAAGATCGTTAATGGTTTTTAATGTTTTTTCGTACAAGTCTTCCAACTTCGCTCTGTCATCAGATGAATATTGATCTTGTTTTTTGCCAATGGATGACCAATCGAAATCAGCTACTCCAAATTCTGCAGTTTTTCCTGCCATGTTATTATTTAATTGTATTCAAATTAGTGAAGGTAATTTGAAGTTGTTAGACTTATTAATTCCGTTTCTCCCTCACAAAAACGGGCTACAAATATACAACAATGTGCGCTTTTTGCCCATAAAAAAGTGTGAAATTATAGTTAAATCCGAAAAATTATTTAAAAACTTGTTTTTCAGTACTTTAATGGTTAAATTAGCTAAATGTAAACGAAAGCAGGCGGCTATACATTAAATTTGCATCATGTTAAAAGCAGAAACTAAGGGGATTTGTGTGAGTGTTGAGAGTAATTATTTACCCTTACAGTCTGATCCTATGCATTTTAGCTATGTTTTCATGTATACTATTACCATTTCCAACAATAGCGACCGTTCGGTGCAACTATTAAGGCGTCATTGGGATATTTTTGATAGTAATGGCGAATATAGAGATGTTGAAGGCGAAGGTGTTGTAGGAGAAACTCCAGTTATTGAGCCAAATGATTCCTTTACCTATACATCTGGCTGTAATTTGGTAACCGAAATGGGCAAAATGAGTGGAACCTATTTGATGAAGGATTTAATTACCGAACAGGAGTTCAATATTACCATTCCCGAATTTCAATTAATTACTCCTGGTAAACTCAATTAAATTATACAAACGGCAATAAAACTTTCGATTGAATCGTTACATTTGCCAATATGCAGATGAAAAAAATATACTTCTTATTTGCCTTAACAATTGTTTTCTTTTCATGTAGAAAAGAAAAATCCTATTGGGATGCAGATTTTGTTGCGCCTGTTGCAAGCTCATCATTAAATTTAAGTAATCTTTTTCCCGATTCGATACTTACTACCAATACAGATGGCAGTTTAAAAATTGCAATTGAAAGTGATTTGTTTTCTTATACTGCTGACTCTCTTTTACAATTGCCCGATACAACAATTTTTAATTCTACTCCTTATCCATTTCCTTTTCCAGGAAGCTTTTATACTTACCTTCCAGGGCAAAGTTTTGACATGAATCCTCAAAACGAAGTACAATTCGATGTTGCGAATGGAGTAAAATTAAAAGAGGCTATTATTCGTTCAGGTAAGTTACGTTTGCTAATAAAAAACCCGTTACGTCAGCCTGCCAACTTTAAGTGCAATGTTACATCAGCAACAAAAAACGGAATTATATTAAGTTTAATTATCCCAATGGCAGCGGGCACTCAAGCTAATCCTTCATCAAAAGACACTTTAATTGATATCAGTGGATACAAAGTGGATTTTTCGGGAGCCATAGGAAATAAAACAAATACAATTATTCAAACTATTTCTTTAGACATACTTACAACTGCAGTTGCAGATACATTTAAATACGGAGACACTTTAAAATCTTATATCACTTTTGTTGATTTAATTCCTGAGTTTGGTCGTGGTTATTTTGGAACGCAATCAATCCAAGTTGGACCTGATAGTATTGCTTTTGATATATTCAATCAAATTTCGAGTGGCTCATTGGGATTAGATTCATCAGAAATTAAATTAACTGTTACAAACGAATTTGGTGTTGATTTACGAAGCACTATTAATTTTTTACAATCATTTAGTCCTACAAACTCAGCAGTTAGTTTAACTGGAACCAATGTTGGAACATCGTTTAATGTAGGGCGCGCAATACAAACTGGAAACCCATCTTCGCCAGTGATCCCTATAAATAAAGTTCTTACTTTTAATCAATCAAATTCAAATATCAATCAATTTATTGGAAACCTTCCAACAAGTATTTCATACGACTTAAATGCTCATATTAATCCGTTAGGCAACATCAGTGGCTTCAATGATTTTGTTTATTATGGAACTTCATTAAAAGCAAAAATGGTTGCTAATATTCCTCTTCGTTTCTCTGCCAACAATATTGTATTAAAAGACACAAGTGAATTTAATGCAGAATCTCTAGAAGCCCAGCTCGGAAATATAAACGAAGGTTTTTTATTATTGAGAGCTCGTAATTCTTATCCATTCAGCTTAAAAATAACAGGAGTACTATTAGATGAAAACAATGTTGCTTTAGAACCTTTAATTAGTGGTCCAGATAATTTAATTCAAGAACCAGTTATTGATGCAAACGGGATTGTGACATCTGCAAAAGAAACTTTTTTAAAAATTCCATTTGATAGAGGTAAGTTAGACAACATTGTTAAAGCTAAGAAAATTGCTTATTACATTGAGTTTAATTCTAATAATACCCCAACAACATTTTATAATTATCAGAAACTTGATTTATTACTAACAGCAGATTTTAATTACTCAGTAAATAAGTGAGAAAACTATTTTTAATACTATTCTTTGTTTCTTCTGCATTGTGTAAGGCGCAATTTGCCGACGATTTTTTATACTATTCTTCCAACAAACGAAGCATTAATTTAGGAGGAGAGTACGAACTTAATTCTGATTTTCTTTCAAATAGTTTTATCAATCGTTTTGCAAAAGGTGGTTATATAGATAAAACCATGAAAGATGATCAACTAAAGCGTATTACTGGAATTAATATCATCGGTGGCTTGTTAAACACAAACTTAACTGCTTTTTTCGGAAAGGATTCGAGTAAATATCGATTTATTACTGGTGTTAATCATCGACAGTTTTTTAATGCTTCTATCACTGATGATGTTTATAAATTCGGTTTTTATGGAAACAAACAATTTGTTGGTGAAGATGCAAACTTGGGCAATTCACAAATAAATAATTATTCGTATCAAGAATTTAAACTTGGTTTTTTAGTTGATGGCCCAGATACAACCAAAGCCATTATGGGCATGAGCTTATCCTATTTAAAAGGTCAAAGTTTTTTTAGATTAAACACTAACAGTTCAAGTTTGTTTACCGCTGCTGATGCTTCATACATAAACTTTACGACTAATGCCCAATTATCTTTAAGCGACACTGCGTCTAGGTACTGGCACGATTTTAATGGACACGGAATGAGTGCAGAATTTTTTGCAGAAACTCCATACAAGTCAAAATTGGGTGATAGTAAATTTATTTTATCAGTTTCAAATCTTGGATTTATAAAATGGAGTAGCAACACTTTAAATTATACAGCAGACTCTACCTTCACCTATTCGGGCGTGTACATTAACGATATGTTTTCTTTGCAGGATTCAACGCTTAATGCTATTTCTTTAGATTCAATTTCTGAAAACGCCACTAATCTTGACCGAGCAAAAAGCTCAACTAATTTGCCTGTTACTTTTTTAATTATTCATAAAATTAGATTTTCAAAATTATTTGAATTTACTACAGGCTTCAGACACTTATTTAACGCCAACTATAAACCGTACTTGTTTACAGAAGGCACATTCTATTTTGCAGATAAATTGTCTATAAATACCCATATTGGTTTTGGAGGTTATGGAAAGCTAAGTGGTGGCATTGGAATATCTGGTACTATTAAGAAACATTTTGTACTAAAAGTAGGTTCTAATAGTATTCAAGGATTTGTTGTTCCTAAAAAAACATTAGGACAAAGCGCATATATTTCTATCTCATATAAATTTTAAAAATGAAACGATTATATATTTATATAGTGCTTGTTGTACTTACAAAGAGTTTATTAATTGCTCAAGACACCGCATTTGTAAGAACCTTTGGAGGGGTTAATATGGATGTTGCACGTGATGTTAAAGAGTGCGAAAACCTTGGTTTTATTATTGCAGGAACTACTTCTAGCTTTGGGCAAGGTAACACATCAATGTACTTAGTAAAAACGGATAGCTTGGGCCAACATATTTGGTCTAAAAATTATGGTGGACTTAATAGCGATTGGGCTTACTCAGTTGAAACAACTCTTGATAATGGATTTTTAATATCTGGTTTTTCAAATTCATTCTCAAGTGACTATGATCCTTTTGTAGTTAAAACAGATAACAATGGGAATTTGCTTTGGCAAAAAGTATATCCACTTAATGATTGGGATTTTATATACGGAAGCGTATCCTTACCTGATAGTAGTTTTATTCTTTGTGGAGAAACATACTCTGATGCAATTGGAGGAGCAGATGGATTGTTAATGAGAATTGATAAACAAGGCAACTTAATTTGGATGAAAAACATTGGAACAAATGCTGACGATAAACTCCAAAAAGTAATTTACTTAAACAATACTATTTATTGTGTTGGAAGTAGCACAAGCAATTCTTTAAAAAACGGGATGCTCGTAAAACTAGATCTAAATGGAAATAATGAGCAAAAATTTTTCTACACGTTTAACACAAGCGCAAACCAAGAGTTAAACGGAATCGCAAGTAATTCGTTAAATGAATTAGTAATGGCGGGTTATGTTAATCCCAACGGAGTAAATGACATAAATGATTGGCTAATTAAGGTAGATACTTCAGGTAATATAACATTTAATTACAGCGCACCCGCAGGTACAAATGGAACAAAACAATTTAATGATATTATTATTATTGATAATGATGAAATTATTACAACAGGAGTTAACAATGGTGGAAATGGCGGCTTGGGTGTTTTTATGGTAAGATACAACAGTGGTGGAGTTTATATTGCAGCTGATAATTTTGGTGGATTAAACAATGAATATGGGTACGCTGTAACCCTAACATCAAACAAACACATAGCCTTTGTGGGAAGCACTGAAAGCTTTACCTGCGGAGATCAAGATATGTATTTTATTATGAACAGAAATCAACATTTTGTTTCAAACTCAAGGCTAAAAAACAAATACTTTTGCGATACTTTAGACTTAGCAATTGTTGATCTTAAAAATTTAGACCCAATTTTAAATACAATAAATTATTTCCCAAATCCATTTAATGACAAACTAACTATTGAAATAAATGAAAGCCCTTATAAACATGAAAAAATCATGTTCTTATTAAAAGATTTAAGTGGCAGATTAATTTATACTTCCGAGATGAAAATTGGCAGCAATGAAATTACACTAGATGAACTAAACCAAGGTATGTATTTTTTTGAAATCATTGGTGATGCAAATACATTTGCTACTGGGAAATTAATTCATCAAAAGTAAAATAATGTACGCGAAAAACTTTAGCAAATACTTAGTACTAACAATAGGTTATTACACGGCTGCTTTTGTTTTTTTATTTTCGTTGCTTTATTTAAAAAACAATATCTCATTAATAAGCAACAATACATTTTTAAATTGGGATGCTGGGCATTATCATGTTGTTAAAAACAATGGTTATGATTTAGTGAACACTGCCTTTTTTCCTTTATTTCCATTTTTCTGGAAACTATTGCATTTAACACCAATTGGTATTGGAATAATAAATTTTGGAATTTATATCCTGGCTGTTTCAGCACTTTTAAATGAATTAAAATTATCAACACTCAAATCCATTCTTTTATTATCTGTTCCTGGAGTTTTTTTTATGTTCTTGCCATATGCTGAAGCGCTTTTTTTTGCAGCAGCTAGTATTATTCTTATAGGTTTAAGAAAAGACAATTTTCTACTTTGTACACTTGGGTTATTTCTTTGCAGTGTATGCAGACCTACAACATTTATATTTATACCTGCCATAGCTTTTGTGTATTATATCAATTTCATTTCAACAAAAGAAAACAAATCAATTAAAGATACATTAGTAAAAATAAGCGGTTACTCTGCAATTCTTATAATTGGTTTATTGGTTAGTTTCACAATACAAAAAATATATACAGGTCAATGGTTTACTTTTTTCGAATCACAAAAAAACTGGGGAAACAAACTAGGTATTCCAACATTACCATTGCGTACTTGGGGAGGCGATAATATCACACGCTATGAAGCAAGCGGTTTTTTTATTGGGATTTGTTGTGCCATTGTTATGCTATTAATTTTATTTTCATCAAAACTGAGGGATAAACTTAAATTTACTAAGCCCATGCTATTTTCCATTGCATACCTTGCAGGGGCTACTGGAGTTGTTTTATTATTTAGAGGAGGCCTATTGTTTAGCCTTAATCGTTTTATTTATGCCACACCATTTTTAATGTTTGCTTTAGGCTATTTTATTTCAAACTTTTCGCTAAGCACGAAACAAGTAATCTACTTGTTTTTAACAACACTCGTTTTTTGGCTATTGTTTAATAGCTATACACACATCCATAATTTTTTATGCTTTTCCATTGTATCTGTAATTTTAAGTTTAGTTGGACTTGTAAACAACAAAAACAAAACACTTGCAATCATATCTATAATCTTACTTATTGCCATTAACAATATAGTTGCTTATCATTTAATTAATAGACACCTAAATGGGCTTTGGGTTGCTTAAACTTTACGGCCATTTAAAACTAATGTTTAGACATTATAATTAATTAACAAAAAATTACTTTTACTCTTCTTATCTTTAAGATATGAAATTACAACTAGTTATATTATTTACAATTAGCGCAATGTTTGCGTCTTGTCAAAACAACACTAAACCCGCTGCTGCAACATCTACAACTATGCAAAATGATAAAGTAACAAAAACAGAAACCGAGTGGAAACAAATTCTTACTCCCGAGCAATACAACATCCTTAGACAAAAGGGAACGGAAGCACCTTTTACAGGTAAGTACAATATGACGGTTGATAAAGGAACGTACTCATGTGCTGGATGCGGGGCAGAGCTATTTACTAGTGATATGAAATTTGATTCTCACTGTGGATGGCCAAGTTTTGATAAAGAAATTGGTGATGGAAGTAAGATTAAAAAAATAAAAGATATTTCACATGGAATGGTACGTACAGAAATTGTGTGCGCAAAATGTGAGGGGCACTTAGGTCATATTTTTGATGATGGTCCTACAGCAACGGGAAATAGGTATTGTGTAAATTCAGTTTCTTTGCAGTTTGCTCCCTCAGATACTACCAAGAAAAAATAATTTAGAGAGGAATCCTCAATACAACTTTAGTCCCTAATGCTATTCCATTTTCTTCCAAATCAACTATCTCTAAACGAATTGGTTCCTTTCTATCAGAGTTAATCAATTCCAAACGCTTTTCGGTTGCACGTGTTGCAAACGAGTTGTGTTTAATTGGTGAACGCTCTCTTATTTCTGCTGCCTTTTTGCGCCCTACTCCATTGTCAGTAATAGAACATAATAAAGCGTCATTCTTTAATTCAAAATCAAGCCTTACAATTTTTTGCCCCTTTTTGTGCAAGAGACCATGCTTTAAAGCATTTTCTACAAAAGGCTGAATAATTATGGAAGGCAAGTGTGTGCGATGAATATCAATGGCTTTGTCAATATTTATTTCGTAGCTGAACTCATCACCAAAACGTAGTTTCTCTAAAGATAAATACAATTCTAATATTTCTATTTCTTCGTCAAGCACAATATCATTGCTTTGTGATGCATCCAAAATTTTTCGCATCAATGAACTAAAACGGCTCAAATAATAATTGGTGTTTTTTATATCGCTCTTTAAAATTAAATCTTGAATTGAATTAAGCGTGTTATACATAAAATGAGGATTCATTTGCGCCTTGATAGCAGCTAATTGAGAGCTAGTAAGGTTTTGTTTTACCTCCGCTTTTTTCTGTATGGTTTTAATTCTATAAATAAATAAAAAGGTTACTAATGCAGCTGTAAATAAAATCATAAGCATATAAAACCACCACTTCTGCCACATCGGTTTTAGCACATCAATTTTTAAATCATTGTTTATTACTGAACTTACACCACTTTCATTTACTGCCTTTAACTCAAAAGTATAATTACCTGGAGGTAAAGAAGAAAAAACAACATTAGCTTCCTTAGCATTTACACTACGCCAAATACTATCTAAGCCAAGCAAGCGATACTGATACACAAACAACCCCTTGCTTCTGAATGCGGTTGCTGTAAAACATATGGATAGGTTTTTATTATAATAATTTAATTCGAGTTTATCTTTATCAAACAAGGTATCTTCCTCCACAATAATTTTATCTATCGCAACATTTGGTGCAACAACATTTTTGTCGTTTAAACCATAAGGAAAAGAAAGCATTCCTTTATTAGTTGCTAAGTAAATGTTTTGGTCCACAAGCTCAATAGCAGTTATATCACGTGCATTAATACCAAAGTTTTGTTTAAAAACCTTTGTTTGCTTTGTAACCAAGTCGTGAATAAATAACTCATTTAAACCACAACAAATAAGTTTGTTGTTTTTACAAAATATGGAGCGCACATTTTTTTCATCTACGCCTACGGCAGTTAAATTACTTTTATTTAACTCTCCATTTTCATAAACTAACACCCCTAAATTAGATGTTACAAGCCACCCCTTTTTATCACAAGCGGCTATACTTTGAGCAAAAACATGTTCCTTGTTAAAAAGCAGTTCGCTTAAATTCCCAGCTTTATAAATAAACACCCCATCATTAAATGCAACTAACAAGGATTTATTTATTGAATCAATAAATAGTGCTCTGCCACCAATCTTTCTAATGTAATTTGTTTCAATACTTGTTTTAATTTTTAAATCACTTAGCTTTCGTTTAGAAAATCCGGCGTAAGAAAGAGCGAACAAAGTGTCTCCCATAATTACAAAATCTCTTGCATTAACACGTTTATCCGAAATTACTTTATATGTATTTGATTCAAGAACACTCAAGTCTATGCGGCTAACCAATAACTCTCCATTTATTTCTGCAATTTTTTTTACTGCTCCGTATTTTTCCGAAACTACACTAACTTGTTTAAATTTACTCTCGTTATTCCCTTTCGCATAAAGCAAACCTGAATAATCGCCACAAATAACATCTTTATTATTTGTGGCAAAAATAGCTGTTAAATTACTTTTGCCTAAACTGGATAAACCGTATACTTTAACTTCTAAATTAGGCACTAAAAAAATTCCATTATGTAAAGAGGTAAACCAATAATTACCTTCTTTATCCTGCAACATAAAACTAATTTTCTCATCACTAAAAATTGGCTCTTCCTTTTCCCCAAGCAGCTGAGCACCTTGCGAAGTACAAATCCAAATCCGCCCTTCTTGATCTTGGCGCAAATAATAAGCTCGAGTGTTTTGTTTGCCAAAATAATTAGTTTGTAAAAGTTGCAACGAATCCTTAAGTACAAATACAGAATACAAATCAGCTTCATTGTCCTCAGCTAAAAGGTACAACTGATTGTTAGCTGTTGTTAAATTAAATCGTCCATAATGGTTACCACTTATTGATGGCGAAGAATATTCTGTTATTTTGGAGTTACTAGGATTAAAAGAAAGTAAACCTTTATCGTACTGAGTAAAATAAATCAATCCATTAAAGCATTGAATTTCGTATATATTAGACGCCAAGCCTGTTGCACCTCCGGAAGTGTAAAGAACTTGTTTATTCTTGCCTTCATCATTGTACTTTTCTAATTTATCTTTATTCGCAATCCACACATTTAAATTGTCGTCAATTGTAAATTGAGATGCGCTCGATTCTAAGCCACTATTGTCAATTATTAATTTTAGTTCTTCTTTATCAACTCGGTAAATTTGTCCATTAAAATTTTTGCACCAGATCCTTCCCTTTTTGTCCTTTCTTAAATAGGAAATAGATTTTCCATTTTGTTTTGGGTTGGTATAGGCTTTAAAATTAAACCCATCGTATCGATACAAACCGGCATCACAGCCAATCCACATATAACCAAAATCATCCTGAAGAATTTCATAAACCTCGTTGCTTGGCAAGCCTGCTTCATCGTCAATTTTATAATAATAAGGTTGCTGCGCAGAAAGTGAAATTCTGAGAGAGATAAAAAGAAATATGAATAAAAGTTGTTTGAACATTTTAAGTTAAGGCAAATCTACTCAAAATAATCTTTTGAATATTATGCCGCTTCTCGACTGCGCTCGAAGTGACAAAAGGTGCGTTGTCATTTCGAGCGCAGTCGAGAAAGTGCGGCGGGGTTCTGTGCAGCAATTTAGTTTAGTAAAATGCGCCTTGACTCTTGAATCTAGTTATTTTGGTTCTTAAGATTATAAATCCCTTTATACTTCTCTTTTGCGTAAGTCATAAAATGAGCGAAATTTAATTTCTCCCCGCAAATTTGCTCACATAATTCAGAAGCTGAATACAAACGGCCATGCACATGAACCTTTTTGCGTAGCCATGCTAACAATTGTTTCATATCTCCACCTTCAATTTGTGTGCTTAAGCCTGGAATTTCTTTCTGTGCTTGAGCAAAGAACTGAGCTGCATAAAAACTTCCTATTGAGTAAGTTGGGAAATAACCAAATGAACCATGACTCCAATGTATATCTTGTAACACGCCTCTTGCATTATCAGGAACATCAATATCTAAATACTCTTTATATTTTGCATTCCAATAAGCAGGTAAGTCGCTTACTTTAATTGCCCCATCAAATAATGCTTTCTCAATTTCAAAACGAATCATTATGTGGAAATGATATGTTAACTCATCAGAATTTGTTCTAATTAATGATGATTCAACTTTATTCATTGCTTTATAAAAATCTTCTGCGCTAACATCTTTTAATTGTTCAGGGAAAATTTCTTTTAAACGTTGCATGTTCTTTTTCCAATAACCTAAACTTCTTCCAACGTTATTTTCCCAAAGGCGCGATTGTGATTCATGTATTCCTAATGAAACAGCTTCTCCTAAAGGTAAACCATATTCATCCGTTGGTAAACCTTGCTCGTACAATCCATGCCCACCTTCGTGTATGCAACTCCAAATCATTTCACTCACATCATTATCGCGCACACGTGTTGTAACACGTACATCTAATGGATTAAAGCTAATGGTAAAAGGGTGTGATGATTTATCCTGACGGCCTGCATCAAAATCATAACCCATTTGTTTTAATAAGTCAATACCAAAATCCCATTGTTTATCTACATCATAATTCTTAAAAAAGAAAGCATCGCTAACTTGAGAAGCCGATTTAATTTGTTTTACAAATGGAACCAATTCTTTTCTAACATCAGCAAATAAAGTTTCAATTTCTGCAGTAGTTGCCCCGCGCTCGTATTCGTTAAGCATAGCGTCATAAGGATGTGATTTATAGCCCAACAATTCACATTCTTGTTTTTTTAGCTCAACTAATTTTTCTAATGGTGCTTGGTAAATAGAGAAATCATTTTTTTCCTTCGCAGTTTGCCACGCTTGAAAACATTCAGAAACAGTTTTACTCATTAACTCAACAAACTCAGTACTGTATTTTTTTTGCTTATCAAATGTTTCTTTAGTTAACTCAACATTTTTGCGTTGCTTTATATCTAAGCTTGTATCATTTGCTAATTGATTTAGTAAATCATCTAAAATTGGGTCGGTAAATAGTTTATGATGTATACCCGAAAGCGTTGCTATTTGCTGCGCACGGAATGCTCCTCCTTTTTCGGGCATATAGGTTTCTTGGTCCCAACTTAATAGTGCAATAGAATAAGCAACGTCAGCAATCTTTTGCATGTGTGCTTTAAAAGCTAAATAACTCATAAATTTTAATTAAGTTTTTTCAATTTAAATGATTGTACTATTAAGCATACCCAGCCACCAATTAAAGCTATTCCTCCAAGTGGTGTTATTGGTCCTAAAAACATTACCGATTCTAATCCTGTTAATGAGCGAGTAGTTAGTATATATAAAGAACCAGAGAATAATATGATTCCAATAATAAAAAGATTTGCCCCAATAGTTAACCATTTTAGGTTCTTATCTTTATTAGCGAAGAAAATTATTAGTAATGCAATAGAATGAAACAACTGATATTTGGCTGCTGTATCAAAGCCTGCAAGTTGATCGGCAGTAATAATACCGGCTTGCATTTTTGCTTTTAAAAAGTGTGCGCCCAATGCACCAAGCGCTACACCCGTTGCTCCAAATATACCTGCTACGGTTAAAAAATAGTTTTTCAAATTCTGACGTTTTAATTTATTAAGCTTTCATTAAATAAAGCTTAGATGTGTCAAAATTAAGTTAATTTTGTGACTCTTTTAATCCCATTATGAAGAATATATTAGTTATCGGAGCCGGACGTTCGTCAATCTATTTGATTGAGTATTTATTAAATAACTCAACAGAACACAATTGGAAAATAACAGTTGGCGATGTTGATGAAGCTTCGGCTAAGCTGAAAACAGCGGGGCATGTAAACGCTAAAGCGATTGCTTTTGATATAAATAATGCAACACAACGTGAAGAAGAAATAAAAAAATCAGACATCGTAATTTCTATGTTACCTGCTTTTATGCATGGTGAAGTTGCTAAAGATTGTGTTCGCCTAGGTAAGAACATGGCAACGGCAAGTTATGTGTCGGATTTAATGAAAGAATTAGATGCAGAGGCAAAACAAAAAGGAATTATTTTAATGAATGAGATAGGCTTAGATCCAGGTATTGACCATGCTTCTGCGCTTAAAGTAATTCATGAAATACTAGAGAAAGGTGGAGATGTGCATACATTTAAATCTTTTTGTGGTGGTTTAGTTGCACCCGAAAGCAATGATAATCCGTGGGGTTATAAGTTTTCGTGGAACCCTCGTAACGTAATATTAGCAGGGCAAGGCACTGCACAGTTTTTAGAAAACGGAAAAATAAAATTCATTCCATACAATCGTATTTACACACAAACCGAAACTATTGAAGTAGAAGGTTATGGTAAGTTTGACGCTTATGCAAATCGTGATTCGATTGGTTATAAAGATGTGTATGGTTTGCAAACCATAAAAACAATGTTACGCGGAACATTGCGTATGCCAGGTTATTGCATTGCTTGGGATGCTTTCGTTAAATTAGGATTAACGGATGATTCATGGAAAATCCATGGTTCAGAAAATATGAATTGGGGGCAGTTAATAGATGCACTTTTACCAGAGGGAACCGGTAGTATAGAAGATCGCATGAAAAATTTCTTAGGTAAAAACGCATTACCTGAAGTAATGGATAAATTAAAATGGTTAGGCATTTATGATGCAAAGCCGATTACTTTAAAAGATGCTACACCTGCCCAAATACTGCAATCATTATTAGAAGAGAAATGGCTTTTAAAAGCAGAAGACAAAGACATGATTGTTATGCAGCATTATTTCGGCTACACGCTTAACGGAAAAGAAAAAGCAATTGTATCGGAGCTTGTTGTTAAAGGTGAAAGTCAATCACATACCGCAATGGCAAAAACCGTTGGTTTACCATTGGCGATTACGGTTAAAAATATTCTTACAGGTAAGATAAAACTTACAGGTGTTCAAATGCCAACGGTAAAAGAAATTTATGAGCCTTTACTTACTGAATTAGAGCAAGTTGACATAATTTTTAAAGAGAAAGAGATTGCTTAAGATTTAACAATAGGTTTTTTCGGCATGTGCTTTGATTTATTGCTTTCATTATTACATTTGTAAACCTAGAAACATAAAAATTAACCAATATGAAAAAGATAATACTAATGATTTCGGTACTTGCTCTTATTACAGGAACGTCTTGTAAGAGTAAAGAAAAAGCAAGTAAAGATGAATCAACTACTTCTAATACTAAAAATGTGCAAAACGATAAAAAACATAGATTCATAGTTTCATTTTTTAGTATTGGTACAGGCTTAGATAACGATGCTTATACAAAATTCGAGAATTTCGTAAAAAACCACCCGTCAAAACCAGTGTACGATTCTTACCGTTGGGGAAGAGAAGGCGAAGTGGATATCGTTTTTAACCTGAAGGAATTTAAAAAAGCTGCCGACCAAGCTAAGTTTATTGAAGAATTAAAAAAAGCTATTGGAGACAGCGATAGAGTTCGTTACAGCGAAAATGAAACTACAAAAGGGCAAATAGTGAAAAAAGTGCAATAAATAAAGATTATGAACAGGCAAAGTACACTGTAAATCAGTATTTTGAATGTTTTTTGAACCAAAATAAAGTAAAAAAATCGGCTAAAATTGGCCGATTTTTTTTATTTTTGCACTCTCTTAACCAAATTACTCTTTTATGAACGAATTAGGAATAAAACCAAAGAACTCAGGCGTAGCCGACCTAGGATTAGGCAATGTTGCTATGGCTTACTGGAACTTACATCCATCTGAATTAGTTGAAGATACAATTAACAACGGAGAAGGTGTTTTAACGGATACTGGTGCTTTGGCAATTGATACTGGCGAATTTACTGGAAGATCTCCAAAAGATAAATTTGTGGTTTATGATGAAAACACAAAGGACAGCGTTTGGTGGGGTGATGTTAACAACCGCTTTGAAGCTGATAAGTTTGATGCGCTTCACAACCGTATGCTTGCATACTTAGGAGGTAAAGAAATTTACGTTCGTGATTCTTACGCATGTGCTGACCCACGTTACAGAATAAACATTCGTGTTGTTACTGAAACTCCTTGGAGTAATTTATTTGCAAACAATTTATTCTTACGTCCAAAGCGTGAAGAATTAGAAAACTTCCAACACGAGTGGTTAATTATTAACGCTCCAGGATTTAAAGCTGACCCAAAAATCGACGGAACTCGTCAACATAACTTTGCTATTTTAAACTTCACTAAAAAAACTATTTTAATTGGTGGTACTGGTTACACAGGCGAAATTAAAAAAGGAATTTTTGCTGTTTTAAATTATATACTTCCACACGAAAAAGGTGTGTTACCAATGCACTGCTCTGCAAACATTGGTAAAGATGGAGATACTGCAATTTTCTTCGGTTTATCAGGAACTGGTAAAACAACCTTATCTGCAGATCCAAACCGTAAATTAATTGGTGATGATGAGCATGGATGGAGCGACAACTCAGTATTTAACTTCGAAGGAGGTTGTTATGCTAAGTGCGTTGATTTATCAGCAGAAAAAGAACCACAAATTTTTAATGCAATTAAATTTGGTTCATTATTAGAGAACATTGAATTCTACGATGGAACAACAACTGTTGATTACGCAAATATTTCAAAAACTGAAAACACGCGTGTAAGTTATCCATCAAATTACATCGATAATTCAGTTGACCCAGCTATTGGAGATGTTCCTAAAAACATTTTCTTTTTAACGTGTGATGCATTTGGTGTATTACCTCCAATTTCTAAATTAACTCCAGCTCAGGCAATGTATCACTTCATTAGTGGTTACACAGCTAAAGTTGCTGGAACTGAAATGGGAATTACTGAACCAACATTAACTTTCTCTGCTTGTTTCGGAAAAGTTTTCTTGCCTTTACACCCAACTAAGTATGCTGAGTTAATGGGAGAGAAATTAAAGAAAAACAAAGTAAACGTTTGGTTGTTAAACACTGGATGGGTTGGTGGAAAATACGGTGTAGGAAGCAGAATTAAACTTTCTTACACACGTTCATTAATCACAGCTGCTTTAAATGGTGAATTAGATAAGGCTGAATATGGTACAACTCCATACTTCAAATTAAACTTCCCTAAAGCTTGCGCAGGTGTTCCTAGCGAAATTTTAGAACCAAAAAATGCTTGGGCAGATAAAGCTGCTTTTGAACAAACAGCACAAAGCTTAGCTGCATCTTTTGTTAAGAATTTTGAGCAATACGCATCAGCTGCTAACGAAGAAATTATGGCTGCTGCACCAAGAGTTGAAGTAACTGCTTAATAAAATAAAAAACTATTAAGAAGCCTCTTCAACAACGAAGAGGCTTTTTTGTTGCACTTTTGTTCGATATATGAATTACGCTCCACATCAATAAAATCACTAAATTTGCCCCATGCGCGACAAGATTGAAAAATTATTACAAGATGTAGAAAACTTCACTGTTCAAAGTAAAGAGCAGGTGGAAGAATATCGTATTAAATGGTTAAGTAAAAAAGGTGAAATCACTACTTTATTCGATGATTTTAAAACCGTTGCTCCGGATATGAAACGTGAGATGGGGCAAAAATTAAATGAACTTAAAACAAAAGCTCAAGATAAAATCAATGAGTTAAAAGAAAAATTTGAATCATCTTCAACTTCTTCTGATAGTACTGTTGATTATACAGTTCCGGGCGAACCATTTGTTGCGCTTGGATCTCGTCACCCACTTTCAATTGTAAAAAAACAAATCATCGATATTTTTGCTCGCATTGGCTTTACTGTTTCTGATGGTAGAGAAGTGGAAGATGATTGGCATAACTTTACTGCATTAAACACACCCGAAAATCATCCTGCACGTGATATGCAAGATACTTTTTATGTAGGAACAAATCCTGATATGGTTTTACGTACTCAAACTTCATCGGTGCAAGTACATATTATGGAAAACAATCAGCCTCCTATTCGTACTATTTCTCCAGGACGTGTTTATCGTAACGAAGCAATTAGTGCGCGTGCACATTGTCAGTTTCATCAAGTAGAAGGATTGTACATTGATACCAATGTTTCTTTTGCTGATTTAAAACAAACGCTTTTATATTTCTCTAAAGAAATGTTTGGAGAAGACACTAAAATAAGATTACGCCCTAGTTATTTCCCTTTCACAGAGCCAAGTGCAGAAATGGATATATCATGTACATTATGTAAAGGAAAAGGATGCAACGTTTGTAAATACAGTGGTTGGGTAGAAATTTTAGGTTGTGGTATGGTTGACCCACAAGTGTTAGAGAATTGCAAAATTGATAGTACAAAATATTCGGGCTTTGCATTTGGTATGGGTATAGAACGTATTACCATGTTGAAATACCAAGTAAAAGATTTGCGTTTGTTTTTCGAAAATGATATTCGTTTTGTGAATCAGTTTACTTCAGCGTAAATGGAAAACCTTCGTTTAAATCAAATAAAGGAAATGCTAAAAGCAGAGCCAGAGGATGAATTCCTTAATTACGCTTTAGCCATTGAGTTTGAAAAGAACGGAGAAATAAACGAAGCTATAAAACAACTGCAAGGTATGATTGCAAAAAACGAAAATTACCTTGCGGCTTATTATAAGCTGGGCAAATTGTTTGAAGAAGCTAGTCAAATAGACGAAGCGAAAACAGCTTACACAAAAGGACAAGAAATTGCAAAACAACAAAATAATAAAAAAGCCTTTGGAGAATTAGCAGAAGCCTTGTGGATGCTGGAAGATTAGAAGCAAGACGGCAGGAATCAAGAGGCAAGACTTTAAAAACACAGAAACTATAAGACTAGCCGACTAACGACTATAAAACTAAGGACTAAAAAACATGGACTTTACATTTAACTTAAAAGAGATTGCAACGGTAACAATGGTATTGTTTGCTGTTATTGATGTTATTGGCTCTATTCCAGTAATTATTAGCTTGCGCCAAAAGGCGGGAGAAATTAATGCAATGAAAGCATCCTTAGTTTCTTTTGGAATAATGGTTGTGTTTTTATTTGCTGGGGAATCTATTTTGCAATTGATTGGTTTAACACCTAACGACTTTGCGATTGCAGGTTCATTAGTTATCTTTTTTATTGCATTAGAAATGATTTTAGGCATTCGTTTATACAAAGACGAAGTGCCTGCTACAGCATCCGTTGTTCCTTTGGCTTTCCCTTTAATTGCAGGGACAGGAACACTAACAACTTTACTTTCGATGCGTGCACAATACAGCATGCTTTCTATTTTAATTGGTATTACTATAAACGTTATCATCGTTTACATTGCTTTACGTACGATGAAGTACATTGAAAAAGCTTTAGGTGTTGGTGGTATTTCAATATTAAGAAAAGTATTCGGAATTATTCTATTAGCAATCGCAGTTAAAATATTTAGAACCAACACTGGTCTTTAATTGTCGAACGCAATTCATATATACACTGATGGTGCTTGTAGCGGCAATCCTGGCCCAGGAGGTTATGGGATTGTAATGCTCTATGGCAATCATCGCAAAGAAATGTATGAGGGTTTTAGAAAAACAACTAATAACCGAATGGAGTTATTAAGTGTAATAGTTGCACTCGAAAGCATTAAAAAAGAAAACATAGAAATTGTTGTTTTTTCTGATTCAAAATACGTTGTAGATGCAGTTGAAAAAAACTGGATTGGTGGCTGGGTAAAACGTGGTTTTGCCAAAGTAAAAAATGTTGACCTATGGAAACGTTTCATCACTATCTACAAAAAACACAATGTAAAATTTGTTTGGGTTAAAGGGCATGCAAGCAATGTAGAAAATAATCGCTGCGATGAATTAGCGGTGCAGGCATCAAAATTACCTACAGTGCATATTGATTATGGTTACGAGCAAAGTTTACAAGAAGGTTTATTATAAATTTAAAAACAAACTCATTATGACGAAAGCAGAATTATTATTAGCTGAAGTAAAACAAGAAGCTAAAGCAACACGCACTTTATTAGAAAGAGTTCCTTTTGAAAAAGCAGATTTTAAACCGCATGAAAAATCGATGACGTTAAAACGTCTTGCAACACACGTTGCAGAAATTAATGGTTGGTGGAAAGAGTGCTTAACAATGGACGTGTTAGATTTTTCTAAAGGTGACTCTAAACCAAAAGAAATTAATTCAACGGCAGATATTTTAGCTTTACATGATGACCTTTTAGCAAAAGCAGAAGTTATCCTTAACAATGCTGATGATGAAAAATTTAATGAAGATTGGACAATGCGTAACGGCGAAGTAGTTTATTTTACGATGCCTAAAGCAGAAGTTGTTCGTACTTGGTGCATGAATCATTTATATCATCACCGTGGACAATTAACTGTTTACTTACGATTGTTAGATGTTCCTCTACCAAGTGTTTACGGGCCTACAGCTGACTTGAATAATATGTAATTAAAACCGATAAGTCATCCTGAGCTTGACGATGGGTGGCTTATCGGTTTATCTCAACACCAATGAATCTCCATACATCTTAAAAAATGTATTATTTCCTAAACGAATATCTTTAGGATATGGCTTTGCAAAAACAGAATCACTTACTGCAAGTAGTTTCATATCGTACTTAGCAAATACACTATCCTTGTAATAATACAAAGCATTATCATTTACTTGAAAATGATTTAAATTAAAAAGTGAAATTGTTTTGTAATAGGTTCCGTAAATATCAAATACATAAATTCCGTCGCTATTGTTGTTTAAATACAAATAAGAACCATTTTCAATCATAAAATTTGGCTTTAAATCTGCACTTAACAAAGCATTCAAATTGCCAGTACTTACAACCTTTTCAAGACTTTGATTTAAGCGAACCAGCTCATTGTTTTGGCGATTAAACAACCATAAACCATTATTAAATGAAGAACAAACCACATCGCTTTGTTCTAAATTCATTCCCAACAAATCTATTGAATTTCCGTTTGGAGATAATTGCGAATCTAAAATAACCAATTGAGATTGGTCTTTGTAAAACAACAATACACGCAATGGATTGGTAGCGTCGATTGAACTAATCTTGCCCAGCTTTTTGTTCGAATAAACTTTTAGCAATTCTCCTTTAGAGTTGTACTTTTTTACTTCGTCGCCATTTACTAAGTAAACATTACCAATGTTATCGGTAGTAAATAAATCTATCTTACTTGTAATTGATTTTTTTATTGGCTCATCTTTTATAAAAGAAAAGCAACAACAAACCAATATCAGTAAAACTATTTTTTTCATGTTTTGTGTTAGGCAAAAACTATGCTAAAAACCAATCTGCTTTTTTTCCTTTTTAAAACTATCCCTTAAAGCAAGCATTTTTATTGCCGTAACTGCAGCTTCATCGCCTTTATTACCATGTTTTCCTCCTGCTCTGTCTTGCGCCTGCTCCATTGTATTAGGTGTAAGAACGCCAAAAATAACTGGCATATTGTAATCGATGTTTAAAGTGGTTATTCCTTTAGCGACAGCGTCGCAAATAAAATCGAAATGTTTAGTATCGCCTTGTATAACACAACCGATGCAGATAACGGCATCTACTTCAGCCATCTCAGCCATGTATTGAGCACCTAAGGTTAACTCAAAGCTTCCTGGCACCCACTTCGTTATAATATCTTCTTCCTTTGCCCCGTGCTTTATTAAAGTAGCTAGAGCGCCCTTTTGTAAAGCAGATGTGATTTCATAATTCCATTCAGCTACTACAATTCCAAAGCGCATTCCAGCTGCTGATGCAACTTCTGTACCTTCTACACTCGATAAATTTTTTAATTCACTTGCCATATTCCGATTTCTTTGAAACAAAAAAGGTGATATTACTATCACCTTTTTTACTAATTAGTTTATGATTAAAGATTGCCTGCTGTTTTAACGCGTTGAATATATTTTTCAATATCACGTCCCTCGGCACTTTTTGAATATTCCTTTTGAATACGCTCATACAATTTTAAAGCCTCAGCAAACTCCGATTTACTTTCGTAAGCTAAAGCTGCTTTCTTTAAATAAATTGGAGTTGTAAATGAATTTGTATTAATATCAGCCGCTTTTTGGTAATATTTAATTGCAGCGTCTACTTCATTTAATTCCATTTTAGCATCACCAATTGCACCTGTAGCAACCGCAGATAGCATTACATCATCGCTAGAGAAATTCTCCAAATGATCGATAGCATCTTGGTATTTTCCTTGGTTTAATAAAGCTACACCAACCATGTATTCAGCAACTTTTCCTGACGGAGTACTTCCGTAACTTTCAGCAATTTCTTCTAACCCTGTAAAAGTTGTTGCGTTATAGTTTCCACCTTTTAATGCAAGGTTTAATGAATCCTTATCAAATAATGATTGAGCCATGTACATTTGTGCTTGCGCCTCTTTGTTTTGCTCAGGTATATACCACATTTTGTAAGCAATAATTGCAGTTGCCAATACAGCAATTGCAGCACCTACATAACCCACCATTTTCTTGTTTTTCTCAAAAAACATTTCTGCTTTACCAACCGTTTGGTCTACATCAAAGCTTGTTTCTTGTTTTTCCGATACTTCGGCCATAGTTCCTTAAAATTTAGTGTGCGAAGATAAGCTTTTTCATTTATTCATGAAAATTTAATTTAAACTTATTTAAACCACTGAAAATCAAATACAAAGAATGAAAATTTTAACAAAAAAAGCTTTTATTCACAACTGAAGATTACAGCAAACAATCCACTACCTTTGTGGCTTATGCATTTGAAAGAGTTAAGTCTAGTAAATTTTAAGAACTACGAAGAAGCAAAACTGTCTTTTTCGCCTAAAGTAAATTGTTTTACCGGTAATAACGGAATGGGAAAAACTAATTTGCTAGATGCAATTTATTACCTCTCATTTTGCAAAAGTTTTTTTAATGCAATCGACAGTCAAAACATTCGTTACGAGCAAGGCTTTTTTGTAATACAAGGAAGTTTTGAAAAAGATGGCGATACTGATGATTTATATTGCGGAGTAAAACGCAATCAAAAAAAACAATTTAAGCGCAACAAAAAAGAGTACGAACGTTTATCCGAACATATTGGTATTTATCCTTTGGTTATGATATCTCCATCGGATAGTGAATTAATTGTTGGAGGCAGTGAGTATCGCAGGAAATTTATCGACAGCATTATTTCTCAATACGACAAAGTGTATTTAGAAAAACTAATTGCATACAATCATGTATTAACGCAACGTAATGCTTTGCTAAAACTATTTCGTCAAAGTAATTCATTTGATTCGGTTACACTTGAGTTGTGGGATGATCAATTAATTATTCATGGTGATGGAATTTTAAAAAAGCGTATTGAATTTCTGCAAGAATTTTCTCAACTCTTCACTCAAAATTTTGAATACATTACTGATTCAAAAGAAACGGTTGGTTTGCATTACGAACCATCAACAAAAGATAAAGATTACAAAACAGCTTTAATGACGGCACTTGCAAAGGACAGAGTATTAGAGCACACAAGCGTTGGAATTCATAGAGATGATATTGACTTTACTTTGAATGGCAACAGCTTGAAAAAATTTGCATCACAGGGGCAACAAAAATCGTATTTACTTGCATTAAAATTAGCGCAGTTCGAATTCATCAAAAAAATAAAACATACTTCTCCGCTTTTATTATTAGATGATGTGTATGATAAATTGGATGAGCATCGTTTTAGAAAACTAATCAATTTAGTTAGTAGCAACACGTTTGGACAAGTATTTATTACCGATACACACAGCGAGCGCATCAACGAATTATTTCACGAAGCAAATGTGGATGTGAAATTATTTCATGTAGAAAACGGAACAGTAAATGAAATAAGTCATGCGTAAAAGTAACCAACAAAGTATAGGAGAAGCTTTACAGCAGTTCTTAAAAGAAAATCATATTGATAAAAAACTGCATCAAGCAGATATCATTGGCAAGTGGGAAATTTTAGTGGGTAAGCTTTTCGCCAAACACACCAAACAAGTTTATTTTATGGGAAGTAAATTAGTTATAGAGTTAGATTCGCCAGCATTGCGTAATGAAATGAATATGCTTCGTACTAACCTCATCGCTAAAATTAATGAGATGTCTGATGATACTGTTGTTACTGAAATTATTTTGAAATAATTGAAAAACAAAAAAGAGGCTTTCGCCTCTTTTTTGTTTTTCAATATTCCTATTAAACTGTAAGAATTTCTTTTTCTTTAAACTCAAAATGTTTATCGCATTTTCCAACGTAAGTATCAGTAAGTTGTTGAATTTTTTCTTCAGCTGATTTTACCTCATCTTCAGTAACACCATCCTTGGTTAATTTTTTGCAAGCTTCGTTTGCATCTTTACGAGAACTACGAATACCAACTTTAGCATCTTCTACTTCTTGCTTAGCTTTCTTCACTAAATCTTTTCTACGCTCTTCAGTAAGAGGCGGAACAACAATACGAATGATAATACCATCGTTTTGTGGATTAAAACCCAAATTAGCTGCTTGAATTGCTTTTTCTATTGGTGTTAATGAACTCTTTTCCCATGGTTGAATAATAATGGTGCGAGCATCTTGCGTATTTACGTTTGCTACCTGACTAATTGGAACACGAGAACCATAATAATCAACATAAACATTATCTAACATAGATGGATTAGCACGTCCTGCGCGAACTTTAGCTAATTCAACCTCTAAATGTGTGATGGATTTTTCCATGGCATCTTTTGCCCCATCAATTATTGCTTTAATCTTTTCGTTCATATTGCAAATATATAAATTACACAGTTACCAAAGTACCTAATTTTTCTCCTTCAAGAATTCTTTTCAAATTCCCAGTTTTATTCATATCAAAAACAATTGTTTTCAAATTGTTTTCTTTACACAAAGTAAATGCGGTCATATCCATTACTTCCAATCCCTTTTCATATACTTCGCTAAAAGTAATTGTTTCGTATTTGGTTGCAGTTTTATCTTTCTCAGGGTCTGCAGTGTAAATACCATCTACACGTGTTCCTTTTAAAATAACATCCGCTTCAATTTCAATTGCACGTAATACAGCAGCTGTATCAGTTGTAAAATATGGGTTTCCAGAGCCTGCACCAAAAATAACAACACGACCCTTTTCTAAATGACGCACTGCTTTTCTTCTAATAAATGGCTCACAAATTTGTTCCATTTTTATTGCAGATTGTAAACGCGTGTAAACACCTATATTTTCTAATGCTGACTGCAATGCCATCGAATTAATAACAGTTGCAAGCATTCCCATATAATCACCTTGAACACGGTCCATACCGCCTTTTTCGGCTTGTATTCCACGGAAAATATTACCACCACCAATCACTATTGCAATTTCGCAACCAGTAGAAACAGCTTCTTTAATTTGCACTGCATATTCTGCCAAACGATCGTTATCAATACCAAAGCTTTTATTTCCCATTAAAGCTTCGCCGCTAAGTTTTAATAATATTCTTTTGTATTTCATAAGTATATTTTCGTTTTCGTTACGGTGGCTTCGAGAGCCTCAGCCTCCGTAGTCCAATTTTCTTTTATTCCTTTTATCTTCTTGGTCAAGTGCCTTTTGGTGGCTGAGGCACTCGAAGCCACAAAAAAAATCCCGACTTAATAAGTCGGGATTTAATAACTAATATTGATTAAGATAGAGCGTAACGTTTAAATGCTGTTACTGTTAAATCCTTATCTATACTTTGCAAGTATTGTCTGATAGAAAGTTTATTGTCTTTAATAAACTCTTGGTTTAATAAAGTAGATTCTTTGTAGAACTTGTTTACTTTACCTTGAGCAATTTTCTCAACCATATCTTCTGGCTTACCTTCTGCACGAATTTGCTCACGAGCAACTTCTAATTCTCTTTCTAACATTTCAGCGCTAACATCGTCTTTATCTAAAGCTACAGGAGCCATAGCAGCAACTTGCATTGCAACGTTTTTAGCAACTTCTTCTGTTACAGTTTTATTGAAAGCAACAACACAAGCTAAACGATTTCCAGGGTGGTTATAAGCGAAAACTGTTTCACCAACTACTGATTGGTAATAACCGCAGTCGATTTTCTCACCAATTTTACCAACTTCTTCCATAAATTTATCAGCAATAGTAATTTCGCTGTTGTATGGTAAAGCTTTTAAAGCTGTAATATCTGCAGGAGCTTTTTCAACTGCTGCATTAAGAACTGTGTTTGCAAATACACCGAAATCAGCATTGATAGCAACGAAATCAGTTTCGCAGTTAACAACAACTAAAACAGCACGCTTGTTATCAGCAGTTGCTTTAGCTAATACTAAACCTTCTTTCGCATCTCTATCTGCACGATTTGCAGCAACTTTTTGACCTTTCTTACGAAGGTAATCAATTGCTTTTTCGAAATCTCCTTCAGATTCTTCCAATGCTTTTTTGCAATCCATCATACCTGCACCTGTTTGTTGGCGCAATTTATTTACTTCTGATGCTGTAATAGCCATAATCATTATATCAAATGTTAATAAAAATTATTTTTTCTTTTTTGCGAAACCACCTGCATTTGAACGAGGACGTTTAGCTCCTTTGTTCTCTGTATCTGCATCTGTTTTAGCAAACTTACCTTTTACTGCTTCAGCTAATTCTTCAGCGTGCTCCTTGTTAGTAGCTCCACCTTCTTTTTCTTCAGCTGCTTGAGTATCCTTATCAACTTTTCTTTCAGATAAACCTTCAGAAATAGCTTTCGCCATTACGTCGATAATGTGAGCGATTGAAGTTGAAGCATCATCATTTGCAGGAATTGGGAAATCAACTTCATTTGGATTTGAGTTGGTATCAACAATTGCAAATGTTGGGATGTTTAAACGTTTTGCTTCTTTAACTGCAATGTGTTCTTTGCTGATATCTACAATGAAGATAGCAGAAGGAAGACGAGTTAAATCCGCGATTGAACCAAATTGAGTTTCTAATTTAGCTTTTTCGCGAGAAAACATTAAACGCTCTTTTTTAGAGATGTTTTCGTAAGTTCCATCAGTTACCATTTTCTCTAACAAACCCATTTTGCGAATTGCTTTACGGATTGTTGCGAAATTAGTAAGCATACCACCTGGCCAACGCTCAGTAACGTAAGGCATGTTGATAGCTTTGATTTTCTCAGCTACGATTTCTTTTGCTTGCTTTTTTGTAGCAACAAATAATATTTTTTTACCAGAGCGAGCGATTTGTTTTAAAGCATCTGCTGCTTCACCTGCTTTTACAACTGTTTTGTTAAGGTCGATGATATGAATACCATTTTTCTCAGCAAAAATGTATGGAGCCATTGCTGGATTCCATTTGCGGCGCAAATGTCCAAAATGCGCACCTGCTTCTAATAATTCGTTGAAAGATGTTCTTGACATTTCTTTTCTTTATTGAATGTGGATAATAATTAACGTTTGCTGAATTGGAAACGAGCACGTGCTTTCTTTTGACCGAACTTCTTACGTTCAACCATACGAGGATCACGAGTCATCAAACCTTCTGCTCTTAAAGCTGGTTTGTATTCAGGGTTTATCTCTACTAATGCTTTAGCAATTCCTAAACGTACTGCTTGCGACTGACCAGTGATACCACCACCAGCTACATTTACAGTAACATCGTAATCATTACGAACTTTAGAAATATTTAAAGACTGCTCTACATAATATTGAAGAGTTGGAACTGGAAAATATACTTTGTAATCTTTTCCATTAACAGTAATTGCTCCTGTACCTTTTTGAAGGTAAACACGAGCTACTGCTGTTTTTCTACGTCCGGATGTGTTTGTTACTTCCATTTCTTATTATGCTTTGATAGTTTTTAAATCGATTTTAACCGGTTGTTGAGCTTCATGTTTGTGCTCTGTTCCTGCGAAAATATGAACGTTTGTGTTCAATTTACGGCCTAAACGACCTTTCGGTAGCATACCATGAATAGCCCAAGTTAAAATTTCGGTTGGCTTTTTAGCAATCCACTCTTTTGGAGTAGCTTTTCTTTGGCCACCTTGGTAACCAGTGTAACGGATGTAAACTTTGTCATCCATTTTTGCACCAGTAAATTTTACCTTTTCGGCGTTAATTATGATAACGTTATCTCCGTTATCAGCGTGTGGTGTGTAGTCCACCTTGTTTTTTCCCATAAGGATGTAGGCAACTTTACTCGCTAAACGACCTACTACTTCGTTTTCTGCATCAACAATAACCCACTTTTTTTGGGCAGTTGCCTTGTTGGCATGAGCTGTTTTGTAACTTAATGAATCCACTTTTTTTTATTTTTTTTCGTTAAATAGAAAATTCCCATTTTTAAAACGGGCTGCGAAGATAGTACAAGATTTTTAAATGGCAAAATTTTTTCTTTGAAGAAAGATGCCAGCAGCCCACAAAATTCTACTTTTTAAGAACAAAAACTAAAAAACCACTATTTCTTTGAAATAGTGGTTTTAAAATACACAAAAAATTAAGAATTATTCGCTACTCTTGATCAACTTAGTTTTAAAAACTTTACTTTTTGTAGAAAGAGTAACAAAATACATTCCTTCTGCATAAGCACTAAGATCAATAATTGCCGAATTTTGCCCAACCGAACAATTAATATTTCGCATTAATAGTAATTTACCTGAATTATCGTACATTTTAAGTGTTGCACTTTCTGAATCAAAACAACGGTAATTAATTTGAGCAATACTTGTTGCAGGATTAGGTTGAATGTTAAAGATATCGCTTTCTCCACCAATAGTAACCGTTTCAATCGAAGAATACTTAGAAACATCATTGATATCCGTTTGCTTTAATCTATAATAATAAATACCTTCACTTACATCTGAATCAATACTTGCATATGAAAGTTGAGTGTTACTGTTACCATTTGGGGCTTTAGTACTTGTTTTATTAATTATAACAAATTCGATTCCATCTATTGAACGCTCAATCGTGAAATAACTATTATTTATTTCATTACTTGTAACCCATTTAAGATCTACGTCAGCGCCATTATAAATTGCTGTAAATGATAAAAGCTCTATTGGAAGAGTTGTTGAAGATTGCGCGTTTCCAAACAAAGAAAAGCCTTTCATTCCGTTACGTTGAACCGCTGTAACAGGACTTGCTACACAGGTACCTGCGCTTCCATCTCCATTCAACAAGCCCCAAGTTGCACTTCCATTATGTCTACTCATAATTGTCCAACCCGCACCTGCATTTGTATAATTCGTGTTATACAATGTCATGTTATATGTACCGCTATTGTTTTGTGTGTTATTTGCTTCGATGTCCCAAAAACCGTTATCTAATGCATTTAAATTATAAGTTGCTAAACACTCCGTTGATCCAAGTGGTGCAGGTAAAACGCCATACGTTTGGAAATTAGCAGTTAGATAAGTAATTGTTGTAGCAGTTGTAAAATTAACATTAGCTAACTGATATCCCTTTGTAGCATGGCCTACTGGAAAATCATAAGAGCCAGTAGCATTAAGATAACGTCTTAAGTTGCCCTGAACAAACCTTGTAGCAGCATGTCCTGCCACCGAACTAGTTGCTGGATTTGTAATAATCAAATTATTTGCTCCAGTAATTACCTTACCATTTTGGAAAGTAAAATTACCTACAGCACCAAGCGTCATATCATTATTAATTGTTAAAGTCGGAGTAGTAAACGTATTAAACAAAACAACATCATTAAAACTTCCGGTTCCAGAACGAGTATAAGTTTGAGCTTGAGTAGTTGAAAGAAACCAAACTGCTCCCAAATCATTTGTAGTTAATGTTCCAGAATGTGTAAAATCTCCGCAAACATCTAAAACCGCTTTTGTATCTGAAAAGGAAAGAACAGAGCTAGCTTGTAAATTTATACTCTTACATGCTGCATTTCCAGAGGGATTAAAACCAATATCTGGCTGAGCAACAACAGAACCACCATTAGGAACAATAACCACATCACTTTGACAAGTTGGTAAACATCCACTTGTCCAGTTGCTAGGTGTAAACCAATTATTTAAGCCAGCAGATACTCCTAACCATGTTATAGTAGCAGGCGCAGCATTAACCGTTGCAACAACTGTAGCACATGTACTTTCATTACAACCAGGTGCAAAAGCTGAAACATAATAAGTTGTAGTTGCTGCAGTAAATGCAGTGTAAGCCGTTGCAGTACTTGATTGAACCAATGTGCCTCCACAAGATCCAGTGTACCAATTATAAGTATAACCGGCTCCCAAAGAATTTACGCTTAAAGTAATAAAATCTGGTCCACATGAAGACCCTGCTATTGGAACAGGAACTGATGGAGTACTTGCCGTAACTGCAACTGTTGTTCTTGGACTAACGCAACCTGTAGTACTTGTTGCTTCTAAATAATAATTGGTAGTTCCGCTTGCCACTGGATTAACTGTATAAGTATTTCCACTACCTAACAAAGTACCACCAGTTGAGGCATCATACCAGTTATAGCTATAACCTGCAGTAACAGTTGCGGATAAGGTTAAACTACTTCCTGGACAAGGGCTTCCTGGAGCTGCCGCAGAAGGTGCCGCCGGTGATGGATAAACTAAAACAGTAGTAGTAACAGCAGTTAAAGGCCCACAACACTCTGATCTAACATTAAGCGTAAGTGTAAAAGTTTGATTAGCACCCGTATTATTTGTGAAAGTAACATTAGTACTACTTGATGTTGAACTTGCAATACTTGCAGAGCCCCCTGATGTTGCATATGACCATGAATATGTATATCCAGGTGTACCTGCAACAGAGCTTGAATAACTATAAGTACCAGGACAGATATTTGTTAAAGCGGAAATTGTTCCTGGAGATGGAGCTGCCATTAACATATTATTAAAACCAGTATAGGTATAAGGACCAGACGTTACAATGTTTTTTCTACCCGTAGTAGTATATTGTACTGTAACAGTACCCGCTGCAACACTACTAACAGGTACAGATGTAGCTCCGAAACTTGTCCATGAAGGCGTCGCAGGAGCAGTCGCTGTCATATTTGTATTAACTCCAGTACAGTTTACATAATTATTAGTTGCATCTCCAGAAAAAATAACTGGATAAGTTGAAATATTTACATTCGAATACAAATCATCTGACGGTGTACAAACTTTACATATTTTAGCACAAGTAACTGTTGAATTCAACAATTGACAATCAGTAACAGTTGCAGATCCATCAGGAGCATATACAGCATAAGAAGCGACCGGAGACCCACAATATTCATCAGCACCAATTGTTGGGCCATTTGGTTTCACACCAGTTGAACGTGTTTGTAAATCAATATCATCAGTAATACCTGCAACTACAATTGCATTACCAATCATTGTGCTTGTTGACTGAACATGCAAATCAGGAGTAGCAGAAGTTGGGCTAACAAAAACGGCATCAACGTTCAAGGAATTCGCGTCTTCTGTTGTACCAGTTTTCCATGCGGCAAAGGTACGCGCTGTTGTACCTCCATCATACGAGCCACAATCAGCAGCAACACTTGTATATAAATTATTATAATCACTGGTAATACCTGCAGCATCATCATTTGTAATGGCATAGTGCTTTGCACCTGCCCCAGAGTTAGCTCTAGTGTTTTGAAAGATATTAGATCTTACAACATCTACAGAAGCGCCCTCTTGATCAAAACAAGTTGTATAATTTGCAGCCACATTATTAACACCAATTCCGCCTATATAAACCGAGTTAAAAGAAATTGCACTGGTTGCTGTATTACTTGTTGAGATACCTGTATAATAAGTTGCAAACGTATTTGAGGTTCCGTTTACATTATATCCTAATCTTACCATATTATTACTTATGGCTGCAACAGTGCTTCCATTACTGATTTGAATACCAAACATATTAGTTCCATCTGCGGCACTTTCTAAATTGTAAACTATATTTTTAGAAATTACATTACCTGCTATAGTATTTCCTATCCAGATACCTTGAGTTAATGGAGTACTTGCAGCACTTGTAAGTTTCATGTTATAAACATTATTTTCTGTTATAGTACAAGCTCCAGTGCCTTGGTTACCGATACCAATAAAGGCCAAATAACTTACTCCACGTCTTCCTGTAGTTGAATTTCTTGTTGCTGTTGCAAGGTCACGAACAGAATTTCTCATAATAGTTACAGTTCCTGCATCAAAAGTAACAATACCATACATATTGTCATTAGTTAGTGTGGAGCCTCCTAAGCTCGTAATATTAGCAATAACATTGTCGATAATATTTACTGCAAAAGCCCCAGTTGTACCTGTACCAATACCCCACATAGAAGTGGTAACGGTAGCGGCGGATGTTTGTATGCTATTAGCAGTAGTTGCGCTACCAATTGTGTTTCCGGTAATATTAAAAGCTGCGGTAAGGGCTGAACCAACGTAAATCCCTGAAAATGTACGAATGTTGAAAGTTCCTCCTCCTCCTGTTGTATTCGTCATTGTTCCGGCAATGGTAATTGATCCAATAGTATTATTTGTAATGGAACCATTTGCTCCTGAGTAATAAATTACATCAGTAAATGCATCATTAGTACCATTATTAGCAATACTTAAAGAAATGGAACCTGTTGCATTATCACCTACCGTATTACCAGTGGTAATAATATTACCAGCTATTCCCAATATAGCTGAAAATAGCTCTTGTCCACCTGCAAGGGCTGTAAAATTAATGTTTTTTATTGTGTTTCCAGATATAGTGCTTGTTGAAGTGGTACCAACACTCATGTAAATACCATAAAAAGAGTAAGCGGTTGCTGCGGCTCCAGCAGTAAGCGTGCCTGTAGCTAAAGCAGCACTACCACCAATGTAATTATCACTAACAGTGAATCCAACTCCTGAATTTACAACTCGTATTCCGTATAAACCACAAGCTCTTGAGGCAGATTGGTAAATACTATTTCCAGTTACAGTCCAGGCCGTATTATTGGTACTTATATTAACTGCAATACAATTGGCTCCCGTCTGCAACCAATCATGAATATTACAATTAGTAATCGAATTGCCACTACTTTCTCTTGTAGCAGTACCTAAGGAATAAATTAAGCAATAAGGAAGATTTGTGCTACTAGGCCCAATATCACAAAGGTTAATAACATTATTATCATTTCCTACTCCAGTTGCAGTACTAAACCAAACCACTCCGAGAGTATTTGCTGTGCCAGAACCTTTTATAGTACAATTACTAATTGTATTGTTTGAAGCGTCGGCAATAAATCTAATTGTACTTGCAGCTACATTAGTTGAAGTATTTTCAATTATTAATGAGTTACCACCAGCGTTTAAACCATTTATAGTAACATTATCAGCACCATTTAAATTTATTAAAACCCCGGCTACGGCTCCAGAAATTGTTCGCGCACCACTAGGTGTTATTGTAAGTGAACTCCACATACCAGCTGCACCAGTTAATGAATTTGTACCTGCTTCGGTTGTAACATTAGCAGTAATTGTAATTGTAACATTAAAACCAGCTTGAGACGCGCCTGCATTCAAAGCTGCAAATGCCCCACCTGCATTGGTAAGAGATGTATACACACCATCATCGCCATTACTACCTGCAACGGTTATTTGCGCATTTAATTTGCCTATTAATAAACAAACTAAAATAAAAACTATGCTTATATTTTTCTTCATTTTATATCTTTTGGATACTTAGTAATTTCTAATAAATTTTATTCTACACTTGAGTTTAAGGTGCTGATCCTGCACCAGCATCAATATAACATCTAACAATATTATAGCTTGTGCAACTCGGCCCCATTTTTATACCGTAATTAGATCTAACAGTACCTGCGGCGTGCGCAGCAACTGTAGCTGCTGCATTCGCTGGCATTTCTATTCTTAAATCTTGGAATCTAAAATTTGTAGCAGAAGCTGATACTTTAAATGCTGAGCAAGCTGCTGCATCATCACTATCAGCAGTATTACTTCTTCTTATAGTTGTTGAATTTGTTCCTCCTGATAAATCACTACTTTTTATGGTAAAAGTGGAGTTAAAACCTCCTTCAATAGTTACATAACTATTTACATTTATTGCATCTGTAAAAGTATATATACCTTTTGTCATATATATAATTGCATTATTACAATTTGCTAAAGCCAATGCCGTAATTAGTCCACCAGGTGTTGATTTTGTTAAACAATCTCCTGCACCAGAAACTGAATTAACGAAATATACATTACATGTACTTCCACCACCAGTAGAAGCCAATGAAACGGTTGATGAAGTAGTGTTTCCAGGACAACCCGCACTTGTTGTTGTTGTAACAGAATAGGTACCTGGAGTACCTGTAACTGTATTTGTAGTTGCTGCAGATGCACCACTCCATTGAAAAGTACAAGTTGGACAAGCTACTCCATTAATTGTAGTTGAAGCTGTAAGTAAGGTTGAACCAGAGCAAATAGTTGGGTTTATTGGTGAAATAGAAACAACTACATTATTTTGAATAGTAACCGTTGTAGTTGCAGATCCTGTACAACCACCGTAAGACATATTTAACACATAAGATGTTGTTACATTAGGATTAACATTAAACGTTGCCTGACCACTACCATTTGCTGCAGCTGTTAAACCACCTGGGTTTAAAGTATAGGTACCTGTACTATTAGGCGCTCCTGCAGCTGTAAGAACAACAGCAGTTCCGGGTGTACACGAAGTACTAATACTAGGTGTTAAAGTAAGTGCATTTAAAACATTAACCGTAACTGTTTGACTTGTTAACATAGCATTACCACACTTGTCAAGAATTGTATTTCCATCAGTACCAGTTTGAATACCAAGCGTAAATGTTCCACTAGTTGGAACTGTATAATTTATTGTTATGGCGCTAGTAAGTGCTGCCCCACTTGTTGATCCAGATGCTGAAACACTAGTTACAACGCCACCACCTGTTAAAGTAAAATCACTTCCACTTGCTTCAATTGAACTTATTAAACAAGGTTCAGAAAGATTTAAGGTAAATGTTCCGTTACAATTATTAACAACAGAATTTGGTGGATTTATAGTTGGCGGTGTAATATCTGTAATTGATGCTGTACCTGTAAATGTTAAATTATAACCAACAGCATCAGCTGTAAAATTATCAATAACCAAAGCATAGGTTTGACCAGCAACCATTGAAGTAATTCCATTACTAATTGGAGCGCCTAAGCTATTTGTAGATAAAGCTGGTAATTCTGGTGAAGTAGTAGCGGATGACAATCCTGTATTTCCATCTGTAGCTGAATAATTACATCTAATAGGCGTAGCAGTTGGCACTCCTGCGCAACCAATTGTTGTAATATTATATAAAGCAAAATCATAATCTTTAACCGTAGCTAAATTAAACCCGAAAGTTCCAGTATTCTGTGCTGTAAAAATGTACCAAACTGAGTTTGTTTCTCCTCCAATAAGACAAGTACCATTTAACTCTTGCACAGTACCAACACCCGTATACGAATCATCCTGCAAATAACTTTGTGCACAAACTTGAATTGCATTATCACAATTTTGTTCGGCACCAGTTATAAGTATTCCATTTAAAGGATTTACTTTCCCAAGAGAAGTTTCCCATTTTAAAGTAGCTAGTCTTGCGTTCTTTGCATCAATTTCCTTTTGGGTAGGCAACCTATTTTCGTCTTGAGCTACGAGCTTAATTGAGCAAAGCAGGTTGCATAAGATAAAAATTAAGCTTATTAATTTTTGTTTGGTAATTATCTTTCGCATGAATTTACATTTTAATACTTAAAATTTTAAGCCAATTTATTTTTTACTTTTCTTTTTATTATTAGAAACCTTAGAAGGCGAAGCTTCAGTAGCTTCATTAATACTTTTTATAACACCCAAATTTTCACTCTCGGTATTAGGGCGTGGGTGCCTTATAAGTATTACATCACTCGATGGCTTCACTTCGTTATTTATTGCCTTTTCTTCTTCATTCTTTTTTACTGGGATAGATTTTGTTGTTTGTGAAAAAGAAATACTACTAGTACACATTAATAAAAAAAATAGAACTAGAATAGTTACCGAATTGTTAGATTTATTTTTCATCTTATTTGTTTTCATTAAAATTTATTACCAATTATTACAACTGATTTACCACCAATAACAAGGAATAAAGATAATAAAATTTTTGTTTATGCAAAATACCTTATCGAATTTCATGGGTAACTTTATCGATTTAGGTATAAATATGGTGAAATCTTTTTATATAATTTACAAAATCTATCTATCTACATTCTAGAGTAGTAAAGATTTTTCCCATCCAGACTTTTTAATTTGTAAATACTTAAATATCTGAACTGGTTTTTAATGATACGTAGTTGGATTTCCCTTGCTGTGCAAATAATTTTTATATCTTTGTTTTTGATTTTTATACTTATTTTAGATACATAATCAGATGAAAACACAACTTTTATTCTACTCTACACTACTATTTTTTTTAGTTTCCTCTTTAAATAGTGGGGCGCAAATCACAAATAGCGGATCAACAACTTCAAATGAGGTATACAAGGAAAAAACTGACAGTTTATCTAAACCTATTATTATAACTGATGCTAAAGACAAGGAAGTTTATGAAACAATTAAGCCTAATACCTTAATTTCTACAAGGGAATATGAATTACTTCTTGAGGAAAAGAAGAAAAAAACACAAGTAAAAGACCCTAAATAAATTTTCAAATGAATAGAATAGTTTACTTTTTCTTCGCTATACTAATTTCTGCAAGTCCGAAACTAGCATTTTCTCAAGCTACTCCTTGTACAGCAGTGGCTGCAGATGTTGATTGTGCTGCACTTTCAGGGGTATCGCTCCCAGCGGCTACTGCATGGACAGCTGCAGGAAGTGGGATAGTGAATCCTCCATGTGGCGGAGCTGCAGGGGGCACAACAGTTACAGGAAACTCAAACTATTGGATAACCCTAACTACAGGGGCTTCTGATTATGGTTTAACGCTAGATTTCAGAAGACCCGGATCTGGCGGAGGTAGAATAGATGATATTGGATTACAAGTATACACTGCAGCGGCATGCGGCGGGGCATTTACATTGGTAGGTTGTTATAACAACACCGCTAGTACAGATGTGTATCAGGACATCGCAGCAACTCCTAGTACAACTTATTATATTAGAGTTTTTGATACCGATGGTTCAGGTGGGGGTGCAGCTTTCGAATATTGTATAAGAAAAAACCCTAGAGGCAATACACCTTGTAGCGCTATTCCTATTAGCTCATTCCCATATTCCTTTACAGGATCAACTGCTACCGCTGGATTCACCAATTTTATGACAGGTGGCTGTGATGGTAATGAACCTGCAACTACAGGATCAGGTAATGATGTATTTTTTAGTGTAACCCTTGCTGCCAATTCGTATTTGACTTTACAATTGACTGGAACAACTGCTGCTAATTTTACTGAACTAACCGCATTATCAGCCACAAGTTGTGATGGCCCTTGGACGTGCGTTACCAATGGAGCTTGGACAGGTGGACTTCAGGCAGATAATTCTCCAGCCTCTTCTTCAAGCCCATGTAGAACTGCTTATTTTGCAGCAGCAGGGACTTATTACTTAAGGGTTGACGCAAGTTTATCTGCAAATGGCCCATTTACAATTTCAGTAAATTCCTATACTCCAACTGGTGGAGATGCATGCGCAAATGCTACAACTTTGAGTTCTGGAACGCCATTATCAATTGTTAATACCAATTGCGTTTATACAACGGGGACTGATGATCCAACTGGAGCGCTAATTTGTGCTGGAACTTTAGAAAATACACAATGGACCGCTTTCACTGCAAGCGGAACTGGAGGCTCAATTGCATTTGATGTATCCAGTGTTACCTGCGCCACGGGTTATTACGCTGCTTCTGCAGGGCCGTTTGGAGGATATTATTCAGCATCGGGGCAATTTGGAATATTAACATCTAGTACGAATGCTTGTGGAGGAACTTATACGGCTGCGGTAGCTTGTCAAAGTCTTGCTACTGGTGCCACCTATTCTGGGACATTAACAAATACAGCTGGCACCAATTATTATTTTGTTTGGGATGGTAATGGAGGTGCTGAATGTAATTATACTATCACTGCAACTAATATTATCCCATTGCCAATACAACTCATTTTCTTTGAAGCTAAAAAAGATTTGAATAAAGTTAATTTGCAATGGAAAACTTCAATGGAAAAAAATTGCAATCAATTTATTTTAGAAAAATCATTGGATGCAATTAACTTCGAAAAAATTGGTTCAGTAAAAGCAAATGGAAATACAAATTCTACTAGTGAATATTCATTTATTGATTTCAATCCTTACACAAATGGAACATCCTACTATCGTTTAAAACAAACAGACTATAACGCAGATGAATCTATATCCTCAATGAAAGTTGTTGAATTTGAAAACGCAATAAAAACCAACTTTATCATTTTCCCTAATCCTAGTATTAAAGGAGAAAGTACTATTAAAACAAGTAATTTTAACAGCGAAGAATTACATGTAGTAATTGAAGATCTAAGTGGAAAGCAATTATTTGAATCTTCTTTCACAAATATTGGTTCAGACATAAATATTCAGCCTAATTTGCCAGCAGGAATGTACTTGATAAAAGTACAGGGAGGCAATGAAGGTGTAATCAGAAAATTCTCAGTTATTGAATAACAAAAAAAACCGAAGTTTTCACTTCGGTTTTTTTTGTTTTATAAAATTAGTTGCGTTTACCTCACCATCTCCACAACAGCCTTTACCCAAGTATCACTATCATTTAAACTCTCTACCAAATCAACTTTTTCGCCACCGTGTTCGTGGAAAATTTCTTGGTATTCGGTTCCAATTTCATAAATGGTTTCGAGACAATCTGCAACAAAGGCTGGTGAGAAAACTAAAATTTTCTTTGCCCCGTTTTTCGCTAAATCTTCAATTACCGTATCTGAGTAAGGTTTAATCCATTTATTATTTAAACGGGATTGAAAAGTTGTTGTGTGTTTATTTTCAGGAATTCCTAATCGCTTTACTAATTCACGTGTAGTGTAAAAGCAATTTGCACGGTAACAAAATTGATTACTCTTGGTTAATGTATTACAACACTTGCCCAGCTGACAATAATCGCTACCATAATGCTTTGAGCTTTCATTTATATGGCGCTCAGGCAAACCATGGTAAGAGAAAATCACGTGGTCATACTTTGAAAAATCAAACTTCTGCCCTTTCTCAACAAATGCATTTAAGTATCCTTCGTTATCATAGAACTTAGAAATCATGCGTATTTCAGGCATTACTTCCCATTTCTCTAATTCGTTCATAACCTTTTCTATAGTAGAACCTGTTGATGAAGATGCGTAATGTGGGTACAATGGCAATACCGTAATTGAACTTACTTTTGCTTCACGTAACTTATCTAAAGCACTTGCTATGCTTGGGCTTTGATAACGCATTGCATATTCAACCACATACTCATCACCTAATTGTGTGCGAACTTTATCCGTTAAATTTTTTGTATGAATTAGTAATGGGGAGCCTTCTTGTGTCCAAATAGCGCGATACAGTTTTGCTGATTTTGGTGCGCGAAAAGGAACAATGATTCCATTTACTAATATAAAACGACCAACAGGATTAATATCAATAACACGTGGGTCGTTTAAAAATTCAGTTAAATATTTTCGAACATTGGTAGTTGATGGGCTATCAGGTGTACCAAGGTTTACAAGTAAAATTCCTTTTTTCATAAAAAACAATTGTTGAGATATAGAGTTGTTGAGATATAGAATTATTGAATTAGTGAGTTGTCAAAAAATATAATTCAACAACTCACTAATTCAATATCTCAGCAATTACATATGAATAGCACGTTTTGCAGTAGCATCCAATGCAGCTTCTTTTAAGCTTTCGGTAAATGTTGGGTGACCGTGACAAATACGAGCAATGTCTTCTGCGCTTGCACGGAACTCCATAGCAACAACAGCTTCCATAATAACATCCGCAACGCGTGGACCAATCATGTGAACTCCTAAAACTTCATCAGTAGCTTCGTCAGCTAACACTTTAATAAATCCATCAGTATCCATACTTGCACGGGCTCTTCCGCTTGCCTTAAAAGGGAATGATCCTGCTTTGTACTTAATTCCTTTTTCTTTTAGTTGCTCTTCGGTTAAACCTACAGAAGCAACCTCTGGCCAAGTGTAAACAACACCTGGAATTAAGTTATAATTGATGTGTGGTTTTTGCCCCGCTAATAACTCCGCAACATAAACCCCTTCTTCTTCTGCTTTATGCGCAAGCATTGCACCTTTAATAACATCACCAATAGCATAAATACCATCAACGTTAGTTTTTAAATGATCATCTACCTCAACTTTACCACGCGCATCTACTTTAACGCCTGCTTTATCTAATCCTAAATTATCTGTATAAGGTTTTCTTCCTACTGCCATTAAGCAATAATCACCTTTAATTTCAACCTTTTCTCCGTTTTTGTTTTCGGCAACAACAGTTACTTCTTTTCCTTTAGTAGTTGCACTTGTTACTTTATGATTAAAGTAATATTCGAAACCTAAATCTTTTTTAAGTACACGTGTTAACTCTTTCCCTAAGCCTTTGTCCATGGTACCAATTAAGCCATCCATAAACTCAACTACAGAAACCTTTGCACCTAAACGCGCATATACAGAACCTAACTCTAAACCAATAACACCACCACCAATAATGATTAAATGTTTTGGCACTTCTTTTAATTCTAATGCTTCAGTTGAAGTGATAATTCGTTTTTTATCTACTTCAATACCTGGTAACGACATTGGCTTTGAACCTGTAGCTATAATAGATTTAGCAGCTTCAATTGTTTCCTTAGTACCATCAGCTTTTGCAATCTCGATAGTGTTTTTTGAAGTATAAGTACCATGACCAGTGATAACAGTAATTTTATTTTTCTTCATCAAGAAATTGATTCCGTCGCAAGTCATTTTAACAACGCCACGCTTACGCTCTATCATTTTCTCTAAATTAACTTTAGGACTTTTTACTTCAATACCATGTTCTTCAAAATTGTGTACTGCATTATGGAAATGCTCAGAAGAATCTAATAATGCTTTTGAAGGAATACATCCAACATTTAAGCAAGTACCACCAAGTGTGTTATAACGCTCGATAAGTGCAGTTTTAAAACCAAGTTGCGCGCAACGAATAGCTGCAACATATCCTCCAGGGCCAGAACCAATAATGGCAACATCATATTTTTCCATAAGTAAAAAAGGGTTTGAATTTAACTGTGCGAAGTTACTAATTATCTTTTATACCATAACTCAATACAAAACAACAAAAAAGTTCGATTTACAAGATTATCTCTTTATAAAACGTTTTGTTAAGCCTAAAATAACAATACCCAACATGGCAATCATTGCTCCTTTTGCAATCAAATCGCCAAAGCGGGCAAAAAAGGTTTGAAATGTGTTTGGGTATACACTTGCATTTATTACTGCTTCTTCCCAATAAGGTGTTTTTTGAGACAAAACTCCTTTTTCATCAATAAAACAAGACACACCAGTATTTGCAGAACGCACAATAGGTTTACGTGTTTCTATTGCTCGCAAAGCTCCGATTGCTAAATGTTGTTTATACCCCGGAGTTTCGCCCCACCAACCATCGTTTGTTATAATTGCTATAAGATTTGCCCCGTTGTTTATATAACCAGTAACATACTCTGGATACACACTTTCGTAACAAATAACGGGTGCCACCTTAATTGCATTTTTTTTGTTTAAGAAAGCTGTACGTTCCTTTTGGGTTCCTAAACTACCGAAGGTTCCACCTAATTGAATTGCATACTCTTCTAATGGCTTTAGCAACCAAGGGAAAGGCATTATTTCAACTCCTGGCACCAATTTAGATTTGTGATAAACTTGGCAATGCTCAGAATTATCAATTTGTAAACCAGTATTAAAAAAATCATAATAACCAGGCCCATCAGAAAATTTATGTGCTGAAGAAGGAATATGTCCATTAGGAAGATAATCCTGTAAAGTATTAGCCCCAGTAATAATAACTAAATTAGGGTTTATACTTATAAATCTTTCTTTTAAAAACAAAATGCCACTCGCCCTTTCTAGTTCAGATTCCCAAACATTTTCGGTTAAAAAAGTTTCAGGCAAAATAAGGTAATCAGCTTGTTTAATTAAACTCGAATCTTTTTGAAAAACCAAACGCATCAATTTATCTAATTGACTTTGTTGATCGGATGAAAATTTTTCGTTGTAAGGGTCGATGTTTGGCTGAACAATTAATACATTTTGAGATTTAAGTTGAGAAGATTTAATTCGCAAATCAACTGTAAAAAAAAGTACATAAGAAATTAAAATCGGAAACAGTAAAACACAACTTACTCTTACTATCTTGCTCTTATTCCAACTACTTAGTTCTGCTTTCTCTTTCAGGATTAAAAACACAAGAATATTAATTACCCAAATCCAAAGTGTACCACCCGAAACTCCTGTAAATTCAAACCATTGTACCCATGAAGATTGAAAAGCGAATACATTACCCAAGTTTAACCATGTCCAACTTAAATCCCATTGTTGATGAAAATATTCGAAGCTCAACCAAAAAGGGATAACAGTAAAAAGAGCGAATTTTGTAGGCACAAACCGTTTAAACCAAAACGATAAACGAAACACCCAGGTCATAAACAAGGCATTTAAAGTAAATGCTAAAACCGCAATTGGACTTGCGTTGTAAACCCACCAAGTTGTTGCAATATTCCAAAGTAATAATGCTAAGAAAATCAACCCAAATTGTTTTATTTTTCTGCGTTTTAAAGCATGTCGAACATCATAATGTTCTGCAATAAAAAACATTGGTACAAATGCCACGAAAATAATAGCTGTACAATACGGCAACCAAGAAATGCTTAGTAATAAAGCACTAAGTAAACTTAAAATGAATGGATGTTTTATTTTCACTATTATTTTAAATCAAATAGATTATTTACTCCAGGATAACGCGCAACAGTAAACCCCTCTGCATACTTCACTCCCATTGCTCTACCCCAAATACTCATTTTAGAAAACAAACTTTCAATGAACTCAGGACTTGAAATTGGAGTTTGTGGTTCTTTGCTATTAACATCAAAAAACTGTGATGAAAAACACATAATTGCCTCTCTCTTTTTTTCTACAAATTCAGTTACATCCACTACAAAATCAGGGTGAATGTAATGATCTTGTATATAATGATAAACAGCTTTGGGTCGCCAAGCGTTTTGCTTAACCCCATTTATTTCTGTTTCAATCTTTGATAGTCCGGAATAAAAACAAGCATCAGCAATTAGTTTTGCTGCTCGCCCATGATCAGGATGACGATCTTCAATTGCATTAGCTAAAATAATCTCTGGTTGAGATGCTCTAATGACTCTGCATATTTTCCTGATACTCTCCTCATTATTCTCAAAAAAACCATCATTTAAATCCAACTGCTCACGAAAAGTTAATCCCATTAATTTTGCAGAATTCGAAGCCTCTACCGTTCGTAATTCAGCACTGCCCCTTGTACCTAATTCCCCCTTCGTTAAATCTAAGATGGCACACTTTTTACCTAAACTAATGTGTTTAAGTATAGTGCCACTACATGACAATTCAACATCATCCGGGTGAACACCTATTGCGAGAATATCTATTTTTTGCATGGAAATGTTAAAATGTAAAAATAAGCATAAAAAAGAAAGGAATTTTGATGTTGTAAAGAAAAATTAATTTTATCTTTACCTCCAAATTAATTTAAACAAAAACACATGAAAAAAATCTACTTATTAGGTTTGGCTTCAATGGTTGCATTAACTGTTAACGCACAAACTACTTACAGAATTCCAAAAAATGAAATCAAAAAAGGAAAAGTTAACCATTTTGAAAGAGTAATTAGCGGTCCTAATTCAGTTCAACAAGTTGCAGGTAGTATCGTTTGTGGTACTCAGTACGTAGCTGGAACTACTATGGATTTGAATTTAACTTTCACTTCATTAAACGCATCTGGTGACTTAGAGTATGTTGATTACTTAGAAATTACTTTCCCTGCTGGAATTACTCCAACTGGTGCTGGTGCTACATCTGATCCATTTCCAAATACTGAAGATGCTGGCGGAGGACAAGAGGCGTTAAATGCAGTAGCTGGTCAAGTTATTTCTTGGGGTGATGCTGCTGGAACTGATGAATATGGTGGAATTTGGTCAACAACTGGTATAGGCTTCGTTGTTGAAGTTACTGTTGCTGGTGGAACAACTGGAAATTTAACTGCAAACTACTTATTAGATGGTGATGGTTATACTGGTGCTCCTGGTGTTGTTACACCTGGCGTAGGTACAACAGCTAATGGTTCTTTTACAATTTTCGAAGCTGGAGCTTCTATTGATGATGCAGCTTTAACTATTTTAGAAGTTGGTGGTACATCTTATTGCAACAATACTACTTTACCAATTGCAATGAGAATCAAAAATTTAGGTACAACTACTTTATCAAATATTCCAGTTTCTTATCAAATTGATGCTTTACCTGTTGTTTCTGAAACAGTAACTGCTACAGTTCTTCCTGGTGATTCAGTTGATTATATTTTCACTGCTTTAGGTGATTTCTCTGTAGAAGCTGATTACGCAATCGTTGGTAATGTTACTGTTGTAGGAGACGCTGTTTCTTCAAATAATACTGCAAACGCTGCTTGGACAAACACTATCCCTGCTGTTTTAACATCTACAACTCCTTCAACTCCTTATGTTAACGGATTTGAAACTGCTGATTTATCTGGAGTTTTAATTGCTAATGGAACAAGTGCTTCTCCATCATCAGGATGGGGTTTATCTGCAACTGCTCAATCTGGAACTCAAGCATTATTCTGTACTGCTGCTGCTGCTAATGGTGGTGTTGCTGATTCTTGGGTTTTCTTAAAGTGTATGGATGTTGTAATGAATGACATTTACCGTATTACTTATTACACAAGAACTAATACTAACTTTAATGGTGGTCTTGATATCGCTGCTGGTTTAAACCCTGCTATTGCTGATATGTTAGTTCCTGTTAAGCCTTTTTCAGCTAATACAGCTAACTCACAATGGAGAAAAGATTCAGTTGATATGGCTGCTCCAGCTTCTGGAATTATCTACTTAGGTTTCCACGCTTCTGGTGTTAACACAGGAAATGGTTCTAATATCCGTTTAGATAACGTTAATATTTTCAAAGTTGATGTTGTTGGTACTAAAGAAATTTCTTCTTCTAACTTAGTATCTATTTTCCCTAACCCAAATGCTGGTGTTTTCACAGTTAAAGCTACTGAAAACAACTCATCTGTTGCTGTATACAGCATCATTGGAGAAAATGTTTACTCTTCTAAATTAGTAAAAGGAAACAACTCTATCGATTTAACAAACTTAGCTGCTGGTTCTTACATTGTTAAAGTTAACAATGGTGGTACTTTAGTTACTAAGCGTGTTGTAATCAACAAATAATTATTGATTAATCAATAACTGAAAACGGCTGAACAAATGTTCAGCCGTTTTTTTGTGAAATATAGTAAACAAAAAAGGGGAAGCATTAGCTTCCCCTTTTTTGTTTCTGAATTAATTAACCTTTAATACTTGGCAAAACTTCAATCCGCACTTTGGTTAAACCCGCCTTTATGAAATTAAGCTGTTTTGCCGCTTTTACGCTTAAATCAATACTACGTTTAGACTTATATGGCAAACGATCGTTAATCTTAACGAAAACAACCGAATCATTCTTTAAATTGGTTACCATTACAAATGTTCCTAATGGTAATGTTTTGTGAGCTGCTGTTAAACTATCATTACTAAAACGTTCTCCCGAACTTGTTTTTCTTCCGTTAAATTTATTGTGATAATAACTAGCTGTTCCAAATTCTACTCCAACATCTTTCTTAACAGAGAAAGAAAATAAAAGAAAACCTAGGGATAAAAATGTAATTGACTTTTTCATGTATTTTGTAATAGACACCAAAAATACCCCGAACTAGGCAAAGGTAACCCTGCATTTCGACCAAACGAGCTGTTAAAATAGTTAAAAGGATTTTTAAAGTCTAAAAAACAGCTTGTTATGGAATTATGTGCTTTTAGCGTTAACATATTTTAACCGCCAAAAAAAGACTATTATTTCTCCTTTCTGCGTTATTGGATATTAGTTGTATATTCGCATCTTAAGACGCCGTGGCAAAAAATTTAGTAATTATACCAACCTATAATGAAAAAGAAAACGTAGAGAAAATGCTACGTTATGTTTTTGCATTACCCAAAGAATTTCATGTTCTAATTGTTGACGATGGCTCTCCTGATGGAACTGCAGACATTGTAAAAAAACTGCAAAGCGAATTTTCTTCTCAACTTTTTATTGAAGAACGTAAAGGAAAATTAGGTTTAGGAACTGCATACATTCATGGTTTTAAATGGGCAATAAAAAATCAATACGATTATATTTTTGAAATGGATTGTGATTTTTCTCACAACCCAGATGACTTAATACGCTTGTTAGATGCTTGCGAAACAACTTGTGATGTTGCAATTGGTTCGCGTTATACAAAAGGTGGCAGCGTAAAAAATTGGCCATTGGGTAGAATTATGATGAGTTATTTTGCCTCAGTATATGTGAGAATGATATTGTGGTTACCTATAAAAGACACTACTGCTGGTTTTAAATGTTATAAACGTAAAGTTTTAGAAACAATTAAACTTGACTCAATTCGCTTTATGGGTTATGCATTTCAAATTGAGATGAAATATAACGCCTACAAGAAAGGATTTAAATTACAAGAAGTTCCTATCCTATTTAAAGATAGAGAAGAAGGTTATTCTAAAATGAGTACCAAAATTTTTAAAGAAGCTTTTTGGGGTGTAATTCAAATGCGTTTTAAAAAGGTTGAATAATTTAAATGGCATCAAAACAAAACTTAGCATCGTTCTCTAACTCTTGGTATAAGCCAGGTGCAGGTTTTATCAAACGTTTTCTTTGGTACTACACAAATCTTTGCTGGATAAAATCAGGTTTCCCATTTAGCGGCTGTAAAGTTTTTTTCTTAAAATTATTCGGTGCAAAAATTGGAAGCGGTGTTGTAATTAAACCACATGTAAACATTAAATATCCATGGCGCCTAACAATTGGAAACAATGTGTGGATTGGCGAAGAAGTATGGATAGATAATTTAGACGATGTAATTATTGAAGATAATGTTTGCATATCACAAGGTGCACTTTTATTATGTGGAAATCATGATTACAAAAAAGAAACATTCGATTTAATTACTGGAAAAATACACATTAAACAAGGTGCTTGGATTGGAGCTAAAAGCCTTGTTGGACCTAATGTTACAGTAAATGAAAACACTGTATTATCTGTTGCATCTATTGCAACAAAAGATTTAGAAGCTAATTCAATTTATAGAGGTAATCCTGCTATTAGAATAAAAGCAAGAGATTAAATCATTCTCTTCACTACACGAAGTAAGTGAGAATATTTTTTTCTTTCCGAATGAAAGATTCCGTAATGATCAAACTTATCAATCCTTACTTTTCCTGATGCGTGAATAATATGATTATCGCTCATAACAATTCCTACATGAACAATTTTTCCTTCTTCATTATCAAAAAAAGCTAAATCACCTGGTTCAGCTTCTTCCACAAAACTTAATGGACTTCCTAATTCTGCTTGTTGATAAGCATCACGCGGTAATTGAAAACCATTTAATGCAAATGCCATTTGTGTAAAACCCGAACAATCAATTCCCCAACAAGTTCTTCCTCCCCACAAATATGGAGCATTTAAAAACAATAAAGCAGTTTGAATTATATTGTCGTATGTTTTTTCTTGAAACGATTTTAAATTTCCATCAAATTCATATTCGCTACTCTCTTCTAATTTAAATTTTCCGTTTTCACAAAATGGTAATGAACTTCCCATTGCAATGGGAAATGATTCGTTAGCAATTTTATTTTTTACAATAGAAAAAAGTTCGTTCGATAATGGAGCTTTATGTTGCTCAAGAGAAGTAAATGTTTTTTCTTTTATGGGAGCATACTGCTTGTGGTTAATCCAACACTCATAACCATCATGTGCAATTTTAATTTTACGCCACTCTTCTGTCTCTTCAAGTATAGTAAAATGCTCTCCTAACAAAAGCTGTGTTACCATCTCGCTTTTATTAGATGCTTCTGCTCTACAGGGAACTATACTTAAATTACAAATGCCGTACATTACTCTAATTTGATAATTTGAAAATGGGCTGATTTGAAAATATTATTTAACATCCAAATCAACCCATTTTAAAAATTTATTTAATGTTTTCGATTACAACTGCGCTTGCACCTCCACCGCCATTACAAATAGCAGCTGCACCGTAACGTGCGTTGTTTTGTTTTAACACATTAATTAAAGTAACAATGATCCGAGCGCCTGAAGCTCCTAATGGATGCCCTAAAGAAACAGCTCCACCATTAACGTTAACTTTTGCTGGATCTAAATTCATTAATTTATTGTTAGCACAACCTACAACAGAGAAAGCTTCGTTTAGTTCAAAAAATTCGATATCCGACATTTTTAAACCTGCTTTTGCAACTGCCGCTGGCAATGCAATACTTGGAGCTGTAGTAAACCACTCAGGAGCTTGCTCAGCATCAGCATAAGAAACAACTTTTGCAATTGCTTTTAATCCTAACTTCTCCATTTTTTCTTTGCTCATTAAAACTAATGCAGCAGCGCCATCATTTAATGTTGAAGCGTTTGCTGCAGTTACAGTTCCGTCTTTTTGGAAAACTGGACGTAACTCAGGAATTTTTTCAAACTTCACTTGCTTGTATTCCTCATCTTCCTTTACGATTAAAGCATCACCTTTTTTTTGTGGCACTTCTACCCCAACAATCTCTTCATTAAATTTTCCTGCTGCCCAAGAAGCTTGTGAACGTTTGTATGATTCAATTGCAAATGCATCTTGCTCTTCGCGAGTAATATTCATATCCTTAGCACATAACTCTGCGCTATTTCCCATGTGGTTATTGTGATAAACATCTGTTAAACCATCCTTAACCAAACCATCAGTAACAACACCATTTCCTAAACGGTAACCATTACGAGCATTATCTAAATAATAAGGAACGTTACTCATGTTCTCCATTCCACCCGCAACAACAACTGATGCATCTCCTAACTTAATAGCTTGTGTTGCTTGCGCTACTGCTTTCATGCCCGAAGCACATACTTTGTTTACAGTTGTACAACGAACCTCGTTTGGTAAACCAGCAAACTTTGCTGCTTGGCGAGCAGGCGCCTGCCCCAAATTAGCTTGAAGAACACAGCCCATAAGAACCTCTTCAACTTCTTTCCCATCTAATTTAATTTTATCAAGCGCACCTTTAATAGCTGCAGCTCCTAATTTACCGGCAGGTACCGAAGAAAGAACTCCGTTAAAACTTCCGATTGGCGTACGAACCGCCGAAACAATATATACTTCTTGCATAGTTTTATTTTTTAGAACAGTCCAAAAGTAAGTATTTACAGTTATGAGCCACTTTTTTTAGATGAATTTGATTAACAATACAATGAATGGAATAGAATCGTGGATGCATTTGCAAGCAACTGAAATACTGATAGTTAAAGCCGAAACGTATTCATTAAGTCTTTTGCACAACAACTAATGTTGAAAAATTATGATGGAACCCGTAAAACATATATCGCTTTATATGAAATTTGGGTAAAATAAATACTGTGTCGAGTTTAATAGGATTTTTAAGAGATAAACATGCGCTTTGGTACAAAGCACTATTATTTAGTATTTCTATAGTTGTGATTGTATGGCTACTTCCGAAACAAAATAGATACAAATACGAGTTTAATCAAGCCAAAGGTAAACCCTGGAATTACGAAAATTTAATTGCCCCGTTTGATTTTCCAATCTACAAAACCGAAAGCGATTTTGAAAAAGAAAAAACAAATGCAACAAATGAATCCAAACTTTATTTCGTTGATAATTCAACTTTACTAAAGGAAAAAATAAATTCGTTTAATACAATAATAAAAGATAAGAGTAGCGAATATTTAATTGGCAAAGAAATTCTTGAAACAATTGCCAACAAAGGGATTATTGAGAACAACGAATTGCTTCAAAACTCAAAAGAAGACAAAAGTATTTACGTTTTATACAATGGCATTGCTGAAGAAAAAGACGCAAGTGATTTCTACAGTTTATCAAGTGCCGATAAATTAATTATTGAAAGAGTAAATGCATCTGGAATAAAAAATAAAAATGAACTCATTAATCAATTAGAGAATTGCATTGCTATTTCTGTTTTTTATGATGATTCTCTTACTAAGAAATTTTTAAGTCAAGAATTAAATAATATTTTACCCACAAAAAATAAAATCGTAAAGGGGCAAATTATTATTAGCAGAGGTGAGATAATTAGCGATGAGAAATATGAAATTTTAAACTCATTTAAAATCGAATTAAACAACGCTGAAACCAGCACGGCTGATGATCTGCTGTTATTACTTGGTCAGTTCATTGCTGCGTTTTTATGTATGAGCATGATATTTTTATTCTTAGCATTTTTTAGAAAAAACATTTTCGCTCAAAACACGCATGTTTCTTTTATTGTGCTGGTAACACTATTATTTGTGTTTTTAGCAAACAGGGTTTCATTAACGGATAAAGTAAATTTATTTATTATTCCTTTTACCATTGCCCCGATTATTATCCGTGCCTTTTTTGATACACGTACAGCATTGTTTACGCATTTAAACATTGTGTTACTTACCTCCTTTTTTGCTGGAGATAAATTTGAGTTTTTCTTTATACAAACACTCGCTGGTATTGCAGCCATCTTTAGTATTGCCAACATGGTGCGTCGTTCGCAACTAATTGTTTCGGGGATTGTAGTATTGCTTGTGTATTCATTTGCATATACGTCACTATCTCTTATTTTAGAAACACAACATAGTGCTATTACTTTAAGTGATTATTATGCATATGCAGCTTCATCTCTCATGATTTTAATTGCTTACCCAATGATTTTTATTTTCGAAAAATTATTTGGTTTCGTAAGCGACTTTACTTTGTTAGAATTAGCCGACTCCAACTCTCCCCTACTTCGAGAACTTGCTACGCGCGCTCCTGGAACATTTCAACATACCTTACAAGTTGCAAGCTTAGCTGAAGAGGCAATTCAAAAAGTGGGTGGAAATCCTTTGCTAATTAGAACAGGCGCCATGTATCATGATATTGGTAAAATGGAAAACCCGCGTTACTTTACCGAAAATCAAGTTGCGGGTTCGAACCCACATGAAGAATTAAGTTACGAAGAAAGTGCGCATCTTATCATTAATCACGTCATCAAAGGTGTTGAATTAGCAAGGAAAAATAGAATACCTGAACAAATTATTGACTTCATAAGAACACATCACGGAACAAGTTTAACACGTTATTTTTATAAAAAATCGGTTAATGAGTTTGGTACAACACAAACCGACGAAGAAAACTTTAGATACCCTGGTCCTGTTCCCTTTAGTAAGGAAACAGCTGTACTAATGATGGCTGATAGCATTGAAGCATCTTCAAGAAGTTTAAAAAATTACGATGCAGTAACCATTGATGAATTAGTTGAACGCATTATTAATTCACAAATAGAAGAACAACAATTCATTAATTCGGATATTACTTTCAGAGATATTAACGTGATTAAGAAAATATTCAAAAAACGTTTGATGAATATTTATCATGTGAGGATTGAATATCCACGCTAATTTTCTTTTCACTCGTCTAAATCCATTGCTTTAACAATTAATTTACCTTATCTTTACTATACTAAGATTTAGCGTATGTTACGATTTTTATTTTCATTACTATTTATATCATCTGTTGCCATTGCGCAAATTCCAACTGGTTATTATAATTCTGCACAGGGATTAACGGGGCAAGCATTAAAAACAGCATTACATAATATTATTAAAAACCACACTGTTGTAAGTTATAATGGTTTGTGGTCGGCTTTTAATACAACCGATAAAAAATCGAACGGGAAAATTTGGGACATTTATAGCGATATTCCTAGTGGAACGCCTGCTTATCAATTTACATACAGCAGCGACCAATGTGGCAATTATACAGCAGAAGGAGATTGTTATAACAGAGAGCACTCATGGCCGCAAAGTTGGTTTAATTCGGTTAGTGGTCCGCAAAGTGATTTGTTCCATATTTATCCTACAGATGGTTATGTTAACGGAAACAGAAGTAGTTGGCCATTTGCAAATAATGGAACTATTTTTTGGACATCAACTAATGGAAGTACATTAGGCATTGCAACAGACCCAGGATATAATGGAACAGCCTTTGAACCAATAGATGAGTACAAAGGAGATTTAGCTCGTTCTTATTTTTATATGAGTACACGTTACGAAAGTGAAGATGCAGGCTGGACAACTTCTGCTGCAACAAACCTCTCAACCATTTTGCCTTGGCAAGTAAGTGTTTTAATAAGCTGGCATCATTTTGACCCTGTTAGTACAAAAGAAATAAACAGGAACAATGCTATTTATAATTTACAAGACAATCGTAATCCCTACATTGATAATCCTCAATGGGCAGATAGCGTGTGGCTTGCACAAGTACTCGCTTTTAAAAACAATTTAGATTTAGACGCCAATATACTTGTTTACCCAAATCCTTGCGAAGATATTCTACGTATAGATAATTTAAGTTCATCCTTAGAAATTGAAAACATTGAAATTACAGATGTACTAGGGAAAAGTATTTTAGTTGTAAGTAAAGATGAATTAACCAATGCTACAACAATTGATATAAGCGAACTTACAGCTGGTATTTATTTTGTTGAAGTAAATGCAGCACAGGGAAAGAAAATCTTTAAGGTAATTAAAAAATAAAACACCACTAGATTAAACAAAAAAGCCATCGAATATTCGATGGCTTTTTTTGCTTTCAATAATTTATTTGATTACTCAACTTTAATACATCCGTCTTTAATGGTAACTTTCGCACCATTCTTTACTTTTACCCAACCACAAGAAGTTTTAATTTCAACTTCAGAAGCGCTTGTTTGAATAGATGTTGCACCAGATGTAGAAGCAGAAAACTCAACCTTTTGAGTTGATCCATTCGAACGTACTTCCATAGTGTACTTTTGCGAATCCTTATTGTAATAATCAATTGTAAATGCACTTGCAATTGTTGTAACCAACAAAAATGCTGCTGATAATAATGTTTTTAATTTCATGATGTAATTTGTTTAAATTGTTATAACAAATTTAGATTATTATTTGGATTATGCAAATAATTAAACCGTAACCTCAATCGCATTCTTAACTTTCTCTTTTAACAAAGCAAACTCAAGAACTTCTTTCATTTCGGTTACGTAATTAAAGTTCATACCTTTTAAGTATTCGGCTTTAATATCTTCTACATCCTTTTTATTATCAGCGCACAAAATAACTTCCTTAATTCCTGCACGACGAGCCGCTAGTAGTTTTTCCTTTATTCCACCAACGGGTAATACTTTACCGCGTAAAGTTATTTCACCAGTCATAGCTAAACTCTTTTTCACTTTACGTTGTGTAAATGCAGAAGCTAATGCCGTTAACATCGCAATACCTGCACTTGGACCATCCTTAGGTGTTGCACCTTCAGGGACATGCACATGTATATTCCAATTATCAAACACATCTGGATTTAATCCTAATAAATTAAAATGCGATTTTAAGTATTCGTGTGCAATGGTAACACTCTCTTTCATTACCTCGCCTAAATTACCTGTGAGTGTTAACTTACCGCCTTTACCTTTACTTAAACTAGTTTCAATAAATAAAATATCTCCACCAACTGGTGTCCACGCTAAGCCAGTAACTACTCCTGCAACATCGTTTCCTTGGTATTTATCTTTGCTGTGTGATGGCCCTAATACTTTTAAAAGAAATGCTTCATCAAATTTAATTGCCGATTTTTTATTCATCGCAACATGCATGGCAACGTTACGAGCTAATTTACCAAAACGCTTTTCTAATGAACGCACACCACTTTCGCGTGTGTAATCTTCAATTACCTTCTCTATAAATTTATCTGATAATTTAAATTGATTTTTGGTTAAACCAGTATCTTCAATTGTTTTCGGAATCAAATGGCGTTTTGCAATTTCAATTTTTTCTTCCGTTGTATATCCAGTCACTTCAATAATCTCCATACGGTCGCGCAATGCGGGTTGTATGGTTGATAAAGAGTTAGCGGTTGCAATAAACATTACTTTACTTAAGTCATAATCCAACTCTAAAAAATTATCGTAGAACTTTGTATTTTGTTCTGGATCCAATACCTCTAGCAATGCAGAAGAAGGGTCGCCATGATAATCGCTTCCTACTTTATCAATTTCATCTAATACAAAAACAGGATTTGAGCTTTGCGATTTTTTTAAATTTTGTAATACACGCCCTGGCATTGCACCAATGTATGTTTTACGATGTCCGCGAATTTCACTTTCATCTTTTAATCCACCCAAACTCATGCGGATGTATTTTCTACCTAAAGCTTTTGCAACACTTTTTCCCAATGATGTTTTACCAACACCTGGAGGACCGTATAGACAAAGGATTGGGGATTTTAATTCTCCACCTTTTAATTTAATAACTGCAAGGTGTTCAAGGATACGCTCTTTCACTTTTTCTAAACCAAAATGATCTTCATCTAATGTTTTACGAGCGTGTCTTAAATCAAAATTATCTTTAGTGTATTCGCCCCAAGGTAAATCAAGCAGCAATTCTAAATAATTAGTTTGAATAGAATACTCAGCAGCGTTGGGATTCATGCGTTGCAACTTTTGCATTTGCTTTTCAAAAATATCCCCTACCTCTTTACTCCACTTTTTATTTTTCGCCTTCTCTTTAAACTCAACAATCTCTTGCTCGTGTTGGTTTCCACCTAACTCTTCCTGAATTGTTTTTATTTGTTGATTTAAAAAATATTCGCGTTGCTGTTTATCTAAATCTGTTTTTACTTTGCTTTGAATTTGATTTTTTAATTCAAGCATTTGCAATTCCTTTGTAAGATGCGCTAACATTAATGTTGCACGCTCACGCAAATTGGGAAGTTCCAACATTTTTTGTTTCTCTTCACTAGAAACATTTGAATTAGAAGAGATAAAATTAATTAGAAATGAAGGACTATCAATATTATTTAAAGCAAAAGATGCTTCTGTTGGAATTTGCGGAGATTGTTTAATAATCTGCACCGCTAAATCTTTTAAAGAAGACACTAATGCTTCAAACTCTTTATCTTTCTTATCTGGGCGAGCCTCAGTAAATTCTTCTGTCTTCGCTTTAAAGTAAGGTTCGGTTTGTGTGAACTCAACAATTTTAAAGCGTTTTTTACCTTGTATAATTACTGTTGTGCTACCATCAGGCATACGCAACATTTTAATGATGTATGCAACAGTACCAATCGAGTTTAAATCTTGTGCTTGCGGGTCTTCGATGCTATCATTTTTTTGTGAGATAACACCGATAATTTTATTGCCCTTGTTTGCCTCTTTAATTAGGTTAATTGATTTATCTCTACCAACTGTAATTGGTATCACAACGCCAGGAAAAAGCACAGTATTACGCAGCGGTAATATTGGCAGTTCGGCAGGCACCATTTCTGCATTCATGCTCTCTTCGTCTTCAGAAGATAAAAGAGGTATTAAATCGGTTTCTTCGTCAATATCAGGATTAACGCGGAAGTTAGCGTCAAATATGTTCATTTTATATAATTTTTATATAAATATAACGAATAATGTGCCAATGAGGATAATCTGACAGAATTACTCCGGAGGAAAGGATTCAAGACGGCAGGAATCAAGAGACAAGACATAGTTTTAGGACTTGAAATTAGTATCTTTAGGCATGAAAATTTTTGGATTTATTATCACTATCTTTATTTTGATTGGACTATTGAGCTTTAATCAAAAGGAACAATACAAAACACATAAGCCTTGTACTTTTACTGTGAAATTGCCCAGCTCATTTTCTATGAAAGCAATGGAAGACGAAAGTAGTCCTGATTATTGCGACTATGTTGCAAAAACAAAAACAGGAAAACAAGTTGCCGAATTTCACTCCTTGGTTAAAGGAAGATTCCCGAGTGAAGATGTTAAAGAATTATATACGGAAGCGCTAAAAACAAATGATATTGAAATTACTTACAAAACACAAAAAGAGAATTGGTTTGTAATTAGCGGAATTGTAAAAAGCAATAAGAAAATATATTATTGGAAACGCAGTGTTGGCAAATACTTCATAAGTGATTTAAATATCGAATATGCAAAAGAAGATGCTAAATTGATTGAGCCGTATTTAGGAAAAATATCATCTTCATTTATTAGTGATTAATTTTATGAAACAAATAATATTACTTCTCTTAGTCTCGTTTAAACTATTTTCTCAATCCAAAACTGCAGAGGACTTTGGATTTAGACATATAAAACTAAAATTTGATGGCGATAGTGTAGACGTTTTAATTAAATCAAAAAAAGGTGAAGAAAACATTCCGAAACCGCTATTCTTCTTTTGTCAAGGAAGTTTACCTATTCCACTAATTATTACTGAGGAAAATGACAATTATGGAACCTTCCCTTTTAATGAAGATACTTTAACCACTTTATATCATATTGCAATTGTATCAAAACCATTTGTTCCTTTAATAGTTGACACAAAAAATCTAGACAAACAATTTTGCTATAGAGATACCATTGGTAAAGGATTTGAAAATTACTCTAACAGAAATCATCTCTCTTATTATACAAAACGAAATGCATTCGTTGTAAAATACTTACAAAAACAAAAATGGATCTCTAAAAATAAATTAGTTCTTGCAGGGCATTCAGAAGGAAGCAGTATTGTTTCTGAAATGGCTTTCAGAATGCCACAAGTAACCCATTTAATTTATTCAGGAGGAACGCCTCATGGCCGAATCCTTGCCATGATTGGGAGAAGTAGAAAAACTGAAAGCGACACAGATTCTACGAGATATGGAGAAGATGAATTTAGGTACTGGCAAGATGTAGTAAATAACAAAAACAACTTAGATTGCAAAAAAGGTGGCACTTACAAGGCAACTTATGACTTTTCATATCCACAAATTGAACATATAAAGAAACTTAAAATACCAGTTCTTGTTTGTTATGGTAGTAAAGACTGGGCAGCTCCTTACTGTGATTTAATGCGTGTTGAATTCATCAGAGAAAATAAAATGAACGTAGACTTTAAAACTTACATAGGAACTGAACACAATTATTTTCCTTTAAAACCAGATGGTACTATTGATTACTCCATATTTAATTGGGATAAAGTTGCCTTTGATTGGTTTTTATGGTTAAAACAAAAATCATAACAATTCAAATTAGTATCTTTACACTTTATAATTCCCACGTATGAAAAGAATACTTTTTTTATTAATTGCCCCGCTTTCTTTGTTAGCGCAAACAACAACTGAAAAACATTTAAAAAACTTAAAACAACTTACTTTTGGTGGCGATAATGCTGAAGCTTATTTTAGTCCAAATGGGAAGTTTCTTACTTTCCAAAGTAACAATGCAAAATGGGGACTAAAGTGTGATCAAATTTTTAATCTTGACATTAAAAAAGCAAGTAAGGATAGCACTTACAAACCTAAAAACATAAGTAATTTAGAAGGTAGAACAACCTGCTCTTATTACCTTCCTGGAAATAAAGAAATTCTTTTTGCATCTACACATTTATCAAGTAAAGATTGTCCTCCTGTGCCTGAGTCGAAAGGAAAATACTTGTGGGCAATTTATGAAAGCTTCGATATTTTTGTTGCAGATGTAAACGGAAAAATAAAAAAGCAATTAACCACTAACAAAGGCTACGATGCAGAAGCAACGGTATCTCCAAAAGGTGATAAAATTGTTTTTACATCAACACGCAGTGGCGATTTAGAATTATGGATTATGAATATTGATGGTACAAATCAAATTCAAATCACTAATGAATTAGGTTATGATGGCGGGGCATTCTTTTCGCCTGATGGAAAAAAATTAGTGTATCGTGCTTCTCGCCCTAAAACAGAAGAGGAAATAAAAGAGTATAAAGAACTACTTGCGCAAGGTTTGGTAGCCCCAACCAATATGGAAATATACACTTGCGATATTGATGGAAAAAACGTGAAACAAGTTACTACACTGGGCAAAGCAAACTGGGCACCATTTTATCATCCAAGCGGAAAGAAAATTATTTTCTCAAGCAATCATCATTCAAGTAAAGGATACGACTTCCAATTGTTTATGGTGAATGAAGATGGAACAGGTTTAGAACAAATTACAAATGAAAGTAAATTCAATGCTTTCCCTATGTTTTCGCCTGATGGAAAAAAATTAGTATTTTCATCCAATAGAAATAATGGTGGAACAAGAGATACTAATTTGTTTATTGCTGATTGGGAAGACTAGGCTTCACTTCGATAAACTCAGTGCAAGCTCTCAGCTCAGCCTAACTAAGGGAATGAAATAGAATTGAAAAACAAAAGGAAAACGTAAACATGAAGAACACTTAGAGCCACAGAGAAATTTTCCTCCGTGTAACTCAGTGCCCTCCGTGTCTCCGTGGTTAAAAAACACAAAATATAATAATGCTCAAAATATCCGTCATTACAACCACTTACAACAGCGCTTCAACTATTGAAGACACGCTGAAATCGGTTACTGGGCAGGATTACCCGAATATTGAATACATTATTATTGATGGTTTATCGAAAGACAACACACTTGAAATTGTAAATAAATACAAGGACAAGATTGCGAATATAATTTCCGAAAAAGATTCAGGTATTTATGATGCTTTGAATAAAGGCATAAATGCTGCAACTGGTGATGTTATTGCACTGCTTCACTCTGATGATTTTTACATGGATAACACTGTATTAAGCAAAGTTGCTGCGGAGTTTGAAAAAACAAAAGCAGATAGCGTTTATGGGAACTTGTATTATGTGCATAAAGACAATACAAATAAAATTGTGCGTAAATGGGTTTCGGGAAAATACAAACACGGGATGTTCTTAAATGGTTGGATGCCGCCGCACCCTGCATTTTTTGTAAAGAGAACGTGTTATGAAAAATTCGGAATGTTTAATCTTCAATTTCGTTCGGCTGCTGATTATGAATTGATGTTGCGCTTTTTGCATAAACATAAAATAAGTACTTCGTATATTAAACAGTACCTCGTGAAAATGCGTACTGGCGGGCAAAGCAATGCTTCAGTTAAAAATCGCGTGAAAGCAAATCAAGAAGACAGAGAGGCTTGGATAGTAAATGGATTGAAACCACGCATTTACACACTAACCTTTAAGCCATTGAGGAAAATTGTGCAGTTTATTAGGTAGCCACTCGTGTAAAAATCGCTTTTGGAGGCGGCCAAATCATTCTAAAACCTTATTTTTGTTGAATAACACAATTATTATGAAGAACTCATTTATTGCCATTGCATTATTAATTTCTACTAGTTTTTCATCCTTTGCTGATGAAGGAATGTGGTTGCCTTATTTATTGAAACAACTCAATGAAAAGGATATGAAAAAAAATGGCTGCAAACTTTCGGCAGAAGATATTTACAGCATAAATAAATCCAGTTTAAAAGATGCGATTGTTCAATTTGGTGGAGGTTGTACGGGTGAAATAATTTCTGACCAAGGATTATTACTAACCAATCATCACTGTGGTTACGGACAAATTGCAAATCATAGCACGGTTGAAAAAGATTATTTAACTAATGGTTTTTGGGCAATGAATAAATCGGAAGAACTTCCGAACCCAGGATTAACTGCAATGTTCATAATTCGTATGGAAGATGTTACAGAGCGATTAAGTAAAAATGTTCCAACTTATTTTACTGCAACACAAAAAGATTCGGCAATGAAATCAAATATGAAATTGATAGAAGCTGAAGCAATAAAAGGAACACATTACGAAGCATTTACTCGTCCGTTTTATTATGGAAATATGTACATCATGTTTATTACTGAAACATTTACGGATGTTCGTTTAGTTGGCGCACCTCCATCATTCATTGGAAAATTTGGCGGAGATACGGATAACTGGATGTGGCCTCGTCATACAGGTGATTTTTCTATTTTCAGAATTTATGCGGGGAAAGACAATAAGCCTGCTGACTACTCAAAAGATAATGTTCCTTACGTTCCACGTAAATCATTAAAGATAAATATTAAAGGAACTGAAGAAGGTGATTTTACAATGGTTTACGGTTTCCCGGGAAGAACACAAGAATATTTATTTAGCGATGGTGTTGACATGCTAATGAGTAAAAGTGATCCTGTAAAAGTTGATTTGCGTGAAAAGCGTTTAGAGATAATGGATAAATACATGAAGGCAGATGACCAAACACGTATTAACTATGCAGCTAATTACGCATCAGTAGCTAACTACTGGAAAAAATGGTTAGGCGAAATGACAGGATTAAAAGCATCAAACGCAGTAGAGAAAAAGAAAGCTTGGGAGAAACAATTTTTAGAACAAGTAGCAAACAATGCAGAAGATAGCAAAAAATTTAACGAGCTGTTTGATGAATACCACAAGCTTTATGAAGAATACACCAAATACAGCAGACAGCTTGATTTTCTAAGCGAAGGGCTTTACGGAATAAATGCATTTATTTATGCACGTAATTATGAAAAAGTAATTAATGATGCCAAAGATTTTAAAGCTGGTAAAAACGAAAATTTTAAAAAGAATTTTGAAAAAACAAAAGCAACCCTTGTTGGATTTCATAAAACTATCAATAGAGAAATGGACATTAAGTTAATGGCTGCTATGCTAGATGCTTATGACAAAGGTTTAAGCAAAGGCGAAAAAGTTCCTTACATCGATTCGCTTATTGTTGCACATGAGGGAAACACTGAACGCATTGCAAAAGACATGTATGCAAATAGTGCTTTACTTAATAAAGATAAGCTTCAAAAAATCGTTGATGACATTGAAAATAATATTGAGACAATTAGTAAAGATCCATTATATATGCTGTATAGCAAAACAATGGCTTATTATAACGTGCAAGTTCGTCCATACACTTCAAAACTCGACCAACGCCTAAATGAAATGTATAAAGAATACATGGCAGGGCAAATGAAATACATGAAAAACAAAAGCTATTATCCTGATGCCAATTCAACATTACGATTAACCTATGGTAAAGTAAAAGGCTCCGAACCAAAAGATGGTATTGTTTACAAACACTATACAACACTTGATGGAATTATGGAAAAAGAAAATCCTGCAATCGATGACTACATTGTATTTCCAAAATTAAAAGAATTGTATGCAAAAAAAGATTATGGTCAATATGCAGATAAAAATGGAAAGCTAAGAGTTGCATTTATTGGAACTAACCACACTACTGGTGGTAATAGCGGAAGTCCAGTGCTCAACGCAAAAGGAGAATTAATTGGGACAAACTTCGACCGTGCTTGGGAAGGCACCATGAGTGATGTAATGTACAATGTAAATATTTGTAGAAACATAACTTTAGATGTACGTTACACTCTATTTATAATTGATAAATATGCACGTGCAGGATATTTAGTAAACGAAATGAAAATTGTAAAATAAACTCATATGAAAAAAATTCTTTTCTTCTCAATCATAACCTTAATAATAACTTCTGCATGTAAAAAGGGCGCTAATGATCCATCTATATCATTAAGAACGCGTAAGGCAAGAGTTGTTGGAGAGTGGGCAATTGCATCAGGAACAAGCACCTATTCTACTACTGATGTTTTTAAAGCGACAACACAGGAAAGATATTCATTTACTGAAAATGAATACAATTATGTTGGAACTGATGAAAACAATCTTAATTATACTGCAAAAGGATTGTACTTTTTTAAAATGAAATTTGAAAAAGATGGAAAAGTTACAATTACAGAAACCTACGATAATCAAACCACAACAATAAATGGAACTTGGAATTTTAATGCAGGCATTGGAAAAAACAAAAGCAAAGAACAAATAATAATTCATGTTACTTATGTAAGTTATCCAATTGGAGCTACCAAAATATTAGGTAATCAGACTGATATTACCTATACCTTAACAGAGTTACGCAATAAAAAAATGAGTTTATATCAAGAGTATAAAGAAGAGAAATCAGACAACTCGGCTCTGTCTATTGTAAACTCATATGAAATGAAACAATAGCTTAATTTTCCGGAATGAATTCTACAACAAAAACAACTAGCATTTTACTTCTACTATTATTTTTTATTGGATGTAAAAAAGGTGAGGGTGATCCAAATATATCTTTTAGAACAAGAAAGGCAAGACTAACAGGAAGATGGCAAATAAAATCAGGAACTAGTAGATATACCGAACAAGATATAAATGGTTTCATGTATAGTGAGTCGTATACATTTGATGAATCAAAATTTAGATATAGTGATAATCCATACTATTATTATGCAGGTGGACATTCTCTTACAATGAATTTTGAAAAAAATGGAACGCTAACCTATACCGAGTCATTTGATGGTGTAAGTTCAAATTTTATAGGAACTTGGGACTTTAACACTGGTGTTGGAGAGAAAAAAAACAAAGAACAAATCATAATTCATATTACAAGTATAGAAAATCCACAGGGTAAATATGTAGTTAGTGGAAACTTCACAGATATCACGTATAATATCTTAGAATTAAGAAATAAAAAAATGAAACTTGTTGCCTCCCAAAAAAAAGTTAAACCTGATGGTTCCAGCAATTCTTATGAAGATAGATATGAAATGAAACAGGACTAAGTTTATTCTATTCAATTACTATTTTTTCTAAACCAATTCCCTTTTCAGTAAATACTTTCACGAAATAAACACCACTTGCTAAGCTCATTGTGTTTATTGAGTTAGTTTGTTTATTAGTTTGCGTTGCATAAACTACTTTACCTAACATATTTTCAATTATTATGCTTGCTTGTTCGTTACTTACAAGTTGCAATTCAATATTCAATACATCAGTCGCAGGATTTGGATAAACTTTAATAATCAAATCCGTATCCATTACATTCTTTATTCCAACTGTACGATTATTTTTAATATTTGATTTTGATTTAACAATAACAGTTTGGTTTTCATCCTTTCCATTCATTCTTAAAGTTGGATTACATCCAATACTCCAATTTGTTTCTACACGCCAATCAGCAGTGTTATTAAATGAGAAATATTGCCCATCAGTGAATACATTACTAGTTGTACTACCAATAACCGTTTCAAAAATCCCGTCCAAATCATTATCCCTAATAAACAAATAGTTTACCAGAGATGTTACCGGTTGTGGCTGCCCCTCAATTTCATAATGCGACCATATGAAATTACTATTGAGTTGATCTTGTAAAAACATAGTACTATGATATAAACTCATTGGACTCATGTTGCCGCAGGTATCTTTTATTTGTAGTTTATATCTAAACGATGAAAACCTTGGGTCGCCTGTGTTAGGGAAATACTTAACACGAACAGTATCAACAAACAAACTCATTTCCTCGTAAGGGATTTTAGCAACAATTTGATAATTGTTCAGTGCTATATCACGGTAAACAAAAAATGTATCTGCATATCCATAATTTGTTTTATCCCAATAAACAATATTGTTATTTCCTAAATCATCAATATCAACCGTACAAATTTCGGGCACTATTGGACTAGGCATATTTACTGCAATAGACGTAGTATCAGTGCAACCGCTACTAGCAAATCCAACAACCGTATAGGTTTGATTGGAAGTTAAACTAAAAGGAATACCATCTGTAATACCACCAGACCAATTATAGGTTGAAGCGCCAGCACCAGAAACCACTGCATTAACTCCAGTACATAACTGGCTTGTAGTATATGAAGCAGTTACTGTAGGCAATGGATTAAAATTTATTGTTTGGGTAGTGTAATTAACGCAATGTGTAATAGTATCTGTTAAAGTTAATTGATACCATCCGTTTTGATTTATTATGGTTGATGTTGAATCAGGAGTATTACCCCCAGGAACATTTGCAATAACTTCTAACCAATCATAAATGTGACCACCTGTGGAACTAGTACCATAAAGTATTGCAGGTGTGCCAACACATATTGGAGTACTTGTTGTTATTATTGGCACGGGTAAAGGAGCAATGCTTACAAAAACAGAGTCAGAACTTGTACATCCATTAAAATTGGTACCTGTGACGTGGTAAGTAGCATCCGAAACAGGAGTAAAAGGAACTCCTGACACTATGCCTGGATCAAGTGTATAAACATCTGCCTGGCAACAAGCAATAATTGACATAGGCTGGCCAGCACAAACAAAATAATCAGCTGGAAGATAAATATAAGGTTTATCAATAGTAGAAATTGTTATCGTATCTGTATTTATACATCCGTTTATTGTACCAGTAACAGTAAAAGTTTCAGCACCTATGGAAGGTTGAAAATCAACACCATCCGAAACAAATGATGGTTCCCAAGTGTAGCTTGTAGCGCCAATTCCGTTAAGACTAATCCTATCTGTATAACACACTATTGTATCAGTTGCCGAGGCTTGCACATCGTATCCAACTTTATTAATCAATACAGACGCTGTATTAGATGCATAATTTGAAGTGACAATATCTGGTCTTCCATCATTATTATAATCACCAGAAGAAATATAAAGAGGATAAACATCTGTGGCGTATGCAACTGGTATTTTAAAACTTCCCATTCCATCTCCTTCTAATATAGAAGCTAAAGGTGTAGGAAATGTAAACGAAACTGCAACATCTGGCTTTCCATCTAAATTAAAATCAGCGGTGGTAATTCCAAATGAACCTGATGCTATAGCAAAAACGTTTGAAGCACTAAAAACTCCTGTACCATTATTTTTAAATATTGCAATGTTCGCCGAATTCCAATTAGAAACAACTACATCCTTATCTCCATCTAAATCTAAATCAACACAAACTAAGGATCCAGGGTTATTAGTTAATGTAGCATAATTAACTCTTGCTGCAAATCCACCTGTTCCATTACCTATTAATACCGACATGTTGTGTGAACTAAAATTAGCAGTTACTAAATCTAATTTATTATCTCCATTAAGGTCGGCCGCTACAACATCGTACGGATTGGTTCCAACATTAAAATTAGTATTTGTTCCAAAATTTCCAGCTCCATCACCTAAATATAAAGATACATTTGCAGTTGAATTACAAGTAACAACATCAATAAAAGTATCACCATTAAAATCACCAGTAGTTACATTTTTAGCATTGCCCCCAATATATTGTTCAGTACCAGCAAAACCACCTGTCCCATTATTAAAAATTACATATGCCTGATTACCATTGGTAATATAAATTAAATCTAAAAAAACATCGGCATTTAATTGGGCCGCGGTAAGCCTACTTGGACCTTGCATTTGAGAAATTGTAAAAGTACTTACTGGCGCCAATAATACACCTGTTCCATTTCCCAATAAAACCGATATTGTTAAATCATTTTCATTTGGTACAATTAAGTCTAAATTTCCATCATTATTAAAATCAACCGAAATAGACTCATTAGGATTTACACCGGTCAAATAATCAACGTGCGTTTCAAAACATACTTGAGAATATGACTCTTGCATTGCAAAAAAACTAAGACAAAAAACTAAAAATACTTTAGCTAATATTGATTTTTCTTTTTTATTTTTTTTCATAACCTTAATCAATAATTACTTTTTGTACATACATTTTACCATCAACACTCAACTTCACAAAATAAACTCCTGGAACAAACACAGAGATATCGATTTGATTTAATTGCTGAGTTGTTTGTTGCATGCTAACAATCTGTCCCAACATATTTTCAATTGATACAGTTGCTGTTTCATTTTTAATTCCCAACTCAACATTAATAATTGTACTTGCTGGATTAGGATAAACTTTTAATCTTGCCTCTTGATTCTTAGCATCTTTTATCCCAATCGTACGATTGTTTTTAATGTTTGATTTTGACTTCACAACAACAGTCTGTATATCATTGTTTGCATTCAATCTCATTGTTGGATTACACGAAATTGACCAAACTGTTTCTATCCTCCAATCAGCTGTATTATTATATGAAAAATATTGTGGATCTGAAGCCGAAAAACCTGCTGTACTTCCTATTGTCGTTTCATAAATACCATCCAAATTATTATCTCTTAACATTAAATAATAAGTAAGTTGAGGCACAGGATTAGATGCTGTATTTAGCCCTTCGATTTGATAATGTGTCCAATTAAAATTGCCATTAAATTGATCTTGCAAAAACATCGTTGCATGATAAGGACTTAAAGGACCAACATTACCACAAGTATCCATTATAGCAAGTTTATACTTAAAAGCTGAAGTTCTTGGATCACCAGTGTTAGGAAAATATTGCACCCTAACTGTATCTGCAAATTGGCTTAACGAATCATATGGTACTCTTCCAATAATTTGGTAATTTCCATTTGTAATTTCTCTATACACAAGAAAAGTATCAACCCCTGTATACAAGGTTTTATCCCAATAAATAACATTATTATTTCCGGGATCATCCACTGTTACCATACACAACTCAGGAGCAACAATATTGGTAGTATTAACTTGTATTTGTGCAGTGTCAGAACAGCCAGTATTTGAATCTATTCCCGTTACAGTATAATTGGTTGTAGTACTAATATTAAAAGGACTATTATCAATAACACCATTGCTCCAAGTATATGAAGTAGCATTACCGCTACCATATAATGTGATTAAATTGTTTGCACAAGTGTAGGAAACACTTGCGTTTGCATTTACAATTGGAAGCGGATTAAAATTAATTGTAACAGTTGCAGTATCAAAACAACCCGAAAAATCTTCCACAAATGTTAATGTATAAGTACCAGTTGTTGATATCTGAGTAGCATTTGAACTTGGAGTACTTCCAGCTGGGGCGCCAATTGTTGGACCTGTCCAAGTGTACGTGTTACCATTTCCTGAGAGAGGGAAACTAGTTGAAGTTAATAAAAAACTTTCTCCTACACATGGTTGGTTAGATGGTGTAGAAATAGATGCAGTTGGGTTATCCACCACTTGAACATTCATCTGACTTGAAACTTGGCAACCATAAGTAGAAGTGGCTGTAACAGAAAACGTTTGAAAAGACTGAGTTGGCATAAATGGTACATTATTTATTACACCATTTGTCCAAGTGTATGAAGCAGCGTTTCCTGTTGCATTTAATACAGCTTGTTGACCGTCACAAACTAAAATATATAATGCGGGAAGATTAAGAGTAGGATTAGCAACTGTAGTTATCGTTAATGTATCAGTGTCATTACATCCATTTACATTACTACTAACTGTATAAGTAATAACTCCAATTTCAGGAGTAAAAGGAACTCCATTTAAGGTATTAAAACCAGGGATATATTGTGGAGTCCAAGTATAAGTAGTACCACCAATACCATTAAGCGTAATACTTTGCCCCGAACAAACTATAGTATCAGTAGCAGAAGCTTGCACAACTGGAACAGGACTATTTAATAAAACTGAAACAGAATTAGAACTAAGATTAGAAGTTGCTACATCAAACCTACCATCATTATTAAAATCGCCCGAACAAAGAAAACGAGGAGAAATATCAGTTTCAAAATTTACAGCTGTTGCAAAAGCACCTAAACCATTTCCTAAAAAAACTGACACTTGGTTTGAATATTCAATATTTACAACAACATCTGGTTTTCCATCTAAATTATAATCTTTAGTTGCTATGCTGCTCATATTATTATTCAAAGCTCCAGTGGGATATGACGCAAGTCCGCTATAAACTCCCGAACCATTATTTAGTAAAACTGAAATCACATTAGAACTTTGATAACCTACAACAATATCTTTATCGCCATCCAAATCAAAATCAGCAGCCGCAAGATCCGATGGACTGCTTGCGTTTACAGCATAATTAACTCTTGGAGCAAATCCACCCGCACCATTTCCTAATAATACAGAAATATTATTTGCAGTGCCGTTACATGTTACAACATCAAGAAAAGCATCGTTATTGATATAGTCGCATAAAATTGCTATAGGACCTGCAGCCGCAGTAAAATTAGTTGCTGTACTAAAAACACCCGCTCCATTTCCTAAAAACAAAGCAATGTTTCCTGTAGCGCTATTTGCAGAAACAATATCCATAAACCCATCGCTATTAAAATCTCCACTCGCCAGATCTATGGGGCCACTATTACATATATAAAATGTTGGAGTTCCAAAACCACCTAAGCCATCATTCAGCATCACATAAACAGAACCAGCAGAGGTGAACATTATATCTGGGAAAATATCAGCGTTAAAATTTCCGGAACCAATCGCTTGTGGGAAATTATTAGTTGGATAATTAGTTGCTGTAGCAAAAACTCCATTACCATCGCCAAAAGAAATCGAAAGATTGTTATCCCCCATGTTTGGGTAAGCTAAATCTAAATTACCATCTTTATTAAAATCATCTGTTACTATTTGGTAAGGCTGAGTGCCCGCCGAATAATCAACATGTGTAACAAGACAAACTTGTGCCTTAGTTGTTATCCCGATAAAAAGAAACGCAAAGCTTAAGAGTAAATATTTTTTCATTTTTTGTATGTACTATTTTGATTAAAAGGAAATTACATAAGTTTATAAAGATATAATATTTAATTGAAACCCTTATAAACTGACTAAGGATTAGGCGCTAATTAATGAATTTATGAAACAAATAATGAGTAAAAATAAAAATCCCCTATTCATGCTGTGCTTACAGATGAATAGGGGATTTATTTGTGATAAGAATTTTACTTCTTCAAAAACTTAAAGTCTTTTCCAAGGTATTGAGCATTCTCTCCTAATTGCTCTTCAATTCTTAATAGTTGATTATATTTTGCAATTCTATCACTACGACTTGCTGAACCTGTTTTAATTTGTCCGCAACGTAATGCAACAGCTAAATCAGCAATGGTAGTATCTTCTGTTTCACCTGAGCGGTGGCTCATTACAGAAGTATAACTATTTGTTTGTGCCATTTGAACTGCGTTAATAGTCTCTGTTAAAGAACCAATTTGATTTACTTTAACTAAGATTGAATTGGCAACACCTTTCTCAATTCCTTGAGCTAAGCGAGTTTCGTTAGTAACAAATAAATCATCACCAACTAACTGAACTGTTTTTCCAATTCTGTCTGTAACTTGTTTCCAGCCATCCCAATCATCTTCTGCAAATCCATCTTCGATAGATAAGATTGGGTAACGCTTACTCCAATCCGCCCAAAAATCAACCATTTGAGAAGAAGTTAATTTATCTCCTGTTGATTTTTTAAATATGTAAGCATTTTCTTTTGCATCATAAAACTCAGATGCTGCAGCATCCATTGCAATATAAATATCTTCACCTGGACGGTAGCCTGCAGATTCGATAGCTTGCAATACACACTTTAATGCTTCTTCGTTTGATTTAATGTTTGGCGCAAATCCACCTTCATCACCAACGTTAGTAGATAAGCCTTGCTTTTTTAATACTGCCTTTAAATGGTGAAACACTTCCGTTCCCATTCTTAATGCTTCCGAAAAACTTGGAGCACCAACTGGCATTACCATGAATTCTTGGAAATCAATTCCGTTATCAGCATGTGCACCACCATTTAAAATGTTCATCATTGGTATAGGAAGTAAATTTGCGTTTACTCCACCAATGTATCTGAACAATGGTTGACGAGCCTCTTCTGCAGCAGCTTTTGCAACAGCTAATGAAACACCTAAAATTGCGTTAGCACCTAACTTAGCTTTGTTTGGTGTACCATCAATTTCCATCATTTTTTTATCGATGCCATTTTGATCGAAAATGTACATTCCTTTTAATTGCTCACGCAAAATAGAGTTAATGTTTTCAACTGCTTGATAAACGCTTTTTCCCATGTACTGAGATTTATCGTTATCGCGCAACTCAACTGCTTCATGTGTTCCTGTTGAAGCGCCACTTGGCACTGCTGCTCTACCCATAACACCGTTATCTGTGTAAACATCTACTTCTATAGTAGGGTTTCCACGGCTATCCAATATTTGACGAGCGTTTATTGTTAAAATATATGACATAATGTAGATTTGGTTAAGAGGTAGTAAATTTACACATATTTACTTTTTTAAACAGGCCTGTTTAAAAGTTAATATAATTTATTTCAGTTTTGGGTAGTAGAAAGTACCTTGTTCGTCAACATAGCCAATTAAAACTTCTTTATCCTTCTCTATGTTATTCATCCATACTTCATAAAGTTTTAGACCTTTATTATATCGTAAATAGGTCCCTCTAGCAGAAAAAAACAGCTCACCACTAGTGTTTACTAACAAATCAGTGCTTTTAATTTGTTCTAACTCATAATCATCTTCAATAATCCTTATTAATTGATTCATTGCCATAATAATTGGCGGGGCAATGGCCAATGATTTAAATATCGTTGCATTACCTGCATCGTCATACTCGTATTGCTCATTAATTTGAGAATTGTAAACATTCTTCACTTTAACATTGCCTTCATAATCAACAACATCAAATGTGTAAACAGTATCCATAATAGCAGTTCCTCTTTTTGGAAATAGTTTAAAGTCTGTTTTACTTCGTTGAAAATAAAATTCCGCTCTAACAATTTTACTCTTGCCATTAAAAAAAACTTCTGGCAAATGTTTTCCCACAGGATTAAATTGCATCCTATTATACAAATCAGGGTCGCCTTGATGTAAATAATACTCAGCTGGAAAACAATCTACGCCCAGATATTTCTTATTACCTAAGGTATCCAACAAAAAATATTTTCTTTGTTCTTTTGCATTTTCTTCAAAAAACAATGTTTTCCCGCCAACAAATCTTGCATACAAAGAATAATTATATAAATCTCTAATATCTAAAGATTCTTTAAACGGAAAATCACACGCTTTAATTACCTTTTTTGAAATACTATTTAAAAAATACAAACTACTATCTTTCATTGCCAAAAACCAATTTTCACTTGCATCTGAAATAATATTATAAGACGTATCTAATTCTATTTTTTTAAAACAACTATCGTACACTTCGGTTCTAAAACCTAGAAAATATGGCTTAACATATTGCTTATAATCTTCAACAGAAAAATTTGGTTCTTTAAGAAGAACTAAACTATCCGACAAAACTCTTCGTTCTATTAAAAAATTCCCATCAAAAAAAGACAAGAGTTTAATTCCATCTATTACTTGTGAAGATCTATTAGACAGTATAAGTAAGCGACATCTATCTTGATACTCTTTACTAAATAAAAATATATTTTCTTCAGTTACAATTGCATTCTGAAAATCAAAATCATTATATTTTAATGACTTTACTCTCACTCTATAACCATCAAGGTAAACAGAATCATTAACAAACAAAGTATCTTCCCGATAATCATAATTATCTCGTTCAACTAATTCCTCTTTAAGATTGATTGCATTAATCTTTACATAACTATCATAAGCAACAAGTTCCCCCTTATCATCTTTTTTATAATCATACTTCCTAAAAACAAAATAGTCCAAATTATCTTCTTCCAAATAATCAGAATAAATAAATGGCACAAGTGTATCTCCTTTTAATGAAATGACTCCCCATTTGTGGTCTAATGTTTTTGGATTACGTCTCATTACCGCCAGCTTGCCTTTACGTGGGATAGCATAAGCCCAATCATCGAAACTAGAAGTTAAAATTACATTACCCAGTGTATCTATTATTTTTGATTCAGATTGATATACACCTTTTACAACTGCATGATCATCAATGAAAAAGCTTGCATATTCATACTCAGGCTTTATAATTTTATTTGTAGAAATATTGTAATACCCAAACTTATTTACAATAGTGTCATAATACGGAAGCAACCGTTTATTAATTTGCCCAATAGAAACAAAACTAAGAGTAAATAAAAAAACGATTATTGGAAAGACTTTATATTTCATATAAACAAAAACACCTATCCACTAAAGTAGTGAATAGGTGCGAATTAAAATAATTTATTACTAAATTGATTAAGCAAATTTCTTTGCATCTTCTAAAAACGTTGCTAAACCAGTATCCGTTAAAGGATGTTTAGCCAAAGCAATGATTGCCGAAAGTGGTCCAGTCATAACATCAGCGCCAATTTTAGCACACTCTATAATATGCATTGGGTGACGAATAGATGCAGCTAAAATTTCAGTTTCATATCCATAGTTATCAAAAATTAAACGGATATCTTCAATAAGCGCTAGGCCATCTGTGCTAACATCATCTAAACGACCGATGAAAGGAGAAACATAAGTTGCTCCAGCTTTTGCAGCTAACAATGCTTGCCCCGCTGAAAAAACCAATGTACAATTTGTACGAATTCCTTTGTTCGAAAAATATCTAATTGCTTTAATTCCTTCTTTAATCATAGGAATTTTAACAACGATTTGCTCGTGCAATGCAGCAAGCTCTTCGCCTTCTTTAACCATTCCTTCATAATCAGTTGAAATAACTTCAGCACTAACATCTCCATCCACAATATTGCAGATATCTACATAATGTTTAAGAACTGGTCCTTTGCCTTTAATACCTTCTTTAGCCATTAAGGAAGGATTGGTTGTTACACCATCTAAAATACCTAATTCTTGTGCTTCTTTAATTTGAGCCAAGTTAGCTGTATCAATAAAAAATTTCATATGTGTTTGGGATGTTAAATTAAGAACCTAAAATTACGATGTTTGGAAGGATGTGAGCAATTAAATAATTAACAAATTATCAAAACTCAAAAAAATCAATACTTTTGAATAGTTTTGATGCAATATGCGCCTTTTGAACGCTTTACATATTCGAATAGCTTTTGTACTGATTTTCATCAGTTGCTTTATTAATTCGTTGCATTGTCAAAACGAAGAAAACGTTGATAGTTTAATTGAAAATTATTATGCTCAGTTACCCGACGATTCGAGTAAAGTAATGGAGCTTTACAACAAAGGTTTCGCGGCACGTACAAAAGATATGAGCGATGCCTTTACTTATGCAAATGCTTGTTTTGAAGCAGCAACTAATTATGGAAAACCCTTATTAATTGCAAAAGCAAATAATTTATTGGGTGTTTTAAATTTTAGATCAGGTAAATTAGAAAAAGCATTCAGCTACCACACAAAAGCTCTTGAGATTAGAGAGCAATCAAACGACAAAGAAGGAATTGCATTTAGCAGACAAAATCTGGGCAATGTATTAAGCGATTTAAATAAAAAACAAGAAGCTGAAACATCCTATTTAAAGGCTCTTCAATTGTTTAATGAGCTGGGCAATTTAAAACAAAAAGCAATTACATTAAATAATTTAGGCATTCTAAAATTCGAAACGAAGCGGTTTGATGTAGCAAAAAAATATTTTACACAATCACTTGAAATTGCAGAAAAACTAAACGACCATGAAAGCCAAGCCTTTTGTTACAATAACATGGGGGCAATTTATGAAGCAGAAAAAAATTACACTGAAGCGCTTGCTTATTATGAAGATGCTTTAGAGTTAAGAGAACTAATGGGGAATGAAATTGATATTGTGGATAGCTACAACAATATTGCCTCCGTAGCTTTCGAATTAAAGGATTTACAAAAAGCAAAAAGATTTTTATTTAAAGCCAAATTAATTAGCGAACAAAATAATTATGCAGAAGGTAATTTATCTATTTATAATTTTTTGAAAGACATTTACAAATTAGAAAACAAATTTGATTCAGTCTTTTACTTTCAATCACTTTACTATCAACAAAAAGATAGTTTGTTTGCAGAATCAGATGAACCACAAACAACATCAAGTTCATCAACCAACTTTGAAGATAAAAACACTATTGATAATTTAAAAACAGAAAACTACACGCTTAAATACTTAATTGGCATTTTATGCGTATTTTTAATAATGGCAGCCTTATTACTTTATAAAAGAAAATAATGAGTAAAAAAGATAAAAACAAAAAAGACATTGTGTATAGCACAAATCCAAATTTTTCTTACGAATCGGAAGACAATGATGATTTGGAAACCCTTGCTCCTGCTCAACAAAACCTAAAAGTTTATTTAGATAGATTAGGTGGTGGAAAAATGCTAAGCAGAGTAAACGGATTCATTGGTAAAGATGAAGACCTCGAAGCTTTAGGAAAAATGCTAAAACAAAAATGTGGAGTTGGTGGCACTGTTAAAGAAGGCGAAATTCTTATTCAAGGCGAACACAGAGATAAAATCGTGGATATACTTACTAAAGCTGGGTATAAAGCTAAAAAGGCTGGAGGTTAATCTCAGACTCAAGACAGCAAGATACAGGAGTCAGGACAGATTTTTCTGTAGTTGACATTAATCTTATTATTACGAAATCAGTCCTGACTCTTGCATCCTGTCATCTTGATTCCATTTTACCAAACACGATAGTCCAAAACCAAATTCTCCGACCTAGCTGTAGGAACTTGTTTTCCTTTACTTAGTTTACGAACTTCTTCGGTTAAATAATTTTGTAATTCAGATAGCCATACTTCGCCATCTTTATTTAAATCAGCTGCTTTATCTTTTAATCCGTGAAGCATACAATAGGTGAACAATCCGTTCTTCCAATCAGCGCTTTCCATTGCAAATTCTGCACCGCCGGCACTGCTTATAATTGTTGCGCCAGTTCCTCTTCTCAAATCAGTGAACATCTCTTTCATTAATTCAGATGTTTTCTTTAAGCTGGCACTCTTTTCTTTTACTGCCGAACCAACTGCTCTAAACATTACATTACCCTGTTCTGTTTCTGTATTTGCAACTGCTACTACATCATCTTTATCTACTTCTCCACTATGGCAAGTATCCATAAACAATAGTTTTTTAATCGCCTTAATTCCATCCAATAAAGATTCTATTTCTTCGTAAGCAATTCCGTTAATTCCTGGCTTATTAAAATCGATATTGTGTGTTGCAAAATAATAATCAAACTTCTCATCCAACAATCCATGCCCCGCTACAAAAATCATTACCACATCGTTTACTTTTGCCCCTGCTAAAGTTGTTTTTAATTGTTTGATGCTCCCCTTAGTAACTTGTTCGTTGGTTAAGGTTTTAGTAATAACATTAGCATACGGACCATTTGGACTTTTAGCATCAGCAAACAATTTCGCTACATCTTGTGCATCTTTTGCAGCGTAATTTAAATTGTAATTAGCATCTGTATATTTACTTGTACCAATTGTTACAATATACAATGTTGGTTTTTCATTGTTATCCGCAGTTTTATAAAAAACAGAAATTGTTTCTTTTAAGGACTCAACTCCTTTTACATTAAGAACAGAAACTTGTATTTTGTTTTTACTAGGAAGTAATTCGATTGAAAGATTTTGCTTGGTTTTCTTTATTGCTTTCGATTTTAGGGAAATTCCTTCCTTACCATAAATTGGAACATCATTTACATAAACGTTTACTCTATCCAAATCATATTTTTCATCTACCGCATCAAAAACAAGTTGAAAATTTTTCTCATTTACTTCCTTTGATTCTGATTCAATAATTACTTCGGGCACATGCAAATCAACCGAAAGATCTTCTTCTTTCATACCCATCTTTTTTACACGTTTATTATGCGCTGCTAAAAGCATTTCGCTGTATTCCTTATCTCCCAAGGCTAAGCGCTCATAAATAATATCCGGGCGATTTAATTTTAAATCAAATTGCTCGAAAGGATAAAACTTTGCTTCCTTATCACTTCCTTGGTTAACATGAAATCCAATGTAGCGAGAACCTTTACGTGAACTCGTAAAATACCCATCATTGCTCCACATTACCCATTCGTTATCTGCTCCAATAAAAACACTTGCTATAGGCTCAAAAGTTCTAGGCTCGCATAAAAGCCAACTTAAGGTTGTCATTGCCCCGTTGTCTCGCAGCGCATTATAAATCTTCTCTATTCCTTCGCTTGTTTCAATGTCAAAATTTGGAAATAATTTTTTGTAGGTTGCTTTTGTTGCAGGTAAAATTTTATCCGGAGTCAATAACTTAATAGAATTCGTAACCTTGGTTAAATCCCAAATGCGCATAGTTTGGTCATAACCTCCGCTAATCATTCGTTTACCATCAGGAGAAACCCACAATGCAATTACCTCTCCTGCATGACCTACAAACTCTCCCAACAAATCTCCACGTCCCGAATACATGTGTATATTACCAGTACCGCCTGAAACAATTCGTGTTTGGTTTGTAAATGTATAGGATGCATGGTTAAATCCAGAAAAATCATTTCGTAAAATACTTAATACTGGCTGCCCATCTTTTACTAATTGCAACATTGCATCAGCTAAACCAAACTCATCATAATAAGCATGTTTTAATTCTACTCCTTGCAGTGTAAGCATAATATCGCCATACGATTTTTCTTCTGCAGCAGGAATTTTTAAAACCTCGTGTGTAAACAAATTAAAAGAAGTTGTTAAATCCGCCTTACCTCTTTGGTCCGAACAATAATAATCTGCAAAACCAATTTTTTCATCTTTAAAACCCACGGCACAAATTTGTTGTCCGTAACCAACTAATTTAGCTGCTTGTTGCACTAATGCAATATTACCATCTTCATAATCCTGATAATTCCAACAATGTATTTCATTATTTAAACCGCCTGCTGTTGCAACCATTTTATCTTTTATAAAAACGCAAGAAGGAATGCTATGGTCATGTCCCTTGTAAGCACTAATTAATGTCCACTTGTCGTTTTTCTTTAAATACACTTCACACAAAAAAGGTTTACTCCACCCTCCTACCAGCATTTTTAATCCATCATCAGATAAAGCCAATGATGAAATCCTTTGTGTGCTATTAATAATGTTAAGTTTTTTTAAATCCTCATCATACTCTATTATCTGCTTATCTTCACCAGCACTATAAATTCTTTTCCCATCCTTGCTTGCGGCAACTCTAGTAACCATAGCAGTGTGTAGTTTTTGAGAAGAAATTTCTTTGCCCTTCTCGGCATTCCATAACTTCACTGTTCCATCTAAAGAACAAGAAACTATTTTTTTATTACCTGCAAAACTAAGATGCCATACTTCACGCTCATGGCCTTCCATTGCTTTTTGCAACTTAAAATTATCTGTACTATAGGTGCGAATTGTTTTCCCTTTATTACCTGTTGCCAATAATTTACCATCGGGCGAAAAGGCAAGTGTATTAACGGGCAAAGCATTATCAGTTAGTAATGCAACTATTTTCTTTGTTTTGAAATCATAAATACGAACATCGCCTAAACCCTTTACCGATGTAAGGTCAGTTCCAAAATTACCACCAACAGCCAAATACTTATTATCGGGAGATAAAGCAATTGCACTTATAATTCCAGCTTGTCCCAAACCAATTTCCCCTAAAAACTCTTTCACAACTTCTCCCGTTTGTAAACTCCAAACTTTAACCGCCTTATCATCTCCAGCAGCAACTATGTAATTACCATCGTTGGTAACAGTCATCGACCTAATGAGTGCAGTATGTCCGCCAGGCTTAATTGTAAGTATAGGCGATTGAGCAAAAGAAGCACTGCTTAAAAACAACAAGCAAACCAAGATGCAAATGCGAATCATGAAAATAAGATTAAGGAGTAATTTATTCTACTAAAATACAAATGTTTATTAAACTTAAAACAATTAATGTGCTATTAACAAAAGAAGATTTAAATTAGCAAAAAATAATAACTCTCTAATTCTTTAACTCAACAATGCCTTATTTAATTAAATGGAACAATTTATAAAATACTCACTATTTGTGCATGTGCTTGCTGGCTGCGTTTCTTTGCTTGCGGGTTTAGGGGCAATTATTTTTAGAAACAAAATAAAACAACATCGTCCCTTTGGCTCAGTGTATTTTTGGGCAATGACGGTTGTGTTTGTAACATCACTTTATGTTTCTTTATACAAACAAAATTGGTTTTTGTTTTTCATTTCTATTTTCACTTATCACTCTTGTTTTACAGCTTTACGTTCGCTTAAACTAAAAAAATTGCATCTCGAACAAAAAGCTGCGTGGTTCGATTGGGCAACCGACTTTGTAAATATTTTAATAAACCTTTCCTTAGTTACACTTGGCCTTTTAATTATTAAAAATCAATTACAATTTGCAATTATATGCATAGTATTTGGCTCCATTGGAATTAGAGGTTCCTACTCTAACATACAACGTTACCGTGGAAAAATTAAAGAAAAAAACTACTGGCTTATGCAACATATTGGTGGAATGCTAGGCAGCTACATTGGTGCTTTCACTGCCTTTTTAGTAAACAATAATAATCGTTGGATACACGCTCCCCAAATTGTTGCTTGGTTGGGGCCAACTTTTCTGTTTGTTCCTTTAATTATTTATGAACTAAATAAACGCAAATCAAAAAAATCAATTGCTAAGTAATAACAACATAAAACAATTTAAAGCGAAAAGCATTGTTTCATTTGTACTTTGCTTGCTTTTTGCGTGCAATAATTTTTCCTTTGCTCAAAAAACAAGTTACAACATCGATAAAAAATATTCGCCCGCACAATTAAAAAAAGATTTAGATGTATTGGAAAAACGCTTAAAACATTTTCATCCCGACCCTTATCATTACATTACAAAAGACTCTCTGCATTTGTATGTAGAAAACATGAAAAATCAAATTACAGATTCATTAAACGAATTCCAATTTCGTTTTTATGTAAGGCAAATTGTGGCTAAAATTGGTTGTGGACACACGGCAGCATTACCTTCTAAACAATACACTAAAAACATCAATGCACTTAACCGCCCAATGTTTCCTGCTAATTTATGGATACTTGATTCGAATAAATTGTATGTAAAACAATACGTTCTTAAAGATAAAAAATTACAAAAGGGTGACGAAATACTTTCGATTAACGGCAATAAACCAAAAGACATTATCGAAAAAATGTACAGCACCTTTTCGAGCGACGGATTAAACACTACTTACAAAAAACAAAATTTAAGTTTAGATAGGTTTAAATATTTTTATGCAGCAGCTTACAAACCTGATTCTACTTACGCTCTGCAAGTAAGAACCTTAAAAGGTGATACACAAAATGTAGAAGTAAATCACATTGGCTCAAAGTTCGATACGTTGAAATTATTTGCAGTAAATGATAAAAGCATTATTTACCGAAACTCAAAAGCAAAATTTAAAATAGACACCGTTTGTAAAAACTTAGCAATACTCGATATCGATAATTTTGCAGGAAAAAAATGGAGAAGAGTAATTAGAAAATCATTTAAGTATTTAAAGGCCCATCCCGAAATAACTAACCTCGCCATTGATGTACGCGATAATGGAGGTGGTAAAGTTGGAAAAGGAACTTACCTACTAACCTATTTATTGCCAAAAGCATTTAGCATGCCATTTGGGCGAACACCAAATTTGCTTCCACTTAATCCTAAAATCAAAATGAGTTTCGGTTCGCGCTTAACCATTTTATCTTTTGGAACCTATCCCATCTCTTGGTTAAAAAAAGGCAGGTGGACACATTACTTTTTTGCCTTGCCCCGTAAAAGAAACCATTTTAATGGAAATGTATATGTAATAACAAACGGCCGCTCTTTTTCCATGTCGGGTGTTACGGCATCTTACCTAAAATATAAAGCAGGCGCAAAAACAATTGGCGAAGAAACCGGAGGCACGCAAACAGGAAGCAATGCAATGATTAGCGGCAGAGTAATTTTACCCAACACAGGTTCTATAGTACAAATTCCATTGTATCACTTAACCCATGCCATAAAAGTATCCGATACCAAGCGAGGCATTATGCCCGATTACCCTGTAAATTATAGTATTTTTGATAAGATTATAAATAAGGATAAGGAAGTGGAGAAATTGAGGGAATTGTGTAAATAAAGGGCAAAACCACCTAAATCCCCTAAAATTTTGCATTTCCCAAAAAAACACCTATATTTGCAGCCGAAATAAGAAAATGACAGAGGGGACCGAAAGTCCCCTCTTTGTTTACACATGATTACAGTACAAAGCATAACACAACTCGTAGAAGAGAAATTAATAGGAACAGACCGTTTCATTATTTCTGTTAAAGTAAGTCCAAACAAACGCATCGAAGTGTTGTTGGATGGCTTGTCAAACATCGCCATTAGCGATTGTATTGACATGAGCCGTCACATAGAAGGCTCGTTAGATCGTGAGCAGGAAGACTTTGAATTAATGGTTTCTTCTGCAGGTATTGATGAGGCTTTTGTGGTAGAAAAACAATACCAAAAAAACATTGGTCGTGAGGTAGATGTAGTGAAGAAAGATGGCACTAAAATAAACGGTAAGTTAATTTCATATAAAGAAGCTGATGCTATTGTAGTGGAAAGTTCAAAAACCGTTAAGGACGAAAAAAAGAAAAAACAAATAATAACAGAACAAATAACAATTCCTTTACAGGAGATAAAGGAAACTAAATTAGTTTTATCATTCAAATAAAAAAAAGCTATGCTACAGGCAGTTAATCTAATCGAATCGTTTTCTGAGTTTAAGGACATCAAAAACGTAGATCGTGTTACCTTAATGTCAATTATTGAAGACGTGTTTCGCAGTATGTTGATTAAAAAATACGGAAGCGACAAAAACTTCGATATCATTGTAAACCCTGATAAAGGGGATTTAGAAATCTGGAAAAACCGCGTTGTGGTTGACGATGAATTTGCAGAAGATTCATTCGACTACGATGAGAGTAAACATATTAGTTTAACCGATTCTAAAAAAGTTGGTGACGACTTCGAAATTGGCGAAGAGGTTACAGAACCTGTACGTTTAGAAGATTTCGGTCGTAGAGCAGTATTAGCTGTTCGTCAAAACCTAGTTCAAAAAATTCTTGAGCTTGAGAAAAACGAAGTATTCAACAAGTATAAAGAACGTGTTGGAGAAATCGTTACTGCAGAGGTTTACCAAATTTGGAAAAAAGAAATTTTATTATTGGATGACGAAGGAAACGAATTGTTATTGCCAAAAACAGAACAAATTCCTTCTGACTTTTTCAAAAAAGGTGATAACGTAAAATCAGTTGTTGCGCGTGTTGACATGAAAAACGGAACACCTGCAATTGTTCTTTCTCGTACATCGCCTGCGTTTTTAGAGCGTATGTTTGAAATGGAAGTTCCTGAAATTGCAGATGGTTTAATTACAATCAAAAAGATTGTTCGTGAGCCAGGTGAGAGAGCGAAAGTTGCTGTTGAGTCTTACGACGAGCGTATTGACCCGGTTGGAGCTTGTGTGGGTATGAAAGGTTCTCGTATTCATGGTATTGTTCGTGAGTTAAAAAATGAGAACATTGATGTTATCAATTTCACAACAAACCCAGTATTATTTATTCAACGTGCATTAAGCCCTGCTAAAATCACAACTATTAAGTTAGATGAAGATAGTAAGCGTGCTTCAGTATATTTAAAACCTGACCAAATTTCGTTAGCAATTGGTAAAGGTGGTTTCAATATTAAGTTAGCAGGTAAATTAACAGGTTACGAAGTAGATGTATATCGTGATGTGGAAGATGCCGACGATGAGGATGTTGACTTAGAAGAATTCTCTGACGAAATTGAAGCTTCAGTTTTAGAAGAGTTGAAGAACATTGGTTGCGATACGGCAAAATCAGTATTAGAACTTTCTGTTGAAGAGATTAAACGTCGTACTTCAATTAGCGAAGAAGAAATATTGAATATCAGAAAAGTATTAGCATCTGAGTTTGAAGATTAATAGGTTACTATTTTAAAGAATAGGTATAAAGAGTTTAGATTTAAAAGAAGAAAAGGAAGCAGACAAACATGTCAGAAAATCAACAATCATATCGTTTGAGCAAAGTTGCTAAGGAATTTAATTTATCGTTAAGTACGATAGTTGATTTCCTTTCGACAAAAAGTTTCAAGATAAAAGCCGATCCTAACGGGAAAATAGGCGAAACTGAGTACAAACTTTTGCTTAAAGAATACCAAGGTGATAAATCAGCAAAAGAAGAAGCTGCTCAGGTGGGTCAAACCATTCGTGAGAAGAAAGAAGCTGTTGCTTTAGACGATTCTAAACTGGTAACACAAAAGAAAAAAGATGATAAAGATGATAACGTTATCATTAAAGATCATTCTGGACAATCTGCAACTGATAAAGTTCTTGAATCGCTTAAGAAAGAACAAAGAGATCGTATTGCTGAAGAGCTAAAAGCTCAAGAATTAGCAAAAGCTGCTGAACAAGAAAAAGCTGAAGCACTTGCTAAAGAAAATGCAAAAAATGAAGTTGTAAAAGCAGAAGGCGTAACGCTTGATGGCCCTAAGGTTTTAGGCAAAATGGATTTAAGTACTTTAAATCAAAAAACTAAACCTGATAAAAAAACTAAAAAGGAAAAAGAAGACGAGAAAACTGCAAAAGTTGAAGCGGATAAAGCCGAAGCAGATGCAAAAAAGAAAAAAGGCAAAGCTAAAAAAGAAGAGCCTGTTGTTGAAACTCCTAAAGTAGTTGAAGAGCCTAAAGTAGAAACACCTGTTGTTAAGGAAGAACCAAAGGAAGATTTCTTAGCTACTAAATTCCAAAAATTAGAAGGACCTAAAATCCTAGGTAACATAGTTCTTCCAGTAGAGAAAAAACCAACATCTTCTTCTGACCAGCACAACGCTGACAGAAAGAAAAGAAAGCGTATTAAAAAAGGAAGTGTTTCTCCACAAGAAATTAAAACGCTTGGACAAAAACAAGCTGTTGCTGCTAAAGATAAATTTAACAAAGACAGAAACGACAGAAGCCGCGGACCAGTTAAAAGAGAAGCGAAACCTGCACTTACTGACGAAGAAATTCAAGCACAAATTAAAGAAACCCTTGCGCGTTTAAGTCAAACTGGTTCTAAATCAAAAGCTTCTAAATACAGAAGAGAAAAGCGTGAAGAGAACCGTGAGAAAATGCAAGAGGTTGCTGATAATGCTGAATTAGAGAAAAAAGTATTACGTGTAACCGAATTTATTTCGGCAGCACAATTATCGCAAATGATGAGTGTACCTGTTACACAAGTTATTTCGACTTGTATGCAATTAGGTTTATTCGTATCTATTAACCAACGTTTAGATGCAGAAACCATTTCGATTGTTGTTGAAGAGTTTGGATTCCAAGTTGAATTCGTAACTGTTGAAGTTCAAGAATCAATTAAAGAAGAAGAAGATAAACCAGAAGATTTATTACCTCGTCCGCCAGTTGTAACCGTAATGGGTCACGTAGATCATGGTAAAACATCTTTATTGGATTTTATTCGTAAAGCAAATGTAATTGCTGGTGAAGCGGGTGGTATCACTCAACATATTGGTGCTTACAATGTAAAATTAGAAAACGGAAAAAACATTACGTTCCTAGATACTCCAGGTCACGAGGCCTTTACCGCTATGCGTGCGCGTGGTGCTAAAGTAACCGACGTTGCCATTATTGTGGTAGCGGCCGATGACAGTGTAATGCCTCAAACAAGAGAAGCAATTACGCATGCTCAAGCTGCGGGTGTAAAAATGGTTTTCGCTATTAATAAAATTGATAAGCCCGGTGCTAATCCTGAAAAAATTCGTGAAGCATTAGCTGCAATGAATATTTTAGTTGAAGATTGGGGTGGTACTTATCAGTGTCAAGAAGTTTCTGCTAAGCAAGGAAAGAACATGGACTTGTTATTAGAAAAAGTTCTTTTAGAAGCTGAGATGTTAGAGTTAAAAGCGAATCCTAAAAAACGTGCTTCTGGAACAGTTATCGAAACAAAATTAGATAAAGGTAGAGGTTATGAAGCAACTGTATTAGTTGAATCAGGTACTTTAAAAGTTGGAGACATTATGCTTGCAGGTTCGTTCCACGGACGTGTAAAAGCAATGAACAACGAAAGAGGTGCTAGAGTTCAAACTGCAGGGCCAGCAATACCAGTATTAGTATTAGGTTTAAATGGAGCGCCACAAGCAGGTGATAAATTCCACGTATTAGCAGATGAAAGAGAAGCACGTGAATTAGCTACAAAACGTTTACAATTACAACGTGAGCAAGGAATGCGTGCTCGTAAGCATATTACATTAGATGAAATTGGCCGTCGTTTAGCGATTGGTGATTTCAAAGAATTAAACGTAATTGTAAAAGGTGATGTGGATGGTTCTGTTGAAGCATTATCCGATTCATTATTAAAATTATCTACTGAAAAAGTTCAAGTAAATATTATTTTAAAAGCTGTAGGTGCAATTAGCGAAAGTGATGTAATGTTAGCATCTGCATCAAACGCTATCATCTTAGGTTTCCAAGTACGTCCTACTTTAAATGCACGTAAGTTAGCTGAGACAGAAGAGATTGATGTTCGTTTATATTCAATCATCTACGATGCAATTAACGAAGTTAAAGCTGCGATGGAAGGTATGTTAGCTCCTGAGTTTGAAGAGAAAATTACTTGCAACATCGAAATTCGTGAAGTATTCAAAATTACTAAAGTTGGTACGATTGCAGGTTGCTACGTATTAGATGGTAAAGTAAATCGTAATACTAAGGTTCGTATAATTAGAGATGGTATTGTAATTCACTCTGGTGTATTAGGTTCTTTAAAACGTTTCAAAGACGATGTAAAAGAAGTTGCAACAGGATATGAGTGTGGTTTAAACATCGATAAATTTAACGACATCAACGTTGGCGATATCATTGAAGGATACGAAATGGTTGAGATTAAAGCGAAACTATAAGTTATAAATAATTCAAATTATTAAAAACCCTTAAGCTTGCTTAGGGGTTTTTATTTGGTTTAATTTAGATATATTTGAAAAACAAATGGATTAAGTTCTACTTAAACAATTCCCAATGCAAGAAGACAACTCAACAAGATTAAATAAATACATTAGCGAAAGCGGAATATGTTCGAGGAGAGAGGCTGATAAATTTATTGAGAGAGGTCTTGTTACCATTAACGGAAAAAAAGCTGGTATTGGCGACCGAGTGTTTGCAAAGGATTTGGTAAAAGTGAATGGACAAGCTATCGAACCAAAAACAGCTGAAAATAATATTTACATTGCCTTTAATAAACCTGTTGGTGTTACCTGTACTACGGAAGAAGGTACAGATGGCAACATTATAGATTATGTAAACCATAGTTCACGCATTTTTCCTATCGGTCGACTTGATAAAGATTCGCAAGGATTAATTTTGCTTACTAACAATGGTGATATCGTAAACAAAATATTACGTGCATCAAATAATCATGAGAAAGAATATTTGGTTACAGTAAACAAATTGGTTACGGATGATTTTTTAGCAGGCATGTCGAGTGGCGTTCCAATATTAGGAGAGCGAACAAAAAAGTGTGTAATAAAAAAAGAAGCGCCTTTTATTTTCCGTATTATTTTAGTGCAAGGTTTAAACAGGCAAATACGTAGAATGTGCGAGTACTTTGGTTATGAAGTTACAAAGCTTGAACGTATACGCATAATGAATATTCCACTGAAAGGAATTCCATTAGGCGAATGGAGAGAAATAGTTCCAGCAGAAATGGAAGTAATATTTAAGCTCATCGAAAATTCTTCTTCAGAAGCAAAAAATACAGACAATAACAATAAAGTAAAACGCCCATTTAAAAAACCAGGTCAAGGCAAACCACTCGTTGGAAAACCAAGTACTGGAAGACCTTTACACGGTAAACCAAGTTCAGGAAAAACGGCGCATGGAAAATCACCTCATAAAACAAAATCGAAATCAGCGAATGCTGGTAGTAGAAACTCTTTTTCACCTAGCAAAAAAAGACCACCAGGAAGAAAAAAGAAATCTAGGAAGTAGTATAGCGAAATTAAATTCGTATACCAATTAATGTTACATCGTCAACCTGTTCCATATTGCCAACCCAGTCGGCAAATATTTTCTCCAATATATCTTTCTGCACATTCATAGGCAAATGAGCATTTGCACACAACAATTCCCTTAAATTTTTACTCATAAATTTTTTCCCTCTTTCTCCACCAAATTGATCTGGGAAACCATCAGTAAGCGTATAAACTACATCACCTTTTTGCAAATCTATTTCATGTTGTGTAAATGATACATCTTGCCTATCATGTTTACCTACAGGCATCTTATCGGGTTTGACTTCGAGTACTTCGAGTGCCTCAGTGCCCGAATTTTTCACAATCCATACTGGGTTGTTGGCAGCGGATACGGTGAGTTTTTTGTTTTTAAAATCGTATACACAAAAACTACAATCCATACCATCTTTTCCACCTTCAGCGCTTCCATCTTTTTTTAATCGATCTATAATTGTTTTACGTGTAGCATTTAAAATATCAGAAGGTTCACTATAGCCTTCAATAGCTTTTTCCAGGCTAGTTACATTTAGCAAACTCATAATGGCACCCGGAACTCCATGTCCTGTGCTATCGGCAGTAACCAATGCGAATTTTTTATTGGAGTCAGCATCTTGCGAATCTAAAAGGTTAGCGGCCCAATAAAAATCTCCACTAACAACATCTTTTGGTTTGAAAAGAACAAAATATTCGTTTAAATTTTCATCCAATAATTGCTTAGTAGCAATAAAACTGCGTTGGATTCGCTCTGCATAATTTATACTGTCGGTGATTTCTTTATGTTTTTCTTCAATCAAATGTTTCTGTTCTTCAACAATTTTCTTTTCCTCAACAACTTCTGCAGTTCTTTCTTCAACTGTTTTCTCCAAAATTTGTTGGCGCAATTTGAGTTGCCTTGTACGAACACCATTAAATCCAAACATAATACTAAAAAAGCCAACAAAGTAAGCTGCGTATGCAACTGGATGTCTATACCAGGGAGGACTAACTGTAAACTTAAACTCTGTTGGTTTGCTCCAAAAGCCATTTGCATTGCGTGCAGCTACTTTAAAAACATAATTACCTGGTGGAATATTACGATAATCTGCTTCAAATTTTTCTGTGATTGGGCTCCAATGTTTATCTAAACCATCTAAAATATAACGATACCTAATTCTGTCGTTGTTGGCTGCAATACAAATGCCTGCATAATGAAAAGCTAAATGATTTTGTGAAGAAGGCAAAACAAGATCAATAGGCAAATGGAAAACATTTTCTTCTGTTGCAGAATAATTAATAAAATGTTCTTCAAAATAAGATGAGTCACCAATAGTATTAGTATTAACAAAAAAGGTGTCTAATGTTGAAGACCAAACCGTATCTTTTAAATTGAGTTTCGACAAAATTCTCGATTTGGTATTCCAGCTTTCCTTTTGTTCCATAACATCAATTTTAGTTATGTAAACTGAAGGGTGAGTTGTATCAAAACTTACATAAGGATCGAATTTGGTTAAAACATCCCCAATCCCTGCCCACAATTTTCCACTCTTAGTATATTTAATAGCTTTATTATTAAAGTCCATGTATTTTAATCCTTCACGTTTATCAAAATGTTTTTGAACGTAATAACACGAATTTTTCTTCACTAATTTACACAAACCCTTTCCTGTTCCTACCCAAATTGTTCCCAAACTATCCTCAGCAATGCAAGTAACTTGACCATTTGGCAAACCATGAGAAGTGTTGTAATTAGTGATCTCTTCCGCTTTTAAATCAATAATATCAAGCCCGCCTCCATCATTACCTACAAACAAAATCTTTTCACTGCTTTCAAAAACACAATTAACTTCATCATTAGCAATACCTTGTTTTGTAGTATACCTTTTTAACTCTTGAGTTTTTGGGTTCAGTAAATTTAATCCTCCTCCTGAAGTCGCTATTAACAAGGTTCCGTCTCTTAACTCCGACACACTAATTACATTATTATTACTCAAACCTTGCTTAACAGTATAATGTTTAATTACATTTTCTTCCAGATTTAACTCATCCATTCCACCACCTAAGGTCCCTATAAACAATGACCCTGTAGCAGATTGGTGTAAACTAAAAACAGAATTATTACATAAACCATTTGTAGCATCAAAATGAGTTATGGTTCCTTGTTTTAGTTTATCACCCACATTCAAAATATCAATACCACTTCCATCTGTTCCAACGATTAATTTCCCTTCTTTATTCTCAAACAAACTCCTTAAATAATCGTTACTCAACCCTTGCGCTGTTGTATAGTGCTCAACAGTTTTGTTTTTTTCATCAATAACATTAAAGCCACCACCATCTGTACCAATTACTAATTTACCTCTACTACTTTCAATAACACTAAAAACAAAATTATTACTCAAACCTTGTTGTGTTGTAAAGTGAAACAATTCTTGATTCGTATTATCAAGAATATTTAATCCTCCACCCTCTGTTCCTATTAATAAATTTTTATCTCTGCCTTCAAGCAAACTAACAACTATATTACTACTTAAACCTTTATTAGCGTTATAATTTTCTATCATTATATTTCCATCTTCAAAAACAAGTGGTAAATTAAATTTTAACACATCCATGCCTCCGCCAAAAGTTCCCATTACAAGATCTCCGTTATTTCTTAGACTCATACATATAGTATGATCATCACTTAAGCCTTGTAAAACTCCATAGTTTTTTACTTTGCGAGTCCTAAAATCCACATAATCCAATCCATTTTCATTCGTTCCTATTAAAAGATTTTCCTCTTTTGTTTCAATAATACATCTAATAAAACTACTAGTCAATCCTTGCTCTGCACCATAAACTTCTATTTCATTTTTTTTATCATCAAACACATACATTCCTCCGCCTGCTGTGCCAACAAAATATTTCCCTTTAGTACTCGCTACAACGCTTCTAATTTTACCTGTTGTAAATCCTTGTTCTTTACCAAAATGCATAAGGGTATTTTCATAAATATCTAGTAATTCAAGCCCTGTTCCTGTTCCAACAAAAAACTTCCCATCTTTTCTTTCCAAAATACATTTAATACTATTACTGCACATCCCTTGTACTTTGGTGAAATGTTTTACCTCTTGTTTTTTTAAATCTATTACATTCATTCCTCCTCCCGAAGTACCAACAAGTAACTGCCCCTTACTACCTATATTAAGAGAAAAAATATAATTGCTACTTAAACCTTGAGCCGTAGTATAAATCCACCATTCCTGTCCATCAAATTTGCAAAGTCCACCATCAGTTCCCACCCACAAATTACCAAGCTCGTCGTAGCACATACATTGAGCAACTGTAGCAACAAGTCCTTGATCCTGACTATAAAATTTAAGATTATTAATTGCATTATCAGCAGTTTTAGCCGGTTTACAAATCACCTTCTCTGGCTGCCCTAATAATAAAGTTTTTGGCTTACATTCAATTGAATTTACATCGTGAAGTTTAATTTTAAGAGGCGAAGCAAGCGAATTTATTTTTGGAGCTCCTAATTTTCTTTCATTATCAATAAACGGAACAACATTAGGCTCTTTAAGTTTGGTTATTAGTGGAGGCAATAAAGAATCCGGTCTCCCTGCCCCTAGTGGCACAGTTAGCGGAATACATTTAACTATATCAGGTCTTCCAAGAGTCTTTTTTTTCGGCCTCTCATACTCTGTTTCACTTGAAGGGAATGGAATGTTTTTAGGTGAATTTGTGCATGAATAAAACAAAATACAAAGACATACAAAAGGTATAATTTTAAAACTAAGTATTTTTAAGTTCATTTTATGCTACAATTACAAAGTGCATAGTAAAAATACAAAATTCAGGAACTTAGACAAATAAAAAATCCCTCTCCAAAAATCATGAAGAGGGATTTTTTATTATCATCTCAATTAAAACTTCGCTCTAATTTTTTTTGGCTTAATCTTCTCCGCCATTTGCACAGCATTATATAAACTAACAATACCACCGGTATTACTTAATTCAGAAAATTTTACTTTCTCTTTTTCATCCTTAGCACCTGGGCGCATTACTTGCATTTTTTTATACTCAGTATTTACCGATTTTTGAAGTATTTTTTTAATATCCTTTGCACTTAAGTAAGGATAATACGAACGTAATACTGCTGCTACCCCTGCTGTAACTGGACAAGCCATACTTGTTCCACTTTCGTTAATATAACCTCCACCCGATTTAGTAGAATAGATATCTACCCCAGGAGCAAAGACATCAACTGTTTTCTTACCATAATTAGAAAACACTGCTGGCACATCAGCGCTGTCTCTCCAACTTAAAGCACCAACATCAACAAAGTTTTTTGCGTCTTTTCCTGATTCGTATTTTTTGCAAGGGAAGTGTTGGATTTGATCAATGTTTAATGCTTCATTACCTGCTGCATGCACAATTAATACATCCTTACTTTCTGCATACTTAACTGCATCGTCAACAATTTTTTTGTTGTACGAATATTTTTTTCCGAAGCTCATATTAATAATACTTGCCCCGTTGTCAACTGCATAATAAATAGCATTTGCAATATCTTTATCGCGCTCATCACCATTTGGCACAGCACGTATTGCCATAATTTTTACATTGTCAGCAACACCTTTTGTTCCAATATTATTAGTACGATTAGCTGCAATAATACCAGCTACATGCGTTCCATGCAAACTACTTGGCCCATTGCAATCTGCATTCCCATAATATTTTTCGGTTTGATTTTTATAATCATCACCAACAATTGAACGTGGATCAAATTCTAAATTCAAATTATATTTCAATTGTTTATCAAAATGCTCAACCCCTTCTTCCATTTTATCCAACAACTCATCCAAATCATTTGCTTGCATTAGCATACCCTTAATTGCAGGAATAAATTGTTTTTGCTTTGCATCCTCTGGTTTAAATCTTGCTAGGTCTTCAGCTGTTACTTTATCGATTTTTAATTGGTCTTTTATTTTTAAATTCATATTCTCAACCAATTGCTGAACAAAAGTAATTTGCACACTGTTTTGCTGCGCCTCTGCATATTCAGCTTCATAATCCAATTTTATTTGCTGATATAATTTGAATTCATTTTTATCTTTTGAAGCTATATCCTTTTCTATTTTTCCATCATACTTAGGTTTTAATTCGCGGTACAAACGAGTAAGTTCCAATGTTTCGGTATCCACATTTTTACCATCCTTTCCACCTAAAAAATTCCAACCATGTATATCATCTATGTAACCATTTTTATCATCGTCAATTCCATTGGCAGGAATTTCCTTTTCGTTGGTCCACATCACGTCTTTTAAATCTTCGTGATTAAAATCAACACCACTATCAATTACACCCACAATAATGGTTTTCGATTTTTTTCCTTTTAGTAATTCCTCATAGGTGCGTTCGGTTGCAACACCATTTACTTTTGCTGTTTTGTAATCAAGGTTATACCAATTTTCAGGCGCTTTTGTTTGAGCAAATAATGAGGTAACTGCTAAGAACAGGGAGGCAATTATGCTTAACTTTTTCATAGGAAATGAATTTATATTTAATACAATAATACGCACTTTAGAAGTTTACGTTTCTTAATAAATGTAAACTTCTATAAGTGGTAAAATACTTAGCTTAACGGGAATTTTTAATTACTGATTGCTTCAATTATATCGTGTTTAGTAATAATATGAACACTTCCGCCCAAATCCTTCACTAATACGGCGCTATTTTCACGCGTAATTTGCTTCGATACATCTTCTATACTTGCATTTCCATCCACAACTGGGAAAGGTTTTTGCATTAATGTTGAAACGTTACCTTGTTTTAAAGCATCGTTTAAAATTAATTGAGAGAAAACATAATTATCACTTAAAGACCCAACAATCTCATGTCCGCTCATTACTGGGATTTGAGAAATATTAAATTTAGTCATTAATGCAACCGCATCACTAATTGGTGTTTCAGGAGAAACAGTAATTAATTTTTTGTCTTTATGATTTTTTATTAAGTCAATTGCTTTTGGTTTTTTAACTTCTAAGAAACCTCTGTCGCGCATCCAATCATCGTTAAACATTTTACCTAAGTAACGTGTTCCATGATCATGAAAAATAACAACAACTACATCACCTTCTTTAAACATGTGTTTCATTTGCATAATTCCTGCCATTGCCGAACCTGCAGAGTTCCCAACAAAAATTCCTTCTTCGCGAGGGATACGACGTGTCATAACAGCCGCATCTTTATCAGTAACTTTTTCGAAATGATCGATTAAATCGATATCCACATTTTGTGGTAAAAAGTCTTCGCCAATTCCTTCAGTTATGTATGGATAAATTTCATTTTTATCAATGATACCAGTTTCCTTCAGCTTTTTGAAAATAGAACCATAAGTATCAATTCCTAAAATTTTAATGTTAGGATTTTTTTCTTTTAAGTATTTTCCTGTTCCGCTAATTGTTCCACCAGTACCAACACCCACAACTAAGTGAGTAATTTTCCCACCCGTTTGTTCCCAAATTTCAGGACCAGTTTGTTCGTAGTGAGCAACTGCGTTACTTGGATTATCATATTGATTCGGTTTCCATGAATTTGGAATTTCATTTACCAAACGTGAAGAAACTGAATAATATGAACGAGGATCTTCAGGTTCTACATCAGTAGGGCAAACAACAACCTCAGCTCCAAAAGCACGAAGCGCATCTACCTTTTCTTTACTTTGTTTATCGGTAGTAGTAAAAATACATTTGTAACCTTTAATAACAGCGGCAATTGCTAAACCCATACCTGTGTTACCAGAAGTACCTTCAATGATTGTTCCACCTGGTTTTAGTCTCCCGTCTTTTTCTGCATCTTCAATCATTTTAAGCGCCATACGGTCTTTAATTGAATTGCCGGGATTTGTTGTTTCTACCTTAGCTAATACCAATGCTGGTATATCTTTAGTGATTACGTTAATTTTTACCAATGGTGTATTTCCAATGGTTTCCAATACATTTTTACTGTACTTCATTATGCTGATTTCGTTAATTAATTAAGAGTGGTAAATGTAGGGATTATAGTTCTAAGTAACAAAGTGGAAACAGATACAACAAGCCATTTCAAGTCTTTTAAGCGCATTGGTTTTGAACATTTTTTTCACATTAAAATACTATTTTTTGATTTTACTCGTTTTATTTATAAACCCACGTATTATGAAATCCCTCTTCATACTTATTTCTTGCCTATGGCTGCATGCATTAATAGCGCAAGACACAACAATAGTTATCTATTTTAAAAGTGGACAAAGCAAACTTACATCCGACCAACAAAAGCGTATTGATAATTTAAAAAACAAACACCTATCAAAAATTAGTTTTGAAGGTTATGCAGATACCGTTGGTAAAAAAAGTTTCAATAAAAAATTATCCTACAACAGAGCCGCTAAAGTAGCAAACACATTAAATGCAAAAGACAAAAACATTGTTGGAAAAGGTGAATGTACCGAAAGAAAAACACCCTTAAATAAAATGCGTAAGGTTGTTGTAAAAGCTTGGTACGAGCAAGAAGTAAAACCTATTGAACAACCTATAGAAGTTATTAAAATTGAAGCTAAACCAATTGATTGCACTATTGACACAACAATAGAAACTGCAGGTGGAACATTGATTAAAATTAATAAATGTGAATTCGAAAAAATAAAAACTTGCTTTAAGTTTAAAGAATACCTAAATGCAAAAGCTGTTCAGGATGCAGGCTTAACAACTAATGACGAAAAGGGAAATCCAATTGAAAGCGGTGGAATGTTTGATATTCAATTTTGCGACAACACTTGCCTCAATAATCCAATTTTCATTTTCATTCCTGTTCCACCCTGCTTAAAAAAAGAACAAATGACCATGTGGGGCTATTTACCAAACGGCAATTGGCGAAATTCAAACGCTAAAATTGAATTTGTAAAAATAAAAGAAATAGACTATTACAAAATTGCCATCACTTGCCCAGGTCGTTACAATTGCGATAGACGGAAAAAACAAAAAGTAAAAAAATATAAATTCAAAGCAAAAGACGGAATTAAAATAAAAGAAGCAACCGTAAGCTATAGCTGCCCGTTAACCAGCTACAAAGGAGAAATAAAACGCAAAGGTAAAAAGGCTGTGTTTTTATATTATTGCCCAAAAGACCAACCTATTGTAAGCATAAAAGCCGTTGACAAAAACGGAGATACTCTTAGTATTAAAGGTGAACAATTAAATAACTACACAAAAAAGAGAAGACTAATTAGCAAATGTTCATGCGAAGCAAAGCGAACAGATAAATATGCGGGCGTTTTTAAAATCAGGAAAAAGTATTTGTATCGTAAATACAAATTTTATAGAGAGGATTTTAAGAAGTAAAAGTAGGCAAGACTTTTTTCACATACTTATTCTTCTTACACCACCCTCTAATTAAATCATTAGTATCAGGATAATGATGTTTTAGCTTTACTAAATCTTTTATTTCTTCAGCGCTATTAGCTTGCGAGTATTGGTCTAAATAGCCAAAGCCTGCATACTTTCTATCTTCAATTAAAATAACTGAGCGTTCCTCGTGTGTGCGGCCTTTGTCGATAATAACAAAGTTCGCATCTTCAAATAAATACTCGCTTAAAATAGTTCGTGCGCGCTCGTTGTATTCTTCAATCTCTTCTTCGCCACAACAAATGCCATTGCATTTTTTTATTTGGTGATTAAAACAAATACTTCCTTCACTGGTTAATGCGCAGTATTGTAAACATAAAACCTGTGTATCTATCCAAGTCTCTAAACGCTCCCGAGCTGTTGAATATGTAGTAAAGGAAAGCAACGCGTTTTCCGATTCATCATAAGGAACAATTTTAAAACTGATGATTCCTTCTTTGTTTGTGTACCAATCTATACTATGCGTAAACACATCTGCCTTGCGCATACGATTATAAATGGGTTTATGTTTTTTAATTTCATCTGCCTCCAAAAGCAATGCTATCAGCTCACTGCCAGTTTCCACAAAATCTACATTCATTAAATCGTTAAGCATTTTCTTTCCTTTTTTTTCATCGGTATTAAAATGACTTAATGCTCTGTTATACATGTTTACACTTTTACCTATGTAAATTATTTCTTGGTCTTTATTAAGAAAATAATATACACCGCAGCTTTCGGGTAATTTATTAAGAATGTATTTTTTTATATTATCAACTCGGCGCGTAATAATATCCAACACACCTTGGTTTTTGTATTGAGGATGGTTTGCTTTTAACTCCATTAACAAATCGAACAGCTTAGCGGTTGCAACCGCATCTCCCTCTGCCCTGTGTCTTCCGTTAATTTCAATTCCCAGCGAAGCGCATAAATGTCCGAGACTATATGAAATTCTTCCAGGCATTAATTTCCTGCTTAAACGAACGGTGCAAAGTGTTTCTTTTTTATACTTATATCCTAAGGAGGCAAACTCATCTTTCACAAAACCATAATCAAAACCAACGTTATGCGCAACAAAAACGCAACCTTCAGTAAGTTCAATGATCTTTTTTGCTACCTCATGAAACTTAGGCGCATCGCGCACCATATCATTATCTATATGCGAAATATTAGTGAAGTATGGGGAAATATAACACTCGGGATTTATAAGCGTAGTATAAACATCAATAACACTCAAACCATCATGTCTAACAATACAAATTTCAATGATTCTTCCTTTCTTAAAATTAAAAGAACCACCACAAGTTTCTATATCTATTATTGCGAACATTTATTTATTCCTAGTTGCTAGTTTCTGGTTGCATTTCCTTGGAATTGAGAATTCATGGCTAAATGAAAAAATCAACCAGAAACTAGGAACGTGCAACCTGCAATAATCAATGCTTCCTTATCCCCTCAATCTCAACCTTCATACTCTTCAACATGTGCATTACGCTATCCAAGCTAATCTCTTCATCTTTTTTATCGGAAGTATGTAAGCAGCAAACAAATTCCCAAATCTCTAATACATCTTTGGCTTTTACTTTATAAGGTTGGTAGTTTTTGTTATCCGAATGTAAATCTATTGTACTTAAATTGTTACCCCTGTAAACACGTTTGTAAACTATTCCTTCATCTTTTGTAATTAAAATGTAGGTATTACCATTTTTAATATCATCCAAGCTTTCCATGTACTTGCCCACAACAAAAGAACCTGTTTTTAATGGCGGCATAGAGTCGCCCTGAATAGGAAAAGTACGATGTTTGCCCGTAACTTTAAAAGGCAAATTCATCATTGGTAATTTTTCTATATACTCTGGGTCAGCATAACCATTTAAATAACCTGCTGATGCACGAGCGGTAACAACTTCAATTAAGTCGTTATTTTCTTTATCAATTAAAACAGGAAATAACACCCTGTTTTTACCCACTTTCATCAAAGCATCCAAATCCGTTTTACGCAAGTCAGCTCTTAACAAAGCATCGATAGAAATATGAAAATAATCTGATAGGCGAACCAAAATCTCAATTGGCGGCTCATTTCTGCCCTCTTCATAAGCGCCTAAGCGTGGGCGAGTAATTACTAAAGCCGTAGCCAAACTCTCTTGAGATAAACCTTTCGACTCTCTTAAAACCTTTAAATTGGATGCTATTTTCTTCATAACTATAATTTATAGACAAATATACTACATATTGTAGTTAACACCAAATGTATTCATAAATAAATGAAACCGAAAGGCAAACATCTCGTACACAGATAATAGAAACGATAAATAAATTCCCGAATAATGTTGATATAACGTGAATAAATTTAAAATGAAAACATAAGGATTAACTACCTTTGCAGAATTATTAGAACTCATTAGCTTTTAAACTAAAAATGAACCGAATCTGCATAACACTAATTAGTATCTGCCTGTTAAGCTTTGGCTTAAGGGGTCAGTCGGTTGGTGGCGCAACCACAGGTTCAGCTTCTTATTGCTCAACATCCAATGCAGGTTTTATAGGTTTATCGGGGCAATTTGGAACTGTTACCAGTTGGGAATCATCAATAGATGGTGGCACAACATGGGTAACAACAGGCAACACCGCTACAAACCAAAGTTATTTTAATTTAACCCAAAGCACTTGCTACAGAGCAATTGTTCAAAGTGGTGTTCTACCTCCAGATACATCAACTATTTCTTGTATTTATGTTTTTAGCCCAACAGTTGCTGGAACAACAAGTGGAGCAACAACTTTCTGTTCTACCTCAGCAAATGGTGCAATAACACTTAGTGGTAATACTGGAAATGTATTAAACTGGATAAGTTCAATCGATGGCGGAATTACCTGGACAAACATAACAAACGCAAGTAGCACGCATAACTATATTGGACTTACACAAAACTCAACATTTGCTGCCGTTGTACAAAATAGCCCCGCTTGTTTAGTTGACACTTCAAGTCAAGTTGTTATCTCATTGCTTGCACCATCCGTTTCAGGAACATTAACACTAAGTGGAAACGATACTGTTTGTTATGGTTTTAATAACGACACTTTATTCCTGAATGGACAAACTGGAAATGTTTTAAATTGGATTGCCTCACCTGACAATGGTGCAACTTGGATTAACATTGCAAACACCAATACAGCTTTACTTCCAATAGGAATAACTCAAACTTTATTATTTTCTTCTATAGTTCAAAATGGCACTTGTCCAAGCGATACTGCAAACGGAATTACAATTAATGTACTACCTCCACCCGCTCCTGTTGATGCGGGAACTGATGCGACCATTGCAGCGGGGCAAACAGTACAATTAAATGGTTCGGGAACAGGAACTCCTTATTGGATTCCGGTTGGGTCGTTAAATAATCCGGCCATTTTTAATCCAATTGCTAGTCCGCAAACAACAACCAATTATGTGTTTACCATAACAGATTCAAATGGATGCTTAAATGCAGATACAGTTATGATAACCGTAACTCAAACAAAATTTACTGGAACAGTTTCTTCTTATTTCTCCCCTAACGGAGATGGTATAAACGATAATTGGTTTATAGAAGACATTTTATTGTTTCCAAAAAACGAAGTGCATGTTTATAATATATACGGACAAGAAGTGTATACAAAAAAAGGATATGCAAACGACTGGAAAGGCACTTTTAATGGGGCAGATTTACCTGATGGAACCTATTATTATGTATTAACTATTGAAACAGAAAATATAATAAATAAAGGTTCGGTTGATATATTGAGAAAAAAGTAAAATGAAAATATTTTTATACATATCCATTCTATTCATTGCCACGCTTTCTTTAAAAGCGCAGCAAGTAGGCATGTATAATCATTATTTTTATAAACCATTGTTTTACAATCCAGCTTTTTCAGGAAACAATGAAGTTACCGAAGCAATGATGCTCAACCGTACACAATGGACCAGTTTTAATAATGCCCCGCAATTAAATATTTTAACGCTTGATGGATTACTGCAATCAAAAAAAGTAGGATTAGGTTTAACATTGATAAGTGATAGAAGAGGAATTAATAAAAGATCAGGTGGAAATATTTCTTACGCTTACAGATTAAAAATTGGTGAAGACGCAAAACTATTGTTTGGAATATCTGCAGGAATGATAAGTCATACCATTGATTTTTCGAAAGCCTTTTCTGAAAGCACAAATGATCCAACTTTATTTACTTCACAGCAACAAAAAACCAGCTTTGATGGAAATGCAGGAATTGTTTTTGTGTGGAAAGGATTAGAAGTAGCCGCCTCTGCTCCACAAATTATTGGTAATAAATTTTCTTATGTTGATAATACTTCAGGCATTAGAACATCCTATGTTCAATCTAGGCACTTTATGAGTTCGATTAAATATCAAATTCCAATTGTAAAAGAAAAAGAAATTTCATTAAGTCCGCTTGCTTTGGTAAGAATTGTTCCGGGAGGCCCAATGCAATACGATGCAAATTTAAATTTAGATTGGAAAAATAAATTTTGGATAGGAGCTACATATAAATCGAACTATGCGGTTTCTGCAAACGCTGGTATTTGTTTATACAAACAACTTTCGATTGGTTATTCCTACGAATTCTTAATGGGCAATATTTCAAAGTATGCTGGACTAAGTCATGAAATAATTGTGAATTTCGCATTCGGTAAGAAAAAGAAATTGGAAGAGCAAGAACCACAAGTTAATAACCATAATGAAATTTACGAGCACAAAATAGATAGTTTAAACACTGAACTTACCGAGACGCAACAAAAGGAAATAGAAAGTCAGAAAAAAATTGCTGAACTATCAAATAAACTAAAACAAATTCAAGAGCAACAAAAAAACCAAATTGTAAATAACACAACAACAAACAACACAAACACAAGTAATCAAACAAATAACACTGATACTTACAACGATAATAATACCACAAAGTCAAACACAAACAATACTGAGATAAAATCAAACAATACAAATACTAACGAAAACAAAACAATTTCAACTGAAACAAAAGGAAATACAAACACCAATGAAATAAACAATCCTGTTCCACATAACAATACCAACCAAAACACAAATGCTGTTGCTCAAAACAAAAACAAGACCAAGGAAAATAACATTTGGATTGTAAGTTCATTACAACCCGAATTTACAACAACAAATAATAAAGAAGTTAAAAAAGGATATTACATTATTGCAGGAACTTTCTTCTATGAAGATTTTGCACAAGAAGAAGCAAAACGATTAAAAGAAAAAGGATTTGGCACAAGTGGGGTAATTTTTTCAAAAAGCCAAAATTTCAACTATGTATTTGTTTATAAGGCGACTACAAAAGAACAAGCACTTATAGAAGTTAAAAACGCACAAAACAATGGAATTAAAGATGCATGGATTCAAATAATCGAATAAGCATTTCCTCCTTAACCCTTTTAGATTAAGGCGTTCGAGAAAGTAGTTTTGCTAAAGTAATTAACATTTAGTAACATAATCAGAAGAAATAACGTAATATTATTGGCGCAAAACCAAATTAACATTAAGTGTGTGGTATGACTAAACAATTACGAAACTTAATCTTATTCATTTTCTTAAGCTTACCAAGCTTAATGTTTTCAACTCATATTGTTGGAGGTAGTTTAACTTATGTTTATAACGGAGGATCAAGTTACACTATTACCTTAAAGCTTTTTAGAGATTGCTCGGCTGGAACTGCAAGTTTCCCTGGCACAGTTAACATTTCCGTATTAGGATATAATGGGCAACCTTTTACTCCTAGTAGAGATATAACAATGAGTTTAGGGCCTGTAACACCTGTTCCGTCAAATCTTCCGCCTTGTGCGCAACAACCAACGCCAATGCCTTGCACGCAACAAGGAATATACACTACTACTGTAAATAATCTTCCGCCGAACCCTGGAGGATATCACATGTATTATCAAATCGTTGCGCGTAATTTAAGTTTAACAAATGTAAATGCATCTGGAAATAATATTGGTGAAAGTTTTTATGCATATATACCTGGCAACTCAGTAAACTGGCTTGAGAATTTCACATTTGCCAACGGAACAACAGTTGATAATGGCACAACCGCTTGGTCAACCTCAGCAGGTGTTCCAGCACCAGCAAGTGCAAGTGTTAATGGAAATACATTTCAAATAACCGGTGCAGATAATGCCTCACAAACTTGGACTTCTCAATCAATAAATATTGCAGCGTTTACCTCAGGTGTAAATATGAGTGTAAATCTTTCCGAATCTGGAACACTTGAAGCAACCGACTCAATAATGGTTTATTACCAAGTTAATGGGGGGCCGCTTATCCCTTTTGCCACAAACGGGGTAATTACAGATGATTTTGGAAATGCAATTGCATCTCAAAGTAATATCATTGGAAATACAATAAGAATAATAATTCGAGTACATTATAGTACAACCTCCCCTAACAGTGAGATATATAATTTTGATAATGTAACATTATTCCAAAATGATTTTATTGCAAATAGTAATCCGACCTTTACTATTTTTCCGCCATTGTTTTTATGTGTTAATACACCGTTTACATTTGATCACTCTGCTACTGACATAGATAATGATTCATTAGTCTATGAATTTTATACTCCCTATAATGGTGAAAACAATGCCGGACCATTAGATCCAACATTTACAAATAACACAGCCGTCTTTACACCAATTACTTTTTTACCTGGTTATTCAACAACAGCGCCATTAGGTGGAGCGCCATTAACATTAAACCCTTCAACTGGATTATTAAGTGGAACACCACCTTTACTTGGTCAATTTGTTGTAGGTATTTTAGTAAAAGAATACAGAGATGGAGTTTTAATTTCTTCGACGCTTAGAGACTTTCAATTTAATGTTGTAAACTGTCCACAAACATTGGCAGTAACTATTGGCCCACAAAACCCAACCATTTGTTTTGGAGGAACTGCTACAACTATAACAGCAAATGCAACAGGTGGAACGCCTCCCTATTCTTATTTATGGAACAATGTAAATCCTTCACAAAGTTTACAAGCAGGGGTTGGAACATTTTCTGTAACCGTTACAGATGCAGCAGGTTGTCAAGTATTTGCCTTCGTAAATGTAACTGCTTTCCCTTCTGCAATAACTGCTAATATTGGGCCTGATGTAAATAGATGTAATCAAATTCCAATAGCCACACTAACAGGAACAGTAACTGCAGCAAGTGGAGGATTATGGTCGGGAGGAACCGGGACTTTCAGCCCAAATACTACAACAATCGCAAATGTTCAATATACACCTTCTGCTGCGGAAATTACTGCAGGTTTTACCGAACTATATTTAACTACAACAGGAAATGGAACTTGCCCCGCTGATAGAGATACAATCAGAATAAATTACGCTCCTTTTCAAGGAACAGTAACACCAACTGCTACTCCAATTACTTGTTTTGGAAACACAAATGGAAGCGCAACAGTTGCTGTAACAGGAGGCAATGCGCCATTCACATATGTTTGGACTACCGCTCCTTCACAAACAACTCAAACAATAAGTAACCTTGGAATTGGAACTTATTCTGTAACCATAACAGATGCTACTGGTTGTACATCTCAAACTAATGCAACTATAACTCAACCGGCTCAATTAAATGTTAGTACTTCGGTAACAACAGGTGGATGTGCTGCTGGAAACATAAGCACTACAGTTAGTGGTGGAACTGCACCTTACACTTATCTTTGGGCGCCAGGTGGGCAAACAACTTCTTCTTTAACTTCTGTCCCTACTGGAGTTTATACTGTAACTGTAACGGATGCGAGAGGTTGTCAAAGAACGGTTACTGCAAATAATACACAACCATTGCCAATAACAGCTTCAGTAGTTGGCGTAGGCACTTCTTGTTTTGGCGGCAATAATGGAACTGCGAATTCAACGGTTAGTGGTGGAACTTCTCCTTATACATATAGCTGGAGTGGTTCTGGAGCTACTTCTGCAAATGTTACTGGACTTACTGCTGGCAATTATACTGTAACGGTTACCGATACTCGTTCTTGTTCTACAACTGCAACTGTTACAATTACACAACCAACTGTTTTAAGTGCAACAACAAATGTTGTAAACGAAACTTGTTCATACTCCAATAATGGTTCTGCAACAGCTGTACCCACTGGTGGTACATCTCCATATACTTATTTATGGCAAAGTGGCGGGCAAACATCTATTAGTGTAAGTAATTTAGCAAGTGGAACTTATACGGTTACAGTTACAGATTCGAGAGGTTGTAACACAAATGCATTTGCAGTAATTACTGAACCCGCAGTTTTAACAAGTACTTTTGGAAGTCAAACAAATGTTAGTTGCTTAGGTGGAACGAATGGAAGTGTAACTGCCACAGGAACTGGTGGAACCCCTGCATACACTTACAATTGGATGCCAGGCAACATTAATAATGCAACTGCCACAGGTTTGACTGCAGGTGTTTATACTGTTACAGTTACAGACTCAAGATCATGTACTGGGCAAGGCACAGTAACTATTACACAACCTGCAGCGGCTTTATCAGTAAATGCAACTGTTACCAATACATCCTGTTTTGGCGGAAGTAATGGAACAATTGTTTCAACCCCATCAGGTGGGACTTCACCTTACACCTATTCTTGGATACCAGGAGGGCAAACAACCGCTACTGTTAATGGATTAGCTAATGGAAGTTATACAGTTAATGTTACCGATTCAAGAGGATGTTTAACTTCTGGAAACTATACAGTAAATCAACCAACGCCAATTGTTGTAAATCTAAGTGGAACAGCTCCTTCTTGTTTTGCATCAACTAACGGGTCAATCGTAAGCAGTGTTTCAGGTGGTAATCCATCTTATACGTATACATGGTCTCCTGGTAATACGCATGCTTCAGATTTATCAAATATAAACAATGGAACTTATACATTAACAGTAAGAGATAATTCAAACTGTTCAGCAACTGCAACTTTAACAATTACTAGACCTCCAAACTTAACAGCCACAACAACTAAAACAAATGAAACTTGTGACTATTCAGATGATGGAACTGCAACAGTTAGTCCTGTTGGCGGAACAGCACCATACACTTATAGTTGGTCGCCAAGTTCTCAAACAACAATTACTGCAAGCAATTTAGCCGCTGGTATTCATACAGTAACGGTTACCGATAATAACGGATGTATACGAACAGTTACAGCAACAATTACTCAGCCTAGTCCCATTTCAATAAGCTTCATTAACCAAATAAATGTTAGATGCTTTGGAGGCAGCACCGGTAGTGTAAGAGCGGTTGGTGCAGGAGGAACTCCCAATTATACTTATTCTTGGGCGCCGAATGGAGCCACCACATCCTCAATTAACGGATTAGCAGCTGGAGTGTATACAGTCACTGTTACAGACACAAGAGGTTGCCAAGCACAGGCCGAAGTAACAATAACACAACCTTTAGCTCCACTATCTGTTTCTGCAACATCAACTCCTGCATTATGTTTTGGCTCAGCTAATGGCACTGCCAGCGCTTTACCTTCGGGCGGAACAAGTCCATATGTAAGTTTTACTTGGACACCTGGTAATATTGTTGGACAAAATATTACTAATTTAACTGCTGGAAATTACACTGTAACCGTTCGCGACAATCTAAATTGTGCTGCAACTGGTACAGTGGCAGTTGCACAACCTTCACAAATTGTCCCCGTATTATCAAGCAATGGTGCAGTTTGTGGTAATCCAAACGGTGATGCCTCTGCTGTTGTTTCTGGAGGAACTGCGCCTTATACTTATCAATGGTTTCCTACGGGAGGAACAGGAAGTACAACAACTCCAATTGGTGCTGGTTCATATACAGTGCTAGTTACTGATGCAAATAATTGTACAGGTTCACAATCAACTAACGTAAATAATACTAGCGGTCCAACAGCAAGTATATTTGCTGTAACAAATGTTTCGTGTAACGGAGGTAATGATGGATCAGCTTCTGTTGGTGTAGTTGGAGGTTTTGGCACGCTCGTTTATCAATGGTTACCAAGTGGTGGAAATGCTCCTGTTGCAAGTGGGTTAACCGCTGGAGTATACACTGTGTCAGTAACCGACGCTAATGGTTGCCAATCATTAGCAACAACAAGTCCGCCAATTAGCGAACCACCAGCTATAACAGCTGAAATTACAACTTCAGCAGTTGATTGTTTTGGTAACGCCACAGGAAGTGCAATTGGCGCAGCACAAGGTGGAACAGGTACGCTTGATTATTTATGGCTACCAAGTAATACGACTGGAACAACTATATCAAATCAATTAGCAGGCACTTATACTTTACAAATTACTGATGATAATAATTGTGCGCTAACTAAAACATACACAATTACCGAACCTAGTGCAGCGCTTTCTGTTTCTGTTTCAGCAACACCAGCATTATGTTTCGGTAGCTTTGATGGAACTACAAGTTCAGTTGCATCTGGTGGTACCTCACCTTATAGTTATACTTGGATGCCAGGAAATATTAGCAGTCAAAATTTAGGTGGGTTAAATGCAAATACTTATAGTGTTAATGTTACAGATGCAAATGGTTGTAATGCAACGAATTCAATTTCTGTTACTCAACCTACTATTGTTTCACTCATCACTTCTACCAATAATTCCACTTGTGGTAATTCAAATGGTACTGCATCGGTTACTGCTTCAGGTGGCTCAGGAACATATACCTATTTTTGGATTCCTGATAATCAAACAACAAGTATAATTACTGGAGCGCCATCAGGTAGTTACACAGTTTTAGTAAACGATGGGAATAATTGTTCCGCAACAGCCAACCTAACGGTAAATAATACTTCAGGCCCAATAGTTTCCATTGCATCTATAACAAATGTAAATTGCAATGGCGGAAGTGATGGAACCGCAACAACAAATGTAATTGGGGGTACAGGAACAATTGATTACTTATGGCAACCAAGTGGTGGAACTGGTTCTGTTGGGACAGGATTAGGAACTGGTGAATATACAGTTACAGTAACAGATGATAATGGATGCCAATCAACAGCAATCACAGCAGATATAACGCAACCCGATTTAATTTCTATAAACGTAATCACAAGCGATGTAGGTTGTTTTGGAGGTAACACAGGAACAGCAAGTGTTACGACTGCTGGCGGCACACCAGGCTACACATATGTTTGGTTACCAAGTAATACTACAGGTTCAACTATAAATGGTTTATCCGCTGCAACATACACTGTACAGGCAACTGATACTAAAAACTGTATTCAAACACAAAGTTTCACAATTACTCAACCAGTTTCTGCTTTAAACGTAAGTATGAGTTCAACATCTGTTTCTTGTTTTGCGGGCAATAATGGGACGGCAACTGCTTTGGTTACAGGTGGAACAAGTCCTTATTCTTATTTATGGAATCCAACAGGCTCCGCTGTTTCAACGGAAATAAATTTAACTGCAGGAACATATTCTGTTACTGTTACAGATTTTAATGGGTGTACAACTAATGGCTCTGTAAGTGTTCAACAACCTAGCCAAGCACTAAGTGCAGTAGGAACTAACGGTGCAACATCTTGTTTTAATGGTAGCGATGGCAGTGCATTTGTAACACCAAATGGAGGAACTGCGAATTATACTTATTTGTGGTTGCCAAGCGGAGGAACAGCTCAAACAGCTAGTGGTCTATCAGCAGGAAATTATATAATAGAAATTACTGATGCAAATAATTGTGAGACTAGCACAAGCATTACTATTACTCAGCCAACTCAAATATCAGGAACACTAAGTATTATTGATGCATCTTGCGGATTAGCAAATGGTGTTGTTAATTCTCAGCTATCTGGAGGAACGAGTCCTTATACATATTCATGGAGTAATGGGGTAACTAATAATTCGAGTATTACTAATTTAGTACCTGGAACTTATTCATTACAAGTTACTGATGCTCAAAATTGCATTCAAACTTTCACAACCAGTCTAGTAAATATTCCTGGCCCAACAGTTAGTGCATCAGCAAGCACACCTGTTTCTTGCTTTGGCGGAACAAACGGAACAGCTAGTATAATTATTACTCAAGGAACTGCTCCATACACCATTAATTGGTTGCCATCGGGTGGAATTACTGCTAATGCAACAGGATTAGCAGCAGGTACATATACTGCAGTTGTAACAGATAATTTAGGTTGTGTTAACTCGTCAGCAATTACTACTATAACTGAGCCTGGTTTATTAAGTATCGGAATTAGTAATGTAACAGATGTTTCATGTAACGCTGGAAACAATGCTTCCGTTACTGTTACAGCATTAGGTGGCACACCTAATTATACATACTCATGGTTGCCAATAACATCTTCATCACCAACTATAAGTAATATTACTGCAGGAACTTATACTGTAAATGTAGTGGATCAAAATGCATGTTCAACATCTATTTCTATTTTAGTTGAAGAGCCAACTCAATTAACATCATCACTCTCAAGTTCAACAAATCCGCTTTGTTTTGATGGCTTAGGAAGTGCTTCGGTAATGGTAAGTGGAGGTACAATTCCTTATTCTTATTCATGGAATACTTCACCAATACAAACTGGAAGTAGTGCATTAGATATTCCTGCTGGTAATTATACCGCAACTATAACTGATGCAAATGGCTGTATTGTTACAACAAATGCAATTCTTACTCAACCAGCTCAAATAATTACAACAGCAGGTCCAAATACAATTGTATGTTTAGGTAACTCAACTAGTTTAACAGCAAGTGCAACAGGTGGTTCTGGTACCTATCAATACACTTGGGTTTCACCAGCAGCTTTAAACAATGGAACACTAACTTTTACTCCTACAGAAACTATTACTTATACTGTTACTGCTTATGACCAAAATAATTGTCAAGGCACAAGTGATACATTAACTGCTACAGTATATGATTTAAATGCAGGCAGTATTGATGTTGTTGCCGACACATTAATTTGTCCAAATGCAAGTACTGGTGTTTTTGCACAAATAAATGGTGCGCCAGGTCCAGTTACAATTACTTGGAACAATTTACTTCCAAATGGTCCGGGGGCATTTATTGTTACGCCAACTCAGCCTACTACTTATATTGCAACTGTAACAAATCAATGTGGGGCAATGGTAATAGATTCAATCCGTGTTAAATTTAATCCTCCTCCAACCATTTCTTTACTAACGGATACAACATCAATATGTGTTCCAGGTTCATTAGATTTTACAGATGCGTCAATAACTGGTAATGTAAATGACCCAATCAATTCGTGGGTTTGGAATTTTGGTGATGGTACTTTTTCTAATCTTCAAAACCCATCACATCAGTATACATCTCCTGGCTCTTACAATGTAAGTTTAACTGTTACCACATTAGGTGGTTGTACAAATAATAACAATAGTGCTCCAGTTACAATATTTGGTTATCCAATACCAACAGCTGCTTTCACAATAAACTCGAGTACATTAAATTTACCTGCCGACCAACTTATTTGCACAAATCAATCAAGTGGTGGGGCAACGAGTTACAACTGGAATTTTGGAGATGGTTCAACTTCAACCTTGCTTAATCCTCAACATCTTTATAATGTTGTAGGAAACTTCCAAATACAATTAATAGCAAGTAACCAATTTGGTTGCTCTGATACTGCAACCAGAGAAGTTACAACTGATGCTGACGTCATATTTCCAAATGTATTTTCACCAAGTACTAGTGGACCAAATGGAGGGGCTTACAATTTAAACAACACAGATAACAATGTATTTTTCCCATATACAGCAGGTGTTAGCGAATATAAAATGCAAATCTTTAATCGTTGGGGCGAATTAATTTTTGAATCAAATGATATTAATATTGGTTGGGATGGATACTACAGAGGAGTAATTTGCCCGCAAGATGTATATGTATGGAAGGCCTATATGAAATTAAACAATGGTAAAACTTTTAATAAAACTGGAGATGTTACATTGTTGCAATAATAAAATAGTGATGATAGTTCTTTCACTTGTTATTGGAACAAGTGTATATGGGCAAAGCACGATGAATCGTAAGCAAAGACAGCTTATGTTTAAAGGCGACAAAAAATTTGACGCTGCTGATTATCCTCATGCATTAAAAATATACAATGAACTTCTTTTAATTGATAGTTTAAGTTATGAACTAAACTATAAAATTGGAGTTTGTACGTTCGAAGATAAAAAAACAAGAAACGAATCAAAAAAATATTTCTTTAAAACATCAAGTGAGAAATACCCTGAAACAAATTACTATTTAGGAAGGATATTTCACATTGAAGGGAATTTTGACAAATCAATAGACTACTTCCATACCTATATTAAAATGAAGGGTGAAAAAGAACACACTATTAAGGAAGTAGAAGATTTAGTTGAGAAATCCTATTACTCAAAACTTCAAATGCAAACACCACAAAATGAAGTGAAAATTTTTAATCTCGGACCAAAAATAAATACAGAATACTCAGAATATGCACCTCTCATACCTGCTTCTGAAAACGCATTGTATTTTACATCACGAAGAAAAAATCCAACATGGAGCAACCTAGATGTTTTTGATAATTACTATGAAGATATATATGTAGCTAATAGAGATACTGATAGCACCTGGGACAAACCATTTATAATGGACACAACCATTAACTCTTCTTATCATGATGCTGCAACTGGATTATCTGCCGATGGAGAAAAATTATTGATTTACCATACAAGTGAAGATCATATACATGGGCATATATACATTAGTGAATTGAACAACGAAAAATGGACGAAACCACATAAATTAGATGCAAATATTAACTCAGCACATCACAATGAAACAAGTGCATGTTTTTCTCCTGATGGGGAAATGATTTTTTTCTCGAGTGATAGACCTGGAGGATATGGAGGAAAAGATTTATACTCTATAAAAAAAGCTCCAAGCGGAAAATGGGCAAAACCAATGAATCTAGGGCCGATGATAAACACTGAGTATAATGAAGATGCTCCATTTATTCATCCACATGATAGTATTTTGTTCTTTAGTTCAGAAGGTCATCAAAACATGGGAGGCTACGATATTTTTAAAAGCAATTTTGATGAAGCAGAACATTTTACAACTCCAAGGAATTTAGGATACCCTGTTAATACTGTTGACGACGATATTTTCTTTGTTTTAAATGCAAGTGGCTCCACTGGGTACATGTCATCAAAACGAAGCGATAGCTATGGTTTGTATGATATTTATGGAGTTAATTTTTCTATAAATAATGCTCCGATGAATGTATATAATTTACATGTGTACGACGAGAGCAGTAAAGATGTGATTAAGAAAGTAGAAATTGTTGTAACCAATATTGATAAAAAAACAATCAGTGGTATTTACAAATCGAATTCACTTACCGGAAAAACTATTCTTATCTCTAAACCTGAACAATCTTACCGAATTGCAATACAAGCAGCAGGATACGAACCTTTAATTTTAGATGACTACTTTTTAAACAATGAGACAAACCTTAATTTTAAATTGGTAAGAAAACAACATGAATAAACTAATTAAACATATTGGATTTATTATTGTGTTTTGCTACTCCATTGCATCTGCACAAGACATTCATTTTACTCAGTTTTATGCAACTCCAATGTATTTAAACCCTGCATTTACAGGCGCTAATGCTTGTTCTCGAGTAACATTAACGTATCGTAATCAATGGCCAGGCATTAATAAAACCTACCGTACTTACATGGCTTCTGCCGATCATTATCTATCTCAATTTAATATGGGAATAGGTGCATTAGTTGCAAGTGACGTTGCTGGTTCGGGAAATTTAAAAACAACTATTTTTAATCTACAGGCTGCATACGAAGCCAAATTAGGGAGAGATTTTGGAATGCGATTTGGAATTCAACCAGGAATAAACACTAGAAGTATTAACTATAACAATTTATTATTTGGAGACCAGATTGCAAATGGTGGTGCTGCTTCTTCAGTAGAAATTCCTATTGCTACCAAAACGTATTTTGATTTAGGTACCGGAATATTATTTTACTCTTCCAAATACTGGGGAGGTATATCACTATCACACATAAACAAACCCGCTGAATCATTAGTTGATGGTGGTGAAGCAGTTCGTCCAATGAAATACTCTTTTCATGGTGGAGGTAAATTTGTTATCAACCCCGATGAAAAAGATGAATCGTTCAAAAAATCAGTAACTGCTGCTTTTAATTATAGAGGGCAAAGAAAATTTGATCAATTAGATATTGGTTTTTATTATATGCAAAGTATTGCCACCATCGGGCTTTGGTACAGGGGCTTGCCTATTAAACATTATCAACCTGGGTACCCAAATAATGATGCTGTTGCTATAATAGTTGGTGCAAAAACCAAAAGAATGAATATTGGTTATAGTTATGATATTACCATTTCTAAATTAGCGGGGGCGTCAAAAGGTGCGCACGAAGTAAATGTTTCTTATCAATTTTGCGTTCCAAAAAAGAAAAAGAAACGAATTGAGGTTGTTTGTCCGAAATTTTAAATTACTACAATTTGTAGCTAAACCCTATCTCTTTTTGTAGTATATTGCAGTCGTAAATGGACCGCAATATTGTACATATAGATTTAGATTCTTTCTTCGTATCAGTAGAGCGTTTAATTAACCCTAAACTAGAAGGCAAGCCTGTTTTAGTAGGTGGTTCAGGAGAACGAGGTGTTGTTGCATCATGTAGTTACGAAGCTCGTGAATTTGGAATACACTCTGCCATGCCCATGCGAATGGCAAAACAATTATGCCCCGAAGCAATTATTGTAAAAGGTGATAGCGGACAATACAGTTATTATTCGAATATGATAACTGATATTATTCAAGAGGATGTTCCGCTGTACGAAAAAACTTCGATTGATGAATTTTACATTGATTTAAGTGGAATGGATAGATTCTATGGTTCCTATAAACTAGCTACTGAACTTCGGCAAAAAATAACCCGTGAAAGTGGATTGCCTATTTCATTTGCCATGTCGGAAAACAAAACGGTTTCTAAAATTGGAACTGGTGAGGCAAAACCAAACGGTCAAAAACAAATTTTAAAAGGAACCGAAAAAGAATTTCTTGCCCCGCTTTCTATAAAAAAAATACCAATGGTAGGCGACAAAACCTACCAGCTCTTGCGTGATATGGGCGTAATGTGGATACGTACATTACAAGATATGCCAATAGAACTATTAGAACAAGTACTGGGGCAAAACGGAAGTGTAATTTGGAGAAAGGCTAATGGCATTGATAACTCGCCTGTTGAGCCTTATTCGGAACGCAAGTCTATTTCATCTGAACAAACATTTGAAAAGGATACCATTGATGTAAAAGCAATAAAAGCAATACTCATTAGTATGGCCGAAAAACTTGCTTTTCAATTACGCACCGAAGAAAAACTAACAGCTTGTGTAACTGTAAAAATTCGTTATTCGGATTTTAATACTTACACCATGCAAGCAAAAATACCTTACACATCGCTTGACCACACATTAATTGAGAAGGTAAAAGAATTGTTTGACAAGCTTTATCAGAAACGTATGCTCATTCGTTTAATTGGAATTCGCTTTAGTCATTTGGTGCAAGGTAGTTATCAGTTTAATATGTTTGAAGATACTACCGAGCAAATAAAATTGTATCAAGCAATGGATGCGATTAGAAATAAATTTGGTAAAGATGCCATTAGCAGGGCTGTTGGAATAGATGTAAAGCATAATGATTTTAATCCTTTTAATGGAAAACAGAGGTAATTTGTCGTGTCTCGATACATCCGCCTAAAAAAGGCGGACACTCGACATGACAAATTACAATTCAGTTAATCTTTTCTTCGAAAATATAAATGTTATTAAACTGCCACACATATTACAGCTTTTGTTACGGAACCATTCCAACAGATGAATTGTTAGTACAATTACCAAAGCATGGTTATACCGAGTTTGTAATTAGTGATATCAATAATACTGCGGCCTGTTTAGATATTATCCGCAAAAGCAAGGAACATGGCATTCGCCCAATTGTTGGAATTGATTTTAGAAACGGAGTGCAACAACAATATGTTGCCATTGCAAAAAACAATACTGGCTTTAAAGAGATAAATGATTTCCTAACTACACATTTACACGCAGAAAAAGAATTTGCCCCGCTTGCTCCTGCGTTTGAAAATACATTTGTTATTTATCCCTTCTCCGCATACACTGGTAAGGAATTAAAAGAGAATGAATACATTGGCGTTTCTACCAAAGACATTATTGGTTATAAATTTCTTTCGAGCAAAATTTCGCATGACAAACTAGTGATATTACAACCGCTTAGTTTTTTAGATAAACGAAGTTTTAATGCGCATCGTTTGTTACGCGCTATTGATAAAAATGCATTACTAAGTATGTTACCAAAAGAGGAACAAGCAACGCTAACAGAAGTTATAATTAGTAAAACTGAATTGCTTGAAGCCTTTGTGGAACATCCACAAATAATAAAAAACACAGAAGAATTTTTAGCCAATTGCAGCATACATTTTGATTTCGGGAAATTCGCAAATAAAAACTTAGCGTTTTATACCGACTCGCTCGCGAATGACATGAAGCTCTTGCGCAATGAGTGTGAAAAAGGAATTGAATACAGGTATGGGAATATTCCCAATACTCAAGTTTTAGAGCGTATAGAAAAAGAATTACAAATAATAGAGCAAATGAATTTTGCTTCGTATTTTTTAATTAATTGGGATATTATAAAATATGCGCAGAGCAAAAACTACTACTACGTTGGGAGAGGAAGTGGCTCTAATAGTATACTTGCCTACTTATTACGCATAACAGATGTTGACCCAATTGAATTAGATTTATATTTCGAGCGTTTTATTAATCCACATCGTGCTAATCCACCTGATTTTGATATTGATTTTTCGTGGACAGATAGAGATGACATTACACGTTATATTTTTGAACGATTTGGGAATGATGGGAAAGCCGCTCTAGTTGGCTCGTACAGCACTTTTCAAAAAGATGCGGTAATTCGTGAATTAGGAAAAGTATTTGGTTTGCCACCAGGTGAAATTGATCGTTTGCAAGCTTCACATAAATATCCCGACATTGATGAACTAGGTCAACAAATATTACGTTACTGCGATTTGATAAAAGGATTCCCTAGTCACAACAGTGTGCATGCAAGCGGAATATTAATTTCTCAAGAACCTATTACAACTTATTGTGCAACTAATTTGCCACAAAAGGGTTACCCTACAACGCAGTTCAGTATGCTAGAAGCAGAAGATATTGGCTTGTACAAATTTGATATTTTAAGTCAGCGGGGCTTAGGAAAAATAAAAGATGCCACTGAATTAGTAAAACAAAATCAAGGAGTAGAAATTGACATACATGAAATTGCCAAATTTAAGCAAGATGAAAAAGTAAAAGCAATACTAAAAAAAGGAAATACCATTGGTTGCTTTTATGTTGAATCGCCCGCAATGCGAATGTTACTAGCCAAGTTAAAGGCAGATGATTATTTACGTTTAGTTGCAGCCAGTTCTATCATTCGCCCGGGAGTTTCTAAAAGCGGAATGATGCGCGAATATATTATTCGTTTTAGAAATAAAGAACTGCGCGAAAAAGCAAGAGCACAATTACCAGAGTTTTATGATTTATTGCATGAAACATTTGGAGTAATGGTTTATCAAGAAGATGTAATTAAAGTAGCCCATTTTTTTGCTGGACTAACACTTGCAGAAGCTGATTATTTAAGGCGGGGCATGTCGTGGAAGTTTAAACAACGAAATGAATTTGCAACAGTAAAAGATAATTTTTTTAAAAACTGTAAAGTCAAAGGTTATAACGAAGGTTTTATAATTGATATTTGGAATCAAATAGAAAGCTTTGCCAACTTTGCATTTTCAAAAGGACACTCTGCAAGTTATGCTGTGGAGAGTTATCAAGCATTGTATTTAAAAGCGCATTATCCATTAGAGTATATGACTGCCACATTAAACAATGGCGGCGGTTTTTATAGGCAAGAACTTTATATACACGAAGCCCGCATGCACGGGGCAACAATAGTAGCGCCTTGTATAAACACTAGTGATATAAATTGTGTAATAAAGGAAAAAACAATTTACTTAGGCTTACAAATGATTAATGAATTGGAAGACGAAGTAAAACTAAACATTATTGCAGAACGAAATAAAAACGGAATTTTTAAAGACACAAGAGACTTTATAAAAAGAGTTCCTATATCAATTGAACAAATGCGACTATTGGTAAGGGTTGGCGCTTTTAATTTTACGCAGAAAAATAAAAAGGAATTGCTTTGGGAAATTCACACATTAATATCTCCTATAAAACGAAAAGATACAAGCAACGAATTATTTGAAGTAGTACATAAAGAATGGAAACTACCTAACCTAACAAGTAGCGCATTGGATGAAGCTTTTGATGAAATTGAATTATTGGGTTATTCCTTATGCTCACCTTTTGAATTACTAAGAGAAAAAATAACAACTACCTTGACTTCTAAAGAACTACTAAATTATCAAAACCAAAGCATTACCATTGTAGGTTATTTAGTAAATACAAAAAAAACACAAACCAGTTCAGGAAACAGCATGTATTTCGGGACTTTTATCGACATAGAAGGCAATTGGATTGATACGGTTCACTTCCCTCCTTCTGCAAGACAATTTCCTTTTAATGGTCCAGGTTGTTATACCATAACAGGCAAAGTAGTTACCGAATATGATTTTACAACTATCGAAGTTGAGCAAATGAAACGATTGGCAGTTGTGGATAGGGAGATTTAGAAACTTGTTTCTGCTATTACCTCCCAAGTATGATCGCTCAACAACTTTACACTGCTTATAAATTCTAGCTTTTCATTTTTACTTCTACCCCACTCGTTTGGTGCAATCATCATTAAGGAATACTCTTCCTCTTTTTTATATAAGTGATACGTTTGTCCCACAAATGGTTCGAAGGACATTTTTGCCTGATATATTTTTTCGCTTATTTCTTTCCTCGCTTTAATTTCATTTGCCTGTTTCACTAGCAACTCCAATTGCTTTTGTATTTGCATGAGTTGAGCATCTGTTTGCTCATACATAGATGAAAGCGCACGCGATTTTAATTTACCAACATCCTCAGGCTTCACGGCTATACTTCCAATATTGTGGGGATATGGCAATAGACCAGGGTTTTCAGCAACCTTATCTTTATCAATTGGATTAATATACATTAGTAGTCTGTTTTTAACGAAACATATTTCAAAAATTCTTCTTTTGTTTTTTCCTCTAAAAATTTACCATCGTAAAATGAACTTACTGTAGCCGAACTGTTATCCTTAATACCACGAGAAGAAACACATAAATGTTTTGCATCAATTAAAACCGCAACATCCTTTGTTCCTAATATATCTTGCAATTCTTTTGCAATTTGCATAGTAAGGCGCTCCTGCACTTGCGGGCGTTTGGCAAAATAATTTACAATGCGATTTAATTTAGATAAACCAATAACTTTACCAGATGAGATATAAGCCACATGTGCCTTGCCTATTATCGGAACAAAGTGGTGCTCACAATTGCTATAAAAGGTAATATCCTTTTCAATCAACATTTGATTGTACTGATACTTGTTTTCGAACAAAGCTACCTTTGGTTTATTTGCAGGAGATAATCCACTAAAAATTTCTTCTACATACATTTTTGCAACTCGGTGAGGTGTTCCATTTAAACTATCATCCATTAAATCTAGACCTAGCGTTTCCATTATTTCACGGAAATGATTCTCGATTTTATTTATTTTTTCCGCATCACTTAAATCAAATGCATCTTTTCTTAAAGGGGTATCTATAGATGTACTGATATGCTCATCACCAATATCTTCTGTTGTAAGTTCGCTTAAAACAATTTTATTATTTGTTAAAAGTGCATTGAGGGAGATTTCCTTGTTTTCCATAATAGCTTAATTAACGATTAAGAGTACATAAACTATTACAAAGGTAATTTATTTTTGTTTAACTATTATAATAATTAGTTAAACAAACTAAAAAGTTATTAATTACTATAAATCAATAACTTACATTTAAAATAAAGTAATACAAGATTTGAAGACCTATTTTAGTGATATTAAAATTAAATATTGTTTAGTTTTTTTGAGTAGAACTTCAAACAATTTTCACACAAACAATTTGAGTATTTTTCACTCATTTCTTTCTTAGCTTCTTCTGTTAAAGAAATACTATAACAAAAACAATTCGTTATGTCATTTGCATTGCAAACAAATTCATTATTACAACGCTCGCAATCTTTTATAAGTGAAGTTACTTCAGTCTTCATTTTGAATATACATTTATAAAAGCTGTTTTATCATTTAATAAATGATAAGGCTTAGGAACAAGTGATGCAGGCAAATCTTTACGTATAAGAAAATAGTTATTAGTTGTATCATTTACTTCCAAGCTAATATAATTATGTCGCACCATGTAAGTTTGGAAATTCCAGTCGTTCCACATTTCGGTTGGTATACTTACAATTTCTCCGCAAGGAATTAATTTACCAAAAGCGTAAACATCTTGAAGCATCTCTTTATCACGCTTTGTTTTACCAATACAAGTGAATACAAATACAATAGATCCAAGTAATAAAGCTGAAGAAAAACCTTTAAATAGCTTAAGCCCTAATGAGCTTTCACTCATCTTAGCAAACAAATTAGTTAAGCGCGAGGCAAGTAATAAAGCAAAGGCAATTGCAAAATAAGGCAAAGCTGTTACTAAATAAAAACCTCTTTGCTCAAGCGTTACCATTAATGGCATCGAGCCACTTAGTCCAATTAAAATAAACCACAAAATTCGCTTAGTTCCATCTTTAATCGTTAAGTCCTTTGATTTTTGCTTTCTACTTATTATCAATATTAATAGAGATAAAATTGCAAGTGGAAGTAATTCATTAATTAATCTAATCAACAACTCAAAACGATTGCCAGTAGTAGCTCCAACATTATTAAATGTATTTACAAAACGAATTCCGAAATAGGTTTTAAAACTTTCTAATGCCTCTGGCGAAATAAGAAACAACAATGAATAAATTACAACTGGGGTTCCAACTAAAATTAATGAATGCAAAAACATTTTTGAGAATCGATAATTTTTAAGGCTAACTATCCAATAAAAACCAACAGCCGCAACAGGAAACAACCCCTGCAAACCTTTTGTTAAAGAAGAAAGAAAAACAAATACTCCAGCTAGAATTAAATTCAACACAATTCGCTCTGCATTAAACAATGCTTTATAAGAATAATATACTGAAGCGAGTGCGAAAAAAGTCATGACAGTTTCTTCAACATGATTAGTGTATGCCCAAAACACAACAGGAATAGAAGTGAAAAACAAAATAGGTACCCAAGTAAATTGTTTTGTTTCCGAATCTTTAAAAATAGCTTTCCATAATTTACTTAAATAAATTGCTACACCTGAAAAACAAACAAAGCAAAACAAACGCTCTACATACATGGATGTGCCAAATACTTTATAAAATAAAGCAATCAAGCCACCATACAAAGGTGGTTGCTCGTGATAAGAAAACATACTTGTTTTGCTAAAACTTTGATTCCAAAAAGTCCCTATACCATCTGAAAGGTTTTTGCCAACGCTTATATAAAGCATACCATCCATAAACACACCATCTTGTATTAATTGCGACACAATTAATATAAGGATAACCGCAAAAGTGAAAATCCAAAACCAGGTATGTTTATTTAACTTCAATTTATTTTTTTACTATGTATAATTTATCCGGCCCAACTGTAGAAGTTTCAGCGCTTGATTTATCAAATACTGGCGCTTTAATCCCTTTTTCAAATTCTTTTTCCCCAACAAATATTCTAGCTTCGTTCCAAGCACCAGCTTCAATGAATGAATTAAGTAATTTACTTCCTCCTTCAATTATAATAGATTGGATAGATAATTCAAACAAAGCATTTAGTAGAGAAGTTATAAAATCCTTATCGAAATTTATTTTACAATAAGTAATATTGCCCTCGTCGGCAACATCCTTATCAGTAACAACAATTACTTGGCTATTAGTTGAAAACACTTTTGAGGTAGGAGGTAATTTTAATTCCTTATCAATTACTATTCTAATTGGATTATTTCCATCAACCAAACGCGTTGTTAATTCAGGATCATCAACAATTACAGTATTAGTCCCAACCATAATTGCTTGTTCCTCTGCACGCCATTGGTGAACCAGCTTTTTACTTTCTGCACCAGTAATCCAATTATCATCTTTGTTAAGTGGCAAAGGTTCGCGAGAAATAAAACCATCTTTTGTTTCTGCCCATTTTAAAATTACATATGGTTGTTTCTTTTCATGAAACCAAAAAAAACGTTTGTTTAATTCTCTTGCTTCACTATTTATAACACCACTCGATACTTCTATACCTGCATCTTTCAATTTCTGAATTCCCTTTCCTGCAACTAATGGATTCGTATCTAAATTACCTACAACTACTCTTTTAAACTTTTTCGAAATAATTAAATCGCTGCAAGGTGGTGTTTTGCCATAATGTGAGCAGGGCTCTAAATTCACATACAAAGTGCAATCAGAGAAATCAAAATCAGCAGGCAATGAATTTATTGCATTTACTTCCGCATGTGGTCCGCCATATTGTTGATGGTAGCCTTCTGCAATAATTTTATCATTACATATAATTACACAACCAACCATAGGATTTGGCGCAACATTGCCTCTGCCCTTCTCTGCTAATTGCAAAGCAAACTTCATGTATGTAAAATCATTATACAACAGCGTAAAAATACAAAAGAAATCAAGGCTTTTGATATTGAATCAAAATTACAAGGCATTGGCTTATTAACAAGGCAATGTAGATAAGCTATTGCAAACCTGCATTTTACGACCTAGCATCCAGTTTATCTTTGGTTACAATGATTAATGCTGTTTCATATACTTTAAAGCGTCCAAGCTTACTTGTAATGCTGTGTGCCTTATTCAGCCTTTATTCATGTCGAAATAAAAAAGAAATAACTAAAAACGATACAGTTGTTACTCCAAAGAAATCAGGGAATAGCGCAATACAAGTGAAATATGGTACACAATTAAATGTTTCGCCAAAAGAAATAGAAAACGAAAAGCTTTATTCGTTTATTGATGAATGGTACGCTACTCCTTACAAATATGCTGGCACTGATAAAAGCGGAATAGATTGTTCTGGATTCACGAGTAAACTATACGAAACTGTTTATCTCAAAAAAATATCACGAGCATCGAGAGATATTTATGCAACATCTGTTGAAGTAAAAAAAGAAGATTTAAAAGAAGGTGATTTTGTGTTTTTTAAAATAGAATCAAAAAATGTTTCTCATGTAGGTGTATACCTTATGAACAATAAGTTTGTGCATGCCAGCACTAAAAAGGGAGTTATTATTAGTGATTTGAACGAACCTTATTATCAAAAATACTTTTTCACAGGAGGAAGACCAAAATAATTATGCTGAAAGAACTCTATTATCCAAACGTTGCTCTTTACAAGAGACTAAGAGCTGCAAAAAACATCATCGCAATTGGAATGATTTTATCCATAGCTACATCATGGCGCTTATGGACAAACGACCGCTTCTTTCCGCAAGTACCTATGTTTAATTTTGGGTTTGAAATAAATCAACTAACAAGTTATATTCTGTTTGGTTTGTTTGGACTTTCAATTATTGGTTTACTTATTTCAAGATTTGCTAGGCCCTTTGTAATCATGTCGCTTGTTTTAGGAATAGTACTTGTTATTATTGATCAAAACCGCCTACAGCCTTGGTTTTACATGTACATGATAATGCTTTTTGTTTTAAGCTTTTACAATTGGAGAGTTGACGAACCTAAAAACTATACCGCAATTTATGCAAGCTTAACGCTTGTAATTGGAGGAGTTTATTTGTGGAGTGGCATTCAAAAATTAAATCCAAATTTCCTGTCGCACACCTGGGCATGGTTTATTAAACCACTAGAAAGCATATTAACTCCCGAGCAATGCAACATTTGTTATAAATTTGGATATGCTGTTCCCTTTATGGAAATAGCAATTGGTATCGGATTGTTTTTTGAGCAAACAAAACGTGTTATGATTCCATTAGTAATTACAATGCATGTAATTATTTTAATTGTGCTAAGTCCTTTGTTTCACAACTACAATCCAACTGTTTGGGGCTGGAACTTTGCCATGATATTATTGGTTTATGTTTTATTTGCAGGAAACACAAATAGTAAATACAAACACTTAAGTTATTTAGTTGAATTTAAACCAATTTTTGCTGTAGCAATTATTTGTTTTGTTCTTCCAGTATTTAATTTGTTTAATAAATGGGATTCATATTTGTCTTCCAACTTATATTCGGGTAATACTACAAAAGCTAATATTTATCTTTCAAAAAGTGCGAAATCAAAACTACCATACTACATACAGCACTTTGTAAAAGAGCAAAACGACAATCTTTATGAATTAGAAGTAAAAACATGGGCATTAGATGAAATAGGAATTCCAGGCTATCCAGAGAAAAGAATGTACGAAGCGCTGCAAGTTTACATTCAAAAAATCACTTGTTGTGATGATGAAATTACCCTTTTTATTAACGAAAAAGACTCTCTTCTTGCCGACTCGTAAACCCAACTTTTTTTAATAACTATTCATAAAAGTGAATTAGATAAACACGAACATTTGCATTAAGACCTTAATTTAGCACTACAATAATTATCACTATGAACAAAATCTCAGTAGCATTAAACGCTGTATTATTAATAGCAGTAGCTGTATTATTTTACCTATACTTTAGTTTGAACAGCAAACTAAATCCTTCTACAGAAGGGGCAACAGAAACAGGTAAAACAACACCTAAGTTAATTACCGACCCATCTAAATTAGCCAATGCTAAAATTGCTTACATCAATATTGATTCGTTAAACGCAAAATATCAATTCATAACTGATAAGTCTATAGAAATCAATAAGCGTCAAATGGCATTGGAAAACACATTAAACAGCATGTATGGAAAATTTCAGCAAGAAGTTGCAGATTTACAACAAGCGGCGCAAGCTGGTTTAAGATCTGAAGCTGAGTTAAAAAAAGAAGAAGAGCGCTTACAAATAAAACAACAAGACATTGCAAACAAAGAAAAACAATTGCAAGCACTAGGCGAGGAAGTTGCACAAACACAAGCTAATATGCTTCGTAGCGTTTCTAAATTCATTGAAAAATACAACGACAATAAGTTTGATTACATTTTAGCGTATACAAGCAATAACATTAGCTCTGTTTTATTTGCAAAATCAGAATTAGAAATTACAAATGAAGTTGTTGATGGTTTAAATAAAGAATACGCAGAAATAAAAGCTACAACAAAAAAATAACATGGACAGTAATAAACTTTTATATAAAATAATGAGCGTTCATGAATTTCATGAATCGTTTTTAATTGGTAATGCAGAAGAACCTAAATTAGTTGACGAAAGAGATTACACTCTTCGTTACAATTTAATGAAGGAAGAAAATGACGAATACTTAGAAGCTTGCCAAAAAGGTGATTTAACAGAGATTGCAGACGCTTTAGGAGATCAAATGTATATTTTGTTTGGCACCATTTTAAAACATGGTTTACAACATAAAATAGAAGAAATATTTGATGAAATACACCGCAGCAATATGAGTAAGTTAGACGAGAATGGCAAACCCATTTTTAGAGAAGACGGAAAAGTATTAAAAAGCGATAAGTATTTTAGACCTGATATCGCTAAATTCCTTAAGTAATCGCTCGCTACATTTCTCAAACTAATTTGTGATGACTTTCAAAAAACACATCGGTGAAACCGCTATGCTTTCTTGGCCGCTAATTATTAGCCAAGTTGGATACATCATTACCGGTATTGTAGATAATATTTTTTTGGGGCAAATTGGTAAAACAGAGCAAGCGGTTGGTTTTTTAGCAAACAATGTCTTTATATTGTTACTTGTCTTTAGTATTGGAATGTCCTATTCATTAACGCCCTTGGTTACCGATGCGGATGTAAATAAAGACAATAAACAAAAAGCCTCCTTACTTAAAAACGGTTTGTTTCTAAATTTTTTCATTAGCATTATTTTAGGACTTATATTATTCTTTGCTTCACCTCTGCTTTATCATATGCAGCAACCCAAAGATGTAGTTGAATTAGCAATTCCTTTTTTTAATGTTTTAATCTTTAGTATTGTTCCTTGCAGTTTGTTTTTTGTAGGCAAACAATATACTGAAGGATTAAACAATACTATTACTGCAATGATAATAAGTGTTGGTGGAAATATTTTAAACATCATCTTAAATTATATTTTAATAAACGGAAAATTCGGATTCCCCGAAATGGGTTACATGGGCTCATGCTGGGCAACCTTTATTGCACGCTGTTTTATGGGAGCTGGCTTTTTATTTTTATTATTTAAAGCACAAGTACATAAAGAAGTAATTGCATTGTTTAAGGATGTGAGTTTGAATTTTAAAGATCAATTCGAACTTTTTAAAATAGGAATTGGCTCTGCATTACAATTTACTTTTGAAGTTGCAGGTTTTGTTTGTTGCAGTTTAATGATGGGGTGGTTTGGAAAAGAATCGATTGATGCACATGGAATTGCGATGAGTTTGGCAGCATTTACATACATGTTTGGAAGTGGAATAAGCGGGGCTGCTACGATTCGCGTTGGTAAATTTAAATCAATGGGTGATATTAAAAACACTCGATTAGCTGCAAACTCAGCATTATTCTCTGCTTTAAGTGTTACTATATTTTTTGCTTTAGTGTTTTTAATTTTACATAATTACATGCCTTATTTTTTTAGTAAAGATTTACAAATAATTGAACTTGCTTCTCAACTTTTAATTATTGCAGGTTTCTTTCAATTATTTGATGGTGTGCAAGTAACTGCTTTAGGTATTCTTCGTGGACTAGAAGACGTTAAAATCCCAACCATAATAACACTTGTGGGCTATTGGGCAATTTGCATTCCACTCGCTTACTTTTTAGGAACTTACTTAAACTATCAAGCAAAAGGTATTTGGTATGCAATACTTATTAGTTTAAGCTTTGTGGCTATTAGCTTGTATTGGAGGATTAGATATTTGGTGAAGAAATAGTTTAAGCCAAAGGTGGCCAAATAGAACTATTGTTTGCAAAATCTTCGTTCAAATAAACTACCCAAACTGGCTCTTCGGCATAATGATCAAAAGCTGATTCATCCCAACAATTAATACTTGAAGTTCTAATAGCTCCATTCACCTCGTATGTGTATTCAATGCGCGTTGGATTTTTTCCATTTACAGTTGTACCTTTGTTCTTCGCAACGCTTACAATTGTACCGTGCGTTGCAATACCCTTTTCTAAAACACTAAGTCGTTTTCTTGCTTTATTAATTCCCCACCAACAAGCAAATAAACCCAGTCCTATAAAAAAAATGTTTAAGCCATTTATTCTTGTCCCAAGTGGCAAATTAGAAAGTGAAAACAAAACTCCAAAAATTAAGTAATAATTTTTCTCGAACAATAGTTTATTCTTAAATTGTTTTGGAACAAAACGAGGAACTCCCGATGGAGCTTCTCCTCTATCCGGGCCTGCAGCGGGCGGTAAAATACCACCGCAGTTTTTACAGTTTGCTTCTGTACGAGTTGGAAAGTATGATTTGCACCAAGGGCAAGTTACTGATGTTACTTTAACATTCATAGTGCAAAGGCTCAGGATACTTAGTCAAAAAAATTCTCAATATTATCCATTTTCTTCTCAGAGTACTTCCCTGATTCAACATGAAGAATTTTTCCATTTTTGTCTAACACAAAAAAGTAAGGAATTTTCGAATCTTCAATCGCGAAATCTTCCTTGTATGGTTTAATTGCCCCGTTGTAAAATAACAAGTAAGGCCAAAATTCTTTATCAGTTCCGCCCTTAATTTTTTCCTTACTACCTTTTTCAAAAACCTGGTTTACTTTATTAAGCATAGGGATAAAAAAGAAATTCACATCATAGTTTACAGCTGCACTAAAAAAATCAGTTGTATCCTTTTTAACCACAAACATATTATACATTGGATTTAACCAAGTTTTTAAATCATCTTCGGCTGCTTTACTAAAACAAACACCTATTACAGTCACTTTTCCTTTTGTATCAGCTGGCAAATTAACTGTTTTACCTGCAAACGACTCTCCAGTAAGTGCAGGGAATTGCTTGCCTTTCGCGTTTTGAGCAATAGTACTAATGCTTAACGCAAGTAATAAAAAAAGTGCTGATAGTTTCATTTCGGTTTTAGTTTAGCTGTTCTTGTAGTTGTTTTGCAATGTAGTTTCCATCTGCATCAATGCTTTCTAATTGCACTTCAATTAATTTGTTTGCAAGGGTTTCATCAAATGGTAATTTTATTTTCACATAGTTTGGAGTTAAACCAAACATGATGCCGTTTTTATTTTCATGTTCCATTAACACGCTTTCTGTTTTTCCTTGTTGCTGTTCGTAAAACGCCCGTGTCTTTTTTGCAGAAAGAATACGCAACATTTTATTTCTACGTTTACGCTCTGCAATTGGCACCATTCCTTGCATTTCAGCCGCATCGGTATTTGCACGTTCCGAAAAAGTAAACACATGCAAATAAGAAACATCTAAGCCATTAATGAAGTTGTAAGTCTCTAAAAAATCTTCTTCTGTTTCTCCCGGAAAACCAACAATCACATCCACACCAATACAAGCGTGTGGCATAACTTCTTTTATTTTAGCAACTCTATCCGAGTACAAATCGCGTAAATACCTGCGACGCATTAAATTCAAAATTTTATTACTTCCACTTTGTAATGGCACATGAAAATGCGGAACAAAACGTTGCGATTTAGAAACAAATTCAATTATCTCATCTTTCAATAAATTAGGCTCGATGGATGAAATACGGAAACGCTCAATGCTTTCAACTTTATCCAACTCCTTTACTAAATCAAAAAATGTTTCTTGCTTTCTTCCTGTATCTGTTTGGTTTTGATTTAAACCAAAATCGCCAATATTAACTCCTGTAAGTACAATTTCTTTTACTCCACTTGCTGCAATTTGTTTTGCATTCTCAACCACACTAGCAACTGTATCACTTCTACTTGCCCCGCGTGCTAATGGTATGGTGCAATATGAACAAGTATAATCACATCCATCCTGCACTTTTAAAAACGAGCGAGTTCTATCACCATAAGAATAAGAAGAAATAAAATTAGTAACGTCATCAATTTCGCAACTATGAATTTCTGTCTCCTGTTTCTTTTGTGAGAACTGAATATAATTTAGCAGTTTAAACTTTTCGGAAGCACCCAACACCACATCCACACCTTCAATCTTAGCAATTTCTTCTGGCTTTAATTGTGCATAGCACCCAACAATAGCAACAAATGCATCAGGAGCATTTTTTAATGCCGAACGTACAATTGTTTTACATTCTTTATCCGCATTTTCGGTAACCGAACAAGTGTTTATCACATAAACATCTGCAGGCAAAGAGAAATCAACTTTCTGAAAACCTTCTTTTTCGAACAAACGAGCAATAGTAGAAGTTTCCGCAAAATTTAATTTGCAACCCAATGTATGAAACGCTACTTTTTTTCCTTCCCCAATCATAGGCTCAAAGGTAGGGAAATTTGGGCAATCACAAAAGCGGTTTAAACAAGCAAATGTTTATAAACTGTGGGCTTTTCACCTCCATTTTATGCACCTTTTCACTAAAATTGAAGTATAATACAAGTACTATGAGCCTATTCCAACTAATTCTTAAATATACCTTAATTCTTTTTGCGTTTGTAACTCTTACCAATTGCGGTGGTGGCGACAAAAAAGAGGATTCACGCACCGTTTTTAATTATAACGAAATGGGTGGAATTTCTTCTCTCGACCCTGCTGCATCTAGTAATTTCGAAAATATTTGGGCGGTAAATCAACTATTTAATGGCTTGGTTCAAATGAGTGATTCTCTTAAAGTTTTGCCATCTATTGCTAAAAACTGGAACATAAGCGAAGATGGATTGGTTTATACTTTTAATTTAAGAAACGATGTTTTTTTCCACGACCACGATGTATTTGATGGTGGAAAAGGAAGAAAGGTTACTGCAAAAGATTTTGTTTATAGTTTTAATCGTTTGTACGATTCAAAAGTTTCGAGCGCTGTAACCTTGCTTTACAACATTGATAAAGAAAACAAAAACACAACAAATGGCTTTGTTGCTGCAAACGATAGTACATTTAGTATTTACCTAAAAAAGCCATTTAGTCCATTCCTTGGTATTTTAACAATGAAATATTTTTCAGTTGTACCAAAAGAAGCAATTGAGCATTACAAAGAAGAATTTAGAAGAAATCCAATTGGCACAGGGCCTTTCAAATACAAGTATTGGGAAGAAGGAACACGTTTAGTAATGCACAAAAACCCAAATTACTTTGAGTTTGAAGGCGCAAATCGCTTACCATACTTAGATGCAGTTTCGGTTAGTTTTATTAAAGAAAAAGAATCTGCATTCATGCAATTTTTAAAAGGCGATATTGATATGCTTTCTGGTATTGATGCTTTTAACCCATCAGAAGTATTGGATGCAGATGGAAAACTAAAAGCTTTTTACAAAGAAAAATTCACCATGCAAACTCAACCCTATATCAAAACCGACTATATAGGGATTTTGATTGATGAGAGTATGGATAAAGTAAAAAATAGTCCGCTAAAACAAAAAGCCTTGCGTAAAGCAATCAACTACGCTTTTGACAGAGAAAAACTAATTAAGTATTTCCATAACAATATTGGTGCGCCCGCAAGTGCAGGATTTATTCCTGCAGGTTTAAGTTCTTACAATCCAAAAAAAGTAAAAGGATATTATTATAATCCCGACAAAGTAAATCAATTGTTAACCGAAGCTGGATATCCTAATGGAAAAGGCTTGCCAGACATTACACTTCACACAACCGATAATTTCATTGAGATAGTTGAATTTATACAGGGGCAATTAAGTGAAAGTAATATCAAATTAAAAATCAGCATTGAAAATGCAACTGTATTAAAAACAGGCGTTGCTAAAAACGAATTCAACATGTTTAAAAAATCATGGATTGGTGATTATGCCGATGAAGAAAACTTCATGAGTTTATTTTACTCAAAGAATTTTTCACCAGAAGGATTTAATTATACTCACTACAAAAATCCTGATTTTGATAGATTGTTTGAAAAAGCTAATAGCGAGCAAAACGATTCAATAAAAATTTCGTTGTACCAGCAAATGGACCAAATGGTAATTGATGACGCACCAATTATTCCATTGTATTACGACCAAATTATTAGATTAGTAAAGCCAAACATTAGTAACCTCAGCACTAATCCAATGAATTTATTAAATTTGAAGACAGTTAAAAAAGAGAATAAATAAAACTGTTTTCAATTTATTATGCATCAAGAGCATCGAATTATAAGAAAAATAATAACTGATGAAGTTATTGTAGGATTGCGTGATGATGGGATTGTGCATGTATTTTATAAAGAGCATACTGAATTAGATATTAAACTGCAATTAGAAATATTAGAATTCTATTTCCAAATTTGTGGTGACGAAAAATATCCTTTCATCTTTGAAGCAGATGAATATGTAACCATAACAAAAGAAGCGCGAGACAATGCAATTGTTTTAGAAGAAAAATCTCCAGTATCAATGAGTGCGATAATCGTTAAAAATTTAGCTCATAAATTAATTGCCGATTTCTATTTAAAATTCAATAAACCAAAAAGACCATTTAAGGTCTTTAAAGATTTCCAAGAAGGAATTAATTGGTTAAAAGAACAAAGTAAGGTTTAAAATTATTTTCTCTTAATAATTTTATTTATTACCGTTTCATGCCCTTCCGCTCTAACCTCAACAAGTAATAATTGCTCGCTCATTTCAGGAACATTTAATTTAACAATTTCATTAGTAGAATTAAAAGAAACATCATTCATGATTCTCACGCCCAGTGTATTGTATACCGATATTGTAACTGAAGTTTGATTTTCATACGCAAACTTTACAAACACTTCGCCAGCTGAATTTTGTCCAACTAATACATCAGAATTAGCTTTAATATCTTTTAAACCAACAACAGCATCAATTACTTCAATTATTTGGAAACTCGCAACCGAGTCGCCACATGCGGCATTATACGCATGCATTGTTACAACGTAAACACCACCAACTGCATAAGTGTGCGTAGGATTTGCTAATTGTGAGTAACTAAAATCGCCAAAATCCCATGAATAAGAATCAGCATTTGTGCTGGAATTTGTAAATGTAACAAGACCTGCACCAAGATTAAGGTCTAACGTGTCAGTATCAACACTAAATGAAGGCAAAGGAGAAACAGGAGAACTTATGTAAAATGTTTCTTCTGTATAATTTGCAGCTCCTATTGTACGCATTCTTAATGTATAAACACCTGCCGCAAGATTATCTAAAGTATCGGGATTTGCTTTTGCGTACATTGCTCTTACAATTGTATTTGCTCCATCCAACCAAATATAATCCCATGGACCACTATTATTTCCTGATGCAATAATTTTTCCTTCATTTCCATTTACACATGAAAGATTAGTTGTAATTGCAGAAATTTGAAGCGGCTCTGAAACAACAACAATATTTTTTATAAAAGAACTTTGTTGAGCACAACCATTTGTTGCAGCAATCAATTCAACTTCATAATTACCTTCAGCAGTATAATTGTGTTGAGGAGAAATTAAATTTGAAGCATTTCCATCTCCGAAATTCCAAGTATATGTATCAGCATTTAATGAATTGTTGGTGAAATCAACAGTAGCAATTCCATTAACAAGTGTAACTATTTCTAAAACAGAAGAAGAGAAATCTGCAACTGGCAATACAGAGGCATTTATGGTAAAACTTTGAGAAGCACTATTGCAAGCGCCAACTGTACTAACCTCAACACTATAAACACCTTCGTTCAATTGAGCAATACTATCTGCAACAGATTTATTTAAACTTGTTTTAATAGTATTACCAGATGCATTTTTCCAATAATAATTCCAAGGACCTGCGTCATTTCCAATTGCAGTTATTAAACCATTTCCCGAACAAGTATTTTGAGTTAAAGATGTACTCAATGTTAAATTATTATTTAATGTAACGGTTAATAAAAAGCGAGGAACTGTGGCTGTATCAGATAGGAAACAAGTATATCCACCATTAGAAAAATTGTGGGTTGTGTTTAATAATAAATCGGTTAATTGCATACATGCTCCTTGAGGGAAATTATCCATCGAGCCAACAGAAATAGTATATGTTGCAGATGTACCTGTTTTAACTAATAATGGAACTGTGCTTGTTCCATTTAGTGACGGTAAAGCATTTATTGAATAATCAATGCCATTAACTAGTGAAGAAATACTTGGAGCATAATAGTCAAAGCTTGCTAATTTGTGAGCATCCCAATCACTATCCCAATTATTTGTTGCATTACTATTAAAATGAATTACGGTTTCATCTTGGCTACTATTTCCTGCAACATTTAATCTTAATACTGTTTGAGCTATTCCTAAATTTGCAATATTATTATTTCCATTTAAGCGAAGTAAAGCACTTTGTGTATTTGATTTAACCGACTCAGTAAAATTCAAAGTAGTTGCAGCACTTGCATGAACATAAAACGCTTGTCCCATCGGTATTGCACCAGTGTTAGATAATCCATTTGTTCCAACTCCTCCAACATATGATGCGTAAGCACCTGCATCCGGATTATAAACTAACACCTCCGCATCAACATTTGCATTGCCATTTCGAACTAAATCCCAAGATATTGGAGATGGATAAGGGTTTGCAATTAAATTCCAACCATTATCTAAACTTGCTCCACCCGTAACCGTAAGTGGAATAGAAAAGTTCCCTTTATTAATTGATCCTGAAACATCATAAAGAATATCATTTGTTGTAAACTCGCCATCTCCCATATACATCCAATATCCTTTACCAAGCGTTATTGCATCTGCTGTGGATGCTATTTCTGAATATCTTATTGCATCATCCATTAAACCTCCAGCAGTTTCACTATACATTTGAATAGATGAAAAGGGTGTTCCTCCCAAAATATATCCATCTGGACATCCAGCACAAGTTATGTACGTATCATCATCCCAGGAAGCAAAAGTTAATCCACTAATACCAGGATTACCAACCATTGTCCAACCTGTAGTTCCTCCTGGAGCAAAACGTTCTATATTTAGATTCCCTGCTATTGTTAATCCTGTAGGATTTGTTATGGCAGCAACTCTTGCCGTTTGCCCTGAAGAAGATTTTAGTGTTACATTACCATTTGTTGTGAATGTAAGAGAACCTGGTGTTGCATCAAATGTTAAATCATTAATGACATTTAGTGGATTATTTGAGGAAACATTTACCCCTCCTGCAGTTGGTAGAATTGAGATATTATAAAAGTTATTAGTTGTTGTTCCTGAAATTGATTGAGCAGCAGCTCCATTAAAAACTACTGTACCAGTTTGATAATTAAATGTTCCATTATTAATCCAATTGCGCTTTACATTAATTGTATAATTAGATGAAGAAACATCAAGCGTTGAAGGACTTGAGATTGTCAAATCATTATTTACAGTTACTACCCCGACTAACGTTTTTGTTCCACCAATTGAGGTAGTTAAATTATTGTATGTAAAAACAGGAATTGTTTGAGCTCCTGTTCCATTAAAATCAATTGTACTTCCGGTTATAGTAAACACATTAGTACCTGGCGTATAAACATTAGCAACACCAATAATACCCGAAGATACCAATGTACGCGTACCAGTATTAGACGAAGTTAAATTACCGTAATTATGTGCTGCAATAGTTTGCGCTCCTGTACCATTAAAATCACAGGTTGAAGTAACTCCTAATGTTGTTGTTCCAAAACCCGTAGGCATTGCAGACGTTCCAGTTAATCGAAATGTTGCACCATTAGAAACCGAAAATATTTTCGCCGCATTCCCAACAATAGCAAAAGTTCCATTACTTAAGGCACCTGTTTGAACAGATAAATCGCCTGTAACATTTGCAGCTGTAATTGCCGCAGATAACGTTGCCCCGCCTGCCGAAGTGTTATTAAATGTAAGATTGTTATAAGCTCCCGCTGAAAAATAATTTACTGTTTGTGCTGCAGTTCCATCATAATAGTTAAATGTACTTGTAGTACCCGCAGTTAGTGTAGATGAGTTCGCAGGAACAGTAAGTGCACCTCTTAAATTTAAAAAACCTGCTCCGCCCGACATATTAATTACCTTAGTTGCAGATGCAGAACCAACAAAGGTTAAACCTCCGTTTGCATTTAGTGTACCAGTTGTTATAGCTATTCTAGCTATTCTAGTAACTGTCGTATTACCTCCTAAAAAAGAAATCAACCCTGATACAGTAGCAGTTCCCGCATTAATATTCCAACTATTTGCTACACTATTACTAGTTGGCTGATTCATGCTTACCGTGCCAGACACAGTAAAAGAAGAAGTATTGGTTTGGCTTAAAGAAGTATTTATTGATGTTCCAGAAAAAGTTAATGATGTAGCTGAGTTATTATTACTCATTGTATATACGGCACCATTACCAAAAATTACCGAATTAAAAGTAGTTGAACTGGTTCCACTTATTGTATTTGCAGTACCCGAAAAAGTTAAAGCATTAGCCCCAGAAGTAAAGGTACCTCCATTGTTTGTCCAATTTCCCGCAACAGTTATTGGACTGCTAAATGTAACTAAACCAGAAACTAATTCAACATTCGCTAAAGTTAAATTAACTCCACCTCCAGTTTCTATCACAGTAGTATTAGAAATAAATCCAACTGTTGAACCGGCTGTTAAAACCGTCGATGCAGTTTGTACTTCATACCTAACACCAATATTCATTCGTGAAGTAGAAGAATGAGTAACAGATCCTGCAGCATCAATTAATCCACCATTAAAATTTACAATAGCGTTTCCTGTTAATACCATTCGGTCACGATTAGACAATGTTAGCTGACTACCAATAGTTAATCGCCCTCCAGCACCTAAGTTAATTGTTGAAGTCCCCCTTGTAGGATAAACTAAAGTTCCAACAGATATTTGACTTGCTCCTCCATTTAATGTAAAGGTTCTATTCCTGTCGCTAACATTTATATCCATAATTCCCGCAACAGAAACCGAAGATGCTATTGTAATTGTAGTTGCACCATTACCATCAAATTTTAGTGAAGCACAAGTTACTGGGGTATTAATAGTGTATGTTGTTGCATTTATTAAAACATCATCTCCCGCTGCTGGAGCTCCTGCTGGGCTCCATGTTGTCGTTGTCCAAGTTGTCCCCGAAACCCAATTCTTTGTAACCGCCATTAACTTTGCGTTCACTAGAAAGAAAAAAACAACAAATAATGAAAAGAGTTTCATGTGTAATATTTTAAGCACAATTTACGAAAAATTATATGAGTTTAACAAGATATTTAGATGTAACTATAAATTTTATAGAAAAACAAGGGGAATAGTTACATGAAAATCTAAATCGATTAAATTTACATAGGCGACTTATCCGAAAAACTCTATTTTGCTCATAGCACCTAACTTATTATGTCATTTAATGATATGAAAAACCAACAATCTGATTTTTAGTATTTAAGGGGCTATTTTTAATGCTCGTTTTTTTACCATTTCTGTAGATTTTAGTTTAAATTAGCTATTCAAAATCCCCGCTCATGAAAAAATATTACCTTCTATCAGTAAAGAAAAGCCATTTCTCTTTCAGATTTAAAGCATCAATACTTTTCATTTTATTGTTTGGATTAAAAAACAATTCGATTTCACAAACGAATTTAAAATCTGTTAAATCAGAAAATCATTCTCATACCGAAAACAAGGAAGCGCTTCTAGAATCAATACTTCCTTTTGAGAAATACTTCAGCATTATAAGCAAAGTTGAAAACAATAACAATATTTACAATACAGACAGAAATCACTTTTTTAAATTCATTCAGCCAACCATTTCCTCATTAAGGAAAAAAGTTATTTCGGATAACGAAGCTAAAAAACTTGATTTAAATAAATTACTAGATGAATTTACTGGGCAAATTACAATAAAGGCATCTGAATTTAACATGAACAAAAATCTTATCATAGATAAGATTGAAAACCCTTTAAAATATACTGGACACAACTTCAGAACTCCAACCAATCCAGATCAAGTTATGACTCCAGGTGTACCTTGCACCAATGAAGGTTTTGAAAGTAATAACTTTTCTGCTTGGGCTGGTTCTTGGGGAGAGCAAGAGTGTCTTGATTTTTTCTGTTTTTCTACAGACGGTGAAAATGACCCTTATTATACAAACGGATTAGTTATTGGAGGAAACAATACAACTACTGATATGCACACTATTGTAACACCTGGCACAGATGCATTAGTACCGTTACAAAGAGTAAGACCAGGTGGTGGTGGATTTGCAATGCGATTAAATGACCAAGACTATAGTGATTATAGTGCTGCTAGATTAATACAAACATTTAGAGTAACGCCCGCAAACGAAAATTTCACTTACTATTTTGCAGTAGCATTAGAAAACGGCGGACATACTTTACCTGAACAACCGTATTTTAGGATTAGAATGTATGATCAAAATGGTGCAAGTATAAATTGTGCCTCATTTGATGTTGACGCAACAAGTGCCGGTACCATTGGAGGATTTGTAACTCAGGGTTTATTTAGTTATAGAGATTGGAGTGCTGTTTTTGTTCCATTACAAGCTTATGTTAATCAAGATGTAACAATTGAATTCATTGTTACAGATTGCACACAAGGAGGGCATTTAGGTTATGCTTATATAGACGCCGATTGCCAACCTTTTCAATTATTATCACAATCACCTTTGATATGTGCTGGCGTAAATAACACTCTTACAGCGCCTGCTGGAGCTGCAAGTTATACTTGGACTGCAACCGGAGGCGGGAACATTGTTAGCGGGGCAAATAGTCAAGTGGTTACAGTTAATCAAGGTGGTACATACGCTGTTACTATGACAGCTTTTGGTTCTGGCTGTTCTTATACTATTGATACTATTATGGGTTCAAATCCCTCAGTACCTGTTGCTAATTTCTCTAACAATACTCCTTGTGTTGGTGCCGCAGTAAACTTTACTGATTTATCTACGGGTGGTGTTGTTGGTTGGGATTGGGATTTTGGTGATGGGGGCACTTCAACCCTACAAAACCCTTCACACACATACGCTGCCGCAGGAACATATACAGTTACATTAGATGCTTCAAATGGATGTATAGATACGTATACAACAACAGTTGTAATTGCAGCAAGTTCAACCGCCGCCTTTACAACTAATTCTATTTGTGAGGGAGCAGTCACCAATTTCACAAATACATCAGTAGCGCCTGCTGGTTCAACATTTAATTGGGATTTTGGAGATGGGCAAAATACAAGTAATGCTGGTGGAAATGTTAGTCATACTTATACAGGAGATGGAACTTATTCTGCCACTCTGCAAATCACAGCTCCAGGTGGATGCAATGGAACTATTACAAACAACGTAGTTGTTAATGCAAATCCATCGCCCTCTTTTACAAGTAATTCAGTTTGTTTAACAAGTGGAACTCCTTTTACAAATACAACACCTGCAATTCCTGCAATTACAACTTGGGCTTGGGATTTTACAAATAATGGAAGTACAGATAATTCAACTCAAAACCCCACATTTACATACCCTACTGCGGGAACATTTACAACTGCACTAACAGCAACAACTACAGCAGGATGTGTTGGAACTTTCACCTCAAGTGTAACCGTAAATCCAAATCCAGTTGCAAGTTTTACTGCAACCACAGAATGTTTAAATGTGGCTACCGTATTTAATAGTAATGCCTCCTCAATTGCTGCACCAGATAATATTGCATTTTACAATTGGACTTTTGGTGATGGACAAAATGCTAGTGGAGCAAATACATCTCATACATATACAACTTGCGGAAACTTCACTGCTAATTTAACTGTTGTATCTAACAACAATTGCGTTAATTCTACTACTGCTAACATTACAGTTAAATGTTTACCAACTGTTACTGTTCCAACAAATACAGTTGTTTGCCCTGCAACAGCAATTGCTGCAACAGCTTTTACTAGCAACCCTGCTGGCGCAACTTATACTTGGACAAATACCCAAACAAATATAAATTTAGGAGCATCAGGTAACGGAGATATTCCATCTTTTAACACAACAAATACTGGCGCAACACAATTAGATGCTGCAATTACGGTAACTCCAACTTTATTAGGTTGCATAGGAACACCAAATACATATACTGTTTCTGTTAGACCAACGCCTGTTATGACACCAATTGCAAGCGCAACATATTGTCCTTCTAATGCAGTGCCTGCTGCAAGTTTTGCAAGTACACCAACAGGCGCAACTTTTGCATGGACTAATACACAAACGCTAATTGGTTTAGCTGCAAATGGGGCGACACCTTATACTGGATTTAATGCTTCAAATACAGGAGCAACTGTATTAACTGGAACCGTAAGTGTAACACCAACATTAAACACCTGCGTTGGCTTGCCAATTTCTTATAGTATTACCGTTAATCCAACTCCAGTTGTAACTGTGCCTGCTAACGCTACTTACTGTTCTTTAGACGCTGTGCCAGCTACTGGATTTAATAGTACACCAGCAGGGGCAACATTCGATTGGACAAATACTAATAATACGATTGGCCTTGCTGCTTCAGGAAATGGGCAAATTTCATCGTTTAATGCGGCTAATATTACAAGCGCAGTTCAAACTGCAATTATAGCAGTTACTCCAACATTAAATACCTGTATTGGCTTACCAGTTAGTTATACCATTACAGTAAATCCTACACCAATTATTTCTCCAATATCAAATGTAATTGAATGCCCAGCAGTTAATATTGCCGCAAATAATATTATAACTACACCGGCAGGTGCAAATTTAGCATGGACTAATTCAAATAGCAATATTGGATTAGCTGCAGCATCTGGAACAGGTAATATTACTGCATTTACAACAAGTAATTTAACATCAGTTAATGAGATTTCAACCATAACTATTACTCCAACATTAAATAGTTGTATTGGACCAAATGTTTCTTATACAATTACAGTAAAACCTACCCCAGTATTAACCGTTCCTGCTAGTCTAAGTTATTGTCCAAATGTAACTACTGTACCTTCACCAAATTTTTCAAGTGTTCCAACTGGAGCAACTGTTAATTGGACAAATAACAATACTAGCATTGGACTGCCGGCGATAGGCACAAACGATTACAATACTTTCACTCCTTTAAATACAAGTACAACAAATCAAGTTGCAACAATCAATGCGATTCCAACTTTAAATTCATGTGTTGGATTAGCGCAAACTTATTCAATTACAGTTTTCCCTAAACCCATTGCTTCTGTTCCTACGAGCAGTGAGGCTTGCCCAGGAGATAACATTACAGGTTTTGCATTTGGAAGTACACCAAATGATGTAAATACTAATTACAATTGGAGTCATACTAATTCAAATATTGGCTTAACAGAAGGTATTACTGTGCCTTCAATTACAAGCACTTCCAGCAACTTTGTTGCAACAAATACCAACAATACACTTATTAACTCCACATTCACTTTAGTAACTGATTTAAATGGTTGTTTTAGCGACCCTCAAACCTTTACATTTACAGTTAATCCTTTACCAGTAGCGATATTTGGAAGCAATCATACTTGCTTTGGAGATGTAACTCAATTCAACAGTACTTCATCGGTTGGTTCTGGCTCTATTGTAACACATCAATGGGATTATAATAATGATAATATTTTTGAAGTTAATGGAAACAATCCATCACCAACTACTATTTTGACATCTACTGGCAATCAAAACATACATTTGAATGTTATTACGGATAAGGGCTGTTCAACCGACACAATACTTTCAATGTATGTTAATCCTAATCCTGTGCCAACTATTAATGTTGACGACCCTGATGGATGTCCAGATCATTTTGTGAATTTAGCTGGAGGAATTCAAGCTTCAAGTGTTGACCATGCAAATAGTATTACAAGCTGGGCTTGGGATTTTGAAAGTAATTCTTCTTATGATCATACTTCACAATATTTTACAGGCTCCCAAACAGATAGTTTAACTCATACTTATTTAAATACCTCACCTACGCAATCTGCCTTTTATCAAATAACATTAACAACAACAACAGATAGTTCGTGTGTTGGTACATTTAGTACCAATGCAACTTTTATAACTGTATTTGCAAATCCAGTTGCTGATTTTTCTTATGGCCCATCAGATCCATTACCAGGTGTAGATAATCCTTTGGTTCAATTTATTGATGAATCTCAAGGTGCTTCCAATTGGAATTGGGAATTTGGCGACCCTTATTCGACTGTTGCTGCCAACATTTCGAATTTCCAAAACCCACAACATTATTATGATAGTTATGATGCACAAAGCTACAACGTAACACTAATAATAAACAACGGCCAATGCTGGGATACTGTTATTAAACCTGTTGTGATTTTGCCTACTTGGTCATTTTACATTCCAAATGCATTTTCACCAAATGAAGATGGTATTAATGATGGTTTTAGAGCAACAGGTGTTGGCATTAAAGATTTTAAAATTTTCATCTTCGATCGCTGGGGCGAACAAATATGGTACTCTAATGATTTAGATGAATACTGGGATGGCAAGGTAACTGGTAAAAATAAAATTGTGCAACAAGACGTTTACATATGGAAAGTACAATTTAAGGATGGTAAAGGCGCAAGACACAATAAATCGGGGACTGTTACTATAGTTAAGTGATTTTATTAGTTATTGATACTTATTAGTTAATAATTTAGTTCTCCACAAAGAGAGTTAAACTCTTATTTAGGTAATTTAACTTCATGAAAACTACCAGAAATATTTTTTATTTTTCAAAACTCATATTCGCGTTACTCTTCCTACTCAAATTTACAAGTTCTTTTTCTCAAAATGATAAAGAAATAAGAAAGCATTTTACTATGGCAGAGCATTTTTTTGAATTGAAAAATTACAAAAAAGCAACCGAACATATAATTGAAATTAATAAAGAGCCAAAAACATTACTAAATGAAAATCCAGATTTTAATTTTATTGCTGGAACTTGTTTTTGGTTTTCGGATACAATGAAATTAAGAGCCATTCCTCATTTTGAAGATTATTTAAAAACAACAAAGGAAGAGGTTGAAGTGATAATATGGCTGGCAAAGCTTTATCATATGAACTACCAATACAATAAAGCTAAAGAAAGGTACCTTGAATATGCTGCATATATTAAAACTGACGACCAACTAAGTCCAACAATAAAAGACAAACTACTACAGGAAATTGAACGTTCGATTCTAAGTTGTGAATATGGAAAAATGCTAAGCATAATTCCCTCAAAATCTAAAATTGACAACTTAGGTGATAGTATTAACACAAGTTACAATGAATATGCTCCTGTAATAAACAAGTTGGAAACTGAAATTTATTTTACACGTAAATCTCCGACAAACAACGGTGGGAAAAAAAATGACAAAGATGAATATTTTGAAGACATTTATCATGCAAATATACTCTCTGGCTCATTACTTTCCAGAGATAGTTTAAAGTATTCAGGATTTATTGATATAACTGATTCTATAAAATTTAGTTTTGCAAAAAACATTGGTCAACCTATTAATACCGAATCGCATGATGCTGCAATACAATTATCGCATAACGATGAACAGTTATTTATATACAAAAACAATCATGTTTGGCTTTCGGAAAAAGACGCGAATAAAACTTTTTCTTTACCTCACCAACTTACCGATTTAAACAACATACTAAATTCAGGAAACTATGAGCCAAGTATTTCTATTAACAACAAAGAAGATGTGATTTATTTTGCAAGTGAGCGTTCTGGTGGCTACGGGGGATTAGATTTATATAGAACAATTAAAAAAAATGGAGCTTGGCAAGCAGCAGAAAATCTTGGGCCAACTATTAATACAGATCAAGATGAAGATTCACCGTACATTGATCCTAATAACTCAATATTGTATTTTTCCTCAAAAGGTCATTCAAGTATGGGTGGTTATGATGTTTTTAAATCTATTTTAGTTGATTCGATATGGACATACCCTATGAATATGGGGTTCCCGATTAACAGCAACTCGGATGACATCTTTTTTACGATGCCAGATAAATATAATCGGGGCTATTTTTCATCAGATAGAGTTGGTGGAAAAGGAAAGATGGATATATACAGAATTTCATTTGCAGAAGAGAGAACTCAATTAGCAGAAATAAGAGGGAAAGTAAAAAAGGGCGATAAATTATTAGCTGCAAAATCAAAATTAACTATTATTGATAAAGTAGATGATTCAACTATTGCAGAATACCAATCAGATTCTTTAACTGGAGATTATCATATTTTACTTGACCACAACAATAAATATTTAGTAAAAGTAGAAACGGATGGTTTTAGATCTTATAAAAGAACATTCAATATTCCTGAACAAAAAGATTACTTTTCATTTTATCAAGAAATTCATCATGTTCATTTAAAAGATAAAAATGGAAATATAATTGGGCACGTTGTAAACATTTATGGATTAAAAAAAGACAACCTATCTTCTGAAACTCCTGTTGAATCTGAAGCTTACCTCTATATAACCAAAGATTCTTTGATGGTTTTAATAAATCAAGACTCTACACTTTTTTCAGATCAAAGGAAAACAACAAAACTTTTCTTTCTTAATAATGAATCGCCGAACTTAATTGACGAATCAATAAAAGACATTAGCGATTTAGAAATGCAAAACAGAATAAAAAGACAAAAAGAATTTCTCACACAAACAAATACAAGCGATGTAAAAAACACTAGCCAACAAAAAATTGTTTTTTATTTTCCATTTAACTCGTATTTACTAAATGATATGCAACTTGATTCCTTAAAATCCTATTTTGGAAAATTGTATAAAGAAAAGAAAATTCCATTACTAAGAATTGAAGGCCATACCGATAGTAAAGGAACGCAAGAATACAACAAAAACCTATCTCGTAAGCGAGCAAAAAGTGTAGAAGCTTCTATTAAAGCTAATCACAAACTACTTAAACAAATGGATTTAATTGCTTCTGACGAAAGTAAACTTGCTGCCACCGAAACAACGGAAGATGGGAAAGATAACGAAGCAGGCAGGCAATTAAATAGGCGTGTTGAGATTACAATTTTAATAGAATAACAAAAAGGTTAAAAAATAGGCTGCCCCTAACATAGAGGCAGCCTATTCAATTTATTCATCATGTTGAGTTATTAGTTATTTAAATATCAGTTTACTACTTTATCTAAACACCATTTCAACACGCCACTTATATTGCTGAACTATTTTATTTTTACATTATAAAAACGCATTGACCAAACACAATCTATACAGTCTTGAGCACTTTTAGGTTTTTTAAGGCCTTCCGCATAAATAATTTTCCCTTCTTCCATTGCCTTTGGTGCCAATTTCATTTTTTCAGTAACTTCTTTTCCATTGGCATCCGTATATCCATTTCCTACTTCAAATTTTACAGTTTTGCTTTCTGAAAGATTTGTAATTTCAAGGTAATAATGGCAAGCAAAAAGCATCTTTTTCTTAAATTTTATTCGAATTGACAGAGGAATAGATTCACCTTCCTTGTTAGAAAGTTCCACTTTTACTGATTCTGACCACTCTTCAGCCCCCTTTTTAAATTCAAATTTTTCTCCACTTGATAAACCAATGTTTTGTGCTTTTACACAAAAAGACATGAAAAACATTGCAACTAATGCCAATTTTATTCTTATCGAATTCATAATTTATTTGTTTTAAAATTTATAGCACAAAATTATTTATAAGGCTGAGGTAAATCAATCACCATTTAGTAGTAATTTTTAAAAGAAAATATAAAATCCTTGTGCATTAAAGTAATTTATCAGACTTTTACACTACTTAATATTTTATGAAGTATATATTAGCAGTATTTATTTCCATCTCCTTTATTCGGGTTAATGCAACTACACCAGAATACCTAGATAGTGTTAAACAGGTTTTAAAAACCAGTAAAAACAATTCTGAAATTCTTGCATGCCTTTATACACTTAGTTTTGAATATGGCTTAATACAACCATCGTTAGGTATTGATTACGGAAAAAAATGTCTTAACCTAGCAGCATCCGAAAAAAATCTTAATTATAAACTAAACGCATATAATGGCATTGCCAATGCTTATGAAACTTTGGGTTCCTACGATTCAGCCAGGTATTTTCACTCTAAATCATATGAAATTGCTGAGGAAATGAATAATTCTTCACTAAAGGCGCTCACGCTCATTAATGTTGGCCTATGCTTAAAACAACTAGGGAACTATAGTAAGGCATTAGAATATTATTTAAAAGGTTACCGCATTTTAGAAAAACAAGAAACATATAATCCACGTATTCATTTTTACTTAGGCGAAATCTATCTAAAAATGGGTGATTATACAAATGCCGAAAGCCAATCTAGGTTAGGAATAATAAAATGTAAACAGTTTAATCATAATTACATTAACTATAATCTATACATAAATTTGGCTAAATGCTATTTGCACAAAAAACAATATGATGTTGCATTAAATATACTTACACCTGCATTAGATAGTTTAAAAAAACATACGGATCAAACAAGCATAGGGATTTGTTTGAATGCAATCGGAGAAACATACATGCTAAAAAAAAATCATTCAGCTGCACTTGAAGCTTTTGAAAAAGAACTCGCTATTCATGTAGAAACTAAAAACATGAATGGAATAGTATCAAGTCATGTTAATATTGCCTTGGCGGCTTCAAATATAGCACGAAAAAAAAACGATTTTATCAAAAAACATCTAATAGCAACAGAGTCTATATTAAACACTACGCAAAAAAATACGGATTTATTATCTGAAGTATATTTTAAGTTAGCTCAAACCAACGAACTTATTGGAGAAGACTCGCGAGCGTTGGATTATTACAAAAGCTTTTATCAATTGGAAGATTCGATTTTGAACAAGGAAAAATTTAGTCAACTAAATGAACTTCAAACAAAATATGAAACCGAAAAAAAAGAAAATGAAATAAGTGCATTAAAACAAAGCGACAAAATAAAATCCCTCGAAATAAAAAAAAGGAATACTATTATTTATTTAGTTATAAGTCTTTCACTTTTTTCAATTGCATTAGGGATATTATTTATACAAAGACAAAAATTAAAAAACAAGCTCGAGAAACAACTTACTATTAAAACAACAGAAGAAAGCGAACGCATGCGCATTGCAAAAGACATCCATGATGATTTAGGATCGGGTTTATCAAAAATAAATTTCCTTAGTGAACTAATAAAAAAAGACAAAAACCTAAACCCAAATTCTTCAGAAAATGTTGAGGCAATTTCTGAAACTGCACAGAAATTAGTACTTAATATGAAAGATTTAATTTGGGCATTAAATCCAGAGAATACATCCTTGCAAGGCTTAACAGCTAGAATAAGGGAGCACTCCGCTGATTATTTAGAGGATTTTGCAGCAGAATTAATATTAGACTTCCCAAAAACAATTAATCAGCTACCAATAACAAAAGAGTCGCACAGGCAAATATTAATGACCGTAAAAGAAGCCTTAAATAATATTGTTAAACACTCAAAAGCCACTTTAATAGAAATCTCTATTACTATTTCTGAGATTTCCTTGACTTGCAAAATTAAGGACAATGGTATTGGAATAAACAACAAAACAAATCAGGGTAACGGAATGAATAACATGAATACTCGCATTACATCAATCGGAGGAAAATTTACAGTTAATAGCAAACCCAACGAAGGCACAATAATTTTATTTGTAATTCCAATTAAATCGATGCTACGTAACTAAATACCACTTTTGTAGTAAACAATAAAAAAAATGCTTACATAAATTTGTACAATGAAATTAAAAGTTGGAATTGTTGAAGATGAAAAACAAATAAGAGAAAGTATGGTATCTCTTATTAATGGAAGTGAAGGATTTACTTGCGAAAACGCATTTGCTTCTGCCGAAGAGGCTATAAAAAACATACCCTCGCTTAATCTTGATGTTGTGCTAATGGACATTCATCTTCCTGGCAAAACAGGAATAGAATGTATTCAAGCAATAAAAACACTTTGTAACAATACTCAATTTATTATATTTACCTCATTCGAAGACAGTGATTCTGTATTTAATGCCTTAAAGGTTGGTGCAAATGGTTATCTTACAAAAACTACACAGCCTTCAAAAATATTGGATGCAATAGTTGATGCATACAAAGGTGGCTCACCTATGAGTAGCCACATTGCACGAAAAGTAGTTAGCTCGTTTCACTCAATAGCAACAAATAAAGAACTACAAAAATTATCTTCGAGAGAAAAAGAAATACTTGAACTACTTTCGGAAGGATATAGATATAAGGAAATAGCTGATAAACTTTTCTTAAGTACAGAAACTGTGCGTACTCACATAAGAAACATTTACGAAAAACTTCAAGTTAACTCTCGAACTGATGCACTTAATAAAGCTTATAGAAAATAAAAAAAGAGACTCGAAAATTTAAACTATAACTCTTAATCCGTTTAACCTCAAGAAAGTTGCTCAATTGTTAACTCTGCAGCTCTTTGTTCTGCCTTACGTTTAGAAATATGCTGACTCATTCCATAAGCTTTCCCGTTAATTTCAACAGAAATAACGAATTCTTTTCTTGGTCCATGTCCAACTTCCTTTACTAAAACAAAATCAATTTTCTGTTTACGTTGTTGGCAGTAATTTATAAGCTTGCTTTTAAAATCAGTATCGTTGTTTTCTATTTCGTTTATATCCAAATGAATTTTAATAATACGCTCAACAACAAATTTTTGAGTTACTTTAAATCCTTTATCTAAATATACTGCGCCAATAAAAGCCTCAAAAGCATCGCCACACATTGAACTGGCATGATTACCTTTCAAATCAGATTTAATTAATTTATCAAATCCTAATTTTACTGCAAGCTTATTTAGCTGCGTTCTGTTAACAATACGCGAACGCACCTGAGTTAAAAAACCTTCATCTTTAAAAGGAAATACTTGAAAAAGATATTCGGCAACAATAGCACCAAGCACTGCATCACCTAAATACTCCAATCGTTCGTTACTGTTTTTAACTCCGCTTTTTATTTCTACTGCAGCAGAAACATGACGAAAAGCTTGTTGATATAAAGAAATATTTTTTGGCACAAAACCAGTAATCAAACGTACGGTTTGCGCTAATTTTTTGTCGGAAGGAGATTTCTTAGATGTAAAAAATGACTTAAGCAAAATGAGCTTATTTATATTTTTTCAGGATAACACAAGCGTTATGTCCACCAAAACCGAAAGTATTGCTCAAAGCATAATTTACTTCACGCTTTTGTGCTGTGTTAAATGTGAAATTTAATCTACTATCAAACTCAGGATCATCAGTAAAATGATTAATTGTTGGAGCAATAATATCATTCTTAACTGTTAGAACACACGCTAGTGCTTCAATTGCACCTGCAGCTCCTAATAAATGACCAGTCATTGATTTAGTAGAACTGATATTTAATTTGAAAGCGTGCTCACCAAAAACCTTTTGAATAGCTTTCACCTCAGCAATATCTCCTAAAGGTGTAGAAGTACCGTGTGTATTTATATAATCAATTTGCTCAGCTGATATATTAGCATCTCTAAGTGCATTTAACATAACATTCATTGCACCTAATCCTTCTGGATGTGGCGCAGTTAAATGATGTGCATCCCCACTCATTCCACCACCTACAACTTCAGCATATATTTTCGCCCCACGCGCTTTTGCGTGTTCGTATTCTTCCAAAATTAAACCCGCTGAACCTTCACCTAAAATAAAACCATCTCTATCCTTATCATAAGGACGAGAAGCAGTTTTAGGATCATCGTTACGAGTACTCATTGCGTGCATGGCATTAAAACCACCAACACCAGCTTCATTAATAACAGCTTCTGAACCACCTGTAACGATCGCATCAGCCATTCCCAAACGAATGTAATTGTAAGCATCAATCATTGCGTTTGTTGAAGACGCACAAGCTGATGTTACTGAAAAATTTGGCCCTCTAAAACTGTAACGCATAGAAATATGCCCAGCAGCAATATCAGAAATCATTTTTGGTATAAAGAAAGGATTAAAACGAGGTGTTCCATCTCCTTTTGCGAATGCAGTACACTCTTCTAAAAAAGTATCTAATCCGCCAATACCAGAAGCCCAAATAACACCTATACGGTCTTTATTTAAACCTTCTGCATTTATTCCAGAATCTTCGACAGCTTGAGAAGCTGCTGCAATTCCATAATGAGAGAAAGTATCCATTCTTCTGGCTTCCTTTCTATCAATATAATCTTCGATGTTAAAACCCTTTACTTCACAAGCAAATTGGCTTTTAAACTTGGATGCGTCAAAACGAGTTATAGGCGCAGCACCGCTGACACCGTTAATCAAATTATTCCAAAAATCATTAACGTTATTACCCACAGGGGTAACAGCACCAATTCCGGTAACTACAACTCGTTTTAACTGCATACAAATTATTTAATAAAAATTACTTTTTAGCGTTTGCCTCGATGTAAGCAACAGCATCTCCAACAGTAGAGATTTTCTCAGCTTGATCATCAGGAATAGCGATGTTGAATTCCTTTTCAAATTCCATGATAAGCTCAACTGTATCTAAAGAGTCTGCTCCTAAGTCGTTAGTGAAGCTAGCAGTTGGAACTACTTCTTTTTCATCAACTCCTAATTTATCAACGATGATTGATTTAACTTTTGCTGTAATGTCTGACATTGTGTTTAGTTTTTTTGATTAATTACGGATGCAAAGATAAGTTTAATGCTAATACTACAAAAAAATTAAAAATTATTTTAAAAATCTGTTTATCAACTACATATGAATAAAATAATTAGTTTAAAAATCATAACTATCTAAAATTTAACTACTTAAAAGTGGATAGGTGTGCATTTAGCGATTTATTAAAGAAGAATTAACAATTTGGGGCTTTACTAACAAGCATATATCTTTATTTTTTCTTGATACAAGCTATTATATCCCCAATAGTATTAAACTCACTTACTTCATTAAAACTAAAGTTAAGACCAAATTCCTCTTCAATTTCACTTATCACAATCATGTGCATTAATGAGTCCCATGCAGGAATATCATTTGCAGTTGTGTTTTGGTTAATAGTAATCGTGGTGTCTTCAAACACTTTTTGTAACACTTTTTCAATTCGTTCAATAGTTTCCATACTTACTTATTTAGTTTTGATAGAACCTTTAATTGCTCCACATCCAACTTTCCATTTAAAGTTAAAGGCAAATGCCTAACGAAAATAAATTTTGAAGGAATCATGTATGAAGGAATTCTTTTTTCTAATAATTCATGCAAGTTAATTTCATTGTCACTTTCGATAAAAGCTATTAATTGATTTACTTCGCTTTTTGATTCCACAATTACTTTGTTAGTGGAACCACAACTAGTATGAATGGCATTTTCTATTTCCGCCAACTCAACACGATAACCATTTATTTTCACTTGCGAATCAAGTCTTCCATGAAATATTAAATCTCCCTTTTCATTTAAACTAACTCTATCACCCGTTTTGTAATAACGTTTATTATTAAAATGCAAAAATCTATCATCGTATAAATTATTAAGATAGCAATCAATTACCTGCGCACCTTCAAAACAAAGTTCAGCTTCTGTATTCAAATCCGAAATTAATTCTCCGGCTTCGGATACAAGTATGTAGTTCATTTGTGGAAAAGGTTTTCCAATTGGCACAATATCATTCATACTCTCCTGCCCCGCTTCCTGCTCCTGCCAAATGTATCGTGTACAAACAATTGTTGTTTCGGTTGGACCATAAAAATTATGAATTACACCATTATGCAAACATGCTTTCCATTTTTTAGCCAATGTATGTTTCAAGGCATCTCCTGAAAAAAATGAATAACGTAAATCAGGGAAATTAAATTCGGGGAGGAATTTTTCAATTAAACATAATACACTAGGAACAAAACTTGCAACCGTAATTTTATGTTGCTTAATGGTTTTAAAAATTTCAATATGCTTTGCATTTGATTCGGGTACAACATATACAGATGCTCCTACATTCCACGCACAAAAAATGGAGAATACTGAAACATCAAAACTTAATTCATACGATTGTAAAAATCGATCATTAGAATTAAAATCATATTCACTTAAATAATAATTAAACAAATGATTTATATTCTTTCTTGAAACAGGAACACCTTTTGGTTTACCTGTGCTACCACTTGTATAAATTACATAAGCTAATTGTGAATTATCTTTCAATTCAAGTTCAACTTGCCCCGCTTTAAAATCATCTTCTATTTTAAGAAGATTAGTTTCTGATAAAAAATCAAAATCACTATTAAAACAAACTACCTCCTTTAATTTTGAATCTTCTATAATTTCTTTGATTTTATCTGAAGGATATTTAGCATTAAGAGGAACGTAAGCCGAACCAATATATGAAACGGCTAATATAGCTGCGTATGTATTAACATGGTTTATACATTGGATTCCAATTAAGTCGCTTTCTAAATGTTTTATTTTTGAATAAATAAAAAGCGATCTATTGAACACATCTTGATACGTGTAATCAATCCCATTTATATTTAAAGCAATTACATTCGGAGTTTTTTCAAGCCACAACAAAAAACCAGTTGCAATCCGACTATCCGAATCAAGTTTGCTATATTTAGTTACCGATGTTGACACGCTTAAATATTATTCGTAAATTTCGATAAAATATCATTAAGATGAATAAATATCTTTTAGTCTTATCAACTCTTTTTATTCTGAACTTTTGTTTTGCACAGCAAACAAAGATGAATTTTCATCTTTTAAACAAAATTCAAAATAACCCAGAAACCAACATTAACGTGCTCGTTAAATGTGATGAGCAAAACATTAAAGAGATAGCAAATAAATATAATTTAATCGTTACACATGGTAACAACAACATTTATTCGGTAAGCGGAAAAGGAATTAATTTGATGCAGGCTGCCATGGAAAATGGAATTAAAAGAATGGAGCATTTTAATTCTAAGCTTCAAGTTTTAGATGATTCCTCTCTAGTTAAAAACAATATTCACCCTATTCATAATGGCGACACTCCACTTACATTGCCTGGTTATAAAGGAAAAAATGTTGTAATTGGGGTAATAGATACTGGTTTAGATTTTGGTCACCCTGATTTTAAAGATTCGTTAGGTAATACTCGTGTAAAGTTTTTATGGGATCAAAAATTTGCAATCGCCTCAAATACACCTCAGCCCTATAATTATGGGCAAGAATGGGATAGTTTACAAATAATGCAAGGAAATTGCACAAGCGTTGATAACAATAATGGTGGGCACGGAACAAAAGTTACTGGTGTTGCCGCAGGCAATGGTATTTCTGAATTTAAATATAGAGGCATTGCCCCTGAGTCTGATATTATTTTTGTGGCAATTGACTTTAATAACTCTACAAATACTACAATTGCTGATGCAGTAAATTATATTTATGAAAAAGCTAATCAATTAGGGAAGCCTTGTGTTATCAATTGCAGTTTAGGAGACTATTATGGCTCTCATGACGGTACAGATTTACAAGCTCAATATATTGGTGGGCTTGCTGCGGCACAACCAGGAAGAGCAATGGTAGCAGCTAACGGAAATGCTGGAAATATCCCTTTTCATTTAGGATACTCTGCAACTAATGACACAAGTTTTACATGGATAACAAACGCAAGTAATCAACTTGTGTTTGATGTTTATGCTGACTCAGCAGAGTTTGCTAATTTAAAACTTACAATAGGTGTTAGCGATAATAATCTTAATTACAAATCAAATTTTGGATTTAGAGATATTGATTCGTCATTAGGTGTTATTATTTATGATACACTACGATTTGGAGGTAATAAAATTGGAGATATTTTTACTTATACAGACTATACCAATGGACTCTACACATTTTCGTGTCTTATAAATGCAGATAGTTTAAACTATTTGTGGTCCTTTGAAACAGCAGGAACAGGTAAAATTGATTCTTGGAATTTTGATTGGAAGTCGGCAGGCTTGCCTAGCCCGACATCATTGCCACAAATAATGAAATATAAAAGACCAGATACCTTACAAACGATGTGTACCAGTTTTCAATGTAGTGATGATGTATTAAGTGTTGGTAATTATGTGGGAAGAAACAGCTATCGTGATGTAAGAGATACTTTAGCTTTTTTTCCTGGTACTGTTGATAGCATTTTTACCACATCCAGTTATGGGCCTACAAGAGATTTAAGGACAAAACCTGATATTTGTTCGAGTGGTGAGAATATTGTAACAACTGGCGAAAGAGGTTTCATGCAATGGCTTGCGATTAATTTCCCCGATATTGTAACTAGAGATAGTATGCACATGATTTTTGGAGGCAGCTCGGCAGCATCACCAATAGTTGCTGGCTTGGCTGCATTATATTTTGAAGCTAATCCAACAGCTACAAATCAAATGCTAAAACAAGATATTATTAATTGTGCAAAAACCGACACATTTACTGGTGTTGTTCCAAATCCATTGTGGGGTAATGGAAAACTAAATGGTTTTGGAGCATTAACTTGCAGTTTACCAGTTAGTATTAAAGAAAACACTTCTAATTCAATAGAAGTATCTGTTTTTCCTGTTCCGTTTAGTAATGAGCTTAACATTACTAGCAATAACGCATTAACTGGAAAAATACAACTGATAGATCTAAGTGGCAGGATTGTTTATGAAAACGAAATTATCTTAAAATCAGGAATTGCATCTAAACAAAAACTCCCTGTGTTATCACAAGGAGTTTACGTAATAAAAATAAATTCTAAAGACAGTGTGTTTAGAGAATTAATCCTAAAAGATTAATCTGCTTTAATATACACATCTTCATCTTTATCAAAGAAAAAGCTCATAGCCATATTCTTTTTAAAGAAAGCTTTAATCTCTTCTGAACTTGCAAATTTCTCGTCAATATTCTCTGTTACTGGAGCTAAAGTTAATTTTGAGCCGCTAGTAGTCATTTCAACCTTATAAAAATAATATGTTTTTGTAGTTGCACTTGTTTCGTATACATTTAAGAAACGAACATTGTCAATTACTGAGAGAAAACCCTCGTAAGCAGTAACTTCACCTGAACTTGCGCTCTTCTTTTCGATTGAATAAGTAAAGTCATCCTTTTTAGTAACGTTGTAAGCATAATCTGAGCTTGATTTAGCTTCCCACTTACCAAGTATTTTGTCATCAATTTTAACTGTTGCTTTATCAATTGGATTTTCGGATGTATAAGGGCAAGCTGTTAACATTAACATTAAGCCAACTAGTACGCTGAATTGTAAAAATATTTTCTTCATAGTTTTAAATTTTAATTTATAAAAAAACCGCCTCATAACTGAGACGGTTTTTTTGATAATGATTTATTTATTATTTATCAGGATTAACCGTTTCTAATTTCTCTGAATCTTCTTCACCTTTTACTGGAGGGTGATAAGATGGAATTTCAACTTTAGGTTTAGTAGGATCAACATAATCCCAACTTAAAATTCTAAATACCACACGACGGTTGATAGAATGTAAAGCCTCTTGACCTTCTTTTGTTTTTTCCTTTTTAATAGCAGCGTCTTGGATTTTTAATTTACGCTCACCCCATCCTTTAGCTGTCATACGCTCCTTAGGAATTCCTTTAGAGATTAAGTAATCAACACAAGATTGAGCACGTTTTTGAGATAATTCGTCATTTGCTTTTGTAGCACCACGACTATCTGTATGCGCACTTAACTCGATAATAATGCTTGGATTTTTTTGCAATACATTATACAAGAAGTTTAATGAATCTTGGAATTGAGGTTTTACATCCCATTTAGCTAAGTCGAATAAAATAGAAGGTAATTTAATTTCTTCCTCAACTGGAGTTAATTCAAAATCCTTTTGGAAATTTTGAGATTCCATTAAGCTTACAGTTGTAAAGCTTCCGTGATCTTCAGATGCTAAGAAACCTAATTTAGCCGTTGGAGTTGTAACTGTTTTATCAGTTGAAGTATAAATATCATAAGTAACCTCAGGATCTAAATGCATAGTATAGTTACCAGATGCATCGGTTTTAGCTTGAACTAATTTACCATCGCTACCTTTTAATACTACAGCACAATTAGGAATAGGAGTTTTATCCTTGAAATTTTTCACTGTACCGTTAACATTAAAGATAAGTGGTGGTAATACAAACGACCAAATATCGTCGTTACCTTTCCCACCTTCACGGTTAGAAGATAAGTAACCACGCTCTTTTGAGCCCTCAAACATAATACCGAAATCATCAAATGGTGAGTTTAAAGGGTATTTTAGATTTTCAACTTGTCCAGTTGGTTTACCATCTTTATCTAAAGCTACTTTAAAAATATCTAAACCACCTAAACCGATGTGTGCATCAGAAGAAAAATACAACGTTTTACCATCATCAGTAAGATAAGGGTAACACTCAGTTCCTGGTGTATTAACAATTGGGCCAAGATTTATTGGAGTTCCCCAATCTTTAGTTTTTTTATCATAATGAGACATCCAAATATCAGCCTTACCTAAAGTTCCAGCTGTATTAGAAGCAAAATACATTGTGTGTGCATCTGCATTTAAAGTAGGATGTGCAAAGTTAACGCTATCAACACAAAAAGAAATAAGCGTTGGTTCACCCCAACCTGCTCCAGCTTTTTTAGATTGATAAAGATTTGGTCTTTCCTTTTTACCTTTTGCTTCTAAAACTTTAGAAAAAATCATTAAATCACCCTTTTTTGAAACAACAGCAGCACCTTCATTAATTTCTGTATTAATTGGAAGTCCAAGAGGAGCAGGTGTGCTCCATTTCCCATTTTTATCTAAAGTAGTTTCGAATAAATCAGAATGCGTTTGTCCCGTAGACTCATCAACAGCTCCCATTGCTCCTTGGCGAGTTGAGGTAAACATCAATTTATTGTGTTTTTTATCGGCAAATGAAGGGCAAAAATCTGCCTCTTTTGAATTAAACAAAGCCATATTCTCAACTTTATGACGAGTTGGAGCATCAACCCACTTTTGAGCTAATTCACATGACTTAATTCTACCTTCAACAATTGGGTCGCCTGGAACTTCTTTTTTGTAGTTCTCATACTCAGCCATCGCTTCATTGTATAACTTTTGTTCTTTCTTTATTTCACCTATATAGAAGTAAGAAATTGGATCTGGATACTTTGCTTTGATAGCCTTAGCATAAAAGGTCTCAGCCTCCTTTATTTGATTAATATGGCGATAACACTCTGCAGTACGAAATAATATACGTGCCTTTTTATCAGCTTTCTTTTCTTTCTCGTATGCATTTTTGTACAAATCAATCGCTTTAAAGAATTCCTTTAAATCGTAAAATTTGTCTGCTTCTTTCAAGAAATTTTTCTGTGCAAAAGAAACAACTGCGAAAAACGCAGTAAAAGCCAAGGTTAGAGATAACTTTCTCATCATAGTCTATCTTGTGTTTAAATTTAGTGACCGCTAATGTAACATTTTTTTTAATACCAAATAATTGTTAAAACATTTTATTTGATATTTTATCTGGTTTAGCCTAAAAATTAAGCTTTTAATCTAAATCTAATTCGTTTTTATGACTCATTTCGAGAGATAAAACCACCTCCAATTAAATCTTCACCTTCATAAACAACTGCTGATTGACCAGGAGCAATGCCCTTTACTGGTGAATGAAAAACAACTTCCATTAAATTACCCGTCTTATTAATAGTTGAAGTTGCGCCTTTATCTTTATATCTTATTTTAGTCAAAGCTTCGAAATTTTCAGGTAATTGAGCATATTTAACATAATTAAAATCACGCACTAGCATTTGTTGTTTTTTCAAATCTTCTTCATCTCCCAACACAACGGTATTAGTTTCAGGAATAATTTCACTAACAAAAACAGGCTCTCCAAGGGCAATCTCTAAGCCTTTTCGTTGTCCAATTGTATAAAAAGGATATCCTTTATGTTTCCCTACTTCTTTTCCTTTATACAAGAAGGTACCACCATCTACTTGTTTTTCCAAATCAGGTTTTTTTGTTTTCAAAAAAGCACGGTAATCGTTATCAGGAATAAAGCAAATATCATAGCTTTCGGGTTTATTTGCCAATTCACTAAAACCATAATCTTCAGCCATTTTTCTTATTTGTGGCTTAGTAAATTTACCCAACGGAAATATGGTTCGTTTTAAACTCTCTTGTGAAAGTCCCCATAAAACATACGATTGATCCTTATTCGTATCCAATCCTCTAGAAACAACAAAGCGCCCATTTTCTTCTCGAACTTGCGCATAATGACCCGTTGCAATAAAATCGCACCCAAGCATATCTGCACGCTTTAGCAGGGCATCCCACTTAATATGTGTATTACACAAAACACAAGGATTTGGTGTTCTTCCTGCTAAATATTCATCAACGAAATTATTAATAATAAAATCCCCGAATTCGCCACGTATATCCAATATATAATGAGGAAAACCCAAATCCACTGCCACTTGCCTAGCATCATTAATAGAATCTAAGCTGCAGCATCCAGTTTCCTTTTTTGAAGAGCCAGACGATTGATAATCCCACGTTTTCATAGTAATCCCAATAACTTCATAGCCTTGCTCATGAAGCATCATTGCGGTAACTGAACTATCAATTCCACCACTCATTGCCACTAAAACTTTTCCTTTTCCCGACATTTTATTTTTTTGTACCTTTTCCTGATGTGCTTGACTTAGCAGGCCCTTTATTTGTTTTAGCTGAACCAGTAGTTTTTGGCTTAGGTTCCTTTGTTGGATTTTCTTTCGGCTCTTTCCCCTTATTTTTTAATAACCATGCTTCTGCTTCTTTTGGAGTTAGTAGCTTACCATTATCATATACATCTTTGGATGTAATTTTTCCATCCTTATCTTTATATACCCAAACACCATTTCTATTTCCATTCTCTTTATAATATCCCATAGCGGCTGGTATTCCACTCGGATAATAATATGCGCTTTTTCCAACTTGCTTCCCATCAACATAGGTTCCTTCTGCCTTTACCTTTTTTCCTTCAAAAAACTGTTTAAATACACCATGATTGAGATCATTTTTAAAGTTTCTTTCTTCCGAAATCTCTCCATTTGGATAATAAATCAATGATTTCCCCTCCTTCTTACCATCCTTATATTCTTCAGTAGATAATAATTTACCCAATTCATCGTAAAATGTCCAAACCGAATCCTTCTTTTCATTTACATACTTACCTTGAGCTTGTTTTTTACCCGTCATATAAAAAACAGTGGCATAGCCAACAGTACCGTTGTTTTTAAATTCCATAACGGTTTTCATTGTGTCAATCTCAGAATAATAATACTTAAAAACTCCAACTGGCTTGTCATCTTTAAAAGTCCCTTTGTAAGCAGGTTTACCTGTTGTAGGATTTAGTTTAACCCAATACCCTTGTTTAAGGCCTTTATCGTCGGTTTTATTGATAGCAGTTTGAGCGCTAATGCTCAAGAAACTTACAATTAAAAGAAAGAAAATATAGAATCTCATGTTGTTTTTTTATTGGATTATACAATAACCATGCAAAGATACAAATGTTACAAGTAATTAACATTATATTTTTCAATACCTCTTAGTAAATCAAAAAAATTGGGCTTAATAATTGTAACTTTAAGCTCTGAAAAACACTATAAGCTTCATGAAAATCTTCCTAATAATATTAAGTTTTGTTTTTTGCAATTTAATTATTGCTCAAGACGATGAGAAAAAGAATGCTTGCCCCGAAATAGAGAACAAAAAAGCTGTTAAACTATATGAAAAGGCTCAGGACAAAAAGAAATACAAAAAACCAGAACGCATTCAAATTTTAAAAGAGGCAATCGAATTAGAACCGAATTATGCCGAAGCGTATTTACAAATTGGACAAGAGTTAGTCATCAACAGCAAATTAAACAACACCTCGTTTGCCCCAACTGTTCCTTTTTTTAGGAAAGCTACGGAAATTTGCCCTCAAATTCATTCATCAGCATATTATTACGTAGGCTTTAATTACTATGAAGAAATGAAAAATGATTCTGCCATTTTTTGGCTAGATAAATTTATTCAATTCAGAGATGAGGATGAAAAAAAATTTGATAAAGATTACGAAGGGCAGATTTATCAAGCAAAAGAGATGATTAAATATGCAAAAAAAGAAAACGAATTAAAAAAGAAAACAGTTCCATTTAATCCTGTAGTTGTAAAAGGAGTATCAACAATGAACTCCGAATACCTTCCTTACATTTCACCAGATGAAGAACTTTTTTTATATACACGCTCAGTGCCCGATGAAAGCAAAGATCGAGTTTATCATACTGATAAGGAAAAAGAAATTTTTATTATGAGTAAAAAAAATAAAGATGGCACTTACGATAATGGAGCGCCAATGCCTGACCCTTTTAATAAAAACAGTAATGAAGGCGGGGCAACTTTAACCATCGACAATAAAAATCTTTACTACGCTCAAAGTCGCATGGAGGGGGGCTCACAAATGAACACAGATATTTATTTTACTGACTTCATAGATGGGTCTTGGTCACCCATAAAAAAAATGCCAGCAATAAACCACCCTATTTATTGGGACTCTCAACCAACTGTGTCATCTGATGGAATGACAATAATTTTTGTTAGTGATAGACCAGGTGGTTATGGAAAATTAGATTTATACATGACAAAAAAAGACCCGATAACAAAACAATGGAGCGCTCCTAAAAACTTAGGGCCAAAAATTAACACTTCGGGGAACGAAAAAACACCTTTTTTACACAGTGATTCAGAAACACTTTATTTTAGTAGCGATGGAATTTTTGGATTTGGAGGTTATGACATTTTTTATGTTCGTCAGGATGAAAAAGGAAACTGGAAAACTCCAGAAAATATTGGTTCGCCAATTAATGGAGAAGGAGACGACGCAGGATTTTTTGTAAGTACAGATGGCGAACTTGGATATTTTTGCTCCTGGAACGAAGGCAAAGTAAGTGGCAAAGGAATTGGTAAATACGATATTTATCAATTTCCTTTATACAAAGAAGCGCGTCCCGAGGCCGTTGCATTCATTAAAGGAGAAATTAAAAAAGAACATGAAGAACCTTTAACTAATTTTAAAGTTGAAGTTAAAAACATGAAAACGCACGAAAAAACGTTAGCTGTTGTAGATTCGGTTACGGGCAGTTATGTTGCTGCAATTAATCTTAAAAAAGTAAACAAACAGGATTTAGTAATTACAGCTAATGCCGATGATCATGCATTTACATCACAAGTAATTAAAGTGGATGAGAATACTTCTTTTAAAACACCTCCAAAAGCTGAGGTAATGGAAATTAAAACTGCTGAAAAAGGTAAATCAATTATTTTAAATAATATTTACTATGCAACTGGTGCAGCCGAATTGTATCCTGAATCTTACATTATTTTGGATGAATTTGCCGAGTTCTTAATCGACCATCCAAACATGAAAGTGGAAATACAAGGTCATACAGATAATGTAGGTAATGCAGCTGAAAACATGAAACTTTCTCAACATCGTGCGGACAACGTTGTTAAGTATTTAATTGAAAAGAAAGTTAATTCAGAAAACCTAACAGCTAAAGGTTATGGCCCAACCAAACCTATTGCAGATAATACAAGTATTGAAGGAAAAGCAAAAAACAGAAGAACAGAATTTTTAATTGTAGACAAATAGTTGTTTAACATTTTTAAAGTCTTTACTTGTTTTAATTTGAAGAAATAGTTGTATATTTGATAGAAAGAGTAAGGTTATGGACTTGAAAGATAAAATCATTGAACTTCTTAAAGAGAAAAATGTTACCTACAATCAGTTAGCAGAGCATCTAAGTGTTACTGAAAAGGAACTTGATCATGCGCTAGAAACTCGCACTCTAGAAGTAAGAACATTAGAGTTAATTTCCAAAGAACTTCGTATTCCACTTTATAGTTTTTTCCGCGATCCAGACGCTTTACAAAAATACATGAACAGTAATTTAGAACCTTACTACAATGTAAACATTTGGAGCGACCAAGAAATCCGTTACAAAAACGAAATACATTTATTAAAAGATCAAATTGAAGACTTAAAAGCTGAATTAGCTAAACGTGAAAATTTAATTGATGCACTTGAAGGTCAATTAAAATCTGGCAAATAATCTCTCATCTTAATTTTTGTTTATTCCATTTGTAAATGACCAACGAAGAAAAAATTCAGTTGCTTGCTCAAAAACTAAGTTTATTGAGTGCCAATGTAGACAAACAAAAATCAGAGATAGAATTAATTCGACAACAACTTTCGCTACTCTCCAATACCTCTCCAATAATTGTTGAAGAAAAAATTCAGCAAATAATTACTCCACAAGTTGAGAAACCAATAATTGAGGAAATAAAAGTTCCAATTCAAGTACCAATTGTAGAAAACACTATTAAGCAGGAGGTTGCCGAACAAAAAATAATTGAACCTACTATAAAACCAATTGCCCCTGTACAAGCGACTACACAAGTACAAAAACCAAAGTTTAATTTAGAAGAATACATTGGTGGCAAACTTGCAAGTGTTTTAGGCATTATCGCATTAGTAATTGGAGTTTCAATTGGTGTTAAGTATGCAATTGACAAAGACCTTATTAATCCAGTAACTCGAGTAATATTTGGTTTTCTTGCGGGTGGCATCATGCTTACTTTTGCTTTTATTCTCAAAAAGAAATATCAATTATTTAGTGCCATTATTTTAGGAGGTGCTGTTGCCACACTCTTTTTCTCGTCATACGCAGGCTTTGCGTTTTACGGACTTTACCCCAAACTATTTGCATTTGCTTTAATGTTTATTATTACCGCCTTCACTGTTTTCGCTGCGCATAGTTATAACTATGAAGTAATTGCTGTGATTGGATTAGTAGGCTCCTATGCAGTTCCAGTTTTACTAAGTGATGGTACAGGGAAAATTGAATACATGTTTACTTACATGAGCATAATCAACGTAGGGATATTAATCTTAAGCTTATATAAAAACTGGAATTGGGTAAAGTATTTCGCTTACGGATTAACATGGCTTATAACTGCAGCATGGACGCTTAACAAATACAGTCCTGAAAAATTGAATATGGCAATTGCCTTCTTAACTATCTTCTTCCTTACATTCTACTTTACTTTTATTGGATACAAATTATTAAAAAACATTCCATTTAAAAACATAGACATTGCAAGTTTACTCAGTAACAGTACAATCTATTTTGGACTGGGATACTATGTATTCAACAATCAATTTACCGATAAATATTTAGGTTTATTTTGTGTGTTTAATGCAGTAATTCATATGGGCGTTGCTTATTGGGCATTTAGCAGAAAAATCAACGATAAAAACATTCTTAATTTCTTAATTGTACTTTGCTTTACATTCATAACCATCGCAATTCCTGTTCAGCTTGAAGGTAATTGGGTTACCATTATTTGGTTTACCGAAATGTTGTTATTGTTTGTTGTAAGCAAAAAAACAAACTTCGAGTTTTTTAAAGTAATCTCTTATTGTTTAGCTATACTAGGTTTTTTAAGTTTAACACATGACTGGGCAATATACTATTTAGCGCATTGGGATAGAACAGATAAGTTTATAAAACCTGTTGTGTTAAACAAAATGTTTATGACATCCGTTATTGCATTTGTTAGTTTAGGAGTAGTGAGTTTTTTAAACAAAAAACCTATTAGTGAAATTGATACCCCACGGAAATCAAATGATACAGTTATTGCAATCCTCTCTCCTATTCTATTGCACATTGTTTTATACGGCGCAGTATTTTTCGAAATTATTTCTTATTTCCAAAACTGGGTAATTAGTTCGCCTAAAATACCTGTTCCTGCTACCGAATTTTATACGCCACCTCCAATTGAAGATAAAAGTATTTTCACTTTCATGGCATTGTGGTTATTGATTTACACTACACTTTATTTTGCGATTTCGCTTGTGTTAAATAGTTCAACAAAAAAATCGAATAAAGCCAACTGGATACTTTATAGTTTTGCTCTTTTGTTTTTAACCCTATCAATAACAACTGGACTTTCTGGACTAGGGCAATTGCGAACGTTCTATTTCAGTATGAACGAGGAGTTCTTTCCTGCACAATTTAAAACAGAATGGTTTGTTAAGTTTAGATATGTGCTTTTTATGTTCACACTGCTCTCCATTGGATTAATTTATTTTTCGCAGCGACAAATTAAAAACAAATTATCTTCAACTATTTTCACATGGGTAATGCACTTGAGTATATTAACTTTATTAAGTAGTGAATTGGTGCAACAATTCAGAAATTACAATAGCGAAGATGTTGTAATTTACGAGAAAATTGCCAAACGTATGGGCTTTACGATACTTTGGGCATTGTATTCATCAGCATTAATAACATTCGGAATTTTAAGAAAGATGAAAATGTTGCGTATTATGGGTTTTAGTTTATTTGGTGTAACACTTATTAAATTGCTAGCCGATACTGTACACATGTCATTAGGATATAAACTAATCGTTTACATTTCTGTCGGGCTAATTTTAATGATTATTGGATTCTTATACCAACGCTTCAAACAAATTTTATTCGGAGATGACCAAGAAAATTAATTTTTATTGTACGCTTTTTTGCTTTGTCCTGTTTGCAAATGTTGTTTCGGCACAAAAGTTTAATGACTTCAATTTTTTTAGAGAAATTAGTGAAGTTAGCGCTTCATCGTATTACAAAATAAAACTCGATAATGAAATTTTAGGAAAATCGAATTACGATTTTAATGATTTTAGAATATTTAGAGTAGATGAAAACGACACCATTGAAACACCTTACTTACTAAATTGGGATAAAGCAGAATATGAATATGTAAAACAATACGAAAGCATTATTGATAAATCGTACAAAGCAAACAATACTTCTTATTACACTATTAAAATTAATCAGCGCAGAGAAATTAACGAAATAAACCTAGAGGTTGCTGAAAATAATTTTGATAAGATTCTTAAACTAGAAGGAAGTGATGACAATAAAAACTGGAAAACAATTAAAGAAAACATTCGAATAGTTGGCTTTCAAGAAAATGACTTTAAATACACTAAAATTAATTTTAATGTTTCTTCGTTTCCATATTATAGAATTAGTATAAATGATCAACATTCAAAAAAAATTAATGTAGAACAAGCTTACACAGCCTATAATAGAAATGTAACTAAGAAACCCAATTACATTAAGGATACTTACATCGTAAGAAAAGAAATTAAAAAAACAGAGAAACCAAAACCAACTGAAAGCTTCGTAGCAGAGGCTTACACACAAATTAAAGTTACGCTTCCGTATAAAGCTTCTATAAATTCATTAAGTCTTAGTTGTAGGGAAAAGAATTTAGATTTTTATCGTCAAATTGCCATCTACGATAAAAAAGGTAAAGAATTGTACTATGGTAACTTTACTAACCTAAGCGAAAATGGAATTAACACCTATGAATTTGCTGAAACAAATTTGAGCGAACTACTTATTAAAATATTTAATAAAGACAACGAACCTTTGCCTAGTATTGATATCAAGGTAAACGGAAGCGAGGCATATCTTTTAGGGAAATTAGAGCCCGAAGAAAAATATCTACTTGCTTATTCAGGTAGAAAAAAAATGAATCAAGGGAATTACGACTTGCATTACTTTTCGGATAAAATGGAAAGAACAAGTAAGGAAATTGATTTAAAAACTGAGCAAATTATAAAGCACGAAAAGCCTAAAAAGAAAGATTCAATTATAAGTGATCAAAAATGGCTTTGGATTACTTTGATTGGATTAGTATTGTTGCTTGGGGCTTTTGCCTACTCTTTAATGAAAAAAGTTAACTCTTAGTTTTTGCCCCACTGCCTTTAATAAAATCAGCAACCAAGTACGCAATTAGCTTTCCTGTTTTATTATCAGCTTTAATATGCGCAAGAACAGGTGCACCCTCAGCAATATAAAAATAACACGCATTTAGCTTTTTCGCCGCATTATAAACGTACTGTCTAGCTTGTACTGGCGATAAACCGCTTGATGTTTTTGCACTTGATGGAACATTGGTTATGGCATCCAAATCAAGTTCTACGCCGCAGTAATTTTCTTTGCAAAAATTAATACACTCATCGGTTGCTTCGTTAAATGTTTTGTCTTCTGCAATAAAAATAGATTCGAATGTATTGTAGAATAAATTTTCTTTATCATTCGCGAACTTTTTCAAAACACTGTCTGTATTATATGATTCGTGTATTCCAAGGACAGCGTACTTTGCTAAATGATTTTCTTCAAAAGCATAACTGAAACCATTACCACTGTGTCGTCCCTCTAGTGGACGCATATCAGTATGTGGGTCGCAATTAATTACGTTGATCCCTTTTTGCGCTATTTTACCCGAACTCTTTAATCCTTCACTTGCTCCTTTTATATTTGGGTAAGCATTGTTATGCCCACCACCAATAATAATAGGAATTTTACCTGCGGCAACAATCAATTTTATTACTTCACACACTCGAGCATCAACAAACTCCACTAGCTTTCTTAAATATTCAATATCATCTCTAGTTTTTTGATTAAGCGCATCTGCCTTTTTCATCACATCATCAAAATCAACATGCCCCAAAACCAATAATTCCTCGCCTTTTAAAAATTCGTTGCTTTGAATGTTTAGAATATTTTCCAATGCAGGTTTCCAAGCAGTTTGTGTACCACCTCTACCATAATTTGCCCTAACACCAATATCTTCAGGCAATCCAAGTAGAACATACTTTGCTGTTGAACTTTGCAAATCCTCTGGAAAATTTACGATAGTTTGTACACTTTGTCCAAGCTTTATTTCAGAACCACGCTTACGTGTAAATGATGCAATGTCTTTAGGACTATAAATTATTAGATATGGTAGCATATAGGCTGCGAAGGTAGGTGCTTAAAGGGGAATAACAAAACATTAATTGCAGCTGTTAATTTATTTTTCCCGAAAATCATTTTTAAAAATTTAATGCTAACTCCAAACGTAAAACCAAACATATAATAAATTTGAACAATGAGGATTAGTGGATAAGATTAAAACAAGTTTCAATTATCTTTCACCTGATCATCAATCAGCCGTTTGAATTCTTCCTTCTTATCGTTTGACTTAATTAACCTTAAAAGTTCAGGGTTTGATAAAAACAAAACTTTCCTAGCTTCTGGTGAAGTTCTAATAGCTTCATAATATGTATTCCATGCAATATAACCAGTAGTTGCTATTATACCAAACTCCGCCAAACCATTTGTGTTTCTCAATTTAGAACTAAAAACAATAAAATCATTTTTTGATACACCAGACTCAGGTTTATTTTTACACTCTAATAATATATATTTTCCAAACTTATTTAAAAAAGTGTCGTCCGTTTCGTTCCTTATTATCAAATCAACTTCATTTAAACTTTTATCCTTAACACGTTTTGTAATTTCTTTATATCCGAATGACTGAAATAATAAGCTCATAAAGTGCTCAAAACGTTCGCCTTTTTTATAAGTGTCCACTTCATTTTTAGCATCAGCATAATATTGCATCAAAGCATTATTAATTTCCGATGGATCCTTTGATACATTTAAGTAATAATCACCTATAATTTTAGTCAGCTTTGGCACCCATACAGCAAGGGTGTCCTTATCTAAAACATCAATAACTTTTCCTGTAATTAATAAATCTTTAATTGCAACAAAATATTCATCCTTGAATGCGGAAACTAAAATCACCTTAGCAAAAGGATTTAATTCAAAAATCCTTTTCGCAATTTCAATTCCATTAATTGTATATTTATCCATTCTTATATCAACTATCGCAATAGAATAAAACCTCTGCTCTATAGCTGTCTCAATTTGAGTTTGCTCACTATAAGATTCAAATTTACAATCAGGCAAAGCTTTTCCTAATGCTTTTGCCAATCCCTCAGCTTGTGCAGCCTCGTCATCAATTATTAATATCGTTTTCTCCATTATTAAATACTGTTGGAAAGGTAATACAAAAACTCTTATTAAATTCTTCGTCTGGCGTCAATTTCAATAAGATTTCACCATTAAATTGTTCACAAAGGTACTTAGCATGATATAATCCAATTCCAGACCCTCCAGTCGTCGTATAACCAAAATCAAAAACCTTTTTTTGTTCTTCTGGGGTTATAATCTTTCCATTATCACTAATTATAATCCGCAATATATCCGATTCAATTTCTCCCTCAACTCTCAATTTTTTGTTTTCCACCATTTCTAGAGCTTTGGTTGAATTAATAATCAGATTATTCATCATTTGAATCAATGATTGAAAAGGTAAATTTATAATAATATTACTCTCCCTTTCATATATCATTTTCAAATCAATCTTATTATGCTGCATATCTGACCTACTTAATAACTCCGCTGTATTAAATAAAGCATCAAGTTTGAAATTCCCGTTAGCTGAATAAGGCACAAGTTTGGCGAAATTATCAATAGTTTCTCTAATAACGCCCAAATATGTGGAGAGAGATGCGATTTTATCAGAGTCAAAATCCTCAGCCTCCGTAGTAGACAAAATACTATCCATACTCAAAATGGCATTTTTTATGTCGTGCTTTGCAAAATTTCCCAAGTAAGATATATGATTATCATGCGATTTTGAAATAGCTTGAATTGATTTTCCATGCTTATCTATTAATTCCTGAAGGCGTTCAATTTTCTTAGCTTGGAAAACTGGATTAAACTTATTATTTGTACTATATTTTTTATTTCTTTTCGCCATTTAATTAATCTTTTAACGCATCAATAGTTCCTTCTATTAAACAAAATATTAATCTCACATTCTACTGCTTCACCCCACCCTTCACTACATCAATCCACATACCTGGGATACGAGCGGAGATAGTATTGTCGTACATTGCTTCGGTGTAAGTTGTTGGTAAGTAGAAACGACCTACGTAAGCTGCATTTAAAACAACTTTATAAGTTTTGCTTCTTCCGCTTAATACATCAAAGTAAGTGTAAATTCTATCATCGCGTATATCTTGGTAAGTTGGCAAATCACTCTTCGCACTCATGTTTTGATTTTCGTCTAAACGTGAGTTATGAATTTCCCAACCACTTGGGAATATTTGTGTTAATGCCATGTTTTTGTATGATGATTTAATACCAGGGTGCACAACTGTTACCTCTGCAACAAAATCAGTTCCTTGCTCTAATGCAGCAACATCAATTGGTTCGCCCTTTAATGTTTTGTAAACGATAGTCATTTTTAAATTGCTTTCCTTCGCTGTTTCATCACCTGCAACTGGAATACCGCTTCTAATTAAACGAACATACAATGGACCTTTACCTTTGTTGTTAACGTTTATTGAAGAACTTGCTCCTGCATTAGTAATCGCAATTTGTTTAAACGGTGTTTTAGAATTTACCGCAACACTTGTTCCGTTTACTTTGCAATCAGCAATAATACCTGAACCTGCATTGTTTGCTTTTACATATTTAGAAACTGCTAATACTGCATACGCTGTGGTTTGCGTACTCATCCAATCTTCGCTACTTAATTGTTTAGCAACATTGGTTAATACTTCAAATCCTTGCGTTTTCATATCTAATAAGGTAAGCGTTTCTAAAATCATTGCTTCATCTCTGCAAGATGAACCATAAGTATAAGCCCACTCGCTGTATGGTTTTACCGTGCGAGGTAAAGAAGCAATTAATTTTTTAGCTACATCTGGTTGCCCCGCTAATTTGTATGCAGCAGCTAAACGCCATTTTGCAGCAACCGAAATATTTTTACTTTCTTTTAATCTGTTCATACTTCCAAGGTCTGCGCTCTTCGCTAATGCTAAAGTATATAAACGATACGCTTGTGTTAAATCTTCTTGATACAACATGGCATTTTTACTTGGCAACCAATTTTGCGCACGTTCTTTTTGATATTTTTTCCAATTATCTAATAAACCATAAGGAACACTGTAACCCTTTTGCTCAGCCTCTAACAAGAAATGCCCCGCATAATTACTTCCCCACTCATCTGGAGTATTTAAACCTTGCCAGTACGCTAATCCACCTGAAGGTGTTTGGAATCCTTTTAAGCGAGAGATAGCAGCTTTTACATTTCCATTAATTACTTTATTTTGTGCATCGCTTAAATCAATAATATCTTTTAAGAACAATTGCGCAAATACACTTGAAGTAGTTTGCTCCACACAACCATGTGGATATTGAATTAAATAATTTAAACGTTGCTCTAAATTAATTGGAGGCATAGAAGAAAGCTCAAGCATTGCTTTGTTTGTTCCTGCAATACCATAAGGTTTGTAGTTTAATGAAATTGTTTTTCCTTGATCAGCTAACAAGCCTTTCACATCAGTAATGTAAGGGTTTGGAGTTCGGATTTCGATTTCAATTTCTTCGCTAGTATTTTCTCCACCACCCGTTGCTTTAATTTTTACTTTAGCAACACCCAACATTGGTTTTACTTTTAATCTGAAAGTAACAACCTTATCATCAGGCTTAGCAAACTCAACAGATTTTGTTGCTTCATCTAACACAGTAAAATGTTTATCAGGAACAACAGTAATGGTTGCATTTTTAACTTTCGTTTCCATTGCAAAAACAGTTACAGGTAAATCCACTTCTTCATCTGGACCAAGCACACGAGGAAGTGTACTTAAAATCATTAAAGGTTTTTTCACCTTCACAGCCTTTTCTGCATTACCATAAGCACCATCTTTACACGCAACTACCATTACACGCACCGAACCAACATATTGTGGAATTTGAATTTTGTGTGTATTGGTTTCACCTTTGTCTAATGTAAACGGACCAACAAAACGAACCATTGGTTTAAAACGTTGCGCATTAGAACCACTCTTCGCATTTAAATCAGCATCACCACCAATTGATAAAATACGTTGCATTACTTTACCAGTAGCGCCAATTACCATATCGTAAATATCCCAAGTTTTAACACCCAATGCTTCTTTAGCATAGAACACAGACCAAGGGTCAGGAGTTTTAAAACGTGTGATATCCAATAAACCTTCGTCAACAATTGCAAGCGTATAAGCCATTTCTTTTCCGTTTTGCTCACCAACTTTAACGGTAACTTCTGTCTCTGGTCTCCATGAATCTTCACAAGTAATTTTTGGAGTAAGTATTGTTTCTTCATCTTTTACCATTAAAGGTAAAACGCCGTACAAGCGAATTGGCAAGTCGTTGAGCACATTACCATGTGGTTGCAATAAGGTTGCGTGCACATAAATATTTGGCGTCATAGCTTCGGTAACCTTAAAGCTATAATCTGTCACGCCATTTTTAGTGTCAATCCAAGTTGTTTGTAAAACCTTAGTTCCACTTTCGATACTGATTAATGCTTTACCTTCTTTAGCAGATGGAATTTGCAATTTAACTTCTTCACCAACTTTATATTCCGATTTATCAGAAGTTAAATTTAACATGGTTGCACCTTCGTTTCCTTTAGGTGATTTACCTGCCCATGATGGCCAATCGATAAACATTAGTTTTCCAGCACTGTGTCCACTTTCGTTATCAGTTACATATACTAAATATCTTCCCCACTCAGGATAGTTGATGCGGAATTTAAAACTTCCTTTTCCACCAACAGTTTGCATATCTTGAGATAACACCGGTTGATTATAATTACTTCCTACATAAGAAGAAAGATCATCATTGTAATTATCCCACCACCATCTCCAACTTACTTTGTAAACTTTAACAGTAACATTTCTACTTGCAGGATTTCCGTTTTCATCAACAGACGCAATTTTAATTTCTTGGTCAGTATCGGTTTCTAAATAACCACGCTCTTTTGGAGCTTCAGGAATTTTAATACCAACATAATGCGTGTATGGAGAGTAAGGCATAGAGAACCTGTCTGTACTAAATGTTCCGCCTTCTTCAAAGCCACGCACCGTGAAGTTTGCATTTAAGAAACCTGGAGCGTTTTTAATTTCTGCAAAGGCTGCATTAACAGGAGTGAAACCATTCTCATCTGTTCTTCCATCAAAAATAGTTGTTGACTCCGAATAAAAACTTGAAGCAGGATTTTCGAAAGCATATCCAGGATAACCTTTAAACTCAGTTTCTTTACCTGAGAAACTAACATCCACTTTTGCTTCTAAATTTTTTCCTGGTGCACCATGCAACCAGTTTATTTGCAGTGTTCCTTTTAAATCTTTTGCAGAAGCTGCAGTAAGCATTTTCGTATTAAAATCTAAATTCAGTTTTAAACGATTAGGCATAATGGTTTCGATGCGAATGTTTTTTGTAAACACTGCCCCGCCTGCTTTCACTTTTGCAGTGTAGTTTCCTGTTGGTGCGTAGTTATCTGTTTTAGTTCTGAAATCATAAATACCATCCACACCATTTGTTTGCACCAGCTTTTGAACTACTTGCCCCATTGGATTTAATAGCTCCATTGTTACAGGATATTGAGCTGGCAATTTTTTCTCTTCATCTTCCAACATAAAACTTAAGAACAAACTATCACCTGGGCGCCATACGCCACGCTCACCGTAAATAAAACCTTTTAAGCCTTTTTGAATTTGCTCTCCATTCACTTCAAAAGCACTCATGCTATTTGAAAGACCATCTTCTAATTTCAAATAATTTCTTTCTTCACCTTGTTTAGCAATAATTACGAAAGGTTTAATTTTTGAATTAAAAGTTGCAACACCATTACCATCTGTTTTAACTTCACATAATAATTGTTGTTGAAAATCGTAAGCTTGAATTGCAACTCCAGCCAATGGTTTAGCGCTTACGATATCATTAGTTAAAACAGTATACGAACCATCGTTGCCTTTTTTAGCTAATAAACCAATATTAGTTGATAATATATTTCTACTTTCAGAACGATTAGAACTAAAGAAAGAAGGAGTACAAGGATTTTCTCTTTCGCGGTAATCGTAGTAATCATAATAATCTCCACCATCGTAATCGTCTGAATAGTATGAACCATAATAGTCCCAATCCTTTTCTTCATCTTCTGTTTTATCTTCAGGTAATGCACCTAAATTCAGTTTGTTTTTAGAAGTGTCTCCGTCGCAATCGTAAATAGAGTATTCCTTTTTGAAACTTAATTTCACATTGTAAATAGCGCCTGGCTCTGCGTTAATTAATTTAGATAAATCCAATGCATAACGCAACCATTTATTGCGGGGCAAATCACCAATGCTGTTTAGCATTACACGTTTCTTTAAAACTGTTTTACCAACACGCATTAATTCGTTTTTACCACTTAAGTTATTAACTTGTAAAAACTGCATTACATTACTTTCGTAAATCTTAGTAATCTTAACATCCACTGCACTTATGTTTACAGCTTCGAAAGGAAAAACTAATCCTTCAGAACTTGGCATAATAACGCCTTTTCCGTTAATGCGAATTGCAGGTTTTAATTCTTCAAATTCAACAGCAACAATCATATCAGCACCAAACTCTTTGCCTTTGCTGTTTTTGATAGAACCACTTAATGTGATGTTTTTTGAACCAGTTAAACGAGAAGTAGGATAAATTTTAATGATGTTGCCATCGATACTATAAGTGAAAGTATTTTGATTTGTTTTGTCAGGATTATTTCCATATCCATAATAATCGCTATTGCTATTATTTCCATTATCCGTAATTGTAATTAATCCATCCAAGTTTTGTGTTGACAAAATCATATCTGTGCAATAGACATTTACGATTTGGTCGGGCTCATTAGCAACACGACTTGCCATTACATTATGTAAATCAAATTTAGGAATAGAAACTTCCTTAGTGAATAAGTCTTTACTTTCTAAAGGCTCACCAACAACAATCATTGAAAGAACAGTTTCTTCACCCATTTTTTCAATCCCACTAATAACAAAACGGTGACGTGTAGATGATTCGTGATTCCAAGAAATTTTTGGAGAACCACTTTTATGTGTTACAGAAAAACATTTTTCCACCAAAGCATGCTCCGCAAAATCAGCTGTAGTAAGCAAACCAGTAACTTGCATTACTTTATAATTTTGGGCATCGGTAATTACATAATCGTGCACTTCCACATCTATAGATTGTGGAATAGTTTGAAAATTAAATTCAAACTTTTTTAAATCGTTTGGAACATCAGCAACATTGCCCAGCTTAAAAGACGCATTGTACAACTGATCTTGCTTCAAACGAGCAGCTGGTTTAAATTCAATGGTATGATCATCAATCCAAATTACTTTACCATCAATAGAAGGTGAAAAATCGAACAAGTCGTTTTCCATTTCTTTATTTAATTCGGGAATTTCTTTAGCGGCTTTTGCTAAAACAATTTGAACTTTTGCTTCTGTTGAAACATAGCCAGAAGTATAGGCTGTTACAAACTCTTTAAATGCAGGATTAACACGATCACGTGTACCTTTTGCTTTAGAAGATGAAATAAAATAAATAGAACCAAACAACGCAGCAACCATAGCTACAATTGCGATAAAACCTTTTTTTGACATAAATGGGTGGAATTGAATTTGAATACAAAAATATGCTAAAAATTAGGGAATTAGCAAATTTATTTCGACACAAATCGTTAAGAATTGTTCAAATTTCAAAATTAAACAATACCTAAATACAGGATTGTATTGCTTTTATTCTTATCTTATCCTTGCATTAAAAATCATATCATGAAAACCTTAATTCTAATTGCAACTTTATTAATTTGCCAACTAAGTAGCTTTGGTCAAATTGGCTGGTATTTAAATGTTAATGGCACTTTGTGGAATCAATCAGCTGCTATACCTAACAATGCAAAATTAGTTTTTGGGATGAAAGAAGGGACAAATCTTACTCCTTGTTATAACCTTACAACTGCCAAATTAAGCATGGGAACAAGTGTTTTGGCGCAACCAACAGGGTTAAAAAACCCTTGGAATATAGATTTAGCAACAGTTTTAACGGGCAAAACTGGCGTTGTTACTTTAGAAATTTATGGTAAAGGTTGTACTTCAACAAGTGCTCAACACTGGATTGTTAGCTTTAATGCAAGTGCGGCTACGACTACAACTGCCACTGGAACAATTACAACTACCACAACAAGTACAGCGCCTGCAGGTGCAACAAGTGCTACTTCTCTGTTAAAAACAGCGCCTAGAAAACAACATGTTATTGCAACTGTAGAATTTACCAATATAAGCGCAACTGCAACAAAAGTATGTTTTACAACAGGGTATCCTGCAAACAATGCTTATCAGGTTATTAGCAATTTAAAAATAAATAATGGTATTGTAAAAACCACAACAACAGGTTCGCAGTATTTAGAGTTCACGTATTCTAACGTTGCCAAAGGCGCGAAAATTAATGCTGTTTATGAATATGACATTACAACTTACGCAATCGAAATGAATACCCTAAATGCAAAGAGTAAAGCATACATCACAACTACAAACGATTACAAAAACTTCACTCGTTCAGTTGCAATCTATACTGATTTAACAAACACGAAACTAAAATCTATTTGCGACAATTTATGGAGCCAAAGTGGGAGTAATTACATGACTTACGCAAAAAAAGTTACAGAGTGGATGGCAGCAAATACTGAATGGAATTTCACTGGGGGAATTGTGCCAAGTAATACATTTTTTAATGGCTACATTGCTGGTTCAAAATGCAAAGGAGATTGCGGTTCTTTATCTAATGCAATGGCGGCAATGTTAAGATACAAAGGCATTCCAGCTCGTTTATTAGTTGGTTATGGGACTCAAAAAATGACAGCCACTGATGCTAAATTTCATGCTTGGATGGAGTTTTACATTCAGGATTTTGGTTGGATTCCTGTTGACCCATCTTATCGCAATGCAGGGAAAATTGATATAGGGAAAGTGCCACACAAAGGAATAATTGTTTCGCATGATGCATATTATGATGTAACCATTTTAGGAAGTGTAGTCCCAAATACTTTTATTCAAAATTATTTATGGGCAGCACAAGGTACATTGCCAGCTAATAGCTATACCTTAAAATTTACTGCGGTATCATCTAATTTTGTAGAATAGAACAAATTATTCTAAGCCTTAGTTACCTTGCCCTGCTTAATAAATTTAGCTGATTTAATGGTATAGTAATACACACCAGAACTCAAATCAGCTATATCCAATTTTATTTGTCTGCCCGAAAGTTCTTTACTAAACACCACTTGTCCCAAATTATTAAGAATCTCGATGCTTGAATTATCCAAGGATGTTTCGCTTTCAATTGTCAAATAATCTGAAAATGGATTAGGATATAATTTTAAACCTACCAATTGCTCAATATCATTTATACCAATACTTGTAGGTGTTTTAATATTGGAGCGGGTTGTGTTAATTGCTCCGCGGGTAGGTTCACATGAAATGCTCCAGTTAACCTCTACCCTGTATCTGGCATTTGGGTATAATGCATAATCAACATCTGTATATCCAAATTGATTACCCGTAGTACTTCCAATCAAACTGAAAGGCCCTGAGCCTGTATTATCGCGTAAAATATTATAACCATTAACTGGATTAGCAGTTCCTTCAATTGAATAAGCTGTCCAGGAAAGAATACCATTACCTAAATAATTTAGCCAAATAGTATTATGATACAGTCCCAATTCACTTTCCGTTCCGCAAGTATCAATTGTACTCAACTTATACCTAAAACCAGTAGTGTTTGGATTAGCACCAAAATCATGATACTCACTTAAACTATCGTAGGGTATTTTAGCAATAGTTTGATATACATTTGTTGTAATTTCTCGTTTAACAATAAAGGTATCGGTAACAAACGCCATCGTTTTATCCCAGTAAATTACATTATGATTACCTGTAAGGGAATCAACTGAAACAGAACATAGTTGTTGAATATCTGGAGTTGTTGCTCTTACATAAACAGTATCATCATTTACGTTTCCAATATCATCGGTAGCTTGCACAACAATCATGCTTGAACCATAAACACCTGAGTTAAAATTAAACATCATCGACCAATTAGAACCTGTTCCCGTAAAGCTAATACTTGAATTACTAACCAATGCAGTATTAGACGAAACCGCAGATAATATAACAGTTGCTGGAGTTTCATCAGCTAAAATAAATGGCACTTCGTTCCCAACTGTATTATTACAAAACGTTGCATAATCTTGTAAATCAACAGTGGGTGGATTGTTTACCACATCCCATTTTACAACTGTAATTTTCCTATCGCTTGTTCTTCTCATAATTGCAAATACAGTATCTCCAATAACAACCATACTTGTATTATCAATAATATCAGGAACTATAGATGGTGCACCATGATTAATCCAATTTGAAATGCCATCAAAACGTTTACATTTTATTGTACTATTATCTTGATAAACAATTATTGGAACACCATTTAAAAAATCTAATTCAACATTAAACGGTGTAGGTCCTCCAGGCAAAATGCTTGTAGGCGTTCCGACATCAACCCAACTACTATTTGAGTATTTTTTCACATAAAAGGTATTGGGAACTGAACTATTAAATTGAACAAATGCATACAAACTATTATCAACTGGATTTACCTTTAAAGACATCTGTGGCGTTGATGATATCGTTGATGCAATTATAGAATGTTGCACCCAATTCCCATTAAAATATTTATGAAGTTTTACATTAGTACCTTCAACCAATAACACAAATAAACTATCACCCCAAATCGCCATGTATGAGTTTGAGGCACAACTGCTACTTGTTATTGAACTTGTGTTACTATATATCCAATTATTAACTCCAATATTTTTCGCATAGTTCATTCGGTTAGCAACATTCACATCAATAAATGACATAAATAAGGTATCCTTATAAACTAAAGGAAAAATCCCATTTCCCGAACCTGCCGGAGTGCCTAGTGAATCCCAATTTCCGTTTCTATAAACAGATAAGCGTGGATAGCCACTTATATCTCTATAGCCAAAATAAACAGAATCATTGTAAGTAGTCATTCTAGAATAGTAAGAATGTCCTTTTGCAAAATTTGGTTGACCAAATTGTTGCCATGCACCATTTTCGTATATATACGCATCTATTAAACTATCAGTAGCGCTGCCAAACGAAACTAATGGTTTATTATGATAATTAACTATTCTTGGAAAAGTTCTATCATTATCAGAAAACCATGCATTGCCAACTGGTGTCCATTGAGAAAATGAACTAATTGAATAAAAAAAGGCGATTAAGAAAGTAATTTTAATTTTCATGATTTATTATTTTTTAGCTATTGCTTGTGTTCTACTCTTTACGTTTAATTTAATATAGATGCTCTTTAATTGAGTTTTAATTGTGTTCACACTTACATTCCTTGACTCAGCAATTTCTTCATTGCTCAAGCCATTACACAATAAGGAATAAACCTCAATTTCTGTTTCTGTTAATTTTTCTACTATTCTATTCAAGGCTATGATTTAATTGCTGATGTAAAAATAGTTTAAGCAAAGTTCAAGGACTTCACCCTTTCGGGTGATTTTTGATATTTGTGTGAATCAAAAGAATTTAGCGCATATACATTATTTGCTTATTTTTATATGCGTTATGCAGATTAACACATTCAAAATATTTGTTTTCATTCTACTTGTTTTAAGTGGAATTTCTGCAATTGGGCAAGACAAAGAAAAAATTTCAGGCTATCTTAAAACAATAGAAAAAGGCATAAAAGATACTAATCTCATTTCTGCTTATAACGAACTAGCTACTGAGTTAATGGGCTCAGATGACAGCAAGTCCAAAGAATATGCATTTCGTGGCTTAAAACTTAGTAAGGAATTAAATCACGTTTATGATGAATCATGGGCTTTAAATTTAATTGGTTTATCTTATGATTACTTAGCTCAGCCAGATAGTGCGCTATATTATTACCAAGAATCAATTAAGCTAAAAAAACAAATTAAAGATGTAAACGGGATAGGCTCAGTATATTCAAACATAGGCGTTATGTACTATTTTCAAAACGATTTTGAAAAAGCTATTGAATATTACAATAAGGCAAGAGATCAATTTAAAATCACCCAAAACGAAAAAGGAAGTTCAGGTGTTCTAAATAATCTTGGGGCAATTTATAGACAACAAAAAAATTATAATCAAGCAATAAGCAATTACGAAGAAGCCTTAAAAATAAAAGAAAAAATAAAAGACAGCACCGGAATCTCAAATGCCCTTTCCAATTTAGGACTTGTTTATCAATACATGGGTAAATATGATAAAGCGGAAGAACTTCAGTTTAGATCAATCTATATTGATAGTTTACGAGCAAACAAACCAAGCCTTGTTTCATCTTATGTAACACTTGCCGAACTTAATTTTTACAAGAAAAATTTTGACAAGGCTAAAAAGAATTTAGAAAAATCGATCGAGCTTTCGAAAGAAGTAAATGCTATACATTATTTAGATGATGCCTACAAATTGTACTCAAACATCGATAGCATTACAGGAGATTATAAATTAGCATTGCATCACTACAAGCTCTATGAATACTATAAAAATCAAGTACTGCAACAAGAACGTTCGCAACAAGTTGATAAACTAGAAACCATTTTTTCCACCAAAGAAAAAGAACAAGAAATAAATCTTCTTAATGCCCAATCCGAAATAAAAGAACTAAAAATAAAAGAACAAAAAAATCAATTATTGATTTTTGTAATTATTTCAATGCTACTCATTCTCCTTTTAGCTGCAGTAGTTTGGAGTTACAGAAACATAAAAAAACAACGAAAAGAACTCCAATTAAAAAACGAACTCATTAACACTGCTCTTTCCGAAAAAGATATGTTGTTAAAAGAAATTCATCATCGTGTTAAAAATAACCTGCAGGTAATTTCAAGTTTATTAAGTATTCAATCGCGTTACATAAAAGATGAAAAAGCACTGGAAGCAATTAATGAAAGTAAAGAAAGGGTAAACGCGATTTCTCTACTTCATCAGGAAATTTACCAAAACGAGATTTTAAAATTAATAAGCGCTAAAACGTATTTAGAAAATTTAATTCAACGAATACAAGAAACTTTTGACCCGCAAAAAAACATTGATCACAAGTTAAGAATTGAAAATATTGAGCTCGACATTGATCAACTCATTCCAATTGGATTAATTGTAAACGAATTGCTTACCAATGCTTACAAGTACGGGTGCACAAACAAAAAACCTGAAATCATTTTCTCTTTTACAAAAGAATCCGACTTAATTACCCTTATCATAAAAGATAATGGTAATGGAATAGACTTAGAAAAACTGAACAATAAAAGCGATTCACTTGGATTTAGGCTTGTAAAAATGTTTAGTCAAAAACTAAAAGGCGAACTAAACATTGAAGATAAAAATGGTTGCCAACTATCTCTAAAATTTAAAGCAAAAAATGCGTAAAGATTTAAAAATACTAATAGTTGAAGACGAGCCTTTAATTGCAGAGGACATTGCAGGTTTCTTAGAAACTTCAGGTTTTACTTCTATTTCTATTGTTTACGATTACAAAAGTGCAACTCAAATTTTAGAACAAGAACTAGCCGACATTGTATTACTCGACATAAATTTAGAAGGAGAATTAAACGGAATAGATGTTGCCAAAAAGATAAACAAAGAACATCATTTACCGTTTATATTCATTACTTCCTATTCAGACTCAGCAACAATTAAAGAAGTAAAAGAATTGCATCCAGTTGGATACATTGTAAAACCATTTAATGGTAAGGAAATTCCAGCAGTATTAGAATTAGGTTATGAACTTTTCTATACTTACATGGGAAAAGGAAGTGATTTTGAAATAGCTAAACTTAATAAATTTTCATCCGAACCTCTTACTCAAAAAGAAATTGAAGTCTTACTTTGCATTGCTGAAGGGAAAAACAATAAACAAGCCGCGGATAGTTTATTTGTTTCCATAAACACAATAAAAACTCATTTGAAAAATATTTTCATTAAACTAAATATCAATTCAAGAACAGAAGCAATAGCTTTGCTTAATCATTCGAAAAAATAAAGTTTAGAATTTAGACTAACCTCTTCTCTTAACAATCATTGCTGATATAAAACAGCAAAATGCTCCGTAGAAAATATTTTTAAAAAGAACAGCTGTAACCTCTGCAAACATTGTTACTTGCTTAATATCATTCTCAATAATTTTAGGAATATCTTCTACTTTAGCTTTTAATTGACCCTTTGTAATTTCTTGTTTAATAACATCTGGACCAACTGTGCGAATGTGATTTACTTTATACTCCTTAAAATCTTTTGTATAAAAGGCCGCTTGGAAAGAACAAAGTATAACTGTTGAAAGCATTACAAGTTTTAAACCTTCCTTTACTGCTACTCTTCCACCAATAAATCCGCCGCCTTCTTTATTGCGCAATTGCCACAAATAAACAAGTATGAAAGGAAACATACAAACTAAAGTCAAGAAATAAACTACGTTTAATAGTCTAATGTATCCACCGTAAAATGAAATGCAAATAGTTGCAATAACCAACAGCGAATAAATCAACGAATAAATAATTAATCTACGATTCATCTTAAAAAAATTATCCGTTCATACTAATTAAAAACTCTTCATTGGTTTGCGAGTTACGCAATCTGCTTTGTAAAAACTCCATTGCTTCTACAGGAGTCATGTCGCTTAAATGTTTACGTAATACCCACATACGTTGTAATGTAGCAGGGTCAACTAATAAATCATCTCTACGAGTAGATGAAGCGACAATATCCATTGCAGGGTAAACACGTTTGTTTGCCAACTTACGATCTAACTGCATCTCCATGTTACCAGTACCTTTAAACTCTTCAAAGATTACCTCGTCCATCTTTGAACCAGTATCCGTTAAAGCAGTTGCTAATATTGTTAATGAACCACCGTTCTCAATTTTACGTGCAGCACCGAAGAAACGTTTTGGCTTATGTAATGCGTTTGCATCCACACCACCCGTTAATACTTTACCTGAAGCAGGAGAAACTGTATTGTAAGCACGTGCTAAACGTGTAATAGAATCTAATAAAATAACCACATCATGTCCACACTCAGTTAAACGTTTTGCTTTTTCAAGTACAACATTTGCAATCTTAACGTGCTTTTCTGCTGGCTCATCAAATGTTGACGAAACAACTTCTGCACGCACGCTACGAGCCATGTCAGTTACCTCTTCTGGACGCTCATCAATTAATAGAATAATTAAATAAACTTCTGGATGATTGTATGCAATTGCATTTGCAACTTCTTTTAATAAAACAGTTTTACCCGTTTTTGGTTGCGCTACAATTAATCCACGTTGCCCTTTACCTATTGGGCAAAACATATCCATAATACGTGTTGACATACTTTGTTGTGGATGCCCAGTTAACTTTAATTTTTCGTAAGGAAATAATGGAGTTAAATAATCAAAAGGAACACGGTCACGAACCCAAGCTGGTTCACGTCCATTGATTTGATCAACCTTAATTAATGGGAAATATTTTTCACCTTCTTTTGGTGGACGAATTGCTCCGCGAACAGTATCACCTGTTTTAAGGCCAAATAATTTTATTTGTGATTGAGAAACATACACATCATCAGGAGAACTTAAATAGTTATAATCTGATGAACGCAAGAAACCATAACCATCAGGCATAATTTCTAAAACACCTTCTGCAAAAACAATTCCGTCAAAATTATATTGCCAATCTTCTTTCGGGCGTTGTTGCACCGGGTGTTGATTAGGGTTGTTTTGATTTGCTTGATTTTGTTGGTGTTGATTAGGATTTTGCTGATTCCCTTGGTTTCCTTGATTTTGGTTAGGGTTATTTTGATTTCCCTGATTTTGATTTGGATTACGTGGTTGATTTTGGTTTTGGTGATGAGGCTTTTTAAACTCATTACGCGGACCTTGATTGTGTTGTGGTTTTGGTGTTTCAGTTGTAACAGGTGTTGTCGTTTCTGTTTTAACTTCTGGAGCCTCTTCTTTGCTTTCTTCTTTAACTTCAGTAACAGGCTCAACAACTTCATGAACTATTACTTCTTCAACGTAAGATTCATCATTCACCAATTTATCAGCATGAACTAAATCTTCTGCAATTGGATCCAACTTCACTTTTCTAGGGCGCTTCTCTCTTTTTTCAGAAGTCTCTTCAGCATCAAATTTTGCAACAATTTGTTTTTCTACTTTCTCAGCTTTAGGAGCAGCTTTTGTAGCTTTTCCTTTAGCAGGAAATTCTTTAGATAATTGAGCTCCCAAATCAGGATTAGCTGTTTGAGCATCTACAATTGATAAAATAAGATCTTGTTTTTTTGTAACATCAGCTTTTACACCAATTTTTTTTGCAATTTCTTTTAATTCCGACAAGGGCTTGTCGTTTAACTCAATTACTTGAAACATATATAAAATTTAAATAAATAATTCTTTTGGATAATTTGTATTGAAGAAAATTTGAAGGGGAATAGATTCGTTTGTGAAATAAACTTAGACAAATGTAACACCTACATTTTACATCTCCAAATAAAATATTGAATAATTTAATGTGCTTAAACGCCCATTTTACAAGCTATTTTAACTCATTTCCCCACAAATACTTGTAGAAAGCATTTTTTTCAACTTTTGTACTGGTAATTTTTGTGCTAATAAAAACATGAGTTTTGTCACCGCTGCTTCCATAGTAATATCTTCTCCGCTAATAACCCCAATTTGTTTTAATTGAGCACTTGTTTCATATTTACCTTGCACAACACTTCCTTCTAAACATTGCGTAACATTATAAATAATTACGCCACGTTTTATTGCAGCACTTAGTTCATCAACAAACCATTTATCGGTAGGAGCATTACCTGCACCAAATGTTTGCAACACAACTGCTTTTAATCCTTTTGTTTGCAAGATAGAAGAAGTTATTTTCTTACTTATTCCAGGAAACAATGGAAGCACTAAAATATCGTTATCTAATTGTTTGTGAACTTTTAATTTTTTTGTTGATGCTTTACGAATATAATTTGTTTTATACTCAATATTAACACCAGCCTCAGCAAGCACAGGATAATTAGGCGATTTAAATGCGTCAAAATGCGCAGCATTATATTTTAATGTACGATTACCTCTGTACAATTCATATTCAAAATAAACGGCTACCTCTGGCACTAATGGTTTTTTATTTTTTTGCGCAGCTGCAATTTCAATTGCAGTAATTAAATTTTCTTTTCCGTCGGTTCTAATAATTCCAATCGGCAATTGAGAACCGGTAAGCACAACGGGCTTAGCCAAATTCTCTAACATAAAACTAAGTGCTGATGCTGTATACGCCATGGTATCCGAACCATGTAGAATAACGAAGCCATCAAACTTAGCGTAATTTTTTTCTATAATTTCAGCTAACTCAATCCAAACATTCGGATGCATATTACTGCTGTCAATAGGATGTTTAAACGAAATGGAATCCAAAGTAACAGGCAAACGCTGTAACTCGGGAACTTCATTTTTTAAATGTTTAAAATCAAATGGTTTTAGCGCACCTGTTGAATGACTTTGCATCATTCCGATTGTGCCGCCTGTATAGATAAGTAATATTTTTGAGTGCATATAAATTATAAAGGATTTTTATAAACCCTTCGATTGTCACATCGAGCGCAGTCGAGATGGGATAGTAAAAAGGTGCCAATTCTCGACTGCGCTCGAACTGACACCTTTCAAATTTAATTGTTTACTTAGAACGGAAGATCATCATCAGCTGCTGTGCTATTAAACACTGGAGCTGAAGTATTTTGAGGCATTGCTGTATTGCTTGCTTGAGCATTGTTATTGCTTTGTGCTGCACCAGCTTTTTCAATTCTCCAAGCATCAATTGTGTTGAAGTATTTAGTTTCACCTTGTGGACTTGTCCACTCTCTTCCTCTTAAATTGAATGATACTTTTAATTCTTCACCTACATTGAAATTATCAATTAATGAAGTTTTGTCTTGTGTTAATTGAAAATTTACATGTTGTGGATATGGAGACGTAGCATCAATAGTTAAGATAAATTCTCTTTTCTTGAATTTATCGCTTACTTGTTGCGTTTCCATTTTTAATTTTAAAATTCCATTTACGTCCATGATTCTTGATTTTTATATATTAACTATTTATTGATTTCTATTTTAAGTCACTTGCCAACATCAATGTCCATGCTTCTTTTACGGCATTGGCATCAACCAGCTTTTTTATTTCTAAATGCAATTGCTCTTCTGTTAACGTTGCAATGCCTTTAGCTTTCATTTGCGCTATTTCATCTGCAGAAGGTAATGTTTCAATATTTCCTAATTGCCCTAAATTATTTCCTGTAAGTACTTTACTATTGCGAATACTTGCAGGTAATGCATCAACACCAACACCTAAAGTTGTAATTGGCTTTTCAATTTCAAATAAGGCATCACCATGTGCTCTGCAATACCAGTTTCCACCCATACGAGAAACTAAATCTATTTTTTGTTGATCTATTGTTCCAGCAGCAGAAAGTACTTCATCTTTAATGTGAATCATAACAACTTCACAAAAAATTAAATTACCTGCCCCACCTGCTTGACCTAATTCTTTTACTTCTGTAACCTTACATTCAAACTGCACGGGTGATTCAGCAACTCTAAAAGGTTTAACAACTGTTGATCCTAGTTTAGTAAATCCTGCCTTAGTAAATTCATCCACACCTTTTTCGTAAGGACTACTTGCCAAAGACATTTGATATACCATATCATAATCAACAACATTTATAACTACTTCAGGAACTTCTAATACATTATCGTGAGAGTGCTTTGTAACACCTGTTCTACCACTTCTGTTTGGTGAAAAAACCAAGATAGGTGGGTTAGAAGAAAACACATTAAAAAAACTGAAAGGTGCTAAATTTGGTCTTCCTTCTTTATCAATTGTACTTGCAAACGCAATTGGACGAGGACCAACGGCTCCCATTAAATAACCGTGTAATTGTGGTATTGGTAATGTTTTTGGATCAATACTTAGCATAGCAAACAAATTTAGGGAATTTTTAAGGGATTTTCCAGAGGATTTTTAAAAGGATTTGAACAATTCAGGCTGCTATAAATCTAATTAAAATACTAATTTAGCCACTGCATTTATGAAGCAACGCGACAATACAATCGACATTTTAAGAGGTCTTGCCATTTTTACCATGGTAGCGGCAAACATGTCGGCAGATAACTTTGCTGACCCACATCCCTACTGGTTTAGGATATTTGGAAGCTTTGCTGCGCCTACCTTTGTTTTTTTAGCTGGTTTAATGGTAAGCTATACCAGTTTTCACAAATCTCATCCTATTGGATATTATTTAAAACGCGGACTTGCCATTATTTGTATTGCAGCTTGCATTGATATGTTTTTATGGGGAGCCGTTCCCTTTTCAACTTTTGATGTATTATATATTATTGGTTTATCACTGCCTATTGGAAAATTATTTTACTCGTTAAATAAAGTTGCCCAATTTTCAATCATCGCTATTTTATTTGCGCTTACACCAATCTTGCAATCTAAACTTGGATACATAGCAGATCCTGTTGAACCCGAATTAAAACTATTTACAACACAAGGGTTTCAAGGTGCAATTGTATGGAAACAATTTTTAGTTGATGGTTGGTTTCCTTTATTTCCATGGTTAGGAGTTTCAATGCTGGGAATGTTAGTAGGGAAATATCGTTGCGAAACAGAAATTAAAAAAGCAAATGGAACCTATAGCATTGTTGGTGCAATTGTTTTTATAACTGGAATTGTTTCCTGGATTATCATTAATCCAACATTAGTGGAACGCGAAGGTTATAGCGAATTATTTTACCCTCCTACCCTTATGTTTTTTATGGCGTTCTTGGGTGGAATTATTTTATTGCTTGGAACAATTTATAGTGTAAGGGAAAATAAAATTCTTAAAGTTCTATGCGTTTTCGGCCGTTCATCTTTGCTTATGTATATTTTGCATACTACCTTTGATGTTTTTGTTTTTCAAAAATTCTTTGGAAAATATACGCTACCATACTTTGCAGGACTTTATTTCGCTCACTTAATTGTACTTTGGACAATAGCCTTCTGTGTTCAAAAATTCACAAAAGGAAAAAAACTTCCGTTTTTACTCACACTTATTTTAGGTGGTTAATACTATAATATCATGACCGATTTAAAAAATAAATTAAGTCACTTTTTAGAAAAGAAATTAATTGACGAAATTATTTCGGAAGGAAAAGTAATGAAATTTAAAGAAGGTGAAACAGTTATGGATTATGGCAAACGCGTTAAGTTTATGCCATTAATTATTAGCGGAACTTTAAAAGTTTTAAGAAGAGATGAAAACGATCATGAAATTTTACTTTACTATTTAAGCTCCAACGAAAGCTGCGCAATGGCTTACGCATGTTGCATGGAAGACAAAAAGAGTGAAGTAAAAGCTGTTGCAGAAGAAAATGTAGAAATAATCGCAATTCCACACGAAAAATTAGATGAGTGGTTAGTTAAATACCCTAGCTGGAAAAGCTACATATTCAATAGCTTCACACAACGTTTTAACGAATTATTAAAATCATTAGAGAGTATTGCATTTCAAAAACTAGATGAGCGCTTAATAAAATACTTAAAAAACAAAGTAAAACTCTCAGGCAAAACATCCATTCCTTTATCGCACAATCAAATTGCCGAAGAAATGGGAACAAGCCGTGTTGTTATCTCTCGCCTACTAAAACAATTAGAAAACGAAAAAAAACTTGTTCTTTATAGAAATGAGATTAAGTTGTTGAGTAGTTTTTAGGCTTCGAGAGCCTCAGCCTCCAAACTACTCAAAATGAAATAAGGAAATGTAATCACAACAAGTGATTAAAAATATTTACGTGTGTAGCCTGAGGCTCTCGAAGGCTACATTGCATCATAATCAACCACCAACTTATCAGTTAATGGGTGAGCTTGACAAGTCAAGATAAAACCTTCTTCTACTTCACTATCCGTTAATGCAAAATTGGCATCCATTTTTGCTTTACCTTCAATAACCTTAGCGCGACAAGTACAACATACTGCACCTTTGCAACTATATGGAGCATCAACACCAGCATTAAGAGCAGCATCTAAAATGTTTTTTCCGCCAGTAGATAATTTAAATTTTGTTTCAACACCATATTGTATAACCGTAACTTCAGCATCAGTAACATTTCCACCTGTTGCATTTCCTTCAGCAGCAGCAACTGCTTCAATAACTGCCGAGAAATATTCGATATGGATTCTATCAGCCTTAGCTTTTAATTTTTCTAAGCCACCTTTAACACCTTCCATCATTGGCGCTGGACCACAAATAAAATATTCGTTATCCAAGTTCAAACCAATATGATTTTCTGCTAAGGCAACAACTTTATCAGGAGTAATATATCCTTTGTATAAATCAGCCATCTCCGCTTTTGGAGCATCATAAATATAAACAACCTTTAAATTATTTTTATGTTGTTCTGCTAATTTTTCTAGTTCTGCTTTAAAAATTACACAATCTTCATTTCTGTTTGCATATATTAAAGTAATAGTACTTTGTTTCTCGATATACAAAACAGACTTTAAAATGCTCATCATTGGGGTAATTCCGCTACCACCAGCAAATAACACATAATTCTTTTTATTTGCACCAGATAATACCGAGTGGAAATTACCCATTGGAGTCATAACTTCTACAACATCACCAACCTTCATACTTCTATTAATCAGAGTTGAGCCTTTTCCGCCTTCAACCTCTTTAACCGCAATACGCAAGTCCTTTTCGCTGTATGGAGAAGTACAAATTGAGTATGAACGACGTATTTCCTCGCCATTTACCTTTAGTTTTAAGGTAAGGTATTGCCCTTGTTTGTATTGATAATCAACCGCTAAGGTTACTGGAACATCAAATGATACAGATACTGCGTCAGAAGTTTCTCTTCTAACATCTTTAACTTTTAATTGGTGAAATTGAGCCATTTTTTAATAAAATTGTATGCAAAAATAGTAAAATAGCAGCAACCAGCAATTTTTAGTAATTTTGCACCATGGAAAGTGTAAGACAAAGCAAAGTGAACCGTTTATTACAAAAGGAATTAGCGGAAATATTTAGAAGTGAAGCCAAGACTTTATTTAATGACGCATTCATTTCTGTAACTCAGGTAAGGGTGAGCCCCGACCTAAGCTACGCAAAAGTTTACTTGAGCATACTTAAACCAAAAGACACAAAAAAAGCATTAGAATTAGTAAAAACTCAACAGTTTGCCGTTAAAAAAATATTGGTTTCAAAAATTAGAAACCAGTTTAAGGTAATGCCCGAATTAAATTTTTTAATTGACGATTCATTAGATTACGCCGACCGCATTGAGCAATTATTAAAATAAATTGAATCTTTCCCTATACATAGCCAAGCGTTACATCGTTTCTAAAAAATCAACGAACGCTATTACTATTATTTCATGGATTTCTGTTGTTGCTATTGCTGTTGGAACGGCTGCTTTAATTATTGTATTAAGTGGCATGAACGGCTTAACTGGATTGGTTCAAGGTTTATACAATTCATTCGACAGTGATTTAGAAGTAAAAGCTGTAAAAGGAAAATCTTTTGTAATGACAGAAGATTTAAACAAAAAAATTAAAGTCATAAATGGCATTCAAGATGTTGGCTATTGTATAGAGGACAAAGCGCTTCTGAAATTTGATGAAAAACAAACCATTGTAACCATTAAAGGTGTAAGCAAACAATTTGAAAGCATTACACGTTTTGATACATTAATTTACGAAGGCAAATACAATTTAAGACAAGGCAATGCCTATTATGGAATACTGGGAAAAGGCGTAGCGTTTAGATTAGGTGTAAGCGTAACAGATATTTTCGACCCAATAACATTGTACAGTCCAAAGCGGGGCAAGAGCAAAACATTTAATCCAGAAGAGGCTTTTAACGAATACAAAATTTATCCTTCGGCATTGTTTAGTATTAATGATGAATTTGATTTTAAATATGCTTTAGTGGATATTGATTTAGCAAAACAATTATTTGATTATGAAGATAATGAAATAAGTTCATTAGAAATAAAATGTACGCCGGGAGCTAACCTTGAACAAACTCAAGCTGAACTCATAAAAGTGATTGGAAATAATTACGTTGTGAAAAATCGTTTCCAGCAAAACGAAATGCTTTTTAAAACATTGCAATCCGAAAAACTTTGGACATTTATTATTTTAGTTTTTATTTTAATTGTTGCCACTTTCAATATCATAGGCGCACTTACCATGTTGATTATTGAAAAGAAAAAAGACATTGTAATTCTTAATCACCTGGGTGCCGACACAAAATTGATTCGCAATATTTTTATGATGGAGGGATTTTTAATTACAGTAATTGGCGCTGTAATTGGATTGGTATTAGGCAGTACTTTATGTTGGCTTCAAATAAAATTCGGTTTCATTCAATTTGATGAAGGATACGTGGTAGAAGCTTATCCAGTAAAAGTAATGTGGCAAGATTTTGTTGCAATTATTGGAGTAGTAATGTTGATAGGCTTTTTCGCAGCTTGGTATCCAGTGAGGATATTTACCAATAAGAGTTTGAGTAAGGAATTAGTTGAGTAATTAATCCCTAAAATTCCAATTTAAGCCCACACGAAAGGCTCTATCTCTTTGATAGTAATTTTGCAATAGAGTAAAATTAGTTCCGCTAAAACCTTGATTTAAATGTTCTGTTCTAAAAAAGAAACTTACTTCTTTAAATCGTAAAGTAAAAAACACATCTGCAAAAACATAATTGCCACCTTGCTTTGTAGCATAATCCATAACAAATGAATTTAAAGCTGGATTGTAATCAATTAAATCCATTGCCCCGATGTACTCAGCCTGAACACCTGCTTGCAAAATCATTCCATTCTTTTTTACATGATGCTGATAATACAATTGATGTTGCGTGTAAATACTTGGCAACGACCAGGCGTTTGAATTTGATGATTGATAGTTTAACTTATTCACCAAATAAAATCGGTATACTTTAAGCGTATGATTTAAATAAACTCTTAAAGCTGTAGCAGCTGCATTTAACTGTACAGGCTGTTTATTCGCTGCTAATATAGTAATGTTGTTTTGTGCGTTTACACAAGCACCCAATTGCAAACGCAACTTTTGTGAACTTATATTTGCGTCAATTAAATTACTTTGGTTTGCATTAAATTGATTTGACCAATAATAATTATTAGAACTAAAGTATTTAAAAAACAAATCCTGACTACGTTGCTCTGATTGTACTTTAAGAGCAATAGCTGATTTCAAAAAGTTTAAATTATACTTTACATCCAACACAGCTTTATAATTCCCCGAATTAAATCCACTTACAATATAATTAAACTTCTCTTTTACAATTAAATTTGAATCGCCCGATATCCAAGCCAATTGCTGATCAAGTATAGCAGATTCGTATACACGAGAAGTATCCATATCAGCAAAACGGCTGATATCATACTTTGCTCCTATGTTTGCTGAAAAACGTTTTGCAACAAAACTATAACCAGCGGTTGGAACAAATTTTGAAAAACGAACTGAATCGTGTGTTACAAATTGATTTTGATAAGCAGTATCATAAAAAACAACTGAAGCATCATCATTGTATTCGGTTTTTGTAATAGCGCCTGAAGCTCCTAAATTTATATAATGACCTTTATGAGAAAGTGAATCCATATTTAACCTGAAAAACAATTTCGCCTCACCTGTCATCATGTTATAATCACGTTTTGCTGATTTAAGAAAAACAGGCAATAGAATTTTATTTACAAACACATCTTCTACAATGGAAGTATCGCTTGTTAAACCTCCATTTTCAGCATGTTTAAAGCGGTCGAATGAGAATTTAGTTAAATACCCGACTCTACTCTTTTTACTTAAATAATGAGAAAAAAACAATACATTATTTACAAAACTTTGTTGATACTGATAAAAATTTTCGGAAGTAATTCGATTTAACTTAAGAGTAAAATTTAAATCTTCATTTACATTTTGAACATGAGATAGTTTAAGAAACTGTTCCTTTTTTGTACCAGCCGCACCAAATAAAGATGTTGCTATTTTTTTATTGGAAAAATAATTTTGCTCTTGAAGTCCGAATGCTGAATTATCATAACCCGATCTAAACCACAGTGGTCCTAAATCATATTCTTTGTTACTTAATAGCAAACTGTAATCAGGAACACCAATACTACCAATGCGGTTGCGTGGCATGTAATTGGGCAAATTGTTTTGCAAGGTGTCCAGTTCTAAAAAATTACTTTTCGTTTGTTTATCGAAAAGAAAAAAATCGCTGCTATAAACATTTATACGAATAGAATCCTGAGCAAATGAAATAAGCTGCAAACACAGAAACAAAAAAGCTATGTATAAATTTTTCTTCACCTTTTAATAAAGTCCATTGTATTTACGAATGAACCACTCTAAACTTAATAATATCAATAGCAAAAAGAAAATTGCTTTAACATCAATTAATTCCTTTACATCTTTATGTGTGTAAGTAATTGTTTTAATTGCATCGTTCGATAATAAACTTTCTCCCAGTTGATTCAATTGATTTGGATAAAAGAATTTACCTTTTGTTTTATCTGCTAACCTGCTTAATAATTGATGGTCGGCAACCAATTGCATTTTTTCGGCTGTAATTTCTTTTACCGTAATAAATCCTCTTTGCTCAAGTGCCTTGGTTCCATTATTGGTTGTTGCTTTGTAGGAATACTCACCAGGAGGCAAAACACCTAAATTTAAACGATAACCTAAACCTGTTTTACTAAACGTGTAATCAAATTTCTTTTCGTTTTCATCTGTAAGCAATAATGTAACTTCTGGCTCAGTAATTAGCTCGTATGCATTATTATAAACTTCAGCTTCAATTTCTATTGCCTCGTTTTCATTTACAATTTTTTTCGATTTTACTCTAAAGAAACTCTTGTCTGCCTTCACACTTAAGTACTGCACTATTTTTCCAGTAAGCTCATTAAATAAATTGTGGTTTTGATGATCGGCATAATCACGCAACTTCCATTTCCATAAACCATCACCCAAAAACACTCCCGATTTTTGCTCGCCATTTATATTAAAAAGCAACAATGGATTTTCAGTCTCCACTATACCAATACGCTGATTTAGCAATACGTTTACGGAGTTAGCAATGGTATAATTACCCATTACAGAATTAACTGCAGGAAACTCTTTAAAATATTTTTTTAATTCTTCAGACACAGTAAACAATGAAAAACCTTTTGCTTCAATGGCTTCTGCATCATTATATTTCATACTCATTGCCTGCACATTAACTCCTGGAATTTTATCACTTCCGTAAGCAGAAACCAAAAACCAAGAAGTATTATTTGCAGTTAAGTCATTCATTATTTTTGTTCCTTGTGCTGAACTTAATTGTACTTGATTCAAAATAACCAAACTATAAGGCTTAACAGAAGTATTAAAATCTGCTAACAAAAATGTTTCCACTTCATAATTTTGGTTCGATTCAATACTTTCTTTTATAGCTGCTACATCTGGATGCGGTGCGGATGTAATGATGGCAATCTTCTCACGTGTATCAATAACTTCGATTACAAAAGTTTGATAATTATTTTCTTTATTTTGCTCTTCAGTTAATGCAGCCACATTCACAACAAACTTTTGAACGCCTGGTTTATCAGCATCTAGCATAAAGCTGTAAGTTTGTGTAAAAGCATCCGCATTGATTTTAATTTTTTGCTCTGCTATTTTTTTTCCCGCTTTTGTAATTGTTAGTGAAGTTTCCTTGCCACTAAATTTTCTTGCATCAATCGTTATTTCTACCGGAAATTTATTTCCTAAATAAGCTACTTGATTGTGATCAGTTTTTTTTATGCTGATGTCTTTAATAATGGTTGTATCACCCAAAGCAACAGTATAAACTGGAATCTTCATCTTATCCGATGAATAAACAGGATTGGTTCCCTTGTTATATAAACCATCCGAGGCAAAAACAATTGCACCAACATTACGATTGCTGTAATTATTTTCTATCTCATTAAACAAAGAAGAATAATCAGTCTCCTTGCCTTTAAAGTTTACAGTGTCATTCAATTCTGTTTTGTCAGAAAAGCGATAAAACTTAACCTCATACTTATCAGAAAGCTTATCTACCAACCCTTTTAGAGAAGTTAAATATTCTCCCTTCATAAAAACAGAATCCTTGTTATTGAGCAAGGAAGATGAATTATCCTGAGCAACTACAATAATCGGTTTCTCTTTTTCATTCACCATACGTTTAATGAAAGGGTCAAGTAAAAAGAAAAGCAAAAAAGCGACAAGTGTTGTTCGCAAAGCAAACAATACATACTTCACTTTTTTGCTTAGTTCTTTATTTCGCTGCGAGCCGTAATATAAAATTGACGCAAACAGCAATCCACCTAGTATGCAGCAAGGCACAAACCATAGGGAATATTGCGTTATGATATCAACTAAAAAAACGGGCACTTAGATAATTTTAAATATTAGATGTTAGACTTACTTAATTTAAAACTTGTTTAAGGGGAGTTCTAGAAATTAGATTTTTTTAGGCGAGCGATGTTTTAAAACCGGAGCAGACTTGGGTCTGTGAGGATTTTAAAATTGAAGCTCAACGACAAAAAAGCAATTTATAGGACTAACCTTAGGTCAACATTCCACCACAAACATTGATACACTGTCCTGTAATGTATGCACTCATATCACTTGCTAAAAACAAAGTAAGATTTGCAACATCTTCAGAAGTACCGCCACGTTTTAAAGGAATACTATCTCTCCAGCCTTGAACAACTTTTTCATCCAATGCGCCTGTCATCTCCGTTTCAATAAAACCTGGAGCAATTGCATTTGAACGAATGTTACGAGAACCCAATTCTAAAGCTACTGATTTTGTAAAACCAATAATACCAGCTTTAGAAGCTGAATAATTTGATTGCCCCGCATTTCCTTTAACACCAACAACCGAACTCATGTTAATGATTGATCCACTACGTGCCTTTAACATTGGGCGTTGCACAGCCTTGGTTAAATTAAACACAGATTTTAAGTTTGCATTAATTACTTCATCCCATTGTTGTTCGCTCATACGCATTAACAAAGTATCACGCGTAATACCTGCATTATTTACTAATATATCAATTGTACCGAAATCGGCAACAACACTATTTACTAATTCATCAGCCGCTTTAAAATCAGCTGCATCACTTTGATATCCTTTTGCTTTAATTCCGTAAGCTGCTAATTCCGCTTCTAAAGCTTTTCCTTTTTCTACTGAACTCAAAAATGTAAAAGCAATGTTAGCACCTTGCTCTGCAAACTTAACAGCAATTCCTTTTCCAATCCCTCTTGATGCTCCTGTGATAAGAGCGGTTTTTCCTTGTAATAATTTCATATCTATTTTATTTAAATTTCTTTATAACAAGGGGTAAATATAACAAAAAGCGCCGGAAAAATCAGTTGAAAACTAGGGTATTTTGTGATTTTTTAAAGCTTCAACTTGTTGATTTTTAGTGTAAATGAAAAAGCTCAAACAATAGATAATGATTATCTTTACCTAATGCGAAAAAAAACAGCAATAACATTCATTACACTTATGTTTGCAGTTATTGCTATGCATTCGCAAGTTAAACCAATTTGTGTTTTAGATTTAACTTTAAAAAATGCAGAAGCAACAAAAGGAAATTTATTTTCAGCGGGGCATATTTTAAAATCGGCTGGCTTTTCTTTTTCAATGAGCGATTCGGTTAATATTGCTATTCAATCCAAGATTATTTTCTCTACTTCTAATATTGAGAGTTACACATTTAATCAGGCAGAAAGAGATTCATTAAAAAATTTTTTAATGCGTGGGGGAGTTTGGATTGCTACAAACGACAAAGATACTTTACTGTATGATTGTTTTGGTATTTCTGCTACAAGTTTTAATTCGAATAGATTTTATTTGAATTTTAATACATCTTATGATGCAAATATATTTGAACTTTTCGACGAACCTTTTGAAAAACAAATTCAGTTTGGCGACACAGCCGATTACGCTACATGCATTGGCACACGTTCATTTACACCAAACACTGCAGATACATTAGCAACTTATGAAACTGGTGAAGTTGCAGCAACCCACAATTCATTTGGACTTGGGCACAACTACCAATTAGGAACACAATTAAAGGAAGTTATTTTACGTCCGCAAGTAAAAGAAGATTATCATGCAAACCGTGATTTTTCTAATGGCTTTGAACCTGCTCAAGATGTTTATGTTTTTTTAATTGCAGGTATCATAAAAAAACATTTACCACATGTAGTTTATAAACATACTTCGTATTGCAATTTCAAATCTACTTTAGTTATTACTCATGATGTTGATGCAACTAGTTCTATGGAGATGTTTGATGATTATGCAAGTTATGAAAAAGCAAATGAAATAAATTCAACCTACATGGTTACTACACATTACAATCATGATAAACTTGCGAAGAATTTTTTTGATGGTTTTGAAGATGATATTCTAAGAGTGTTTAACATGGGCCACGATATTCAAAGTCACAGCGTGTCGCACATGCCCGATTTTGATGTGGAAACTATTGTTCCAATGGGTTCACCCGGAAATAACCGTTATAACTATATGCCCTATTTTGATGGAACAACATCAAGTAATGTGAGCGTGTTTGGAGAAGCTGAAGTAAGTAGAGATTTATTAAGTGTAATTACAAACAAACAAGTAAACATTTTTAGACCTGGTTATCTTGCCTTTCCAAACTATTTGATAAATGTATTAGATAGTTTACACTACTCATTTAGCAGTAGTCATAGTGCAAACAATGTAATGACTAATTTTCCTTTCTTTTCACATACCGATTTAGAAATGGATGGAAGACTAACAAAAGTGCTTGAAATACCCAATACCATTTCAGATGTTTTACACGATGATCCAATTAGTCAATCGAATTACTTAAGTAAAGTTGCATTGTGGAAATCAAGTTTTGATAAAAACCATAACAACAATCTTTCGACTGTTTTATTAATTCATCCAACGCGTTATTATAAATTGCATGCTCAACAATTACTAATTCAATCATTGCCCCAAAGCAGCGTTATAACAAACCTAGAAGAGTTTGGTAATTTTTGGAAGAACAGAGATTCATTAGAATTTACAACTCAAACATTGGGAGATACTTTGCTTATTCAACTCTCTTTAAAAGAAAATGAAATAAATGAGCGTATATCTTTTACAATAAATAATGGAAAAGATTTTTCGAAAATTAAAGTGTTTGATAGAGATTCTACATTAATAAATTACACACAAAGTAATTGGAATGCAAACGACATAATTATTCATAACACTTGCCAACGTCCAACATACAATAACTACACAATTGATGCAAACCCAAGCATTAACAATGTTTCTATAAACCCAAATCCATCAGATAAAAGCGGGGCATGGTTGCATTTCGAGTTAATGGAGGAATCAGAACTTACTATTTCTATTTACGATGCAAAAGGTAGTATTGTTGCTGAACCATATATTTCATCTAAATATAATTTAGGCGCACACGATATTGCATTACCTTATCAAACATTAAGCAAAGGTGTTTATGCACTTAGAGTAACAATTGGAACTGAAATTTATAAATTGAAGTGGGTGGTTATTGAGTAGACTATTTTATTTACGTTCAATCAAATCCCACAGATTACCATACAAATCAGCAAACACAAGTACTGTCCCCCATTTTTCTTCAACAGGTTCGCGCACTATTGATACGCCATGTTGTTTCATATTTGCGTAATCTCTTTTTATATCATCGGTGTGCATAAACAAAAACACTCTACCCCCACTTTGGTTTCCAACGCTTGCTAATTGTTCTTCGTTAGAAGCTTGAGCCAACAATAATTTACATCCTTTAGAATTTTTGGGAGCAACAACAACCCAGCGTTTTGTTTCACTCAACTTAGTGTCTTCAATTAAATCAAAACCAAGTTTCTTTGTGTAAAACTCAATCGCCTCATCATAATCCTTCACCACTAAAGCTAATTGAAAAATTTCTTGGACCATTATAAGTAATTATTTGCTTCCCTTTCTACGAATGTTGGCTAACTTAACTCTCCTAGCTCTTTCTTGGCGGCGTTTTCCAACTTGCGGCACTTGTTTGTTTTTTTCACTTTTCTCGTGGAAAGCAGGTCCTGAAACCTCAATCTTCTTATTGAACTTGTGAATATTTTTGTCTTTCTTCACAGGACGCTCATCAGGAATAAGCTTTGGAGAAACTTCTACTTCCACAGGGAATTTTTCCATGGTGATTTTTTTCTTCATCAACCCTTCAATTGCCTTTAAATTATCTTTTTCTAAAGGACTCATAAAAGCCATAGATGTTCCAATACTATCTGCACGGCCCGTTCTACCAATACGATGAATGTAATCGTTTGGCTCAACTGGAATGTCAAAATTAATTACGTGCGTTACTTCAGGAATATCTAAACCACGTGCAATAATATCTGTTGCAACTAATACACGATGCGTTCCATCATAAAAATGTTTTATAGCATTAAAACGTTGCGGCTGTGATTTGTTTGAATGGATAACTCCTGTTTGTTCTTTAAAAGATGGAGCCATTTCTTCATATAATAAATCTGCCCACTTTTTGTTTTTTACAAAAACTAAAACTCGCTTCATATCTGGCGTATTATCCAATAAGTGTTCGAGTAAGTTTATTTTAGTATAAAAATTTGGAGCAGGATAAGCTCGTTGGTCAATTTTATCGATTGGAGTACCACGTGCAATTAACTCAATGTATTGTGGTTCGAGGAAAAACTTGCCGATTAATTTTTCTACATCCTCATCCAACGTTGCTGAAAACAAAAGGTTTTGACGTTTTAAAGGCAAAGCATCCATTAAAGTAAATAACTGCGCTCTAAATCCTAAGTTCAACATTTCATCTACTTCATCAATTACTAATTTCTTTACCATTTGCAATTGAATACTTCTGGTAAGAATTAGGTCATTTAATCTGCCTGGTGTAGTTACCAATATATCCAAGCCATCATACACAGCTTGTTTTTGTTTGTTGATGTTAGAACCACCATAAATACCAGTAAATCTAACACTCATGTATTTTGTAAGCTTTTCTATTTCTCCAACAACTTGCGCTACTAACTCACGTGTAGGCAAAACAATAATAACACGCGGTTGCTTTTGCTCCGAATACGTAAGTTGACGCAAAATAGGCAACAAATAAGCAAAGGTTTTACCAGTACCCGTTTGAGCAATGGCAACCATATCTTTTCCCGACATTACGACTGGAAAGGATTTCGCTTGTATAGGTGTAGCATTATCAAAGCCTAAATCGGCTAATGCTTTAGCCAAAGGCTTATTTAAATTTAACTCTTCAAACTTCATAATTATCTAACTAAAATGCAAAGGTAAGCTATTGGATTCAATTGTAAGAATATCAGTGGATTTAGGGTAGAATTTAATACCTTTTTAAGATGGCTATTTTGAAACTAAATTATTTATACCATAGCATTCAATAAGTGATAATTATATCATTTGATAGGAATTTCCATCAAAAAACTATATATTTACAATGAGAGTACATTACTGCTCTCTTTACGAAATATAGCCTATGAAAACAAAATTACTAATTGGATTATTTATTTTATGCAGTATTGTAAAAGCACAAACAAACTCAGTTCTGAATTTTAATGGCACTTCCAATTATGTTAACATGGGAAATGCTGTTGCCAACAATTTACGAAGTGTTGAGTTTTGGTTCAAGCCAAGCGTAAATGTTAACTCTTCACTAAGTCAAACAAATGTATTTATTGGGAGAAATGATGCAACAGAATCAAGTGAATATGGATTTTATATTCAAGGAGCAGAATACCCTGCAATTGACAGAGGCAAAGTTACTTTCTATATTGCAGACAACAGCAATTACTACAGTGTAACTTCTAATAATAATTCGTGGACAGCTGGCACTTGGTATCATGTGTGTGGAACAATTGACGCTGTAAATGGAATGAAACTATACATTGATGGAGTTCAACAAACTTCAACTAATCCATATAGTAGTGCAATCCCACAAGCCTCTGAAATTAGTACCTTAGGAAGATGGGGCGATTTATCTATTCGTTATTTTTATGGTAGAATGGATGAACTACGTTTTTGGGATAGAACACTTTCACAATCTGAAATTCAACAAAAAAAGTGTTCATACCTAAATCCTTCTAACGAAACAGGATTAGTTGGATATTGGCAAATGGACGAAGGAAGTGGTTCAGCAATTTATGATGCAACAGCAAATGCTAACCCATCTACTCTTGTAGGTGCTACTTTTATTCAGGAATTATCTTGTTCGAATAGTGAAACCAATTACGCTTTAAATTTTAATGGTACTTCCAATTATGTTAACATGGGAAATGGCGTTGCTAACAATATCCGAAGTATTGAATTTTGGTTTAAACCAAGTGCAAACATCAACTCCTCATTAAGTCAAACAAATGTATTTGTTGGAAGAAATGATGCAACAGAATCAAGCGAGTATGGATTTTATATTCAAGGAGCTGAATACCCTGCAATCGACAGAGGCAAGGTTACTTTTTATATTGCAGACAACAGCAATTACTACAATGTAACTTCTAATAATAATTCGTGGATAGCTGGCACTTGGTATCATGTATGTGGAACAATTGATGCAATAAATGGAATGAAACTATATATTGATGGGGTTCAACAAAACTCAACTAATTCATATGGTAATGCAATCCCACAAGCACCTGAAATTACAGCGCTCGGAAAATGGGGAGATTTATCTATGCGTTACTTTTCTGGCAGAATGGATGAACTTCGTTTTTGGAATAGAACACTTACACAATCAGAGATTCAACAAAAAAAATGTTTTTACCTTAATCCTGTTATTGAATCTGGTTTAGTTGGCTATTGGAAAATGAATGAAGGTACTGGCACAACTATTTTTGATACTTCAACAAGCGCAAATAGTGGAATTATTTCTGGGGCAACTTTTATTCAAGATTTAAATTGCTTTACTGGAACTGTTGACCTCAAAAATATTTCGGATATAGACAATGCTTCTGTTTTTCCAAACCCATTTTCTTTTGCCACAACTTTTAAATCTAATGAAGAATTACAAAATGCTAACCTCAGCATTTATACTGTATTAGGTCAAGAAGTAAAACAGATTAATAATATTTCAGGTAATGAAATTTTAATAGAGCGAGGAAATCTACCCGCAGGAATATATTTTATTTCAATATCCCAAAACAATGAAAGAATTATCCTAAAGAAGATAGTGATTACTGATAATTAGGAAAATAATAAATCGTGCTTTGTTAAACGAGACACCAATTCTAGTGCGTTTTATAAGTAAATACACTCATTGAACTTCTGTGGAAGGCTCTTTTGTAATTCGTTTCCCTGAAAATTAGAATTAAACATTATTACCAAAAAGCCTGCAAATATTTTACTAAATTTGTCATCGAAATTCGAATTTTAAAACTCTATATATTATGCCAAAAGGAATTTACAAAGTACCCGTTGCAGCTAACGAACCAATAAAAAGTTATGCAGCTGGAAGCCCTGAAAGAAAAGAACTTCAGGCTATGCTGAAAGAATTAAGAAGCAAAGAATTAGATATTCCAATGTATATTGGTTCAGAAGAAGTTCGCAGCGGAAACAAAACCCGCCTTGCTCCTCCACATGACCATAAACACACTTTGGGGCATTTCCATAAAAGTGATAAAACACACGTTACACAAGCAATTAACGCTGCATTAGCTGCAAAAGAAAAATGGGCTAATTTAAGCTGGGAGCACCGCGCTTCTATCTTTTTAAAAGCTGCCGAATTAATTGCAGGACCTTACCGCTCAAAATTAAATGCTGCAACTATGTTGGGGCAAAGTAAAAATGCTTTTCAAGCCGAGATTGACAGCGCATGTGAGATTATTGACTTTTTAAGATTCAATGTTCAATACATGACGGAAATTTATGCTGATCAACCAATTTCTGGCCCTGGTGTATGGAATCGTTTAGAGTGGAGACCTTTAGAAGGATTTATTTATGCATTAACACCTTTCAACTTTACAGCTATTGCAGGTAATTTACCTACAAGCTGTGCTATGATGGGTAACGTTGTTGTTTGGAAACCAAGTAACACACAAGTATACAGCGCTAATGTGTTGATGGAAATTTTCAAAAAAGCTGGAGTACCTGATGGAGTTATTAATTTAATTTACCCAAGTGGACCTGATGCAGCAGAAATAGTTTTTAATCATAAAGACTTTGCTGGTATTCATTTTACAGGTAGTACAGAGGTATTCCAAAATATTTGGCAAACAATTGGAAATAATATTCACAAATACAGATCTTATCCTCGTATTGTTGGAGAAACAGGTGGAAAAGATTTTATTATGGCACACAAATCTGCAGAAGCAAAATCATTAGCTGTTGCAATTAGCCGTGGAGCATTTGAATACCAAGGTCAAAAATGTTCAGCAGCATCTCGTGCTTACATTCCATCAAACTTATGGGAAGAAGTAAAAGGATATGTATTAGCAGATTTGAAAGACATGAAAATGGGGCCAACTGAGGACTTCACCAATTTCATTAACGCTGTTATTGACGAAAAATCATTCGACAAATTAGCAGGTTATATTGATGCTGCTAAAAAAGATAGTAATGTTGAAATCATCGCAGGTGGTAAATATAACAAGAGTTCTGGCTATTTTATTGAACCAACAATTATTGTAGCAAAAGATCCAAAATACGTTACTATGTGTGAAGAGTTGTTTGGACCCGTGTTAACACTTTATGTTTACGATGAAAATAAATTTGAAGAAACCTTAGAGTTGGTTGATTCAACTTCTATTTATGCATTAACAGGCGCTATTTTAGCGCAAGACCGTTATGCTATTGAACTAGCAACAAAAAAATTAAGTAATGCTGCTGGTAATTTTTACATTAACGATAAATGTACGGGCGCAGTAGTTGGTCAACAACCATTTGGTGGCGCACGCGGCAGCGGAACAAATGATAAAGCAGGTGCTAAAATTAATTTATTACGTTGGGTTTCTCCACGTACGATTAAAGAAACTTTTACCCCTCCAACAGATTATAAGTATCCGTTTTTACAAGCTGATTAATTTCATCTTACTTCTAACAATTGAAAGCCCTGATAACTCGGGGCTTTTTGTTTTACGGTTCATGAAGTCAAATCAACGCTTCGTGAAATTGTAGGTGTTTGATTAAACAAAGATGTGGATACTTGCATCAAATTAATTCAAACAAGATATTATGTTAAAACAAATTCTTTTAGTGTCCATGATAGGAGCAAGCTTTATGGCAAATGCTCAATTTGGAAAAATGATGAAAAATTTAGAAAACAAAGCAAATGGTGTTGCTTCTGAAGAACTTCCAAAAGGTGTAGAATTATATACCGAAACTCATACCGATAGTATTGGCTTTTCAGGAAAATACTACACAAAATACCCTGTAAAGTTATCTGTATTAAACGCGATGAATATGCCTAAATATTTTAATGTAAGTGAAGTTACTTTAGAATTAAGACAATCATCATTATCAGGCGTTTTTCACTTTTTAAAAGATGAAGTGGGCAAAAAAATGAGAAGCGAAAATACAGACATGAAAACGGTTGTTGATTTTGGTATGCCTGGTGATGCTGGTAATCAGCTTGCGCGCAAAACAATGAAAGCTTGTAATTGTTTTCAATTAGAAGTAAACAATTCATTCGGAAACTCTGGAGAAAAAAGAGGATTTGAAGATGACGCGAAAATTTATCGTTACACAAAAGATCCAGAAATTATTTTTATTGGCCGTCCGCAATATAGTGAGTACAAAAAAAGTGGGAAGAAAACATTTTTTGCTTCTATGGGCCATAACTATACAGGGGCAAGTTTTAATGTATTAAGCAAAAACAAAGAAAAGCTAGCACAATGGGATAGTTTAAAAATTGTTGATGCAATTTTTGAAATGGAAGCTTTATATTCTGAAGAAACAAGCGGAGCACTAGCATCTATGATAAATTTACCAGCTAAAGGAGTTAACGATGCAGCAAGAGAAAAAGAATATTTTAATTTAATTAAACCATTTGCCGACAGGGACAAGCCTGCTGCATGGGGCGATAAATTCGTATTCTGCTATATCCTAAAAGATTGGAAAGTAATTTACAAAAAAGACAATCCAACTGCAATTTCACACAGAACCGCTATGGTAATTGCTGTTTCTACAAATTGGCCAAAAGGAGAGTGCAGATACATTACGTGTACAATAAATCAACCATACGACGGAAAAGATTTTGGAAAAGCGTTTATGGCCGGTTTTAATGGCTCTTTAGTTCCTGTAAGTTGTGAATCGGTTAAAGGATTCAATAAATAATTTCAAAGAAGCCTCCTAAATAAAATAGGAGGCTTTTTACTACCTTAGCATTCGTAAATGATTAATGCCATATTAATAGATGATGAAGAAAGAGCAAGAGATTCATTAAGAACCTTGCTTACTTCGTATTGCCCCGATGTAAACATTGTTGCTGAGTGCTCTAATGTTCCAGATGGTGTATTAGCTATTAATAAACATCATCCAAAATTAATTTTTCTCGACATTGAAATGCCCGAGTACAATGGTTTTGAGCTACTCAGTTTTTTTAGAGATGTTGATTTCGAAATAATCTTTGTAACAGCATACAACGATTATGCATTAAAAGCTTTTGAAGTATCTGCCGTAGATTATGTTTTAAAACCTGTTGATATTGACAAGCTAAAATCAGCAGTTGACAAAGCATCTAAACGCCTAGAAGGTCACGACATGAAAAACAGATTGGATGTTTTAAAGGATTCATTTAAAACTAACCAGTTTAATAAAATTGCATTACCATTAGCAGAAGGTTTACTTTTTGTTGATGTAATGGAAATAGTTTATTTAGAAGCCGACGGAGCATACACAAATGTGTGGTTAAAAGATGGCTCCAAAATATTAGTAAGCAAAAAAATAAAATTCTTTGAAGAAGTATTAGAAGGAAGACAAAATTTCTTTCGTTCACACCGTTCATTTATGGTGAATATCAATTTCATCAAAAAATATAACCGTTCTGATAATTCGCTTTTACTTGATAATGGTAAAACAATTATTATTTCAAGAGATAGAAAAACTGAATTTGAGACTCAACTTAAGAGCAATAATCTAACGGTAGGGATATAAGCTCCCAAATTTTTTACAATTCATGAACTCAAAACAACGATTCGTGAATTAACCTCTTTCCCATAACTAAATTGCATGGATATTTGATGAAAATTAAAATTCATGAAAAAACTTTTACTATTATCTAACTTATTTTTAGCAACTGTCGCATTTAGTCAAGCCGACAGCTTATTTGCATCTTATAACTTTAACGCCTGCAATGGTGCAGATGGGGTAGAACCAAAAGCAAGAGGCATTGTTACAGGTGCAACATTTACTAACGACCGAAGCAACAATCCTGGCGGATCTATGTTTTTAGGTGGTGCAGGAGGGGCAACTATTGGAGCGCCTTCAAAAGCATTAGTTTCAACAGGTTTAACAATTTCTGCATGGATAAAACCAAGCGCTCTTTCTGGGCAAAGAGCAATTGTTTCCAAATGGGTTGGTTCCCAATCAGCTGATCAATATCTATTATTATTAAATGGAAATAAAGTAATGTTTGCAGTTGGCAATCCAGGAACATCAGCTAATGGTCATCAGGGAAATATTGTACTCACTACAACTGCTTGGCATCATGTGGTTGCTACTTGGGATACATCCGGTACACATCAAATTTATGTTGATGGTGTTCTTGATATAAATGTAGTAGATAACGCATTCAAAACAATTAATAGTACCTCTGGTACAAGTTTAACAATTGGCTACCAATCAAACGGTTCGCGTTACTTTTTAGGGGAAATTGACGATGTTAAATTGTTCGACCAAAAATTAGACGCAAATGAAGTACAAACTTTGCATAATGAAAATTCGCTTATCCAAAACAATTTAGTGTCTCATTATAATTTTGATGCAAACACAAAAGACCAAGTTAGCTCTAACGACCCACTTGCATTCGGAACAGCATATGCACCAGATAGAAATGGCAATATTGACCAAGCTTTAAATGTTAGCGACGATAGTACTTACTTAAATCTATTTGATAGCTACGATGGATTTGCATCTGGAAACACAGGGAAAATAACTTACTCCTTTTGGTTAAACTTTAAAACATTTACAGGAGCCAATCAAATCATTTTAGCTAAGTCGGCAGATGGTGGTTGTTCAGGAAATGATCGTCAATTTTTATTTCGTTTAAACACACAAAATAAATTAGATATGGTCGTTTACGGAACAGCAACGGCGGGTAGCTACGGAACCTTAATCGGTAGCACCACATTTGCAACGGGGCAATGGTATCATGTAGTATTTGCTTATGATGCATCACTAACAACAAATGGTGGAGTTGATAAAATTAAATTATTTGTAAATGGTGTTCAAGAAACTACTACAATTGGCACAGTAACGGGATCTGGTGTTGGAACTGGTTATCAAGATGCTGCTGCGTGTATTGGTGTTGGGGCATATTTGAAATCTGATGGTGCTTTCTGTTCAAATGTGCAACGAATGGATGCTTATTTTGATGAATTAATGATCTTTAATAAAACATTAAACGCTACTGAAATAACCAATTTATATAATGGTCAAATTCCAGTTGGCTTAAATACATTAACAAGCAACAGTAATTCCACAATCGCTTTCCCAAATCCATTCAGTAACAAAATCACTGCAAATCTTGAATCAAATTCAAGCATTGAAGTTATTAGCATTGATGGAAAAATTGTATTCGCAACAGAAGCTAAAGCTGGTGAATTATCATTAAACACTGAAAACTGGAATACAGGAATGTACATTATGAAAACAAAAAACACAAAAGGCACATCGGTACAAAAATTAATTAAACAATAATTTTAAGCGGGGCAATTATGTTTTTTTAATTGCCCCGATTTTAAAATACCCACCAACACGGATATCAAAAAAAGTAGGTACTCGTAGAAATAATAAAAGAAGATTAAAGAGAGGAGGATTTTATGTTTTTTCTAGCGATACAACCACATGCCGAGAAGTCGTATTATGAATTTCAACATTCATATACGCCTCATAATAAATTACAAGAACCTAACAACAAAGTGGTTCTTGCTTTAAGTAAAGAAACACCAAGTTCCATTGCGAAATCGCTTTCAGAAATAATTAGAAAAAAAGACTATTCTAAATTTCAATTAATTATTTGCAGCGTAAAACGAAATCAAGTCGATGCTATATTAAGCCGAATGGATAGAAAACTTCTTTTAGAAGGTTTGAATATTTTAGACCAAGAGTGGATGCAAGAAATCCTATATTATTTAAAAGAAAACACCTATAATGAGTTACTGTTTTTGGCTAGATAAATACTAAGCAAATCAATTAAATGATTCCGAAAAACTTCTAGGCTGAAACTAATTAACCCTCTTTTTTAAATATACCCTCTAGCACGGAGGCTACTCTGTAAAAAGAAACTACCTTTACAAGAAAAACTATGAAAACGAAAACAATTACCCTAAGCATAATTTTTATATTAGCTCTTATACTAAACGTTAGAGCACAAAAAACCTATGCTGATTTTCACGCGACTTATCAACCACATAATAAATTATTTAAGCCTGACGATGAATCAGTTCAATTAATGACTCAATTAACTTTAGAAAGTGTAATAAATATGATGGAGTCTTATGCGAAAAAGGGTGATAAAAATGCATTTCAACTATACATTACAAGTTTTGAAAGAGAAACTGCAGGTAAAATACTTGATCAAATGAGTAGTAAAATATGTATCAAAGGATTAAACTTAATGGATAAAGAATGGCTATTAGATGTGGCATATTATGCGTCAGAATCAACTTATAATAAAGTATCAGGTAGTGTAGATATTCTAAAAAACTACTAATTACGTTTGTCATTTATCTACCTTAAATCTTTCAAATGCTCGTAGTTTACTTAAGCTCTGCGGAAATTTAACTTTACAGCAATTTAAATAATTAAATATCAAATACTTACAATTAAACCTCACGTTTCATCTCCCGTTAATAATTAGTATCTTAGCAGCCCAAAAAAAAACGAAAGATGGCTTATTTGGAATTTGAAAAACCAATTGAAGAATTAGAGAACGAACTGGCAAAACTTAAAGACGTTGCTGAAAAAAGTAAAGTAGATGTAAGTAAGTCGGTAACTGAGTTAGAAGCCAAAATACAAGCTGAAAAAACTAAACTTTATTCGAACCTTACACCTTGGCAACGTGTTATGCTTTCTCGTCACCCAGAAAGACCTTATACATTAGCTTATATCGACTATATCAGTAAAGGAACTTTCATAGAATTACATGGAGACCGTACTGTAGGAGATGATAAAGCAATGGTTGGTGGCTTTGGCGAGATTGATGGCAGAACAGTTATGTTTATTGGTCAGCAAAAAGGTATTAATACTAAAATGCGTCAAATTCGTCGCTTTGGTATGGCTAACCCAGAAGGATATAGAAAAGCTTTGCGTTTGATGAAAATGGCAGAGAAATTTAATAAACCTATTGTTACCTTAATTGATACTCCGGGTGCTTACCCAGGATTAGAAGCAGAAGAGCGTGGACAAGGTGAAGCAATTGCTCGCAACTTGTTGGAAATGGCTCAACTTAAAGTTCCAGTGATTTGTATTATTATTGGTGAAGGTGCTTCGGGTGGTGCATTAGGAATTGGTATTGGTGATAAAGTATTAATGCTTGAAAACTCTTGGTACTCGGTTATCTCTCCGGAAAACTGCTCTACTATCCTTTGGAGAACATGGGATTTTAAAGAACAAGCGGCGGAAGCATTAAAATTAACTGCTGAAGACATGACTAAAAATAGTCTTGTTGATGGCATTATTAAAGAACCACTTGGTGGAGCTCACAACAATAAAGAAGAAATGTTTGAAACTGTAAGACAACGTATTATTGATGAGCTTGTTGGTTTAGACAAAAAATCGCCTGAAGTGCGCATTAACGAAAGAATTGAAAAATTCTGCGCAATGGGAGTAACAGAAGAAATTGAATAATTAAAATATATAAATACAAAAACAATGGCTAATACAGGTGATATCAGTGTAGGATCAGTAATCCGTTACAATGGCGATTTAGTAGTAATAACAGAATACCAACATCGTACTCCAGGGAATTTACGTGCATTTTATCAAGCAAAAATGCGCAACTTAAAAACAGGTAAACAAACAGAAAACCGTTTCCGTTCAGGTGAAGAGGTTACTTTGGTACGTGTTGAATATAAAATGATGCAATATATTTATATGGAAGGAGAATATGTTGTACTTATGGATAACGCAACATTTGAACAAGTTCACGTTCCATCTATTATGTTAGGTGATGGAATCGAATTTTTGAAAGAAGGAATGGAAGTAAAAGTGACATTTGAAGAAGATGATGCTATCTTAGCTGAGCCTCCTACATTTGTTGAACTTACTGTTGAATATGCTGAGCCTGGTGTTAAAGGTGATACTGCAACCAACACATTAAAACCTTGCAAATTAGAAACAGGAGCAGAAATCATGGTTCCATTGTTTATTAGTGAAGGCGAATTAATTAAGATTGATACACGCACACGTCAGTATGTTGAGCGTGTGAAAAAATAAAATAAGGCTATTAAACAACCCCAAGCTAGGCTTGGGGTTTTCTGTTATTTTTGATTTCATTAAACCCAAATTGATATGAACGACAAACTAGATATTCTTAATCAAAAAATTGAAGAAGCTAAATTAGGTGGCGGACAAAAACGTATTGATGCTCAACACAAAAAAGGTAAATTAACTGCTCGTGAGCGTATTCATTTTTTATTAGATGAAGGTAGTTTTGAAGAGATTGGAATGCTTGTTACACATAGAAGTAACGACTTTGGTTTAGAGAAAGAAAAATATTTAGGAGATGGCGTTATTACTGGATACGGAACAATTAATGGAAGATTAACTTACGTTTTCTCTCAAGACTTTACAGTATTCGGCGGTTCATTATCAGAAACACATGCAGAGAAAATTTGCAAAATAATGGACTTAGCCATGAAAAATGGTGCTCCATTAATTGGCTTAAACGACAGTGGTGGTGCACGTATTCAAGAAGGTGTAGTATCATTAGGTGGTTATGCAGATATATTTTATAAAAACACATTAGCTTCAGGAGTAATTCCTCAGCTATCTGCAATCATGGGGCCTTGCGCTGGTGGTGCAGTTTATTCGCCAGCTATTACTGATTTTATTTTAATGGTAGAGAATACATCCTACATGTTTGTTACAGGGCCAAACGTTGTAAAAACAGTAACACATGAAGAAGTAACATCAGAAGAATTAGGCGGGGCAATGACACATGCAAGTAAAAGTGGTGTAACCCATTTTGCCTGTGCAAACGAAATTGAGTGTATCAATAACATTAAACAAATTTTAAGTTACGTTCCTCAAAACTGTGAAGAAGATGCTCCTTCTGTACCTTATGAAAATAAAGGTTCAGAAAAAAGAGAAGCATTAAATAATATCATTCCTGAAAACGCAAATCAACCTTATGACATGCGCGAAGTAATTAATGGTGTTATAGATGAGGATTCATTTTTTGAAGTTCATAAACATTACGCAGAAAACATTGTTGTTGGATTTGCACGTTTAGCAGGCAGAAGTATTGGTATTGTTGCTAACCAACCCGCTGTATTAGCAGGTGTTTTAGACATCCACTCTTCAACCAAAGCCGCACGATTTGTTCGTTTCTGCGATTGTTTTAATGTTCCTTTATTAGTGTTTGAAGATGTTCCAGGATTTTTACCAGGCACTGACCAAGAGTGGAATGCAATTATTACAAACGGGGCAAAATTATTATATGCATTTTGCGAAGCTACAGTTCCGCGCATTACTGTTATTACACGTAAAGCATACGGTGGAGCTTATGATGTAATGAATAGCAAACATATTGGTGCAGATATGAACTACGCTTGGCCTTCAGCAGAAATTGCTGTAATGGGAGCTAAAGGTGCTGCTGAAATTATTTTCAAAAGCGAAATTGCTGCTGCTACAGATAAAGATGCAAAGTGGAAAGAAAAAGAAGCAGAATACCAAAACATGTTTGCAAACCCTTACCGTGCTGCAGAAAGAGGTTTTATTGATGAAGTAATTAAACCTGAAGATACTCGAGAGAAATTAATCAAAGCCTTTAAAATGCTTGAAAACAAAGCAGTAAGATTGCCACGTAAAAAGCATGGAAATATTCCTTTGTAATTTTATTTGATTAAAATTTCAATAAATTATTTAAAAAAAGTAGAACAAATTGTTCTACTTTTTTGTTTCTAAAAAATCATAAAACTCAAGCGTACTTTGTTATCAATTTAGTAAACTTGTATAAAATTTCGAGCTATGCCCTACTCCTCTTTACAAGACTGTATCAATGATTTAGAAAAAAATGGTCACTTGATTCGTGTTAAAGAAGAAGTTGATCCAAATCTTGAAATGGCGGCTATTCATTTACGTATTCATGAAGCTGGTGGCAAAGCAATTTTATTCGAAAAAGTTAAGGGAACAAAATATCAATGTGTTTCAAATATTTTTGGAACCAATGAGCGCATACATTTTTTATTTAGAGAACATTTCTCTACTATGCAGCAGTTAATTGATGTAAAAAGCAATCCAATGGCATATTTAAAAAAGCCATTCAAAAATATTTCGCTTGCATTAAAAGCTTTTAAAGCATTACCAAAAAAACTAAATGCTAAAGCCTCTGATTATTTTGAAGAAATACAAATTCAAGATTTGCCTTTAATTAAACATTGGGAAATGGATGGTGGCGCTTTTGTAACGCTACCACAAGTTTATTCAGAAGACATTGACCAACCTGGAATTATGCAATCCAATTTAGGAATGTATCGTATTCAATTAAGTGGTAATGATTATTTACTAAATAAAGAAATTGGTTTGCATTATCAATTGCACAGAGGCATTGGAGTTCATCAAACAAAATCAAATGCAAAAGGAAAACCTTTAAAGGTGAGTATTTTTGTTGGTGGACCTCCATCACATTCTCTAGCAGCTGTAATGCCTTTGCCAGAAGGGCTTTCGGAGATGACCTTTGCAGGTGCATTAAACGGAAGAAGATTTAGATACTTATACGAAGATGGATTTTGCTTGTCAGCAGATGCTGATTTTGTAATTACTGGTGAAGTGTATCCAAATGAAAATAAACCAGAAGGTCCATTTGGCGACCACTTGGGTTACTATAGTTTAAAACATGATTTCCCATTAATGCGTGTACATAAAGTATACGCTAAGAAAAATGCAATTTGGTCATTTACTGTTGTTGGTCGTCCACCACAAGAAGATACTGGTTTTGGAAATTTTATTCATGAACTTACAGGAGATGGATTAAAAAAAGAAATTCCTGGATTAAAAGAAGTACATGCTGTAGATGCTGCAGGCGTGCATCCATTGCTACTAGCTGTTGGTAGCGAACGCTATACTCCTTATGCACAAACAAAACAACCTGCTGAAATATTAACCATTGCAAATCACATTTTAGGTAGTGGACAATTAAGCTTAGCAAAATTTTTGTTTATTACTGCAGACGATAATAATAAAGTAACAACGCATAATATTGAAGAGTACTTTAAATATATTTTAGAACGAATTGATTTAAAAAGAGATTTACATTTTCATACCAACACAACCATTGATACACTTGACTATTCGGGTACTGGATTAAATACTGGAAGTAAAATTGTATTTGCAGCCTATGGAGAGGTAAAAAGAGAATTAGGAAGAAGTATTCCTGAATTTATAAATAGCTGTACTTCGTTTAGTAATGCTAAAATTGTTTTCCCTGGTGTGATTGCAATAAAAGGAGAAGCTTTTAAATCTTACGAAGAAAGTAATTTGCTCATTGAGAAAATAAATACTGAATTAAAAAATCATATTGTTGAATTAAATCGATTTCCTTTATTTATTCTTTGCGATGATAGTGATTTTGTTGCAGAAACATTAAATAACTTTTTGTGGGTAAGTTTTACACGTTGCAATCCATCTCATGATATTCAAGGTGTAGATAGTTTTGTTCTGAATAAACATTGGGGATGCAAAGGTCCGCTAATAATTGACGCGCGAAAGAAACCACATCACGCTCCTGAATTAATTAAAAACGTAGAAATAGAAAAAAGAGTGGATGCTATTGTAGCTAATATAAAATAGCCCAGCTTATTTCATATTTACAAACTGCAATGGTATATCAATTTCTGCCGCCGAACGCAATGCAGCAATCGTCATTTGCAAATCATCTATCTTTTTCCCAGAAACACGAATAATATCATCCATTACTTGAGTAGTAACTTTAACTTTAGAATCTTTAATTACCTTCATTATTTTCTTTGAATATTCTTTATCAATTCCCTCACGCACTTTAATATCCTTTTTAATAAACATACCTGAAGAATAATGTTCCTTAGATAAATCTAAACTTCGTGGGTCAAGCTTTTGCTTAATCATTCTACTTCTTATTGTATCAATAATAGAATCCAAGCGCATTTCATCTTCAGTAGTAATACTTAGGCTTACATTCTTTTTATCTAAATCTATGGTGCTTTTAGAATTTTTAAAATCAAATCTGCCCAATATGTCCTTACGAGCAACATTAATTGCATTATCTAAAGTTTGAGCATCAGTTTTACTAGTTATATCAAATGACGGCATAATTGGTATATTTACATGATTAATGAATTCAAAAGCTAAAATACTATTTCTGTTTGTTACTTGTTTAATTGGGACAAAATTATTTTCTCAAATTAACAACTTAGAAAAACACTTTAAAAGTTATGGCTTAGTGAATATTCAAGACTATTGCCCCGATATAAAGGTTGATTTGGCATACTCCAGTACAAAAAACTTTGTTGGCATTGATATGTACAAACAATTAAATAAATGCTATTTACCTAAAGATGTTGCCCTACAACTTTGCAAAGCTCAAACCTTGCTTCACGAAATAAGCGATTACTATGATATTATTATTTTTGATGCAACACGTCCATTACACATCCAAAGATTAATGTGGGACTCATTAAAACTTCCCATCGAACAAAAAACAAAATACCTTGCCCATCCTAGTAGCATTTCACTTCATAATTACGGTGCTGCTGTTGACATTGGATTAATTACAAAAAACGGAGTTATTGTAGATATGGGAACACCTTTTGATTTTTTTGGCATTGAAGCGCATATTACAAAAGAAGAACAATTATTAAAGGAAGGTAAATTAACAAAAACTCAATTAATTAATCGTAAACTACTAAGAAAAGTAATGGTGAAGGCTGGATTTCAAACCATGTCTACCGAATGGTGGCATTTTAATTTTTGCACCAAAGAATTGGCAGCAAAATGCTTCAAAATCATTCCTTAAACTTCCTTTTTTGAAAAATAATAGTAATTATTTAAGTGCGCTTGTTTATTTAAATTGCGCTTTCATTTATTAAAATTGCCGTTTATCCCAAATCGCCTCTGAAATCAAATAGTTCGAGAATAAAACACTTGGAATTTAAACCAGTTTAGTTTATGTTTATGGAAAATTTACAACCATGAACAAAAAACTTACATCTTTAATTACTGGCTTAACCTTGATAGCAGGTTCAAGTGTTTTTGCTCAAACGCAAAAAATAAAACCTCACCAACACATCGATGAAGTACCTTCTCATCGTACATGTGGTACAAATGAGCATCTCGAATTCTTAAAGCAAACTCGTCCTAACTACGAGAAAGACTTAATTGAATATAACAAAATGCTTGATGCTTATATTAAAAAAGAAGAAGCATCTACACAAAAAACTACTGTAAACATTACAATTCCAGTTGTAGTTCATATTTTATATCAAAACGCAACAGAAAATATTTCTGATGCTCGTGCTATAGAACAGGTAACGGTTTTAAATGAAGATTTCCAAAAAACAAATGCAGATACAACCATTATACCTGCAATTTTTAAATCTCGTGCTGCTGGAACAAACATTACTTTTTGTTTAGCTCAAAGAGACCCTAATGGAAATCCAACAACTGGTATTATTCATAAGGCAACAACTGTAGCTACATTTGGGACTAACGATGAGGTAAAATCAAACGCTCAAGGTGGTGATGATGCTTGGAACGTATCAAAATATGTTAATATTTGGGTATGTGATTTAGGTACATCGTTATTAGGTTACGGAGAGTTTCCTACTGGAACATTAAGTAATACTTATGGTTTAGTATTAAATTACCGTTATACAGGTAAAACCGGTGCAGCTGCTCCTTTCAACAAAGGAAGAACTGGAACACATGAGTTTGGGCATTGCTTTAATCTTTTCCATATCTGGGGTGATGAAGCTGCTTGCTCAGGTAGCGATCAAGTAACAGATACTCCAAACCAAAAAGGTGAAAACTATGGTATGCCTACTTATCCTCAAGGAACAGCTGCAACAGGTGGTTGTTGTACTGCTGGCGACATTAGTTCAATGTATATGAATTACATGGACTACACAGATGATGCTGGTATGGCTATGTTTACAGCTGGTCAAATGACAAGAATTAACGCTGTAGTTAATACTGCACCTTGGAATGTACTTCAATCATCAGATGGTTGCACTCCTGTTGTTTTAGTTGCAAATGACGCAAGTATATTTAGTGTTACTTCTCCTACAGGAACTTTATGTGCTGGAACAATCAATCCAGTTGCTACTATAAAAAATACTGGTAATACTACTTTAACAAATTGCACTATCAATTATAACATTGATGGAGGTACAAACAGTACAATGCCATGGACAGGGTCTTTAGCCTCTTTAGCAACTTCATTAGTTAACTTACCATCTATGGTTGTTACAGCAGGAACACATACATTAAATGTATTTACAAGTAATCCAAACGGTGGTGCAGATGGAAACACTACAAATGATTTATCTAGTACAACATTTACTGCAATTGCATCTGTAACAGGAACAGCTCTTCCATTCTTCGAAGGATTTGAAAGTACAACTTTTGTTCCAACTGGCTGGACACTAAACAACCCAGATGCTGCTGACACATGGGGAAGAACAACTGCTGCAAAGAAAACAGGTTTAGCTTCTGCTAAGCTTGATAACTTTACAAACCCATTTGCTGGTCAAAATGATGATATGATTACACCATCTATTGATCTAACTTCTGCAAGTTCGCCACAATTAACATTCCAAGTTGCATATAAGTTATACACTAGCCCAACTGCAAATCCAAATTACTCCGACACATTAGAGGTAATGATTTCTACAGATTGTGGAGCAACTTATTCTAGCGTTTATAAAAAATTCGGAACTGCTTTAACAACAACCACTCCTACTTTTGGAACTGCTTCATTTGTTCCAACTTCAACGCAATGGAGACAAGAAACTGTTTCATTAGCATCTTATGCAAGTGCTCAAAGTGCTTATATTAAATTCAGAAACATTTCTGGTTATGAACAAAACTTATACATTGATGATATTAACATCACTGGTTCTGTTGGTTTAAATGAGCAAGCTAATTCTTCGGTATTAGTTAATGTTTATCCAAATCCATCTAACGGGCAATTATCAGTTGAAATTGCAAACAATGTTGGTGGACAAGCATGTGAGATCTCTATCTATAATGTTATTGGACAAAAAGTATTAAATGCTGTTTCAGTTAAAGGTTTAAGTTCAGTTCAAACAATTGATATGTCATCATTAGCAAATGGTGTTTATCAAGTTGAAGTTAAATCAAACAACAAGAGCACATTTAAGAAAGTTGTTTTAAACAAATAATTATTTTTTTCTAATTCAAAAAGCCCCGTTCTAAATAGAACGGGGCTTTTATTTTATTTAATTTTCACTTTAATATCGCCCAAATTTCTTTTACCATCAGGCCCGATAGCTACAATATCTTCAATATAAAACTTACCTCCCTTTTTTGCCTCAGCAATTAGTTTTTTTGCATTCGCTGGTAAATTAGATCCAGCAACTTTTATTTCCTCATAAGTACCTCTCGAATTAACAATAGAAAAAGTATAAGAACTGACTTTGAAATTAACATCTTCAAAAACAAAGTTAGGAAGTACAGCTCCAACTCCCCCAATCTTTACTAATTCGTTTTGTGTAAATTCTAATGCTCCGTTACTTGCATCCTTTCCCCCAATTTTTGCAATTGGTGATGGCACTTGCTTAACTCTAAATTTTATTGGTGCGCCTTGTTGACGGATTGTTCCGTCACTTTGTTTCGCCGAAACGGTAATCATGCAATCACCCTTGCTTGTAGCAGTCATTGAGTATTTTCCATTGCCATTAGATTTAAGTTTTGCTCCACAACCTGAAACACTTACAACTAAATCACTCGGAGCAACACCAGCAGCTGAAACTGCAACTGGATTTTCTAAACCAATATACATCACATTCATTTTTTCTGGAGAAACAGAAACCGAAGGTGCGGCAACCATATATTTATATTCGTAAGGATAATACTCAAATTCTCCAAATGCATTTTTTAATTTAATTGCTCCTTTAATAATTTGCTCACCAGTAGCAGTGGTTGAAGTTTCGTATGTACCAATGCCTCCCGCTGACTTAATTGGCTCTCCTTCTTTAATTGCCGTCTTTTTAATAAAATCATATTCACCACCTAATAAAACCTGCATGTTGTTTTCATTAAAATCACTTGATGAAGCCGATAAAAATATATTTGCCTTGAACTGCTGTCCCAATTGCACATAAACATTTTCAGAAATAACTGTTGCACTAAAATTATCCAACTTAATCTTAGATTTACGTGACGCATTTGCTAACTCACCCATAAATGAAGTTTCAATGCTTTTAATATCGTTTTGAATTTTAGTTAAATTTGTAATAACTGCAGCAAGTGGTAATTGATTAAAATTTTGCGTCTCCCACGTTTCCTTAACGTTATCAACCTTCTCAGTAGGATCTAAAGGATAAATTGATTTTACTTTTCTAACTAAACGATTGTAATCCGCATCAAGCAATTTTGCACTTTTATTCTTTTGTAACTTTTCTATTCGAGCAAGTATTTCATCATGAATAAAAATAATTTTTGATTTCAATTCCTTCGCAGTCATTGCCCCTCCTTTTGGTGAAGCTTCATCATCACCAATTAAAATATAAGTAGGAGTATCAAAATCATCTTGCTTCTCTGTATAACGCAGTTTGAGTGTATCGGCCAACTTAGCATCCAATTTTTCTGTTTTAGCAACAATATGCGATTTCAATTCTGCCACATACTCATAACCACCTTGGGTAATCTTAAAAACTTCTTCAGTTAGTTTTAAATGAATTCGTGCAATGGAATCGCCCTTTGCATAATCTCTAAAATCAGACAACGTTTTTATTTGATTATCAATTAAAGCTGCATTGGTTCGTTCCAGGCTTTCATTAACAGTTACAAATCCTTTCAATATATCTTTTGATACATTAAGCGCAAGCATTGCAGTAAGAACAAGGTACATCAGTCCTATCATCTTTTGTCGTGGTGTTTCTTTAGAATTTCCAGCCATGGTGTTTAGTTTTAGTGGGTTTTGAGAATATAACACTTAAGGACGAAAAAAGATACAAATGATTTTTACTTCTAAATCGCTTTAATAATTTTGGTTAAAGATTTTGTTCTATATTTACTTGTTATTTTAAACACACATGAAACATTTTTTACTTTTCGCGCTTGCATTAATTTTTGCAGAACCAATTATAGGACAAACAAATCCTTGTTTTAGTTCACCCATTTTAAATTTTCCAATTAGCCCTCAAGCATCTCGTGGCATTGCATCTGGAGATTTAAACAATGATGGTATTCCTGATTTAGCAACCGCCAATTTGAATGGCAGCAGTATCACATGGGCAATTATGAGTGCTAACGGAGGTGTTTCATCTGCATCAACTATCTCATTTGGCTCTGGCAATCCAAGAGCCCTTACAATAGCAGACTTTAATGGTGATTCATTTGGTGATATTGCAGCGGCAAGCACGAACATGATAAACCTTGCAATGAGTAATGGCACTGGTGGATTTACAACAAGTACTTTAAATGTTGGAAACCCATTCGGAATAGCAAGTGGCGACATTAATGGAGATGGCAACCAAGATATAGTTACTGCAAATAATGGAAGTAATAATGTTTCTGTTAGATTAGGAAATGGAGATGGAACCTTTGCAGCGAATGTAACTTACATTGTAAGTAACGGACCTTATTTTATTTCGCTTGCTCATATGAACAATGATAATTTTCTAGATATTATTACAACTAACATTGGTAGCGACAATGTTACTGTTTTATTAGGAGTTGGCGATGGAACTTTTGGCGCCATAAGTAATTATTTCATGGGCGGCCTTGCTTCTGATCCTTATTCATTAAGTGTTGGTGATTTTAATAATGATGGAAACAATGATGTGGTTGTAGCAAATTATGGATCTAATGATATTTGGGTTATGGCTGGAAATAGTAGTGGAGCACTTGCTCCTATGAATAATTATTCAACAGGTGGGCAACCTTTCGGTATAACAAGCGGACATTATGATGATGATGCAAATTTAGATTTTGCGGTTTCCGCATACAATGGCCAGTTTGTTCAGATATTCAAAGGTGACGGAACAGGTTCGTTTTCGCAAGCATCAAATTATACAACAAGCAATTCATTAGGCTTAATGACCACAGCTGATTTTAATGGTGATGGATTTTCTGATATCGCAGTTGCTAATTACGGTTTTAGTGGTAGTGGACAGGGCGGGGCATACGTTTTACTTAATCATCGCGCAAAAATCACAGCTTTAAGTCCGACATCTTTTTGTCCAGGTGGAAGTGTTGATTTAGTTGCAAACAACGGATACAACTTCGTATACAATTGGAGCCCAATAAACTCAACTAATGATAGCATTACTGTTAACACAGCTTCAACTCAAACACTTACTATATCAAATGCTGATGCAAGTTGCAGTACTACCGCAACACAAAGCATCACAATTAATCCATTACCAAATGTGTCGGGAACAGCAACACCATCAAGTATATGCAGCGGATACCAAACTACTTTAAATGGTTCAGGAGCACAAACGTATAGCTGGAGCAATGGAGTAACTAATGGCGTAGCATTTACACCACCTGGTGCAGGTACTTACACTGTAACTGGAACAGACGCAAATGGTTGCGTAAATACTGGTACAGTTGCAATTGCTTTTGCTATAGCACCAATGCAAGAAGTATGTACAGTAACTGTTGACTCCGCCACAGGTAACTTTAACGTTATTGTTTGGGAAAAACCCGCTGATATTGGTAACATTGATAGTTTTTATATCTACAGAGAAACCGCATTAAATATTTACAGCAAAATTGGAGCAACACATAAAGATTCGTTAAGCCAATATAATGACTTTGCTGCTAATCCTAATTCCTCAGCTTATAGATACAAAATAGCAACACTTGACACATGTGGAAATGTTAGTTCACTTGGATTCTACCACAATACTATTCATCTTCAGTATTTGGGCTTAGGTAATTTTCAATGGAATCATTATTTAGTTGAAGGAACGGGACAAGTTGCTTTAGCATATAATTTTTATAGAGATGATATTGGCACTGGTCCACTAAATTTATTACAAAGCGTGTCAGGTAACCAAACTACATTTACTGATGTGAATTACGCATCTTTTCCAAATGCACGTTACAGAGTTGATGTTGACTGGAACATTACTTGTACACCCACACGTGGGCCCGTAAACACAACACGCTCAAATATTAAAACACCAACTTCAATTGGAATTAACGAAATTGAAAATGAAATGAAAATTAGTGTTTATCCAAATCCCTCAAATGACAAGGTTAACATAAACACGTTCAATAATTTCTCTAAAAAAACACTTGAAGTATACACAAAACTAGGGCAATTAATTTTCGTTAAAGAGTATGTTGATTCACAAATTGAAATTAACTTAGCAGAGTGGAATTGCGGAATTTATTTCTTCAGAATTTCATCTAACACAATTTCTAAAAACGGAATCATAACTAAAAACTAAAAATGAAAACTATAATCATACTCTCAGCAATTATTTGCACGATGTCTTTCTCTTTAGTCAATCTAAAAACTATGCACGATTTCAAATGTAAAACACTTGACGATAAAGAATTTTCGTTTGCAAGTTTAAAAGGAAAAAAAATAATGATTGTAAATACTGCTTCTGAGTGCGGCTATACTCCTCAATACAAAGATTTGCAAGCGTTGTATGAAAAATACAAAAACTCAAATTTCATAATCATTGGATTTCCTTGTAATGACTTTGGTGGACAAGAACCCGGAAGTGCTGGAGAAATACAAAGCTTTTGCTCTAAAAACTACGGCGTTACTTTTCCTTTGATGGAGAAAGTTGTTGTAAAAGGAGATAACAAATGTGAAATATATAAATGGCTTACTTCAAAAGCTGAGAATGGTGTTGAAGATTCAAAAGTAAATTGGAATTTCAACAAATACTTAATTGATACAAACGGTAACTACGTTAAGCACTTAGGTTCTGGCGTTAATCCTTTAGATAAAGAAGTTACTGAGTGGATTGAGGCGAAGTAGTTACTTTTGTAACTTAGACATTGTAACACCTTTGAGCTTCGAATCTATCCAATCGATAAATTCGAAATATTTGAACACATTACTTTCTGCCTTATCAGATTTAATTTGCTCAAATTCATTCTTCAACTCTAACAAACTCTCTTTAATACTTGACTTGTATCGCTTCGGGTTACCGAAATAATTCAAAAATAAATTCTCCGTTTTATATGGGTTGTTCTGTTTCTTAAAATAATATACAGCCGAATTATGCAGCGACTTTATCATTCCGTAATCCTTTAGTTCATAGTGAATCAATATATTTAAAATTCTTGCGAAATTATAAATTTCAGGTCTTATTTTTTCTTCGAATTCATTCAGAATAAAATTCACAGCTTTTTTGGCTTGCTTAAACTCCCCATTAGAAAAATACAAATAGGCAATAATATATCGAAAAGTAACATTTGTAGAAGGGCTAACAATTTTAGAATACTCCTTAAGCCCATTTTGCAAATCATCAATAAGCTCATAAGCTAGTTTATACTTTTTACTTGTAATTAAAAATGAAAGTTGCATGGTGAAAGAATTACTAAATATTTGAGCTTGCACTCGTTTATATGCAATTGACTCAGATAATGGTGCAAAACCTCTCATGTTCTTTAATTCTGTATCAAATTCTTTTGGTTCAATATCTTTAACTATAGATAAAATTCGTGAGTATGTATTTACATAATCAAGAGGATATTCCTCCTTATAAAAAACATTTTGATCAATTAATTTAATTAGTTTGCGATTCTGAATTAACTCATTTTTTCTATCTCCTTGAATAAAATACCAAAGAGCATATATTTGATAATACCTGATTTGACATATCAATGGTAACTTCGAATTAAAATTTTTAACTAAAGGCGATTCTAATTTCTTTTCAAATTCAGCAATAATTGTTTTATTTCTTTGGCTCACCATTTTTCTCATGAGAACTAAACAATAAGAATAAAGCTGTGTATAAGACAAATAAGAATTAATTTTACTGTTTACTTCTTCCATTTCCAGAACAATCTCAACTTCAGTTTTCATTCCCTCTGTATAAAACAATGAAAGCTTTCTTTCCCAGAATAAAATATTCAATAATAAATCGAACAACTCCGATTTCCTTGCTATCTCTTTTGCCTTAGTTATTTCTTTAAAACACTGGCGAAACGCCCCTTTATCAAACAAGATTTCAATATCACATAAAGCTGTCTTTACTTGAAGATTAGCTGATTTAGATTCATGAAATTGTTTCAAACTTCTTAGGATAAGATTATATAAATAATTTTGATCCGCCTTTAAATATTTTAAATCAAATTTACTTTGTTTAAGCCTGCTTGCAATTTCCACTTCGTTGTAAATTTCGATTTTATCCAACACATCAAATAAAATATTTGACTTGTTAATTTCTCCAATTACATGCCTTGAACTAAAAATTTTAAAATTCCTTTTCTCAGACATGGAAAGGCTTTTTATTAAATCGAACGCGTGACTTGACTTCATGATTTTTACATTAAACAGACTTACTAAAGATACAAATTTTCAGTTAAAAAACAGCTATTCAATTTTTTAATTTAGACGAGAAAGAAATTAATTATGAAAGCGATGATTATTATTGGAATCATATAGTTCAAAAAGAACCAAACCAAGTAAACTAACACTAACCTACTAAATATCATAATGTTAAATATAAAAATTAGAGAATCTAAAAGTAATTGGAAGTACGTTAAACCACTTATATTTTTACTTTGTTTCCTTTTCTCACTTCCAAATTCAGTTAAAGCCTGCCACAATTCAACCATAAATTCTGTTACTTCAGTTAATAATGGAAATGGAACAACAACTTATACAATTAATGTTTCTATTGATGTAGGTGGCAGCGATGGATACAGTTATGGATTTGCCTTAATTTTTAATGGAGGTTGCCCTGCGCCTATTGTGCAGAGTGGTTTTACACCAACAGTAACAAGACCTAGTTATGACCCTTTAACAGGTTATACTGGAGCAGCTATTGGAACTGGCGGAGCAACAGGATACTTCTCGCTTAGGTATCCGAACCAAACAAACGTACTTACCTATGAATCAGATGATGCGATGTGGGGATTTGGAAGTACTGATTACAACAATAATAACATTGTAGTTACTGTTGCTGGTTGCGTTTCATCAATAAGTCTTGACGCCGATGTTAGAAGCATGACAACGACGAATGTTCCAAATTCAGCTTGTGTAAAAACATTTAATACAGGTTCAACTTGCAGTAGTGGCGGAGCGCCAACAACAGGCTTTTCATACTCTACACCTGTTTGTGCTAACGCTGCAAATCCTTCCCCTACAACAGTTGCAGGGTTTACTAGCGGTGGAACTTATTCTTCTGCTACTGGACTTTCTATTAATGCGAGTACTGGAACAATCAATCTTGCTGCATCTACTCCCGCTACTTATACAGTTACTTATTCCGTTGCGGCATCCGGATGCACAACTGCAGGAAGCAGCACTGCATCAATTGTTATTACTCCTACTACAACTCCAACAACAGGTTTTTCCTATACATCACCTGTGTGTTTAAACGCAGGAACTAATCCGACTCCAACTACTGTTGCAGGATTTACTAATGGAGGAACTTATTCTTCAACTGCTGGTTTAACTATTAATGCTGCAACTGGGGCAATTACTTTAGGTACAAGTTCCGCTGGAACGTATACTGTTACTTATTCTGTTGCCGCTAGTGGCTGTCGTGTTGCTGGAACTAATACAACAACAATTACACTCACTGACGCAGGAACACCAACTACCGGTTTTTCTTATTCAACTCCTGTTTGTACTAATGCTACAAATCCTTCACCTACAACAGCTGCAGGGTTTACTACTGGAGGAACTTATTCTTCTACTGGTGGACTTTCTATTAATGCAAGTACTGGTGTAATTAATCTTGCTGCGTCAACTCCAGCTACTTACACTGTTAATTATTCCGTTGCTGCTTCAGGTTGTAGCACTGCAGGAGGTAGCACTGCTTCAATCTTAATCACTCCTACTACTAATCCAACAACTGGCTTTTCTTATACATCACCTGTATGTTTAAATGCAGGAACTAATCCCACCCCAACTACTGTTGTTGGGTTTACTACTGGTGGAAATTATTCTTCTACTGCAGGTCTAACCATTAATTCGGCAACTGGTGCAATTACTTTAGGTTCAAGTTCCGCTGGAACATATACTGTTACATATTCCGTTGCGGCTAGCGGTTGCAGTGTTGCAGGAACAAACACTGCATCCATAACATTAACTGCTGGCGGAACACCAACTACTGGTTTTTCTTATTCAACTCCTGTTTGCGCTAATGCTACAAATCCTTCACCTATAACTGTTGCAGGTTTTACAACTAGCGGAACTTATTCTTCTGCTGCTGGACTTTCTATTAATGCTAGTACAGGTGTAATCAATCTTGCCGCATCTACTCCTGCTACATACACTGTTAATTATTCTATTGCTGCTTCAGGTTGCAGCACTGCAGGAAGTAGCACTGCATCAATTGTTATTACTCCTACTACAACTCCAACAACTGGTTTCTCTTACACATCACCTGCATGTTTAAATGCTGGAACTAATCCTACTCCAACTACTGTAGCTGGTTTTACAAATGGTGGAACTTATTCTTCAACTGCTGGTTTAACCATTAATGCAACAACTGGAGCAATCAATTTAGGTTCAAGCTCCGCAGGCACTTATACTGTTACCTATTCTGTTGCAGCTAGCGGTTGTCGTGTTGCTGGGACAAATACTACATCAATCACTCTTACTAATGGCGGAACGCCAACAACTGGATTTTCTTATACAACACCTGTTTGCGCTAATGCTGCGAACCCTTCTCCAACAGCAGTTGCAGGGTTTACTACTGGTGGAACTTATTCTTCTACTGCTGGACTTTCCATTAATACAAGCACTGGGGCAATCAATTTAACGACATCTACACCTGCAACTTATACAGTTACGTATTCCGTTGTTGCTAGTGGTTGTAGCACTGCAGGAAGTAGCACTGCGTCAATTGTTATTACACCTACAACTACTCCTACTACTGGTTTTTCATACACATCACCAGTTTGTTTAAATGCAGGAACAAATCCTACTCCAACTAACGTTATTGGTTTTACAACTGGCGGAACTTATTCTTCTACTGCGGGTTTAACAATTAACGCAAGCACTGGATTAATAACATTAGGTACAAGTTCTGCAGGAACTTACACAGTTACTTATTCTGTTGCTGCTTCAGGTTGTCAATTAGCTGCAACAAATACAACGTCAATCACACTTAGTAATGGCATTGCACCTACTACTGGTTTTTCATACTCAACTCCTGTTTGCGCTAATGCTACAAATCCTTCACCTACAACTGTTGCAGGATTTACTGCTGGTGGAACATATACTTCTACTGCTGGGTTATCCATTAATACTAGCACGGGGGCAATTAATTTAGCGACATCTACACCTGCAACTTATACAATTACTTATTCTGTTGTTGCTAGTGGTTGTAGCACTGCGGGAAGTAGCACGGCATCAATTGTTATTACTCCTACTACTACTCCAATAACGGGTTTTTCTTACACATCGCCTGTGTGTTTAAATGCAGGTAATAATCCAACACCAACAACTGTTGCTGGATTTGCAACTGGCGGAACTTATTCCTCAACTGCAGGATTAACTATTAATGCTACAACAGGTAATATCACTTTAGGTTCAAGTTCTGCAGGAGCTTATACTGTTACTTATTCTGTAGCTGCATCTGGTTGCCAAGTAGCTGCAACAAATACAACGTCAATCACACTTAGTAATGGTGGAACGCCAACAACAAGTTTTTCATATCCTCCAACAATTTGTACAAATGCTGCTTCAACACTTCCAACAAATGCTACTGGATTTGTTATAGGTGGGACATATACTTCTACTCCAGCAGGATTATCTATAAATGCAAATTCAGGAGTAATAACACCAACTACATCTGCCCCTTCTACCTATACAATTACATATTCTGTTAATGCTGCAGGTTGCACTGCTGCAGGAACAAGTACAGCAAGTGTTACAATAAATACAATACCTAATACTCCAATAATAAATTCAATTGATAGTGTTTGTGTTGGATCTAATAATTCAGTGAGTATATTAAATCCAATACAAGGTTTAACATACAACTGGAATTTAATAGGAGGGAACATTATAAACGGGATTGGAACATCATCAATAAATACAACTTGGACAGGAAGTGGTTTAGGAACTATATCTGTTAGCGCTTCAAATAATTGCGGAACATCTGCTGTTAGTACCAAAAATGTTATTATTGTAAACGCAACAATAAACCCACCCAATGTAATCTCAATTTGCCAAGGTCAATCAGCAAATATAAATGTTTCAGGAAATGCCGTTGCCTATGTTTGGTCACCAACACAAGGATTAAACAATCCTAACATTACTAATCCAGTTGCTAGTCCAACTGTTACTACACAATACACTGTAAGTACAATTGGAACATGCGCCATAACAGATACTATTTTAATAAATGTACTAAACATTCCTACCCCAAGTTTCACTATTCAATCTCAAGACAGCTATGTGAATTCACAAATTAATTTTATTAACACTACAGGGCAAAACAGTTATGAATATGAATGGAATTTAAATAATGGATTAGGTATTAATAATGAATACAACACATCTTACATTTATCAAGACACAGGGGATTACACTATTACATTAACTGCAATAAATATATTAGGATGCAAGGACTCAACAAAACAAATACTTCACATTAAAGAAGAGCCTACACTTTATATTCCAAATACTTTTACACCTAATGGTGATAATTACAATGGGATATTTCAACCTCAATTTGTTGGATATACAAGAATTGATGGATACATCTATAACAAATGGGGTGAAAAAATATTTCAATGGAATGAGTTAAATGGTGGATGGGATGGGACAATCCAAGGTAAGCCTGCTCAAGAAGACACCTATATTTATATGATTAAAATGTATAATGAAACTAATGAAATAAATCCTGTATTTGAAAAATCTGGGCACATCAACTTAGTTAGATAATATAAAATCAGACCTACTAATAATTTTGAATTGTACTCCTTAATCACTTCCTTTTCAAACTACATTAGCAGTAATGAAAAAGAAGGGGTTTAATTTTATAATCATTGTTCTGTTTTGCACCACTAATATTTTATTAGGTCAAACCTATTATAGAATGAATGCTGCAAACAATGGAACCACCGTTAATTTTTCTTGCCCAATAACCAATACAAGATTTGCGGATGAAGGTGCAGATGCTACTCATTATACAAATGCAACAGCGGATTACTCAATAACATTTTGCGCACCGGCGGGTAAACTATTAAAATTCGATTTTGGTTGCGGAAGTAATTTAACAACAGAAAGAATTCATAATTCAGATACACTTTTCATTTATAATGGCTCTTCAACATCATCTCCCTTATTATACAAAGTAACCGGAAACTCTGCAAACACATTTAGATTAACTTACTTTAAAGAAACTAGCACTGCTGTTCTATTATCTCCTAGTAGTTGTATAACATTTAGATTTAAAACAAACGCTGCAAATAATGATGATGGCTGGGATGCCTGCATATCATGTGTTGATGAAATTAATTGTGGCACAGGTAATCTTCCAGCATCTGACTTATTTTTAGGAGCACCAACAATTTGTAATTTCACGAATTACTGTGGCACTACAAGTGGTGATTTTGGCGCGGACATGCCAGTAAATTTAAATTCAGCTGGAGGAAGCTGCCCTTCAGGTTTAAATTTCTTGGGGACAGTAGAGAATAATTCTTGGTTAAAATTTCAGGCAACAAGTACCACTGCTTCTTTTGATTTTAATGTTGCCTTAGGAGGCTCATGTCTTAATGGAATTCAAACTGCAATATTTAGTTACAATGGCACATCACTAACACGTGTTTCAAACTGTGCACTATCAGATGGTTCGCACAGCGGAAATTTTACGCTTGCATCTACCTCCTCCTTAACAGTAGGTGAAACGTACTATTTAATGATTGATGGAAACGCGGGTGATATTTGCGATTATACAATTAATGCAACTGCGGGTGTAGTTGTTGCAGATGCGGGAGCTGACCAATCTATTTGCACATCAAGCACAACTTTAAATGCAGGAACAATTGTTGGAACTGGCACATGGACAGTAGTTAGTGGGTCAGGTACATTTGCTGACCCCAACAGTAATTCAACTGCTGTTACAGGACTTACAGGTGGCATCAACGAATTTCAATGGACTGTGAGCAACTCACTTTGCGGAACAATAAGCGACAATATACTTGTTGATGCTGGTTGCTTATTACCAATAGAACTTCAAAATTTTAAAGGCACATGTCAAAAAAACAAGAATCTTATAACTTGGCAAACAATATCAGAAAGAAACAATATGAGATTCGAAATCGAACGCTCAATAAACGGAATCGATTTCTACAATATTGGAAACGTTAATGCGTCTAATAATACAAACGAAATAATAGAATATAGTTTTAATGACATAAAAGAAAACAATCACCTGAATTATTTTTATAGGCTAAAACAAATTGATTTTAATGGACACTTCAGTTACTCAAATATTATTTACGTTGAATCAATTTGTGAATTAAGTCCAGAAATAACAATTTATCCAAACCCTTCTTCAGGTATTTTTTCATTAGAATTATTACTACCTCCTCAAAGCCAACTTCAAATAATAATATACAATGAGCTAGGACAGGAAATAAAACATACTGAAACAATAAATACTGAAGAAAGCAAAACATTTAAAACAGATTTAAATATATCCGAATTTCCGGACGGTGTATACCACATTAAAACAATTATCAATTCAAAAACTATCAATTCAAGAATAATAAAACTCTAAATCAGACCCACTAATAAGCCTTGATTTTTACGAATAAGTAAAAACATATCTTATTAAATTTGTATCACAATGAAACAAGTAAAAAACATTATTATCATTATTCAATTCCCCAACTAGGAAAGGATATTGATATTATATATACAAGCCTTTCCATTTGGAGAGGCTTTTTTTTTGAAAACAGATTAACTAAAAAATAAAACAAATGTACTACAACGACGAAACACAGGTATTTTTTAATGGCGAATGGTTAAAAGCTAAAGATTTAATGGTGAGTCCATATGTGCAAACAATGCATTATGGAAGTGGCGTGTTTGAAGGAATACGTTCATATGAAACACCAGATGGCACAAGAATATTTAAATCACTTGAGCACTATGAAAGACTTTTGCACTCAGCTAAAATGATGCATTTGGATGTGAAATACACTGCCCAAGAATTTACTGACTTAACCTATCTATTATTAGAGAAAAATAATTTGAGTAATGCATATATACGTCCATTAATATTTGCAGGAGCTAATATGTCATTAACTCCAACTGATGAAGTACATGTTATGCTTTGCGCTTGGGAATGGGGTAAATACCTTGGTAATAAAATGCTAGATGTAATGACATCCTCCTATCAACGCCCAAATCCTAAATCTTGTCATGTAGAAGCAAAAGTAACTGGACACTATGTAAACTCTATACTTGCAACAACTGAAGCTAAGAAAAAAGGATTTGACGAGGCGCTACTATTAGATGCACAAGGCAATGTAGCTGAAGGTCCGGGAGCGAATTTCTTTTTTGAAAAGGATGAAGTATTATACACTTCTCCACTAGGAAATATATTACCAGGCATCACAAGAGCTACAATATTTGAATTGTGCAATGAACTTGGATTTAAATTAGTAGAAAAATATTTTACGCCTGAAGAAGTAAGAGGTGCTGACAGTGCTTTCTTTACTGGAACTGCAGCAGAAGTGGCTGGCATAGCATCTCTTGACAGAGTAAACTTCAAATTAAAATGGGAAGACTCGCTTGGTTCTATCCTTCAAGCTAAATACACTAGAAGAGTAGCATTTAACGAATACGGGAATTTTTCATTAGTATAATAAATAGAAAGCATGGAATTAAATCGCTATAGTAAAACAGTAACACAAGATGAATCACAACCTGCATCTCAAGCAATGCTTTACGGCATAGGACTTTCAGAAGAAGATATGAAAAAGGCTCAAGTTGGAATTGCTTCAACTTGGTATGAAGGCAATACTTGCAACATGCATTTGAATGGGTTATCGAAATACGTAAAAGATGGCGTACAAGCTAATGATTTAGTTGGACTTCAATTTAATACTATAGGTGTTAGTGATGGCATAACCAATGGCACTGAAGGGATGCGTTATTCTCTTGTATCGCGAGAAATAATAGCTGATTCGGTAGAGGCTGTTACTGCTGCTCATTACTACGATGGTTTAATAACGATAGCCGGTTGCGATAAAAATATGCCTGGAGTAACCATGGCAATGATACGTGTAAATCGTCCATCCATAATGGTTTACGGTGGAACTATTGCATCTGGTAAATACAAAGACAAAACATTAAATATAGTTTCGGCCTTTGAAGCATTAGGAGAAAAATATGCAGGAACAATAAGCGATGAAGATTTTAAAGGAGTAATAAAAAATGCCTGCCCTGGCGCAGGAGCTTGCGGTGGAATGTACACAGCAAACACTATGTCATCTGCTATAGAAGCATTAGGTTTAAGTTTACCATATAGTTCTTCAAACCCTGCATTAAGCAATGATAAAAAAGTTGAATGCTTAAAAGCTGGTGAATATTTGAAAGTACTTTTAGAAAAAAACATAAAACCATCTGATATACTTTCAAAAAAATCATTTGAGAATGCTTTCACAGTAGTTGTTGCATTAGGTGGTTCTACTAACGCTGTGCTTCATTTATTAGCAATAGCAAAAACGGCAAATATAGATTTCACACTTGAAGACATAACTAGAGTTAACGAAAAAACTCCTGTAATAGCGGACCTTAAGCCAAGCGGAAAGTATTTAATGGAAGACGTTTTTGCTATGGGTGGAGTACCTGCTGTTATGAAATATCTTTTAGAAAAAGGTTTATTACATGGTGATTGTTTAACTGTAACAGGAAAAACATTAAAAGAAAATTTATCTGAAGTAAATGCATTACCTGCTGATCAAAAAGTAATACTTCCAATAGAACATCCAGTAAAAGCAACTGGGCATTTAAGAGTATTATATGGAAACCTTGCTCCTGAAGGTTCGGTAGCAAAAATAACTGGTAAAGAAGGGGAATCATTTTCTGGACCTGCTAATGTTTTCGAAAGTGAATTTGACTGTATAGCTGGAATAAGAGAAGGAAAAGTTAAAGCGGGGCAAGTATTAGTTATTAGAAATGAAGGTCCAAAAGGCGGACCTGGCATGCCTGAAATGTTGAAGCCAACTTCTGCTTTGATTGGTGCAGGATTAGGAAATAGTGTTGCATTAATTACCGACGGAAGATTTTCGGGTGGCACACATGGTTTTGTTGTTGGACACGTATCGCCAGAAGCCTTTGATGGTGGACCAATTGCATTAGTAAAAAATAATGACGTAATAACAATTGATGCAGTTAGCAACAAGATTAATTTAGAAGTAAGCGAAGAAGAATTAGCAAAAAGAAAAAAAGAATGGAAACAACCCGAATTAAAAGTAAAGTTCGGTGTGTTATATAAATACGCGAAACAAGTAAACTCAGCAAGTAAAGGCTGCTTAACAGATCAAGAATAAAATGGAAAAGCATAAAAAATATAATACTGAAGTAACAGGTGCAGAAGCTGTAATACTTGCACTTTTAGATGAAAACGTTACTGATGTTTTTGGTTATCCTGGTGGAGCAATTATGCCAGTGTATGATGCACTTTATGATTATACAGATAGATTAAATCACTATTTGGTTCGTCATGAGCAAGGTGCAACGCATGCAGCACAAGGTTATTCAAGAGTATCAGGCAAACCAGGAGTTGTATTTGCAACCTCAGGACCTGGAGCAACTAATTTAATAACTGGTATTGCAGATGCACAAATTGATTCAACCCCAATGGTTTGTATAACTGGGCAAGTACACTCACACTTACTAGGTACAGATGCATTTCAAGAAACGGATGTGGTTGGTATATCAATGCCTGTTACTAAATGGAATATACAAGTTACAAAAGCTGAGGACATAGCACCTGCAATAGCAAAGGCATTTTATATAGCAACTAGCGGAAGACCAGGCCCTGTATTGGTTGATATAACCAAAGATGCACAGTTTGGAAAAACAAAATACAAATATGAAAAATGTGAAAGCATAAGAAGTTATTTCCCTTGTCCGCACGTTAATGAAGAAGAAGTGAATGCTGCCGCTGAATTAATAAATAATGCAAAACGCCCATATATACTTTGTGGACACGGTGTTTTATTATCAGGTGCAGAAAAACAATTACTGGCATTAGCAGAAAAAGCTGAAATACCTGTTGCATCAACATTATTAGGACTATCTGCATTCCCGCCTACTCACCCACTCTATGTTGGATATTTAGGCATGCATGGTAATTATGGACCTAATCTATTAACGAATGAGTGTGATGTTTTAATAGCAATAGGAATGCGCTTTGATGACCGCGTTACTGGTAACGTGAGCAAGTATGCAAAACAAGCCAAGGTTGTACATTTTGAAATAGACCCATCGGAAATAAATAAAATAATTCCTGCTGATGTTGCTGTAATGGGTGACGCAAAGGAATCACTGGATTTATTATTACCAAAAATAAAAACTCAAAAAAGAAGCGAATGGTTAAAACGATTTGCTGATTGTAATGAAGTTGAATTTGAAAAAGTAATAAAAGATGCAGTAAATCCAAAGTCAGAAAAACTAAGAATGGCTGAAGTAATACATAAGTTTCATCAAATAAGTAAAGGAGATGCAATAGTTGTTACAGATGTTGGACAACACCAAATGATCACTTCACGCTATTATAAATTTAATCAACCTAATCATGCGGTTACTTCGGGGGGCCTTGGTACCATGGGATTTGGTTTACCCGCTGCAATAGGTGCTAAAGTAGCACAACCAAACAAGGAAGTAGTTGCAGTAATTGGAGACGGTGGATTTCAAATGACAATCCAAGAATTAGGAACCATTATGCAAAGTAATATCGGAGTTAAAATAATGATATTAAACAACAACTTTTTAGGAATGGTTCGTCAATGGCAACAATTATTTTTTGATAGAAGATATTCTTTTACAGAAATGAAAAATCCAGATTTCATAACCATTGCAAAAGGCTACGGAATAAAAGGTAAAAAAGTAACAGAAAGAGAAAACCTAGAAGATGCGTTAAAAGAAATGTATGAATCAAAAGAATCTTTTTTACTTGAAGTGGTAGTTGAAAACGAAGAAAACGTTTTCCCGATGGTAGCAACAGGAGCAAGTGTTTCAGAAATAACTTTAGAATAATACAACATGAATCAAACATACACTATATCCATCTTCACTGAAGACATAATAGGATTACTAAATAGAGTAACGATAATATTTACACGCCGACACATAAACATAGAAAGTATTACTGCTAGCGAAAGTGAAGTAAAAGGTATTTATCGTTATACAATTGTTGTAACTGTTTCAGAAGAGCAAGTTCAAAAATTAGTTAAACAAATTGATAAACAAATTGAAGTACTTAAGGCATTTTATCATTTGAATTCTGAGATTATAAGTAAAGAAATAGCACTTTACAAAATTTCAGCAGAAGCGCTTAATGAAAATGAATTATTTACACGAATTGTAAATCAAAACCATGCGAAAATTTTAAGTATTTCTCCAGAATACATAGTTGTTGAAAAAACAGGTGATGAAAGAGAAATCCTTCACCTATTTAACGACCTTGAAAAATTTGGAATGTTAGAATTTGTAAGAAGTGGTAGAGTTGCTATTACTAAACCAATGAAAACATTAACTAGCTATTTAAAAGATTTAGAAAACAAAAACAAAACTACCGTTAAACACTTTAATAATTAAAATTATGGGAAATTATTTCAACTCATTATCGCTAAGACAGCAACTTGAACAATTAGGAGTTTGTGAGTTCATGGATCAATCAGAATTTGCAGATGGAGTAACTGCGCTTAAAGGTAAAAAAGTAGTTATTGTAGGTTGTGGAGCTCAAGGTTTAAATCAAGGTTTAAACATGAGGGATTCCGGATTAGACATTTCATACGCACTGCGCGCAGAAGCAATAAGTGAAAAAAGAACTTCCTATTTAAATGCGGTTAATAATGGATTTAAGGTTGGGACGTATGAAGAGTTAATTCCAACTGCAGATTTAGTATGCAACTTAACACCAGACAAACAACATACAGCTGTTGTAACTGCAATCATGCCTCTAATGAAAAAAGGCTCAACGCTTTCGTATTCTCACGGATTCAATATTGTTGAAGAAGGTATGCAAGTGCGCAAAGACATCACAGTAATCATGTGCGCACCTAAATGCCCAGGCTCTGAAGTACGTGAAGAATATAAAAGAGGATTTGGTGTTCCAACTCTAATTGCAGTGCATCCTGAAAACAATCCAAACGGAGAAGGATTCAACCAAGCTAAAGCATACGCAGTAGCAACTGGTGGACATAAGGCAGGAGTTTTAAATTCATCATTTGTTGCTGAAGTAAAATCAGATTTAATGGGTGAGCAAACCATACTATGTGGGATGTTGCAAACTGGGTCTATTTTATGTTTTGACAAAATGGTTGAAAAGGGAATAGAACCAAGTTACGCATCCAAATTAATTCAATATGGTTGGGAAACAATTACAGAAGCCTTGAAGCATGGCGGAATAACAAATATGATGGACCGCTTAAATAATCCTTCAAAAATAAAAGCATTTGAATTAGCAAATGAATTAAAAGAAATATTGCGCCCATTGTTTCAAAAGCACATGGATGATATTATATCGGGAGAGTTTTCGAAAAACATGATGATTGATTGGGCGAATGACGACAAAAACTTATTGACTTGGAGAGCCGCAACAGCAGAAACTAATTTTGAAAAAACTACAGCAACAGCTGCAGCAATTTCTGAACAAGAATATTTCGACAATGGTGTACTAATGATTGCTATGGTGAAGGCGGGAGTAGAACTTGCATTTGAAACCATGACTGAAACAGGCATAATAGAAGAATCTGCATATTACGAATCATTGCATGAACTGCCTTTAATCGCTAACACTGTTGCTCGTAAAAAGCTTTATGAAATGAATAGAATTATTTCTGACACAGCAGAATATGGTTGTTATTTATTTGATCACGCTTGCAAACCATTATTAACGGAGTTTATGAAAAAGGTAGATACAAATGTTATTGGAAAACCCTTTGCAACATCAAATGCAGTTGATAATAAATTACTTATTGAAGTAAATAAAAGCATACGTCAACATCCAATAGAAGAGGTTGGCGAATGGTTAAGAGAATCGATGACAGAAATGAAGAAGATAGGATAAACACAGAATGTGAACTATAGTAAACAGGTGTTACTATTAAAACAATTAACATGATACTTTCAGTTGAAAATATAAACAAGGCTGCGGAAAACTTAAAAGACGTAGCCTTGCATACACCTTTACAACACAACCTTCAACTAAGCGAAGAGTTTGGATGCAATGTTTATTTAAAAAGAGAAGATTTACAAGTAGTACGTTCTTATAAATTAAGAGGTGCATACAATAAAATAAGTTCTCTTTCAGCAGAAGAACAGAAAAGAGGTATTGTATGTGCAAGTGCTGGTAACCATGCACAAGGCGTCGCCTACTCATGCAGAAAACTGAACATAAAAGGCACAATTTACATGCCTTCAACTACACCATCACAAAAAATAAGTCAAGTAAAATTATTTGGAAAAGAGAATGTAGATGTAGTATTAATAGGCGATACTTTTGATGATGCATATAAAGCTGCCTTAACCTTTTGCAACGAAAACAATGCAGTTTTCGTCCATCCCTTTGATGATGAAAAGGTAATCGAAGGTCAAGGTACTGTTGCAAAAGAAATACTTGACGATGCAAATTTTGAAATCGACTACGTGCTTGTTCCTATAGGTGGCGGAGGTTTAGCCGCTGGAATGCTAAGCTACTTAAAATACACAAGTCCTTATACCAAAGTAATTGGTGTAGAACCTGAAGGTGCGCCATCAATGAAAACTTCCATTGAAGCTGGAGTAAACACAGAACTTGACGAGATAGACAAGTTTGTAGACGGAGCTGCTGTAAAAAAAGTTGGAGATAAAACCTTTGAAATATGTAAAGATAAATTATCTGAGATTGTTCTAGTTCCCGAGGGAAAAGTTTGCACCACTATTTTAAATTTATATAACCAACAAGCTATTGTTGTTGAACCCGCAGGCGCACTTACTGTTACTGCACTTCATTTTCTGAAAGACAAACTTAAAGGAAAGAATGTTGTTTGCGTTGTAAGTGGAAGTAATAATGACATTATGCGTACTGAAGAAATAAGAGAACGCTCATTGTTGCATGAAGGCTTAAAGCATTTTTTCATCATACGCTTTCCCCAAAGAGCTGGAGCTTTGAAAGAATTCGTAAGCAATGTTCTTGGGCCAAATGATGATATCGTTCATTTTGAATATATGAAGAAAAACAACCGAGAAAATGGTCCAGCATTAATAGGATTGGAAATTAAAAATCCGTCTGATTTAGAATCCTTAAAAATTCGTCTAATCAAACTTGGCTTTCAATATGAATACCTAAACAAAAACGATAATTTACTTCAATTTTTAATGTAAATCAGACCTACTAAAACACCTTGATTTTCAATCTGATTTCGCAACAAAGTTCAGTATTTTTATTGTACTAAAACCACCAAACATACTATTATGAAATATAAATTCTTATTGGCAATAACGCTTCTACTTTCAGTTTTTAAAGCAAATGCTACAAAATATTATGTAAATAAAACAGTATCCGCTGGAGATATTTATACGATTGCTGCAGGTAATAACTCTAATGCTGGAACGCCTGCTGCTCCTTTTCTCACATTAGGTAAAGCTTTAAGCGTTGCAACTGCTGGCGACACAATCTATGTAGATGCAGATACTTACAATTCCAGTTCAGGAAGTGGCATTACTAAAGAAGGCGGATATACAGTTGCTGCAAGTCAAGATGGAATAAAAATTATTGGTGCCGGTATTACTGCAACTGTTTTTGATGGAACAAATTATATGAGCAGTACAGCAATTTCAAACTTTTACTGGTTAAACATTACTGGAAACAATGTAGCAATTCAAAACATGACTTTGAAAAAATATTTCAAACAAGGTGCAATTGATATTACTGCTAATGCAGCTGCAAGTGACTCATCGAGAACATATATCACAAATGTTTTTTTCGATAACAATGAATCTGACAATACGTATGATGGAGTAAATAATCAAGGTGGGGCAGTTTGGATTTCTGCAAGTACTAAACCAGCTGCTGTATATTTTACCAACTCACATTTCAATCAAAATATTGCAGAAACTGGCGCTGGTGGTGGAGCTATTTTCGCAAAAGCAAGTGGAACAGTTGCTTCAACAATCATTTTAGAAGGCTGCAGATTAACTTGTAATAGCACAACAGGAGTTGATTTAACAACTTACGATGGTGGAGCAATTTTATTAAATAATGCAGCTGCAAAAATCAATAACAGTTTCTTCTCTGGAAACAGAGTAAATGATAGAAAAGGCGGGGCAATTTATTCAAACAATACACTTGCTGGTTATTTACCTTTAACAATCACGAATACAATATTTGCTAGCAACCGTGGAAGACAAGGAGTTGCTGTTTTCGCAGATGGAAAATCAACTTGCACAATAACAAACTCATTATTCTATGGCAATTTAACAACAAGTGGTTTTGGTAATGGAGGAACAATTAGTTGTGACGGAACAACTAACATGAGCATTCTAAATTCTACTATTGCTAACAACACTTCAAGTGGATCGGATGGATCAGGATTAGCAGTTGAAGCAGCGAGTTCATACTCAGTTTTGAATTCTATTATTTATGGTAATCAAGTTGGTAATGTTAGTTCGGCAACAATTAACGCTACTTATTGCGACATTGAAAACGTTGGTGATTTACATTCAGGAGTTACTGGTAACATTAATACCAATCCATTATTTACATCAGCAGCCGATTTTACTTTGCAAGGAACTTCGCCTGCAATAAACACTGGAACATCAGCAGGTGCACCAGCAAGAGATTTAACAAACACAATTCGTTCTGGAAATCCTGACATGGGTTGTTTTGAATCAGGTTCAACTTTTCCTACAGTAAGCAATACTTGTGGACTATTTTTAACCTGTGCAACACCAAGCATAACAAGTATTGCGGCAAGTCCAAATGTTTGTTCAGGATCAACTTTCACGAGTTCGTTAGTTAGTTCTCCGGTAGGAGCAACATTTAATTGGATTTCAAATGATGTATCTGGAATTTCAGGACATTCAAATAGTGGTATTGGAAATATTAATGAAACGTTGACGAATTCAGGTTCAACTTCATTAAATGTAACTTATACTATAACACCAACCCTAGGTTCTTGTGTTGGTTCATCTACCATTTACACAGTAACAGTTGTACCTGCACCTACAATGTCAAGTGCTACTACTAAAACAATTTGCAGTGGAAACTCGGTAAACTTAGCATTAACAAGTGCTATTGCTTCTAATTATTCGTGGTTAGCAACTGATAATACAAATACAGGCGGAGAAAGTACAAGTGCACAAACAGGTGCAACTATTAATGATGTTTTAACAAATACTACCACAGCTACTGAAATAGTTTCATATACAGTAACGCCAACTTCAACTGTTGGAAATTGTATTGGAACCTCGCAAACAGTAAACATTACAGTAACTCCTGCACCAACAATAACAAGTGCTTCAACAAAAAGCATTTGTAGTGGAGATGCTGTTGGTTTAGCATTAACAAGTAGCATTGCATCATCTTACTCTTGGATTGGAACTGACAATACGAATACAAGTGGAGAAAGTACAAGTGCGCAAAATAGCTCAACAATAAACGATGTTCTTACAAATACTACTACTGTTTCAGAAATTGTAAGCTACACTGTTACTCCAACATCAACTTCAGGAAGTTGTATTGGCGCTGCTCAAACAGTAAGTGTTACTGTTAACCCTAAACCAACTATGACAAATGGAACAACAACATCTGTGTGTAGTGGAATCGCCTTAAATTTTGGTTTAACAAGTAACGTTGGTGCATCCTACTCATGGATTGCAGGTGACAATACAAACACTTCTGGTGAAAGTACAAGTTCACAAACAGGTGCAACAATTAATAATACAATAACCAACAACACAAGTAGTGCTCAACCTGTAACTTATACCATTACTCCTACTTCAACAATAGGAAGTTGTATTGGTTCAAATCAAACATTAACTGTTACAGTAAATGCGATCCCAACTGTATCAAGTTCAAATACAACTTCTGTATGTAGCGGAACTGCACTTAACTTTGGCTTAACGGCAAACCCTACTTCCAATTTCACATGGATTGCAACTGACAATACAAACACAACAGGTGAAAGTACAACAACACAATCAAGCAATACGATAAACAATTCTATTATAAACGCGAGTAATTCAGTTTCTGAAAATATTGTTTACACTGTTACACCAACTTCAACTGCAGGAAACTGCCTAGGTACAGCTCAAACCCTAACCGTTACCGTTAATCCTACACCAGTAATTACAAGCAGTAACAGCACCTCTGTTTGCAGCGGAACAGCTCTTAATTACAATTTAACAAGCAGCACAACTTCCAGCATTACTTGGATTGCAGCTGACAACTCAAATACTACAGGTGAAAGTACAACTTCACAAACAAGCTCTACAATAAATAACACGATAAACAATAACACCACTTCTTCTGAAACTGTAGTTTATACCGTAACACCTACCTCTACAACAGGCACATGTTTAGGGACTGCACAAACATTATCTGTTACAGTTAACCCTACTCCTACAGTTACAAGTAATAATAATACATCTATTTGCAGTGGCACAGCATTAAACCTAAATATTACAAGTAATGTACCTTCAAGTTATACTTGGATTGCATCAGATAATGCTAATACTAACGGTGAAAGTACTTCAACTCAAAATACTTCATTCATAAATGATAATATTAGTCATGCACAAGCAACAGCTCAAGATGTATTTTACACCATTACACCAACTGCTACTATCGGCAACTGTTTAGGATCAGCTCAAACATTAACGGTAACAGTTAACCCTACTCCTATTGTAGATGCCTTATCAAATCCAGCAGCTAATTGTGCAGGACAAACAGTTAATGCTTTTACATTTACAACAAATCCTACTGGAGCAACTGTAAATTGGATTAATAATAATACAAATACTGGATTAGCTGCAAGCGGAATTGGAAGTCCAATTAATGGATTTATAGCCAACAATGTTGCAACACAAGAAATAAGTGTTATTAGTTTAACACCAACATTAGGAACTTGTACTGGAGCTACTTCAAGTTATACACTCACAATTAATCCTAATCCAACTTTAGCAATTGGAGCATTAGATGTTTTAAATCCTTCTGCTTGTGGCAACAATGATGGTCATATAACTGGCTTGCTAGTAAGTGGAGCTCCAACAATTCAGTACTCATGGAACAGTGGAACTTATACAAGTTTAGATTTAACTAATTTAAATGCAGGAACCTATAATTTAGTTGCAACAGATGGAAATGGCTGTACAGTTGATACAAGTCTTACATTATCTGATCCTTCAGCACCAAATGCACCAGCATTTACAATAACTAACGATACTGTTTGTGATGGAGGAAGTACAACTTTAAACATTGTGAATCCAGATGTGAATACAACATACAATTGGATTGGACCATTAGGTCCGATAGGAACAGGAACAAGCATCACAATATCACCTGCAACAGAAATAAATGAAGGTATATACAATGCATCTGCAACATTAGCAGGGTGCACAGGTAATTTATCATTAAACCCTGTTAGTTTAATAGTAAATGAAAATCCTACAGTTCTTTTAACACCGAATTCAAATTCATTTTGTGAAGATGCAAATTTAGTTTTAACAGCAAACGTTACAAATCCAGGAGGCACTGCTACCATACCAAGTAACGGTTATCAGTGGTTATTAAATAGCAACCCAATTAGTGGTGCAAACGCTTCTACTTATACAACTAATCAAGCAGGTACTTACGAATTAATTGTTACAAACAGCAACAATTGCTCTTCAACTAATGCTTCCTTGGCCGTTACTTTAAATTTAGAACCATCAATTAGTTTATCAAGTGCTTTAATTGACAGTGCAGATTGTTCAGGCACAAATGGTAGCATAAGCAACATAAATATAAACAGCGGAACTCCTGATTATACATTTAATTGGTTTAATGCAAGTAATAATTTATTAAGCTCTACATTATCTTCTACTAATTCAGTTACTCCACTAACAAACATTGGTGCTGGTAACTACACGTTAATTGTTATTGATAGCAAAGGATGCAACGACACTGTATCTGTTACTTTAAATAATTTCAGCACCCCAACAACACCAATAATAGCAAGTAACCCAAGTAATTGTTCTGGAACAACATTAAATCCAATTAGTGTAACAGGAACAGGTGGAACATTTAATTGGTATGGAGATATCGCCTTAACAAACCTTGTTGGAAACGGAAGTCCATTTACTCCAAACTTTACATCAACAGATACATTATACATTACTCAATCAATTCACAATTGTGAAAGCCCAGGAACAGAAGTAATTGTTACTATTAACACAACACCAAATGCACCAACAGCATTAGGTGCAACCTATTGCCAAGGACAAACAATTCAAGATTTGACTGCAAGCGGTGGAACAGGAACAATTAATTGGTATTCTGATAATACATTAGGGACACTAATAGGAACTGGAAGTCAAATTAACTCAGGAATAACATCTACTGATACAGTTTATGTTAATGAAACTTCTTTAGGTTGTACAAGTTCTTCAACAGAAGTAATTATTACAGTTAATGCATTACCTGCGTTACCAATAGTAACAGCAAATGGGCCATTAACTTTTTGTGATGGTAATTCAGTAACATTAACAGCTAATCCTTCAACTGGAATTATATGGTCGCCGGGTGGCAGCACAAATGCAAGTATAACTGTTACTACTAATGGAAGTTTTGCGGTTACATATACAGATAACAACAACTGTAGTTCAACTTCTGCAAATACTGATGTTATTGTAAATACAAACCCTACAGCACCAACGCTAAGTTTAAGTAGTGGTTCAGCTAGTTTTTGTGCGGGAGATTCAGCAACGATTAGTGCAACACCAAATACAGGATTAACTTGGAGTAATGGGGCAAACGCAGGAAGTATTGTTGTTACATCAACTGGTAATTTCACTGCATTTATTACTGATGCTAACAACTGTATTTCTCCAACTGCAAGCATTAGTATAGTTGTAAATGCAAATCCACAAATTAATAATTCATTTGTGATTGATACTGCATATTGCAATTCAGCAAACGGAGGTATTTATAATCTAAACGTAACTGGCGGAACAAGTCCTTATGCTTATCAATGGATTTCAAATAACAATGTAATTGGAACAGATAGTATTTTAAACAATGTATTAAGTGGAAGCTATACTTATGTTGTTGTTGACCAAAATGGTTGTTCGGATACAAGTTCAAACATTAATGTGCCGTCAGGAAATGGAGTTGACATTAACTTAGTGAGCGACCTTTACCAAGGTTATGAGCCTAGCAATGCTAATTTAACAAGTAATGTTATTACAGGCAATCCAATCAATTACATTTGGTATCTTAACAATACAGTTATAGGTGGACAAACCTCAAGTACATTAACACTTAATTCTCTAACCCAAGGAACATATATCACAAGCATTGTAGCTAATGATATTCACGGTTGTTATGATTCAGTTGCTGTAACAATAATAATTGAATCAGAAATAAAAATCATTATCCCTAATGTATTTACACCAAATGGAGATGGAACAAATGATGCTTTCACAATTACTGCTGAAGGCTTAAAAGACATTGAAATAGTAATTTACGATCGTTGGGGATTACTAATGTATTCTCAAAAGGCAGAAGTTCTTTCATGGGATGGTAAATTACCAAATGGCGAATTGGCCAGCGACGGAACTTACTATTTCCTATTTACAGGTAAGGATATGAAAGACAATGTTATTGAAAAGCAAGGGTATGTTACTTTGATAAAGTAACATTTAATTGAATTTCAACTGACTCTGCAAAGACGAAAAAGAATAATACAGCGACTTCCTCTTATTTTGCTTAAATTTGTTAATAATAAATTTAATGCAAAATGAAAGTATACTTAATTTTAGGTTCAATACTATTTCTCTTAAGCAACAAATTTTATGGAACAGGTATAGCTTTTAAGGAGAACAAAGGGCAATGGCCCAAGAAAGTTCTTTTCGGAAATGAGTTTAGAAATCTCAAATTCTACATAAATAATAATGGATTCAATTACTGTGTTTATGACCAAAATTTGCAACAAAAATCAGATTCAAAAACTCACATAGTAAAAGGTCATAACTATGAAGTAAATTTTGAAGGCGCAGATTTTTCTAATACACTAACTTACAAATCTCAAGAAGCATATTACAATTATTTTTTAGGACAAGACAAATCAAAGTGGACATCTAACATTAGAGCTTTTGAAGAATTAATTATAGAAGAAATATATCCAGGAATTAACCTGAAACTATACAGCAAAGGCGCAAATATTGAATACGATTTAATTTTGAGACCGCATGCTGACGCCAATAAAATCAATCTCCAATATAATTTCACACAAGGAATTTCGATTTCGAATGGTGAAATACATATTAAAACTTCAATTGGTAAAATAATTGAAAAAAAACCGATTGCGTATCAATTAATAAAAGGAAAGACTATTCCAATCGAATGTCGCTACTTAATTAAAGAAGGAAATAAAATTAGCTTTGAATTCCCAAAAGGCTATGATAAAAATTATGAACTAATTATAGACCCAATTGTAGTAGTATGCTCCTATTCTGACTCCATGAATTATTCAGATGGTTCAGCGTGTACTTATGATGAAAACGGGAATATTTACACAGCTGGTGTATCGGATTTTGGTTACCCTACAACTTCTGGTGCATTTCAAGTTACATTTGCTGGTCCCCCAAGTGATATTATTATTAGTAAATATAATACTTCAGGGAGCACCAAAATATTCTCATCTTATTTTGGTGGAACCTCAGATGATTTCCCCTTTGATATTAACGTTAAGAATAATGAAATAACTTTCTTCGGGCAAACAACTTCCGATAATTTCCCATGTTCATCAAATTCATATGACAATAGTTACAATGGTGGTTATGATCTTTTTGTTTCCAAAATCAGCTTGGATGGAACGCAGCTAATAGCATCAACATATGTTGGTGGAAACAATGATGAAGGGCTTGGAATATTGCAATCAGGAGGTTTCGATCGTTCAAGATATGGTGAATTAGATTGTGACGCACTTGGGAACACTTACCTTATTTCAAATACTGTTTCAAATGATTTCCCTGTTAGCTCGGGTGCTATATCTTCCGTTCTAAAAGGAAATTATGATGCATGCGCTTTTAAATTAAATTCTGATTTAAGTAATTTAAGTTGGAGCACTTATATTGGCGGTAGTTTAAACGAAAACGGCAAAGGAATAAGGCATGATGAATTTGGTGGAGCATATATTTTTGGATGCACAAACAGCAATGATTTTCAAACAACAGCAGGAGTTATCTCTAGCTCAAAAAATGGAATGAATACTTCAGACACTTATATTGCACATATAAATCCATCGGGAACTACATTAATTTCTTCTACTTACTTGGGAACAACAGCAAGTGATCATGCCAGTTTAATGGATATTGATTCAAATGGTGACATTTATTTATGTGGAAATATTTCAAACACCAATGCTTTATTACCAACAGTAGGCACATACAATAATACAACAGGGAGAAATACAATTTATAAAGTAAATCCCAGTTTAACTAACATACTCCTACAAACAAAATTTGGTTCTATGCCAGCTTTTATCGATCCTTATTTATACATTTCAGCATTTAAGGTTGATAGCTGTGGAAACATATATATAGCGGGTCATGGTGGAAATTCACTTCCAACAACTTCAAATAAATTTCAATCATACGGTGGAGGAATGTCGGATATGTACATGGCCGTATTTAAGCCCAATTGCTCAGCACTCTTATTTGGTTCATTTTATGGTGGCGCAAAAGATCTATGGGGCGCAGGTGAACATACAAGCGGCGGTGTTAATCACTTTGATAATAAAGGAGTTTTATACCACGCAATAACAAGCTGTGGACTACTACCAACGACAAGTAATGCATATTCACCAAGTTTTTTGTTTTCAGGAAATGATTCCATAAAATTCAACGATGCATTTATTAAAGTTGATTTCGAAACATTTATTAAAGGAACTTCATCTGTAGACTCAACAATTACAGGTTGCGAACCTTATACTGTTAATTTTGTTTCTAACAACACAGGAACTATTAGTTGGAACTTTGGAGATGGTTCAGCAGTAAGTAATATATCTCATCAAACCCATACATTTAACTCTATTGGAACTTACCAAGTAACGATGATTGTTACTGATACTGCAAGTTGTAACAATATAGATTCGGTTATCTCAACTGTAACAGTAATAAAACCATTAAGTTTTGATTTAGGTCCTGATATGTATTTATGTAATGATAAAATAACTAAACTAGAATGTTCGGCAAATGCAGTAAGTTACTTATGGAATACTGGAGAAAACAGTCAATCAATTATTGTTACTAATGATGGAAATTATAATGTAATCGCTAGCAATGGGACTTGTGAAACAACAGATGACATTGAAATTGTTGTGGCGGAAGATTTATTTGTAAAGAAATTTCCGAATGTAATTACTCCAAATGAAGATGGCATAAATGACTTTATCGATTTCAAAGAATATGATTTTTCCACTGTTGAATTTATCTTATACAATAGATGGGGAAATGAAGTTTTCAAAACAGATTCTCCCATTACAAAATGGAGTCCTAAAAACATAGAGAATGGCACCTACTATTTTGTAATAAAATATCATTCAAACTGCATGAATGAGGACAAAATGGATAAAGGATATATAAGCGTATTCAAATAAGAGCTTATTTACTTAATCTCCGATTATAAAAATACTCAAACCCAATTGTATTTAAAAGCAATAATAACATCCCATAAAATGTATCTTCAAATGGAATGGTTAGCATTCTAATCCCCAGGTTGTGGCTGTCATTATAACTTACCACTACTCTATCTAAAAAACTTCCAGTTAAAATTCCATTCGAAATAAAAAAAGGAATGAGTATAAATAAATAGCAAACAAAAAAAACAGATAAATAATTCACTTTTTTGTAAACTAAATATATCAATACAAGCGCTAATAGAATAAATGTTACTGATGTATAAAGACGAGGCAGGTTCAAAAAACCTACAACAAGTAAAGCAATAGAAAGAAGAATATAAAACCAATTTGTAAATTTATTTAGTCTCTCGAACTTGAAATATTTTTTAAAACAATAATAACTAAAGCCACAAGCATAAGGAATACAAATAAAGAAGAGAATTTCTTCCATTGGCAAATTACCTACTTTAACTCCTACTGTATATTTATCCGAAAAGCTCCAAACGCCTAAATAAGTAAAAATAATATCCCAAATAATAAAAAATGTTGCTACGGATAAACATGGCACTATAAAGCTTTTCCAATGCCTATAAAAATCAAATTTAGCAGTAAACGAAAATATCAATGGAAAAATGATACAAAAGAAGTCAACTAATAAATAAGTATACTTCTCGCTCATTTATTTATTTTTTAATGCTTCTTTAAAATATTTAACAGGCACCCACAACATACCAAAACACTCGCCATCTGGCTTGTATAAATGTTTGTGATGAACTTTATGAGCTTTTCTTAAACCTCTGAAATAAAAATTATCTGTTCGAGTAAATAACTTAAAACGCTGGTGGATAAAAATATCATGTACCATAAAATATGCAAAGCCATAAAGTGTTATTCCTGTTCCTATAAAAATCAGAAAACTCAATGAGGGAATAAATGTTCCTAATCCGAAGAATATCATTGATAGTGCGGCGAATATTATAAAGAAGGCGTCATTCTTTTCAAAAAACTCATCTTCCTTTTTTTGATGATGATCTTCGTGAAGATTCCATAAAAAACCGTGCATCACATATTTATGTGTTAGCCATGTTACACCCTCCATGCAAACGAAGGTTAGCAACACAATTAAAATATTAATTACTATTTCCATTTCTAATTTGATTTACTTTGTTAAAAATAATTTTAAACCAAACGGTATATTTTTCGGGATTAGCATCCATATCCAATAGTACCTCTTGAACATCAACAAATTTATAATCAAGAACTTCTTCAGCATTTGGATTTACTGCTCCGTTATACATTCCAAAAAACACATGGTCAAACTCGTGCTCAGTTAAACCTTGATCCAACTCAGCTTTATAAACGAAATTAAATTGATATGCCAATTCGCATTCAAAGCCCATCTCTTCCTTTAGTCTACGATTTGCCGCATCATAAGTTATTTCATTTGGGCGGGGATGACTACAGCAAGTGTTTGTCCATAAACCAGGAGAATGATATTTAGTTAAAGCACGGCGCTGCAACAACAATTGCCCCTTTTCATTAAAAACAAAAATAGAAAAGGCACGATGTAACAAAGCATTTTTATGAGCAAGGATTTTCTCCATCACCCCAACTTCATTATCTAATTCGTCAACTAATATAACCTGTTCCATTTTACTTTATAAATTTTTCAACTTTCTCTTATCTTCTTCAGTCGCATGTTTATTCGTTAGTAAAAACTTTTTTATGCGCGTATACAAATCTAAATCCTTTTTTGGGTTTTCTGCTTGTGTTTCAACAAATTTGAATAAAAACTGCTTATCGTCTTTTAAGTTTGACGAGTAGTTTAAAATTCCGGGAACATTTAATTGTGTACAATACCTATAAAACCTTAACTCTGCATTATCGGGGTCAATTGCAATTGCCTTTTCAAGTAAATCTCTACCCGAATGAAAATGTGATAATTTTGAAATTGGATTAAAAACATGTTTACACAAAACCAATTCGGACATTGCTTTAAAACCTATTATTATTGGTTTTCCAGATTCGATTTTTTTAACCGACTTGTAAAATTCATCTGCCGTTTTACTATCCTTCACTGCTGCCTCTAAGGTTTTTCGAATAGAAGTTAAATCCTCTGTTGCAAAAGAAGTAAGAGAAAATAAAAAAACGATTACAATTACAAATAGTCTCATAATTACAATAAACTAAAACTATGCTTTAAATACGAACCAGCTAATAAACCCATTTTTTGGTAATTTGGAACACGAATACGTTGCTTCATTATATCATACGAAGGAACAGATTTTATTTTTTTAAATAAACGTAGGTAATAAACATAGGCAACATAAACGCCAAACCGTGAGCTACGAGGTAAATTTTTAATACCTTCCAATGCAGCATCAAAATCTTTTTGAATATCCTTTTCTATTTCAGCCTTTTCTATTTCCGAAAAAACTTTCATGTCAATTTGAGGAAAATAAACTCTACCCAAAGTTTGATAGTCAGCTTTTAAATCCCGCAGGAAATTCACCTTTTGAAAAGCCGATCCTAAGCGCATTGCAGATGGCTTCAACTGTTGATACATTTTTTCATCACGCTCAGTAAATACACGCAAACACATTAACCCTACTACTTCGGCTGAGCCAAGAATGTATTGCTCATACGATTGAAGGTTGTGTTCACTCTTAGCTAAATCCATTTCCATGCTTTTCAAAAAACAATCTATTAGCTCATGGTCAATATTATAATCATTTACTACCTGCTGAAAACTATTTAAAATAGGATTCATACTTATTTTTCTTTCGATTGCTCTATAAGTGTCCCTCTTAAATTCTTCCAATAATTCAGCTTTATCATATTCATGAAAAGTATCTACAATCTCATCCGCAAAACGTACAAAACCATAAATACTGTAAATGGCATCATGGAATTTTCCATGCAGACAATTAATTCCAAGAGAAAAACTTGTACTATAAGCTCTTGTTGTTAGCTTACTAGAAGCTATCGATACTTCATCAAACAACTGTTTCATGTTTTATTTTTTTAATTGTTTCATTAATTCTTTTGCTGCAATTTGTCCCGATATTAAGGCTGGCGGAACACCAGGTCCAGGAACAGTTAGTTGCCCCGTATAAAATAAATTTTTCACCTTTTTGTTTTTTAAACTCGGCTTTAAAACAGCTGTTTGCTTTAAAGTGTTCGCCAATCCGTAAGCATTGCCGCCATAAGCATTGTAATCGTTCACGAAATTTTTAACGCAATATGATTTTTTGTAAATAATGTTTTCGTAAAAAGATTCGCCACAAAATTTCTCAATACGCTTAATGATTGGAGCAAAATAAGAATCTCTAATTTCATCGCTATCCTCCAACCCTGTAGCAATTGGAATTAGAACAAATAAATTCTCCATTCTTTCAGGAGCAACCGAGTCATCCGTCTTTGAAGGGCAACACACATAAAACAAAGGTTCTTTTGTCCACTGGGGTTTTTCATAAATATCTTTTGAATGTTGGGAAAAATCAGCATCAAAAAACAAATTATGATGGAGTAACTTTTTTATTTTTTTATTTACTCCTAAATAAAAAATCAAACTTGATGGAGCAAATGTTTTTTTCTTCCAATATGCTTCGTCATAATTTCTCAACTCTGTTGGTAAAAGTTTTTGTTCTACATGATGATAATCTGCAGAAGCAATAACACCATCTGTTTCGTAGTATCCTTTATCAGTTTTAACTCCTTTCACCGAGCTATCAACAACATCAATGGAATTAATAGCTTCATCTGTTTTTATTTGAACACCCAGAGACTTTGCTAACTCCTGCATTCCTTCAATTATTTTGCACATCCCACCCATAGGATAATAGGTTCCTTGCACAAGAGCAGAATAATTCATTAGACTATATAATGCAGGAATTTGATTAGGCATAGCTCCTAAAAACAAAACAGGAAACTCCATTAACATGATTAAGCGCTCATCCTTAAAATACTTTCTTACATAAGAACTAACCGAACTAAACACATTACTTTTTAAAACTCCTGAAAGAACCTCTAGATTAGCAAACTCAAACCAAGAATAAGCAGGCTTGTAAACCAATTCTTTCATCCCAACATTATATTTGAACTCGGCTTCTTTTAAAAATTTTTGTAATTGTATTGAGCTACCATTTTCTATTCGCTCAAATTCATCCATGAGTGCTTGCATACTAGCTGGAATAGTAAGCACATCATTTTCTCCATAAATAATTTGAAAACCTGGATCTAATTTTTTTAAATCGTAAAAGTCTTTTGCTGTCTTTCCGAATTGATTGAAGTACTTTTCAAAAACATCGGGCATCCAATACCAACTTGGTCCCATGTCGAAAACAAAACCGTCTTCTCTAAAAACTCGTGCTCTTCCACCAACCTCTTTATTCTTTTCGAATATGGTAACGTCTAAGCCTTGCTGGGCAAGAAAAGACGCTGAGGCTAAGCCAGAAAAACCACTTCCTATAACTGTTACTTTTGACATTTTGTTTAACTTATTTACAAATATATTAAACAAAAACGAGATAACAGTATTTATTTTGTTAAAATTTCTAACAAATCATTAGGATGCCTTAGTAATACAACGTTTTTCAACTGATTAATTTCATTCATGACACCTAAATTACCACCAATTAAAAAAGTCACATGCTTACTATGTTTCTTTATTGCGGTAACATGATTCTGAATATCAGTTGGTTTTTTCCTTGAAATATTAAAGGTTAGCGCATGAGTAGGTTTAATTTTTAAAACTAATTCATCCAAATTTTTAGCAGGTACATTTTGTCCTAGATAAATTGTTTTGTAACCTGATTTTCTGATTAAATAATCAGAAAACACAAGACTTAATTCATGCCATTCATCATCTGGCAAATAAAGTAAAAATGTTTTCTCTGGTTTTGAAGGAGCCGCTAATCCATCAATAGCTGCTTGTAACTTCCTACGTATTAATGAAGATGCGAAATGTTCTTGCGAAGGCATGGCTTTATTGGAAATCCAAAGAATTCCTGTTTTCGCTAAAAACGGGTAAATAACATTTAGCATGGCATCGTATAAACCATATCTTAAAACCACTGCAGAAAATATTTTCTCAAAACCTGCTTCATCATATGCTAACATCGAAATAATTAAATCACTTACATAAGCATTATTTGCAACATCTTCAGATGAGTTTTCCTGAACCGCTTGAACTTTTTTGTTCATCTCATCATCATTGAGAACAGCTACTTTAGAAATCTTATATCCACTCTCTAAAAGAGTTGATACATTCAATATCTTTTTCAACTGAGAATCATCATAATACCTAATGTTAGTAGATGTTCTATGAGGTTCGATAAGGTTATATCTTTTTTCCCAAATACGAATTGTGTGAGCCTTAATACCTGTTAAGCGCTCCAAATCATTTATTTGATACTTTTCCATTTTGTTTAATATTAGTTCTGCAAAGATAAACAAAATTTCAAACCTTAAACAATGCAGGCCGAAATTTTTACAAAAATTAAACAAAATCATGAAATGAATACAACAAGGTTAATAACTATCCATGAAATCCCAATAGGTGTTAGCTTTTGAAGTTATTTTTGAAACAAAACTTATTGTATGTCGGATATAGCGCATTATTTTAAACCTGTTGACCTCTCATCTATTAGTAATGACAGCGTGTTTGAAGGAGGAATGATTGGTGAAAAAATTGTAACCTTCACTAATGAAAATGATTTCCCCGAATTAGAAGCTGACATGGCAATTATTGGTGTTTGTGAGGATAGACGATCTAAAAAAAACATAGGTAGCGCAAGAACTCCTGATGAAGTTAGAAAACATTTATACAAACTTTATACTGGCGGTTTAGAACCAAAAATACTTGACTTAGGTAATATTGAAGCGGGCTTTGAAATAGAAGATACCTATTATGCATTAGCAAATAGTATTGAAGTTTTAATAAAGAAAAATATCATTCCAATTATTATTGGCGGCTCGCAAGACTTAACCTACGCACAGTTCAGAGGATATGAGAAATTAGAGCAAACCATAAACATCGCAACAGTTGATGCTGAGTTTGATTTAGGTGACCCAGAAGGCAACTTAAACAACAAAAGCTTTTTAGGAAAAATTATTTTACATCAACCGAATTACCTTTTTAATTACAGTAATATTGGCTATCAAACTTATTTAGTAAGTCCGTCATCCATTAACATGATGAACAAACTTTATTTTGATAGTTACCGTTTAGGGCAGATAAGAGATAATATTCAAGAGTCGGAGCCAATCATTAGGCATGCAGATATGTTGAGTTTTGATTTTTCTGCGATTAAACATTCGGACGCTCCTGCAAATGAAGTTCCACAACCAAATGGATTTTACTCTGAAGAAGCTTGTCAAATGATGCGCTATGCAGGAATGAACGACAAACTTACTTCGCTTGGTTTATATGAAATAAATCCTTCCTATGATGAGCGCGGTAAAACTTCTCACTTAGCCGCACAAATGATATGGTGCTTTATTGATGGATTTTACAATAGAAAAAAAGATTATCCAACTCGTACAAGTCCTGATTACACAAGATTTCACGTATTTTTACAAGAGAACAAATACGAAATTAATTTTTACAAAAGCAACAAAAGCGATAGATGGTGGATGGAAGTTCCCTACCCAAGTCATGAAAAATTAAAATTTGAAAGACATACTTTAGTTCCTTGCTCTTACAAAGATTATGAAACAGCTTGTAAAGATGAGATACCTGATAGATGGTGGCAAACGTATCAAAAACTACAATAACGCATTTACAGAGTTGTTGAGATATTGAATTGTTGAGTTAGTTTAATTCAATATCTCAATAATTCAACAATTCATTAATTAAATATGGGTGTAAAAGATAATCTTCTAAGTATAAAAAACAGTTTACCTTCACAAGTGAAGTTGATTGCTGTATCCAAAACATATCCTGCAAGCGCAGTTGAAGAAGCTTATAAAGCGGGGCAACGCATTTTTGGTGAAAACAAGGTGCAAGAAATGTGTGAGAAACATGAGCAATTACCAACTGATATCGAATGGCATTTAATTGGTCATTTGCAAAGTAATAAGGTTAAATATATAGCTCCTTTTGTTGCAATGATACATTCGATTGATAGCTTAAAATTACTGCAAGAAATAAATAAGCAAGCGCAAAAGAATAATCGAGTAATAAAATGTTTACTTCAAATTTATATTGCAAGTGAAGAAACAAAATTTGGTTTAGACAAGGAAGAATGCAAAGCGCTACTTAATTCTGCAGAATTTAAAGCCATGAACAACATTGAAATTGTTGGCTTAATGGGAATGGCTACAAATACAGACAATACTGCTCAAATTAAAACTGAATTTGCATCCTTACAAAATCTTTTTAACGAAATAAAAAGTACATACAATCATAAAACCATACAACTTTCTGAACTCAGTATGGGTATGAGCAGCGATTATAAAATAGCCATTGAGCAAGGCTCAACCATGATTAGAGTTGGAAGTAGTATATTCGGTGCCCGCCAATACAACTAAGAACCAATAGATTAACCTAAATTCTTGGTTAATTAACACATAAAATGTATATTCGTTCCTTTTTTATAAAGCGTGGCAAGTTGGAAAATAAAGGCTGTAGTACAAAAGGGAATTTCCTTTTTACCTGCAAGTCATAAAATAAATTATCTGTTTCAAAAGTATATCACAAAAGGGGTTATCCTTTCTGATGAATACTTTTATGACCGTCTTGGACACGCCGTGTTTCATGCTAAGGCATACATTAAATACAAAAACACTTTACCTACATCTACACTTGAATTAGGAACAGGATGGTATCCAGTGGTTCCAATTTCTATGTATCTATTGGGCTCTAACGATGTTGTTACTTTAGATATTACTCCATTAACCGATAAAGATAAGTTAGTTACAACTATTAAAAAATACCTTGATGCAATTGAATTAAAAAAAGTTGATCAAGTGTTTTTAAATATACCTGAGCGCATTGCTAAGTTAAAAGAGTTACTTGCTAATGCAGACAAGTTAAGTCAGGACGAGTTATTAAAAGCGCTAAACATTACATATCTAAATGCTGATGCACGTAAGCTTCCACATAAGAACGAAAGTTTTGATTTAATTCACTCTAATAATACATACGAGCACATTTACGAGCCTATTTTAAAAGATATTGCAAAAGAATTTAAACGTGTTCAGAAACCAAATGGTATTCAATCGCATTTTATCGACATGAGTGATCATTTTGCCCATGCTGATGGTGGAATTACTATTTACAATTATTTAAAATATACAGAGGCCAAGTGGTTGCGTATTGATAATTCGGTACAACCTCAAAATCGCATGCGCATTAACCAATACAGAGATTTATATAAAACTGTTGGGCTACATATATTAGAAGAGGAACTAAGACCAGGAAGTATTTCAGATTTAGATAAAGTAACACTTAGTGCGCCTTACAATACATTTAAAAAAGAAGATGTGGCTGTAAGCCACGGATACATTGTTTCACAATAAAATTAAAATATAGATTCTACCTTTACTCTATCGTCATTTATTTAAAGCTAAAGCTTAAATTTGTACTCAACAAGGTGAAAAATCTAATTAAAAATAACGTCGCATTTTACATACCCTATCTCGTTTTCGTTATTGTTGGGGCAATTCTAATTTCAAAAACGGAACAACTTGAACTACATACAATATTCAACTCCTATGTTGGAAATAAATTCTTAGATAATTTCTTTAAATATAATACACATTTGGGTGATGGACTATTCGTAGTAATTATTGCAATTATATTCTTCTTTTACAATTTTAAAAACGGACTTTTCTTATTAATTGCATACGCTCTTGCAGGTGGCTTTACCCAGTTTTTAAAAGAACTATTTTTTAATTCAGTAATGCGTCCATACTTTTACCACACATACGACAAATTTCCCTTAAAAGTTGTTGAAGGTGTTCAAATGTATAGTCAAAATAGTTTTCCCTCCGGCCATTCAACATCAGCCTTTTGTTTGTTTTTTTGTCTAGCTTTTATTAGTCCAAAAAACTGGCAAAAATTTCTATTTTTTTTCCTTGCTATACTAATTGGCTTTTCGAGAGTTCATTTATCTCAACACTTTTTCAAAGATATTTACGCAGGCAGTATTATTGGTGTTGTTTTTAGTTCATTAATAGCTTACATGTTCTTTCATTCAAAATTTCGCAATAAACTATCAAAGTTCGAACAACCAATAAACAAGGTTTTCAAAAAACAAAATGGATAATAAAGACAAAAGAAATATTTCTCTTATTGTTTTGATTTCATCAATCTTATTTATTCCATTCTTAGGTTTATCACATTTGTTCGATTGGGATGAAATTAATTTTGCAGAGTGCGCCAGAGAGATGCTGGTTACTGGAAACTACTCTCAAGTACAAGTTAATTTTCAACCCTTCTGGGAAAAACCCCCTTTATTTATATGGATGCAGGCTTTGTCAATGAAAGCCTTTGGGGTAAACGAATTTGCAGCACGATTTCCAAATGCAATTTGTGGAATACTTACTTTAGTTATCATCTATGTAATTGGAAGAAAAATATACGATAGGAAATTTGCAATTACTTGGGTGCTAGTTTATGCCTCCTCATTTTTAACTTTTATTTATTTTAAATCTGGCATCATCGACCCTTGGTTTAATTTATTTATCTTTTTCGCTATTTACTGTGCAATATTACTCACGAATAATCCTGAAAGTAAAGAAAGCTACCGACAAGCTTTTTTTGCAGGTGCAGCAATAGGTTTAGCAACATTAACTAAAGGCCCAGTAGGGTTATTGGTTTTCGGTTTAACTGTAGGTTTATTTATCCTGTTAAAAAGGTTTAAAGGTGTTGGAACAATAAAACATCTTCTCGTTTTTTTACTTGCCTTTTCTGTATTTGGATTTGGTTGGTTTTTGATAGAAATATTAAAAGGTAATGGTATAATTGTGAAACAGTTTATTGATTATCAAATAAGATTATTCAATACAAAGGATTCGGGACACGGCGGTTTTTTATTGTATCACTTTGTTGTTTTATTGGTTGGATGCTTTCCCGCATCAGTATTCTTTCTTCAATCGCACAGAAGAAGTGAAACTGACACGCCATTTCAAAAACACAGCAAAAAGTGGATGATACTGTTATTTTGGGTTGTACTTATTTTGTTCACTATTGTGAAAACTAAAATCGTTCATTACTCAAGTATGTGTTGGTTTCCACTTACTTACTTATCTGCATATAGTATCTACAAATTACAAAGTGGAGAAATAAATCTAAAGAAATGGGTAATAACAACAGGAATTACTTTGAGCATATTATTAGGCACACTATTTACCTTAATTCCATTAATTGATGTCATAAAACCATACTTACTAAAATCAAAATTAATTGGTGACCCATTTGCAGTAGAAAATTTGAAGGCAGATGGCGGTTGGTTAGGTTTTGAATGGGTAATTGGACTTGTATTTTTAATTGTATCTGTTTATTCTTTTCTTCAATTTAGAAAAGGTAGAATAAAATTTATTCAACCAATTTTTCTCGTTGCATTATTTACTATTTTTTCATTCTCTATTTTGGTTGTTCCAAAAATTGAACGCTACACACAAGGTGCATGTATTGATTTCTATAAAACATTAAAAGGCCAAGACTGTTATTTAGAAACCGCACGATTTAAAAGCTACGCATACTTGTTCTATTCTGAAAAACGTCCAGAAATGAATACGCCCGAAATGTTAGAATACGCAAAAATGCTTGCAGAAAGAGAAACACGTGAAGGCGTAAACGACCCTTTAACTTCATTCGGAAGATATTGTTTTCTTTTTATGCAATATAATAAACTAAATAAACCAGCCTATCTCGTAATTAAATTTATGGACGAAGAAATTTATGCAAAAGAGTTTCCTCAATTCAAAAAATTATATGGTAAAAATGGTTTTGTTTTCTTAAAAAAAGAAGCGGGGCAATAACAAAATGAGCTTCAAAAACACCATAAAACAATATGCTAAACTTGACAAGCCCATATTGTATGTTATTCTAACTGAATTTTTCATCCAGCTCATCAACATCGCTTTTATGAATATGCAGCCGCTATTTATGGAAGCAGCGCATTATGGTAAAGATGAAATTGCAGCATTAACCGCTTCTCGGTTTGCTGGAGTATTATTATTTGCAATTCCTTTAGGTATTTTAATAAGGGGCAAAAAGGTTAAAAATCTGTTTACTATTTCTGCTTTCTTAGTGCCATTTTTTGCTCTAGTAAATATTTATCTAATTGATTTACACCAAACTTTTTTAATACATGTTTCTCAATTTTTATGGGGAGCATCATTTACGTTTATGCAAATCCCTATTATTCCTTTTATATTGCGTAACTGCAAAAAGGATCAACATACAGCTGGTATTGCACTCAGCTACTCAACATACAGCTTTGCAGGTATTGTAAGCGGAATCATAATTATTTTATTAGACGCAATCAACCCCATTTTTTTCAATGAGAAAATGGTACTTATCGTATTTTCACTAAGTGGATTTTTAGGAGTTTGGATGATGTCGAAAGTACAAATAGAAGAAAAAACTGTTGAAAGAATAAAAACAGAAAAAAAAGAGAAGAAAAAATACGATTGGTTCCTTATTACAAAAGCGCTTATACCAACCTTAATTATTGCTACCGGTGCAGGTTTAACAATTCCCTTTATTAGTTTGTTTTTTAAAGAAGTCCACAATTTCGACAAAGGTGATTTTTCAATCATCAGTTCATTAGCTGCCATCTTAGTAGCTTGGGCTGCATTAATGGTTCCAAACATTAAAAAAAATATTGGATATAAAATCGCAATACCTGCTACACAATCATTAGCAATTATGTCTTTGGTGGCAATGGCAACTACGCAATTCTATAATCAATTTACTATTGCTGCTATTATTGCAGTTATTTGCTATTTGCTTCGACAACCTTTAATGAACGTTGCTGGACCAATGACAACAGAAGTAGTTATGAATTACGTTGGCAAAAAAAATCAAGAAATGGTTAGTGCCCTTATCGCAGCCATTTGGAGCGGAAGTTATTTCATTAGTGGTTTAATGGTGGCTGCCATGTTTGCGGGCGGAGTAAGTTTTGTGAATGTATTTCTCATAACCGCTGCACTATATGCTGTTGGAGTTGTATGGTACTATATTCTTATTCTAGACTACAACAAACGTGAAAAAGCAGGCTTAATTGAAAACAATTAAGCCTGCTTTTCTCTTAAGCCAACAAGTAAATGAAATACTTCGAAAGCACCTCTGCAATTAATAATGCAACAATAAAACTCCAAACACCTTTTGCTCCTTTTAAGTTACACGATACACTGTATGCTCTGTACATTAAAATGATAACCCATACTGTTACAAGAATCATTACAAGGGTTAATACAATAAATAAAATAATTTCATACATCTCTATTGTAACTGGTGCATTTACGTTTAAAGCTTTCGCCATTATAAATTCGTCAACAGCTTGATGAGGAATTAGCAAAGAAAATACCGACACTATAAACAATGGCCACCTTGCCATTGCAATGGTTCCAAACACATCAATAAACCGAATGGATGATGATGAAAATATCTTTCCTGCTACAAAAAGCAATACTGCGAAACTAATCCAGTTTATTACCCCTTCCAACATAAATAGGTAAGAGTAAGATTTTGAATCACCAAAGTGAACATCTAAAACACCATCAAAATGAGTTCCACTAAACACATTAAGTAAGCCTGATAATGCTATTGCAACAATACCAATTGTTAAGGCTTTGTATTCCGATACATATTCGAATGGTCGGAATAATAATTTCACAACACTTGTTTTCATTTTATTTCTTTTTTGATTTTTCTAATTGTTTTACTTTTTCTATAATACCATCTAAATGATTTCTTACAGAAGGATAACTTCTATCCATTATAGTTGCCATTTCTTTAAGGCTTCCACTTGCCTTAATAAAATTTAAAATAAACTCCTGCTCTTCCATAGTAAAACTAGCTAGAGGAGGCATATCATAAATACCATCCACTTCCGTTTCACAACTTGAACAATGAAGCTTTTTAACCTTTAATTTAGATTCACAACTTGGGCATTGTAGAGGCAGTTTCTTTTCCATGATATATTATTAAAATTTAACTACACAAAAGTAATAAATATTTTAATATTATTAATTAATAAATTAATAATATTTATATAAAATTGAATAATATTGATATTCAATCAGATAAAATTTACTAATAAAGGCATAATTGAAGTTTTCCTAAGCTTGGAACTTCAATTTTAATGCTTCCATACATTAGTCAAAAAAACGTATTTTAGCCTATTATTTTAATTATGGCAAAGAACAAACAACAATTTAAGGCGGCAAAAATAGAAGAGAAAGGTATGTTCAGCATATTTCCTTTTGCATCTGCACGCATTGCATATATAGTACTAAGCATTATTGGATTTGCTTTTTACATCAACACCGCTAATAATGAATTCGCATTGGACGATGGTATTATCATCCATAAAAATGAATTTGTAATGAAAGGTTCAAAGGGTATTAAAGATATTATGACCCATGATGCCTATTACAGCTTCTATCGCCAAATGAATGCCGAAGACCAATTAGCAGGTGGTCGTTATCGTCCGCTTTCGGTTGTTAGTTTTGCAATCGAACAAAATTTCATTGGAACATTTCCAGGTGGTAGAACCAACCCAAATAGTTGGGACGTAAATAAAAATAATGTTCAAGACCCAGGAGAAGATGTAAATGAAGACGGGTTATATAATGAAAATGATGCATTAACAAGAGGTACAGGTTTGCGTCATTTCAACAACATGTTATTTTACACACTTTCCATTTTAGTATTATTTGGTTTCTTAAAAAATTATTTATTTAAAAACAATTGGGATTTAGCTTTCCTTACAACATTATTATTTGCAATACATCCAATACATACAGAGGTTGTAGCAAACATGAAAAGTAGAGATGAAATTTTTTCTTTCCTATTTATTATCCTCACTTTCATTTATACATTTAAAGCTTTAGAACTTAAGAAAACTAGTCACTTTGTAATGGCTGGCTTTATGTATTTCCTTTCTTTACTAAGTAAAGAGTATGCCTTTACATTGGTTGCAATTATACCAATGATGATTTATATATTCCGTCCTGAGTTAATTGACTTCAAAGACAAGAAACTTTGGATAACATTTGGGGCATTTTTAGTTTCTGCTGCTGCAATGTACAAAATGAAAGAAAAAGCAATTCCATTTTACATGTTGGTTGCATTATTCTTTACTGTTGGCTCACTATTTATTTTATCCAAAGAATATAAGAATAAAACCTTTGTTGCACTATTTAGTTCATTAAGCATTGCATTTGTGGCTTACATGTGTTTCCGTTTGTTCTCTGTAACATTAAAGCCTGCGGTACCAGACACTGAAGTATTAAACAATCCCTACCTATTCGCAACTCCAGATGAGAAATGGGCAACTAAAATATTTGTATTACTTAAATACATGAAACTACTTTTTATTCCACATCCATTGAGTTCTGATTATTCATTTAACACCATTGCTTACCGCAAATTTACAAGTTGGGATACCTTGCTTTCTTTATTCATGTATCTTTCTCTTGCCGCAGTTACACTATGGTTGTTCATCAAAAAACATCCATTATCATTTGGATTGATCTTCTTCTTCGCTAATTTATTAATGATTGGTAACATCCTTATGGATATTGGAGCTACCATGGGCGAACGTTTAATTTATCATTCTTCATTTGGTTTTGCATTGTGTATTGCTTGGTTATTAATTGAAGGTTTAAAGAAAATTAATTTCAATCCAAGCTTACAAAAAAATGTAGTAATTGGTTTAGCAGTTATACTTACAGGCTTGTTTGGTTACAAAACAATTGAACGTAATGCTGAATGGAAAAATGATATAACCTTATTTACTACTGATGTTAAAACAGTTCCAAATAGTGTACTGTGTTTAGGTAATGCAGGTGCGCGTTGGATAGATTTATCTGAAAGACCAGAAAACAAAGACAGCGCAACTGCATATGTAAATAAAGCAATTGGTTATTTATCTCATGCATTAGAACTTCATCCTAAATATGTAAACGGATATTTAAATTTAGGTTTAGCTCAAATGAAATTAGGTCAATTAGACTCTGCTTATAATACTTGGACAAGAGCGCAAAAACTTTACCCTAGCAATCCATATTTACAATCGTACTTCCCTTACCTCGCTGTTAATTACATGAATAAAGGCGTAACACTTGGGCAAGCTGGTAAACTTGATGAAGCAACTAAAATTCTGGACAAAGCCATCGCATGTAATCCAAATAGCTATGATATTTGGTATAACTATGCAGGTGTTTATTTTACTAAAGGTGATTTTGAAAAAGCAAAAACTGGTTTTGAAAATGCACTAAAATTAAACCCCAATGCTGAACAAGCAAAAAATGGTTTAGGTGCAGTTAATGCAAAATTAGCGGAAACGACGAATACGGTTGTGGCGGTATTGCCTAAAAAAATAAATTAGTGCAGCAGCTTATAAACCGCGCCATAAGGACTAATTGCACCAATTAATACATCTTGCTCTAATTGTTTCATTTTATCCATTACAGCTTTTTGTGAAAGAAAATTGTTTTTTAATTGTTCATCTAACAATCTTCTAAAAGCAAATAAATTTTGCTCTTTTCTTTTCGAATCAAAAAATCCTTTTGTGGTTTGATGTTGAACAAACTTTTCAATCATCTCATGAATTTCATTAATACCAATTCCTTCGTATGAAGAACATGTTTTCACTTCGGGAATCCAACCGCTTTCGTTAGGTGGTAAAAAATGTAATGCGTTTGCATATTCAGCTCTTGCACCTTTTGCCTTTGTAGCATTAGCTCCATCGGCTTTTGTTATTGCAATACCATCAGCCATTTCCATTATGCCCCGCTTTATTCCTTGTAACTCATCTCCTGCACCAGCAAGCATTAATAACAAAAAGAAATCGGTAATGGTACTCACTTCTGTTTCGCTCTGCCCTACTCCAACTGTTTCAATAATGATAGTATCAAATCCTGCAGCTTCACATAACAATGTTGCCTCATGTGTTTTATATGTAACTCCACCTAAACTTCCACTTGATGCTGATGGACGAATAAATGCATTGGGATGAATGGATAATTTTTCCATTCGGGTTTTATCACCTAAAATACTTCCTTTACTTATACTGCTGCTTGGGTCGATTGCTAATACAGCAACTTTTTTTCCTTCAGCAATTAAATGCATTCCAAATGACTCGATAAAAGTACTTTTACCAACGCCTGGAACACCTGTAATGCCAATTCGCACCGACTTACCAGTAAAAGGTAAAATAGCATCAATTAATTCTTGCGCTAATTGTTTGTGCTCTAGTTTGCTTGATTCAATTAAAGTAATTGCTTTGCTCAACACAGCAATATCACCTGCCTTTAAGCCAGTAACATATTCTTGTATACTAAGTAATCGACTCATTATTTTTTAAACACAAAATATACTGCTGCAATAATGCAAAGAATGGCCGCGTAATGATTCCACTTTATTTCTTCATTCTTAAAAACCACCAAAGAAAAAATCACAAACACTAACAGAGATATTACTTCTTGAATAATCTTTAATTGCATCAAGCTAAACGGTCCGCCATTACTATCGTGTCCAATTCGATTAGCAGGTACTTGTAAACAATATTCGAAAAACGCAATTAACCAGCTTATTAAAATAAAAGTAAGTAATCCCTTTTGCTCAAAAAATTTAAAATCCTTGAAACGCAAATGGCCATACCAAGCAACCGTCATAAACACATTAGAGCCAATTAACAACAGTATTGTATAAAGAGCTCTCATGAATTAACCAATTAATCCAACGTTAATGTTGTTTGACCAATCACAGCGCCATCCGATGTAATCTCAATCATGTACTTACCAGGAAGTAATGGTGAGTTTCCTTCGCAAGTTGTAGTTACACCAATTTCAGCATTATTGTAGTTGATGTTTGTTTTACCTGCGTAATATCCTGCTGAATTATTAAAAATGAATTTGTAATTATCATCGTAACTCTTCGCCATTTCTTTACCATCAGGAGTAATAATACGAACGTACACATCTTTAGAACCACTACGTGCAATTTTATTTTCACCTAAACTAAAAGACACTTTTATTAAATCGGCACGTTTTGCTTTACTTGTAGGCACTTGTTTTTTACCACCCGACTTAAGATTAACACCTGTAGCAGTTATTGCAAAACAGGTTAAGATAGAACCTTTATTAATAGTAGCCTGTAAGTCTTGCTTATCTTTATCTAACTGAGATGTTTTTGTTTTTTCTTTGTTTAGTTCCCCAGTAATTTCGTTTTTCTCAACAATTAATTTTTGGTTTAAAGTGTTCAAAGAATCAATTGTTCTAACATAGCCTTGCATAATTAAACGCAATGTTTCTGTTTCCTTTTTTAGTTTAGAAATATAATATGCATCACCTTTGTGCTTCTCTGCATCTTTTAATAATTCTTCTATCTGCAATTTCTTTGCTTCAATATCTGCTTGTAGAGTGGCGTCGTTTGTTTGCAAAGTTGCGTATTCATCTTTCAACTTCATCAAATCGTTCTTCACGTTATCACGCTCAACATAAACAGTTTTCACAATTTCAATTTGTTCGTTGGCACGTTTTTGTTCCTCGCTAAATTTGAAAAACAAAAATGCATTCCCTCCTAAAGAAAGTGCAAATAAAATCCAAGGAATAATTCCTCCTCTTCTCTTTTTTTCTTCTGGCTGTTGTGTTGTGTTTGTACCTTCCATGCAAATATAAAATTGATATAATGTACAAATTTAGGAATAAATGAATAGTTAATTGGTTCAAAACACCTTAATTATAAAAATCTAAATGTTAGTAAACCTCCCTTTTAGTCACAATTGAGTGTTTTTAGATAATTTTAACCCACAATGCAGACTAAACAGCACTAAATTTCGTTTCTTTACAACAACAAACACAATATGGAAAAACTGCAACTTCTTTGGGCCGATGATGAGATTGAATTATTAAAACCTCACATTTTATTTTTAGAACAAAAGGGATACGCTGTAACCACTGCCAAAAGTGGTGATGAAGCACTCGATATTATCAAAGAAAAAACCTTTGATGCTGTTTTGTTAGATGAAAATATGCCAGGCTTAAGTGGTTTAGAAACCTTGAACCGCCTTAAAACAATGAGAAGCGGCTTGCCCGTTATTATGATTACCAAAAGCGAAGAGGAATACATCATGGAAGATGCTATCGGTTCTAAAATTGCCGATTACCTAATCAAGCCTGTTAACCCAAATCAAATTTTACTTTCTTTAAAAAAGACCTTGGACAATCGTCGTTTAGTGAGTGAAAAAACGAATACCGAATACCGCAAAGATTTCCAACAAATAGGAATGACAATTGGCGACAAATTAAGTTTTGCTGAATGGTCGGAGTTGTACAAAAAGATTATTTACTGGGATTTAGAAATTGATAAGGCGCAAGATAAAAGCATGTTGGATGTTTTAAAAATGCAGAAGACGGATGCTAACGCGCAATTTTTTAAATTCATTGAAAAAAATTACGTCAATTGGTTAAACGGGAAAGATGCGCCGCATATGTCCCATACGCTTTTCAAAAATAAAATTGCCCCTGAGATAGATAAATCAGCGTCTACATTTGTATTGATGATTGATAATTTACGTTTTGACCAATGGAAAATTATTGAGCCAATTGTGAGCGAGTATTTTAAGGTTGATACGGAAGAAATCTATTGCAGTATTTTACCAACTGCCACGCAATACGCTCGTAATGCATTCTTCGCAGGTTTGTTGCCTAGTGAAATTGAAAAACGTTTTCCAAATTGGTGGTTAAATGATGAAGATGAGGGATTGAAAAATCAGCACGAAGAAGATTTCCTTGGAGAACAATTAAAACGTTTGGGTAAAAATGTAAAATTCTCTTACAACAAAATAACCAACATTGCTGCTGGAAAAAAATTAGCAGATAGCATTTCAAATCTTACACAAAATAAACTAAACGTTATTGTTTACAATTTCGTGGATATGCTTTCACATGCACGCACCGATATGGAAGTGATTCGTGAGTTAGCTGATGACGAACCTGCATACCGTTCTATCACCCGTTCATGGTTCGAGCATTCGCCATTGTTGGATATGATAAAACAAATTGCAGAAAAAAAATGCAGGTTAATTATTACAACCGATCACGGAACAGTGCTTGTAAAAGATGCATCCAAAGTGATTGGCGATAAAAACGTAAACACCAACCTACGTTACAAAACAGGCAAAACAATGGACTACAATAAAAAAGAGGTGTTCGAAATTAAAAATCCACACGATGCTTTTTTACCAAAACAACATGTAAGTTCGGTTTACATTTTTGCTAAAGAAAATATGTTTTTTGCTTACCCTAATAATTTTAATTACTACGTAAATTATTATCGCAATACATTCCAACACGGTGGAGTTTCGTTAGAAGAAATGTTGATTCCTTATGTTGCTTTGAGTGCGAAGTAGGGTTTAATTACTAAGTAAAACTCTGTGCTTCTCCGTGTAATCTGTGTCTCCGTGGTTAATTTTCACTAATTTAAATACCTTATATATTTTACCACGGAGACACGGAGGGCACCGAGTTACGAGGAGGAATAAAATTTAAAGAATGAAAGTTTTTTATATCATATTACTACTTCTTTTTGCAACTGTTGGATTCACACAAAACACCAATCTACTCTACAATGGAGATTTTGAAATTTACAATAAGGTTCCAACAGATTGGGGGCAAGCCTACAAAGTAAGCGAGGCTAAATCATACACTACAGGTGCTTTTACACCAATTAGTTATTTTTACAACCTTGATGAAATAGGTTTTATGCCTTACAAAACCAAATTTGGCAATCAAGATGCATACAAAGGAAATGGCTTTATTGGTGTTGGATTTTGTTTAAAAAGAAAATTCGTTCACCTTATTGAATTGCCTCTACTCAAAACTCTTGATAAAGACTCTATTTACATCATCTCAGCTTGGGTAAGCCTTGCCGATAAAGCTCATTATGCACTTGACTTTATTTCTGCAACGCTCGACTCGGTCACACATTTAGATAAAAACAAAAATATCAATCTTTCGCCTTTAATTGAATTAAGAAGCGATTCAACCTATGTAAATGAAACCATTAAATGGGTAAAGATTAGCTACGAATACAAAGCAAGAGGCGGAGAAAAATATTTTATACTTGGTGGTATTATGCCAAGCTCAAACAATAAATTCCTCTACAAAAAACAAAAAATGCCATTTAAGTTTTCATTGAATTATATTTTTGCAAGAAACACAAGTTATTATTTTATTGACGATATTAGCATAAGGAAGAAAAATCAAAACCCCGTTGTAATTAGCACAGAAGAATTCAATTATAAAGCAAAATGAAACTAATTTTACCACCACTTTTAATATCAGTTATACTTCTATTTTCTTGCAAAAATGAAGAACCAAAAGATGAATACTATCAAAAACTCATTGATAATTGCAATAATGAAATCAAATATTCAATAGAAGATTTTGCCTATTATAATTGTGAAGTATTGGATAACGATAGCTCATCAATAATTCTTTTGAACAGATTGATTGAAAATTTTGAAATTGCAAAAACTGCCATCAAAAAAGATGAGCCAAACGATTCTATTATTAAACTATTAAGAAATATAAACTTAAAAGAATTTGATTTATATATAAAATCAAAAGAATGGCTGTCAGAAATCGACACTACGCTGGTAGGAAAAGAACTTGAACTCTGCATTACTTTGCAAGAATTAAAATTCGTTAATCGTTCAATTAATAGACTCAACAAAAAAAGGTACTGTTTTGATAAAATGCATGTAGAAACATTTTATTCAAAAGATTCATTCGAAGTATTCTTTGTCCCAAGACTAAGAACTTCAAATGTCAAAATTGAATTTCTTAAAAATCCTAGTCAAGAATTCACAAACTTAGATTGGGATACTTCAAAATTGAAAATGGTTACTTATAAAAATGGAACAATAAAAATTAAAGCAGGAAATGCAATAATCGATAGCAGCGGTTTGTTAAAATTTAGAACAGGAGCAAATGAATTCGACTACTTTCCATTTGACATGTCAAAACAGAAAAACTGATCCAATTCACTAAAACTCCCTCTTAACTTTTAATTTTCAACTTTTAATTTACCACATTACTTATTAAACAATTGATTATCAATAATATAATAATTGCCAAATAACAGAAAAAATCTTCATAACCATTTGCCAATCAACATTTTCTTCGTATCTTCGCCGTCCAAAATTTTTTATACAATGAGTAAACACTATGAGACGGTCTTCATTTTAACTCCCGTTTTGTCTGATGATCAGGCAAAGGAGGCCGCAAAAAAATTCAAAAAAACGTTAACTGACAGTGGAGCAAAGGTTGTTAACGAAGAAAACTGGGGATTGAAAAAATTGGCTTATCCAATTCAAAAGAAATCTACTGGATTTTACCACTTATTAGAGTACACTGCTGATGATGCAAACACAACTGTTGTTGCTGATTTAGAGCTTACTTTTAAACGTGATGAGCGTATCCTACGCTTCTTAACTGTATCGTTAGATAAGCATGCAATTGCTTACAGCGAAAAACGTAAGAGCAAATTAAAAGGAGAAGCTGGAAGTAAAGCTAAAAAAGAAAAAGCTGACGCTTAATTGTTAAACATTTAAAAAGAACTAAAAATGGCAAGTGCAGAAATAAGATACTTAAATCCGCCGACAGTTGACGCTAAAAAGAAGAAATACTGTCGTTTCAAAAAAAGCGGTATCAAATACATTGATTACAAAGACGCAGATTTCTTATTGAAGTTTGTAAATGAGCAAGGTAAAATTTTACCTCGTCGTTTAACAGGAACTTCTCTTAAGTTTCAACGTAAGGTTTCAACAGCAGTTAAAAGAGCACGTCACTTGGCTTTAATGCCATACGTTGCTGATGGTTTAAAATAATTTAAGGTAATCACAAAATGGAAGTAATATTAAAACAAGACATCAAAGGCCTAGGCTTTAAAGATGATGTAGTAAGCGTAAAAGCAGGTTACGGAAGAAACTTTTTGATTCCTCAAGGAGTTGCAACCCTAGCTACTGAAACTAACAAAAAGATTTTAGCAGAAAACGTTAAACAACGTTCTTTTAAAGAAGAAAAACTTCGTAAAGAAGCTACTGCAAATGCTGAGAAATTAGCAGGTGTATCTATCAATGTAGCTACTAAATCAGGTGATTCTGGAAAAATCTTTGGATCAGTAACCAACATTCAAGTTGCGGAAGCATTGAAAAAAGCTGGTTATGATGTTGAAAGAAAAAACATCGAATTAAAAGAAGACAATATCAAAGCTTTAGGTTCATACACAGCGAAAGTACGTTTGTACAAAGACATAGTGGCTGAAGTTAAATTTGACGTTATCTCTGAATAATTAATTCAAGAACAATCATTAAAAAGCCCCTCCGAGTACTCGGAGGGGCTTTTTTTGTTACCGTATAGTTTAGCCTAGTACTCTACAAAATAGAAATAAATAATTTTTAAGTTATTGTCATTGTCATAACTAAACATGAAATTATCATAAAAAGTGCGTGACTGATGTTCGCTTTTTACAACTGCCATAAATCTATTTAAATCGGTCATCTTTTTACTGCGTGCAAAGATTTGTGATACAATCTCATGCGTTTTATGAGGGCCTGAAGCAGTTTTAATTTCAGTAAATAAATTTTTTATTGCATCAAAATCCTTGATTGATTTCAATTCCGGATGTAACAATTCATAAGCCTTCTCATAAGCGCCTGTTTGATAAGCATAATAAAAATCATCAATCAACTTTTCAGCTGCTTTTACTTCATTCAAATTATCCATTTGATAATTTTCTACGACTTGATATCTAGTAATAAAAAAAGTAACATCGCTAGTCATCTCTATTGATAGATTCATTAACAAATCGACTTTCTTACCTTTTATTTTTATTGCTGTAATAGCAAAGGACTCATCCTTGCCGTAATAATTTAGTGCCGAACAGGTATCGGCAAAACTATAACTATCAATACCACCAGTAGCCTCCATAATTTGCGAGGCAATATTTTTAAACTCATCTAAACTAGAAGACTCTTGTAAACCTGGTGAAAATAAATTATAAGCCTTTTCATAATCACCAGTATTTAAGTAATCCAAAAACATCGAGCTTATTGCTACAACACCTCTATTTAGCAATGGGTCATCATAATTCCCTTTGTAAGCATGGTAAAGAACAGAAGCCAATTTATATGTGTCTTTTTCTTTTACAATAATATATTCATATCGCAACAAATCAGTTCCATAATAAAAACTATATTTTAGATCGTAATACTTTTTAGGTTCTGATTTAGACTGGCGATAAGCACTATCTGTTTTTAACCTATAATTTACTGCACCGTATTTTTCATCAATATCCTTAAATATTTTAACAATATCATTTGCATTTGATTTTGCCCAAACATATTCTCCAATTTCTTCGTAGCGTTTTCCTTCTACTGCCGAATAAATTTTTGTTATTAATTCGTTCGGACTTTTTTGTGCAATTGAAAAAGCAGAAACGAATAACGCAAATAGTGTTATAATTTTCCTCATAGCTATTTATTTAATACAATTCTAAATGTTGTTCCCACGCCAGGCTCCGAACGCTTCACGAAAATTTTTCCATTATGATAATTTTCTATAATTCGTTTGCATAAAGATAAACCAAGCCCCCAGCCTCTTTTCTTGGTAGTAAATCCTGGTTCAAAAACTGTTTTTGCTTTCCCTTTCGCAATACCCTTTCCAGTATCTGTAAAATCAATATAAACAAATTGTGTTGCATCCGTTATATCCACACTAATACTTCCCTTTCCATCCATTGCATCAACAGCGTTTTTACATAAATTTTCAACTACCCATTCGAATAGCGGAATACTTATCTTCGCCATGATGGGCATTTTTTCGCTGCAATTAACAGAGAAATTTACATTTTTAGAAGTGCGTAATTTTATATAGTCAACTGCATGCTCCAATACTTGTTTAATATCTTCACCTTGCATGTTTGGAGTAGACCCAATTTTAGAAAAACGTTCAGTAATTGTATTTAATCTATCTAAGTCTCGATTTAATTCTACAATAATAGAATCTTCTACACCTTGGGCCTGAAGCAACTCAACCCATGCCATTAAACTCGAAAGAGGAGTTCCTAACTGATGTGCAGTTTCCTTACTCATACCAACCCACACTTGGTTTTGTTCTGATTTACGCGCCGTACTAAATAAAGAATAAGCAACAATTAAAAAAACACCAATCACCCCAAACTGAACGTATGGATAGTATTTAAGCTGTGTAAGCAAAACAGATTCTTCGTAAAAAATATAATGTTTTGTCCCTTCACCCAAATCAATTTGTATTGGCGTGTTTTGCGATGCCATAGATTGTATGCGTAATTGCAAAGCAGCAGTATTAGCAAGTGTAGCTGAATCTATTTTACCTGCAGCAATAATATTTTGTTTTGTTGAGTCGGTATAGATAACAGGCACAGAAGCTGTGTTAACTGCAACTTCCGAAATAAATGATTTGGTTAAACTATCAAATACTAATTTAATATCTGCAAACACCTTAGAATCGTTGTAATACAAATAATTTTTCTTGCCTTTATAGTATTCAATTTCAATTGGCTCGTAATTTTTTTTCATCAAATCCAATTGCTTACGTACGTAAGAAGTATCCTTTTCAAACAAAGTATCTAAATTTCTGGAACCAGAGATTTCTTTTCCATTTGTAAGAATTACAGGTACAGTCGTATTACTTTGTATAACATTTAAAATAAATGTCAAATCGTTCATATCCGCAGATGCTAATCGTTTAGTTGCTTCAGCGTACAATTCAGCTTTCTTACGTTCTTCTAATTTTATTTTCTCAAAAAGTTCGCTAGTAAATTTTACAAGATTTGCTTTTTTCTGAACTGCCTTTGCCCAAAGTTCAATCTTTGCACGCTCTTCATCCGCAATTTTTTTCACTAATCGATTGGTGTACCATAAGGATACAATAACAATTAGCAATGCAGCCAATATCAAAACTATTTTCCAACGCTGTTTTTGAGAATATATATTCATATCAATCCTACGATACGCTAAATATAAAGGTATTTATTAAGAAAACAAAAGCGGGGCAAGTATAGAATCAAGAGGCAGGACAACAAGAATGCAAGAATCAATATGATAGGATAAAGAATCAAGAGACAGGACTTGCATCCTTTTGAAAACATAATTTCACACAACCCGAAATCAGTCCTATCTCCCGCTGTCTTGATTCCTGACTCTTACCGTCTTGATTCAAAACTACTTCAAAACAGCCTTCGTCATCTTATTCTTATTCGCCAACTGTCCACAAGCGGCATCTATGTCTTTTCCGCGGCTTCTTCTTACGTTTACAATAATTCCTCTATTAACTAAATACTGAAAAAAAGCATCTAAGCGCTCGGGAGTTGTTTGTTGAAATTCACCACCATCTATTGGATTGTACTCAATGATATTAACCTTTGAAGGCACACGCGCACAAAACTTTGCTAAGTCTCTTGCATCATCAATACTATCATTAAAATCTTTAAAAACAATGTATTCAAAAGTAACTTTATTTCCAGTTTTACTATAATAGTAATTCATTGCATCAGCCAAATTATCTAAGGAATTGGTTTCGTTAATTGGCATAATTTTATTTCTCTTTTCATCATTAGCAGCATGTAAAGAAAGAGCTAAATTAAACTTCACCTCATCATCACCTAATTGCCTAATCATTTTTGCAACACCAGCTGTAGAAACGGTGATACGTTTAGCAGCCATACCTAACCCACTTTGCGACGTAATGTGCTCAACCGAGTTAATCACTTCTTTATAATTTAACAATGGCTCGCCCATTCCCATGTAAACAATGTTACTTAGCGGTTGGCCATATTTTTCTTCAGATAATTTTTTAACCAAGGCAACTTGGTCGTATATTTCGCCTGCAGTAAGATTTCTTAATCTTTTTAATTTCCCCGTTGCACAAAATGTACACGTTAAACTACATCCTACTTGCGAAGAGATACAAACTGTCATTCGTGTATCGGTAGGAATTAGAACACTTTCAACGATTTTTTCATCGCTTAATTTCATCGCACACTTAATTGTACGATCGTTACTTACCTGCATTTCGCTGATAACAACAGGTGTAATTTCGAAATTGGTTTCTAATTTTGAACGCAAATCCTTTGATAAATTGGTCATTTCCTCAAAATTAACTGCGCACTTTTGCCATAACCATTGATAAACTTGCTTTGCTCTAAAAGCAGGCTCGTTTAATGATTTAAACACATCCGTAAGCTCAGTTTGAGATAATGATCTAATATCTTTTTTGTTTTCCACGATTTTGCAAAGATACGAAGCAGTTTTCGTTTGATAACCAATATTTTATGTAAATAAATAAAATTCTTTTTTAGGGGCGAAATCAGTATATTCGCATTCGATTTTTTAGAAAATAATGGATTACAAGAGCCAAATAGATACAACTAAACTTCCCTTGCACGTTGCAGTGATAATGGATGGTAACGGCCGTTGGGCTAAACAGCAAGGGGAACAACGTATTTTCGGGCATCACAATGGTGTTTCTTCTGTGCGCGAAACCGCTGAAGCTGCCGCTGAATTAGGCGTTAAATACCTTACTTTATACGCTTTTAGCACCGAAAACTGGAATCGTCCCAAAGATGAAGTTGATGCGCTAATGGAGCTTTTGGTTCATACAATTGGGAATGAAACCCCAACCTTAATAAAAAATGGGATTAAGCTTGACTGTATTGGAAACATTGATAGTTTACCTAAATCATGCATTCGCGAATTAAATGAAGCAAAAGCAAAAACAGCTCATTGCGACCGTATGACAATGGTTTTGGCGTTGAGCTATTCTTCTAAATGGGAAATTGTAAATGCAGTAAAATCAATTGCTGAAGAAGTGAAAAGCGGGGCAATAGAAGTTGATGCAATAGACGAGAAATTAATATCATCAAAACTTTGTACTGCAAATATGCCTGATCCAGAACTAATGATTCGTACAAGTGGCGAGCATCGCATTAGTAACTTCCTTTTGTGGCAACTTTCGTATGCTGAATTCTACTTTACAGAGAAGCTTTGGCCCGATTTCAGAAGAGAAGACTTTTACGAAGCTATCTACAAATATCAAAACAGAGAACGCCGTTTTGGCAAAACTAGCGAACAACTCACACAATAAATTTAGTTAATTCATGTTAATCCATTTTACTGCGTAAAAGCAATTAAAGATATTTGTTTCTTCATGACAAAAAGCACTCTTATAAAATTTTCCCTTTTCATTCAACTTCTTTGGCTTTTACCCAATAACTTGTTTGCACAAACCCCACCAACTGGTATAAAACAAATTGGAGGAGACGAACAAATTAATTATGCTGCCCCTGTAGAATATACTATTGCTGCAATCGATGTTAAAGGTTTACGTACACTCGACAAAAACGTTATTAAACTAATGTCGGGGTTATACGAAGGACAAAAAATAAAAATCCCTGGGGATGCATCTGCAGATGCGATTAAAAAATTATGGAAAACAGGTTTCTTTGATGATGTAAAATTATTTCAAGAAAAAACAGTTGGTAATGATGTGTGGTTAACCTTCGAAGTTCTTGAGAAACCGCGTCTTTCCAAATTTTCAATTAAAGGTGCGAAAAAATCTGAGGCCGATGATATTCGTGAAAAAATTCGTTTAGCAAAACAAAAAATCGTAACTGAATATTTACTTTCAAATGCAAAAACAGAAATAAAAGAATTTTATATCGACAAAGGATATTATAATGTAGATGTTGAAATTTTGAGTGAAGAAGATAAAAACTCTAAAAATAAAGATGTAATACTTACAATTAAAATTAATAAAGGCAAGAAGGTAAGAATTCAAGATCTTGAATTTTACGGAAACAGCGTTGTTAAAAGCGGGAAGTTACGTCGCAAAATGAAAGAGACAAAACGCTACAGAAAATGGAATATTTTTAACGGCGGTAAATTTTTGGAAGATAATTATGAAGCTGATAAACCAAAACTTCTAGATAAATATTTGCAATTAGGTTATAGAGATGCGCGTATTGCAAAAGACACTTTCTTTTTTGTTTCACCTAATCGCGTGCGTATTGAAATAACCATGGATGAAGGGAATAAATATTATTTCCGTAATATATCTTGGTTAGGAAACAGTAAATTCCGTAGTGGACAATTAGATACTTTATTAGGAATTAAAAAAGGTGATATCTTCAATCAGTCCTTGCTCGAGCAAAAATTATATATGAATCCAAGTGGTATTGATATCACTTCACTTTACATGGATGACGGATATTTGTTCTTTCAAATAAATCCTGCAGAAACAAATATTGAAAACGATTCAATAGATTTAACCATCAACATGTTTGAAGGTAAACAAGCTATCATTAATAAAGTAACTGTTGTTGGTAATACAAAAACAAATGACCATGTTATTTATCGTGAAATTCGTAGTAGACCTGGTCAACTATTTAGAAGAAGCGATATCATGCGTACGCAACAGGAACTATCAAACCTTGGATATTTTGACCCTGAAAAAATGGGAGTTAATCCAAAACCCAATCCTGCTGATGGAACAGTTGACATTGAATACAAAGTTGAAGAAAAACCTTCTGACCAGTTAGAACTATCTGGCGGCTGGGGAGCTGGGCAATTAGTTGGTACACTTGGAGTATCATTTAATAATTTCTCTGCAAAAAATTTCTTCAAAAAAGGTTCTTGGCAACCCTTACCTTCTGGCGACGGACAAAAATTAAGTATACGTGCACAAAGTTCAGGAGTGTATTATCAAAGTTATAATTTCTCATTTACTGAGCCTTGGCTAGGAGGTAAAAAACCAAATTCATTAAGCTTTAGCGTATTTCATAATCGTCAAACAAACGGGCAAAAAAGAAAAATTGATGACTCGGATGGGAATAAAATTTTAAACCCTAATCGTGCATTTATTGAAATAACTGGTACTTCAGTTGGATTTGGTAAACGATTAAAGTGGCCAGATGATTATTTTAGTGTTTATGTTGAACAGTATTTTGGTCATTACTACTTAAGAAACTATTCATCAGTATTTACTTTTGGAAATGGTAATGCAAATAACATTAAAACAACTTTTAATGTTAGTAGGAATTCTTTAAAAGGTAATCCAATATTCCCAGTGGGAGGATCAAGCATCAATCTTTCTGCAATGCTTACGCCGCCATATTCATTGGTAAATAAGAAAGATTATAGCAATCTAACAGATCAAGAACGTTACAAATTTTTAGAATATCAAAAATATAAATTCACAACGCAATGGTTTATGCAATTAACCAACAAGCGTGCACCTGAAGGAAAAGAAGCTAGAAACTTAGTTTTAAGAACAAGTTTTGGTTGTGGTATTTTAGGGATGTACAATAAATCCGTTGGTGTTTCTCCATTCGAACGTTTTTACTTAGGAGGAAGTGGATTAACCGGATTTGCATTAGATGGGCGTGAGATTATTGCTTTAAGAGGTTATCAAGATAATTCTATTGCAGGCGCTAAAAGCCAAGGTGCTTCTATGATTACTAAATATACGGCTGAATTACGTTACCCAATTTCATTAAACCCACAAGCAACCGTATTTATGTTGGGCTTTGCAGAAGCAGGTAATGCAGTTGACAATATTAAATTATTGAGTCCGTTTAACGTAAAAAGAAGTGCTGGTGTTGGTGTACGTATCTTCTTACCAATGTTTGGTTTATTAGGTTTTGATTATGGCTGGAATTTTGATACTACACCTAACAATCCACAATTGTATAAAGGACAATTCCACTTTACAATTGGTGCACAAATTGGGGAACTTTAATTAATTAAGAAAATATAAATAACATGAAAAAAATAATTGGCACACTTTTAGTAATCCTTGCATTCGGATTAAACAATGTAAACGCTCAAAAGTTTGGTTATGTTGATACTGATTATATTTTAAACAGCATACCTGAATACAAAGCTGCAAAAGGAGAGTTAGACAAACTATCTAACGATTGGCAAAAAGAAATTGAGTTAAAGTATGCAGAAATAGACAAACTATACAAAGCATATCAAGCTGAATCAATTTTGTTAACCGATGAAATGAAAAAGAAAAGAGAAAACGAAATTGTAAACAAAGAAACGGAAGCTAAAGATTTACAAAAAGCGAAATTTGGCGTTGACGGCGAATTATTTAAAAAAAGAATGGAATTAATAAAACCCATACAAGATAAAGTTTACAATGCAGTTAAAGCCGTGGCTGACAAAGCTGGATTAGCCGTTATTTTTGACAAAAACAGCGATATAACAATGCTTTATGCAAACCCTAAATTTGATAAAAGTGAGGCAGTTTTAGATCACCTTGGATTTGGTAAAAAGAAATAACTAAATTCGCACCCGAATTATTGAAGAGAAGGTTTCGACAAACTCAGCCTGACCAAGATAAAAAAGAAAACAACAAAAAAAGACTAACGACTAAACAATAAGTATAACATGAAAAAAATCACGACAAGCTTAGCAATTATATTTGCAGCATTAATGTTCTCAACTGAAGTATCAGCGCAAAAAATTGCTCATTTAAGAGTTGATTCATTATTAACTTTAATGCCTGAAGCTAAAAAAGCTGAAACAATGGCGCAAGATTTCTTAAAACAATTCGAAAAAGAAATCGCATCAATGAACACGGAGTTCCAAACTAAATATGCCGACTACATGTCGACTCAAGCAACTTTAAGTGATTTAGTTAGAAAAAACAAAGAAGAAGAACTTCAAATGTTACAACAACGTATTGAGGCTTTTAAAGAGCAAGCACAACAAGAATATCAAAACAAAAATGCTGAATTATCTAGACCAATTTATGATAAAGCAAAAAAAGGTATTGAAGCTGTTGCAAAAGAAAATGGCTATAAATATGTATTAGATACAAGTTCAGGAGTTGTTTTATACAGTGAGGCATCCGACGATATCTTAATGCTTGTTAAGAAAAAATTAGACTCTATGCCTGAGGCGGTATTGCCAGGTGCAGCTCCAAAAGAAACACCTAAAACAAATCCTACTCCTAAAACAAACACTACCCCTAAAACAGGCGGAAAATAAACCCAATTCATCAGAAAATCACAAAGCCCGACTAAAAAAGTCGGGCTTTGTTTTTTATGCAGCAATCTTGCCATTTGTAAGCTAAAAATCTTATTTTTGTTAATTCAAAATTAGGTGTATGAAGACAGTAGAATTTAGAGAAGCGCTTCGCGAAGCAATGAGCGAAGAAATGCGCAGAGATGAAAAAGTATTTTTACTTGGTGAAGAAGTAGCTGAATACAACGGGGCATACAAAGTAAGTAAAGGTATGCTTGCTGAGTTTGGCGCTAAACGTGTAATTGATACTCCTATTGCAGAACTTGGTTTTGCAGGTATTGCAGTTGGTGCAGCATCTAATGGCTTACGTCCTATTGTTGAGTTTATGACATTTAACTTTTCACTAGTTGCAATTGACCAAGTTATAAATTCAGCTGCAAAAATGTTAAGTATGAGTGGCGGACAATACTCTGTTCCAATTGTATTTAGAGGTCCTACTGCAAGCGCAGGTATGTTAAGCTCTCAACACTCGCAAGCATTCGAAAATTGGTTTGCAAATACTCCAGGTTTAAAAGTAGTTGTTCCTTCAACACCTTATGATGCAAAAGGTTTATTAAAAGCAGCCATTCGCGATGAAGATCCAGTTATTTTTATGGAAAGCGAACAAATGTATGGCGATAAAGGAGAAATTCCTGAAGGCGAATACATTTTACCAATTGGTGTTGCTGATATAAAAAGAGCAGGAACAGATGTTACCATTGCAACATTTGGAAAAATAACTAAGGTTGCTTTAAAAGCAGCTGAAGAATTAGAGAAAGAAGGAATTAGTGTTGAAATAGTTGATTTACGTACTGTTCGTCCAATCGACTATAAAACAATTATAGAATCAGTTAAAAAAACAAATCGTTTAGTTGTAGTTGAAGAAGCGTGGCCATTAGCTAGTATTTCATCAGAAATTGCTTACATGGTGCAAAAAGAAGCATTTGATTATTTAGATGCCCCTGTAAGAAGAGTAACAACTGCGGATGTTCCATTACCTTATGCTCCAACATTAATTGATGCTTCTTTGCCTAATGTGCCTAAAGTTATTAAGGCTGTTAAAGAAGTTATGTATAGATAATAATTAACACCTGCTGTCATAAAAAAAGGCTTCTTAATTTCTCAAGAAGCCTTTTTCATTTCAACTAAACAATACTTACTGCTTCACAAATTTCTTTGTAACAGAATTACTTCCTTCAATAATTTTCACAAAATAAATTCCATTAGATAAATCAGCAACATTCACAGTGGTTTCATTTGCCCCGCATTTACCTTTCTTTACAACACTTCCAAGTGCATCTATCATTTCAAAACTTAATTCTTTGTTAACTAATGTATTCTTCAAAGTAATTTTATCTGTTCCCGGATTTGGGTATAAACTAATGTTTTTATCTAATTCATTTTTATTCGCTAATCCTATTGGATTACAACCTGCAGGTGAAGTAAGTAAACTTGAGCGTACTGTACTTAAAAATCCATGCATCCTTATTTTTTGCCCCATTGTAAACATTGTCATACAAGCGTCGTAAGAGTAGTCCATGTAATTCTCAATCATATCAGGAGGGTCAACACCTGCATTCGTCCAATAAGAAGATTCGTTACTACATGAATTTTTAATCATACAAGTTTGTTGCGAAGCAGTATCTGCATTTGGAGTATCATCTACATAATCAGTCGAATCGCACAAAGGAGTTGATTGTTGCCCATCACCCCAAATATGGCGCATACCAAGCCAATGACCAACTTCATGTACAGTAGTTCTTCCTAAATCATTTGTTGTTCCATTATTCATATAACCTATAAAATCGTACTGAATAACAACACCATCCAATGCTGGGTCCGAACCAGGAAAAGTTGCATATCCCAAAACAAATGGAACACCAAAGAAACTCATATCACACACCCAAATGTTTAAATATTGGTCAGTTGGCCAAGGATCAACTCCATTAGTTGCGCTCGATTTTACTTTATCCATATTAAAAATTGGATCAAATGCCCCGCTTGGAGAAGATGTTCTGGTAATACCTTGTGTTGGATTTCCATTCGGGTCTAATTGTGCCAAACAAAACTCAATTTGAACATCAGCTGAAACTGTATCAAAAATTGGGCGTGTTTGACTGTAGTTTGCATTTGTTCTTCTATAACATTCGTTAAGGACAGTAATTTGTCGGAATATATTTGAATCTGCAATATTTTGCGTTGCGTTTTTATATACAACATGAACCACAACTGGAATCGTTATAACTCCTCCGCCTTGTATATTTCTTAAGGTAGTTTCATGATTCGAAATCCATTCACTCACTTTTTTTTCATTCAATTGCATTTGGGAATGCAAAGCGTCATTATGTTCATAGTATTTTGTTAATGCTTTATCAGTATAACACTTATTCATTTGTGCCACAGTAACACCAGCAAATAATAAAACAGTAATTAGTGCGTAAAGTTTTTTCATTGGTTTTAGATTTGGCTGCAAAATAGAACAGGAATTTCTCTTAAAAGAGCTTTGTATTTATTTAAATATCAGATGATAGGTTTGATGAGTGGTAATTGCATAAAAATTAAATTAATTTACTAATTTGGAGGCATGAGAAAAACTAACATATCTCTATTTTTTATACTTGCCTCGTTCACAGTAAATATAGTATTAGCGCAATTCTCAGCTGGAGATCAGAAAAGAATTGATAGTCTTAATGCGATTATTGCAAACAAAAGAAGTCATGATACCTCTATACTTTCCGCCTATGTGCATTTGAGTGATATTTTCTATGTTTCAAATCCAGACACACTTATTCCTATTTGCAAAATAGTAGAGGAAAAAGCTAAATCACTTCTTTCGAAGCAGCCATCCGAAGCCATTCAGAAATCTATTAATGCCTCGCTTGCAAGTGCATTAAACAATATTGGTGTTGCTCATCAAATTAAAGGGGAGATGAATCTTGCGCTCGATTATTATTTAAAAAGTTTAAATACTGCTTTAAAAACAAATGATAAACATGGTATAGCTGCTACATACAACAATATAGGGCACATGTATAGTAATTTAGGCGATATACCTCTAGCCTTGTTAAATCACAATAAAGGTTTAAAAATATTTGAAGAAATTGACTCGCAATCTGGTATTGCATCATCCTATGGTAACATTGCTGTAATTTATAATGGACAAGGCGATACTGAACTAGCTTTAAAGTACTTAAAAAAGAGTTTAAAAATCAGAGAAAAAATTGATGATAAAAAAGGATTAGGAAGTGCATATAATAATATCGGTGTTATTTTTAGAAACAATGGTAATCCTGATTCTGCATTAACTTATTTCAAAAAAAGTTTAAAAATAAGAGAAGAGATTGGTGATAAAAAAGGAATGGCAATTTGTTATAATAATATTGGTGCTACCTATAAAAATGATGAAAATATTGATTTAGCGCTTCAATACCACAAAAAAAGTTTAGAAATATCTGAAGAAATAGGAAACAAAAGTGCAATAGCATATTCATACAATAGCATTGGTATTTTAAAACTACAAAAAGGTGAAGTAAAAGAAGCTAAAGAATTCGGAAAAAAGGGACTAGCCTTAGCAAAAGAAATTGGTTTCCCCGAATCAATAAAATTAAACGCTCAGCTTTTATATGATGTAGCTCAAAAAGAAGGCAATTATAAAGAAGCTTTGGAAATGCGTAACCTCGAAATTCAGATGCGCGATAGCATTGCTTCAGAAACAAACATTAAAGCATCTGCAAGTCAACAAAGTAAATATGAATACGAAAAAGAAAAAGCCTTAACCGCAGCTGAACAAGCAAAAAAAGACGCAGTTGCACTCGAAGAAAAACAAAAACAAAATCTTATTACTTATGGCTCAATTGCAGGGCTAGGTATTGTATTGCTATTTCTTTTTGTTTTGTTTAAACGTTTTAAAATAACTCAAAAACAAAAAGCAATTATCGAAAGACAAAAACATATTGTAGACGAAAAACAAAAAGAAATTTTAGATTCAATTCATTATGCCAAACGAATTCAAATGGCAATGCTTACAAGTGAGGAATATATATCACATCATTTTAAAGCGGATTTTTTTATTTTATTTCAACCCAAGGATGTTGTAAGTGGCGATTTTTATTGGGCAACACAGCAACACAATAAATTTTATATAGCAACGGCTGATTGTACAGGTCATGGTGTACCTGGAGCATTTATGAGTTTATTAAACATTAGTTTTTTAAACGAAAATGTTATCGAACGTAAATTAGAAAATCCAGCAATCATTTTAAATGAGCAACGCAAAGAAATTATTAAAGCACTAAATCCAAAAGGAAACGAAAATTCCAAAGATGGTATGGATTGTGTGCTTTGTTGCTTTGACATAGAAAACAACAAGCTTGATTTTACAGCCGCAAACAATCCATTATGGTTAATTCGCAAAAATGATTCGACAAAAACAAATGAATTAATAGAGTACAAAGGAGACAAAATGCCTGTTGGCAAATACAATGAAAAATCAGCGGACTTCACACCTCAACAAATTGATTTACAAAAAGGCGATATTGTTTATACATTTACAGATGGTTATGCAGATCAATTTGGAGGTGAAAAGGGTAAAAAATTTATGTACAAAAAACTCAAAGAGCTTCTTATTCAAATCGCACATCTACCAATGGATGAGCAAAAAAAATTACTTGACAAAACAATGAATGACTGGAAAGGCAACAATGAGCAAGTTGATGACATTTTGATTATTGGAGTGAGGGTTTAATCACTTTTTCTCACTCCGCAATTTAATTTCATTCAACAACAAATCCTTATCCTTCTCAAAATTTTGAATATGTATAAAACTGCCTTTTCCAAATTCCGCAATTTGTCTCAAATTTTTCATTGCCTCTTCATCGTTGCCTAAACCAACAACTGATAAAACAACATCTTTTCCTGCGGTCTTTTTTGTCCACTCTTTTTGGTAAGCTTCGCTAAAGGTAAACTTTCCATCGGTTGCTAAAAACAATTGATTATTTCCTTCACTGATGTAGTTTTTTAAAGCAATGTCTAATGAAAACAGAACTGCCTTTGCCCCGCGCGTATAACCTTTAGCATAAAGCGGGTCTAAAATATTTTTCAATTTTTCTCTTTCTGTTCCCGGAAAAGCCTCGCATTTTAATAAAATAGAATCAGCATAAGTAACAATACTTATTTTATCTATGTCTCTTAAATTTGCTATCATTTCCATGATTGATTTTTTCAATAAGGGTAATCGTGAAGAATCGCGCATAGAACGAGAAACATCTAATAAAAACACAATGTTGTTGGGCTCATATTTAAACCTACTTAAACCTTCATCATTTGCGGTAAAAACCTCAACAGGATGAGTTTCAACAACTGTACCTGTTATCGTGTCAAAATCAGCTATAATTGTATCTTTATGTACTGGTTTATAAGTAACAGTTTGAATTGGCTTTGTTGGAATAACAACTGGGTCGGTTTTTGTGTGTTTAGGCTTGCCAAAATAATAACAAGCCGTTTTATCATCTGTTTTTATACTTTTTATGTTCCCCGAAATTTCCAATACAAAAGGCAAACCATCTGCGCTGGTAACTAAACTTATTTTCCGTTGAAATTTCCCCGTTTTAGCTGGTTGATAAAACACTTCGATTAATGTAGTATCTCCAACTGGAATTGTTTTTTTGTGCGCCAAAATTTTCACATCTTTCTCTGCATCTGCACGCATTAAATAAAGGTTTTTAGCTCCATTATTCTTTATTATAAATTCCGATTTCAGTGTGTAAATATTTTCCAAATCGCCATAATCATGCTTGGCTTGGTCAACATAAATAGTCGAATTTTGAGACTTAAGAACAAAGCCTCCAAAAACACCTAAAATTATTACTAAAATCTTATAAAATCTCATACTTTTCCATTGTTAAAAACCGTACCAAAAACTTTATAACGCAAAAAACGCTTTTTTTTGCCTAATATCTTGAAAATCTAAAGAAAAAAGCTACTTTTGAATCATTAATCACTAATAACGTATTTTTAAGAAATGAATATTCACGAATATCAAGGTAAGCAAATACTAAAAAGTTTTGGAGTTGCTGTGCAAGAAGGATTTGTAGCTGAAACAGTTGAACAAGCAGTTGAGGCAGCAAAAAAATTGAAATCAGAGTTTAACAGCGATTTCGCAGTTATTAAGGCTCAAATTCATGCTGGTGGTCGTGGAAAAGGCGGCGGAGTTAAGGTTGCTAAAAACCTTGATGATGTTAGAGAAAAAGCAGGTGCTATTTTAGGAATGACATTAATTACTCCTCAAACTGGCCCTAAAGGAAAATTAGTAAATAAAGTATTGGTTGCTCAGGATGTTTATTATCCAGGTCCAAACCCTACAAAAGAATTTTATATGAGTGTGTTGCTTAACCGTGCAACAGGCAGAAACATTATCATGTACACTACCGAAGGTGGTATGGACATTGAAGAAGTTGCTGAACACCATCCAGACAAAATTTGGAAAGAAGAAATCGACCCTAAAGTTGGTTTACAAGGTTTCCAAGCACGTAAAATTGCTTTTAACCTAGGTTTAAGCGGAGAAGCGTTTAAAGGAATGACAAAATTTGTTGCTTCTCTTTACAAAGCTTACGATTCAATCGATGCGTCGATGTTCGAAATCAACCCACTTTTCAAAACTTCTGACGATAAAATTATTGCAGTAGATGCAAAAGTAACTTTTGATGGAAACGGTTTATACCGTCACCCAGATTACGAAGCAATGCGTGATGTAACTGAGGAAGATCCTACAGAAGTTGAAGCGAAAGCTGCTGAATTAAACTACGTTAAATTAGAAGGAAACGTTGGTTGTATGGTTAACGGTGCTGGTTTAGCAATGGCAACTATGGATATCATTAAATTATCAGGTGGTGAGCCTGCTAACTTCTTAGATGTTGGTGGTACTGCAAATGCTGAGCGTGTTGAAAAAGCTTTCCGTATTATTTTAAAAGACCCAAGCGTAAAAGCTATTTTAGTTAATATTTTTGGTGGTATCGTTCGTTGCGACCGTGTTGCTCAAGGTATTGTTGATGCTTACAAAAACATGGGTTCTATCAATGTTCCAATCATCATTCGTTTACAAGGAACTAATGCTGTTGAAGCGAAAAAAATTATTGATGAATCAGGATTAAAAGTTTTCTCTGCAATTCAATTGCAAGAAGCTGCTGATTTAGTTAAACAAGTAATAAATAAATAAGCCCAACATAAACTAATAGTATGAAAATTAAATTCAAAAACGCATTATTAGCATTGCCTTTAAGTGCAAGTTTACTAATGGTATCTTGCGGAGGTGATCCTCATGAAGGTGATGACATGACGCACACTGATACAACTAAAGTTGATTCAGCTGCAGTTGAAACTGGAATTGAAACCGGAGAATTAAGCTTCCAAGTTCCTTCGCCAGGTGAAATGTTAACTTTCGTAAGAATGGTTGGCGGAAAAGGAAACAAAAACACTTCTTTCCTTAATCCTGCTGATAACAATAAAAACTACAACGACTCAAAATCTAAAGCCCTAAACTTTGGTATTTATAGTTGCGATTTGAGTTACTGCTCAACTTTTGAAATTGGTGTTGAAGCATTTAAATACTTCAAAGTAGTTAAGCAATTAGGTGATGAAATAGGAGTTTCTACTTCTATTGATGCATCTATGGCAAAACGTCTTGAGCAAAATGTTGGAAATGCTGATTCATTAGCTGCAATTTCTGATGATTTGTATTATGATTCATTTGAGGCTTTACAAAATGGTAAGCAAGGAAATGTGTTAGCTTTAGTAATTGCTGGTGGATACATCGAGAGTTTATACATCGTTACTAACTTAGTTAAGTACGAAGCTAATAGTCCAGGGATTCAACGTGTGGCTGACCAAAAATATACTTTGGAAAACATCATTGATTTCTTAAAAAAATACCAATCAGACGCTTCGGTTGCTTCTGTTTTAACTGAATTAAACGGTTTAAAAGCTGAGTTTGATAAGTTAAAAGAAACTTCGGCTGGAGACACAAAAGGTAAAGATGGAGTTAAGGTTTTAGGAGGTGGCACGACAATTGAGATAACTGCTGCACAATACAAAACAATTTCAGAAAAAATCAAGACAATTAGAAATTCATTTACTCAAAGCAAATAATCATGAAGAAGATCCTAACTATCCTTGCCGTTACTATAGCTTCTGTTTTAAGTACAGACCTTGCGGCACAAACAAGCGTTTGCGGACAATTCCATCGTAAAAACTGCGCTATGGAAAGCGATAAAGATGATGATAGAGAATTTTTATATAATGCTCAATCTAAAAGTGGTTTATTTGCTCAAGGTAGCACTTCAAAAATGCGTTGTGTTATTTACAAAGGAATGGATTACAGAATGACTGTTTGTTGCGAAACTGCAGGTTCTCAAATCAATTTCAAAATTTTTGATGCAAAAACAAACGAAGAATTGTACGACAATGCTAAAGATGAAAATTCAACTCAATTCGAATTCCAATCTGCAAGTACTCGTCAGTTAATAATTGAACTTACCGTTCCAACAGGTGAAGCAGCTTCTAAAAAAGGAAAGCCAACTGATGCAGCTTGTGTAGGTTTATTAATCGAGCATAAAGTATCTGATAAAACAGGTTTCTCTAAATACTAATAGTTTATACTATTTATCTCAAATAGGCTATCTCAAAAGGGTAGCCTATTTTTTTGAGCAATATTTTAGCAAGTCCTCCGTTGTTTACCAAGTATTTTGTAACTTTACAGAGATGCGCAAGCTTTTACTTTTCATATTTATTATTACAAGTCAATATTTTGCAGTTGCACAAACTGTAAAGTATAGTAATGAGTTTTTAGCGATTGGCGTTGGTGCAAGGCAAATGGCAATGGGTAATGCGGCTATATCAAGCACAAATGACGTTATGGGCGGTTACTGGAACCCTGCGGGCCTACTCGGAATAAAATCAAACTTACAACTAGGATTAATGCACTCCGAATATTTTGCAGGAATCGCAAAATACGATTACGGCGCGATTGCAGCGCGATTAGATAGTCAAAGTGTTGGTTCATTTAGCATAGTTAGATTTGGTGTAGACAACATTCCAAACACCACACAATTAGTAGATGCAAATGGAAATGTGGATTACGATAAAATATCAAAATTCAGCGCTACCGATTTTGCAGCAATTATGTCCTATGCCCGTAAAATAAATAAAGTAAAAGGTTTAGATATAGGTGCAAATGCAAAAATCATCCGCCGTAAAATCGGCGATTTTGGTGGAGCTTGGGGCTTTGGATTAGATGTAGCAGCAAACTATACAACTAAAAAAAATTGGAAATTCTCAGCAGTAGGAAGAGATATTACTGGAACATTTAATGCTTGGTCATATACCTTAGATGAAGATACAAAAAACGTATTTGCATTAACAGGAAATGAAATCCCTAAAAACTCAGTTGAAATTACTGTGCCTCGCTTAATACTTGGTGTATCTAAAAAATATACTGTTTGGGATAATAAAATTTCATTGCTAGGTGAAGTAAACCTTGTGAATACTTTTGATGGAAAAAGAAATGTATTAGTTAAATCAAAAGTAGTAAGCATCGACCCACAAGTAGGATTTGAAGCAGGATACAAAAACATTGTGTTTTTACGTTTTGGCTTAAACAACATTCAAAAATATACGGATATCGACGAGAAACAATTAACCACTGTGCAACCAAATATGGGCGCAGGTATTAAATACAAAGTGTTTACTTTAGACTATGCTTTTACTAATATCGGTAATGCATCTATCTCACCTTATAGTCATGTATTTTCCTTGATTATAGACATTACCAAACAATTTAAAAAACCGAAGACCTCAACTTCGAAAGATTAATTGTTTCATGCCTAAAATTCTTCTTCTTTCCGACACGCACAATTACCTTGATGAAAAAATTTGGAAGTATGTGGATGGCTGCGACGAAATATGGCATGCCGGAGATGTAGGAACCATAAGTGTTTTAGACGAACTAAAAAAACGCAAACCCCTGCGCGCCGTATACGGAAACATTGATGGCAACGATGTGCGTATTGAATACCCAAAAAATTTAATTTTTGATTGCGAAGAAGTAAAAGTTTACATCACCCACATTGGAGGTTATCCTGGCAAATATGTTGCCGAGCCAAAAGCAATTATTAAACAAGAAAAACCAAAACTTTTTATTTGCGGCCACTCGCACATTTTAAAAGTAATGTACGATAAAGAAAATGAATTGCTCCACATGAACCCCGGCGCATGCGGCATACACGGCTTTCATCAAGTAAAAACAATGCTACGTTTTGAAATAAGCGGGGCAGATATAAAAAACTTAGAAGTGATTGAATTGGGGAAGAGGGTTTGATTGTTTTGAGTTTCAGATTTTACTATCCATTAACAAATAGTCTCACTAAAATAAAACAAATGTTTAATCCGCAGGTTCAAAAGATCTAGCAATAACCAATGCTCTCATAGCAACTTTCTTATCATAAATTGGCGGTGAACTCTTATAAGATGTATTATCTCCCTCTAAAATATAGTTTTTACTTTTCCCTTGTTTATAAACAAGAAATTTGTACCCTTGCGAATATACTGTATCCGCAGAAACCGTAACGCCACCAATCCTTGTCCTATTTATATTAACCAAATAGTCCATATAGATAAAACAATAATCATCTGCTCTTTTTTCTTCTATAATACTTATTCCATTTTTGTATCTTGTTAAGTAATCTTCGAAACTTAAATAAGTAGTATCAATTGTTATTGTGTAGTCATCACATTCTACACAACCTTTATCATAGGTAATATTATAGCCTTCTTCAGACCTTTCTATATAACTACCGCAGTTCTTCCCTACCTTTGTTCCACTTGCGTTAATTGCACCTCTCACCATATTTGTTTTTATTTCCCACTTTCCATTTTTTGGTTTTTGTGAACATGAGCTAAATAGATAAAAACCAATTAGTATAGATATAAGAATTACTGATTTCATATTTAAAATATTTATATTAAAAGTATGTGTTTTTTACAACATTCCAATATAAACTTTAATTAGTAGTAGATATAAAAACTTAGAAGTGATTGAATTGGGAAAGAGGGCTTGATTGTTTCGGGTTTGTGGTTTGTGGTTTCGAGTTAGATAATTTTCGTATCTTAGAACATCCGATTGTTTAAGTGAAAAAAGGAATTTACATATTTATATTCATCATCTTTTGTTTAAACACAAAGGCTCAAAAATATGGGGTGAGTGTTGGGTATGCTTATTCTTATGGTAAAGGGGAATTCAGGCCAGATTTCACTGCCTTTGACCAAAATTATTATGAACCTGCTGATTTTAAATTCAAACTGTTTCCAAATGCATTTATTCGCCCATATATCAAGCTTTATAAAGGCATTTGTTTTTTTAGTGGTGTAGAAATAACTAAATATGAAATATTATTTCATAAAGACATTGAGCACCAATATCTCTGGGATATCCGTATAAATCAATCTGATTTACATTTTCCAGTTGGCTTAAAATATAATTTTATGAACGAGGAAAACAAAATGAATCATACATTATATGGTGGTCTCCTTTTTCTTTATCATTATAAAGGGACTAAATATTATTTGGGTGCGCCCAACAACAATCTAACTAGGCCAGAAGGATTTAAATTTGAGCCCAATCTATATATTTATAATAATCAAAAAATATGTTTTATGACCGGGTATGAATTTAATTACAAACTAAAAGATTGGTTTTCATTAAGTGCAAATGCTTATGTAAAATATACACCTGTGTTTCTAGATTATTCAAGTCCATTAACTACAGATTCGTCACCATATATAAGAAACAAATTCTCCTTTAGCATTTCAATAGGTTGCTCCTTCATGAAACCATACAAACAAAAAGAAGAAGAAGCGTCAAAGGTTTTTAGACTTGATGATTAGTCTCATTTAAAACACAAACAACCCGAAACCAAAAACTCCAAACCACAAACACCTACCTCACTCTATTCGCCGACCTCACCAATTCCTCATCCTTTTTAATAAAATGCCCCGCTAAAAAAGCGCACACAATTGAGATTGCAGGCAAGGCAATTGGCCAGTTAAAAGTACGAACTGCGGTTTCGGATTTGTATAGAGGGAAAACCAATAATAAGGTAATCATCATAGCCGCAACTAACATTACCACACGGCTAATTTTAATTTGTTTTTTTCGGTTATGAAACAACATTAAACACATAAACGAGGTAATAAAAAGCAAGCAATTTGCAGCAAAAAGGCCATAAATGGTAGATGTTGTAGATGAATGCACATCAAAAGGAGAAAAAGCATAATCAACCACTATATCGCCAGCAGTATAAGTTACCGTTGGAAAAATGAATAATAATATTGAACAGATCATAATTACCCCTAAAAATATCGATTGTTTACGCTGAATCATATTGTTTAATTTTTCGTCAAAAATACGAGCATTTTTGTCACCTGACGCATATCATGCTTAAAAAAGCCCAATATTATCAAAAGTGTTAATGAATTGTTGAATGAATTTTGATTTTAAAGCCCTTACACTTTGCAATTTGAAACAATAATCCTACCTTTGCGCCCGAATTAAAAATTTCGCAATAATCATGTCTAAACAAGTTGGAAAAATAGCTCAAATTATCGGACCGGTAGTTGACGTTCGTTTTGATCTAGAAGGTGGTAAATTACCAAACATTCTAGACGCTTTAGAAATTGTTCGTGCTAACGGGCAAAAACTTATATTAGAAGTTCAACAACACGTTGGTGAAGATACTGTACGTACTGTTGCAATGGATACTACCGATGGTTTAAGCCGCGGAATGGAAGTAATTGGAACAGACAGAGGCATTACAATGCCAACTGGTGAGAAAATCAAAGGTCGTTTATTCAACGTAGTTGGAGAGGCAATTGATGGTATCAACACTGTATCTAACGAAAACGGTTACAGCATTCACCGTAACCCACCAAAATACGAAGAATTATCAACCTCAACAGAGGTTCTTTATACAGGTATCAAAGTAATCGACTTAATTGAGCCATACTCAAAAGGTGGTAAAATTGGTTTGTTTGGTGGTGCTGGTGTAGGTAAAACAGTATTAATTCAAGAGTTAATCAACAACATCGCTAAGGGTCACTCAGGTTACTCTGTATTTGCTGGTGTTGGTGAGCGTTCTCGTGAAGGAAATGACTTATTACGTGAGATGATTGAATCAGGTATTGTAAAATACGGTGATGCTTTCAAACACTCAATGGAAGAAGGCGGATGGGATCTATCAAAAGTAGATACTGCTGAATTAACTAAATCTCAAGCAACTTTCGTTTTCGGACAAATGAATGAGCCTCCTGGAGCACGTGCTCGTGTGGCTTTATCAGGTTTATCAATGGCTGAATATTTCCGTGATGGAGAAGGTTCAGGACAAGGAAAAGATATCCTTTTCTTCATCGATAATATCTTCCGTTTCACTCAAGCAGGTTCTGAGGTATCGGCTTTATTAGGTCGTATGCCATCTGCAGTAGGTTACCAACCAACATTGGCAACTGAAATGGGTGTAATGCAAGAGCGTATTACTTCAACCAAAAAAGGTTCTATTACATCTGTACAAGCGGTTTACGTACCTGCGGATGATTTAACCGATCCAGCTCCAGCAACTACGTTTGCCCATTTGGATGCTACAACGGTATTAAGTCGTAAAATTGCTGAGTTAGGTATTTACCCTGCGGTAGATCCATTGGATTCTACTTCTCGTATCTTAACACCAGCTGTTTTAGGTGATGTACATTACGATTGCGCTCAACGCGTAAAAATGTTATTACAACGTTACAAAGAATTACAAGATATCATTGCTATCCTTGGTATGGATGAGTTAAGTGAGGAAGATAAATTAGTTGTACACCGTGCACGTCGTGTTCAACGTTTCTTATCACAACCATTCCACGTTGCTGAGCAATTTACAGGTTTAAAAGGTGTATTCGTTTCTATCGAAGACACAATCAAAGGCTTTAACATGATTATGGATGGTAAAGTTGATGAGTATCCTGAAGCAGCTTTCAACTTAGTTGGTACTATTGAAGAAGCAATTGAAAAAGGTAAAAAATTAATGGCAGATTCTAAATAATTAGTGAATTGGTGAGTTAGAGAATTGTTGATTTAATTCTTTAACTCACTAAATCAACAATTCAATAATTGAATAATATGAAATTAGAAATAGTAACACCGGATAAAAAATTATTTGAAGGCGAAGCAAAATCGCTTACAGTTCCAGGTTCTGAGGGTTCATTAGGGATTTTAAATAATCACGCTCCTATGATTGCTTCTTTGAAAAAAGGAACAGTTAAGATAACTGATGCATCAGCAAAAGTTCATTCATTTGATATTAAAGGTGGAGTTATTGAAGTGCTAAAAAACAACGTTATAGTTTTAGCTGAGTAATTTATTTCATACAACATTTAAGAAGGGCATTTCGAAAGATGTGCCCTTTTTTATTACCTTAATTTTTATCAACTAAGTTTCCTTTGCCAGCGAAGGTTGCTTTCCAAATTTCTGTTGGATGTCCTTTGTAATAGATGTCACCAGTTGATCGCTCGAGCATATCTATTTTCATAAATGAGTTTACGTTTACTTCCATTCTTCCAGAAGTATTTAAAGTAAGTATTACCTTTTGCGCAAGTGCATCAAAGCCGTAAAAATAACCTTGCCCTCCTGCAAATATTGAGCTTTCATTTAAGGTTCCCTTCATGTAAACATCGCCATTTCCGTGCATCCCACCATAAACAATATCTGCATTTAAATTAAGATGCATGTTGCCTGAGTTCGAACAATAATAATTAAGTGTATCGCATACAAACTGCGAATCCATGTAAACATCTCCTAAACCATCGTTTCTGAGTTTTCTTATTTTAGGTAGTGTAACGTAAACGATTACCTCTCGTTTATAACTGCGAGTAAAATCACATTTGTTTTCATCACTAACCGTTAAAACACCATCTTTCACTATCGTCTTCACAAGTTTTATTACTTGCTTGCCTGCCTCTACTCTAACTTTATATTCATTGCCCTCTATCAAATGTAAATCAATCTCATCCTGCACAAAAACTTGATTAAAAGACGTTAAACTTCTCTCCTCAGATGTTTGCTTGCCAGTTCCTTTAAAACAATCGCATAGATTCTCCTTCTTGCATGTAAGCAGCAAAAAAGACAAAAACAGTAACACTATATTGTTTCTAAAATTGGCAAACATTGTTTTTAAATAATTAATACAACAAATTAAACAAAAAAACACCACAATTAATGTGGTGTTCTATATAAAATTGCTTTTTTAGCTTATTTCTTCTCGTCAGTCTTTTTCCCCTCATCCTTTTTAGGATCAGCTTTAGGGTCACTTACTGTTCTATTATTATTTGTAGCTGGGGTGCTTTTTTTACCTTTTGTTGGTAAACCTGCGCTATTAATTGCCATACGAGTACCGGCAGGCTTTTTTGTTGTGTCTTGTTGCTCCTTTTTCTTTGGGTCTTCTTGCTTCAATCGTTTTGATTTTTTTGTTTGAGCTGTTGCTACACTTGAAATTAATAAAGCAAGTGATAAAAGTCCTATAGATAAAATATTTTTCATGGTAGTTGTTTTTGTTTAAACTATAACCAAATATAGTGCCAATGATTGAATTAAACAAACTGACATTTATTAGTTGCTTTTAATCCCAAATCTTTATAGGTTTGTAAAAAAACTGCTATGAGCATAATTCGACCTTTTAACTTCATGAAATGGATAGATGAGAACAAACATCTATTAAAACCACCGGTTAACAATAAAGTGGTTTATCAGGATACCGAGTTTATTATTATGGTTGTGGGCGGACCAAATTCAAGAAAAGACTATCATTACAACGAGAGTGAAGAGTTTTTTTATCAATTACAGGGGGATGTTGAAGTTCAAATTCAAGAAAATGGTAAAGCAGTTACTGTTCCAATAAAAGAAGGGGAAATTTTTCTTCTTCCGCCAAAAGTGCCTCACAATCCAAGAAGATTTAAAGACACCATTGGACTAGTAATAGAGCGTAAAAGAAGGTCAGACGAGAAAGATGGCTTACTTTGGTTTTGCGAGAAATGCAATACGAAATTATTTGAAGAATACTTTATGTTAACAGATATTGCCAATCAATTTCAGGCAGTATTTAAAAAATATTATGAAAACAAGGATTTATGCACCTGCAAAAGTTGTGGGCATGTAATGGATCCACCTCCTATTGTTTCATAACCCCCTAAACGGCTTACAAAATTGGTAAGCCGATTTTTTTTATCCCTTATAAAACTTACATTTGCCACTCAAAAAAAATTGAATTTATGAAATCTACAGCATTATCAAATAAACACATTTCATTAGGAGCTAAAATGGTTGAATTTGCAGGTTACAATATGCCTGTTTCTTATTCAGGTTTAAACGACGAACATCACACTGTTAGAAACGCAGTAGGTGTGTTTGATGTTAGCCACATGGGAGAGTTTATTTTAAAAGGTGATAAAGCTTTAGATTTAATTCAAGCAGTTACAAGTAATGATGCTTCAGTTTTATTTGATGGCAAAGCACAGTACTCTTGTTTACCAAATGGTAAAGGTGGAATTGTGGATGATTTAATCGTTTATAAAATCGACGATAAAACATATTTATTGGTTGTAAATGCATCTAATATTCAAAAAGACTGGGATTGGATAAGCAAACACAATACTTACGGTGTTGACATGAAAGATATTTCTGAAAAAACATCTTTACTTGCAATACAAGGTCCCAAAGCAATTGCTACGCTTCAAAAATTAACTTCAATTAATTTATCTGAAATTCCTTATTACGAATTTAGAAAAGGAACATTTAATGGGATAGATAATATTGTTATATCAAACACTGGCTACACAGGTGCAGGTGGATTTGAATTATACTTTGATAATGAGCATGCAGAAAAAATGTGGGATGCTATTTTTACAGCGGGTGCTGAGTTTGGCATTAAACCAATTGGTTTAGGCGCTCGTGATACATTGCGTTTAGAAATGGGTTTCTGTTTATATGGAAACGATATTGATGATACAACTTCTCCTTTAGAGGCAGGTTTAGGTTGGATTACCAAATTCACTAAGGACTTTACTGATAAAGACTTTATGCTTAAATTAAAAGAGCAAGGTTTACAACGCAAATTAGTAGGTTTTGAAATGATTGATAGAGGTATTCCTCGTCATGATTACGAAATTTGTGATGCAAGCGGGGCAATTATTGGAAAAGTTACATCTGGTACCCAATCTCCAAGCCTTAACAAGGCAATTGGAATGGGATACGTTACAACTGCTTACTCAAAAGTTGATTCGGAAATTTATGTGAAGATTAGAGATAAAGCAATAAAGGCAAAAGTTGTTAAAATTCCGTTCCTTAAGCAATAATTTGACATCCTAAATCGGTTATTTTCAATAATAATTGTAATTTAGTACTAAGAATGAATAAGCAATTAACATATACTTTCGTGTTTTTACTTTTAGGTCTTTTTTCTGCACTTGCAGCAAAGGCATCTTCACATTTAATTATTGGACCGCCAAGTCATGATGATCCAACTCCAAAGTTGATGATTGGTAAATTAATTACAACAAAATCTTCCGAAAAGAAAAATGTTGTTGTACAGGGGAAACTAATTGATGATAAAACTAAAAAACCTATCACAGGGGCAGTAGTTAATATAAGAGGGACCAAAACAACTGTTGTATCTAATAATTCGGGGCTTTATTTATTCTCGATACCAGAAGAACTAAAAACCAAAGATTTGCACCTTCAAATCATGTATCAAGGTTATGAGAAAAAAGATGTTTTCATTCCAAAAGAAATGATTCCTTCATCAACTTACAAGATGCAAGAAAGTTTGAAAAAAATAATCAAGAAATAATCCACTGTATTTGTGACTCAAGATAAGGTATTAAAAATTGAAGCTTGTTTTTCTCCTGCACTCTACCCTACATACGAAGATAAAGAAAGCATTGTTGTAATAATTGATGTATTGCGTGCAACCTCTGCAATATGCGTTGCTTTTCATCATGGTGCAGAAAAAATGATACCTGTTGCAACCGTGGATGAAGCATTATCATACAAACAACAAGGTTTTTTAGCAGGTGCAGAAAGAGACGCAATTAAAATCGAAGGGTTTGACTTCGGTAATTCGCCTTACGATTATATGGGCGAGCATGTAAATGGACAAACCATTGCACTTACCACTACAAATGGGACGCAAGCAATTGAAGCCGCGCGTAATGCTTATAAAGTTGTTATTGGTTCATTTTTAAATATTGATGTATTGTGTGATTGGCTTGTAAAACAAGACCGTAACATTTTATTACTTTGCTCGGGCTGGAAAAACCGATTTAATTTAGAAGACTCATTATATGCAGGTGCTGTTACACATGAAATTGTAAAACGCACGCAAGATGTAAAGTTAGGTGATGGTTGCCTTGCCTTACAATACCTGTATGAAATGGCAAAAGAAGATCCAATGAAATTTTTAAGTCACGCATCGCACAAAGAACGTATGGTGAAGTTGAATTTGAAAAAGGACATTCGTTATTGCCTTGTTCCAAACACTGCCCCTGTAATTCCTATACTTGAAGGAAAGTACCTTGTTAAACTTAAAACCTAATTTGAAGATTTGAGAATTAGCTAATTTGAAAATTGGTTTTATAATTCAATTTTAACTATTTTCAAATTTCCAAATTAACTCATTTTCAAATTAGCTTATGGAACCTCTTAAAGAAATGTTTAATAAAAATTTCTTCTTGCATTTAGCAGAGGAATTAAACAAAACCTACTCAGCTTTTGACACAAAGAAATTTTTGAAAGATGTTACATCTGACTTAGAAGAACTTTCCTTAAACCAGCGTATGCGCAAGGCTTCGGAAACCATGCATTTGTATTTACCTAGTGATTATAAAAAAACTATTACAATACTTAGAGATACAATTCCTACTATACAAAGAGGCTACGTTAGTTTATTGTTTCCGGATTATGTTGGTTTACATGGCAAAAAAGACATCAAAACATCCTTAGAAGCATTAAAATATTTTACCACTTTTGGTTCGTCCGAATTTGCTATTCGTGAATTTTTAAAATTAGATTTTGATAAAACATTATCTGAAATGAAAAAATGGGCAAAAGATAAAGACCATCATTTAAGAAGATTGTCTTCAGAAGGTTCTCGACCAAGACTTCCTTGGTCATTTAAATTGGATGAGCCAATAAAAAATCCATTTGCAACAAAAGAAATTTTAGAAACATTAAAAGAAGATGATGAATTGTATGTAAGAAAATCGGTTGCCAATCATTTAAACGATATTTCAAAAGACAATCCAGATGCCATGCTTAAAATTGTAAAGGGCTGGGGAACAGAAAATAAACATACCTCCTGGATAATTAAACATGCTGCTAGAAGCCTTATTAAAAAGGGGAACCAGCAAATACTTTCGGTATTCGAATTTGAAAAAGATCCTAAAGTAAGCGTATCTAATTTTTCTATTTCGAAGAAAAAAATAAAATTGGGCGAACGACTAAAATTTAGCTTCGAATTGGAATCAAATAAAAACAAAGAACAAAATTTAGTAATCGACTACGCTATACACTACAAAAAACTATCTGGCGAACTTGCTCCTAAAGTTTTTAAACTAAAGGAGCATCGACTTCAAAAAAACGAAAAATTAAGCATTAGTAAAGAACAATTATTTAAAGACTTCACTACTCGTAAACATAATGCAGGCTTGCATAAAATAGAAATCCTAATTAACGGAAAATCTCATGGAATACAGGATTTTCAATTACTTGCGTAAAATATTTGTTTTATTATCTTTGTTATAGATGAATTTAGTAAATCACATATCTATTCGAAAGATTAAAGTAATACTCATATTTACTTTAATTATTCTTTGTGAAAATTCATCCTACTCGCAATCTCTTAAAACACTTATTAAACAAGCCGACGAGGCTATGTTGGATAAAGATTACTTTTCCGCTTCACAAATATACAATCGTATAATCCTTATTGATTCATCTAACATAGATTTTCAATACAAATATGCCGAAGCAAGTAGATTAAATTCTGATATGGATATAGCAGAACATTGGTACCAAAAAGTGTTTAAAAAAGACAATGCAAAACTTTATCCAGAAACTACTTATTGGCTAGCAACAATTTTAAAAAGTAAAGGCAAATATAAAGATGCAAAAAAATTATATGTAAAATTTAGCAGCAAAAATAAAGCAAGTAAGGACAAAGCTAGAAAACAATTAGCCTTAAAAGCAAAAAACGAAGTGGAAGCTTGTGACCTTGCTCAAATATTAATTAAAAATCCTGTTGACGCTAAAATAGAACACCTTGATAGTATGATAAACAGCAAGGTTTCTGAATATGCACCCTTTGAGTGGGACAGTACATTGTATTTTTCCTCTCTTCGTTTTAGCAACGATAAAGATTCCAAAAACAATATTAACTTCAACAAACTTTATACTTCTAAACAAAAAGGTGAACTATTTAAAAAAGCACAAGAATTAGATTCCTTATTTAATAAAAATGGGATTCACAATGCCAACACTTGCTTTAATCACACATTTACTAAAATATTTATTACACGTTGTAGTCAAAAAAACGCAAGTACTTTTCAATGTGAAATACTTGAATCAAATTGGGTAAATAATAAATGGACAGATTTTAAAAAACTTCCTCCTCAAATAAACACTCCAGGAACAAACAACACTCAACCAAACGTTGGTCAGTTAGATAGCACCGAGTATTTATTCTTCTCATCAGATAGAAGCGGCGGCGAAGGCGGACAAGATATTTGGTATTGCAAAATAAATGCAGATGGAACATACGGAGAAGTATTAAACGCTGGGAAAAACGTTAATAGTGTAGAAGATGAAATAACTCCCTTTTATGTGCATCAACAAAAACTACTTTTCTTTAGTTCAACTTGGCACAAAGGATTAGGAGGCTTTGATATTTTTAAATCGATGTACAAAGACAAAAAATTTGGCAGCCCTGAAAATGCTGGTTATCCAATTAACTCGCCACTAAATGATATTTATTATAGCGTTAGCAGCAAAAAAAACAAAGCTTATATTTCTTCTAATCGCATTGGTTCATACTTTGAAGAAAAACAAAGTTGTTGTAATGATATTTATCGCTTCTCCATTCCTCCATTAGAAGAGCCACCTGTTCCAGTAGACAGTTCTAAACTTATTATTAACCAAATGAAAGTGCTTTGTCCACTAACATTGTTTTTCCATAATGATGAGCCTAATCCAAAAACAAAAGCAATAACAACAACTAAAAATTATAAAACAACTTACGACGATTATAAACACCTACAACCAAAATATCATGAAGAATATCCAAAAGGTTTAGAAGTGGATGCGAAACAAATTGCAGAAAACAGAATAGAAAACTTTTTTGAAGATAGCGTTGATGCAGGCATGCGCGATTTAGACAAATTTGCTGAGTTATTAGAAAAAGTATTAGCTCGTGGCGAAAAAGTAAAAATTACCATGAAAGGTTTTTGCAGCCCCTTGGCATCAACCGATTACAATGTGAATTTAGCTAAAAGAAGAGTATGCAGTTTGCAAAACTATTTCAAAGAATATAAAAACGGAATGTTTGTAAAATACATTAATAACACAAACGAACAAGAAGGAAGAATAGAATTTTTTGAAGAAGACATTGGAGAGTTAACGATGAGTAAAGTTAGTGATGATGTAAAAGACACGAGAAATTCAGTATACAGCCCATTTGCAGCGGCTGAGCGCAAAATACAAATTATTGCTATTAGCTATTTAAAGTAAGCAATTACAATTTGTAATTTATACTACCTTTTACATAAACGAGTTCAAATACGGCTTTAATAAACTTAGTTCTGTACTCTGCCAGTTTTAATTCAGATTCTAACCACTTTGTTTCACGTGTATTAAGTAAAAACAATGAGCTTTCACCACTATCGAATTTCAACTTCTCTGCTTCTAAAAGCTGTTTACTGTACCTTACATTTTTTTCTGCAAAGCTAACTTGATCTCTTAAAATAAAAATGGTTTGGTTTATTAATTTCATTTTTAATTCAATTTCGTTTTGTTTATTAGTCAGCTCATACCCGCTATTCTTGTAATTTAACTTTGCTATTTTAAATTCATTACGTGAAGAGCGAAGAAACAGTGGCATCGAAAATTTTGCCCCCCATTTATAATTACTTGTTGAATAATCGGTGAAATAAGGACTTGCATTAGAGGATAAAAAATTATATTTCACATCCAATTTTGGCTTAATTAATTCTCCCTTCAATCGTTTTTCAATCCCAACTATATTTTGAACGGCTGCATACTTTGTTATAATTGGATTTGCCCAATCAGCTAATTGCATTTCATTTGCAGCAAGGCTTTCAGCTTGCTTAAAATAAAACTCCAAACTATCTTTTATAATTAAAGAAGTATCGTAAGTCATTGGATTCAATTCATCTTTCCACGAAAAGGTTAATACCTTATTTTGCATTTTTTGATTATCCAATTTAACCGATTGATACTCCAAAAATCTTGATTGATAAAGCAAAGAAGCTTCAATCGTATCAACTGCTGCTTTTTCACCAATATTGCTTAACACAACTAAAGCAGCGTATCTATTGTTAGCCAAATTCAAAAAATACTCATATAAATGCAATTCTTTTTCAGCAAAAGACCATTCGGCAAAATGACTAGACGCTTCAAACAAAAGTTGATTAACTAATTGATTTTTTTCTGCCTCATAGTACTTTTTATATTCCTTTGCCTTCAAAACTTCCGCTCTGCGTTTATCAAATAGAAGTCCTTGCAAAACGGATGCTTCAACACCAATATATGGAGTTCCAGTTGGTGAAGTAACATCTGATGGGTCTAAAAAATTACCCTGCCCATAATCATAACCAGCAGTAATGTACTGATTAGTGAAAATAGGTTGTTTCACTTCTGTATGCAATAAAGAAAAATAGTTCTTAGAATTAAAATATTTGTTTTCATAATTAGAATTAATCATTGGATCGTATGAACCACGTGCTGCATTAACAAGATAATTTCCTTGCTCCGAAATATTTTGAGCACGCTCTATAAGCGGATGGTTATTTTTAATCGTAGTTATAAATTCATTATACGTTATGCCATTTTGAGAACTCAAAGACAAACAAATGAAATTTATAACAAATAAAGTAACAAGTACTCTATTTTTTCTTTTCCTTCTTTCCATCTTTTTTATCTTTAGAATCTATTTCCTTCTTTAAACTTTTCTGATCATAAAACTCAGGTGGAAAGCCATTTAACTTACGCCACATCTCATAAATTACAGGAACTCTTTTTAGTAAAACTAAACCTTGCACACCTGTACCTACTTGAGTAGAAATAGGCCAATCGTGACGTTCTTCAATTGCTAAAACCCTGAATTTCCCATTCTCCGAAATAACTTTATCAATCGAAACAACTTTTGCATGATACGTTCCAAAACTTATCCCTGGCCACCCCGAAAAAACAAATGCAGGCCAACCATCAAATGTTAACTGAACATCCATTCCCTTGTGCACAAGTGGCAAATCCATTGGCTCAACATATAACTCAACCGAAAATGTTTTTTGTTCTGGAACGAAACTAATAAGCGATTCAGATTCTTTAACAATTTCACCAACACCTAAAACAAATGATTTAGTTACATAACCATCTTGGGGAGCTGTAACATAATAATAATTATTTCTAATAGTATAATTAGTTAATTGATTTTGCATTTTTGTTAATCCAATTTCTGCATCATACAGAAGTGAAAGGGCAGAAAATTTATCTGATTCAGCTTTCATTAGTTTTTCATTATACTCTTGCTTTGCCGAATTTAATTCGATGTAGGCGTTAAGCAACTCGTTTTTTGCGTTTCTCCATTTATTCTCGGTACTAACTTTTTTAGCCATTCCCTCCTGTTGCTTTGCCTTTCTATTTTCAAAGTCTGTCTTAGAAATTACCCCTTTAGTTAGAAGTTCCTCATAACGTTTAAATTGATCTTCAGAAATAGCATAATTATTTTTTGCTGTTACATAATCTATACTATCGGTCTCAATTTTTATTTTCGATTGTCCAATTTTATTAAGCAACTGCTCTATTTTTAATTTTAGTGTTTCATTAATTGCCGCAATTTGCTGGTCGATTGAATTGATTTTTTCTTGATAGGATTTAATAGTGGATTCCTTTGATGTCACCTGCTGACTTGTTCTATTTATTAAATTTGGATCAAAATAATCCTCTTTTATTTCTGATATATAAGAAATCGTGTCGCCTTTCTTCAAATAATCACCTTCTTTAACAAACCATTTTTCTATACGACCTGATATTCTTGATTGTATTGTTTGAGGTCTTTCTGTAGGATTTAATGTGCTAACATAACCAGCACTATTTATGGTTTGTGTCCAAGGCAAAAACAAAACTATTACTCCTAAAATCAATATGCCATATACAATCCGCTTAGTTTTAGTTTTATACTCATGATTATAGATTTTCCCCATGAGAAATTTACTTAGCGATTTGTTGTCTTTAGTAATTGCTGGGTCATCAACTTCTTCCAAATCAAAAACTTGAAATAATTTTTCAACTGAAGTTAAAACATCATAAACGGTTTCTAAACTAATTACAAGTTTCTCAACAGCATTGATGATAAGAATTACGATAATTTCAGAAGCTACAAACTGCCCTATATTCAACATTCCCATTTGAACAAACAATACTCCAATTACCAGCAGAAATGAGGTGAAAACGACCTTAAAAATTAATATACTTCTAAATTGAACATCAAGAATTTTAAAATGCGACGTTTTGTAATTGATGTATTTTTGCAAACTATTCTCAGTGGCATTTGTTATGTATTCTGAAGTATACTTCGCATCATTCTCTTTTAGTCCTAAAAACATAGTTTGTAACCAATCCACAAACTGGTATTTACTCTTAGATTCATTAAGGCTTGTCTCCATTGCACGCTTACCAAAAACTCGAATGATAAAATAAAACACTGCAACTGTTGTAAAAGTAAAAATCAAAAACGCTGCACTGTATGCTGAAAGAATTAATAATCCAAATACAATGCTTATTATAGCAAATGTAACATCCAACAATATTTTTGAAATACCCTTTTGCAAAGAAAGAACATCGAAAAATTGATTCAACTTACTTGGCAAATAATCTTTTAAGAATTCTGCCCTTGCCAATTTTTGGATTTTCTCAGAAAACTTTACCCCTACATAAACCAATAAAATTTGCTGAATTGTCTCTGTTATCCTAATTTGCCATAATTGAAAGATTCCAATAAAAGCAACAGATGCAATAGTAAGACAACAAAGTAAAATTAATGAAGATGACATTTCTCCTGCCATTGTATACGTTACAATTGCCTGTATACCTAATGGAACCATTAAGTAGAAAACACCTTGTAAAATAGAAAGTAAATAAATCTGATTTATATACTTATTAAATGGCTTTAATATTTCTATCAGTTTCTTAAACGCATTCATTGAAATAAGATTTTGACAAAAATAGTAAAATAACAACAAATGATAGTATTACTATTATAAATATATGTTAAAATATTATTTACTATATTTGTACTATTAAAATAGCCAACATGCAATTTGAAGTTAGTATAAAAATGAACGAAAAACTTTTCCTAAGAGACCCTCAGAGCTCTTCTTTAGGCAAAAGCATTGTAAAAGAGGCCTTATTACTTATTAATGAACTAGGCTTTGAAGAATTCACATTTAAAAAACTTGCCCAACAAATAAAAACTACTGAGGCTAGCATATATAGGTATTTCGAGAATAAACACAAATTACTTGTTTACCTTATTGCTTGGTACTGGAGTTATATGGAATACAAAATAGTTTTTGGTATCCAAAACATTAAAAACTCAGAAGAGAAACTTAAACTCATTGTTAATCTACTAGTTAACCCTGAAAAAATAAAATTAAGCAATCAATCATTAGACGAAAAAAATCTGAATAAATTAGTTGTTGAGGAAGGCTCAAAATCCTATTTAACAAAACACATTGCAGAAGAAAACAAAGACAAATTATTTAAGCCATACAAAGATTTATGCGCTTTATTTGCAAGTATCATAAGTGAATATGACCCAACATTTAAATTTCCTCAATCACTTGCTACAACAATAATAGAAACTTCACATTCACATAAATTTTATTCTACCAATTTACCTGCTCTTTCCAATATTAAATCAGGCGACAACAAAAAGCTTACAGAATACCTAGAAATATTAGTTTTTTCAGCTCTAAAAAAGAAAAATTAATTTGATTTTTAGGATTAAAAAGTATGCTAATAAAAATCATCTTTTTCTTACGAAATAATACTTAATTTAGCATCAAAACTTAATTATGTCACGTCCACCAGTAAATTATGGAGATTACCTCCAATTAGATAAAATATTAGATGCTCAACTTCCAGAAAGCGATAAGGAAAACTTAGAAGCACATGATGAAATGCTATTCATCATTATTCATCAGGCTTATGAAGTTTGGTTCAAACAAATATTACATGAAATTGATAGCTGCTTAAAATTAATGAGTGGCGACACAGTAAAGGATAATTCTCCCGACTTACAAACCATTGTTCATAGAACGAGTAGAGTTGGTACTATCTTAAAAGTGCTAGTTCAACAAATCGATATATTAGAAACAATGACTCCAATGGATTTCTTGGATTTCAGGGATTTATTGCGTCCTGCTTCGGGTTTCCAAAGTTGGCAATTTAAAATTATTGAGGCAAAGTTAGGTTTAAAATTTGAGCAACGTCATGGGCAAAATTATTACGTATCTCAATTACGCCCTGCTCAAGTTGACATGATTAAAAAAATTGAAACAGAGCCTTCATTAATTCAATTACTAAATGTGTGGTTAGAAAGAATGCCGTTTTTTGAAAACGAAGAGCTTTGGAAGAACTACAATAAAATGTTCGATAACAAAAGTAATGTACACGACTTTTGGAACGACTACAAACATGTTTACGCAGAAGGCTTAGTAGATGGCGAAAAACAGCAAGTGGATGTATTTGAACAATTATTTTTTGCAGATAAACATGAAGACCCCGACAAACAATTAAGTCCAAAAGCTATGCGCGCAGCCTTGTTTATCATGCTTTACAGAGGTTATCCATTACTTCAATATCCTTACCAACTACTAAACAATTTATTGGAAATTGACGAGCAAATGGCAACTTGGAGATTTAGACACATCAATATGGTGCATCGTATTATTGGAATGCGTGTAGGTACAGGTGGCAGTACAGGGAAAGATTATTTAATGGGTGCCCTAAACAAACATTATATCTACAAAGAAATTGCAATGTTCACCAGTTTCTTAATTGAAAGGAGAAGGCTTCCTAAATTAAGTAAGGAATTAGAAAGTAAACTTGGGTTTGTAAGTTAATTTTAGAAGCGTGTTATATACAAACAAATTTTTATAAATTTGTTTGTAATTCAACATATTGTCATGACTAAATATCTCTACTCACTTATTCTACTTTTTTCGCTAACTAATTTATTTTCACAAGTTGGCGGTGACTTAACAACAGCTCGTAAGAAAAGAGAGAATTCTAATTATGTAGAAGCCGCTAAAATATATGCTGAATATCTTGGTAAAAACCCTAATAACAGAGAAGTAACCATTGAATACACAGACCTGCTTTTTTTCGAATTAAAAGATTATAAACGTGCAGAACCATTTGTAAAAAAAGTTCTCTCTTTTAAAGAAGACACAGTAACTTATACATATGCATTAGCTAAGTGCGAATATTTTTTAGGAAATTCAGATCTGGCCCTTTCTCTTTTCAAAAATGTTGAACCATTAGTTCCTAGCAACAAAGATAATGAGCCCATTATTAATGATATAAAAAAATGTATCGCATCAATAAATTACAGCAACGCAAATAAAAACAAACTCGTTTCAAAATACCTTCACGTAGTTAATTTAGGTGACCATGTAAACTCTTCTTACGCCGAGTATGTTCCAGTGGTTGACACGAAAGAAAGTTTCGTGATGTTTACTTCAAGAAGAAGAAATGAGTTTAACACAAAGGTAGATTTTGAAGACGATATGTATCATGAAGATATGTACATGTCGAAACGACGTGGACACGATTTTGACACTGCAGTTGCATTACCTTATGAATATGCTGAAGTAAAAGATGTTGGCAACTCAAAAGCTCATGAATCAATGGTTTCCCTTTCTCCTGACGGAAAAACACTTTTTATTTTTAAAGAAGGTACTTTATGGAAATCAGAACTACATAATGACAAATGGTCGGTGCCAGCTAAATTAGAAAAAAACATTATTGCCGATGACTACGCTAACCACGTTACTGTAACTGCCGATGGAAAAACAATTTATTTTACATCAGAAAAAAAAGGTGGCTATGGTAAACTCGACATTTATTATTCAACAAAAAAAGCAGATGGTAGCTGGGCAAGTGCAGAAAATATTGGAAACGTCATAAACACAAATGGTAACGAACAAAGTCCATATATTAGCCATGATGGAAAAACACTTTACTTTTCTTCTGAAACATTTGCAGGATATGGTGGTTATGATATCTTTAAATCAACTTTTGATGGTAAAAAATGGTCGACTCCCGAGAACCTAGGAATACCTTTTAATTCAGTTGCTGATGATATTTTCTTTGCACCTAAAGATGATTTTTCTGAAGGGTTTTTATCTACCAACAGAAATGGAACAATTGGTGATTTTGATATTTATCGTTTCTATTTCAACAACGTTCCCGACTTTAATAAAAAAGATTTAATTGTTATTGATAATTCTGATACTAGTGCAAATTTTGGGAAAACAAATGTGGTTACCTTAATGCAAAACTTAGCAAAAGACCCGCATACTGAAAACATGTTTTATAGAGTAAACGACACCTTAATTTTAACTAATGCATCACAAGTAGAAAGTTTAATAAAAAGCGGGGCAGTTAAAAAATTAAATATTGAGCAAGTAAAACAATGTGATACTTGTGTTTATAAATCAACGAACTACTACACCGTTCTTAATCCTAAAATTGCAGGAGACACCATTCCATTAGTTGTAAACAACAATACAAATAACAATAATACATCAGGTACAGGTGGAGGCGAAAAAACATTTATAATATACTTTGATTTCAATAAATCAAACGTATCAGGTGAGGCCGAAAATGAGTTAAAAGCAGCCTTAGCGTTTATTAATGCTAACCCAAAACATTCAATTATTGTAACTGGACACGCTGATACAAGAGGTGCTGAAGCATACAATCAAAAATTATCCGAAAAACGCGCGAAAGCTGCTGCTTCATATTTTAAAAACAATAAAATCAAGAAATCACGTATAACAAAAGTTGACGGAAAAGGTGAAACTCAACCTGCTATTGCTTGCCCCGCTGAACCATGTGACGAAAGCATAAATGCTAAAAACAGAAGGGTGGAGATTAAATTGGTTGAAATTGAGGGGTAATATTCCATTCAAGTAGAACTTATTGAGGGTAAAGGCTACTGATAATTAAACAAAACAAGGTTATTAACTACCTAAACATTAACAATTTATAGGATTTGTTTTGTTTAATTTTCGTACATTTGTATTGAACAGATTTTGTATCATTTATAAAAATCCGAATGGAATTAGTAACAAACGACAATCCCTTTAAAGCAGGCGAATTATTATCAAAAATAAATTCACCAGCTGATTTAAGAAACCTTAGCGAAGATCAATTAGAGCAAGTAAGCAATGAACTGCGTCAGTATATTGTTGATTTAGTTTCTGTAAAAGGCGGGCACTTTGGTGCAAGTTTAGGCGTTGTTGAGTTAACTGTTGCATTACATTATGTTTTTAATACTCCATACGACCAATTAGTTTGGGATGTAGGTCACCAAGCATACGGGCATAAAATTTTAACTGGAAGAAGAGATAATTTTCATACCAATCGTAAATACAAAGGTGTAAGCGGTTTCCCTAAACGCAGCGAAAGTGAATACGATACTTTTGGTGTTGGTCACTCTTCTACATCTATTTCGGGTGCACTAGGGATGGCAGTTGCAAGTCGTCATTTAGGAATGAATGATAAACAACACATTGCTGTAATTGGCGATGGCGCAATGACTGCTGGTTTAGCATTTGAAGGTTTAAATCATGCTGGTGTTGAAAACGCAAACATACTTGTTGTATTAAATGATAATTGCATGAGCATCGACCCTAACGTTGGTGCTTTGCGCGAATACTTAACTGATATAACTACTTCTCACACATACAACAATGTAAAAGATGAAGTTTGGAAATTACTAGGCAAACTAAGTACGTTTGGCAAAAGTGCTCAAGATATTGTTTCAAAAGTACAGTCTGCAGTTAAAACATCTTTACTTAAACAAAGTAATTTATTCGAATCATTAAATTTCAGATACTTTGGACCAATTGATGGGCATGATGTTGTTTATCTTACCAAGGTAATGAATGATTTAAAAGATATTCCTGGCCCAAAAATTTTACATGTATTAACACAAAAAGGTAAAGGATATAAATTTAGTGAAGAAGGAAATCAAACCGTATGGCATGCGCCAGGTGTTTTTAATAAAGATACAGGTGAGATCATTAAAATTACACCAAAAACTCCACAGCCTCCTAAATACCAAGATGTATTTGGACATACGATTGTAGAGTTAGCAGAAAAGAATAATAAAATAATGGGAGTTACTCCTGCAATGCCTTCAGGATGTTCATTGAACATTATGATGAAAGCGATGCCAGATAGAGCTTTCGATGTTGGTATTGCAGAGCAACATGCAGTAACTTTTTCAGCAGGATTAGCAACGCAAGGTTTAATTCCTTTCTGTAATATTTACTCTTCTTTCATGCAACGTGCGTATGACCAAGTAATACACGATGTTGCATTACAAAATTTACATGTTGTTTTATGTTTAGATAGAGGTGGTTTAGTTGGAGCTGATGGTCCAACACATCATGGAGCCTATGATATTGCTTATTTCCGTTGCATTCCTAAAATGGTTGTTTCATCACCGATGAATGAATCGGAATTAAGAAACTTAATGTACACTGCGCAGTTACCAGAAAACGCTTTACCATTCAGTATTCGTTACCCTAGAGGAAATGGTGTTATGGCAGAGTGGAAAACACCTTTCCAAAAAATTGAAATTGGTAAAGGCAGAAAATTAAAAGATGGAAATGATTTAGCGATTTTAACTTTTGGTCCAATAGGTAACACTGCTAAAACCGCAATTGAAAAAGCAGAACAAGATGGTTTATCAGTTGCACACTATGATATGCGTTTTGCAAAACCAATTGATGAGGAAATGCTTCATGAAGTATTTGCAAAGTTTAAAAAAGTAATTACCATTGAAGATGGTTGTATTATAGGTGGAGTTGGAAGTGCTGTAATTGAATTTATGAGCGACCATGGTTATAACGCACAGGTAAAACGTTTAGGTATACCAGATGAATATATTGAGCATGGCGAACCTCATGAGTTATGGGCTGAGTGTGGTTTTGATGAAGCAGGAATCTTAAAATCAATAACAGAATTGCATCAAGAGAAAAAGCAAACGCTTACTAAAAAAGCTGTTTAATATTTATATAACAATGCTTGAAACAAATTACCTTAAAAGCATTAAACAACAATTTGAGTATTACAAAATACTTGGTGAAAAAGCCATTGAACAATTAGAAGAAGAGCAATTATTTATTGCGCTTAACGAGGATTCGAACAGCGTTGCAACAATTGTAAAACATGTAAGTGGCAATATGCTCTCCCGCTGGACAGATTTTCTAACAAGTGATGGAGAAAAAACGTGGAGGAATCGTGATGCTGAATTTGAAAATGACATCAAAACAAAATCAGAACTTCTTTTAATTTGGAATAAAGGTTGGACATGTTTATTTGAAGCAATAAATTCTTTAAAAGACGAAGACCTTTCTAAGATTATTTACATACGCAATGAAGGGCATACTGTTACCGAAGCCATAAATAGACAATTAGCACATTATCCCTATCATATTGGTCAAATCGTATTTTTAGCTAAACTGCTAAAGAAAACCGAATGGAATAGTCTTTCAATTCCTAAAAATAAATCCGCGAATTATAATGCTGATAAATTTTCTCAGGAAAAGGCGATTAAGAACTTTACTGAAGAAGAACTAAGAAAATTAAATGGTTAATTTCTCTGTTGAAAAACAAAGAATTTACAACAATTTCATCGCACCTTTTAAATATTCATTTTGTATTTTAGTAAAATAAATCTAAACAAATGAAAACAACAAAACTACTATCTCTATTATTAATTGGGGCACTTGCATTTACATCTTGCAAAAACAACATGTCATTAACAAAACGTCATTATACAAAAGGATATCATTTTCACAAAACAAAATCGCTTGACCAACCTGAAGTAAAAGAAGGAATTGCTTCTATACCATCTAAAAAAGCTGAAAAAGTTAACCCTATAGAAACTTTAGAAGTAAAACCTACGGCAATTAATGCTCCAAAAACAGAAAGCAAAAGTGCAACTCTAAACAATCCTTTAACTGCGAGTACGGCAAAAACAACAGCTCCAAGTAATAAAAAACAAATTAAAGCTGAAACCAAATCATTGAATGAAACAAAACATCAACTTCAAAGCCAATCTAAGCCTGCAAAACAATCTGCAAATAAAGGTGGCGGCGGAAATAGCGACATAAAACTTATTTTATGTATCATATTAGCCATTCTTATTCCACCTTTAGGGATGTATATCTGGAATAAAAAAACTGATACTTGGTTTATTGTAGACTTAATTTTATTTTTATTGTGGGCATCATGGTTTTGGCTTGGTTCCCTAGGATTAATAGGATTAGTATCTGTAATAATTGCCCTTCTAAGGGTTTTTGATTTACTCTAATCTATAATTTGAACATTATTAAACCATACTTGATTAAGTTCAGGTGTGGTTTTTTTATTTTATGGAATTTTTAGCCTAATTTCATCTTATAATTAAACGTTTGTTATGAAGCTAAAAAAATCACTCTCCGTCGTATTTATATTACTTTCTTCAGTCCTAATTTCAATGGGATTTTTCAGTAATTTTTATACTCAAGCTAAACCACTTGAAACCTTAGTTTTTGAAAAAGGAAGCGATTATAAAGTACTTTGGAAAAGAGTTGATTCCTTAACCAACAAAGGACTTACTAAATCTGCATTAGAAGTTGTAACTGGCATCTACGATTTATCTAAAAAAGAAAACAATGCTCCTCAGTTTGTAAAAGCTATTCTCCATAAAATGAAGTTAGAATCGAACATGGAAGAATCTTCATTGGAGAAATCAATTTACGCCTTAAACAATGAGATTGCAACAACAAAATATCCTATTAAACCAGTTATACAAAGTATTTTAGCCGATTCGTATTGGCAATACTATCAAAACAATCGCTACAAATTTTTAGAGCGTAGCAATACAGTAAACTTTAAAAACGACCAAATCGAAACTTGGACATTACAACAAATACTTAACGAAACAATAAAAAACTACCAAGCTTCCTTATCAAATACCGACAGTTTAAAACGCACTAAAATTGATATTTACGATGAAATAATAGTAAATGGCTCAAGCGAAACAAGAGGCTTCCGTCCTACTCTATATGATTTCCTAGCTAACCGTGCAATTGACTTTTACAAAAGCAATGAATCCGAATTAACTCGTCCTGCAAATCAATTTCACTTAAACGAAGCTAAATATTTATTACCAGTAAAAGACTTTGTGAAAATTGAAATTTCTAATCCTGACGATTCGTTAAGCTTAAAATACTACGCACTAAAAACATTACAAGATCTTTGTAAATTTCACCTTAATGATGAGAGTCCCGAAGCATTAATTGATATTGATTTAAACCGATTAGATTTTGTACACTCTTACTCTCGTTTCGAACTAAAAGACTCTCTTTATTTAACAGGTTTAAAAACAATTGCAGAAAACTATAAAAGCAATCCGTCATCAACCGAAGCAATTGTTCGTATTGCAAAATATCACAAAGGAAAAAGTAGTCTTTACCAACCTTTACAAAGCGATGATAATAAATGGGCAAATAAAACTGCTTTAGAATACGCTGAAAATGCTGTTGTAAAATTTCCAGCGTCATATGGTGCAAAACAAGCATTGCCTCTTATCGAAGACATTAAAAGAAAAGAACTAGTATTAACGAGCGAAGATGTTAACGAGCCAAACAAACCTTCTAGAATGCTTGTTTCATACAAAAACATTGAAAAAATTTATTTCCGCGTTATTAAAATAGATTATGAAAAAAACAAAGAATATCGACAAGAGCTAAATCAAGAAAAACTAATTAAAAAATATTTAGAGGAAAAACCAGTATCAAACTTCAGTTATACTTTACCTGAAGATAAAGATTATAACTCGCATAAAGTAGAAGTAAAAGTTCCTGAATTAGATTTTGGTTATTACATTATACTTGCCTCTACTTCTCCCGAATTTTCTTATGATAAAAACATTGTTGCCTACTCAGGAGTTTGGAACAGTAATATTGCTTACACTTATCGTAAACTTAAAGATGGTAGTTTTGATATTGATGTAATGCACCGCCAAACTGGTGAAGCGCTTGCAAATGTAACCGCACAGGTATATGAGCAAAAATATGATTACAAAAGCAGAAAATACAAACGTGAAAAAAGAGGTGTTTACCAAAGCAACTCAGAAGGCAAATTTAATGTTCCATATTTAAGTGAAAACAATTACTCTTCTTCATTTTACATTGACTTCTCGAAAGAAAAAGACAAATATTATCCTGAAACTTATTTCTACTCTTACAAACCCTATGACTACGATCAAACACGTACTAAATCATTTTTCTTTTTAGATAGAGGAATTTATCGCCCGGGACAAACAGTTTATTTTAAAGCTATTCGTTTGCAAGGCGATGGCACAACAAACAAATTAGAAATAAATCAAAGCGTAACGGTTTCTTTTATTGATGTTAATTACCAAACTGTATCAACACAAACATTAACTACTAACGAATTTGGAACTATTAATGGGACTTTCATTATTCCGCAAGGTTTATTAAATGGACAAATGCATATTACAGATGGGTATGGAACTGTATACTTTCAAGTAGAAGAATACAAACGCCCAAAATTTGAAACCAACTTTGAACCATTAAAAGGTTCTTATAAATTAAATGAAGAAGTTACAGCAGTTGGAACAGCTAAAGCGTTTGCAGGTTATAACATTGATGGTGCAGATGTAAAATATCGCGTAGTTCGTAATGTTTATTATCCAAGATGGTGGTACTGGTATCGTTGGAACGACACGGGCGATAACTCAGCAGAGATATTAAATGGTGTTGTAAAAACAAACGACACAGGTGCTTACGAAATTAAATTTAAAGCATTGCCCGATCCAACGGTAAGCAAGAAAAATTCTCCTACTTATACCTATACTATTTATGCAGATGTTACTGACCCTAACGGAGAAACACATAGTACACAAACCTATGTTACCATTGGCTACAAAGCAATTAATTTAAATATTAATGCCGATTCGGAAATTGATTTAGATGATATTAAGAAATTAAGAATCGCAACAACAAACTTAAATGGAACTGATGAACCAACACAGGGGAAAATCACGATTCACTCATTAAATCAACCAACAAAAACATTTAGAAATCGTTTGTGGGCGCAACCAGATAAAACAATTATGACAAAAGAGGAATACTATAAATTATTCCCTTATGATAAATACGAAGACGAAACCAATCGTTTTAAATGGACAAAAGACAAACAAATTGCAGAATATAATTTCGATACTAAAACATCAAAAGAAATTGATTGGGCTAGTGCATTGAAAAAATGTAAACCTGGAATTTATATAATTGAAGGTATTTGCAAAGATAAAGACGGAGAAGAAGTTAAAGACATCCAGTATATTACTTTGTTCTCACAAAAATCAGGTGAATTGCCAGAGCAAGAAATTGATTGGTTTAAATCAATAAAATCAATTGCTGAGCCAGGCGAAAAAGCTTCTTTTATTTTAGCATCATCTCTTAAGGATGTAAACTACAAGCTAGACATTGAGCATGATGAGAAAATAGTTTCTACGCAAAAGAAATCAGCTTCTATGAATCCGGTGGAAATTAATGTGGAAGAAAAACACAGGGGCAACTTTGCATATTATATAAGCTTCGTAAAGAACAATCGCTTTTATTATCATGCCGAAGTAATTTCTGTTCCTTATACTAATAAAGAATTAGACATTAAGTTTGAAACCTTTAGAAACAAATTACTTCCAGGGCAAGAAGAAGAATGGAAGATGATTATTAAAAATAAAAAAGGTGAAAAGGAAGCTGCTGAATTACTTGCATCCATGTATGATGCTTCATTAGACCAGTTTGCAAGTAACTCTTGGTATTTCTCAATTTACAATTATATGTATAATAGTTTGCCTATTTCAGGGCCAGTTGCACAACAAACATCTTCTAGCCAGTACTCAAAAGATTTATACAAATATCATTATGCTCCTTATCGTTATTATGATAGATTAAATATGTTTGGAATGTACTATTATCAAAGATATAGAGGAGATTACGACTATGATCTGTATGATGCAGCAGTTCCAATGGCGATGTCAGAATCAAGCGGGGCAATTGCTGATGAAAAGAATTTGGAAGAAGTTGTAGTTACAAAAGGTTCTCCAAAAAAATCAGCGAAGCGAGAAGAAAAAGAACTTTCAAAAATATCGGCGAATGCAGATGAAGTTACATTAGCAACAGGAGGAACAGTTGCAGGTAAAGATGGTTACTTTGCTACAACAACAGTAACAAACCAACCTGGTGGTCAACAAAACAAGCAAGATGAAAAACCAGAAATAAAAGCGCGTTCCAACTTTAATGAAACAGCATTCTTTTTTCCAACCATACAAACAAACGAAAAAGGTGAATTTGTATTTAAATTTACTGTTCCCGAATCGCTTACCAAATGGCGATTTAAAGCTTTTGCACATACAAAAGATTTAAAGTTTGGACAAATGGAAGAAGAAATCATTACTCAAAAAGAATTAATGGTTACTGCCAATGCACCGCGTTTTACGCGCGAGAATGACCAAATGACTTTTACTGCAAAAGTGGTTAACCTTAGCGATAAAGAAGTTACAGGTACTGGTGATTTAATTTTATACGACGCAATTACCGATAAGGAAATTACTTCAAAAATGATGGAGGCCATGCATGGTAAGTTCTCGACAATTGGAGAACGCGAATTCACCATTAAAAAAGGGCAAAGCACCGTTTTAGATTGGAACATTAAAATACCAGAAGGCTTAGGAGCTTTAAAATACAAAGTAATTGCAAGAGCAAATAGCTTTACGGATGGTGAAGAAATGATATTACCTGTATTAACCAATCGTATGTTAATTACCGAAAGTATGCCTTTACCAATTAGAAGCAAACAAACAAAAGATTTCACTTTTGAAAAACTAATTAGTCAAAATAACAATTCAAGTACATTACGTAATCATCAGGTAACACTTGAATTTACAGCTAATCCAGCTTGGTACGCAATACAATCATTGCCTTATTTAATCGAATATCCTTATGAGTGTTCTGAGCAAACTTTTAGTAGATATTATGCAAATAGTATTGCTTCACACATTGTAAACTCAAAACCAAAAATCAAAACCATTTTCGAAAGCTGGAAACAAAGTAGTCCAGAAGCATTTTATTCTAACCTTCAAAAAAATCAAGAATTAAAATCATTGATGTTAGAAGAAACACCTTGGGTGTTGGAAGCAAAAAGTGAAAGCGAGCGTAAAAAACGTGTTGCCTTATTATTCGACATGAATAAAATGAGCAATGAACTATCACGCGCATTAAACAAATTACAAAAAACACAAGCAAGCAATGGAGGATGGCCTTGGTTTGAAGGCGGTCCAGATGATTGGTATATTACACAACACATTGTTGCGGGTATGGGGCATTTAGATAAACTAGGCGTAACTTCTGTACGTGAAGACAGTAAAACCTGGAGCATGCTTACAAGTGCTGCCAAATATTGTGATGACAGAATGCGTGAAGAATATGAAGACATTAAAAAGTATGATAAGGATTGGAAGAAAAACAATCACTTAAGTTATACTGCAATTCATTACTTATATGCACGTAGTTACTTTAAAGATGTTAAGGTATCTAACAGAAACGAAACTGCATTTAAATACTTTGAAGAACAAGCAAAAAAATATTGGTTAAGTACAGGCCGCTACCAACAAGGTATGATAGCGCTTGCATTGCACCGACAAGCTGATACAAAAACTCCAAAAGACATTCTCAAATCGTTAAAAGAAAACGCTCTTTACAGCGAAGAAATGGGAATGTATTGGAAAGAAAACTACGAAGGCTATTATTGGTACGAAGCTCCAATTGAAAGTCATGCCTTACTAGTAGAAGCATTTGATGAAATTAATAACGACCAAAAATCGGTTGACGAATTAAAAACCTGGTTATTAAAAAGTAAACAAACACAATGCTGGAGCAATACCAAAGCAACCTGCGAAGCTGTTTACGCACTACTATTACGAGGAACAGATTGGTTAGCAACCGAACCAAATGTAGAAATAACAATGGGCAGCATTAAACTCGATCCTAAAAACGATGCAAGTTTAAAAGCAGAAGCAGGCACAGGTTATTTCAAAAAAACATGGGTAGGAAGTGAAGTAAAACCTGAAATGGGTAAAGTAAAAGTGGTAAAAAGAGATGAAGGCGTAAGCTGGGGAGCTATTTACTGGCAGTACTTTGAGCAGTTGGATAAAATTACACCACATGCTACTCCATTAAAAATAAACAAACAATTGTTCTTGCAACAAAACACTAAGTCTGGCCCGGTAATTACACCAATTAATGATAATACCGTATTAAAACCAGGCGACAAAGTAAAAGTACGCATTGAATTAAGAGTTGATAGAGACATGCAATACGTTCACATGAAAGATATGCGTGCTTCGTGTTTTGAGCCAACCAATGTAATTAGTTCTTACAAATGGCAAGATGGATTAGGTTACTATGAAAGCACAAAAGATGCTTCCACTAATTTCTTTTTCTCATACTTAAACAAAGGAACGTATGTGTTCGAATATCCATTAGTAGTTACACATTACGGTAATTTCAGCAATGGTATTACAAGTATACAATGCATGTATGCTCCTGAGTTTACAAGTCATAGTGCAGGAATTAGAGTAAAAGTTCAAAAATAAAAACGATGAAAACTATTTTAAGTACAATTATTTTGTTTGTCTTTGTATTAAACGCACAAAGTCAAACTAAAAAAGCTAAAGCACCTGTAAAAGTATCTGCTAATGCAAAATACATTGTTGGCACTTGGAAATCGATGGCTACTGCTGCAGGAAATGGCATGGACGAATCTCAAACATGGGTGTTTACCAAAACCGATTTTAATATGGAAGACGGTCAAGCTTTTAAACAAAAAGGTAAATACAAAGTGGTACGAGAAAAAGGCGACACACTAGTTTTAAAATTATTTAAGCAAGAAGGCAAATGGGGAACTGCGGATAAAGAACAAAAATTAGTTCTCGATAAAAACAATTCAGGTTTAAGAATTGGATGGTTGGATTTTAGAAGGAAGGAGTAAATTTACTTCTCTCTATAAATCAATAAATTTATAATACCTGTTTCAGTGGTGCTATTATCACTAATTGTAATCATGAAATTACGTTTTTTTGAATCGAAGCAATTAAAAACGTAAACACCATTATCCATAAGCGGGGCAGTATATTTATCGGTGTAGTATTTTTTCATTGCGTTTAAAATAACTGTTCCGTTATCTAAACTTGTAGTGTTTATTTGCACCTCAATTTCATCTAAGGAATCGCCAACGAAATTATAAGCTACCGAATAATTACTAATTGAATCTATTTTGTAGTTATACAAACAATAGTCAACATCCATCTCATCAGGCTTCTTTGGCTCTTTTGATTTTACATCGTTAAGCTTCTCCCCTAACTCAATGTTGTGTATAATTCCTTCTTTTGTTTTTAAAATGGTATCTAATGAATAATGATAACCTTTAAATATTAATTCTTTTTCAGGAATTTTTTCTTCCTTACCTCCTGAGCAAGAATATAAAAGTGCAGCTGCAATCACAGCTACACTTAGTATAAATTTATTTTTCATCATTCGCATAATAGAATTAATTATCTTGAGGCTCAACAACTTTTTCAGGTCTCATCTGAGGGAAGAACAACACATCCTGAATGGATGGTTGATTGGTTAACAACATACACAAACGATCGATACCAATTCCTATACCTGCAGTTGGAGGCATTCCATATTCTAATGCACGCAAGAAATCGTAATCAATAAACATTGCTTCGTCATCACCACGCTCCATTAATTTAACTTGCTCTTCAAAACGTTCACGTTGGTCAATTGGATCGTTTAACTCGCTGTATGCATTTGCAATTTCTTTTCCGTTAATCATTAACTCAAAACGCTCAACTAATCCTTCTTCGCTTCTGTGCTTCTTAGTTAATGGACTCATCTCAACTGGATAATCAGTAATGAAAGTTGGTTGAATATAATTTCCTTCACACTTCTCACCAAAAATACAATCAATTAATTTTCCTTTGCCCATGCTTGCATCTACTTCAATATGTAATTGTTTGCATGTTGCACGCAATTCATCTTCGTTCATTTTACTAACATCAATTCCCGTGTGTTCTAAAATTGCACCGAAAATTGACACGCGCTTAAATGGTGCGGCAAAACTGATGGTTTTATCACCAACAGTTAAATCAGTTGTTCCGTGCAAATCAATTGCAATTTTCTCTAACAACTTTTCAGTTGTGTTCATCATCCAATAATAATCGCGGTAAGCAACGTAAAATTCTAGAATAGTAAATTCAGGATTATGCGTTCTGTCCATACCTTCATTTCTGAAGTTACGAGAGAATTCATACACCCAATCAAATCCACCAACAATTAAACGCTTTAAATACAATTCGTTTGCAATACGCATGTACAAAGGCATATCTAATGCATTGTGATGTGTAATAAACGGACGAGCAGTTGCTCCACCTGGTATAGATTGCAATACAGGAGTATCCACTTCTAAAGCGCCTCTATCGTTTAGGAAAGTACGAATTGAGTTTACAACTTTCGTGCGTTGCTCAAATGTTTTCTTCACTTTAGGATTGATGATTAAATCAACATAACGTTGACGGTATCTAAATTCTGGATCAGATACTTCATCAAATGAATTTCCAGCTTCGTCTGTTTTAACAACAGGAAGCGGCTTTAAAGATTTACTTAATAATTTAAAATTAGTAACGTGAATAGAAATTTCTCCAACCTTTGTTGTAAAAACATATCCTTCAACACCAATAATATCACCTAAGTCCAATAATTTTTTCCAAACAGAAGCGTATAACGTTTTATCTTCAGTAGGACAAATTTCATCTTGCTTCACATAAATTTGGATACGACCAGTAGCATCTTGCAATTCAGCAAAAGCAGCCTTACCCATATCTCTCACCATCATTAAACGGCCAGCAATGCTAATGTTCTTATAATTTAGTTTATCTCTATCGTAGTTTTCTTTAATATCTGCGGCAGTAACGTTTACTAGAAACTCATGAGCAGGATAAGGATCAATGCCCAAATGCTTAAGTTCTTCTAATTTCTGACGACGTAATAACTCTTGTTCGCTTAATGTAGTTTGCATAATTTATAAAAATAGAGGTCAAATATACCATTTTCGAGGTTTTTATACCCTTTCCAAAGCGCCCAGTTTATAACATCCCATCAACAATTCCGACTAAAAAGCAGGGCAAATCGACTAAAATATAGGTGATTACGGTTAAAAAAGCCTATCTTTGCACCGATTTCAGATAGATTAACCGGGATGCAAAACGGCAATCTTTAAAACTGAAATATTAAATCAAAGTAGAATGAAAAATAGTAGTGGAAGAAAAAAAGAATCAGGTGGTACTTTTGGGAAAAAGAGCTATTCAAAATCTGATTCAGGAGAAAAGCGCTCATACAGCAGCGCAGGTTCAAAACGCAGTGATGAAGGAAGTAGTGAGGGCGGAGAAAAGAAAAGACGCTTCAATAAACCAGCTGCCAGATTAGAAAGTGAAGGAAAAACTTTCATTGAGAAAAAAGTAGAAGGAAGCGCTAAGCGTTATTACTCTAAGAAAACAGAAGGAGATGATTCTTCTGAAAGAAAATCGTATTCAAAAGACTCTTCAGAAAAAAGCTACGGAGACAGAGAGAAACGTTCGTACTCAAAAGATGGTGATGATAAAAAATCATACGGAGACAGAGAAAAACGTTCTTATTCATCTGACAGCTCTGAAAGAAAATCTTACGGAGATAGAGAGAAAAAATCATATTCAAAAGACAGTTCGGAAAGAACGCCTTATGGCGATAGAGAAAAGCGTTCATACTCAAAAGAGGGTGATGATAAAAAACCATACGGAGATAGAGAAAAACGTTCTTACTCAAAAGATAGTGGAGAAAGAAAACCATTTGGAGATAGGGAGAAAAAAACTTTCTCTAGAGATGGGGAACAAAGAAAAACATACGGCGACAGAGAGAAGAAGCCTTATGCTAAAGATGGTGATGAGAGAAAACCTTATGGCGACAGAGAAAAACGCTCTTATTCAAAAGACAGCTCTGAAAGAAAACCATACGGAGATAGAGAGAAAAAGCCTTATTCAAAAGACAGTTCAGAAAGAAAGCCTTATGGCGATAGAGAAAAACGTTCTTATTCAAAAGAGGGTGACGAAAGAAAATCATTTGGAGAAAAAAGAAGTTTTTCAAAACCTTTCTCTGAAGAGAGAAAACCTTACAAAAGAGAAGAACGTTCATTTGACAATGAATCTAGTTATGAAAAAAGATCTAAGTCAGAAGATGATGGATACATTAAGGATGTAACATCTGAAAACAAAAAACCTTACAAAGGTAGTTTTTACGACAATCAAGATAAGGTTAAAAAAACTTTTACGAGAAAAGATTCTTCATCTGAAGAAAGAGAATCAGACTCTGACGACAGAAAGAAAAAATCATACGAACAATTTGATTCGTACGAACGTAAAGGGGCTGCAAAGCCAAAACGTCAACGTATAGAGAAAACTAGCTTTGCATCACAATCGCAAAATGAAGATGGATTGATTCGTTTAAATAAATTTATTGCCAACTCAGGTGTTTGTTCACGTAGAGAGGCAGATAAATTAATTGAAAGCGGGGCAGTTAGTGTAAACGGAAAAATAGTTTCAGAATTAGGTTACAAAGTAAAACCTGAAGATGAAGTACATTATGGCGGAACACCAATTAAGCGCGAGAAACATGTGTACATTTTACTAAATAAACCAAAAGATTACATTACTACTTTGGATGATCCAGAAGGAAGAAAAACAGTAATGGAATTAATTAAAAACGCTTGTAAGGAGCGTGTTTACCCAGTTGGACGTTTAGATAGAAACACTACAGGTTTATTGTTATTTACCAATGATGGTGAAATGACAATGAAGTTAACGCATCCAAAAAACAACATTCAAAAATTATATTCGGTTGAATTAGATAAAAGCATTAAGCCCGAAGATTTTAAAGCCATTATGGATGGTATAGAATTGGAAGACGGAATGATTAAACCTGATAAATTAGAATTTGTTGGTGAAAGTACTAACAGAAGAGAAATTGGAATTGAAATTCACTCAGGAAGAAACCGAATTGTAAGAAGAATATTTGAACACTTGGGTTACAAAGTTGTACGCCTTGATAGAGTAATGTTTGCTGGCTTAACCAAAAAGGATTTGCCACGCAGCAGATGGCGTTTACTAACGGAAAGAGAATTATCTTTCTTAAGAATGGTGAAATAAAATAAATAGTTTTATGCAAAAAGCCCCGATTCAGATTATGAATCGGGGCTTTTTCTTTTCTGCCAATAACCTACCAGTCGCTACTACTTCCGCCGCCACCTGAATCTCCGCCACCACCGCCGCCAAAATCGGAGCTTGAATCAGAACTTGACCAGCTGCTTGATGAATCTGAAGAACTGCCCCAACTGCTACCTGATGAGTAACTGCCACCTCCAGATGACCAAGTCCATGAACTTGAACTTTGCGAAATTTTTCGAATTAAGGTGATGATAGAAAATACAACTAAAATTGCCAATAAAATAAAGAAACCAAAAACTGGGATAAGTCCAATTACTGCACCAATAGTAAGTAAAGTAATTTTTAATCCCTTCTTATCTTTATATGCAAAATGTAAAATCAAAAACATTAAAAAATAAACAATTACCGTTATTACATAAAAAATAACAATGCCCCACATAGAGTCAGACTCAGAATAAGTTGCATTTGGATTATACTCATGCTTACTATAATAAATTAGTTTATCTACGCCATTATTAATTCCTTCATAATAATTATTTTGTTTAAACAGAGGACGCATGTCTTCATCTTGTATTCGCTTAGTTAACAAATCAGGCAGAACACCTTCCATACCATAACCAGTATGAATTCTAAATTTATGGTCGTTAACAAAAACAGCTATTAATACACCGTTGTTTTTTCCTTTTTGTCCAATATCCCAAGCTCCAAATATTTCTTGCGACAATTGCATCATATCGGCCCCTTCAAGCGAATTGGTGATGTATACGAAAATTTGTGAGGAGGTAGAATCTTGAAATTCATGAAGCTTTTTATTTAGTAATGCTTCATCTGATGCGTCAATAACATTTGCCTCATCGGTAACATAGTTAAGTGGCTTGGCAGGGAAAACTCCTGAAAAAGCATTAAACTGTAAAAGAAAAAATAAACAAACTAAATACCTCATAAATTGTTTTATTCAAACTTACATAATTGAATTCACTTTTCAAAAACAGAATTAAATATAAATCTGTTACCCTTTAAAATTAGCTAATTCGATTCAAATATACTTATTAGGCTATTTTATATTACTTTTGAAAGCACGTATTTTAGAAATAAATAAAAGTATCATTATGTCAAAATTCTTATCAGATATTGAAATAGCTCAAGCAGCGCAAATTAAACACATAAAGACAATTGCCGAAAAATTAAACATTGAAGAAGATGATTTGTATTATTTCGGTAAACACAAAGCTAAACTGCCGCTTCATTTAATTGATGAAGAAAAAATTAAAAAATCACATTTAATTTTGGTAACAGCCATTAACCCAACACCAGCGGGTGAAGGAAAAACAACTGTTTCTGTTGGTTTAACAGACGGTTTAAATAAAATTGGAAAGAAGGTAGTTGCCGTTTTACGCGAACCTTCTTTAGGCCCTGTTTTTGGAATTAAAGGTGGTGCAGCTGGAGGTGGCTATTCGCAGGTAATTCCGATGGAAGATATAAATCTACATTTTACTGGAGATTTTTCTGCTATTGAAAAAGCCAATAATTTATTATCTGCATTAATTGATAATAATATTCAAAACAAACAAAATAATTTAAACATAGACCCCCGCACAATAAAGTGGAAACGTGTAATTGACATGAACGATAGAGCACTCCGCCAAATAACAATTGGATTAGGAGGGACATTAAATGGAATACCACGTGAAGATGGTTTTAATATTACACCCGCATCAGAAGTAATGGCAATACTTTGTATGAGCAAAGATATTGAAGACTTAAAAAAACGCCTAGGAAATATTTTTGTTGGATATACATTTGATAAAAAACCAATTTTTGCACGCGACTTAAAAGCTGAAAATGCAATGGCTATTTTATTAAAGGATGCTATTCATCCAAACCTTGTACAAACATTGGAAGGCAACCCTGCAATATTGCACGGTGGTCCGTTTGCGAATATCGCACAAGGAACAAACACGATACTTGCAACCAAAATGGGCTTATCACTTGCTGATTATGTTGTTACAGAAGCCGGATTTGGCGCGGATTTAGGTGCTGAAAAATTCATGAACATAAAATGTGGTTATGGAAATTTAAAACCAAGTACAATAGTAATTGTGGCAACCATTCGTGCTTTGAGACATCACGGAGGGGCAAAAAAAGAAGAATACAATACAGCAAGTATTGAACGCGTAAGTAATGGTTTCCAAAACCTAGAAAAGCACATCGAAAATTGTAAAAAGTTCGGAATTACACCCGTTGTTGCAATCAACCATTTTCCGTCTGATACGGAAGAAGAAATTAATTTAGTGAAGGAGCTGTGCGCTAAGCTTAATGTAAAAGCTATTGTTTCGTATGGCTTTACTAAAGGCGGAAATGGAACAATGGATTTAGCAAAAGCAGTATGTGAATCGATTGAACAAGGCACTAATAAATTTAAACCATTATATGATTGGGATTTATCTGTTGAGGCAAAAATTGAAAAAATTGCTACAGAAATTTATGGTGCGGATGGGGTAGATTATTCTTCAAAAGCAAAAAATCAAATCAAAACCATTAATGATTTAGGTTATCATGGTTTTCCTGTTTGCATGGCCAAAACACAAAAATCTCTTTCGGATACTGAAACAAAAATTGGACGGCCAACAAATTTTAGAGTAACTGTTAGAGAATTTGAATTTGCTGCTGGCGCAGGTTTTATTATTCCCATTTTAGGTGATATGATGCGTATGCCTGGATTACCTGTTGTTCCCGCATCAGAGCACATGTTTATAGATAAAGATGGGAAAATTTTCGGATTGAGTTAGTAGATTTAATATGTGATGCAGACTATATCTTTACACCAATAACACAAACGTCATCAATTTGCTCTAGGTCGCCTTTCCATTTAACGAACTCACTTTCGAGAGAATTTCTTTGTTCTAATAAACTCAAATCTGCATTTGCAATTAATAAATTTTTCAGTTGCTGATACTTATATTTTTTTCCTTTAGGTCCTCCAAATTGATCGGCGAAACCATCAGAGAACAGATAAATTAAGTCGCCGCTTTTAAGTTGCAATGTTTTTGTTTTAAATTTCTGCACCTCTTCATCTACAAAGGCTCCAACTGGGAATTTATCTGCGGATACTTGAGTTATTTCTTTCTCACGCAAAACGTATATTGGATTGTTTGCACCTGCATAATTTAATTCTAATGTTTTAATATTTATAACGCATAAAGAAATATCCATTCCATCTTTAACTGATGACTCTTGATATGTTTGATGCAAGGCTTCAATTAACTGCATATTAACATAGTCGAGGATTTCGGCTGGGTTTGATAAATCTTTTTCGAGCGCTGCCTTGTTTAGTAAATTATAATTTACTATTGATATTAATGCGCCAGGAACACCATGGCCGGTACAATCTGCAGCAGCAATAAAAATTAAATCATCCTTCTTCTCTATCCAATAAAAATCACCACTTAAAATATCCTTTGGTTTATAAAACACAAAAGAATTAGGTAGTATGTCAAACCAAACTCTATCAGGAGGTAATATAGCATGTTGTATTCGCTCAGCATATTTTATACTATCTGTTATATCTTTATGTTGTTCTTCAACAATCTGCTTTTGATTTTCTACTGTTTTCTTTTGTTCTTCAATGATTCTGTTTTTTTCTTCGAGAGCCAAATTAATTTTTTGTTTTTGGCGTAGGCCCCTAAAAATAAAGAAAGCTAAAATCAATAATAAGCCAGCTACTATACTGAATATTGTTTTTTGAAACGACTCACTTTTTACTTTGAGGTTCAGAATTTCATTTTCTTGTTCCTTTTTTTCGGATGCAAATTTCGTTTGCATTTCTGCTGTAATCTCAGCTTGGTCTCTATCATACAAAGTGTCCTTTAAACTCCAACACTCAATACTATAATCCAAGGCCATTGCATTATTTCCTAATCCCTTGTGCGCATTGGTGAGATTTTCGAGGCAAACTATTTTTTTTGAAACAGAATTAAGTTTAGTTGCAATTTCTAATGCTTTATTAAAGTATGGAATAGCCTTTCTAAAAATTTTTTGCTCCAAATAAATAGAACCAATATTATTGCAAGAAGGGAAAATCCCTTTAGGGTCATTTATCTCTATGTAAATATCACTCGCTTGTTGAAAATACTGCAAGGCCTTTTCCATATCATTCATTTGATAATAAACAGCACCTAGATTATTAAGAGAAACAGCCTTACCCTTTTTATTCCCAATTTTATCTTTGAGTACTATTGACTTTTCAAGTGCAATAATAGCTTCTTTAAACTTTTTCTGTTCGGTGTAAACGCTTCCAATATTCGTATAACAACTTGCCTCAGCAGTATAATCATCAATTTCCTGAGCTATAACAAGTGCTTTATTATAAAAATCAACAGCTTGTTTATAGCTGCGAGCATCATCATATAAGAGACCAATATTAATGTATAGGCCAGGTAATGCATTTTTATGATTTTCTTTTTCAAAAATCGTTAAGGCCTCACTAAAGTTTTTTAACGAGGCATCATTTTCTCCAATTTTATATTCAATTTTTCCAATGCCTTCGTAAGCTTCTCCTACACCAATTTCATACTTACTCGCTTTAAATTCTTTCAAAGAACTTTCGAAATTTTGAGTAGCTAATTCATACTCACCCGCCAAAAAATTAATTTCACCAAGGTTATGATAAGCATGACCAATAAGTTTTGGGTCATCCTCTATTAAAGCCAATTGAATAGCTTCATTAGCGTAAGACAAACCCTTTTTTAGATTTTTGTACTGATAAAATTCGGAAAGTTTAATCAAAGCATGTGTTTTTTCGGAAGCATTATTTGCCTCACGCAAATTCTTCATCAACTTTAGCGAATCATCTACTGATGCTTCCACTAAAATAGAAAACAGAAAAAAACAAAGAAGAAAAAAACACTTTTGTTTCACCCTTATAAATTTGATGAAACAAGATAAGGAAAATAATTAAATTGAAATAAATTAAGCCTAATTCCTAATGTACTTAAGCCTTTCTTTAAACTCAGCTAAACTAACTTCATTCATCTTCAGTTCTTCTTCTAAGGGTTTACCTAGTATCACTTTTTTACTAGCATAAGAAACTGTTTTATTATCCTTTGAAATAGCATAAACCAAAATTACAGCCTCTCTTCCAAGAGGGACATTACTAAAAATGATATTATCCTTTTTTAGAGGCATAAAATCTCCAGGCATAACAGAATTAATTTCAGTAAATATTAAACCTGCAGTTCCTTTGAAATTACCTAAGCAAGTGAATGTCACATCTGCCTTTTCTTCCACTTCAGAAAAACGATCACAGTTAATCCATCCCAATCCACTTGATTGTAAAACATAATAACTCATACTTGCACTATCCCCTTCTCCATCGCCATAAGGAGAGCCACCTTCTGTGTTTGATATTGGAGGAATCTTATCTACATTTTCGGTTTGTTTCCAATCTACTAGTTGAGGAAGAGGAACTCCCTTAAAAGTTCTCATGCTATCCAATCTTTCATAAGTAGGAAACTTCACAATTATTTTAGAGCTACGCAATAATTTTAAACAAGTTCCTTGATAATCAGCTGTTATATATATCATGCCGCCTGTCTCTAATAACCTTCCTGCACTTGTAGTGTAGAGGTTGGCTGAAATTATATCATCAATTGTAAGAAACTCCCATAACTTAATATTCACTTCTGCAACCCTTTTTCCTTCGGGCAAAATAAATGAGTTAGAAGGTATTTGCACAATAACTCCTCCCTTGCCTTTTATCATAGCATCTTGATCGCTACTAATAGTAAAAGATTGCGCGTCCTTTGAACTTAACGCCCAACGTTCTGAATCCGTATAGTTAAAACACATAGGAACTTCTTTACTTAGCACCAATGAATAAACTTTATAAGGATCCTTTATCACATGCTTGTATGTTGCACTTGTTCCATAAATTGCTTCATTCTCAATAAATGAACGAGTATTTAACTCAATGTCATTTGCGTTCACCATTTTTTGAGTGGTGAGCAACAACTTAATTGCATCTGCTCTTGCCTTAGAAAGCGTAACCAATTTATCAGGGCTTAATTTCTTTATTTCCTTTTTTGAAACAAGAAGCAATTCAACAGCCGCATTAATAGGCAAACGCTCCCACGTATTACGAATTTGTTTTATGCTTTCGGATGTAAGAGCGGTTGATTTATAATTGAGGTTAATTTTTTCTTTATACAAAGATATTTGCCCTAGAATCGGCAAAACAAAAGAGGAGAAAATAAAGAATAAAATGTTACGCATAAAAAGGGTTTATTGCATAACGCTAAATTCTAGCAAAAGATACAGTCTAAGATGAATTAGCTATTTTCTAGTTTAGCTATTAAACCCAACGCTGCACCGAAGCAACAGTATCCATTGGATTGGTATTAAAACATATTTTTGCTTGAGGAGCATATTCATGTATTACATTAATTACTTTTTCAAAAAACAAAAAATTTGAATCTGGTTTTCTTATTCCTGCACCAATAATAACACAATCAAAACGAATTTCATTCAAGTGTTGTTTAATTACTTCATTAGCTGTTGCGCCAAAATCTGTCCAACATAAATGAGCATCATATCCTGATTCATTTAATTGATTAATAGAATTTTTAATTCCCATTTCAACCTTTTCTGCAGTAAGACCTGGCATTGCCGCAAACTCAGGAGCGGTAAAATCAATTAGCGCTGGATCTATTCCAACAACTAATACTGTTTTTTTATTTGTCATATTTATCTTTAAAATTATGATTCAAAAGTATAGAAAGGTACTCCAAAAAAACGTTGACTTTTGTCAAGAAATTTACTCGTTTACTATTTTTTTACGAATTCTGCTTAAGGTTTCGGGGCTTATGCCTAAATAAGAAGCTATATAATGTTGAGGAACGCGTTGAAATAATTTAGGTTTTGCCTTTAGCAAGTTTAAATATCTCACTTCCCCTGTTAATGTATGACTCTCAGCCAACTGCTGTTGCATTAGTGCAACCCATTTTTGATAGCCTGCTAAGTGTACTTGAGCCCACCAAGGAAAATGAGTAAAAGCATGCTCCCAATTTTCGGCACTAATGGTAAGCAATTCACATTCCTCAATTGCCTGAAAATTATAATTCGAAATTACTCTATTTCTTAGTGAAAGTAAATCTCCTATAAAATGTCTTTCTTCCGCAAAATACACAATGGTCTCTTCACCCTTTTCATTTACTAAATATTGTCTTAAACAACCTTTTAATACAAACATAGAAAACTTTGGAACTTCACCTGCCTTCAATATAAACTCATTGCGCTTAAATTTTTTAAACTCCCATAATTTTAAAAATTGCTGATATTGCTCTTCAGTAAAGCTAGCCCTCTTCTCAAGTTCTTCATGAAATAATGAGGAATCAAATTCATTACTTGGCTTCTTATTGGCCATAATTTTTAATCTGAATTTTGTAGTTGGATGAAATTATGAATTTATTTGCTTAAACCAACAAATTGAAATTAAATTTGTCAATCTCATCGATTTTCCTATTTTTGATGTACTTAACTGAATGAAAAAAGGAGAAGAGTTTTTGCCAATTGAAAACACCTATCGCACTACTCTAGAGCGTGTAAGTGATGCTATTGTAGCATTAGATACAAATTGGCGTTACACTTATTTAAATGACGCAGCTATTGCCACTCATCCTAAAGGCAGGGAAGCAACATTAGGAAAAACAATTTGGGAGGTACATCCTGAATTGATAGGGACGGTTTTTGAAGAGAAATATCGAGAATCAATGCGGACAGGGAAAGCAGACTCAGTTGAAAGTTATTATCCTCCAATGGACGCTTGGTTTTCAGGAAAAGTTTATCCTGATAAAAATGGTTTAACCATCGTTTATAATGATATTACCGCAGCTAAAAAAGCAGAAGAGGCTATCTTACAAATGAATGAACAACTTCGAAATCTTTCGGGGCATATTCAAAAAATAAGAGAAGAAGAACGCACAAGTATTGCACGAGAAATTCATGACGATTTAGGGCAACAACTTACAGGAATTAAATTTGCATTATCTGCTTTAAAAAATAAAAATGCAAAAGAATTTCAGCTAAAACCAATTGAAGAAAGCACTTATGAAATGCTTGCAATGGTAGATATGGCAATTATCTCTGTTCGTAGAATAGCAAAGAAACTTCGCCCTGGCGTACTTGATGACCTTGGTTTAGAAGCTGCAATTGAGTGGCAAGCTAAAGAATTTGAAGAGAGAACAAAAGTAAAATGCAGGCTTAATTCAAAATTAAACGAGCGAAATTTTAATAAAGATATAAATACAGCTGTTTTTAGAATTTTCCAAGAATCACTTACCAATATTTTACGTCATTCGAAAGCAACCAATGTTGACGTAAAACTTTTTATTGAAAATGATAATTTAGTACTTGAAATTATTGACAATGGGGTTGGAATAAGCGACGAAAGAAAAAATAATTTATCGTCGCTTGGTTTACTTGGCATGCACGAAAGAGCCACTTATCTTGGTGGAGAGTTCACTATTGAAAAACACAAAGAAGCTGGAACTATTGTTACAGTAAAAATACCAATAAAGTCATGAGGGTTTTAATTGCAGATGACCACGCCATCGTTAGAAAAGGTTTAGCTCACTTAATTAAAGAAGAGTTCTCTGGTGCTGAAGTAGCTGAAGCATCTAATGGTTTAGAAGTTCTTGAAAAAGTAAAAGATGGAATATGGGATGTTATTTTAATCGACATTTCTATGCCCGGACGAAGTGGACTCGACACATTAAAACAAATTCGTGATTTTGGAATTAAAGCCCCCGTATTAGTTATTAGTATGCATCCAGAAGATCAGTATGCAGTAAGAGTTTTAAAAGCAGGTGCCTCAGGATTTTTAAATAAAGATACAGCTACTGAAGAACTTATTACTGCAATTCATAAAGTACTTACGGGTAAAAAATACATTAGTGCATCATTGGCCGAAAAATTAGCTGATGGAATTGATAACTCGGGCAGCAAAACACTAAACGAGTTACTTTCTGACCGTGAAATGCAAGTACTACAATTAATTGCAGCTGGTAAAACCGTTGGTGCAATTGCAGAAGAAATTTCATTGAGTGTAAACACCATTAGTACCTACAGAGCGCGTATTTTAGAAAAACTAAACCTTAGCAACAATGCAGAACTAATGCGTTGTGCCATCGATAACGGGCTCGTTTAAACACGTGTAGTGCAAACCACTACAAACCTTTAATGATACAAACTACCTTTTTGCTCACTTAGTTATGCTTAATTTGCGAAAGCCATATTAAATTATGCCAAAAAGTGAACCTATGCTAACTGTTTTTACTATTGATGATTCAGAAATCATTTATAAAAACATGGGTTTACTATTAGCCGAAAACAAAAATGTTACTTGGTTAGGTCATTCATTCTCCTTGGAGGATGCTTACATACAAATAGCACATAAAAAACCAAGGCTCGTTATCTTAGACATCCATCTGCAAGAAAACAATAGTTTCGACTTACTTGAACACATTACTAAAGAATATCCTAGTACTGTAGTTGTAATGTTTACTAATATTTCTACCGAACCGTACCGTAAAAAATGTAAGGAGCTAGGCGCAAAATATTTTCTTGATAAGTCAGATGAATTTGAGAAAATACCTCAAATAGTAGAAGAATTACTCAATTCAAATTAATTTTACACGAAAACACTTTTGTCGTACAAATAACTACAAGAACTTAATTCATTACTACAAATAAATTAAGTTTTACCCTACTGTTTATCGCTTTCAATTAATCGAAATTTGTATTGTAAAATAAACAAGACAATATGATGGAAAGTTTAAACTATTTACACACCACCAAGCGCTTTTCCTTAAAAAATTGGAAATCGCTATTGCTTGAAGTTGAAACGTTATTAGTACACGCTATAATACCAACATCAATAGCAACGATACCTGTTAGCGCTACACAAACAAAACACTAACAAATAATGAAAAAAGAAAACATTATATTGATTATTGAACCTGACCGCATTATTGGTTGGGATTTACAGCTACAATTAGAAAGCAATGGATATAATGTGTTTCAAGCTCAATCAATCAAACTTGTTGAAGAATTTAAAAATAAACACTTAGTAAAATTAATTATTGTCGCATTTGATAAGATAGTACCCGAGGAATTCGCAAAAATAAAAGAAGCCTATTTTTCAAATGAAGTTACATTTATCGGTATTGGCTCAAGTCAGAAAAAAATACCTGCATTTGATGGAATAAACTTTAGTAAAACTTTCGCAAAACCATTCGACACTAAAAATGTTGTGTTATATATTGATAAAACCTTTTCCGTTAGGGAATTCAAATAATTTGCTCGAGAAGTTGGATTTACTTTTAAATGCCGATACGTTTAATTAGTAAAAGAAGTTGAATAGCAAAAACAGAAAAGCCTCCGAGTTTCGGAGGCTTTTTCTATTAGGGAGAAACATCACTACTTGCCACTCTCTATTTTCATAACAGAATATACCTTTACGACTTTATCATCGGCTGTTTTTAACGTTACATAATACCATGTTTTACATGGCAAATCAATAGTAAATAACTCGCCTTTTCCATGTTCTTTAATTGCAGTTGCAAATTCGGGTACAAACATATCTTCCGAAAACCATCCCAACTCTGTATTTGGATTTCCATCTGTATTGTACTGTTTTGCAAGAGAAGTAAAGGTTGCACCAGCTTTATATTTAGTAATAATTACCTTTCTAATCGAATCTATTTGATGCAAAGAAAAATTTTCAGCGAGTAAATTAATGTAACTAAGCTTAAGTAAAAAAGACTTTCTTGAGTCGATTACTTTATAGGTGTTCCCATCAATAGTTATGGAACCTACTGCTTTGCTCGCAATTATTTTCTTTGCTAACTCTGAACTATCTGTGCCTTCATTTATTTCAATAATTTCTCCTTTTAATTTTGGGTTTTGCTTAATAAAAGTATTGGCTTGTTCAAGTGTTTCAATTTTTTTCATTTTCTTCTCAGTATCTTGAGCAAATGAAGCCAAATTAAAAAGGGCTAGTGCAATTAACAATGTAATTTTCATATTATATCCATTTTAAATTAATAAACTATTCAAGAATAATTCCTTCATAGTTCTGCAAATGTAAGAGCTATTTAAACAGCTTATTGTTACTAAGCAGTTATTGACCTGTTAATGACTTGTTAATCTTGTTCAACCAACATATAAATGAGTAATTTTGCGCTATTACAATGAAAAAGAACCGAACAAATATTTTCATCACAATTTCATCTATTGCATTATTAATTGTGCTAATTATACAATTAAATTGGATTTCACAAACTGCAAAAAACAAAGAAGAAGTTTTTAATGAAAAAGCAACTATTGTTAGAGCAAGAACAACTGAAGCTCTTTCAGCAGATGAAAAAATTAGCCAAAAATTACGATTAGGTGCTGGCAAGAATGAAAAGAGAAAAATAGATTCCTTACTTACACAGTATATGAATTTTTACAACTTCCATGCGGATTATTCCTTTGAGATAATTCCATCCTTGCCACCAATACCATTAATGCTTGATGCAAATAGTAATCATTCCAATTCTAATAACCAACCTGAACAGGCTTGCTATACAAATAGTTTAGATAAATTATCTAATAAAAATGGTTGGGAATTAAAACTTACATTTCCAACTAAAGAAGAATCTATCATCAGTGAGATGGGAGCTCCTTTCATAACCGCTGTTGTACTTATACTTGTTGTACTTATTTTATTTTGGCGAACCACCTTATCGCTCATAGCTGAAAAAAGGATTGCCGAACATACTACAGATTTTTTAAACAACATGACCCATGAATTTAAAACACCATTAACAAACATTTCACTTGCCGGTAAAATGATTGCAAAGGATTCAACTACTAAAAATGAAGATAAAATAAAACACTATTCAGAAATTATACTCGAAGAAAATGAAAAATTGAGACTACAAGTAGAACAAGTGCTAAGCATGACTGCACTTGAGAGAGGTGAAATTCCAATACAAAAAACCGAATTAGATATTCATCACCTTATAAATGATTGTTTAAAATCTATTAACATACAAATTGAAAATAAAAAGGGAGATTTAAAATTAAACTTAGGGGCAAACAACGTTGTAGTGATGGGCGACAAAACACATCTTGTAAATGCCATGTCTAACTTAATAGATAATGCAATAAAATATTCTCCCGAAAAACTTACATTATATATAGAAACAATTAATAAAGAAAGTGAGTTAATCATTATTGTTTCTGACAAAGGCATTGGCATTGATAAACAATACCACAAACAAGTATTCGGAAAATATTTTAGAGTGCCTACTGGAAATGTTCATGACATAAAAGGTTTTGGACTAGGTTTGGCGTACGTTAAAAAAATTATTGAATTGCATAGCGGCACAATTGAACTAGAAAGTGAATTGGGTCACGGAACAACATTTAAAATAACTCTACCAAATGCATAAAGTAAAACCTAAAATATTACTTGCAGAGGATGATCTTAATTTAGGTGTTCTCTTAGTTGATTATTTGGAAACTGAAGGTTTTGAGGTAAAACTATGCAAAGATGGAGAACTTGCATTAAAGACATTTCACAACATTCAGTTTGATTTATGTTTATTGGATGTGATGATGCCAAAAATAGATGGCTTTGCCCTTGCGAAAGAAATTAGAAAAAAGGGCAATAAAATTCCTCTTATTTTCATTACTGCCAAATCATTAAAAGAAGACAAACTTACTGGTTATGGCTTGGGAGCTGATGATTATATTACTAAACCATTTGACGAAGAGGAGTTACTTTGGAAAATAAAAGCCGTTATACGACGTATTCCCGAAAATAAAAGCGAAACCAAGCCGGAAGTTATTTCTATTGGTAAGTACACATTCGATTTTGCAAATCAATCCATAAGTATTGACTCGAAAACAAAACGAATAACTGAAAAAGAAAGCGACATTCTCAACTACTTGTCAAATCACAGAAACAAAGTGATAAAGCGAGAAGATATGCTGAAAGAACTTTGGGGAGAAAACGATTATTTTTTGGGCAGAAGCTTAGATGTATTTATTACTAAGATTCGTAAGTACTTAAAAGAAGATCCAAACTTAAGTATTGAGAATGTTTTTGGAGTTGGATTTATTTTTAATGTTCGTGCAAATTAAGCATTATTATAAGTGTTTTTAACTTCTTCAATAATTCCATTCTAACATCTTTCAAAGCAAATATTTCGTTGAAACTATTATTTGCTTTTAATTACGAAAAAAACAACAGTATGCTTTTATATTGAAATTAACAGGTCGTTAACAAGTCAATAACTAGTCTGTAACAAATTTAAATATAAAAGTAAGTTACTTTTGGTTGAAGAATTTTAAATCTAAAAATAAAATGAAAACACTTATTTTAATTATAACATTAGCCCTACTCTTTTTAAGCTGCGGCAAGAAAAACAAAGTAGACCAAAAAATTACGCTAGTAAGCAAAACTGCTCCAACAAGTATTATCCCTAAGAACAAGACGCCAGAGTGGTTTCTACTAAAAACAAAAAATCGTTGTTATGAGGATCTTAATAAAGCATATCTAATGAACCTCTTTGGCAAAAACGACGGTTGTTAAATAACTCAAGATTAAATATAAATTATTTAAATTTAAAAATGAAAATAGATAAACTTTTATCGGCAATTATTGTAACACTAATTATTGCAGCATGCAGTAATTCTAAAAAAGTAACAAAAACAAACTCAGTAGCTAGCAGTCCTGTAGTTGCAACTCCTGCAACACCTTCATTTTCTGCTGCTAAATCAATGGATGGAATTTACCCTCCAGGTAAAGAAGAGCTAAAAGCAATTAATATAAAGTACCCAGATGCAAGTTTAGCTAAATTGCAGGAAGGTTATTTAATTTATACCCAAGGCGCTTGTATTCAATGTCATGGTGCAGTTAGTATATATTCCCATGATGAGGAGCAATGGAAATATATTATTGATGACATGGCGCAAAAAGCAAAATTATCAGATTTAGAAAAAGACGCCGTCTATAAGTATGTTTTTTCAATAAAAGCTACGCAAGGGAAATAATTAAAAGTTTAAGGTAATTTAAGTGACTTAGACAATCTACTATTTGAAATAATTTTTTCGCAGATTATTGCTATTATTGTAGTCAAGTATTATGGCGTTAATAATAAAAAAATCAAAACTTCCTGGAGCGGGAAAAGGTTTATTCACCACAAAAGCAATTCGTAAGGAAGCGAAAGTAATTGAATACCGTGGTGAAATTATTGGGTATAAAGAATATCGACGCAGAGCACGGAAAGAACAAGACCACTATCTATTTTATTTAAGAAAAGAATTATGTATTGACTCTTTATACACTCCACAATACAAAGCAAGATATGCAAATGATGCGGCGGGTATAACACGTTTAAAAGGCCTTAGAAACAACAGCGACTTTGTCATCTTCGATGATAAGTGTTTTATTGTATCATCAAGAGACATAAAGGCAGGAGAAGAAATTTTCGTAAATTATACAAAGCCCTATTGGGATTGTATGAAAAAAAGAATGAAAAAAGAAAAGATGAAAAAGAAAAACAAATAATCTATTTCTTTAATTCCAACTTCATCATAATATCTATTTGCTTATCCTCACCTAATTTAAAAATGTGTTTATCAAACTCTACAAACCCATTTTTCTTGTAAAAGCTAATTGCTCTTGGGTTTTCTTCCCACACACCTAACCAAACATATTCAGCATTTTTTTGCACTGCTACATCAATTGCTTTTTGATATAGCTGTTGGCCGATGCTTTTACCATGAAAAACTTTTAGGACATAAATCCTTTCAATTTCAAGTGCTTTATCATCTTTTAATTCTGTTTGAGATTGCCCAAAATTAAGTTTTAAATAACCTATTACCTTGCCCTCGAGCACTGCAAAAAATTGTTCTGAATTTTCATTTTTAAGTTCGAGTCTCAAATTTTCGATAGACAAATTTTCATGCAAATACTTTGTCATATTTTCTTCGGTATTTAAGTCAGAAAAAGTTTCGAAAAAGGTTTGCCTTGCAATTTTTTGTAATTGGGAAACATCGTTTATTGTAACTTTATTTATTTCAATTGTCTCCATAAACATTAAACGTTTGATTTAACAAAGATAAAAAAGTAAGCCACATGGCTTAATTATTTTCACATTAAATACTGAGATGGTAATTACTAAACAAAATCCAGAAATCAAATTGATTACGCTTCGTATAATTCCAATCTGTGAATAATGTAATTAAATCCAATAATTGTGTAATATGCTCTTTTATTAACTTTTTACTTTTGACATATTGGCCTTTTGATAAGAACATCAATTAAATAGATTCATTTAAAGTAGGCATATTAATAACTTTATAAAACAACTATGGAAAAAAAAATAGTAGAAAAAACTCAGTACGCAAGAAGTCTAATTGAAGCAAGTCTTGACCCCCTATTTACAATTAGTATAGAAGGAAAAATCACCGATATGAATAATGCTTCGGCAACTATTTTAGGTATATCACAAGAAAAAATAATTGGTACAAATTTCATTGATTATTTTACAGATTCACAAAAAGCACGCGAAGTGTATCAAGAAATTTTCACAAAAGGATTTGTAAAAAGTTACCCGCTAACAATTAAAGAAAATAACCAAACTCATGTACTATTTAATGGCTCTGTTTATAAAGACACAGAAGGCAAAGTGCTTGGAGCAGTTGTAGTAGCTAGAGATATTACTGAACAAAAAGCTATCGCTAAAGAATTAACGGAGGCAAAATTATTTGCTGAAAAAGCAACTGCATTTGCTGAGGAAGCAAAAAACAAAGCAGAAGATGCAACCAAGATTGCTGAAGAAGCTACACGGATTGCAGAAGTTGCTGTTAAAGCAAAACAACAATTCTTATCTAATATGAGTCACGAAATTCGTACTCCAATGAATGCTATCATCGGATTTACGAAAGTTCTCTTAAAAACAGAAATGTCGAGCAAACAACTTGAATATTTATCTGCAATAAAAGTAAGTGGTGAAGCCTTAACTGTGCTTATAAACGATATTTTAGATTTAGCAAAAGTAGATGCGGGCAGAATGACCTTTGAAAAGATTCCATTTAAAATGGATACATCACTTTCTGCCATGCTTCATTTATTTGAGCCAAAAATTCAAGAAAAAAATTTAGAATTAATAAAACTTTATGACAAAAATATTCCTGATGTATTAATTGGAGATCCAGTACGTCTTCATCAAATTATTTTAAACTTGGTTAGTAATGCTGTAAAATTTACAGAATCAGGAAAAATAACTGTGAGCGCTAAGCTTATAAGTGAAAACCAAGATAGTGTAACACTTGAATTTGCAATTAGCGATACAGGAATTGGAATATCAGAAGAAAAAATTGAAACAATATTTGACGTGTTTCAACAAGCATCGAGCGGAACATCTCGCTTGTATGGTGGAACAGGATTAGGACTTGCCATTGTTAAACAATTAGTTGAGCCACAAGGTGGAAGTATTAAAGTTAAAAGCAAAACTGGACAAGGCACTACGTTTAGTTTCACTTTAAGTTTTCAAAAAACAGAAGAAAAAGCTGTTGCTGATATGGATTTCGTAAAGCTAGATCCAGACATTAAAAACATACGAGTATTGGTTGTTGAGGACATAGCCCTAAATCAATTACTAATGAAAACCATATTGAATGAATTTGGCTTTGAATTTGACGTTGCTTCTAATGGAAAAATAGCTATTGAAAAACTTAAAGACAATGCCTATGATATAATTTTGATGGACTTACAAATGCCAGAAATGAATGGTTTTGAAGCAACTGAATTTATTAGAAACACCATGAATTCTAAAACTCCAATTGTTGCTTTAACAGCCGATGTAACAACCGTTGACTTAGCTAAATGCAGGTCAGTAGGAATGAACGATTATCTTGCAAAACCTGTTGACGATCGTTTGCTATATGCTAAGATAGTTGAATTTGTAAAGAAACCAATTATCAAAAAAAGTGCTGAGTCAATTGAAAAATCTTATAATCCAAGCGACAATTTAAAATTTGTTGACTTAAGTAATTTATCTCGAAGAACAAAATCAGACCCAAAGCTTATGATGGAAATGATTTCACTTTATTTAAATCAAACCCCATCATTAATTGCAGAGATGAAACAAGGTTTGCACGACAAAGATTATTCTGCATTGCAATCAGCAGTGCATAAAATGGTGCCTTCATTTTCAATTATGGGAATAAGTAAAGATTTTGAAAACATTGCAAAAAAAGTTCAGGCAGATGTTGACAATATTCAACGACACCGACACGGTATTCCTGAATTAGTTTTACAACTTGAAAAAGTATGTGCCGAAGCTTGCAAAGAATTAGAAGTTGAATTTAATGCAATTAAACTGGCAAATTCTTAATGTTGCAAGGATAGAAAATTAAAATGCTTACTTAAAATAAACAAAACCAAAGAAGAGGAATTTTAGTTTCCAATGAAACTTAATCGACCCAAAACCCCTAATAAATAAAGTTTTATTAGGGGATTTACTATTAAGTACGCAACACCCTGCTTTTTAAAAACATAATTGATACTCAAATCTTATTATTTTTATAGTTTATTAAATCAAAATAGTATAAATACGTTTGTTTTTTAGATATTTGATTTTTAATGTAAATACACCAAGAAATTAAATGGATTCGGTATCACATATTATTATTGGCGCTGCAATTGGCGAAACATTTCTCGGAAAAAAAATAGGTCGTTGGGGAATGTTATTAGGAGCAATAGCGAAAAGCGCACCCGATTTTGATTTGTTTTATACTGGATTAGGCGACCCACGAGCTTACATGTGCGAACACAGGGCTCATACACATTCATTATTTGTTGAAGCGCTTTATGCAATACCAATTGCTTGGTTGTTAGTTAAACTTTTTAAACAAAAAGTCTCTTTTCCACGAATGTTATTATTTATGTTGGCTTGTTTATGGGGCCACTCACTGCTTGATTGGTGTACCAACTTTGGAACGCAACTACTACTTCCCTTTAGTAGTGAAAATTACTCATTAAACACACTCGCAATAGTAGACTTATTATTTACGCTACCAATGTTAGTACTTATAATCATTGCTGTGTTTTATAAAAAGAATGAGGTGCGTAGATTAAAACTCGCAAAAGCCACTTTAATTTATTGCTTTGTTTATTTAGGATTTACTTTCATTAATAAAGCCCAAGCTGAAAATGTTGTAGAGGAATCAATTGCGAAAAATAATATTCCTGTAACTTCTCATATGACCAATCCAACAATGCTTAATAATGTTTTATGGTATGCAGTAGGTAGCAATGATAGCAATATTTTCATAGGGGAATTTAGTTTATTACACAAACAAAATCCAATTACATGGCACAGCTACCCTCGTAATCAACAATTAATGAGGAAATGCAAAAGCAAACAAGATGTAGCAATAATTAAATGGTTTGCCGACCCCTACACCATTGCAGAAACCAATGGCGACACCCTTAATATGTACGCAGTGAAATTTGGTAGAACAAACATGTTAGAAAACGAAATGCAAAAAACATTTATTTTTCATTACAAGCTTTATCAAAAAGATGGCAAAGAAATGATGGGCATGGAACAAGGCAACGAAAAAAACATGAAGATAAAAGAAAGCTTTGTTGATTTGTGGGAAAGAATTTGTGGCAGGAGGTATTGACAATTACATCCATTACAATCGCAATTAAGCTAAACCATTGGAGGCCAAACACTACTTAAGTCAGGGTTTTCAGGCATGTAAACAATCCAAACTGGTTCTCCTGCCTGCTTTAATTGATTTATTGAAGTGAAGATATTCCCAACATTTCCGTGATAGGTTCGTCCACCAACTACAAAAGTAAAATTAACAGTAAGAGGATGCTTACCATTAATTGTTTTCGAATAATCATACTCAACAGATGTGATTTCGCCTTGAGCAATGCTTCCGTGCTGTAAAGGAATTAATTCATTACTAGCATCCTTTAATCCCTTTCGCCACATAAAAATTCCTATTATTGGAAATATTACAGACCAGAAAAAAGGAACGGTAAATATTATACCTATCATGGTATACACATTACCCGTGTACTTAATTCGTCTTACAAATTTCGCAGGAAGTTCTCTGGGTGCAACAAGTGGTTTTGGTCCCAGTTCATGAGTGTTTTTTTGGTACTCAATAGTTCCCCCGCAATTTGTACAATTGGAAAGAGTAACGTTTGAAAATTCAGTTCTACACCAAGGACATTTAATTATATAATTATTTTGAAGCATAAAGTAAATTTAATAAAAAAACTAGGCCATTACATTAATCTCTTGTCATTACAAAATGAGTTGCTCCCTCACCTGCTGTTCTTACTATTTTATTATACCCTAAACTAGACATGTCGATACCTGAGAATAAATTTTCTCCTGAACCAAGAAAAACGGGAGCTAATGAAATCTCTATTTCATCAATATAACCCGCTTGAATAAATTGACGAATGGTTGAAACGCCTCCACCAATTACTATGTCTTTTCCTTGTGCAACTTTTTTTGCTTCATCTAATGCAGCTTTAATTCCACCAGTGATAAAATGAAATGTTGTTCCGCCTTCCATCTCTAATGATTTTCTTTCATGATGCGTTAAAACAAAAACGGGAACATGAAATGGGGGATTTTCACCCCACCAACCTTTCCATTCTTCACCTTCCCAATTGCCACGAATAGGTCCAAACATGTTTCTTCCCATAATTACTGCACCTACATTTTCAAATGTTTTGCTCATAACATCATTATCAATTCCTTCTTCCCCTCCACTTGCCCCAATCATTGTTTTAAACATTTTTGTTTCAAAAGCCCATTGGTGAAGTTCCATACCTCTTATGCCCAAAGGATTTTCTAAACTTTGATTAAGTCCTGCTCCAAATCCATCTAAGGAGATTGAAAAATGTTTCACTTTAATTTTGCTCATATTGTTCTGCTATTTCTTAGCTTTAAAAGATCCATCATAAAAGTCTAAAGGCTTTTTCTTTACCCAGCTAACGAATTTTTGAAGTTCTTCGTTTTCCAATATTTTTTCAATAGAGGTATATGTTCGCGCCAATTCCTTTTCATTAAAAATTGAATGAACTTTTCCGTGACAAATTTTGTGCATCATAAAAGTAACATCACCCTTTCCACCCTGTGAAAGTGGAATTAAGTGGTGACGACAAGTTGGTTCGGCTAGTTGTCGCAAACAAATTGGACAGGTATTTTCTTCCATAATAAAGATTTCTTTCGCATCTAAGTTAATAAATTTAGTACTTGGTATTCCGATTTACAGCAATCGTTTAAAATTTTCCAGAAACTTTTAAGTGCAAAACTTTTAGTAATAAGGTTTTTGTTAATAGGTTACCTAATTGCTAACCCGCAAAAAGCAAAAATTCCCTGAGACAATTGGTATCAGGGGATAAATGTACTTTAAAAAAGTACCCTACGGATTAGATTTATCGAACTTTTTAAATGATTTTGAGCGCCTGGGAATTTTGAAAAATAATATTCAAATAGGCTAATTGCCAATTTCCCATTTTAACCAAGTCGATAATTGTTTAAATACCTTCTTTTTCTCTGTGTCTGTTAGATTTTCAATTCGGCTTTTGTGGCAGCCTCCTTTAACAACAAATTTCATGCATTTGCTATTTTTTAATATAGGTTGAGCACCTGTATAAGGATCATGTTCACCATAAACAAAGATTATCTTGCTTGTTTTTGGATCATTAATGAATTTGTTTACAGAATTCAAATAGGTGCTATCAAATGTTGATAGAGAATTGTCGGGGGCAAAAAAAGCATTGGAATAGTTATCATCCGAGAGCCATTTTTTAAAAGAACTCAAATCATATTCATAATATCCAAGTTCATGATAAAACATATAAAAGGAAGGGCCAAGTTTTACTGAAAACCCATCTGAATAAAACTTTGGAGAAACTACACTTACAATCTCTTCGATTATTTTCTGCGGGCTTGAATTAGTATCAGGTATCAGTTTACAATCGAAACAATTTTGAAAAAAGGCAAAAGGATATTCTAATAAAATGTAATCAAATGCTTTTTCATTGCCAATTTTATTGAAAGTGTGCTTTTTATCTTGAACATATTTTTCAAACTCTTTCATTAGCATTTCTTTATTTCTGAAAGCAAAAATTTGAAACCTCTTAACATTTTTACCACATTCAGTATTCAATTCTGAGTTTAAATATTCTGTTATTCGACTATCATTGATTTTATTTTTTATTGGGGTAACATATGCGATAGTTGCGTCTGCTTCTTCAGGAAAAAACATTTTATATGCAATAGCAGTTTGACCACTTTTACTTGCTCCTGTTGTAAGCCATTTTCCTTTAAATACTTTTCCAAGCAACTCTCTTATGTGGTGCAAATCGTAAACGGCTTGTTTGATTGTAAGAAAATTCCAATTTAAACTATCAGGTTTTGATTTTCCAAAATACCGATGTTCTACCCCAATTACATTGCAGTCGCTAATAAATCCTGGCTTAGCTATCTTTCCTAAAGCGTATCCTTCTGTAAACATTGCCACAGGAGCTTGCGCATTATTAAATCCAAGAATAAGCTGTTGGCTAAAAGTTTTACTTGTTGGATTGAAATGGTCAATCGGCTGTTCAACCATTATTTCAAAGCATTCCAGAAATTCAGGATTCTTAATTTCTTTTACTGTTAACCCTTTAATACTTTCCAACTTACTCTTAATCGATTGTTGTCCGAAAAGGAATACAGGGAATAATAGATAGATTAAAACAATATAGGATTTTGGAAATTTCCGCATGGATTTATGCAAAAATACAAATAAAAAAAGGCCATCAAGTTTCCTTAGATGACCTTTTTACTCCTTTAAGAGCCTTTTCGTGCTCTTTTGTACAATGGGTAGGACAGTTGTCTAACTTTTTATCCGCCTCTTTATTGCGGTTTGAAAAACTGACTCCGGGGAGTCTGAAAAACGACTTCGAGGCCATAAAAGCAGCCCTGAAGCCGGACTAATTCCTTGCCCGAATTTGGGCTTTTAAGGGGGCTGTTTGGCCTCCTTTCTTGTTTTGGGGGTATAGCCCAAAAAAAGTAACAAATTTGTAAGTTACTGGTGAGTTAATCCTTGCCTAAAACCGACTCAATTTTTGCAAAAAACTTGGTTACAAGGGCTTGGCGTTCTTCATGGGTGGCCATCTCCAGTTTCCGCCTGAATTCAGCGAATTCCTTTCTGCACTTTTCTGAGCAGGTCATTCTGTTTTCGCCCTTCTTGGGTTCAAATTCATTAGCACAAACAAGGCAGTTATCTTTCATTCAATAAAACAAACTTTTGTCTAGTTCAACTTTAATTCCAAACCTATTCGGAAAATGTTTACAAATTCGATCTATTAAAGCTTCATTGTTACATACAATTCTTTGCACAAACGTCAGCTTTATTTCTTCAGGAATTAAAATTTCGGCACACCGTATTCTTTTTCCATCCTCAAAATTTGCCCAATATCCAGCATTCAATACTTCCCACTTAAGATTATTAAGTGCTTCAAGGTCTTCATAAAAGTTCGTTGAATAACTCGCTGCATTCCCATCTGTGATTAGAATTTCTTTTGTCTGAGCAGCTATATGAGGGATTACTTCGAACATAATTATTTCCTTCATCAGTTCCCTTTTTGCATATGACATAGCATTCTTAGGGTTGATGTAGAGTGGCACATAATCATGTAGAGATTTATGATGAACTTCTTCAATTCTCGCTCTCTTTGAATTTGCGGATTGATTTGAGATATCTACTTTGATTAATTTTTCATTGTGTGCTTTAGTATGAGAAAATAATCCATGTTTGAGTATCCCTTCTAAATTATCAATGTGAGTCATATGATAAAGTCCAGGAAATGGAAATTTGGTAAGTTTTACTGCTGATATTTTTTCCCTGCTTTCAATAATTTCTCTTTCACTACTTGCATGCAGAAACTGATTAATCTCTTCTCGTAATTGATCAAGGAATTTTTGATACTTTTCCTTTATGCCTTTAGGTACGATCCTTGAAGGATTATCAATGTTTGAAAAAAGATTTTTGTAGAACTTCAGAATTCGACTTAGCCGCTGGCTATAAAGTTCATCAAGGCATAAAATTTCTTCAGATATTAATTTTAGGTTCAAATGGCTAAACGAATTCTCGCTATTTAAATTATCCCAACTTCGTCTAACGGATAAAGATGTTGGAACAAGTGAGTGCTCAAATAAAATGTGTTGCTTAACAATTTCTGAATTGAAAACATCAGAGTAAATAGTCTCAAGTTTCTTTATTTGGCTGTAATCTTGTTCTTCATTCAAAGAACTTAGAAATTCTTCAATCTCACTTAAGGAATGAATCAAAGACTTACATAATTCGGTGTAAGTATTATTGTTGAATAATATTAAAGTAGCATTATTCAAAGTAGACAATTTTAACTCCTCGATCTACCAACTCTAAGATAAAACCGGCAATTTCTTCATATTCATCAAACTCAATTGTGAAGCGATAATCAGGATCAGTTCCATTATAGACACTAACATTTTCAACGCGTTTAGAAATTACTCCCGGTTTTGGAGACAATGATGGCTCAATGCTTACCATTACTTCATTTCTGCCATTTGTAAAAGATAAATTTACCACTCGCGGAACTTCACTTTCACTTACCAGATTGCCATTTTCATATCGCTTATGTTTACTGGAGTAAAAAGTCAAATTCTCAGATTCAACACCATCAATACTTATTCCATGAGTTTTTTGAAAATAATTTCTCAAATGATCCCACATACCTTCCCATTGACAATTTGCCATAACACCCACAAAAGCGTGAGCAGATCTCTCTTTTGTATATTGAGGTATCAATTCAGTTGCTGCTGTGGTAAACGCTTCAATGATTCCCATTTCATTGGTTTCAATTCCTTCCCTCCTACATTGGAGTATTTGTAAACAAGAATGGTTTATCACTTCGGCATCTACATTTTCAATTGTTAGTTTCCCGCTTCGGTTATTAATATTTTGGAAACAACTTGCAAGAATTGTTTTTGCATTAACTTCACTCATTTAAAATAGTTTTAATTGTACATCAGTGGAATCTGAATTCATCGCATACTGGTAACAGGCGGTAATTGTAGCTTCTCCCAATCCTTTCTCATCAAATAATTGAATCATCGAGACAAAATAAGGATCAACTAATATTTCTTTTAGCTTCTCGATTTTTGAAGAATTTAACTTAGTTTCCTTTCGTAGAATTTCAGTTGGAAGACTCAAAAGTGTTTCACGAAACTTGGGTAATAAGTCGTCCTCTGCTTTAGGATCAAAATCGTAGATTTCAATCTCAATATCCAAATTTGACAAATATTGATCCATCATTTCGTTCACAAGTTCCTTATCCATTCCACCATGCTGAGTTCCAAGCAATGGAAAGGCAACAGAAGTAATTCCTTTTTCACGATAAACGGAACAGAATTTTTCAAGACCACTTTCTAAGTATTCGGGCTTAGATGGCATCTTCCAATGATTTTTTGTGGGAAAATTTAGAATCCATTTTGGTGATGCTTCATACAAATACAACTTTCCGGGGGACAAAAGTTGCTTTTCGCAAAGCTCTTGATAACGAATAAACATTTCGGGATATCTCATCTTACATTCAAGAGCAATACCCGCACCCATAATCCCAGTACAATTGACTGTATTAACAATCGTCTGTAACTTAGTAGTAAAAATATTTCCTTTAATCTTTTTTATCATTTGGAATAAATGGAATTCAGTTGAAATAATATTTGAATTCTAAGCTGTTAATTTAGTTCTTTTTTGTTGAATTTGAATTGATAATTCGCTTGATTAAACCAATGATCTTTTAAATTGATTATCTGATAATTATAATCGAGATAGTCAAATTCTATGCAACACCTTTGCCTTCTCAAACCCAATCCATTTACCATTCTGATCTAGTCCCCGGTTTGCTAATTCTCTACGAACCATATACACCAAATCAAAATCTCCATTCAATGCTTCAACAAGAACCTTGTCACTTGTCATTGAAAAAATGAATTGTGGATTTTCATCATCTTTTCTGTTCGCATAAAACTTCTCATTGAATTTGGATTTATTGCGCTCAGAAAGCTTGCCGCTTTTTTCATCCCAAATCTCAAATGCTTGACGCATGATTTTTAGAAACTCGGATGTGTCCTTGTGAATGTTGTTGACGAGGTCGATAAAATTATCGGAACCGGCTTCTGCAATATCCAATACTTCGATATACTCGGCATCGGTTAATTCCAGTTCCCATTCTTTTTCAATGACTCCTTTAAGAATTCGAACTCCTCCGTGAAAAACGAGAGTTTGTTTTTTCTTCTCTTGCTTTGCAGGTGCTGACTTGCCTTTTTTTGCTTTCAATTTTGCTTTTAAACGGGCTTCTCCTGAAGGAGTGAGTTCTCCACCCATCTTTTTCCAAATCTCTCCGGGAATTTCCTCTCTGATCGCTGTATCACAATTAAAACTTGCATAATCCATTGCTTGTTTGAACTTGCCTTGTTTATACAAATCATAAATGTGACGGAGTTGTTTGTGATCCCTTTCATCCATGTACTTTGGCCTTGTCCATGCGGGATATGAATTCTTCTTGGAAACTCCACTCAACTCTTCCGATGCTTGGGGGATTGCATCTTCAAAAATTGTCATTTCGCCTCCCTGATTGAATCGTCCAAACTGGACTGCTTTGCCACGCTCCGGAACTTCGATCACAACATCCACATCGTGCTGAAATGAATTTGCTCCGCGAAAATTTCCGGCCTTGGTTGTTTGAAAAACATAAATGAATCCTTTTCCGGGATTGTTCGCTTTTAAATTTCTCAAATCTTCGGGGGAAAGACCGAGTAAATTAACCGAGTCTAGGAATATGAAATCATATTGTGAAAGATCTTCAGGAAGATTGTCAGCCACGAATAGGTTTTCATGTGCGACATCCTTTTCTTTTAATTTTTTCTGAAGCGTAGCATCCAGTTTCTCTTCTTTGGCAACATAAAGTACCTTACCAAAATTACGTGCGAGATAACCCGCGAAATCTACACATAGATAAGATTTACCCATCTTAGGTTTACCAAAAACCATAACGGAGAATCCCGGTGAGGGATCGCCAATAAGGTCTAACCATTTACCTGTAAAACCAAGACATGAGAATTCTTTTTTTGCAAATTCTACGCTTGACATTATTCTGCTGTCTGTCTTTTCAGGAACTCCGCTCAAGTCGATCGACTTTGGCTTATCATCATCTTTTGATTTCTTCTTTGCGACCTTGTATTCCTTGACAGCGTTTCGGAATTCACTATTTAGCGAATCGCTTATGGTAATATTATAGGAACTGTTATTCTGTTCAAGTAATTCCACAACGCAACTTTGTATTTTGAGTATTTGCTTTGCATAAGGAGATGTTTTTCTAATCTCCTTTTCTTTAATGTCGGTTTGCAATTCGTGAAGTAACTCCACTAATTCGGAACGCTTCACTTTTTTATCGTGAAATGATAAGAACCATTCGATGTAACGGATTTCTTTGTAAGCATCGTAATCCAATCCGGTAAGACTTTCACCTCTCTTTTTCAATTCCTTTTCCAATGCGGTTCTTCTTATTTTTCTCTCTTCAGGAGTTCCGTCCTCTTCAAGTTCGGCATCAAGCTCAAGTCGATAAATCATCTTCAGTTGCTTTGTGTCAAGGTTCTTGTAATTTTTCGCATCCTCTTTCGCCATCTTAAGGTAAATCGGTTCATCTTTACCATTCAATCCTTCATTTTTTTGAAGAAATTGTTTTAGCTTTTCAAATGCAAGTTTGCGCACTTGGTGAAATTCATTTCCAGAAATATTCCAATTGGTAAAATCGGATGTTGCACTTTTCAGATATATGTGCGCATCCTGTAATTCAGAAGGGAGATTTTGCAATCCGATTTTATCAATAGTTTTTTTATAATTGGATGTGGTAATCATTTGGAAGTTATTTTGAGGTTTTTCAATGATTGAATCAGTCCTTTGGCATTTGAAGCCGGATCAAAATTCATCACCATCATTTCAGTTTTCTTTTTATCGGTGAGTTTCGTAACTGCAACAGCCTTGCTCACCTTATGCACGTGCCATTTGTTTTTTCTTATGTATGAATCGAGCAGTTTCGAGGGGTAACTGCTTAGTAGAAATTTGCCTTTTACTTTGGATAATTTATCAAGGAGAATTTTGAAATCTTCCTCTTCATATCCTTTGTAGTGTCCCTGATCGGAACCTATATAGGGTGGATCAACATAAAAGAACGTTTCCTTTGAATCGGCACGGTCAATTACTTTGATCGCATCGTTGTTTTCAATTTGTACTTGTTTTAATCGGTCAGCATATTCGCGGGTGAAAGATTCTCTTTTACCTGCAACTGCAACCTCCTTGGAGTTAGTTTTTCCAAATCCCCAGGAACCGATCAGTGATGAGAATCCTTGATTGGTAGCAACCCAAAACGCCCATGCGCGTTTCACTTCATCAAACATATCCGGGTGCTTGTAAACAACCATCGCCTTTTGATACAGTTCGCGAGAATGAAGTGAAGCACGAATTTCTTTTTCGAGTTCAGGGAATTTTGTTTGTGTGATTTTAAAGAAGTTCACCACTTCCGAATTGAGATCATTAATGATTTCAACTTCTGATTTTGGCTTTGCAAAGAATAATGCACCACCACCAAAAAATGGTTCACAATAAATCCTGTGGACAGGAATAAGTGGAAGCAGGTATTTTAATAATGCCTGCTTACCACCGTAATATGTAATTGGAGTTTTCATTCCTGCTATTCAATTATGCTGCCGGAGCAGAAGGAGGGTTTTTGTCGTTGTCGTCTTTACTTAATACACGATAAATGCTTTCGCCAATCATAGCTCCAAAGAAGCCACTGATCATAACAATGGGAACAGCATCTTTATGAAAATGCTTGGCGTAGAAGTAACCGCAAAGCGATGACAAAAAGGTTACGGTTGATACCACACGTTTTTCGTCCATAATAATTTTAGTGAGAGATAATTTGATGAGTAATAAAAATGCCTGAGAGAATAAATGCCGAAGCAGTTAGCAGCCGGTTGATGTTCCGGCTGCGTTTTATTTTCTTCTCTGCTTTATTTAGTTTCAGGTTTATATCCTGCGCCTGTAAAATCAAATTGTCGGATTCAGATTTATAGTCTGCCAATAATGAATCACAGGATAGGAAGGCTTGTTCTTTATTCGTAATTGTATTCTGCAATAAATTAATTTTTGTATCGCATAAACTATCTCTGACCGATGACTGTACCAAGTATTCCCTGCTTATTTCACTAAGTGAATCGAAGGCGACTGAATTTTTATCAAGAGTAGAATCTGTTTCATACCTGTAAACGAAATCCTGAAGCTGACCGGACAGATCTCTTACCTGAGACCGGGAATAATTCAATCGTTTATCTGTGACAGAAATTGCAAATTGTAAACTATCGTTCTGACTCCTGAGTGAATCAATGGTCTGTTGGTAATTGGAATCCTTTTGCTTTAGGTAATCTTGGATGTGTTGCAATTCATCCTTGGTTTTTTCATAACGAATATCTCCGCTGTTGTCTTCAGGACGGAAAAGCAAATACACGGTGCTTGCAATACTTACTATTGAGTAAAGAATGAAAAGTGCGCGGTAGAGTTTATTCTTGAATTGGATCATTTTGGTTTTTTGTTTTAAAGGGGTTATTTACTGTTTTTTCGATGGAGTATCCGAAGCAGCCCGCTGCTATCAGCGACACAAATCCGTAGAACATATATTCGGGACAGGTGAGTGAAAAGAACTGTTCAGAAATCCAAGCGGTGAGGGTAGCCAACACGAAGATGGCCACCACCAACTCACGCAAGGAAAATGTTCCGGACTTGTCGCGCAGGATGGTTTTAATAAAATCCTGCATCGCGCTTAAAAGATTTTAGCAAGCGTTCTGCGTAACCATCCCTTGGGCGCACCATAGGAATTGTTGATTACCGTTACACGAATGTTCGTGTAGTGTTTGGATTGAGGAGGCGTTGCCAGTGATTGAAAGGCAGCATCCAGTAAGCGGGAAGCATCATTAACGATTGCATCCATAGGGTTTGATTTGTGCGGATTGTTTTTGTCGTTTTTCATTTTTACTTTTTTGTTTTGGTTTATTCTTTTGTGATCAGGTGATATGCAAGCACTCCAGTTCCGAGGGTAAGTGTGCCAAGGGTGATCTTTCGAATTGTTGCTCTCCGGACTGCGCGATGATCGACAAGCGTATATGTAAATCGGTTGCCGTATAGTTGTCGATGTTTCTCACACATTCCAATGAACTTTGCGAAATCCTCACCGTTGGCGAACACTTGACATCCGGCAGAAAATTCATCCACGTATCGGGCAGTTCCATTTAGCATGGCGCGATGAATGTTTATGCCGAATATTCCTGTTACCTGAGTGCCATTGAAAAAATCAAGAATTGCATTTCGGTTATAGTCCCGATACACCGTTACAGGTTTTCGCTGGGTAAGTGCGATATACTTGCCTCGATGCATTCCCAATTCATAAGCGTTGAGATATTGACCTTGTTTGAGTATAGCTGTTCCCTGCGGATGCATGGGTGAATTCAGCCAATAAGTTCCGGGGTCAGTTGTTGCATGAAACACGTGGTATTCCCAATTGAGAAATCCTGTTTTATAGAATACATGGATTTCATCATCGAATTTGTTTGCGCGTGTCTGCTTTGATCTGATTCCCCAAATGTTTAACTCATAGGGTCGGTCGAATATCTTGTAGCCTTTCTGTCGGGCAATGGTTCTTATTCTTCCAAGCATGGACATTAGTGATCCAATCCAATATCCGGTGTGTAATTCTTAAGCCATTCTTTCACGTTGAAGTTGGGACAAGTCTTGCCTCCCTGATTGGGAAATTCTCCGTGACCTTTTACTTCAGCGTTTGGATAACGCTCGGTCAATTCCACGATCTTATCGAACATGGCGTTTTCCTGTGCGCGGGTTCTTGTATCTCCACCTTTTCCATCTTTGGTTTTTCCACCGATGTAACAAACGTTGATACAGTTTTCGTTGAAGCCGAGAACTCCGTTTGACACCTTGTTTTCATCGAGAAGCTTTACAACATCTCCATTTGCTTTGATGATGTAATGGTATCCGGGATTTTTCCATCCGCGTTTTTCTCTCCAGTATTTCAGTATTGCTTCAACAGTTGCCGATGGAAGCGTATCGGTGCAATGAATTGCGATGTATTTAATGTTTCTCATAAATTTTTACAGTTGAGGATTTGACAATGAGTTTTCGATTCTTTTCGAGCATTCGAAGCAGAGTGAATCCATTCTTTTCTTTGATCTTCCTTCCCACTACCATGTCCTTCGGAACTTTCACTTTCACCAAGTATTTTGGATCGTACAATTCAGTTGGTTCAGTAGTGATTAATAGTGGTTCATCAATGCCGGAGAAGAAATTGAAGTTTGTTGGTACTGACCATTTACTTCCGTCATATTTGAGTCCCATGCGCAAAAACTGCGCTCTGATGGCTTCTTGCTGCGAAGAAGAAGTGAATGTGTCGAGCATTCCAGTTACAAGTGTTTTTCTTACACCTCCGTTGATTCGCATTTCTTTGAATTTTTCAGATACAGAAGAATAGTCACTTGTATTTCTGATCTTCTTTAAGTTGTCGATGGCATTGGTGAAGTTTTTATTTTCAGCAGCATCAATTAACTTTTCAGCAAGATCATCGGAATCAGGAGCAGCACCTTTTACATAAACATTGTATGCACTTTCACTTATGGTGGTTGGCAATTTGAGTTTTTCTAAGGCAGCTTCCATTTCGCTCCCGAAATCACCATCCGCACCATATTTCGGCAGGATGCTTTTTCCGTATTTGGCAATCAGTTTCTCTTGAAACAATTTCACTCGATCTCCTTTGCTTCCTTTTTTCAGAGGGAAGGAATCCTTACGTGTAGTTGTAGTAGAGGAAGTTGATTTGTAACCACCGGATGAATTTGATGATGTGCTTGTTTGGGTAGAACTCGTTGTGGTTACCGGAGCAGATTCTTCATCATCGAATGAATTGTTCTTCTTTCGGTTTTTCAAATATTTGAATCCGAAGAATCCTCCAACAGCAGTTGCAACAACTCCAAGGCTAATTAGAATCGCCTTCTTTTTATTTGATTTTGGTTTTTCTTCTGTCTTCATGATTTTGGTTTTTTCCGTAGAATACTCATGTACTCATCGATGTATGATTGGGAGAGATCGCCTTCGAGATCATATTGAAGAGTGCTACCGTATTTCTTGTAGTAGGCACTTTCAATTTTCTTGTAATCCGCCTGAGTAGGGATTTCCAAAAACACAGATTTGATTGCATCTTCATCTGTACCGGGGAATATGCCGTACCAAACACTCATTGCGTTGTAGAGGCGAACAGCTGCTGCGGTATGGTTGTAATCCACCTTTTCACCTTTTCGTTCAGGCTTGGCTGCTATGATGGCCATTAACTCGTTATATTCTGCTGTTCCGAGGTCGCCTTGCAGATCTTTGGTGAGTGGTTCTCCATATAGTTTTTTGTAGGAGGCTGCCACTTTTTTATATTCATCCTTCGATGAAATTTCCCGAATCACTCTGCGCAAAGCTTCTTCATCCGTTCCCATCCCAAACCACATATCATTGTCAAGAGCCATCCGAATTTGCTTTGCAACTGAAGCTGAAGAATCCACATCAAGCGATTTTTTCTCTTCGGTATTTGCAACCGTATTCCGGATCATTTTCGACAGCAGAAAAACAGTTCCACCGATTACAACCAATCCGATGGCAGAATAAATCACAATCTCTTTGATGTTGGTTTTATTCTCCTGGACTGGAGCAGTCACAGGCGGTTGAACTTGCAGTTGTTGTGATGGTGTGATATGTGCAGGTGCGTTTTCCATTTACACTCCGAGTGCTTGTTTTGCTAATGCAGTTTTTTGTGGATCGTTTTGAATGATATCCGCGAGTTTGTCCAACTCCTTTGCAGATAGTTTTTTGGCAAGCACAGAGAGTGCTTTCATCTTTGTATCGGCTTCCTTCTCCGAGGCCGCTTCGATAGAGATTTCATAAGTGTACTTTTTCATTTTTTCTTTTTTTTGGCGCAGGGATTCCCTGCGCGGATGATTTCCGTGTTCGTTTTCTGATATGTATCGGGGGATTATTCCTTGTTTAGATCAAGAAGATCAGCCACTTCAGGAATTTTGTCTTTATCGGTGATCAATGTGTCATTGATCTGCATCAAGGTGTGCAATTGCTCCTCATTGAGTTCTTGCTCCATTGCTTGTATTACTTGCAGATGACGTTTTTGTGATTCGCTTAATCCTGCCTCTGAACTTTTCTTAGAGAAGGTAACTTCTCCTTCTTGTTCTTTTTGCTCTGTTCCGCTGAGTCCATTTCCGGTAATCTTACCAACTACCAATTGCTGCACCCACATCGGTGGATTTTCTGCCAACTTCATCCATCGTTCACCTGTTTTGCTTTTTACATCTTCCACTTCTTTCTCAAGTGTCTGAACTTTATCTTCCAGTTGATCGATGTACTCATCAGCTTCTGCAACCCGCTTGTTTGAATCTTCCAATTGCTTTTGCAATTCTTTAATTTGGTTTTGCATATCCTTACGCTCCACCACTTCGTCAATTTTAGCTTGTAGTTCTATTCCTGACAATCCTTGTTGAACAGGAGCAACAACTGGCATTTCTTTTTTCATTTCCCTCAATCGGAAAATGTGCTTCGTATTTCGAGGTGAAGTAGGACTTTCTGAATAAAGCAGTACCACAACTTCTCTTGTATCTTCATCCACAAATTCTTCGTGAGAATCAAAATCCGAAAGATCATTGGTGCGTTGCACTACTTTAAATCCATCCACCATTATTTCGTAGTAGCGTGGTGTATTTTTCTCTCTTGCTTTTTCAAGCAAGCGTTTTACTTTTAACAACTTTTCAGTAGTATAGGGCTGAACATCCGAGGTTCGATATGACATTATTTCATTTTCCATTTTCAATTATTTGTAAGGGATTACTTGAATGAAACGCGCTCTTGCTACCGAAGTGGAAGTGTTACGAATTTGAATTTGACCGTGGTGTTCATACTGCATTTCATCTGCGTTTGTCAAAGCGATATTGAAAATCCCATTTTGACTTTTTACATTAATCCGGGCAGGCTCTTCCACAAGAATGAAATAACTGTTGAAGGCTTTCAGATTGATCGTCTCTCTGTCCTGAAGAATGAAATGTCGAAATCTCAAATGGTATTTATCTCCGAATCCGAGTTCGCGCATTCTGCGTGGTATATATTCGAGTGCAAGATTTACAGTCATTGTTCAGGGTCATTAAAATTTAGTTCACAAAAAAGGTAGACATCGACTTCGTAACGAACATTCCGTCTTGCAAGTGTTCCCCAGTTGTCGAGGATGTATCCGTGAACAATTGCGGAGTCACCATTTAACAAAACCTTAAGTGGTTTTTTCATCGCAGAGCGATTGTATTGCTTCGCAGGAAATACTCCGGATGTATAGTCCAGGAAACCTACATTCGGATTTTCTAAGATCAAATTACCGTAGTAGAAAACACCTTCCTGTTGTCGTGTACTAAGCGAAATTTGTCCAACAATAATCGGTGGCACATACGGTGATTTTGTTCTGATGCTAATCGGAACTCCTGATTCCGCATCATCAAGCAACCGAACTTTGTACCACAAGCCATTGACCTTTTCGATGTTCCTCGGCAATGGAATTTCAAAGTGCTTCAATTGCGATGCACGTGTAATTCCAATATTATGTATGATGATTTCTTCCACGATATTTAGTTCAATTCAATTTCACAATCGAGATACACTTGCACCGTATAAGCTGCGAAAACAGTTCTTCCATCCGCCTTATCGGTAAATTCGATTTTTACTTGTCCGTTGCCTATGATTACATTTTCAAGAGGCCAGTATCGGTTATCAAGGTTGGCATCTACACCGTTCATGATGCGTTGCACAGCATGGTTATCGGGGAAGAACTCACGCTTGTTGATTTCAACTCTTGCATATCCGCGATGGAAAAGCAAGTCTGGTTTTTCAGAAGCAAACGCAATTCCGTTTACGCTCTTCACACTTTTGTCCAATTCAAAAGTTTCACTCACTTTCGAATTTGCAGCGGTCACCTGTAGTTCGTAAACTTTGGGTGCGCGCAATAATGCATTTTCTTCGTTCATCGTTTTGCTTTTTGGTTCTTTGATTAAGGCTCTCGAAATTTCAAGAGCCTTAATCGTTGAACCGGGTTAATGATTAGGGAGTGGTTACAGTTCCGTGCAATCCTGCATAGATGTAAGTGTTGGCTGCGATGCCATCCAATGAACCAAGTTCAATGGTCAACTCGATCAACACGTCATCTTGAATCAGGCGCGGGTTTGCCAATTTGTAATAACCCATTGGCACAAGGTGCAGGTTGCCTGTTTTGAATACATTGTTGGATGTATCCGGAACGATCTGCTTTTTGTTCGACTTCAGGGAGAATTCACCGTTTGCAATTGCAGGGATCGATTCGATCTTGTCGTAATTGGTGGCGATGATTTTGTCTTTCGTTCCATCGGCTGACACTCCGGCAAGCAAGATAATTCCGCTTACAAGCATCGATTGGTTCTTAGGCAATTTCGCGTTTGAAATATTGCGCAAACCGATCTCTTTGTCATCTTGCGTTTCGAACATTTTGATGGTTTTCGAACTAGCAGGTTTGATGGAGTAGATGATGGTGTCAGCAAGGCGAAGTTCTCCCTTTTTCAATCCTTCCTTGATGTGCGCAGGCAATTCTGTGAAATGTTTTTCCATTTCTGCACGCGATCCTTTTGAGGGTGGTGCAGGTTGCGCCAATTTGTTAATGGTGCGCACGCGCTGAATTGGATTCATCTTTTTCAGCGCACCCATCACTTCGTCATTGTCGATCTCATCAAGACCAAGCAATGCGCCCGCGTTGTTGTACTGTTCAATTGTTTCTGTTTGTCCAAACATGATTTTTTGTTTTTAATGGTTTGACTTTGTTTTTACTTGTTCTTTTTTGCGTTGATTGGCTCGGTGAAGGCATGACTTTCCCCTGTTGACATCCCGGCCAAGGATGCCAATGCAATCAGTTTTTCTTTTTTGTGATTAGTAGATTTTCTCTTCTTCGTCTAATCCGATCAGGTTCTCTTTGTTGATTTCCTGATGGAAGTTTTCTCCAGTTCCCTGCACGGATTTGTTTCCTTCGGCAAAGTTTTCAGCTGACTGCTGAATTTCTTTTTCGAAGCGTTCCAGTTCTGATAAATCCATTTGATCCGGTTTATCGCTTAAGGGATATTTGAAATATTGCACTTCTCCCATTCCATTACTACCGGTATTGGTGGTAGTATTGGAAGTGGCTGTGGTGGTTTGCTCCGTGGTAGTTTTTTGTTCCGCTTCTTTTTTCTTGATCAGTTTATCGAGATAAAGTTTTTGCATGATGCCTTTACCGTAGTGCTTCATTCTTTCCTTTGCAGCTTCAATTTTTGAAGTTGGTTCTGTCCCGTTTACCGCGGTGGTCATCGAGTAAACATTTGAAACAGCCATTCCCAAACCGAAGGAGGCAACAGCGGGACTTCCCATAATTTCACCTGCACCTGTTACTACAAGTCCGGTAAGGAATGAGAGCCGTCCCATCGCTGCTCCTGCGAATCCACCGCCAATGGCAGAAGCGGTGTTCACTAATGTTGGGATGACGGTTTTCTTTGCCCTTTCTTTCATGGGAAGTTTTTTATCGGAGGCCGTTCCCGGAGTGCCTGAAAGAATCGCCTTTTTCTTGGCTTTCTTTTCGTATGAGTTTTTTCCGTTTGACATGATTTAGTTTTTTTACGATTTATTTTAGTGTCACCTTTTTAATTTTTTCAGGAGACTTTTTTTTGTATTTCTTTTTCGGAACTCCCGACACTCCGTTATCTTTTTTCTTTTCTTTTTTCTTCTGATTGGATGAGTACACCTTGTATCCGATTCCTAATGCGGTCAATATTCCGGTCACCCATGCCGTTGGTTTGATCCACTTTTTGTTTTTCTCCCAAAAAGTCTGCTCGGCAGGTGGTTTATTTGGATCGGTCGTGTTGGTAGTTCCGTCCGAAGTGGTTGTATTCGGATCAGTCGTCATCGATTTCAGCATTGGATCAGTTTCCGGATTGTAGGTATCAAGATTCACCTGCGGATTGTTGGTTTGAATTTGTTCTGCTTCCGTATTTGCATCCGCAGTATTTTCAAAATCCACTGATTCCTTTTGGCGTTTTGGAAAAATGCTTCCGATGCTTTTCAGTAATCCTGCAATGGCTGCCATGATTCCGGAGGCTGCTCCAATCGATGCTGCTGTTATGGGTTCACCCAATCCGTTCAATCCATCAATCTCTTCCAGTCCCTGCATATTTTCTGAATAGTAGATTTCCTGACCAAGCACTTCATGAAGCGGAGAATTAATGTTCATGTGAAGAATCGCTTTATCATCAGAACCGTTCAATCCACTTACCGGAACTTCTTTATTGGCATTCCCTTTTCCAGTAAGAATTGCGTTCTTGAGGTTTTCCGGCTTTCCACCCGCACCGTAGAAGATCTTCTCCAGTTTATCCTTGGTTTGCTTCAGGCGTTGGAACTTAGCCATGTCAACGCCCCGTTTTTGGGCTTCAGCATCGCTCAGGTAAGCATATTTTAAGCGTTGCGACACTTTCATCACATTTAGCTTCATCGCGGCTAAAACCCCGTTTCTAAGCACCACGGTGGCCGGATTGACCTTGTTGATGACATTTAGCCCTTTTTTAAGGATTTCCTTCAGTTTGCCGTCCTTTTTCGGCTCGCCCGATGAAGGGGCAGGGTTTTTCTTTTTGAGGAAGTCAAAAAGCTTTCCGAGTTCCCCTGAATCATCCATTGCTTGGGTATCAAGGTTGGTTTTATCCGGAACACCATTGAGGTAAGTTAATTCCATTGTAAAGTCTTTTTTTTCGGTGTATGGTTCTTCGTAATTAAATTCATTCACTACACAATCAAGAATGATGTTCTCTCCATTTGAAAGCGGCACGATGGGGTAGATGTGCTGAAAGTGATCCGCGCTGTACTTGGTGATTCGCAGTTTATGCGGAATTCTTAGATTTGAAAGGATACTGGAAATAAACACAGTATAACAGTCACAATCTACCCCTGTGGATCGGTCGTGCCAGGCTCGTGCAGGACTGCGCACCTGCTCCTTGCCATCTTCATCTTTTTTGTAAGCGATATGTTGGTAAACAAAATCCCAAATGTTGTTGCAGGTTTTTCTCAAAGAACTTTCTTGTAATCGACCTGCTATTTTCTTAGTGTGAAACAAAGTCTCTCCCACTACTTTCGGAATGAACTTCACTGTATGCCCCACGTTTGCATCGTGCTTTACAGTTATCTCGTTCATTTCTGCTTTTGGAAACAGATGATCGAATTCAACTCCGGTTTTTATATTTCGTTTTTCTTTAGCAATCATTTTTTCAAAGTGATTTCCTGTGAATCCTCATAGGGTAATTTCTTCCATCCCAAATCAATTGTACTGATTGTTTTTACTGTCATCTTCACACCCTCCCCGGATTCTACTGCCTTGAGCAGATCATTTGCTAAGGAGAAAACTCCTAAAAGTGGTATGTCAATCATGATCGCGTCAATGAATACTTCTCCATATTTTGGAATCACGATATCTTTATCAACTGATTGGGAAGAGCCGATGGCAGCATCTTTATACATCAGTTTCACAAATGGAAATTTGAATTTCACTTGACCCTGCGTTGGGTTTTTCAATTTCACATCCACACGAAGAGTCAACCCCTGAAGTGTTAGTTTGTGAATTTTTACAGTTGGAACAACAATCAATTCGTTTGCTGTTCTGGTCAGTCTGCGCACGTAGGCAATTCCACCCACCACAACAGCACCGATTCCTGTTCCTATTAATATTTTCTTGAATAATCCCATTTCAGTTTTTCTTTTTGCGTGTTGCGAGATAATCACCACCTAATTTGAAACCCATCCAAATTGCTCCACCGATTATGGCTTTTAATGCGTACTCTAAGAGTCCGGTGTAATCAAGATTCGCAAACAAAATCGCTCCGGTTAAGAAGAGATGGTTTGATGAATCGCTATGTGCATTTTTTGGTTCCATTTTCGTTTTTCATTTAATCATGGGACAAATCTCCGGCAAGTGTTTGACATGCTTTCCAGTTAATGCTCGCACTTGTTTTCTGCTGCTGATTATTGTTTTTTATTGTCGTGAAATGTCGGTTTATGCTGCATCTGCGTAACAGGGTAAATCCAGTTTTTCAAAGATTACCTTCACCTGCGCGATCATATAATAGCGTCCGATTTTCTGCCCAATATCTTTTTTGAATGGCTCAAGCCATGTTTTGAATGTGCGCGAATCAACACCGTAAAGAATGGCGAGTTCTTTTAGCGTGTACGGTTTTATTTGGATGGGTTGAACCATCCGGATTACTTTTCCTTTCATACAAATAGAATTAAGCGGTTTTGCGATAAATGGTGCGGGTTACAATCAGTTCACCATTGATAAAATGAAAGCGAAGGCTGTTCATCTTTTCTCTCAGAACATCTTCATTATACCAACGAAGTGTTCCTGCAAATCCTTTTTTGTTTTCAGGATTGAAATAAATTCCGGGATGGGGAATGTAGCGGCTCGGATAACGCTCAACGTAGCGTTTAGCCTTTAGAATGCGTTCGCAGAATGCGTGGAATTGTCTACCTGCATACGCAATGAATAATTCAGGAAGAATGTCATTGTAATATTCGCTGATGAATGATTTGGCAACTTGTTTTTCAGCTTCGCTGAATGGATAGTTTTTCCATAAATGTTTGTGGGCGAATTCCCACGATGCATCCGTAAAGATTGCAATTGCTGCCGGATGTACTTTTATTTTTGTCCTGTTCATAGTTATTATGTTTTACAGGACAAAGATGCGGTGGGCTATAAGATCGGTTTCCGGTTTTTGCTCGATCTTGCTCGACTATGCTTTACAATGTTTGTTTTTCCGATTAATGTCGGTTAATGTCGGTTTGTGTAAGTTAGCATGATTAAAAACTTGGCATTTCAATTCCGGTAATATTATTATATAGTTCCAAGGCATATAGGTCCGTCATACCGGAAATATAGTCTATTATACACATTGATTTCGTATAGGCTGAATCTGATTCAGTGAATCTATGCTGAGGTGGTAAAAGTTCAAGAATCTTTTTATGACGTTTAATCCTATCCTTTTCACTGGTTAATGCTGCTTCGATAAACTTCTCGACTAAAGTTGACATGATCTGGAAACCGGCTAATTCAATTTTTGCAACACTATGAAAGTTATATATACTTTCATAAGATTTCTTTTCTATTTCATTTAAAACAGCTCGAACTTCTTGCAAATTTGTGTAAAGCGACCCTTCATATGCTCCGTTCGATATTTTGTCAATATTCTCAATAAACTCATTTGCCACTGCATGGATTAAATAATTTATTGACTTCGCGCGTAAGTATCCAACTAATTCATTCGGGTCTTCAGAAAGCAGCTCACATGTGCTTTTGACGTTTTCAATATTTTCATCTTTATTACATTCAACAATGCGCAAGAAAATATCCCTTACATACTTCGTATCTAAAATTTTCAATCTATGAGCATCTTCAAAATCAATTATATTATAGCAAATATCATCCGCTGCTTCAACTAAATAAACAAAGGGATGTCTAAAATAGGCCCCCTCGTTTTGTGGATCGGGTATCATGCCAGTGGCTCTTGCTATGTCATTAAATGCTTCTTTTTCAGTTTGGAAATATCCATATTTTTTCAAATGAAGCGGACCGTTTTTTCCCTTTCGTTGTATTGATGCACATGGGTACTTCAAAATACTTGCGAGTGTTGAATACGTTAATCTAAATCCACCAACTAAACGACCATGATATTGTCTTGTTAAAATTCTCAATGCATTTGCATTTCCCTCAAAATTTGTAAGGTCCTCCCATTCTTCTTTGGAAAACTTTCCTTTTAAACTAACATCCTTGTTTTCGATAAAATATTTAGAAATCGCTTCTTCTCCTGAATGACCAAATGCTGGATTTCCCAAATCATGCGCTAATGCAGCAGCAGCTACGACGCTTTTTAAATGATTGCGATAAAATCTTCTAGCATTGTCATTCGCAGCAATTTCAGGCATATTTGAAATGTGCTTCCCAATAATTTTACCAAGAGATCGACTTACGCTTGCTACTTCCAGTGAATGTGTTAAACGGTTGTGAACAAATACATGCTTAGGGAGGGGAAATACTTGTGTTTTATTTTGAAGCCTGCGAAAAGCCGATGAAAAAATAATCCTGTCGAAATCTCGTTCATACTCTGAACGCACACCAATGGCATTCGCTGGTAAGCCAAATCGTTGATCTGAAAAACAATTCAACCAATAATTATTCATATTATTCTTCATTTTTAATTTCTGTTAACTGGTCAATAAACCGTTGCAATATTTTTGCTGAAGGATAACTAGACATGGAAGCTACGCCATTGGCAAGCTCAATTGGAAATAGTGCGCCTTCGAATTTTCTACTAAGAAGCTCAGGAAGAGTTGATAAAATTCTGTGCAATCCAATTAGATCGCTTTCAGTTGGAAAACTTCCTGAGTCATTATAATTTCCGGTTGGAATATTTAAAACCATCTGAGTACCCGGTTCCATTTTGACATATAGTTTTTCTCCCCAATTTGTTCTCTTTCCATATGGATTTGAAAGATCTGGCGCACGATAAACTTCGTTTCTAACATAATCATGAGTTAGCACTGCATAGTGAATTGGTTCACTCTTTTCTTTAGGATTTGCAAATCGAGCGATTCTTGAAACATGATCGAAAAATGTACCGGATTTTTCTTGACCAATAATGTGAATTGGCCTTCCTTTATCTTTTGCGAATTGCAAAAACTCACGAATATTTGGAACTAATTTAGAATACTGACTTCTCAATGTAAGAGGACCATCTTTGATAAATAAAGTCTCACTCACCAGATTTGTATCTCGGTTATCCCAAAGCAATCTGATCAGAGTAAAAAGCATTATATGCTCCATTATCATCATATAAGCAGAGGCGACTGAATCCGGTGCAGAATCATCGGTCATTTCCAAATGGAATCCGATCATATCAGTTAAAAGAACCTCTTCATTACAATGAATACAATTGCTTCGATCTAGATCATAAGGAATTCCCTCGTCAATTCTCTCATTGCATGAAGGACATTCGAATGCAGGGGAACCTGTACCTCTCCCACTTCTTCGCCATTTTTTAAATGCAATCCATTTAAGAGTTTCAAAGTACTGACCTCCTTCGTCAATTTTTAGTGAATCGAAAATAATGTGACGAATTGTTTCTTTGTTATTTCCTTTGGAGCTAACAATATTTCTGAGTGGAAAAACTGTTGCATGAAACAATGCACTATCCGCTAAAATATCCTTTAACAAAAGTGGATGAGGGGATTCCGGATCAATTTCACCCAATTTTGTTTTATCTACCGAGAGTATTGCGGTTTTTACAAATGCGACTTCCTTAGGAGGGTTCCCAGATCCAAGAACGTTAACATAGGAGCCATCGACCGCCCATAAGTGTTTTAAAGGGGCTTGCTTGTTGACAAACGGAGTCCAAATAGTCTCAGATGGATCACCGTCTGCTCCTTGGATAGACTCAAAATCGGTTATAAGTGATTTTACCCAATCACTTTGCACAACTGAAAGATGCCCAAGCTTTGAGGCTCTCTCTCCGGGTAATCTGGTTCCTGAATCGTATGGCATAATTATTTTGCTTCAAATTTATACGCCTGCACAGGAACTATAAAGCGATGTGACATGGTCAACATACGCATATAACCCGGAGTTTTCGCTCTTAAAATATCATCTTCGATTCCAGAAAATGCTATTTGTAATCGCGAAAGTGATTTTGTTTCATCCTGACTAGATAAATGCCCCACAAAGAAATTTTCAGTTTGAGTAAGCAACTCCTTACTAATTGTTGATGGCGATTGGGTTGAATAAACCATACCGATGTGAAACTTTGCGCCCTCCTTTGCAAAACGAGCATATACACCTGTCAAATCATTATTATTTGGAGGGAATAAATTGTGGGCCTCTTCAAAATAAAGTTGAAAGTAATTTCCTCCCAACTCATTATTGACAAATTTTTTCTCTTGATGATTAAAAACAGATTTTGAAAGCAAGTCTGAAAAATATCTTCGAATTGAGTCATTAGCATTTCCTAAATCTAATATTACAGTTCTTCCTTGATCCATCTCGCCTAAAATTTCATTAATAAAATCTCCCGCGTTTGGAGAATGGTAACTTTGATATGCTCGAAGAATTGTTGGTCCAGAACCAGAATTTGGATTGAAAAAATCGAGAAGTGCGCAGTCGTCCGCATCCAATAGAGCTTTACTACCACTGCGAAGTTCCGGACTGTCCGGATTGCTTCTTCGAAACTGATTTATTACTTTAAATTCTGCGCACATTTCATCCAAAGTGGATGGATCGCTTGGCACAGTTGTGTTTATTGATTGGTAAGCTGCATCTCTTAAACTTTGTTTAAAATGCGGGTCAAAATTCTTGGCATTAGGACTTGTTAACCCTAATCTTAATAATCTGTTTTCATCGGATGCAAAACCAGCTTCATTTAATATGGCCCAGAATAATTGAATTTTTCTAATTGGTCTCGTTTTTTCATTCAATGGTGTTGATTTAATTGTCTCCAACGAAGGCATTTGTACATTTGAAAAACTCGTAATATAAATTGAAGTTCGACTATCCAAAGCTAATAACGAAGCAATAATTTGCATTGAACTGTCTGGCTGCTCATAAAAATTTAGTCGGAGCGGTTTTGAAGTGGTTCCGGTTCTCTGTGTTAATGCATATACAGAACATTGATCTTCAAATGCACTTCTAAGCGATTTGTTGCCATCCTGAGGATTGTCATTAGCATATTCCCCATTAATATCAAAAATCAATTGCCCTACTGTTTTATCTTGGGCGGTGGACTCCAACATGCCTTTCGCAATAAGTTTTACCACATTTGATTTACCAAGTCGAGTTTTTCCGAACATAGCTGTGCGCGCGCCTTTAAAATCTCTCATGGAAATTTGTACACCAATTTTAATTGGATCTTCGTTTGCCATCATTCCGCACTCCATCGTTCTGAGATATCCAATCTCAAATCTATTTTCGGGCTTAACAGTACCATTAATAATTACATTGAGCAATTTTTCATCAGGAGCAAACACTCTATAACGATGTGCACTCACAACATTATTTACATCGCCTGAAAAAGCAACTTTTTCGCTGTTTGTAGGATCAATGTGAAACATTCCGAGAACGTCACAATCCAAAGCTCCCCATTGAAGTTCACCTTGTGTCCAAATGTCAAGATCAGGCATAGACTTCTTATGCAATTCAAAATATGTTTGTTGAACTTGCATTGTAAGAGGAGTAGGAGAAACACCTGTAACTCTTAACAGTGTAAAATGTGCGGGTAATTGACTAATATTATTTGGTGTCATAATTAAAAAGGAGCCGCGAGGTATTCCTCCTACAGCCAATTTATAAGGGTCACTTGTTATGATTTTAGCTTTATCATAACCAAGATCTAAAACATAACCAACGAATCTCATCTCGTCAGTCTTCCGAGCGAGTTCGAGTTTATTTTCATTTTCCAAAAATATTCTAAGCGCTTCAAGAGGATTCCCTTGAATTGCATTTTCCTGAATAAGTTGATTTAATTTTGAAGTCATGTTATGATGTTATAATTAATTCTTTGAATTGATTTCTAGATGATGCATCAGCAGATATAGAACTATATCTACTAATTGTTTTTAGATTAAATCCTCTTTCCCGATAAAGCCTTCTTACAGATTCATGATTAGCATTTGTTGAAATAACGGTTGCCCCCCTCTCAACAGCCCGATGCAGAGCCTTAGCGAGTCGAATTTGATCTTGCCAAGAAAAAAGTTTTTCGTTGTATTTAATGAAGCCGTTCAAATTGTGCCTTACTGTATATGGAGGATCTGCAAAAATCACATCTCCTTTTTCTGCTTTATCAATACTTTTTTCAAAATCGCAGCAAAGCAGTGTAGCCTTTTTTAATAATCGAGATGTTTTTTGAAAATCATCAGTATCTAATATTACTTTATTCTTTGAGCCAATGGGAACATTAAATTCTCCTTTTTCATTAACACGATAAATCCCATTAAAACAAGTTCTGTTTAAATACAATAAACGCAAACCAATATCACTATTGTTTTCGGGTTCTAAACTTCTTACCTCATAATAAAAATCTACAGAGTGTTTTTTTTCAAATTTTCGTAATTCCTTCTCTACGAATTGCCAATCATCCCTTATCAATCTATACGTTGTAATTAATTCTTTATTAATATCCGAGAGAAGTGCTTTTTTAGGATTAAGTGCAAAAAAGGCACTTCCACCTCCGAAAAATGGTTCTATAAATCGATCATATTTTTTTGGCATTAAATCAGAGAGATGCTTAACAAACCATCTCTTACCTCCAGGCCATTTCAATATTGGTAAATTTCCTTCCATCTAATCCTCCGCTGCGATATTTAAATTATTATTTTCATCTAAGTTGGGATATAGCGTAATTTGATTGGTGTCTTCCTCATAACTCTTCCACCATCCATTTTCATCACCTTTTATTACTCTATAATCAATCCCAAGTTGAGCGAAATGCTTCTCCGCCACTTTTATTTTTCTTATTTCATGTGAGAATCTTAGCTTTTCAATGTCCGTTGTACCTTTAGTTTCTCTTACCAATTCGATTTTTAAATTTCCATTATCAGCTTTTCTAACAATTGCCCAATCTGGATTGTAATTCCCAATTAATTTTGGAAAGTGAATTCTATATTTTGATGGAAATTTGAAAAACAAAAGCACCTTACTGTCCTTCTCAAGTTTTGTAGAAATAAAAACCTCTTCAATCTCAGAATCCTTCTGAGTAATGTCATACAATCCATTTTGTGGTGTCGGAACAACCTCGGTTTGGATATACTCGATGGTTTTTGGAAACAACTCCTCAATATCCCTTGTCAATCTTTCATCGCTAGTTTCAAAAACGATATTGTCAGCGATATGATCCGCCAACGCATTCTTCGTAATGTCTATCAATTTATTAGTAAATCCTTCGGGATTAGTAAATATCTTAATGCGTTTATCTTGCGGTACAGCTTCAAAAATTCGCAAACAGGTCTTTTTCGTTAAGGAAGTTGCTTCCTCAATTTTATCAACAACATTGAAAACTTTGAATTTTTCTAATCCATGATGGACTTCTTGAGTTTTTTGATCTCGATTATCCGAAACCTCATAAACTAGTTGTTTAAACTTCGTTACTTTTTCGCCATTTTTGAAAACAACTTCAGGATTTGTTCGTTTGCTATCAATTGAATTTATGATAAACCCTCTTAGTCCGGGTTCCTTCAATGCTTTCTCCAAATCAGTACCTTCCTCTACATACAAATTTTCCTCAGGCTTTCTTAAACCACGAGAATTTTCAATGATGATGTCCAAAATTGCTTTTTCACCTTCAAACCCCTTCAATTTGAATATAAAGTTTGTGATTACGAATTTTCCTTTTGTAATAATCAATTTCGGATCAGGAAATATTTCATTATGACAACGAGATCTGATTAATGCTATAAGCTTATCGGTATCTATATTAATTTCAAATTTTGATTTCCGAAGTAGTTTATCCCAAAATTCTTTAAACTCTTGTCCTGTATAATGCTTTTCTTGTCTATTTGCAGGTGCTCTTTTTGGTTTTGGCGCAGGTGGAGCACCTCCTTCTTTTTCGGAATATTCGCTCTGAAGTGTATTAGCAAATGATTCGTAACTCTCGTTTGCAATTACAGTCAAAATATTTACTTGATCATCAAAGACCCGTTCACCATTCTGATCAACTGCTAAACGCAACCCTCGGCCAATTTCTTGACGTTTTTTACTTACTGAAATCGTTTGATTGAGAGTGCAAATTTGAAATACATTTGGACTATCCCAACCTTCTTTCAATGCACTATGCGCAAAGATAAAGCATACCGGATTTGACAAAGAAAGCAATTCTTCTTTTTTTGTCATAATTAATTCAAATTGCTCCCTTTCAGCTTTACGGCCATCATCATTCGATGCTTCGTCATCTAAAAAAACCACTTGCTCATTAGCACCCCTGCCTTTTTTGTACGAAGCGAAATAGGACGCCTGCAATTCCTCAGGATCTTTATCCTTATAGAAATTCAACTTGCTTTTTAATTTATTAAATTCTTCCTTATAAATATTCTTGATTATCCCTGCTGTTTTTCCATCACCAACAAAATTTGCAACCTTGTCAACGAAGAACAAAGAGAGAACTTTAATTCCTTTAGGCAGCAAACGTTCCTGCATCTGAATATGCTGAAGAATCGTTTCTCGTATTTGAAATCTAAAAATATCAGGTCTTGAAATGCCATCTCCACCCTCAAAAGATAGCCTTAACCCATTTTCGAATTCAATAAATTCCTGTCCCTTTCCTGATCCAATGTTGCTTACTTTATGCCCGGAATGTTCCTTCTTATTTGTTTTCTCCTGTAGACTATCTCCCGTTTTGAGAGTTATTTCTTCAAGTCTTTGTAATCCATTTCTTTCCGTATTGGTTACGATTATTGCCTTTGCACTTTTTCCAGTTCCTTTTACTTCCTTCAAACTCATTAACGGCCTACCACCCGTTTCAGATTCTGTTATTCCAATCACTTGAATCTTCTTCACCAAATTCCTCCTAAATGCTTCTACTGGAGTCAATCTATATGTAAGATTTGGTGTTTCTTTATGCGTTGCGCTATAGCGAATTGAGAACAACGGTTTCAAAGTTCTGATTGCATCCTTTGACTGTTGAGTATTCATGTTTTGTGGTTCATCCAAGAAAACAATGGGTCTTGTCTTTTGAATATACTCATATGGATATAAATCGCCCGGCAACTCTCCGCGCTTGTAGATATTGTTTTTCGTGCTATTAAACGAAGCCAAAGTCATCAGTAGAATCTCAATATTTCGATTTGTCGCGTAAGCTTTCACTTCAGGCATTTTTGAAGAATCGTACGGTCTTAAGGCTACGATTTGCTTTCCGAAAATAGTTTCAAAATGGTCCTTCATAATATCAAAGGATTTCTTAACCCCCTGAAATATGGCAACTGAAGGAACAACTATAATGAATTTAGAAAAACCGTAGTCCTTATTTAATTTATAAATCGTCCTCAAGTAAACGTATGTTTTACCTGTACCTGTTTCCATCTCAACTGAAAAAGTCGGATACTGGTAAACATCATTCTTGACACCTTCTAGCATTTGACCTCGATCAAAATCTAATGACCTATTGACATCAATTTTCATTGTTGGTGTTTGCCTCGCGTCCATTTCAGAATTGAAATTATTTTGAATGGTATTCAGATTTGCAAGCAACCACTCTTCGTCTAAATCTTCATTTTCGGGAATATTTGGTATAATGTCATCACTTGTTAAACCCCAAGCCTTCGAATAATTTCCGAAATCAATGAACAGATCAGAAATACTTTGTATTGCCTTTATCTGAAAATCTTGGCTATCGCTAAATTGTAATTTCATACCAAAGTTTAAATTGTAAATAACTTGCAGCGATTTTCTAAGTTTTGTTTTACTGAATCATTTTCAAAAGAATTATCCAAACACACAAAATGATCTGTATCAATAATGTCCAATTCACTCAAATCAGTTTGAGTCAATTTTTCTTTCAAAGAAATAAATAAGTTCAATTTGATTGATGGATCTTGAACCCTGAAAATAGAATTTGATAGACGTTCAATTTTCGAGTCCAGAGCAAACCCCTTTTGTAAAAGTATCTCTGTCAAAACATCCATTTCTGAAGCACCTTCTATTAATGGAGTTTTCAAAGCAAGCTGTAGCTGCTTGCTTAATTCTAAAATACCACCCGTACTTGGATCAAAGTCATTCCATTTATAAATATTAGATTTACTTTGACTATAAAATTTGTATTGGACGTCATTAACGTCTAATCTAAGTTTTGTAATGTCACTAATTTTCGTAAGATTCTTTTTATAAGCTGGGTGATTCTCTTTTACGGCAGCCGGTATTTGAACTAAAATAAATTGACACTTCTTGTTCGTTTCTAAATTAAATTCTTTACACGCAACACCTGTGGTTCCAGAACCAGCGAAAAAATCTAATACAATTTCATTTTCAGAATCAATAGCTTGATGAAGACAAAATTTTATAAGATTCTTAGGTTTTGGGGTTTCAAAAGCAGGAAAACCGACTTCCTTTTTAAATTCAAGAGTTCCTGTTTCACTGGCAAATTCTGATCCCATCCATAATGATTTTGGTTTAACAGATTTTGTTTTTCCATTTTCATCATACAAATAATCTTTTTGAAAAACATCATATTCATTTCTGCCAGAAACCATTTTTACATCTAATAATTTTAAATATTCTTTTGCTGTTTCCTTTCCCCACCTCCATCTTCCATCAGTTCCATCAGACAGTCTTGGTAAAATCTCAATATCATCATCTTTTGACTTTGCGAGTTTGAGTTCTTTGTCAGTCTCATTGTAATAAAAAGGATAGTACATACTTGGACGATCCTCTCTTTTTGAACCTGATCCTCTTTTTCGTAAGCCTTGAAGTCTATACTTGTTATTTCCCTCGGTCAAATCGTAATCTTCAATGTAATCGGGAGGAATTGGAACCCCATTGGTTTCAAAGTTTCCTTTTTGATACATCAACAAATACTCATGAGCAGTTGCAATATACTTATCATCGCTCCGACCTTTAAAATTGCTCACAACTGTAATATTTGAAATGAAATTTTCCTCTCCAAATATTTCGTCCATAACTTTTTTCAGATTGTCAAATTCATTGTGATCAATCGAAACAAATATTACTCCATCTTTTCTAAGTAAGTCTTTGGCCACTCTTAATCTTGGGTAAATAAAATTCAACCAATTTCCATGATATTTACCTGATGTTTTAGGATTTGAAACCAATAGGCCTTCGTCAGATTTTTCACCTAATTTTCTCAAATAATCGTCTGTAGAATCTGAAAAATCATCTTTATACACAAAATCACCTCCTGTATTATAAGGAGGATCAATATAAATCATCTTCACCTTTTCAAAATAGGATTTACGAAGGATCTTGAGCACTTCCAAATTCTCCCCCTCAATAAAAATATTGTTTGAATCATTTGGTACATCAGAAGATACAGGCTTAATTGTTCCTGTTGGTGGTATTGCCGCCATTTTTCTTGCGTCTGATTTCCCAACCCAACTCAATCCGAAATGTTCCTTTTCAACATTGTCTGTAACATAATTCCCAATTAGGTCCTTAAGTGTATCCAGATTAATAACCCCATCTTCAAACGCTTCCGGGAAGAGGGTTATTAATTCATTTAATCTATCGTTATTAAAATTATAAGATGGTTTAAGTTCTTCAGCCATTTTTTTAAATTAAGTCGTTAATATTATCTGGAGCCGGTGCCTCTAATGAATTTGTGTTAGTCCAATTTTCAATTTCCTCGTTCAATCCTAGATCAGAAATGTATTCAGCAAATCCACCACGAAAGGACTCATTCTCTTGCGAAAAATCTCGGTAAGATTCGCAAGAATACCGTGCATCACAGTTTCTACAGACACGGGTTGCAAATTTTTCCTTTGTTCCTTGTACAGCCTCTTTTAGTTTTGCTACTGAAGGGGGAGAGAATTGTCTGCCTTCAATTTTATCTACTACACAAGCAAATTGAGTAATAGTCGAATCCACGCTATCACTTGAAAATGGGATTGGAATTACCGGATTCCATTTTTCGATCTCCCTTTCAATTTTAGCTTCGTCATCCTCATCAAGTGCCTTCTTTAAAGGATGTGGAAATTGGGTGGCAACTACTGCCGTAGCATCTAATTTTTGATTTCGTAGCTTTTGCCAGATATGAGTATACACATTTAATTGCTTGTCGTAATTCTCAATATTCCCACGAACAAAATCCGCATCATGGGTTTTAATATCATACATAGTTGTTGTTCCCTTATAATTATCCCGAACAATATCAACTACGCCTTCAATTGTAAATTTATTTCCATTAGGAGATGTTTGCTGCGGAAGGGTTAACTTAACCTCAGTATCTGTTACTGTTTCTGCAATGTCTTTTAGCTTCCTGTAATACATTAGTACTTGAAGCAAAGCCTGTCGCTTTACCTCTGGAGCAATTGCATGACCACCTTCCATCCTTAGTCTTTCAAAATTGATTTCGAAGGATTCAACAATGAATTGTTCAATCTCAACTTGAAGCTGAAGTTCGGCTAGTTGCTTTTTTTTATTTTTTATTATGTTTAAATCATCCTTCATGATGCCTCCCTAATACTTTTTAGTTTCTCATGTAAATCCTCAATCGTGTTATGCACTAGTGATCCAAAAAACATTGTTTGACTCCTTGACGGAATGAAATCATATTTTCTAAATATCATATATTGTCTTGGACATCTTTCATAAGCTAAATAGTCGGCTGTATAAGAATATGGGCGACTGATTGCTGAGGCTTTCACGTGTTTAATTTCCGGAAGACTAGATGGATCAAACTCGGATATTTTTTGAATCACTTTCTCCTCGAATATTTTCTCAAAGGCATCAGGCATTGAAATCCCTCGACCTTTTATTTGAGGAATAATTAATAGTTGTTCTGCCCTTGAGAGACCGACATAGAACATACGCATAATATCAAACAACTGTATTTTATCTAACGGTTCGCCTTGTATAGGTTTTAATTGCCTAATTGTTTTCTCAACCACTCCTGCATCCCTTTCTTGTTTTGAAGGATATACAAAGACAACAGGAAACTCTAATCCTTTAGATTGATGAATAGTTAAGAATGGAATGTTGCCCTTAGGAAATGGATTATCTTCATCCTCATGTTCACTTTCTCCCATTCGGTGTAATGTATAGAGATATGAAGAAAAGAATAGTCTGGAAAAATTATCCTGATCAAGAAAATTTGATGACAACATAGGAGAATACATTTCCATAAACTTTGAAATGTATCCTGAGATTATTGATAAGTTACAAATAGAAGCCTCATTCCCATCTTCCTGGGCTTGCTTATAATATTCTTTAAAATGATTAAATCCATTTATTTGGTAAAACAAATCCAAAAGGCTCCAATCCAAAGAAGTGATACGATTGAGAATTTGACTTAATTTAAATGGATTTTTATTCTCCTTGAGTCGTTCATTAACAATTCTCGCCAAATAAGGGCTTAACAGAGCCTTTTGAGCACTCGAAGATAATCCAGTTGCTGTCGAGAGTTTTCTCCTCATTAGGTCGGCATCGTACTGTTGATTTAGGTCCCATAGTTCCTTTTTGACAACTTTAATCAGAGCATTGTAATCCTGAACAACTTTATGAATTTCACTCTTCTTAGCGTTTACAAAAGATTTCAAATCATCATCATCATTAATAATTGTTTTTGCTTTAGTGGTCGCTCTTGTAAACCATGTTTTGAAATTATTGTATTCATATCCGTTAAACTGACCTTGAATTGTGTAATCAAATATTTGAGCGAAAAGCCCAAATATTTCAGTGGCCTCAGGTACTTCTAAGAAAACTCCTGCACGTGGTGCATAAACATTTAGTCCCTTCTCTTTTAGGGCAGATATCATCCCACTCGCTCTAGTATTACCTTGAATCGAAGGAAATAAGAATGCAATTTGATTCGGATCATTAACAACCTTGTCGTCAATTAATTTTTTGCAAAGCATAGCAGTTTGTTCCATCCAATCATCCTCCTTTTTCCCTGTGGTAATGACTGATGTTCCTGAATCTGTTGAATTTGCAATTATATTTTTATCATGTACTCTGAATTGATCGTTTGGATCAGAAGATTTTTTCCAATCTTCTGCTTCAATAAATGAAGTATAAAAATCAACAATTTGTTTTCTTGAGCGATAATTCGTTGACAATGCAATTTTTGTTGTTGAGCAATTTAAATAGGACCTAACGCGCTCTGGAAAATCAACAAAATTTTCAACGGTTGAGCCTCTAAATCTATAAAGTGCTTGGTCGTCATCTCCAACTACGCAGATTCGTTTATTCCCAGAAAGCTTAAAGTATAATTGCTCTTGAATAAAATTCGTGTCTTGATACTCATCAACGATTACATGCTTGAAAATTGTTTGTGCTTCTGGATACTCTTCTACAATTGATAAAGCTTTTTCTTGAATTAATGATAAATCACAAAGTTCATTTCCTGTAGCATCTTGCAAACATTTTAAATATTCTTCATACATCAGAATTAGTGCAAAAAGGGTATCGCTTTCTTCAACTGTTTTAATAACCTCACCGACATTCAATCTTTCTTCAGAGAAGCGATTAAACAAACTTTGACAATCGGTAATCGCACGATATTTATTCGGATATTCTGGTTTTTTCTTTTGAAAGAAGGCGTTTATTTCAATCTCGTCAATTTCACCCGCAGCTAGTAATCGGTTCCATATTTTACCACGTTTCAGAAAGAAATATTGTTCTAGTTGGTCCATCAATTTAACTGGATTTCTTCTGTCCCGATTTTTTGAAAACCTACGATCACTTAAAAGTTTTTGACAAATTGAGTGAACAGTTCCTATATACATACTCGCAATATCGTATTGCTTACCTGTATAATTACTGGCCATTCCAAGATAAGATTGCAATCCATCCTTTAGTTGGTGAGCAGCCTTTTCGGTGAATGTTGTTAGAAGGATTTCATTTGGTTGAATATTATGAAATACAATCAAATTAACAGCGCGCCACAATATCACACGAGTCTTTCCTGAGCCGGGTCCAGCTGTTATGTATAATGGCCCATCAAAGTGCTTTATCGCCTTAACTTGATCATCGGTGGGCTCAAACCCAACATCCTTCCATATATTTTCTATTGTAAATTCTTTAACCATTATTTCTTTATAATGAATTTATTTATGCTGCAATTGTAATATTTGTTGGAAGACTCAGCTTATCAAATATCACTTTCACTTGTGGAATTTGATAAAAGCGTCCCTGCTTTTCTCCGATTTCATTTGCAAAGGGAACTAACCACTTCTTCAGGGTGCGTGGATCAACACCATAAATGCGTGCTAATTCCGTTGTGGAATAGGGCTTCAATTGGATTCGCGTGCTTTCTGTCTTCATCGTCATCTTTCAAAATATTAAACTGTTCTACATCGTATATCGTATCATAAACTCTTTCTCCGTCATATGAAATATATCTGCTAATTCATTTACTGTAATCTTTAATGCGTTGCGGTATTTGGTAAGCATATCACGCAGCAATTTTGGTTGTTCAATTTTAATGTCCAGTTCAGGTGGTTCGCGTCTGCGAATTTTCATCTGATTGAACTGCTGCAATAAATAAGTACGCTGATTGTAAGAAATGTCTTCTAAATCGTGCGCGCGATACAATAATGCTTGCATAGAAACTTTCCATTTCTTTTTCAGATCTGCAAGCTTTTGAATGGTCAAACCATCTTTAAAATCAACTCGAATATCATTTGCAGGCATTAAAAATTCCGCAGCAAATAAATTCGCTTCGTGATCAATATCCCGGTCGCCAAAATCAGAAAGACTTGAGTGCAGAACCAAGTGGCCTAATTCGTATGCAAGTGTAAATCTTTGACGATCTCCCAATAATGATTTATTGTAAACAATAATGGGATATCCGGAATGTGTCAATACAATTCTACTATCTACGCGCTCCGTTCCGAAATCAAAAGCGACCGTAATAATTCCAAAAGACTCCAATAAAGAAGTCATATTATTTATTGCGCCTGTTGGAACTTTCCATTGCTTTCGCAATTTAATCGCAGCCTCCTGGACTGAACCTAACTTCTCTAAATCGAAGTGAGGAATTTCCGGTTTGGTAACTTTTACTTTTTGCAAAAGCATTTCAATATTCAATCGATACACCTGAATGTTCGCTTCAATCGAACCAATGATATGTTTCGGAACACTTAATCTCTTTCTGAAATTAATTGTGGAAGTCAAATACGCTTCTCCTTCTTGTCCAAAAAAACCGTGAGGATAGTTTAATTCCTTTTCCAGTTTCTCAATCATATCATCTGTCAGGGAGCGGTTGCTTTGTTCTAATTGACATAAAAGCGCGGGAGATATTCCCAATCGGTCAGCTAAATCACGTTGCGAAAGCCCGCGAGATTCACGCGCCAACACAATCATTTCGGGGTTCACTTTCGTCATTACAGTCGTTAACATTTCTTTTTCACCTTTGATCTAAGCAAATGTATTAAAATTCCTAAATACGCGCTAAAAATTTACAGAAATATTTTTCAAGAGGTTTACTTATTGACGTTATAGTATTGTCTAACAATGAATTAAAATTTCAAACCTAAATTTTAGTTTAGATCAAATCTCAAGCACTTGATTTTCAATTAAGGTGTTTTTGAAATGATTCATTGCGAGGAGAAATGAACTTTTCTTTTCATCGACTTCAAATTACGATCACATCAAATCACATTCAAACCACATCGTTCTGCATTGCTATCACATTCAAATCGCATCGTGATCACATTCGATTTTCATCACTTCTCAGAAATTCTAATCAGACATTTCACAACAACTGCCAACAATAATCCGCAGCGATTGGCATCAAAAAACAATTACTGGAAACCATAAAAAGCCCTTAGTATAGGTTTGTGCTGTATTCAGGGTAAAAGCCTCATACTGGCCTTAAATCGGGGGATTTTGGCTGCGTATGTGATTTTGTTCTGAAACAAGCAAGTCCTAATTAGAAATAAATCTGCCGTTTTTGGCTCTATTTCAATGATTTACCATTGGAAAACGGGTGCGTATTGCACAATAATTGATGAACTTAAAGCCAAGGGCGTGCGGGTAAAAAACCACTTACCAAATGGAAGAAAAACCCATCACGACAAAAGAGAAAGTAAAACAAATGAAAGGTTGGGAAAATATGCCGGATGAATTAGCAGAGCAGATTGCTTCGACTGTAAGAAAGTTAGCACAACTTTTTTACATCACGATTGCACGCGAAATGTCATTGGCTGAATTTCCTGTAAAAGAAGAAGGAAAAGTAATTCCGCTTCATCCTGAAAAAACGGAAAAGCAAAAAGCAGCATGAGTGAATTAGAAATTTTTAATCAATTCGGGAAAGGAGAATTAGTAAAAACAGCGCGAACTGGAAATTGTGTAATCTACACTCGCGTTTCAACAAAGGAACAAGCAGACAACAACATGAGTCTTACGACTCAGAAGAAAGCGTGCATCAACTTCGCAGAAAAAAATAAGTTTTCCATCTTGGGGGAGTTTGGAGGAACTTATGAAAGCGCGAAAAATGATGAGCGTAAAGAATTCAACAGGATGCTTTCCTTCGTGAAGAAGAGTAAAGAGAAGATTTCATATATCATAGTTTACAGCGTTGATCGATTTTCCCGATCCGGAGCAAATGCTATTTATATAAAAGAGCAACTTCGGAATCAAGGAATTCATATCGTAGCGGTAACCCAACCTACCGATTCAGAAAGCGCGAGTGGAAGTTTGCAACAAAACATCCAGTTCATTTTTTCTGAATACGATAATCAGGTGCGCAGAGAAAAATGTATCGCAGGAACGCGTGAAGCATTATTGCGCGGAGAATGGATTCAAGCAACTCCTTGGGGTTATGATAGCGTGCGCGTAAATAATAAGCGCATCATGACCATCAATAAGAAAGGAGAAATTTTGCGCAAAGCTTTTGAATGGAAAGCGCAAGGCATAACCTCAACTGAAATTATGGAACGCATGGCGAAGCTTGGAGCGAAAATTCCAAAGCAAACTTTATCACACGCGTTACACAATCCATTTTATTGCGGGTTAATGTCGCATAATGCTTTAGAGGGTAAAGTTGTTCAGGGAACGCATCCTCCTCTTATATCTAAAGAATTATTTCTGAAGGTGCATGGCATAATGACCAAAGACCGCTCCGGTGGTTACAAATGCAAAATGGAAAATGAAGCCCTTCCGCTAAAGAATTTCTTACGCTGTGATCATTGCGGTTGCCGTGTACCGGGCTATATTGTAAAGAAGAAAAACTTGTGGTATTACAAATGCAGAACCAAGGGATGTGGCAATAATGTTAGCGCAAAAAAGCTGCATCAACGCTTTGAAAATATCCTCCAAAGTTTCGCTATTTCGAGCGAACAATGGGAACAACTTATTGGGGAAGAATTCAAGGGAATTTACCGCAAATTGAACGCGGAAAAGGAAACCCAAGCAAGCATTTTAAGAAGGCGCATTTCGGAGGTTCAGGTGAAACTGGATCGCTTGGAAGAACGCTTCGTAATGGAGGAAATTTCAGCCGAACAATACGCCAAATTTCAGGCAAAATTGAAGGAGGAAAAGGCCGGAATCGAGAAAGAATTGCAAACTTCGGCACAGACGGTGTCGAACCTCGAAATTGCAGTAAAAAACCTTACAAATTTTTCACGAAACATCAGTGTTTATTGGGGTTCTGCGGGGTACTACGAAAAAGTGCAGTTGCAATATTTGATGTTTCCTGAAGGAATTTCGTATTCGAAAAAAACTGACGAGTGTCGAACCAAGCAAATTGATCCCGCGCTTCTCACAATCGCCCTGTTATCACAGAGTTTTGGAAATAAAAAAGTCGGAATCCCTGATTTGAACATCAGTTATTCCGACTTGGTACCCAGTGCCGGACTCGAACCGGCATGTCAGTGAAGACACAGGTGTTTGAGACCAGCGCGTCTACCAATTCCGCCAACTGGGCATTCTATGGTCGTGGTTGGGTATTTTAATTGCTCAACCCGCAATTTCACCCTATTTTCATGAGGTGGGGGACAAAAATACGATTAGTTTCGTAATGCGCAAAAAAAGATGAGAAAATACATGGAAAATCCCTATAAATAAACTACATTTGCACCCCTAAAAGTAATATCAAAATGGAATCAAACGTACGCTTATTTGGTGGAACTTCCTCTAAAGTATTGGCAGAAAAAATTGCCGCTGCTTACGGAAGTACTTTAGGGAATGTAAACTGCATCCGTTTTAGCGATGGTGAAGTACAAGTTTCTTTTGAAGAAAGCGTTCGTGGACAAAGTGTATTTTTAATTCAAAGCACTGATCCTCCTGCTGAAAATTTAATGGAATTACTTTTAATGATTGATGCTGCAAAGCGTGCTTCGGCAAAAGAAATCATTGCAGTGCTTCCTTATTTCGGTTATGCTCGTCAAGATAGAAAAGATCAACCTCGTGTTGCAATCGGTTCTAAATTAGTTGCTGATATGCTTGCGGTTGCAGGTGCTACACGTGTAATGACAATGGATTTACACGCTGATCAAATTCAAGGTTTCTTTAACGTGCCTGTAGATCATTTGTATGCATCAACTATTTTCATGCCTTACATTCAAAGTTTAAATTTAGATAACTTAACGATTGCAGCTCCAGATATGGGTGGTAGCAAGCGTGCTAATGCTTATGCTAAGTATTTAAAATGTGATATCGTAATTTGCTACAAACAACGTACTAAAGCAAACGTGGTAGATAACATAACAGCTATTGGTGAAATTGAAGGCAAGAACATCATCTTAATTGATGATTTAATTGATACTGGTGGAACACTTTGCAAAGCTGCTGATATGATGATGGAGAAAGGTGCATTAAGCGTTAGAGCAATTTGTACACATGGTTTACTTTCGGGTAAAGCACATGAAAATATTGAGAATTCAAAACTAACTGAGTTAATTATTACGGATACGATTCCAGCAAAAAAACAAAGTTCTAAAATTAGAGCATTGTCGGTTGCTGATTTATTTGCAATGGTTATTAAAAACGTTCATAGTAACGAATCGATTAGTTCACATTTTATAGTTTAAGATAATACTCGCATTAAAATTAATAATAGCGTTGAGCAAAGTGTAGCGGGGCTTTGTAAGACATAAAAAAAAACAATATGAAAGTTGTATCATTGAGCGGCTCGTTACGTGCGAGCGTAGGAAGCGTTAACGCAACAGCGTTAAGAAACGAAGGTAAAGTACCTTGCGTAATTTATGGTGGAAAAGAACAAATCCATTTTTCAGCATTAGAAAAAGATTTCAAAACTATCATCTTTACTCCAGATGCTTGTCAAATTGAAGTAAACATTGATGGTAAAAAATACCGTACTATTTTACAAGAAACTCAATTTCACCGTTTAACTGACAGATTAATCCACGCTGATTTCTTAGAAATCGTTGACGGAAAACCATTAACAATGCAAATCCCTGTTAAAACTGTAGGTACATCTGAAGGTGTTCGTGCGGGTGGTAAATTAACTATCAAATTACGTAAACTAAAAGTAAGAGGTTTAGCTAACAAATTGCCTGATACTATCGATATCAATATCGAAAAATTAGCAATTGGTAAATCAGTTACTGTAGGTGAAATTAACATCGAAGGTGTAGAATTATTAAATGCTAAAAACGTATCAGTAGTTTCTGTTAACACTACACGTGCCGTAGCACAAGCTGAACAAGCTGCTGCTAAGGATGACAAAAAAGCTAAAAAATAATTTCATTATAAATTAAAAGCCCCCTGATCACTCAGGGGGCTTTTTTATTTCAAAAACAGTATGGACAGCAAACAATTAGCAAACGAAAAAAAGATGTTAACCATCTTAAAAATCAACGAATATCTTTGGTTAGGGTTTATTGTTGTATCTGTTGTATTAACATCATATATGCTTATTCAAGGAGATAGAAATCAAGCGATTTATTTTTTAGTGCTTACATTTTTATCAGGTTTCTTTTACGCGTTTAAAAAACGTCAACGCAAAAGACATCAAAAAAGAATTGAAGAAGGTAGCAGCAAGTAATTTCGATTATAAGAATTATAAGCTAAATCCATCATCCACAACAATGTTTTGACCATTGATGTATTGTGATGCATCCGAAACTAAAAACAATAAGGTTCCTGTTAAATCTTCTTTATCTAACATTCCCTTATTCATTCCAAACGAATTGTAACGCTTAATAAAATCAGGATGCTGATTGTTTTTAACTCCACCTGGACTTATGCAATTAAAGCGAATATTTTGTCCTTTATAATATTTAGCGAAGTACTTAGTTAAATGTAAAATTCCAGATTTAATTGCAGCGTACTCAACTGGCATACTAAAATCTGCGTTTTCATACACTTCAAAACGTGGAGCCATTATTCCGTAAATAGAACACATAGAAACTACATTTCCATGCCCTTGCTTTTTAAAAAATAAAGAAAATTGTTGCATGCACAAAAAGAAACCGCCAACATGTGTACTCAAATTATCACAAAAATCAGCATGTTCAGCCTCTTCTAATTTCTTTAAGTAGTTTGCATTACGTGGGTGTGCATTATTAACTAATACATCAATACGTCCAAACTTTTTAGAAACAATATCAATACAATTAAGGACTGATTGCTTTGAAGAAATATCTATAGAAACGTAAAAATAGTTTTCAGTTGGAAGGTTTTCCTTTTTTAATTCAGCAATAAAATCGGCGGAAGCAGCATCACTAATATCAGCAGCAACAGCAATGTGGCCATTACTTATTAAAGACTTTAAAAAAGTCTTACCAAGTAAACCAAGTCCACCCGTTACTACTACTACTTTTGCTTTGCTCATATTTAATTGCCCCATTTATCAGGTGCTTCACGCCATTTTTTTAGCGAGTCCACATCCTTTTCGGTGATATAATTATTTTTTAAAGCTTCGTCCATTAAAATATTATAATCACTTAATGTAATTAATTGACATTTTGCTGCTTCAAAATTATCTGCTGCAGTTTTAAAATCATAAGTAAAGATAGCAACCATTCCTTTAACAATAGCACCTGCTTCACGCAAAGCTTCTACTGCTTTAAGACTGCTACCACCAGTGCTAATTAAATCTTCGATAACAACAACAGATTGCCCCGCCTCAATTACACCTTCAATCATGTTTGTCATACCATGTTTTTTTGCTTCGCTACGAACGTAAACAAAAGGTAATCCTAACTCTTGTGCTACTAAAGCTCCTTGAGCAATACCACCAGTTGCAACGCCGGCAATAACATCAGGTTTACCAAATTCTTTCTTAATCGTTTCTACAAACTGCTGACGAATAAATGTACGAACAACAGGATAAGAAAGCGTTTTGCGGTTATCGCAGTATATTGGAGACTTCCAACCTGATGCCCAAGTAAATGGATTTTCTGGCTGAAGTTTAATAGCTTTGATTTGAAGTAAATATTCTGCAATTTTGTGAGATGAAATATCAATGGTTGTCATGATACAAATTTACCATTCTGCCTAAAAACCCAAAACCTGAGTTATGAACAATTTAACTATCTACTTCAACGAAAAGCAAGTATGCTTTCTAAATAAAGACCAATCCCTGCCTGCCTTCGACAAAAAAATGACGGTATTGAGTAATTCGGAAGATTTAAACAGTTTAAAGCAAGATTTCGACTGGTTTTTGAAACAAGAAAATTGCAGTACACTAGTATTTGTTTCTGAGAAACAAACCAAGATTCAGAAACTATTTTTTAGTTTGTTTAAAATTATTGAAGCTGCAGGTGGATTTATTCATAATGCAGATGGTGCACTATTTATGTATCGTAATAACAAATGGGATTTACCAAAAGGAAAAATTGATAAAGGAGAAACTCCAAAAAAAGCAGCAGTGCGCGAGTGCGAAGAAGAATGTGGAGTTACAAAATTAAAAATCACAAAAACACTTCCTGCAACATATCACATTTATCCATTAAAAGGAGATTTAATTTTAAAGAAAACGCATTGGTATGAAATGACCATGCCAACAAAACAAAAACTAGTTCCGCAACTTGAAGAAGGTATTACCGAATTAAAAATGTTTAAGAAATCACAAGTATCAAAACCATTGAAAAACACATACCCTAGTGTTATTGATGTTTTAACTAATATGGGCTGGTAAGATGAGCTATACAAAACAAACTACTTCATTAGAATCAACAGGACAGTTTTCAAAACTGATGCTGGATTTTGTTTCTAAAAACGATAAAACTAAATCTTTATACGATTTTCATTTCAGTAACTTTGATATAAATGAATATTTAAAAACGAATTCATTTGCACATGTTGACAGAACTTTATTAGTGAATGAATTATTAAAACAAAATTCAAGTATTAGTATTTCGGAAGTCACAAAAAAAAATATTGATTCTTTAAAAAACAATAATACCTATACTGTAACCACTGGCCATCAACTATGCTTGTTTACAGGACCTTTGTTTTTCATCTACAAAATACTTACTGTAATTAATTTTTGTGAAGAGCTAACTAAAAAACATGCAGATAAAAACTTTGTCCCAGTATACTGGATGGCAAGTGAAGATCATGATTTTGAAGAAGTGAATCACGCATATTTGTTTGGAAAAAAATTAGCTTGGCAAACTGAACAAAAGGGCAAGGTAGGAGATTTTAAAACAACTGAAATTGCACCTGCATTAGAAGAGTTAAAAACAATTTTAGGCACAAGTGACAGAGCAGTTGAACTTTACAATAAAATTGAAAGTTTTTATAAAGCTGAAAGTTTAGCTAAAGCAACACGTTTGTTTGTAAACGAATTGTTTGGTAATTATGGCTTAGTGATTTTAGATGCCGACAATAAAGATTTAAAAAAACAATTCATTACTGAATTTAAAAAAGACATTTTCGAAAACACAGCGATAAAAACTGTTAGTGAAACAAATAACTATTTAAGTGAAAATGGTTATTCTGTTCAGGTAAACCCTAGAGAGATAAATGTATTTTATGCAGATACAAACCTAAGAGAGCGCATAGAACTTAGAGGTGATAAATATTGCGTTAACAATACAAGTATCGAATTTACTAAAGCTGAACTAGAACAAAAATTAGAATCGGAAACTGAAAAATTTAGTCCGAATGTTATTTTGCGCCCAATGTATCAGCAAAAGATAATGCCAAATATTGCTTATGTTGGTGGCCCAGGAGAAATTGTTTATTGGTTACAATACAAAAAGATGTTCGAAGCATTTGCCATACCCTACCCGTTGTTGCAACCAAGAAACTTCGCGATGATAATTGACAAAAACACACAAGGCAAATTGCAAAAGCTAAATTTCGAATTACTCGATTTATTCGAAAGCATTGAAACGCTTACCAAAAAACTAATCAGTTCAGAAGCTGAAGAAATTGAATTAAGTGCGGAGAAGAATGAATTAAACACTTTATTCGAAAAAATAAAAACAACAGCGGGGCAAATTGACAAAACCCTGGAAGGTACCGTTGCAGCTGAATTACAGAAGACTTTAAAAGGAATTGAAATGATTGAACAAAAAATCATTCGCTCTATTAAAGCAAAAAATGAAACTGCAATCAATCAAATAAAAACAATTAAAAATAAATTGTTCCCTGAAAACAATATTCAGGAAAGACATGATAATTTTTTACCTTTTTGTTTAAACAACAAAGATTTTATTGAGGAAGTAAAAACGGCTTTTGCTCAAAACGAAGCTTCGAAACTATCTTATTTATTGCTTTTAGAGGAATAAACTATTTTTTATTCCTCTTCTCAAGCACTTCAATTATATCTTGTAGCTTAAAGTTTTTCGCTTGCAATAAAATCAAGTAGTGAAACAATAAATCGGCAGATTCATTTAAAAATAAATCATCATTATTATCTTTTGCTTCAATAACTGTTTCGATAGCTTCTTCACCTACCTTTTGAGCAATTTTATTAATGCCCTTTTTAAATAAAGATGCTGTGTAGGAAGTTTCAGGACTCTCACCTCTTTTCTTTTCGATGATATCTTCTAATTGAAAAAGAAAATTCTTTTCGTTCTTCTCACTCCAGCAAGTATCCGTTCCTTTGTGGCAAACGGGTCCAACAGGATTTACTTTAATTAATAAAGTATCATTATCACAATCATTTAGTATTTCAACCAAATTTAAATAGTTGCCGCTTTCTTCACCTTTTGTCCACAAACGTTGTTTACTGCGACTATAAAAAGTTACTTTTTTAGTTTCAACAGTTTTTGCGTATGCTTCTTCATTCATAAAGCCAAGCATTAAAACATTTTTAGTAGTAACATCTTGTATTACTGCTGGAACTAAGCTGTCCTGATATTCTTTAAAATCTATGTTCATCTTACAATCTCATTTTAATATTATTATTACTTAAATACCTTTTTAAATCAACAATTTCTATTTCCTTAAAATGGAAAATACTTGCTGCCAATGCTGCATCAGCTTTTCCTTGCGAAAAAATATCTTTAAAATGTTCCATTGTACCTGCCCCGCCACTAGCAATAACAGGAATATTTACAGCACTTGAAATTGTGGATGTTATGTCCAAAGCAAAACCTGATTTTGTTCCGTCATTATTCATGCTTGTAAGCAGTATTTCACCTGCGCCTTCATCACATATTTTTTTTGCCCAATCTAAGGCAAGTGCATTAGTTTTTTTTGTACCACCATTTAAATAAACAAACCAATCATCATTCTCTTTCTTAACATCAATTGCTACAACAACGCATTGACTACCGAAATTCTTAGCTAATGAAGCAACTAGATTTTGATTTAGATAAGCTGAAGTGTTTATAGAAACCTTATCTGCCCCACAGTTTAGCAATAGCTCTACGTCTTCAATAGAAGAAATGCCACCGCCAACAGTAAATGGAATACTAATGTGTTTTGAAATATTGCGCACTAATTCGCTCAGTGTTTTTCTTTTTTCGTTTGTTGCAGTAATATCCAAAAAAACCAACTCATCTGCACCTTCTTCCGAATAGCGTACAGCAAGTTCTATTGAATCACCAGCATCGCGAATATTTTCGAAGTTTACACCTTTTACTGTTCTTCCATTTTTAATATCCAAACAAGGGATTATACGTTTAGTTAACATAGCTTATAAAAATGTTTTTAACTCCTCGTTCGTAATTCTATTCTCATAAATTGCTTTTCCTACAATTGCTCCGCTGCAACCAATTTGTTTAGCTACATCAACATCTTTTATTGAACTAACCCCACCACTTGCAACCAAATTAATATCTTTATACTTCGAAATTACTTTGGAATACAATTCTTCTGAAATACCTTGCAACATACCGTCTTTACTTATATCTGTACAAAAGAAATAATTAAAACCAATACCTTTGTAAAAATCAAGAACATCATATATTGTTTTAGTGCTTGTTTCAAGCCACCCATTTGTTGCAACAAATTCACCTTTTACATCTATTCCTAAAAAGAATTTTTCAAAACCATATTTGTTTAGCCATTGCTCAACAACTTCCTCTTGTTTAACAGCCATACTTCCTATAGTGACAAATTTAGAACCTGCATTTAAAATCATTTCAATATCGCTTTCACTTTTTACTCCGCCACCAAAATCAATTTCTAAGTTTGTTGCTGAAGAAATTTGTTCCAAGGTCTTAATATTTATAATCTTACCCGCTTTCGCTCCATCCAAATCAACAACGTGCAATCGTTTAATACCAATGGATTCGAATGCCTTTGCAACTTCAACAGGATTTTCATTATAGATAGTTTTAGCATCGTAATTTCCTTGCGATAAGCGAACACACTTACCGTCAATTAAATCAATAGCCGGTATTATTTCAAATTGTTTACTCATAATTGCAAAAAGTTTTTTAAGATTTGTTCGCCTGCCTTACTTGATTTCTCTGGATGAAATTGAACACCATAAAAATTACTTTTTTGCAAAGCACTAGCATAATTAAGAATGTAATTTGTACTTGCTATTGCATTTATACTTTGCGGCACATAATAACTATGTACAAAATACATGTATTCATTTTCCTTAACATTACTAAATAAGGGAGATTTTAAATCGGAAATTGTATTCCAACCAACTTGCGGAACTTTAAATTCGTTAGAAGTAAATTTCACTACGCTATCATCAAATATTCCCAAGCAATTAGTATTACCCTCTTCTGATGATTTACACATCAACTGCATTCCTAAACATATACCTAAAACTGGTTGATTTAGATTTTTAATAACAGAGGTCAATCCAGCATGATTCAAATACTTCATAGCAGACGAAGCTTCTCCAACTCCTGGAAAAATAACTTTATCAGCTGATTGAATTTCTTCAATATTATCTGTAACAATCGCCTCTGCTCCTATTCGTTGTAAGGCGAAGTCAACTGACTGAATATTTCCTGCATTATATTTTATTATGACAATTTTCATTACAAGGTTCCTTTTGTACTTGGCAATTCATTATTATTAATATCTCGTTTCACGGCTTGCTTTATACATTTAGCAAGGCTTTTAAAAATTGCTTCAATTTTGTGGTGTTCATTTGCACCTTCTGCCTTGATATTTAAATTGCATTTCGCAGCATCCGAAAATGATTTAAAAAAGTGATAAAACATTTCGGTTGGCATATCACCAATTTTTTCTCTTTTAAATTCTGCATTCCACTCAATCCAATTTCTTCCACCAAAATCTAAGGCAACTTGTGCTAAACAATCATCCATTGGTAAACAAAACGCATAACGTTCAATGCCTCGTTTATCGCCCAAGGCTTGCAAAAAGGCTTCACCTAAGGTAATTGCAGTATCTTCAATAGTATGGTGTTCATCAATATGTAAATCTCCCTTACAGGTTAGTTTCATATCAACCGAACTATGCCTTGCAATTTGCTCTAACATGTGATCGAAAAATGGAAGTCCGGTAGAAATTTCCGCCTTTCCCTTTCCGTCCAAATTCAATTCTACACTAATTTTTGTTTCGTTTGTGTTTCTTGAATAAACAATTGTGCGCTCCTTCAATTTAAGCAAGGTATAAATCTCTTCCCAAGTATTTACCGAATAAGTAGCATCTGCATTTTTAGTTTCTTCCGTTTGAATGAAAATAGACTTTGAACCTAAATTCTTTGCTAATTCAACATCCGTTGCTCTATCACCAATTACAAATGAATTTGCTAAATCATAATTGCCATTCATATAAGCAGTAAGCATGGCAGTTCCCGGTTTACGAGTAGGCAAGTTTTGTTCAGGAAATGATTTATCAATTAAAACATCTTTAAAGACTACTCCTTCATTTTTCAAAGTATCGATGATGAAATTTTGAACGGGCCAAAAATCCTTTTCAGGAAAAGAATCAGTTCCTAAACCATCTTGATTGGTAACCATAACCAATGTAAAATCAAGTTCCTTAGCGATTTTAGTTAGCCAATAAATACTACCAGGTAAAAACTTCAGTTTCTCGAAACTATCTATTTGATAAGTAACTGGCGGTTCCCAAATGATAGTTCCATCGCGATCAATAAACAATACTTTTTCCATTTTAATACTTTTTTAAAACCTTATATAACTTATTCATTTCAGCCTCTGTTCCAATACTTATGCGTACACAATTCGCGCAGTTAAGTAATGAAGAGCGATTACTAATTAGTATTTTATTCTTTAATAAAAATGCACTTAGTTTTTCAGCATCATCCACTTGCATTAGAAAAAAGTTTCCATCACTTGGGAAAACATGTTTAACAAAAGGAAATTTCGCAAAACGTTTACTTGCAATTTTTTTTTGCCCCTTTACCTTACTAAGTATACTTTCTAAATCATCCGAAGCATCAATTGCACTATCAACTAACTGCTGACTAAGCGAACTTAAATTAAAAGGAGGTCGAACTTTATTAAGTACAGAAGTTATTTCAGCACTCGCATAAGATGCCCCAACTCTTAACCCTGCTAGTCCCCAGCCCTTTGAAAAGGTTTGCAGTACGAGTAAATTAGGAATTGATTTCAATAAACTTAAAGCAGATTTTTTATCTGAAAAATCAACATATGCTTCGTCAATAACAATTAGTCCTTTAAAACTCTTTGCAATTAATTCAATTTCTTCGGCACTAATACTTGTTCCTGTTGGATTATTTGGCGAGCAGATAAATAAAATCTTAGTGCTTTTGCTTATTGATTTAAGAATAAACTTTACGTCAAAAGTAAAATCAACTTTATTTAAAGGAACAGTATTTACTTTTACATTATTCAATTGCGCGTAAATCTTGTACATCCCAAAAGTTGGCTCACAAATCAAAATTTCATCCTTAGTAGGTTCACAAAAGCAGCGAATCAACAAATCAATGATTTCATCGCTACCATTGCCCAAGAAGACATTTTCCTTTTTAATTTTCTTGTACTTTGCAATTACCTTTTTTACCTCCTCTTGCGAAGAAGAAGGATATCGTTCAAGTCCATTACCAATTACAGAACCGTAATTATTTTCGCAATTATCTAGAAAAATGAATTTCTCATCTTCTAAATATTTATCACGCGTTACTTGATACGACTTGATATCAGCAACGTTTTTCCGAACTATAGTATTTACATTAAACATTATTCAATTTATTTAAACGTACCGTAACTGCATTTTTGTGAGCAGTTAAACTTTCTGCTTCAGCCATCACTTCAATTGTTTTTCCAATATTTTTTAAACCCTCTTGTGTAATACTTTGAAAAGTAATTTTTTTAACAAAACTATCTAATGAAACTCCACTGTAATTTCTTGCATAACCATTTGTTGGCAAAGTGTGATTTGTTCCAGAAGCATAATCACCAGCACTTTCAGGCGTATAATTACCAATAAATACAGAGCCTGCATTAATAATTTGCTCCGCTACTTGCTCGGCATTATCACAAGCCAAAATCAAATGTTCTGGCGCATAATAATTTATAAAATCGATTGCATTATTACTATCCGAAATAATTATTACTTTACTATTTTCAAGTGAATTAGAAGCAAAATCTTTCCTCTTCAACTCTTGCAATTGTTTGTCAGTTTCAGCTACTACGGCATTAGCAATTTTTTCATTAGCACAAAGTAATATTACTTGGCTATCATTACCATGTTCAGCCTGCGATAATAAATCTGCAGCTACAAACTCAGGAACACAGCTGTCATCTGCATAAACTAAGACCTCTGATGGGCCTGCAGGCATGTCAATTGCAATTCCAAATCGCGTTGCTAATTGCTTTGCACATGTTACGTATTGGTTACCTGGTCCAAATATTTTACTCACTTTTAAAACTGATGCAGTTCCAAATGTCATTGCTGCAATTGCTTGTGCCCCGCCTACTTTAACAATAGTTTTTACTCCACATAAATTTGCTGCATACAAAATTGCTGGATTTATTTTTCCATCTTTATTTGGAGGTGTACACAAAATTATTTCTTTACATCCCGCAAGTTGTGCAGGAATAGCAAGCATTAAAACAGTTGAAAACAAAGGCGCTGTTCCTCCTGGAATATAAATTCCAACTTTTTCTATTCCAACAGATTTTCTCCAACAAGTTACACCTGGCATTGTTTCGATTTTAGAAACACTTTCTTTTTGTGAAATGTGAAATTTTTCGATGTTAGCTTTAGCTATATTAATTGCTTGTTTTAATTCATCACTAACAAGTGTATTAGCTTCCTCCATTTTAGCTTTAGTAACTAAAAGACTGGTAATTTCAACAGAGTCGAATTTTTTCGTATACCCTTTCAATGCTTCGTCACCATTTTGTTTAACGGCATTAAAAATTTCCATTACTGAACTTTCCAAACTTATCAAATCAAGCTCTGGTCGCTTTGATAGCAATTCAAAATCTTCAACTTTAGGTTCTACTATAATTTTCATATTACAAAATCATTTTTTCTATTGGCACTACTAAAATTCCTTGCGCTCCCTTTGCTTTAAGATTTTCGATTATGTCCCAAAACATATTTTCATTAACAACAGAGTGCACGCTACTCCAACCTTCTTCAACTAATGGTAAAATCGTTGGACTTTTCATCCCAGGTAGTAATGCACATATTTCCTTCAACTTATTATTTGGAGCATTTAACAAAATATACTTATTGTTTTTTGCAGCACGTAATGAATCAATTCTGAATAATAATTTATTCAAAATCTCTTGCTTAGCCTTTGATAGTTTATTGTTTCCAATTAATACTGCTTCCGATTTCAAAATAGCCTCAGTCTCCTTTAAACCATTCATGAACAAAGTACTGCCACTACTCACTAAATCACAAATAGCATCGGCTAATCCAATACCTGGAGCAATTTCAACTGAGCCAGAAATTTCGTGAATCTCCGCTTTTACTTTTTCCTTCTTCAAGTAGCTTTGCAAAATAACTGGATAGCTTGTTGCAATTTTTTTTCCGTTTAAGGATTTAATGCCTTTGTAATTTTGATCTTTAGGAACAGCAATCGAAAGCCTGCATTTGCCAAAACCTAACTTCTTAATCAATTTTACCTTTTTGTCTTTTTCTAAAAGCACGTTTTCACCAACTATTCCAATATCAGCCACATTATCTTCAACGTATTGCGGAATATCATCATCTCTTAAGAAAAAAACTTCAATTGGAAAATTATCAGCTTCCGCTTTAAGTTTATTGATTCCGTTTCCTAAATCAATGCCACATTCTTTTAAAAGCTTCATGCTTTCTTCGTTTAATCTACCCGACTTTTGAATTGCGATTCTCAGTTTCATTTGTTTTTGTCTTTAAATTTTTGGAAATAAAAAAAGGCTTACCGAATGGTAAGCCTTGAAATATAGTTAATACATTATCATTACGACCTACCGTTCAAGTGTGCGAAATGATGATGTAAATTTTGAATGTTCATGATGCAAATATAAATGCATTTTTTTGATTCGAGCAAATATATTTTCATATTTATTGTACTTTTCAATGTTTACAATGTATTTCAAGGGCCAAAATAATTCGTGAACTAATAATTAGGAAAGCATTAGTGCTTTAAAACACAAATCATAGCAGGTTCCCCTTTCAGAATTAATAGTTAAACCAGCGTCAATTTGATCGCACAACATTGGTATAAGCTGCACACCAAGACTTTTTGTTTGACTATAATCAAAATCCTTAGGGATACCAATTCCATCATCACTAATTGTAAAACAAATGTTTCCCTTTTTCTCTTTCAAACAAAATTTAATTGTACCCTTTTTTGCAGGGAAAGCATATTTTAACGAATTACTAATAATTTCATTCAGGATAAGCCCAATAGGAATCATCCGATCGATTTCCAAAAACAAACTCTCGTCAATATCATATTCAAATGCTATAGAAGAGTCCTTTGCGTTAAATGATTGGTAAACACTTTGACTTAACTTAACAATATAATCGCTCATGTTAATTTGACTGAAATCCTTTGCTATATAAAGCATTTCGTGGATTAGCGCCATGGAGTTAATACGATTCTTACTCTCACGAATCATTGCCAAAAACCGTTCGTCTTGGAAATTATCAGATTGCAAATTGAGTAAACTGGAAATAATTTGTAAATTATTTTTTACTCTATGATGAACTTCTTTCAGTAATTGTTCCTTTTCTCTTAAAGATATGGTTGAACCTTCCAACTCTTCACCAAGCATATTTACTCCGGTACCTATAGAATCAAAAACATCTTCTTTATTTGTTATACTAATTTTTTGTTTAAAATCCAATCTAGCATAAGCCATAACGACTTCTAAAATTTCATTCGCCCGCTTATCAGCATATTTTATTTCTTCTGATGCCATTAACTATTATCTATGCTTTTTAGCCAAACAAGTGCTTCTTCTTCATTTGTAAATAGACGAGCAGGAACAATTGGCTTATTTATTCCCATAAAAAAATTACCAACCACCTTACTGATTGTTGAATCAATAATAATGGCAAATGCTTTAACTCCTGATTCTCTTCCCTTCAAAGAAAATTGATTTCGTGCATCTCTTGTCATAGAACGAATGCCTCGAGCATCTATTAACAAAGGAAATTTATCGCCTTTGTAAAATGAGTTTACTGCATCTGAATTTTCTTTAGCTTCTTTCAAGGTTACATCAGCCCCCAATTTAACTTTGGTTCTGCCAACGCCATCTTTACCCATCCAGGTGTGGTAACAAGTAACTTCTATTGCATTTGTAGGCACTTCCATATCTATATGTTAAATGTAATAAATAATTTTTAAATGAAATAATATAATAAAGCCTAATAATTGTTCAAATTTTAGATTTGCATAAGAGATAATATAATAGCATTTTTGTTTTATATTTTATACCAAATTATGAAGCAATTAATTGAGTGCGTTCCAAATTTTAGTGAGGGAAATGATATGAATATCATTAAACAAATCACAAATGAAATTGAATCTGTTGAAGGAGTTTTATTATTGAATGTTGATCCAGGTAAAGCAACAAATAGAACAGTAGTTACTTTTGTTGGCGAACCACATTTAGTTATACAAGCTGCATTCCTAGCTATTAAGAAAGCAGGCGAATTAATTGATATGAGCAAGCATAAAGGTGAACATCCTCGAATGGGAGCTACTGATGTTTGTCCGCTTATACCTATTGCAAACATTAGCATGGAAGAAACTGCTAAGTATGCGCAACAATTAGGAGAACGTGTTGGAAAAGAAATCAACTTACCTATTTATTTATACGAAGCTGCCCAGCCTAACAAAAACAGAAGTAATTTATCTGTTATTCGTGGTGGAGAATACGAAGGCTTTTTCAAAAAAATTAAATTACCTGAGTGGAAACCTGATTTTGGTCCACAAGAGTTTGATGCAAAGCGCGGGGCAACTGTTATTGGCGCTCGTGATTTCTTAGTTGCTTTTAATGTGAATTTAAATACTACTTCTACTCGTCGTGCAAACTCTATTGCATTTGATGTTCGTGAGGCGGGACGTGTAATGCGTGAAGGAAATCCAATAACTGGAAAAATAATTACGGATGAAAGCGGAAACCCAAAATCAAAACCTGGAACATTAAAATGTGTAAAAGCAATTGGTTGGTACATTGAAGAATATGGCGTTGCGCAAATATCAATGAACTTAACTAACATTAATGTAACACCTGTTCATATTGCATTTGATGAAGTTTGCAAAAGCGCTACATCACGTGGAATTAGAGTAACAGGAAGTGAATTAGTCGGATTGATTCCGCTAAAAGCAATGTTGGATGCAGGAAAATATTTCTTAGAAAAACAAGAACGTTCGATTGGTGTAAGCGAAAAAGAGTTAATCAAAATCGCTATTAAATCAATGGGATTAGATGAGCTTGGGCCATTTAAACCAGAAGAGCGCATTATCGAATACATGCTAAAAGACAAAGCTGATAGCAAATTAGTAAGTATGGATTTAATTGCTTTTGCTGATGAAACTGCAAGCGAAAGTCCTGCACCAGGTGGTGGTTCTATTTCTGCTTATGTTGGCTCATTAGGCGCTTCATTAGCAACAATGGTTGCCAATTTATCTTCGCATAAAAAAGGTTGGGATGATAGATGGAAAGAATTTAGCGACTGGGCAGAAAAAGGACAAGCTGCAAAAGATGAATTAATTCGTTTGGTTGACCAAGATACTGCAGCGTTTAATAAAATCATGACTGCATTTTCTTTACCTAAATCAACCGAAGAAGAAAAAACAATTCGTACGCAAGCGATACAAGATGCAACAAAATTTGCAATTGAAATTCCGTTTAAAGTAATGGAGGTTTCTTTAAAAAGCATGGAAGTAATAAAAGCAATGGCAGAAGTTGGAAACCCTAATTCGGTTACAGACGCTGGTGTTGGCGCATTGTGTGCACGTACCGCTGTAATTGGTGCTTTTATGAATGTAAAAATAAATGCATCGGGTTACAATGATAAAGCCTACGTTAAAGATATTATTGCAAAAGGCGAAAAAATAGAACAAGAAGCCATTGCAATTGAAACTGCAGTAATTAAAATTGTGAACGACAAGATAAAGCTTGACTAATGCAATTAGCAAAACTTGCAAACGACTTTTTTGAAATTTGTGTTTCATCACATGGAGCCGAATTGCATTCTGTTTATTCTAAAAAACTAAATAAAGAATTACTTTGGCAAGCCAATGAAAAAGTGTGGGCTAGACATGCGCCTGTTTTATTTCCTATTGTAGGCAAATTAAAAAACGATTCTTATACATTTGAAGGAAAGTCTTATTCCCTTCCACAGCATGGATTTGCAAGGGACATGGAATTTCAAATTATTTCTAATGAAAGTGATTCAATCATTTATGAATTAAATGCAAGTGATGAAACTTTAAAAAAATATCCTTTTCACTTCTTATTGCAAATCGAATACAAATTAGAAAACGAAAAACTTTATTGTAACTACAAAGTAAAAAACACTGGTGCTACAGAAATCCATTTTTCTATTGGTTCGCATCCAGGATTTGTTTGTCCGCTTATGGATGGTGAGCAATTACGTGATTATACAATTAGTTTCAACAAAGAAGAAACAGCAAAACGTAATTTATTAGATGGCGGTTTGTTTAATAGTGCGCAAGAAGAAGTTATCGTAAACAAAAAATACATCCCTCTTAGCAAAGAACTTTTTGAAAAAGATGCTATTGTTTTAAAAGGCTTAAATTCACAAGCATTGCAACTTCATTCAAACAAATACAACTTAAATTTCTTTTGGCACAACATGCCTTACTTTGGCATTTGGGCTAAAAAAGGAAACGAAGAATTTATTTGTTTAGAACCTTGGGCTGGTTTAGCAGATTCAACAAATGCTTCAGGCGATATAAAAGAAAAAGAGGGCATCATTGCCCTCTCTCCTACTAAGGTTTTTGAATGTGGATTTGGAATTAGTGTTTGATAAACTTCCCAAAAAACTCACCATTAGCACATTTTACTTGAATTAAATAAACTCCACTATTGTAATTTTCAATATTAATTTGTGTTTTGTTTTTTGAAGAAATTGTTTGCTTAGAAATTTCTTTGCCCAATACATCTAACACTCTTATTTCTTTAATTTCATTTTCGTAACCTGCATCTATTGTTAATTGCGTAGTTGCTGGATTTGGAAAAAGATTTACTTTTATATTTCCTTTGTATTCTTTTAAACCTACTCCGCTTAAATCTAGACAACTTGGAGCTTCATTAAATTTCCACCAGTTATATACTTTGTTGTTATCTGAAACTACTTTATTGTAAAGTACATTGTTTGCAAGAGCTGCGCTATCCTGAGTGAAGACTAATGCGTAATCAAAATCCAAAAAACCACCACTTGGGTAAAGAGTAGATTTCCCTGAATTAACTAGAAATCGCCTATCACCTGGAACATTGCCCGCCACTATCTCAGTCCAACTTGGCATAGAAATAGGGCTTTGAAAAGATCCACCAACACCGAATCCATTGGGGTCAGAATTGCCTGGAAACAAATAAGAACATACAGGAATTGCTGTTACTGTTGATGTCCCTGGTCCTAAATCATAATGAAATGGGTTACCAGTTCTCCACCTATTATTCAAATAATTATTGTATTGGATTCCTTGTCCAGTACTAGTTGGATTACCTGTAACCGCATCTCCAGTATTATTATAATACATAAATCCACTCATTCTATTGTATTCAGGCACTACGTTATCGTCATCTGGAGATAAACTTGTATTTGGCTCGTGCGTTATAGGGTCCAATTTCCAGGTGCAATCTATGCATCCATCTCTATCATTATCAAGGCCATCATCTAAATCTGCAACACTACCTTGCAATACATTAAGTGAAAAATAAGGCGTGTTCTCATGGTAACCAGTTATCCCATTTCCATCATCATCATAACTATCACCATTATGCACAAAAGCAAAATTATTTTGCACATCACATCCAACATAATCATCTTGGTAATTACCTAAATCTGCATCCTCCATAATTCCAATTCTAACAGAATCATAGAGATTTGTAGATTTATTAATAATATGATAATTATAAAATGTAGTATTATTTAATACTCTATCCGTATCATTAATTTGTGGGCAAGTATATGCGTAAGCTGTAACTCCAATTTGGATACCCATAGCACTCGCTGACCCTGTTTCCATATGCACTTTTTCATCATTTATTACCCAAAACAATAACTGGTCAGCATTTTTATAATAAGGATAATCTCCATCAATTGGATTATAATAGAAATCGCCATTATAATCAAAATAAGGTGCTAACTTATTTTCAGGCTGTCCAAAATTTATTGGATTGCCTGGCCATGTTAATATTTCATTTGGAACAACATAACTTCCATTTTGTACATTGCCTAACAGAAATTGATATTTAAAATTCTCAACCATTAATTTATCAACTTTCCAAACCTTATTATAATACATCATAGTTGCTGTATCTACCGTCAAATTATTAATATCCAATGGACCAGGTTGAAAATCCACACCGTTTTGGCGATACGTTTCCGCTCCTACACGTAGTGAATTGGAAGCATAACCGCCAATCCAAAAATTAGATTTTAGTGTCGTGAATTTATTTGAACCTTTTGGAACTTCATACATAGGATGTAAATTATCGCCATGAATCCCTGCACCAGGATTACAACCCGCCTTTACATTATTTATATCAAGAAATCGATTGTTATTACTAGTTATTCGAACAAAATCTTTAGATGGATCAAAATTATTATACTCAAATTTATGTAAAAACAATTTTGTTGTTGCGCCTATTCCTCCCGTTTTAGAAACATAATATATTACACCATTTGATATAGAAGAAAATACCATATTAAAATTCTGGGAAGAAAACACACTATTCAACATAACCTTTTGATCACCAGCAGGCAATACTTCTATTAAACCTTCTCTATAATAATAGTAAGCATTTTTAGCAACAACCATTGGGTTGCCAGCTGGGCTTTTTGCAATAGAGAAAATTTGAGTTGGCATATTAGCACCAATAATAGTTCCGCTAATTTGCAGAGCATTAGTGAAATTTGATCCATTATATCTTACTAAACCACTTGTATCAGTCCCCATCCACTTATTACCTAATCCATCAACCATTACATCATATACTTTATCATTAAATCCCAACGCTGAAATAACATTTGAAGGGTTCATCATGTTTAGTCCTTTTGCAGAACCTATCCAAATATTATTTGATGCATCTTTCTCAAAAGCATAAATAGTATCCGAACTCAAACCCGAATTAATTTTGGAATAATTAGTAAAATTAACACCATCAAAAACAGCAATTCCAGCATTGGTACCAGCATAAACATTTGTTCCATATATTTCCAAGCTAAACACATTGTTGCTCGCAATAGTGGAATTAGAAGTGTTATATTGTGTATAAGTTGCGCCATCAAATTTTAATAAACCTCCAGTACTACTGCCAATCCAAAGATTACCAGCGCCATCATACTTTAATGCTTGTATCGGAAAGTTAACAGCTGTACTATAATCAGTCCAAGTAGTGCCATCAAATTTTAACAATGTTTTATTACTTGTTATAGAATTTAAACCAATCCATACATCATTATTTGCGCCTAGTTCAACAGATGAAATGCTTTTAAAAGTCGCCAGAGAAGCCGATGGAGTATAGCTATAAGTTGTAAAACCTTGTTGAGAAAACACTGCCAAGTTCAATAACACAAAAACAATAAATAGAATTTTTTTCATAAACCTTATTTTAATGGCTGCTAAAATACCAAAATAACATTCTTCAAATGAAGTTTTCTCACAACTGGTGCTAAAAACTTTGTAAGTGGCAACTTTTACTAGTTTCAATAATTTCTTACCTTAGCGCTTCATGAAAAACAAGCTATTTCAATCAATACGTAGAATATTCTTTAGCAAGAAGGTTGGTGTTTTTGCTATTTGTATTTCTATTGCAAGTTTTTTATGGATTATTAATGCGCTTAACCGTACTTATACCAAAACCATTGCAGTTCCTGTAAAATACATAAACCTTCCTAAAAACAAAGTACTTTCAACAGAATTACCTAAAGTAATTCAGGTTGATGTAAAAGCAACTGGAGCTAAACTACTTTTTATTGATTATAATAAAAACAATAATGTTATTATTATTGATGCAGCTCCAAGTATTCGTAAAAACAAAAACAAACAAACAGTTGCCATAAATACTGCATTAAGTATTGGTAATTTATCTAAACTCTTTAATACCGAAATTGAACTAATAAAAGTAAAACCCGATTCGATCTATTTTAGTTTCGGAAAATCCTTTCAAAAAATAGTTCCAGTTAAACCTACACTGCTTATTGATTTTGATCCACTTTATAATTATGCCGATAAAGTAAAAATAACTCCATCATTTGTTACACTTTATGGTGATAGTGCCTTAGTAAGTAGTATTGATAGCGTAAACACAGAAAAAATTGTTCTCAATAATTTAAACAACACCATTTCTCAAAAAGCAAAAATAAATTTACCTGAAGAGATTGCACAACGTGTTGGTTTATCTGTTAGTGAAGTACAGTTGGATGTTAATGTAGATAAATTTACAGAAACACAATTAGAAATACCAATTGAAACAATTGGAGTTCCTACAAACATGCAGTTAAAAACATTTCCTGATAAAACCACAATTACTGTGACAATAGGACTTAAAGAGTTTGAATCCTTAAAAGCTTCGCAATTTAAAGCTGTTATCGATTACAAAAACACTCAAGCAAACAAATCGAAACTCCCAATTGAAATAAAAACCACCCTCGATAACGTAAAAATAACAAAGGTTTCACCTGAAAAAGTTGAATTTTTACTAAAAAAGCTGTAAATTGCTTCTAGTAATTTATTATTAAACCCTTTTTATGGATAAGAACAATAAACGTGTAGCACTTGTTAGTGGAGCAACAGGTGGATTAGGAACTGCAATGTGCAAGAAATTAGTTGATGATGGTTATACTGTAGTTGGCAATTATCGTAACAAAGAAAAAGCGGATGAATGGATGAAATCCATGAAAGCTGAAGGCTACAACATTCTATTATTTGCAGGAGATGTTAGCGACTTTGAAGCTACTGGAAAAATGATTGCAGAGATTGAAGCACAAGTTGGAACTATCGACATCTTAGTAAATAATGCAGGTATAACAAAAGATTCTCGCTTAATTAACATGAAGGTGGAAGATTGGCACGCTGTAATAAACACCAATTTAAATAGCGTATTTAATTGCACCAAACATGTTATTCAAGGCATGATTGACAGGAACTTCGGGCGTATCATAAATATTTCTTCCGTTAATGGTCAACGTGGTCAATTTGGACAAACCAATTACAGCGCAGCAAAAGCTGGCATGCATGGTTTTACAAAATCACTAGCAATGGAAGTTGCAAAGCTTGGAATAACAGTAAACACAATTTCTCCAGGATATATTGCAACTGATATGGTAATGGCGGTTCCCGAAAAAGTATTAAACCAAATTGTAGCACAAGTGCCGATGGGCAGATTAGGTGGCACGCACGAAGTAGCTCATTTAGTTAGCTTTTTAGCAAGTGATGAAACAAGTTTTATTACTGGAGCAAATTATAGTATTAATGGCGGGCAGCACGTATACTAACTATTGAAAAACGAAACCCTGATAGCTATCGAGAGAAGAAGAAAAATAGATTGTAAAAGTTTTAATTTAAAATTTTAAACATGAAAACTTCATCAAGTATCCTTGTTTTTTTATTGCTTGTTTGTTTTACAAACAATGTAAAAGCGCAATCTTTGGCTGACAGTATTAAGGCTCCTAATGTATTTACACCAAATATGGATGGGATTAATGATGTATTTAAAGTTTCTATTCCGAACGAACTAGAAATTGGTAATTATTCACTTTCTATTTATGATCGTTATGGTATATTGATATTTGACACTAAAAAATCAAGACAGCATTGGGATGGGAGAACGACCAGTGGGCTGCCCTGCTCTGAAGGAACCTATTTTTACTTAATACAACTAAGCGTGTCTTCGCAAGAAATTGAATTAACAGGATTTGTTCAGCTGTTTCGTTGACTCAAGCTTGAACTAAATAAATATTATCTTATTACTGTAATAAATCCATGAGAGGTAACTTCCGACTCATGTTCCACACATATTACTGGTGTGTATTTTAATATATAGAAATAAACTCCTGCATCTAATAATACTTCATTGAAACGAGCGTGCCAAATTAAGTTTTTTCCAGAACCCTTAAATACTGACTGACCCCAACGGTTAAAAATATCCCATGTAATTTCTGAACTACTAGAAAGAGAAATAAAATCATTTAATTGGTCTCCATTAGGTGAAATAATATTTGGAACAATTATATCATCTTGGTTTGGATTATTCATTATAACAACAACTGTATCTTCCGAAGATTGATTGCAAGTTGCAGATGTAACTTTTACCCAATACGTCCCGCTTGTATTTACAACTATTGATGATGCATGACTACCTGTTGACCACAAATAATCCTCACCCAAATTCCCCGCATCGAGTGTAACATTAGTATTCTCGCATAATGTAACATCATTTCCAAGAGAAACAACTAAAGGTATTGGATCTAACACTTCTACAGTATCAATTAGTGTACAGCTTCCTACATTTATGTTTACTGAATAAAGACCAGATGAGGCAATATAGATAGAAGGAGTTACTGCGTTTGTTGACCATAAGTAAGATGTGGCAGAAGGAAAAGTTGCATTAAGTAAAATACTATCAGTACACAAGGTAGTATCGTTACCTAAAAAAGATAAAGTACTAGAAACTCCGCTTATACTAATACTATCCGAAACTTCACACCCTCCAACGTTTGCAGTTACCCAAAACAAACCAGGTGAACTTACTGTAATTGCCGAGTCCAGACTTCCATTTGACCAAATATATGATGCACCTGAAGTGTATGCATTCAATACAATTGATCCAGAACATAGCACAGTATCGTTACCCAAATCAATATCAATTGATAAAGGAGTTGTATTCTCAGGAATTTGGAGATTGTATAATACACCATCTCCAATTTCACCCGCTGAAGCTCCATAATTTGTATTGTAACAAGATGAATTTGGGTGTGTATCAACGCCCGCAAGACCTGGAATAGTAGATGTTTGAATACCAGCAGGAGTAGAAGAAGCCGAGAAATATATTACTCCAACTCCGCCACCACCACCTGGTCCAAAACAAGCAGGGTAGTTAGTAAATTGATCTCCTCCATGTCCTCCATTTGCAAAAAAACTTGTTACAGTTGAATAATTTGGAATATCAAGCAAAATAGTCCCCCCAGCTCCAGCACCGCCCGCTCCATCGCCAATGCTATTTGAAATGAATGAAACATCTGTTCCATTAGAGATAATAGAATTTGTTTGCCCATTTAGCTGATTTGCCCTAATAATTATTATTCCACCGCCATTCCCACCAAAGGTTCCAACTCCATTGTTGTTATCAGAACAACCGCCGCCGCCGCCCATATAAATTTTCCCTAGTGTATAATCTAAATTTCTTCCACCTTTTCCGCCAATAGCAGATGATGCACAAAAATTTGCTTGTTGACCACCAACTCCTCCCATTGTATAATTTCCTCCTCCTCCTCCTCCACTGTTATGTTTGTTTCCACCACCACCACCATTTGCCAAAGCTCCCCTTCCTCCCTTTTTGCTGATTCCAACCATTGTAATCCCTTCGCCTTTTTCCGCACCAAACCCAGAACTTACAGCATAAAAATAATTTTGATATCCTGAGCCACACCCACCGTCAGGATTTGCGCAAGCTGTTCCACCACGAAAACCTTTACCACTAACATCTATCGAAGCATTTAAAGTTAATTGATTCGAAACTTCCATCACAAGAACTCCACCAATACTACCATTCCATGGCAAACAAGAAAGGGGCGTGGTAACTGTTGCATTTGTATATTGAGGAACCCTCACTAACTGAACAGCACTAGTGGTAGTATATGATTTTAAAAGAGGATTGTTTATAGCAACAACATTTCCATTTACAGAAGAAACAGTTGCAAACTCATAATTACCACAATTATTCAGGTTTAAAACTGTTCCAAAGGAACTACTATTTGTGGAATCAATGGTTGCACCTTTCATTTGAATAATTAGAACTCTATCACCTGTTGAAAAACCATTAGTATTACTAACTGTTATGGTATTACAGTTGATACTTACTACAGGTGTATAAATATTAATTATACCTCCTATATTGGTTTGTGATTTTAGAGAAAAAAAAAGCGAAAATAAAATTGAATAAAAGAGCATTTGTTTCATACTGGTAAAATTATGAAAAATATTCAAACCATTTTATTCAAGTGCTTTCAATTATAATAACTTTGTCACTTGTAAATATAAAAATTCAAATTATCCGAAAGAATCAAATTTTATTAAAAAAATAATTATGGAACTTACTTACTTTTATCCACGCTTGGTTCCAATCATTTTCCAAGTTATAAAAGACGTTTTTGAAGACGGAAGATTTGCTGATAGAGGATTGGAATTTCAATTCAAAAAAAACAAAGACTTAAAACCTCGCGAAAAAGAATTTGTAGCAACTACTACTTATGATTTAATTCGTAATTGGCGTTTTTTGCAAACCCTTACGCAGCAAACAAACGCTTCAATATATAAAAACCCGAGCCCCATTTTATTTTGTTATTTCCATTTCAAAAACCAAGAAGTTCCAAAGGAATTAGAAAAATCAAAATTTAACGCTAAACAAATCGAATCATTGATTCGTAAGCAAATGAGCATCCGAAAATTAAGAGAATCATACCCTGATGATTTAGATGCTTTTTGTGAAAATGATTTAGGAAAAGAAAAATGGGATTCATTATCTGCTGCTTTAAACAAAGAGCCTAATGTGTATGTAAGAGCAAACACACACAAAATGGACAGAAAACAATTAGCGCTTAGATTGCAAGATGAAGGTTTTTCGGTTGATGAATTAAAGGCAGATAATCAAGCCTTAAAAATTAATTCTAAAAAATCTGTTTTTTTATCTGATAGTTTTAAGAAAGGTTTTTTTGAGGTACAAGATATTTCTTCCCAACGTGTATCCGACTTTATGCAAATACAAGCTGGAGAGCGAGTAATAGATGCATGTGCAGGAACAGGTGGAAAATCCATGCACCTTTCATGTTTACTAAAAAACAAAGGGAAAATTATTGCATTGGATATTTCGCAAAACAAATTAGATGCATTAAAGAAAAGAGCAGCACGCGGTGATGCACAAAATATTGAAACACGTTTAATAGAAAACGAAAAGAGCATTAAACGTTTATATGCAACTGCCGATAAATTATTGTTAGATGTGCCATGTAGCGGAACAGGTGTATTTAAAAGAAATCCTGATGCTAAGTGGAAAATGAATCCTCAAGACATTGAAAATCTTCTTGTGCAGCAAAAAGATATTTTAGAAAAATATTCGCCCATGTGTAAAGTAGGTGGAAAAATGGTTTACGCTAATTGCAGTGTCTTGCATTGTGAAGGCGAAAAACAAGTGGAAACATTTTTACAAACTCATAAAAACTGGGAATTAGAAGCTGAAGCAAGAATTCACCCCGATACAATTAATGCTGATGGTTTTTATATGGCAAGACTGACAAAAATCAGTAATGAATAAATTTTAAAGTAACATTTGTTACTAATACTTTATTTCTACTCATCTACTTTTACATCATAATAGAACCAAATTAAAACTCTACATTATGAAAAAGAACATGGGTAACATAGACAAAATTATTAGAATACTTATTGCGGCTCTTATTGCAGTTTTATACTTTACTGGTATAGTAACAGGCACTTTAGGTATTGTGCTTTTAGTTTTGGCAGGTGTATTTGTATTAACTAGTTTAATCAGTTTTTGTCCACTATATGCCCCGTTTGGAATAAACACTTGTCCAAAAGACAAATAATTCAGTCTTTAGTCCGTAATAGAATTAGCATTCATCCTTTTATTTTTAATTCTAATAGCTTTAATACGGCTTACTTGTCGAAAAGTAGTTAAAAGCAAGGATTGTAGTACATTTTGTTACATAATTATTAGCAGTACAACACTAAATTTGTAAAAAAAGAATGGAAAAGAACATTGGTTATAATGATAAAATGACAAGAGCTATAATTGCTGTTGTTATTGGATTTATTTGTTTGACACAATCAATAACTGGTCCATTAGCAATTAATTTATTATTGATAGCAGAACTTCTTTTACTTACAAGTTCGCTTAGTTTTTGCCCTTTATATAAAGTGGCGAGGATTAATAATTACAGAGACTAATTATTACAAAAGTATAAAAACAAAAAAGGTTCAGTGTAGCAACACTGAACCTTTTTTGTTTTAAAGAGAATCTTTAATTTAATTACTCATTCTGCCAATAGCACAACTCACATACGATTTTGCTTTATGCATTAAATCATTGTGTCCGCTTTCAGGATAACCCATCGAAGATAATTTAGCAATAACATCTTCACGCTTATAATTTTCTCCACTAATAGTTACCTTTTCTTCATCTTTATTGATTTCTACATTTTTAATTCCGCTTAATTTCATTAAGCCATCTTTAATGCTGGTCATACAACCTGCACATTTGATGTTTTCTACGTTAATTGTTTCAGTTGTCATGTTGTTGTTGTTTAGGTTTATTTTCTTTCTTAATAATATTTACAAATAATGCTCCCATTGCAGCGAAATAAATGGTGCTGTTTATTGGGCTTGATGTAATAGCGCATGAACCGCTTGAACAACCAATTAATCTCCAATATAGAAATCCAGCTACTCCACCAATTGCCCCGCCTAGGAAATACAATTTATTTTTTATCAACCACTTCTTCATAGCTAATTTCATTTATGTTTTCATTTGTTGAATTTACCTTTTTATAATCTACACCGCATCCACCTGCCCCGCAGCAACCAACATTAAACACTGGCATCAATGTAAACAAGGAACCAAGTATTAATGAAAATTTATCTCCAGTCATAACACCTTGAATTAAAATAAATACTCCAAGACCCAAACGAATAAATCTAAACAGATTCCAATTACTTAATACACTTTTCATACACCAAATTTACTATAAGAGCATCGCTTTAAATGTAACATAAGTCACTTTCAGGTTTTATTTGTGATTTATTGGTTTTATAGGTTAATTCAATAGAAAGCCTAAATTTGCATAGTTCTTATATGGCACCGTAGTTCAATGGATAGAATAGAAGTTTCCTAAACTTTAGATCTAGGTTCGATTCCTAGCGGAGCCACTTTTAACATTCCACATCAATCTTTTTTTATTTACAGCATTTGCTTACCTTTAAACAATGAAGTATTGTATTTGGGCGATATTGTTCTTGTTTATTTTCACAACACCAAGCCTTGCACAACAAAGTTTGTTTGATTCATTAATTAAAGTAAGTCAATCCAACGAATTACCAGACACAAGCCGATTAAAAGCCTATGTACAACTAAGCAATATTTGTTCTGAAGAAGATATTATTAAATATGCTGAAAAAGGTAATTTACTATCCAAAAAATTAATTGGCAGCTCCGATAAACAAACAAAGCATTTGGCCAAACAAATGATGTCGGACGCATGCAACAACATTGGATACGCTTATCAATCCACTGGCGACATTTCACAAGCAACTTCATACTATAAAAAAAGTTTGTCGATAAGAAAAGAACTAAAAGACAATAAAGGAATTGGAGAATGTATTAATAACCTAGCTTATTTATTGGAGCAAAAAGGGAATATTGCGGCCGCATTAGAACAATATCACGAAGCATTAAAATACTACGAATTAGCAAATCACAAATATGGCATGGCCTATGCGCTTAACAATATTGGCTTTATTTATCAAAAACAAGATGATTTAACAAAAGCATTAGAGTACTACTTAAAAAGCAAAAAATTTCATGAGGAAGCTCAGGACAAACACGGCGTAACCCAATCGCTCACTAATATTGGGGCTATTTACAAAATGCAAAAAAAATATCCTGAAGCCTTAAAAACTCACTTTCAAAGTTTAACAATACAAACGGAGCTAAACGATAAATCTGGAATTTCTAACTCCTATAACAATATTGGATACATTTATGAAAACCAAAACGAACTTAACAAAGCATTAGAATATTACGAAAGAAGTTATAAAATAAGAGAAGAGTTGCAAGAAAAAAAAGGGATGGCTAACTCATTAAATAATATGGGAAGAATTTATTCCTTAAAATTTAATAGTGCAAAAGCCCTTGAGTGCGCCACCAAATCTCACAAACTTTCAATGGAATTAGGTTACCCAGAAAACATTAGAAATTCTTCAAAGCTGTTAAGTTCTATTTATAAATCCAAGGGAAATTATAAAGAATCGCTTGAAATGATGGAACTATTCTTTAAAATGCACGATAGTTTAAACAACGAAAACACCAGGAAAGTCACATTAAAACAACAACTCAAATACGAATTCAGTAAAAAAGCAATTGCAGATAGTGTTAAATTTCAAGAATCTCAAAAAGTAAAAGATGCGCAAATTGCCGTGCAGAAATCACAAATACAAAACGACAAAAATAAAAGATGGGCACTTTTTGGAGGACTCTTTTTAGTACTTGTGTTTGCAATCTTTATGTACAAAAGAGTTAGAATAACCCAAAAACAAAATGCGATTATTGAAAAACAAAAACAACATGTAGAATTGCAAAAAGAGATTGTGGATCAAAAACAAAAAGAAATTTTAGATAGTATAACCTATGCTAAACGCATACAATACACCTTACTTGCGCACAATGAATTATTAGAACAAAATCTGCCAAATTTCTTTGTGTATTTTCAACCAAAAGATATCGTTAGTGGTGATTTTTATTGGGCAACTACGAGATCTTCAGCCGAAGGAGATTTATTTTACATTGCTATTTGCGATAGCACAGGCCATGGGGTTCCTGGTGCGTTTATGAGTTTATTAAATATTTCATTTATGAATGAAGCCATAAATGAAAAAAATATTTTAGAGCCCAATTTAATTTTCAATTATGTAAGAGACCGCCTCATTTCAAGTATTTCTAAAGACGGGGCAAAAGATGGAATGGATGGAATTTTGCTTTGCATAAACAAAACAACTAACGCTATTACATACTCAGCCGCACAAAATAGTCCGCTAATAGTTAAAGACGGCGAAACGATTAAACTTCCAAGTGATAAAATGCCAATTGGTAAAGGAATTAAAAACGACTCATTTAATTTATATACAATTAAACCACAAAAAGGGGATACACTTTATTTATATACAGATGGTTATGCAGATCAATTTGGCGGTGAAAAAGGAAAAAAATTCAAACAAAAACAATTAAGCGAACTACTTTTATCTATAGCAAATAAACAGATTAACGAACAATCAGAAATATTAAAACAACACTTTAGTAACTGGAAAGGAAATTTAGAACAAGTGGATGATGTTTGTTTGTTAGGAATAAAATTTTAATTTTTAACTCAATGAACTTCACCCTACGCCCTTGGAATATAAATGATTTGGATAGCTTGGTTAAAAACGCAAACAACCCAAACATTGCGAAATTTATGACGGATGGTTTTCCACATCCTTACACAAACGAAAAAGGAATTTCATTTATTGAAATGGCAACAAAAGATAATCCAATACATATTTTTGCAATTGATGTGGAAGGCAAAGCGGTTGGTGGCATCGGTATTCATCCACAACAAGATATTATGAAAAAAAATGCAGAACTGGGTTATTGGCTTGGAGAAGATTATTGGGGTAAGGGAATTGTAAGCGGGGCAATAAAACAAATTGTTGATTTTGCTTTTACAACATACAATATCAATCGCATATTTGCTCGTCCGTTTGGAACAAACATTGCATCGCAAAAAGTACTAGAAAAATGCGGCTTCAAGCTAGAAGCGCGTTTTGAAAAAGTAATTCTTAAAAACGGGAAATACCTTGATGAGCTGGTTTACGCTATAAGAAAATAAATTACGGACAGTAATAACCACCAGCATAAATATCTTCGTAAGGAATATCTAAACAAACAAATGATTTAGAGCTCACCATTCCCATATTAAACCAACCTAAGGCACGCGGGGCATCTGAATTTACAGGCTTTATGTTGGTGCGCAAATTTTCGGGTGTAACAGCAAACAAACCTGCTTGACTATTATTTAATTGCGTAGTGAGTTGAATCATATACTCGTATGAATCTTTATTTAAAGAATGTACCTCCACAGTATACACATCATTTAATTGCAAATACTTATCTCCAGGTATTACATTAAAATATGCATTAGGTGGAATAAAACATAAACCATCTGTACCATTACCTCCACCGCCATCTTCACAAACATTTATTGCATTTGATTGATTGTAGAAAACACCATTTTTGTATGACTTAATCCAGTAATAATCTTTTCCATTAGGTTGATCTTTTCCAAACAACCAAGCATAATAACCTTTTACTGTTGTACTACCAATATCTGTTACTCTGTCGTAACCAACAGTATCAATTGTAGTTGTTCTATTAAGTGTTGACATGGCAGTATATGAATTTCCCTTATAAGAAACTGCTAAGGTATATTGATGCCCAACTACACATAAAGTATCTGTAGCGGTTGGAGTAAAAACATAATTACCTGTACCAGCAACCTCGTTAAAACTATATACTTTGCCGTTATTTAAATCCGTTAAGCTAACGCTAGCTCCAGCAGCAATTGGAGTATTATTTCCATCAAATACTGGAGCTGTTGTTGTTAATCTTACCGTTTGCACACCTGCTTTATCATTTATCCAAGCATCTATAACCAACAATGTTTCTCCTTCTGGTACATCAACCTTAACAACCTTTTCGCAAGAACTAAGTCCAATTAAAAAAGTAAATCCAATAATTATTTTAAAAATATTTTTCATGCTCAATTTTATTAAAAACTAAAATTATAAGTTACCGAAGGAATTATTGTTCCAACTATCGAATATCTAATTGCTTCCGTTTGTAATGGGTTGTTTTCATTAGGACGGAAGAAAATGGTAAATGCATTTTGACGATTATAAACATTATAAACACTAAATACCCAATTACTTTTCCATTTACGTTTATCATTCTTTTTAGGAGTAAGCGTAGCTGATAAATCTAAACGATGATAAGGAGTATTTCTAAAACTATTTCTCTTCTCAGTAGTGTTATCTGTTACCGTGTAACCTTGCACTTCATATTTTACATTAGGGAATGTTGCTGGTGTTCCACTTGTTAAAACAAAATTTCCACCAAATGTCCAACGCTTACTTAATTCGTAAGATGCTGTTATATTCATATTGTGTGGCCTATCATAACGGGAAAAGTACCATTCATCTTTACTTAAACCAGGAATTTTTCTTTCGGTACGCGATAAAGTATAACTAATCCAACCGGTTAATTTTCCTTTGTTCTTTTTAATAAACAACTCTAAACCATAAGCACGACCTTTACCTTGAATTAAGTCAGCTTCAATTTCTTCATTCAAAAGTAAATTTGCATTATCAATATAATCCAATTGATTTTGCATCCATTTGTAATAAATCTCACCAGACGTTTCATACATATTTTCTTTAAAATTTCTAAAATATCCAGCGGCAATTTGGTCGGCAACTTGAGGTAAAATGTTGTTTGTTACAGGAGTCCAAATATCCAGAGGTGTTGCTGCTGCGGTATTTGAAACTAAATGCAAGTATTGAGCTGTTCTATTATAACTTGCTTTAATCGAACTTGCATCAGTAACTTCATACTTCATCGAAAAACGAGGCTCGAAATTATTATACTGTTTCACTGATTCATTATTTGAAAAAGCACGAGTTTCTTTTAAACGCTTTCTTGTATTTGTAATTGTATCATGAAAATAATAAGCGGTATCAGCAATATAATTAAACAAACTAAAACGAATTCCATATTGCATAGAAAAGCGATCATTTATTTTTTGCTCATTATCAAAATATAAAGCAGTCTCTAATCCATTTTTATTATCTAAACCAATTTTTGTTTTATCACCATCTGCACTAGTAACAACTGCATTACCGGGTTTAAAATTATACCAAGTAGTTTGTCCGCCAAAATGCATGGTGTTTTTTTGATTTAAATAAAATGTAAACTCAGGTTTTGCACTATAATTAATAATGTTTGAAGCCCAATCAAATGACGTTTCATCGTTTTCATTTTTAAAGCCAAGGAAGTATTTATAATTGCTATAATAAACAGTTGAATTCAAAAATAGTTTCTCTCCAAAAATATGATTCCAACGAGCTGTTGCAGTAGAGTTACCCCAATCAAATCTAAAGCCTGCTCCAAATACATCCTGTCCCAAATAACCACTTAAGAATACTTGATTCTTTTTATTAATTCTCCAATTTATTTTCCCAGTTAAATCATAAAAATAAAATTTCGCATCTTTTAAATCAGGGAGTTTTTTCTTAATAATAGGCTTAGTAAGTACATCAATGTAACTTCTTCTTCCAGCAATAATAAAGGATGCTTTGTCTTTCACAATTGGAGCTTCAATAGAGAAACGACTGAAAATAGTTCCAATACCACCATTTACTTCTAGCTTCTTGTTGTTTCCTTCTTTCATTCTAATATCAAGAAGAGAAGATATTCTTCCACCATACTGAGCAGGAATTCCACCTTTGTATAATTTCACATCTTTAACTGCATCTGGATTAAACACGGAAAAGAACCCAAATAAATGAGATGAATTAAAAACTGGAGCTTCATCTAACAAAATTAAATTACCATCAATATTTCCACCACGCACGTTAAATCCTCCACTACCCTCACCTACTGATGTAACACCAGGTAGTAATTGAATACCTTTTACAATATCAACTTCACCAAGCAATGCAGGTATTTTAGAAATTTGTTTGATATCTAACTTCACCATACTCATGTCCATGCTCTTTACATTTACATTTTCTTTTTCGGATGAAATAGTTACTTCATTTAAAGTTGTTTTCACATCTTCTGCAAGTTCAATATCTAAAGAAGTATTTTCGTTTAATTCCAATTCTTTAGTTATTTGCTGATAACCAATGTATGAGAATACAACATTGTTTTTTCCTTTAGGTAAACTAATCGAATAAAAACCATAAGCATTTGTTGAAACTCCATTGGAAGTTCCTTGCTTATATACATTTGCACCGATGATTGTTTCACCATTTGCAGCATCCTTAACGTATCCGCTAAGCGTAACATTTTGAGCTTTTCCTATTACAACAAGAAAAAACAGAATGCCAAATAAAAATATCCTATTCATAAAAATTAATTTCGCGGGCAAAAGTAGGAAACTTTTTTGATTCAAATAGTTTCCTAACTTTTAAATAACTCAGATTTAATGCATTTAACAAACTTTTACATACTTGTTTTATATATGCTATGGCAGAAGCCACTTTTTTTAAACAAGGTCTTAATATCTTTTCGGGTTTCTATCAATGAAAGCACGTACTTTTGTTTTCTATTAATTTGAAATTTATGAGTACTATAGAAAAAGTTGAGTGTTTGATTATTGGATCGGGACCTGCAGGTTATACCGCAGGAATATATGCAGCGCGTGCAGGTTTAAAACCAGTTATGTATACAGGAATGCAACCTGGTGGGCAATTAACAATTACAACTGAAGTTGAAAATTACCCAGGATACCCAAAAGGAATTCAAGGTCCAGAAATGATGGAAGATTTTAAAGCTCAAGCAGAGCGTTTTGGAACAGATATACGTTTCGGTTATGCATCTAAGGTTGATTTTACTGGCCCAGTGCATAAAGTATGGGTTGACGAAACTACCGAAATACATGCAAATACAGTAATTATAGCAACAGGTGCTTCAGCAAAATGGTTAGGCTTGCCAAGCGAACAACGTTTAAACGGCTTTGGTGTTTCGGCTTGTGCGGTTTGCGATGGATTCTTTTTTAAACAACAAGATGTAGCTATTGTAGGCGCTGGAGATACTGCGGCTGAAGAAGCAACTTACCTATCAAAAATATGCAAAAAAGTATATATGATTGTTAGGAGAAGTGAAATGCGTGCAAGTAAAGCAATGCAAGAGCGTGTAAAAAACACAGCAAACATAGAAATACTTTGGGACTCTGAAACAAAAGAAATACTTGGTGAAAAAGCAGTTGATGGCGCATTAATCACCAATTTAAAAACAGGTGAAGAACGTAAAATTAATGTAACAGGTTTCTTTGTTGCCATAGGTCATACACCAAACACACAAATTTTTAAAGATTGGATTACAATGGACGAACAAGGTTATATTGAAACTATACCTGGCACGAGTAAAACCAATATTAAAGGTGTATTTGCAGTTGGTGATGCTCAAGATAAAATTTATCGTCAAGCGGTTACAGCTGCAGGAAGTGGTTGCATGGGTGCTTTAGATGCTGAACGTTATTTAGCCGAAATTGGCGTTCATTAATTTTGTATATTTATATATAAAATTAGTGAGAAATTTAAGCTACATATTTTTTTTGTTTTTTGTTTTTATCCTTAATAACATTAAGGCTCAAACTTCTTTTGCCGATCAAATTCCTGGTGCTCAAAAATACGACCCTACTAAAGTTATTGATTCTGAATATGGGATTCAGATGTACGACAAATTAATTTTTGCTTTAGGCGGAGATTCAGTGCGTTTTAACAAAAAAGGTTATAACGTTCAAGGTTGGATGGAAGATTATTATACAACAGGAACTATTTTGCATAAAGGATTTTATGAGGATGGCCAATTAAAAGTATTTAAAAATTTTTATCCAAATGGTAATATTGAGCGTTCTTTCAGAATCATAGATATGAAACGCTGTGAAACAATAGAATATTACCAAGATGGAAAAGTGAAATCCGAAATCACTTTCTATGATGGAAATGCTCAAAAGCAAACGGATTATTATCCGAATGGTGTAGTTTCTTATATTGAAGAGAGTGAAAAAAGCAATGATTATTTATTCAAAAGAAACTCTTATAGAGAGGATGGAACCCCCAGCATTATTTTTGAAATCATAGATAAAAAGAAAAAAGTATACATTCATAAAGAGTACTTTGATAATGGTAAACTAAAAGAAGAAGGAGAAATGAAATTTAGTTTTGATGCCAGTGATTATGTAAAGGAAGGGACTTGGATTTATTATGATGAAGCCGGAACTCAAACACGTAAAGAAAAATACCACAATGGTGGCAAAATCGATTAGAAATTTATCCTAAACTAAACTGATTTAGTAAATCTGAAATAAGGCTTTATCTATTTCATTCTAAATGTCCATTTAATCCCAATTATTCGGTTAACTTTGTCAAGATACCACTCTAATATAGAGTTTAAGAATTTTTATGGCGTTACAAAAGAACAGATTTATATTATCACTTCTTCTAGTGATTTCAATATTATCTGCCATTTCACAAAACCGCAGCTACCGCTTTGATCGACTAGGTTCGAACGAAGGAATATCATATAGTCAAGTTAATTGTGTTTTTCAAGATCAAAAAGGCTTCATGTGGTTTGGAACATCCTTGGGTTTAAACCGATACGACGGATACAATATCACTAAATACTTTCACTCTTCTAAAGATTCAACTACACTCAGCTCCAATTCAATTGGATTTATTTGTGATGATGAAGATGATAATTTATTAGTTGCCTCAAGCCAAGGTTTAGATATTTTAAATATTGGCACAAATAAATTTACTCGCGCAAAATTAATACGAGAAAAAAATGTTAAGGGGCGTGTACAACTAAGCAATTATTACATTAACCAACAAGGCATTCGTTTTTTCGGAACAAACAAAGGACTTTATTATTTTAACCATTCAAAAAAACAAGTTGAACCATACTTAGTAAATGGGAAAACAATTTGTGATTCTACTTTTTCAATTAATGGCGTTGTATGTGACAAATTTGGATATATCTGGATTTCATATCGTGTAATTGATGGAAATCATAGTCCTTATTTAAGAAAAGTAGACCCAAAAGATGGGAGTGTAAAAACATATGCACTTGATGAAAAACAGCTAAAAGGAATTTACTATGATTACCTAGGCAATATATGGATGCCTGCTGATAAAGGATTAATTGAATTTAATCCCATTACCGAAAAGTCTAAATACTATGCAGTTCCAGACGATAAATTTTATAGTAATAACTCGTTTTTCGGAACACGTTCGGGAGAAATATGGCAAGGATTCTGGTCATTTGGTGCAACTAAATTTGATGTAGTAAACAAAAAGTTTGAAATACACGTTAACGACCCTCTAAATCCAGAAAGTATTTCTGATAATGTAATAAATGAAATTTATGAAGATTACAATGGTGTACTCTGGTTTGCTACAAACGAAGGCGTTTCTAAATTATCATTCGACAAGCAACATTTTGCTATTATTCCTTTCTCTAAAACTATACAACACATTACCACACAAAAAGTACTTTTTTCAACCAAAAGTAAATATTATCCTAACCGATACTATATTGGAACTAACGGAGAAGGCTTAATACTATTTGACGAAAAAGAAAAGCGTTCGGAATCATTTTCACCAACAGGAAAAATCAAAACACTTGAACGCTTTATTAATAATGTTTACGAACAAAACGAGAAGGCACTTTGGGTTGCTGGAAACTTTAATTTTTACAAAATTGAAGTGAATGAAAAAGGCTTAGTTAAATCGAAATCCTTTTTCGAAGACTATAAATTATACTTCACCTTTATATACCCTGATGCAAATGACCCGACAATATTATGGCTTGGAACACTAAACTCGCTTATAGAATTTAACACAAAAACCGAAACTTATCTTGCACATCATTTACCAAAAGATGACTTCTATATTTATCAAATAACAGAAATAAGTAAATCAAAAATTTTACTACTTCATGGTAAGTCAATAATTGTGTTTGATAAACTCACAAAAAAAATAGAAAAATACACTTATCCTGATGACTCCTATTTGCTAAGTTTAATGAAAGATAAAAACGGAGAGAGAGTTTATATTGGCTCTCACTCTAACGGTTTACTTTCATTTAATTTACTCACAAGAAAATTAACTAAACTTCCAAAAGCATTCGAATCTGAAATACCGGATATTTCAAATATTGTTGAGCACGATGAATACATTTGGTTTGCTACTAACAAAGGACTTGTTCGTTTTTCGCCTAAAGATAATTTGGTTTTGTTGTATTCTACCTCTGATGGATTACCAAACAACATTGTAAATAGTTTAAGTGTAACGCCAGATAATAAGCTTCTATTATCAACTAATTCTGGAGTGTGTTTATTAGATCCAATTAACACAAAGAAAAACATGGATCCGCCAAAGCTTACTTTTACTACCTTAAGAATAACAAACAAACACGATTCTTTAATAAACATTATAAACGAAGCGTCTAGAAATCTTACTTTAGAACACAACGAGAATTTTTTAAACATAAAATTTGCTGCTCTCGATTTTCACAACAGCACAAAAAACGTTTATAAATTTAGAATGAATGGAATTGATACCATTTGGAAAACAATTTCAAACAGAAACGTACTTTATTTTGACGACCTTAAACCTGGAAAATATTCGTTAGAAATTTATGGTTCAAATAGTGGTGATATTTGGACAGAGAACCCAATTACACTTAACATAACCATACTACCTCCCTTTTACAAAACAGCTTGGTTTTTTATAACAGCGCTTGGGGCGCTAGTTATTATGTCGTTTTTTATAATGTATTTTATAAGAAGAAGTAGATTAGAAAGCTACAAGCAAAATAACGATCTTAAATATGAAATAAACAGCTTAAGAAGTATTTGGATATTTGGCGGGGTAAGTTACCCGTTTGTAGGGTTTTTATTTCAATGGTTATACGAAAATGTAAACTTTCAACCCTATTTTCTTGCAGCGTATTTCTTTATAGTTATGACTATTTGGGCTGCTTCTTTTAAAATATCTTTCATTCAAGATAAAGCAAAATTCATAACCAAATTATTTTTCTACGTTTTAATTGGTCACATCTTATACGTTACACACTTACACAATTTAAATTTCATTAATGTAGCATCGTTGTTTATGGCGCTTACTGCTACTACTTTGGTGTTTAATAACTACAAAGATTTGTTTTGGTTTGTACTATTTATAACTTCTGCTGCTTGCTATACCGCTTACTCTCTTGAAACACCTCAAACTGATAGCTCACTTTACATAATTGGCGTGATTACTATATCGTTTGTTTCGTTTATGACAATAAACATAACTGCGAATTTGAAAAACCGAATGGATTTCTCAGATAGAATTTTAAACAAAACAGATAGTATTGTAATAGCGGCAGACAGAAAAGGAAATATTGTTTACACCAACGATGGCGCAACACGTGCCCTTGGTTATAGCATGGCCGAAATTTTAGGAGATGGCTGGTGGAAAATTAGAGGCGAATCTAAGGAAAGTAATGAAGAGGTTAAACAGCGTGTAATGGAGGATAAAATTGTTCAGGACAATTATACATCGCTCATAAAATCAAAGGACGGAGAAAACAAATGGATACAATGGGTTGATACAAAAATTGATGAAGAAATTGTTGTTGGTATTGGACAAGATGTTACAGAACAAGTTGAAATAAGAGCTCAATATCAATTGCTAGTTGAAAATGCCAATGACATTATTTACAAAGCGGATAATACTGGTCATATTGTTTATGTAAATGAAGTTACTGAAAAAGTATTGGGTTATACAAAAGATGAAATTATTGGCAAACACTATTCATCGTTTATTGAAAAATCTCAACGTGTACAAGCTATGCGCTTTTACATTGATATGTATCAAAACAAAACCAAAGACTCTTATTATGTTTTTCCTGCAATCGGAAAAAACAATAAGCCTAAATGGTTAGGACAAAGTGTTAAACTACTATTTGATGAAGAAGAAAACATCATAGGGTTCCAATCGATTGCACGTGACATTACAGAGCAAATTGAAGCGGAGAAAAAAATTAAAGCTTACTCATCTCGTTTAGAAACAATTAATTTAATTAACGAAAGTTTTATCAATAGTGTTTCTGTTGAACAATTATATATTAATGTACTTGCTGCATTAAAGCGTACATTTAAAGATGCTCAACAAATATCAATTGCTAATTATATTGAAGATAATGCTGAGTTTAATTATTTAAGAAATGGCAAATTAGACAAAATAAATTATTCGTTTAAAACCTTACGCAACTATCATCCTTTTCAATCTTTACGCCCTGTTATTGTTCAGGATCTGGAAAAAGACATTGTTGATGGTATAGAAGCCGATTTACTTAAAGAAGGCATCCGTTCTTATATTTCTTACCCAATATTTTTTGAGAAAAAACTATACGCATCTTTAAATGCTGATTTTGGTTATACAAATGGAATTTCAGTTGATGTATTTGATTTAATAGAACAAATATGCGAATCGCTTGCCTTAGTCTTAAATCAACTAAAACTACAAAGTGAATTAGCGGAAAAGAACAAAGACATTACCGACTCTATCAACTACGCTAATCGTATTCAAAAAGCATTGTATCCAGATAGCGAATACTTAAAACAATTAGTAAAAGCTAACAGCATCATATTTAAACCACGTGATATTGTAAGTGGCGACTTTTATTGGATGGAAAAATCGGGCGACAATTTATTGTTTGCTGTTGGAGATTGCACTGGGCATGGTGTACCAGGCGCTATGCTTAGTATGTTGGCGCAAAGTCTATTAAATCAAGCGGTAAATGAAAAACGTATTTTAGAACCTTCACTTATTTTAAAATACTTATGCGTAAGCTTTACACATGCATTAAAACGCGCTAATGTAAACTTAAAAGATGGGTTTGATATTAGTATTGTAAACATAAATCTTGCAACACGCAACCTATCCTTTAGCGGGGCAATGCAATCTATTTTTATTTTACAAAACGATGAAATCATACGCATCAAAGGAAACAAAACTACCATTGATATTAAAGATGATTTAAATGTTCGTTTTGATGAATATGATTTTACTTTAGAAGAAGGCGATATTGTTTGTTTATACTCGGATGGAATGATAGACCAATTTGGTGGAGAAAGAAACAAAAAACTAAACACAAAAGGTTTACAACAATGGGCGCTTGAATCAGTTGCGCACCCAAACAAACAAGCGTTTTTCGATAAAAAACTAAACGACTGGATGAAAAACAGCGAACAAATTGATGATATTACTTTGATTACACTGATGCCGTTTTAGACAAATCATTTAGAAATATCAAACAATTTAATTATTCCTCTTCCTTCTTATCCCCTGGCTTATAGGTAAATTGCATACCACGAATGAAATTTCTTAGCATTTGATCTTTGCAATGACGGTATTGTTTTTGGCCTGGCTTACGAAAGAAAGCTGAGATTTCATGCTTACTCACATTCATACCGCCAAGCGCTAACATTTTTATTATATCGTCGTCTTTTAAATTTAATGCAATTTTTAATTTCCTAAACACTGCATTATTGGTGAGTGGACCGTGATCCACAGAAGCTGCACCTTCTTGCTTGCCACGCTTTAAAGCAATAAATCCATCTAAAAAAATAGATAAATCAACGTCACTAATTGGTCGGTGCGCTTCGTCTTCATCCTTTTTTAACCAAGCAGTAACTTCTTCTCGTTTAATAACCATACCTTCTGAAGTGCAAATCTTAGTCATTGCATCATCGTTTAAATCAAAGGTGTATCTAAGTCGGCGAAGTATATCGTTATTGGTCATTTGCTATCATTATAAGAGGGTATAAATATACGATTTGTAGTTGAGGAGTCAATTTTTATTTAAACCTTATGTAATTTTATCGCATCCTTCAAAATTGTCTTAATTGTTTTAATTGGCAAATCTTCATTGGGGTCAACTAATAAGATTTTAATATAGGATCGTTTTTCAATAAGTAAATCAGGATGATTCAAATGGATGCCGCCAACTATTCCTATATATGGTTTCTTGAATTTTTTATGGAACCAAAAATAACAAAACATTTTTCCCTTATAAGAGAAAAAAGGCATTCCATATTTTAAACTTGTTGTAATATTTTTATCCTGAGCAAGAATAATATCACGCAACGCCAATAAACAAGAAGCATTAGGTTCTTGCTGCTGCAAATAAAAATTATCAAGGGATTTCTCCATAAAGTAATTTATGCCTTTATTTTACCGTAATACAACAAATCAATTATTTGCCCCGCTGTGGTAATATGGTCCTTCCTTATTTTGCCTTCCACTTCAAAACCACATTGCTCAGCTAATTTACGAGCAGGCGTATTTGTTTCGTGCGTACGCAAAAATAATTTATTGAATTTTAATTCTTCAAAACAGTAGTCAATAAATAAATTAAAAGCTTTCTTAGCAATTCCTTTCCCCGCGTATCGCGCATCTAAGTAACAACCTAACTCACCTTTGGGAACTCGCCAATCAATGTTTTTTATATCTATAAAACCAATAATGTCTTTGGTTTCATCATCCACAATTACGTAGGGTAAATATGTTTTGTCGTCACGTTTTTTAATGCGTTCAATAATAAATTCTCTTGTTGCTTCTAAGGTGTGTGTTCTAGAAACTGTTCCTGCAAAATAATCTACCAAACGATTTCTATTGGTGTCAATTAATTTGAAGTAAGCTTCTGTATCAGCTAACTCCAGAAAACGAATACTATAATAATCGAAATGCATAATTAGTTTTAATGAAGAACTAAATTAAAACAAATTTGCGAAAGAAAATAGTATGTTAAAAAATCAAACTCTTACTGCCAAAATCCTCGCAATCAACAGCCTTTTTGTGCCTACGTTTTAGTTTCATGTTTTTAGAAAACATACTAGCACCTTTAAAATCAAACACGATTGACAACTCGTGTGCTCCCAAAGCATTTGACGAAAGTTTATTTATTGTTACATCATAACTATAACCAATACGGACATCAGCAGTTTTACTAAACTCATATTTCACACCCAAATAAACTATAAAAGCATCGCTATCCCTAAAATTAGCAAATTCTCTTTTTCTGTAAAACAAACCACCAATTAAAGGCGCCTTTGTTACATAAAAACCTAATACAGAACTTGTGAAATTACCCTGCTTTTCCCAAATAATATTTGGCGAAATATAAGTCATCTTTTCTTTTGGTCCCTCACCTTTTACAGAAACAATCATGGTGTAATGCACAGTATGTTTGCGTGGTAAAGTTCCATTTCCACCAATTACAGATTGCTGTGGCTCGGTTAAATGATTCATCACATATCCAACAGTATTAGTAACCTGACTTCCACCAATGGTAAAGTTGGGAGCATCTGCAATAAATCCTGCGGTGAAATCGATAAATGTTTTACCTGCAGCAACTCCAGGGTTTGCCTTACTTGCATAAATTTGTCCCATCACAGGATCTAATTGATCAGGGAAAACTAATCTACTGAAATCAATTTTTTTATTTATTGCAGTAATATTATAACCCGCACGTAATCTTACTATTTTCGGAATAGCGCGTTCATAGGATTGTACAAAACCGATTGTAGTCGTTTTAAACATTCCTTCTCCTGATACATCTTGCATTGCAATTAAACCAAGTCCGCCATGAAACAATGGATTGTAAATATCTCCCCAAGCATTATATGTAACAAACTTACTTGGCACATTTGGCCATTGATTACGATAGATTCCACCAAAACGCGCACCTTTAGTTGTCCCAGCAAAAGCAGGATTTAAATACAATGGATTAAAAAAGAATTGCGAAGATGCGGGATCTTGTGCTTGCATTTCGTTTAATGCAAACAAGAACAGCATCACAATTACTATTTTATTTTTCGTTTTCATTTTTTCTTCATTTGGCTTCGCCAAGCTCAACGCAACAACTGTAAAGTCACGCTGAGCCTGTCGAAGCGTTAACGCAATAACGTCACCGTTCCTGTATTTTTAATTTCTTTATCTGAATACTCTTTACCCAACCACACTTCATCGTTTCTAAATATTGCTTCTACTTTCCACACATACACATCTTGTGCACACGGTTCACCTAAATAAGTTCCATCCCAACCTTCCACAGGCGCACCAGTTCCATCCAACTTATCAGATTCAAACAATAAAGTTCCCCAAGTATTAAACACTTGTAATTTATACTCCTTTAATGTTTTTCCTTTCGGAATAAAATAACGTAAATCTTCATAAGCACTGTTTGGTACAAATGCATTCGGAACAAACAACCCTTGGAAATAATCTACCTTCACTGGTTTCACAATTGTATCTCTACATTGATATTGATTTTCTGAAATCAATGTTACATTATACGTATCAACACCAGGGAACTGGTGTTCAGGGTGTGTTTCCGTATTCGTTCCTGCCCCGTCGCCAAAATTCCAAATGTAAGTTAATGCGCCTTCCGACATGTTTAAAAACTGAATGCCTCCATTTGGAATTCCTTCACTATACAATTGGTTATATCCAAAATCAGAAGTAGGAGAAGGATTAACCGTTATTAAATTATTCATTATTAAAGTATCAGAGCAAGTTTCAAAACTCGTTGCAATTAAGGTAACACCATACACACCGCTATCTTGGAACACATGATTTGGGGCGCTATCTGTTGATGTTCCTCCATCAGTAAAAGTCCAAATATAGGTATTACCGTCTTGTGTTTCATTACTAAAAGTAACACCAAAAGCTTCACAACCTAAAACTGCACTTGGAGTAAAATTAACTACTGGTGTTGGATACACATTATAAATTTGTGTAGTTGAATCTAAACAGCCAAATGTATTAGATGCAATTAAAGAAACAGTGTAAGGTCCGTTTGCAGTATAATTTGCTTGCGGATTATTTATTGCGGTTGTTATTCCATTTCCTAAATCCCATTGGTAAGCATCAGCACCCGTTGAATTATTAATCATGTTTACATCAACTGGAAAATTACACGAATACTGTGACGACATTGCAAACGAAGCAACAGGTTTAGGATACACGTTTACTTGCCCCGTTATAGAATCTTTACAGCCATTCAAGTTTTCAGCAACTAAAGTGATTGTATAAATTCCTTGGTCAGGATATGTGTGAGAAGGATTTGCTTGAACTGAAGTATTACCATCACCAAAATTCCAAGTATAAAAAGTAGAGTTAGATGAATTGTTGGTAAAGCTTATTGGCAATGGCATACAACCAAAAGCCACATTAGTAACAAACTGTGGAATAGGCAATGAATTAATATTTACAGTAAGTGTAGTTGTATCTCTGCAACCAAATGTTGTAGATGTTCCAATTAACGTAACAGTAAATGTTCCTGACGTATCATAACTATGTGATGGGCTAACTAAATTAGACGAATCTCCATCTCCAAAATACCAATCAAAATTAACTGCATCAACAGATGTATTATTAAATGTTATTGGTTGATTAGCACAAGTAATTGTTGGCGAAGGTGTAAACGACAAACTTGGTGGAGGATTAACTGTAATAACTATACTCGTTGTATCATAGCTACAACCATTGTTTACGTATTGATAACAGGTATAAGTTCCAGCAGTTAAATAAGTATGCGTTGGGCTTGTTTGTGTTGATGTATTTCCATCACCAAAATTCCAAGTAATAAATGTGCCACCAGTTGAGTAATTAGTAAAACTTACAGTATGAGGTGCACAACCCGAAGTGGTACTTGTATTAAAAAATGCAGTTACTGTATTAGGATGCACAACAATTGGGTGCGACATAGTATCACTTCCACATTCGTTAACGCCAATTAAGGTAACTATAAAAGTTGTATCCGAATCTCCAGTAAAAAATGTATGATTGTTTGGATTTACTAAATTACTTGTTGGACCACCATCGCCAAAATCCCAAGTATACACATCCGAATTACCTGTAGAAGTGTTATTAAACAAAGGTGTGAAAGGAGAACAACCTTCATTTAAATTAGGCCCAAAATCAACAACTGGAATTGGATTCACAACAACCGAATCAAAATAACCAACGCTTGCACATTGGTTACTTACGGTGAGAGAAATATAATACGTGGTATCATACAAACCTTGCTGATAAATTTGCGCAACAGGAGTTGTATCGGTAACAGTTATTCCATTACCTAAATCCCAAGTAAAGGAAATAAAATCTCCACTCGAATTATTTGTAAAACTTACACTTAAGGGTGCGCAACCCGAGTCAGGACTTGTTGTAAAATTGGCAACAGGCGGGGCAGTTAATTGTATTGTTTGCTCAGTAGAATCTTTACAACCAATTATACTTGTAGCTATTAATTCAACTGTGTAGGTTCCAGTTGCAGTATATACATGAGAAGGATTTTCCAACACATCTGTTCCGCCATCTCCAAAGCTCCAAGCAAAAGTTGTGGCTCCTGTTGTACTATTTGTAAATACAGTTGGATTATTAATACAACTTGTTGCAGGCAAACTAAAATTAACAACAGGCAATGCACCTACTTCAACTATTTTAGTTCTTGAATCAGAGCAATTAGTAATTGGGTCAGTGTAAGTATAAGTTAATGTATGAATACCAACACCTGCTGTAAGCGGAGTAAATAATCCAGCTGCATCAACACCTGTTCCGCTCCATATTCCGCCTGCTGGACTAAATCCAGCAAGATTAAATGGATCACTACTAATACAAGTTGTTTGATCTATACCTGCTACAACTACAGGTAATGGTTTTACCACCACAACTTTTGTATCAGTTGTTAAACAAGTTCCAACACCATAAGTATAGGTTAATGTATATGTTCCAACACCTGCTAATGATGGAGTAAATAAACCTGCTGCATCAACGCCAGTACCTGTCCAAGTTCCACCGCTTGCTGGGAAAAACCCACTTAAATTAAACGCGCTAGCATCAATACAAATGCTATCATTAATACCTGCATCTGCAACCTGCGGGGCAACAATTAAATTAATTATTGTATCTGAATTAAAACAACCACCCGCATCAGTAAAAGTATAAGTTAAAGTATCATTTCCTAACGCAGGAATAGATGGATCAAAAGTTCCTGCTGCCCCACTTGTAATTCCACTTCCAGTCCAAACACCACCAACAGGTGAATATCCACTAAGTGTAATTGTAGAAGGTTGATTACAATAAATTGTTCCTGTACCTGCATCTACAACAGGTAATCCAGTAACTGTAATTGTTTTTACAGCTGCATTTGTACAATTTGTAATTGGATCCGTATAACTATAAGTTAATGAATGTGCTCCCAAGCCTGCTGTTGAAGCATCAAAAGTTCCGAGTGTTGCGTTTATAATTCCAGGCCCGCTCCATGTTCCACCTGCTGGACTAAAACCAGTCATATTAAAATCAGCTGCATCTAAACATACTGTTGCGTTTGCTCCTGCACTTACAACAGGCAATGCTTTTACAACAACATCACGTGTACCTGTTGACGCACAAGTTCCGGAACCAAACGAATAGGTAATTGTTGTTGTTCCAACACCCGCAACACTTGGATCAAATGTAATCCCTGAAACCCCTGTTCCTGTCCAAGTTCCGCCTGCTGGTGAAAAACCAGTTAGCGTTAATACTCCTGCATTTAAACATAAGGTATCATTATCGCCTGTGTTAACTGTACTTGGATCTTGCACGGTAACCAACATCGTATCTTTGTTAGAACAACTGTTTACATCAGAAAATGTATAAATTAATTCATGTGTTCCGTTTCCTGCAGTTGAAGGAGTGAAAACTCCAGCAGCAGTAATACCTGTTCCGCTCCATGTTCCGCCTGCAGGTGAACCAATATAAGTTGTTGTACCTGGTTGATTACATTCTGAAATATCTATACCTGCTGATACCACAGGCAATGCTGCAACAGTTATATTTACAACACCAGAACTTGAACAGGTTGTTGCAACATCAGTATAATTATATGTTAACGAATAAGAACCAACACCCGAAGTGCTCGGAGAAAAAACGCCTCCCGCTGTAACACCTGTTCCACTCCAAGTTCCACCAATTGGTGTTCCAGTTAAAGTTATATTACTTGCATTAACACATACTGTTTGGCTCGGACTAACAACAACTGTAGGCGCAGGATTTACTGCAACTTCCACTGTATCATTTCGAGAACATGAACCATTAGAAACACTTACGACAAAATTTGTTGTTACTGTTGGATTAACTGTTGGGTCTGAAACAGCTGAAGAAAATCCAGCTGGTATGGAAGACCAAGAATAAGTTAAACCAGCAACTGAAGCACTACCAATTTGTGCAGGACTTCCTCCACACACAGATGTATTAGAACCCGCATTAGCTGCAGGTTGCGGGCTAACAAAAACAACTTGTGAATTATTACCTGGCCCGCACTCATTTACTGCACTAATATTTACAGTGAAACTTCCAGAGCTATTATATGTAACTGTTGGTGCAATATCTGAAGAACTATTTGCGGGAGCACCTCCTGTAAAATTCCAAGAGTAAGAAGTAATAGTTCCGCCACCTGCATTGTATGTTGCGCTTGGTGTTACAACATAAGGCTGACAACCCGCAGGAATATTATTTAGAGTAACAATAGGAACAGATTTAATAGTTATAATTGTATCTTCAATACTAACTCCGCAAGGGTTTGTTGTTATGAGAGTAATCGTATAAGTACCTGCACTTGAAAATAAAAATTTAGGGTGTTGGTCATCAGCATCTGTTCCTCCGGTGAAAGACCAACCTGCAGGAATAGCATTCCAATTATAACTTAATGAATCCCCGGTTGATTGATTAGTTGTATTAATAGTAACAGGCGCACAAGCAGGCGGAGTAATTGTAAAATCAGCTAATGGTGGTCCAAGAATATTAACTGCTAATGTAAAGGTACTTGGGCCGCAAGATGATGTTGCAGTTAAACTTACTGTATAAGTTCCAGTTGCAGTATAAGTATGAGATGTAGGAAGAAAAGAAGTATTTGCAACTGTGTTACCTGTTCCATCACCATAATTCCAAACAAAAGAAGTAACTGTACTTCCGTTAATTGCGTTACAGCCAGGAGTAGTCAAATTAGTAAATGTTACTAGGGCATTAACGCAACCTGGATTAGGAGAAGCTGTAAAATTTGCAGTTGGCTTAGAAGATATTTTAATATTATTTACTGTTGCTTGCGTTGAGTCACAGGCATTTTTAGCAGTTACTTTTACTGTGTATTGATTTCCAGGACGGCCACAAGATGGCGCATCGAAGGTGTGAGTAATTGAGGTGAAAACTCCAGGTGGTGTCCATAAAACTTCGGGAGTGCCATCATCAAAATTAAAACGGTAAGTAGTATAATTTAAGTTTGCGCTATCTAATGTTACAGGGAAAGTTAATGTGAAAGGAGCACAACCAACAGTACTTCCAGGACTTCCTAATCCAACAGATGGGTTCGTTAAATTAAATACTTGATAAGATTCGGTTGCAACACAACCATTAGTGCCATTAATAGTTAAGGTTATTGTGAAAATTCCTAAACCTAAAAAATCGTGTGATTCTTGAACAAATGTTGCCCCGTTAAAATCAGCAGAGCCGTCGCCCCAATCAATATTATAAGTTGCATTAGCTGCTTGCGTAGTTGAACCATTTTGAACGGCAATGTGATACACTGGACTTGCTGGTGTAAGATTTGGATTACCGCAATTACTAAATTGACTAAAAATATTTGAATCGAGCAAAGTTGCGTCGGGTTTGTTTCCTACTGTAATTATTTGTGTTGCTGTATTACTACAACCAATATTATTAGTTGCTGTAAGTACTACATTAAAAGGAGTACTTCCACCTGAACCAGTAGCAGTAAATTCATGAATTGCATTTTGAGTGTTCTCCGTATTATCACCTCCAGATGCTGGGTCGCCAAAATTCCAATTAAAAGTTAATGAGCCAGGACTAGGTGTTGTATTTGTGAAATTAACAGGAACGTTAGCACAACCATTATTTGGAGAAAAATTAAATGACGGCGGTGCAAGTGTATTAGCAACAATTGTTATAGAATGCATAACTGAATCAATACACCCATTACCAAAAGTTCTTATTAATTTAATTTGATAGTTGCCTGGTGCAGTGTAGGTATGTTGTTGGTCATTGTCATTTGTAACAGTAATAGCCGCGCTTGCATCTCCAAAACTCCAAGTATAGGATTGTGGGTTATTGGTTGAAGTATTATTAAACGTAACTGGACTATTAACACACCAAGTTGCAGGCAAAGTAAATTGGGGCGTACCCGGACATGAATAGCCCAAATAAAAAGACAAACTAAAGAATATGATACACCAAAGGCGTTTCTGAAACATGAATCAAAATTAACGATTTATATGTAATACCATGGGTAAAAGTGGCTTTTTAAAGTAAAATACCCACTAGCACGTAGTGCATTTTAGTCAGGAAATAATGCTATTTTTGAGATGTAAAAATAAACTCATTGGAAAACATCGAAAAATTATATACTAGCATTGGTGGGGAATTTTTAACCGACCTTTCAACCATTAAAGAAAAGCTAAGTAAGATCAAGGTTTTTATATTTGATTGGGATGGTGTATTTAACAATGCTGTTAAAAATGAAAACGGAAGCAGTAACTTTAATGAGGCCGACAGCATGGGAACAAACCTATTGCGTTTTTCGCATTACCTCAGCAAAAATGAAGTTCCATTAACTGCAATTATTTCGGGCGAAAAAAATTCCCAATCATTTTTCTTCACGAAGCGAGAACATTTTAATTCTTGCTATTTTAAAATTTCAAATAAAATCGAAGCGCTAACCCATTTTTGCAATAAGCATAATATTAAACCCGAAGAAGTATGTTACTTTTTTGATGATGTATTGGATTTGTCTATTGCGCAAATATGTGGCGTAAGAATGATGATGAATAGAAATGCTGGTATATTGTTTAAACAATATGTAAAAGAAAACAAACTTGCTGATTACATAACTGCCAATGATGGCGGACATTATGGAGTAAGAGAAGCTTGTGAATTAGTAATGGGAATAAGGGGAAATTTTAATGAGTGCATTAAAATGAGAACCGATTTTAATGATACGTATAAAATTTATTTATCATTAAGAAATAAGCCTGACACCTATTACTACACTTCAGTTGATGGCGTAATTAAAGAAGAAAAAGGAGTTTAAATATTTACAAACTTCCCATATAGCTTATTTTTGGGGCACTCCCATCAGCTGGAAAGAAAATATTTACGGGAGCAGGCATACCGTTTACGCCATCCTTTTTAGAAATAAAATAACTGTATTCTGTACCGTTTTCACCTGTTTCTTTAAAACCAATTGCAGTAACTTTATTTTTTCTTACACGTGTTATTTTTACTGGATTCGCATAAAACTTTGCATTGCTATGCGCCTTTTTAAAACTAAAATCAAGCAAATCTTTTGTGAGATTATCACCATTTGAATTCATTAAACTTTTATGCACATGCTTAAGGCAAGCTTTAGCACTAGCCTCCGAATTCTCTATTAACAATGCTTTCATAAAATCATTTAAAAGTGTTTCGGCGCGCTTGTCAATTTCAGCAGTTTGAGAAATACCAGCAAAAAAACTTAGGCATAATAAAAAAGTTAGAATTGATTTCATAGGTTTCAAGGTTTTAATTTATAACAAAATTATGATTTTTACTGAGAAATGCAAGTGACGACATAACAAAGTATTAAATCAAATAGTAAATTAGCCGAATAAATTTAGAAACATGATTTTAGGAATTATACCTGCAAGATATGCATCCAGCCGCTTCCCCGGTAAACCTTTAGTTGATATACAAGGGACTTCTATGTTACAACGCGTATATGAACAAGCGAAGAAAGCGAAAAAACTTTCGAAAGTTGTTGTGGCAACAGATGACGAACGTATTGCAGAACATGTAAGGAGCTTTGGTGGTGAAGTAATTATGACTGAACCCAATCATCCAAGCGGAACGGATAGATGCTTTGAGTGTTTGCAAAAAACAGAGGGAAAGTTCACATACATAATTAATATACAAGGCGACGAACCATTTATTAATCCTGAACAAATTGATGAAATAGCAAGTGGTTGTGATGGTAATGCAGAATTAATTACACAAATGATTGCTGCTGATTCGCACGAAGTATTGTTTGATATGGGTGAAGTAAAAATTGTTTTAAACGACAATAAAGAAGCGATGTATTTTAGTAGAATGGTAATTCCATTCATCAAAGGAGTTGAGCAAAAAGATTGGCACAAACATCATCAATATTATCGTCATGTTGGCTTGTATGCATACCGCACTGATATTTTAGAACGCATTACTCGATTAATGCCATCTAAATTAGAAAAGGCTGAATCGTTAGAGCAGTTGCGTTGGGTAGAAGCTGGCTACAAAATTAAATGTGTAGAAACAAAATATGATAGCCACTGTATTGATACCCCTGAAGACATTGAAAAGGTATTGAAGTTAATGGGAAAATAAAAACTAATAAAAAACAAAAAATCCACGAATGCTCGTGGATTTTTTGTTTTAGAAAACCATTAAGTTTACTCGATAATTATTTTCTCAACCACAATTCCATTTCTTGTATTCACCTTCACAAAATAAACACCACTAACAAATGTTGAGATATTAAATTGGTTGAGTTGTTGAGTTGTTTGTTTTGAGTAAACAACTTGACCTAGCATGTTTTCGATTGTTATTGTCGCTTGTGTTTCTTTTAATAAAGAAATTTCAACATTCAACATATCTGTTGCAGGATTAGGATAAACCTTAAGTCTTGTTTCTTGATTCTTGCTGTCTTTTATCCCAACTGTACGATTGTTTTTAATGTTGGATTTGGATTTTACAACTACTGTTTGAATATTATCTTTTTCGCCTAAACGCATTGTTGGCTCACATGAATTTGTCCAATTAGTATAAACACGCCAATCGGCTGTTGCAGCAAAGGTTAAGTAATTAGGGTCTGTATATGCATTTGATGAAGCACTTAATGATTGAATAATATTGAAAGAGCCGTTTGCCAAATCATCACGCATTAAGAGATAATTATTTAAAAAAGGGACAGGTGTAAATTGCCCTTCTACTTGATAATGATTCCAGCTAAAATTCCCAGAGTTTTGTTGAATAAACATGGTTTGATGATAAGGACTTTTATTACTTTCTATACCACAATAATCTTTCACCGAAATTTTATAGCGCCATGATGAAACATTAGGGTCACCATTTGCAGGGTACAAATTACGAACTGTATCAATAAACATACTTAATGAATCATAAGGAACTTTACCTATTAAAGCAAAATTATTATTAGCAGTATCTCGATAAACAAAAAAAGTATCTGTGGGCAAATAAGGTGTTTTATCCCAATAAATTTCATTAAAGTTCGATAAGCTATCAACTGTTACTAAACATATTTCAGGTGTTGGTGCTGCTGCATTAATTTGAATCAAATTGCCATAAGTACCAATAGTTACTGGGTTGGTTGAATTAATACGAATTTTATAATTGCTTCCTGTTGGGCTCGCCACTGGAATGGTACAATTTATAAAACCATTAGATGATGCAGAATTTAAAGTCCCAATATTATTTCCCAATGTAAAATCACCATTCGCATCTGATAATTGGGCAGTGAACACATTACCCGAATTAAACGTAATAGTTGAATTGTATGGAACCTGTAAAGCTGAACCTGCACATATAATAGCAGGGTTAATTACTCCAGAAGACAATTGTTCTAACTTACATAGAAATGCTGTATAACCTCCACTTGCGCTTAAATTATTTGTGCCAAAACTCGCTAAACCATCAAATCCTCCAATTGCGTATAAATTATTTGAAGTATCAGCTGTAATATATGTAGGGTAGGTATCGCCAGCCCCAGTAATTGCTTTGGCATATTTAGCAATCCCATTTAAATCGTACTCTGCAATAATCCCGTCGGAAGAAGATGAAGTTGCGGAGTATGAAATAAAATTCCCTAAATCAATATCACCATCAAAATCACCAGTAACAAATATCCTATCATCCTTAATAAAAATCGAAGAATACTCTTCGAATGATGTACTATTTGGAATTTGCCCCCAGATATTATTTCCATTTTGGTCGAACTTGGCCAAAAATGCATCATCAGAGCCGTTAATAGAATAGAGCTGATTATTTAAAAATATTTGATCACCAAATGTTCCGCAAACATAAAGCATATTATTTGCATCACACTTCATAGAAGCTACATAATCATTCCCAGTTTTACCAATCTCTTGCACCCATTGAATTGTTCCTGAACTATTATATTTAGCAATATATGAAAGTGATGTTGACAAAGAAAGATCTGAATTAGTAAGATATAAACTATCAAATCTTAAAGTATCTGAAAATGTTCTGCCTCCAACAAATGTATTCCCAAGGTTATCCGCACAAATAGAATAGGCAAAATCTTGTGACTGCGAATGAATGCTCTTCAAAAAAACAAGGTTATTGTTTACATCAATCTTCAAAACAAAAGCATCATCCGCAGGACCTTGAGAAACAATACTATCTGTTCCATAAAAAAACTTATTTTGATAGTAACCGCAAAAATATTTATTTCCTTGAGCATCAATTGCCATTTGCGAAGCGATATCCTGTCCAGGTCCACCAAATGTATTTGCCGAAAGCAAAGAACCACTTGGTGAATATTTTAATAAAAACAAATCATAACTAGATGACCGGTTATAAGTATATAAAGTTGTAGTTTCAAATGTTGCGCTATCTCTATATCCTCCATATACGAGCACATCACCATTGCTATCAATTTTTATATCATAACCAAACTCATCTCCCATACTCCCTCCAGTTTTAAGCCAAAGTATTGTTCCTGCATTATCGAACTTAGCAATAAAGAAATCAAAATCATTAGGGCTATTTGTTGAATTGGCTGTAAAAGGACCATAAGTCATATCTGCACTAAATTGTCCCGTAACATAAGTATTACCTGCGCTATCAGCAACAATTGCGTTATTATAGCAATAACCCGAACTAGTTGCCTTTTTTGCCCAAGCAAAACGCTGCGCTTGCAAATTTAAAAGGCAAAAAATAAAAAATAAAAAGATTAGGTTCTTTTTCATGCTTTGATTTTATAACCAAATATAGAAAAAAAAGCTATAGCTATAATATTTACTCAATAATTATCTTCTCCACAACAATACCTTTACTAGTATTCACCTTCACAAAATAAACACCACTTACAAGTGTTGAGATATTGAATTGGTTGAGTTGTTGAGTTGTTTGTTTTGAATAAACAACTTGCCCCAACATGTTTTCGATTGTGATTGTTGCTTGTATTTCTTTCGATAATGAAATTTCAATATTCAACATCTCTTTTGCAGGATTAGGATAAACCTTAAATCTTGTTTCTTGATTCTTGCTGTCTTTTATCCCAACTGTACGATTGTTTTTAATGTTGGATTTTGATTTTACTACTACTGTATTAATATCATTTCCTCCTGCTAAACGCATTGTTGATGTACATCCAGCTTGCGGACGAACTTCAATCATATATCTTGAATCTGAACTTGGAGGAACAAAATCTGTATACGTTGTATAGTTAGTTGATAATGTATCTAAAGGCTCCCAACCGGTTGATGGGTCGTGTCTCCAAATATAATATGAGTAGTAAGGGAAACCTTCGTATTGATCCCATGATAAATTTATCTCTCCACCTACTCCTAAGTTTTGTGCTAAGTGAATGGTTTTGTGTGGTGCACTATAAGGCGTTTCTACTCCGCATGAATCAACTGCAGTTATCTTGTATCTCCAAGCGTGAATTGCTGGATTTGCAACTGGATCGGTATATTCACTTATTGCAGTAAAAGGAACTGTTGCAATATTAGTATATACGTTTGTTATGTTCGACTCACGATAAATTTTAAATGATTGAATATCGTTAGTGATTAATTTTTCCCAAATTACTTGATTAGTAAATGTTGCTGTATCAACTGTTACCATACAAATTGCTTGTGTAATATTTCCTACGGATGAAGGAATAGTTACTGATTGTGATGAAGAACACAAACTAGCATCGGTTACTGTACAATAATAATTACCTGGAGTAACTCCTGTTATTGTTGCTGTTGTTGCTCCATTGCTCCACAAGTAAACATACGAACCTGCTCCGCCTGTTGCATCTAATGTTGCACTACCTGCCGAATTTGGTCCGCAATCGCCTGCTACTACTCCGCTAATTGCACTTGCTAATGTTGTTGCTGTATTTGGAACTGTTGCATTAAATGTTATTTGACATAAGTTTGCATCTTTAACTACAACCTGATAAACACCCGCTGCTAAATTAGATGCTAATAATGTTGTTTGGTTTGCTGCTGAGCCATCCCATAAATAAGTATATGCTCCTGTTCCACCTGTTACACTTGCTTGTGCACTTCCTGTTGAACCTGCACATGCTGATGGACTAATAGTAAAACTATTTGTCATTGCTGTTGGCTCAGTAATGGTAATTGATTGTGAAGCACCACATTCATTCGCATCTGTAACTGTTACTTCGTAAGGACCAGCAGTTAAGCCTGTATTTGATAAAGTGCTTGCTCCGTTTGACCATAAAATAACATAAGGTGTTGTACCACCTGTTACTGATATTTGTGCTGTTGCATTTGCTCCACCATAACAGGATGTTGGCGTTGTACTCACAACTGATATGCTTGGCCCGTCGGATGCAACAATTGTTGTATTTGCTGTTGCACGACAACCATAAATATCAAAAACTAACAATTGGTATTGACCTGCTGCTAGTGCTGGTGCGGTTGCTAATGTATCTGCACTACTCCAACGATAGTAGTATGTTGGTGTGCCTCCAGTTACTGTTGCTGTTGCACTACCATCTGCATTACTACAGGTTGCTGGTGTTACACTTATGTTTGTTATTGTTGGATTTGGATTTACTGTGATTGGTAAATTTGCTGTTCCCACATTTCCACAAGCTGTAACCGAAACAGAAACTGTTCCTGCTGTTGAACCTACGCTTACATAAATACTATTTGTTCCTTGACCTGATAATATTGTTGCGCCAGCTGGTACTGTCCACGTATAAGTTCCACCACTTACTGCGGGAATACTATATGTATAATTTGTTCCATTAATACAAGTGTTTGCTGGACCTGTGATTGGGCCTACTGTTAATGTTGTTGATGGGCAAGCAGCGAAATTCCAACCAGTGTTGCCTCCACTATTGGTTGAGTTGGCTGCGTAGAATTGAGCACCGCCTCCTGCTTGCGATCCTCTAATATCCATATAGTTTAGACATGCAGTGCAGTTTACTTTATTGAGGTAATAGACATAACCTGGAGAATAAGCATAAAATTCTGTAAGGTCACCTGCAGTACCATCAGCAGAAATATTGCTTCCAATATTTACCGTTGTGTTTTCCGAAAACAGAACTGTTAAACCTGAGGCGACAACCAAACTATCAACATTTAAATAGTGCCCAACTGGGCCAACAGTGCTATTCGTTACGTTTAATTGCAATTTATTTAGGATTACGTTACCAGATGCACCAAAAGATGAAAGTCTGGTATTACAAGTTAAATTATGAAATGTTGCTGTGTTTGCCGCATCGTAATTCACTAATTGAAGCCCTACAGCATTTGAACCAGCAGTAATGTTATAATAACTCACTCCACTTGCAAAATAAAAGTCGGCGTAACTACCGTTAACGTTTAAAACAATTGTGGAGGTTCCTGCATTTAAGGTATAATTAGCTCCCTGATCATTCCATGTTCCTCCGTTTACGTTAATGGTAGACGAGCCTAGTATCAAGGAACGCGGAGTGGTGTAGTTCGAATAAAAATTATTACAAGTAACATTTTTACCGTTTGTGTTTAATGTTCCAGAAACTAAATAAATATTAGCTGTAGTTGTATTAATAGCATCTTGTAAAGTCCAAGATCCAGTTCCATAGAAATAAATGTTATTAGCAAATACTTTTCCAGCAGATGTAATGGTATTCGCGCTTGCTGAAGAAACGAAAACAATTTGACCAGTGTAAGTTCTGTTCATATTTGAAACTAAAGTAAGAGAGCCGTAAATATCAATTTCTGCAGTTCCAGCCCATTGGGCATTACTTATAGTTCCTGTCCAAGTCATGTTCTTGCAATAAGCAGTTGTATTAACAGTCATGATTTTCGAAATTGTGGTAAAGGAATTAGCATCAAACACTACATTGTCATATTTATTCGGGATACATGTACCTGCCGGACCACCGCTTGTTGTAGACCAATGTGTTGCATCATCCCAGTTACCTGTATTCCCTCTCCAATACAAAGTTTGTGATGCTGGTGGATTAATTACAATTCCTGAATTATTTTCAAAATCAATACTGTTATTCGCAGTAATCGCAGCGCCTCCAATAAAACTAAGATTATACATTTGAACATAATTCATAACCGCTGTTGGATTCGTGCAATTGATTGTCGGTCTGTTTGTTGAACTTGAACTACTTAGCCAAACTCGTTGTGCACATGTACCATCTACTTGAAATATACTAACAGTATGAATAGTTCCTGGATAAAAACTAATAGATGCGCCAGGTGTTGCCTTTAAGGTATCAAAGTTTGTGTTTGCAGTCAAAGAACCGGTAGATCTGAACTCAGCTTTCAAAATAGAGTTATTAGCTCCATTTACCGTCCCAGTTTTCATAAAGATTAGCTCATTTATTGAGGCGTTCGTAGAGCTTAATGTCCCTATTCCATTAAAAGTAATTTTATTAAAACCTACACCATTACTAATTGTGCAATTTGCATTAGGATCTGTAAAATTTACATTATTATATTCATTATTTCCGCAATACATGGTCCCACCAGTACCTGTAAAGTTTATAATCGAATTAGTTGGATCTATCCCAAAATTGGTTCCGGAATCATTCCAGGAATTGTTGAAAATATTAACAGTGGAGTTAGCAATTGAAAGTCCCCTTATATTACTACCTCCTGAATTAAACTGTCCGCAAGTTAAAGTATGCCCATTTGTGAAAAAATTACCAGCATCTAGATAAATAGATGCGCCAATAGTTAAATCATCTTGTAATGTCCATTCTCCATTAGCACCATCAAAATAAACAAAGGAGTTGAGTAAAGTCAAGCCTCCTGTAGTAATTGTGTTCCCAGTACTATTAGACTTGAAATAGAAGTTGTTATTAGCAGCGGAGTAAAGAGATAAACTTGAATTGAAGACCAGTGATCCATATATATTTATTGTTGCTGCATGTATATTAAAAGTTGGATTAAAAGTCACCCCTGTCCAATCCATGCTCAAGCAACTTACTGTTGTTGTAGATGCAACAGTAACTGTCTGCGTAGTTGCAGTAAACGAATTCCCATCAAAAAAAACATTATCAGATGCTGTTGGAAGTGCACCTTGCCCAGCACCGCCAGAAGTTAGTGACCAATGATTGGAATCACTCCAGTTACCTGTGCCGCCCACCCAATAAAGATTAGTAGCTGATAAATTAATACTTAAAAAAAACGAAAAGGCAATTAGCAAAAATTTTGGGAGTCGTAAATGATTCATAGAAAGATTTATGTGTATTTAAAATAAAAAGTAAAATTAGTTTAAAGGTAACGGCCGCAATTACCTACTAGTAGGTAATTTTAGGCTTATCAACGAAATAAAGCTGAACTTACACTTGCACCACTCTGTTTTTAGGTATCTTGGTATGCGATTGATTGGCAAAAGAGATGGGAGACTATATTTTAATTATTGAAGACAATTTAGAGAGTGCAGATAAAACAATTGAAATTGTTGCCAATTTAGGGTATAATAAAATTCATTTTACCAACAATTTAAAAGATGCACTTACGTTTCAAAAAAAGAATTCTATTAAATTAATTCTTAGTGAAATTGAAACGCCAACTATTAAGAGTGGTCCTAAGATTGTTGAAACGCTGCAAAAATTAAAATACATTCCAGTTATATATTTAAGCACTACTACGGAAGAAAAAAAAGTAAATGAAGCGCTAGCAACAAACCCAACTTCTTTAATTATTAAACCATTTAACAACCAGCAATTACAAATTGCAATTCAAATTGCCTTAAATCAAATAAAAGATGAAGGCTACAACTATAACAATAAAGATATTGAAAAACCAACACCCCGCGAACTACAAGTTATTGAACAAATTGCAAAAGGTTTAAGTAATAAGGAAATTTCTGAAGCTCTATTTCTAAGCGAACACACCATAAAATCTCATAGACGTAATTTATTAAAAAAATACTCGATGAGAACAACTGCTGAATTAATTGCTATTTCGGTTAGGCATAAATGGATTAATATTAACAAACTTGGCAATTAAGAATCAAATAATTTACTCGACTTGGTTTTAATCATTACGATTAACTCTTTACAATCCACAACAACCTTTTCAATCAAGCTCTTTTGTTCTTCTTTTGATACAATTTGTCCCGCATTCAAAATTCGCAGAGACTCAATGGTATCCATCTCACCAAACAAGCTAACAGGACTCTTCATTTTATGTGCTAATTTTTTTATTGCCTCCGAATCCTGAAGTTCTTCTAGTTCTTTAATATAAACAGGCATCTCTTCTAAAAACAACTCGTACAACTCCTTTAAGGCTGGTTTATCATTGCTATAACGCTCTTCCAATTCCTCCACATTTGTTTTAGTTTGTAAAGGAGCAATATACTTTTCCTTAAAAAGAAGTTCACGCATTTTCAAATACAATTCGTCTTCTTTGTATGGCTTAATCAGCACATCATTCATTCCACTTTCTATACACTTCTTTTTTTCCGAATCATAAGCATAAGCAGTAAGCGCTAAAATTGGAATTGCATTTATAGGTGCCGCATACTTTGTACGAATATATTGCGTGGCTTCCCAACCATTGAGTCCGGGCAATTCAATATCCATTAAAATGATATCGAATGAATTACTGCTAAGCAAATCAAAACCTTCAACTGCTGAGGAAGCAATTGAATAATCTGTTTCCCAACGCTCTAATATTTTAGCAATTACTTGTTGATTAATAACATTGTCTTCAACTACTAAAACAGAAACCCCTTTTAAGTTTTTATTAATATCAACTGTAATTTTTGCAGCTTCACATTCGGCAATGTATTGCTCTAATGTTACTTTTTTATAAGGCAATGCAAATTGAAAAACACTTCCTTCTCCTGGCTTACTAACAACTGTAATTGCCCCACCTTGCAATTCAACCAAACGCTTACTTATAGCTAAACCCAAACCAGTTCCGCCTCTAGTGCGTTTACCCGAATTTTCCAATTGAACAAAGCTTTCAAAAATTTCGTGTTGCTTTTTTAATGGAATGCCAATGCCTGTATCACTAATAGAAAACTTCACAAGCAACTCATTGTTTTTTTGTTTCTCTAGGTCAATTTTTAATTCCACCTTGCCCCGCTCTGTAAATTTAATTGCGTTCGAAAGTAAATTAATAAGCACTTGCTTTAATCTTAAATCATCCCCAAAAATTACTTCAGGAAGGTTTTTATCAATAGTAAAATGTAAGTCGATGTTTTTTTGATTGGCCTGAGGCTCAAACAAGCGAAGTAAATCATCACTCAGTACATCAATTAAAAAATTCTTTTTCTCAAACTCTATTCTACCTGCTTGTATTTTAGACAAATCAAGCACATCATTAATTACGTTTAATAAATTATTGGCTGATTTTTTTATCACTTGCAAATTACCCTTTTGTTCTTCGGTAAGCTGCGTATGTTCTAATTGATTTGCCATTCCAATAATACCATTCATTGGAGTTCGTATTTCATGGCTTGTGTTTGCCAAAAACTGTTGTTGCATCATACGCGCTTCATCTGCCAACTCTTTCGAGCGCTTCAATAATCGCGAATGCTTGTACATTAAAATTAAAACAACAATTAACAATATAGAAAACCCAATTAAAACATAATTGATAATAATGTCCTTTTTATGTTGAACAACATTGTATTTGTTTTCCTTATTTAATAATTCTATTTCTTTATCCTTGCGTTCTATATCCAACTCCAATTGTTTGCCTTCCATCTCCAACATGGTGCGCGCATTCAAATCACGGTTAACTAATTCATGGTACTTTTTATTTGCTGCATAAGCTGCTTTGAAATCATTTTTCTCAGCATACAGTTCAGCTAGGTATTTGTAGTTTTCAAAAGGTGCTACATGATCGTAATCGATTGTGGTTTTATTCGCTTCCTCAATTAATTCAATAGCCTTATCAAATTGTTTTTTCTTTTCATATACCAGAGCCATATCTACTAAAACGGCCGCGTGCCACAAGCGATTTGTTAATTTATCATGAACAGCAATACTTTGCTTATAATAATCCATGGCCACATCCAAATTCCCTAATTGATAATGCGCCTCACCTAAATTAAGTGTGTTGGTTGCCCACTCGAGCTGATGATTTCCCTCTTTCGCATAATCTTGCCCCTTTAAACTATAACTTATTGATTGTCGTAAAAACGATTTGTCGCCGCCATGCTTATACATTACAATATACGCATTAGCAAGATTAACATAGGAAAGACTCAATCGCAATAAATCATTTCGCTTTTCATTTATATGTAAACTATACTTATAATTTTTTAGCGCTTCATAAAAATAATCGAAATGATTACTTTCTTCTGCCCAATCCATGAATATATGTCCAACCCTATCAGAGAAGGAAGCTATGTGCGAAGAGTCCCTCATCATTTGAGCAATTTTAACTGCTCTCTTGCTATATTCTACACCTTTCTCTTGTAACCTAAGTCTCTTATAGGTATCGCCAATGTAATTATATGTTATGGCAATTTCGGCTGAATCATTAGTTTGTGAAGCTAATTTAAAAGCTATCTGATGATACTCATAGGCCTTGGCTAATTGATTTTGTTCAGCCTTAATTAAACCTATTATATTATTAGATTTAATTATTAATTTATTGTACTTGATTTTTGTGGCGCTATCAATTACTAGTTGAAAAACACTAATTGATTTTAATGCATCAATATTTTTATAATTTTTCGCAATTCGAAACAATGAATCGGCATAAACAGAGCGGGGCAAGTTTTTAGGCAGTGCTTTAATTTCGGGAATAGAAGAAGTATTTTGCGCAAAGGAAATGGCAAAGGAAAAAATTGAAATAAGTATGAAAATGAGCTTTTTCAAATCAGGGACAAAGGAACAAAAAAAATCCCCCGACTACAAGCCGAGGGATTAATATTATTAATGGTTTTCAGCCAATTACAACTTCAACAATTTAACATATTCAGTCTTACCGCCCGAAACAACTTTTATAAAATAAACGCCAGGTTCGCCTTCAATGCTTAGGTTGCAGCTATTCACATTAAAAAACTGTTGTTTGCTTATTTGCTGGCCTAAAACGTTTAATACTGTTACTTCTGTTTTAGGAGAAACTTCGTTTAACTCAACATAAACACTTCCTTTTGTTGGATTAGGATATACTTTTATTGCTGATGTTTGTTTCTCACTTATTGGTGTAATTCCAACTGCATAATTATGAAGTTGATTATTGATAGTATGCACAGTTTCATTTGTAATTACAGGCGCATTAAAATCAAAATAAATATCAGCATCATTCAATATTTTTGTTCCGTTAGTTAAGTTTGGTTGTTGGTCAACTCTAAAGGTTAAGAAACCATGACTGGTTGCTTCGTTCACATTACTATCGGGCAACATGATGTTATTAAATGTCCACTCTAATACACATGGGCCATACATTCTAAAACTGTAATTATGACTTGCTACACCTGGCACAACAGAGAAAATATTTAAATCAGTATCTAAAGTATCTCTTACAACAATATTAAATGCTGTATCAGTTCCTGTGTTTTGAAAACGAATTAAATACTGTAATTGTTGATTAGGAAGAATTTCGTGCTCTGTACCTAGACCTATTGGGAAACCTATTTTATCATTAGGGTCATAAGCTCCAGAAACAACACCACAATACATATCTACAATTGGATCTGCATCATCTAAGGGTAAATTATTTACAAGGTTTGGTGTCCAATTCGCAATATTACCGCAAGCTTCTACATGTGCATTTGGATGAGAGTTGCCTGGGTGCAAAGGATGTTGGTCGGCTTGCAATATCCATGTTTGGCCATTGCCAGGGTACGAGTAGGTTATTGTTTGTTGACCTCCAAGCATTATCGAATCCGTATAACTAAGAACACCATCAACATAAACACGAACTGGCGCATAACACAACATGTTACCATTTACTGCATTTCCATTATTAGTAACAGTAAAATAAACGGTATCATTAACACAATAACCATCAACACTTAAACTACTATGATCCCATGGTAAATTACAAGGTGTAACTGTGCCAGGCCCAACTGGAAGTGTTGGTGTTGCAATAGTATCAAACACACAAGAATCAGCTGGGAATAAACGTGCTTCCATGCATAAGGTTTGCTGCAAGTTAGCTGCGCAACTTACTGTTGTGTTTATTGTGAAGTATACGCATTGGCTTGGATTGATATTACCTACATTAAAACGATATTTATTATTTCCTATGTTTGTGTATGAAAGGGAAGATGAAGTTGGGGTTAATAAAGAATCTAATTCTACATCAACATAAGCTGCGTTTAAAGCGCCCGTTGCAATGTTTTGATTGCAGGCTTGAACATAAACTACTTGATTTGAGAAACATCTTCTTAGGAAAGGTGCGGTAATTGAGACGTCAGGCTGAGAACAAGGTTGAAAGTTGATTAATCCTATTGGCGGAACGAATTTAACCAAAGCCGAATTTATAACATCAAATGAATAGTTATCGGCACAAGTAGCATCCCAATATCCCGAAACATCAACCAAAATATTATAAGTACCAACTGGAAGAGAATCTAAACTCCAATAGCCGTGTTCATCTGTTTGAACAACAAAATTACCAGGATTAATTATTGCCAAAATATTAGGAATGCCGTATTCATTTTGATCTCGTGTACAATTTGCATTTGCGTCATAAAAAAACTGCCCATAAACGCGAGCTTGTCTAAGTTTTAGCAAAAAAATATCACTTTGCCCAACTGAAGTATAATTCACAACTCCTTGACCAGGATTTATATCGACATTATCCTGAAAAGTTCCTAACGCTATTACACCTCCTCTATTATCAACTGCGAGGGAATAAGCCATTTCCGTACTTTGACTGCCAATAGTTTTCACCCACAAAAAATCACCAAAACAATCGAATTTGGAAACGAAAAAATCTTTACCCAAATTTAAATTCGAATAACTATATATGTAAAACGTATCAATACTAGGGTCAAAATCACCATCTCCCTGATAATATCCTACAACATATATATTTCCTTCAGTATCAATTTTAATTGAACTCCCTTCACATTCCGTCACTTCACCAAGAGATTTCGCCATAACAAAATTACCTGCCAAATCCAATTTAGAGACAAAAGCACTTCTGGCAGTACTACAAGTCAAATTATACATTCCTGCGCCTGGATCGAAATCCGAAGTGCCTGAATAGGATCCCGTTGTATAAACATTATTATTTCCATCTAATGCAATTGAAAAAGCCCAATCAAATCCAGTACCTCCCATTTTTTTTGCCCAGATAAAATTACCTGATGAATCTAATTTACAAACATAAGCATCTTGATTACCACTGGCCGTTAAATTATAAGTGCCTGATCCAGGATAAAAATCTGCCGTACCTCCAAATATGCCTGCTATATACAAATTCGCAGATGAATCTGTTACGGACGATGTTGTTACAAAATCGTTGCCGCCAAATTGTTTAGCCCATTTAAAATTTCCATTGGAGTCGAATTTGGAAATAAAATGATCGCCTCCAAAATTCGTCAAATTAAACACATTCTCGCTTGGATCAAAATCAACAATACCACCACAAACGCCAGTAAAATAAACGCTATTCTCTAAATCTATTGATATGGAAGTACCATGATCAGAATATGAACCACCAATACTGCCTGCCCATAAAAAGTCACCTGAATTATCTAGCTTACAAATAAACACATCTGTAGAACTCATATAGGATGTTAATATAAAGGTATCAAGTCCTGGGTCAAAATCAACCTTCGCATAAAACTCACCTGTCAAATATATATTTCCTGAAACATCTAAAACCATTGCCAAAGCTCTTCCGCCACCACCATTAATAATTGTTGTATCAGAACCTAATGACTTTGCCCATATCAGATTTCCTTCTGGACTTAATTTAGTTACAAAAATATTGGGACCATTTAGAGCTACTAAATTAAAAGTATCTGGACTAGGATCAAAATCTACAACACCCACATAACTTCCAGTTGTATAAACATTTCCAAACGAATCTACAGCTACCGAATACCCAACATCTTCATCAGTTGTACCAATGTGCCTTGCCCACGAAAATTGCGGGTATTGTGCTTTCGAAATTATTGACAAGAATAAAAGTAAACAAAAAGCAATTTTCCTATAGAATATTTTCATGCAAACAAGAATAATTTTACTCAAAAATAATGTATTCTATTCAAACAAAAAAGCCCCAACGTCTCCGTCAGGGCTTCCTATATAAAGTATTATAAAATTACTCAGCAGTATCAGTTCCTTCAGCCTTATCAGCTTTTGGAGCAGCTTTCTTAGTTGTAGCACGGCTACGACGAGTAGTTTTAGCTTTTTTCTCAGTACCAGCAGATTTGTTGCTTGTGTAAATTTCGTTGAAATCTACTAACTCAATTAGAGCCATTTCAGCAGCATCACCTAAACGGTTACCAGTTTTGATGATACGAGTGTATCCACCTTTTCTGTCGCCGATTTTAACAGCAACATCTTTGAATAAAGTAGAAACTGCTTCTTTACTTTTTAAGTAAGAGAAAACAATACGACGACTGTGTGTAGTATCTTCTTTACTTCTGTTTAAAAGAGGCTCAACATAAACACGTAAAGCTTTTGCTTTAGCTGTAGTTGTGAAAATACGCTTGCTCTCGATTAAAGAACATGCCATATTAGCTAACATTGCTGTTCTGTGTGAGTGCTTTCTACCTAAATTATTTATTTTATCTCCGTGTCTCATTTTGTATTTTATTTTAGATGTTAGATTTTAGACGTTAGATTTTTCAACTCTGAAACCTAAAATCTTAAACCTGAAATTTATTACTCCTTGTCTAATTTATATTTCGATACATTCATTCCGAATTGTAAGCCTTTAGTAGTAACTAAGTCTTCTAACTCAGTTAATGATTTCTTACCAAAGTTACGGAACTTTAATAGGTCGTTTTTATTGAAAGCTACAAGCTCACCTAATGTTTCAACATCTGCAGCTTTTAAGCAATTTAATGCACGTACAGAAAGATCCATATCAACTAACTTAGTTTTCAATAATTGACGCATGTGTAAAGATGCTTCGTCAAATTCATTCTCAGTGCTCTTCTCTTCTGTATCAAGCGTAATACGCTCATCAGAGAACAACATGAAATGGTGAATAAGAATTTTAGCAGCTTCTTTCAATGCATCTTTTGGATGAATTGAACCATCAGTAACAATATCAACTACTAATTTTTCGTAATCTGTTTTTTGTTCAACACGGTAGTTTTCTACAGCGTATTTTACGTTACGAATTGGTGTGAAGATAGCATCAACAGGAATAACCCCGTGAGCTGCGTTAGCTGGCTTATTTTCGTCAGCTGGAACATATCCACGACCTTTTTCGATAGTGATTTCTAATTTTAACTTAACAGAAGGCTCGCAATGAGCAACTACTAACTCAGGGTTTAATACTTGGAAACCATTTAAGAATTTTCCGATATCACCTGCAGTAATAACATCTTTACCAGATAAAGTACAAACAGCCTTTTCGAAATCGTGGTTATCGATTTGTTTCTTGAAACGGATTTGCTTTATGTTTAAGATGATTTCAGTAACATCTTCAGTAACTCCTTTAATAGTAGAAAACTCGTGATCAACTCCTTCAATACGAATAGTTGTGATTGCATATCCTTCTAAAGAAGATAAAAGGATACGGCGCAAAGCGTTACCAACAGTTATACCATATCCTTGTTCTAAAGGACGGAATTCGAATTGTCCTTCAGTTTCATTGGAATTAAGTAATATAACTTTATCGGGGCGTTGGAAAGCAAGAATAGCCATAGTTTATATTTAATTTTTAGTTACTAATTAAAATTATTTAGAGTACAACTCGACAATAAGTTGCTCTTTAATGTTCTCAGGAATTTGTGTTCTCTCAGGACGTTGCATGAACACACCTGACATGCTTTTTGCATCAAACTCAATCCAAGAATATTTACTTCCTGTTGAACCTGCAACAGAGTTAACAATTGCTTCTAAAGATTTTGATTTCTCACGAACAGCAACATTATCACCTGGTTTCAAGATACAAGAAGATACGTTAAGGATTTCTCCATTAACTAAAATATGCTTGTGACCAACTAATTGACGAGCAGCGCTACGAGATGGAGCAATTCCCATACGATAAACAACGTTATCTAAACGAGACTCCATAAATTGTAACAATAACTCACCTGTAATTCCTTTTGAACGTGCAGCTAAATCAAATGTACGAGCAAATTGCTTTTCTAATACACCATAAGTGTATTTTGCTTTTTGCTTCTCTTGTAATTGAACCGCATACTCAGATTGCTTAGATCTCTTTTTAGATAAACCATGTTGTCCTGGAGGATAATTCTTTTTTTCTAAAACTTTATCTGGTCCAAAAATTGGCTCTTTAAATTTACGTGCGATTTTCGACTTCGGGCCTGTATATCTTGCCATTATCTATTTATTTTTAATGTTCTATTTACTATTCAATCTTAAAATGATATCACATCATTTAATCACTATACTCTTCTGCGTTTTGGAGAACGACAACCGTTGTGAGGAATCGGAGTTATATCAACGATTTCAGTAACTTCGATACCTAAAGTACCTAATGTACGAATTGCTGATTCTCTTCCTGCACCTGGACCTTTTACATACACTTTTACTTTACGTAAACCTGCATCAAAAGCTACTTTTCCGCTATCTCCAGCAGCTAATTGAGCTGCATAAGGTGTGTTCTTTTTTGAACCACGGAAACCCATTTTACCTGCACTTGACCAAGAAATAACTTGACCAGTCATGTTTGTCATCGAAATTATGATATTGTTGAAAGTAGCATTAATATGAGCTTCCCCTACTGCTTCTACTTTAACAACTCTTTTTTTAGCATTTGCCTTTGAAGCGGCTGCTGCTGATTGCTGTTGCTTTGCCATTTTTGTTTTATTATGAGGTGATCAAGTGAATGAAACAATCATCCACCCATTTCATCAATTATTACTTAGTAACTTTCTTTTTACCTGCGATAGTCTTACGCTTACCTTTACGAGTACGTGCATTTGTTTTTGTACGTTGTCCTCTTACTGGTAATCCGTTTCTGTGACGCATACCTCTAACTGTTCCGATATCAACTAAACGTTTGATGTTTAACTGAACTTCTGAACGAAGAGCACCTTCAACTTTGATTTCATCGTTGATGATTTTACGAATTGCGTTTGATTCTTCATCATTCCATTCGTTTACTTTTTTATCAAAGCTAATCCCAGCTTTTGATAGAATACGTTGAGCCGAACTACGTCCAATTCCGAAGATGTACGTTAATCCAATTTCTCCTCTTTTGTTTTTTGGTAAATCAATACCTGCGATCCTAGCCATTTCTCTCTATTAAATTTTAAAAATGTTTGCGAAAGTACAAAAAATTATCTTTGTCTTTGTTTAAATTTCGGGTTCTTTTTGTTAATTATGTAAAGTTTCCCCTTACGACGTACGATTACACAATCTACGCTTCTCTTTTTTAATGATGCTCTTACCTTCATTGTTTCTTGTTATTTATATCTATACGAGATTCTACCCTTTGTTAAATCGTAGGGAGACATTTCTAATCTAACCTTATCCCCTACTAATATTTTAATATAATTCATTCTCATCTTGCCTGAAATATGCGCAATTACTGTATGCCCATTTTCCAACTCAGCTCTAAACATTGCATTACTCAATGCTTCAATAATGGTTCCATCCTGCTCTATCGACGATTGTTTTGCCATGTTTTAGCTCTGTAATTGCATTGATGATGTTCTACCTTTAATTCTTCCACTCTTCATTAAACCTTCGTATTGACGATTTAATAAGTGACTCTCTATTTGTTGTAAAGTATCCAATACAACACCAACTAAGATTAACAATGAAGTTCCACCGAAGAAATTAGCAAATTCATTACTTACACCCAATACTCTAGCAATCGCTGGCATAATAGCTACTATTGCTAAGAAAATTGAACCTGGTAAAGTAATTTTTGACATTACTGAATCTAAGAACTCAGCTGTTTTCTTTCCTGGTTTAACACCTGGTACAAATCCACCATTACGTTTCATGTCATCCGCTAATTGATTAGGGTTAACCATGATTGCCGTATAGAAATAAGTAAACAATATAATCAAGATAGCGAAGGTAACATTGTACCATAATCCAAAATGATCAGTGAAAGCCATTAAGAATCCACCTTTTGATTGGTCTCCCATAGTTGCAATAGCAGCAGGGATAAACATAATTGCCTGAGCAAAGATGATTGGCATTACACCCGCAGCATTAACTTTTAAAGGTATGTACTGACGAACTCCACCGTATTGTTTGTTTCCAACAATTTTCTTAGCAAACTGAACAGGTACACGACGCGTTCCTTGAACTAATAGAATTGAACCGATAACTACGAACAATAAGAAAACGATTTCTAATAAGAACATAATTAAACCACCACCTTGAGAATCTAAACGAGATGAAACCTCGAATAAGAAAGCGCCCGGTAAACGTGCAATGATACCAATCATGATGATTAAAGAGATACCATTACCAATTCCTTTATCAGTTATTTTTTCACCTAACCACATTACGAACATTGTTCCTGTAACTAAGATTAAGATTGATTGCATATACCACATTGATCCAACATCTGGAACAGCACCTGGTATATTTGTAATTTGAGTAGCAATATAACCTGGAGCTTGAACTGCGGTAACACCAACAGTTAAGAAACGAGTGTATTGGTTAATCTTCTTACGTCCGCTCTCACCCTCTTTTTGCATTTTTTGGAAATAAGGAACAGCCATACCCAACAATTGAATAATAATTGATGAAGTAATGTAAGGCATGATACCTAAGCCAAAGATAGAAGCACGAGAAAATGCTCCACCTGCGAAAATATTGATAAGTCCAAGAATACCATCTTGACTTTGCGATTCTTTAGCCGCTGCAAGAACACCTGCATCAACACCTGGAAGAACCACGTAAGTTCCTAAACGATATACAAGGATTAACAGAAGGGTTAAGACAATGCGTTGTCTTAACTCTTCGATTTTCCAAATATTACGTATTGTATTTATAAATCTCTTCATAAATTTTTATAATGTGGTAGCTGAGCCACCTTTTGCTTCGATTGCTGATTTTGCTACTGCAGAGAAAGCGTGAGCTTTAACACTGATTTTAGCACTAAGTTCTCCACGCCCTAAAACTTTAACTAAAGAAGTTTTAGCAGCTAATCCATTTTGAATTAAAATATCTGGAGTAATTTCTGTGATGTTTTTCACTTCAGCTAATTTCTGAAGAGCATCAAGATTAACAGACACGTATTCAACACGGTTAATGTTCTTAAATCCAAACTTAGGAACACGACGTTGTAAAGGCATTTGACCACCTTCAAAACCACGCTTTGAAGAATATCCTGAACGTGATTTAGCACCTTTGTGTCCACGTGTAGCAGTTCCACCACCACCAGAACCTTGGCCTCTTCCACGACGGAAGTTTGTTTTTACTGAACCTTCAGCAGGTTTTAAATTACTTAATTGCATATCTTTAATTATCTAATAATTATATGTTTTCTACTTTTAATAAATGACCCACTTTGGTAATCATTCCTTTGATTTGAGGTGTAGCTTCATGCTCAACAGAACTGTGTAACTTACCTAAACCTAAAGCCTCTACAGTACGCTTTTGTCTTAACGTTCTTTTGATAGTGCTTTTTACTAATGTTAATTTTACTTTGCTCATCGTAATATGATTATCCGTTAAATACTCTATCTAATGTAATACCTCTTTGTTGTGCAATTGCATAAGGATCACGTAATTTTGCTAATGCATCCATAGTAGCTTTTACCACGTTATGGGGATTAGAAGAACCTTTTGATTTTGCTAATACATCAGTTACACCAACGCTCTCTAACACAGCACGCATCGCACCACCAGCAATTACACCAGTACCATGAGCAGCAGGCTTTAAGAAAACTCTTGATCCGCCGTATTTACCTTCTTGTGAATGAGGAACAGTTCCGTTTAATACACAAACTTTAACTAAGTTCTTCTTTGCATCATCAATACCTTTAGTGATAGCATCAGTAACCTCGTTAGCTTTTCCTAAACCGTAACCTACAACTCCTTTTTCGTTTCCTACAACAACGATTGCAGAGAAACTGAAGTGACGTCCACCTTTAGTAACTTTGGTAACACGTTGTATTCCTACCAACTTATCTTTAAGTTCGATTTCAGCCGATTTTACTCTTTTTACAACTTCTTTAGACATTTTTTCCTTTATTAATATTTTAGAACTTTAAACCACCTTCTCTCGCGCCTTCAGCTAATGCCTTAACACGACCGTGATACAAATAACCACCTCTATCGAACACGATTGTTTCGATACCTTTTGCTTTTGCTTTATCTGCGATTGCTTTACCAACTAGCTTAGAAAGTTCTGATTTATTTCCTTTTGCGCTAGCAAAGTCTTTGTCTTTTGAAGAAGCTGTAGCTAACGTATTTCCTGAAGCGTCATCAATAATTTGAGCGTAAATCTCTGTGTTACTTCTGAACACGCTTAAACGTGGTGAAGTTGGAGTACCGCTGATTACTTTTCTGATGCGTTTTCTAATACGATCTCTTCTTTCTAATTTTGTAAGAGCCATTTTTTTATATCTTGAATTTTGTTATTTATTCTACGAATTATATTATTTACCTGCTGCTTTACCTGCTTTTCTACGTAAGATTTCGCCTGTAAATTTAATACCTTTTCCTTTGTACGGCTCAGGCTTACGTAATGAACGAATCTTTGCAGCTACAGCACCGATTAATTGCTTATCATAAGACTCTAAAATCACTTTCGGATTTTGTCCTTTTTCAGCAGTAGTAGTACAAGTAATTTCACTTGGTAATTCAAACATAACGTTGTGAGAATAACCTAATGATAATTCTAATATTTGACCTTTGTTAGTAGCACGGTAACCCACACCTACTAATTCTTGTTCAGTTTTAAATCCTTCAGATACTCCATGAACCATGTTAGCAATCAAAGAACGATACAAACCATGCAATGCACGGTGACGTTTTTGATCTGTTGGACGAGTAACCTCAACTTTTCCGTCAGCAACATTAACTTTAATGTCGCCATCGATAGCTTGAGTAAGTGTTCCTTTTTTTCCTTTAACGGTAACTGTAGTTCCGGCAACCGAAACTTCAACTCCTGCAGGTAATGTAATTGGTAATTTTCCTATACGTGACATGATGAATTTCCTCCTTTGATTTTAAGATACATAACAAATTACTTCACCACCTACGTTCTCTCTTCTTGCTTCTTTATCAGTCATTACACCTTTTGAAGTAGAGATGATTGCAATACCTAAACCATTGATAACACGTGGCAAAGTATCAACACCAGTATACTTACGTAAACCTGGAGAAGAAATTCTATCCAATTGTCTGATTGCAGGTTGCTTAGTAACAGGGTTGTACTTAAGCGCAATTTTAATCATTGCTTGATTTTTCTCGTTTACATCAAACTTGTAGTTTAGGATGTAACCTTTATCGAAAAGGATTTTTGTAATCTCTTTCTTTAGATTCGAAGAAGGGATTTCTACGATTCTGTGTTTCGCTTTAATAGCGTTTCTGACTCTTGTTAAGTAGTCTGCAATTGTATCTGTCATTTTATTTGTTTTATATGTTATTCCGCCAGGCAGAATAATTATACATTAATACTCTCTTTTTGCGTTTGCAAGAAGGCAAAGATAGGTAAAATTTACCAACTTGACTTCGTTACACCCGGGATTTTTCCAAAAGTAGCCATTTCACGGAAAGTTACACGGCTAATTCCAAATAATCTCATATATCCACGAGGACGTCCCGTTAATTTACAACGATTACGCATACGTACTTTTGAAGAGTTTCTAGGTAATTTTTGTAAACCTACACTGTCTCCAGCTGCTTTTAATGCTGCACGTTTGTCTGCGTATTTTGCCGTTAATCTTGCTCTTTTAGCATCACGGGCTTTCATTGATTCTTTTGCCATCTTGTCTCGCTTCTTTTATTATTTTGAACTTTTGAATGGGAAACCGAACTCCTTTAAAAGAGTCTTAGCTTCGTTATCTGTTTTAGCTGTAGTTACAAAGGTAATATCCATACCATTGATTTTACTAACTTTATCAATATCAATCTCAGGGAAAATGATTTGCTCAGTAACACCTAAAGTGTAGTTACCACTTCCATCAAATCCTTTTTCATTGATTCCTTTGAAATCACGGATACGAGGTAGAGCAGAAGAAATTAATCTGTCTAAGAACTCATACATATGGTTACCACGCAATGTTACACGAACACCGATAGCTACACCTTTACGTAATTTGAAGTTAGAGATATCCTTTGTAGAATAAGTCGCAACTGCTTTTTGTCCAGAAATGGTAGTCATTTCTTTAACAGCTGATTCAATAATTTTTTTATCAGCAACAGCATCACCTAAACCTTGGTTAAGGCAAATCTTTTTCAATTCAGGTACTTGCATCGGAGATGAGTACGCGAATTTATCCTGTAAGCTTTTTCTAATTTCTGATCTGAATTTTGTTTTCAGTCTTGGTTCGTAAGTTGCCATTATTTAATAACCTCCTTAGTTGATTTAGCAATTCTTGTTATTTTTCCTGTTTTTTCGTCCACTGAACGACCTACTCTAGTAGTTTTACCACCTACAACTAACATTACGTTAGAAATATGGATAGATCCTTCTTGTTTCACGATTCCTCCGTTAGGACTTTTCGCGTTTGGTTTAGTGTGTTTTGAAATCATATTCACACCTTCAACTATCACTCTAAGTGTCTTAGTATTGATAGAAACGATCTTACCTTCTTGTCCTCTAGCGTTACCAGAGATAACTCTAACTAAGTCGTCTTTTTTTAATTTTAATTTCATCGCTTTGTTCTTTTAATTTTTTAAAGCACTTCTGGTGCAAGTGAAATAATTTTCATGAATTGTTTATCGCGCAACTCTCTTGCTACAGGTCCGAAGATACGAGTACCGCGGATCTCATCATCAGTTTTTAAAAGAACTGCTGCGTTATCATCGAAACGGATGTATGAACCATCCTGACGACGAATTTCTTTTTTTGTTCTAACGATAACCGCTTTACTTACAGTTCCCTTTTTAATGTTTCCTGAAGGAAGAGCGTGTTTTACTGTTACAACTACTTTATCTCCGATAGAAGCATAACGCTTACGAGTACCACCTAGTACACGGATCACTAGTACTTCTTTAGCACCACTGTTATCGGCAATTGTTAATCTTGATTCGTTTTGTATCATTGTTAAATGCTTTTAAAATTATTTAGCTTTTTCAATTACCTCAACAAGTCTCCAGCATTTTGTTTTGCTTAACGGACGGGTTTCCATAATTTTAACGGTATCTCCTACTCCACACTCATTTTTTTCATCATGAGCTACGAACTTAGTCGTTTTCTTAACGAACTTTCCGTATTTCGGATGCTTCACCTTACGCTCTACGCTTACAACAACAGATTTCTCCATTTTGTTGCTGGTTACTGTACCAATTCTTTCTTTTCTTAAATTTCTTTCCATTACTAGGTGTTATTACGATGCTTTTTGTTTTTTAGTTAATTCAGTGCTTAAGCGAGCAATTAATTTACGGCTTTCACGAATCTTCATTGGGTTCTCAACCGGAGATACAGTATGATTAATCTTCATTTTATTTAATGTAGATTTCTCTTCTTTTAATCTGTCTCTTAATTCGCTTAGCGAAAGTGCAAGTATATCTTTATTTTCCATGATTAATTTTTTTTAAGATTATGCTTCAGTTTCAACAAAATCTCTACGAACTACGAACTTGGTACAAACTGGTAACTTTTGTGCAGCTAAACGTAATGCTTCTTTTGCAATTGCTAAAGGAACACCTTCAGCTTCAAAAATCATACGTCCTGCTTTTACTGGAGCAACCCAATATTCTGGAGCACCTTTACCTTTACCCATACGAACCTCTGCAGGCTTGCTAGTAATTGGTTTATCAGGGAAAACACGGATCCAGATTTGTCCTTCTCTTTTCATAAAACGTGTTACTGCAACACGGGCTGCTTCGATTTGACGAGCTGTAACCCAACACTCTTCTGTTGCTTTGATGCCGAATGATCCGAAGGCTAATTGGTCGCCGCGTTTAGCAAGACCTTTCATCTTCATCTTATGCATCTTTCTGTATTTCGTTCTTTTTGGCTGTAACATTGTTAAGTATTTTTATCTATTCTTAATTAGTTCGATTGTTAATTACGCGTCTTTTTTCTTCTTGTTTCTTCCTGCGCTAAATTTTGGAGCTGGAGTTTCGCGTTTTTTCTCTTTTGCCATTCCAACATTTGGAGACAAATCACGCTTTCCATAAATTTCACCTTTGCAAATCCAAACTTTAACACCAAGTAAACCGAAAGCTGTTAATGCCTCACCTACTGCGTAATCGATATCTGCACGGAATGTATGTAAAGGAGTTCTTCCTTCTTTGTACATTTCTGAACGCGCCATCTCAGCACCTTGTAAACGACCAGAAACTTTAATTTTGATTCCTTCTGCACCCATTCTCATTGCTGAAGCAACTGCCATCTTAGAAGCTCTCTTGTAAGAGATACGTCCTTCGATTTGACGAGCGATACTATCTGCAACTAAACGAGCATCTAATTCAGGACGTTTAATTTCAAAGATATTTATTTGAACTTCTTTCTTTGTGAATTTCTTCAACTCTTCTTTCAACTTATCTACTTCCTTACCACCTTTTCCGATGATAATTCCTGGACGAGCTGTATTAATTGTAACAGTGATTAATTTCAAAGTTCTCTCGATGATAACTTTTGAAATACTGCCCTTAGGTAAACGTGCAGTTAAGTATTTTCTGATTTTTTCGTCTTCTACTAATTTCTCGGAAAAGTCGTTCCCGCCAAACCAATTAGAGTCCCATCCTTTGATGATTCCTAAACGTAAACCTATCGGATTTGATTTTTGTCCCATTTCTTAATTAATTTTTTGTACCTAATATTACTGTTACATGATTTGATCTCTTTCTGATTCTATAACCTCTTCCTTGAGGTGCAGTTCTCAATCTTTTTAATTGGAATCCGCTATCAACCATAATTTCTTTTACAAATAATGTATTTTCATCTGGTTTAGAACCTGTTTTTGCTTCGTAATTAGCAATTGCAGATTTTATCAATTTCTCTAATTTAATTGAAGCGTGTTTCGTGCTGAATTTTAATGTATTTAATGCATTGAATACTTCAGTTCCACGAATCAAATCAGCTACAATTCTCATCTTACGAGGAGATGTAGGGCAGTCATTTAACTTCGCAAAGTAACTGCTTTTATTTGCTTCTTTTCTGGCGTCGGCTACTAACCTTTTTCTTTTGCCCATCGTTATACTTTTTTATCTAAAAAAATTATTTCTTATTATTTCCTGAATGTCCTTTGAAGGTACGAGTTAGAGAAAATTCTCCCAATTTATGTCCAACCATGTTTTCTGTTACATACACTGGAATAAATTTATTTCCATTGTGAACTGCAAACGTGTGCCCAACAAACTCAGGTGGAATAGTAGAGCGACGAGCCCAAGTTTTGATAACCGATTTCTTCCCACTCTTATTCATTTCCTCAACTTTTTTATCAACGTTGTGGTCGATGAATGGTCCTTTTTTTAACGATCTTGCCATTTTTCTTTTTTTTGTTCTGAACCCGCTTCTCAGCGGACCATTAAACTATTAATTATTTTTTTCTTCTTTCTATGATATGCTTGTTAGAAGCTTTTGCTTTGTAACGAGTCTTGTATCCTTTAGCTGGTAAGCCCTTACGAGAACGTGGGTGACCACCTGACGCACGACCTTCACCACCACCCATTGGATGATCCACTGGATTCATCACAACTGGACGAGTACGAGGACGACGACCTAACCAACGCTTACGACCTGCTTTTCCATGCATTTCTAAGTTATGATCAGGATTAGAAACTGCACCGATAGTAGCTTTACAAGTAATTAGCACCATACGAACTTCACCTGAAGGCATACGCAATACAGCATATTTACCATCACGAGCAGAAAGCTGTGCATAAGTACCAGCACTACGTGCCATTGCAGCACCTTGTCCAGGACGTAATTCTATGTTATGAATGATTGTACCAAGAGGAATATCACTTAAGAATAAAGTGTTTCCTAACTCAGGAGCTGCATCTTTACCAGATACTATTGTTTGACCAACAGTTAATCCTTGAGGTGCAATTACGTAACGCTTATCTCCATCTTTAAAATGAACTAACGCGATACGTGCAGTACGATTTGGATCATACTCAATTGTTTTTACTGTTCCAGTCACACCATCATTATCTCTTTTGAAGTCGATGATACGGTATGCTTTCTTATGTCCACCGCCCATATAGCGCATGGTCATTTTTCCGGTATTATTACGACCGCCGGATCTCTTTTGAGGAGCAATCAAACTCTTTTCAGGAGTATCAGTTGTAATTTCTGAATAATCACTAACTAATTTGAAACGTTGCCCCGGTGTTAACGGTCTTAACTTTTTTAATGCCATTGTTTAAATTCTTTTCTGAATTATTAAATACTTGAATAGAAGTCAATAACGTCGCCACTTTTCAGGGTAACCATTGCTTTCTTTGATCTGTTAACACGTCCAATTGCCATACCACGAGTAGTGTTTCTTGTTTTCACTTTACCTACGTATTGTTGTGTATTTACTGACTTAACAGTTACACCATACATAGCCTCGATAGCTTGCTTAATTTGAACCTTGTTTGCCTTTCTGTCTACAACGAAGCCATAACGATTTAGTTTTTCGGCTAGCGATGTCATCTTTTCTGTGATGATAGGCTTTATTAAAATTTCCATTTTACTTTGTTAAAATTGTTTCGATTTGTTTCAAAGAACTCTCCGCTAATATTAAATTTCCTGCGTGCAATATATCGTAAGTATTTAAATCTGAAGCTACTACGACTTTTGAACGGTCTAAATTACGGGACGACAAATATACATTTTTATTTGATTCACCCAACACTAAAAGTGTTTTTTTATCAGAAAGATTCAAATTTTTCAATAATTCAGCAAACTGAGCTGTTTTAGGCGCATCAAAGCTAAAATCTTCTAATACAGTAATTGCATTTTCTTTTGCTTTGTATGTTAACGCTGATACACGAGCTAAACGTTTAACTTTCTTATTTAATTTAAAAGAGTAATCTCTAGGACGAGGACCAAAAGCTCTACCACCACCAACAAATAAAGGTGATTTCATAGAACCCGCACGAGCTCCACCAGTACCCTTTTGTCTTTTCAACTTCTTAGTTGTACGGTGTATTTCAGCACGTTCTTTTGATTTGTGAGTACCTTGACGTTGGTTAGCAAGAAATTGCTTAACATCAAGATAAATACAATGATCATTCGTTTCTGCAGCGAAGATAGTATCCACTAACTCCACTTTTTTTCCGGTTTTTTTACCGCTTATGTTTGTTACTTCCAGTTGCATTTCAAAAATTATTTTTCAATTACTACATAAGAACCTTTAGCACCTGCAACCGAACCTTTTAAAATAAGTAGGTTTTTCTCAGGCATTACCTTCACAACTTCGATGTTCTGAATTTTCACTTTGTCGCCACCCATTCTTCCTGCCATTCTCATTCCTGGGAATACGCGAGAAGGATCAGATGATGCACCTAATGAACCAGGAGCTCTCTCTCTATCGTGTTGACCATGAGATTTGTTAGCGTGACCAACACCACTGAATCCGTGACGTTTTACAACACCTTGAAAACCTTTACCTTTAGAAGTACCAGATACTTCTACGAAATCTCCTTCAGCAAACAATTCAACAGTGATAACATCACCAGCATTGCGAGCTTCTTCGAAATGACGAAATTCAACAGCTTTTTTCTTTGGAGTAGTTCCTGTTTTTGCAAAGTGACCTTTCATTGCTTGAGAAGTGTGTTTTTCTTTCTTCTCACCGAAAGATAATTGCAAAGCTTCGTAACCGTCTTTCTCCTTGGTTTTTACTTGCGTTACTACGCAAGGACCTGCTTCGATAATTGTGCATGGTATGTATTTACCATTGGCACCGAAGAAACTGGTCATTCCTATTTTTTTACCAATTATTCCAGACATTTTTATTTATTGTTTATTATTAATTTACTTTTTATTTAATCCTGATGTGTGAGATAACTAAACTTTGATCTCAACCTCTACTCCACTTGGTAACTCAAGTTTCATTAAAGCATCAACAGTTTTAGATGTAGAACTGTAGATGTCTAACAAACGCTTGTAAGTACATGCTTGGAACTGATCACGCGCTTTCTTGTTAACGTGTGGTGCACGTAATACAGTGAAGATTTTCTTTTGAGTAGGAAGAGGAATTGGTCCGTTAACTACTGCACCAGTCATTTTCACAGTTTTCACGATTTTCTCTGCTGACTTGTCAACTAAGTTGAAATCGTATGACTTTAATTTTATTCTGATTTTTTGACTCATAATTATTTTTTTATAAAGAACGTATTAAACTTTTTCTGTTTTACCTTTTGATTTTGCAATTACATCAGCAGCAACGTTAGCAGGAGCCTCAGCATAATGAGAGAATTCCATTGTTGAAGTTGCACGACCAGATGTTAAAGTACGTAACGCTGTTACATAACCAAACATTTCTGAAAGTGGAACTTTAGCTTTAATTACTTGACCTGTTCCTTTGCTATCCATACCTTCGATTTGTCCACGACGACGATTTAAGTCACCTACAACATCACCCATGTTTTGCTCTGGAGTTAATACTTCAATTTTCATGATAGGCTCCATTAACACTGGCTTACATTTTGGTAAAGCCTCACGGTATGCAGTTTTAGCACAAATTTCAAAAGATAATGCATCTGAATCGACATTGTGATATGAACCGTCCTTTAATGTAACTTTTAATTGTTGTAAAGGGAAACCAGCTAATACACCGTTAACCATTGATGCTTTAAATCCTTTTTCAACAGAAGGGATAAATTCACGAGGAATGTTACCACCAGTGATTTCATTTACGAATTGTAAATCACCACCTGTAAAGTCTGCATCGATTGGACCTAATACAATTTTAATATCGGCAAATTTACCACGACCACCAGTTTGCTTTTTGTAAACCTCACGGTGCTCGATAGTACCTGTAATATTTTCTTTGTAAGAAACTTGAGGAGCACCTTGGTTAACCTCAACTTTAAACTCACGCTTTAAACGATCAACAATAATCTCTAAGTGTAACTCACCCATACCTGAGATAATAGTTTGTCCACTATCTTCATCCGTTTTAACACGGAAGGTAGGATCCTCTTCAGCTAACTTACCTAAACCAACTCCTAATCTATCAAGATCCGCTTGAGTTTTAGGCTCAATAGCGATACCAATTACTGGCTCAGGGAAATTCATAGCTTCTAATACAATTGGATGTTTTTCATCACATAATGTATCACCAGTACGAATATCTTTGAAACCTACTGCAGCTCCAATATCACCAGCTTCGATAAACTCGATAGCATTTTGTTTGTTAGCATGCATTTGGAAAATACGAGAAATACGCTCTTTGTTACCAGAACGAGTGTTTAGTACATAAGAACCTGCATCTAAACGTCCAGAATAAGCACGGAAGAAACACAAACGACCTACGAAAGGATCAGTTGCGATTTTAAACGCTAAAGCAGTAAATGGTTCTTTAACATCTGGCTTACGAGTAACTTCTTGCTCAGTATCAGGATTGATACCTTTAGTAACTTCTTTATCCATTGGAGATGGCATTAATTCCATAACCAAATCCAACATAGTTTGTACACCTTTATTTTTGAAAGATGAACCACAAACCATAGGAACAATCTTATTAGCTAAACAAGCTTTACGTAATGCATCTAATACTTCTCTCTCAGTGATAGTTTCAGGAGCATCGAAAAACTTTTGCATAATGTTATCATCAAACTCAGAAACAGCTTCTAACATTTTCTCTCTCCACTCAGTAGCTTCTTCAAGCATATCAGCAGGGATGTCAATTGTTTCGTAAGTCATTCCTTTATCATGCTCATTCCAAACCATTCCACGGAAGTTGATTAAATCAACAACTCCTTTGAAATTATCTTCAGCACCAATTGGCAATTGAAGAGGAACTGCATTACCACCTAAAATTTCACGTGTTTGCTTAACAACGTTTAAGAAGTCAGCACCCGAACGATCCATTTTATTAACGAAACCTAAACGAGTTACGTTATAGTTATCAGCTAAACGCCAGTTTGTTTCAGATTGTGGCTCAACACCATCAACTGCTGAAAACAAGAAAACTAATCCGTCTAATACACGTAATGAACGATTTACCTCAACAGTAAAATCAACGTGACCCGGAGTATCAATAATATTTAATTTGTATTTGTTATCACGGTAGTTCCAGAAACAAGTAGTTGCAGCAGAAGTAATAGTAATACCACGCTCTTGCTCTTGTGCCATCCAGTCCATTGTAGCTGCACCTTCATGTACTTCACCTATTTTATGGTTTACACCAGTATAGTATAAAATACGCTCAGTTGTTGTAGTTTTACCTGCATCAATATGGGCTGCAATCCCGATGTTTCTTGTATAATGTAAATCACTCATTTTATAAAATCTATTGTATTAATTTAGAAACGAAAATGTGAGAAAGCTTTGTTAGCTTCTGCCATTTTGTGAGTATCTTCTTTCTTTTTAAATGCTGCACCTTCTTCTTTCGCCGCTGCAACGATTTCACCTGCCAATTTTTGTGACATTGATTTTTCGTTACGTTTACGAGAATAAAGAATCATCCATTTCATTCCCATTGCAACTTTACGGTCAGGACGAATTTCAGTTGGAATTTGGAAAGTAGCACCACCAACACGACGAGATTTAACCTCAACTTGTGGAGTAATATTAGCCAATGCCTTTTTGAAAACTTCTAATCCATCTTCGTTAGTACGTTTTGCTACTGTTTCAATAGCTTCGTAAAACACGTTTGACGCGGTAGTTTTTTTACCATCGTACATTAAATTGTTTACGAAACGTGTTACCAATGTATCATTGAACTTAGGATCTGGTAGTAACACTCTTTTTTTTGCTCTCGATTTTCTCATCGTTTCTTGTTATGCTAAAATATTTGTATTATTTTTTCTTAGCTGGAGCTGCAGCAGCACCCGCTTTAGGACGTTTTGCACCGTATTTTGAACGACGTTGTCTTCTTCCGTCAACACCTGCAGTATCCAATGCACCACGAATGATGTGGTAACGAACACCTGGTAAATCTTTCACACGACCACCACGAACTAACACAATACTATGCTCTTGCAAGTTGTGTCCTTCACCTGGGATGTATGCGATGATTTCTTCTTTGTTAGTTAAACGAACCTTTGCTACCTTACGCATTGCTGAGTTTGGTTTCTTTGGCGTTGTAGTATATACTTTCGTACATACACCACGACGTTGTGGGCAAGAGGTTAAAGCCACGGATTTACTCTTGTTTGGCGCTTTCGTGCGACCTTTTCTTACTAATTGCTGTATAGTTGGCATCTTTTGTTTGTTGTATTACCTGATTTTACAGTACTTTTAACAATAATTTAAACACACCCCACCTTTTTGGGGAGGGCAAAGGTAATAATATTTTTATAAACATCATAACTGTTGATAAAATATTTTTAAAATAATTCAGTTAATTTCGAAAAAGTGAGGTTATTTAGACTAAAGTGCCTTTTTATGAGGCGAATAAGTGGAAATAATTTTTCTTCATAAACCTTTATCAGTTCGATTTTAACAAAAAAGAACGGTTACAATATAGATTGGAAAGATTTTTGCTGCAAAATTCAGTAATGTTTTAATTAGATTTGCCTAATATTTTAAAAATTCATGAAGAATTATATACTTTCTATTTTTTTACTTCTTAGTGGCCTAATTTATTCCCAAAGTTGGAAGGTTGAACTAAGTAGTAATGTTGAATATAAAACTTGGAAACTTACTACTAAATCAGAAGTTAAAACTGTACCTCTTAATGGAGCAACAATAAAATTAATGAAAGGCTCAACACTTATTGAGCAAACAAAAAGTGATGGAAATGGTGATTTTACAGTACATGTGCCCGCTGGTGATATTTTTATTGTAGAAGTTAGCTACTCAGGCTGCACCACCAAACGCTTTGAAGTGAACACTAAAAATGTACCTGATTTTGGAGAAGAAATTTTTAAGCCTAGTTTTAGCATTGGAGGTTTTATTTTATCAAAACCCTTCCAAGGCATCGATTACTCGGCATTACAACAACCTCTTGTAAAAGTAGCTTATGTTCCAAAAATAAAAAACTTTGATGATGATGTTCCATATACTGACCAAAGTGTTGCTGCGGTAACTAAAATTTATGCTGCCGAAGATGCTTTAATAGAAAGTTTTTGCTCAACTAATCGTCAAGGTGATGAGGCATTAAAAGTTCCTGATTGCCCTTTAGCAAAACAACTTTATGAAAAAGCAAAAACAATTATTGCTGGCGAACAATATCCAGTTCAACAATTATTAAAAGTTGGTGCTTGCTTAAAAGAAAAAGAAGAGGCTGAGAAAAAAGCACAAGAAGCAATTGCTGCTAAAGCAGAGGCGGAGCGCCTTGCCAAGGAAAAAGAAGCAGCCGCTAAAGCGGAAAAAGAAAAAGCAGCTGCAGCAAAAATAGAAGCTGAAAAACTTGCTAAAGAAAAGGAAGCTGCTGCTAAATTAGAAGCAGAGCGTATCGCGAAAGAGAAAGAAGCTGCTGATAAGATTGCGAAAGAGAAAGAAGCCGCTGCAAAAATAGAAGCAGAAAAAATTGCTAAAGAAAAGGAAGCTGCTGCGAAGTTAGAAGCAGAGCGTATTGCAAAGGAAAAAGAAGCAAAAGATAAAGCTGATAAAGAAAATGAGGCGAAGGCAAAAGCAGAAGCAGAAAGAATTGCTAAAGAAAAAGAAACTGCCGCTAAATTAGAAGCAGAGCGCATTGCAAAGGATAAAGAAGCAAAAGATAAGGCCGATAAAGAAAATGCGAATAAAGCGAAAGAAGAAGCGGATAAAATTGCTAAAGCCGAAGCCGAAAGAATAGCAAAAGAAAAAGAAGCGTCTGATAAATTAGCAAAACAAAAGGAAAAAGAAAACAAAGAACGTATTGCAAAGGAGAAAGCAGAGCAAGAAAAATTAGCGAAAGAAAAAGCTAAGAAGGATAAAGAAGAAGCTGACAGGATTGCTAAGGAAAACTCAACAAAAACAACAAAAACGGTCGACACATATACCACTTCAACACATAAAGGCAACACAACAATAACAACAACAGTTACCACAACTTTAACTACTACAGTTACTACCTCTGGCACAGAAACTAAAATTGAACCCGTGAAGGAACCCGTTGTTGTAAAAGAACCTGAAGTAGTTACAACTAATACAGTGCAAGCAACACCTAAAGAAACTCCAGAAAATAAAATGAATATTTATGGAACAGGTCACACTCCTGCTAACAGTGGAGCTGAGGGATCGAAACATCATAACGTAAGCACAGTAATTGGTGAAGACAAATATAAAGTAACTGTGAAAAAAGCGGATGAATATCTTAAGATGAAACGTTACAAAGAAGCGAAAGACACCTACAATGAAGCTTTGGAATTAAAACCAAATGACAAGTATGCTACTGCTAAATTAGCGGAGATAGAGAAAAAAACTGGTGGAAAATAACTAATCTCTAGTTAACAATAAACCATTAATTAATTTTATCACATAATCCAATTGTTCTTCGCGCGATAAATCAGTGTTATCTAAAACAATTGCATCTTTTGCTCTAATGAGAGGACTTTCCTTACGATTTACATCATCGTAATCACGGTTAGTCAAATTGATTTTTACATCCATAAATTCAACGTGCTCACCTTTACTATTTAACTCATCCATCCTACGATTTACTCGAGTTTCAATATCGGCAGTCATAAATAATTTAAGCTCTGCATCAGGAAAAACATGTGAACCTATATCTCTACCATCCATTACAACACCTTTGTGCTCACCAAACTCACGTTGAATTAAAACCATGTGCTCGCGCACTTCTTTTATCGCACTAATCTTACTAACGTTTTCGGCAACTTCCATGGTACGAATTAGTTTCTCAACATTTTCGCCATTCATAAAGGTTTCTGAAGTTTTTGTATGAGGATTAAATTCGAAATGTAATTTAATATTTTTAAGAGAAGCAATTACTTCTGCATTATCAAATTTTTTCTTCTTTATGATTCCATTGCGTAAGCAGTAAAGTGTTACGCAACGATACATTGCTCCCGAATCAATATATGCGTAATTTAATTTTGCAGCTAATGCCTTAGCTAGTGTGCTTTTCCCACAAGAAGAGTATCCATCAATCGCTATAGTAATTCTGCTCATAACGTTTGTAAAATTACTGAAATTAAGCCGTAATAAAAAATGATATTTGCTACAAATTAAAAAGCGAGGCATACAGTAATTGTATCCTCGCTTTTACGATCCCTTTTCCATGAATTTTTATTTTATTTGACTACCGAAACTGTTCCGTTATAATCATGTTTTTTACTAAACACATCTTTTAATTCCACCTTCCACACATAAACATCCTGCATTACAATTTTACCGCTTTTGCCTTGGAAAGTACCATCCCAAGCATGGTCAAGCTTTTCGCTATAAAAAATCATATTGCCCCATCTGTCAAAAACCCACATTTTATATTCATTTATACCGATACCATCTCCTCTAAAATAGTCGTTTACACCATCTTCATTAGGACTAAAAGCATTAGGAACATAAAAGGTGAAAGCCGGCTTTATTTCTAATACGCGTGAAATGCTATCTCTACAGCCATTAACATTACTTACGTACTGCGTAACCGTATAATTTTGCGCAGCTTCATTATCAAACAAATGAGTGAAATTACTTAAGTGTGTTGTAAAACCATCACTCACAGAATAAGTAATTTGATTTGCCCCGATTGACAAATTACTTATTTCAACTTCTGGATTTATTACATCCATAGCTTCTCCTGAAACACTAAAATTGGCAATTGGAGTTTGATACACATTAATCATACTTTGAGCAGTTTGAACGCTTGCGCAGCCACTATCCGAAACCGCAGTTAAAGAAATATCGTAAGTACCTGAATCGAAACAAAAACTAGCATTAGGTAAATTGCTTCCACTATTTTGCCCTCCAAAGTTCCATTGATAAGTTGCAATACTGCCCTGTGCAATAGTTGTTGCATTTGTAAAATCTACACATAAGGAAGGACAACCTGCAACAGTAGATGCCGTAAATTGTACACTAGGCAAAGGATGTATACGAATGCCTTTTTGATAAGTAGCTTCACAACCAAATTCCGTTTGAATTTCTAGGGTTGTTAAGTAAGAACCAAAATTTGGTAAAGTTATCATTGGATCTGCATTTACATTATCAATGGTACCATCACTTGTATAATCCCACGCGTAGGAAACAATAGCTCCATCACTCGAAGTTGAATTATTAATGAAAACCGTTGGTATTCCCAAACAAGATGATTGGGCAACAAACTGTGCTGTTGGAATATTATGTACCACAACTTGATTGATAGTTTGATTGCTACATCCATTATTACTAATTGCCTCTAGTTTTGCATTATGTAATCCCGCATTTGGATAAACATAAGTTGGATTCATAGATGTTGCATCAATAGTTCCATCATTATTAAAATCCCAATTACGCGCTACAATTGTTCCACCACTTACACTGGACTGATCGGTAAACAAAGTAGCTTGCGTAACACATACAGGTACAGTTACAAAATTACTTGTTGGAACAGGGAACACAGTTATTGAATACACAAAAGTATTTATACAACCTGCTTCACTTATTGCGGTTAAACTTACATTGTATGTTCCAGCTGATGCGTACTGATGATTTGGATTCATTAAATTAGTGGTAGCCGCATCTCCAAAATCCCAATTATAAGATTGTATTTGAGAAGGCAAGGCAACCGTAGATGTATTTTGAAAACTAGCTGCAAAATTAACACACACATTATTTGTACTAAAGGCTGCTTGAGGGTTTGAATAAACATAAACAGAAGTATTAAAAGATGATAAGCAACCATTATTACTTTGTATAAATAATTCTACATCATGTAAACCTGTTGTTGCAAAAGCATATGAAGGATTTTGTGAAGTGTTATCAATCGTTCCGTTATTATCAAAATCCCATTCCCACGAATTTATTGTCCCGTTAGCAATTGTGCTTTGATCTGTGAACACATTCATTTGCCCCAAACATGCATTCGTTCCTGAAAAATTTGCTACTGGCAAAGGAGATATTGTAACTTGTCCATTTGTACTTGCACTACAACCATTAATTGTAGTAACAGTTAACGTAACATTATAAATACCTGCTACTGGATACAAATGAACTGCACTTTGCTGAGAATCGAAGGTGTTATCCCCAAAACTCCAAAGCCAAGTTTCATTCCCTGGTATGTTTTGAGTTTGATTTATAAAAGTAACAAAAGAGCCAGCGCAGCCTCCTAAGCCAGTAAATATTGGTGTTGGCGGATTATCAATGGTTATAACCTGTACTTCTGTATCTGTACAACCTGTTCCAACTGCCGTTGTAGTTAATGTTACAGTATATGATCCATAAGTTAGATAAGTGTGGCTTGGTTGCTCCATAAAACTTGTAGTACCATCACCAAAATCCCACATATAACTAAGTTGGTTAGTATTACTTACACTACTATTATTATCAAAAGCAACTGTTAAATTACATGAGTTGTTCCCTCCCACAACATTAAAATTAGCTTGTGGTGTTGGATGATTGCTAACATGATAATTAATAACAGGAGATTGGCAACCCGTTACAGAAGTAAGTTGAACAGAATAAACGCCAGGATTATCAACCGTGATACAATTTGCATTTTGATTTACAATTCCCGGTCCGCTCCAAGTATACGTTTGAAAACCATCTGGTGCGCAAATTTGTGTAGTACTGCCAACACACAAACTATCCATTTGCGTAATAGTATACGCTAAACAGGAACCATCAATATATGCATAAGCAAAATGCCCACCCAAAGCGCAATCGTAAGTTGTAAAACGTATGGTAACATCTTGTCCGATATATGCACTTAAATCAACACTTACTGTTGTCCAAGGTTTATAAACAACACCTGCGCAATTAGTAGAATTTAAAAAGCCTGGGATACCTTGCCCCGCTGATACTTGATAAAATGTACACGGAATTTGAACACCGCTCGCATCCAACATATCTATTTGAAAACTTGGTTGCTCGGCTGCTACGTGACCAGGGTCTTCAAGAACCACCGCATACTTGTAAGTATAATTTGCATTTGCTTGAGTAACTGAAAATGTTTGTTCTAATCTATCAGCAACACCGTTAACAGCATTGTTCCCAATCATAACTGAATTGTTTCCGCCTGGGCAAACTACTGGAAAATTTGCACAGCCATCATTTCCTGCGCCGCTTGTAACAACTTGTGCTCCGCCTGCATTTATGCAACAGCCTTGAGCATCATAAGCTGGATTAAAACCTGTGCTTCTTGTCCAGCCTGTCAAATCTCCCGATTCAAAATCCATGTTTGTACATGCAGCTTGCGGTGAAGGCGGTAAACTTATTTGGCGATTAGTAGAATAGTAGGTTTCTTGAATATAATTTTTCTTTTTAGATGTAATGAACTCATTATATAGTTCAATATTATCAGCGTGATGCTGAAGAAAATAATTTCGATGAGCACTCTCATCAAAATTTTGCAAGCTATCAATCGTAGAGTTGAAGCTGCCCTGGGCCCACACGCTGTATTGTAACAGCATGGCAAGAGCCATCATTAGTGAGTAAATAGTTTTCATGATTGAAAAGGGTTTGAATGTTTGTTATAAAAAATAAATTTTCCATTTGTATGTTTTGATTTTTAAATTAATTTTTCTGTTTGTTTACAATTGCTTACATGATTTCCAGGTCTTGTTTGGTTCAAAACGAATAATTGATAAAATAATAAAGATAAATTTGAACTTCTTAAAAGACTTTTAATCTTTTGTTTTGCGTTGTTGGAATAATTCTTTTTCTCACGGTACCTCCTTTTTTTATAAGAGTTAAACAATAATTTTTAGAACGAAATTGTGAGAGATAGTGAAAGATTTGTTCGTTCTGTTTTTGTTTACGAAGAGTTTCACTAAAAGGTTCGCTTTTTAAAAAATCACACAAATACCCGAAACTTAATAAAATCAATACTTTCAGCGTTTCATCGAAATTAAACCACTAAAAAACTTATTTAACTAAATTTTTCATTTATTTATCGTTTGATATTATCGTTGTTTGTATTTTTGAATTCTAAATTATTTTTATGGTAAAGTTTGGGAAATGGTTAGGCGGAGGACTCGGTTGGGTACTTGGCGGACCAATTGGTGGACTTGTAGGATTTGCCTTGGGTTCATTATTTGATAGTGCAGAAGTTAGCGTACAAAGAACTAGCTCAAGTGGAAATACAAGTAGAATGTCGGGTGCAAGCGGTCAATCTTACAAATCGCAAGGAACACAAGCGGGTGATTTTGCAATATCTCTTTTAGTATTATCAGCTGCTGTTATGAAGAGCGATGGTAAAACCATGCGTTCAGAACTAGATTATGTAAAAAGCTTTTTAATAAATCAATTTGGCGAATCACAAGCAAAAGAATTACTGAAGGTATTAAACGACATCATGAAAAAAGACATTCCTGTTTATGATGTTTGTATTCAAATTCGTCAAAACATGCCTATTAGTGCGCGTTTGCAACTACTACATTATTTATATGGAATATCAAAAGCTGATGGAGATGTAAGCCAAGCTGAAGTTGCGATGATAAATAACATTGCTGATTACTTAAATATTTCGGGTGCTGATGCGGCTTCTATTAAAGCGATGTATTACCGTGATGTTGAAAGTGATTACAAAATCATGGAGATAGCTCCAAGCGCATCTGATGATGAAGTTAAAAAAGCATACAGAAGAATGGCAATGAAATATCATCCTGATAAAGTAGTAGGTATGGGTGAAGCTGTTGAAAAAAGTGCCGCTGAAAAATTTAAAGCATTACAAACTGCTTACGAAAATATTAAGAAAAAAAGAGGGTTGAATTAACATGAAGACCATTTACTTTATCGCCATCATCGCCCTGTTTAATGCATGTACAAGCAAAGAAGCTGAGTTTGAAAAAAGTTCAGGCAAAACAAATAAATTTAAAGTTGGTGAAAAATTTAAAATTAATTTAGCTGAAGATCACACTAAAGATGGCTTATGGTCGATTGGTACCACTCACAATAAAAATGTAGTTGAATACATTAATTCTGTTTTTCATTCAAACGATGGAGGTAGTGTTGATTTTAATTTTGAAGCAATAACGAAAGGCAAAACAGAAATTCAACTTAATAAAAGTTTTGCTCGTGACACATTACAACGTGTAAGTTTTACTATTGAAATAGAATAATCTATTTTATTAGATGAATGTATCCTTGTCGTTTTGTTAAGCTATTATTATTACAAGGATTTGAATAATTCACTATGTAATAATAAACTCCTGCACTTTTTCCTGAACCGTTCCATGTATTTATTGGGTCGTTTGATTCAATTACTTTCATCCCCCATCTATCATAAATCTCAATAAAAAAATTATCACATTCAATCAAATTTTGATATGATAGAAAATCATTTTTACCATCACCATTAGGTGTAATAATATTTGGCAATTCTTGATCTTCATTAAATAAAGTCCCAATAACCTTACATGTATCTTTGGTTACACAGCTTTGGTTATTTATTATTACACTATAAATTCCAGCTTCATCTACATTAATAACAGGAGTATTTGCTCCAGTTGACCAATTGTATTGATAATTTTGATTACCTGCTTTTAATTCAAGAACAAATGGAATACAAGAGGTGAATTCTTTCTCCAATAAACTTACAGGATATTCATTAAACACAACGTGAATAGTATCTGAAGAATTACCACAATTACCTGATACACTTAAAAAATAATACCCAGTTTGATTAACAGTAATTGTTGAAGTTGTTGCGCCAGTTGACCAAACCAAATTACCTGCTGATACATTAGAATTTAATACAGCTGTTGCCCCTTCACATTTTTTGATATCTGGTCCCAAATTTAAATTCGAGCTAGATTCTACGTTTACATTTATTGTATCATAAAATACACATGTTCCTATATATAAAGCTAAAGTATGCTCACCTGAGGTCGAAATTGAATACTGAGGTCCGAAAAATAAACCATCCCAAACACAAAATCCGTTTCCTGGTGAAACATCATAAACAAGAAACTCTCCATTGCAAATAGTAGTGTCATTGCCAAAAATGTTTTGATAAATATCAGAAGAAAATACTTCTAATGAATCTCTAATCGTACATCCTAATTCAGAAATTTCTAGCCAATAAATTCCTGGATTTGTAACTTGAATCGAATTAATATTTGTCTGCCCAGTTGACCAAGTTGTATTTGTACTAAAAGAATTATCGTATAAGGATAAAACTTCACCAGGACACAATGTCATATCTGGCCCTAAATCAGGGACTCCATTTGAAAGTAAATTTACATAAACAGTATCAGATGAAATACAACCTCCTTGGTTAACAACAAAAACTAACTCTCCTGCTACACTCGCTTCAGTTGTAACCGTTGTATCACCATTAGACCAAAAATATTCAGCGCCTGCAATTAATGGCCCTGTATAGCTAACAGAACTTCCATTACATATAGTAGTATCATTTCCAATATTAAAAAGAAGCGGAGTTGAAATCGTTATACTATGTTGAATTGTATCAGAGCTTCCTGTGCCAGAGGTTAGAATCAAACTTACATCGTAAATCCCAGGAGAAGCATAATAATGAGCAGGACTTTGAACAGTTGAAAAATTATTACTCCCAGATGTAGGGTCTCCAAAATCCCAAGACCAACTAACGCTCGTTACTGAACAAGATGCAAACACTCCAAAGAAATTGGTAGAATCTCCCAAACAATTATTAATATAAGTAAATCCATTAGAACTACCATAAACATTGGACTGAATATGATCAGAAACACCTAAAGCGCCAGTAAAATTTGCCGTTATCTTTGAAAAGTTAGGTTGCAATAAATTTGCATTTGAAATTACTTGAATTTGCGTACCACCATCATATACACAATACAAATTTCCATCTGGGCCAAGCTCAATCTCTCCGGGCCCAGTTAAAGATGAGGAATTTCCTTGATTCGAAGTTAGCAACCACGATTGAACTGCACCAGTTGCGAAATCATATTGGAATAAATTATTATTTGTTGACTCGTACCATGCAGTCATGTAGACTTTTGAGGCATCAGGTGAAAATTCTATACCATATAGTCCACCTAATGTAGTATAAGCATTTAAATCAAGATTGACAGCATTAGTAAAATTTCCCGTTATCGGATCAAAATCTCCAATCAAAGCATCATTAGAATAAGAAAAACTAATACCCAATTTCCCCAAATGATAATCCAATTCTCCCCTGCCATCATACATCGATGATGGAGCTGTATGATTATAAACCAACTGAGAAGTAGAAATACCTGAAGCATCTATTTTAAATCTTTTCAATCCCACTCCACACTGATAAACCACCAACCAATACATTTGTTGACATGGAACCTGAACTATTTCTAATCCTTCAGCAAAATTTTGACTTTCGAGAACTGTATTTAATTGAATCACACCTCCTTGTCCAGCGTTTAAACTCATATCAACAAGCGAATAATACAGGTAAGAACATGTTTCAGAATTATAAAAGATATAATATTGATTGGAATTAGATGGATTTGGACAAATCACAATTTCCGCACTTGATGGATTTGCCAATAATCCAGCAGATCCGTTCATTAACAATCCAGTAGAATAATTATAGACTCCATTTGAGTTCACAAAAAAAAGAATATTCCCTAAACCATCTTCAGCATGGGCGATTGCTTCAAATCCATTGCTAATTCCAGTATAATTAACAGTTGGAGCTCCACTCCCAGTGAAATTCAAACGAACAATATTATCATAACTACTAACTAACAAATTACTGATTTGACATTGCAAATCAGTAATACAAAAAGCAAATAGGATTGATAATTTAACTCCAAAAATTTTACTTTTTCTGCTCATAAATACTAATAATTTTAAACCTACAACTTGAAATTAACCTATCCGATAGCCAAGGTAGGAAAATAAAACAAAATACCAAGCAGGTTTTTATTCTTATTCATTACCACTTTGTAAGTGGCTAAAATTTCGAGATAATTGGGCAATTAAACCTTAAAATATGCTTTACGGTTTTGCATATTGAATCACTAATTATATATTCGCGCAACTAATGAAGAACCGAATAATAATATTTATATATTTTCTTTTTATTTGCTCAATTATTCATTCTCAGGAACTTACCCAAACAGTTCGCGGAACAATACTCGACAAACAAACGCAAAGCCCTTTACCAGGAGCAGTTGTACAAGTATTAAATGCTGAGCCACAAAAAGCAACAACTACTGATGAAAACGGGAAATTTAGATTAGATAATATTCCACTTGGCAGATGGCAAATAAAATTTTCGGTGCTTAGCTACAAAGAAAAAGTTCAATCCATCATTCTTACATCTGGTAAAGAAATTGTTTTAAATATAGAACTCGAAGAAAATGCGGTGCAGGCTGATGAAGTAGTAATTATTGCCGAACAAGATAAAACAAAATCGAACAACAAAATGGCAACGGTTAGTTCGCGTTTGTTCTCTACCGAAGAAGCATCTCGTTATGCAGGAAGCAGAAACGACCCTGCACGTATGGCTGCAAACTTTGCAGGAGTAAGCGGGGCAAACGACAGTAGAAATGATATTATCATTAGAGGAAATTCTCCTTTAGGAGTTTTATGGAGAGTAAACGGTTTAGATATTCCAAATCCAAACCATTTTGGTTCGCTTGGTTCTACTGGTGGTCCAATAAGTATTTTAAATAATAACACATTAGATAATTCTGATTTTATGACGGGTGCTTTTCCTGCAGATTATGGAAACGCAACCGCAGGTGTGTTCGATTTAAAAATGAGAACTGGAAATAATGAAAAGCATGAATTTTTAGGACAAGTAGGATTTAATGGATTTGAATTAGGCGCCGAAGGTCCATTTTCTAAAAAGAAAAAAAATGGTTCTTTCCTTGTAAACTATCGCTACTCTACCCTATCCGTTTTTAAATATTTGAATATTGATTTTGGTACAGGCTCAGCAGTTCCGCAATACCAAGACATTACATACAAATTAGAATTTCCAACAAAAAAAGCAGGTAAGTTTACATTCTGGGGCATTGGTGGTATTAGTTACATCAACATGCTTTCAAAAGATCAATCCAAAGAAAATAATTTATACGGTTATAGTGGCAGAGATATTTACTACAAATCAAACGTAGGCGCAACAGGCATTTCGCATGTATATTTACTTAACTCAAGTTCATACATTAAAAGTAACATTGGTATTAGCGGACAATATAACGTGATATTGGCTGATAGAATTGACACCAATGTTGTTCCAAATATTAAAAGACCCGAGTATAGAAATTACTCCTACACCATTCGCACATCGGGAAATACTACTTACAATAAAAAATTTAACTCACGTAATTTTATTAACGCCGGTGTTTATGCCGATATTTACAATACTTCGTTTAAAGACAGTACAAATAATTTTGATAGCCTAGGATTATTACCATTAAGAAATTACACCGGGCAAACATTATTAGGAAGAGTATTTGCACAATGGCAACATAAATTTGGAGCAAAGTTTTCGATGAACACAGGTGTAAGTTATCAGCATTTATTTTTAAATAATTCTTACAATATTGAACCGCGTTTTGGACTCAAATACGAAATCAACAACAAACAATCACTTAGCTTCGGAGCTGGCTTGCATAGCCAATTGCAGCCCTTGTATGTTTATTTTTCTACTTCCAAAACAGCCAATGGAAATGTGGAAACAAATCGTAATTTAGATTTTAGTAAAGCAGCGCATGCAATTTTAGCTTACGATATTTCTTTGTTTAAAAACACTCGAATAAAAGCAGAAGCTTATTACCAATATTTGTATAGTATTCCTGTAAGAACAAGGTCTGATTATTTCTCTGCAATTAATTTAGGTGCTGATTTCGAAAGCCCGAACATTGATAGTTTAGTAAACAATGGAACAGGAGAAAATTATGGTATTGAATTTACCTTAGAGAAATTCTATAGCAAAGGATATTACTTTTTGTTTACTACTTCTGTTTTTCAAAGTAAATATTACGGAAGTGATAAAGTGTATAGAAATACTGCTTTTAATGGTAATTACGTAATTAATTTATTAGGCGGAAAAGAATTTAAAATTAAAACAAAACACACCATTGCTATTGATGGTAAAGTTGTGTTAGCGGGCGGAAAGCGTTATATACCAATTGATTTAAACTCTTCTATTGCAGCTAGCCAACAAGTGTATTTTGCAAATGAAGCGTATTTCCCACAATATAATCCTTATTTTAGAATCGATATTAAACCATCGTATCGCATGAATACGAAAAAACTAACGCATGAGTTTAGTTGCGATTTTCAAAATGTAACGCGTAACAATAATGTTTTTCAACAAAGCTTTGATTTAAATACACAATCTATCAGAACAGACTATCAATTAAAATTCTTTTTTGTTCCGCAGTATAGGTTAACGTTTTAGTTTTGCAATCCGTGCTCAACTTTTTTCAGATAGAATTTATCTACGTGTCCAAACTTTAACAAGTATCTATTTTTATTTACCAAGGCTCCCAAATGCCCTTTCCAAGTGCCTAACACGTCGTCTCTTGATAAATTATCATGATCCAATACTTCTATTCTAAAAATTGCATCGTCGTCATAATGATAATAATTGAGTGTATCAGGCACATCAAAAGTTGCACTTGATTTTTCGGTATGCGAACGTGATTGCTCGTTCCAAAATTCATCCGATACGCAAAAATAAATATCGGGCAAACTACTTTTCCAAATGGTATTATCACTTCCATAAGGATCCCAAGCTGTATCATTTTGTAATTTAATAGAGTCGCAAACGATTTGTGTTTTATAAATCTCTGGCACAGTTACATTAAATGAATACACATTATCTATTAGCTTCTTTTTTAATGTGTCTCTATAAATATAATTCATATCATAGTTACCTTGTTTTTTCTTCGTCCAAATTTCTTCTCCAACAAAACAATCTTGCCACAAACGCAATTGTAACTGCACCTTTGAGCCAGCGGGATAATCTTTCAATGCATAAAATGGAATCTCAACTCTATCCAACATATTTGATCTTAAACGAACAACGGAAGTATAAAAAGCGCAAGAAGAATCTTCACAAACAGTAAACTTACCTTTAATTAAGTTTGGCGCCATTAATTTTCCATTGCACATTAATTGCATGTTAAAAATAGTTGACCTCAATGTATCGCCTTTATAAACTACACCATTCAATAATTCGTTTTTAAGCTTAGAAAAATCGAACTTAATACGGAGTTCATTTTCTTCTGCGGTAATTTTCGCTTCAACTTTATCGGCAGGTTTCCATGCTGAATTATTTTTACATTCTGTCTTTACCTCAATACCATTATTGGTGAAAAAATTCGTTTCCTCTGTTTTAGCAACAGCATCTTCCTGCTCGTTAAAACATGAAATCATTGTGAAAACAATTAGCAAATAGAAAAAACAAGAAATTAACTTTTTCATATTCAAATATAAGTATTAAAACTTAGCCTTTCATCCTCTATATGTTCCGCTCTTACAATTTCAGGTTAAGTTTGAGTAAATAAGGCATTTAAGTCGTCTAAAAGTATTGGATAAAGGTAGAAAATTATCTATTTTTCGCATCTGTTAGATTGAAACACTGACACATAAAACTAAAACCAAGAACATGAATTTTTATTTAAAACTCAGCACCTTATTTTTATTTATTTCAAGTATTGCTTTTTCGCAAAGAGGCAAAGACTTAATAGGTAATATTACAGGAACAGTAACAGTAAATCAATACACAACACTAAGTGCAAATGCTACTGCTAATACACCTACAATATCTGTAGCCAGCGTTGCGTCTTTAAACGTTGGAGATTTAATTTTGATTATTCAAATGCAAGGTGCAAGTGTAAATGTTATTAATGGAGGGACGGTAGCTCCTTGGTTTGATACCCAAGCTGCTGAACCAACAGATACTTCGTTTGGAAGAGTAACAGCATTAAACGGAGCAGGTAATAATGAACTCGCAGAAATTAAAAGCATCGTTGGAACTACCATTACTTTAAATTGCAACTTAAAAAATTCATACTCAGTAATTGGTAAAACACAAATTGTAAGAGTACCAAGATATACATCACTTAACATAAACCTTAATAGTACAATTACATGTCCGCATTGGGATAAAGTGCTTGGTTATGGTGGTATTATTGCAATTGAAGTGCAAGGAAACACAACAATTGCAAGTACTGGTAAAATTGATGCTACAGGTTTAGGATTTAGAGGTGGTGCATTTTGGCATAAAACAATATCATCTTCGGGCAGTACAAGATGGGGCGCTATTTATCGCGATCAAGGAACTAATAAAGGAGAAAGTATTGCAGGTGATACAACTGACTATGCAGTGTGGGCGGCCAAGTTTTGTAAAGGTTCTATTGCAAATGGTGGTGGAGGTGGAAACTCAATTAACGCAGGAGGCGGAGGCGGATCTAATGCTGGCTTAACAAATAGGTATTATGGTGGAATAGGAAATATAGATTCAACAACCAATTCAAATTATCTTCAAGCTTGGAACTTTGAAGCTGCCAATTTAATAAGATGGAGAGCCAATACAAATGCAGGTGGAGGAAGAGGTGGCTATACCTATTCAAACGACAACGACAACCCTTTAACAACAGGTGTTAATGTTGGTTCATGGGGTACATCCGATAACAGAAGAGCTGAAGGAGGTTTAGGCGGAAGACCACTTCCTTACAACAACAACGAATTGTTTCTTGGTGGTGGTGGAGGTAGCGGAGATGGAGAAGACGAATACCAAGGTGCAGGAGGTGATGGTGGTGGAATCATTTATTTTTTGAGTTACGGAACCATTTCAGGTGCTGGACAAATAGTTAGTAATGGCGCTAATGGTTTACCTTCAATAACTAACATTACACGTACAGGAGATGGACTTGCTGTTTTAGGACGCGATGGTGGCGGTGGCGGTGGCGGTGGCGGTGCTATTTTAATTAACTCGGTTGGAACCATCTCTGGGATTTCTATAACTGCCAATGGTGGAAATGGTGGAAATAATGAAATGAGAAATAATGGATTTACTGCAACAAGAAATGCTTATGGACCAGGTGGTGGAGGTGGAGGTGGATTTGTAAATATTCCTTCTGGAAATACTGCTTCTATTTCAACGACTGGTGGAACAAATGGCATTGTAAGCTTCCTTGGAACTTCTAACAACTGTTTAATTGACGATAATTTCCCTCCAAACGGTGCAACCAAAGGTGGCCCTGGAACAAGCTTAACAACAGTAAGTCCTTTTTATATCGCAACAACCGGTGCAACCATTTGCTCGGGTAACACTGCAACAATTACTGCTGCATTAAATGGAACAGCGCCTAATCCAATAACTATTGAATGGTTTACAGATAGTATTGGGGGCAATCCTTTTACAACTGGAACAAGTTATACTACTCCTGTTTTAACTGCAACAACAAATTATTGGGTTGGAACTTGCCCAGGCACATATAGAGAAAAAGTTACCGTAATAGTTAACTCTGCACCAGCAGCTCCTGTAGCTACTACACCTATTAACTATTGTGTAAATGCAAGTGCATCTGCATTAAGTGCTACTGCTACAAGCGGCAATACAATTGTTTGGTATGATGCTGCAAGTGGAGGAAATATTTTAGCACAACCACTTACGCCTTCTACATCAAGTGTTGGTGCAACAAGTTATTTTGCTGCACAAAGCAATGGATCATGTACAGGTGCACGCACAGAAGTTATTGTTAATGTAATTGCATTGCCAAACACACCAAACGTTACAAGTCCAGTTGATTATTGTCAAAACGAAACGCCTGTGGCAGTTTCAGCTACAGTGAGCGGTGTTGGAAATTCATTATTGTATTGGGGAACAGATGCAACGGGAGGAACATCTTCTGGATCAGCTCCTACGCCTTCAACAACAACAGTTGGAATAACTAGTTATTATGTTAGCGAAAGCAATGGAACTTGTGAAAGTGCAAGGGTTCCAATTGTAGTTAATGTAAATGCGATTCCAGCAGCCCCAACTACAACAGATACTATTAGTTATTGTCAAAACCAAACAGCAACTGCACTTACACCAAGCGGGGCAAATTACAATTGGTACACAACGGCTACAGGTGGAGTTGGTACAACAACCGCTCCTACTCCAATTACTTCTGCTGTTGGCATTACAACTTATTATGTTTCAGAAACACAAAATGGATGTGAAAGTTTACGCGACTCAGTTAAAGTTGTTGTAAACACAAGTTTTTCAGCACCAAGTGCAAGTAACGTAAATAATTGTATTGGCTCAACTGCAAATGTATTAAGTCCAAACGGAACAGGTTATAACTGGTACACTGCTCCTACTGGCGGAACACCAAGTGCAACGATAACACCATCAACTGTTACAACAGGGACAGTTAGTTATTATGTTTCTCAAGGCTCGGGCTCATGTGAAAGTCCACGCACGCAAGTAGACGTGGTTACACTTGCATTACCAAATTCGCCAATAGTTACAAGTCCTGTAAACTATTGTCAAAACGAAACAGCAACAGCACTTTCAGCAACAGCAAGTGGAGTAGGAAATACTTTATTGTATTGGGGAACAGATGCAACGGGAGGAACTTCAAGTACTTCAGCAACTATTCCTGCAACAACTGCAACTGGAACAACAACTTATTATGTAAGCGAAAATGATGGTACTTGCGAAAGCACACGTTCATCTATTGTAGTAAATGTAAATGCTATTCCTGCTGCACCCACAACTACTGATACAGTAAGTTATTGTTTAAATGAAAATGCTGTGCCACTTACGCCAGGCGGGGTAAATTACAATTGGTACACAACAGCTACAGGTGGTGTTGCAACTGCTGCCCCTACCCCATTAACTAATGCAAATGGCGTTACAACGTATTACGTTTCTGAAATACAAAACAACTGCGAAAGTTTACGCGACTCAGTTAAGGTTGTAGTAAATAATTTATTTGCTGCACCAACTGCATCTAACGTAAATAATTGTTTTGGTAGTACTGCAAATGTATTATCACCTAACGGAACAGGATACAATTGGTACACAGCAGCAACAGGAGGAACAGCAAGTGCAACAATAACACCAACAACAAATACTGTTGGCACTATTTCTTATTTCGTTTCGCAAGGTTCAGGTTCATGCGAGAGTCCACGTACACAAGTTGATGTAATTACAAATGCATTACCAAACAAACCAACAGGAACAGATGTAACATATTGTATTAATGAGGCTGCAAGTGCATTAAATGCTAGTGGTTCGGGCACACTTAATTGGTATACTGTTTCAACAGGAGGAACTTCTTCTGCAACAGCACCAACTCCATTAACAAATACAGTTGGTAATACAGATTATTATGTTTCGCAAACAGATGCAAATACTTGTGAAAGTGTAAGAGATACAATTACTGTTTCAGTAATTAATTTACAAAATGCTCCAACAACTGCTAACATTGCATATTGTCAAAATGCAACAGCAGTTCCATTAACTGCTACAGGTACAAGTCAATTAAATTGGTGGGGAATGGCAGCCACTGGTGGAACATCAAGTGCTACAGCACCCACTCCTACAACTGCAAATCCTGGAACAATAAGTTATTACGTATCACAAGGTACTGGAGCCTGCGAAAGCCCAAGAGCTAGTATAATTGTAACCGTAAACACAAATCCAACAATTAGTTTCACTCAAAACACTACTGGCATTTGCTTAAATGGTTGTGTTAATTTCACTGCTAGTGCTAGTGCGGCTTGTTCTAATTTGCTTTGGTCGTTTGGAGATGGATCTTCAAGCTCTAATACAAATGCTACCAACTGTTATGCTAACGCAGGTAGTTACGATGTAAAACTTGTTTGCACAAACACACAAGGATGCAAGGATTCAGTTATTTCAACAAATGCTGTTTTAGTAATTAATACGCAACTGGCGCAATTTAGTATTAGCCCTGCAACAACAGTAACACCAAACAGTACAGTAAATTTTGTAGCTGATACTGGTTCAATTCAAATTCCATTAAGTTGGAATTTTAACGATCCTAATGCTGGCATATTAAACAGCTCAACAGTTTATAATCCTTCTCATATATACTCTGAAGAAGGAACTTATTGTGTACAATTAACAGTTGGTGTAGCGCCCTGCGCAAACACAAGTGAAAAATGTATTGAAGTTAGAACTGATGCTTTTATTGAAATACCAAACGTGTTTACACCAAACGGAGACGGAATTAATGATTTGTTTATGGTGAAAAGCTCAGGCATCACAAGTTTGCAAGCAGATATTTTTGACAGATGGGGAATTAAAATGTACACATGGGATGGTGTAACAGGTTCTTGGGATGGAAAAAACAAAAGTGGTAACACATCATCCAACGGTGTTTATTATTACATTATAAAAGCTACCGATTTTAAAAACGAAACGAAAGATTACAAAGGCCATTTTCAATTAATAGATACTAAGTAATTATTGAAGAAGTTCTAATTTTTCAGAAACCGCTACTCTCGCTTTGCTTCGAGGTAGCGGTTTTTTATTTTGGGGAGTTTAGTATATTTGGTTAAGAAATCATTTAAACTTCTCTACAACAATTAAATAAATTTATTCTTATGCGTTTTGTTACTTTCCTAATTACTCTCTCTTTTTTATTTTCCTGTAAAGAAAATACAATCTCAAAAAATGCCCCGCTTAGTGATTATTATAATTATGGTGATTCTATAGAAGGTGCTGGTGTGAGAATGATTCCAATTAAAACTGCCGTGGGTGAATTTAAGGTGTGGACAAAACGTTTTGGAAATAATCCGAAAATAAAAATACTGTTATTGCATGGAGGCCCTGCATTAACGCATGAATACATGGAATGTTTCGAAACATTTTTTCAGCGAGAGGGTTTTGAGTTTTATGAGTATGACCAACTAGGTTCCTACTACAGCGACCAACCCAAGGATAGCAGCTTATGGACAAACGAACGTTTTGTTGATGAAGTAGAACAAGTGCGCATTGCAATTGGCGCAGACAGCTCTAACTTTTATGTGCTGGGCAATTCGTGGGGAGGAATATTGGCAATGGAATATGCATTAAAACATCAAAACAAAATGAAAGCTTTGCTAGTATCAAACATGATGGCTAGTGCTCCTGAGTATGGTAAGTATGCAGATGAAGTATTAGGAAAACAAATGAATCCAAATGTGCTTGCAGAAATTAAAGTACTGGAAGCAAAAAAAGATTATAATAATCCACGTTATATGGAATTACTGATTCCAAATTATTATCACGAACACATATGCCGTTTAAAAAAATGGCCCGATGGACTTAACCGCGCAATGAAACATGTGAATGGAGAAATTTACACACTGATGCAAGGCCCAAGTGAATTCGGCATTAGCGGGCGACTTGCTAAATGGGATATAAAAAATAGATTAAAAGAAATTACCATTCCCACTTTAATGATTGGCGCCAAATACGACACCATGGACCCAAAAGCAATGGAAGAACAAAGTAAATTAGTGCAAAATGGCCGCTACCTCTATTGCCCCAATGGAAGTCATTTATCTATGTGGGATGATCAAAAAGTTTTTATGACTGGGGTTATTAAGTTTGTGAAGGATGTGGATGAAGGACTAGTGAAAAAGTAAAATTGAAAATTGAAGAAGTTTTAATTCTTTCTTTTGCCTAAAATGAATTATATTTACAATAGATACCCGAAACATTATAGCGCCTATACAGCTAATTTAGCGAGATAGGCGAAAGTTTATAGCGGGTATATGGAAGTTACCAGTAATTTTTTAAAATGCCAGTTTCACTTATAATAGGTAATGGATTTTCCATTGACGCAGCAAAACATTGTGGCCTAAATTTTAATTTCAATAACCCATGGGTTTGGGATCTTGTGAATCCTTATAATTCAAACCAAGCTTTATTAGACGTATTTCCAAAACTAAAAAATCATCTGGAAAGCAAAGGAGAATTGAAAGCATTATCTTTATATGATTCTTTAAAAGAAATCATTAATGTAACCCAAAGTAGACCAATATATGAAATTGGCAAAAGAAGAACTGAAGAAGATATTATTCACTATGAAGCATGCCATTTTTTGCGACTTGCTTATTCTTGGTATTCAAATCAATTTTCAGAAGAAAAGTTAAGAACTTGGTCATACTTTCTTTGGCTTCAAAATAATTGGCAGTTTGTTGACACTATATTATCATTTAATTATGATTTAATTCTCGAAAAAATACTCAAGATGCAACTCATTGGCAAAATCTATAGTGGTTCACTAATGGACATGCCTCTTTTTAATAAAGCAAGAATTTATGCTGACAATTTTCCGTCAATGAAAACGGCTATACATATCGCAAAACCACATGGGTCGGCAAACTTTACTGGATGGGGAACTAGAAGCACATCTGAAAATAACATTGAAAAACCGCTTTACCCAATAGATTTTATGTTAGTTAGAGATAGCACCTTAAAAATTTTAGAAGAAGATAAATTATATATACCAACGAGTACTGCTGACATAGTTTTACCCGGAGAATGGAGTTGTTGGAATAAATACCAAACAACTCATTTACCATGGGCAAAAATGCAGACTGATGCTTTTGTTTCCGACACTAGAGATTGCGAAGCTTTGCTAGTTATAGGGTTTAGTTACAGTGCCCCTGATAAAGAGGAATTTTATAATATAATAAAACAACTTCCAATGTTTGACAAAATTCAAATTATTGACCCGAATCCAAACATTGAACTAATTGAGCTTCTGCAATCACATGGTAAAAATAAAATTGAAATTTACAACGGGATGGGATAAAACTACTGGTAACAACGGGCAATTGCGCCATGCGGGTTTTGAGGTAGGGCTTTGGCTAAATTAAGGCTTGCGCTAAAGCGCATATTTAAAGTTTTGCCGCCGCTTTAGAAAGTGTTATCTTCGTTTAAACATTTGCGGGTTTAAAACATGTTCGGCTTCAGTAGCCGCACAGCGCAAGCCCGCGGAACGTTAAACGAAACAAATATTAAGCCTGCGCAGTTGGCCCACCAAAATGCAATGGCAATGCGTTAGCATCAGTATCCTTTATTTTACCGTTGTTTTGCTCGAATTTTTGAAGATTATCGCTTAAGGCATGCAATAAACGTTTTGCGTGTTGAGGAGTTAACACAATGCGTGATTTTACTCTTGCTTTGGGTACACCTGGCATTACTTTAATAAAATCAATTACAAACTCTGATTGAGAGTGTGTGATGATGGCTAAATTGCTATAAATTCCTTCTGCAATTTCTTCAGAAAGTTCGATATTTAATTGTCCGTTTTGGTTTTGCTCTTCCATGGTATTTTGTTTGAGTCAAAAGTAGTGATTTTGACTTCCATTTCCTAACAATTGAACGTTTATAACTATGCCCCGCTGCTACAAATACAGGCAGCTTCTAATGTAAATTTGTGAGGATATATTAACCCCAAATGGCAGAAGTAAAAAAGAATAAACTTAAAATACCAGAATCCTCATCAAAAAATGAGATTGAGGAGCCTGTATTAAAATCTGCCCCTAAGGATAAGACAAAAGAGAAAACTGCTCCTGCCTCAAAACCAAAAAAAGAAAAAGTTGTTGAAGACAACACACCTAAGGTTTCATTAAAAGAGCGTGTTGCGAAGTTTGTTGCGTTTTATCAAAACGAGCGTACACAAAAAATACTTGGATTACTTTTTATACTAACTGCTGCTTACTTAGCAATTGCCTTCGCATCCTTTGTTGTTACTTGGAAAGAAGACCAAGACAAGGTGCTTGGGCCTGCTGCCGAATTATTTTCGAGCGAAACAAAAGTACGTAACTGGTTAGGAAAAGCAGGTGCATTGGTATCCCACTTGTTTATGTTTAAATGGTTTGGTATGAGTTCGTTTTTATTGGTTCCTGTATTTTTCATGGCAGGTTTAAAACGAATTATTTCTAAAGATTTTTCATTCTTCCGCAAATTTAATTACTCTGTTATCTTTTTCATGTTCTGGACATCCTTATTACTTGGTTACGTATTTAGCGAATCATTACTATTTATGGGTGGTGGCATGGGCTACGTGCTTAACCAAAAACTACAAGGCGTTGTTGGCTCCATAGGAACATTGGCATTATTGGTTGTTGGATTATTAGGATATTTAGTAATTGCATTCAACTTTTCATTCGAACGTAAAAAAGAAATTATTGAAGAAGAGGAAGAAATTGTTGAAGAAGAAGCTGCGCCTGCAATTCCATTAAGCAAATCAAAATTAGTGGAGAGCGATGAATTAAATTTAAGTCCAGAAGAAGAAGCTGAATTACTTAACATACAAGTTGTAGAAAAAGAAGAAGAGAAAGTTGAAGAGCAAGAAGAAATTATTGAAGAACCAATAAGTACAACTGAAGAAATTCCGTTAGACATTAACACGCCTCCTGTAGAAGAAAAAAAAACTTCGGAAATTGACTTCGTAGTTGAAGCTCCAAAAAAAGAAGAAATACTTGAAGACACAGAGCCTGAACAAAAGGCGCAGCAATTAGTTGAGAAGTTTGGCGAGTTTGACCCAACATTAGATTTAGGTTCATATCAATTCCCAACCTTAGACTTATTACCTAATTTAGGTAACAGCGAAACAAAAGTAAATCAAGAAGAATTAAACGGAAACAAAAACCGTATTATCGATACCTTAAAAAATTACGGAATCGAAATTGCAAGTATTAAAGCAACGGTTGGTCCAACTGTTACTTTATATGAAATTGTTCCTGCAGCAGGTGTTCGTATTTCTAAAATTAAAAACTTAGAAGATGATATCGCGCTAAGTCTTGCAGCACTTGGCATTCGTATCATTGCTCCTATTCCTGGAAAAGGAACTATTGGTATTGAAGTTCCAAATCAAAATCCAGAAATGGTTCCGATGCGTAACATCCTAGCATCAGCAGCATTTCAAAACACCACATTTGATTTACCAATAGCATTAGGAAAAACAATTAGCAACGAAACCTTTATTGCCGACTTAGCTAAAATGCCACATTTATTAATGGCAGGAGCAACGGGGCAAGGTAAATCGGTTGGATTAAATGCAGTACTCGTTTCTTTGCTTTACAAAAAACATCCTGCACAAATTAAATTTGTATTGGTTGATCCTAAAAAAGTTGAGCTTACTTTATTTAATAAAATCGAGCGTCACTTTTTAGCAAAACTACCAAACTCTGAAGATGCTATCATTACTGATAATACAAAGGTAATACACACATTAAATTCGCTTTGTATTGAAATGGATAATCGTTACGCTTTATTGCAAGATGCACAGGTACGTAACATTAAAGAATACAATGCAAAATTTGTTGCGCGTAAATTAAATCCAAACGAAGGTCATAAATATTTACCTTACATTGTGTTGGTAGTGGATGAGTTTGCCGATTTAATTATGACTGCTGGCAAAGAGGTAGAAACGCCAATTGCTCGTTTAGCGCAGCTTGCACGTGCTATTGGCATACATTTAATTTTAGCAACGCAACGTCCATCAGTAAACATTATCACAGGTTCAATTAAAGCAAACTTCCCTGCACGTATTGCGTTTAGAGTAACATCAAAAATAGATTCGCGTACCATTTTAGATTCGGGTGGAGCAGAGCAATTAATTGGTAGAGGTGATATGTTATTGTCAACTGGAAATGATTTAATACGTATTCAGTGTGCCTTTGTTGATACACCGGAGGTTGAAAAAATTACTGACTTTATTGGAACACAGCGTGCTTACGCAAGTGCATTTATGTTACCAGAATACGTAGGTGAAGATGGTGATACAGGCAAAGACGATATTGATTTATCTGAAAGAGATAAGATGTTTGATGAGGCTGCAAAGATTATTGTGCAACACCAACAAGGCTCTGCATCTTTATTACAACGTAAATTAAAACTAGGATACAATCGTGCAGGTCGTATTGTTGACCAATTAGAAGCTGCTGGAATCATTGGCCCTTTCGAAGGTTCTAAGGCAAGAGAAGTTCTAATTAAAGACCTGCAGCGCTTAGATGAGTTGTTGCAAGATTTGAAGAATAAACATTAATTAGATAGAATCAAGACAGCAAGAATAAAGAGGCAAGACACGCACACTAAACGAAATGCCTCCGTGAATCTCTGTGTTCTCTGTGTCCCTGCCTGCCGCAGGCTGGTCTGTGGTAAAATTTAAACGCAATACTAATTAGTTTATCCTCAACACAAAATAATTCTTATCTTAGTTTCTGTTTTGAAAGCCCTACTAAATAAACTTGCTCATACAGGAATAACAGATAAAACTGATTTTTCCTTAGCTACCAAATTGCGTGTTTATAACACTGCACTTCTTATCATTACTTTCATAAGTTTTTTTTATGGAGTTATTGGTGTCTTTAATGATTATGTTGCTGCGGTAATGGCAACCGTTTATTCCATTGCTTGTAACATTACTGCTCTTGTGCTTGTAAAAAAAGGTTACCACAAAATATCTTTTCACTTTAGCATGTGGTATGCATTTACTTTTTTAAGTGCCTTTACTTTTTTGTTTGGCGGCATAAATAATTCCTATTACTACTTTCTTTTTATTCCAGTTGCCTGCAATATTTTATTTGATAATTTAAAGCCAACCATTTTTTATGCTTCATTAGGTGCGGTATGTCTAATTTTGAATGTTTACGTGCTTAATACATACCCACCTTACTATCCAAAACAAGAATGGATGTTATTATTTAGCTATCCAAATATTGTTTTTGTTGTATTACTAATTTTTTTAGGAGTTCGCTTGTTCAAGCAAAACAACTTAAAATATCAACATGAAATAGAAGAGCAAAAGAAAATGGTTGAACAAAAAAACCATGAAATAACAGATAGTATTAATTACGCAAAGCGCATACAAGAAGCAATTTTACCTCCTAATGCATTTATTGAAGAGCACCTTCCACAAAGTTTTATTTTATATAAACCAAAAGACATTGTTGCTGGTGATTTTTATTGGATGGAAGTAATTGAACAAAATAATTCTAAACTCATTTTAATTGCAGCTGCCGATTGTACTGGCCACGGTGTTCCAGGCGCATTAGTTTCAGTTGTTTGCAGCAATGCATTAAATAGAGCTGTAAATGAATTTTCATTACACACCCCTGGCGAAATCCTAACCAAAACGCGTGAATTAGTTTTAGAAACATTTGCAAAAAGCGAAAGTGATGTAAAAGACGGAATGGATATTAGTTTACTTGCCATACATTACAATGCGGGTGAATTAACAAAAGTAATTTGGAGCGGGGCAAATAATCCATTGTGGTTCACTTCAACATCGGACGCTTCGAGCCTGCCTAATCGGCAGACAGGTGCCTCAGCGGCCAATGTAGAATTAAAAGAAATCAAAGCTCACAAACAGGCAATTGGTAAAACCGAAAATCCAAGTCCTTTTCCTAATCATGAATTGAAAGTAAAAAAGGGAGAAGCCGTTTACCTTATTACCGATGGTTTTGCAGACCAGTTTGGTGGCGAAAAAGGAAAAAAATTCAAATATAAGAGTTTGTCGGATTTACTTGTAAAGACTCAAAACTTAAGTATGGCCGAACAGAAAAACGAGCTAGAAAAAGCTTTCACTAATTGGAAAGGCGATTTAGAACAAGTTGACGATGTGACAATTATTGGTATTAGATTTTAAACAAAAACAGTCTTTTTGAACAATTACCTGCATTAATAACAACCACTTGTTAATTGAAGCCTACCACTTATTGATTTAGCGCTATAAATTTGTTATTTTTGTGCACTTTAGCGCTAGATATGTATTCATTATTTATAAGAGAGATTCGCAACTTCCTTACTTCATTAGTAGGCTACGTTGCTATTATCGTTTTTCTTTCTCTTATCGGAATATTTCTTTGGATGATTCCAACAGAAACAACAGGAATGAATATTCTTGAAAATGGTTTTGCTTCAATCGATCCATTGTTCGCAATTGCGCCATGGGTGTATTTGTTTTTAATTCCTGCAATTACGATGCGCAGTTTCTCTGAAGAAAAAAAATCAGGAACTATTGAATTATTGTTTACACGTCCAATTACTGATTTACAAATTATACTTTCAAAATATTTTGCAGGTGTTGTACTAGTTTTAATAAGCTTACTCCCTACTCTACTTTATTATTACACAGTTCACCAATTAGGATTTCCAAAAGGAAATATTGATACTGGTGGAATGTGGGGCTCATATATTGGTTTAGCATTTTTAGGTGCAGGCTTTGTTGCAGTAGGAATATTCGCTTCGTCTATTTCCGAAAATCAAGTTATCTCTTTTATACTTGCCATGACACTTTGTTACTTATGTTATTTCGGTTTCGACTTTTTAGGTAATGCTGGATTTTTTGGTGGCTTTGATGCCGTAATTATCAAAATGGGAATTAACGACCATTATATCTCTATGAGCCGCGGTGTTATCGACACGCGTGATGTTGTTTACTTTTTTAGTTTAATTACAGTGTTTGTAGTGTTAACCAAATTTGTGTTAGAAAAAAGAAAGTGGTAAAAATGGCTTCGAAACAAAAAAGAAAAGACATTGTTAATTTAGTTGTTGTAATTGCTACGGTAGTTATGATAAACTTTATTGGCACCTACTTCTTTAGCCGTTTTGATCTTACTTCAGAAAAGCGCTACACACTTAATGGTAAAACAATCGACCTTTTAAAAAATTTAGAAGGTAGTGTTTATATTAAAATTTACTTAGAAGGTGATTTTAACCCATCGTTCACCCGCTTACAAAACGAAACCAAAGAAATTTTAGGTGAATTTAGAGCTTACGCAAAAAAAGATTTTAATTATGAGTTCATCAATATTTATGATGAAAAAAATAAAACTGAATTAGAAAACTTACAACGCAATTTATATCAAAAAGGAATTATTCCAACCGAACTAAACATTAAGAGTGAAAGTGGAAACAAATCACAAGTGATTTTTCCTGGAGCAATTGTAAGTTTTAATGGAAGAGAAACTGTTTGGCAAATATTTAAACAACAAGTTGGCGTTCCTCCAGATGCATGCGTAAACAACTCAGTGTCTGGTTTAGAATATGAATTAACAAACGCAATTAGAAAACTACAACGCGTTACAAAGCCTCGTATTGCTTTTATTCAAGGTCATGGCGAGTTAGATACATTACAAACTGGAGACATCTATTCAACACTAAGCGAATATTATGATATTGATTACGTTAATATTAATCATCAATTAAAAATTTTAAAACCATATCGTGCAATTATCGTGGCAAAACCAGATAGTGCTTTTGATGAAAAAGATAAATTCATTATTGACCAATTTATAATGAAAGGTGGAAAAGCATTATTTTGTGTCGACCAAGTATATACGAATAGCGATACTCTTAAAGCAAAAGGATATACACTTGGAGTTGGTTTAACAAAAAATTTAGATGACTTACTTTTTACTTATGGAGCAAGGATAAATAATAATTTATTAAACGATTACACCTGTACATCTATTCCAATTAACAGAGGTTTTAAAGGTGCACCTGATTTTCAAATGGCTCCGTGGTATTATAATCCACTTGCATTGCCAACGCTTGATCATCCAATAGTAAAAAACTTAGACCTTATTAAATTTGAATTTGCAAGTAGCATTGATACGATTTCATCGAGAAACATAAAGAAGACAATTTTATTAAGTACTTCTAAAAACACTCGTATACAAAATACACCTGCACGTATAAGTTTAGCAATGGCGATGATGAAGCCAAAAGATGAATTGTTTAAAAAAGGTCCACAACCCTTAGCTGTTATGCTTGAAGGAACTTTTAATTCATTGTACCAAAACCGAATTCCCGTTGCTATAGCTTCTGATAGTGCAATTGCTTTTGTTGACAAGAGTAGCCCCACTGCAGTAATTGTAATCGGCGATGGCGATGTAATCAAAAACGACATTCAATTCGCTACACTTTCTCCATTTCCCCTTGGTTATGATAAGTACATGAAAAAGACCTTCGCAAATAAAACATTCATTTTAAATTGCATGAACTATTTATGTGATGGTTCTGATTTTTTAAACTTAAGATCGAGAGACATACAATTAAGAACCTTGGATAGAAAAAAATTAAAAAACGAGTCAGGAAAATGGAAAGCAATAAATGTTTTGATTCCTATTGGATCTGTGGTTATTCTAGGAATTGTGCTAATCCGACTTAGAAAAAGAAAATACACTAGTAAATATTAAAATGAATAAAAAAATAATTGGTTATGCTTTTGTTGTTATCCTTGTTGGGCTAACCGCTTTCATTTTTATTAAAAAAAATAAAAAAACCACATTAGAAAGCGAATCAGGAGATTTTAAATACAATGATACCGCTTCGATTACAAAAATATTTATAGCAGAAAAAAACGGTAACACTGCTACCCTCGAAAGAAAAGATAAAGGTAATTGGACCATTAATGAGGCTTATCCAGCACGCAAAAACAATGTTAATTTATTACTTTATACGTTAAAACAAATTGCAGTTAAATATCCCGCGAGTGAAAAATTACAACCAACAATTATTCAATCGATAGCAACTGTAGGAAAAAAAATTGAATTCTATAGTGGGACTGAACTTGTAAAAGTTTGGTACATGGGTTCTACAAGCTCCGACCATACTGGAACCTATATGGTACTTGCCGACCCTGAATCGGGTGAAAAATACGAGCAAACATACGTTACATACATTCCTGGATTTGAAGGTTTCTTAAATACGCGTTTTTTTACCGATCAAAATAACTGGAAAGATCAATCTATATTAAAAACAACACCACCTGAAATAGCAAGTGTTAGAGTAGAGCATACAGGTTTACCTGATTCGTCATTTATTATTAATGTGTTAGGCGTAAATAAATTTACACTTACCGACCTTAACAATAAACCTGTGCAACAACTAGATACATTTTCGATTAAACAATACTTAAGCTATTGTACTTTTTTAGAGGTTGATAAATACTTAACTGGTAAATCGGATAGAGAAATTGATTCAGTAAAAAAATCTATTCCATTTACTACAATTACTATTAAACTAAAAAATGGTAAGGAGCAAAACATGAAATTATTCAGCAAAAAACCAGCTCCTGATGCAATTGATGAAACTTTAGGAATGAAATTATTAAAAGATCCAGACCATGCGTTTATGCTTTTTAATAAAGACCAAGAGTTTGCACTTGTTCAATACCTTATTTTTGGGAAATTAATCCAATCGCGCCAGTATTTCCTTAAATCTGGGTTTGTTAAAAAATAGTTCAAAAGTAAATAGGTTCTAACAGGTCGGAACAAGCAGAAAACTTAAATTTGTTTGTTATTAAAATCGACATTATTATGAACTTCATAGTTTCAACAACTACTTTATTAAAACACTTAAAATCCATTAGTGGCGTTTTAAGTTCGAACAATACATTACCTATTTTAGACAATTTCTTATTTGAAATTGTACCTGGACAAATTGTTATTCATGCATCCGACATGGAAACAACTGTTACAACAACTGTAAAAGTTGAATCTAAAGACGCTGGAAGCATAGCTATTCCTGCTCGTCCTTTAATCGATACATTAAGTAATTTCCCTGAACAACCATTAACTTTTAGTATCGATACTAAAGTTTTTGGAATCAAAATTATCACTGATAATGGTGAGTACAAACTTACAGGCCATAATGGTGAAGAGTTCCCTAGAGTACCTAAAATTGATGGAGCTTCATCGATTATCATTAAAACAGATGTAATTGCAACAGCAATCAACAAAACATTATTTGCAACAGGTAACGATGACTTAAGACCTGTAATGAGTGGTGTTTTCTGTCAGTTTAGCGAAAACGACACTTTATTTGTAGCTACTGATGCTCACAAATTAGTGAAATACAGAAGAACAGATTCAAAAGCGGGGCAAGCGTCTTCATTCATACTTCCAAAAAAACCATTAAACTTATTAAAGAATTTAATGGCGGGTATTGATGACGCAGTTAATGTTGAGTTTAACAAAACTAACGCTTCTTTTAGCTTTGGAACAACTACAGTTGTTTGCCGTTTAATTGATGGTAAATATCCAAACTATGAAGCTGTTATCCCTAAAGTAAATCCTAATAAACTTACAGTTGACAGAGGCACTTTAATTGGAGCTTTAAAGCGTGTAAGTATATACTCTAACAAAGCTACACACCAAGTACGTTTTAAAATTGCAGGAAGTCAATTAAACATTAGCGCTGAAGATATTGATTTTGCTAACGAGGCGCATGAGCGTTTAACTTGTACTTACGTTGGTGAAGACATGGAGATTGGTTTCAACTCTAAGTTTTTATTAGATATGTTAAGTAATATAGAAAGCGACGAAATAAATATTGAAATGAGCGCGCCAAACAGAGCAGGTATTATTACACCAAGCAAGAAAGATAATCCTGCAGAAGATGTGTTAATGCTTGTAATGCCAGTTATGTTAAATAACTAATTTAATCTCACTAAACTAAACCTAAAGGCTAATCATACGATTAGCCTTTTTTGTTGAGTAAAAATATTAACACGATAAATAAGTTTTTATAGTCTGCTACTAACTACGTTGCCACGTATGTCCTAAAACAGCTAAATCGCCAGATTTAAACAGATTTAGGAGCGAATTCATAGTGTATATTTGTCACAACTAAAACTAATACTATGTTTAAAATGTGCGCAACCATAACAGCAATCCTCATCATTGCAACATCAGCAGTAAAAGCAAACTCTTCTGTTAGAACAGTAGATGGTGTTGAAGTTAAGCAAGACAAAAATGGTAGAGTTGCTATAACATCTTCGAATGAGCTGGCACAAGTAAAGTGTTTTAATGAAGAAGGCAAAAAATTTATTCTCGAAATAAATAACCACAAGAAAAATATTAAGCTAGGCAACAAACTTGAAAAAGGTGTTTGGTATTTTCAAATTAAAACTGAGGCAGGAGAAACGGTCGTAAGAAAACTAGAACTTGCCTGAATTTTATCATAAAAAAAGGGAGCCTTTCGGCTCCCTCGTTCTCATTTATTGTTCAAAGTAAAACGATTAATCTACGTTATCGTGTAAGAAAGGATTATTTGGTTTGATTTCAAATTTCTTGTCATCACCTTCTGATAAAGTATAACGAGAAACATTTGATTCAGTTGAGTAATTAGAATCATCAATCTTAATATTCTGACGAACAAAAGATGGTTCTTTTTCTAACTCATACAAACCTTCAGGGCTTTTCATTTTTAATGAAAGATCCTTTAATTTTTTGATACGCTCCTGAGCAGCTTTAATTTTCTCTTCTCTTTCGAAACGAGCAATCTCTTCTGCAGTCATATCTTTCACAGGCTCTTCAACTTTACTAGTTACATCTGATTTAATTTCGTTAAAAACGATTTCTTCAGATACAGGTGATGAAAAACTTGGCTCCTCAACTTTATCTTCAACACTTGAAGTAAACTCAGTTTCGATTTCATTAATAACAAATTCAATTGAATTTGTATTTTCTTCTACTTCATTTACAACTGGAGTTTCAACCTCAGCAGTAAACTCAACCATTTCAGGAGTTTCTAATTCAAAGGTAACTTCAGAAACAACTTCTTGAACTGGCTCAACAACTGCTTCAACAACTGGAGTCTCATTTTTTGTAATAATGAAAGGCTCAGCTTCGTTTTTTACTTCTTCAACAACATCAACAATGGTAGTTTGAACTACTTCTTGAACAGGAGTTTTTACTTCTTCAGAAAGTGTAACTACTTCTTTTTCTACCTTTTTAGTAGGTTCAAATCCAGTTGGAATATTTGATTGGAAACCTGTTGCAATGATAGTTACATTAACGCTATCTCCTAATGATTGGTCAATACCGTAACCTGTAATTAACTCAGCGCTATATCCACTTTCTTCTTGAATGTAATCAGTAATCTCTGTGAACTCATCCATAGAGATATCATCGCTACCACTCATGATATTTAATAATACATGGCGTGCGCCACGAATGTTATTATCATTTAATAATGGAGAATTTAATGCTGCTTCAACAGCTCTAACAGCGCGCTTTTCACCAGATGCAGAAGCAGTACCCATGATAGAAACACCGCTATCTTTCATTACTGTTTTTACATCGTTAAAGTCAACATTGATATGTAAATTTAAACTAATGATTTCTGCAATAGACTTAGCAGCACCAGTTAATACGTTATCTGCATGAGCAAAAGCTTCGCTCATTTTTAAGTTACCGTAAATCTCACGTAACTTATCGTTGCAAATAACTAATAAAGTATCTACATATTTTTTAAGTTCTTCTAAACCTGCATCAGCTTGTTGCTTACGTTTTTTTCCTTCGAACGTAAATGGTAACGTAACTATTGCAACAGTTAAAATACCCATTTCTTTTGCAACCGATGCAATGATTGGAGCTGCGCCTGTTCCAGTACCACCACCTAAACCAGCAGTAATGAAAACCATTTGCGTTCCATCAGAAAGGTACTTACGTATATCATCGATTGTTTCCAATGCTGAGTTTCTTCCCATTTCAGGAATAGAACCTGCACCCAAACCTTTGGTTAATTGAAAACCTAATTGGATTTTATTTGTTACCGGGCTAACTTCTAAAGCCTGCTTATCGGTATTACATACTATGAAATCTACGCCTTTAATTCCTTGACGGAACATATGATTAACAGCGTTGCTTCCACCACCACCTACTCCAATTACTTTGATAATTGAGCCTGGTTCTTGTTGTAAATCAAATTGCATCATGGTGTTTTATTTTAGTTTTTATTTTTACTCTTTACTTATTATTCTTTTAACTCTCTACTCTTTTATTAATTAGTCGATATCATCTTTTAACCAATCAGTAACCTTGCTTGTAAAATTCTCGAAGAATTTCCCTTTTGGTTCTCTTGAGTGGTCTGCTGTTTTCTTTTTCTTTGTTTCTTTTTCAGCAGTAACTGGTTCAGCAGTTTGTTTGATAGCACTTGCCCCTGTACGAGCAATTTCTTTCTCCATCTTTTTAATTCCCATCATTACCAAACCAATACCAGTAGCAAACTGTGGATTAGTAATATTTTCAGAAGACTTAGCTAAATGCTCGTTTGGCGTTCCAATACGGCAATCTAAACCTGTGAAATATTCTACTAACTGCGGTAAATGTTTTAATTGTGATCCACCACCTGTTACAACAATACCACCAGCTAATTTCTTTTCGTAACCAGAATTTTTAATTTCATACATTACAAAAGCTAGAATTTCTTCAACACGCGCTTGAATAATATTTGCCAATGTTTTTACAGAAATTTCTTTATGCGGACGACCTCTTAAACCTGGAATCGAAATCACTTGATTCTCTTGATTTTCGGTAGCTAAAGCCGAACCAAAACGAACTTTTAATTGCTCCGCTTGATTGTTGATGATTGAACATCCAACTTTAATATCTTCCGTAATAATATTTCCACCCAAAGGAATAACTGCAGTGTGACGAATTACATTATCGTAATAAATTGCCACATCCGTTGTACCACCACCAATATCAACCAACACAACACCTGCTTCTTTTTCTTCATCACTTAAAACTGCATCAGCAGAAGCTAATGGCTCTAAGTTTAAATCAGCAACAGATAATCCAGAACGGTCAACACATTTGTAAATATTTTTTACTGCAGAAACTTGTCCAGTAATAATATGGAAATTACCTTCTAAACGAACGCCTGCCATGCCAATTGGGTTACGAATTCCTTGCTCGCTATCTACAATATAATCTTGAGGAATAACGTGAATGATTTCATCACCAGGAGGCATAACCAAACGGTGCATGTTATCAATTAAATTATCTACATCGTTTTGATTAATCTCGTCATCAACTAATTTACGAGTAATCATACCACGGTGTTGTAAACTTTTGATGTGTTGCCCAGCAATACCTACAACAACTTCGTTTAATTCAATAACCTGCTCAGCTTTGTAAGTTTGAGACTTGCCATCAATAGTTAAAGTAATATCCTTAGATAATACATCAACAATAGCTGCTTTAATTGAGCTGATAGCTTCTTCGATATTAACAACAACACCGCGCTTGATACCTAATGAAGGAGCTTTTCCTAAAGCCAACACCTCAATTTTACCAAACTCATTCTTGCGACCTACGATGGCTGCAATTTTTGTTGTTCCAATATCTAATCCTACTACAAAGTCCGATGCTTCCATATTGTATTTATTTATTTTTTTTTTTAATCGAGTTACTTTTTGATACAAACAACTTGACTCTTATATTTCAAATTTATGATCGAATACTTATTCCAACTATCAATACTATTTAATCCTTCTCTGTAAAACACTTTTAGCTTCTCAAACTTCTCTTCTATATCATCACCTTTCCCGAAGATGATTTTATGTCCGCCAACCGCAGGATACAACTCTATTTCCTTATCTGTGTTTATATACAATTGTTGTATTAAACTGGTAAGCAAACTATCCTCGCTGATGTATTTACTCACTGCGTAAATATCATCCAACACACTCAGTTGTTTCATTAACGAATCCTTTTCAATACGAGGAATTCCATAATTGTAAAACATATTATACTTCTCAAGTATTAATCCGTTTGCAACGGGAACACGAGCAGTGTAATTTTCTGAGATTGGCATAAGTCCTGCTTCATCATCAATATAATAGCTTTCGCCAAAATAGTTCATGATGCGCACAACAGGCTTACGTTGTGTAATCTTTATTTCCGCGTTTCCGTTTACATCCACCGAAACATCAGCGTTTGAAATTGCTGGATGAGCATTTAACGATTTTTCAATCCCGTTTACATCCATATCTTTCATTTTCTGATTCACTAATGAATCGTTTCGCTGATTAAGAAATTCAACAATGTCGGTTTCGTTTACAAATGAATTTTCCGATTCGTTTGTTACGATTACATTAATCGATTTTCCTTTTACAGCTTTTCCTTCTACGCTAACAAAGCTTAACAAGCCTATTATACCTGAAGCTACAGTAATCCAAAGAACGAGTATTAATATTTTTTTTAACTTAATCTTCTTCATGAACGCTTTGATAATAAATTTTCAATCGGTTCAATTTGTGTGTCTATATCGCCTGCACCCATTGTTAAAAGAACTTCAATTTTTTTATTCTTCAATCTCTCTAACAACTCTTCCTTACTACACACCTCTTTTTGTGAACTCTTCATTTTATCTAACAACATTTGAGAGTTCACATTCTCAATTGGTTTTTCGCGTGCTGGATATATTTCTAATAAAATAGTTTCATCCAACAAATCCAAGCTCTCTGCAAATCCATCCGCAAAATCTCTTGTTCGTGAAAACAAGTGCGGTTGAAATATTCCAGTTATTTTTTTATTAGGATACAAACTCTTTGTTGCTGTAATTGTTGCCTTCAACTCCTCTGGATGATGAGCATAATCATCAATATAAACAACAGTATCTGTTTTAATCCTGTAATCAAATCTCCTTTTCACACCTTTAAAAGAACGAAGCGCATCTGCAATCACACTTTTTTCTATTCCAATTTCTAAAGCAATTGCAATTGCTGCAACTGAATTTTCTACATTGTGAGCTCCGGGTATACCTAGCAAAAGGTCTGTAAATACTGTGTTTCCGGCTTTCACATCATAAAAGAACTCAGCATTACGCACACGAATATTTTCCGCATAGTAATCCGCATTTAAAGATACTGCGTAAGTATGCCTATTTCCGGTGAGCGCCAATGTGTTATCAACATTTTTTTTAACAAGTAGAAAACCTCCTTCTTTAACTTGTTTCGAAAACAAAGTATAGCTATCCTGAACGTATTTTTCGTTTCCATAGACATCTAAATGATCAGCATCCACACTTGTAATAACTGCATAATCGGGATGCAAGGTTAAAAAAGAACGATCATACTCATCTGCTTCAACAACCAAATAGGTGTTTTCGGTTTTCTTGTCATCACCCAACAACAAATTTGTATTATAGTTTTTTGTGATGCCTCCAAGGAAAGCATAACAATTGTAACCTGCCTGCTTTATTATGTGAGCAACCAAAGAAGAAGTGGTTGTTTTACCATGAGTACCTGCAATTGCAATGGTTTTGTACTCTTTGGTAATATCTCCTAAAACCTCAGCGCGTTTTTTAATGATGTAATTATTCTCAAGTAAATACACATACTCCTTGTGTTCCTTTGGAACTGCAGGAGTATATACAATAAGAACTTCTTCTTTATTTAATCCAGCTAAATGCTTTTTAAGTAATTCAACATCTTCGCTGTAATGAATTTCAATTCCTTCTTTAGCTAACTCTTTTGTAAGAACTGTTTCGGTTTTATCGTAACCTGCAACTTTAATTTTGTAATGATTAAAATACCTAGCTAGTGCGCTCATACCGATGCCACCTACGCCAAGAAAATAAATCATTTTATAATTAAAAATTCTCATTACAAATTATAGTTTGCTAGTTTTAATGCTTCTTTTGCAATAACGGATGCAGCGCCGGGCATAGCCATTTTCAAAATATTTTCTTTCAACTCTGCTTGTAAAGATTCATTCTTCATCAATTCAATACTTGTATTAATCAAGGTGTTTTTTGCTTCAGCGTCTTTAACCAACAAAGCAGCTTTTTTATTTACCAATGCCATTGCGTTTTTTGTTTGATGGTCTTCTGCCACATTTGGCGAAGGAACCAACACACAAGGCTTTCCAATAATTTGAATTTCGGAAACTGAACTTGCACCTGCACGAGAGATAATACAATCAGAAGCCGCATAAGCTAAATCCATCTTCGAAATAAAATCAAACACTTTTGCATTTGGAAAATTTGCAGCTTGTGAACGAGCAGTTTCAATATATCCTTTACCTGTTTGCCAAACGATTTGAATACTATTTTTATTAAAGTCTTCTAAACCTGCCCCGATTGCCTCATTAATAACACGAGCACCTAAACTTCCGCCAATTATTAATAAAGTTTTTTTGTTTACATCTAAACCGAAGAAGGCAATTGCTTCATCACGTTTATTTGAAACACCCGATATATCCTGACGCACAGGATTTCCTGTAAACAATATTTTTTCTTTAGGGAAGAAACGCTCCATTCCTTCGTAAGCAACACAAATTTTATTTACTTTTTTAGAAAGTATTTTATTGGTGATTCCTGGAAATGAATTTTGTTCTTGAATTAATGTTGGTATTCCTTTTCCTGAAGCCGCGCGCAATGTTGGTCCGCTTGCATAACCTCCAGTACCAATTACAACATCAGGTTGAAATTCCTTCACAATTTTACGAGCTTTGAACATACTCGAAATAACTTTGAAAGGGAAAGATAAATTAGCAAGCGTTAACTTACGTTGTAATCCACTAATCCAAAGTCCAACAATTTTATATCCCGCTGCTGGAACTTTTTCCATCTCCATTCTTCCTTCTGCGCCAACAAAAAGGAATTCAGCATCTGGAACCATTTTTTTTATTTCGTTAGCAATAGCAACTGCAGGAAAGATGTGTCCACCTGTTCCTCCTCCGCTCACTATTACTTTTAATTTTTTGCTCACTTTAATTTTTGTTTATGCTAATTCAGCTATATCTTCTTTACCCGACTGATTATCATCAGCCTCTTTACTTACACTTATTATAATACCAATGGTGACACAAGTAAACCAAATGGAAGTACCTCCCATACTTATTAATGGAAGCGGCTGACCTGTTACAGGAAATAAATTTACTGCAACCGCCATATTTATTAATGCTTGAAATACCAAGCTGAAACTTAAACCAACAGCTAGCAATCCACCAAATGTTTTTTCGGTGTTTCGCATTATCCTAATCGACCTAAAAAATAAAATCATATAGAGAAAGAGTAAAAGCAATCCGATTATGGAACCATACTCTTCAATAATAATTGCGAAAACGAAATCGGATGCAGACTGTGGAAGGAAATTTTTCTGTGTACTGTTTCCTGGGCCAACACCAAAAGCACCGCCTTTTGCAACTGCAATCTTAGCTTGTTCCGACTGATAGTTACTTTGTGCATCACCTTTAATGAAATTCTCGATACGCGCTTTCCAAGTTGGACCACGTTTTATAATCTCGGGCTTATACCAAATAATTGTTCCAAACAGAATGGCGCCAACCAAACAAGCACCAACTATTCCTAAAATAAACTTTAGCGGAACACGCCCTACGAACATGATTAATAAACAGGTTACAAATATTAAAGCTGCGGTAGAAAAGTTTGCAGGAAATATGAGTAAACAAATTAAACTAATGGGAACAAGTAACGAACGGAAGATAACTTTTATATCACCCAACTGATCTTGCTTTAATGTTAGTACACGTGCAACATAAACGATTAAGGCAAGCTTTGCAAAATCGGATGTTTGGAAAGTTAAACCTATACCAGGAATTTCTAACCAACGATTTGCTTCACCCGCACTTACACCACGTAGCAATGTAAACAACAAGAGCGGAATAGAGATAATATAAGCAATTTGCGAAACACGCGACAAATACTTATAGTTTATCTTATGTACAAAATACATTAACAAAAATCCAAGAGCAATTAATCCAGCATGCTTAATAAGATAAGCTTCCGTATTACCACCTTTAAATTTTTGCGCCAATGCATTACTAGAACTGTAAACTACCAATACGGAGATGATAGATAGTAGTAACACTACCATCCAAATCACTTTGTCTCCTTTTAGATAATTAAACAGCCTAACCATTTTTATTAATTCAAAATTTATAATTCAACACTTATTAAAGTCCGCGAACAGCGCCTTTAAATTGCATACCTCTATCTTCGTAGTTTTCGAACAAATCGAAACTTGCACAAGCTGGAGATAATAAAACAACATCACCTTTTTTACCAATTTGGTATGAGTGAGCAACTGCTTCTTTCGCTGTTTTTGCTTCAACAATTACATCAACAACACCTGAAAAGGCTTCGATGATTTTAGAATTATCTTCACCTAAACAAACGATAGCTTTAACTTTCGCTTTTACAAGTTCAAATAATTGTGTGTAATCATTTCCTTTGTCGGTTCCACCAGCAATCCAAACTACTGGTTTGTCCATTGTTTCCAATGCATACCATGCAGAGTTTACGTTAGTAGCTTTCGAATCGTTGATGAATTCAATTCCATTAATGGTTGCAACAAATTCTAAACGGTGTTCTGCGTTTACGAAATCTGTCATACTTTCACGTACAACGTCCTTTCTAACATCTACTATACGAGATGCAATAGAAGCCGCCATGGCATTGTAAACGTTATGTTTACCTTGTAATGCTAATTGATCAATTGTCATAATTAATTGGTTTTGGTTTATATTGATTATTATTTGGGTTTCGTTTTCTAAGTAGGCAGCATCTCCTTCTAATTTCTTATTGATAGAAAAAGGAATCATTTTGCCTGTTGGTTTTACTTTATTTACATACTCAAGAGTAGCTTCGTCATCTGCGCAGTAAATGAATGAATCAGCTTCTGTTTGATTTTGTGCTATTCTTAATTTTGATAAAGCGTAGTTTTCAAATTTGTATTCGTAACGATCTAAATGATCGGGAGTAATGTTTAATAATACAGCTACATCTGCTTTAAAATCATACATTCCATCTAATTGAAAGCTGCTTAATTCTAACACATAGTAATCGTGATTTTCTTTTGCTACTTGATAAGCAAAGCTTTTTCCAACATTACCACCTAAACCAACATTATAACCTGCCTTTTGTAAAATATGGTGAGTTAATAATGTAGTTGTAGTTTTCCCATTACTTCCTGTGATACAAATTTTCTTTGCATTAGTGTAACGCCCTGCAAATTCGATTTCAGAAATTACAGGAATATTCAAAGAACGAAGCTTTTTTACTAAGTCTGCTTTATCAGGAATACCTGGACTTTTAATTACTTCAGTCGCATTTACAATTTTCTCTTCTGTATGTTGCAATTCTTCAAAAGGAATATTGTTTTCCGCTAATTGCTTTTTGTATTTATCTTTTATTGCTCCTTTGTCAGAAACGAACACGTCGAAGCCTTTAGCCTGAGCAAGCACTGCTGCACCTACTCCGCTTTCACCACTTCCTAATATGACGATTCGTTTGCTCACTTCTTATCTTAATTTTAAAGTAACAATTGTTAATACAGCTAACATGATTCCGATAATCCAAAAACGAGAAACAATTTTTGATTCATGGAAGCCTACTTTTTGATAATGATGATGCAATGGAGCCATCTTAAACAAACGATGTTCACGTGCGTACTCAATTCCTCTTTTTTTCTTTTGATACTTGAAATAATAAACCTGCATGATAACCGAAACATTTTCGATTAAGAAAATTCCGCAAAGAATTGGGATTAATAATTCTTTACGAATCGCAATTGCAAATACTGCAATGATACCACCTAAAGCTAAACTTCCTGTATCACCCATAAATACTTGAGCAGGGAAAGAATTATACCATAGGAAACCTATACATGCTCCAACAAAGGCAGCAATGAAAATTACTAGCTCACCAGAATGTGGGATGTACATTATGTTTAAGTAATCTGCAAAAACAGTGTTACCAGATACGTATGCAAGTATTCCAAGTGTTGTTCCAATAATTGCAGATGTACCAGTTGCCAAACCATCAATACCATCTGTTATATTTGCCCCGTTTGAAACAGCAGTAACAATAAGAATTACCATCGGAATAAATACAATCCATCCCCATTTGTTGCAATCTTCACAAATCCATTTTACAATTACATTATAATCGAACTCATTATTTTTTACAAAAGGAATTGTTGTTTTGATTGATTTAGTTTCTTCAGTTGCATACTTAGGCATTTGAAGTTCCTTTTTGTTTGTAATCGCTGCATCAATTGAATAAGAAGCTTGTCCACTTGTAGAAACCCGTTCTTTCGTTGTTACATCTGGATGGAAATAAAGTGTAACTCCAACTATTAAACCAATTCCTACTTGTCCAATTACTTTAAACTTTCCTTTTAAACCTTCTTTGTTCTTTTTAAATACTTTAATGTAATCATCTAAAAAACCAATTGCACCAAGCCATACAGTTGACACCAACATTAAGATAATGTATACATTATTTAATTTTGCGAATAATAAAGTTGGGATGATGATTGCAGCAAGAATAATTAATCCACCCATTGTTGGTGTTCCAGCTTTTTGTGTTTGCCCATCTAAACCAAGTTCACGAACAGTTTCACCAATTTGTTTTTTGCGGATGTAATTGATAATCTTTTTTCCAAACAAAAGCGAAATCACTAATGAACCAATAACTGCCATTGCTGCACGGAAAGAAATGTATTGAAACACTCCCGCTCCCGGAAAATCGAATTGCTTATCAAGCCATGTAAATAAATAGTATAACATTATATATCTAAGTCTTTAGTTGTTTCTTTTAAAATCTCGAAATCATCAAATGGATGTTTCACTCCTTTTATTTCCTGATAATTCTCGTGTCCTTTTCCTGCAATCAAAATAATATCGCCTGGTTTTGCTAATGAACATGCAGTACGTATAGCTTCTTTTCTATCGCTAATACGTAACGTTTTTTTCATTTCAACTGGGTCGATTCCTTTTTGCATTTGGTCCAAGATACTTTCTGGGTCTTCGCTACGAGGATTATCAGATGTCAGAATTACTTTAGTACTTAACTCACAAGCAATTTGCGCCATGATTGGGCGCTTAGCAGCATCTCTATCTCCACCACAACCAACAAGTGTAATTACTTGCTCGTTTCCAGTACGTAAACTTTTTATTGTTTCTAATACATTTTTTAATGCATCAGGTGTATGAGCATAATCAACTATTCCTGTTATACCTGTTGTTGATTTTAATTGTTGGAATCTTCCTTCAACTGCATTTAGTGTGCTAAGTGCAGTTAATACATTTGTTTTATCTTGTTTTAATAAAACTGCAGTAGCATAAACTGCTAATACATTGTATGCATTAAAGTTTCCAATTAACTTAACCCACACTTCTTGCCCATCAATGTTTAGCAATAAGCCATGTAAATGATTTTCGATGATTCTGCATTTAAAATCAGCAATGCTTTTTAATGCGTAACTATGTTTTTTAGCAGAAGTATTTTGCAACATCACTAATCCATTTCTATCATCCTTGTTAGTTAATGCAAAAGCTTCATCGTTTAATTTATCAAAGAATCCCTTTTTAGCCTTAATGTATTCTTCAAATGTTTTGTGGTAGTCTAAATGATCGTGAGTAATATTTGTGAAAACACCACCTGCAAACGTTACACCTGCAATTCGGTGTTGAGCAACAGCATGTGAACTAACTTCCATAAACACATACTGACAGCCTTTTTCTTGCATTTTACTTAACAACTCATTTAACGCAACCGCATCAGGTGTTGTATGTGTTGCAGGAATAACCTCGTTGTGAATTTTATTACGAACAGTAGAAATTAAACCAACTGTGTAACCAAGTGATTTAAATAAATTATAAAGTAATGTTACAGTTGTTGTTTTTCCGTTAGTTCCAGTAACACCAACTAATTTTAATTTTGTAGAAGGCTCATCGTAAAAATTAGAAGCAATGATTCCTAAAGCATAAGATGCATCTTTTACTTTTACGTAAGTAATATTTTCGAATTGCTCATCAGGAAACTCTTCGCATACAATTGCATTTGCGCCGCCTTCGATAGCTTTATTAATGAATAAATGTCCGTCAACGCTTGTTCCTCTTGTTGCGACAAACAAACAATCTTTACGTGCGTTTCTAGAGTCGAACACTACTGCAGACACTGCGATGTTTGTAGTGCCTTTTATTTCTTCAAGACCTGTTTTGTATAATATATCCTTTAATAACTTCATATTCTTACCCTAGTGTTAAGGTTATCATCGACCCTTTAAAATATTTTGTACCTGCTTCCAATGACTGTTTTTTCACGGTTCCAATTCCGTTTAATTTCACATTAATACCATTGTTTTCTAATAAGTACAAAGCATCCTTCGCTGATAAACCTAATAAACTAGGCACTACGCCTTTTTTTAATTCGCCTTCAATTTTATTTCCTGTAATAGTTACTTTAGTTGAATCTTGTCCTTTTGAAATCCATTCTGATTCATCCATTGATGCTAAGTATGGGATATTTAAATCAGTTAAAATTCTAATTGCATCTTCGCGTTTTGTTTTAATTAAATCTGGTGTTTTTGTAAGTAAAGGTTTCTTGTAATTAATCTCTTGTTGAAAATCTAAACTACTTGAGTATACTTTTTCTGCAATTTCTTTAAACACAGGAGCAGAAACTAAACCACCATAATAATTACCTGCTGATGGATTATAAATAACAACGATACAAGAGTACAATGGTTTGTGTGCAGGAAAGTATCCAACAAAAGAAGCTTGATATGCTCTGTTTCCCGTTGATCCATAACTTTTTCCTCCAACTGCTATTTGTGCTGTTCCCGTTTTACCAGCAACTTTAAATGCAGTAATGTTTATTCCTTTCCCCGAACCATTTTCAACAACACCCTCTAATAATTTTTGTGCAAGCTTAGCTGTTGATGGCTTTACCATTTGCGCATGAATAACTTCAGGTTCAAATGTTTTAATTGTTTTGCCGTTGTGTTGAATCTCTCTAATAAAACGAGGTTTAACCATTGCCCCGCTGTTTGCAACAGTATTATACAAGGTCAAAGTTTGTAATGGAGTAACTGCAACTTCGTAGCCAATCGACATCCAAGGCAAAGTAGTTCCGTACCACTCGTTTGATTTTACATTTTTAATTTTTGGTTTTCCTTCACCTGGAATACCTAAACCAATTGGTTTATCAAGATTAAATGATTTTAGTTTATCAACGAATTTTTGAGGGTCTTTGCTGTAGTACTTAGTTATGATTTGGCTTACTCCAACATTTGATGATGTTTCGAAAATACGTTGCAAAGTCATTCTTGGAGTTTCAGGCTCATGAGAATCTTTCATGTCTCTGTCGTAATATTTACAAACTCCATTGCCAACAAAAAATTCATCATTCAAATCAACATAACCATCATCCATAGCAGCCAACAAAGAAGCTAACTTAAATGTAGAACCTGGCTCAGAAGGATAACCTATTGCATAATTAAATGTTTCTTGGTATAAAGATGAATCTTTTTTAGAACGCTCTAAATTTGCAATTGCTTTAATCTCTCCAGTTTTAACTTCCATTAAAATTGCACATCCATGGCTTGCACTATTTTTTATTAATGCTTTTAATAATGCATTCTCTGCAACGTCTTGAATATTGATATCAATAGTTGTATAAATATCATTACCATCTTTAGGTTCAATTTCATTCTCATCATTAATTGGACGCCAAATATCTGCTGCAATTTTTTGCATCAAACGTTTTCCACTAACTCCTCTTAATGTATCATCAAATGCGCCTTCAATTCCTACACGTGTTGTATCATCAGCATTGTACTTAACATAACCAATGGTACGATTAGCAAGCATTTGAAAAGGACGCTCTCTTCTGTTTGTTTGCAAAGAAACTAAACCACCTCTTTTGCCTTTACGTAAAAGCGGAAAAGTCTTCATTTTTTGAAGATCTCTAAAAGAAACATTTCTATGAAGAACAATGTATCTGTCTTTTTTATTTCTTGCTTTGTTTAGTAGACTTAAATATTGTTTAGCTGTTTTATCTTTAAATAAATTTGCTAATTCATTTGCAAGTGGAGAACGATATCTATTAAAAGTATCATTAACTATTGCTGGAGCACACACGTCCATTCCAACCTCGTAGTAAGGAAGAGATGTTGCTAATAAATTTCCGTTTACATCAAAAATGTTTCCACGAGCTGCTTCAATATCTACATACATGGTTGTAAGCTTGTCTGCTTTTTCTTTCCACATATCTCCTTCAACAAACTGAACTGTAACTATACGCCAAACAATGGATATCGAGAAGATAACCATTAAAACGTAGACAATATACGTCCGCCACAATATGTCCTTTTTGTGTTCCACTTGTTAGATATCGGTTTTTATCTGCCGAAACAGCTATACTTTATTTATGATTTACAGAGTCCGGTACTATTATCTTCATTGGCGGAACTACTGGCTCTCTTAGTCCCATGCTTTCTACAGCCTTAGCCACTTCACTCTGTTTACTAATAAACATTAACTCCGATTTGCTCGAGATATACTCACTGCGCAACTCTTTGTTACCGCTTATCAATTTGCTTTGCATTCGTATTTTATCATCAGCCCAGTAACCATTAGCAATGTAAAATATGCCAAGGCCTGAAAGAAATAATACGAACGGTATATGTTTTAATACATTATCGTTACTTAAAAATGTGCCGCCAAACACTGCTGACAAGGATTTGAAGAGTACACCTTTCTTTTTTGAAGGAGACTTTTTTTGAGTCGGTTGTTCTACAACAACTTCTTCAATTACTGTTTCTTCTTCGTGTATCTCTTTAAACTTGTTTGCCAACTTTTATTCTTTATATCTTTTCGGCGATTCGCAGTTTAGCGCTTCTCGCTCTATTGTTTACTTCTATTTCTTCATCACTCGGTACAACTGGCTTTCGTGTTATTAGTTCGAAAGGCCTGTGTATGTTTCCGAAAAAATCTTTTTCAATATTTCCTTCACAATTTCCAGTCTTCATGTAATCCTTTACCAGTCTGTCCTCCAAGGAATGGTAACTCATTACTACTAACCTTCCTTTTGTATCCAACACTGGTAAGCATTGATTTAAAAAGGACTCTAACACTTCCATCTCTTTGTTCACTTCAATTCGTAATGCCTGAAAAACACGAGCAAAATATTTATGCTCTGCATGTTTAGGCGCTACTGCTGTGATTAACTCTTTCAGCTGAAGCGTGGTTTTAATTGGATTATCAGTTCTTGAACCAACAATTAAGTCAGACAGTTTTCTGAAATTCTCAATCTCACCATACAATCTGAATATGCGCGAAAGCTCTTTTCCTTCGTACTCATTAACTACTTTTGCAGCAGTTAAAGGAGCATCCATATTCATTCGCATATCAAGGTCGCCCTCAAAACGAATGGAGAAACCTCTTTCGCCAGTATCAAATTGATGAGATGAAACACCCAGATCAGCTAAAATTCCATTTACTTTTGTTATTCCGTGCATACGCAAGAAATTTTGTAAGTACATGAAATTTTGATTTACAAAGATGAAACGCTTGTCGTTGGGAACATTCTGTTGAGCCTGTTTATCTTGATCAAAAGCAATTAGTTTTCCTTTATCGCTTAGTTGCTCAAGAATTTTTTTAGAATGTCCGCCACCACCAAAGGTTACGTCTACATAAATTCCATCTGGATTAATATTCAATCCTTCAATACACTCTTTTAAAAGAACGGGGTTGTGGTAGGTCATTCAGTTTCGTCATTAAAGTCTAAACCGCCTAACACGTCTTCTGCCAACTTCTCTATATCTACATCTTGGTTTAAGAAATCTTCGTACAACTTCTTATCCCAAATTTCAATTACATTATTACTTCCCAAAACTTTAATGTCAGCTTTTATATCAGCGTAATCATTAAGTGCTTTTGGCAACAAAATCCTTCCAGTGTTATCAGGATCACATCCGGTTGCCCCGCCCGTGAATTTTCTAACAAACACATCATTCGCTTTTATTAAACGGTTAAGCTTACTTAATTTCTTATTTAGCTTTTCCCACTCAACAATTGGATAAAGAACGAGGCACTTTTGGTGCAAATTTCGGTTTATGACAAAGCCTTTCTCAAAAGTTGCTTCGAGCTGCTTTTTTAAATTGACAGGGAACATAAAACGCCCTTTTGCGTCAACCTTACAATCAAATTCACCTATTAGACTTGCCATTTATTTATCCTTCGAAAGACAGGTCAAAAATAGCTAAATTTTACCACTTCCTACCACTCTCTACCATTTTTTACCACTTTGTTGAAAACTTGGATTTTGGACTTGTTTTTCGAATGATTTTTTTTTAGTGCTTTGTTGTTGTGAATTGCTTATTATTGCTGAGAAAATGATTGATTTTGTAGCAAAAACACAACAAAAAGCAAGTAGCGCTATTAACACGTTTTGAACATGTTAAATTTTTAAGATGACACCAAAAAAAGAGAAATTCATTGATGTTGAGGGAGTTATTCGGGAAAAAAATCCTCGTTTAGCTAAAATTTTGCCCCGTTTTGTAATTAATTACATAAAAAAGAAATTACATGAAGAGCACATTAACAATGGCATTAATATTTACAGCGAAGCCTATGAACATGAGTTTAATGAGGCAGCACTTAACTATTTAGGAGCAAAAGTTACCTGGGAAGGTCTAGAAAATATACCCAAAGAAGGCGGGGTAATTATTGCAAGTAATCATCCTTTGGGAGGTTTGGATGGACTTGCATTAATAAAAGCAGTTAGTAATGTAAGATTAGATGTTCGATTTTTAGTGAATGATATTTTACTAAAGCTGGTGAATTTTAAACGACTATTTGTTGGAGTAAACAAAGTTGGAAAAACAGCTGCCGATGCATTAAAAATTATTGATAACACTTATTCATCAGAACATGCTGTGCTTGTTTTTCCCGCAGGAATGGTTTCGAGAAAACAAAGTGGTGTGATAAAAGATTTAGAATGGAAAAAAAGTTTTATTACGCAAGCCATTAAACACAAAAGAACTATTGTTCCTGTTTTTATTGATGGAAAGAACTCTTCATTTTTTTACAATTTTGCCATGTGGCGCAAACGCTTGGGAATAAAAGCAAATATTGAAATGTTTTTTTTAGCTGATGAAATGGTGAAGCAAAACAATAAAACCATTCATATTAAAATAGGGAAACCTTTTAGTTATGAAGTGTTTGATAAACGCCACAATCACTTAGTTTGGGCGCAGAAAGTAAAGGCCTATATATATGAATTGGAAAAAGGAACAAAGAAAACGTTTGAAGAATTTGTAAATTAATTAAAACGTTTAAAAAACAAAAAGCCCGATAACATTACGTTATCGGGCTTTTTAATAAATACAATTTTTCTTATTCAGCTAATTTTGCACGAATCGTTTTAATATCAGCTAACATTTTAGAAATCTTTTCCTTTGTAAATTGATCAGCAGCAGAAACACCATCGTAATCTTTCATATAATCAGCTAACATCGTTGCAATAGGCGCTAAATCTTGATCTTCTGGATATTCTTTTAATAATTCATTAATATTATTTAAATGAATTTTAGCTTCCCACACTTTAGTTTTTAATTCGATATCTTTCTTTGATTTTTGTCCATCAATTGAAGAAAGTAATAAGTATTGTCCTTCAACCCAAGCACCAACTAATACGCGAGTAGCGATATCCATATGTTTATCAGTTTCTAAGAAACTTTCAGTTGTAACATAAACACGTTCTAAAATAGCAGATAAAGAATCTGGATTTTTTTGAAATTCTTCGAAGTGAGCGTTTTTAGTAACGTCATCAAATATTTTCACAACGTTTGCGCTTTCAGCAGCTTTACGTGTAGCAGCAAATACTGCAAGTAAATCATTGCTCTTATTAAAAGAAGCTGCATAAGCTAAATCAGCTGAATACATACCATAAGTAACACCTTTCTTAAATTCAGTTGGATATGTTCCAGCTTTAGCTTTATCAAGTAATAAAGAAGCATCGTAATTATATCCAGCCTTACCAATTGCAATAATTTCATGTGAAGGAGCAGGGATATTTGCAACTATCATGTGCAATTTAAATTCTTTTTCCTCATCCGCTTTAACCGCCGCTGAATCAACAGCCAAAGTATCTGCTTTTTGTTCTGCAACTTCAGTATCAGGAGACCCACAAGAGAAAAGCATCAAACCTAAAGATGCAACTAGTAATTTTTTCATAATTCAATTATTTTTTGCCAAATATAGGAGTTTTTCTTATTTCACAGGTAGTTATTTAATGGCTTTTTATTGCCCTGTGTTATAACCATGTTAATTTAAATAGGAAACCCTATATCGGCGACATGGTTATTTCTGGATGATTAATTTGGATGAATTAATAGTGTTATCTGCCGCTACCTTAACAAAATAAACTCCATTTATTAAGTTACTTGTGTTTATTGAGTTTATTGGTTTATTGGTTAGGATTGTATAAACAACTTGACCCAACATATTTTCAACAGTGATAGTTGCTTCTTTATCATTTGGCAGAGAAACCTCAACATTTAATAAATCGCTTGCAGGGTTTGGATAAACTTTGATTTTAGTTGTTGCATTTTTTATATCCGTTTTGATTCCAACTGAACGATTGTTTTTTATGTTGGATTTTGATTTTACAACTACTGTTTCAATATTATTTTTTCCACCTATACGCAAAGTAGGATCGCATGAAATTGTCCATACTGTTGATGTTCGCCAATCAGCAGTAGCAGCAAAAGTCAAATAATTTAAATCAGTATATGCAGTAGAAGATGCGCTTAGTGTTTGTATAACAGCCCAACTATTAGTTGCATTATCGTCTCTTTCACATTCATAACCCGACATGAACGGAACTGGAATAGGTTGTCCTTCTACTTCATAATCATTCCAAGAAAAATTACCAGCTACATTTTGTATAAACATTGTTTGATGATAAGGACTCATATTACTTATTCCACCACAGGTATCTTTCATTGCAATTTTATATCTCCAGGAGGTTACATTTGGGTCACCATTTGCAGCGTACAAACTACGCACCGTATCAATAAATAAACTTAATGAATCATAAGGTACTTTACCAATTGGCATATAGTTGTTATTCGCAACATCTCTGTAAACAATAAAAGTATCTGCCATCTGCAAACTTGTTTTATCCCAATAAATAATATTGTTCTTTGAACTATCATCCACAGTAACCATACAGATTTCAGGCACTGGTATTGCTGTATTTATTGAATAGCTTGATGGACTTGGAGTACTTGTACAGCTATTTCCAGAGTTCACCGTCAAGGTTCCAGTGCTTACATTTGTGAGATCAAGTGTAATATAATTATCATTAAAACTACCCCCGCCAACAATTATAGCTCCTGAAGGTATCGTCCACGAATAAATTTGATTTGGAAGCGGTGTAATTGAATATGTTGCTGCGGTAATATTTGAAGCACACAAACGTGGCGGCCCACTTATTGAACCAGGATTAATTGGCATACCTTGTACATCCACATTTAATGTACTCGGTGCACTAACTCCACAAGAGTTTGATGCTGTAACAGAAACTGTTCCTGCTACTGTACCAAAATTTACTGACACAGCGTTATTACCAGTTCCCGAATTTATTATAGTTCCAGATGGGAAGGTCCATGAATAACTACTTGCATTTAAATCATTAACTACTGAATAATTAAGAGGATTACTCCATGGACAAACTAAAGTACTACCTGTAATAACACTTGGTGTTTCTGGCACAGAAATAAGGTTAATAGTAACCTCAGCATACACTTGCCCTGGCGTGCAGCCATCATCCTGATTATTATTAAAACCAATAGTTATAGAACCTTCTCCAATTATAGGATAATAAGTAGCTGTCTTATCTCCATGATCATCCAGTGTGCCTGAACCGCTAACTAAATCAAAATAACCCGAATTGCCATTTAAGGCAGTACCAGAAATATTTATTGGACTATTATCGCAATGTGTGCCTGGGGCAGTTATGGATGTACCACAAACCAACATTACAGATTGAGCGGATACTTGTGCAAACGAGTTAAAAAACGCAAGTAATACAAAAGAAAGAAACAAGTAAATTTTATTCATTGGATAGTAATTATTAAGCTAATATAATAAATAAACGAACCAACTCGATTTGTTTTTTTTACAAAAACTTATACTCCTTTTATTTTATTATTACCTTCTCTACAACAACACCTTTTCCATTACTCACCTTCAAAAAATAAACACTACTAACAAATGTTGAGATATACCTCGATTTAGTTTACTGATATACAACTATTTAAGTAGGTTCAAATTTTACGTAATAAGAAAACTAAATGATTTTTCATATACAATTACAGCGGTGTTTTTGCTGTTTTTTTTACCTTTTTTTGAATTGACCTATAATAGCTTTTGTATTCAAAACAACGAATGAAAACCTGTGAACACATTTCCGAAGGCTATGAACTAAAAAAAAGTATTTTTGTGTAAATGAGTTTAAACAAAAACAAAATAGGGAAAATTGGATTCGGGTTTATCCTGCTTCTTTTGTTATTTAACTCATCACAGCTTTTAGCACAAACTGGTAATTATTATATTACTAATTATACACCTGCTAATTATCACGCCGGTGATCAAAACAAAGGTGTTGTCCAAGATAAATATGGTAGAATTTATGTTGCAAATCTTAATGGTGTTTTAGTTTATGACGGCGAATATTGGAAAATTGCTCCTATTAAAAATAGTTTAGCGGCACTTTCAATTAGCTCAGACAAAAACGGGAATGTATTTGTTGGGTCGGAAGGGGAAATTGGTTATTTAGGGAAAGACACAAAAGGGACAATACGATACAACTCACTAAATTCAAAATTAAAAAACGATGAACTAAATTTCTCCGCAGTATGGTCAAGCACATGCATTAATAGTTTTGTTTATTTCCTTTCAGGCGAACAAGCTATGGTTTATGATTACAATACCATAAAAACTTTTAAACCAACCAAAGGTGATTTTCATCGCCAGTTTATTGTTGGGAAAAATTTATTTATAAGAGAAAACAACAATGGTTTTTTGGTTTTTAAAAACAACCAATTGGTATTTGTAAAAGGCTCAGAAATATTTGGGGAAATCAGAGTGAGATTTATTGTCCCTCAAAAAGACAACATTTTTTTAGTTGGTACCGAAAATGGTTTATACCAAATGAATTATAATGAAAACAAACCTGAAGAAAGTACATTTTCAAAAATCCAATCAGATTTAGATGATTGGCTAATTAACAAAAAAATATATTCTGGAATACAACTTAAAGATGGAACCTATATTTTAGGAAGTCAAACAGGCGGGATGCTTTATCTCAATAAAGATTTTAAAGTGCAAGGGTCTTTAGATTACAAATCTGGACTACAAGATGATTACGTTTATTCTATTTTTCAAGATTATTCAGGAAACATTTGGCTTTCGCTAAATAAAGGTTTATCATATATCGAAATAAACTCTCCCATAACCAAATGGACAAAGCTTAATAATATTAAAGGAACTATACAAGCTACCACTATATTTAATAATGAATTATTTATTGGAACCGACAAAGGGGTTCAGGTTTACGAAAAAGACTCTAAAACATTTAGTAACAAAGAAATTAATTATGAAACCTGGGATTTTGCGCAAACAAAGTCAACATTATTTATTGCAAGTGAAGGCGTTTATGCATATTCGGGTGGAAAAATTAATCTAGCGCTTGATTGTATCACTACATACAAATTACACATTGATCAAAACAACCCTTCCATTATTTACATTGGAGGTGATGGTTTCATTACTATAGGCAAAATTGAAGAGAGTAAAATCACATCAATAAAAGACATTGAAATTAATGGTACTGCCCGCGGAATTTTTGAACATGAAGACCAGGTTTATTTTTGCGTAAATGATTTGGGTATATTAAAACTTGATAAAACTACTCTTGATACAACACTTTACAAAGCAGATGACGGACTTGTTGATTTAACAGAGAATGTCATGTTTTTATACAATGACAGAATTTTATTAGGAACAAGTAAAGGTATTTATTCTTTTGATTCATCAAGAAAACCAGCTTTTAAACGAGATGAAGGCTTAAATGTTTTTCCAAATCATCATCAAATTGCAAAACCATTTGTTGTTGGCAATGAAATTTTCACTCAACACACATTTCAATTTGAAAACATTGCGAAAATTGATGAGCTTACAACATTGAGCATAAAAAACAACCAAATGGTTGAAGATAAAAAATATCTTAAACGTATAAGAGAGGTTGAAACTAAAGGTTTTTTTCAAAATGACAACATTGTATATATTTCTACCAACGACGGGTTATTTTGTTATGACATCAGCTATAAACAAGGCACAACTGTTTCATTAACATTGATAAGCTCTGTCTATTCAGATAAAGACACTTTATTCCATAATCTTTCAGAATCAACAAATTTAGACACGAAAATAAAATTTGCCAACAATACAATTACTTTCGATCTTGCTGCTACTAATTACATTGACAAAAACGAAATGGAATTTGCTTTTTACTTAGAAGGCAATACAGACACTTATGGAAAGTGGACAAAAAACAACACTGCAACATTCTCTAACTTGCACGAAGGAAAATACATACTACATGCAAAATCAAGAGACGTTTTAGGACATGAAGGAAAAGAAATTACTTTTTCTTTTATTGTTCTTCCTCCTTGGTATCGAACAGTTTGGGCATACATTATTTATTTTATTTTATTTATAATAGTAGTGTGGGTAATTGTTGCTTTAAACACAAAACGTTTACGTGCTCAAAACATAAAATTGGAAAACACAATTACAGAACGAACAAAAACCATTGCACATCAAATGGTAGAGATTGAACACAAAAACAAAGAAATTACGGATAGTATTAACTACGCAAAAGGAATTCAAGATTCTATTTTACCTGATATAAAAGATATCAAAAAAACGTGGGCAGATACTTTTGTTTATTTCCAACCAAAGGATATTGTAAGTGGAGATTTCTTCTGGTATAAAAAAGTTAGCGACCATGAATTTTTAATAGCCTGTGCAGATTGTACTGGCCACGGTGTTCCAGGAGGATTTATGAGTATGATTTGTTCTGATAAGTTGCACGACTCAGCAAAAGACTCAACACAGCCAAAAGATATTTTATTTGGCACAAACAACGGCGTTAAAACAACACTGAAACAAGAAATCATTGTTGAAGGAAAAAGTAAAGACGGCATGGAAGTGTGTTTACTAAAAGTAAATACACAAACTCAGGAAGTAAGTTACTCAGGAGCTAACCGTTTGCTTTGGATTGTTGATGGAGAAACAAAAGAACTTACCGAGATAAAACCAACCAAAGCAAGTATAGCCAGTTTTACCGAATTTAATTTCGAATACCAACAACACGATTTCAAACTAAAAAAAGGTGATATCATTTATGCAACTAGCGACGGATTCCCTGATCAGTTTGGTGGTGGCGACGGAAAAAAATACATGAGTAAAAAAATGAAAGCATTCATTCTTGCTATTTGTGATTTACCAATGGATGAACAACACGATTTACTTAAAAAAGAAATCAACGACTGGATGATGGGCCACGAGCAGGTTGATGATTTATTGGTGATTGGAGTGAGGCTGTAATTCAGTTCCCAGTTAGCTAATCTTTCGTTAGCTCTTCAACCCTTACTTGTAATTTCATTTAAAATAATAACAACTATTCAACAAATAAGCTATCGATAATTAATTACTGATTAATCGAATTCATAACTCTACAACTCAACCATTCTCCAACTCTATAATTGTGTTACTTACTCTTCTCGGGAAACAATCTTCTTAAATAAGATAACTGCTCTCTATCACTAAAAACTCCATGACTCGAGCTCTTTACATCTTCTATACTATAAAATGCATTTGGGTTGTGCTGATGAATGATTTCGATGATTTGTTTTTTATGTACTCTGTTAACCACGGTAAAAACTAATTTCACCTTTCCCTGTGCTCCTTCACCATCTACAACTGTAACGCCTTGCTTTAATCCCCTGAATTCGGCAACCATTTCGGTTGGATCTTTGTCGGTAATTATGCGTATGAGTTGCATACCCAATGCAAGTTTTTCTTCTATCATCATTCCACAATAAGTTCCCATTGCAAAACCACCCGCCCATGCCAAAAAACAAGCAATATTGTTTAAATTACTAAACACTTGACGCATGGCAATAAGCCATATTAATACTTCAACAAAACCTAAAAATGGAACTATTTTTTTAAAACCTTTTGAAACAAAAATATGTCGAAGCGTTGCTAAAGTAACATCACCCAAACGCGAAATAAAAATAAGTAAGGGCAAAATAATCCAACTGAAATAATCGAAGTTTTCCATGTAATGCAATATTACCTTCAAAATAGCCTTGCTTTTAAGCTTTCTTAACAGAGTTATCAAACCCATCATGTTTAAATCAGACAACACATGACTGCCTTTTACGTTTATATAATTCGGAAATTTACTACGATGGAGCAAAACCCAATAGAAGAAAAAAAGAAATCGACATCCCTTCGATTTTTTCTAAAGTTTTTACTTTGGATTTTTATTGGCTTTATTGCTCTCGTAACTACAGCTATTGCACTTGTATTTATTTATGAAGATGATGTAAAATCAGCAATGGTTGGCGAACTCAACAAGAACTTAAATGCTGAAATTAAAATTGACCCAAAAAATATTGACTTAACTGTTATTAGAACATTTCCCAATGCTGCAGTAGATTTTAAAGATGTAATGTGCTACGAGGCCTTAAAAATTGAAAAACGTGATACACTTTTTACAGCTGGTAGAATTTCTTTACAATTTAATATTCTCGACTTATTCAATAAAAAGTACAACATCAAACAAATAGATTTAAAAGATGCTGACCTAAGACTAAAAGTAGATAAAAAAGGAAATGAAAATTACATCATCTGGAAAACAAACGAGCAAGATACTTCATCAGCAGCGGTAAAATTTGAATTAGAAAAAATCAATTTAGACAACATCCATTTCGCATATAAAAACAAACAAAATAAAACCAAATTAAATTTAACCATAAAAGCTGCAGAGTGCGCGGGTAAGTTTAACGATGCTAACTATACCTTAATTAGTGCCGGAAACATTTATGCCACAACCATTTTTGTAAAAGACAAATCATACATACAAAATAAAAACATTAAATATGATTTTGATATTGATGTTAACAATACAATCTATACAATTAAAGAGGCTAGTGTTCACATCAACGAAGTTCTCCTTTCTACCAAAGGAACCTTTAAAGAAAAAGACTCTTTGCTTTATGCCGATATTAGTTTTAAAGGAGAAGGTTTAGACATTAAAAACACACTTTCATTATTACCCGAGGACCAGCAAAAACGAATTAATGATTACAAAAGCGAAGGTGAATTTTATGTAAGTGGAATTCTTAAAGGAGCACTTAATGGAAAAGAAACGCCAGAAATAAAAGCTGATTTCGGAGTTAAAAACGCAAGTATTATTTACAAACCTAATGATGTAAAACTAAGCAATGTAAACCTTGTGGGAAGCTACAATCAAATGGATGGAGAAGAAGAATTAAAACTCAGCTCTATTAAAGCAATGCTTAATAACAATTCATTAGAAGGCGAATACAGAATGATAAATTTCTCCGACCCTTACATCGACCTCAACTTTAAATTAGACGCTGATTTAGCTGCTGTTAATTCATTTTATCCAATAGATACAATTACTAAACTTGAAGGAAAACTAAAATTAGATGCAATCATAAAAGGCAAACTTAACGAATTGCAAAATGATTTTAGCGGGGCAGCAAATTACTCCAAAGGAATAGCACAAGTAAGCAATTTACAAATTCAATTTAAAAACGATAAAAACATTTGGCTACTACCACAAGGTAAGTTCGAATTGAGTGGTAGAGATGTAAAAGCAGATAGCTTAAAAGTTAAACTAGGCTCAAGTGATGCAGAGCTATCAGGCGAACTAATAAATTTTGTACCTTGGATACTAAAGAAAGATGAAAAACTAGCTATTAATGCAAGTAGCAAATCAAATTTCATCTCATTAGATGAGATAATGTACAGCGAAAACAATGCTGGCTCATCAAATTTTGAATTACCTAAAAGTTTATCCTTCCAACTAAATACATTTATAAAAAAGTTAAAGCTGGGCAAGTTTGAGGCGGGAGATGTTGCAGGAAAAATAAATTTAAAAGATCAAAAAATTTATAGCGAAAACCTTTCCTTTGAAGGCATGGATGGAGATATTGCTTTGTCAGGAATATTAGATGCATCCAATGAAAACATATTAATAAAAGGAAGTGCGAAATTGGTAAACATTGATGTGAAGCGAATGATGTATGAAATGAACAATTTTTCACAAGACGAAATTTTAGACAAACACATTAAAGGAAGAGGTACTTTTGCATTTGATTTTTCTACTCAATGGGACAAAAAATTAAACTGTGACGAAAAAAGCATTTTGGCTCATTGCGACATGACCATTGAACAAGGTGAATTAATAAATTATAAACCTTTAGAGAGTTTAGCAAAATATGTAGAATTAAAAGAACTTCAACATATTAAATTCAACACCCTTCAAAGTCATTTAGAAATTAAGGATAGAGTGATTTCTATTTCAAAAACAAGTATAAAAAACTCCGCAATGAATGTTGACTTCTATGGCACACACACATTTGATAATATAATTGATTATCACATCAAACTTCTATTAAGCGAAGTACTTGCCAAAAAACCTGGAAAGAATAAACAATTAGATGAAGAACTTGCTTTAGTAGAAAACGATGCAGAAAACAACCGTTGCGTTTATTTAAGTATGACAGGAAGCATTGATAATCCTAAAATAAGCTACGACCGCAAAGCCATGAAGGAAAAAATAAAAGAAGACATCAAAAACGAAAAACAAAATTTAAAAAATATTTTAAAAGAGGAGTTTGGCTTATTTAAGAAAGATACAACCTTAAAGAACTCGAACACAATAAAAAAATCTGACCAACAATTTATAATAGATAATGGAAATAAGAAGGAACCTCCTAAAAAATTAGAGCCAAAGAAAAAGCCTGAAGAGGACGAAGATTTTTAAATCTTTTTCAAAATCGTTAATAAATCCATTAGCTAAATTCGAGAGCAATACTTATTTTTATTTTCTAATTAATTACATATGCCAAAGTTTGAAGGACTCATTACCTCTAAATTACCTGCAGTTGGAACAACCATTTTTTCGGTAATGAGTAAATTAGCAATAGAAAACAATGCTATTAACTTATCGCAAGGATTTCCCGATTTTAATTGTTCGGATAAACTAATCGAATTAGTAAATCATTATATGCAAAAAGGATTTAATCAATATGCCCCGATGCAAGGAGTAATTGGTTTAAGAGAACAAATTGCCATTATGATTGAAGAGTTATATGGAACAAAATATCATCCAGAATCTGAAATAACAATTACAGCTGGCGCTACACAAGCTATTTACACAGCTATTTCAGCAGTTATTAGAGAAGGAGATGAAGTTATTGTTTTTGAACCAGCTTACGATTGTTACACACCAGCAATTATTGTTGCAGGAGGTAAACCAATTTACGTTACTTTATCTCAACCCGATTTTTCGATTGATTGGAATGCAGTTAAAAAATTAATTAATCATCACACGCGCATGATTATTATTAATACCCCACATAATCCAAGTGGTAGTATTATTTCCGAAAACGATTTAAAAGAGCTGGATAAACTAACAAAAAACACAGACATACTTATTTTGAGCGATGAAGTGTATGAGCACATGGCCTTTGACGGAATACCGCATCAAAGCATTGCACGTAATAGTAATTTAGCTAATAGAAGTTTTCTTATTTCCTCATTCGGAAAAACGGTTCATACAACAGGATGGAAAATGGCTTATGTTGCTGCGCCCGAAAACTTAATGAATGAGTTTAGAAAAATTCATCAGTACCTAGTATTTTCATGTAACACACCTATTCAGTATGCTTTGGCCGACTTCATGAAAGAAAAAGAAAATTATCTTGAGTTAAAACATTTTTATCAAAAGAAAAGGGACTTATTTACTAAGCTTATTCGTTCTAGTAAATTTTCGTTCGAAGCTTGCTCTGGAACTTACTTTCAACTCTTAAACTATAGTTCTATATCAAACGAAAAAGACACAGACTTTGCAATTCGTTTAACCAAAGAAAATAAAATTGCAGCTATTCCATTATCTGTTTTTTATCACGAAAAACAAGATAATAAATTACTCCGTTTTTGTTTCGCAAAAAAGGATGAAACAATAGAAAAGGCCGCGGAAATATTGTGTAAGATATAAATTAAGTATTTGCAGACGCACTCTGCATCTGCAAATACATTTCATTAAAACGCATTCTCACCTTCTCAATAAAATCTGCATTCACAATCTGTTTCAATCCATCTAATCCTTTCACCTCTTCTACCTTAAATTTAAAAGCCTGCTCCATTGGGCCTGCTTCAAATTTTACAATATACTTATCATTCATCTGAAAGATAGAAATTGCAATAGATGGATGAGGAATAATTTCAAGTACACGCATATTATCTTGGTTTAATTACACGTGGACTTGAAGTTCCTTCAGTAACCGTTGAAGGTGTAGTAGCTTTTGGAGGCGTTGTAGGAGCAACCGTTGCTGGAGCAGTTGTTGTAGGTTGCACAGTACGCGGCGTAACTTTCGGCTCTTCCTTCTTAGGCTCAGTAGCTTTTGGTGTTGTATTAGTTGGCTGTGTATTTGTATTTGTTTTTGGAGTATTATTTATAGGCTGGGTTGTATTTGTTTTTGGAGTCATAAGTCCCTTAATTCCATTTAAAAGAGTTCCTGGAGTATTATCTTTATTATCCTTATTTCCATTCCCATTATTATTACCACCTTTTCCACCATCAACGTTTTGTACCGTAGGACAGTTTCCTTTTGAATCTCCATGAGCTTCATGTGCAGGCCAAGCTGATTCAGGAATTGTTATTTGCTGAGGATTAGAATTATTTCCAGGAGGTATATGACAAATAGTAATTGTTTTACCATTACCACCACCATTGTTTCCATTGTTATTTCCACCTCCATTATTATTTCCATTATTTGGAGTAACAGTTGGTGTTGGGCAAGCACCCAATTCATCGCCATGCGCCTGATGAGCTGGCCAAGCACTTTGCGGAATAGTTAACTGCTGTGTGTTAGTTGGATTTCCTGGTGGCTTGTGACAAATTACTATTTCAGGGTCAGGTGTAACTGTTGGTGTTGTAACAGCCGGAGGACATGCGCCTAACACATCGCCATGAGCTTGATGAGCCGCCCACGCACTTTGTGGAATCGTTAACTGCTGAGTATTTTCCGGATTCCCTGGAGGTTTGTGACAAATTACTATTTCAGGATCAACAACAGGTACTGTATAATTAACAACTAAAGTCTTACTATCACTTCCGTTAGCATTTGAAGCTGCAATAACAAATGTTGTATTACCTGTTAAAACATAATCAAGAGTTAATACATCACTTGCAACATTATAATTAAATGGAATCACACTTCCACCTGCAGTAACATTTATTTCAGAAGCATAAGCAACATTTGAAACAGTGGCTTTAATATTAATATTTGCTTCATTACTTGTAAATGGATTAGAAGTTGGTTTCGTAATAGTAACAGAAGGAGCTGGTGGAGCTTGACGTGTAACTGTAACAGTTTTCGAATCATTTCCACCTTCATTTGTTCCAGTAATTTTAATGGTATTTGATCCCATTGATAAAGCTGCAACAAAATTTACATTACCATTAGCAAATGTAAAACTGCTCAAGGACGTTCCATTAACTAAGACACTAACTTGAGAAGAACTTGTTACTCCAGTAATTGTTGCTGCAACACTTTGAACCGTATTCACAGTTGTACTATTTTGTGAAGAAGGATTTGTTATAGAAACAACAGGTGGGTTTATAACAGCTGGGCAAGTACCTAGTACATCACCATGTGCTTGATGAGCTGCCCAAGCACTTTGTGGAATAGTTAACTGCTGTGTGTTAGTTGGATTTCCTGGTGGCTTATGACAAATTACTATTTCAGGATCAGGTGTAACCGTTGGTGTTGTAACAGCTGGAGGACATGTTCCTAATTCATCACCATGCGCTTGATGAGCTGCCCATGCACTTTGCGGAATAGTTAACTGCTGTGTGTTAGTTGGATTTCCTGGTGGCTTATGACAAATTACTATTTCAGGATCAGGTGTAACCGTTGGTGTTGTAACAGCAGGAGGACATGTTCCTAATTCATCACCATGCGCTTGATGAGCTGCCCATGCACTTTGCGGAATAGTTAACTGCTGTGTATTAGTTGGATTTCCTGGTGGCTTGTGACAAATTACTATTTCAGGATCAACAACAGGAACTGTGTAATTAACAACTAAATTTTTACTATCACTTCCGTTTGCATTTGAAGCCGAAACAACAAAAGTAATATTCCCTGTTAACACATAACTAAAATTCAAACCATTTGATGCTGCATTATATGTAAATGGAATAACGTTTCCATTTGCAGTAACACTTATTTCAGAAGCACTAGCGACATTAACAACACTAGCAGCAACACTAATATTTGCTGTAGTACTTGTATATGGGTTAGCAGTAGGATTAGTTATGGTTACAGTTGGCGCAGGTGGTGCCTGACGAGTAATTGTAATCGTTTTGGAATCAGTTCCACTATTATTTGTTCCTGTAACTTTAATTGTATTTGCTCCAATTGCCAACGCTACTCCAAATCCTACATTTCCATTTGTTAATGTAAAATTAGTTATTGGATTATTATTTAATAAAACTGTTACCTGCGATATAGAGGTTACATTCGTAACTTTTGCTGAAATATTTTGTGTGCCATTTTGAGTAGTAGAATTAACTACAGCAGGGCTAATAAAAGAAACCACAGGAGGATTAATAACAACGCAATTACCTTCCGAATCACCGTGAGCTTCGTGAGCTGGCCACTCGCTTGCTAATATATCTATTGACACAGGCGTACTAGTAGGACCATTTGGATAATGGCAAATACGAATTTTAGGATCATTAACTACCGTTTGCTCACTATAATTTACAACCAAAGTCTTACTATCACTTCCATTTGAATTAGAAGCGGAAACAACAAAAGTTGTATTTCCAGTTAATACATAACTAAGATTTACACTATTAGAAGCTCCATTGTATGTAAACGGAATAGTTGTTCCATTCGCTGTAACATTTATTTCCGAAGCATTAGCAACATTATTAACAGTTGCAGTTACACTAATGTTTGCAGTAGCGCTTGTATAAGGATTAGCTGTAGGATTAGTTATGGTTACACTTGGCGCAGGTGGTGCCTGACGAGTAATTGTAATCGTTTTAGAATCAGTACCGCCATTATTTGTTCCTGTTACCTTAACAGTATTAGCTCCAATTGTTAAAGCTGCACCAAATGCAACATTACCATTTGTTAATGTAAAATTAGTTATCGGAGCATTATTTACTAAAACAGTTACTTGAGCTAAGGAGCTTACATTAGTTACTTTTGCTGAGATATTTTGCGCGCCATTTAGCGTAGTTGAATTAGCTGATGAAGGGTTAATAAAAGTAACAACAGGGGGATTAATTACCACACAATTACCTTCAGCGTCGCCATGAAGTTCATGAGTAGGCCACTCGCTAGCTAATATATCAATGGATATTGGTGTACTTGTAGGGCCATCAGGATAATGGCAAATACGGATTTTAGGGTCGTTAACTACTGTTTGTGAACTATAATTTACAACTAAACTCTTACTATCGCTTCCATTTACATTGGATGCAGACACAACAAAAGTTGTGTTTCCAGTTAACACATAACTAAAACTCAACAAATCAGTTACACTATTATAAACAAAAGGAACTGCATTTCCACCAGCTGTAACAGTAATTTCAGAATACCCCGCAACATTAGCAACGGTTGCATTAACTGTAATATTTGGTTCCGCACTTGTATAAGGATTAGTGCTTGGGTTTGTAATTGTTACTGTTGGTGCAGGTGGTGCCTGTCTAGTTATTGTAATTGCTTTAGAATCTGTTCCAGCTGTATTTGTAGCTGTTACAAGAATTGAATTAGCACCTATAGATAGATTAGTAGAGAAATTAATAACACCATAATTTAAAGTGAAATTACTTACACTAACACCATTTACTTTAACAGATAATTGTGATGCTGTGGTAACATTTGTAACTGTCATTCTTATCTCTTCAGTTGCATTGCTTGTTGCAAGTGTATTACTAGTTGGAACAACATAACTTAATACTGGCGGACTAACAACCACTAGTGGTTGGCGTTTTTCATAAATAATACTGATTGTTTTAGAATCAGTTCCAGAAGCATTTGTTCCTTTAACTAACACTGTATTATTACCAACATTTAAATTAGCAACAAAATTTACTGCACCATTAGCATAAGTAAAATCAGAAACAGTTGCTCCATTAACTTGAACTTGAGCTTGTGATGCACTTGTTATATTTAATATACTAGCTTGCACATTTTGCGTAGCGCTTATAGTAACCGTACTTAAAGTAGCTGGAGAAATAAATGTTACAACTGGCAATGGCAATGGTGGAGCAGGCTTTTCATAATTTACAAAAATTGTTTTCGAATCAGAACCTGCTACGTTTGTTCCCGTAACTGTAATTGTATTACTTCCTTCATTACATGTTAAAGTAAAAGCAACAACACCATTAACAAATGTAAATGAAGTATAAGCTTGGCCATTTACTTGAACAGCAATTCCTGTTACATTAGTTACATTAGCAACAGAAGCGCTAATTGCTTGCGAAGCAACTTGAATAGTTGTATTTGCTTGTGAAGGAGTAACAAACGAAACAATAGGCTTAGCAACTTTAACTGGTACTTGAGTAGCCGTTACTGTCTTTGTATATACTATATCCAATGATTTAGAAACAGCATCAACACTATTTGTTGCCTTAACTTTAAATGTATTATTACCTGCAACCAAATTCCCAGTAAAATCTACAAAATGACTATTCGCATCATATGTGAAATTTACAGCTTGTCCTTGCTGATTCGTAACCTGAATACTTGACGAACCAGTTACATTTAATATTTCAGCGCGAACAGCTTCCGTTGCATTAATTGTGTTATAAGGACTAACAGCTGGTGTAATTATATTTACAACCGGACTCAATAAACAACGGTTCATTTCCTTACGATCTATAATCTGAGTTTTAGAATCGCTACCAGCCAAATTAGATGCAGTTACAATAATTGTATTACTTCCAATATTTAGAGCAGAAGGGATTAATACTTCTTTTGTAATTGGATTAAATGTAAAATTAGTAGCTACTCCGTTTAACTTAACTGTTATGCCTTGTTGTGTTGCAATGTTAGTAACTGTTGCAATTACATTCATGCTTAAATCAAAAGTAGAGTATGGATTTTCTGCTGGATTTACAAAAGTAACTACTGGTGGTTTTTCTAAAATTGGAGTTGATTTTGGAGTATAATTAATTGTTACACTTTTCGAATCAGATCCAGCTGTATTTGTTGCTGTTACTACATATGTATTCGCTCCAGAAGTGAGATTTGCCAAGAAAGAAATTTGCTGAGTTGTAGCATCATAATTAAATGGTATCAAAACATTAGCTGCACCATTAACTTTAATTTCAGACGCTGCACTAACATTAAAAACTTGCGCAACAACTTGCTGTGAAGGAACAAGAGAATTAAATGGAGTAACAGCTGGATTAATTATTGTAACTAAAGGTTTTCTTACCAACTTAACTGTACGCTCAATAACCTGTGTTTTTGAATCTGAACCATAACCATTAGCAGCAGAAACGATAACTGTGTTTTTTCCAGGATTTAAATTCGCCTGAATAGTTGCTGTGTGATTTACTGTATTATACGTAAACGGAACTAAAGAACCATTCAACATTACATTTATATCACCTTGATTTTGTACGTTCTCAAACTTTGAAACAACGTTATAACTTGCTAACTCAGTTACAAACGGATTTTGTGCAGGCTCAATAATTGTAACTATTGGAGCTTTACCTGATTCCTTATAGTTAATAACAGCATATTTAACATCCGAACCTGCTGTGTTTGTTCCTGTAATTGCAATAGAATTAGAGCCTACATTTAAACTTACATTAAAATTCACAAATCCATATGGATTAAAAGTGAAATTAGTTACTGGCGCACCATTATAGTTTACAGCAATTTGATTAGCTGCTGTAACATTTGAAACATGTGCTGTTACGTTAAAAACCTTTATTGCTGATTCGTAAGGGCTAGAAGGTGGGTTATGAAAACTCACAACTGGCTTAGCTTCCCCTTTAGGCGTAATAATTTGAGTTGTTGATACAGGGGTGTACTTAACAAAAATTTGTTGAGCATCATTTCCAGCAGAGTTAAATGCACTTACAACAATTGAATTATTACCTGCGTTTAATGATGCTACAAAATTTAATGCTCCTGAAAACGAATTATAATTAAAATTGCTAATTGCAGCTCCATTAACAGACACAGCTATATTAGAACTAGAACTGATATTACTAATCACTGAATTTACATTAGTACTTGAAGTTGAAGAAACATAATTATTACTTGGATAGGTAATTACAACTTTTGGTGGCAATTCAGCAACAATAGGTTGATTATTAAATTGCGGAGCAGAATAATTAATTTGTATTGTTTCACTATCCTGTCCTGCAGAGTTTGTTGCTGTTATTGTTACATTGTTAACACCAGAATTTAAATTTGTATTAAAAGCAAACGAACCATTATTTGGATTAAAATCAAAAGATGATAAGGGCATACCGTTTACATTAATAGAAACTCCTGCAGAAGAAGTAACGTATTTAATTGTACCCGAAACTTGCTGTACGTTTGATGTTGTGTTGTAAGGATTAGTTACAGGTGTGTAAACATTTATAATTGGCTTTGGAGTATTATTTAAATTGGTTTGAGTATTTGTGTTTGTTGTAACATTAGTATTGGTATTAGTTGATATATTTCCTTTTCCTCCGCCATAAAATGTAAAAATAAAATGGGCTGATGTATAGTGGTAGTAATCGTTTCTATCTGTTTTTGTAACATCATCTTTCCATTGTTGCCCGTCCAAAACATCTACACGTGGAAAAGTTACACGATGCTCAATTACCCAAGAGAAATTCTTTGAAAACCTAACTCCAAAACCAACACCACCTGAAGGTGCAAGAACAATATTTCCATTTCCCGCATTTCCATCTGCGGGCGTTTCATATGTAAAATCATACATTTTTTCTATCTCAGCTAATGAAGGCTGAGTAGTTGAAAAATTTGAAAGGTCATATTTCGACTCAAAATTTAGCGCATTAATTTTTGTATTATATTTTGCTGCCCCTATTCCGCCAAATAAATGAAAAACTAAACTTGTACGTTTTTCAAATTTTGGAAAATTCATTTTCAACTCAAATGCACCCTCGTTATGACTTGTTCTATAGTTATTATAAAAATAACCTGGTGCAATGAAATAATTGGTAGCACTATCAGCAGTATTTAAAGAAGTGTTAGATTTTAATGCAATGTTTTTTCTATTGTCAAATCCTTTCGAATACCCACCTAAATAACGAAAACCTAAAGAAAAGCCCAAAATAGCATCATCCTTTTTGTTTAATACCTTTTCTAAAGTAACCCCGCCAGCAAAACCTGCTTTGTTTTTTAAGATATCGTTAGTTTGCCATATTCCACCCATATTTAAACCAAAACGCATTTTTGGATAACGTTCAGAATAAACTGCTTGAGAAAAAGAGGAACTTGCAGTTAAAAAAGTTACAAGTAATAATAATGCTTTAAAATAATTTGCTTTCATGAATCCGAATTTGTCGTTTAAAATACACAATCTATGCCAAAATTAATGAAATACATGGGATAATTTATTCCTTTGGGAAAATAAAAAAGGGCTCTAAAAAGAGCCCTTTAAAAAACTGAAATTCAAATAATTACCACATTCCTCCAACACTAAAAGAAGCTGTTTCAGGATGATGCTCTGGTTTAAAAGTTAAAACAGGTATTTTTGAATCATTAATAATATGGTGAGCAAATTGCCCAAGTATCTTGGAAACTCCTCCATTCTGGTCACTCATAATGGAAATAAGATCAGCTTTATTCTTAGCTGCATACTTTAATATTTTAGCTGATGAATCTTCTGTTTTTACAATTGAAGAGTCTGCAACCAATTTATGTTTAGTCGCAATTTTTTCAATTTGTTGAATTACGATTTCCAATTTATGTTTTTCATGCTCTTCACCTGGCGCCAAAATTCCAAGAATATGTATTTTTGAAGCAAATTTTTCCGCAAACATTAACGTTGGAAGAACTTTTTGACGAGTATGAGAAGTTGAATCGATTGGTAAAATAATATTTTTATATCCAATATTAGGTGTATTATCTCTAACAGTTAAAACTGGACAGTTGGCCTTTGCAATTACACGATAAGCATTACTTCCTAATAGAACACTACTTTTCGAATCTCCACCATGAGTTCCCATAACTATTAAATCTGCTTTGTTCTCCTCTGCAACCGAAACAATTTCTGAAGTAATGTGTCCTAAAGAAACTAATGAAGTAACCTTAATTCCAAACTCCTTTCTAATTTCCCCAGCTAATTTTTCAAGTTTTTCACTTAAAAAATCAGTAACAACTGACATGTCCTTTAATTTAAAAGCTGGTAAAATAATATCGATTAAATCATTCTTCTTTTGAACATTTAATAATATCAATTCTCCTTTATTAACCTTTGCAATAAAAGCAGCGTGTTTGATCGCTTTAATAGATGTTTTAGAAAAATCTACCGGAATAACAATTTTTGAAGCTTTAAATTTTATCATAGTTTTTGATTTTTGTTTTACAAAGTAAATGAAATATCTGAAACAATCACTTTCTAACTGGTATAAATCATTTTTTCTTAGGTTTTTTCTGATTATAATCACGTTTCTCTACCATGACTCCTGTTGAATCATAAAACATCCACACGCTATCAGCTACATCCATTTTATAAAAGCCATTGTACATTAATTTCCCATTCGGATAATAAACATTAGATTCTCCATTCATTTTATCAAAATGAAAAAATGCTTCGCTCCACAATGTGCCATCAGGAAAAAAGTACATCCACTTTCCACTCTTTTTTCCAAATCTAAACGCACCCCTTACCTTAATTACACCCGATTCGTACTTCTCAAAATAGTCGCCAGTGTAATTACTATCAGGTGGCTCAAACACTCCAATTTTATTGTCCTTACTATTTAGGTCAATATTAATTGTGCTATCGTTGCCATTCTTTTTTTCACTTAAATCTCCTTGGTTAGACTTGCATGAGTCTAACGATAGAAAACTCAAAAGTATAGATACAATTATTAAATATTTCATCTTATTTTTTTCTATTGGTTGTGTACGTTACTAATTTCTCTAATGAATCTCGTGATTCGGATGCAGGAAAACTTGCTAGCAAATTTAATGCTTTGTCTTTATATTCATTCATCACTTTCTCTGCGTAGGCAATGCCACCCTTCTTAAAAACAAAATCAACCACCTCAGCTACTCGCTTAGGGTCTTCGTTATGGTTTTTTACGATATTGATGATGTATCGTTTTTCTTTTTCCGTTGATTGATTTAGAGCATAAATCAAAGGCAAAGTCATTTTCTTTTCTTTAATATCTATTCCAGTTGGCTTACCAATATCTTCATTACTTCCGAAATCAAACAAGTCATCTTTTATTTGAAAGGCAATCCCCGTAAGCGTTCCAAACTCACTCATTTGTTCGATGTAGGTTTTGTTTTCGCTAACTGAAGCTACACCGCAAGCGCAACAAGCTGCAATAAGTGTGGCTGTCTTTTTTTGAATAATGTCGAAATAAATTTCTTCTGATATATCGAGCTTACGTGCTTTTTCTATTTGCAACAATTCACCTTCACTCATCTCACGTACAGCGTTGCTTACAATTTTCAGCAAATGAAAATCATTATTATCAAGCGATAATAACAAACCTCTCGACAATAAATAATCACCAATTAAAACGGCAATTTTATTTTTCCAAAGTGCATTTACTGAAAAGAAACCACGACGCTCATTACTATCATCAACTACATCGTCATGTACTAAAGTAGCAGTATGCAATAACTCAATAAGTGCTGCCGCACGGTAAGTAGAATCGTTTACTGAACCAAACGTTTTTGCAGCTAAAAAAACAAACATCGGTCGAAGTTGCTTCCCTTTTCTTTTTACAATGTAGGTAGTAATTTTTTCGAGCAAAGGAACAGAGCTACGCATTGAATCACGAAATCTGCTTTCAAAGATTTCAATGTTTTCGTTAATGGGTGCTTTTATTTGATCTATTTCCGACAAGTGCTTCTAAATGTGGGCTAAAGATAAGCAAATTTGTAGAAAATGGCTTGGAAGTTTAGGTGGGTTTTGGAAATTAGATTTTTTTAGGAAAGTTTCTCTTTAGATACGAAAATTAAAAACGAAATCTTATTAGTTTAGTTCTTTTTTAGAAATTGTAATTCCGGCAATATTTACGTTGTATTCAACATAATCTTCGTCCTCATTGTAAATTTTTTGCGCTCCTGATTTTTTTACACCCAGTTTTTTTAATCCATTACCTATAACTGCCAACATGTTCATTCGTTTTGAATGGCTTTTCTTATTCACATCTTTCATATTTGAAGGAACCTTACCTACACTTTCCCAAGCTGAATTTTGCAGTTTTTGAACAACACTAGTTGCTGGTTCTTTCGTTTGGTTTTGAGCAATCAGGTCAGGGTCATTTTCATCATAATTATTAATTATAACAGGGTTATAAGGTCGAAATGCAGCTTCGTTTGATGTTGTATTGTTATTCATAGCAAGTGGCTGCTCAATAACAATATTGTTTTTTACAATTGGAAAATTTGTACTGTTTGTATTAAAAACAGAATCCTTCTCTTGCTTAACTTTAGTAGTTGAATTATATGTTTTACTACTTGCGTAACTAACAACAGGCAATTCTTGATTTGGAAGGTGATTTTCATTCTCTTTATTCAATTCCTTGTTCAAGAAATCCTTTTTCACAGCTGCTAAACCATAAGGAGTTTGAACTTCAGAGCTTGGATAAAACACCATTAAAAGCAAAACTAAACTTGCTGCAATGGATAGGTAAGAAACATTCGAACGCAAGAAAACAATAATTGCACTTTTCTTTAACTCTTCCTTGTTTGGGTAATTTATTGCGAAATCAGGATTTGATTTTGTTGCACTAAGTAAATTAATTTCATTCATTACAGAAGTATTTACCTGAGCAGCACTCAAAATTTCTTTTGATTTATTTGCAGGCAACAAACCTTCTACATAGGAAATCAGCTCTTCTTCGTTTTTACTAAACTTAAACAGCTCACTTGTTGCCATTGAAAAAGCAATTGTTTCAGGCTCAAGCTTTATGTTTTCATATTGCTTTACTAAATCTTGTAATGATTTATCTTCTTTTAATTGAAATTCGAATTTATTTTTTTCTTCAACACTTAAAGCACCATCTAAATAATAAACTACTTGCTCTTCTCTTTCATCATCTAAATGTTTCAAACTATTTTTTAAATCAAAGCTCAAAGCATCATCAGCAAAAACTTGAGGCAAACTTAAATCGTAATCAAATTCAATCTCAGGATGTTTTTCTAAAAACAACAACACAGCACTGCGCTCCTCAGCAGAAAGTTTCCCTTCCATTAAGTCGAGCAAAAATGCTTCGTAGTTATTTTTATTTATTTCCATTCGTTTATATAACAACTTCTAATTTCACTAAATAGTTTTTCAAAGTCTGCCTAGCTCTAAAAATATATACCTTTACTTGGCTTTCTGTTAATCCTGTAATCTCGCCAATCTCTTTGTAATCATACCCTTCATAATCGCGAAGCAAAACTACTGAGCGTTGTATCTCAGGTAATTTATCTACTGCTTCATTTAGTATTTGCTTTAATCCTTTGTACTGATTGTCTTCTGATTGAATACTTTCAAAGCCATCTTGCCAAGCTTCTTTCTTTTTCTCTCTTCTAATAAAGTCAATCATGGTACGATAGGCAGTAGTAAACATGTAAGATTTTGCATTGGTGCTTTCTACATCGCTTACTTTTAACCATAGCTTTTCATAAGTATCTTGTACGATATCTTTAGCAATATCTTTATCCTTCACGGTTTTTAATATAAACCTGTAAAGATTATCAGCATATTGATCTACGCAAGTATTGAACTCAGAAACGGTCATTTTACAAAGGTAAGACGAATAGGGAAACTAGAAAGTTACACCGAAACCTAATTATTTTAGATAAATGTTACTTTATCATAGTTTAATGCTGATTTTTCACAAAAATAAGACGTGGAAGCCGCTATTAGTCGATTTTTCTTATTCATCGTACAATATCACTTATTCATATAATTTTTGCGCTTTTTAGGAAAAAAACTTCTTTGTAAAGAGAATTTTTATTATATCTTTACGTTATGCGAGTGTTATTTATACGTTAATCGCATTTTTTAAAGAAATTATTTAATACCTATTATAATGAGCACAATTTTAGAATTCCCCGTTCAAGAGACCCTTCAAAAATTCTTCGGATTTGATGGGTTCAAAGGAAATCAAGAAAAAATCATTAATAACATCCTAAACGGGCAAGATACTTTTGTTATTATGCCTACTGGTGGTGGAAAATCATTATGTTATCAGTTGCCTGCAATATTAAGTGAGGGAACTGCAATCATTGTTTCTCCTCTTATTGCGCTAATGAAAAATCAAGTGGATGCCATTCGTGGTTTTAGTAGTGAAGAAGGGATTGCTCATTTCCTTAACTCATCACTAAACAAAAGCGAAACTACTCAGGTTAAAAAAGATGTATTAAGTGGTAAAACAAAATTATTATATGTTGCTCCTGAAACCTTAACTAAAGAAGAAAACATTAAGTTCTTCTCTGAGTTTAAGATTTCTTTCTATGCTATTGATGAGGCACATTGTATTTCTGAATGGGGCCATGATTTTAGACCTGAATACAGAAGATTACGTCCTATCATGGATAAGGTTGGCAAGGCACCTGTAATGGCATTAACTGCAACTGCAACCCCTAAAGTTCAAATGGATATCCAAAAGAATTTAGGAATGCAAAAAGCATCTTTATATAAATCATCGTTTAACAGAGGTAATTTATATTATGAGGTTAGACCAAAAGTAAATGTTGCTAAAGAAATTATTAAATACGTAAAGCAAAACGAAGGCAAATCAGGCATCATTTATTGCTTAAGCCGTAAAAAGGTGGAGGAGTTAGCTGAAGTACTTCGTGTAAACGGAGTAAAAGCACATCCTTACCATGCGGGTTTAGACGCAAAAGAGCGTGCTAAAACACAAGATATGTTCCTAATGGAAGAAATTGATGTAATTGTTGCAACAATTGCTTTCGGAATGGGAATTGACAAACCAGATGTTCGTTATGTAATACATCATGATATTCCAAAATCGTTAGAAAGCTATTACCAAGAAACAGGTAGAGCAGGAAGAGATGGCGGAGAAGGAAATTGTGTTACTTTTTACAGCTACGATGATGTTGTGAAATTTGAAAAATTCATGAAGAGCAAACCTGTTGCTGAACAAGAAATAGGAAAACAACTTTTAAATGAAACGGTTTCTTTTGCGGAGAACTCAACTTGCCGTCGTAAATTTTTATTACACTATTTTGGAGAGTCTTACGATGAGAAAAATTGTAATGGAATGTGCGACAATTGCCGCAATCCAAAACAACGTTTTGATGGGCAAGATGAAATTGTGTTAGCGCTTGAAGCAGTAATTGAAGTTAAAGAACGTCACAAAACTAAAGATGTAGTGAATGCTTTATTAGGATTGTTAACTGCAACAGGAAAAACATATAAGCACAACGAATTAGAAATATTTGGTAAAGGTGGTAATGATGATAAAGATGAGCGTTATTGGAATGCTGTAATTCGTCAAGCATTGGTTAACGGCCTTTTATCAAAAGATATTGAGAACTACGGTTTATTAAAAACAACTGAAGCTGGTAAAAAATACATTGCTAAGCCATATGAAATTATGCTTACTAAGGATCATGATTTCTTAGGTACTGATAAATCGGATGATGATGATATTATTACTGCAGGCGGAAAAGGCGCTGGAGCTGCTGATGAAGTTCTGTATTCATTATTAAAAGATGAAGTAAAGAAAATTGCAAAGGCAAGAAAATTACCTCCTTATGTTATTTTTCAAGAAACTTCTTTAGAAGAAATGGCAATTCAGTACCCAATTACAATGGATGAGTTAACTCACATCACTGGTGTTGGAGCTGGAAAAGCAGCTAAGTTTGGGGCAAGTATGATTTCTTTAATTAAAAAATACGTTGAAGAAAACGATATCGAGCGTCCGATTGACATGGTAGTTAAATCGGTTGTAAATAAATCAGGTTTAAAAGTTTATATCATCCAAAGCATCGATAGAAAAGTAGGTTTAGAAGCAATTGCAAAAGGCAAACAAGTTTCGATGACTGATTTATTAAATGAAATTGAAACAATTGTACTTTCGGGAACTAAGGTAAACATCAATTATTATATTGATGAAATGATGGACCCTGAAAAACAAGAAGAGGTTTACGAATACTTTAAAGAAAGTGAAACCGACTCGATTGAAGCTGCATTAAAAGAACTTGGTGAAGATGATTATAGTGAAGAAGAAGTTAGATTAATGAGAATTAAATTCCTAAGCGAATTTGCAAACTAAAAAAACAAAAGCCTCGATTACTCGGGGCTTTTTTTATACAAAATAATTGCTCCTGCATATCTCGGGCAACAAAATAATTTAAGAATAAAATCACGTTAACGAATTCTCGACTGCGCTCGAACTGACATCCTTCTGTGAATTGGAAATTGGGAGTAACTTTCAGAAACGCCAAATAATGAACATAAAATTTCAGTGTCACTTCGAGCGCAGTTGCGAAACAAGATGTTTCAGTGTCACTTCGAGCGCAGTCGAGAAGCAGCACTGATAATAGTAAAATGTTTCTTACATTTATCAAGTAAAAAAAAATGAATTTGCAACCAATGTTTCCCTATGGAAAAAGTAAGAATAGATAAATACTTGTGGGCAATACGTATTTTTAAAACACGCTCATTAGCGGCAGATAATTGTTTTAAAGGAAAGGTTACTTGTAATAATGTACAAGTGAAATCTTCTTACATTGTAAAAAAAGGCGACACCTATCACATTAAAATTCATAAAGAATATTCGAAAATAATTGAGGTGGTTGATTTAGTTGATAAACGTGGAGGCTATGAAGCTATGAAGCCATTTTACATCGACCACTCTCCACCATACAAACCATTACACTCCGAACCTTCAGCCTTTTACTCCCCTGCCCCATCCCGCGAAAAAGGAACAGGAAGGCCAACGAAAAAAGACAGAAGGAATTTGGATGGGACGGATATGTTTTAATTCTCCCATCTATCCGCTTCAAAGTTTCTGATGAATTCTTTTATGCGTTCTGATTCTTGAAGAAATTCTTTTACATTATTTACGTATTCATTAATTTCTCTATCGTACATATTACTTTCTTTTTTAATCACACTTACAAACTTGCGTTTTAAAAAGAGTTCATCAAAGGTTCGTTGCTCCACTATATTTTTAGAATTTATTGTTTGGTATTGCGATAACCAAGTACGAGCATCATTATAATTTACCCAAAACAATGGAATATGTATTTCCTTCGAAACATCATATTTTACAGGGCAAATAGCAATTATCCTTACATCCATTACCGAACGCTGTTTGTCAAAAAACCATTTTTCTTTTATCCAATATTGTGCAATGTATTCTCCGCTTAAGGTGTCGCTCATTAATTGTGTTTCCACATGTTCGATTCCAAATTCATCGTAGGTATAAATGTTTGCCGAATCAGAAACAACTACTTTATCAAATACTTGCCTTTTTGTTAGCGTATCATTCCAAATTAAATCATCTGTTTTATATGCGGTAATTTTGTTCGAATCAATACCTGCCAACAACACATTAAACAAGTTTAATTGATTCGGTCTTTTTTCAATAGGAAAATAAAAGGGGAAGTTTTCTCGTTCGTTTAAATCAATAATTCTCCAAATATCTTTTGCCCACATTACATCTGCTTCACGAATAATAGGCTGGGCAATTGGTGGCTTAGTTTGCGCAAACACAATAAAGGCTTGCAATAATGCAATTAACAGAAATACTTTTTTCATGATTAAATAATAAAGTAGTTGTTAAGCCATGTTACTTATACTTCGTAAGCCTTGAAAAGGTTACTTAACCCAATAAAGGAATTCAAAATCCTTTGCGAATTTTGAGGTAAACAAATCTGCCCCGCTTTTTTTCATATGGTACAAATCCGCGAATAAATCATCCTGCTTGCAAATAGTATCATTAGTATAATCAAAAAACGGAATACTTGATTTAGTGGCAATTGCTTTGAATTTATTTAGGTGTTCATCTAAGTTTTTTATTCTGCTCGAAACAATTACGTGTGCTGGTGAAACAACAAAGTACAATTCGATTTTCCTTGTTTTACAGATGGTAATTATGGAATCCAGATAATCTGCGTTTTCTTTTAATAAACCTGCTGTGTAAGAAACTGTATCACTTTTATCTATTGTTTTATATTCGATGGGATGAATAAACTGAAAACCTTTGTAGCAATTTAAATCGTAGGTGCTTTTTTTATTAGCATATCCACGCACTGCACAATTCAAATATTTTTCGCCTAAAAAAGGCAAGCTATAAAAAGGAATGTATTTAAAAGCGTAAAATCGTTTATCACGCTTAGCTAATTCTTTAAATAAAATTTCATTATCTAAATAAGGGAAAAAGCGGGGGAATTCATAAATGGTATCACTACTTTCGTTTGAGAAATGATAGTCAATATTCACAATAGCTATTTTAGGCGCCTTACGGCTATTTAAATAACTTTTCAATATTCCATAAGTAAATGAATTATTAGAGCCAGAAACGCCAATGTTATATGAATCATAGCCTGTTATCGAATCGAATATTGCTGGATTAAAATGGCACTCGGCACGAGATGAACCAACAAAAATTACTTCATGGTAATCTTTTTGATGAAACACCACATTAAATTTATCGAATAGTCCTGATTTATTCTTACGTATTCCTTCATGTAAGATAAATCTAACCAAGTATGCCAATGAAGACAAGATTAAAAAGTAGAAGATTATTTTTTTTAGAATTTTCATTAGCAAACAAGGCTTTGCTAATTTACGATAAAAGAAGGAATTCTTTGTTTACATCATTTGCAATCGCTTGCATTTCTTCTTTAGTTAATTTTACTCTTGGATTAGCAAAATCAATTTCGGATTCATTATCAATTGGAATTAAATGAATGTGTGCATGCGGAACTTCGAAGCCCAAAACAACAACAGCAATACGTTTACAAGGCACACTACTTTTTAAAGCAATAGCTATCTTTTTAGCAAAGGCAAATAGTTGCTGGTAGCTTTCATTATTTAAATCAAATAAATAATCTGTTTCGTTTTTTGGAACAACCAAAGTATGCCCCGCTTTTAACGGGTTAATATCTAAGAAAGCATAACAATTTTCATCCTCAGCTATTTTGTAGCTTGGAATATCACCATTAATAATTTTCGTGAAAATAGTTGCCATTACAGAGTAATTTCCATAATCTCAAAAGGAATAACACCAGCAGGAACAACAATATCAACCTTATCACCTACTTTTTTACCAAGTAAACCTTTACCAATTGGCGAATCGATAGAGATTTTCATTTCCTTTAGGTTAGCTTCATTTTCGGCAACAATGGTATACTTCATAAAAGCACCATTTTTTATATTTTTTATTTTTACAGTAGTAAGAATAGAAACTTTACTTAAGTCAATTTGACTTTCATCAACCAAACGAGCATTGGCAAGTATTTCTTTTAGCTTACCAATTTTTAATTCTAGCAAACCTTGTGCTTCACGTGCTGCATCATACTCAGCATTTTCAGACAAATCGCCCTTATCTCGAGCTTCTGAAATAGCCTTAATAGAATTAGGTCGTTCAACTCTTTCCAAGTGAACTAACTCATCCTTTAATTTTTGTAATCCTTCTTCTGTGTAATACGCAATTTGTGACATGGTGTAAACTATTTAAATTAAGAAATCCGCCTTATGAGCGGATTTCTATACAAATATAATAAAAATTTATTACAGATTAATTCTTGCTCCAATTGAGTGAACTCCACTAAATGGATTTGAGAAACGATAAGAATAATCTAAAGCAAATGATTTGTTTTTCTCAGTACCGAATGGCAATTGAAGAGTTATACCAGCAGAAGGACCTGTAAATGCAGTTCTTCTTAAAGCAGCCTTTGTAATATCCTTTTCGTAAGTGTAACCAGCTCTAACCATTAAGTACTTTTTAAATCCATACTCAACACCTAAAGAGTACTGATCGTAAGTGAATGAATTAGAAGTAAAATTACCAGCAACAGTAACTCTATGGTCAATTTCTGATGCTTTAACAGAATCACTAACACCTATTAAAAAATCATAAGAAACTCCCATACTTAAACTTGAAGGTAATTCAAAGTTAGCAGAACGTTGTTCAAAAGTAGCTGTGTAACCAGCAACTGTATTATTGTACTGAGTACCACTTGAAACGTTATCTACAAACGACAAACCATCGCCTCTGTAAGTCATTTTAGGTCCAACATTTTTTAATGCTATTCCAATATGAAATTGGTCGTACTTACCAGTGTGATACTGAATACCAGCATCTAAGCAAACACCACGAGCAGAAACGTCAGCGATTTGCTCAGAGATTATTTTTAATGTAGCTCCACCATAAATATTATCAGAAAACGCTTTTGCGTAAGATAATCCAATATTTAAAAATAATGGCGAATAAACACCAATACCGCCTTCTGGTTGATCAACTGTAGTAACATTTACATCGCCACCATCAAGAGCAACAATTCCTAAACCTAATACACCAGTTTCGCCAACATGTTGAGTAAAACCAAAAGCATTAACATTAACTTTTGATCCTCCTAACCAGTTGCTTCTAGAAAAAACGACTTCTGTTTTCTTAGTAAACGCCATACCAGCTACATTTAAAAACATAGCCTCTAATCCATGTGCATTTGATTGATTAGCGCCACCCCAACCCGTAGAACGAGCCCAAGGGTTAATCAATAATTGTCCAGCACCCGCAGAACCTGCACGATCAGGATTACCAGCAAACATACTACCACTGGACATTAATCCAACTGCTACTACTGAGTTTAAAACTATTTTAGATATTTTCTTCATCATAAATCTCTTTAGTAATTATTAATAAGATTGTAAATCAATTGGACGCATAACACAGAACCATTTCAGTATTTTCTCGCCTAAATCGCCAGCATCAACGTGTATGATGTATAAACCACTAGCAACAGATATATACTTCTCGTTTTTCAAATCCCATTGAATGTTTGTTGTAGCATCTGTATCCTTTTTAATAGTTTTTATTAAAGTACCATTAACAGAGTAAATACGTATTGTACATTTCACTGGAAGATTAACGATTTTAATATAATTATCAATTCGTGTTTTTTCATATTTCGAGTGTCCATAATATGGATTTGGAACTACGTTAATAATGTCTAATGCATTTACAGCAGTTTCATTAACATTAGTTTTAGCACCCAAACCTTCTGTACTAAATGTATACATCGGGAAGTTATTGTTTTGAGACCCAGTAACAGTATCTTTAGTTAAATCAGCTGCAGCTAATGAATTTAAGAAAGTTGTACCTGCAACAAAATTTGCTGGTGTAGTACCAGTTTGTGGTGCACTATAAGTAGGACTCCAAGAACCAGCTAAACCATAACGTAAAGGCTTCGTAACACGAATTCTAACTTTTGCATCCGCTGGTATGTTTGGCTGAGAATTTATTGGGAAATTGCCAGTAAATTCGCTTTTTATCAAAGGTAAATTTACCCACATCACATCTTTAAATGCTTCAACTATTCCAGTTTGCCCATATCCGCTTGTTCCATTTGAGTTAGCATTGGTAACTGTTTTATTCAACATCTTAATTAACGCTGCACCTGCATCATATCTTGGAACATCAATTGGATTACCAGTTCCATCTACACCATCCGAATTGTGACCAAACACATATATGTAATGCATACCGCCAAATTGGTAAGATGAAACTGCACCTGTTTGATCACGGGTTAATGTTTTACTTGTTGGGTTCCAGAACATATCCTTACCGTGATTTAATGAATCAGAAGAGTTTTCTCCAAATGCTATATTTAAACGCTCACCAGTTTCAACATTAATTGCATATCCAGGGAACCAACCCATTCCTGTTTCTGAAATATAATTCGCATCTGAAACATTAGTACTTGTACCACTTCCTACAGCAGCTGAATTACCATATCTATCTACAGATTGTGCTTTACGTGGTAAAAATTTACGTTGAGAACCTTGATTTGCCGTGTTTGCATACCCCATCTCTAAAACAACGCAACGTGTCCATTTACTTTTGTCAGATGTAAACACAATATCAACACTTCCTAAATTACGGCTATCAATCTCATTGTTTACTTCTTTATCCCAGTGTTTAAAAGATACGTTAGTATAACCAAGGGATGGTGACATTTTTAACTGACCAGAAGTTGCATTTAATGGACTAGCTGCACATAATCTGAATGGAGCCCAAGTTCCACCAACAACTCCTTCCCAAACTTGATTCGGATCGGCATAAATAGGTTTACCATCGGTTCCTTTTACAGAAGCATCGTTGTAGGCAGCTCCAGCCCCAAAAGAAGCAGTTCCTGAACGAATCCAATTTGTTTCCTCTGACTCACTATCAGTATCCACAACCCCAGTCAACCATTTTGTAGTTGTACTTGAGAAAGAAATATCTGAGTAAATTAAATCAGCCGAAGTAGAAGACGATGCTGTAACCGAAGATGTATTAGGCGCCTTATTTGGATAAGGGTCGTTAATAGTATTAACAGTTATCGAGATACCAATTGGCTCATCGTTATCTCCAATTAATATTTGCTCTTGTCCTATTGAAATAATTTCATCAGCCATCCAAGTTTTTGATACTGATTGTCCAGCAGAATTTGTATATGTACCTTCTACTTGATACCTTGAATTACCTGAAACTTTACCATAATCCAATTTGTTTTTGTCACCCATTACAAGAACCAGTGAATCACTTCCATCCTGAGCTGTTAATGTATCTACATCCTTAACTTTTACAATAAAGTTTCCTGAAAGTACCTTTAAAGGGTCAATTACTTTAACTTGAATTGGACCTTGTAAATTTTCATATTCCAATTGAACTGCCTTATGGTCAGGGCTAGACAAAATAGAGCTAATTGTAGATTCTGTTAAGTTTAAGAAATTACCACCATTTCCTTGTCCTTCAATACGCTTCACTTTAGGACCATAACCATAAAAAGTACTTGCAACTGTTCCATTTGCTTCTGGAGCAAAATTGTGAGGAACCGCTGAATATGTTTTTATATTTTTTCTTCCTTGTAAGAAAGGTTTTTTCTGACCTGCATAATCACCATCAGCCGAATGAACATCATTTCCTGCAGAGTCGATACCTGGAGCAACATCTTGTCTATAAGTTAAGTAATTATTATACGCATAAGAAATAGCCATATAATAATATGTTTTGTGGTTAACCAAAGTTTTGTTACCCTCTGCAAACATATCTTCAGTTAACATAAATGAATTAATAATTCCTTTATCATTAGCAACTGGAGTCATTAAATTAGGCACACTTCCTAATACAGGATCTGTTGTGTAATTTATTAAAGTAGAAACTCCATTTTTCTTATCACATTGAAAAACCAAACGAGACTTATTCTCATCGTACAATTCTGAAGAACTTACCGACTCATCCTTTAATTGATATACCATATAACCTTCAAAACGGTACGTTCTGTCAGTAGCCCCACTGAAAATCGGAGTAATTGTAGGGTCAATCTCAGCGTATCTGTCTTGCTCGTAATTATTTGAATTAGGATCATTAGAAAAATAGAATATTAACTGATTTTCCATTTCTTGAATCGTCATGTCAGGTGCATCTGGACCATCTAACACTTTAAAACAATTGTCGAATAAAGATTGAGCCTTATCATCCGCAATTAATAATAAAGGAATTGCAGCGAAATTATTATCAGAATTTGTTCTTACGAAAGGCATACCAAAAGTAATGTTATTAATAGCCCCTGGTTCTAAAGTAAACTTACCTGCAGATTGAAGGAAACGACGGTCACCAGGAGTATTACCTGCTACAACCTCAGTCCAATTTGGCATTACGATCGGAGATTGAACTGTTCCTCCAACACCAAATCCATTAGGATCAGAATTACCAGGGAACAAATAAGAAGACTGTGGAATAGAAGTAACAGTAGAAGTTCCAGGACCTAAATCATAACGCATAGGAGCGCCAGTTCTCCATTTTCCAGCCATATAATTATAAAATTGAATACCTTGGCCAGTACTATTAGGGTTACCCGTAACGGCATCACCAGTATTATTATAAGGTAAAAATTTAGCCATTGCAATAGGCTCTCTTAATGTTTCGTCAGGAATACTAACAGCGGTAGGAAGACCTGTGTTTTGATCAATTTCAAAAGTACAATCAACACATCCATCACGATCATTATCAATACCATCATTTAAATCAGCTGAAGGTCCTTGAAAGAAATCACAACCTAATGCCGGAAGTTTACTGTGGTAACCAATAACCCCACCACCATCATCATCATAATTGTCTCCATTATAGATATATCCCAAACCTCTAACAACATCACAACCAACATAATCATCTTGGTAGTTTCCTAAATCAGCATCTACCCATACAGCAAAATAAGTACTATCTAAAATATCGCTTGAACGATTGATGATTTCAAAATTATAGAAAGTCATATCATTTAATACATCTGCTGTAGCAAATTGGAATGCTTGTGCGCGAATTTCTACACCAATAGAACTAGCACTTCCTGACTCTGAGTGAATATTTCCTTTATCATTAAAAACCCAAAACATTGTTTCATCACCAAACAATAATTTCTTACAATTTCCTTGAGTAAAAGTAGCACCACTTACATTATATGCAGGATAATCTCCCTCCGCCCAATCATAAGTTCCATTACCCAAAACATCCACAAAAGGAGCTAAATAATTATAAACCTCACCTGCATCATAAGCAGTAGGAGCTGAACCAGGATATTGTTTAATCCAAGTTGGTACAGTATAAGAACTATTTGATGGGTAATTAGCATAAAACTCATCAACATCAGCCCTGTTAAATCTGAAATGCTTATCATAAGCAACACAAACATCAGGAGCAACATCTACTGTATTAGGGTCAATTGGTCCAGGCCAAAAATCAACTCCATTTTGACGATAAGTCATAGCAGATATTTTAAGGTTACCATTTACATAACCACCAAACCATAAAGAACCCGCGAATGATGCATATGAACCAGAACCTTTAGGTACTTCATACTTAGGATTACTATTTAAATCCCACCACATATCACCACAAGTTAATAGACGCATACGAACGTTATTCAACTTTAATTCTGATTGTGTTTTACCTTGTGCACAGCCACTAAGAACCTGATTAACAGAGTTCAGTCTTTGTCCATCGCCACTACCACCTTCAGCAACTGTGGCATTTACATTTTCTCTACCAAATGTGGTATTTACAAGCAATAAGAGTGCAAATAATGCAACAATTTTTGTTTTCATGTTGTTCCTTCTTCTCATAATTAAATATTTTTATCGATTAAAAATCAAATAATACACCTACACGAATTACTCTTGGACGATTATAATAATTACCATCCATTAACTTAGCACGGTATTGATCAATAAAACCGTTATAAAATGCTGTCCCAAATGGAGCTACATTAGAGTTAATATAAGCTTGACCTGTTTGAGCTGAATTCAAGAATCCGTCATCATCAGGAGTTCCAGTGTATGCATGAACTTGAACAATATTTCTGTTATTAAATACATTTAATACTTGAACATATACATTTAAATTTGCCTTTTTTCTATCTTCCTCTGGCTTATTTTTCCCAAACACTAACTCAAAGTTTTTGTCAACTCTTAAGTCAGCTCTAAACTGCCAAGGCAAATAAGAACCATTCAAACTACCAACAATTTGTGGATTTGTAGAAATTCCAGATAACACATCAGAATAAGGTAAATTTTGACGAGTATAAGGAGTTCCAGAACCTAAACGGAATACCATGTTAGCGCCAACATTTTTCAAAATTTGAACAACTTTTTCTGTATCACCCTTTTTCTTGGTATATTTTGGTCCATTATAATCTTTACCCTCTCCAAAACGATAATCTAAAGTAGTAGTGATAGTATGTCTTTGGTCAAAATCCAATGGAAGCGTAACACGCAAATTAGGTTGACTAGTGTTCGCTAAGTTATATCCACCATCTGCATTTGAACCTGAACCTTCAGCGAATTGAAGTGTATAGTTTGCATTTAGTGTAAAACCACCCGATCTTCTCATATCATATTCAACTGAGAAACCTTTAACAGTACCAAAATCTAAATTGGCATAAGAAATATAAGAAGTTGGATAAGCTCCATTTACACGTTGAGTAGCAATTTGATTTCTTAACTCACGATAAAAAGCTGATAATTTTAAAGCTGCGCTTTTTCTTTCGTTCAATATTTGAGTGAAACCTAACTCGTAATCAATTGTTTTTTCCGCTTTCAAATCAGGATTATTAAAAGTTACACCTTGTGTAATTGCTGACTGATAATAATAATAGTTAGTTGGATCTAAACGATTATAAGCATCAGAAGGACGTTGTGTTAACACATCATAATGAGCGAAGAAATTTGCTACATCAGAAATAGGGAACGAGAATGCTAAACGAGGCATTACGTTAATTTGTGGCTTGTAATCCTTAAATGCGTTATTAGAGTATGTGTATTTACCATTATAAAAAGCATCACCTTTTTTAAGAGCTGGGTTAGCAACACCATTTGAGTTATCTAAAATAACTTTAGGGTCTTGAACCAAATTACCATTTACATCATACCAATCGTTTCCGTTACGGTAACCTGCAACTGAATTATTTCCATCAGCTAAATAAACAACCGCTTCGTCAGGTACTCCTTGTGCCTTATCTAATCCAACAACTGGTGCACCAGTAACACCATCGTCATAATCCTTTTGTGAAGCCATTTCAGCTTTGGTATAGGCAGGTTTTAATAAATATCTATCAGCTAATACTTTTTGATTTGCATCGTAACGATCTACACGAACACCTACGTTAAACTTCATATCTTTAAAGTCAAACTTATCTTGTATATAACCTGACAAATAGATTGGTTTAAATGCGCCTATTAAACGATCATAAATTGTATCATTACGGCTATTCACTTTTGACTTATTCATAAAATCATCAAAAGATATATTAGTGTTTCCTTTAAGCTTATTTCCATAATAATCATATCCGTAAGCGCTAACATAATTATTTCCATCATTAATTAATTCATCAGGACTAAAAAACTCAAGTTTTAATTTATCTGGGTCAATTTCATCAATATTAACGTACGAATTATAAGGTAAACCTAAAGCATCCAACAAATTTTTATTAAAATTATTTGCTGAATTATAATCACTTAGGTAAGTAACATTTGTAATGTTACCATTAGTTGTAATAGAAGGATTTAAAAAGGAAAGATTTGCAAACTGATTGTTCGTGTATTGACGTGCTAACTGCCATAATGCAAATGGAGAAGCTGAATATTGGCTATAATTTCTTTGATCGAACTCAAAACCAACCATAATTGAATGGTCTTTAATATCTGCAGAAAAACTTGAAGTTATACGTAAAATTGATTGATCTTGCTTAAAATAACCATTAAATTCTTGACCCGATCCAGTGTACAATGCATGAATATTTCTAGGGCCTCCTCCGTTTATTATAGCTCCACCATTTGCAACATCACCCAAACTATTGATTATTCCATCTGACTCATTATAAAATTGAGTTGTATAATTAACAGCAGCTCCGTTTATTCCATATGAATTTGGAGTAAACAGTAAACCTGTATTTATAGCTGCAGCTGGTCCATAGCCAACTACTATACTATCTGCACCAGTAGTAGAAGTTAAATATTGAACATAATCAGGGCTTGAAGCATTAATTGTATCAAAACTACCATCATTATTTGCATCAATGTTTATTGCAAGTGAATCTCCAGAAGATAAGGTATCTTGGAATAATAATCTTTGTTCTTCGAATTTTCCAACGTAACCATATCTGAATAAATTATCTTTATGGCTTTCATCTTGTTGTTCAACTTTATATCTTTGATAACCGATTTGGAAAGAAAGGAATGCATTTTTAATAACTGATTGCGATTTTTCTTCTTCTTTAGCATTTTGCTTTCCGAATTTTTGTTGAACTCTTAAATACGTTCTCCAAGTATTTTGAGTTGTTAAAGGATTGTTTTCAGAGTTGTATAAAGAACGTGCTAAAGAAAATGAATGGTATTTTCTATAATCCCAAGATCCACCCAAAGTTATTGTTAAGTTATCGTTTACTTTATAGTCTATTTTAGGGTTGAATCGTATTGTAGTATTTGCAACATTTTGACGAGCCTTAATTATTTCTAAATCTTCGTTATTGATATAAGAAGCTGCTGAAATAAATGAACCATCTTCTTGTTTAACAAGAGGCTTGTTTCTAATTTCTTCCATCTTTTCATCTTTCACCTTATAAACTCCTACAGCTGATGGATCTGGATCTTTTTCTCTATAGATTTCACCTCCCATAAAGAAACCAATTTTTGGTTTTTTAACTCCAGCCGAATCTTTCTTTGTCCAAATTGGACCACCGATACTAAAACCTAAGAAGTTGTAACCATATTTATCTGTTACTTGAGAAGAAATCGCTTCAGCACTTCCAAACCACTCTGGTCTAATACCTCTTGTTGTGATACTAATAACACCACTTGTTACATCACCGTACTGAGCAGGAACACCACCTAAAATAACACTTACTTGCTCAACAGCACTTTGAGAAATACCAGAAGTACCAATTGCACGCTCACCATCAATAAAAACGTTTGTGTTACCAGATCTACCACCACGAACACTTAAAGCTCCACCTTCATCTTGTTGGTATACACCAGCGGTAGTTGAAGCAACTGAAAATATATTTTTAGTTGCCATGTTTTGATACTCTTCACGAGTAACAGTTCCACCCGACTTAGTATCTGGATCAATTAATGGCTCGGTATAAGAAATAATTTGAACTTCATCTAATTGTACACCACCATCGTTAACCAAACCAATAGTTACGTATGCTGTTTTATCAGCACTTACAACAACGCCTGTCATTTCTCTTTTGTTGTAACCAACATATACAGCCTTAACATTGTATTTACCTGGATCTAACGGTTTAATAATAACGTTACCATCAAAATCAGTAGTACCTGTACCAACTTGAACACCGTTACCTGTTACAATAACGTTCGCAAATGCCAAGGGTTCTTTAGTTTTTTCATCAATTAAGGTTGCTTTAATAGCACCTTTATTTTGAGCAAAACCAGCAACTCCAAGAGCAATTGTTGCAATGATACTGAAGTAAATTTTTCTTAACATATTCTATCCTTTTTATATCGTTAAATCGAAATGTCCCTATATAGAGGGCTTAAAAATACTTATCGTGTTAAAATTACCCAAAATTAATATTGAAATTTTGCTAACCACCTGATAACCAATTTTATTTTTTTTATTTCCACCTGTAACTTTTACTATTTTTAACAATTTTACGACAATATGCGCCGAATTGTATACAACACTTCGTTACTGGTAGGTAACAAATTGATAAGTGGTAGGTTTTTTTGGATAAGTGGTAAAACGAATTATCAATTGAAATTCGAAGAGGGAAAAACGCCTAATTGTTTCGGGTTTTTGGTTTCTTGTTTCGAGTTAAATTACCATTGAAATAATTAAATCAAAACGAATAACACGAAACTACAAACTCAAAACACGAAGTAACTACTCCTTAATACTATACTCATTTATCTTACGATACAGTGTACGCTCGCTGATACCAAGCTCTTTGGCTGCATACTTGCGTTTACCTTTGTATTTAGATAAAGCCTTTGTAATCATATCTTTTTCTTTATCAGCAAGCGATAAGGACTCTTCGATAATGATTGGTTGTGCTGATTTTACAACTTGTGTGGCGTTTGGATTGTGAATAGTTAAGGCAGCAGGATTATGTAAAGCAATCTCAGGTTCATCATACATTTTGTTTATTAATTGCATGTCTTCGCCCGAAATTCCACTTAACGATCCTTGATTAAATTGTACGATATCATGAACAACTTTTTTCAAATCATTCAAGTCTTTTTTCATGTCAAACAAAACCTTGTACAACAAATCACGTTCGTTCATATCGCTTGCACCGCTTGAACCATCAGCCTTTACAAGACTTGGTAAAGTTGATCCATTATGATTTGGCAAATAACGCATCAATGTTTCTAAATCAATTTCTCTGTTTTTTTCGATGATAGAAATTTGCTCTGCAATGTTTTTTAATTGACGAACATTACCATGCCAATAATAATTTACAAGCAATTGTTCGGCATCTGCATTCAGTTTAATGACAGGCATTCTGTACTTGTTTGCAAAATCAGCGGCAAACTTTCTGAACAAAATAAATATATCTTCTTTACGCTCACGAAGTGCTGGAAGTATGATTGGCACCGTATTTAAACGATAATATAAATCTTCTCTAAATTTTCCCTTTTCAATTGCAGTTGGCAAATTAACGTTAGTTGCTGCAACTACACGTACATCTGTTTTTTGTACTTTACTTGAACCAACACGAATAAACTCACCGCTTTCTAATACACGCAACAAACGTGCTTGTGTAGCTAATGGCAACTCTCCTACTTCATCTAAAAATATTGTTCCGCCATTTGCAACTTCAAAATAACCTTTACGTGCTTCGTGCGCGCCTGTAAAAGAACCTTTCTCGTGACCGAATAATTCACTATCAATTGTTCCTTCTGGAATTGCCCCGCAGTTAACAGCTATGTATTGCCCGTGTTTACGCGAACTAAACTGATGAATGATTTGCGGAAAAACTTCCTTACCAGTTCCACTTTCACCGGTTATTAAAACATTTAAATCTGTTGGTGCTACTTGTTTTGCAATATCAATAGCTCTGTCTAATTGAGCAGAACTACCAATGATTCCGAAACGTTGTTTTATATCTTGTAGGTTCATTTATTTCTGGTTTCTAGTTTCTGGTTAATGGTTTTGTAGTTGAGAACTAGAAACCAGTAACCAGAAATATTTTAAACAACTCTCCCAATTAAAGTACTTGTAGTGCAGCTTTCGGCTAACACATTTACGTAATCTCCTTTTTTGTAATTTCCTTTATCAAATACAACTGTAGTGTTTTGCGAATTACGTCCACACCATTGCTCAGCTGATTTTTTTGATTGCGCTTCAACTAATACACGGTGAATTTTTCCGATACCTTGTTGCGTTCTCCATCCGCTATTTTTTTGTTGCAAGTCAACAATTTCTTGCAATCTTTTTTTCTTAACTTCTTCAGGAACATCGTCTGCATACTTTCGTTCTGCAAGGGTTTTAGGACGTTCACTATAAGTAAACATGTAAGCGAAATCGTATTTTACTTCTTCCATCAATGAAACCGTATCCTTGTGTTGCTCATCTGTTTCACCACAAAAACCTGTGATGATATCTGTTGAAATTGCTGCATTTGGAATAATTCTTCTAATTGCTGCAATTCGATCAAAATACCATTCGCGAGAGTATCCACGATTCATTCTTTCTAATACTTCTGAGTTTCCACTTTGCACTGGAAGATGAATGTAATCACAAATGTTTTCATACTTAGCAACCATTTCCAACACATCATCCGTCATGTCTTTTGGATGCGAAGTTGAAAAACGAACACGCAAATCAGGATGAATTAAAGCAACTTTTTCTAGGAGCTGGGCAAATGTTGTAGCTGATGCTTTTTGCTCAGGAGTAAGAATTTCTTTTTTCAAACCACCACCTGCATAAACGTATGAATCTACATTTTGACCAAGCAAGGTAATTTCTCTATACCCTTTATTAAAGGCTTCTGTAGCTTCTCTCACTATACTTTCTGGATCTCTGCTTCTTTCTCTTCCACGTGTGAAAGGTACAACACAAAAACTGCACATGTTATCGCAACCACGCATAATGCTAATGAAAGCACTCACACCATTATTATCTAAACGAACTGGAGAAATATCTGCATAGGTTTCTTCTTTGGAAAGAATAACATTTATTGCGCGTTGGCCACTTTCTGCTTGCTCAATTAAGTTGGGTAAATCTCTGTAAGCATCGGGGCCTACAACCATATCAATAAGCTTTTCTTCGTCTAAAAATTTCTCTTTTAAACGTTCAGCCATACATCCTAAAACACCAATGATAGCATCAGGATTATCTTTCTTAACTTTTTTATAATCTTGTAATCGTTGGCGAACACGTGATTCTGCATTTTCACGAATAGCACATGTGTTTACAAAAATCACATCAGCTTCTTTGTAATTTTGAGTAGTTGTAAAACCTTGTTTTGTTAAAATGGAAGCAACGATTTCGCTATCTGCAAAATTCATTTGACAACCATAACTCTCCAAAAATAATTTCTTACCTCCAGGAGTAGTTCCATCTACCATTAAAGCCTCTCCCTGCTTACTTTCGTCTATAATTTTGTTTTCCACTTTTAATAAAATATGGGGCAAAGGTAAAAAATAAATGACAAATTGACCGAATACCTCCGAAAGCTTTGTAAAATTTAACATTCCAGGCTGCCAACAAGGGCTCCAAAAAAAATGAATTTGGAAAATCTCGAATTATTTATTTTTCTTTGCGGCAAAATTGAAAACCACGGTCTTCCAATTTTAAGAGAAAAAACGTTCTATTATATATTATATTATAAGTGTAAATGGGTAAAAATTTAGTTATTGTCGAGTCACCTGCTAAAGCAAAAACGATCGAAGGATTTTTGGGAAAAGATTACATCGTAAAATCGAGTTTTGGGCATGTACGCGACTTAGTGAAAAAGGGATATGGGGTTGATGTAGATAACAATTTTACACCTACGTATGAGGTTCAACCCGATAAAGAAAGGGTGATTGCAGAACTTCAAAAACTATCAAAGAATGCCGACATGGTTTGGTTAGCATCCGATGAGGACCGCGAGGGAGAAGCTATTTCATGGCATTTATATGAGACTCTAGGATTAACAAAAGCAAACACAAAACGAATTGTTTTTCACGAAATTACAAAGCCAGCTATTTTAAAAGCTATTGCAAATCCTCGTGAAATTGATATTAATTTAGTGAATGCGCAGCAAGCTCGCCGTGTATTAGATAGATTGGTAGGTTTTGAATTATCACCTATTTTATGGCGCAAAGTTCGCCCGAGTTTATCAGCTGGACGTGTTCAATCTGTAGCTGTTCGATTAATTGTAGAACGCGAAAGAGAAATTCAAAAATTCCAATCACAATCTGCTTATAAAGTATCGGCATTATTTAAAGTAGGAACTGGAATTTTAAAAGCAGAATTAGATAAACGTTATAATACCGAAGCAGAAGCACAAGCTTTTTTAGAAAAATGTAAAGTAGCTTCTTACACAATTGAAAGTTTAGAAACCAAACCAGCAAAACGCTCTCCAGCTGCACCTTTTACAACATCTACATTACAACAAGAAGCAGCTCGTAAATTAGGCTTTTCGGTTGCGCAAACGATGCAAGTTGCTCAGCGTTTATATGAAGCTGGTAAGATTACATATATGAGAACTGACTCCGTAAATTTATCGGAAACAGCCATGGAGCAAGCTAACAAAGCTATTAATCAAAACTACGGTGCTAAGTATTATAACCCAAGACAATATAAAAATAAGAGCAAAGGTGCACAAGAGGCGCATGAGGCTATCCGTCCTACGTACATTGATAGAACGGTAATTGAAGGAGAACGTAATGAACAACGTTTGTATGATTTAATTTGGAAACGTACGATTGCTTCACAAATGAGTGATGCTGAGCTAGAAAAAACAACAGCAAAAGTAAATGTAAGCGGCGCAAGCGAATTATTTGTAGCACAAGGTGAAGTATTAAAATTTGATGGTTTCTTAAAAGTATATATGGAAGGAACAGATGATGAAAATTCTGACGAAGAAAACTCATCGATGTTACCACCTATGAAAGTAGGCGAGAAATTAGATAGCCAAGAAATTACAGCTACTCAACGTTTCACTCATCATCCAGCACGTTATACTGAAGCTAGTTTAGTTAAGAAGTTAGAAGAATTAGGCATTGGCCGTCCTTCTACTTATGCTCCAACAATTAGTACGGTTCAAAAACGTAATTATGTGGAGAAGACAGATAAAGAAGGAACACCAAGAGAATATGTGCAATTAACTTTAGTAAAACAAAATTTAACTAAACTTACAAAAACTGAAAATACGGGTGCGGAGAAATCTAAATTATTCCCAACCGATATTGGAATGGTAGTAAATGATTTTTTATTAAAATACTTCCCAACTATTTTAGATTTTAATTTTACAGCTAAAGTAGAAGAAGAGTTTGATGAGATTGCTGATGGCAATTTGAATTGGCAAAAAATGTTGAAAGAGTTTTATACACCTTTTCACAAAACAGTTGAAACAACATCCGAAAATAGTGAGCGTGCAAGCGGTGAAAGACAATTAGGAATTGACCCTGCAAGCGGAAAGCCAGTATCTGTGCGTGTTGGACGCTTCGGACCTTTAGCACAAATTGGAGAAACAATTGAAGGCTCAGAAGAAAAACCAAAATTTGCAAGTTTAAGAAGAACACAAAGTATTGAAACTATTACGTTAGAAGAAGCCTTAGATTTATTTAAACTTCCTTTAACTTTAGGAGAATATAACGGACAAGAAGTTGTTGTTGCAGTTGGGAGATTTGGTCCTTATATTAAATTAGGAGAAGCATTTATTTCAATTCCTCGTACTATCGATCCATTAACTGTTGATATGGAACAAGCGATTGAAATTATAAAGGAAAAAGAATTGGCAGACGCTCCTGTTGCACATTACCAAGGTAAAGGTGTAACTAAAGGCAAAGGCCGTTTTGGACCTTTTATTAAGTACGATGGTCTTTTTATTAATGTTCCTAGAGCTTATGACTTTGATAATTTATCTCAAAGCGACATAAACGAATTAATTGAAAAGAAATTAGAGAAAGAAGCTAACCGTTATATTCAAAACTGGCCAGAAGAAAAAATATCAGTTGAAAATGCACGTTGGGGACCACAAATTAAATTTGGGAAACTGCAATTAAAACTCATTAAAAATGGTGGTGGTAAATTTAATCCTGATGAATTAGCTGCTTTAACTTTAGATGAAGTAAAAGCAATGATTGTTGCGCAAGTACCTAAGGCATTTGATAAAAAAGGTGTAAAGAAAGGCGCTGCTAAAAAAGTTGCTTCGAGTGCCTCAGCCACCAAAAAGGTTGCTGTTAAAAAAGCAAGTGCTAAAAAAGCTGTGAAGAAAGCAGCGCCGAAAAAGGCGGTGAAGAAAGCTGCTAAAAAAGCGGTTGCTAAAAAGAAATAATCATTTGATTTTGAATAAATACAAAGCCTGCTAATCGAATTGATTGCAGGCTTTGTCTATTATTTTGAATTCTACCAAACATTTAGACTAAAACAATTGCAATTCTAAATTGTATTAGTTAATTTCATTGGATAAAATTTTTACATGAGAATTCTTTTTACTTTTTTGCTTTTATTTTTCTTTTTGGTAAACAAAGCACAACAACCATGTGCTCCAAATTTTATTATTGGTAACGATACTTGTTTAGAAGGGATTCCAAAAATACCAATACAATTAAATCCAAATGTATCCTGCGCAACAGGAAATAATTGTAATGTGATTGGAACGAATGGATGTGGATATGCTGGTTCAATTGTTCAATTTGGAAACAACACACTTACTGCAGCTAACAATCCAACTCCATTTAGAGGTTATTGGGAAGATGGAAAAGGACAATATCTTTTTAGAGCAAGTGAACTGCAAGCAATGGGCTTTCAAAATGGTTTATTACGTTCATTAGCTTTTAATTTTCCAACTGTATCCAGTAATAACGGCTATGCTAATCTTACCATAAAATTAAAATGTACTACAACCAATGTACTCGCAGTTGGCGCGTTTGAAAGCGGGGCAATTACAGTATACAATAGTGCCTTATTTACACCGAGTGCAGGTTGGAACACACTCGCTTTTAATGCTCCATACATATATGATGGCACTTCCAATTTATTAGTTGAAATTTGCTATAACAATTCGGCTTGGTCGGCTGATGATAATATTGAATACTCTACAACACCTTTTGTATCAAGCGTTACAATGGATCAAGACGGTGTTGTTGGATGTGCATTTGCAACTTCTGAACTTGCTCATTCTTCGAGACCTAACATGCGCTTTAATTATTCAGCAAACATTAATCCTGCAAATTATACCATTAGCTGGAGTCCAACAACAGGAATTTCAGATCCTACTATTTTAAATCCTACAGTAACTCCACCGCTTGGCGCAACAAGTTATGTACTATCAATAACAACACTAGATGGACTTTGCACAACAAGAGACACCATTACTTATTTTGTTGGTCAAGGTTCTGACTTCACTATTTCATCTACTTTAGGTGATACTATCCGAAGCTGCGCAGATGTTGCTATTTCAATCCCAACAAGCACAAGTGTTCCGGGAACATATACTTACGCATGGAATCCGTCAACTTATTTAAATCAAAGTAACATTGCTTCACCAACAGCAACAATAAACATTGCTAATACAATTAACTATACTGTTTATGTTACTACAACCATTGGTTGTAGAAAAAGTAAAGCCATTTCAGTTATTACGCAAAGAAGACCACCTGCGTTTACGATAGGTAACGATTCATGCATTGTTGGTGTTCCAAAGATACCCATTCAAATAACGCCTAATTTATCTTGCGCTTCTGGACAAGCCTGCAATGCAATTTCTTCCAATCCATGCTCAAGTAATAGTACAACTGTTCAATCTGGCTTTGGAAATTTAACGGCTGCTCCAAATCCAACGCCATTTAGAGGATACTGGGAGGATGGAAAAGGACAATATCTTTTTAGAGCAAATGAATTACAAGCATTAGGAATACAAGATGGAATTATTAATGCCCTTGCTTTTAATTTCTTAACCGTTTCAAGTGCTAATGGATATGCAAATCTTAGTATTAAATTAAAATGCACAAGCACCAATCAATTTGCTGTAGGTCCTTTTGAAAGCGGGGCAATTACAGTTTATAACAACACAATGTATACACCAACTGTTGGCTGGAATACATTCACATTTAGTTCGCCTTATGTGTATGATGGCAGTTCAAATTTATTGATTGAAATATGTTATGATAACTCTGCTTGGTCAGCATATGACAATATAGAATATAGTTCACTTGCCTATGCAGCAAGTATGACAATGGACCAAGATGCTTCGGTAGGATGTTCATTTACAAATTCAGAAGCGATATACAATGCACGACCTAATATGAAAATTAATTACTCAGTAAATATTAATCCTGCTAATTATATCATTAGTTGGAATCCAACAACTGGTGTTTCTGATCCTAGTAGTCTAACACCTACAGTTAGCCCAGATTTAGGTAACACAACCTATACGCTTTCAATTTCTACCTTGGATGGTCAATGTACCGAAACAAGCACAATTACTTATAATGTAATTGAAGAAGCTCCAGCAATACTAAATCAACCGCAAGGAGACACTGTTTGCATTGGACAAACAATTTCGCTTATTACAACTGTAAATCTCTCAATGGCTAATTACCAATGGAAAAAAAGTGGGGTAAATGTAAATAACGGAGGAAATATTAATGGTGCTACAAGTGCTAATTTAACTATCGCAAATGCTAGTTTTATAAATCAAGGTTGGTATAGTTGCACTATTACTGATAATTGCTCTCAAGAGCTACAAACAGTTTCAGTTTATATCAAAGTTAATGGATGTGTTTCCCTAGAGGAAATAAGCCAAGAACAATTTAGTTTGTATCCAAATCCTACAAATAATAACATCACCATTTCTTTGCCCCGCTTAAGCAATGATTACAATGAAATAATTATTTTAAATGTATTAGGGCAAGAAGTGCTAAAGCAAAAACGCAGTAATTCGCTACAAGAAACTATTGATGTAAGCAATTTAAGCGCTGGATTTTATAGCCTTGAATTAAGAGGCGATATTAAAAAACTTGTTCAATCTTTCATAAAAGAATAAGGTTTTAGCTGATTTTTCTCCAATATCAATCAATATTTCATTCTTCCTAAACAAATTTCTGAGTATATTTGGCTCGCTTGTAATTAATACAATTAATCGTTTACACTATGGATTTAGAGTTCAATAAAAATGATGATGTAATGCGCCTTTTGATTTCTCAATTGGAGCAAAAACTAAATAAGGTTTATTTAGGCGGTGGGAAAAGCAGAATTGATAAAATGCATGAGCAAGGTAAAATGACTGCTCGTGAACGAATAGATTATTTATTGGATGATAATGCAAAACGTATTGAAGTTGGGGCCTTTGCTGGTGAAGACATGTACAAAGAACACGGCGGTTGCCCTAGTGGCGGCGTTGTTGTTGTTATTGGATACATTAAAGGAAGACAGTGCATTGTTGTTGCAAATGATGCAACTGTAAAAGCTGGAGCTTGGTTCCCTATTACTGGAAAGAAAAATTTAAGAGCACAAGAAATCTCTATCGAAAATAGATTGCCAATTATTTATTTAGTTGATAGCGCTGGAGTTTATTTGCCTTTGCAAGATGAAATTTTTCCTGATAAAGAACATTTCGGAAGAATTTTTAGAAACAACGCAGTAATGAGCTCAATGGGAATTCTGCAAATTGCTGCTATCATGGGAAGCTGTGTTGCAGGTGGTGCTTACCTTCCAATCATGAGCGACGAAGCAATGATTGTAGACAAGACTGGAAGTATTTTTCTTGCAGGCTCGTATTTAGTTAAAGCTGCTATTGGTGAAAATATTGATAACGAAACATTAGGCGGGGCAACTACGCAATGTGAAATATCAGGTGTTACGGATAACAAATGTAAAGACGATAAAGATTGTTTAGATCGTATCAAAAAAATAATGGATAAAGTAGGCGACTACGACAAAGCAGGTTTCGACCGCATTGCCGCAGCTAAGCCTAAAAAAGATGAGAAAGAAATTTATGGCATCATTCCAGATACTCGTGATAAACAATACGACATGCATGAAATTATTCATCGCTTAGTTGATAATTCGGAGTTTGATGAATACAAAGAATTATATGGAAAAAGTATCATCTGCGGCTTAGCGCGTATTGATGGTTGGGCAGTTGGTATTGTTGCCAACCAACGTAAAGTTGTGAAAAGCAAAAAAGGTGAAATGCAGTTTGGTGGTGTAATTTATAGCGACAGTGCTGATAAAGCAGCGCGTTTTATTATGAATTGCAACCAACGTAAAATTCCATTGGTGTTTTTACAAGATGCAACTGGCTTTATGGTTGGCTCTCGTAGCGAGCATGGTGGCATTATTAAAGACGGGGCAAAACTAGTAAATGCAATGAGCAATAGTGTTGTTCCTAAATTCACTATTATTATTGGTAACTCATACGGTGCAGCAAATTATGCAATGTGTGGTAAAGCTTACGACCCACGTTTAATTTACTCTTGGCCTACTGGGCAAATTGCAGTAATGGGTGGAGCGCAAGCAGCAAAAGTATTAGTGCAAATTGAAGTAGCAAGTTTAAAAGCAAAAGGAGAAGAAATTACTCCTGAAAAAGAAGCTGAACTTTATAATAAAATTAAAGATAGATACGACGCACAAACAAGCCCGTATTACGCAGCCGCTCGCATTTGGACAGATGGTATCATAGACCCTTTAGATACACGTAAAGTTATTAGTATGGGTATTGAAGCGGCTAACCACTCGCCTATTACAAAGCGTTATAATGTTGGCGTGATGCAAACCTAGTATCAATTATTGATTTTTTGAATTGATGAATTATTGATTTGCTTTTGCAATAACCTACAAAATTATTACTACCTTGTAATGTAGTTTACATCTGTATTAATTGCTTTTAATTTATTTACTTTGTAGTAACATTAAAGCATTACAAAGTTTAACAAGAATTGCAAAACATAGAGCACATACTTACTAAATTTGAACCCATCGCATTAACCCAAATGGAAAGCGTTAAGTTAATGGATAGGACAGATACAAAGTTTACATTTGAATTCAATAAACTTTCTGAGGTTTTCGATGATATTGCCCCATATTATTTTGTTTTAGAGATTGATGGAAAAAAAATATTCCACTACAAAACATTGTACTACGATACTAAAGATTTAAACCTATACACACGCCATCACAATGGGCACCTGAACAGATATAAAATCAGACATCGTACTTACCTTGAAACAAACACTGCTTTTTTAGAAGTGAAATTTAAAAGCAATAAAGGTAGAACCGTTAAAGAACGCATTAAACAAGCGAGTGCATCAACTGAATGGAATACAGGAGAAAAAAAATTCCTTGATTCGAAATTACCTTTTGATCCTGCAAGTTTAAAACCTTGTTTGTGGGTAAACTACTCGCGCATTACTTTAGTAAATAAAAGAAATGCGGAGAGAGTTACTATTGATTTAGAACTGAATTTTGAACACAATAAAAAACAACAGCATTTTAATAATTTAGTTATTGCAGAAGTAAAACAAGAAAAAAAACAAGAATCCTTTTTTCTTGAAACGATGAAAAAACTAAAAATAAAAGAGGGCTCTATAAGTAAATACTGCATGGGTGTGGTGGTGATGAACCATGAAGTAAAAAGAAATAATTTTAAAGAAAAAATACAATCATTAAAACATATTACAGGATATGATTTCAATACTATTACAGGTTAACGAAGAAGTAGTTACAGGTGGCGGGCTAGAAGCTATTACAAAAGTAATAAGCAAATTTGGCGCACGTCTTTTTATCGATTTTATTTCAGTGTTTACATTAATACGACTAGTTTATTATCCAGTTTATAAAAAGGGAGAATTGTTTTTTACCTTCTTTATTTTTAATGTGGTAATATTTTTAATATGCTTTTTACTTAACAAGGTAGAACTAAGTATGGGCGCTGCATTTGGTCTCTTTGCCGTATTTAGCATGTTGCGTTACCGTACCGAAGACATTAGCATTAAAGACATGAGTTATTTGTTTTTGGTAATTGCAATGGGTTTAATATCTGCCGTAACAAAAATTAAAGGTGCTAACGAATATTATGAATACCTCTTTTTAGGAATCATAAACATCACCATCATTACGCTAACCTATTTACTCGAAAGTAAACTTCTCCTAAAAAAAGAAGCAGTAAAAACAATTACCTACGAAAACATAGAACTAATACACACCGATAAAAAAGCTGAACTAATCGCCGATATTGAAAAAAGAACTGGAATAAAAGTAAACCGTTTCGCAATTCAAAAAATGGATTTTCTAAAGGACTCAGCGCAGATAAAGATTTATTATTATGAGGATGAGAAGTAAGCATTAATTTAGTTTTGGAAACAATGCGAAAACTGACGAAGTTTTTGATTTGGAAATTTGAAAATGAAGATTAGATTAGTTGGTTTTGTTACCAGAGAAAGCAATTAGTGAAGATCAAAATGATACAAAGGTTTAATTATGTAATAAATTAATATGCTAAAAAAATTATTGGTACTTATATTTCTTATTTTCACTTTAAGTTCTAATTCCCAAACAAAGTCAAAGCTTAAATGGAAAGATTTTCTTGGGACTTGGGAATCAAAAGACACATTTACACCTAAAGAAGGGAAAAACCAACTTAATTTTGTTAAGCAGAAAACATACTCAGATTCTATAAATACTATCTGGAAATTTTTTGATGGAGACTCTATTCGAATTATTCAGCGAAAACCAGATGCTTCAATGGATAGCATTGTTATTAAATGGTATTATGTAAAAAAAGAGAATGTAATACAACTCAGAAGTTTTTGGGGTAATGGAAATTTCTTTCTCGTGAGTAATGTAAAATTTGACGTGGCAGAAATGTTGGACAAAAGACTAAGAATCATTCACAAAGAAGAATAATTTCCACCTTCATTAATGTTGTATGCAACAACTAAAATAACTTTGATTTCATGTGGTTACAATACTAAGAGTGACTTTAGAAATCTTTAGTCTTCATTATTAACCCTACAACACATTACTCGTCTGCTCCTTAATTTTCTCTAACTCATCTTTCATTTCTACAACGAGTTTTTGAATGGTAACATCGTTTGCTTTGGAGCCAATGGTGTTTATTTCTCTGCCAATTTCTTGTGCAATGAAGTTTAATTTTCTACCTCCTGCAGGCTCTTTCATGGTTGTTAAGAAATAATCGCAGTGCGTTTTTAAACGAACTTTTTCTTCGTTAATGTCAATCTTTTCGATGTAATAAATCAACTCTTGCTCAAAACGATTTTTATCAATTGCTTCTTTGGGAATGTATTCGCTAACATTTTTACCAATACGTGATTTAATATTTTCTATGCGCTTAGGGTCGGCAATCTCAATATCAGCAAGGCGTTGCATAATGATTCCTATTTGTTTGGTGAAATCATTTTCAATTGAACGGCCTTCGTCTTTTCTAAAGCCTTGCAGTTTTTCTAATGCAGCATTAATAACTTCTTTCACATTAATCCATTCGTTCTCATCAAATTCTCTGCGCTCAGTTTTCATTACTTCCGGCATCTTCAATACTTCCGAAAAAATATTTGCCCCTTTTTCATTCAACACATTTGATAGTTCAACTAATTGTTGATGATACTGTTTTGCTAAATCTGTATTGATTTTTAATCCAGACTCGGTTACATTACTTTCTATGTTAATAGATAAATCAACCTTGCCCCGCTCTAGTATTTTTGTTATTTCCGAACGCAACTCTAATTCCTTTTCTCTAAAAGAAGAAGGTAAACGTAGGCTTAAATCAAGTCCTTTGCTGTTTAAGGATTTTACTTCAACAGTAATATTTTTGTTTGCATATTCTTTGGAAGCTTTTCCAAATCCAGTCATCGATTGTATCATAGTGATTTTGTTTTTTTACTTACCAGATAAACTCCAGCAATGATAAAGATAGCAGATAAAATCTTAATAGGTGTTAATGTGTCTTTTCCTAATGCAACAGCAAATAAGGTTGCTAAAAATGGTTGAAAGTAAATATACATACTCACAACTGATGGGCTTAAGGCTTTCAAGGCATATGTATTTAACAAATAAGCTAAAAAAGTTGTTGCAACAACTACAAAAACAATAGCAAACCAAATCGAATTTTCAAAACCTGCCCAATCGGTATGCATGATATCGTTAATTCCAAACGGGGCAATGTAAATTAAACCAAACAAAAATATCCATTTCATTACCGTTACTGTTTGATACTTTTGCATGTAAGGTTTTGCCATCACAACAAACACCGCCCAAGACATAGAGTTTACCAGTGTCATCATATCTCCTAAAATAGTTTCGCTGCCTAGCACAAAATTTCCTTTAAACAATAAAAGTGTTAATGCACCAGCAAGTCCTAAGCCCAAGCCTCCAAGTTTATAAAAAGTTAACCGCTCTTTAAACACAATCATGGTAAACACAATTACTGCAATTGGGTTTGATATCATGATAATTGCAGAGTTGATTGGTTGTGTAATGCTTAATCCATAAATAAAAAATGCCTGATTAACACATACACCAAAAATAGCGAGGATAGCCATTTTTTTTAAATCACCTTTTTCTAATTTTTCTTGTTTGCTAAACAAACTCAAAATCCAAAACAACAAACAAGCACCTGAAATACGCAAAAACACCAAACCTAATGGTTGAATGTGCTTTGGCATCAAATCTTTTGCAATAGAATAATTCATCGCATAAATTACCTGCGCTGCAAATAAAGAAAGATGTGCTTTTGCATTATTATTCATTGGCTGCAAAGATGCGATTTATTTGGATTATACCTAAGTGAAAGAATAAGAATAAATTTTAACTTTACATCTCTTAATTTCCGCTATGACAAAAGAATTCAAATCAAATCTTATCGACTTATACGCACGCGAAATCTATGCCGTGCAAGTTATTGTTGAAGATTCAAAAATAAAATCAATCACCAAAATAAACGAAACTGTTGAAGGTTATATTTTACCAGGTTTTGTAGATGCACACGTTCACGTTGAAAGCAGCATGCTTGTTCCATCGGAATTCGCAAAACTAGCAGTGGTGCATGGAACAGTTGCAACTATTTCCGACCCGCACGAAATTGCCAATGTGCTTGGCATGCGTGGTGTTGATTTTATGATTGAGAATGGAAAAAAAGTTCCTTTCCATTTTTTCTTTGGCGCTCCATCTTGCGTACCAGCTACTAATTTTGAAACTGCAGGTGCAAACATTGATGCACATGATATTGAAATATTACTTAAGAAACCCGAAATAGTTTATTTAGCCGAAATGATGAATTACCCTGGAGTAATTTTTCATGATAAAGATGTGCACGCAAAACTAGAAGTTGCAAAACGCTTGGGCAAACCAATTGACGGGCATGCTCCGGGATTAATGGGCGAACAAATGCGTAAATATTTTAAAGGTGGTGATGAGAAAAACGATTTACTAATTACTACCGATCACGAGTGCTTTAAATTAGAAGAGGCCGAAGAAAAATTAGCACTAGGCGTGAAAATTATGATACGCGAAGGAAGTGCGGCTAAGAACTTTGAAGAACTGATTCCTCTACTAAAAAAATATCCAAAGCAAATTATGTTTTGCTGCGACGATAAACATCCTGATAGTTTAATTGAAAACCACATCAATAGCCATGTTAAACGTGCTTTGCACAAAGGACATGATTTATATGATGTGCTGCGTGCTTCATCCATCAACGTAATGGAGCATTACAATTTGCCTGTAGGCAAATTACAACAAGGTGATTCGGCTGATTTTATTGTTATTGATAGCATTGCAGATTTTAATATTATTGAAACATACATTAAAGGACAATTAGTTGCTGAAAATGGAATTTCGTTAATTGAAAGTGTAGAAACAGAAATTTTAAATAATTTTAATTGCTCTCCTAAACAAGTAAGTGATTTTGCAATACCACAGGAAAGTAACACCATTCGTGTGATTGAGGCCCTAGAGGGTCAATTGGTTACCAATGAAATTAAAATTGACGTAAAATCTGCTGAATACACTTCATCAAACACTGATAAAGATGTTTTAAAAATTGCAGTTGTTAATCGTTATGAAAACGCGCCTATTGCTATTGCATTCATCAAAAACTTTGAATTAAAACACGGGGCAATTGCCAGTTGTGTTGCACACGATTGCCATAACATAGTTGTTGTTGGTACTAATGATGAAGACATGTGCAAGGCGGTAAATTTGATTATTGAAAATAAAGGCGGTATTTCTTTAAGCCATGGTAAAGATCACATGAACATTCCTTTACCCATTGCCGGCATCATGACTAACAAAAACGGTTACGAAATTGCGAACGAATACATTGCCATCGATAAAAAAGCAAAAGAGCTAGGTACAACGTTGCGTGCACCTTTCATGACTTTATCATTTATGGCATTATTAGTAATTCCGAAATTAAAATTAAGTGATAAAGGTTTGTTTGACGGAGAAACTTTTCAATTTACCAATGTATTTGTGAAATGATTGTAAAAGATCAAATGCATAGAACCATTGAAGTAAACAAACCTTTAAAAAGGATTGTTTCAATTGTTCCTTCGCAAAGTGAATTACTGTGGGATTTAGGTTTGCAAAATGAATTGGTTGGAATTACTAAGTTTTGTATTCATCCACATCACATGGCAACATCAGTAGCATTGGTTGGTGGCACAAAAAAACTAAACATCCAAAAAATTCGAGAATTACAACCCGATATTATTATTGCCAATAAAGAAGAAAACGAACAAAGTCAAATAGAAGAATTAGCAAAAGAATTTCCCGTTTGGATCAGCGATATACACAACCTTAATGAGTCCTTAGAAATGATAGAAATGTTAGGAGAGCTTTTCAATAAAAAAGAAAAAGCACTTGAGCTAACCACAAATATTAAATCAACATTTCAACAACTCACTAATTCAACAACTGTAAAGGTTGCTTATTTCATTTGGAACGAACCCATGATGGTTGCTGGAAAAAACACCTTTATTGATGATATGTTGAAACGTTGCAATTTCGAAAATGTATTTCTACATAAAGATTCTCGCTATCCAGAAATATCACTAGATGAATTACAAAAAGCAAATCCCGAATTAATTTTACTTTCTTCGGAGCCTTTTCCTTTTAAAGAAAAACATGTGGAGGAATTTCAAAGGCACTTGCCTAATTCAAAAGTTATAATTGTTGATGGCGAATTATTTTCTTGGTATGGAAGCAGGTTGCAACATTCTGCCAATTATTTTTTAGAATTGCAGAAATCTTTATAAACTAGAAATTATTTTAGTTTGCACCTCCAGGCTTTGCGCAATTAAAGAACTTTCCTCATCATTATTTATAATCCACTGCGCAAAAGGAATTTTTTGTTCGTCGCTTAATTGAGCTTTAAAGCGCTTCTTAACTTCCTCATCACTTAACTTATCACGCTTTGCAATTCGTTCCATGCGCAAAGTTTCGGGCGAAACAACAAGTATAGTTCCATCCAGTTTTTTGTAAATACCAGTTTCAAATAAAATGGCTGATTCTTTTAAAACAAAAGAATGATTTTGTTTTACTAACCAATCATCAAAATCTTTTCCTACTGCAGGATGTATGATATCGTTTAATTTTGCAAGCATTGCTGCATCCGAAAAAACTTTGGAAGCAATGTAAGATCGATTTAATGCAGTTGGACTATAATAAGCATCAGGCCCCACCAAACCAACAACTGCGGTTTTAATTTCAGGAACAAAATATAAATCACGCGCTCGTTCATCCGAGTAATAGACAGGAACTCCCAACACCTCGAATATTTTAGCAACAGTAGTTTTCCCGCTGCCAATTCCTCCTGTTAAACCAATCACCTTCATCGTTAATTGTTGAGTTGGTGAATTGTTGAGATATAGATTTATTGAATTCAATAATTCTATATCTCAATAACTCAATAATTATTTTATTGCATTCACATTCATAACGGTAGCTTCCCCGCTTGTGCAAACCAATTTGGTGTTTTTATCTTTTATTAAAGTCTCAACAACTGCTCTGTTCTTATCTTTTACCACTTCAACTACTCTAAACTCAGCAACATAGTCGGTTTCAACGTACATTGGTTTTAGGAAATTAAGAGATTGTTTCAAATAAATTGTTCCTTCACCCGGAAAAAGGGTACCAAAAACCTTAGAAAATAAGGAAGCACTAAGCATTCCGTGCATAATCGGGCGCTTAAACATAGTTTTTGCTGCATAATCAGCATCTGTGTGCACAGGGTTTTTGTCTCCTGTAACTTCGGCAAAACGGTTTACTTCATCTTGCGAAAAACGAAAATCGTGGCTGTAGGTCTGGTCTTTCTCTATCATAATCAAGTAATTATAAGTTTTAACTAAATCGATAAACATGGTTATATCTACGACAAAGGTGCAAATTATTCAATTAATTTAACAAATTAGTAACGAAAAATTTTTATTTAACAGAAAAAATAATCGACCTTTGCACTCGAAATTAAACAACCTATTAATTCATAAATAATGAAAACAAACAATCCTATCGTAGATAACATCATAGATGTTCAATCTCAAGCGATTAGCAACTGGGTAGAAACTACTCAAAAATTTCAAAAAGCATTTACAGGCGGAAGTATTGCGCATGAAGGTCAAAACATTTACAAAGATTGGATGGACAAACAAACAACTCTTTTTAATGGAATGAAAGCAAATACTGCAGGTGCAGAAGCTTTTGCTAAACCAGAAGAATTTTTCAAAAATTGGTACACGCAACAAATGGATTCAGTTAAAAAAATGACTGATTTCAACCAAAGTATTTACAATAGTTTTTCAAATTTTGGAAAACCAGGTCATGAGTACGTAAACAACTTTACTACTGCTAATAGCGCTTGGACAAATATTTATAACAACTGGATGAGTACTTTAAACAACTCTTACCAAACGTTAATGAAGCAAATGCCAAACGCTACTAACCAAGATGCTTTCAAAAATATGTTTGAGACTAGTCAAATGTATTTGAAATTGCAAGAATTTTGGCAACCAGCTTTTAAAGCTTTCCAAAACGGCCAGTTTTCAGCTGATACTTTTAAAAACTATTTCAAGCCAGAGCAATACAAAACGTTAACTGAGCAAATGTTCGGTAACCATTTTCAATCTGCTAACTTGAAAGATGTGTTTGATACTTCAATCAAAAACATTCACGAGTTTTTCACTAATAACAACAATTTATCTAAAGAGTATTACGAGCAAATGCAAACAATCTCTAAAGATTTCCCAAATTTAATTAGTGGTGATTTCGCTAAGATTTCTGAGCTTTATAGCCAAGTTAATAATGTATTCGGAAAAACTTTCGAGCCAGTATTAAAATTAGCTACTCCAGGTAAAGAAAAAGAAGCTATCGAAGCTAACATTCAATTATTAGATAAGATTGCTGAATACTCTGTACGTAATGCAGAATTACAATATCATTTTTATACTACATCTCAAAAAGCTGTTGAGGCTGCTGCTAAAAAGAGCTTTGAAGGAATGAGTAATAATACAAATGAGATTCAAGGATTTAATGATTTTTATAATGACTGGGTTAAAACTAACGAAGCATTATACACTGATCTATTTTCTTCTGACGAATTTTCAAAAGTTAAAGGTGAAGTAATGAACTTAGGAATGGATGTTAAAAAGCATTTCGAAAAACAATTCGAAAATGTATTTAATGTTTATCCAGTTGCTTTCCGTAGCGATGTTGATGAGTTAACTAAAACTATTCACGATTTAAAAAAACAAGTGAAAACATTAGAAACTCGTTTAGCTGCAATGGGTGCATCATCAGTTGAGTTAGATGAAGAAACTAGTACTACAAAAAAGAAAAAATAATTGCCGGTTATTTTTTGAATAATACAAAGAGCCGTTCATGTAAATGTAGCGGCTCTTTTAGTTTAAATCGAAATTCGGGAAATTTCAAAAAATGTAAATACTATGGATAATAAAATGTTACAAGAGCTTGCGGAAATTAATCAGAAGATGATTAAGAGTTTCGATACTTTATCACAAATTAAAGATGTGGATATTGCATCTACAGCTAAAACAGAAGTGTACGCTGAGGACAAGCTTAAACTTTATCACTACGATAGAGAAACAGAAGCTACAGTTAAAACACCTGTGCTTATTGTTTATGCATTAGTGAATACATACAAAATGTTAGACTTACAGCCAGACAGAAGTTACATCAAAAACATCATGGACTTAGGTTTAGATGTGTATTTAATTGATTGGGGCTATCCAACAAGAGCTGATAGATATTTGAGTATTGATGATTATGTTAATGGTTACATTAACAATTGTGTAGATGTAATTCGTAAAAAACACAAAACAGATAAAATCAACATCATCAGTATTTGCCAAGGTGGTACGCTAAGTTTAATATACTCTGCTTTACACCCAAGCAAAATAAAAAACCTAGTTACACAAGTTACTCCTGTAAACTTCGACACTAAAGATGGTTTGTTGTTTAGATGGAGTAAGGATATTGATTATGATAAATTAGTTGAAGGATATAATGGCTTAATACCAGGTGAATTTTTGAATGAAGGTTTTGCCATGTTAAAACCTATGATGAAATTCCAGAAGCAACAATCAATGGTTGGTAGTTTAGATGATAAAGAAAAACTATTAATGTTCTTGCGCATGGAAAAATGGATTGCTGATAGTCCTGACCAAGCGGGTGAGTGTTTTCGTCAGTTTATGAAAGATTTATATCAAGAAAACAAATTGATAAAAGGCGAATTAATGGTTGGTGGAAAAAAGGTGAATTTAAAAAACATCAAAGCATCCGTATTAAACATTTATGCAACCGAAGATCATTTAGTTCCTCCTGCAGCTTCTATTCCTTTAAATGAGAATTTAACTTGTGAAAACGAAGCAATTAGCTTTAAAGGTGGGCACATCGGTGTGTTTGTAGGAAGCAAATCACAAAAAGAATTAGCTCCAAAAGTAGTGGAGTTTTTAAAGAAAAGAGATAAATAAATTCTAAAGCCTCGAAATTTCGAGGCTTTTCTTTTTTTCAACTACAACAATTCCCTCGCTTTATCGTTACAAAGAAAATCTTGATTATCTTTAAGCGATGAGATTTCTCAAAACAATAATTGTATTTTCATTAGTATTCTCTGCTTTCAATTCATTTTCACAAGATGAACCAAGCGATTCGAGTGCTGCAATTTTTAGAAGTCCTGATGATCCGCCTTCAGAAATTCCAGCAAAAATTCATCCTTTTTCTCTTCGTCTTTCGGGTGGAGTTCCCAATCCGGTAGCATCCGAACTTTTTAGAAAACGAATGATAGGAATTTACGAAGTAAACTTAAGCGGAAATTTTAGAATTGGAGAATACTTTTATGTTGGCGCAGGACTTAATAATTCTCTTTTTTCTATCTCTAATCGTACAAAATTTGCAGCGCACACTAAACTTCAATTGTATAGTGGCTTTGTAAGAATTGGCTACGATAAATACCATCACGGAAAAATGTTTAGTTCTTTTTACTTAAACACTGGATATTCCAAAGGTGTTTATACTGGAGTTTTAAACATGGATACTAAACCTCATAATTTAAATGTAGAAATGGGTTTTATGCAACCAACTTACAGCATCAATTTTTTTGCTGAAGAACGTATGACACTAGGTTTTTATGGTGGAGTTCATTACAATTTTTGGCAATTTAATCCCGACCAAATTAACTTAGCCGATGCAGGAGTTGATATAAGCAAATTTAAAAACAACAGCAACGCTGCTTATTGGATTATTGGGTTGGAAATGTATATAGGATTGGGAAAACTGTAGAACTCGAAGCAACAACTTTACCCATTCAGCATCTCACTAACCGCCATCTCACCAACCAAACTACCAATTGCAACGCCCATTCCGCCCATTCTTACAGCACAAACAACATTAGGAGACACATGTTTTATAATTGGTTTTTTTTCGGAGCCAACACCCATAATTCCACTCCAACGATGTTCAATTTTATATTTAGTAGTTGGTAAAATCTGATTTTTCAAAATTAATTCTAAACTATCTTGTATCACTTTAGTTAATCCCAGCTCAGTTGTTTCTTCAGTTTTAAAATCTAAATTTCTTCCGCCTCCAAACAATACTCTATCATCAATATTTCTAAAATAATAATAACCTTGTTGATAATGAAAAGCGCCTTTTATTTTTAAATTCGGGATAGGTTCGGTAATAATTACCTGCGCTCTTGCAGGAGCTACATCCTTTATTTTCAATAGTTCTTTTGCAAAACCATTTGTTGCTACAATTATTTTATTTGTTTTTACCTCCGTACCATCAGCTAATAAAACATGAACCTTAGAACCGCTATCTTTTATTTTTGAAACATGAATATTATTAAGAATTAAAACTCCTAATGATTGTGCTAATTGTATTAAATTGCGCATCATCATTCCAGTATTAATTTGCCCCTCTGCAACATTTTCAATGCAGTAATTAAATCCTTTAAACCCAGAAGACGCAATTTTTCGCTTATTTATTTTATACGTTTCCTTTAATTTAGTAATCCTTTGTGCGCTTAAATTAAATGCTCTAATCCAACTTGCGCAATTTTCGAACTCTTGCTCGTCATCAAAAACCTCAAAACCACCCAATGGTTTATAGTCCATTGCCTTTTCACCCAAAATAGTTTTTAAACGCAATAATCCTTTGTAACGTAACTCAACCGTATCCCAAACCAGGCTTTCCTCCATTTTCCCTAAGTCATCAACTAACTCCGAAACACTCCCAAAACAAGCAAATCCAGCGTTTTTTGTGCTAGCTCCAGATGGCAATGTTCCTCGTTCAACAACTAAGACATTAGCTTTAGGATACTTCTTTTTGTAAGAAATCGCTGCGTTTAAGCCCACAATTCCACTTCCAACTACTAAAAGATCCGAATTGTTTAAAAAATATTGTAATTCCCAGTAACTCAACTGCATACTTGTGGTATAAAATTTGGTTTAATACCAACAATATTAGTAAATTTACGCTCCTGAACAAATGATGAAAAACAATATTTCTAAATTATTTATCGCTTTCCTTTTTCTTCTTGCAGGAAAAATTATTGCTCAACCTTATCAACCTATTATTGATGGTAAAGTTGAGGATGAAAAAGGACCCACGGCTGGCGTTGTTGTTCAGGTTCATCAAGGAGCAAAACTAATAAGCACCACAACCACTGGGTCTGATGGTAAATACACTTTACAATTACCACTAAATGGAGATTATACTGTAAGTTTAAATAAACCAGATTTTGTAACAAAAAAATACACCGTTTCTACTCGTGGAATTACACCAGAACGTGCAAATGAAAAATTCAATCCTGTTTCTGCTGAAACCGGTATACGCAAAAAACTTGATGGCATAGATTATTCACTTTATAATCAGCCAATGACCAAATTTTTCTTTGATGGAACTAAAGATAAATTTGAGTATGATAAAAGTTATCTAGACCAAATGCTTGCCGCGCAAGAATCAATTTTTGAAGCAGAGGCTGCGGCGGCCGAAAAATTAAAAAATCTTGATAAAAACTATCAAGCAGCCTTAAAAAATGGAGAGAAAGCACTAGCTAAAAAGGATTATGATGGGGCTGTTGCGGCATACACAGAGGCTGCTGGCTTAAAACCTAAAGAGCAATTACCAAAAGACAAAATTGCTGAAGCTCAGAAATTTAAAGCTGATGCCGAAAAGGCTAAGGCTGATGAAGCTGCTAAGAAGAAGGCTGAAGAAGACGCAAAGAAAAAAGCTGCTGAAGATGCTGCAAAAGCAAAGGCGGAGGCGGAAGCGAAAGCTAAGGCAGAAGCGGAAGCGAAAGCAAAAGCCGAGGCAGAAGCGAAAGCGAAAGCGGAGGCAGAGGCGAAAGCTAAGGCGGAGGCAGAAGCAAAAGCAAAAGCCGAGGCAGAAGCTGCGAAGAAAAAAGCTGAAGCAGAGGCTAAAGCAAAAGCGGAGGCTGAAGCAAAAGCTAAAGCGGAGGCGGAGGCGAAAGCTAAAGCAGAGGCTGAAGCGAAAGCTAAAGCGGAAGCAGAGGCGAAAGCTAAGGCAGAGGCGGAAGCGAAAGCTAAGGCAGAGGCAGAAGCGAAAGCTAAAGCGGAGGCAGAGGCGAAAGCTAAGGCAGAGGCGGAAGCTAAAAAGAAAGCTGACGAAGAAGCTGCAAAGAAAAAAGCTGAAGCTGAGGCGAAAGCTAAGGCAGATGCTGAAGCAAAAGCGAAAGCCGAAGCGGAAGCGAAAGCTAAGGCTGATGCAGAGGCTAAAGCAAAAGCCGAGGCAGAAGCGAAAGCAAAAGCCGAAGCAGAGGCGAAAGCGAAAGCGGATGCTGAAGCTAAAAAGAAAGCCGACGAAGAAGCTGCAAAGAAAAAAGCTGAAGCGGAGGCGAAAGCTAAAGCTGATGCAGAAGCAAAAGCTAAGGCAGATGCTGAAGCTAAAAAGAAAGCAGACGAAGAAGCTGCGAAGAAAAAAGCTGAGGCTGAGGCGAAAGCAAAGGCAGATGCTGAAGCAAAGGCAAAAGCTGATGCTGAAGCAAAAGCTAAGGCAGAGGCGGAAGCAAAAGCAAAAGCTGAAGCAGAGGCGAAAGCTAAGGCAGAGGCTGAAGCTAAAAAGAAAGCCGACGAAGAGGCAGCAAAGAAAAAAGCTGAAGAGGAAGCGCTAAAAAAGAAACAAGAAGAAGAACTTAAAAATAAATCTGCTGCTGAAGCTGCTGCTCTAAAGAAAAAACAAGAGGAAGAAGCTGCGAAAGCGAAAGCTGAGGCAGAGGCTAAAGCAAAAGCAGAAGCTGAAGCTAAAAAGAAAGCTGACGAAGAAGCCGCAAAGAAAAAAGCTGAAGAGGAAGCGCTAAAAAAGAAACAAGAGGAAGAACTTAAAAATAAATCTGCTGCTGAAGCTGCTGCACTAAAGAA